>Ga0207425_1000003_pt1 | contig 1145342 bp, 958 predicted proteins | sample AraplaF_Col_mTSA_FD_184255 | JGI IMG/M metagenome (GOLD analysis project Ga0207425, IMG submission 184255) | Arabidopsis root microbial communities from the University of North Carolina, USA - plate scrape MF_Col_mTSA (SPAdes) (version 3) | ecosystem: Host-associated > Plants > Roots >...
CACGGCCGATCTCTTTTTTATCTTCTGAACCGAAGTTCGTCTGTATCTCTTTTTTAAACCCCTTTCCGACATCCGCCGTTCCGGGAACCCCTTTCGTTTCCGTTTGGGATTGCAAAGGTAGAAAAACTTTTTTAATCCGCAAGAAAAATATTTTTATTTTTCCGCTTTCCTTTTCAACCTTATTTCAATTATCACCCTCTCCGTATCCCCCCTATCACTTTCCGTTCCTTCCGAACCGGGCTGCAAAGGTAGTGAACTTTTTTAATCATGCAAGAAGTATTTTAAAAAACATTATATCTTGCTGATTGGCTGTTCGTTTAGTTTAGCTGGGGTCGAAAAAACCACTGCAAGCAGCTCTCTGATCGCATAAGAAATATGCTTATGAGCATATAAAGCTACTACTTGAATAACAATTGTGATAGAGGCGGTAAAAATCAGCTGCACAAAGCATGGAGCAAATTCAATGTTGTAGTATATATATAATGTATACTATTTACTTTAAATAAGGGCTAGCGTTGTGGTAAAAACTGCAACAAAAACGAATAACTATTAATGGATTTGCTATTGGCTGTAATTTAAGGTACTTTTGCCTTATTTTATAAATATAACAGATTGAATTTTAACGACTTTAATTTCAACCCCGATTTATACGAAGGCCTGATGGCCATGGGATATAAAAGCGCTACTCCAATACAAGAACAAGCCATACCGGTAATTTTAGAGAATCACGATCTCATTGCCTGCGCTCAAACAGGGACTGGAAAAACAGCCAGTTATCTTTTACCTGTAATGGATAAAATTAGCCGGGCAGCTGACAGACACAACAACACGTTAATTTTAGCGCCAACGCGAGAACTGGCACAACAAATAGATTTACAGGTGGAAGCACTTGCCTATTTCACCAATATCAGTTCTCTGGCTGTATATGGAGGTGGTGATGGCATTGCTTACGAGCAACAAAAAAGGTCAATGCGTGAAGGGGTAGATATCATTATCGCTACACCTGGCAGACTAATGGCTCACCTATCTTCGGGCGTTTTAAAACTTCAACATTTGCAACACCTCATTCTGGATGAAGCCGATAGAATGTTGGATATGGGATTTTATGACGACATTATGAGGATTGTAAGCTACCTGCCTAAAAAACGCCAAACGCTTTTATTTTCAGCCACAATGGCTCCCAAAATCCGCAAGATGGCCGGAACCATTCTTCATGAGCCCAAACAAATTACCATTTCTATTGCCAAGCCAGCGGAAGGAATCAATCAGCAGGCTTATAATATCCACGACCAGCAAAAGCAAGCTTTATTAACAGAAATCTTTAAAGAAGATCATTATAAAAGCAGCATTATTTTTGCTTCAACAAAAGAAAAAGTTAAAGCACTTCATAAAGCTTTTAAAGGTTTGGGTATTAAAGCGGAACCTTTTCACTCCGATCTGGGGCAAAAGGAGCGTGAAGATATTCTACTGGCTTTTAAAAACAGGAGACTTCCTATTTTAATTGGAACAGATGTTTTATCGAGAGGGATAGATGTGGAGGGAATTGATCTTGTGATTAATTACGATGTGCCTCATGATCCTGCAGATTATGTACACCGTATTGGACGTACAGCCAGGGCAGCAACTACCGGTACTGCAATTACGCTTGTTAATGGCAGGGATAAACGTAAGTTCGATAATATTGAGAAACTAATTGAAAAAGAGGTACCTCGGTTACCGCTTCCCGAAACAGTTGCTGCAATTGAGATTAAACATGTTGAAGAGAAAAAAAGCCATCCGAATAATAATGGCAAAAAGAAAGTATGGTTTAAGAAGAAAAAACCTAAACCATCGGCATAACGGCGTCTGTGTTGTTTTTTAACACAATAATGATATTCAGATTCCTTTTTTGACAACTATAAAGAGTAGATTAGGTGTATCAAAATAGCAATCAAAAATGGAAGCAAAAATTGGAATAACGACTGAGCACAGACAAGCTGTATCGGAACAATTGGCTAAGTTATTAGCAGACGAATATGTGTTATATACGAAAACACGCAATGCCCACTGGAATGTTGAAGGTGCAGATTTCTTAGCTAAACATAAATTTTTCGAAGAACAGTATAACCAACTGGATGAATTTATCGATAGCGTGGCTGAGCGAATCCGTAAAATTGGTCATTATGCTCCAGCAACTTTAAAAAACTTTTTGGCATTAACTCATTTAACGGAATACAGCGAGCGACATAATGATAGCTTGGGCTATATTAAAGATTTACTCGCGGATCATGAAGCCATCATTGAATTCATCAGAGGGAATATCAATCCAATCGCTAATGATTATGGTGATGCCGGAACAAGTGATTTCATCACCGGCCTAATGGAAACCCATGAAGAGATGGCCTGGTTCTTAAGGGCTCATTTGAAGTAATATTAATTTACAGCATTAAACGCCAATAGATCAATTTCTTATTGGCGTTTTTCTTTTATAGCCTATCTTTGCCCTCATCAATGGCAAATTTCATTCTTATTGGATTATGCATCATAGCAGGTATTCTTTTCCGTAAACGTAAAGTTTTACCAAAAGATGCACACAAAGGCATTAACGCCTGGATTATCTACATTGCCCTACCGGCAACATCATTTAAGTACCTTCCACACATCACCTGGACTAAAGACCTGCTTTTTCCTGCGCTTGCCCCTGTATTAGTCTGGTTACTGGGCTGGTTATTTATCACCTTGTATAGTAGGTTCAGGAAAGTTAGCAAAGCAACTGCAGGTGGCCTTAAGTTAACAAGTTCATTAAGTAACACCACATTTGTTGGCCTTCCCTTAATCGCGGCCTATTTTAGTGAAAAAGAGTTTGGCACGGCCATCATATGTGATCAGGTAACTTTCACCTTATTATCCACTATTGGAATTATTGTAGCCATCCGTTCTTCGCAACAGCAAAAATTAAGTGCGCAACTGGTACTTAAAAAGGTGTTAACTTTTCCTCCTTTAATTGGATGTATTTTGGCCCTGACGGTTCCCCGATTTATTGATATCAGTAGCTTAAATCCGTTGTTTGATAAACTGGCTGGTACGGTTGGTCCGTTGGCATTATTTTCAATTGGTTTACAACTGAGGTTTGGCGGTTGGTTTAGCGAACTGAAAGCCATCAGCTTTGCTTTGCTATATAAACTGATTTTAGCTCCGCTTGTTCTCCTAATTATTGCAGTATTATTGGGTTTGAAAGGGATGATCACTCAGATCACTATTTTTGAAATGGCTATGCCAACATTGTTAACTGCAGGTGTAGTCGCTGATCAATACAACCTGAACCCGAAATTGTCTAACCTGGTGGTTGGAATCGGGATACTCCTGTCATTTCTTACGACAGCGATTTGGTGGTTTGTGTTGACACATCTGGGATTATTTTAGTATCAGGTAGCAAGTACTAAGGATCAAGATTTCTGTGCTTTCAGCTTCGAGCATTTTGTCATTGTTCCTTGCTCCCTAATCTTTGCTCCTTTAACCACCACCTAAGTTGCCTAAGGCAGCTAAGAATTTTGGTTTGTAAAGCACTTCATCATTGCTCTTTGTTCCTTACTCCTTGCTCTTTTAACGATAATATTCGGTATGAAGCCAGAAAAAAGCCAGGGTAAAAAATTATCCTGGCTTTCGAATTATTTAGCTGGTGTTGATTACAATCCTAATTTCTTAGTGATTGTGCTTGGGATACCGGCCTTATTCAGCAAAATAGCGGTTGATTTATATTTCACATAATTTTTAGTTACGTATAAATAGCCTTTGTAATCGTTGGTAGCCCCCCAAGAATTTTTAACGATGTAATACTCTTTACCGGTTTGATCTTTAGCCGCGCCAACGATATGCATTCCATGATCATCAGTAGTTTGATAGTTATCAAATGCCAACTGGCGATTTTCTTGTGTAATTTCCATTTCTGGCTTAGGGCCATCAAACATTGCTGCTTTTTGTGCCATTGTCATATCTGCGAATGGAACTGCAGGTACGTAAGCCACGCCGTTTTTCCAGCTGAAAGATTTCTCACTCACATCAGTAGCCCATGCTACGGTATATCCTGCTTTTAAAGCATTGTCGATAATATCGGTAAGCTCCTTCACCTTAACATTGTAAACCTGATCAAACGACCAGTTATCCGGTACCAACAAAGTAAATTTGCTGTAGAACGGGTGATCGTTAAATGACGAAAGTTCTATATAGTTATCAGGATTTAAACCCACAACCTCATTTGCAAAAGTTTTAGGGGTGTATTTTTTGCCATTATAGGTAAAGTTTTCAGGAACCTGACCTAAGTAAGCATCAATAACACCAGTATATGCTTTGATCCAGTTTGGTGTTAGTTCTCCATTGGCATTTTTCACAACAGCCTCCAAAACGCCTTTCTCAATATCACCCAGTTCGCCTGTTTTGTTGATTTTAGTACCATAGTTTAAGCCAGTATAAACTTCCTGAGGTACTGCACCATACTTTCTGTACATGTTAATTACATCATGCAATGCACCACCATCTCCCAATGATACTGCGCCATGCATGCGCACATAGTTTTTACCTTTTTCTACATAGGCATTACGCGCTGAAAACAGCTGAGACAGTACTACAGGTTGTTTTCCTGCTTTAATCATTTCAGATTCGAGAAAAGAGTTGGTAGAATAGCTCCAGCAAGTACCAGAAGAACCCTGGTTCTGAACCGGGGTATTAGCCAGGTTAATTACTTCTGTAAACTTGAATGCATCTTTGCTGTTTTCGCTTTGATTGTTTTTTAATGAGTTTACCAGATTGTCCTGAGCATAACTTACCAGAGTTGATAAGGATAATGCCAGACCAACCAAACCCAATTTTGTGTGTTTAGTCATTTTTATGAATTAATAAGGGCGCTAATTTATCAATTTGTTAACGTTTAGGAAATGCCAACACTGTAATAATGCTGTTCAATCGTCATGATAATGCTAAAATGCCTTTTGTTAGTATCATAAATGATAAATGGCTTCTTCATTAACTGAAGAAGCCATTTATACAGGTATATTTTATTTTAACACTCGGGCAAACTGATTGGGATATTGGTAGCCAAACCACCATCTGAAGTCTCTTTGTATTTCGCATTCATGTCAAGAGCGGTTTCCCACATGGTATTTACTACGGCGTCTAAACTTACTTTTGCTTTATCAGGATTACTTTGCAGGGCCAACTGGCTGGCTGTAATTGCTTTGATAGCGCCCATGGTATTTCTTTCAATGCACGGCACCTGAACCAAGCCACCGATAGGATCGCAGGTTAATCCCAGATGATGTTCCATTGCGATCTCCGCGGCCATTAAAACCTGACGCTGTGATCCGCCCAGGCATTCTGTCAAAGCCGCTGCAGCCATAGCTGATGAAACACCAATCTCTGCCTGACAACCTCCCATGGCGGCAGAGATTGTTGCTCCTTTTTTGAATATACTGCCTATTTCTGATGCGCAGGCTATAAACTGAATGATTTTTTCTTCTGAATAGCCATCGCAAAAAACAATGAAATACTGCAATACTGCGGGAATTACACCCGCAGCGCCATTGGTTGGCGCAGTAACGACTCTGCCAAAGGATGCATTTTCTTCATTTACAGCTAATGCAAAACAGCTAACCCAATCTAGAATATAGTTAAAGCCATTACCGCCATTTCTAATGGCCTGGAGCCAGGTATCAAAATCATGGTATTCATTTTGACCGATAAGTCGTTTGTTTAGTGGAAATGCCCTTCGCGCAACATCTAAACCGCCGGGTAAAAAACCTGTTGTATGGCAGCCCCGATAAATACAATCACGCATAACCTGAAAGTGTTGAAGAATTCCTTTTTTAGTTTCGGTTTCAGATCGCCAGGCCAGCTCATTCTCTAAAACAATCTCACTCACTTTCAATCCTGTCGACAAACACCAATGCAACAAATCTTTAGCTTTCTCTACAGGAAAAGGTAAATCAACCTGCACCTTTTTGCTATTATCCTCACCCTCTTTCACCACAAAACCACCACCAATAGAATAATATGTTTCAGAGAAGGCCTTTCCATTATTTAAAAAAGCCTGAAAAGTAACTGCATTGGGATGATAAGGAAGGCTTTCTGCGAAAAGAAAAAGGAGATCCTCGGAATAATCAAAATTGATAACCAATTGATCTGCCAAATTTAATTTTTTGTCGTTTTGAATACTTTCGAAAGTTGGTGTAACGGCGTCCACATCAAAAGTAACCGGATCTGCACCAGTTAAACCCAATAAAATGGCCACATCAGTGCCATGGCCTTTGCCTGTTTTTGCAAGTGAACCATAAAGCAATATTTTGACCTGCTCTACCTCATTTAAAATGTTGTTGTGAGCCAGTGATGCGGTAAATTGTTGTGCAGCACGCCATGGCCCTAAAGTATGCGAACTCGAGGGGCCAATACCAATTTTAAAAATATCAAAAACGGAGATCTGTTCCTTAATCATCATGAAAGTTAGCTACGCAAAGCTATCATTGTTTTTTGAGATCAGAAATTAATTTTAATTCAGTAGTCTTCTACTCCGAGCGCGCTTTAACGGTAAAATCGAGAGAATAAACATTTCCTTCCACTCAATAGGGAACCGGAACGTTTCACATGAAACAAATTAATTGGAATAGAGCAGTTTATTTAGGAAGTTCAGATATAAGCCAGGAAGTTTAAAAATCGAACTCAATGATATCATCGTCTTTCAGCATTCGTTCTACAAACTTTTTATGGTTTTTTGGTGTCCCTGTTGCTACCCAATTTCCGGTAATAATTTCATTAACCAGCTGATGCTTTCCTCTTTGAGGTTTGAGTTTGTTTTCTCTAAACACTTCTTCATAACTTTCTAAATCGCCGTGCTTATGTTGTTTTTTTACAATGCGATAAACTCTTTTAGTAAAACGCCGATCGCCAATTTCTTCTAAGAACGGAAAAACGATTAAAGCGAGTAATACTACAGCGGTTACACCGATAGCTTGTTCATAATATCCTGACCCTACGGCCATACCAATGGCGGCAACGATCCAGATGATGCATGCTGTGGTTAAACCTTTAACGCGGTTTTCTTCCTTGAAGATTACACCCGCACCCAGGAAGCCGATTCCGGTTACAATATTAGAGGCAATCCGATCATGACTGGTAACTCCTATCCTGATAGATAATATGGTAAATAATGTTGATCCCAAACCTATCATCATCATGGTTTTTAATCCGGCAGATTTACTTCTATACTCTCTTTCTGCACCAATTAAGCCGCACAATAAAGTTGCCAATAGGAATTTATTTACTTCGCTTTGCGTAATGAAGTGGCTGTTATCCAGAATATCGTTCATTGCCTTATATAAGTTTTAGGCAAATTAATAAAAATCATAACATCTCAAACCATTTGCCCTTCCTCCATTAGAACTATTGGGCCAATATTTCTCGTAGCCGATACCGATTTCAGACGTACCACCTGTATTGCTGTAATTAATTTTAGATGTGGTAGCATCGTGGCTAATTCCCAGTCTAAATTTTTCTCCGTTGGTTCGGCGGTTAAAAATATCGAAGATTACAGAGAAAACAACAGCATCATTTCCTTTGCTATTTCCATCATTCCGGAACCAGATGCCTGCATTAACTCCTTTGTATTTAAACTGAGTGCCGAAACTGTATGACATTACATTTTGCTGCTTATAGGCAACAATAGAGGGAATCAGGTAAGAGCCGTCCCGATCGTACTGATCGGGGATTAATGTAATTTGATAGCTTACATTACCCGAAATGCGCATGGGTAGCTTTGCCTGGAAGCCTGAAAGCGATTCGTCAGGTTTATTCAGGTGATGGGCAGCTACACCTATCATAAACTTACCATATACCAGATTTGCTCCGGCATTGGCATCAAAATAGTAACGGCTATCTATACCTGGTCTTTCTGCTCCAGAAATACTTCCAGGAATATATCCTGTAGAAATGTCAATCTGATCGCCGAATACCAATTTATCCCAATTGAGCTTTTGATTGGTAATTCCGCCCTGCAGACCGAAAGAAAGTGCAAAATCATCTCCACCAATGATGTAAGAATAGCTTGCTGCAATATTATTTTTTAGGAGATAGGCTGTTCCTTCACTGCTTCTGTTAAAAATTAAGCCAACACCACTATTAATTTGGTGTAAATTTAAATCGCCCGAAGCAGTCATATAAGAAAAATCGCTGGCTAAGCCTGTCCATTGATTTCTGTACAAGGCATTAAAACGGATATCGCCCTCAAACTGACCGGTTAATGCAGGGTTCAAATAAATAGGCGCATTGTAAAACTGTGAATAAATGTGATCCTGGGCGGCCCCAAAAAACGGTAGCCCCCATATTAACATGAGTAATATTATCCTTCTCCCCATCATCTTATTAAATATATTACACCGGTTTTTCTTGGTGGAGCCGAATCTAAAGACATGCCCTTCCAATCGCTTCCGTTTACAAATTTGACTTCTATTTTCCAGTAATAAACCCCTTGGGGCTGCTCCTGGCCATTGTATGTTCCATCCCAACCCTCGAGTGGGGCTCCATCATCCAACTTGTTCGTTTCCCATAACACCTGCCCCCATTTATTAAACACCTTCATGTCCCATTCTTTAATGCCACGACCTTTGGCTTTAAAAACTTTGATTTCATTTTTAGCACTGGCAGGCATAAACGAATTAGGAAGGTTTAAATAACCAGGTACACCAATAATTCTAACCGATTGGAAAATACTTGCCGGACAGCCCTCTTTGTTTAGTATTTTTAAAGTAACGCTATACACACCCTCATTGGCATAGGTATGTGATGGATTTTGTAGTGTTGATTTAGCTCCATCGCCAAAATCCCACTCCCAGCTTACCGCACCAACACTGGTATCCTTAAAACCAAAAGTATAATTTGGGATAGATAGTTCATTTCCCGGACTTACCGCAAAAGATGGTGTAGGTGGTAGGGCAATATTAATGTATTCGTTAAGGGTTACTGTTTTTGTACAGCCCAAAGCATTGGTTGCTGTAAGCGTTACAGAATAATTTTTACCGGGCCCGGTATAAGTGTGGGTTGGCTCAATGGTATTAGAAGTTGGTGAACCATCACCAAAATCCCAAACATAACCAATGGCCCCACTACTGGTATTTTTAAACCTGATGGTAACGCCATCACAAATTGTAGTTTTATCTGCACTAAAACTTACGTTTGGCTGAGCCAATACTTCTACCGTTTCTGTTGTTGAAGCATTTGAGCAATTGTTAGAAGCATATAGAGTAATGGTATATTTTCCGGGCTCGGTAAAAGTATGTGATACTGTTTCGGGTGCAGCATGGGTAACCGTTGTACTCCCATCACCGAAATCATATACAAAAGTACTGCCTCCCTTAGTATTGTTGAAAAAATCGACTTTTAAAGGTGCACAGCCCCTGAGTTGATTACTGTTTACAACCAATTCGGGGATAATATCATTTGGCGAAACCCGAATAGAATATTGTGATTCATTACTACCGCATTCATTTGTGGCAGTCATTTTCACAATATAATCCCTCACTACCAAAGTGGTATAGGTATGGCTTACACTGTTTTTATCGGTTACGGTCAATGGAGCTGTTCCATCACCAAAATCATAAGTATAACTGGTGTAATTTCCAGGCGAAGTATTGCTAAAGGTTACCGGTAATGGTGAGCATCCGGTGGTTTTATCCGGAGAAAAAACAGAAACGGGTTTACCCTTTACCAATACGGTTGAGGTTTGTGAAGTTATGCCACAAGGCATTGTGGCTTCTAAAGTAACGGTATAAGTAATGTCTTTTCCTGTTGGATCTGCCTGATAGGTAACCGCTGAAGGTTGTGCCAGATTTGAAGTTGTGCCATTGCCAAAATCCCATTTAAAAGTTGCTGCTGTTAATGAATTCGAAATGTTAGTGAAAACCACATTCAAAGGACCGCATCCGGAAGTAACATTTTGGGCGTATGCGGCTGTAACATTCTGGTAAGTACTAAAAACATGACTGGTTTCATCGTTATTACAGCTCAAACTGCTGGTCACCACCAGTTTGATTACAACACTTTCATTATCTGTTGCGATGGTGTATCCTGGAAAAACGTTCCCGGTGCCAATCTGTACATTATTAGCAAACCAGGTGTAAGTCGCATTCCGATCTGCATATGGCGTAGCTGAAATATTGGTTGCTGCCAGTCTAAAAGGAGCACAACCCTTGTCAGCATTAAAAACGATCTCTGCCTTTGCAGGAGGGTTAACCGTTATTTTAACCTGATTACTGATATTACTTGCACATGGGCCACTACTTATCAATCGGCGGTAATAAATGGTAGTTGTTGGTACAGGAGGTGTATAATTTGTTGATGTAGCTCCCAATACATCCGTCCAAACAGTACCATTATTACTGGCTTGCCATTGAAAAGCAAAAGTTCCATTTCCACCCGTAGGTGTAGTACCCGCGAGCTGATTAACAGCTGCTCCCAGACAAATCGTTTGATCTGCTGAGATCAGATTATTGGCAAGACCAGGAAGTACATTTACCTGAACTGTATTACTGGTTGAAGTACAAATGGTGCTGTTTACCAATCGCCTGAAAAATGTAGGTGCAGTAACCACTAGAGTCAAATCCTTGTTCGTAGCCGATACCACGTTACTCCATGTAGTTCCATCAGGGCTACTTTGCCACTGGTAGGCGAAAGTTCCTGTTCCACCAGTTGGTACATCACCTGTAATGGTTACATTTTGCCCCGCGCAGTTTGGTGCAGCAGCTGCTGATATATTATTGGTTACAGGTGAATAATAAGTAATGGTTACCTCATCGAATGATGGCGGGCAAGAGGCAAAACCAGAAATAGTCCACCTGAAAGTATATGTTTGCCCCTGAACAAGGCCCGTAATAGTCGTATTATATAAGGAGGCATCGTTAATAGCCACACCTGCTTGAGCAGAAACCAATGTCCACAAACCTGTATTTGGTGCTGGATTATTTCCACTTAAGCTGATGCTACTACCACTGCACAAACTTTGATCGTTGCCGGCGTTAGCAACAACAGTTCCCGGATTAACCGTTACTGTACTCACAGATGAGAATGCCTCTGCACAGGCACCGCTTTGTACCACTGCCCTAAATTGGGTGCTAACGGTTAAGTTCGAAAAAACATACGGATTTACTGTTGAAACAATGGTTGCCCAGGTTGTACCGTTATCAATAGATTTTTCCCATCGGATAATATTACCTACTTCGCCAGCCAGGGAAATGTTTCCTCCATTAGCACCTGCACAAACAGCCACGTCACCTGTGGTTATTCCACCTACACTTAATGGGTTAACGGTAATCTGAACATCGTCACTACTACTGCTGCAACCAACATCAGCAATTGTCCACCTTAAAATATATGCATTACCAGGTTGTAAGCCCGAAATCTGGGTATTATTTTGGGTCTCATCAGCAAAAGTAATCGCTGTTGGGGCAGTAACTATAGTCCATTTTCCCGAACCAACTACAGTCGCATTTCCTTTTAAAGTATAAGTACTTACATTACAAATGGCCTCATCTGTACCAGCATTAGCTAAAGTAGCACTAGGTAAAACCGTAATGGTAATGGTCGTTGTGGCACCAGGACATCCTCCGGCAGAAAATGGAGTTATGGTATAAGTAACCGTACCTGCAGAAGTTCCACTATTTGTTAAAACATCGTTGATCTGTGTGCCAGCACTTGCGGTAACCCGATTCGAATTTCCGGTTATGCTTCCAGTTACGGAACTGAAGTAAGTAAATCTTACGCCAGTTAAATTAGAAGAGAGTGTGATTGCAACAGAATTTTTATTACAGATAGTTAAATTCGGCGCTGTAGCTGCAGCTGTAGGATTAGGTGTAATGGTGACCGTAAAGGTAAAAGGTGTTCCATCGCAGCCATCCTTATGTGGCGTAATAATGTACACTACAGTAGCATCTGCTGTTGCATCCGTATTGGTAATCACATCGGTAATATCTCCCGTTCCTGAAGCCAAATAACCTGTGGCATTTGTTGATCCCGTGGCCGTCCAGGTAAAAGTTACTCCCGTTACGGCAGATGTTGGCGTGTAGGCGACTGTGTTATTTGTGCAGATAACTTTTGAAGGCTGGCTGGTTATACTGATGTCTGGCTGGATTTTTAAAACCACTTCGTCATCTACCTGTGCACAAACACCAGATAAACCAGTTATAGCTCTTAAAGTAAGGTTTACACTTCCTGCTGTTTTTTCAGCCGCTGATGGTGTATAAACAGCATTCAATGTATTTCTGTTCGGTGCAAAGATACCTGTCCCGCCAACCCAGGTCTGGCTGGTGGTGGTTCCGGTGATGCTCCCTGCTAAAGTAAACTGTGTATCATTAAAACAAATGGTTTGATCAGGCCCTGCATTTACTACCGGAGCAGTTGAAAACGTTAACTTTTGACTTTTCGTTACAGTAGCACAGTTATTTTTATGGGTAACTGTTATGGTATACTCATCGTAGTTATTAAATTGTACTGAAGGGTATTTTGAGTTGGCATTGGTTCCACCGGTAAAAGTAAAGGTACCACCTGCCACCGAGGTAATGCTCCAGGTATAAGTATCTGCAAGTTCTTGCGAGGTACCGGAAAAAGTAGTTCGTGTTGGTCCCGAGGTGGTATTGTTAAAATCGTATGTGGCTAAATTACACAAAATGATATCGGGAGAAAGCGTAGCAGCAGGGGTAGTATTTACAACTACCGTTTGCGGTGCCGAAGCCACAAAACCACAAGAGGCCGTAGAAACGTTTAACACAATAGTATAAACCCCCGGTGTAATAAAATTAAACTCTGGTTCCTTACTGGATGCACTTGTTCCGTTTACAAACGCAACTGCCGGAGAAACCCTCCAGTTATAAGTGGCCTGATTACTACATATATTATCAATAATTGTATTATCGGTAGGCTTCAATATTGTAGGTGTACAAACCGTAGTGGCAGGAAGTGTAAAAGCTGGCTTTGGCGGATCCTGGATGCAGATCTTCATCTCTACCGGAGTGGCATCACAAGCACCCGAGCTGTTAGATTCTAAGCGGATTGTGTGCTCACCATGAGCGGTGAACTGATGAACTAAGTTATAAGAACGGGGCTGATTCACCTTTACGGGTACTCCATCAACAAACCAATTATAGGTTACATTATTGGGTACACATCCGGGCGAATTGGTATTGGGATTTTCGCCTAAAACCGAAGTATTGGTGAAAACCACATCGGTGTTTGAACAGGCCGGAGAATCAAAGGTAAAAGAATTAATGGGCTTTACTACTACTTTGGCATAAGAGGAAACAGGTGTTCCAATAGTCCCGCAAAAATCATTAGAAACATTAATGGTTACCGCAAATGCGTTATAAATTGGTCCGCTGCTTAGGTTAGAAACGCTTCCACATGAGGACCTTGTATAGGCATGTGTAACTTTACCCCCGGCACTTTTTATGTCGCATAAAGTATAGGTGGTTGTTTCGTTATCTCCCCAGGTAATTACGTAGCTGTTTCCAGGGAAATTTTTCTGGATACCATCTGGCGAAGTAATATCTACATTAAACTCCAGTTGCCCCTGAGGCAAACAAACTACATTATTGCCTGAAGTTCCAAAAGCGGTTACCGTTTTATTGTTAACAATCAAATAAGCCTTAGTACCCACTGTACCATCTGGCATAACGGCTTTAGTGAGAATGGTATAATGTACCTGATCTGCAGTAAATTGCTTAATTTGTGTATCGAATGTAATGTTGGTTACGCCGGCAACAACCTCATTATTTACACTGGCTGTTACCAAACTATTCGCAGTTGACTCATTGCTCAGGTACAATAAATTGGCAGGTTTACTAATACAGGTTCCGAATGTTTCAGGATTATCTGGCCTCAACAAACTGGAACTTAATTTTGCCTCTACCGCCGCACCCGCTTTAATTTCAAAAAACGTAGAAGGATCACTTACGGACACAGGGTTTGTAGATTTAATCCTAACCTTATACCCGGTTCCAGGAACGGTACCTACAGGAATAACCCCGTTTACATAGGTGCTATAAAATCCGGTATAACTTCCAATGAGTTTTTCTGTTGCAAAATTTCCATTCTCATCCGAAAGATACAACTGAAATTGATTGCCTTGACCTGCACAACCTATGGCAATAGAAAAAGGCACTCCAATGGTACTTCCCGGAGTAAAGGGCCCCGAATCTACAGCAGTAATACTAATTTGAGCTAAACTGGTTGACGCATAAAAAAGCACCCCAAAAAATAGGGCAATAAAAGGCCATCTCCTTATACAACAGGTCTTCATCATCTATAACACTAGGGAATCATTTTATTGCGTTTCCAGCAAGCAGATTAGTTTGGCAAAACCTGCTTCCTTTTTGAGTAGCTAACCATAAGTAGCCTACCAAAAGACGCGCTAATAAATATTTAACTACAAAGTACGTAATTTTTACATTACACACTTAAAACTTTACATCAACCCAAACTAAATGAACGAGTTAAGGAGGCCATAAACCTCAATAAATTGGCTTTTTTGGCATAAAAAAACCCTCAAGACGTTTATACCTTGAGGGAATATTTTACACGAAAGTGTTTTTGACTGGCAGCTATTACATCATGCCACCCATGCCACCGCCACCCATAGGCGGCATAGCTGGAGAACCACCTTCTTCAGGCTCGTCTGCTAAAACTACTTCTGTTGTTAATAACATCGCTGCGATAGAAGCTGCGTTTTCTAAAGCTACACGGCTTACTTTAGTCGGATCGATAACACCTGCACCAATTAAGTTTTCATAAACATCGGTACGTGCATTGTAACCAAAATCAGCTTTACCTTCTTTAACTTTTTGAACTACAATAGAACCTTCAATACCTGCATTTTCGCAAATTTGACGTAATGGCTCTTCAATCGCTCTACGGATAATCTGAATACCAGTGTTCTCATCATCATTAGCTCCTTTAAGGTTTGCTAAAGCCTCAACAGCACGAATGAAAGCAACACCACCACCAGCAACAATACCTTCTTCTACAGCTGCACGAGTTGCATGTAAAGCATCATCAACACGGTCTTTTTTCTCTTTCATTTCAACCTCACTAGCCGCACCTACATAAAGAACAGCAACACCGCCAGCTAATTTAGCCAAACGCTCTTGCAATTTTTCTTTATCGTAATCAGATGTAGTCGTTTCAATTTGAGATTTAATCTGGTTAACACGCGCTTTAATGTCATCTGCATTACCAGCACCGTTAATAACAGTTGTATTGTCTTTATCAACTACAACTTTTTCTGCCTGACCTAAGTAAGATAAATCAGCATTCTCTAATTTATAACCTCTTTCTTCAGAAATTACCGTTCCACCAGTTAAAATGGCGATATCTTCTAACATTGCTTTTCTTCTGTCGCCAAAACCTGGTGCTTTAACAGCAGCAACTTTCAGTGAACCACGGATTTTGTTAACTACCAAAGTAGCTAATGCTTCACCGTCTAAATCTTCAGCAATAATTAAAAGTGGTTTACCAGTTTGAACTTGTTTTTCTAAAACTGGCAACAATTCTTTCATGTTGCTGATTTTTTTGTCGTAGATTAAAATGTAAGGGTTTTCCAACTCAGCTTCCATTTTATCTGCATTGGTTACGAAGTAAGGAGATAAATAACCCCTGTCGAACTGCATACCTTCTACTGTTTTAACTTCAGTTTCAGTACCTTTTGCTTCTTCAACAGTAATTACACCATCTTTACCTACTTTACCCATCGCTTCAGCAATTAATGAACCGATTACCTCATCGTTGTTAGCAGAGATAGAGGCAACTTGTTTAATTTTATTGTTGTCTTCACCAACTGCTTGTGACTGAGATTTTAAGTTCTCCACTACTGCAGTTACCGCTTTATCAATACCGCGTTTTAAATCCATTGGATTTGCACCTGCAGCAACGTTTTTAATACCTGTAGTAATAATTGCCTGAGCCAATACAGTTGCTGTGGTTGTACCATCACCAGCAATATCAGCTGTTTTTGAAGCAACTTCTTTAACCATTTGAGCACCCATGTTCTCTACTGCATCTTTCAATTCGATTTCTTTCGCAACAGAAACACCATCTTTAGTGATTGCTGGTGAACCGAATTTTTTATCAATGATTACATTACGACCTTTTGGACCTAAGGTTACTTTTACTGCATTAGCTAGAATATCAACACCTCTTTTCAGGGCGTCACGTGCTTCTACGTTATATTTTACTTGTTTTGACATGTTGTTTTTTAATTTTGAATGATTGGATGCCAGAATACGATGATTTATTCAACCATCCGCTAAGCCCAATCCCAAATTCAATTTGTTAATTAATTATTTAGATTTTTTTCTGCTCAGACCGAATCATTCACTCATTCGAGCATTCGGTCACTCACAAATTAATTTCTATCCTTCAATTGCGTAGATATCCGTTTCACGCATGATCAAATAATCTTTACCGTTATAAGGAAGCTCGGTACCACCATATTTACCGTATAAAACTACGTCACCAACTTTAACACTTGGTTTTTTCCCTTCAGAATCTTCTGCCGAAACTGAAACTACAGTTCCTTTAGATGGTTTTTCTTTAGCAGTATCAGGAATATACAAACCTGATGCAGTTTTTTCTTCTGCCGCAGCGGGTTCAACAATTACCCTATTCGATGTGCCGGCAATTGGTTTTAGGTTTAATGCCATAACTTTTATTATTTTTTATTTTGATTTGATTTTTTTAACAGTCATTCAAACAACACTTTTTATGCCAAGTGTTTTTCAGGGACAAATTTTCACCCCTTCTGTCAATTTTATAAACAAATGTAGAATATGGAATAAATTTAAGTGTCAGCTTGGCAGAGTAGAAATGACCTTCCCCATTCTTAAGTCGGTAAGACTTCAGTTGATTAAAAGATTTTTTTTAAAGGAAAGCAATATAAACCTACATGGTTGGGCTTGGCCCCGCTTTCTGTTCCAAGGCCCGAAAAAAACGGGCGCTTTTTACGCCAATCGGGTTTAATTAACACCGGCAGCAATACTATGAACGCCCCAACCCAACGACCAATGACTATTGACTAATGACTAATGACTAACTACCAATGACCAATAAACTATGACCAATAAACAAAAAAAGCTTTCCCTTTTGAGGAAAGCTTTTCTAACTCGAAATAAATCGATTATTTCTTAGTTGTATCTTTTGCCGGAGCAGGAGCTGCTGCAGGCTTATTGTTGTTTAACGCACCGCCAATTGGAGATGGAGATGGTGTTTTATCTAAACGCTCTTGAATAGCCGAGTTACCAACTGCAGCAGCACCACCACTTGTTTTTGCAACGGTAGTAATACCCAATGTTAATACCACAATAAGGGTTAACAAAATCCATGAGCCTTTTTCCAGTACATCACCTGTACGTTGCACACCGAACATATTGCTACTTCCGGCGCCAGCAGCTAAACCGCCACCTTTAGGGTTTTGTACCAATACAAATAAGCCTAAGGCAATACATACAATAATTAATAAAATGATTAAAAAGGTTACCATTGTAAAATATGTTTTAAAATTTCTTTTCTATAGATTGGATAAGGTCGGCAAAGTAACCACTTTTTTCTGGATATTTCAAACTTAATTTTTTATAAGTATCTATGGCCTTGTGATAAAGCATTTGCTCGATATAAATTTTCGCCAATGTTTCCGAAACGAGGTCGTAATGATCTTCAGCGCTTTTTTTAGCCTTATTCTCATTATCGATTTGCTCTGGTTTTGGTGGCTTTATTGTAGGGTCTTCTTTTAAGAATTTTTCGATGATCTCCGCCCCTTTAGCATCTTTTACATCCCCAACCGGGTATTCCGCCAAATGATCCGCCACCTCAAACGGTGTTTGAATATGAAAAATATGCTCTACATATTGTTGTTGAAACTCTGCCTGTTGCTGTAACTGATTGTTTTCTGGCTGGCGGGCAAGTGCTGGTTTGGGTTGAGCATAAGGCTGAAAAATCTGTTCGTGCTCTTTACGGGTTTTAGCCAGCCACCATAGAAAAGTATAGGGCAGCTGATCGTCATCGTATTTCGAAACAAAATTAACTTCGGGCTCATCCGGCGTAACCGTTTCAATTAGCGGTGCTGCCGGCACCGCAATAATGGCCTCCTTTTCTTCAAAGGCAAAGAAGTCAATTGCTGCAGCACTTTCAATAAAAGAATCATCCTGAGCAGGTAAATCCCTAAACTGACTATCTACACCCGGAATGCTATTTGGCGCTTGTACCGTTGAAGAATCCAGGGTGTCCGGTAGCTCTGGCTGGTGTTCTGTAATCTCTTCATAAACCTCCTGCTCATCTGCTTCCTCCTCTTCTACAGCCAATACCAGCTCTTCAACATCTTCCTCAGGAGTAAATGTTGCCTGCAAAATATTGTATAAGGTAGTTCCGGTACTATAAAGGGCTGCTTTAGGAAGAAATTGAGCATCGGCCTTTGCCAGAAGCTGATGAATGGGTTGGGCAAATGGATATTGTTGCAGCATTTCTTTCAAAAAAGGCACATGCGCTGACGAAACCTTGTCCGGTTGCGAAAGTAAATCTGCCAAAAGCTGTTTGTTATCCATTTTTACGGTTTGCTGCTAAGTTAAAAAATGTAGGTGGTTTTGAAAAGTTTAGTTTCAGGTTGTGAAGCTGTAATCAGCTGCTGTAAAGCCAAAGACAATTAAGCAACTACCATTGCGCAAATGCCCGGTTAAAAATATCTTCTGTTAATTGTTTATTGATGTTTTCTATTGCCGCAGGCAAAAGCGATTGAATGGATGCTCCGTTTAAGAAATCATAGTAACGGGTAAAACTTTCTTCAAAACTTCCTTTGCTATCCAAGGTATTGGTAAACTTTACCGCAACTGTAATGGTTAAACGGTTTCCTGCAGCAGTAGGCATGCTGTTAGATTGAAGTGCAATGGGTTTAATATCGTAGCCGGTTATTCTACCTTCAAAAATCGCCTGCCCTTCGTTTGGCGTAATGCTTAAACGCGTCTGATTTCTGATCCTTGTTTTTACCGCTTCTGTAAACTGGTTGCTCAGTGTAGGTACAACCAAAGGGGCATTATTTTCGAAAATCCTAACGGTTACTGTTTTCATTTCCGGTGGAATAGAAGCCCCACCAAAAGAATAAGCACAAGAACTTAATGCAGCGATAATCAGTAACCCAAATAATTTAATCTTCATAAACCTATCGGCAGTACTTATAAATTTAACTCTTTAATTTTTCTATAAAGCGTGCGTTCAGAAATACCCAGTTCCTGCGCTGCAAATTTGCGCTTTCCTTTATGCTTTTTCAGGGCCTTTTTAATCAAGTCAGATTCCTTATCAACCAACGACAGTGATTCTTCTACCTCTTCAGCATCATGCGTAAAATAATCGTTATTGTTATTGATGTTGTTTGGCGCCGGCTGCTGGATGGTAAAAGCATGCTCCTGGCCAACAGGCAATTCTACATCACGATAAAGCTGGTTAATATATTGCGGATTATCTGCCAACACAGTAGCGGTATTTCCGCCATGCTGAATAATTTCTGCCACTAATTTTTTAAGCTCCACCATGTCCTTTTTCATATCAAAAAGCACTTTATACAAAATATCTCTTTCTGTAAAATCTTCTTTTGATGATGAATTGATTGCCATTGGCAAATTGCTTCCGGCTTCATTAGGGATATAATTTAAAATGGCTTGCCCGCTTACATTTCGATCTTTTTCAAGCACACAAATCTGCTCGGCGATATTTTTCAACTGACGAACATTACCCGGCCAGCTATAATTTGTTAAAATCTGAATCGCATCTGGTTCCAGTTGTAATCCCGGGCTACGGTATTTATCGCTGAAATCGGCAGCAAATTTTCTAAATAAAAGATAAATATCTTCTTTACGCTCGTGTAAAGGTGGGATACGCAAAGGAACGGTGTTTAACCTATAGTATAAATCTTCTCTAAATTTGCCATTCTTAACCCGGTTATAAACATCAACGTTAGTAGCGGCAATAATCCGCACATCGGTTTTTTGCACTTTCGATGATCCTACACGGAGGTATTCGCCACTTTCTAAAATCCTCAATAAACGTGCTTGTGTACCCAACGGAAGTTCTGCCACCTCATCTAAGAAAATGGTTCCACCATTGGCAACCTCAAAATAACCTTTTCTGGCTTCGTGAGCACCGGTAAAGGACCCTTTCTCGTGTCCAAACAATTCTGAATCTATCGTTCCCTCTGGTATAGCACCACAGTTAACGGCAATAAAAGCCCCATGCTTACGGGCACTCAACTGATGGATAATATGCGAAAAAACCTCTTTACCACTCCCACTCTCTCCGGTAATTAATACCGACATATCTGTAGGCGCAACCTGGCTGGCAATATCAATAGCACGGTTTAATAAAGGCGAGTTGCCAATAATCCCGAAACGCTGTTTTATATTTTGTGTATCCATTCTTATTATGTTATGGGCTGCAGTATAGCGTTATAAGTCTAAACGGCTAAATCTCGTTTTGACTTTCTATTTTCGATCAAATGGTATGTAGTGCTCGCCAAGTAAACTTATTACTTAAACTTACCACCTACAACTAAATGATTTTGCCAATCAAAGTTGCAGAAGTACATTTTTCGATAAAAATATCTGCGTATTGGCCCGGTTTAACATCAGCTGTAGCTGGGAAAACCACCATAGCACCGCTATCTCCTCTTCCGCAATAATCTTTATCAGATTTTTTAGATGTACCTTCAATCAACACATGAATGGTTTTACCCACCCACTCTTGTAAACGCATTAAGGAGTGCTCTTGTTGCTTAGCTAAAATTTCTGCTAAACGACGCTTCTTAACCTCTTCAGGAATGTCATCTTCCAGCTTTCTGGCTGCTAAAGTTCCCGGACGCTCAGAGTAGGTAAAATTATAAGCAAAATCGTATTGTACGTAATCCATCATGCTTAAGGTTTCCTGGTGTTCCTCTTCAGTTTCGGTGCAGAAACCTGCGATGATATCTGTAGAGATAGCACAATTCGGAATAATATTGCGAATGGCATCAATCCTGTTGATGTACCACTCACGGGTGTATGTTCGGTTCATCAGCTCCAGTACGCGGGTATTTCCCGATTGTACTGGTAAATGAATATAATTACAAATATTATCATATTTGGCGATGGTGTGTAAAACCTCATCGGTAATGTCTTTTGGATGTGAAGTAGAGAAACGAACCCTCAGTAATGGATCTACCAATGCCACCATTTCTAGTAACTGAGCAAAATTTACAGTTTCAGTCTCATCTTCCGATTTCCAGGTATAAGAATCTACATTTTGACCGAGCAAAGTAACCTCACGATAACCATTTGCAAATAAACCTCTTGCTTCTTCTACAATCGAATGTGCATCCCGGCTGCGCTCACGTCCGCGGGTAAAAGGTACTACACAGAAAGAACACATATTATTGCAACCACGGGTAATGGAAATAAATGCGGTGATGCCATTACTATTTAAACGTACCGGACTAATATCCGCATAGGTTTCTTCTCTCGATAACAAAACATTTACCGCTTTATGGCCTTCTTCTACCTGTTCAATTAAATTAGGAAGATCGCGGTAAGCATCAGGGCCCACCACCACATCTACCAAACGCTCTTCTTCTAAGAATTTAGATTTTAAACGCTCTGCCATGCAACCCAATACACCCACAATCAATTTGGGATTGCGGCGTTTTTCTACACCAAATTGCGACAGACGGTTTCTAACACGGGTTTCCGCATTTTCACGAATCGAACAGGTATTGATAAAAATTACATCTGCCTGGTGGTAGTCGCCCGTAGTCTCAAAACCAGTTTCAGAAAGAATGGAAGCAACAATTTCGCTATCTGCAAAATTCATGGCACAACCATAACTCTCAATATATAATTTACGTGCATCTGCCTTCCGGGGAGTTTCTAAAATTAAAGCTTCTCCTTGTCTGGCTTCATCGTGTGTTTTATCCTGTACTTGTAAATCTAACATTATCAAAAAAGATTTTGGGATTGCAAAAATACATAAATTTAATTAAAAGTGACAAATTGACATATTTAGTTGAAATGTTTACACTTGGATTATTTTGAGGAAAAAGGATAAAAGGAAGATTGTTAGGCGACTTGACCTATAACCCACAACCCACAACCATTTTAACCACAGAGGACGCTGAGAAAAGCACAGAGAACATCAAGTTGTTAAACCAGTTAGGCGACCTGCCCCATAACACACAACCCACAACTCACAACCATTTTAACCACAGAGGACGCTGAGAAAAGAACAGAGAACACTAAGTTGTTAAACCAGTTAGGCGACCTGCCCCATAACACGCAACCCAAAACCCACAACCATTTTAACCACAGAGGACGCTGAGAAAAGAACAGAAAATACTAAGTTGTTAAACCAGTTAGGCGACCTGCCCCATAACACACAACCCACAACTCACAACCATTTTAACCACAGAGTGCCCTGACCTATAACACGCAACCCACAACATTTTAAAAACAGCCAAAGTAGTTACAAAAGAATTGACTACAAGCGAAAAAACAAACCTTTACCTCCGCTATCTGTTCTAATTGAAAACCAAAAAAATGGATGTTAAAAAAAGAAACCGCATTTGGGTATGGATTGGTTGTATATCCGGTACACTTATATTGATTTTAGCCTTTGGGGCGATGTTTATCAATGCGAAATGGAAACCCATCCTCACCGAAAAAATCAAGGACGGTGTATACAATGGTTCCGATCATTTGTATCGCATCGATTTTAAAGATGTGCGTATAAATGTTCTAACGGGAAGTTTAGCGCTTTTAAATGTAACACTCAGCACCAATGCCAAGGTTTACGATAGTTTAAAAATTCAACATCGGGCGCCTGCCCATACCTTTGAGCTTAAATTAAAAAAGCTTCAAATTAGTCGGGTTGGTATTTTAACCGCTTACTTTAAAAAGCGTGCAAATGTGGGCGCCATTATTCTCGAAAAACCATCTATCAATGTTACCTTCAGCAAAGTAACTAAAAGACCAGATACTGTTAAAGTTGAGAAAACGCTTTATGAACAAATTTCCAAAACATTAAAATCATTGCACATCAACTCCATTAAAATTGTTGATGCCGATTTTGACTACATTAATAAGGCCGGGACCAAAAAGGTGGTAAACTCCATTAAACACCTCAATGTAATGGTAAAAGATTTCCTTTTAGATTCCTTATCGAGTAAAGATTCAACCCGTTTTTATTACACCAAAGATGTTGCATTCAATATTGCCGGCTATAAATCAGTCACTAAAGATAAAATGTATAACATGCTCGTAGACAGCATTACCGGCTCAACGGCTTCTAAAAAAATAACGGTTAAAGGTTTAAAATTGACTCCCTTATACCCCGAGCTTACTTTTGCGAGAAAATACAACGTTCAAAAAGACCGCTACGATTTGAATTTTCAGAAAATAGAACTCAGACAGGTAGATTTTATAGCCCTCAACACCGATCAAAAACTCCATTCGCGTTCGCTAAGAATTGGTCCGGCACAGGTTGATGTATTCATGAGCCGGGAGTTTCCTCCATCGCCGGGCCTCGATAAAGGAAAAAATTTCCCGCATGTGGCCTTAAAAAGATTGAATTTTCCTATCCGCATAGACACTGTCTGGTTAAAAAATGTAGATGTTAAGTACGGAGAATACAATCCGGCGAGCAAGAAAACAGGTTCGGTCACTTTTAAATCCATTGACGGCAACATCCTTAATGTAACCAACGATAGTTTAAGGCTGACGAAACAAAGCCATGCGTTAGCCAATCTGAACACCCTGCTAATGGGTAAAGGTTCGCTTCAGGTAAAAATTGATTTTAACCTTACCAACAAGAATGGTGCATTTGATTACAGCGGGAACCTGCGTAATTTTGATCTCACGAACCTCAACCCACTTTCAAAGCCGCTTGGTCTGGTAGAAATAGAAAGCGGCCATATTCAACAGGTAGGTTTTAAAGCCAGCGGAAACCAGGCGGGTGCCTCAGGCAACCTGAATATGCTATACAGCAATTTAAAAGTTAAGATGCTATCTGATAATATTGATGGTGAAGGAACCAAGGAAAAAGGATTCCTCTCCTTCCTGGCCAATGCTGTGCTGGTAAAAGACGAAAACCCAGCTAAGGGCGAAAGTCCGAGAACAGCCAGTATGCGCAACACAAGGATAAATTCAGCTTCATTTTTCAATCTGATGTGGAAGACTGTTTTTGTGGGTATAAGAGATATTGTAGGCGTAGGGATTGTACCGATCAAAGATCCTGTTAAACAACAAAAGGTAATCGCCAAGAAAATAAGAGAACAAAAAAGAGCCGACAGAAAGGAAGCCAGGAAAGCCAGGGCTGAGAAAAATTAAGTAAGCCCTTTCAACAAACGCGATTTATAATGTATATTGTGGTGTAACATTCCCCATTTTCAATGCCGAATACCTCTAATCATCGTTTCCGACTATTTAAGTGGCTTGCAGGTATATCATTTGTTGTTTTTGCCATTTTAGCCGCTACAGCATGGTTTTTGAATGTTAAGTCCCGGCCGTTACTTACCGACAGGATTAAAACACTACTTTACACTTCTACGGATAGTTTATACACGATTAGCTTTACCACAGTTACCACCAATATTTTTACCGGCCATGCAACGCTTAAAAATGTGACCATTACGCCCGATACTGCTCGTTATAATGAACTTATTCGCCTTAAAAGAGCGCCCAATAATCTTTACAGTATTAAATTAAAAAAACTGGTGGTTAATCGTTTTCACCCTTTAACACTTTACCGGGAACATAAGCTCCAGCTAGATGAAGTGGTTTTTGATAAACCAGAAGTGATGATGATAAATAAGCAGCTGGACTTTAATGAAGACCGGCAGCCTCAACCCATTAAACTGCCCTACGAATACATCTCTAAAAACCTCAAAGAATTTAGCATAAAAAACATTCTTTTTAGAGATGCCAGCTTCAAATACATCAACAGAAACAGGGGCAATGAAGTTCCTTTTGCTATAGATAACCTGAACATTACTTTGACTGATTTACTGGTAGATTCTACATCAGCAGATGATCCAAAAAGAATATACCTCCTAAAAGACATCGTAATCAATCTTAAAGATTATGTTTATCCTACGCCAGATAAAATGTACAATATTAAGCTTAATCAGCTTGATTTCAGGGCATCTACAGGAAAACTTCGTGTCAGTAAGTTTGCTTTAGAACCTTTGTACGGAGAAATGGATTTTGGGCAGGTAGCGGGTTATGCCCGTGATCGCTTTAGCATTCAAATGAACGATATCATGATGAATGGCATTAACTTGCCGCTTTACATCAGTAAACAAGAGCTGCGAACTAAAGAAATGGCCATTGCCAATGGGTCTATATCCGTTTTCGCAAATGATGCACTCCCTGCCAAACCCAGGGAAAACAAAATTGGCCGCTTCCCACATCAGCTTTTACAAAAAATAAATGCACCAATCCTGGCCGAGAAAATACAGTTAAAAGATATTGATATCAGTTATGCAGCCTATAACAAAGAGAGCAACCAGCGGGGAAAAATTAGTTTTGAACGAACTTCCGGGATTATCCGCAATGCTACAAATATCTCCAAGATAAAAGCACAAAACCCCATAATGGATGTAAGCCTTGCTTCCTATTTGCTTGGTGAAGGTAAGCTTGACGTAAACTTTAAGTTTAACTTATTGGCCAAAGATGGCAGTTTTGCTTTTAATGGTGTTTTACAGCATTTCAATGCGCGTATTTTAAACGCTATTACCAAGCCGCTTGGATTGGTAAGAATTAATCGCGGAAATGTAGAAAAGCTTAAATTCAATTTCAATGCAAATGATTTTGGCGCCAGGGGAAAGGTCGATTTCTCTTATTACGACCTTTCGGTTGCCTTGATGCGGAATGATCCGGAGAAAGATCACCTGGTTACGCGTGGCTTACTATCCATTTTAGCTAATGCCCTTATCATCAATGCTGAAAATCCATCACGGGACGGAAAATTCATATCAGCTGATGTTAACTATCAACGTCCATCCAATACCTCTTTCTTTAACCTGATCTGGAGAAGCCTATACGTGGGTATAAAACACAGTGTGGGAGTTACAGAAGAGAAGCAGGCAGAAATTCAGGAGCACATTGCTAAATTTAAACAAATGAGAGCAAACCACCTGATCCGGAAGCAAAAACGTTTAAAAAGAAGGCAACAGAAAGCACGACTGGAAAGATTACATCGCAGATAGCAGATATACAGTTGTAACCTTTTGCTATATTTATGATCTAAACTCAAAACATAAAACTATGATTATCGCTATTATTGTTATCGGTTTCCTATTGTTAATCGGTATCTTCTTCTACAACTCGCTTATCGGCAAAAAGAACCAGGTTACCAATGCCTTTTCGGCAATTGATGTAATGCTTAAAAAACGTTTCGATCTTATTCCAAACCTTGTTGAGGTGGTGAAACAATATACCAACTATGAACAAAGTACTTTAACCAAAATTGTTGAGCTTAGGGCAAAAGCAACATCCGGCACGGTTAGCGATGCCGAAAAAGCACAAATTGATGCCCAGTTAGGCAGTAGTGTTAAGGGATTAATGCTTAATATAGAAAACTATCCTGATTTAAAAGCCAACACCAATTTTATTAATTTGCAAACCACCTGGACAGAAAGTGAAGAGCAAATTGCCGCTGCCCGCAGAACTTACAACTCAGCAGTAACTGATTATAATAATGCCTTCATGATGTTTCCGGGAAGTTTGTTTGCTGGCATGCTTAACTTTCAGCCCCAACCAGTTTTGGAAACTGCTGTTGAAGAACGTAAAAATATAAGCGCTAAAGAACTTTTCAATAATTAATGCAGTTTGATTTAGCAAGCAATGTAGCCTTACAAAATGTATTGGCTAACATGGAAATTGAGCGAAAAAAAATATCTGCTGCACAAACCAAAGGTTATATTGGCATTGGCGCGGGCGTTTTTCTGCTCATTTTAGGATTTATACTGGGCTTTCCGGTTGCCGGCATAGTAGGTTTAATTGCCCTCGGAATTGTAGGTGGTATTATCCTTTACCGTATTGGTGATGAATTACACGCTTACAAAGATGCTTATAAGCGAGATGTGATTGGCGCCGCACTTAAATTCATGGATCCAAGTTTAACCATTCAACCTTACGAGGGAATTTTAGCGCAGGAATTCATTTACTCCCAACTATTCACACAGCAGCCTGACCGCTATAAAACCGAGGATTTAGTAAGTGGCACTGCAGGAAAAACCAGCTTTTATTTTGCTGAAGTACATGCCGAGTATAAAACTGTTCATCAAACCAAAAACGGAACCCGTACCGAGTGGCATGATATTTTTAAAGGGATCATCTTTGTAGCCGATTTCAATAAATATTTTAATGGCGTTACCGTAGTCAGGCCAAAAGATTTTGGAGCAGCAATAGGCGCCTGGTTTTCTAAAAACGTATTTTCCTACGGAAGCAAAGATGTTGTGAGTTTAGAAAATACTGATTTTGATAAAACGTTTGTCACTTACGCAACCGATCAGGTAGAAGCCAGGTATATTTTAACCCCTGCCATGATGGAGCGGATTTTAAACCTCCACAATAGCGCAAAATATGCGATCAGTCTTTCTTTTATAGAATCCAGGATGTATATCGGCTTCCCATTAAACCGGAATTACTTTGAAGCGCCTGTGTTTAAAACCTTGCTTAATCCGCAGCTGCTCAATGATGACATTGCAGCCATTAAATTTATGCATGATATTGTTCAGGAGCTTGATCTGAATACCCGAATTTGGGGTAAGCAATAAGCTGTTTAGCTCAAATGTTTTTTAACGATTTCTTCCAGCGAGGCGATATCAAAAGGTTTAGAGAGGTAGCTATCGGCGCCTGCCTCGCTGGCTAAAGCAGATATATCGTTATTGGCAGAAAAATAAATTACCGGAATATGCTTTAAATCAGGATGTTGTTTTATTGCCTTCGTGGCCTGAATCCCACCTAAATCAGGAAGCCAGTTATCCATAAAGATGATATCGGGCATATAGGCCGAAACCTGCTCTTCGATATTATTGGCCGTCTCGGAAGTCCTGATCTCATACCCCGCATCTTCCAGAATGAATGTGCACAGATCGAGGATATCCTTATTATCATCAAAAACAAATACTTTTTTCACACCCTTTAAATTTTCACTATCCATGCAAACCATTTATATATTCTGCCATATCAAAACTATCTAAAACCAGATTTGGTTTTACCGCATTTATGGCTTGTTGCGGCATATACGGCATTATTGCTGTATTTGGATTCTGTATAACCACATTTCCACCGAAATTGTTTACAGTTTTTAATCCTTCTACTCCATCGGCATTGGATCCTGAAAGTAAAACACAAACCAATTCTGACTTAAATACCTCTGCAGCAGACTGAAAGGTAACATCAATAGACGGACGGGAATAATTAACTTTTTCAGAATAATCCAAAGATAAGGTATGATCTTCTTCAATAAGGAGGTGATAATCGGCCGGAGCGATATATACCTTCCCCCCTTCCAGTAAGGATTTTTCTTCTGCCTCTAAAACCGTTAGTGCGGTTCTGCTCTGCAGTAAATCAGAGAGAAGAGATTCGGAACTGCCTTTACGATGCACCACAAGGATAATGGGAAACTTTAAGTCTGCCCTAAGTGAAGGAAAAACTTCGAGCAATACGTCAAGACTTCCCGCTGAGCCGCCAATAACGATAGCACCACATTTGGGTTTTCTTAAAGTTTCCGCCATATTTTTTCTGTTTTTACTCTTTTATATTCTTTGGCTCTGGACCAAAAGTCGAGGCTCTCCTTGCTCCCTAAAGCCAGATAACCCAAATTCTCCAGACTATTATCAAACAAGTTAAAAACTTTATGTTGAAGTTCCTTATCGAAATAGATGAGCACGTTTCGGCACATAATTAATTGAAACTCATTAAAAGAATGATCGGAAACCAGGTTATGGGTAGAAAATATCATCTTGCTGCTGAGGCTTTCGTCAAATTTGGCCAAAGAATAATTAGCGGTATAATAACTCGAAAAATCCTTTAATCCTCCAGATTGGCGGTAATTTTCCGAATATCCCTTTAAATAATTTAACGGAAACATTCCTTTCTTGGCCTTTTCCAATACAGAGGGATTAATATCTGTGGCGTATATTAAAGATTTATTCAGGAGATTTAGCTCTTTTAGTACAATGGCCAGCGAATAGGCTTCCTCTCCTGTTGAACAGCCCGCAACCCAAATCCGGATAAATGGATAAGTACCCAGATTGGGTAACACCTCATTGCGCAAGGCCTTATAAAAGCCCGGATCGCGGAACATTTCGGTTACATTTACCGTAATTTCTTCTAAAAAACGTTTAAAATATTGTTTATCAGAGCGAATAGTGTAACGGAACTCAGCAAAACTAACAAAATTATCCAGTGCAAATAAACGTGCAATCCTGCGTTTTATAGATGCAGGAGAATACTCCAGAAAATCATACCCATGAGTTTCCAGAACATCATTTAATAACAGGCTCACCTGCTCATTGTCTATTGCATCCACTATCACGTATCAGGGGTAAACTTTTTTATTTGCATCAATAATTCATCAACATTTATAGGTTTGGAGACATAGCCCGATGCCCCGGCACTTAAACAACGTTCTCTATCGCCAACCATGGCCTGGGCCGTTACTGCTAAAACCGGGATATTTTGCATTGCAGCTGATTTTTTCATGGCCGCAATAGCCTGGTAACCATCCATATCAGGCATCATCATATCCATCAACACAATGTCTACCTTTTCATTTTTCTCGATGAGCGAGAAACCTTCCTGCGCACTGGTAGCAGATAAGCAATCAAACCCTTTAGCTTTTAATACAGCTTTCAGGGCAAAAATGTTTCGGTTATCGTCATCTATTATTAATACTGTTTTTAAGGGCATAAAAAAAATAATTAAGCGTTATGATGATTTTCGTAGAGCCATACACGTAACAGTGACACCAACTGATCCATATCAACCGGTTTACTGATATAATCTGATGCACCAGCTGCAATACACTTTTCCCGATCGCCCATCATGGCTTTTGCCGTAACTGCTAAAATGGGTAAATTCTTATACTTCGCGTTTTGCCTGATGGCTGTTGTGGTTTCATATCCATCTAATTCCGGCATCATCATATCCATCAGCACTACATCAACAGTTTCGTTATCCTCCAGTAACTTCAATGCTTCCTTGCCATCTGTTGCTGCCAAAACTTTCATCTGGTGCTGTTCCAGCATCTTCGTTAATGAGAAAATATTGCGCACATCGTCATCGGCAACCAAAACAGTTTTGCCTTTCAAAACATCCTGCAATTCTGAATATTTCCTTGGTGTTTTACGCTTGTCTTTACTTTTCTCTTCAACAAGGTGTAAGAACAAGCCCGCTTCATCTAAAATACGTTGATAAGAATGTGCTGTTTTAACAACAATAGAATCTGCATACTGTTTGATTCTGTTCTCTTCACCTTTTGAAAGATTTTTACCTGTGAAAATAATAATGGGCAGATTTTCCAAACCAGGTGTTTTTTTCACTACTTCAAGTGTTTCATAAGCATGTTTATCCGGAATACCCATATCTAAGATGACACAATTTACTTCTGGTTTGTGCAAAGCAGAAACCCCCTCATTTACCTGATTTACAATCTCCGTTTGGATATTGAAGTTGCTGAGGAAGTAGCTCAATGCCTTCGCATGCTGTTCATTCTCTTCTACAATCAGTACCTTTTTAGGATGACGGCTAAGCGCATGTTCAAGCTTTTGAAACACCTCCTGCATATGTTCAAATGCAAAGGGTTTGTTAATGAAATCAACTGCACCTTTAAGCAGGCTTTCCTTTTTAACCTGTAAAGACGACATGATGTGCACCGGAATCGGGCGCGTTTCAGGATCAGATTTCAGTTCTTCCATTACCTGCCAGCCATCTTTCACAGGCAACTGTATATCTAAAAGTATAGCCAATGGTTTATAGGTTTTGGCCATCTCTATTCCGGCATCGCCACGTACCGCCACCAGGCCTTTGTAGTTACGTTTACGGGTAAAATCCAGCAAGGTTTTTGCAAATGGTGTATCATCTTCCACAATCAGGATTACTTTATCATCAGGCTGAATGTTATCCCTGTCGTCTTCCACTTCTTGCGGGATATTGGGAACTGTTAAATGACTTACTTTCGGGAATTGATCAGAAACTGGATGAGTAATCCGCTCTGCAGGTGCATCCAGCTTTTCAATACCTTTATTTTTATCGATCGGCAACGTTAAAGTGAAGATACTTCCTTCGCCCTCTGTACTTTTTAAATCAATATATCCACCTAAAAGTTTAGCCAGCTCTCTGCTGATGGAAAGACCTAATCCTGTGCCACCGAATTTGCGGCGGGTAGAACCATCTGCCTGCTGGAAAGCTTCGAACACCATGGCCTGTTTTTCCGGGGCAATACCTACACCGGTATCTGTTACTTTGAAAACTAAAGCATCAAGCTTAACATTTTTTGTAATATTAAGCTTAACAGAGCCTAAACTGGTAAATTTAATGGCATTTGACAGCAAATTCTTTAATATTTGCTCTAAACGCATCTTATCTGTGTGAAAAAATTCAGGTACATCAGCAGATTGATCAATCACCAGCTCGAGGTTCTTTTCTTTGGCAAGGGGGTTAAAAAGTGAACGCATATTAAGCACCACTTCTTCAACTTTGATGTTTGCCCTGTCGAGCTCCATTTTGCCCGCTTCGATTTTAGAAAGATCCAAAATTTCATCGATCAGGCTCAACAAGCCCTGGCCCGAACTCTGAATCACCTCTGCATATTCTTTATGCTCGCTATCAATTTCTTCGTTTTCGGCCATTAATCGCGATAGCAGCAATATAGAATTCAATGGTGTTCTCAATTCATGAGACATGTTGGCTAAAAACTCTGATTTGTAGCGGGTACTCAGCTCAAGTGCCTCTGCTTTTTGTTGTATTTCAAGGTTTCTTTCTTCAATTAACTCATTTTTCTCTTCCAGTAAGCTGCTTCTTTCTTCCAGCTCCTGGTTGCTTTGAAGCAATTCTTCTTGTTGAACCCTCAATTCTTCTTCTGATGCCTGAAGTTTCTGAGCCTGCGCTTCGAGCTCGGCATTCATACCTTCTAACTCGTTATGCTGAACTTGTAATTCTTCAGACTGTGCCTGAGTTTCTTCCAGCAATTGTTGCAGTTTTTGTCGGTTCTGTGCACCCAGCAGTGCGGTGCCAACATCAGACATAACCAGATTTAAGAAATGGAGCTGTAAATCATTGTATTCCGTTATGGTTCCAAGTTCTATCCCACCAATGGTAATTTCATTCCTTACAATCGGGAGAATAACCAACTGGGCGGGTTTAATTTTACCTGTAGCATGGCTTACTGTTAATTCGTTTTGAGGAACTTCATCTAAAAGAATTCGTTTACCGGATTTAACTGCCTGTCCGATTAGGCCTTGCCCAATCTCTAGTACAGGAGCTAACTGCTGCCCTTGCAAGGCGTACTGACCTTTCAAATGCAGATAGCCATCATCCTTAAACAGGTAAATGGCACCAACCTGGCTTTTGGTGTATGCTGCTAAAAATTCAATAATATCATCAGCCAAATGAAAAACATCTTTCTCACCAACCATTTTTACATTGAGATTGGCTACACCGGTTTGTAACCATTCATTTTCTTCCAGTGTATCAAAAGATTTTTTTAACGAGGCAGACATGCTATTGAGCGATTCGGCAAGCTCTCCAATATCATCTCTTGTCTGGCTATCTAAAGTAACCCCATAATTGCCCGCCGAAATCTGGTGTGCGATTTCCTTAATGGCAATAATGCGTTTCTCCATTTCATATTTCTTCTCTTCAATTTCTTGCTGAAGCTTTACTCTTTCATCAAAATCAATGGAAACTTTTCTGTAGAAAAACAGGGTAATAAGCACCGCCAGCAATGCTGCTAACATAATTAATACAGGCGTGTATGAAGTTAACTTATTAAGTTCTGTGGTTCTTTCCTCTAATAAGCGCTTCTCTTCATCCGTCATCCTTTTTACCAGATCTCTAACCTGATCCATATAGGTTTTACCCTGGAATAAAACAGTTGGATCTATCTGCCCGCCCAACGATTTTATTTCAACAGTAGACTTAATGATATCTAAACGTTTGACTAAAATAGTTCTTAACTGTCCGATATACTTTTGCTGAAGCGCATTATCCTTTGTCCATGAATCCAGTTTGTTTAGAATATGTGCAGCACTGTCGCTCGCCCCCTCATATGGCTCTAAAAAGACCTTGTTTCCGGTTAATAAATAGCCCCTTTGGCCAGTTTCAGCATCCTTAAGGCTCGAGATCAGATTCTCCACACTGAGTATCACCTCGTCACTGTGTTTTACCAATTCGGTACTTTTAATTAAATTCCGGATACTCACATATGAGGCTAGCGAACTGATAAAAAGAATAATCAGCGACAAGCCCAGGCCTAAACGCAAATTGTTTTTGAGGGTTGTTTTCATGTATAATGAATGGGGATTTTAGCTTTGAGATTTGAGGATTTCTTCTTCGGTAATGGGGATAATAAAATAGAACTCAGAACCTTCATCAGGCACACTGTTTACACCAATGGTTCCGCCGTGGCGATGAATAATCTCTGAGCAGATATACAATCCGATGCCCAAACCATTAAACCGGTTACTATTTTCTTCTACACGATAGAATTTCTCAAAGATTCTTAATTGTTGCTCCTTGGAAATGCCTATACCAAAATCTTTTACAGCCAGGTACAGCTTTCCGTCTTTGATATTAATGGTTATGTTAACCTGGTTTGTGCCAGGCGCGTATTTTATAGCATTGGTGATGAAATTGATTACAACCTGCTCCAGGCGCATTTCATCGCCGAAAATCATTTCAGTGGTTTTTCCTAATTTGTTTATGCTAAAGTTAGGATTAGATTGCTGCAACATCTCAATGGCATTATTTACCATATTATCAGCACAGAAATGCCGCATATTGAACTTCATTTTGCCGCTCTCAATCTTTGAAATATCCAATAAATCAACAATCAGGTCGTTAAGTTTTTCCAATTGGATGCTTGCCTTCTCGAGGTGATTAACAGCCATCGTTTTATCATCCTTATTCAAGCTTCGCTGCAGCAGTTGAATGTATCCTTTTACACTGGTTAAAGGTGTTTTAAGCTCGTGACTCGCAATACTGATAAATTCATCCTTTTTATGTTCGGCCTGTTTTCGAAATTCGATTTCTTCCAGAAGCTTCTCTTGTACTTCATTAAGCTTTCGGCTTTGCTCGTAAATGCGGTAAAAGGTTTTGATTTTGAGCAGTAGCACATTGATATCAACCGGTTTGGTAATGTAATCCAATCCTCCGCTTAAATAGCCTTTGGTTATGAACTTAAGCTCGGTATTTACAGCCGATAGAAATATAATAGCGGTATCCTTAGCTTTGCTAAAACCAGAAATGGCCTCAGCAACTTCAAAGCCATCCATATCTGGCATTTGAACATCAAGAATGATCAGGACATAGTTATTTTTTAAAACTTTTTTTAGCGCCTCTTCTCCCGATGAAGCGGTGTCCACTTCGAAATTATGTGCTTGTAGTACTTTCTGTAAGGAGATCAGGTTTTCAGGCCTGTCATCAACTATAAGGATCATTTATATAAAACAATTTAGGTCCGGGGACAATATGTTTGGTTCAGAGACACAAATCTCATTAACTGTAAACCAACAACAAGGTTTTAAAAATGTTTTAAATTTTATAAATTATTTGAATTGAAAGTATCTCCCTGGCTGATGTCGCCAGTTTCAAATCCTTTTTTAAACCAATACATTCGTTGTTGAGAGGTTCCGTGTGTAAAAGAATCTGGCTGAACTTCGCCTGTTGCCTGTTTTTGAAGTTTATCATCACCGATGGCATTTGCTGCCGTTAATGCTTCTTCGATATCGCCTTCTTCTAATTTAAAGTCTTTTAAATTTTGAGCATTATGCGCCCAAAGACCGGCAAAAAAATCGGCCTGGAGTTCTAGTTTAACAGATAAACGATTGTATTCTTTTTCGCTCACCCTTCCACGTGCTTCATCCAGTTTGGCAGATATGCCTAAAATATTTTGAACATGGTGCCCCACTTCATGAGCAATTACATATGCTTGCGCGAAATCGCCTGCCGCACCGAAACGATTTTTTAAATCATCGTAAAAGGAAAGGTCAATATATACTTTATGGTCGCCAGGGCAATAGAAAGGCCCTACATTAGATTGGGCATAACCACAAGCGGTTTGAACACCATCCCTAAACAGTCTCAGTTTTGGATATTCATATGTTTTTCCCATGGCCTGGAATTCCCGATCCCAAACCTGCTCTGTAGATTCCAGTACACCTGAAACAAATTGTGCCTGCGGATCATTGGCCGGAACACCCTGCTTAACTTCAGTATTATCGGCTCCAGTCGGAAGTTGCCCTACCAGGCCCGTTAAGTCTTTGCCAAAAAACAAACCTAACACGATAACGATTAAACCGATACCACCGCCTAAAGCTGTTCTTCCTCCACCTCCACTTCTTCCATCTTCAACATTACCACTTCCTTTACCAAACCATTGCATACTGTTAATTTTTAAGTTCTATCTGATAACCCAAATATTGGATAATTGTTATACTAAAATAGAAATTATTTTGCTCGCTTTATTCTTAATTGTGCTGAAATCAAAAAAGGTTCGGGAGTTCAGTGTAAATTACAGCTCAAATACAGCTGTGAACAGCATATTCATGAAAATTTCTGGCTGGTAAACTAACGCTGTCATGTCTCTATGCCCAATCAAAAACCAAATCTGCGATAAGCATTTACAATCACTTAGCCCACAAAAAAGCCCGGCTAGGGGGCCGGGCTTTAGAGAAGACTATGTAAGTTATTCGCTTTAGCTGTTAAAAACCTCGATTGCTTTAGCAATCCGATTTTTAGTTTCTTCAGCGCCTAATAAAATGGCAATGTCAAAAACGCCTGGCCCGAACTTACCACCTACCAGCATGATACGCAAAGGCAGCATCAGTTCACCTGGTTTAAATCCTTTTTCTTCGGCCAAAGCTTTAAAAGCACTTTCTGCGCTTGCTGCATCCGTTAAAGATAGGTTGTCGGCAAAGGCATTAAAAAATTCCGCTTTCTCTGCTGTCCATTTTGGTTTTACCGCAGCTATATCGTATTCTGCCGGAGAAGTGAAGAAATAGCGGCTTTGTGCTACAAAATCAGGCAATAATGTGCAACGGTCTTTAATTAACTCAATTACAGTATTTAAAAAAGCATCATCATTTACTTCGATACCCGCATTTTGTAGCTCGGTTTTAACTGTAGCTTGCAAACTGCTTACCGGCGACTGCTTAATCCACTCATGATTATACCATTTGGCTTTTTCAAAGTCAAATTTAGCTCCCGCTTTGCTGATTCGCGCAACAGAAAATTTTTGCTCCAATTCGGTTAAGCTAAATAATTCCTGATCTGTTCCATCATTCCAGCCCAGTAGAGCAAGCATATTGATAAAAGCTTCTGGCATAAAACCCATCTCTTTAAAGCCTTTGGTTACATCGCTGGTTTTAGGGTCTGTCCAGTTCATGGCATATACCGGGAATCCTAAACGGTCACCGTCACGCTTACTCAGTTTTCCATGTCCATCTGGTTTTAAAATTAATGGTAAATGTGCCCAAACCGGCATGTCGCTTTCCCAGCCTAAATATTTCCAAAGTAAAATATGAACGGGTGCAGATGGCAACCATTCTTCCCCACGAAAAGCGTGAGAAATTTCCATGGCTTTATCATCTACCACTACCGCCAGGTGGTAAGTAGGCATTCCGTCTGCTTTTAATAAAACTTTATCATCAACCAACGAAGTATCAAAACTCACATCCCCACGGATTAAATCATTGAAATGTACCACCTCCTGTTCCGGAACTTTAATGCGGATTACATGCGGTGTTTTCGCCGCTAAAAGCTCTTCCACCTCACTAATGGTAAGTGTAAGCGAATTTCGCATTTGCATTCGAGTGGTTTGACCATATTGAAAATTAGGGAACTCTTTTCGCTTTGCATCCAGCTCTTCGGGTGTATCAAAAGCATAATAAGCATAGCCATCGCTAATTAGTTGTTCGGCAAATTTTCTATAACTCGGCTTGCGTTCGCTTTGGCGATATGGGCCGTAGCTTCCTGGCTTGCCCGGGCTTTCATCAGGCGTAATGCCACACCAGTTTAAACAATCTACGATATACGCTTCCGCGCCAGCCACAAAACGGTTTTGATCGGTATCTTCCACACGAAGAACAAAAGTTCCATTGTTCTTTTTAGCGAACAGATAATTAAATAAAGCCGTGCGGACACCGCCTAAATGCAGGCCTCCTGTTGGACTAGGGGCAAATCTTACTCTAACTTTTTTATCCATGATTTTGCAAAGAGCAGGGAGTTAATAGCTTCGCGTTCTGGAATATTACAGTGCTATGCGCCACGCACCTTGCTCGGCACAAAGATATGTTTTTTATGTTTTTTTCGTTTTGTTATCGTAATTTGCCTATCTAAAGCATGAATCCTTACGAAAAGAAACGCCGCTGGAAATTTTTCCTCCTAATTTTTGCCATCCTAATCGGCATAGCATCAGTATTTTACACCGATTCATTCGTAAAGAAAATGGAACGTGAGGAAGCTATTCAATTCAAATTATGGGTTCGGGTGCAGGAACGCGCCATGCTTTTAATGGACGATCCATTATCCCAGAGTTTAGTGAACGACGTAAGGGAGAACATTAAGATGCCCGTTATTTTGTTAAATAAGGATGGTGTAATCATTTCTTCAACCGGATTAGATACCACAAAAACCCCCAATCCCGGTGCAGACAAACTGGTGTTCGACAGTTTGTACTTTGTTCGGCAACTGCGCAACATGAAAAGTCAGCATGCACCGGCAGAACTCAACATTTTTGGAGATAAATACATGGCTTATTACCGCGATTCTTTTGTGCTCACACAATTGCGGTATTTCCCCTATATCCAAATGACGGTTATCTTTCTATTCCTCCTCACAGCATATGCGGCATTCAGTTCTTCAAGAAAAGCGGAGCAAGATCATGTTTGGGTGGGTTTAGCGAAAGAAACCGCACACCAGCTGGGTACACCAATCTCATCGCTCATGGCCTGGATTGAATTGATGAAATCCAAATTCGATGCTGAAGACGACCCACTGATTGCTGAAATGGAAAACGATGTGAAACGCCTGGAAATTATTACCGACCGCTTTTCTAAAATCGGTTCCAAACCCATCCTGGAAGACCATACCGTTTACATCGTAATCAATAATTTCTTAGACTATTTTAAAGTCAGAACTTCTGATAAAGTGAAATTCAAAATTACGGGCGATGACCAGGTGAGGGCAATGCTTAATATTCCACTCTTTGATTGGGTAATTGAAAATCTCTTAAAAAATGCGGCAAACGCGATTGAAAACGAAGGTACAATTTCAATTAATATCATTGAGAATTTGGCAAAAGAGCAGGTATTTATTGACGTTTCTGATACCGGAAAAGGTATTCCGCGATCTAAGTTCGATGCTGTTTTTCAGCCAGGCTACACCACCCGCAAAAGAGGCTGGGGGCTTGGCCTCTCATTAACCAAAAGGATTGTAGAAAACTACCATAGCGGAGAAATCTTTGTAAAAGAATCTGAACTCGGAAAAGGAACTACCTTCAGGATAATACTCAAAAGCAGTTTAACTTATGAACCGACCACAGCCTAACGAATACCCCATTTGGGGAGAAACCTACATTAGCAAGGTAGATGGAGACATCTTTGAAATCTTAAACCAGCAGATTACCAGTATTCCCGAACTGTTTCGCAGAAATGCAGATAAGGCCGATTTCGCTTATGCAACAGGCAAATGGACCCTGAAAGAAATGCTGGGACACATCATTGATACTGAAAGGATTCTGGTTTATCGATTAACCTGCTTTGCCAGAAATGAACAGCAACACCTTCCGGGATTCGATGAAGACGAATATGTAATCAATGCCCGCTTTGCCGAACGCGAATTAGCAGATCTTATTGAGGAGTTTGCGGCATTAAGAAAAGCCAATATTTACCTTTTTAAAACCCTCAATGAAACGGAATTAAATAGAAAAGGAATTGCATCTGAACGTGAAATTAATGTAAAATCTATCCTCTTCATTGTTGCAGGGCATATTATTCACCATGTTGCTGTCTTAAAAGAACGTTACCATGTGGTTTAGGAATTTTACTGTTGAAGAACTAAATAACCGTCCAAAAAATCATATAGGAGCCCTTTTGGATATTCGGTTCACCGAAATTGGTGAGGATTTTTTAACTGCTACCATGCCGGTAGATGAACGTACCCACCAACCTGCCGGAATTTTACACGGCGGAGCATCTGTTGTGCTAGCAGAAACACTCGGGAGCATTGCTTCTTACATGTGTACCGACCCGGAAAAGTATATGGCTGTAGGCCTGGAAGTAAATGCTAACCACCTCCGCCCGGTAAAAAGCGGTTTGGTAAAAGGCATTTGCAAACCACTGCATATTGGCGCCAAAACCATGGTTTGGGAAATAAAAATTTATGATGAGCGCGGCAAAATGAACTGCATCAGCAGGTTAACTGTAGCTATCATCCCACAGCAGAAGTAGTTCAATAGTCAATGGTTCAATAGTCATTAGTTATTAGTCTGTTCGATTCTATCATTCAGTCATTCACTAATTCTATCATTCAATCCTTCTCTCATTCAACAATTAAATAATGCACCATACCCTAAATCGTATTCGTTCAGCATCAGCCTTAAGCTTAAATTCTTTATCGCTGTTAAAGGATGAATTGGAGCATATGGAAGTTAAGAAAGGGACTATAATTATCAGAGAGGAAAAATATGAAGATGCTTTTTACTTTTTAGAAACTGGTGTAGCCAGGGCTTCTATCTTAATCAAGAATAAGCCTGTGACCATTTGGTTTGGCTTTAGCGGAGATATTTGCTTATCATTTAACAGCTATGTTTATCAAAAACCAGGCTACGAACGAATTGATATCCTGCAAGATGCAGTGGTTTACCGTATAAAATCTTCCCGCTTACACGAGCTCTACCTCCAGCATGCAGATTTGGCTAACTGGGGTAGAAAAATTGCCGAACAAGAATTAATTAAGACAGAGGAGCGCTTTATATCCCGGCAATTTAAAACGGCCTCCGAAAGGTATGAAGCACTCTTATCTCAATACCCCGAGCTCATTAAAAATATCCCTTTGGGCATTATTGCCTCCTATTTAGGCGTTACGCAGGTTACCTTAAGCCGAATCAGGGCAGCCATTAAGTAGTTTTTAACATTTGTAAAAAACGATGCAGCAATAAGCGCTTACTTTTGCAGCATGAGTTGGATATACTTAATTATTGCAGGCTGTTTAGAAATCGGTTTCACCACCTGCTTAAATCTTTCGAAAAATTTTACAGTACTGAAATGGAGTTTAGGCTTTTTAATTTGCGCTGTGTTAAGCTTTGTCTTCTTAAACAAGGCCCTAACAGATTTACCAATGGGTACAGCCTATGCCGTGTGGACGGGAATTGGAGCTGTAGGAACGGTAATTATTGGCATCTTGTATTTTAATGAACCTGCTACCTTCTGGAGAATTTTCTTCATTTTTACACTAATTGCCTCAATAATTGGGCTTAAGTTTTTTGCAGCGCACTAAGCAAGGGTAGCGCAAATGCATGCAGCTATTGAGGTTATTCCCGCTTTACGCTGTATCGCTGCGCTGCGCTTAGCGGATGCCGCTTCAATCGGGGCTAAAAACAAAGGCCTGTACAGGAAACACCCGCAAATTTAGCCCGGTGCATAAAAAAGGCTGCCCTCGATGAGAAAGCAGCCTTCCTTGTAAATATGATAATAAATTAAATTACTTTCACATTAACGGCATTTAAGCCTTTTTTACCGTTAGCAACTTCGTACTGTACTTTGTCGTTTTCACGGATTTCGTCGATAAGACCTGTTGAATGAACAAAGATTTCGCTATCGCCGTTAGCAGGGATGATAAAGCCAAAACCTTTAGTTACATTGAAGAATTTTACTGTGCCTTCTTGCATTGTATTAAATATTAAAATTAAGTCTGCAAGGTAAGTTTTAAATTTTATAATCAAAATAAATTTTAACATTTTTTTAACGTTAAAATTTCGTAAAGATATGATTACTAAGGCTTTTTAAGAACCTTCCCAACCAGGGTCATTGTAATTTCTGTATTATGGGGAATTCCAAGCGTAGTTCCTGGTATCACATTAAAAAGGTTTTTCAGGTAAATATCTGCCACCCCCTGCATCATTCTTTTTTTACCTTCCGCAACATCCGGTAATACACCGTAAACCTGCTTAATGTGTATACCGCCCTGAAAATCTACCACAGCAGAAACTTCATAAGCAAAATCTTTATAAGCCCGGTCAATTACAATGCGGTATTGTGGGAACATATAATCGTAGGCTTCTGTACGTTTATTTAAACGGTCTACCGTACTAATCTTCTCTGCGGTTACAACTTTACTCTTCGGAATAAACTGCACTGGTTCTGTGGCGGCAAAAGCACTATCCCGATTTCCATTTACAGCTGTAGCCCGTTGTTCTATAAAGGCTGTATCAGCCCTAGTAGGTTTTTGTAGCCTGACAGCTGTGGTTTTAAGTTTCTCTTTAATGTAGCTTTGAGCATAGAAAGTCATGTTCACATCCGACCTGAAGTCTGATGCAATTTGTTTCCCATCCACCTGGATACGCTGAAAAACCAGGCTATCTTTGCTAATGTGCTTTACTTTAAAAAATTCTGCAGCAAAGTTATATACGTTTCCATGATCATATTGCAGGTAAAATTTCTGCATAATTTGTTTTTGTGGGCTCCAGGCCATCATAGTATCCTCAGCCGCCACTTCAATAATCCAGGAAGGCTTTTGCATAAAACCTTCTTTATTAAAAGATAAGTTATTGCTAAAACGGCGTTTAACTTCCTCAAACCGGATGCCCTTTACAGGCTCAAAAGTAAAATCACGTAAACTGGCATCATTGGTCTTGCTGCGTCCACATGCCGTAAAAAATAGCGCAACAAAAAATAAGTATATCAGGTTTCTAATCATTACAGGTCAAATTCTGCGGCTAAAATAAAGAAATATTGAGAATCAGGAGCTAATTAAAGCTTAAAGTCTGAACGATGGACGGCAATTTTTTAGCCAATCCTAAGGGATTAATGCCATTATACTTAACTATTTTATTAAGCTCACAGGACTGCCGCCTGAAGACTCCAAACTCCAGACTTAGCCCCTACCGCTTCTGCTTAATGAGTACCACATTTGCCACCTTTCGCTGCCCATCATGGTCCCATTTTTTATTATCGGTTGGATAATTAACAACCCCATTTTCAGTTAATCCTTTAACCCACAGCGTGGACGATCCTCCTCCGTCGAAATTGATGATATCTATGCAGCCCAGCCACTTCATTATTTTAGTCAACTCAGGCAAACTCATTCCTGCTGAATTTTCATTTCGCCCATCTACAACCATCAATATCGCTCTCCCGTTGGGTTTAATGCCAACAGCTGTCCGCGGGTGGCGAAGACGCGTAAAAGAGGTGGTATCTAATACTTCATCTTTATTATTGAGCGTTAAAAGTGGCCCGTTCAGCAATACATTTTCTGCCGTAAGGCGACTTTCCCAATCCTCCATACCATCCCATTTCTTTATAGCCAGCTTTCCTCCCGCTATCACTACAGCCGCCTGCTGATGCCTTGCCCGCGCTCCATTTTTTGCTATACGATTGGTATTCTTCACTTTACCATTAACCTTCACATAATCAACCGAACCACCATCCTTCACATCAAAGAAATTCCCGTTGATGGCAGCAATAGCAGTGTCTCTTTCTGCAAATACACTTGTTGTTAGCAATAGCTTTTCTTCTGCCGCTAAGGCAAAAACAGCCTTCCGCCCGGTATTTTTTACCTCTAAAAAGGATATATGCTCATTGGCATTAAATAGTTTTTTATCAGTAAAATGGTAGCTAAAAAGCTTGAGTTGTTTGGCAACTCTGACTTTCTGCCACCGGGCTTTTACCAGGGTTAAAGAGTCCTGGTTTTGTGCAAAGCTGCTCAGGTTAAAAATAACAGCGGTAAGTAGAAGAAAAAGTTTCTTGTGCATGGAGGGTAGATTTGCGATAAAAATAAAAAAAACGGGGCAAAACATCTTTTGTGTTCTGCCCCGTTTCTGTAACAATATCAGGTATATTATTTCTTCGGATCTAAGATATCCTTGATGCGAATACCAAGGTCTTCGTAGTGAGCTTTAGTAACAGCATCACCAGCTACGGCTTTCGCTTTAGTTGTGGCTAAAAGTGTTTTAAGCTCTGCCCTAACCAATGGACGAATATCTGATAAGCCAACATTAATTGGTGTCATACCATAACTCGCAGCATAATCTGCCGGGAACCCCGGAGGCAGGTCATTTTCCTTTGTCATTAAATCTGATAAACGATCAACATATGCGCGTTGTAAATTACGTTTAAAAGCATCGGCTCTGCCTGCTGCAAAAATACTGGTCTTCAAATCTTTAAAAAGTTCTGGCAAGGTATAAGCACTGCCAGTACCGTTTTTAACTTCGTTATCCAATAAGCGGGCAATTCTGGATGGCGATAGTATGTTGCCCAGTGTATTGGTTTGAACCGATTTAATGCGGTTTAACAATACACCATTATCAAATTTACTCAACTCCTGGTTGTTTATTAACCAAAGAGGTGTGGTAAACAGCTGTTGATTAAAAAATGTAACGGCCTCTTTTTGCTTTGCCTTAGGCAGGTAAGCGTATACTGCTCCTGCTTGTTCATAGGTTTTAAAGTTCTCCGTTAAACCACCAACATTTGCAGTAACATGCCCCATATAACGGTTATATTGATTCACAATTTCCGTATATATTTCTTTTAAATCGGTATAATCCTTTCCCTTCTGGAAGGTCCATTTTTCTACATTTGGAAGAATACGTTTTAAGTTCGCAATACCATAGGCACTTGCTTTCATAGCATTGTCTCCCAAATCTTCACTTTGTAATCTTGGATCTAAAGAAGTACCCTGACGGCCGTAAAAATACGCTGGATTTCCTGCATTTTTCAACACCCACTGATTCAGAATTTCTTTTTCCTGCTCCGCAGTTTTGTTTCCAGGAATCCATGAGTATCCCCATTTTACTGCCCACTTATCGTACTCACCAATTTGAGGGTGAAGCTTGGTTACCCCATCACCTGGTTGTGCAATGTAGTTAAAACGTGCATAATCCATAATAGAAGGTGCAGTTCCGTGCTTATCTGTAAAGGCTTTTGAACGTAAAGAATCTACCGGGTAAGCATAGCTTGAACCAAAGTTGTGTGGTAATCCAAGGGTATGGCCAATTTCATGCGAGGATACAAAGCGAATTAACTCACCCATTTGCGCATCTGTAAATTTAGGTTTACGTACCGCTGGATCTGTTGCTGCCGTTTGCACAAAAACCCAATTGCGCAATAAGCTCATCACATTATGGTACCAACCGATGTGTGTTTCTAAAATTTGCCCTGTACGTGGATCGCTGATGTGCGGTCCGTAAGCATTGGCAATATCTGATGCAAAATAACGTACTACTGAATATCTCGAATCTTCTACACTAAATTCAGGATCTTGCTGAGGCGTTGGTGCCTCCTTACCATAAATGGCATTTTTAAAGCCTGCGGCTTCAAATGCTACCTGCCAATCATTAATCCCTGCAATTAAATACGGTACCCATTTTTTTGGTGTTGCCGGGTCAATATAAATGACGATGGGTTTTACAGGCTCTACCAATTCACCACGTTTGTAGGCATTGGTATCTTTTGGCACTAAATTCCATCGGTGAATGTAAGCCGTACGCTCTGCTTTTTGTGCATCGGTTCCATAATCAATTTGCGACTGACCAAAGAATCCTACGCGGCTATCCATAATTCGCGCTTTAACTGGAATTTTAGGCAAAAGCAACATAGATGTATTAAACTCAAATGTTACTGCACCATTGGTATTGTCGGTTGGCGATTCTGCTGCACGATAGGTTTTAGCCGTTCTAACTTCTATATTGATTGGAAAGGTTTTTACGGTATCCACATATGATCGGGTAGCATCGTACATCGTTACCTTATAGGCTTTACGAATCTGGTCTGATGCCCCGATAGCCATCACATCGCCATTGTAAAAATCAGTAACATCAATTACTACTCCTGTAGTATCTTTATTGTAGGCTTTTATATCAAAACTGGCTAAGATTTGTGACAAATTGGAGTTTTGAACGGATTGGTACATATCGCTGTTTGGATCGGCCTTGGTGGCATAGCTCGGTACACGAATATAAATCTGTTTACCTCTGCGTTCCCATTTCCATACTTGTTCGTTTAGTAGTTCTCCACCATATTGTTGGTTTCCTACTTTAACGCCAGCAGGAACTTTTGCTAAACGAGTGGCTACAAGCATTTCACGGCTGATCATCGAATCCGGTATTTCGAAATACCATTTGTCATCTAACCGATGTGTTTTGAATAAACCTTTTGTGGTTTTAGCTTTTGCTGTAATTACTTCAGAAAATGGTTTGATTCCTTCCTTTTTGGGCGCCGCAGCTGGAGGTGCTGAAGGTGTGGCAGGCGCTCCCGCTTTGGTTTTAGCGGGCTTCTTTTGAGCATAAACGGCTGTTGAACCGGCCATACCAAAAGCAACTATACCTGCAACTGCAAGTACCTTAATGTTTGTTCTCATTTGTGTTGAATGATTTTTTTGTTTGGTAATTTTTGGTAATAAGATTGCAAAGTTAAAACCTTGTTACATAGGCGCTCGGCTTGTAACTGTAAAATTACGCAGATTCAAATCCGTTTTTCTAAGCGGACAATCTTATAAATGATCTTCTGATCGCGATAAATTTCAAAAATCAAGCTCCGATCTGATTTAGATTTGAACATATCTGTGAGTTCATTAAGGGAATAAAGTTCAATCGATTTAAAATTAACCCCTAATATTTCATCATTTGGACATAAACCGGCCTTCTCTGCTGGCGAGTTCTCATCAATTTCCCCAATCATTACCCTTTTAAATTCATTCTGATCTAAATAAACAACCATTCCGATCATATCGTGTTCAAAGGGCACTTTGCTAAAACTATTGGGTTTAAGGTAGATGAATTTTTCACGGTAGTTGAACTGGATATCAAATTTTCTCATCAATTCACCTCCCAAATTTCCGTTCCGGAACTTCAGATCAATCTTTTCAGAAATGGTTTCAAAATCAGGGAAACCGGAAACAACATCTTTGAATTCATACCTGCCCAGGCTTAAATGTTTTAGCCTTCCTACATAACCTTTGATTTGCCCACTTAAACTCATCCCCAGGTTCGCTTTTATTCGTTTTTCAGGGATAGGGAAAGCACTTCCATTCAACATCTCCATAGATATGGCATGGCTTGCTCCCGTGTCCATTAATAACCGGGCAGGCACAGTTTCTCCTTCTTTGAGCTCAATTTGTGCAATTATATAAGGTTTTTGATTTTCAATATCAATGGGCATCCGGCTACCTTTATACTTTACCTTTGCATCGAAAACAGAAAATATAATCCTGTTCTGACTGTATTTCACATCAACAATAAAGCTATTAAAGAAATTATAGCCAATTAAGCCATAAATCTTAATTCCCAGGTGGCCCGAGAGGTTAAAAAAATCTTCTCTCAATATGGCTGTGGGCATGTAATCTGCCCTTGCCCGCCCCACCTGTACGTGTATATTCTGAGAAATAAATGCTTCTACAGTTTCCACCCCTAAACCTGAAACCACAATTTTGCGCAACTTGCTAAAATTAAGCGAATCTATGATGCTGGGATCTGTAATAATCATGGGGCCAACACCTGTATCAAGCACAAAATTATAAGGCCCTTTTCCATTTACCATCACCGGTATAACAATCAGGTTTTTAATGTTTCTAAAAGTAAGAGATTGCTTTTGCTGTTTACCGGGCAAATGAAAATCCTGAGTAAAACCAAGGGAGAAATGCAATACTAAAGCGGCGCAAAAAAGCATCTTGCGTAAACAGATTATTACAACACTCGTATACTTGGTCAACATTAAATTAAATTTAATAAATTAGTTGATAATTCTCATCTCTAACACAAAACATGATCTGTACAAAAATGAAGGCCGCCTGCCTGCTCTTGCTTGGCGCATATACAATATTGATAACCGGGTGTTCAACTGATCAACGAATTGCCAAAAAAGTGGGCAAAGAATTCAAGAATTCGCAAGCAATTAAGCAATATCAGGTAGGTTTTGCACTTTACAATATGGACGATAAAAAGATGATTTATCAAAAAGATGCAGACAAATATTTTACTCCCGCCTCTAATACTAAATTGTACACTTTTTATGCCAGCTTAAAGATGCTTCCTGAACGTATGCCTGCATTAAGGTATATCGAAAAAAACGATTCTTTAATTTTTTGGGGAACCGGGGATCCGGCATTTCTTCAGTTCGCGGTTAAAGATCAATCTGCTTATAATTTTCTGTTATCCAGCAACAAGAAGTTATTTTTTGCCCCTGGAAGATACAGCGGAACATTTTTTGGCGATGGCTGGGCCTGGGATGATTACGACTACTATTACCAACCCGAAATTTCTGAAATGCCTATCATGGACAATATGGTAACATCTACTTATGTTAATCCCAATAAGATTAATATCGTACCCAAAGTTTTTGCTCCTTGTTTCAGTGTTGATTCTACTAAAACCACAGGAAATTTTCAGGTTACCAGAGATTTTTTAACCAACAAATTTCATCATCCTGCAGTTGCAGTAAAACCGGGATATAATCAGCAAAACCCTTACAAAACAAGCCCACAAATTACAATAGAAGTGTTGGGAGATACCTTACATAAACCGGTGGGATTAATAGATTTGAAAATCCCGGCAAATGCTAAAACCCTTTATGGGGCTAAACGCGATTCGGTTTTAAAGCATATGATGCTACCCAGCGATAATTTTATCGCTGAACACCTCCTTTTAGTATGCTCTAATCAATTGGGAGATACTTTAAGTACCACCAAAGCGATTCAATACATTAACAAACATTACCTTTCTTTCTTACCTGATAAGGTTAAATGGGTAGACGGATCGGGCTTATCCCGTCAAAATTTATTTACACCGAGAGATATGGTATATCTTCTCGATTCCATATATAAACAGGTTAATGACCCGGTTAAGCTATTTGACATGATGCCTGCAGGTGGTAAATCGGGCACACTCAAAAATGCTTATCCCAAAACAGACAAACCCTTTGTATATGGTAAAACAGGCTCTTTAGGAGGCGTTCATAACCAGAGTGGATTTGTACTCACCAAAAAAGGTAAAACCTATATCTACTCTTTTATGAATAATGGCTTCGTAAAGCCTACAGCAGAAGTAAGGGCGGAAATGGTAAGGGTAATCACCTATATTCACGATAATTTTTAATTGCTCCAAATGAAAGCGCCATTTGATTTCAAGTCAATAGCCCAGCCATTTTCCAATAAAATGCTGCTAAATGGCCACCAATATCTGTATTTTGGCGGCACGGCGTATTTGGGCATACCCCAACATCAAAAATTTATCGGCTATTACATCGAAGGCCTTCAGCAATTTGGATTAAATAATGGAACCAGTAGAAATAACAATATCCAGCTGGGAATTTATGACCTTGCAGAGCAGATAGCCGCTGAGAGATTCTGTGCAGAAGCCGCTTTAATTACCTCAAGCGGCTACCTTGCGGCACAATTAACAGTAAAAGCACTCGCCTCTTTTGGTAGAGTTATTTATGCTCCTGCAACTCATCCGGCATTGTGGCTTGATGAACCGCCAGGCAGTAAAGGATCCTTTCAGCAATGGGCATCCGAATTAGTCGATATGATCAATACCGCTGAACAAGAAAAGTGGGTACTGATTAGTAACTCAATGAATAATCTTTTCCCTGAGATTTACAATTTTAACTTTTTACGGCAAATCCGAACGGATAAGCAACTGATTTTGATTGTAGATGATTCTCATGGAATTGGTGTAAATAACCAGGGACTAGGAGCATATACGCAATTACCCAAGCAAAAGAACATCGAACTGGTTGTTGTGGCTTCAATGGCCAAAGCATTAGGCGTAGATGCAGGGCTGGTGCTCGGATCGGGAAAAATCATTGCCGAGCTTAAAAATACCAATATTTTTCCTGGTGCCTCTCCACCCGCAGCGGCGGGATTATATGCCTTTATAAAAGCCAAGGATATTTATGCCGAAGAACTGGAAAAACTTAACCAAAACATTAGCCTGTTAAGCAAGGGTTTAGACACGAGCTGGGAATATATCCCTGGCTTCCCAGCATTTTTAACGCATAATCCTAAAGCTGGCGAAGCATTATTGGATCAACACATTTTAATCTCTTCTTTTCCTTACCCCGATAAAAATAGCCAACCTATAAACAGAATTGTACTCAGCAGCTGGCACGATCCTACAGACATTGAAAAATTAATTTCTGCAGTGAAGGATTTCTAAAATTCTTACCCTCCTTCCCAAATATTCAGCGCTGATTGTTTTAACAAACCATTGAAAAGTCAAGCCAGCGATGTTTCTTATTTCCTTTAACTCAATAGTAAAATATTTGCAAGCTCAGCGCAGACGTAATATTCTTAGCGTTTACCATATTTTTTTTGAATATTTATACCATGAAAAAACTGATCTTATTCTTAAGCATAACGTTTCTCTTTACACAAATAACTTTGGCTCAAACCACCGAAATCTGGATTGTTCGCCATGCAGAAAAAGATAAAACCAATCCTGAAGATAAAGACCCTAACCTATCTGATGAAGGCAGAATAAGAGCAGGCGACCTGGCTACCTACCTTAAAAAGGTCAAATTTGATGTTGCTTTTGCAACGCCAACCAAAAGAACACACCAAACATTAGACTCATTGATCATCCCGAAAGTGGTAGATTACAAAGATATTCCGTCGTTGGTTGAGCAAATAAAAAACAACTATGCGGGTAAAACAGTAATGATTGCAGGTCACTCCAACACCGTATTGGAAATAATAACCGCTTTTGGCGCAAAAAAACCTAAGGAGGAGTTAACCGACGATGATTATGACTATATCTTTCATCTAACGGTAAAAGGCGATAAGGGGAAGGTAAAAATGGATCAATACGGCAGGCCACATCACCTATAGCCTTTCGAAAGGAATATCCATAAGGCTATATTGTTGCCAACCTGTAAAATCGTAGTGCCACCATTCATTATCGAGCACTTTTAAATGATATTTTCCCATAACGGCAATCAGATAATCCCGATTTTTTTTGGCTTCGGCTGAAACCGCCTCATACTTTGCAGCAGCGGCGGCAGAAAAGCTATCGTAAGGGGTTGGCATCTCCAATTCTTTACCCGTTTTAAGGTCAATTAGCGTTAAATCAATAGCGCAGCCCCGATTATGTTTAGAGCCTTTTGCCGGGTTTGCAACAAAGTTTTTATCACTTGCTTTTTGGTAAAACGCAACAGTGATAGTATATGGGCGATAACCGTCGAAGATTTTAAGTCCATAACCCTTTTTAGCCAGCTTCTTTTGGATCTTTTTCAGGGATTCTACCACAGGTTTACGCGCAAATGCCCGGGCCTGTTTGTACATAACCTGTTGCATAAAATTGTTCCTGGTAGCGTAACGAATATCCAGTTTTATGGAAGGAATTGCTTTTTTAATCTCCACCAATTCATTATTTGGATTAGCTTTTACAGAAGCCACATACTGTTTGTATGAATTTACAACCACCAGCTTTGGAGTCGCTTTGATTTGTTCTTGAGCAAAAGATGTGCAACCTGTAAAAACCAGCGATAAAAAAATCAGATATCTCATATCAGCAATACTATTGATTCGAAAGTACCAACAACTCCAGATCTTTGAACGGCAGATTAAACATATCAGATAAATCCTTATTGGTTACATTGCCCTGAAAGATGTATAAAGCTTCGCGAATGCCAGGATTATTCCAAATCATATTGGTTAAACCTCCATATTCACCAATGTCGATTAAAATAGGTGCAAAAATATTTGTTAAAGCATAAGATGCTGTTCGTGGAACCCTGGATGCGATATTCGGCACACAATAGTGAATCACATCATATTTTCTAAAAACCGGATTGGTATGGTTGGTTACTTCTGAAGTTTCAAAGCAGCCGCCCTGATCTATACTCACATCAATAACAACGGAATGTGGTTTCATTTTGGCCACTGTTTCCTCCATTACAATACAAGGGCTTCTTCCGTGACTGGCCCTGATAGCGCCAATAACCACATCGCAGGTAACAATAGCCTTGTTTAAAACAATGGGCTGCATTACTGAAGTAAAAACCCTGCTGCTGCCCAGGTTATTTTGTAAACGCCTTAACCGATAAATCGAGCTGTCAAAAACCTTTACTTCTGCACCCAAAGCCAATGCAGTTCTTGCGGCATACTCTCCTACAGTTCCTGCACCTAAAATAACGATTTCTGTTGGAGGTACCCCTGTAAAACCACCCAGCATTAAGCCCTTACCTCCGGTTACGTTACTCAAATATTCAGCTGCAATCAATATAGAGGTAGAACCTACAATTTCGCTCATGGCCCGCACCACACTTAGCACATTGCCTTCATCGCGTAGGCGCTCAAAGCACAAGGCATTAATCTTTTTATGCATGAGTGCCTTAAGGTATTCTTGCTTAAGCGTTCCGGTTTGTAAAGATGAAATTAAGGTTTGACCTTTATGCATCAACTCAATTTCTTCTAAAGTGGGTGGCGCAATTTTCACCAGGATATCAGAAGCAAAAACTTCCTTTTTATCATAAGCAATTTTTGCCCCTTGCTCGGCATATTCTGAATCGGAAAAGTTGGCAGCGGTACCTGCGCCACTCTCTAAAACTACCTTATGGCCATTGTTAACCAAAAGTGCAACAGAAAGCGGGGTTAGTGCAATCCGGTTCTCTTGAAAAGAAATTTCTTTAGGGATTCCAATGTTCAAGCTGTTCTTCCGGTTTCGGGTTTCGAGCATGGCTTCCTGTGTTTGCAGTAAACCCTGACGAGCTATGTCGGCCATTCCTTCGCGTAATCCTGTAGCCATGTTTTAGTATAATGTCTTTAGTTTTAGGTTGTTCAAGATACGAAAAATCTGTTAAAATACTGGTAATTAAATCCTAGGCCTTCGAAAATTTAAATACCCTCCGGCTTTCATCTGTCGCCTTAATCTCTACTTTGACATAATCCTCTGGCAAGAGTTCTTCTACTCTTTCTGGCCATTCAATTAAGCAAATCCCACCCCCGTAAAAGTATTCTTCATAGCCTAAATCATAAGCTTCACGAATATCTTTAATGCGGTAAAAATCAAAGTGAAAAATATCTCCCCGTTCACTAGGGTACTCATTTACGATAGAATATGTTGGGCTCGAAACCACTTCATTTACACCCAATGCCTGGCAAAAAGCTTTTATGAAAGTTGTTTTGCCCGCACCCATATGGCCTTCAAAAATGAAGATCTTTTGATCCCCCGCAAAATCAATTAATTTTTGTGCAACGACCGGTAAATCTGAAAGACTATTTACTTGTATTTCCATTCTAAAAAAATAAAGGCAAAAGTAATACATAAAATGCATTGCTTTTGCCCCTAATTTATGGAGTCTGTTACCGCATTCAATTCAGCTCAATCATTCAATAATTGAATCATTCGACAATTAACTTACCTCGGCGAATAAGTGACCACCGGAATAATCATCTCTTCCAGTGAAATCCCTCCATGTTGGAAAGTCTCATTGTAATAGTTAACAAACTGATTGTAGTTATTCGGATAAACAAAATAGCTATCCTCGCGGGCAAAAATATAACTGCTGCTGATATTTACTTTAGGCAACAAAGCATCGTGCGGGTTTTTAATCAGGAAAACCTCTTTGGCATTAAAATTCAGGTTTCTGCCCTGTTTGTATCTTAAATTGGTATTGGTGCTTCTATCGCCGATCACTTTCACTGGTTTTTTTACCCGAATGGTACCGTGATCAGTGGTAATAATCACTTTAACCTGTTTTTGGGAAATCTTTTTCAGCAAGTCGAACAGCGGGGAGTGCTCAAACCACGAAAGTGTTAACGAACGGTACGCTGCATCATCATTGGCCAACTCACGAATCATTTGCATATCGGTTCTGGCATGGCTAAGCATATCAACAAAGTTGAAAACAATGGCATTAAAATCGTTCGTTAAAAGATTGTTAGTTTGATCAACCAAATCCTTTCCTTGTTCGAAAGTTAAAATTTTATTGTAACTGAATTTACAATCTTTACGCAGGCTCCTTTTAATCTGATCGGCTAAAAATGCTTCTTCATGCAGGTTTTTACCACCTTCATCATCATCATTTTGCCACAACTGCGGGAAGCGTTTTTCCATATCAAGCGGCATTAGCCCCGAAAAGATAGCATTACGCGCATACTGTGTTGCCGTTGGCAAAATACTGGTATACATGTCTTCCTCATCAATGCGGAAAAACTCTGTAATTAAAGGGTTTATGATCTTCCACTGATCATAACGAAGATTATCGATCAGGATGAAAAAAACTGGAGTAGTATCATTGATGTGCGGAAAAACCTTCTTTTTCATCAATTCGTTAGAAAGTAAAGGGGCTTTATCCTTTTCTTTAATCCATCCCAGGTAATGCTCTTCTATAAATTTAGAAAACTGGGTATTTGCTTCCTGCTTTTGCATGGTCAAAATCTCATGCATCTGTGGGTCATCAAGCTTCTCTAGCTCAAGCTCCCAGAAAACGATTTTTTTATATACCTCAACCCATTCTTCATAATTTAAACGATCACTCAGGGTCATCCCCAGTCTTCTGAAATCCTGTTGATAAGCCATAGAAGTTTTCTCACTTACCAGGCGCTTATTGTCTATAAGTTTCTTAATGGTTAAGAGCACCTGCTTAGGGTTAACAGGCTTAATGAGATAATCATCAATCTTACTGCCGATGGCATCTTCCATTAAATTTTCTTCCTCACTCTTGGTAATTAAAACCACAGGTACATCCGGATTCAGGTTTTTAATTGCTGAAAGCGTTTCAATACCACTCATTCCAGGCATATTTTCATCCAAAAAAACCAGATCAAAATGTGCTTTACCAAACGCCTCTAACGCATCATTCCCATTAGTGTAGGTATCAACGCTATATCCTTTATCATTTAATAATAATATATGAGGTTTTAATAGGTCGATTTCGTCATCGGCCCACAATATCTTGGTTTCTTGCATGTTTATGTAAAAATAGGGTGTACTGCCTTTATTTTTGGGCAGCTGAATTAAACTATAAATAAAAATAGCAATTTTTGTACCGTATCTGGCTATTTAACTATTTTTAACGATTGAACAAGAAGAAAATCATAAACGACCCTGTATATGGGTTTATCAGTATTCCGTCTGCATTGGTTTACGATGTGATATCGCATCCGTATTTTCAGCGTCTGCGTTACATTAAGCAGCTTGGAATGACCCATCTGGTATATCCCGGAGCTTTACATACGCGTTTTCATCACGCTTTAGGTGCCATGCACCTGATGGGACTTGCCGTAGAAATTTTGCGCAGCAAAGGACATCACATTACCGAAGGCGAAGAAGAAGCTGCCATATTAGCCATTTTGCTCCACGATATAGGACACGGGCCTTTTTCTCATGCTTTAGAGCACTCATTGGTTACGGGTATTCGCCATGAAGATATTTCGATGAAACTCATGCAAGAACTCAATGATCATTTTGAGGGAAAACTAACCCATGCCATCGAGATTTTCAATGGTACCTACCCTAAAAAATTCCTTCACCAGTTGATTTCTGGTCAGCTCGATCTGGACAGAATGGACTACCTCAACAGGGATAGCTTTTTTACGGGGGTGAGTGAAGGGGTAATCAGTTTCGATAGAATTATCAAAATGTTCAATGTGTTTGATGATGATCTGGTAATCGAAGAAAAGGGTATCTATTCTATTGAAAAATTTTTAATCGCCCGAAGGCTGATGTATTGGCAGGTTTATTTACATAAAACGGTTATTGCCGGAGAAATGATCCTGGTAAAATTACTGGAAAGGGCAAAAGATTTATCGGCCAGGGGCGAAGATCTATTTGCCGCTCCATCATTAAATTATTTTCTGAAGCACAACATTAACGAAAAGAACTTTTTTAGCCTGCAGGAAAATTTAACTCATTTTACCAATCTCGATGACCAGGATATTTACGCCGCAGTAAAAGTGTGGGTACAACATCCTGATAAAATCCTTTCTACCCTCTGCAAAATGCTTACTTCGCGCAATCTGTATAAAGTAGAAATGAGTAACCAAAGAACGGATGAAGATAGAATTGCTTTTTTAAAAGCTGCAGTTGTAGATTTGTTAGATATCACCGCCGAGGAGGCTAAATACTTTGTTTTTGCCGATTCCATACAGAACAGGGCCTACAACGCAGGCGTAGGTAATATCAAAATATTGATGAAAAATAACGATATTGTAGATATTGCCAAGGCTTCAGATTTATCCAATCTGGAATCGTTGCAGAAAACCGTAGAAAAATATATTCTATGCTACCCCAGAGGGATTTAAGCTTTTTTAACAAAATAATTGACTTTCAAGCCCGTTGTAAGTCTTATTATTGCAGCACACACATATAAATAACCTTTGTAGGTTTTTTTGTTCATATCAATTTAACATATACCTTTGTACGATGCAATTTACTGCCAAGCAGATAAGCGAGTTTTTAAACGGTACCATTGATGGTGACCCTGATGTTGCTGTTACAGAACTTTCTAAGATAGAAGATGGAAAAAAGGGTTCATTATCCTTTCTGTCGAACCCTAAATATGAAAACTTTTTGTATTCTACTCAGGCTTCGGCTGTTATTGTATCTCAAGATTTTGCCCCAACACAAAAATACACCAGCACATTAATCCGTGTTGAAAACCCCTACAGTGCTTTTACTATTCTCTTAGATAAATATAACGAAGCAGTAAATGCCCAGGATAGTCAATCTGGCATAGATAAACAGGCTTATGTTCATCCAACGGCTCAAATTGGTAAAAATGTATTTATTGATGCCTTTGCATATGTAGCAGAAAATGTAATTGTTGGCGACAATAGTAAAATCAACACCCAAACCTATATCGGTGCAAACAGTAAAATTGGTGAAAACTGTGTGTTTTTTCCAGGGGTAAAAATTTATCACAATTCGCAAATTGGCGATCGGGTAATTATTCATGCCAACACTGTAATTGGCAGCGATGGTTTTGGCTTTGCCCCACAAAAGGATGGCACATACAATAAAATCCCTCAAATTGGCAACGTAATCATTGAAGATGATGTAGAAATTGGTGCCAATACCACTATCGATCGGGCGACAATGGGGTCCAGTATCATCAAAAAAGGTGTAAAAATGGACAACCTCATTCAGGTGGCTCATAATGTCGAAATTGGCGAAAACACGGTTTTAGCAGCTCAATCTGGTATCTCCGGAAGCACCAAAATCGGCCCGAACAGCGTTATTGGCGGACAGGTAGGAATAGCTGGTCATTTAAGTCTGGCTAAAGGAACCCAAATTGGTGCCCAGGCCGGGATTAATTTCAATATTACAGAAGAAGACAAACAATGGCATGGCAGCCCTGCTCAGCCTTTACGCAACTGGATGCGTGCTTCGGTTATTTTTAAGCACCTTCCCGACGTAGAAAAAAGAATAAATGCACTCGAACAAGAATTGAAAAGGCTCACAGCTGAACTGGAAAAGAATACATTACACAATGAACGTTAGACAAAAAACGATTAAAAGAGAAATCTCTGCATCTGGAGTAGGTTTACACACGGGTGCAAATGTTACCCTTACCTTTTGCCCCGCACCAGAAAATCATGGCTTCAAATTTCAACGTACCGATTTAGAAGGTCAGCCGATTATTGATGCTGATGCAGACAATGTTACCGATACTTCCAGAGGGACTACCATTACCCAAAATGGCGCCAGCGTAAGTACGGTTGAACACGTTATGGCTTCTTTGATCGGTATGGATCTTGACAACGTTTTGATAAAATTGGATGGACCCGAAACCCCTATTATGGATGGGAGCTCAATCCAGTTCATAGACCTGTTAGAAGAAGCAGGTGCCGAAGAGCAAAATGCAGATCGGGAGTATTTCACTATTCCTCATAACATTACTTATACCGAAGCAGATAGAAAAGTAGAGATTGTTGCCATGCCTTTGGACGACTATCGTTTTACCTGCATGATTGATTATAACTCACCGGTATTAGGAAGCCAGCACGCTGGCATTAATACCATAGCAGAGTTTAAAAAAGAGATTGCCTCTTGCCGTACCTTCTGCTTTTTACACGAATTAGAATATCAGTTATCACATAACCTGATTAAAGGTGGCGATCTGAATAATGCGATTGTAATTGTTGATAAAGAAGTAACTAAAGATGAGCTGAACCACCTGGCCAAGCTTTTCAATCGTAAAGATATTGATGTTGCTCCGCAGGGAATCTTAAACAATATGGAGTTACGCTACCAAAACGAACCTGCACGCCATAAACTATTGGATATGATTGGTGATTTGGCTTTGGTTGGCATGCACCTAAAAGGACACATTATGGCCGCTCGTCCTGGTCACGCAGCTAACGTAGCTTTTGCTAAAAAAATCAAAGCTGCCATCAAAAAAGAAAAAAATAAGAAAGTGCAAAAGGTATACGATCCAAGTGCAAAACCAATTATGGATGTCGTGCAAATTATGGATATTTTACCCCATCGTCAGCCCTTCCTTTTTGTAGATAAAATCCTAGAACTCTCTAAAAACCATGTGGTTGGCGTTAAAAACGTAACCATGAATGAGGAGTTTTTCAAAGGTCATTTCCCCGGTGCGCCAGTTTTTCCTGGTGTGATTCAAATTGAAGCCATGGCTCAGGTGGGGGGAATTTTGGTGCTTTGTACGGTTCCGGATCCACAAAACTATTTAACCTATTTCTTAAAAATAGATAACGTACGCTTTAGGGCCCAGGTTTTACCGGGCGATACCATTGTTTTCCGCTGCGACCTGCTCGAACCTATCAGAAGAGGAATTGCTCAAATGAAAGGCGTTGGAATGGTTGGTGAAAAAATTGTCGTAGAAGCCGAAATGATGGCACAAATCTCTAAAGTTAAACAACCAGAAACCGCTCAATAATGATACAACCATTAGCATATATACATCCACAGGCAAAAATTGCAGAAAATGTGGTCATCGAACCTTTTGTAGTAATCCACAAAGATGTAGTAATTGGTGAGGGAACATGGATCGGATCCAATGTAACCATCATGGATGGCGCAAGAATTGGCAAAAATTGCCGGATCTTTCCTGGAGCGGTAATCTCTGGAGAACCTCAGGATCTTAAATTTGCCGGAGAAGTAACCACTGCCGAAATTGGCGACAATACTACTATCCGCGAGTGTGTAACCATTAACCGGGGCACAAAAGATAAATGGAAAACCGTTATTGGAAGCAACTGCTTAATTCAGGCTTATTCGCATATCGCTCATGATTGTGAAGTAGGTAATAACTGTATTTTCTCTAACAGTACTACTTTGGCAGGCCACATCACTATTGGTAACAATGTGGTTTTAGCCGGTTTAGTAGCCATTCATCAATTTGTTAAAGTGGGTTCTTATGCTTTCGTAACGGGTGGTTCATTGGTTCGTAAAGACGTGCCTCCTTATGTTAAAGCCGCCCGAGAGCCCCTTTCTTATGCCGGAATCAACTCAGTTGGCTTACGCAGAAGAGGGTTTACAAACGAACAAATCGACGAGATTCAGGAAATTTACCGTGTGCTCTTTGTAAAGCATAACAATGTAACCAAAGCACTTGACATGATCGAAGCCGAATTTAAACCAACGGAAATCCGTGATGAAATTGTAGATTTCATCCGCAACTCTAACCGCGGGGTAATGAAAGGCTTCGGAATGGGTAGCTAAGCTTACCCATGGTATAAATCATTCCACAACATGAGTACCCTAAGGCTGATCAGAACACATTCAGACAATACCGATTTTAGAACATTGGTTGCCCTGCTGGATAAAGATTTAGCCATTAGAGATGGTGATGACCACACTTTTTATGCGCAATTTAACAAAGTTGATACTATAAAAGAAGTGGTTGTTGCCTATCAGCATGATATCCCTGTTGGATGCGGCGCCATAAAGCCCTTTGCAGATCAAACTGTTGAAGTGAAAAGAATGTTCGTTCATCCAGACTACAGAAAGCAAGGCATTGCCGCACAAATACTAGGCGAACTGGAAACCTGGGCAAAGGCATTGGGCCATACGCAATGCGTACTCGAAACGGGCAAAAAACAGCCAGAAGCCATCGCGCTATATCAAAAAACAGGCTATCAGATTACGACTAATTACGGGCAATACATAGGCGTTGAAAATAGTGTATGCATGTCAAAAGAATTAATTAAGAGCAGATAAGCACATGAGGATTAATTTAGCGGATGTTGGCAGGCGTTTTAATAAAGAATGGATTTTCAGAAACATCAGTACCGAGTTTGTTTCCGGAAATAGCTATGCGGTATTAGGGCCAAATGGCTCAGGTAAATCTACCCTACTCAGTATCCTAACGGGCAGCCTCAGCCCTTCCGAAGGCGAAATCAATTTTTTTGAGGATAGAGAAATCCCGGTTGAAGATATCTATAAACATATCAGCCTGGCGGCCCCATATCTCGAGCTCGTAGAAACTTTTACCCTCAGAGAGATTATCGACTTTCATTTTAAATTTAAACCCTTTGCAACAGGTGTAGATGCCAAAACGTTAATTTCGATATTAGGTTTGGAGAAATCGGCCAATAAGGAAATTAAGTACTTTTCTTCGGGGATGAAACAGCGAACGAAGCTTGCTTTGGCCTGCTGCGCCAATACACCAATCTTATTTTTAGACGAACCAACCAGCAATTTAGACGTCCAAGGGATTGATTGGTATCGTGAATTGATCGAGAAATTTGCTAAAAATAAGCTAACCATAATTGGTTCAAATCAAATACACGAATATGACTTTTGCACCAATCAGTTTCAAATAGCTGATTACAAATAAGTTACACCAATACAAAAAGACAAAATACCGAACCTTTTGTCATCTTAATGTATTAAAAATATTTTTCTAAATATTTATTTCCAGTTTCAATTATTCTTCTTACCTTTGCGGCACGAAAAAGGGGAACAAAAATTATTACTTTCTCTTTAAGGATTGATTAAAACTCTACTGCGGTAGATACAATATATACACCTGAAAAGGTAAAAGATTTTTTTCATAGTTTAGTTTGAGGTTTAGGTTGATTATGCCTTCGGAGTGGTTCCCGAAGGCATTTCTTTTTTACCGCTTTTCTTCTTTCCCAGCTCATTCTGGAGTTCTGCTCAACAAATGTTTTAAAAATAGTTTTTAACTTTGCATCCTTAATTAGCTAAAAGATTATAAGATAAAACATGGCAAAAGCATCAGAAGTGAAAACAGGAAATGTTCTTCGTTTTAACGGAGAATTGGTAAGCGTAGAAGAATTTTTACACCGTACCCCTGGTAACTTAAGGGCCTTTTATCAGGCCAAAATGAGAAACGTTAAAACAGGCAAATTGGTTGAATACCGTTTCCGTACCGATGAAGAGGTTACCATCTGCCGTGTCGAAACCAGCGATTATCAATACCTGTATGAAGATGGTGATTTCTTAGTTGTAATGGATAACAATACTTTTGAGCAATACAATATCCCAAAATTACTCTTTGGTCCATCCATTAAATTCTTAAAAGAAGGTATGAATGTTGTAATTGCATTCGAAAGCGATGAGCCTATTATGGCACAAACACCAAATACAGTTGAACTGGAAATTACTTATACCGAACCTGCTGTTAAGGGCGATACCTCTACCAGTGCACTGAAATATGCTACTGTAGAAACGGGTGTAGAAATTAAAGTACCCATGTTTGTTAACCTGGGCGACAGGGTTAAAGTAGATACCCGCACCGGAGATTATATTGAAAGGGTAAAATAATATTGAAAGCAAAGCCTTCCGGCAAAACTGGAAGGCTTTTTTTTATTGAAACTGTTCTGTGCACCACGGAACATGAAATACTGGCAAATACATATTTGGAGATCCAGCTCCCCTACTTTTTAAGGAGGGGCCGCGCAAGCCGGTCTAGTGGAGGGATGGTTTTAGCGCCAGTCATGCGAGTTAATTACTAATCAGATAGCTGATGATTGAAACTGCTCCCTGAGCCACGGAAACAGGGGTATAAATTGGTCGTGTATTTTTATTAAAATAATTTTACCTTTGCCAAACCCAAAATCGGCGAGATAACCAAAAGCCGCTTTGATTATTATTATGGCAAAAGCATCAGATGTAAAAAACGGAAATATCTTACGCCTAAATGGCGAATTGGTTACCGTAGAAGAGTTTATCCACCGTACTCCAGGTAAAGGAGGCGCATTCTATGTTGGTAAACTACGTAACATAAAAACAGGTAAAATTGTAGAGGCTCGAATGAATACAGACGAGCAGGTAGAAATTTGCCGCGTTGAAACCAACGATTACCAATATCTTTATGAAGATGGCGATTATTTAGTTGTTATGGACAACGTAACGTACGAACAAATCAATGTAGAAAAGGCTTTGTTTGGCCCAGCAATCAGATTCCTTAAAGAAGGAATGAGTGTAATTGTATCGGTAGAAAGCGAAGAGCCGATTATGGCACAACTTCCTAATTTTACTGAATTAGAAGTTACTTATTCAGAACCTGCGGTTAAAGCAGATACCGCAACTAACGCACAAAAAAGTGCAACACTGGAGAATGGCGTCGAAATTAAAGTGCCTATGTTTGTAAATGTTGGCGACAAACTCAAAATTGATACCCGCACCGGTGAGTACGTGGAACGCGTAAAATAACCAGCATAAATGATGATGAATGAGCTGCAAAACCCATTCGCTCATTCAACATTCCGTTATTCAATAAAGAAAAAGCCTTTGATTCAACAACAAAGGCTTTTTGTTTTCGTACAAATGCTAAAAACAAGCCGAAGCATCACTTGTTGTTAAATAAACAATACTTGCACTATGCTTAAAAATCAGATCAGGAAGACTGCAACGCAGCAACGAAATTCGCTAACTAACGAGCAATATAAAGCTTCTTGCGAAGGTTTACTCCGTCAGTTTACGTTGCTGGGCTTCAATGGTGTCAAAACCATACATATCTTTCTTCCCATTACCGAGAAAAAAGAACCTGATACTTTTCCATTTATCGAATGGCTTAGGCAAAATCATCCCAATATAAAAATTATTGTTCCTAAAGCTGATTTTGAAACAGCCTTACTCACCAATCATGAATATCTGGGTCAGGGCGATTTAAAAAAAAGCATTTACAATATTCTTGAGCCAGAAAAAGGCAAAATACATGATGGTGAAATAGAGATGATCCTGGTGCCTCTTCTGGCTTTCGACCAGCAGGGATATCGCGTGGGATATGGCAAAGGCTTTTACGACCGCTTTCTGCAACCATTAAAAAATGCTCAAAAAATAGGTGTATCTTTGTTTCCTGCAATAGAGAAAATCGATGATATCCACGAAGATGATGTCCGTTTGGATCTTTGCTTAACCCCAACTAACACTATAGCTTTTTAAAGATCATGGAAAAGGAAATCGTTATTAAAACAGAAAAACAATACGAAGACAACATGATTGCCCTATTTGAACTTCAGGAAAAAGAAGAATTAACAGATGGCGATAAAAAACTGATCGAATTGATGTTAAAAGCAGGCGAAAAGTACGAGGCCGAGTATCTATAAGTTGTAATTAACGCTTTGGTTTTTAACAAAATCACTGATTAAATAAGCAATGAGTTTAGAAGTTAGCCTACTCACCCGGCCGTCCAGCATCCTGGTAGCACCTTCGCTGACATGCAAGTAGGCAAATTTATTCTCAGTAGTCAAAATCAATTTTCGAATATCGTTGGATGTAAACCCTGAAGGTGTTTCTGCACTCGAAAGCACATTTTGAATACTATCCAGATCAATTTCCAAACCTATTGTCGTTCTGTCTTTCCAGGCAGCCCAAAAATTTTCGTTCTCCATCCCAGCCAAAATATCTTCAAAAAAAGCGGCATGTAACCGTTCGTCTCGCTCAATTCGTGTTAAAATAGATTCGTTATTATAGTTCTGATGTAACCCATACATGAAATAATGGCCCAAATATCCATCAGCTAACGCATAACTAAATCCATTACCACTGTGTCTGCCTTCCTGATCACGTAAATCAGCATGAGCGTCAACATTTAATACATCTATTGCTTTCTTTAACGCTACAGAAGTCCCTTTAATTATCGGATAGGCATTGTTATGTCCCCCTCCTATTATAATTGGGATTTTGCCCGCAGCTATAATCTTTTGAATAACCGGATAAACAAGGGCATCAATCTGGGCCACCTTATTTCTTAAGGCATGCAGGTCATCTGCCTGTGGCTCACTGATTTCAAAATGTCCCAGAACCAGTAAGTTAGTTCCAGTTAAAAATCGATTACTTTGAATATTCAGGAAAGCGGTTAAACTTGTTTTCCAGGCAGAAGATGCACCAGCAATCCCACCATTGGCCCGAACGCCGATATCTTCCGGAATACCTAAAAGCACAAACTTTGCTGATGATAACGCTAAACTTTCTAATGCCTGAGATAATGAACCGGACTCGCTGGCAGGGCACAAACTTACCCTTTCGCCCAATTTTACCTCGCCATCTCGGCGGATAATAAGCGGGTCTATATCATTTTTTGCATATATCTTAAAGCGATCCATTATCATTCAGGATTTGTGTTTTGTTATTTTAGTTTGCAAGCAGTGCTCCAATAAAACGAGCAGCAATGCCTTAATGTTACAATTTACCTGATTTTTATTGCACCAGCTTATTGTTCGTGGAATTAAGAAACTCTTATCCTTTGTTCAACATTAAGAAATTAGGATTGTTAAGATTTTCGCTTATCTATTTTAAACCTTATGCTTTTCTTCCTTCTCAAGCCAGCTCGAGTAAAACCGGACAATGATCAGAGTGCACTGCATCCGGAAGTATCTTAACGTTTTTTAACCTTGCTTCCATTGGATGTGTTGCCAAATGATAATCGATTCGCCAGCCCAGGTTTTTACCCCTTGAGCCGGCCCTAAAACTCCACCAGGTATAGTGGTGCGGATCTTTATTAAAGTAGCGAAAAGTATCAATAAAACCATTGTCTAAAAACAATTGCATCCATTCCCTTTCCTCAGGCAAAAAGCCTGATGAATTTGCATTAGATTTCGGATTGTGTATATCAATGGCGGTGTGGCAAATGTTATAATCGCCACTAACAATCAAATTGGGAAATGTCAGCCTCAAATTGCCAATGTAAATATCAAAGAAGCGCATAAATTCATATTTTTTCAACTGCCGTTCATCGCCGCTTGATCCCGAAGGCATATACAAACTCATTAAAGAGAAATCATCAAAATCTGCCCTTAAGATTCTGCCCTCCCGATCAATCCATTCCTCGCCACAGCCATATTCAACATGATTGGGTTTTATTTTTGTTAATATCGCCACTCCGCTATATCCCTTCTTTTCTGCAGGAAACCAGTAATGGTGATACCCTAATTGTTCTATCAGGGCAATAATTTCCGGAATTTGAACAGGCAAGGCCTTAACTTCCTGCAAACAAACCATATCTGCCTGGGTTGCCTGTAACCAGCCAAAAAAATTCTTAGTACTCGCAGAGCGAATACCATTCACATTGTAAGAGATAATCTTCATTTTTAGCCCCGCTTAAGATTTCATAATTAGTTTATCTTTAAACGATTGTTGAATAAGCCTCTTTTCGAGTTTTCTGATTTCCCGCTTCTTCAAAATGCTTATTTCCATTTTAACATCCTGCTTTGGCCGGTCGTTTTTATTGGTTTCAAATGCGGCAATCTTATCCACCAGCTCCAAACCTTCTACAACTTCTCCATAAACCGTATAGTTTCGATCCAAATGAGGTGTTCCACCTATTGTGGTATAAACCTTACGTTGCCAGTCTGGAATTTTAAATTTAAGTCGCTTCGCTTCTAAACTGTTTAACTGTTCTTCGGTAAATATCTTTCCCTGAACCAGGTAAAACTGGCTTCCGCTAGATGCTTTGGCCGGATTAACCATATCTCCTTCTCTTGCTGCCGCCAATACTCCTTTTTTGTGAAACAAGCTATCGTTAAACTCTGCGGGGATGGTATATTTTGGCCCACCCTCTCCCAGCAAAGAATCGGGCTTTGCATTTTTGGAATCGGGGTCACCTCCCTGAATCATAAAATCTTTAATCACCCGATGGAAAAGCGTACCATTATAGTATCCTTCTTTGGTTAGTTTTAAAAAATTATCGCGATGAAGTGGTGTTTCATTATAAAGCTTAACGACGCACTCCCCAAAGACTGTTTTTATTCGTATATACTGATTTTTGGGTTTCCCGGCAAAGGCATTCAGCACCGAAAAGGTGCAGATAAATAAGATTAATTTCTTCATTTAATAGTGTTTGAGGCTAAATTAAGTTAAAAAATGAAATTCATTAAATAAATAGGCCTGTAATTCGATAATTTTTGCATTACCTTTGTAAAGATGAAACTCAGACAAAAAATAGCCCTTTCTTTAGCCGTATTTTACGCGGTTAGTGTGATGGGTTTGGCCTTGAGTTTTCATTTCTGCGGTGGAAAATTAGCCAACGTTAAACTTTTCAGTAATGAGGTTTCCTGCAAATTCTGTAAGGAAATTCCAGCCGAAAAGAAAGATGATGGCTGCTGTAAAAATACGCAGCTCAATGTAAAAGTGAAGGATAGCCATCAAATTGAAGCTAAAACGGAACTTCCAAAGCTTTTTTCTATTCAGGCTTTCATTCATCCGCCTGTTGTAGATTTCGTTAAAGGAATCTTTCCGCAGCTATTCGGTAAAATCGAGAATAAGGCTCCACCCTTATCTTCGCGAATATCACTGCACATTTTCAATTGCATTTTTAGAAATTAGGATTAACCAGGTTTAATTGCCAGAACTTGTTCTGCTTTTATTTTGGATATGCGATTATCATGTATATCCATGGTTTCAATATTTAATTCTAATCTAAAAAATCATGAAAACTTTAAAAATATTCAGCATTCTAATGCTTTTCTTCGCCGTTAGTGTTTCGGCTCAAAAAATTACGACAGCAGATTTACAGGTAACAGGTTTAACTTGCTCAATGTGCTCAAATGCCACACAAAAATCATTACAAACCCTTGATTTTATCAGTTCTATAAAACCTGATCTAAACAAAAACATCTTTATTTTAACATTCAAACAGGATAAAAACATCAACCTGGATTTAGTTCGCAAAAAAGTTCAGGATGCGGGTTTTTCAGTTGGTGGATTAACTGCAAACTTCAACTTTGATCAGGTTAAGGTAGATGATAAAGGCCAGGCTGTTGTTGATGGTACTGTATATCGTTTTGTTAATGCAAAAAATAAAACCCTTAATGGAACAGTTAAGGCCAGTGTAATTGATAAGGACTTTATTTCAGGATCATCTTTCAAAAAACAGTCTGCTTCTGTTAAATCTGATGCGTATGCAAACGGAACCGGAGTAGTGAATGGTAAGAAAACACGTATTTATCATTTAGTTATTTCTTAAGATGAAACGGATCATTGTATTGGTGCTGATCAGTTTCAGTGCCTTTACCAAAGGCTTTGCACAAGAACTTTATGTTTTTACTGAGCCCGCGAGTAATATGCCTACCAAATCTATTGGGGTAAGGATTACAAATGAAGGCATGTTTAACAACCCTGATTTTGTAAGCAGGACCATTCCAGAAGTGATGTTTGGCTTTAATAAAAACCTGATGATGCATGCACAGGCCTTTCTTTCAGATATGGATGGAAAATATCGTTTAGAAGGTGGTAGTCTGTATGCCAAGTACCGGTTTCTTTCTTTAGATGAAGCTCAAAGTCATTTCAGAGCTGCTGCCTTCGGGAGAATAAGCACCAGTAAACGGCCAACATATACCCGTGACATCAATTTGGAAGGGGACAATAGCGGGATACAAGGAGGCTTAATCTTCACTCAGTTACTGCATAAACTGGCTCTTTCGAGTACTTTGGGCTATGCTCACGCTTTTGAAAATTTAGATAGACAACAGGCTGGCATGCCTCAGCCCCGTAATATGTTTTCTTATAGCTTATCTTCAGGTTATTTAGTATTGCCTGTGGTTTACAAAGATTATAAGCAACCCAATTTTAACGTTTACCTGGAATTATTAGGAAAAACAGATCCAGGCAGTGGCCAATCTTACTTAGATATTGAACCTGCTTTGCAAATGATTATTAACAGTACCACCAGAATTGATTTAGGCTACCGTTTCCAGGCCGCCGGAAATATGGAAGGTCGTTACACCAAAAATATGTACCTGCTTAGAGCAGAATTTAATTTCTTTAATGTATTAAAATAGAAACCATGAAAAAAATATTAATGATTGTAGCTTTAATTGCTACCACACAAATCACATTTGCTCAAAAAGCCAAAGTTGCAATGAACGATGTACTATCAGCATATTATGATGTGAAGAATGCCTTAGCGACAGATAAAATTGATCTTGCTGCAGAGAAAGTAAAGGTTTTTCAAGCTAAGGTTGAGGCTGTTCCACATGAAACATTACCTAGTGCACAGCACAGTTTATGGATGGAGCAATCGAAAATAATGAAGAGTAAAGCAAAAGAAATCGCAGCCTCAAAAGACCTCAAAGCACAGCGAAAATCATTTGAAGGTATTTCTTATGCGATGATTAAAACACTAAAAGCTACAAAATTTAACCAAAGCACGGTATATGTTCAGCATTGTCCAATGGCTAAAGCCAGCTGGTTAAACGAAAAAGAGAATGTTGAAAATCCATATTATGGAAGCATGATGTTCGACTGTGGTGAGGTTGCTGAAACCATAAAAGGCAAATAATGAATCTGCATATTAAAAACATGGTATGCAACCGCTGTAAAATGGTGGTTAAAGCTGAGTTGGAAAAACTTGGCTTTAGCCCCGTTTCGGTAGAGCTTGGCGAAGTTTATCTGAAACAGGATATTTCTTCAGCCGACAAGGAAAAGATCGCAAGCGCACTTCAGCCCTTCGGTTTCGAACTGTTGGCCGATAGAAAAACACATCTTGCAGAGCAGGTAAAAACTGCTATCATCAATTTAGTGCATTATGCTACGGAACCGCTTAAAATAAACCTTTCAGCCTACTTAAGCGACCTTCTGAAACTCGAATACGCCAATTTAAGCGCTGTATTTTCTGAAGTAGAGGGCCAAACCATCGAGAAATACTTCATTGCTCAAAAAATAGAAAAAGCCAAGGAAATGCTCACCTATGGCGAACTAACCCTAAGCGAAATAGCCTACCAGCTTAATTACAGTAGCGTAGCGCATTTGTCTGCCCAATTCAAAAAAGTAATGGGTATTACACCATCTGCCTACAAAATGGCATCTAAAGATAGTCGTAAAACACTTGACGAAATCTAATGGGCAACCATCAGCAGTAACAGGCTTTTCTTACCATACATCAAGCTTGTAAAACCTTATGCTAACTAACTTTGTATCAATTAAAAAACTAATTGATATGAAAAAGTTATTTTTATTTTTGATCGCCACCTCCATGAGTGTGGCTTCATTCGCCCAAACAACCTGGAAAATTGATCCGATGCACTCCTTCGTGAATTTTTCTGTTAAGCACATGGGTATTTCATTTGTAGATGGCTCTTTCAAAAAATTTGATGGAACGGTAAGCGCTTCCAAACCTGATCTTACAGACGCTAAAATAAGTTTTACTGTTGATGTGAATAGCATTACAACAGGAGTTGACATGCGCGATAATCATTTGAAAACAGATGATTTTTTCAACGCTGCCAGCTTTCCGGAAATGAAATTCGAAAGTACTTCATTTAAAAAAGTAGCAACAAAAACAGCAGGCAAAGCAACCAACAATTATATATTAACCGGTAAACTAACCATTCGCAATGTTACCAAAGAAGTAAAGTTCAATGTGGTATATGGCGGAACAGCTAAAGACCAGCAAGGAAATACAAAAGCTGGCTTTGGAGCGACCACAACCATTAATCGTTTGGATTATAACATTAAATATGATCCTACCGGAGCAGGCGTAGCAAAAGATGTAGCCATCAAACTTAATCTTGAATTTGTTCAGGCAAAATAGTTTTACCATCCTCATTTCATCATACAAAAACTGAAATGAGGATCATTCCATACACATGTCAACATTATCACAATTCAGGCATTTTACTCAAAACCTGCCCAAAACTGATTTAATGCCCGCCATTTTTATTGGTCATGGCTCGCCCATGAACGGCATTGAGCACAATGAGTTTAGCCAAAGCTGGGCAGATTTAGCGCAAAACATTCCCGTTCCTCAGGCAGTTCTTGTAATATCTGCCCATTGGTATACGCACGGAACCTTTGTTACAGCAATGGACTTCCCCGGTACTATCCACGATTTCGAGGGTTTTCCGCAGGCGCTGTTTGATGTTCAATACCCTGCTCCCGGAGCTCCTGCGCTAGCGGCAGAAATTCCTTCATTGGTTCATTCTACATCTGTAGGATTAGATCACGATTGGGGATTAGACCATGGCACATGGACAATTGTAAGACATATGTATCCCCAGACCAATATCCCGGTGCTGCAATTGAGCATTGATTATACCCAATCACCCGAAAGGCACTATGAGATTGCAAAAGAGATTTATGCCTTACGTAAAAAAGGGGTTCTGGTGCTGGGCAGTGGCAATATGGTCCACAACTTACGGATGCTGAGTTGGGAAATGATCAATGGCGGTGGTTATGACTGGGCCATTGAAATGAACAACAAATTTAAGAACCTCATTGCCAATGGTGATCACAAAGCATTAATCCAATACCGCAATTTAGGAAAGGAAGCCATGTTGGCCATCCCTACCCCCGAACACTACCTGCCTTTAATTTATACACTTGGTATGAAAGCCGGGCAGGAAGAAGTTTCATTCTTTAATGATAAAGCTGTGGGTGGATCTTTAACCATGACCTCGGTTCTAATCAGTTAGCACTGCCACAGAATACTTAAATTTTATAAAACTTTATGGTTATTCTGTAAGCCTTTTGATATTGGAGAAGGTAAATTTGAATAAAAATTTTTATCATGACACATACCTATCAACTTACAGGAATGACCTGTGGTGGTTGCGAAAATAAAGTAAAAAACAACCTCCTCATATTACCGGAAGTAACCGGCGTAGAAGTTTCTAAAGATAACCTGTCGGCGACCATAAGCATGGATAAACACATTAGCTTAAGCACACTGCAAGACGCTTTGGGTGGCAAAGACAGTAAATATCAGATTTCAGCAGCAAATCATCATGAGGCGGTTGAAGAAGCCAGGTCCTGGGCCGAAACCTACAAACCGATTTTATTAATATTTGGCTATGTTTCTGCTCTAGGATTGCTCCTGGCATGGAATGGAAACGGCATAAACCTCATGGTTTTTATGCGCATTTTCATGGCAGGTTTTTTCCTCACCTTCTCTTTCTTCAAAATGCTCAACTTAAAAGCCTTCGCAGAAAGCTATGCCATGTACGATATTGTTGCGAAGAAATTTAGTGCCTGGGGCTATATTTATGCATTCATAGAACTCGGTTTAGGTCTTTCTTTTGCCTTAAATCTTGCCCCTACAGTCGTAAACTGGATAACTTTAATCGTTATGACAGTAAGTATTCTGGGGGTGTTAGAGAGTGTACTCAACAAGAAAAAGATTCAATGCGCATGTCTTGGGGCCGTTTTTAATCTGCCAATGAGTACGGTAACGATCGTTGAAGATGCGATTATGATTTTAATGAGCGCCGGAATGTTAATACTCTTGTAGTTATTGGCGGGTATATTGAAATTTAGATTGCCGTTTTTGACCCTTGATCATGCCCTCTATCCAGGCCAGCAACTGTTTCTTTCCTTGATTTTGGTAAACAATTTGTTGCGGAAAATCATGGTTGAGGTTCTCAAAAACGTATGTCTTGTTGGTTGTAGATATCAGCCTAAAACAAATTTCCTTTCCTTCATTCTGACCTGTAACCGTAGAGCAATAAAAAACAGATTCATTGATCTTTTTAATCACCAGGGATTCTGTTAGCGTACTGTCTCCCTTGTCATTAATCCGATAACTCTTTCCGCTTAAACTTCGATCTGTATTACGAACCCATTGTTCAACAATTTTACCCTTGGTCCCTGGCATCTCCCAACTTCCCAACAAAAAAGAGAACAATTTATCCGGACTTTTCTGCGCGAAAACCCCTGAATTGCTAACCAGTAACAGTAAAACAATAAAGCTAAAATTAACCCTTTTCATTTTTTATTGCATTAGTAATGTGTGCCAAATGGTGTTTACCATGCCAGGCATAAGAGCCCAGCATATAAGCCAGTGTTAGTTCCTTTCCTACAGCTGGATGAATATATTTTCTTCGGTAATCTTCGGGTTTTAGTGTGCTGAGAAAAATAACCCATCGGTGATGCAGGCTGGTTAATAAATCTACAGACATTTTAATATTTCCATATTTGGCTTCATCTGTTTCAGCCCATAGCTGCTCCTCATATGGGCGAATTACCGGAACCTCCTCCGTCATGGCCAGCTTAAATCTGATATATGCATTCATGTGGCTATCCGGGAGGTGATGAATTACCTGTCGCAAGGTCCAGCCCCCGGGTCTATAGCATTGATCCAGGTCTTCACGAGTCAAACCTTCTGTGGCAGCCTTAATCTGATTGGGCAATGCATCTATATCCTCAACCCAGGCTTTAATCTGTGCTTCATCCACAACATCCGGCATATCAAATTTTCCTATAGGATACTGAAGCGCTTCTATATTCATTTGGTTTAGTTTGGCTTATCTATAGTAAAAATAACAAAATCTATCAGAGAATTCTTTCTAACCACTTTAACAACCCTGTTTTTTTCTCATAAGGTGGGTAAATCAACCGCGTAAGCCCCCATTTCGATTGAAACATGACTGCCCGCTCATGTGAAAAGCTTTTAAAGCCAAAAAAACCATGGCAGCTTCCTGTACCGCTTGAGCCAACACCACCAAAAGGTAGATTAGGATTGCTGATGTGGACCAGAACATCATTAACACAAGTACCACCCGCACTGGTTTCTTCAATAATTTTATGTTGATTTCTGGCGTTATTGGAGAAGATATATAGGGCCAAGGGTTTCTCTTTTTTATTCACGAAGGAAATGGCTTCTTCTATGCCTGTATAGCTGAGAACAGGTAAAATAGGGCCGAAGATTTCTTCACTCATGATGGGATTCCCGGCAGTAACAGCGGTTAACAATGTCGGATAAAAAGTTTGACTGTCCTCCTCCAGCTGTCCTCCCCATACCAGTTTTCCTCCCTGAAGCTTCGCCTCATCCAATAAGTGCCTAAGCCTTTCAAAATGCTTTTGATTAATAATCTTAGCATACACCGCCAAATTCAGCTTCCCCTCATCAAAAAATAACCGCTCTACCGCAGCCTTATAATGAAATACAAATTCCTGCTCGAGGGCTGCTTCAATGAGCACATAATCCGGAGCAATACAAGTTTGCCCTGCATTAACCAATTTACCCCAGGCTATTTTCTCTGCTGTTTTTTGAATATCTGCAGTAGCATCCACAATAGCCGGAGATTTTCCGCCCAATTCTAATGTTACTGAACTTAGGTGCTTTGCCGCTGCCTCCATTACCAACTTCCCTACAGCAGTACTTCCCGTAAAAAAGATATGATCGAAAGGCAGGCTTAACAAGGCTGTAGAAACTTCAACATCCCCGGTAATACAGGCTATTTCTTTAGGATCAAATGTTTCTGTGATTACCTTATGCAAAATGTTCGCTGTATTTGAGCTCAGTTCCGAAGGCTTGAGAATGGCACAATTGCCTGCCGCAATAGCAGAAACCAACGGACTCATGGTTAGTTGAAACGGATAATTCCAGGGGGCTATGATCAGGCAAACGCCTTTTGGCTCATAAAAAATCTTATTGCTGGAGAAAAGATTACTCAAAGTCCGGTTCACAGACTTAGGTCTCATCCAACCCTTTAGCTTCTTAATGGCATGGTTAATTTCAGCATAAACAAACAATACTTCTGTCGCAGCACTTTCAAATCTGCTCTTACGCAAATCGGTTTGTAAGGCTTCAAAAATTTCATTCTCATGCGCTTTTATGACCTGCTTTAACCGTGTGAGCTTCGCAATACGTGAGCTTGCGTCGGTGCTCCGAAGTTTAAATTTGTATTGCTGCTGTTCAGTAAATACCGCTTTTATTTTTTCATCCATACTTGAAACCCAGGTTTACAACTAAATTTAGTTAAAATGTATTCATTTCATTAAAAATTCATTCATTTAAAGCATATTGCAGTTAATTTTAAAGGTCACAAATGAAGAAATTGTTTTTTGTTTTCGCATTCTTAATTCCGCTGATTACCCATGCACAAACTACAAAAACAGATGTATTGGTAATTGGAAATGGAAATGCCGCTTTCGCCGCGGGTGTTCAAGCATCCATATCGGGCGTTAACACGATCGTTTTAACACAATCAGACGGTTTTAAGTTAAGTGATCTGCTACAACAGGATTCTACAGAAGTGATTAAATCCTTTAAAAAAAGAGCGCGCAAGTCCTTAAACATTAAAGACAATTCGGCACTACCCGAAATCACGAACCAAATTGCAAATGCAGTGATTAAAAAATGGTCTGATAGCGCTAAGCTTTTTAAGGTCATAAACAATATGCCTTTCTATGAAATTAAACGCTCAGGAAGTGGCTGGGAAGCCAAACTCACCAGAGATAAAAGCATAAAAGCGAAAGTATTGGTCTTGGTAGATAATCCCGAAAAGGTTTTAACTGCACTGAAATTGAACGAACTGAAACCGGCCAAAGAAACTGCGTTAAACTATAATGAAACTACCTATCGGACCTCAATTTCAGGACAGGGCAATCCAAATGCACATTTTTTATCCCTCTATAGCTTACTTATTCCTAACCAGGATAATATTTTATTTATTAATTCCGGACAATTTGAAATTGGACAGGCAACGGGAGCAACAGCAGCCTTCGCCGCGTTTTACGGTAAGAAAACAAGCGAGTCTAACCTGAAAGCTATACAGGGTGAGCTTTTAAACTATAAACTTTCGCTCATGCCTTTTGATGACGTTAAAGTTGCCGATTCTAATTGGCTGGCCATTCAAAAAGTAGGCATCACCGGAATAATAAAGGCAGAATTAAATAATGGAAAGGCTTCGTTCAATCCAGAAAAAGAAATCGCTTATAATGAAGTTAAACAACCCATAAAAGATTATTATTATAAGGCACAAATCTGGTTCGATGACCATAAAGACGTACCCTTAAACTTGGAGCACACCATATCATTGGTTTCTTATGTGGGTAATAAAGCTGTTGATGCCACTAAAACTGAGATCGAAAAGAAATGGACAAAATCCTATCGCTTTAAATCCAGGTTTGATTTGAAAAAAAACTTAAGCAGGCGGGAGTTTGCCGTGATCATTAATGATTACCTCAAACCTTTTGATTCTATTACCGTGGATAAAACAGGCCGGGTAATCCGCTAAGACTTAGTCTTGAGTCGGGAGTTCAAAGTCGTAAGTCAATTGTAAATTTTCAATCTTATCCCTTGATTTATCTCGTTACTTGATGCTAACATTTTGATACTTTTTATGCCATTAAGCAATTCAACAGTTTAACAATGAAGCCTCTTCCTTTGTTCTTTATTCCAATCTTGATTCTCATTACCAGATACTAAAAACAAACCCTATGAAAAAACATTTACTTTTCTTTCTTCTTTGCTCAGGCCAATGTGTATTTGCTCAATTGGCTCCATTAACTGTAGAAAAGATTATGCGGGATCCCAAATGGATGGGCGTTTCTCCATCAAACTACCACTGGTCTGCAGATAGTAAAACTCTTTTTTTTAATTGGAACCCCGAGAAAAAAGCGAAGGATGAGTTGTTTAAAATTAGCACCTCGTCCACCAAAATACTAAAGGCTCTTGAAAAAGAGGATGAGAAAAATCCCAACCAAAACTACATTTACAATGGCGATAATACACTGGGCTTGTTTGAAAGAAATGGAGATATCTTTCTTCGGGATTTCAAAAGCAATAAAGAAAGGCGCTTAACCAATACGCAAGAGCGTGAAAGCAATCCGATATTCTTAACAGATGGAAGTATTGCTTATCAAAAAGAAGATAATCTCTATACCCTTAACTTAAAAACTGCAGAAACCAAACAGCTAAGTAATTTTGTTAAAGGGAAAAAACCGTTAAAAACCGATGTTAAAACCGGTACAGAGCAAGACAACTGGCTCAAGGCAGAACAAACAGCCCTTTTTGATATCATCAAGAAAAGAAATGCGGAAGCAAAAAGCACATCAGGCAGCGGACGAGGGAGACGAAGTGCTGTGGAAGGCAAAAGCCTGAAAGAAATTTATACGGAAGATAAGTTTTTAAGTAACATAGTGATTAGTCCGAATGGGCGTTTTATCACCTATAAACTCACAACTGCTGCCCAAAACAACCACAATACCATTGTACCGAACTATGTTACGGCTTCGGGATATACGGAAGATATTCCGGCCAGAACGAAGGTTGGCGAAAACGAAAGCAGCACACAAAACTTCATCTTCGATACACAGCGCGATACTGTTTACGCTATACAAACCACAACAATACAAGGGATCAAAGACCTACCCGATTACTTAAAAGATTACCCCAAAGAGCAGGAAGCTCTTCTAAAGAAAAATGAAGACCGAAATGTAAATCTATACGGCCCGATATGGAATGAGAAAGCTATAAAGGGTGTTATGGTAGCTATTAGTACCGACAATAAGGATCGTTGGATATTGGAACTTGATGCTTTAAGCGGAAAATTTAACCTCATAGATCGTCAAAGAGATGAAGCCTGGATCGGTGGCCCCGGCATTGGAGGTTACTATGCAGGAAATCTGGGCTGGATTGACGATAACCACCTGTATTTCCAAAGTGAGGCCACAGGATATTCTCACCTTTATGTAGCAGATATTAGTAGCGGAGAAAAAAAACAACTTACCTCAGGGAAATGGGAAGTACAAAGCCTCAAACTATCCAGAGATAAGAAATCATTTTATATTACAGGTAACAAGGAGCATCCCGGGATTACCAATTTATTTAAAATCGGTGTAAATGGCGGTGATCTTATTCAGATTACCTCGATGAAAGGTTTAAATGAAATCACCCTTTCTCCTGATGAGAAATGGATCGCCATCAACTACTCTTACCTGAACAAACCCTGGGAACTTTACCTCCAGGCCAATACACCCAAATCAAAAGCGATTAAAATTACCCAATCCACCAGCAGTGAATTCAATTCCTATGCCTGGAGACAGCCCGACATGATCAGTTTTAAAAATCGTTACGGTGCAGATGTTTACGCAAGGGTTTATAAATCAGACAATCCGCACCCCAACCATCCTGGGGTAGTTTTTGTACACGGAGCAGGCTATCTGCAAAACATCCATTTCGGCTGGAGCCAGTATTTTCGGGAGTATATGTTTAACAATTTACTGGCAGATAATGGATATACAGTTATTGATATCGACTACACGGCCAGCTCAGGCTATGGCCGCGATCACCGGACAGGCATTTATCGCCACATGGGCGGGAAAGATTTAACCGATCAGGTAGATGGCGTTAAAGTTTTAGTAGAAAAGTATGCCGTTAACCCTAAAAATGTAGGCATTTACGGTGGCTCTTATGGAGGTTTTATGACCCTAATGGCCATGTTTAATGAACCTGAAGTTTTTACGAGCGGCGCAGCATTAAGGTCAGTTACCGACTGGGCACATTACAATCATGGCTATACATCAAACATTTTAAACGAACCCTTTAATGATCCCATTGCCTACAAAAAGAGCTCACCGATTTATTTCGCAGACAAGCTAAAAGGCAACTTGCTCATGGCGCATGGGATGGTGGATGTAAATGTTCATTTTCAGGATATCGTACGTATTACACAACGATTTATAGAGCTAGGCAAAAACAACTGGGAACTTGCCGTTTACCCGGTAGAAGATCATGGTTTTGTAGAGCCCAGCAGCTGGACAGACGAATATAAAAGAATATTGAAATTGTATGAAAATACACTGAAAAAATAATTCACCGGTTCTTGGTCCGTGAGTAACAGACCAGGAAAATTCTTTAAACAACCATATGCTGAATCTTGGGCATGAGCAATAGATCTTCCTTATACATTTTAATCACATTATAGTTTTTAACTATAACACTATCAATAATAGTGATCAATAATTCGGTTTTTAGGTTTGATTAACCCCCTCTTAAGCCTTACCTTTGTGCCACAAATTAAAAGAAAAAACAATTATGGCTATAGTAGGTAAAAAATTCCCGAGTGTTAGTATTGATGCAATGTCAGACATGGGTGATGACTTGAAAATCAATGTATTTGAAGAAGCAGTTAGCAAAAACAAAAAAGTATTATTGTTCTGGTATCCTAAAGATTTCACTTTTGTTTGCCCTACAGAATTACACGCATTCCAGGCTGCTCTTCCTGAATTTGAGCAAAGAAATACCATCGTAATTGGCGCATCATGTGATACAAACGAAGTTCACTTTGCCTGGTTAAACACACCAAAAGATAACGGTGGTATTGAAGGTGTTACTTATCCGATTTTAGCAGATACACACAGACAATTATCTGGCATCTTAGATATTCTAGATCAGGAAGTTAACTATGATGAAGAAGGAAACGAATCTTTCTCTGGTTCAAATGTTTCTTTCAGAGCAACCTATTTAATCGACGAAACTGGTAAAGTTTTCCACGAAAGTGTAAACGATATGCCTGTTGGTAGAAACGTTAAAGAATATTTACGTTTAATCGATGCTTATGCACACGTTCAAAAACATGGTGAGGTTTGTCCTGCAAACTGGGAAGAAGGTAAAGAAGCAATGAACGCTAACAGAACTGGTGTTGCTGAATATTTAGCAGCCAACTAATTAAACAAAACGTTATGTTTTTAGAATTAACAGAAGATAATCTTCAACAATATTTGGCCGATAACAGTAAGGTGATGGTTCAGTATGCTGCATCATGGTGTGGAAACTGCAGAATCATGAAACCGAAGTTTAAAAAACTGGCCTCAGAAAACGAAGATGTTGCTTTCTTAATTGTTGATGCTGAAAAACTTCCAAACTCACGCAAATTCGCAAACGTTGATAACTTACCAACCTTTGCCGCTTTTGAAGGTGGTGCTTTGGTAGATCAGGTTCAGACCAACAAACAAGAAGGTTTAATTGAACTTTTTAACAAGATAAAGTAATGAAAATTCCAGTTATCAGACAGTTTTTCCAAACCACAACGCCTGAGCAGCTTGAAGCCACTTTAGAAGTATTAGAAGCTTTTTGTGAATTTAGAGGTGTTAGTGAAACCGACGTTGATGTTGCTGGAGAAATGATTACCAATATCTGCGGAGCACTTGAAGTTCACCAACTGGTGAAAGATGGTACTCCCGAGCGCGATGCACTAAATGCTTTTGGGCAACGCGTTATGGGTTCTATTGATAGATAATATCATCCCGTTTTTTTATATCGACCGCCTCGCAAATTAATTTTGTGAGGGGGTTTTGTTTGTAATAACAAATTAGCCTTCCAAACCCGAGCCGATGCCTGCCCCATTCGTTTTGCTGTGGAAAGCAACAAAAAAAGGTCTGTGAGCCACAGACCTTGGTTTATTGAATTATTTTTTGATTCAGTTAAGCAATTAAACTTTCTACGCCAAATTCCTCCCTGCATTCACAATACCGAATACCGTTCTAACTGAAAGTTTTTCGAGCGCCTTCTGGTCGGTCGCATTTTGATCATGCTGAAGTTTTTCTAAAGCGAAATGCTGAATCAATACCAAAGGAAGGATAATTCGTTCTCTGGTGGCAATAGATCGTTTGTCTACAGGGTAGTTAGCCATTAAGGTTGACTGTCCTGATAGTTTTAAGAGCATCTCCTTCGTTAATTCGAATTCATTGTGCAGTTGAGTCCAAAAAGAGCCGAACTCCTTGTCTGCCGCTAAATGGGCCGTAATCGCAAAGTCCGATTTACTCATGCTCATCATACAGTTATCTACAATGGTCTTTAAATAATCTGAGTCTTCATAAACTTTAACAACCTTATCCCAGTTACCGGCCCTTTCCTGATTCTTCATAGCGGTACCCATTCCATAATAACCAGGTACATTTTGTTTCAACATACTCCATGCGGTTACGAAGCTAATGGCACGTAAATCTTCCAGTTTCATTTCTCCACCACCATTTCTTTTTACCGGGCGACTACTGATATTGGCTTGAGATAACAATTTCAAAGGAGATAGTTTTTCCAGGTAACTTACAAATAGCGGATGCTCACGTAAGTCGACGAACGCTTTATAACCATCTTCAGCCATTTCATCCAGCAATGCTTTATTTTCAGGATCTAAAAGGATATTGTGTTTCTCCTTTAAGCCCGAAGTAATACCAGCGTTAATCAATTGTTCAATGTTAAATTCAGCGCTTTCTACTGATCCGTACTGGGAGCTGATGGTTTGTCCTTGTACAGTTAACTGAATGTTTTTGTTGGCAATTTCTTTACCCATTGAGGCATAGAAACGGTGTGTTTTTCCACCTCCACGTGCAGGTGGTCCTCCACGTCCATCAAAAAATGCCAGTTGAATATTGTGTTTAGCAGCCACAGCCGATAACGAAGTTTTACCGTTAAAGATAGACCAGTTGGCCATTAAATAGCCACCATCTTTGGTGCTATCAGAATAGCCCAACATAATATCCTGCTTGTTTCCTCTGCTGGCAAGGTGTGCTTTATAAAATGGATTGCTGTATAAGGTATCCATAATTTCGGCCGCACCTTTTAGGTCGTTAACGGTTTCAAATAACGGAACAAAATCTATGGTCAGCGAATCTTTGCTCCAGCCGTTCCATAAAAATAACTCCATTAGTTGGAGAATATCGCTTGCCTGCTGGCAGTTGCTGATAATAAAACGATGACAAGCTCTTTCGCCGTTTCGCTTCTGGATACCTTTAATTTCATTTATCGTTTCAATGGTATCTTTAGTGAGTTCATCGGGCGCTGAAGCAAAATTAATCGAAGCTTCTTTAAAGGAAATGTGTTTTAACTTTTCAGCTTCCGAAAGCTTATCATAATCTGCGGGATATAAAGAAGAGATTGGCTTATTCTGGCGACAGAACGCATGTACTTTTCTCAGTACCCTGCTATCCTGGCGGATATCCAATGAAGCGAAGTAGTTGCCATATAGCTCAATTTTACGGATCAGGTCGTTTACCAGATCCACAAATAAACCTTCATGTTCGGCAAGTAGTGTATCTTTAATTTTATTTAAGCCTTCTTTAAGTTCAACAGAGATATCCTTAATTTCAATGCTTTGATCAAATGCGTTAGCATAAAGCACGTCGTTAAGCTTAGCAATGTTCTCCTCTACCCCTCTAAAGGTGATTCTGCGTTTTATTACCCTGAAATCACGGTAGTAGCAACGGAATAAAATCTGTCTGAGCATTTTAGATACTTCAACAGTAGTATCTGAGTGGATATTTGGGTTACCATCCCTGTCTCCGCCCGGCCAGAAACCTAATTCTAGGATTTTTTTGGTTTCCAGGTTATACTCATCTAAATTCTGATCAATTTCTTCCTGGATATTTGCCGCAGCAAAGTAGAATACATTTTCTAAAAACCAGGTTAGGTTTAACGCTTCATCTACTGGTGTTGGCGATTTTTTATTAAAGAAAGGTGTTTTACCCAGCTGTTGCAACAGCGAGTTGATAGAGGTAATATCGTTCTCTTTAATTGCCCGGGTTAAATCGGTAATGATAGCCAATACATTACCCGGATAAAATTGAGTTGGATGGGCAGTTAAAACCAGGCGCAGAGATAAATCATCTATTAATCGTTCAATTTTGGATAGCATTGTTTTGTTATCCGCATTCTTTTTCAGGATAAAAGCCAAAGTGCTCTGCTCATCTGTGGTATTTAATTTGGTAAAAGAAGCATCTTCAACTGCATCAAAAAGCACAACCTGGCGCTCTATGTACTGAATAAAGCGAAAGAGCAGATCAACAATATCCTTTCTATCGGTGTAGCTGGTGTATTTGGCAAAAAATTCCTCAATTACCTGAGCAGGCTTTTGACCTTGCTTTATCCCCTCTTCGCAGCTCTTAAAAAACAATGGCAGTAATGTTCCGGTATCCTTAATCTTGTAAAAAGGAAGGGTAAGAAACAGACTATTAAAGAGTTCGAATTTGGAGATAACCTCGTTGTTGAAAACAGATTCTCGTTGTGTAGTTAACCGAAGTTTTGGCATGGTTTAAGCAATAGTTTTGTAGTCTGTAATACTACAAAAAATGCGTAAACAATTAAAATTCTTAGGCTTACAATTTGGAAAATTGTAGAATAAATTTTAATTTTAAAATCTTATTTGGCTACCATGTAGCTAAATAAGAACATTTGCAATGTTTAAGGGCATTGCATTGATTGTTAATTTTTTGGGTTAAAACGGCCGATCTAATAAAATAGACCGGCCGTTTTGTTTTTTATCAACATTTTGGCTGTTTTTTTGCCAAAATTAATGCACATCGGCAGGAATGTTTGCGTTTTTCTTAAACTTTTGAAGATAAAGTAGCGGGATTGAAAACAACATAATCAAGCCGGCAACCCAGTATGCATCATCATAAGTAAGCAGCATGGTTTGTCTGGTAATTAAACCCTCCATCGCTTTAAATGCCATTACCTTGGCATCGATAAAATTCTGCCCTTTGGCCATGAAACCTTTTACCAGTATATTGAATCTTTCGGTAAATGCCGGATTATATTCGTTAACGTTCGTTAAAAGATTACTTCTGTGAAAACCTTGACGAACATGGATTAAGGTAGTTAAAGCAGCAATACCAAATGAACCTCCCAATTGACGCATCATGTTGTTTAAACCAGACCCCTGACCAATTTCAGGGCCTTTCAGATCCTGAATTGCCAGTGTGGTTAATGGAACAAATAGTAGCGCCATACCTACACCTCTAATCATTAATGGCAGGAAAAAATCTCCTGTTCCGGATTGCAGGGTCGAATTACTTAACATCCAACAGAAAACGAAGAACAAGATCATCCCTCCTGTAGCCATAAATTGTGCCGGCACTCCTTTTTTAAGCATGATCCCAATAAAAGGCATCATTACAATGGTACATAAACCTCCGGGAAACAATAGCTCACCGGTTTGTAATGGAGAGAAACCGAGCAAATTCTGACAGAATACCGGGAATACAAATACCGAACCGTATAGTCCAAACCCCAATACAAATGAGGTAAACATCCCAACCGAAAAGCTTCGGTGCCTCATAATTTTAAAGTTAACGATGGGGTGATCTGTGGTAGTTTCTCGCCAGATGAATAACAATAACCCAATTACAGATGCTGCACCCAAAGCGGTGATATATGGTGTTGCGAACCAATCTTCGCTCTCCCCTTTTTCTAACACGGTTTGCAAACTGCCTACTGCAATCGCCAATAATGCGATCCCCCACCAATCTACCGGCTGGCCTTTCCCCTCTTTCGGGGTGGCCTTCACAAAGGTGTAAGTACAGTAGGCCGCGAGTATTCCGACGGGAATATTTACGTAGAAAATCCAAGGCCATGAGCTGATATCCAAAATATAACCACCAATGGTTGGCCCAACGGTTGGTCCCACAACTGCTCCTAAACCAAATAAAGCGGTGGCAATCCCCACGTCTTCTCTCGGCCAGGTTTCAATTAAAATTGCCTGTGCTGTAGAAATCAAACCACCCCCGGCCAATCCCTGGATAATACGGAAAAGCACCAGCTCGTTTAAGGAAGTAGCGTTTCCACATAGGAAGGAAACCAGCGTAAAAACAATAATAGAGGTAAGGAAATAATTTTTTCTGCCAAATCGGTTACCTAACCAACCTGACATGGGCAATACGATAACGTTGGCTACCGCATAGCCGGTAGAAAGCCAGGCCACATCTTCCAATGTTGCGCCCAGGTTTCCCTGTATTTGTGGGATAGCTACGTTTACGATGGTGGTATCAATCAGCTCCAATAAAGATGCCGTGATCACCGTAAAAGTAATAACCCACTTTTTTAAACCTACTTCGGCCATTTTGTTTGTTATTTAGTAGAAACTGATGCTTTAACACTCATTCCCGGGCGTAATTTAGCTAGCAGCTCTTTTGATGGATGTATTTTGATTTTTACCGGAACACGTTGAACAACTTTAACAAAGTTACCGGTAGCATTATCCGGAGGCAATAAAGATCCTTTGGCACCAGTTATTGGGGCAAAGTTGTATACTTCACCTTCTATTTTCTGATCTGGATAAGCATCTACTTCGATTTCTACTTTTGATCCTTCTTTGATTTTCTCTAACTGCGTTTCTTTAAAGTTAGCCGTTACGTAAATACTTCCATCGTTAACAATAGAGAATAATGATTGCCCGGCCTGAACCAACTGACCTTTTTGAACGTTCTTTTTAGATACAATACCCGATGTTGGTGCTTTAATTTCGGTATATGAAAGTTGAAGTTTCGCAAAATCGATGTCGCTTTGACGTTGACTGATAACATTACTGCTTACCGCCAATTGAGATTGTGTGGTACCCACCTGTTTAACCGCAGCATTATATTGATCTAAAGCAGCCTGATAAGCGGCCTGAGCAGACTCTTTTGCTGCCTTTGCCTGGTCAAAAGCCTGTTGCGTAATTGATCCGTCTTTTACAAGGTTAGCGTAACGGTCGTAATCTTTTTGCGTTAAATTCAATTTTACACGTGCAGCTTCAACGTTAGCTTTTGCGGTGCTCGTATTGGCTTGAGTAGCAATAATTTGCGACTGTGCTACGCCTACACCTGCACTTGCTCCTTTTTGTCCGGATTCTGCCTGTTCCAACTTCACTTTAAAATCCTGATCATCCAATTTCACCAATACTTGTCCTTCCTGCACATGCGTGTTCTCTTCGAAACTGATGCTTTGAACATATCCGCTTACACGAGCAACAACAGGGCTAATGTCGCCATCAATCTGGGCATCATCTGTATCCACGTGCTTACTGTAATAATTCCACTCTGTGATACCGAAAACGGCACCAATTACTAGTAAAACGCCTAAAATGATAGGTACTACTATATTTTTCTTTTTCTTTTCAGTTGTCATTGCTGTATTTATTGCGTTATTTTTCCTGTTGATTTTAATAGGGTGTAGTAAGCTAAACCTGCATCAGCTTTAGCTATTTCTAAATTAATTTTTGCCTGGTAAAGCAAGGTTTCGGCATCGATACGATCGGTAACAGATGCTACATTGTTCTTGTATTTTGAAGCCAGTAATTTATCGTTTTCTGTAGCCTGAGCAATTGAAGTTTCTAAAACTTTGATCTTGCTGATGGCTACCTGGTAGTTTTGATAATTCTTATTGATATCAGTTTTTACCTGATCAGATAAAATATCTTTCTGAAGGGTAATTTCTTTTTGCTGGATCTTTGCTTCAGTTACCTTGTTTTTATTGGTCCAAAGGCTGCCTACGTTCCAGGAAACCGTTGCACCTAAGGTAACCGGCAACAAATACTGATTAACAGGAGGAATGAAACTACCGCTCGGGTTAATGTAATACAAATTTGCACCTACACCTACTGTTGGTCTGGTATTGGCCTTAATCGTTTTAACATTATAATCAGCCACTTTATCCTGAAAATCGAGCTGTTTTAATTCCTGGCGGTTAGCCATTGCAAGATTAACATAATCACCAAGCGAACCTGCCACTTTCAGTGTACCATCAGGATCAGTAATTTTTACTTCTGTATCTTCAGGAAGGCCTAACAGAATATCTAAATTGTAATTAATGATTTTTCTATTGCTCTCGATATCCATCTGGGTAAGCGTAACATTCGCCTGTTGTAACTGAAATCTCAATACATCATTTTTGGTTACAATACCCTGCTCAAAAAAGCGCTGAGCCTGTTTAATCTGCGCAGCAATTGATTCCAGGTTTTGATCTACTACTTTTCTGCTCTGCAGTACTTTATATAATGCATAATAAGTATTAATTACGGCGTAGCTAATCTCCTCTTTGCTTTTATCTGCATCCAGGCGGGCAACTTCTGCCAGTAACCTGGTTGATTCTTTGGCATATTTTAATTTACCTCCGCCATAAACCAGCTCTTGTACTGCTGCTGTTCCTACAAATGCGTCGGCTCTTTTGGGCAAATGCAATGCGCTGGATCCCTCACCTAAACTAAAAGTGTTGGTCGGAATTTCGGCATGGTTATACATAAAACTGGCGTTAGCTGTTGGAAGTGCGTTATCCTTTACTACTGCCAGCTGTGCCACAGCCTGGTCTATCTTATTTTGTGATAATTTTAAATTTTTACTGTTGGCTATGCCAAGTTCTATTGCCTGAGTGATGTTTAGCTCTTTGGTACTTTGTGCCAGTAAAGTAGCCGGAACTAATGACGCCACAAGCATTAATCGGATTGATTTGGGTATCATCTTTTTGTTGTTAAATAAACTGTTGTTAGGTCTTTTAAATGAGCAATTGCCCTTTCCTTTATAATCTTTTTATCCTTCGGATTATTCAAATCAAGTGTTGCACAAGGCATAACTTTATTAGGAGAAATAACAATATGGCTAATGGTACCCATAATTGTTCCGATAACCATTCTCACATCTACCTGATTAAAACTGCCCTCATCAATGCCATCTGTTATGATCTTTTCGATAACCAACATGTTTTGACTCATGGCATCCTTAATTTTATCATACATCTCCGGCCGCTGTGTAAGCGATAGCTCCCTATGCATCATTTTATGAAAAGCTGTGTTAGCGAGTATCCGGTTTACATAACCTTCTATTACCCTATGCAATTTCTCTATTGATGAAATTTTATCTTCGTTGATGATCCTCAGTTGCGAACCAAAGCTCGCAATGCGGTCATTCATTATCTCCAAAAACACACCTTCTTTAGATCCGAAATAATAATTAATCATGGCCATGTTCGCTCCAGATTCCTTCGCAATCTGGCGGGTAGACGTTCCCTCATACCCCGTTTCGCAGAACAGCTTTTCTGCTGCCTCCAAAATGGCCTGCCTTTTATCTATTTTTTCTGTTTTCATTTCTTTTTTAACAGCACAAAATTAATCAATCGCTTGATTAATATCCAAATGTTTTATAGCTTCTTTTACAATTCCTTGATAAAAGGTTAATTTTAAGCGAAATAATCCCTATCAGAAATGCATAAAAAGTATACATTCCTTGCTGTGTTGTTATTTTCGATTGCTTTGTTTGCCTTCAAAAGCAATCAGGCTACTCAGCAAAGTTGGATTCGAATTAATCTTTTGGGCTATACCCCTTCAGGAATAAAGGTGGCGGTTTGGTGCAGTAAAAGCGAAGAGATACCTCATCAGTTTGAAATTATTGATCAGCAGACACAAAAAGTAGTTTATCATTCAGCAAGAATAGAAGCTTATGGCGCTTACGGGCCGTTTCAGAAAACTGCCCGCTTAAATTTTTCTGACTTTAATTTAAAAGGCCGGTTTTATATCCGGATAAACGATGTTTTATCCCCACTCATAATCGTTAATGATGATGTATACAAAGGCGCAGCTGATTTTTGCCTCCGCTATATGCGCCAACAACGGAGTGGATTTAACCCTTTCCTAAAAGACAGTTGCCATACCCATGACGGTTTTTCGCTTTACAGTGAAAAATCCGGCATAAAAGACAGCACCCATTTCGATGCCTCCGGTGGTTGGCACGATGCGAGCGATTACCTCCAGTACGGTACCACTTCGGCCAATGCCGCCTATCACTTATTAATGGCATACCGTGATTTCTCCAAGGTTTTTGGTGATGAGAAGCTGGCTAACGGATTAGATGGCAGCAACGGAACTGCCGATGTAATGGATGAAGCGCGCTGGGGCTTAAACTGGTTATTGAAGATGCACCCCAGGAAAAACATCATGTTTAATCAACTGGGTGATGACCGCGATCATGCCGGAATGCGACTCCCAAAAGAAGACAACTTTTACGGCAAAGGTTTTGAACGTCCATTGTATTTCATTACTGGAGAAATGCAGCAACGCGGCAAATTTATGAACAACACCACGGGTACCAGTTCTACCGCGGCTAAATACAGCAGCGCTTTTAGTTTAGGTGCCACTCTATTTAAAGCCTATGACAAGGCTTATTCGCGATTGCTTGCTGAAAAGTCAAAAACAGCTTATCAATATGCACTTCAAAAACCGGGGGTCACCCAAACTGCTTCGGTTAAATCGCCCTACATTTATGCTGAAGACAATTGGGTGGATGATATGGAACTGGCCGCTGCAGCACAGTATTTCTCCCAATCTAAAGTCAATTCAAAAGCACTTATAACCGCAATGACTTATGCCGCACAGGAAAAAACAACGCCCTGGCTATTAAAAGACACTGCAGCCCATTATCAGTATTATCCTTTTATTAACCTTGGCCATTATGAACTGGCAAAGCAGCTGCAGGGCGAAGAAAAAACTACCATTGCGGGTTATTATAAGGATGGTATAGAACAGGTTTGGACCAGGGCAAATCAAAACGCCTTTTATAGGGGTATCCCTTTTATATGGTGCAGCAATAATTTAACTGTTGCCTTTGCCATGCAATGCATGTGGTATGAAGATTTAACCCATGACCAAAGTTATGCCATGCTGCAGCAAGCTAATCTGGATTGGATTTTAGGCTGTAACCCCTGGGGAACCAGTATGGTGTATGGCTTACCCCATTGGGCTGATACACCAAAAGATCCGCATTCGGCATTTACGCATTTGAAAAATTACGCCATCGATGGCGGATTAGTTGATGGGCCGGTTTACACCAATATTTACAAAGGCCTTATCGGAATTAAACTGGCCGAAGCAGATGAATATGCGGAGTTTCAAAGTGATCTGGCGGTTTATCACGATGATTATGGCGATTATAGCACCAATGAACCTACAATGGATGGGACAGCTTCTTTAATTTATTTATTGGCCGCGAAAGAAGCAGAGGCACAAGCTAAATCTAACCAATCGTTTCATTTAGGAGCTACAGTTCGTGCTGATTCTACCCAAAAGAAAATTGCCCTCGTTTTTACAGGAGATGAATTTGCTGATGGCGCAGACATGATTAGCCAAACCCTACAAAAAGAAAAGATTAAAGCATCGTTTTTTCTGACCGGAAATTTTTACAACCAACCCGCTTTTAAAGCAACTATTAACCGGTTAAAAAGCAATGGGCACTATCTTGGCCCGCATTCAGACCAACATCTTCTTTACTGCGACTGGAAAAAACGGGATAGTTTATTGGTTTCGAAAGCGCAATTCGATACAGATTTAGTCCAAAACTATGAGGCTATGGCCAAGTTTGGCATTAGCAGAACCAATGCCCGGTATTTTCTTCCCCCATATGAATGGTATAACCAAACCATTTCCGATTGGACGAAGCAACAAGGGCTAACACTGATTAACTTCAGCCCCGGCACCCGTTCAAATGCAGATTACACCTTCCCCGAAATGGGAAAAAGTTACCGCAGCAGTGATGAGATTTTTAAATCGATTGTGCAATATAATCAATCGAAACCCAATGGTTTAAATGGCTTTATCTTGTTGTTGCATATTGGCACAGATCCCAAAAGAAAAGACAAATTCTATAATCGGTTACCAGAATTGATTCGATATTTGAAAAAAGAAGGTTACAAAATGGAGAGAATTGACAATTTATTCCCTTAAAGCTGCATTATCTCAAATTAAATTTTAAAATAAATATTAACTTTGCCACCAAATAATAAAAAACATGAGTGTACAAGAAAACAGCAACAATAATTTCAACTGGCTTTATTATGCTTTAGGCTTATTCTTTGGTATTTTGACTGGAGCTATCATTACGCAAAACTACATCTTTGCTTTATTAGGTGGTGTTTTAGGTTTGTTAACAGCAGGCTTATTTTTAAACGCTATTGTAAAAGGAAGAAAATACTAAATCTTCATATTTCCAATTCATACTGTTATCCAATGCGAACCATTGGATTTAGCTAATTTCGAAACAAATGAAAAATATATTCATTGTTGTTTTCGCTCTATTTTGTTATGCTGCAAAGGGGCAGGAAGCTGCTCAAACGGAAATAAAATTTGCCTCCGCAGATTCTAGTCCTGCAGACATTGTTTATTTCCCTTTAAATGCGGCGAAAGCAAAAGATGAAGATCTCGCCAAACCTAAAATAAAGCTTATTTATTCCCGTCCGCAGAAGAAAGGCCGCGAAGTATTTGGTGTTTTAGAACAATTTGGTAAAGTTTGGCGCTTTGGTGCAAACGAAAGCACGGAAATTCGTTTCTACGATAAAGTAATTATTGGAGGAAAGAAAATTAAAGCCGGAAATTATAGTCTTTTTGCTATTCCCAACAAAGATACCTGGACCCTGATCTTAAACAGTCAGACCGATAAATGGGGAGCATTTTCTTATGATCAGTCTAAAGATATTGTTCGGGTTAATGTTCCTGTTAAAACGCTGAGTAAACCGGTTGAGTTTTTCTCGGTTACTTTTATCCCCAAAGATAATGGTGCTGCCTTAATTGCTGCCTGGGATAAAACACAGGTAGAACTTCCGATAAGTTTCAAATAATTTGCCTCTACAAGAGGTTGTGTCATAAATTCAATCTCGACTTAAAGCTGTCACATTGAGCCTGTCGAAACGCCCTGATAATAATTAACAGGGCCCTTCAACAGGCTCAGGATGACAATCAATCTTTTTGATGCAATCTTTCTTTTATAGGACTAATTGCTCACTAATTTTTTAGCATCGGTATCTCCTACGATAAACATTTTGTAAACCTGGGTTATTTTCCACTCTCCTCCTTTATTTTTTTCGATCACCACATAGTTTTGCTGATTCCCATCAAATAATTCGTAATTAATATCTACCCTGGCAATTACCAATGCATCTGTTTCAGAAACAATACTTGCACTGATATTGCAATCTCCCTGCTTAACGCCTTCATTTTTCTTCATCTGATTCAACACATCACTTGCGCTATGCTTCACCACCCGCACATCTCTGTTAGAGGTAAAAACAGCATCCTCACTTAACACTGCTTTTAACTTCTTATAATCAGAGTTGATATAGCTATCCATAAAATGATTGATAACCGAAGTGTGGCTTACTGTTGGTTTATCTCCTGCAACAGCATTACCTGTGATTATAATACCTAGTAATAGAATCACTAAAGCTTTTAGTTTCATAACTATCTGTGTTTTTTTATTAAATATCGGGGCTATTTGAAGAAAAAAATATGCCGATAACACCTTAATTACCAGCACATTTAAATATATTAAACACAAAAAACCCTTCGCTGGTTAAGGGCGAAGGGCAGCAAAAATTAAAAACTGTTTTTCATTAATATTTTTATCGGGTTCAATGTCTTTATTCAGGTACAGCCAAGCGCTAAAAAAGGCCGTTTAGAAAAAAGCAAACCCCAATCCTGGCAGTTTGCTTTTTCAAATTCATTATTAACCTAAACAGGAAAAAACTTCTACAAAATTGTCCTGTATGTGTTTTCAAAAATACGATCAGGGCTTAAAAAAAAACATGCAGAAATCACTATTTAAAGGATGAATGATGGAATAATTGAATGATAGCGCGGAGTATTATACAGCTTGATTGTGATTACCAAAATATTACGCCATCTTCATTCTTTTGTACTTTGCCGGTGTAACATTAAATGTGCTTTTAAATAGCCTGATGAATGAACTGGGACATTCGAAACCTACTAATCCAACGATTTCATTGAGACAATAAGGTGTACTTTGTAACAGGTGTTTTGCCCTAGCCAATCGCAGTTGAACCAGGTATTGATAAGGGCTGATCTGATAAGCTTCCTTGAAAGTTCTGAGCAGGTGATTAACCGATAAATAAGCATGATCGGCTATATTCTCGAGCAGTATATTTTGATTATAATTGCTGTTGATGTATTCTTTTGCAAGTGTTAACCTTTTCAGAATCTCTTGCTTTGTTTTGGTTTTAATGAAGCTCAACCGCTCCATTTTTTGCAATACTTCCTTATTATAAATGCTATAGTAATTTAATAAACAATGATGAAGATATTCGTTAATCAGCATTTCATCATTCAATCCCCTATCCAATTGATTTTTTAAATGCAGGATATTGTAGCGCATGTCTCCTTTAAATGGGTAAAGCGACTCTATAAAGTTTGGTGCCTCTCCGGGAGTTTCTATTTCTAATAACTGCTCTGCAGAACCTGTTAAACTCAGTTGAAAATCTTGAAGGAATTTCTTCTCAAAAGAAATGGAAAAGGTGTTTACCGGTGTTAAAGAATCTATTTTGCTGCTGTAAGTAGTTCCGGCATTGAGCACCGCAAAGCTATCTGGGTAAATGCTTAATTTGCGTTTATGGATTTCGCACTCCTCCCTTCCTGCAAAAACAAACTTGATGGTATACGCGGCGTTTTTTTGTTCAGAAATGGCTTCGCAAGTGATTTCACTTACAATTTTATTGCTGTTGCTTAACTCCTTTACGTATTTCATCACTAATCTTCGTTATAATTTCTTTTTTCAAGCAGGATATAGCAATTACCAAAAGGATCTGAAAATTCAACAAAAAGACCCTCTTCAATGTAAACAGGTCTTTGATTAAACTGGATTCCGCTTGCTTTAAGACGACAGTAGTCGTTTATCAGGTCTTCGGTATATAAGGTGATTTTATTCTCGCATGTATCCACCGGGCTAACAATACCCGCATCATGGATAATACCGGACCAGTTAACTCCCTCCTTCACCAATTCATTTCCACAAATGGCCTCAACATTTAAAAAGTCTTTAAATAAGCTGGTCGCTTCACTGCGTGATACTCCCTGAACAGGCAATGATTTTGAGTTCGGATTCATACTGGGTTAATTTGTATGATGTAAAATTAAACCGAAAACTCAATCATAGAACCACCCAAAAAGGGGGATTTTAGCATAGTTTATTAAAAAAATGTTATTAGGTGCAAGGGCTATTTTTGCCGAATAGAATACGAACCCGCCCAAAGAAATGCCTGATCTAATGCCCTACAAATCGGTAATATAGCCCCGGCTAGCTGAATGAATTACGTGATGCCAGCATATGGTCACATACAACTCTGCTATATAAATTTCCTTTCTTTGGCGGTTTTAATGGCCTCAGACTTTGAATTAACATCCAGCTTAACGTAGATGTTCTTTACATGGCTCCTTACCGTCTCGGGATCTATAAACAGCTCTGTTGCAATTTGCGATTTGGTTTGACCATTAGCGATTTTTTCCAGAATCTCTGTTTCCCGTTTAGTTAATGGAGAATTAAGGTTCTTTTGAAAAGAGTGCATCACAATGCGGGCCACATTGGTACTCATGGCCCCTCCGCCAGAACTTACTTCTCTAATTGCATCTATAATTTTCGCTGCACTGGAGTTTTTTGTGAGGTATCCGCCGGCACCCATAGTTAGTGCTTCAAAAACCAATTCGGGAGAATCAAAAACGGTTAAAATAATAATATTGGCATGCGGAATAGCCTTTTTTATCGCCGGAAGGGCCTGAAGCCCGTTGGTACCTGGCATTTGAATATCTAACAAAATCACATCTGGCTGATCCTGGGGCAACTGCTTTTTTGCCAAATCGTATGAGCCATAAGCATTAATTACAGCAAAGTCTGGTACATCACTCAGCAATGACTGATATCCCATCCTTAAAACATCATCATCCTCGATGAGTACAATGCGTAATTCTTTGTTCATAATTTTATCGATTTGCATTTAAGACGCATAACTAATCATTTTGTAACAGGAATTCGTGTAGAAATTGTTGTTGTTGTGCCTTTACCTTTTATTGAGGAAATCTGAAAGGTAGATTTTATTCTTTTACATCGTGTTTGAATATTATTAAGCCCTCTTCCCCTGTCTACGGTATCTATATCGAAGCCCTTTCCATCATCAGTGGTTAATATGTTAATGGTATTATGCTCCGTTTCTATCACCATAATTAAAACCTGTTTAGCTTCAGCATGTTTCAATACATTATTTAACATTTCTTTAAATATCAGGGTGAGGTTCCGGTTAAACTCCATAGATAAATGAAGCTTTCGATGCTCGGGCAATACGCCTTCCATTTGGAATGAAACCCCTGTATTCTGAAATAAATCAATCCCAAAGCCTTTAATGTGCATTAAAATTTCAAAAAGATTATCACTCTGCGGATCCAATGCCCAAAGAATATCCTTAGTACCTGTATACAGTAGTCCGGCATTTTCTCTGATCAACCGGATTAATTCCTTTTGCTCTGGCTGATCGTCATTAACTTTCTTATCCAAAATCTCAGAAAGGACATTAATCCTGGTTAGCTTGTTGCCGATATCATCATGAAAATCTTCAGCTGTTTGTTTCCGGATTTTCTCCTGTTCTTTAATTTTTATTGTTTCCAGTTGATCTTTCTTCTTCTCCCTGTTCTTGAATATGAGATAAAAGATAAGCCAAATGACAAGCATAATCAGCACAAATGCTATAACTTTAAACCAAACCGTATCATAAAAGGGTGGAATAATGATAAAATTGAACTGCTCAATATTAGATTGTTTACCGTTGGCAATGGCAAAGACCTGAAAAGTATAACTTCCAGGCCTGATTGCAGAGTATTCTATTTCTGTATTGGGAACAGGTTTGCTGAAATCATTGTCTATACCCAACAGCTTATACCGGTACACTACCGATTGTGGATTGGTTAGATAAACCGCCTTGAATGTTATAGAAAGGTGGTTTTGATTGTATCTTAATTTAAATGGTTTATCCTCCGATCTCAAATTATGCAATTGAAAATCATTTGCTTTTTTGTTTTTATCGAATACATTAACCTGTCTGATACGAATTAAAGGGTCGGGTTTGTTTTCTGCTACAACATTGGTTTGGCACCTGATTAAACCACTAATGGTTCCTACTAAAATATTTCCCTTGTAGTTCAGAATTGCATTCTGATTGCACTCAATGATCATCGGATTATCATTAAATACTGTGTATCTGTTTTCAGCTTTAATAAAACTAAGTTTGTTAATACCTCTACCTGTTCCGCACCATAAATTTTGCTGATTATCAATGGCAAAACTATAGATGTCATTAGAATTCAATCCATCAGCAACTACATATTTCCTGATCTCCCCTGTTTTAACATTCCAGCTTACAATTCCATCGCCTAAGGTGGCAAAAAGAACCCGATCTCCATGTTTGATAATAGACAGTACGTAAGTTCCTTCTAAAGCCTTAATCTTAAATTCTTTGTCAAACTTTCTGTTCCTGATTAGCGCCACCCCTTTTGATGTTCCTACCAGCACACTATCTGTGCTCAGGCCATATAAACACGACGAGTAACCATCAAAACCAGTTATTTTTTCGACTTTATTGTCTTTAATATAAAGTGTTGCCATGGGGTTATTGATCCATAATCCACCATTGCGATCCTCCATCATAGCAGAACAGACAAATCTTTCCGGTTTTAAAACCTGTCTGAATTTGCCTCCCTGTAATTTCCAAACCCCGTAATCCTGGGCAGAAACCCATATACTGCCTTTCGAATCTGCATAAACAAAATAAATATTACGGTCTTTTAATTCCGGAACATTTACTTCATCTACCTTTTTCCCGTCGTACTTTAAAAGTCCTTTATTAAAAGTACCAATCCAAAGATTTTGATTTTTGTCTTCGGCGATTCCGCTTACGGGATAAGGAAGATCCTTCCCATTAAACTTATTGTATCGGATAAAGGCATCGCCCTCATATTTATAAAAGCCATCACTGAAAGACGAAATCCAGATGTTATTTTCAGCATCTTTAAAAATAACTTCCACCTGATTATCGCTTAAGCCATTATTACCGTTAAAGTGTAAAATCAGTTTCTTATCATCGATCAGGAAAGCACCTTTTTGAGAACCCACCCAAATATTCCCTTTGCCATCTTGTTCAATGGAATGGTAAATATTGATGCGTTTATCGCTAAAGTAAGGCGTTACTTTGCCGTTTTCTAAAACAAAAACTCCTTTTCTGTAGGTTAAGATGTAGATTTTATGCTTATTGCTGTGATCAAAAAGAATTTTGGTAATATAAAGGGTCGCAAAATCAGGTTGAAAAGCCTGGAAAAGCGCCCAGGTGTTTTTATTAAGCTTGTAGAGCCCTTTACCATTTACGGCGATAAATAATTCTCCCGCCTGATTTGCCGAAAGCATGGTTACAGCATTTTTTCCGATGGGATAAAAAACAGGCTTATTGTTAATCAGTTTAAAAAGCTTGTTTTCACTAATGCCCCAAATGTTACCTTGAAAATCTTTCTGAAGGTAACTTACTTCATGGCCTTTAAAAAGGGTTTTAACCTTTCCCGCCTGAAGAATATTTATCCCCCCTTCGGATCCGAAAACAATTTGTCCTTTGTTATCCTCAACAATGCTGGTTACAGAATTGGAGACTAAACCGTCTGCTTTGCTGTAAGAGGTAAATTCTTTGCCATCAAAATTACTAAGACCACCAAAAGTGCCCAGCCAAAGCGTTCGGTCTTTTGCCTGATAAATTTCCCTTACCTGCGACTGCGGTAAACCCTCTTTTAAACTGTAATTGGTAAAATTATAGCTTTGTGCAAAGAGCTGAAAACCACAAACGGAGATGAAAGAAATTATGATATTTATGCCCAGAATGAGTCGTATACTTCGCATCAGGATACAAAATAAGCATAATTTCTTTCAAAAGCTATCCCCCAAATTGGGGGATATTATTTAAATATTGCCCATGTACGGGTCTGTTTGGGTAATTTCTCCGGTTTCTATTTTTCCGGCGTAACGGTTTTTAAAAACAAGATTGCCTTTTTGACTTACACTGAAATCGTACCAATTACTGTTTTTCTGAAGATTGAGTACAATTCTTGCCGTCGACTTTGGCTTAAGATTCAAGCTTTGGTTTGGCACTTTGAATTTATTATCGATAAGATCTAAAGCAATAGCGGTGGCACCTTTATTCTCCAATTCGAACACCAAATTGCCAGTTAGTTTTTTGGTAACTAAACCATTTTGCTCAGGATAAGCTTTAATAACGACCTGAGGGTTTTTAACGTTCCCTGCAAAATGCCTGTAAAAACCATTAGGTCCTGTTATAGCTAAATCATAGGCTTCATTGTCAAAATCGTCAATGTTGATCTTATCTGTTAAAACATCTCCCGATTTAACAGCATAGGCCCATATTTTACCGGCAACACCCTTGTATTTGGCATTGGTATTCATATTAAAAGGCGCTCCAACACTTTCAGTTGCACTTCCAAACAAGGTTTTTGCTGATTGGAAACGGAGCAATAAAGAACGGCCTTCCAAATGTGCATCAACCATGAGGTGGTATGGTAATGCGCAAGCCGGCTTTGTTCCTTTTTCCTGTTTAGGCATAAAGCCAGATGATTGTGCAGCAAAAGATTCATACTTGTTAATTTTGGCTACTTCTGCCTTGTTCAGTGCTGTTGGCCCTACCTGAGCAGGTTTATTCCTGGCATTTCCAATTTCAGTTACCACCACGTCTCTTTTCAGCGGTTGGGGCGACTTAATTTCATCCCCATTGTATGGTCTGAATACAGAGGTTAAATCTCCACAAACAGCTCTTCTCCAATCGCTGATGTTGTTGCTTTTAATCGGCTTTCCAGTCTTCTTATTTAACCATTTCTCCATAAACATGAGTGAAGAGGTATGATCAAAAACCTGCGAATTAACGAAACCACCCTTGCTCCATGGGGAGGCAATAACCAGGGGAACACGGTAGCCTAACCCAATTGGGCTCACTTTTCTACCTTCAAAATCTGTGGCATATTTTATACCTTCGGATACTTTACCACTTGATAAATCATCCGGATTTGGCACTACAAATGGTGGCTGATGATCAAAATAGCCATCATTTTCATCGTAGGTGAGTACAAAGATGGTTTTTTTCCATACTTCCGGGTTTTTAGTCAAAATATCCAAAGCTTCGCTTACATACCAGGTTCCATAAAGTGGTGAGCTGGTATGATCTGAAAATCGTTGCGGTGCAACCAGCCAGGAAACAGCCGGCAATTTACCTTCATCTACATCCTTCCTGAACTGGTGAAAAATATCCCCCTTCGGAACGTTAATGGTTTCTTGCTTGCCCTGGTCATTCGTAAACTTGAATGGCGCCAGCTCTAAATAATCTTTTTGACTGATATTTGTAGTGAAAGCTTTATCGATCAGGTTTTTCTCCCGTTGAGAGAGTTTATCGTACTTTTCCTGAACTTCCTTAGCGCTTAGCGGTGGTTTTACGGTATTGTCGCCATTTTTTCTGAAATAAGCAGAAAGCTTTACATTGTGCCTGCTGATGTATTCTACCGGATTATCACCATAGTTTCCCAACCAATCGTCAATCTCTCCCTCCGGAAGTTTTGAAGTCCAGAGCTCATTCTGATAGATTCGCCAGTCGATGCCATTATCTTCTAAAAGTTCCTGGAAGGTAGGCCAATCTACAAAAACATTGTTTTGAGATTCTGCCTGGTCATTGTTCACCACCGCTACCCTGTTCTCGCTTCTTTCTCCGCGCACTGTTCCGGTAAAGAAGAACAGCCTGTTGGGGGTTGTTCCTGTTAAAGAAGAGCAAAAGTGCTGATCGCAAACCGTGAAGGCGTCGCCGAGTGCATAATAGAACGGGATATCATTCCGGTCATAATGCGCTAAAGTCATGGGGGTTTTTACAGGAAGCCATTTATCATACCTTCCACCATTTCTGGCTGCCAGCTGGTCGTTCCATGAATGGGGTAACCCTCCCTGCCAGGTAATTTTGGTTTTGTTAATGTCTACATGGAAAGGCGCATACGTGTAGCCCTGCCCATCTTTTTGTAACCAAACCTTATTTCCATCCGGCTGGATGTGTGGATGGGGGTCATTAAAGCCCCTTACCCCTCTCATTTTGCCAAACATGTGGTCAAAAGATCGGTTTTCCTGCATTAAAAAAACGATGTGTTCGGCATCGTAAAAAGTACTTCCGGGTTCAGGGTTAATGGCCATTGCCTTCAGTACAGAACTGGGCAAAGTGCTGGCCATACCCGTAGCGCCTGCAAAAAGTGCGGCTTTTTTTAAAAATTCTCTACGTGAGTCCATAAATTATACAATATAGCTTAGATACCGCAATTTAGTTAAAGCTAAACAGGAATAAAAACTGTAATGAGATTGATGCATAAAGGTTTCATGGGTTGAAGGCAGTAGCGAGATGCTACCAACGCTTTAACCTGAAATAAATAAGATATGGTGTGGTAATTTAAAACGGTCTTTGCGCCACGAACCATGGGCTCAGAATGACAAACCATTTAACTTAATGGCATTTCGAGAGGCTACAACCTGAAATAAACAAAATCTGGTCTGTGTGTTAATTAACATGGTCCGTGGCGCACGGACCATGGGGTATATTAATCACTTTCCTCCTTACTTTTGATAAACCCTTACGTAATCAACTTTCATCGTAGCCGGAAATACTGCATCATCAACGCCTTTTTGTCCACCCCAGTTTCCACCAACAGCTAAGTTTAAAATAACATGAAAATCCTGGTCGAATGGCCATTCCCCTGCACCTTTCTTTGTATTCTTAAAGCTTAAATATTTTTGCTCATCAACAAAGAAATCTATCCGGTCTGCAAACCATTCTACTGCATATACATGATAGGCGGCATAAGGATCAAGTGCGATTCCTTTGGTTACCTGCGTTTTGATGACATGGTTAAACTTTTCAGTATGTACACTTCCATAAACCGTATCTGGTTTGTACCCAACATGTTCCATAATATCAATTTCGCCGCTTTTTGGCCATCCACCATATTTTGCGTTGCTTGGCAGCATCCAAATGGCCGGCCATAAGCCCCTTCCCTTAGGTAAGATTGCCCTTACTTCTATCCTCCCATATTTGACATCAACCTTGTTTTTGCTTACCAAACGGGCTGAAGTATAGTGGTTTTTATCTTTGTCGGCCTTAACTGCCGTAATTAACAGGTTTCCTTTTTTTACCTTCGCGTTAGTAGTATCTGCATCAGTATAATATTGTAACTCGTTGTTTCCGTAGCCATTGCCGCCTACATCGTAACTCCAGTTTTTGGATAAAGGTAAACCAGTATCATCAAATTCATCGGCCCACTTTAGTTTCCAGCCGTTTGCAACAGGCGTCTTTTTAAGTTCTTCAAATAAAAGTTCTGGTTCATTGGTGGTAATATACTCCACACGGTGTGCTAACAGCCATTGCATTTCAGGAGCGGTATTAACTGTCCAGGCGTTAACCGTTAAGCCTAATTTCTGTGCATTTTCTATCCAGTTGTCTTTTTGATAAACGCTGTAATGATAATCTGCACCCGTTAATTTATCTGCCTTTATTTGCTCGGCACTCTTATCGCCATTAAGATAGGCCACTTTGGCTTTTGGCGATAAGCTCAATATACGTTTGCAATAATCGTAGTCGAAGCTGATGTATTCTGTCCAATCGATAACGCCTAATTTTTTAACCATTTCTACGCATTTATCAGTAAGTTCTAAACCCCGTTCTTTACTTATTTTAGAAGGTTTTATCTCTAAAATTAATCGGGTTGTTTTTTGCTTCTTACCTGCAAGGAGGTAGCTTTCCAGGGTTGGGATTTTCTCTCCATTAGACATCGTTTTGGTTAACAGATCGGCATAGTTTACTTTTTCGATGGTTAAACCCTGAAACTCCGCATCGTGGTTAACCACTAATACTTTATCCAGGGTCATCCAAACATCAAACTCAGATCCATAGCAACCCAATCGCACCGCTTCGTTTAAAGAGGCGATTGAATTTTCTGGAAATTTATTTTTCTTCCAGGCCCCACGATGTGCAATAACCTGATTTTTGTTCCAGTTAAATTTTTGAGCAAGAGCCGTTGAAAAGATGAACACCATAAAGGTAAAAGTAAGTACTCGTTTCATGTTTTGGTTTTTATTTTTCGACCTCAAAAGTAGATTTTTGAAACCAATTGGATTTAAATACAATGTAACCATTATATGAATAAATACAAAAAGACTGGCCACCAGGCGAAATTACATTACCAATCGTTTCTATTTTATGATTGACATTTGATATATTTAATTGATTGGTAATTTTTTTACATTTACGGTGATATGTTGAGTAACAATTACAATGAGTTAATCAGAAAAATTGATGAGTTTATCCGTAAATTTTATCTTAATAAAATTCTGCGGGGCAGCATTTATGTGGCTGCAATTTTACTTGCACTCTATCTTTTGGTTTTTACCTGCCTCTATTACCTCAATCCGGGAATTGTATTTAAAACGATTGTTTTTTTTGCCTACATCCTTCTTGGTGCATTACTTATTGGTTTTTTAATAATAAAACCATTAATGGCCATGCTCAAATTGGGAAAACACCTCTCTTTTGAAGAAGCCTCCATCATTATTGGTAACCACTTCTCTGATATTAAAGATAAGCTTCTTAATACGCTTCAGCTTCATCAGCTTTCTGAAAAATTACCCGAAAACAATCAACTCATTTTAGCCAGCATCGACCAAAAAATACTCGAACTTAAACCTGTTCCCTTTTATACTGCTATAAGGATTAACGACAATAAAAAATATTTAAAGTTCCTGATCATTCCACTATCCATTATCTTACTGATTGGTGTTATTGCTCCTGCGATTTTAAGAGAAGGAACCAGAAGTTTTTTAGAGTACGATGAATACATCGCACCTACAGCCCCCTTTACCTTCCAGGTTTTAAATAAAAGTTTATCTGTTACTCAAGGTGACGATCTTAGGTTAAACCTAAAACTTTCTGGGGATGGGATCCCTGCAGAGGTTTATGTAGAAGACGGAAAAAACACCTACAAACTTGAAAAGGAAAGCCTGAGCAGGTTTAATTATCAGCTTAAAAATATCCAGAGCGATAAAAAACTTGTTTTTAAAGGTGGCGGCTTTAGTTCGGCGGTGTTCAGTATATCGGTAAAACCTCGTCCGGAATTACTCCAGGCTACGGCAACATTAAACTTCCCGGCATATTTGGATAAGAAGCCCGAAATCGTTAACAATGTTGGCGATTTGCTTTTACCCGAAGGCACCAAAGTATTGTGGAACTTTAAAACAGCCAAAAGTAATGCGCTCAGATTTGTGCTAAACAATGTTCAACACCTTATTCCCATTAATGAAGATGAATCTGCATTTATTGCGGTAATAAAAAACAATTCAAAATATAGTATAAACCCAAAAAATGAGCACGTTACGTTAAGTGATTCCCTTAGCCATCAGATAACGGTAATTAAAGATCAGTCTCCATCAATCTCAGTGGTAGAAAAGCCAGACTCCGTTAGCAATAAAGCCATTTATTTTACAGGCCAGGTTAGCGATGACTATGGTTTTAGCCGATTGAGTTTCAAATATCAGATTAAAGAAAATAACAAAGTTTTATCCATAACCACAAAAAATATTTCCATTAAAAGTAAGGCTACAGAAAATAGTTTTTTCTATTTCTGGGATGTAAAAACTGCCGCACTTAAGCCTGGGCAGGAATTAGAATATTATTTTGAAGTAGCAGATAACGATGGCGTAAACGGAGCTAAAATTACCCGTTCGGAGATCAAAACTTTTAAGCAACCCACTAAACAGGAAGTGGCAGCGCAAACCAGTGCCAATAATCAGGCCTTAAAACAAAAAATGCAATCTGCCATCCGCTTGGCCAATACCATAGAAAAGGAAAGCAAAAAAGTAGCCGAAAGCTTAATTGATAAGAAGCAAATCTCTTTCGAGGATAAAAAGCAAATTGAACAATTACTGGATAAACAGAAACAGTTAGAAGATGCCGTTAAAGAGATCAAAGAACTCAATGAAAAAAATATCAAACAGCAGGAAGATCAGGCACAAACACAGGAACTTCTGGAGAAACAAAAGCAGATAAAAGATCTCTTTGATAATGTTTTGGATGAGAAAACTAAAGAACTCTTGCAGAAATTGCAGAACCTGATCAATGACCGGGATAAACAACAGACGCAAAATGAGCTATCTAAGATGCAACTGGATAACAAAACCCTTAAAAACGAACTCGATAGGATTTTAGAACTCTACAAACAGTTAGAATTTGAGCAAAATCTTCAAAATGATATCGACCGCTTAAATGATTTAGCCAAAGAGCAAAAGGAACTTGCCGAGCAAACCAAAAACAAAAATCAGGACAATAACAGCCTTAAAAACAAACAGGAAGAACTCAATAAAGAGATGAAGGATCTGAAAGAGGATCTTAAAAAACTCGAAGAAAAAAATCAGTCTCTAGAAAAGCCGAACCCTTTCGAAAATCCTGAAAAAGATGTTCAGGATATCCAGAAACAGCAACAATACAGTAAAGACGCTCTGGAACAGAAGGATAATAAAAGTGCCAGCCAGAAGCAGCAAAAGGCTTCAGAGCAAATGGAAAAACTCTCCAAAAAAATGCAGGAGATGCAGCAGCAGGGAGAGGAAATGGAAAATAATTTGAATGCCAAAGAATTAAGGAGACTATTGGAAAATCTTTTGAATACTTCTTTTGAACAGGAAAAGGTGATGCTGAATTTAAAGAAAATGACTTCAGCGGATCCATCGTACACCGGCAACGTTCAAAAGCAACGGACCATAAAAGATAACCTGAAAACAATTGCTGATAGTTTGTACGCCCTGAGCAAACGCGTGCCTCAGATAGAATCTACGGTAAATGAGGAAATGAACAAGATCAATTTCAACCTCGATAAAAGCCTGGAAAGCCTCGGCGAAAGACGTACCCCAGAAGCCAATCGTTACCAGCAATTTACCATGACTTCTATCAATAACCTCAGTTTGATGTTGAGTGAAGCCCTTAATCAATTACAGAACATGAGTAAGAATGCTAAAGGTGGCAAAGGCAAGCAGAAACAGGGTATGAAGCAATTGAGCCAAATGCAGGATCAACTGAATAAAAGCATGCAAAAAGCCCGCGAGCAGATGCAAAAATCTGGCAATCAGGGTACTGTAGGCAAAGGCCAGATGAGTCAGGAATTTGGCAAAATGGCTCAACAGCAGCAGATGATTCGCCAGGCATTGGAAAAGATAAACCGCGAGGAAAATAAGGATGGCAAGGGTAAAATGGGGAACCTCAATCAGGCCATCCAGGAGATGAAGCAAACGGAAAGTGATTTAGTGAACAAACGTTTGCAACAAGAAACCATTCAACGCCAGAAAGAGCTTTTAACTAAACTCCTGGAAGCAGAGAAAGCAGAAAGAGATCAGGAAGAGGATAGTAAGCGCGAAAGTAAAGCGGCTAAGGAGTTCCCCCCTTCTTATCAAAAAATGCTTAAAGATTATCAGAAACAACAGCAAAGCGGAAATGATATGCTCCAAAAACTGCCTCCTGCTTTAAACTATTACTATAAAAACAAAGTAGCTGAGTATTTGAAATCGCTGAACCAGGTAAATTAATTTCTCCCTTATTCTGATGTCTGCAAATTAGTTTCTAACTTTGCCAAAAAACCGCATTTATGGCAGCCATTTCATTTTTTACAGAATCGATTTCTTACAATTTACCTCAGAAACTAAAAGTTAAGAAATGGATTAAGGCAACAATAGAAAAGGAAGGTTTTAAGCTTGGTGAGTTAAATTTTATCTTTTGCAGTGATGAATATTTACTAACCATCAATCAGCAATACTTAAACCACGATACTTATACCGATATCATCACTTTCGATAATTCAGAAGAAGAAAAATTAATAGTAAGCGATATTTTTATCAGCATTGAACGCGTAAAAGAAAATGCCAAAACCTTTAAAACAACCGATTTTGATGAGGTCTGCCGCATTATGATTCATGGAACACTTCATTTGTTGGGTTACAAGGACAAAGGCAAGGCCGCCAAGACATTAATGACACAGAAAGAAGATGAATATTTGGCTTTTAGAGCCGAAACAGGGCTTCTTTAAACCTTTGCAAAAGCAATTGCTTCTTTAAAGGAGTCATAAATCTGCTGATTATCCCTTCTCAACAATGTTGGATTTACCTTAATTTTTACAAAACCATCTGCCTTAGGCTGCCCAAATATGATATTGTGTTGCGCCCTTAAGCGTGCATTTAGCTTTTGCGGATCAATCCCTTTTCCAAGTTTAACATTAAAAAGATTCGTTCCATCCACCAATGGCAAGATTTCAATCCCTTTTAGTTTAGCCATCAACATAAAAAATGCTTTAGATTTTGCTTTTATCTGATCCATTACCTCATCAATCGTATTCAAATGATAAAGGGCCATTGCAGCATTGGTCCAATTGGTAAATATACATCCCCCATGGATTTTAATCAAGTGATGCATTTGATCGATGAAAGCTTTATCTCCACATAAAACAGCACCTCCTGTGGCTCCTAAATACTTGTACAAGCACATGTACACAGAATCAAAGCATTCTGCATAGGCTTTAATACTGGTATCTGTAAAAGCCGCTGCCATATGAAGCCTTGCACCATCCAGGTGTAGCTTATATCCCTGCTGTTTACACCATGCAGAAATTTTCTTTATTTCTGCCAGTGGAAATGCCTGTCCATCGCAACGGCGAACCGGCGTTTCAATCGATATTGCCCCTACTCCAGCTGCAAAAGCCTCAGCTTCCTGATGGTATTGGATAGATTTCTGCAACTCTTCCAGGGTAAAGTAATGCTTACCTGCCGCCAAAGGAATTAATCGTTTATTAAATAATGTTTGAGCAGCATCCCCTTCATCGCGGTAAACATGGCTGGTTTCCTGCACACATACCTTTGTATTTGCTCTACAAAGCTGACTTATAGCCAGCTGATTGGCTAGTGTACCTGATGGTAAATAAACGGCAGCTTCTTTCCCAGTTATTTCTATAAATTTTTGAAGCAGTTTTTCCATCGTAGCCCCTTCTCCGTAACTATCCCGTTCTATAGTACTCTGACGATTAATTTCCTGTAACTGATCCAGAAAATCTGTGGGTTTATAAAAAATCCCATCATTAATGAAATAAACAGCTTCACAATCTTTTGATGATAAAATCGACTTCTGCTTTTGCGGAGCCAGGCCTGTTATAAGCGGGCCAACCAGAGGCAAAGCAGCAAAGGAAGATAACCTGATAAAATCTCTACGTTTAAAATTTGCCATGTTAATGGGATGATTAGGATGTTGTGGTCTACACAATAAAACTAGCAATTTCTAGCTACTTATCATACTCATCAAGGAATGAGATACGCGTAACTATTGAAGAGATAATGGATAACTGAAAGGATATTGATAAGACAGTACCTGCCATAATACGGACTTAATATGGACTTGTGTCAGAGTCGCATCGCACTTATGTCGGACTTGAGCTGAAAGCAACTGTTCGTCTAAGAATATCAGGTGTTTGTCTATAATAAACTCCAACTGGTATAATGGCGATGCATGGGCTGAAACATTAGGTAAAGATAGTAGTCAAATACCCAAAGATTAATACAAATATAGTGATTTAATTGTCCCCATTTGGCCTCTTTATCACTTCAAGATAAAGTTTAGTTTTAGTTAATGATTGATGCAGCGGTGGAGCGATTCCACTGCTGTTTTTTATTTAATAACAACATTTTCACTGCATTTAACTTTATTAAATATCCTGCTAAAGTATTCGATTTGTAATAAGCCTCTTCTCCTCATCTTAAACCAAATAATTTATACTTACTTTTGCACTAATTTTCTTTTATAAATCCGTAATATATAAACTTTGAGCACTTTAATTGCAGCAGAAGGCTTAGGTCATGGTTATCATGACGAATGGTTGTTTAAAAATTTAACCTTGGGCATCAATGCGGGTCAGCGTGTAGCGTTGGTAGGCATTAATGGAGCAGGTAAAAGTACCTTATTGAAATTATTGGCCGAACGTTTTCCTCCCCTTGAAGGAAAAATAGTCAAGAACAAATCTGTTAAAATAGGTTTTCTCGACCAGGAGCCTCAATTTACAGCAGGGTATTCCATTAGCGATTTTATCTTTTCCCTGGATAATAAACAACAGCAATTAATCAAAGAATATGAGGAGTTAATTGAAGATCCTAATCCAGATGAGAAAAAACTTAACCGTTTATACGAGGAATTAAGTGAGCATAATGCCTGGGAATATGAACATGAAATCAAAACCATTCTCAGCAGAATGGGAATCACTCACCTCCAGCAGAAAATTGATACCCTATCAGGCGGTCAGAAAAAACGTTTAGCCCTGGCTAAACTTTTAATAGAAGATCCTGAAATTTTAGTATTAGATGAACCTACCAACCACCTGGATATTGATACCATAGAGTGGTTAGAGAAACTTTTAACAACAGGACAGAAAACGATACTATTGGTTACCCATGATCGTTACTTTTTAGATAATGTTTGTAATACTATCGTTGAGTTAGACAGGGGAAAGATTTTCAATTACAATGGAAATTACGCCTACTTCTTAGAAAAGAAAGCCGAAAGAGAGGCCTTAGACGCGACTGTTCTACATAAGAATCAGCAGCTATTAAAAAAAGAATTAGAATGGATGAGACGCATGCCACAGGCGCGTGCAACGAAATCTCAGGCCAGGATAGATGCATTCTATGATTTAGAAGAAAAAACAAAGAAAAAGTCTGATAATCAGAGTATTACACTAAAAGTTAAAATGTCTCGCCAGGGCGGTAAGATCATTGAACTGGATCATATCAAACAATCTTTTGATGGTCGTTCTATCATTAATGATTTCACTTATACCTTTAAAAAAGCAGATCGTATTGGTCTTGCCGGAAAGAATGGTACCGGAAAATCTACCCTACTGAACATCATTACAGGAAACTTAATTCCTGAAGGTGGAAAAGTAGACAAAGGAGATACTACCGTATTTGGATACTATAAACAAGGTGGTTTGGCGTTTGATCCAAAAGAAAGAGTAATTGATATTGTAAAGTCAGACGCGGAGTATATCAAGATGGCAGATGGTTCTACCATTACCGCTTCACAACTGTTAACGCTATTTCTCTTTCCTCCTAAGAAGCAACATGGCATGGTAGAGAAATTAAGTGGCGGTGAAAAAAAACGACTGCACTTGATGAAAGTGTTAATGCAAAATCCAAACTTCCTCATATTAGATGAGCCTACCAACGATTTAGATATCGACACTTTAAATGTACTGGAAGAGTTCCTGGAAAATTTCCCTGGTGTATTAATGTTGGTCTCACATGATCGTTACTTACTCGACAAGATGAGTGATCAGTTATTCATCATGGAGGGTGAAGGCGTAGTTAAAATTTATAATGGTAACTACTCAGAGTATCGCTTAAGTTTGGAACAACCGAAAGTTAAGAACGAAACAAAAGTTACACCTACTCCTATCCAAGAAACGTTTACTGTAAAAACTTCAAAAAAGCTCAGCTTTAAAGAGCAACGCGCTTTAGAAGATGCAGAAAAAGGAATGGAAGAAACGGAACAAAAAATCAAGAAACTTTCGGAAAGCTTAATTTCAATAGACGCTTCAGATTATATTAAAATACAAGAAGTATCGAATGAGATTGAAAATTTAAAATCAAAGCTAGATGAGTACACGATGCTTTGGCTAGAATTATCAGAATAATAAAACAATTGTTTATTGATTTCCACGTTAATGTTCCACGTGAAACATCATAAACTAAAGAGCATAAACATACGTTCCACGTGGAACATAGAATAAATAAAAAGAAAAATGTTTTCTAAATATGACTTAATTGTCGTTGGTGCAGGCCACGCCGGTTGCGAAGCTGCTGCCGCTGCCGCCAACCTCGGTTCATCAGTATTACTCATCACCATGAACATGGGTACAATTGCTCAAATGAGCTGTAATCCTGCTATGGGTGGTGTTGCTAAAGGCCAAATAGTTCGTGAGGTGGATGCTATGGGTGGTTATTCAGGTATTATATCTGATAAATCGACTATACAGTTCAGGATGTTAAACAAATCCAAAGGCCCTGCAATGTGGAGCCCAAGAGCTCAAATAGATCGCATGCGCTTTGCTGAAGAGTGGAGACTAGCCCTTGAAAGAACCCCTAATTTAGATATTTGGCAGGATAGTGTTGTAGGCTTATTAGTAAAAGATAATACGGTATACGGTGTGAAAACATCATTAGGAATAGAGATAGAAAGTACTGCAGTGGTACTTACTAATGGAACATTCTTAAATGGAACCATCCATATTGGAGAAAAGAAATTTGGTGGAGGACGTACAGCAGAAAAATCATCAACGGGTATTACAGAACAATTAGTAGAACTGGGTATGGAAGCTGGAAGAATGAAAACGGGTACTCCCCCTCGTGTTGATGGCAGAAGCTTAGACTATTCTAAAATGGAAGAACAGTGGGGTGATGAAGACAGAAGCAAATTTTCATTCACTGATACTCCCTTCAATCAGGATCAAAGATGTTGCTGGATAACCTATACCAATAGTGAAGTACATGAAACTTTAAAAGAAGGATTTGAAAAATCACCAATGTTCACAGGCCGAATCAAAGGACTGGGTCCACGCTATTGTCCATCAATTGAAGACAAAATTAACCGCTTTGCTGAGCGTGACAGACACCAGATTTTTGTTGAACCTGAAGGATGGGACACCTGCGAAATTTACGTAAATGGTTTTTCTACATCCTTACCAGAAGACGTACAATTTAAAGCGTTAAGGCAAATTCCAGGTTTTGAGCAAGCTAAAATGTTCAGACCGGGGTATGCAATTGAATATGATTTCTTCCCACCTACCCAGTTATCATTAACATTAGAAACCAAGTTAATTAAAAACTTATTTCTAGCCGGACAGATAAATGGAACTACTGGTTACGAAGAAGCAGCTTGTCAAGGTTTCATGGCGGGAATTAATGCACACCAAAAAATAACCGATAAGCATGAACTCATCATGAAAAGGTCTGAAAGTTATATAGGTGTTTTAATAGATGATTTAGTTACTAAGGGCACTGAAGAACCTTACCGTATGTTTACCTCAAGAGCGGAGCATCGTTTATTGTTAAGACAAGATAATGCCGATATCCGCCTTACTCCTATTGGTCATGAATTAGGTTTGATTAGTGATGAACGTTTAGAAAAGGTTAAACACAAAGTTGAAAAATCTGACGCACTTGTTAAATTCACCAAGTCACAAGGCATCGAAATGAAAGACGCTAATCCAATGCTGGAACAACTAGGATCTGCGGCTTTGAATCAAAATGTAAAATTATATAGCCTGGTTAGCAGGCCACAAGTAGGCCTTAATGATCTGATTAAAGTAAGCCAGCCTTTAGCTGAAGAAACGGCGTACATAGATAAGGAAACAATTGAGCAGGCCGAAATCAAAATTAAGTATGAAAGTTATTTTGAGAAGGAAAATGAAATTGTAGAAAAAATGATGAAGATGGAAGATAAAGAGATCAACCCGGATTTTGATTATAATAAAATCGTATCCATCTCTAAAGAAGCCAGAGAAAAATTATTTAAGATCAAACCAAGAACTTTAGGTCAGGCATCTCGAATTTCTGGGGTTTCACCATCAGATATTTCAGTTTTAATGGTATATATAAATAAGTAACTAATAATCAATGGTTTACATATTTTTATAATGACTTTAAATAAAGCTATATAAAGAAATAAAAAAATATTTTAATCATATTATTCCAAAAAAGGTAAAAACTCGTCAGAACGTTTAAAATATGCCAAATTTAAAAGATCAGATTTTTAACATCAAAAATACAGTTGTCTTAGTGGCTTCCCTCCTGCTTTTTGGATGTGCGACTATACAAGCACCACAAGGTGGACCAAAAGATACCCAACCACCCAAAGTTTTGAGTATGACACCAAAAAATCAGACACGGAATTTTAACAGTAAGAAAATTGTAATTGAGTTCGACGAATACTTTAATCTTAGAGATGAGTTTAAGGAATTCTCCATTTCACCTGATCAGGAAAAACCACCAATATTAAAAAAGAAGCAAAAACGATTAGAAGTTACGCTTCAGGATTCTCTGGAGAAAAATACAACTTATACTTTAAACTTCGGAAAATCCGTTGTAGATGTAAATGAAGGAAATGTGGTTAAGAACCTTTCGTATGTTTTTTCAACTGGTCCGGAAATAGACTCGCTTTCATTAAGTGGTAAAGTAATTAATGCATTAACAGATGAAGCGGAAAGGGAGGTTACCGTTTTTATTTTACCAATTGAACGGGATACGCTATTTGGTAAAAAGAGACCTTCTATCTATACTCTTACCGATAGTTCGGGTAACTATAAGTTAAATAACCTCAGAAAAGGCAACTATAAAATCTACGCATTAAAAGAAGCCAGTGGTGGAGGCGATAAAATCTATCAGCAGATTTCTGATGAAATTGGTTTTCTTAAGGATACGATAAAGATTGATAAGAACCTGGATAACATCAATTTAAAGGTTTTTAAAGAGCTTGCAGGAGAATTTAGGGTATTAGACAGAAAGCTTAACAATGATGGCAGCATATCGCTTATTTTCAATCAGCAGCTTAAAAATCCCAAACTCACCGTTACCGATCCACCGAAAGTTGATGTAGGAAAATATGTGCATTTCAATAAAACAAATGATACGGCAAAAATGTGGCTTAAAGACCTGAGTTTTGATTCTGTTAAAGTAGCTATTCAGGATGAAGGTAAAGTACTCCAAACCCTTAATTTTACCAGGGGAAAAAAAGATACTTATACACGGGATTTATCCATTTCAGACAATGCTGCAGGGGCAAAATTAAACCCATATCAGCGTTATACGCTTACCTTCCCATTCCCGGTAGAATCTGCTGATCCATCTAGAGTTACGCTTCTGGAAGACTCCGTAAAGCGCACAACCTTTCAATTATTAAAAGACTCTGTAGATTTCCTTAAGTATTATGTTATTTATCCCTGGAAAAATAAACGTACATACGACATTAAGTTTAGTGCAGGAACATTCACAGCCATATTTGGTGCTAAAAATAAAGACATTACTAAATCATTTAAGCTCGAAACAACAGATAGTTATGGTACGCTGGGTTTAAATGTTACTGTTCCGGATACTAGCAAGAATTATCTCGTTCAATTTATTGATGAGAAGAAAAATATTATCAAGTCAACCAGTTTAAATCGGAATATTACCATTAATTTTTCAAATTACCCTGCAGGAAAGTACTTTATCAGGGTAGTTTATGACGAAAATAAAAATGGAATATGGGATACAGGAAACGTTAAAAACAGAAGTCAGCCCGAAAAAATATGGTACTCCACAACAGAAATGTCTTTGAGAGCCAACTGGGAAAGAGAAGAAAAACTCACTATACCAGCTGCACCTAATTAAGGTGCAGTTGGATTAAACCATTCGCTATACATCATATAGTTATCTGGTAATTTATTTAACAAAGCCCGTTGCTCTTCAGTAATGGGCTTTATCTTTTTTGCAGGGGTACCTGCATATAAATATCCTGATTCACAAACGGTATTTTCAAGTACAACTGAGCCGGCAGCAATGATGCAATACTGCTCAATTACAGCATGATCCATCACAATAGCCCCCATACCAATCAATACATTGTCTTGAACAGTACAACCATGCACAATTGCGTTATGACCAACTGAAACACGATTACCTAAGTGTGTGGAAGCCTTTAAATATGTAGCGTGTATCACCGCACCATCCTGAATATTCGTTTCCTTTCCAATGGTAATGGCATTTACATCTCCTCTAACAACCGCATTGAACCAAATGGAGCAGCCATCGCCCATTTCCACATCACCTACAATCGTAGCGTTTTCTGCTATAAAACTTGGCTTCCCCAGCTGGGGATATTTACCTTTTACAGGTAGTATTACTGGCATATATATCTAATTACAAGTTTAAAAAACGGTATCAGTTAATTGCGTCGCATGTTCAGGATAATCAGTAGTATAATGTAAACCCCTACTCTCCTTTCTTTGCATCGCTGATTTAATCACCAGATAGGCAGTTTGAATTACATTCCTAAGCTCGCAGAGTTTAACAGAAACCTTGTTCTTCTTATAAAATTCTTCTGTCTCCTGATAAATTAAGAAAAGACGTCTGTGTGCCCGCTCTAACCTGAAATCTGAACGAACTATCCCGACATAATCTCCCATAATCTTCTGCAGCTCTCTTAAATTGTGCGTCACCAAAACATCCTCATTACTTTGAATTACACCATTATCATCCCATTCAGGAATATCATCAGGAATAACATTCTTTTTAAAATTTTCTATGGCATCCTGATAAATGCGGTGCGCAAAAACTGTTGCTTCGAGTAAAGAATTAGATGCCAAGCGGTTAGCACCATGTAATCCCGTAGAGGAGCATTCGCCACAAGCATATAAATTTTTTATAGACGACCGTCCATACTCATCTACTAAAATACCACCACACATATAATGAGAAGCAGGCGTTACCGGGATATAATCTTTAGTCATATCTATTCCGATAGACAAACATTTTGCATATATATTAGGAAAGTGCTTTAAAATGTCGGCCTTCTTACGCATGGTAATATCTAAATAAACAAAATCATCACCCGATTTTTTCATTTCAGCATCGACAGCTCGTGCTACTATATCCCTGGGTGCCAATGATTTACGCTCATCATATTCTTGCATAAACTCTTCCCCGTTCTTTCTCCTTAAAACACCACCAAAGCCCCTTACAGCCTCAGAAATTAAAAAAGAAGGATACTCACCAGGATGATATAAAGCCGTTGGATGGAACTGTATAAACTCCATATTCCTCACTTTTCCCTTCGCACGATAAACCATTGCCATTCCATCGCCTGTTGCAATAACCGGATTCGTAGTAGCAGAATATACATGGCCCGCACCGCCAGAAGCCATTACCGTAACACTTGCTAAGATCTTTTCCACATCGTTAAGCTCTGTGTTAAAGGCATATATCCCGTAACAGTTAATATCTTCAGTACGTTTATCCACAAATTCACCCAGGTGATGCTGGGTAATTAACTCCAAAGCAAAGTAATGTGTTAATATCTCTATGTTGGGATTCTCATGAATTTCATTTAGTAGTACCCGCTCAATCTCATATCCAGTGATGTCTTTATAGTGCAAAACACGGTGCTCAGAGTGCCCTCCCTCCTTCGCTAAATCGTAAAAACCTGAGTTGTCCTTATCGAAATTAATACCATAATCTATGATCTCCTGAATACGCTGAGGCCCCTCTTTTACAACGATTTCCACAATTTTTTCATCGCATAAACCGTCGCCGGCAATGAGCGTATCTTGTATATGTTTTTCAAACGAATCATCTTTATCCACAACAACAGCTACACCTCCCTGGGCATACTTTGTATTGGATTCATCCTCGTTCGACTTTGTAACGATTAAAACCTTGCCATATTTAGCCGCCTTGAGTGCAAAACTCAAACCCGCTATACCTGAACCAATTACCAGAAAATCTACTTTTCTCATTAAAAAAACCTTTAAGTTATAAACGATGTTAATAACTATGGAACAAATGTTAACTCTATGTCTAAATTATTCTAACAAATAAATTTGAATGTTTAAAGCTACTTTAAAAAGACAATTTGCCACAATCTTTTAAGCAATTTTTAACCACATTTGTACAAGTAATTAACTTTTCACACACTTATAAACAATTAACATTCGGATATTGATAATTTTTGAAGCTGTTTTTGATAGTGCTGAAAATCAATCTTATGATATTATAAAAATGTAATCCAAATGTTAGTAAACCATTAATAACTTAAATGGAAGAATGTTTTTTTGAAACTTGTCAACAATACTAACACACTAATAAACATTAAAGATTTATTTAATTAAAATATTTATTAATTATTGAGACGTTGAAAGCTTGTATCTTTGAGCACCTCAAAAAAATTGAAGGAAATTAACAATGAACATAGATGTCCTAGAAGAAATCAATAAAAAGGGATTTGTTGAGGAGTATATAGATCCGACGCTAGACCTTTTTGCTGAGATTGAAAGATTAAAAAAGGAAAAAAACGCAATTATACTTGCACATTATTATCAAGAACCTGATATTCAGGATATTGCAGATTATATTGGAGATAGTTTAGGCTTATCTCAGGAAGCTGCCAAGACAGATGCTGATGTAATTGTGTTTGCCGGTGTACATTTCATGGCAGAAACAGCGAAGATTTTGTCGCCTAACAAGAAGGTTTTATTACCCGATGTTAAGGCAGGTTGTTCTTTAGCTGATAGTTGTCCACCGCACCTGTTTAAAAAGTTTAAGGAAAAATATCCAGATCACCTGGTAATCACTTACGTAAACTGTACGGCCGAATTAAAAGCTTTAAGTGACATTGTTTGTACAAGTACCAATGCGGTGCAGATTGTGGAAAGCTTGCCAAAAGATCAAAAGATTATTTTCGGTCCTGATAGAAACTTAGGCGCTTATGTGGCCAAGAAGACAGGCAGAGACCTGGTGCTCTGGAATGGTGCTTGTATGGTACATGAGATTTTCTCGCAGGAAAAAATTACCAAGCTAAAGGAACGGCATCCAAATGCTAAATTTATTGCGCATCCGGAATGTGAGGAAGTGGTTTTAAAAATGGCTGATTACATTGGGTCTACAACAGGTTTATTGAAGTATACCATCAGCAATCCTGCAACTGAATTTATTGTGGCAACTGAAAGTGGAATTATCCATCAGATGGAGAAGGCTAATCCGACTAAAACTTTTATACCTGCGCCACCCAATAACAGCTGCGCATGTAACGATTGTCCGTATATGAAACGAAATACACTCGAAAAATTGTATTTATGTATAAAAAACGGCAGCCCGGAAGTAACTGTACCTGATCATATTATCGAAGAAGCAAGGAAGCCGATTCAAAGAATGCTGGATATTTCGGCCGAATTGGGTCTTTAAGCCTGATAAGCATCCGAAATTTTAGGTTGCCTGTTCACAGTAACCTTCGGATGTTTTAATGCAACAACTATGGAAAAAAATAACATCCTTAAAAATTATGCAGGTTTGCTTTGGCTTTTGGCAGGTATTGTTGTTGGAAGCATTGTGGGCTTAATTTTTGGGACAAAAGTTGAAAGTATTAAGCCACTTGGCGATATCTTTCTCAATCTTTTGTTTACGGCTGTTATTCCATTGGTATTTTTCGCGGTTTCTTCAGCAATTGCGAATATTGATAGATCCAAAAAGCTAGGTAAATTATTGACTATTATGGTTTTAGTTTTCCTTTCTACGGTGTTGATATCTGCAATGTTAACCTTACTTGCCACCTGGATTTTTCCAATTCATCAGGAACTGGCTGCAGGTACTGCAAACCTCAAAGAAGAAAAAATAGAATCAATTGGCCAACAGATGACCCAGCTGCTTACAGTAGGAGAGTTTTTTGAAATTGGAAGCAGGAAAAATATGCTTGCATTGATCATATTTTCTGTATTGGTGGGCTTTTCTACATTGTATTCCGGTGAATCTGGAGATGCATTCAAAAAGTTCCTGGTTTCGGGCAATGAAGTAATGAAAAAGCTCATCATTTTGATAATGAAATTAGGACCTATTGGTTTAGGAGCATATTTTGCCTATCAGGTTGGTGTTTTCGGGCCTCAGCTTTTTGGTACCTATGCTAAAGCACTGGGTTTGTATTATGGTGTTGGTGCATTTTATTTCATTGTTTTCTTCACTTTGTATGCATTTATAGCAGGAGGATTTAAGGCAATAAAACTATTTTGGAAAAACAACATTGTCCCTTCCCTTACTTCGGTAGGTACTTGTAGTAGTATTGCAACTATTCCGGCGAACTTAGATGGAACTTTAAAAATGGGCGTCCCGGCCTATATTGCTAACGTAACCATTCCGTTGGGTGCTACTTTACATAAAGATGGCTCCAGTATCAGTTCTATTATTAAAATTGCTGTAGTTTTTGCAATTTTTGGAAAGGAATTGGTACAGGTAGATACCATTATTTTGGCATTGGGCATTACGGTTTTGGTGAGTATAGTGGAAGGAGGGATACCAAATGGAGGATATATTGGCGAATTATTGATGATATCTGCGTATCAATTGCCACCTGAAGCATTACCGCCAGCTATGATTATTGGTACGCTGGTAGATCCGATGGCAACGTTGCTAAATGCTACCGGAGATAACGTGGCTGCTATGTTGATTGCCAGATTTACGGAGGGTAAGAATTGGATGCAGGAGAAGATCTTATCTTCTTAAATACCCGGATGTTATAAAATACCATTTGTGTATTTAGTAAATTTATAGAAAGATAGGGGCAGCTGCCCCATTATTGAAAAAGATTGATAATATGTTTGAAAATAAAGAACGCACTGACATTAATGAATTAGGAGAATTTGGACTGATTAAGCATTTAACAGATCATTTCGAAATTAAAAATGAACAGTCGGTTAAAGGCATTGGAGATGATGCAGCAGTAATAGATGCAAAGGGAAAGCAGATTCTGGTATCAACTGATTTGTTGTTAGAAGGAATCCATTTTGACCTGGCTTATGTGCCCTTAGTACACCTGGGCTACAAAGCGGTACAAGTTAATTTGAGCGATATATACGCCATGAATGGTGTGGCTAGCCAAATCACTGTTTCTTTAGGTTTATCAAGCAAATTTCCTTTGGAAGCTGTTGAAGAAATTTATAAAGGAATAGAACTGGCTTGCAAAAAATATAACGTTGATGTAATTGGTGGAGATACTTCCTCCAGTAAGCAGGGCTTAGTGATTAGTATTACTAGTATTGGTTATGCTGATGCTGATAAAGTGGTATACAGAAATGGTGCACAGGAGCATGATTTATTGTGTGTATCGGGTGATTTAGGTGGTGCTTATCTTGGACTTCAGATTTTAGAAAGAGAGAAGTTGATCTATTTGGAAAATCCTCAGATTCAACCCGATCTGGAAGGAAAAGATTATATTATTGAGCGTCAGTTGAAGCCTGAAGCCCGTAGAGATATTGTGGCTTTATTAGCGGATATGGATATAAAACCTACTTCAATGATTGATGTTTCTGATGGTTTGGCATCTGAGATATTACACCTGGCATCACAATCGGATAAAGGAATTACAATTTATGAAGAAAAAATTCCACTGGATCCGATGACTTACGAAACTGCAAGAGAATTAGGGTTAGACCCAACTGTTTGTGCTTTAAGTGGTGGTGAAGATTATGAATTATTATTTACCATCAGCCAGGAAGATTATAAAAAGTTAAAACATGACGTAGATATCACAGTAATTGGGCATGTTACTGATAAAAATTCGGGCTGTAAAATGATATCTAAATCGGAAAAAGTACACGAGTTGAAAGCACAGGGATGGAATGCTTTTAAGAAATAGTTAATACAACAAAAATAATTCTAAGGTCGTCACGTGGAGTTCAGCTGAAATGTTGCCATGTGACGACATTTTATTTTAATACCTGGCGTGAGTCACCAGCTATCTTAAGTAAGCAGTGAGGAGATTATACCTGATTCAGCTACAAAATTTAGGTGCTATACAGAAATGATATTTTTTTTAAAAAAATCGTTTCAATGCATTTCATAAAAAATCACTAACTTTGTAAGTTTTGCATTTAACTTTTAGTGAAATTATTTATCTAAAGTTGGGCGGGCGAGATTGCACATGACTTATATCTCCTCGTTATCCAAATATTTAATATCAATTTGTTTAGTAGCCTTTGCTCCTAACCTTTTAATTTTTTCGGAAGTATTAGTGAGATTCCCTGATCCAATAGATAACTTATTCACTGCTTTATCATAAGCATCCTGGCCTTGCTTCATATATCGGCCTATGTTTTCCATATCAGTCATAAAGCCCACAAATTTATCATACATACTGCCACTTAAACGGGCAATTTCCATCACGTTTCTGTTCTGTCTCTCTTGTTTCCACATGCTGGCGATGGTACGTAAGGTGGCTAATAAGGTAGAAGGGCTTACAATAACAACCCTCCTGTCCCAGGCGAAATTGAACAATTCTGCATCTTTTTGCACTGCAATACTAAAAGATGATTCAATCGGAACGAAAAGCAACACAAAGTCTGGAGAATTAATCTGGTACAGGTCCTGGTAATTTTTGCTTGATAGCTCTTGTACGTGTTGTTTAATGGAGGCTAAATGCTGTTTTAAATAGCCTTCACGCTCTTCATCAGACTCAGCCGATACAGATCGCTCATAAGCAACTAATGAGACCTTAGCGTCTACAATAAGGTGTTTATCATCAGGAAGGTCAATGACTACATCGGGCTGGTAGCGACCGCCTTCGGCGGATACCAGCGAGGCTTGAATGCGATATTCCTGATCGCGAACGAGGCCTGACCGCTCTAAAACTTTCTCCAGGATTACCTCACCCCAGTTTCCCTGCTTTTTGCTATCGCCTTTTAAAGCTTTTGTTAAATTATTCGCATCCTCCTGAATCTGTTTACTCTGGTCCATCAATAAGCCAATTACTCCCTTTAAGCTGTTTCTTTCATCAGATTCAGCTTTATAAACCTTTTCAACCTTTTCTTCAAATGCTTTAATATTTTCCTTCAGCGGATTTAGTATAATATCCAGATTAGCTTTATTGTTTTCTACAAACTTATTCGATTTCTCTTCCAGTATTTTGTTGGCGATAAGTTCAAAATCTTTGTTGAGTTTGATTTGAGATTGTTCCAGGTGAACTTTCTGTTCGGCTAGTTTTTCTTTTTCGGCCTGGTAAAAAGAGCGGGTACTTTCTAACTCGCGATTGGCGTCTGCCAACCGGTCTCGTTCAGTCTGGAGCTCATCTATCAAACGTTTTTGTTCTTCTTTCAACAGCGCAGTAATGTGTTCTTTTTCAGTTGTCAGGTTAGCAACACGCTCTTCTGTTTTGGCTAAATGTATTTTTAAGGCATTATTTTCTGTAATAACTGTTTCAAAATCCAGAGATGACACTGCAGTACCTGATTGATTTTTTTTGAAAATAAGTATGATCAAAGCAATCACAATAACAGCAAGAAGCCCAATAATGACGATTTCCATAATGATAAAAATTTTAGCAAAAATCGAAATTTTAAATAGCTTTACCAAAAAAATTCGTTTAGATAAAGCTATGTTAAGCCATAAAAAATAATTATCATTGAACTTTAAATCGTATAAATGAACCAGTTAACTGTATTAATCTCCTGCCCTGACCAGGTAGGTTTAGTATCACACATCACCAATATTTTGGCTAACCACCAGTTGAATATCATCGCTATGCGGGAGTTTGTTGATGAAGAAAACAAAGCTTTTTTCACCAGGATAGCCTGTACGGGGCTTTTGGATAATACAGAAGGTTTAAAAACGGAATTACTGAACAGTTTACCAGAGCAGGCTGAGGTGAATGTTATTACTCAGCAAGATAAGAAAATTGCAGTATTGGTTACCAAAGAATACCATTGCCTGGCAGAGATTCTGATTAAAAATCAATTTAAAACACTCGGAGCTGAAGTTCAATGTGTAATTGGGAATTATGAGGAGTTAAGAGATTTTACCGAAAAATTGGGAATACCTTATTTCTATGTTACGCATACAGAGAAGGACAAGAGCCAGTTTGAAGCGGAGATTAAAAGTATTATCGACCAATTTGAAGTTGATTATGTGGTTTTAGCCAAATTTATGCGCATTCTTTCATCAGATTTTGTAAAGGATTATGCTGGTAAAATTATCAATATTCATCACTCATTTTTACCAGCGTTTATAGGTGCAAATCCCTATCGGCAGGCGTTTGAAAGAGGGGTCAAAATTATTGGTGCAACAGCACATTTTGTAACGAATAATTTGGACGAAGGACCCATAATTACGCAACATACTGCTCCCGTTGACCATAACTTTAGCGTAAAGGACATGGTTAGGGCCGGAAAGGAAATAGAGAAGAAAGTACTTTTAGATGCTTTGGCTCTAGTGGTTGAGGACCGGGTTTTTGTAAGTGGCAATAAAACCATCGTATTCAAATAAATAGTTTATAACCGTAATTTCCAGGTCGATTTTTAGTGTTGTTCAATTTTGAGTATAAGACTTTTCCAAATGGCAATAAAAAGGCTTATATTAGAATACACACAAATGTTTACTTATGAGATTCTTAACTATGCTCCTGCTGATGCTTTATGCTACAGCAGTAAAAGCCCAAACGACTTTAAAATTTGACCAGCGTCTTATTGACTGTGAAAACAAATGGATTGTTGCTGCAACAGACTCAAGTTATGCCTTTGGCTTTGTTTATCTGGATAACTCTGCTGGATTAACCCTTAATGTAGCGGGAACTTTTACTCAGGATGGGCAGAGGCTTATTCCTAAAAGAATAGATCCTGCAAAAGTGAGGATTTCATCTACAGCAGTAAAAGTAGCCTTATTACCAAGTTTATGGTTCAAGGAGTTGGAAATTACAGAAAACCCTTCCTGGTTGTCATTTTATAAGACGAGCGATGAGGATATCAACAGGCTTTTTAGGTTAGGATCTACATATAATCAATGGAATGACCCAACTACAGCATTAAAGTATTTGAATGCTGTAAGAAAAAAGAACAGCAAATATCCGGGTTTGGACATAGAGTTTTCGAGAGCTTTTATCGAGCAGAAAAAATATCAGCGTGCAGAAGCTTATACCACTGATGCTATATATCGTGTACAGGATGAAAAAAATAACTGTAATTTATATAGTAATCAGGTTTTTTCTTTAACGGGCGGCAATAAAATGGATAATGCTGAGGAAATTTATCGTCACGCTTTGTGCGAATGCAAAGAGGAAGTAACTAAGGCTGAGATGGCATACAACATCGCTTTCCAATATTTTAAGTTAAAAAACAAGGAAAAATTACAATATTGGAGAAAAGAAGTTGACAGGTGGATAGTACCCATTAGTTACACCGAGAAAATTGACCTGATGTTGAAACAACTACAGTAATTTTAAAACCTCATTAGCCAAATCCTCACCAGTTTGCGATCCAATGGCTACTCCCATTCCGTTACAGCGTGTAGCATAACTGATATTAGCATTCACTGTGGATATTAAGGGCTCGAGTATTGGGCCAAAAGACATAATTCCACTCCAGCGCAGATCTATTTCAAAAGATTGTCCTGGTAGAATTACAGTTTTTAACAGCTCTTCTAAAGATGCCTGAACCAATTCGGTTTCACCAAATTCGGTGGTTTCCTCTGACTTAAAATCTAAATTTCTACCACCACCTAAAAGTATGCGCTGGTTAATATTACGGAAATAGTAGAAACCTTTATCATAATGAAAAGTTCCCGTTAATTTTAGATTAGGAATAGGTTTAGTAATTAAAACCTGGCCTCTTCCAGGTTTAATGTTCAATTCTGGCAATAGTGTTTGTATAAAAGCATTGGTTGCAATGGCCAATTGATTGCAGTGAAATTCTCCGGCAGGAGTTTTTAAGGTTATAGATTTCTCTTCATTTATGATTTCTGATACTTCGCAATTATTGAAAATACTGATTCCTGTTTTTTGCGCATGTTCAATTAATGCAAACATCATTTTACCGGTATCTATCTGGGCTTCGTATTTATTGAAAATAAGTTGGCTAATGTTCTTAAAGCCAAATACATCAATTTTTTCATTGCATACCGAAAAAGTATTCTTTCCTACAATATCATTCAGCAATTGGTTAAAATGTTCAATTTTCGCTACACTGTGTTGGGTGGTACTGTGATCAGTTTTTTTAAATAATTCATAGCCTCCAAAGCAATGATAATCCATTGTTTTATCACCAATCAGTTTACGGAGTTTGAGCAAACCTTTCCATCGGCTTTCTATGAGTTTTGCAAGGCCGTCAGAACCAGCGGTTTTTTCTTCTTCAATGAGTTCTGAAATACTCCCGAAGCAAGCAAAACCCGCATTTTTAGTGCTGGCACCTGAAGGCAGAAAACCACGCTCCAGCACAGCAATTTTTAAATTTGGGGATGTTTTCTTTAGGTGGATTGCACAGCTTAAACCAACTATACCACTGCCAATAATTATGACATCATAATTAAAAAAACTATGCTTTTCCCAGTATGAAAGTGTGCATTTCATTTGATAAATGTAATATATTTTGATCACCAAATAATATGGGAACGCTTTTTGATATAATTGAAATGAAAAACATACATAAGAACAATGGGAGTTTATTTAATATTAATCGTCCCGGTATTATTGCTGAGCATGTTTGTGCAATGGCGCTTTAGGAATAAATTTTCTAAGTACGCAGAAATGCAACTTAGCTCAGGTTTATCGGGCAAGGAGGTAGCAGAGAGAATGCTACACGATAGTGGGATTTACGATGTGAAGGTGATGAGTACCGAGGGACAATTAACAGATCATTACAACCCAACAGATAGAACAGTCAATTTAAGTACTGATGTTTACTACAGTCGAAGTGTTGCAGCAGCAGCGGTTGCCGCTCATGAATGTGGGCATGCTGTACAACACGCAAAGTCTTACTCTTGGTTAAATCTAAGAAGTACGATGGTACCGGTTGTGAGTATATCCTCTAATCTTTTACAGTGGGTTTTATTAATAGGTGTTCTGTTAATCAGTTTTACCGGTAATCCAATTGTTTTGGCTATTGGAGTAGTGGGTTTGGCACTTATTACATTATTTAGTATTGTAACCCTGCCAGTGGAATTTGATGCCAGTAACAGAGCGTTGGCCTGGTTGAAAAACAATAGAGGTGTAATGCAAACAGAGGAAGAGAACAGTCAGGCGAAAGATGCATTATGGTGGGCTGCAATGACCTATGTTGTTGCTGCAGTGGGTGCACTCGCTAACCTGCTTTACTATGCTTCTATGCTATTTGGAAGAAGCCGGGATTAAAAAATACTAGCTATGAAAAACGAAGCGGTTAAGGTTTACTCCTTGCCGCTTTTTTAGTTTTAACGGTTCACTGGTCACGTGTCACCAGTAACTGGTCATTTGTCATTAATCATTAGTCATGCGAAATGAGGAAAATCCATATGAGGATTATCAGTCCCTACTACAATCTACTCCAATTTGAAAGTAGTAGCGATACGCTTTAATTAAAAAGGATTGATTGCAAAAATGTCTAAAATAAATGCAAGGTAGCAAATCAATAGATTGACCAGCCACTTTGAGCGAAAAGCCTTAAAAAATTAATTAAGCTTATAAGGAGCGATTAGTTGAAACTCAGGAATATCTACATCAAATTCTGCTTCATCCATCAAACGTTTCATTAAATAAGTACCCCGCATGCTTCCCATATCCGTTTTGAGATTACATCCGGAAACATAAACATGAGTTTCTCCGGGATTGATAACAGGCTGTAAACCAACTACACCCTCCCCTTCTACTTCTCTTCGGCTACTGTTAGAATCAAAAATGAACCATTGACGGCGTAAAAGTTGTACAGCATAATCAGTAAGATTGGATATTTCTACCCGGTAAGCAAACATAAAATGTTCATTCGAAGGATTGGAATACTCCGGCTGGTATACGGTTTCTACCGAAACCTTAACTCCATCTGTAATTGCTGTAACCATGGTGACTAATACGAATGTACAAAATGCTTTTCAAAAATCAAGCCATTACTTTTGTTGCGTCGTAATTGGCAAATTTTTCTGCTACTTCTTCTAAAATGCCGTAAATGTTGCTGATATCCGGTTCTGCTACTAAACGCATCCGGTAAGGTTTAAAATCTGGTAAGCCTTTGAAATAATTGGCATAGTGACGACGCATTTCAAAAATACCGGTTTTGGGTCCTTTCCATTGGATAGATTTTTCTAAATGTGTTCTGCACACATTGATTCGCTCTTCAATAGTAGGTCCTGCCAGGTGTTCTCCTGTTTTAAAGAAATGTTTTACTTCTCTAAAAATCCAGGGGTAACCGATAGCTGCCCGGCCAATCATGATACCATCTACCTCATACTCCATTCGCCAGTTTGCTGCTTTTTCCGGGCTATCCACATCTCCGTTACCAAAAATCGGAATTTTAATGCGCGGATTACGTTTTATCTCTCTAATGAGGCTCCAGTCTGCTTCGCCCTTGTAAAGCTGTGCTCTGGTACGGCCATGAATTGTTAAAGCCTGAATACCTACATCTTGTAAGCGTTCGGCAACCTCATAAACGTTTTTAGTGTTATCATCCCATCCCAAACGGGTTTTTACGGTAACGGGTAAATGTGAAGCTTTAACAACAGCGTCGGTCATTTTCACCATCTTATCAATGTCTTGCAACAAACTGGAACCTGCTCCCTTACAAACAACGTTTTTTACCGGACAACCATAATTAATGTCTACCAGATCGGGGCCGGCAGCAGAAGCAATTTCCGAAGCTTCACGCATATGCGCTATATCACCACCAAAAATCTGAATACCAATCGGCCTTTCATACTCAAAGATATCAAGCTTTTGTATGCTTTTTGCTGCATCGCGAATTAATCCCTCTGATGAAATGAACTCTGTATACATCAAATCAGCTCCATTCTGTTTGCATACATAACGGAAAGGAGGATCGCTCACGTCTTCCATGGGCGCCAGCAAAAGCGGGAACTCCCCTAAATCTATATTTCCTATCTTTACAGACATTTTTCTATCTTCAACACTTATTAAAACATACAAAGGTACAAATAATGAATTTTGTAACACCTAACCGGGAGGAAATCAACCCTTTCTTGCAATTACTTTTACTTTTAGCTTACGCTATATTGGGTACATTGGTTTTCAGTGCATTGGCTTTGGCAATTATAATTCCTTTTTATGGATTAAATATTATTCAGGAAATTTTGGCCCAGCAGATTACCGCAAAGAACGTAAATGCATTTAAGATCCTACAATCGTTAAGTACACCAATAGGGCTCATGGCAATTCCGGCCTGGGCCTTAGCGCTAACGGAGCGGAAAAAAATAAACGCCTTTTATAGTTTTAAAAAACCTTCTTTTGTGCTATTGGGGATGATTTTGATCATTATGATTGCAAGCATGCCTCTGATGGAATGGTTTACCATTACCAACCAGAAAATGATTCTTCCTGATTTTCTGAAAAACATTGAAGTTTGGATGAGGGCAATGGAAGAGGCAGCAATGCAAACGACCATTAAACTCATTACCGTTAGAAATAGTTGGGATTTCGTTATTAATTTAATTGTAATAGCAGTTTTACCGGCCATAGGTGAAGAATTGATGTTCAGAGGAGGGGTTCAGCGAAGCCTGTACCGCGCTTTTGAAAATCATCATGCCGCCATATGGATCGCTGCAATTTTATTTAGCGCCATACACATGCAATTTTATGGGTTTATACCCAGAATGTTGCTGGGGGCTGGATTTGGCTATCTTTATTATTACGGACAAAGCATCTGGTACGCGATGGCTGGTCATTTCATCAATAATGCTTATGCGGTATGCGCGGCTTATTACATGCAAAAGCATAACATTCCGTTGGAAAGAGCTGATGAACCTTTAGGATTTCCATGGTACGGGTATTTAATTAGTGCAATAATTACCATAGCTTTGTTCAAATTTTTTAAAGATATAGCACAGCGTGAGCGAAAATTGGATTAAGGTATACACAACGGCCGATGCCTTTGCTGCCGAAGTTTTGAAGCAGGGATTAACCGAATCGGGAATTCCGGCAGTAACCATGAACAAACAATTATCTGCCTATCATTTAGGTGAAATTAATGTACTCGTTCATAAAGCCGATTTTAATAAAGCCATAGAATACATTGTTGAAAATGAAATTGAATAGCGTTTTTCAAATTGACCTTTAATCTTACACCATTTACTTCTAATCTCAGATGAAAACCCGGGCAATAACCGCTTTCTTTTTTACCATAGTCATGCTGGCTTCCATTTTTTTAGGAAGTTACACATTTACGGCTTTTTACCTTATTTTAAGTGTATTGTCGCTGTTTGAGTTTTATAAATTGATCAAAAACTCAGGAATACGGCCACATAGAAATATAGGAATAATAGCAGGAGCTTTAATTTTTTTAATGGCAGCTGGTCTGCATTATTTGAAATATGACGTGAAGTATTTGCTCCTTTGTATTCCATTAATTTTTTCGGTATTCATTACAGAACTCTATAAAAAGAATAAAATCCCCTTTGCAAATATCTCTTATACTTTTGTTGGATTTGTTTATGTCACAATTCCCTTTTGCTTTTTCCATGCTTTGGGATTTTTGAAAGACTGGAATAACTACAACTTTCATTTTCCCCTGGCCTTTTTATTGATGCTATGGGCAAATGATACAGGAGCCTACTTGTTCGGTGTAAAATTTGGCAAACGTAAATTGTTTGAGCGTCACTCTCCAAAAAAAAGCTGGGAAGGTTTTTTCGGAGGCATGTTTACCAGCGTTTTGGTGGCTATTGGCCTATCCTTTATTTTTACTGAAAATATAGCTATTGTATGGGCGGGAATGGCAGTTTTAATTGCCTGCTTCGGAACTTTGGGCGATTTGGTAGAATCTATGTTAAAAAGAAGCTTAGATACCAAAGATAGTGGTGGCTTGCTGCCTGGACATGGAGGGTTATTGGATCGTTTTGACGGCCTTTTGTTAGCAGCCCCGGTGGTATATGCTTATCTTTATCTTATTCTTTACTAGTTTTTGGCTACAATAACAAAGTAATCCCTGGTTACCATTTCACCTGCATTGCTTTTAACTTGCTCGGTATTAGCAAGTTCATTAAGAATGGTGAATCCTGCAGTTTCAAGCAGGTTTTTCACATCGTTAAGGTGGTAAAGCTTAAAGCCATAAGGTGTGAAAGGCAGCTTTTCCATAAAGGCTTTATCTGCAAAACATAATGCAAACAAACCATTGGGTTTTATAACCCTTTTAATTTCAGTTAAATACGCGGGTGCATCTTTCCAGAAATAAATTGTGTTAACGGTAAATACTTTATGGAAAGTTTCTTTTTTGAATGGTAATAACTGGCCGTCGGTTAGTGTAAAATTAGCCTGTCCTTTTTCGACAAAAGTTTGATTTATTCTTCTTGCTTCGATGAGGATTGTTTCAGAAATGTCTGCTCCCTGATATTGAATTTCCTGGGCCTTAGCCAGCAAATATTTTAAATGACCAGCATTTCCATGACCAATTTCCAGAATTTGATCCTGATTTTGTGGGCTTATTGCATCAATAGCGGCTTGGGTCATGCCTTTATTGGTGAGGTTCATAGCCTCACCGGTTTTAATGCCATTTGCTCCTTCAGGGCAGCTTAATTGTTTGGCAATTGCTTTAAAATCATCAGTTGTTGGTTGATTTTCCATAATATCAAAGCTAGGTTTTGCTAAGAGACAATGTTACATCTTTTTATATATCCCTTACAAGATTACTTGATCACCTGAACAGGTTTCTTATGCTCATCAATGGCAACAAATGTAAAGTCGCCATGTACGGCCAGTTCTCTTCCTTCGGCATACATTTGTTCGATATAAATTTCGACATTTACTTTTAAACTGGTGTTACCCACATGAATAACTTTTCCCACCAGTTCCACAATGGAACCTGCCGGTATGGGTTTTTTAAAATCTATTCTATCGCTGCTTACGGTTACCATAATTTGTCTGCTAAAGCGTGTAGCAGTAATGAACGCCACTTCGTCCATCATGTGCATGGCTGTGCCGCCAAACAGGGTATCATAATGGTTTGTGGTATTAGGAAAAACGGCTTTGAAAATACTGGTTTTAGAGTTTAATATTCTTTCTGCTAAGGTCATATGGCTGCAATGTGCTTTAAAAATTGGCAACTTTCAACATGAAAGTTGCCAAAGCTATAGATTATTCTCAATTCAGGAGGTCTTCTGTTAAAACAGCAGCCGTTTTACGCATTTCTTTGGCTGCTTCAACCATTTCAATTAAGGCTCTTTTGGTTTCATCCCAACCGCGGGTTTTTAAACCACAATCTGGGTTTACCCAAAGCTGATCTTGAGGGATAACTGCTTTTGCTTTTTTTAACAAGGTGATCATTTCTGATCTTTTTGGAACTCTCGGAGAGTGAATATCATAAACACCAGGCCCGATTTCGTTTGGATATTTGAAGTTTGCGAAAGCATCTAAAAGCTCCATCTGAGAGCGGGAGGTTTCTATTGTAATTACATCTGCATCCATAGCCGCGATATTCTGTATAATGTCGTTAAATTCAGAATAGCACATATGTGTGTGGATCTGTGTTTCATCTTTAACCCCAGCAGCAGAAATTCTGAAGGCCTTAACAGCCCAGTTAAGATAGTTTTGCCAATCCGCTTTGCGCAATGGAAGCCCTTCTCTTATGGCTGGTTCATCAATCTGGATGATTTTAATACCGGCATTTTCTAAGTCAATAACCTCATCTCTAATCGCCAGGGCAATTTGTGTACAGGTTTCTGAACGGGGTTGATCGTTTCTGACAAAGGACCATTGCAAGATGGTTACCGGCCCGGTTAACATCCCTTTCATGTATCTGGAAGTTAAGGATTGCGCAAACGATGTCCATTTTACTGTCATTGGTTTAGGGCGCGAAACATCGCCAAAAATAATGGGTGGTTTCACACAGCGAGAACCGTAGCTTTGTACCCATCCGTTTTTAGAAAAGGCAAAACCAGCCAGTTGCTCTCCAAAGTATTCTACCATATCATTGCGTTCAAATTCGCCATGAACCAAAACGTCGAGGTCTATTTCCTCTTGCCATTTAACGGCTTTGGCCGTTTCTTCGGCGATTAAGCTGTTATATTCTTCATCAGTAAATAATCCTTTTTTAAACTTAGCTCTCCAGCTTCTTACTTCAACTGTTTGTGGAAACGATCCAATAGTTGTAGTGGGGTATTGTGGTAGGTTTAACGATTGCTGCTTAATTTTTCTGAGCGAAAAAGGATTTGACCTTTCTGAATCTTTTGTTTGTAAAGCTTTAACACGTTGCTTAACCAACTGATTATGAATTAGTGTTGAGTTTTCCCTGTTATTAATAGCAATAAGGTTTTCTTCTAGTTTCTGCTGGGTAGATGCAGGGTTTTCTTGTGTGGCAATCTTTTTCAAAGTAACTACTTCGGCTACCTTTTGTTTAGCAAAAGCCAGCCATTGTTTAACTTCTGCAGATAGGTTTTGTTCATCCGTTTCATTATCTAAATCTACTGGAGAATGTATGAGGGAGCACGATGGAGCAATCCACACCCTCTCTGCACCTAAATGTTTTACGGCCTGAGTAATGAGGGCACTGGATTTAGAGAAATCATTCTTCCAGATGTTTCTACCATCAACAAGGCCTAATGATAATATTTTATCGTCGCCAAGCGCTGCAATAACCGATTCAAGTTGATTTTCAGCTCGCACCAAATCGATATGTAATGTATTAAACGGCAGTGAGGTTGTTAAAGCCAAGTTGTTTCCTAATCCTTCAAAATAGATTGCCAGAACTATTTTTAATTTTGGAAAGGCTTTTTTAATTTCCTTATACACAAATTGATATGCCGCCTGCTCCTTTTCGGATAAGTCTAATGCTAAAAAAGGCTCATCAAACTGTACGTATTCGGCATCTAAAGCGACTAACCTGTTTAAGATATCAAGATACACCGGAAGAAGATTCTGAATTAAATCAATCTTTTCAAAGCCAGCCTCCTTTTCTTTGCCTAAGAGCAGGTATGATACCGGTCCAATAAGCACAGGTTTACTAATGATGCCCAATTGTTTGGCTTCATAAAATTCATCGATAACTTTGGTAGAAAAGAGCTTAAAGGGCTGGTTTTTGTAAAATTCTGGTACGATGTAGTGGTAGTTGGTATCAAACCACTTGGTCATTTCCATCGCTACTACATCCAAATCCTCTTTTTGATAACCTCTCGCCATGGCGAAGTAAAGATCAAGCTCTGCATTTCCCTTTCTCAAAATAACCTCATTATATCTTTTTGGAATAGCGCCAAACATTAGGGAATGATCAAGAACATGATCATAAAAAGAAAAATCGTTTGAAGGAATAAGGTCGATCCCAGCTTCCTTTTGTAGCTGCCAGTTTTCGTGGCGGATGTTCTTACCCACCTGGAGTACATTTTTGTAACCTGTTTTTCCTGCCCAATAATTTTCGCAGATTTTTTTCAGTTCGCGGTGGCTACCAATTCGCGGATAGCCTAAATTTTGCGTTTTCATTCTTTTAAAGATTAAGTAAAAAATCATTTAAAAGCTCTTTTTTCAATATTTTACAGCTTTTTGGCTATAAATCGCTGGAAAAGTTTGAAGCATACAAAATTCGCTCTACTGCAGAAAATGCTTTGAGCACATGAATAATCAGATATTCTATTGTATTTATCAGACCTGACCAATGGCTTTATAACGCGAAAGCATTGTCAATTCGATAAAAGGCAGGTCTCCTGACTTATCCCCAGTTTTATCGCCTTCCCATACATTTAAAGTACAGTGGCATGAATGATAAAACTGTTGTCTGTTTGCAGACAAGACTTACAGTTGCGCGACAGCTCATGATTTTCACATGATTCCCTATTAACCCCGATATTACACCGAGGACCCTCACCGGTTGATGAAAAATAAAGTTAAGAACTTACATCAAGCGCAAATGTAACTAATAAGGAGCAGGATTTTGATTGTTTAGCTAATTTTTGGACAAATCCGGGTAAGTTTTATGTCTGTAACAAATTTAGCGCAAGCGAATTACAGCTAATAATCTATATTATATTTGGTTTATCCAATAAACTAAACTTATTATGATCAAAAACTACCTTAAAAAGCTCTCATTTATTTTTTTTCTGGTGGTTGGGTTTTCTGCTGCAGCTCAGGAAGTGCCTAGCCCTAAATCTCACTTTGGATTTGATATCGGAGAGAATTACCAACTGGCAACCTACACTCAAACAGAAGCCTATTTTAAAAAACTGTCAACACATTCCAAAAGAGTAAAATTGGTGGATATTGGAAAAACGGAAGAAGGTAGAAGCCAATATATGTTAATTGTGTCTTCACCAGAAAATATTCAAAAGCTGGAACGGTATAAAGAGATCTCGCAGCAATTGGCTCATGCCGAAATTACCACGGAACAAGCCAAATCACTCTCGCAAGAGGGAAAAGCTGTAGTTTGGATAGACGGAGGCCTTCATGCCACTGAGACGGTTGGTGCTCACCAATTGATTCAAACTGCTTACGAGTTTGCTTCTAAAACAGATCCTGAAACCATGAAAATTCTGGATAATGTAATTATCCTTTTTACCCATGCTAATCCCGATGGACAAGAACTGGTTACCAACTGGTACATGAGGCAAAAGGACCAGAGCAAACGTACCTTATCCGGATTACCGCGGTTATATGAAAAATATGCCGGGCATGATAATAATCGTGACTTTTTTATGCTGAACCTTAAAGAAACACAAAACATAGGAAGACAGCTTTTTATTGAGTGGTTACCACAGATTATGTATAACCATCATCAAGCAGGTCCTGCAGGTACTGTTGTGGCGGGGCCTCCTTATCGCGATCCTTTTAACTATGTTTTCGATCCAACACTCTTAACGAGCCTGGATGCTGTTGGTGCGGCTATGCATACACGACTTAATGTGGAAGGTAAACCGGGTTACACGCAAAGAGGTGGATCAGTTTTCTCTACCTGGTATAATGGTGGCTTAAGAACAACAACTTATTTCCACAACATGATTGGTTTGCTAACAGAAATCGTTGGTAGTCCAACACCTTCAGACATTCCTTTAGTACCATCGAGACTCTTGCCAAATAGCGACTCACCCAATCCGGTAACCCCAAGAAAATGGTATTTTAAGAATTCTATAGATTATTCCGTTTCACTTAATTATGCGGTTTTAAATTATGCGCAACGTCACCACGATGAATTGTTATTTAATATTTATCAGATGGGAAAAAATTCTATTGATAGAGGAAAAACGGACACCTGGTCTTTCTCTCCTAAGAAAATAGAAGCGATCAATAATGCGGCGAAAAAGGCTGGTGTTTCTGCTCCTGCAGGAGATTCGGAATACGGACAAAGGCCGGCGTTGAGCAATCAATATTTCGATACGGTGATGAAGTTGCCTGCAAACAGAGATCCGAGAGGTTATATCATCTCCGCTGATCAGGCTGATTTTAATTCTGCGATCAAGTTTTTAAATGCGTTAATCAGAACAGGGATAGTGGTTCAAAAAGCAACTGCAAACTTCAGCGTGGCGGGTAAGAAATACCCTGCCGGAAGCTATGTGGTAAAAACAGATCAGGCTTTCCGCCCACACGTTTTAGATATGTTTGAACCGCAAGATCACCCTAATGACTTTAAGTATGAAGGAGGTGCGCCAATACCGCCGTATGATGCCGCAGGCTGGACTTTAGCTTACCTCATGGATGTTAAATTCGATAGGATTTTGGAAAACTTCGATGGTCCTTTTGAACGCAATCCTTACGGGAAATTGTTGAATCCGGAATATAAACCTGTTTCGGCAGCAAGTTATGTTCTCAGTGCGGCACAGAATGATTCTTACACAACAGTAAATGATTTACTGAATAATAAAGTTGATGTTTACCGTTCTGCTGAAAATGGAGATTTTTATGTTTCATCTACCGGAAAATCTATCCTTGAAAAAGCAAATGTTAAATTAAAAGCAACAGCATTGCCAAAAGATAAGACAAAAATTTCTTTGGCGAGGATTGCCCTTTGGGATACTTATGGAGGCTCTATGGCTTCAGGCTGGATGCGTTTTATCATGGAACAATATCACTATAACGCCACTGTTATTTACCCTCAGGATATTGATGCAGGAAACTTAAAATCTAAATACGATGTGATCATTTTTGTTGGCGGAGCGATTCCTGGTCTTCAGCCAGGTGGCATTGGCGGAAGAGCGGCAACACCAAATGCAGACGAAGTTCCTGCTGAATTCAAAAATAGATTAGGAAGAATAACCCTCGATCAATCTATCCCGCAATTGAAAAAATTTCTTTTGGATGGAGGAAATATCCTTACAATTGGTAGCAGTACAAGTTTAGCCTATCATTTAGGTTTACCAGTTAGAAATGCTATGGTAGAAATTGTTAATGGTCAGGAAAAACGCCTGGTAAACGAGAAGTACTATGTTCCTGGCAGCGTATTAAATGTATCTGTTGATACAAAATCGCCTGCAACCTGGGGCATGGAAAAAGAAGCAGATGTATATTTCGATAATAGCCCGGTATTTAAATTAACAGGTGATGCAATTGCTACCAATAAAATTAAACCTTTGATGTGGTTTGAATCTGCAACACCTTTGAGAAGTGGTTGGGCCTGGGGCCAAGCTTATCTCCAGGATGGGGTAACTGCATTTGAAGCCAGTGTTGGAAAGGGAAAGCTTCTTGCCTATGGTCCAGAGATTGCTTTTAGAGCACAAACGCATGGGACATTCAAACTGATCTTTAATCAGTTATATAAATAATCGTTATACATAAAAAGAGGGCGGTTAACCGCCCTCTTTTTATGTATAACTTAGTGTTATGATCTTGAGTAAGGGAAGTTCCTCGAAACTTTTCTCATCATGTGCTCAACAAGATCGTCTGTTGAGGTAGTAATGTTATCGTTCATGGTTTTGAAAAAGCGCCAAAGCAGGTCACCAGAAGTGCCACTATTCAATGTTAGGGTTAAGGTTCCTGTGCCAGTTTTACCACCCAGGCCGCCAAATAAAACAGCTGAGGCTATTGCGCCTGCTTCAGATTTAGATTGTTCTGTTTCGAAACTTCCACCTAAAACGGCGTCAACACCCAGAACTTTAGCAATCTCATCTTTAGTCATCTCGTCTAATTTGTCAACAATTCCTGCTTTCTTTAACAAAATATTGGTTTTATCCGGATCCTGGAATTCAACAGTATAGTTATTGGCCTTTCTTAATAAAAAGGTGTACATGCTAAACTGAATTGATTTAGACATCGTTTTTTCCTGCTCTTTATTGGCTTCAGCATTGAAGTTTTTAGGCATTTTCTTGTAAGAAATTCTGGTGTTAAAAGGCAAGATGGCAACCAGTTTGTGATTTGTTTTTTCTGCATTAAGTTTAGGACTCTCGAATATCTGTTTCGATCCTTCGAGTTGCGCATGTGCGGTCATGCCGATACCAGCAATGAAGAGCATTAATAAGATTTTTTTCATTATAAATTTTTGTTTGGATAAATTCAAAAATAAGTTATTTCGACGAAGTTGAAAAAATTTACGATAAATTTTAACTAAGCCTTTTTACTTTTGATTTACTTTGCTTGGGCCTGTTAGCCTTACCTTTGTAGCATGAAAGTAGAAATTTGGTCGGACGTGATGTGCCCGTTTTGCTATATCGGAAAACATCATTTTGAACAAGCGCTGGAAAAGCTGCCTTTTAAGAATGAAATTGAAATAGACTGGAAGAGTTATCAACTTAATCCGGAATACCATAATACCAGCAACGAGAAGGTTTACGATTATTTGTCACGTAGTAAGGGGGTATCTCTTGAACATGCAAAGCAAATGACCCAACAAGTAGCAGATATGGCTACAAATGCGGGCTTAACCATTAATTTTGACAAGAATACACCGGCCAATACCTTTAATGCCCATCGGCTTATTCATTTGGCTGCAAAACATAACTTTCAAAATACTGCCGAAGAGAAATTGTTCGAGGCACACTTTGTTCAGGGCAAAAATATTGGTGAAGATGCCGTATTGCTTGAAGTTGCCAAAGAAATTGGTTTAGATGCCACCGAAGCAGCGGTTATGCTAAACAGTGACCAGTATGCAGAAGCCGTTCGTTATGATATTTATGAAAGTCAGAATTTAGGAATTCGTGGTGTGCCCTACTTTGTAATGGACAGAAAGTATGGCGTTTCAGGTGCTCAGCCAGTTCAGGCATTTACAGAGGCATTGACCCAAAGTTTCCAGGAATGGAAGGCTAGCCAGCCAAAAACCACCATTACTTCTTTAAACAAAAATGATGATGCCATCTGCGATGAACATGGCTGTGAGATATAAACTGGTTTCGGCAGATTACGCGGATCACGCCCTCTTGATTTTTCAGTCAATCGGATAAAGCTATTTCCCTTTTAAAGGTGTTAACAGATATTCCAACCCATTAACTTTAATCTCGAACATGGTGGCCATTAAATCGCCTAATTTTCCTTTCGGGAAGCCTTTATCTTTGTACCATAAGAGATAGTTTTCAGGTAAATTGCAAATTAACCAACCTTTATATTTGCCATAAGGCATGGGCATGCGCACCAATTCGAGTAATAATTCTGGATTCATTCGGCTATAAAGGTTAGGGCGTTTCTAGTCAATTAAAAGGTGATGTGGCTTTAACATAACCTAAAAACATTAATTCAGTTAACGAAATGACTCAATTAACGTTAATTCAGTTAGTCAACTGACCGAATTAACGTTTTTTAGTCTATCAATTCTAAAGTCTGAATGGCTTCTTCTACAGTATTAATGTGATCAAAGGCGATTCTTAAAGTATTTTTAACCTCTTTAAGGTTACACATTCTAGGGTGATTTTGCGCAAAAGTTAAAATTTTGGTAAAGGTATTTGAATCGAAGTAAGCAGATTGTTTGTCACTTAAGAAATAACCACGCAGGTTGTTTTTCTTGAAACTGATTTTCTCGAACCCTAATTTTTTTCCTAACCATTGCAGCCTAACCACACTTAACATAGTTTTAACCTGTGGAGGAACCGGACCAAACCGATCAGCAAGGTGCTTTTCAAAAACAACCAGCTCAGATTCGTTTTCCAGTTTGGAGAGTTCTGTATAAAGGTTGTATCGTTCAGTAATATTGGTAATGTAGGCATCGGGAATATACAGTTCAAGGTCGGTATCTACTTGGGTAAAGCCTACAAAAGGCCTGGCTGGTTCATTTTCAAACAAGCCTTTAAATTCTGCCTCTTTAAGCTCTTGTATGGCCTCGTCTAAAATCTTGTGGTACATTTCAAATCCAATCTCTGCAATAAAACCACTTTGTTCAGCTCCCAATAAGTTTCCGCTACCGCGGATATCTAAGTCACGCATGGCTACATTAAACCCGCTTCCAAGATCTGAAAACTCTTCAATAGCGCTAAGTCTTTTTCTGGCTTCGGATGTAAGCGTAGAAAGTGGCGGCGAAAGCAGGTAACAGAAAGCTTTTTTATTGCTTCGGCCAACACGTCCGCGCATTTGGTGTAAGTCACTCAGGCCAAACATATGCGCGTGATTGATGATGATGGTATTCGCATTTGGAATGTCTAACCCTGCTTCAATGATCGTTGTGGCTACCAGCACATCTTTCTCTCCATTGATGAAATCGAGCATTACATCTTCGAGGGCATCTCCGTCTAGCTGCCCATGGGCAATACCAATTCTTGCTTTTGGAACCAGTTTTTGGATTAATCCGCCTAATTGCATCAGATCGTTTACCCGGTTATGGATAAAAAAGACCTGACCGCCTCTATCTAATTCAAACTGAACGGCTTCCTGTATCAACTTATCATTAAAAACATGGAGCTCAGTGTTAACCGGTTGACGATTGGGAGGTGGTGTACTGATGATTGATAAATCGCGTGCGCCCATCAAAGAGAAATGCAGTGTTCTTGGAATTGGAGTTGCAGTTAAAGTAAGTGTATCTACATTAACCCGCAGGGCTTTAAGTTTTTCCTTAGCTGTTACACCAAATTTCTGTTCCTCATCAATAATCATGATGCCCAGATCTTTAAACTTTACATCTTTACTCAATAATCGGTGCGTACCAATCAGGATGTCTACCTTTCCATCAGCAGCTTCGGCCAGCGTATCTTTAATTTGCTTGCTGGTTTTAAAACGGTTAATGTAATCTACTTTAACCGGAAATTCTTTTAACCGAGAAGAGAAAGTTTTAAAATGCTGCAGGGCTAAAATGGTTGTTGGGACCAAAACGGCAGCTTGTTTCCCCTCGGCAACAGCCTTAAAAGCGGCCCTCACGGCAATTTCAGTCTTCCCAAAACCTACATCCCCACAAACCAGGCGGTCCATAGGATGTGGCGATTCCATATCCTTTTTAACATCCTGTGTTGCTTTTAACTGATCGGGAGTATCTTCATATATAAAAGATGCCTCGAGTTCGGTCTGTAAATAGCCGTCAGGAGAAAAAGCGGTACCCGCCTGGGTTTTCCTCAGGGCATATAATTTGATTAAGTCCCGGGCAATGTCCTTAACTTTTTTTTTAGTAGTTTTTTTGAGTTTATCCCAGGCATCAGTGCCCAGTTTGTTCATTTTTGGCGGTCCGCCCTCTTTTCCGCTGTACTTGGCAATACGGTTTAAAGAGTTAATATTTACATAAAGCAGGTCATTGTCGGCATACACCAATCGAATCATCTCTTGTGTTTTACCATTTACTTCTACTTTTTCTAAACCAGCATATTTACCTATACCATGATCAATATGGGTTACAAAATCGCCCGGTTTGAGCTCGCGAAGCTCTTTTAAAGTAATGGCCTGACTGCGTTGATAACCTTTTTTAAGTTTGTATTTATAATAACGATCAAAGATCTGATGATCGGTATAGAAAGCAATATTAATCTTTGGATCAATAAAACCTTCGCGAAGCATGCTGTTTACCGGAGTAAACTTGGCAGTTTTATCAATGTCATCAAGAATGGCGTATAAGCGTTCGATTTGCTTAGCCGAATCAGTAAAAATAAAGTTTACAATTCCCTCTTTTTCGTTTTCCTTTAAATTATGAATGAGGAGATTGAAATCCTTATTAAACGAAGGTTGAGGTTTAGTTTCAAACTCAAAATAATTATCGGTTCGATAAAAAAACTGCTTGCCGAACTCTACCAGTGGAAAATCCTGAAGATGATCACCCAACAATTTCTCGTCAGTGAAAGCAAATTTCGGATCAATCCATTCTGGGTTTTGGTTCTTATCAGCCGCAGGCAAAGCTTTCCAAAGCTCGACAGCTTTTTTATAGCCTCCTTTAACAATATCCAGAGTAAATTCTACATCCTTAAACCAAAGTTGCGTATCAGGATCAATGTAATCGAGGATACTGATGTTGCTTTCGGTTAAAAACTTAGCCTGTACGTTGGGAACAATGGTTAATGATTTAACATCGGCTACAGAAAGCTGACTTTCAATTTCAAAACTCCTGATACTTTCTACTTCATCACCAAAAAATTCGATGCGGTAAGGTAAATCTGAAGAAAAGGAAAAAATATCAACAATGCCCCCCCGGATCGAAAACTGCCCCGGTTCATAAACAAAATCACGGCGATCGAAATCATAATCAATTAGGAATTCGTTAATGAAGTCGATTCCTAATTTTGCACCAACTGCAATTTCCAGGGTGTTTTTTTCCAGCGCAGAGCGATCGATAACTTTTTCAGCAATGGCTTCCGGATAAGATACCACTATCTTACCAAATTCGGAATCGTGGTTCAACTCATTTAAAACTTCAGCTCTTGCCAGCACATTAGCCGTGTCTACCTGCGTAAAATCAAATGATTTCCGATAAGAAGAAGGGAATAACAATACTTGCTTATCTAAAACGCTTTCCAGGTCAGACTGGAAATAAGCCGCCTCTTCCCTGTCGGGAAAAATAAATAAAATGGGTTTATGCAGTAAAAAATAAGATGACAGGGCTACAATAGCATCAGCTGAACCGACCAGGCCCTTTAATTGTATTTTAGGGTTTTTGGATCCATTTAACGCTTTGGTAAATTCAGTTACCCTTTCGTCTGTTTTGTATCTGTTTATTAAATCGCGGATGTTCAAGGCGCAAATTTAAGGTTTATTTCTTAATTGATTTTTTAAGAATTGTAATCATGTTATTAATTTAACCACAAAATGCAATAAAGGTTTGGAAGCCCCAAATACCACATCTTAAAAATTAAAAGTTAAGGCATGGGGTGTTTGTTCGAGGTATTCCGTTATTTTGTCGAGCTTTTTTTACATTTCGTCGAATAATAGCTTATTTCCGTAACAAAGCCTTAACAAAAGTTTCTAAAATATATAAAAACTGAAACATGAAATACATTAAATCCTTTCCGCTAGAACTTTTATTCTGGATATCGGCTTTAGTGTTGTTGGCAACGGCAAATGCATATGAGCATCATTTTTCATTATGCCCGCTGGTTAATTTGGGCTTTGAAAGTTGGTGTCCGGGATGTGGTTTAGGACGGTCGATCAGTTTAATTTTACATGGAGAATTTGCCAATAGCTTTAAGGAACATTGGTTGGGTTTTCCGGCAATACTGATTATCATGCACAGAATTATAACACTCATAAGAAATATTAATAAATTAAAAATTATAACTATCAACACATAATATCATGGATATCTTTCAATCACCCCTAATGTCGTTACCAGGCATAACGCCAGAAGAATACTCTTACTTACAACAAGCAACAGCCGGATTAACCGAGCAGCAATTACGCAACTTCTTAATGGTTTACAGCAGCAAGCGCAAAAACCCTTCAGACATGCTAATGTTCTGCTTAATAGGTTTATTTGTTGTGCCAGGATTACAACGCTTCATTGTTGGACAGGTGGGAATGGGAATCCTATACCTTTTTACAATCGGGTTATGTTTCATTGGTTCAATTGTCGATGTAATTAATCATAAAAGCCTGGCTTTTGAACACAACCAGAAGATGGTTTTCGAAAGCTTGCAAATGGTAAGAATGGGTGGATTTCAGTAACCAACAACAAAAGGTGATTCAATTTATTTAGAAAAGCGGTTGCTTGCATTTTCTGAATGTCAGCCCTGCTATACATTATAAGTCCGCATCCGATGAAAATCGGATTTGCGGGCTTTTCATTTCCATCAGGTTTATAAACAGCGGCCTGGAGTGCAGAAACCTGTAAATGATCATATTTTCGATAGCTTCTGTGTTTCCCTTAACGCATTTTTGTACGCCAAATTTTATATATTTATACCATGAAATTAGCGGAAATAACCCATTATTTAGAAAGTATTGCACCCCTTAACTATCAGGAAGATTACGATAATTCAGGTTTAATTGTAGGCGATCCAAATATGGAGATCAGGGCGGCGCTCGTGGCTTTAGATTGTATAGAAAGGGTTGTAGATGAAGCTATTAATACAGGTTGTAACCTCATCATAACCCACCATCCCATTGTATTTAAAGGACTTAAGAAACTCAATGGTAAGAACTACGTAGAACGGGTGGTGTTAAAAGCCATTAAAAATAACATTGCGCTTTACGCCATCCATACCAATTTAGATAGTGTACATACCGGTGTAAATGCGCGCATCTGTGAGCGCCTGGGCCTTACGGGTGTTAAGGTGCTATCGCCGAAAGCCGGAATTCTTAAGAAATTGGTTACTTATTGTCCGCATGCACAGGCAGAGCAATTGCGATCGGCATTGTTTTATGCAGGAGCAGGGAATATTGGTAATTATAGCGAGTGTAGTTTCAATGCCGAAGGCTTTGGGACTTTTAAAGGGAACGAAAGTTCTGACCCTTTTGTAGGAGAAAAAGGTATTCAGCACCATGAATCTGAAGTTAGAATTGAGATGGTTTACCCCGTGCAGGCAGAAAGAAAAATTTTGGTTGCGCTTTTCGAAAATCATCCTTACGAGGAAATTGCCTATGACATTTATAAATTAGAAAACAAGCATGAAATGGTGGGATCGGGCATGGTAGGTTGGCTGGAATATGATATGGATGGTTACGATTTCCTGCACCTGGTTAAGGACAGAATGCAGGCGAAAGTAGTTAGGCATACCGACTTAATTCCTAAAAGGATAAAAAAAGTAGCCGTTTGTGGTGGATCGGGTAGTTTTCTGCTGAAGGAGGCGCTTGCGGCTGGGGCCGATGCTTTTATCACGGCAGATTTCAAATATCATGAGTTTTTTGATGCAGAAGAAAAAATAGTGATTGCAGACATCGGACACTTTGAAACTGAACAATTTACCTCAAATTTATTGCTTGAAATTATTCAAAAAAAATTTACTAACTTTGCAATCCGTTTAACGGAGCAAAATACAAACCCCATAAATTACTTGTTTTAATGGAACAAACCGTAGAACAAAAGCTAAAAGCTTTATACGAATTACAAAATATCCACACTAAAATTGATAAAATACGTCAGGTAAGAGGAGAACTTCCGATGGAAGTGGCTGACCTTGAGGATGATGTACAAGGTTTAGAAACCAGAATTCAGAAGATCAAGAATGAACTTGACGATTTGGAAGATGCAATCGTAACCCGTAAAAATACAATCAAAGACGCTCAGGCGAATATCAAAAGATATGATTCGCAGTTAAAGGAAGTGAAAAACAACCGTGAGTATGATGCTTTAACTAAAGAGATCGAAATTCAAGGGCTGGATATTCAGGTTTCAGAGAAGAAAATTAAAGAACATGGTTTCGAAATTACTTCAAAAACTGAAATTTATGAAGCAGCATTAGCTGATTTGGAAGGTAGAAAGAAAGATTTAGATGCTAAAAAAGCAGAACTAAATGTAATTACTGCTGAAACAGAAAAAGAAGAAGATGCTTTACAGAAAAAAGCAGACGCTGCAGAGCCTCAAATTGAAGAGCGTTTATTGGTGGCTTACAAACGTTTACGCAAAAATGCAATTAACGGATTAGCTGTAGTAACCATCGATCGTGATTCTTGCTCGGGATGTTTCAATCAGATTCCACCTCAACGTCAGTTAGATATCCGTCAACGTAAAAAAATCATTGTTTGCGAACACTGCGGACGTATTTTAGTTGACGAAGCTTTAACGCTTGAGGTAGCTGAAGCACAATAGTCAAAATTGAAAAATATAGACGGCCCTGTTGAAAAACAGGGCCGTTTTTGTTTGAGTGCTGATGAGGTTTTATCAGTTAAATGTAATGCCCGAAAATTTTAATTTTTTCAGCAAAACAAGAATATGATTTAAGCGTTTAATGTAGATATTTGTTAAATATGAATTTCTACCCAAATGTTATGGGGTATATTATACTTTCATCCTAATGATAAAAAGCCTGCGTTTATTAATACTTATTGCTCTTTTTTCCGCGCCAAATTACCTTTTCGCTAATTTCGATTTTAACAATAATTGCTTAAACGCATATAGGAGTATTTTCGATCTTAAGTTAGGCAATGCAAAAGCCTACATTGCTACAGAGAAAAAGCTCAGACCCAATAATTCCATCATTCCATTATTAGAGAACTATGTTGATTATTTTACGCTCATTACTTCTGAAAGTAAAGCCGATTTTGATAGATTAAAGGGAAATAAGTCTACCAGATTAGATCGCATCAGTGATGATGACAAAGCCTCCCCCTACTATTTATATGCGCAAGCAGAGATCAATTTGCAATGGGCTTTGATTCGTGGAAGGTATGGAGAGTATTTTAATGCAGCCATGGAAATCCGCAAAGCAAACAACCAGCTTCAGGAGAATACAAAGAAATTTCCCAATTTTCACCTGAATTTAAAAGGCTTAGGCTTAATTAATGCCGTAATTGGTAATTTACCTGATGGTGGATTGAAAAGTGCTCTTTCTACCTTCGGTTTAAAAGGTAATCTGCAGAACGGCTTAAATATGTTAGAAAAACTAACAGATAATCTTCCAAAATCATCATATGAACCTTTTTATGAAGAGGTTGTATTTTATTATGCTTACGTGCTTACTGATGTAGCCCATAGCTCATCTGCTTACGCCAAAACCATGAAGTATACTGAGCGGATTGCTGACACCAGCTTGCTGAAAAGTTATTTACAGAGCTATGTTTGCATCAAAAACGGGCACACAGACGAAGCCATTTCTATTTTAAGTAAAAAACCTGAAGGCGGTGTTTACCAGTCATTCCCCTATTTGGATTATTTAGAAGGCGTAGCCAGGCTTAATAGATTAGATTTAACTGCCGCAACTTCTTTTAATCGATTTTTGCAGACCAATAAAGGCGTTAATTATATCAAAGACGCTAATCTTCACCTGGCCTGGATTTCATTGCTCAGTGGCGATAAAAATGGCTATTCTGCTTACATAGTCAAAACAATCAATGCTGGATATACCTATAATGAAAAAGATAAGCAGGCGCAAAATGAAGCAGCATCGCCAGCATCGCCGGTAGAGTTGTTAAAAGCCAGGCTGTTGTTTGATGGCGGGTATTTAACAAGAGCTGCTCAGCTCTTAGCAGATAAGAAAAGCACCGATTTTGATAGCGATAAAGACAAAACGGAATTTAACTATCGTTTAGGCCGGATTAATGATGATTTAGGCAAAGATGATCAGGCTTTGGTTTCTTATCAGGCTGCGGTAAATCAGGGTAAAAATCTGAAATATTATTTTGCTGCCAATGCGGCATTACAAATGGGTAAGGTTTACGAGAAAAAGGGAAATAAGACAAAAGCAAAAGAGGCTTTCAATACGGCCATATCAATGAAAAATCATGAGTATGAAAACAGTATTGAAAGCCAGGCAAAAGCCGGATTAAGGCGAATAAACTAACTAGAAACGGTAGATAAAAGCATTGATATGCATGCCTGCGCCTACTGAAGCGAAAACGGCTACATCGCCCGCTTTAACCTGATATCCTTCTACCTGAGCCCTTAAAACAAGGTCTAGAAGCGTAGGCACAGTTGCAACAGAGCTGTTCCCTAACCAGGAAATGGTCATGGGTACCAGGTTATCCGGAACGGTATCTTTGCCATAAAGTTTAAACAAGCGCTTCATGATGGCTGTATCCATTTTTCCATTCGCCTGATGAACAAATACAATATTTATATCCTCTACGCTTAAACCAGCTTTGTCAATAGCTTTTTTTATCACTTGTGGAACCTGAACAACGGCAAACTCATATAGCTTTCTGCCGTTCATTTTAAGATAATAATTACCACTCGTTTCTTCTGGATGAGAGCCCTTCCCCATAGTGAGGAGATTGGCATAATTCAGGGCGTGGGTTTCGGTTTTATGCGATAAGATTCCTTTTTTATCGGCACTTTCTTTACCTTCAAAAATAACTGCTCCGGCACCATCAGAAAAGATCATGCTATCCCGATCATGCGGATCGATAATTCTGCTTAACGTTTCTGCACCAATCACCATTACCCGCTTTGCATCACCACTTTTAATATAATAATCCGCCTGAATGGCACCCTGAACCCAACCTGGGCAGCCGAAAATCAAATCGTAAGCCACACAATCAGGGTTCTGTATGCCCAATTGTTGTTTCACTTTAGCGGCTAAAGAAGGAAGGATGTCTGTACGGTTGCTGTTTAGGCGAATATCGCCGAAGTTATGACAGAAAATAATATAATCAAGGGTTTCTTTATCGATACCAGCGTCCTCAATTGCTTTTTCTGCAGCTTTGGCTCCAATGTGATTGCTCAATAATTCAGGACAGGCATAGCGTCGTTCTACAATTTCAGTAATCTCAGAGAATTTACTGATAATTTCTTCGTTCTCCTTTTCCAGGAGGTTCCCATTCTCAAAAAAGGTAGAATTTAGAAATTCATTCCCAGAGATAATATTTTCGGGAATATAGCTGCCGGTTCCGCTAATTACCGTATTAATTGTTGTGCTCATAATTATAATACCACATACTAAAACGGTATGTAGTATAAAACTATGGTTAAAAAATCAGAAAAGGAAATTTAAAATGGTTTTACCGGAGAATATTTTGAACTGTAAATTAAAACCAGCCCCTTCGTCAGATATATCCCGAAAAGATAAAGGAATTTTCCGGATGGTTAAAATAAATGTTGTCTCTTTTATCGTTATGTTTTAACTAAAATCATCCACCAGGAAAACAAAAAGCTCTTTAGGTCCATGCGCACCCAAAACCAATGTTTTTTCAATATCGGCAGTTCTGCTAGGTCCGGTAATGTTACTGATCATAATAATGGATAAAAAAAGGTTTCATCTCATTCCCTGGAATTATATTGAATAGAAACGCTTATACACGCTGCTATGACTAAACGTGATTATCCACAATCTGCTGTATATCAATCTTTAGGTTTGGCAATTTGTTTTTAATAATATCTAGCACGATATCATAATCAACTCCAAAATAATTATGAATTAATCAATTTCTTGTGGCCGACATTTTTCGCCATTCGATGTGTGGATGAATTGATTTAAATTCTTCATCTATCTTATTGCTTGCTTCTCCAATTATCTCTAAGCTTCTAATAATTGCTCTAGATAAAATAGGGTCGTTAACAATCTGTTCATCACTTTTTTTGACAACTGAATTTAAGATGAATGTGGTTTCGTCTAAAAGATGCTTAAGTAATTCTATATTAGAGGGCAACATATTCCGCATTTCTTAAAATATGAGGACCAATATATTTACTTAACGATTGTGGCGTTACAATTTCTACTTTACGGCCAAGAAGTTCTTCTAAATAAAAAGATAGATTGATGAAATTATCGTAATTTTTCTTTTCAGGTAGAAACTCAATCAAGAAATCAACATCACTTTCGGCCATTGGTTTTCCGGAAACAAAAGAACCAAAAATACTCAACTTAGCAATGCCAAAAGATTTAAGTTTGCCACTATTGCTTTTCAGTCGGGTTATTAAAGTTTGTTTATTTATTACAGCAGCCATACAACAAATATAAGTATTGCTATTTAAGTAATCTCCTTATGATATTACTTAAAATAAAAATCATCGTTAACTAAAATCATCCACCAGGAAAACAAAAAGCTCTTTAGGTCCATGTGCACCCAAAACCAATGTTTTTTCAATATCGGCAGTTCTGCTAGGTCCGGTAATGTTACTGATCATAGACGGGATCTGGCTTCCGTACTTTTGTTTCAATAATGCAAAAGCATCTTTCAGGTCTAAAACCAGCTGACTGGTTCTGGCAATTACTATATGGTGATGAGGGTAAATACTAAGCCTTCTGCCAGCCGCACCCTGGTTACTTACCATAACACTACCATTACGGGCAATAAGTGCTTCACAGAGCGTTATACCCACCTCGGCCTGCTCAAAATCTTTGTCGGTTTGATAAAAAGGGAATTCGTATATGGAAAGGAAACCCTGTAATTCAGGCTCCCAGCAATATATTTTTCTCCATTTAAACTTATCTGCTAAATGCAGCATATTTTCAATAAAGTCTATACCATCTTCACAAAAAATGAAGTTTCCCGAAACAGCCATGAGTTGTTCTGCGAAAAGTATTTCGAGGGCTTCAGTATTTTTAATATACAAAGGGCTTTCTTCTAAGTTAGGATAGGGGTTTTCGCGCTTTTCCAGGAGTGCTTTCCTTATCTTCTTTAACATCTGCTCTTTTGCCGTAGTATTTTCTTTCATCGTATAAAAAATGAAACCTTGAATTTTTTAGGTTCAAGGTTTCAAACTTAGATATAATTGTTTTGATATGCAATGATGCACATCTTAGTTCTGCTCTTTCTCTGAAGCTGGTTTTAATCCGGTAACTTCCTGATTGATATCAGCATCTCCTACACCATCATGAATTAAACCTTCTGCAGCCGGAGACTGATCGCCTGTTCCATTCACAAACTCGTCATAGGTAGTACGGCTATCAAATGGGCGTTTGCCTAAAATCTCTTCTAAATCTGCCTGGAATAGAATTTCTTTCTCTAAAAGTTTTTGAGCAAGTTTTTCCAGACCATCGCGTTTATCGATTAATAATTCTTTAGTTTTAGAATACACATCACCGATAAGTTTACGCACTTCAACATCAATCATTTCAGCTGTTTTTTCTGAATATGGTTTGTTAAAGTTGTATTCGTTTTGAGGATCATGGAAAGAAACGTTACCCACATTACTGTTCATGCCATAGATGGTAACCATAGCATATGATAGCTTGGTAATACGTTCCAAATCGTTCTGAGCACCTGTAGAAATTTTACCGAATGTAATATCTTCTGCAACACGGCCACCCATAGTCATACACATTCCATCAATTAATTGCTCTGTGGTGTACAAAAACTGCTCTTTTGGAAGATACTGTGCATAACCCAAAGCCGCAACACCACGTGGAACAATCGATACTTTCACCAATGGATCGGCATGTTCTAAGAACCAACCAGCAATTGCGTGACCAGCCTCATGATAAGCAACGATTCGTTTCTCTTCTGGAGAGATGATTTTATTTTTCTTTTCTAAACCACCAATTACACGGTCAATCGCATCTTGAAAATCCTGCATATCAACCGTTTCTTTATTTCTACGTGCAGCAATCAAGGCTGCTTCGTTACAAACGTTAGCAATTTCAGCACCAGCAAAACCTGGAGTTTGAGCAGATAATTTTTTCGCATCCACCTCAGGCGCCGTTTTGATTGGCTTAAGGTGAACATTAAAAATGTGCTCTCTTCCTACTAAATCTGGCTTATCAATAGAAATTTGTCTGTCAAAACGACCGGGTCTTAATAAAGCAGAATCCAATACGTCAGGACGGTTAGTTGCAGCAAGAATAATAATACCTGAATCTGTTCCGAAACCATCCATTTCTACTAACAACTGGTTCAAAGTGTTTTCACGCTCATCATTTCCTCCCATTACACTATTTTTACCACGTGCGCGCCCAATGGCGTCTACCTCGTCAATAAAGATAATACATGGTGCTTTGTCTTTTGCCTGTTTAAATAAATCACGTACACGTGAAGCCCCTACCCCAACAAACATTTCAACGAAATCTGATCCCGAAAGAGAAAAGAAAGGAACTTGTGCTTCACCCGCAACCGCTTTAGCTAAGAGGGTTTTACCCGTTCCAGGAGAACCTACTAATAGGGCACCTTTAGGGATTTTACCACCCAGATTGGTGTATTTTTTAGGGTTTTTTAGGAAATCTACGATTTCCATTACTTCTGTTTTCGCTTCTTCTAATCCGGCAACATCGTTGAAAGTGATGTTCACCTGGCTTTCTTTATCGAATAATGTCGCTTTAGATTTTCCAATACTGAAAATCTGACCGCCACCGCCAGCGCCACCACCCATGCGGCGCATCATGAAAATCCAGAATCCGATGAGTAATAAAACTGGTAAAATAATACTTAAAAACCAGCTTGCTAAAGGATTACTTCTACTCGTTTTTTCTGCGACAAGTTTGGTTGGTAAGTCTTTTTGAGATTCTACTAATTGCTTGTCTAAGCCATCCATGGTACCCGCGTTGAAATAAACCGTTGGTCCCTGGTTCATATTAAAAGAACTGGTGCTTTTGAATTGTTTATATTCGGGTTTGTTTTCTAAACTGGCTTTTTTAAGGTATACCTCTGCTTTAACCAGATCGTCTGATTTATAGGCAATAACCTTATCTACATCGCCGGCAAGGAGCATTCTTTCAAATGCCGGATAGGTTATTTCTTTGCCGCCATCTCCTGTAAATAAGAATTGTGCTGCCACAATAGCAATAATGATTGCAGCATAAACCCAGAAAATATTAAACTTGGAGCCTTTTTGTGGCTTTTTGGGAATGTTGGGTAATCTTTTCCCCTGTTTTTTGTTTTCGTTGATATTTTGATTATCGTTCATTTCTTTTGATCAAATGGTTCTTTTGTGGTTAAGCGCTCTGAAAATTTGTGCTTTCAGCATCTCCCCACAGTTCTTCAATGCCATAAAAATGGCGCTTTTCGGTTTTAAAAATGTGCACAACCACATCAAAATAATCCAAGATAATCCAATCTGCTGTTTCAAACCCTTCCTTATGACGAGGGTCTGCCTGTGTATTTTTATATATCTCTTTTTCTACACTGTCGGCAATTGCCTTGACCTGAGTACCCGAGTTGGCACTGCAAATAATAAAATAATCTGCTACAGATGAATGAATTTGTCTAAGATCCAACCGCACAATATCTTCCCCCTTTTTTTCCTGAATACCATGTACGGCAAGTTCAGAAAGGTATGTAGAAAGGGCTACTATTTTCTTTTTTACCATTAAAATGCTTTAATTTTGGAATTACAATATTATAAATTCAACCCTTGCAAAATAACACTTTTTCGACACTATTTGTTGGTCAAAATTTTATCAAATTAAAAGAAGTTGATTCTACTAATAACTTTTTAAAAAAAATGGCGTCAAATTCCGAGCCATTAGCAGAAGGGACTGTAATTATGGCAGACCATCAATATGCAGGAAGAGGTCAGCAAACCAGCGTTTGGGTAACGGCTCCAGGAAAAAATATCAGTACCAGTATTTATTTAAGGCCCACATTTTTGCCATTAAATAAGCAGTTTTATTTAAATATGGCCGTTAGTATAGCTGTTTGTGAAGCTTTGTCGGCATTTATTTCCAATGGGATTAAACTAAAATGGCCAAACGACATCTATTATAACAGGAAGAAACTTGGTGGCATCTTAATTGAAAATACGCTGACAGGCGTTTCTTTAAAATCGGCTGTTATTGGCATTGGCTTAAACATTAATCAGGAAGATTTTCCTTCGGAATTATCTGAAAAGGCGACATCAGTAATTCAAATTTTACATAAGGAGGTCGTTTTAAACGATATTATGGAGAAAATATTCGTGTTTATGGAAAAATACTACCTAATTTTGAAATCAGGTAAATACGATATTTTACAGAAGGATTACCTGAAAAGATTATATAACTTCAATATATTAGCTCCTTATCAACAGAGTGGAGAGGTTTTTGAAGGCATAATAAAAGGAGTAGAAGAAGATGGGCGCCTGATAGTAGAAACAAACGCAGGCATTCAAGTCTTCAATTTCAAAGAAATAGAATTTATACACACACAATAAACACACAATGAAAAAAATCACTTTATTATTGGCTACGGTATTATTTTCCGTTGCCGGAGCCTTTGCCCAAATAGAAAAACCGGTTACCTGGTCATACGCAGCAAAGAAAGTAAGTAAAACAGAAGCGGTTCTTTATTTAAAGGCAACCATCGAAGACAGATGGCATATCTATTCGCAAAATGTTAAAGACGGTGGGCCGGTTAAAACTACTTTCACGTTTTCTCCTTCAAAAGATTTTTCATTGATAGGTAAAACAGCTGAACCTAAAGCGATTGTAAAGTTTGAAGATACTTTTAAAATGAATGTTGCTTATTTTGAAAAAAGCGTCATATTTCAGCAAAAGGTTAAGTTAAATAAGGGAACAACAACCGTTAAAGGAAAAGTAGAATACATGGTTTGCAATGACAGACAATGTCTTCCACCAGAAGAAGTTGAATTTAGCATACCAGTTAAGTGATTCTGAATAAAACAGTTAGTAAACAGCCGCTCCAAAAGAGTGGCTGTTTCTGTTTAAAGTAAAATCTGTAGTAGTAAGAAGTTTTTAACAGGTTGCTTTATAAAATTATTCTTATTTTCACGCCCTAAAACACACACAAACACACAAATGAAAAAGGTTTTATTACTAACACTGATCACAGCATTGTTTTTTGCATTGCCTGTGGTTAAAAGCTACGCTTTGGTAGCACAAGACACCACTTCGGTGTCCGCCCCTCCAGATGATATCCAGTTTACAGAAGTTGGATCTACAGCAGACAGTGCTGCCAACAACATAGTAAAGGATACCGTTAAAAAAGATACAGCAAAAGCAGCACCAGCTAAAGCGCTTAAAACCGGAGAATCGGAACAACTTACTCTTTGGGAAACATTTATTAAGGGATTGTTCGGAGGTTTTTTAGCATTTTTAATGCCTTGTATCTTCCCAATGGTTCCACTTACTATTAGTTATTTTACAAAAAGGGCAGGAAGCAGAAAGAAAGGTATTGGTCAGGCATTAATTTATGGAGCATCCATAATCGTAATTTACGTCGTTTTTGGCTTATTAATCACATTGATATTTGGATCTGGGAAGCTAAATGAGTTGAGCAGCAGCGGTTGGTTCAACTTCGCGTTTTTCATCCTCTTAGTTGTATTCGCAATATCTTTTTTTGGTGCATTTGAAATTACATTACCAAGTTCTTTTGTGAATAAAATTGATCAGAAGGCGGACAGTAGTAAAGGACTTGGCGGAATTTTCTTTATGGCAGCTTCGTTAGCACTGGTTTCATTCTCTTGTACAGGGCCAATTATTGGTACGCTATTGGTTGAAGCAAGTTCTAAAGGGAACATTTTAGGCCCAGCGGTAGGCATGTTTGGCTTTGCACTAGCTCTGGCGCTCCCTTTTACCCTTTCGGCCATTTTCCCCGGGTTTTTAAATAGCATGCCGAAATCCGGTGGCTGGTTAAACAGTTTAAAAGTATGTTTAGGCTTTTTAGAGCTAGCTTTAGCATTAAAGTTCTTATCTGCGGCAGATTTAGTATGGCATTGGGAATGGTTCGACAGAGAGATTTTCTTATCTCTTTGGGTCGTGATATTCATTTTAATGGGAGTTTACATTCTCGGAAAAATTAAGTTTTCTCATGATAGTGACCTTCCATTTGTATCTGTCCCGAGGCTCTTCTTTGCTATCGTGTCCTTTGCCTTCGCCGTATATATTATTCCTGGTTTATGGGGTGCTCCGGTAAATATTTTAAGTGGAATAGCTCCGCCATTAAATACCCAGGACTTTATTTTGGGCGGAAATACTGTGGCTACTGCTGGATCTTCAGACTTCCCTTCATCAGTGAAATATGGCGATGTTTTACATCCCCCACATGGTTTTAATGCATTTTTTGATCTGGAAGAAGGTTTGGAGTATGCTAAAAAAGTAAACAAACCGGTAATGATCGATTTCACGGGACATGCTTGTGTTAACTGTCGCAAAATGGAAGATAACATTTGGATTGATAAAGAAGTTGGCCGCTTAATTAAAGAAGAGTTTGTTCTGATCCAGCTTTATGTTGATGAGCGATCGGTTAAGATGCCTGAAAATAAAGTGCATTACTCATCTGTTTTGAGAAAGAATACTGATGATCTGGGATTGTGGAATGCCGATTTTCAGGCAACCAAATACAATTCTAACTCACAGCCTTTTTACGTTTTGGCCGGACATGATTTAAACCCTCTGGTAAAACCGCAAGGAGCGATATTCGATGCAAAGGAGTATGCGGCATACTTACAAAGTGCCTTAGATCTTTTTAAGGCATCTAAATAAAAAGAATGAATAAGATAAAACATATAGGAGTTTTAACCTCTGGTGGTGATTCCCCCGGCATGAATGCTGCCATCAGGGCTGTTGTAAGGGCCTCAATTTATTACGACATTGAAGTAACCGGGTTTATCCGGGGCTACGAAGGATTAATCAACAATGATTTTATCCCCATGGATAGAAAATCTGTAGCCAACATCATACAAAGGGGGGGAACAATTTTAAAAACGGCACGTAGTGAAGCTTTTAGAACTGTAGAGGGAAGGCAATTGGCCTATGAAAACCTGAAAGCAAGCGGTGTTGATGCATTGGTTGTGATTGGTGGTGACGGAACTTTTACCGGTGCTAACGTTTTTTCAAAAGAGCACGATTTTCCCATTATTGGATTGCCAGGTACCATTGACAACGATTTGGTGGGTACGGATTTTACGATTGGTTATGATTCTGCAATCAATACGGTAATAGATGCTGTAGACAGGATCAGGGATACAGCAGAATCTCACGACAGGCTTTTTATTGTAGAAGTTATGGGCCGCGATTCTGGTTTAATAGCCTTAAGAAGCGGTATTGGTGTTGGTGCAGAGGCTATCATGATTCCTGAAGCCAATATGAATGCTGATGATATACTTCATAAGCTGGAGCATAGTCGTAAGGACAAAGCCTCGAAAATTATTATTATAGCTGAAGGCGATGATGCAGGCGGGGCTTTTAAGGTAGGCGAAATCTTACAAAGTAAATATCCGCACTACGACACCAAGGTTTCCATTTTGGGGCATATCCAGCGCGGAGGTAAACCAAGTTGTATGGACAGGGTTTTGGCAAGCAGATTAGGTGTTGCAGCTGTAGAGGGTTTGGTAAGAGGTGAAAGCGGTAAAATGGCTGGCTTGGTTAATCAGGAAGTTACCTTTACTCCTTTCGAGCACGCTATCAAACACATTGATGCAGAAAAGGTAAGTACCAGATGGTTAAAACTAATGGATATTCTTTCTTTCTAATAGAAAAGATTGTATCATAAATATCGATTGTCATCCTGAGCTTGTCGAAGGACGTTTAAATTGCGTTTCGACAGGCTCAACGTGACAGATTAAATCGAAATTAAACCCATAATAAGCCTTATATTAAAATCGATTGTCATCCTGAGCTTGTCGAAGGATATTTAATAATTGCGTTTCGAGGGCTCAACGTGACAGATTAAATCGAAATTAAACCCATGATAAGCCTTATATATTAAAATCGATTGTCATCCTGAGCTTGTCGAAGGACATTTAATAATTGCGTTTGACAGGCTCAGCATGACAGATTTAAATCGAAATTACAGGTATGAAAGTCTCTATATTAAATATCTTCAATTACCACAGCGGTACCACTAGCCGTTACCATGAGCATGCTTCCGCCCGTTCCAACGGTTTCGTAATCTAAATCTACCCCCACTATAGCATTTGCGCCCATTGCTGCAGCATACTGTTGCATTTCATTTACGGCAATGTCTTTTCCTTCGCGTAATACACGTTCGTAAGAACCAGATCTTCCCCCAACAATATCACGAATACCTGCAAACAGATCTTTAAAAATGTTTGCGCCAATAATGGTTTCACCCGTTACCAGGCCAATATACTTTACTATTTTTTTACCTTCAACAGAAGGCGTTGTGGTTACTAACATAGCTTAATTGTTTTTTCTTATTAGAAGTAATAACGCGTTAAATGTTACACGGTTTGGTTGAGGGTTTAAATGGAGTTTGTTGATGATTTTTTTAACTCCGGCGGTTTAAAGCAATAGCCCGGCCACTTCTTCCCAGGTATTTACGCGTTCATATTCGGTAACCAACAGGTTGTGTGGCGAGGTAAATAGAAGCGGCCTGCCCTCAAAATTGACAAAATTCTTCGTTCTATCGTCGATGATAATGTCGGCCTTAACAATTTTGTTCCCACAGAACATAATGTGCTGCCAGTCTATAAAAGGGAAATGCTCTGCCATCCAGTCGTATTTATCTGTTAATGAGTTTCGAAACTCCATTGCTGCAGAAACAATGTAGACATCGTATTTTTCCTGAAGGGCTTTAATCACCCTTTGACTATCCGGAATTACATCTAAATCACGGAAAAAACCGGGTTCGTTAATATACTCGAACCATTTTTGATTTACCTCTTCGGGAACATGGTGATAAATTTCATTTCCGGCATCTATCTTTAAATCAAGCGGAATGTTGTAATCGCGGTTGTAGAGTTTAATAAATTTCGCAAGGGCATCGGCAATCACCTCATCCATGTCAATAGCAATTCTTTCCATTTTGTATCAGCAAAAATTTTGCTGGCAAATATCCCGAAAACAAAGAAATTAAACTATGTTTTTAATTTCCAGTATTTTAGTTATCTTTGCAGCCCCGCAGTACGAAGCTCCGGGAACTATGTTGAATACATAAATAAACTTAAGAAATGGCAACTAAAATCAGATTGCAAAGATTCGGTAAAAAAGGTAAGCCTTTTTTCCACGTAGTGGTAGCAGATTCTCGTTCACCACGTGATGGTAAATTCATTGAGCGTTTAGGTTCTTATAACCCAAACACCAATCCTGCTACTATCGAAATTAACTTCGAAAAAGCTTTAAACTGGGTTAACAATGGTGCTGAGCCAACGGATACAGCCCGTGCTATCCTTTCTTACAAAGGTGTTTTATACAAAAAACATTTAGAAGGTGGTGTTAAAAAAGGTGCTTTAACTCAAGAACAGGCAGATGAAAAATTTGCAGCTTGGTTAGATGCAAAAGCTGGTAAAATCTCTGGTAAAACAGAAGGTTTAGCAACTTCAAAAGCTGAGGCGCGTAAAGCAGCTTTAGCAGCAGAAGCTAAGAAAAAAGAAGACAGAGCAGCAGCTATCGCAGCTAAAAATGCACCAGTTGCAGAAGAAGTTGTTGAAGAAGAGGCTCCAGCTGTTGAAGCTGAGGCAACTGAAGAAGCTCCTGCAGCTGAAGCAACTAAAGAAGAAGGCGCAGAATAATTTATTTTATTCTATCGCAGTAAATAGCGTTCAGGATTTTTCCGAACGCTATTTCTATTTTAAAGAAATTTATCCGTTATCTGTACGCAATTATCAGTTTGCGGTTTACAGTTAGCAGTTGTACAATTTAGCAATAACAATAATACATTCAACAACCTCTCCTCCCACTAACAGTATGAAACACGAAGAAGCATTTTACGTAGGTTATATTACCAAAACGAGGGGTTTAAAAGGGGAAGTTCAGATTTTCTTTGAATTTGAGGATTACGAACAATTGGATTTTGATGTTGTTTTTGCGGATATGAATGGTAAACTCGTTCCTTATTTTGTTGCTTCAGCGAAACTGCAGGCCAATAAAACAGGCTATTTTAATTTTGATGATGTTGACCACATTGATAAGGCTCAACCCCTTCTTAAAAAGAAACTTTACCTTCCATTAGCCCAAATGCCTGAACGTGATGAGGATGAGTTTTTCTATACTGATCTTAAAGGTTTTACGGCGGTTGACGAGACGCTTGGCGAATTAGGCGAGATCCTGGAGGTGAATGAATATCCACAACAATTTGTGGCTACTGTAATGTACCGGGAAACTGAAATTCTTTTTCCACTAAATGAAGACTTTATTGTCGAAATTGACGATGAGGAAAAGGTGTTAAGCCTGGATTTACCAGAAGGTTTGCTGGATATTTATCTCTCTAATTAAAAAATAATTTCTTTCTTGCAGGTAGAGTTAAGAGGGTTTTTGTAAAATAAAACAATCTTTTAGTAAAATATACTTGACATTTATATCAAATATACTTTACATTTGGTAAAAAAAACTTGATATGAAAAATTCGCTTTTGATTCCAAACCGCAACAAGGTCGTGGGTTGGGTTGTATTGTTAGCATCTGTAGTCTTAGGATGCTTTTGCTTATACAATGAATTTCGAATCCCTGACTTTCAAATCTACCGTTTGCCAAATAATGGGGAAGATTCACCGTTTAGTTTCGCTGATTATAATTTAACAAATGAGCTTGCAATTTTTGGTGTTACATTGGGGTTGCTTATTATTGTTTTCTCTAAAGAAAAAATAGAGGACGAATATATTGGAGTGCTCAGATTAAAAAGTTTGCAATGGGCTGTGCTGGTAAGTTATATTGTGCTTTTAATCATAAATTTCAGTTTTTACGGTATTGCATTTTTAATGATTCTGGTTTATAACATATGGACTATTCCAATTATTTTTCTCATTAGATTTAATTATAGCTTATATCGGTTTAGAAAGGAAGGAGTATCTGATGAAAAATAGTATCCGTGTACAACGCGCTATAAAAAATATTACCCAGGCTGAGCTGGCTGACCTCATTCAGGTTTCAAGGCAAACTATAAATACCATTGAATCGGGAAAGTATGTTCCTTCTACTGTATTGGCCCTAAAAATGGCGAAGGTTTTTGGAAAGCCGGTTGATGAAATTTTTGAACTGGAGGAAGGTGATTAGGCTTTGGATAGAAAATTCTACTTCAGACGAAAGACTTCCGACGAAAGACTTAACTTTGCACCATGCGTTTTGATATTATAACTGTTATTCCTGGTCTGCTCGAAAGTCCTTTTGCCCATTCTATTTTGCAGCGTGCGCAAAAGAAAGGAATAGCAGAGATTGTTGTTCATAATTTGAGAGATTATTCTACACACAAGCAAAAGAGTGTAGATGATTATCAGTATGGAGGTGGTAGCGGGATGGTGATGATGATTGAGCCTTTTGCCAATTGCATTGAGAAGCTTCAGGCTGAAAGAGAATATGATGAGATTATATTCATGAGTCCTGATGGCGTTACGCTTAATCAGAGCATTGCTAACGAATTATCTATTAAAAAGAATATCATCATTCTCTGCGGGCACTACAAGGGCATAGATCAACGCATACGGGATATTTATGTAACCAGAGAATTGTCTGTTGGTGATTATGTATTAAGCGGAGGTGAGCTTCCTGCCGCAATCGTTGTCGATGCTGTTGTCAGATTAATTCCGGGGGTACTCAATGATGAGACCTCTGCCCTATCTGATAGCTTTCAGGGTGAATTACTGGATGCGCCGGTATATACGCGTCCGGCAGATTGGCGCGGTCATAAAGTGCCCGATATCTTATTAAGCGGGCATGAAGCCAAAGTAAATGAATGGAGACATGAACAAGCTTTGGAGCGCACGCAGAAACGCCGTCCTGACCTTTTGAAATAGAAGCATTTAAGGACATTAAATGTGGAATTTATAAAGATTGTGGAAAAAATTAAAATAGACTTTTTTTTATCAAAAAAAATCTCTAATATTGCAATCCGATTTTCACGGGTTGAAATATCGATTTAATAGCTTAAAATCATGGATTTAGTAAAATTTGTTGAAGAGCAGGCCATCGCAAAAAAAGATTTCCCTGCGTTCAAGTCTGGAGATACAGTGAGCGTACACTATAAAATTCGCGAGGGTAATAAAGAACGTGTTCAGATTTACCAAGGTGTTGTTATACAACGTAACAGTGCAGGTGCAAACGAAACTTTCACTGTTCGTAAAATGAGCAATGGTGTTGGTGTTGAGCGTATCTTCCCTTTCAGTTCTCCAAATATTGAGAAAGTTGAAGTGAATAGCTATGGTAAAGTTCGTAGAGCTAAATTATTCTACCTACGTGCTTTAACTGGTAAAGCTGCTCGTATCAAATCTAAAAGAGTATAATTTAAATCATTATATTATTGGCCTCCCCGATTCGCATCAGGGAGGTTTTTTTGTTTGTACCTTTTTTATATTATTAGTGGAGTTTTATGTTAGATACAGCGTTTTTGGAGCAGGTTTTTTGGGGAAATACCATAAAGGCATACATCCTTTTTGGTGGAATATTATTGCTTGGATTAATATTTAAGCGTGTAGTATCCAGGTTATTGAGCAAATTGCTGTTTAAGCTTTTTGCACGCTTTTCGAGTCAGTCGCATAATGATGCTTTTGTTGCACTTTTGGTAAGGCCAATTGAAGTTTTTATCTTGCTAAGCACACTATTCTTATCCATTAGTCAGCTAAGCCACCCATTGGAGGTTGCGATTTTTCATTATAGTAAACTTGTTGGTAAAGTAAAAGAATCCATCCCGGTAACCATCGGCGAGTGCATCAACCGCATCTTCTTGTTTATGATTATCATTTCGATATTTTGGATTATACTCAGAATTATCGATTTTATCAGTCATGTTTTACTCTACAAAGCCTCGTTAACTGATAACAGGTCTGACGACCAGTTGGTGCCTTTTTTAAAAGAACTTTTTAAAACTGTTGTAATTTTTATTGGATTCTTTACGCTTCTGGGCTTTGTTTTTGAAGTTAATGTACTAACATTGATTACTGGTTTAGGAATTGGCGGTATTGCCATTGCGCTGGCCGCTAAAGAAAGCCTTGAAAACCTTATAGGCTCATTTACTATCTTTTTAGACAAGCCTTTTGTGGTGGGAGATTTAGTGAAAGTAGATGGGGTTGAAGGAACAATTGAAAAGGTTGGTTTTAGGAGTACGCGTATCCGTACATCCGAAAAAACAATGGCTACTATTCCCAATCGGGGAATGATTGATGGTGTGCTGGAAAACCTTTCATTGAGAAATTCCCGAAAAGTCGCATTTACCATTGGGTTAACATACGAAACTTCGGCAAATGATGTGAGAAAGATCGTTTCAGAGATCGAGACTTATATTAATGGGCATGAAGGTACGCACAATGATGGAACAGCCTCATTTAAGAGCTTTGGAGATTCTGGCTTAATTGTAGAAGTCAACTACTTTGTTAGAATCCTTGAAAATGATCCTTTTTTAGCCATCAGGCAGGAAATTAACCTCGAAATTATGGATATCGTTAGGCGGAATAAATCGGGCTTTGCATATCCTACTCAACGTTTGATTAGTGATAAATTGGTAACGAATGATGCAGAGAAGGAAGTAGGGAACGATGCGATGGACTAGTTTTGAATGAAGGAATGATAGAATGAGTGAATTTACTGGTGTGTAATGCTGTCATTCTATCATTCAAATAATCATTCATTATATTTTATGAAAGTTCGGCTAAAGTGGTAATGCCACCTTTAACAACTTGGTTAAGTTCTACATTTACTTTGGTTCCGATAGGTAAAAATACATCTACTCTTGATCCAAATTTAATAAACCCAAACTGTTCTGTTTGAACCACCTTATCCCCTTCTTTTACATACCATACAATACGACGAGCCAAAGCCCCCGCAATTTGGCGGAAAAGGATAGATTGACCATTCTTATGCTCCACAACTGTAGTTGTGCGTTCGTTTTCGGTGGAAGATTTAGGATTCCATGCTGCCAGGTATTTTCCCGGATGGTATTTAAAGAATTTAACAACACCTGAAATCGGGTTTCTATTGATGTGTACGTTTATCGGCGACATAAAAATAGATACCTGAAGACGTTTATCTTTAAAGTACTCTCCTTCTGTAGTTTCTTCAATTACAACAACTTTACCATCGGCAGGGCAGATAACCAGGTTTTCACCAGCTGCGAAACTACGGCTTGGGTTGCGGAAGAACTGTAAAACAATGATAAAGAGTGCCGCAGAAAAAATGTAAATAAACCAGCGAAGCCAGGTAATATCGTAGTATTTATAGTCTACAACAGCGTTTAGTACGAATATTAATAAAATGGTTAGGGCAATGGTAGTATAGCCCTCTTTATGTATTGTCATTGCTTTAGAATTTATTCAGCAAAGGTGCAAAAAATATATTAATCTGATCTAGAAATTATGATTGTGTAGCGCGGTATATGTCGGTTAGGTTCCTGCCAAGGCCGTTATAATCTAATCCATAACCCACCACAAATTCATTAGGAATCTCAAAACCAACGTAATCCAGGCCTTCAATTTCGTGTTTTAAGCAAGCAGGTTTAACCAGCAGGGAGCTGACTTTAACTGAAGCAGGATTTTTTGCGTTGATGGTTTTTAAGATATGTGCCAGGGTTAAGCCGGTATCTACAATATCTTCTACAATAATGATATCTCTTCCCTCAAGATTTTCGGGCAAACCAATAAGATCTTTAACTTTCCCTGTACTTTCTGTTCCGGCATAGGAGGCCACGCGCATAAAAGCCACCTCGCAAGGTACATTCACTTCTTTAATAAGATCGGCCATAAACAGGAAACTCCCATTTAAAATGCCGATAAATAACGGACATTTGCCTTCGTAATCTACATTTAACTGTATGCCAAGCAGGCGGATACGTTTGTTTAAAGTATCATTCTCTAGAAATAACTCGAACTCTTTATCCTCTACTTGTATTTTGTGCATTTTTATATGATTATGGGTTGCTTAGTTATTGGCTTTTTTACTTTCTTCCAGTTCTTTTTCTTTTCTGCGCTGCTCTCTGCGTTCTTGTCTGAGCTGTTTCCGGGTTTTGGTAGTTGTGTCTCCAGGTTTAACTTGTTTATTATTGGCCGTATCTTTTTTAGAGCGGCCACCAAAGATTCGGTCAAACAGATTTTTACTCTCATCCTGCATAATTACAGGAGGAACATCAGCGTCGTCATCGAAAGCAGTAGTATCAATAACAGCCGTATCAGGAGCTAAATATTGACGTAAACCTTCTCGCAGGCGCACATTATAAAACCCATAGCCAGAAGTGTCTGATGGCGTTAGCCCTCTCCTGGCCATAATATTCCCCATAAAACGGAAATAGTTGAACATATAGGGCTTTAAACTACCATTGGCCATAAATTTATACATGGCAGCCTTTGGTTTAGGTACAATACTGGCCAGGAACAGGCCGTCTCCAATGGTTAAATCGGCAGGTTGTTTACCGAAATAATATCTTGATGCCTCACCAATGCCATATATATTCTGACCCAACTCCATAATGTTAAAGTAAACTTCCAGCATGCGTTGTTTGCTAACCAGGTGATTGTGTTCGATGAGCCAAACAATTAAAATTTCTTCAGCTTTTCGGGCAAGTGTTTTCTGGCGGCTTAAATAAACATTTTTAACCAACTGCATGCTGATGGTACTGCCTCCCCGCTTAAACTTCTTTTCTTTGAAATTAACTGCAATTGATTTTCGGATGGATTCTTCTACAAAACCATTATGTGTAAAGAAAGATGGATCTTCTGCAGTTAACACAGCATTTTTGAAGTTGCTGGAAATTGCAGATAGCGGTGTGAAGTTTGGATTTGAGGGGCCAATGGTAATGTCACGCATCGGTTTTCCATATTCGTATGGCGTATAAACAAAACTGTTATTAATTTTTTGAAGATTTGTTTTTCCCCATTGGGTAATCTTAAAGCCGACCGGGGTTAAGGTAGAACTAAACTTAACACTATCTGGAATTGCGGTATCCAGGTAAAAATTCAGGTTATATTTAACCTTACCCTGAACTTTCAACCCTTCTAAAGATTCAAAAAGTCCTTGTGGAAAAGCGTTTAAAACAGCCTGGGCGTCTTGTTCTTCAGCATTTAGTTTTAGTTCATAAATTTTATGTTTACCCAGGGTGTACTTAATGTAGGGATGGATTGCTGCATCTTTTAAATAAGCTGTTGAAGTGCTGTCTAAAGCAATGTAATTTTCGCCAACCAATACATCGGCTTCGAGTTTGGCGCTTTGTACAATGATATCATTATTGGCTATTCTGGGCTGATTAAGTAACATGTTTTTAACTGACCAGGAACCGGAAATTTTATAATCGCCACTGCTGTAACCAGCGCTTTTCAGTTCTGTTTGCAGTGTATCGAAACTTACCTTTGCGTGTAATTTATTATTCAGGTAAGGTAGTTCGAGTTTTTTACCATCTGCGTAAGCGGTAAAGCTTAATTGTTTGCTGCCGGGATTTACATAACCGTCAATGTGCCAGGTAGCTTCACCATTATTTACGTTGATAGTCGATTTTAAATCTCCGTCATCTATAGTTGCAGTGGTTGCAAAACTGAGTTTGGCCGTATCGTGATCGTTAAACTTAAAAACCATATTTTTCACATCCATATCATTGGGTATCTTATATAATACCTGATTAAGGATATTGCTGGCAATTTCGGATAAGTTGGATTTGCCTTTGGTTTCTGTGCTGTCTTTTTTCTTTCTCTTGAGTAAGAAATCGATGTTCGTAGTAGAGTCTTTAAGTACAACGTTTACAAAACCATCATTTAGGGTAATTTCTGACAGTTTAACATTACCAAACAATAAGGGGAACAGACGTACGCTTACGCTGAGCTGACCAATATTTGAAAGGGTATCACGCTCTTTTGGAACCACCGATATGTTGGTCATTTTTACCGTGCTTAAGCCCGTGAAGCCGGCCGACCCTATTTTTACCTCCAGACCATAATCTTTGTCTGCTTTTGCAATGGCTTTTGCAACCATTTTCTTGAGGATTGCCTCCCTTTTGTTATACGCAACCGCCCCCAGCGCCAGGCCAACAATAAAAAAAACACCTAAAACCCAGGCTCCGATTTTTAAATATTTTTTAGGGATGTTAATTTTTGGTATGCGCATATAGTGGTAAAAAAGGTTAAATGCTTAAACGTAACAATTAAATGTTTATTTCGTGTTAAAATTACAGTTAAAAAGCCTAAATAAAAGTATTTATGGCTATGTTTTGTTAATTTTGAATTTAAATTTATACAATGCAAATTAGCCCACAACAAGTTTTAGAAGCGCTTAAAAATGTAGAAGATCCGGATTTAAAAAAGGATTTGGTTACTTTAAACATGATTAAGGACTTAAAAATCGTTGATCACCATATCAGTTTTACTTTAGAGCTTACCACTCCGGCTTGTCCCATGAAGGATATGCTCAAAAATGCATGCACCAATGCAATTAAGCATTTTGTGCTTGCAGAGGCCGAAGTAGAGATTAATGTTACTTCAAGAGTAACCCAGCCTACTCACTCAAACTCCCTGGATAACATCAAAAACATCATTTTGGTTTCATCTGGAAAAGGTGGTGTAGGTAAATCTACAGTAGCCAGTAATTTGGCTGTTGTACTTGCAAAAGATGGAGCTAAGGTGGGTCTAATTGATGCCGATATTTATGGGCCTTCTGTTCCAACCATGTTTGACCTGATAGATGCGAAACCATCTGCAGAGGAGACAGCAGATGGAAAAACTAAGATTTTACCAATTGAAAAATACGGCATTAAGCTTCTTTCTTTGGGCTTTTTTGCTGATCCTGGTCAACCAGTTCCCTGGAGAGGACCAATGGCTTCAAATGCGGTAAAGCAATTGTTTAACGATACGAATTGGGGAGAATTGGATTATTTAATTGTGGATTTGCCACCCGGAACCGGAGATATTCACATTACCATTACTCAAAGCTTCCCGATTTCGGGTGCAGTGGTTGTAACCACTCCCCAGCAGGTTGCGCTGGCCGATACACATAAAGGTTTAGCCATGTTTAGAATGCCAGGGATTAATATTCCAGTTTTAGGGGTAATTGAAAACATGTCGTATTTTACACCGGCAGAGCTACCTGATAATAGGTATTACATTTTTGGAAATGGTGGGGGAAGAAAATTAGCAGAAAGTTTTAATGTACCGTTTTTAGGTGAGATTCCGATTATTCAGAGCATCGCAGAGGCCGGAGATAACGGTAAGCCTGTGGCTTTAAATCAAAACCCACTTTTAGATGTTATATTTGGGGATATTGCAAGTAAAATTGCTCAGCAAATATCTATCAGCAATGCACAAATGGCGAATTGCTAAAAAATTACTATTTTTAAAAATTAAATTACATATAATGAATTTGACAGAGCAAGTAGAACAGGCATTAGAAACCATCAGACCATATCTTATCGCTGATGGAGGGAATGTTTCTGTTGAAGAAATTACGGACGATAAAGTGGTTAAACTTAAGCTTTTAGGTAACTGTGGTTCTTGTCCGATGAGTTTCATGACCATGAAATCAGGAATTGAACAGGCAATAATGAAGGCTGTTCCAGAAATTACTTCGGTTGTTGCGGTTAATATGGCCGAGCAAGAATAGCTTTAACACTATTTAACAAGCAGTTTTAAGTATTAAAATTACTTTTGTTTAATGAGATATTGTGTTGTCCTTCTTTTGCTTTTTTTTTCGGTAACCGCTTTTGCACAACAAAAGCCGGCACAGGATAAACTTATCCAATTTTCCGGGATTATTACAGATATCGACAGTACCAACGTTATACCTTACGTTACTATTACCAACCTATCTGCCAAGAGCAGGCGTGTTGCGGCTGATTACCGGGGGTATTTTACTTTTATAGTAAACCCGGGTGATACCATCCTTTTTACGGCCATTGGGTATAAGAAATTTTCAACAATCATTCCTGAAGGTACACCGGATAGTAAGTATACCATTATGGTTAAACTCAAGGCAGAAGTGGTTAACCTTCCTTCGGTAAGGGTTTTTCCATGGGCTACAACAGAGGAATTTACCCGTGAGTTCTTGTCTATGAAATTGGCAGATGACGATCTGGCCATTGCCAAAAAAAACCTTTCCAGGTCTTCTATCAATGGTTTAATTCAAACATTACCCCGTGATGGGCAGGAAATCGGAAGCCAGAATTACCGCTACAACTTTGATCGGATGGTTAATAAAAATATGGTTCAAACCAATCCTCTGCTGAACCCTTTTGCCTGGGGTAAATTGATGCAACAAATTTTTGATGGAGATAAGAGTCGGGTAGAGAACTAGTCTGAGTGGAGAAGCAGTAGTCTCCTTACTAGTTTATCAATGTCTGGCATCTCCTGTCCCACATCACTTGAAAATATAAAGGGGAAAATGGTAATCCATTTTCCCCTATTTGTTTCGGTTCGAAAACACTAACGTTTTTTACTTTTATTCGGGAACTTCATTTTATAATCTGTTCTGATATTCCCCTTAGAAATGGCATCCAGCTTGCTTTTAAGCATGGTTTTACGTAAAACACTTACTTTATCGGTGAATAGTTTTCCTTCAATATGGTCGTATTCGTGTTGAATTACGCGCGCAGGCATGCCGTCTACATCATCAATGTGTTCAACAAAGTTTTCGTCTAAATATTTGATTTTAATATTTGGCTTACGCATGATGTTTTCGCGGATATCCGGAATACTTAAACACCCTTCATTAAAAGCCCAGGCTTCGCCTGTTTCTTCTAATATCTGTGCATTGATAAAGACCTTTTTATATCCTGGTGTTCCATCCTCATCTTCACCGGTGTCAACAATAAATAAACGGATGGGCAGGCCAATTTGTGGGGCAGCTAAACCAACACCGCTTGCATTGTACATGGTATCGAACATATCGCTAATCAATTGTTTGAGTTCAGGATATTGCTGATCGATGTCTGTGCCAACTTTTTTTAAAACGGGGTCTCCGTAAGCTATAATGGGTAATTTCATGGTATTCTATTTATCAGATACTTATCTGAATTTTTAGTTGTGTTTTGGAGGTTCTCAACATCCATAAATATAACGGACAGCAAACCTTGATTTATATTATTTCCGGATACTTTATTTCAATATGACAGAAAAATTAATGCAAAAATAGGAATTATTCCAATATTGGGCAGAATGTGAAGGTGCTGAGTTTAGAAACGTCTAAAACATCTTCCGCAATTTGGGCAATCTCTGTTGGTGTAACCTGGTTAATCTTTTCAAAAACTCTTTCAAGCGAATCAATTTTGTTATGGTCTACAAGACTTTTTGCCATGGCAATAATTAAGCCTATGCGGTTCTCCTCTCCTAAAGCAATTTGTCCAATAAATTTGTTTTTTGCTTTTTGTAATTGCAATTCGGTAAGCGGATGATCTTTTAGCTTTTTGATTTCTTTATAAATTAAAGAAAGTGCTTTTTCCTGCTTTTCCTTATCTGTTCCAAAATAAATAGAAAAGATACCCGTATCGCTCAAAGGTGAAAAATTTGATTCAATGGTATAGGCAATCCCATACTTTTCTCTCACCTGGAGGTTGAGTATAGCGCTCATCCCGTTTCCACCGAAATAATTATTCAGGAGCATTAAGCCTGTTTTTTGCGATTCGTGTGTTGAATAGCTTTGCGAGCCCAGGATGCAGTGTGATTGCATGATCGGTTTATAAACTGTTTGATGCTGTACGGGGAGAATGATTGGCTTTTCTCTTTTTCTGACCGGTGAATTCTCAGGAACATCGGCAAAATACTTCTCCCCTTTAGTTACCAAACGCTTAAAAGAATAGTTCCCTAAAACCGCGACTACGATTTCGTTTGTTCTGTAATTGGCTTTCCTGAAGTTGATAATGTCTTCTTTAGTGAAGTTATTTACAGTATCGTTTGTGCCCAGGATATTGTTTCCCAGGGCATGGCCATCAAACAGCATGTCTTCAAAATCATCATTAATGGCTTCTTCAGGCTGATCCAGGTAAGATGCTATTTCATCCAGGATAACACCTTTTTCTTTGTCCATCTCTTCTTCCGGAAAAGTAGAGTGAAAGATAATATCGTTAAACAAATCGAGTGTTCGTTCAAGATAAGGTGTTAAAAATGAGGCATGTACACAGGTGTATTCTTTTGTTGTATATGCATTTAAGTCTGCCCCTACACTTTCTAAATGATTTAGAATCTGATTGGTGCTTCTTTTTTCAGTACGTTTAAAAATAAGGTGCTCGATAAAATGTGCCAATCCGGCCTTACCCTCTATCTCATCTCTTGAGCCTGAGTTGATGATGATACAAGCATGAGAGATGTTAGAAGCCGAAGGCACGTGTAACAAGCGAATGCCATTAGGCAGTGTATGAACATTATATTCCATTAGCGGGCAAAGATACACAACAAATTACGGTCTATTTTCTTCGCTTTGTAATTTTGGAGATTTGAGTGTTGCATTAATAATTCTAAAGGTTTTCTGTTTCTGGATAATGAATATTAAGTTCAGTAATCAATTTTTCTTTTGTTGGCTTTTTACGAATCATAAAAAAGAGATTGAGGCCCGCGAAGATCAAGAAAAATGCATTTCTGGTCATTAAAAAACCAACAATGTTGAGCAGCGCTATCCCTTCTAACAAGGCGCAGGACACTAAAAATGCACTTTGGTAAAGTGGAAATTTTACGGCTAAATTCGCATTGGGGTCAATTTTAGTGATCATATTTTTGTAAACAAAGTTGCTAGCCACAATTGATGCGATTGACAGGATTGGAAAAACGGGATTAAAAGGAGCTGTTTCCTGAAAATCGGCAGTAAAAATCATATCCTCGCGGTTGATCAGAATTGTGACTGTAGCAAATAAAAATACAGCTGTGCAAAGTGCAAAATGTATAATCTGAGTGGCTTTTATTTTGGTACTCATCTTTTTTGTTGTTATTTATTTATGCCTTCCAGTGCAAATAAAAAGGCATAGCCCAGCGCTTCTTCTTTGAGGTAATCGAACCGACCTGATGCGCCACCGTGGCCAAATTCCATGTTGGTTTTAAGCAGGAGTATATTGTTGTCTGTTTTCATGGTTCGGAGCTTCGCCACCCATTTCGCCGGCTCAAAATACTGTACCTGGCTATCGTGCAAACCTGTAGTAACCAATAAATTTGGATAGGCTTTCTTCTCTATATTTTCATATGGAGAATAGCTTTTCATATACTCATAGGCAGCCTTTTGTTTAGGATTTCCCCACTCATCAAATTCATTGGTGGTAAGCGGAATACTTTCATCGAGCATGGTATTAACTACATCCACAAAAGGAACATCGGCAATAACGCCATTCCATAAATCGGGGGCCATATTAATTACAGCTCCCATTAAAAGACCTCCTGCACTGCCTCCGTTGGCATAGAGGTGTCCTTTACTGGTGTATTTTTGATCAATCAGGTATTCGCCACAGGCGATAAAATCGGTGAAAGTGTTTTTCTTTTTCATCAGCTTACCATCTTCGTACCAATGCCGGCCCAGCTCCTGCCCTCCTCTGATATTTGCAATTGCAAATACGAAGCCGCGGTTTAACAAGCTTAACCTTACAGAAGAAAAGTATACATCCATGTTTGCTCCATAAGATCCGTAACCGTAAAGTAACAATGGGCTGTTGCCATTTTTCTTGAATCCTTTTTTGTAAACGAGAGCAATAGGAACTTTTGCACCATCACTCGCTGTAGCGAAAATACGTTCGGTTACATATTCTTTTGGGTCATATCCGCCCTGCACTTCCTGTTGCTTCATTAGCTTCTGCTCCTTTTTCTCCAGGTTATAATCATAGGTAGAAGCAGGTGTAGTGAGTGATGTATAACTATAACGAAGCGTTGCGCTTTTATATTCAGGGTTAGCGCCTACTCCTGCGTCATAAGCAGGTTCATCAAATCTAATGTAGTAGTCGGAACCATTTTTTTTAAGTACCCGCAGTTCCGTTAATCCGTTTTTTCTTTCAGATAAAACCACGTAATCCTGAAATTCTTCTGCATTTTCAAGCAATACATCCTTACGGTGTGGAATAACCTCTTTCCAGTTCTCTTTAGATGTTCGATCTAGCGGGCATTCCATTAATCGGAAATTTTTTGCATTCCAGTTGGTTAAGATTAGAAATTTATCATCTACAGGCATTACATCGTAAAGTACATCCTTTGATCGGGTTGTAAACACATTAAACGAAGTTTCCGGATGATCGGCATCAATCATTCTGGTTTCAGAAGTTAATGTGCCTTGAGAACTGACTAAAATATATTTGCCGTTTTTAGATTTGCCAACACCGATATAATTTGTATTATCTTTTTCATTATAGACCACAACATCGGCTGTACTTGCCGTGCCCAGACTATGTTTTTTTATTTTTTCGCTTAGGAGCGTCGAAGGATTGTTGGCCGTATAGAACAAGGTCTTATTATCGTTTGCCCAAACTGCCCGGCCGCTTGTATTGGTTACTGCATCATTGTAGATTTCTCCGGTTTCCAGGTTTTTGATATGGATGGTATACTGACGGCGCGAAACTTTGTCTACACCAAAAGCAAGTAATTTATTATCAGGACTGATACTGAAACCTGTAGCGCTGTAATAAGCATGCCCTTTAGCCAGGTCGTCTATATCTAAAAGTATTTCCTCTGCTGCGCTTAGGCTACCTTTTTTCCGACAATATTTAAAGTACTGTTTACCATCTTCAGTTCTTGAATAATAAAAATAGCCATTTTTAAAAACAGGCACAGACTCGTCTTTTTCTTTAATTCTGCCCTTCATTTCTTTAAAAAGGTTGGCCTGAAATTGGTCTGTACCTTTCATCACTGTATCCAGATAGGCATTTTCAGCTTTCAGATAGTTTACTACTTTGGTGCTATCTGGCCCTTTTTTAAAATAATCTATCATCCAATAATAGTTGTCTGTTACCGTATCGCCATGAATAACTCTTTGGTGAGAAATGATGTCGGCTATCGGTGCTTTGGCCTTGGGCCACTTATAAGGTTCCATTGTTTTTCTTTTGGGGTTATTGCAGGCACCGATTGTGCCACAAATAACCAGTGTACAGAGAATGCGTTTCATCTCGGTTGGATTTAGGTAATTGCAATTTATAAAAACTGTGTCAATAAACAGCTATAGGTTTGCTTGGAATTTTCCATCAAAATGGATGCTACACCATCAAAATAGAATGGATTTTAAAGAAATGGGTTTGAAATTTGCATTTTTCGTAAAAAAGTGGCTGAATGGCCAGAATATTAACAATTTAGAACAAAAGGTGGTAAATTGCAAAACCAAACTGATACGCGTATAATAATGAAATTAGGGTATAAAAAAATTGTTGTAAAAGTAGGTTCCAATGTTATTACACAGGCAAATGGATTACCAGATGAAAAAAGAATTCAACATCTGGTTAATCAATTGGCTGAAATTAAAAAACAAGGAATCGAAGTTATTTTAGTTTCTTCAGGTGCCGTTGCCTCTGGCCGGAGTTTGATCAAAGTTTCTGAAAAACAAGATGCAGTTACTACCAGACAATTATTGGCCGCTATAGGGCAGGTTAAGCTGATTAATACTTATTCTAATTTTTTTAATGCACATGCGATACAATGTGCCCAGGTATTGGTTACTAAGGAGGATTTTCGTGACCGGGCACACTATCTGAACATGAAAAACTGCATGGAAATCCTCCTTCAAAATGCAGTAATTCCGGTGGTAAATGAAAATGATGTGGTATCGGTAACAGAGTTGATGTTTACGGATAATGATGAGTTGGCCGGATTAATTGCTTCCATGCTGAATGCTGATGCCTTAATTATCCTTTCAAATGTTAACGGTATTTATAACGGAGACCCTAAAGCACCGGGATCAGAAGTTATTCAGGAAATTTCCGGCTCTGTTTCAAACCTGGCCAATTTTATCAGTACAGGTAAATCACAGTTTGGGCGTGGTGGAATGATAACTAAATCAACCATGGCCCATAAGGTAGCCAAGCTTGGTATTAATGTGCATATTGCAAATGGTACAACAGATGATGTGTTACTCAACTTGCTGAATAAGCAAATTGTGCATACCCGTTTTGTACCCGAAAAGAGTAAATCTGGGAAAAAGAAATGGATTGCGCATTCTGAAAATTCAGCTACGGGAATAGTAAAACTCAATGAGGGTGCAAAAGCGGTATTAACTTCTGGAAAGGCAACCAGTTTACTGCCGGTAGGGATCGTCCAAATCGAATCTGATTTTCTAAAGGGCGATATTATTAAAATTGTTGATGAAGAAAACAACCTTATTGGTTTAGGGATAGCAGAATATGGTTCGGATAAGGCCAGAGAGCGGATAGGCCAGAAAAAACAAAAGGCTTTGGTACACTACGATTATTTTTATTCAGCAATATAAAGTCGCATGGATGGGGCGAATAAGGAATAAGGAGAAATGCAAGCTGTGGTAGCGGCCTAAGGTAGTTAGAGATACAAAGTATAAAGAAAATTATAAAATGAATTATATATCATACTTCGAGAAAGCACAAAAAGCAAGTCGTTCAATGGCCGGTATAGGCAAAGAACAGACCGATTTAGTGTTAAAGGAGCTGGCAGAAGCCTTAGTGCTTCACAGTGCCGAAATTTTAGCTGAAAACCTTAAGGATTTAGCCAGAATGCCCATCGAAGATCCTAAATATGATAGATTAAAATTAAGCCAGGAACGTATTCAGGGTATTGCAAATGATATTAAAAGCGTTGCAGGCTTAACCAGTCCTTTAGGTGAAATTCTTTCCGATAAGACTTTAGAAAATCAACTGCATATTCAGAAAATCAGGGTTCCGCTGGGTGTTATTGGTGTGATTTATGAAGCTCGCCCGAACGTTACTGCCGATGTGTTTTCATTATGCTTTAAAACCGGAAATGTTGCCGTTTTAAAAGGCGGAAGTGATGCCGAGTTTTCAAATTTAGCCATTACGAAGGTAATCCAATCGGTATTAAGCAAGTATGAAATTAATCCCGATGTTTTAACCTTATTGCCAGCTGAAAGGGCGGCAACTGAAGCCTTATTAAATGCAGTTGGTTTCGTTGATGTACTCATTCCACGGGGAAGTCAGTCGTTAATTAGCTATGTAAGAGCGGAAAGCAAAATTCCTGTAATAGAAACGGGAGCCGGAATTGTACATACTTATTTTGATGAATCGGGGGATCTGGAAAAAGGAAAGGCCATCGTTTTCAATGCCAAAACCAGAAGAGTGAGTGTTTGTAACTCGCTGGATTGTTTATTGATCAATCAAAATCGTTTAGCGGATTTACCGGCACTTTTATCACCGTTGGCGGATGGACAAGTAGAACTTTTTGCCGACCAGAAGAGTTACGAAATTTTAAAACATACTTATCCTTCTACGCTGTTAAATCAAGCTAAGCCCGAGCATTTTGGAACAGAATTTCTATCATTAAAGTTAGCTGTAAAAACTGTAAGTGATTTAGAAGAAGCTTTAAATCACATTGCAGATTACAGCTCTAAGCATAGCGAGGCCATTATTTCTGAGGATGCCGATCATATAGCGAAATTTTTAAATCAGGTAGATGCTGCGGCGGTTTATGCCAATGCCTCCACAGGGTTTACGGATGGGGCACAATTTGGGCTTGGTGCCGAAATAGGGATCAGTACACAAAAGCTACATGCCCGCGGACCAATGGGTTTAGATGAATTAACCAGTTATAAATGGGTGGTTCAGGGTGATGGGCAGATTAGGAAGTAAATTAGATAGCGTTTCAAAGATTGATCTGTATCGTAGCGAAGAATCCCAGGCTTCCTACAAGTCGAAGGTTTCTCCTCTTTCGGGAACAGTAGCATTAAAACCTTCTTCCTTTATAGCAGCGCTCAGGCTTTGCAGGCTTTTATCTTCTCCATGAACAAGAAAAACCTGTTTAGGTTGTCCGGTTTGCCTGATCGTTTTGAGCAGGTCATCGTGGTCACCATGACCGCTAAGTAAATCAGTTTGCCTGATTGTTGCATAAACCATTAACTCACGATCTTTAATCCGCACAATGGGCGCACCACTTAAAAGTTTGTAACCCAGTGTTCCTTTGGCACAGTAGCCTATGAAAAGAATGGTACAATAGTAATTTTGGATATTATAGTATAAATGATCCTGGATTCTACCCCCTTCTAACATTCCTGCAGAAGAGATAATGATGCAGGGATCAAAGTAGTTGGAAACATCCTTACTTTCTTTCATGGTTTGAACATACGCCAGGTGTTCAAACTCAAATTCATCTCCCATGGTTTGGTAAAAGTCTTTAGCTTCCTGATTAACCAAATTGTGGTGCTTGCGGTATACTTCTGTTGCCTGAATAGCCATTGGGCTATCCACAAAAATTTGGATGGGTGGTAAAAGTTTTTTACTGAAAATCTGATTGAGTGCAAAAACGAGGGACTGCGTGCGACCTATGCTAAAAGCGGGGATAATTAACCGCCCGGGAGTTTTAATGCAAGCCTCGGTTATCTCTTTGATTAATCTTTCTTCGAGGGTTTCATTTTTGGAGTGATATCTTCCGCCATATGTTGCCTCACTGACCAGATAATCTACCGGAGGTAAAGGTTCAGGGTTCACTAAAACAGGATAATTTTGTCGGCCAATATCCCCTGTAAAAGCAATTTTCTTTTCAGTACCATGATCATTGATGCTGATTACAGCAGCCGCTGCGCCAAGCAAATGCCCCATCGGAACAAAAGTTAAACTAATATCTCCGGTAATCTGAAAAGGCTTGTTAAAGGCTATGGTCACAAAACGATCTATGGTATCCATTACATGTTTATGGAGATATAAAGGTTTTGGTCCGTTGAAGTGACCTCGTTTAGTGCGTGGTTTACGGCTCTGCTTACGTAAAAAAAGTTCTACAGAATCAAAAAGAAGAATGGAGGTTAAGTCTGCTGTTGGAGGAGTACAGAGTACCTGGCCTTCAAAGCCAGAGCGAACCAGTGTTGGCAGGTTTCCTGAATGATCGATATGCGCATGGGTGAGGATAACCAGGTTAATGGTTGCTGGATCAAATGGAAAGAATTGATTCTCTTCCTGATATGTTTCCTTTTCGTAGTCTAAACCGCAGTCGATTAATATTTTATAATGCCCAACTTCGAGCAAATGCATACTTCCGGTTACCTGTTGTGCCGCACCCCAAAACGTTAACTTCATCTTCAATTTGTTAGGTAAATACCCCGTAAAGTAATACAATTAGCGGTATTTTGAAACAGGCGCAAGTAATTTTTTAGCGATTAACTTTATATCTACTTCAAAAAGATAGTTTTATCTTTATCCAAAATTTATTGTCATGCAAGAACCTTTTGATGTAGAAGTTGGAAACGAAACCTATGCCGTGTTTCCAGAGGGAAATGATACTTACACCATTTTTAAGAATGGTAAAGAATATATCCAAATAATTAAAGATACTTCATCCATCTGGTTAAAAATGGATTATAAAACCGAACTTCCGATTTTTGAAGAAGACGAAGAGGTTAATGCCATTGGAAAAGCAATTAACGAATATGTGCCTGATGAAGAAGAGGATGATTTAGAGGATTAAAAAAAGGGTTCCGATTTCGGAACCCTTTTTTGATTATCTGGTACAATCTGCGGTCCATGTTTCGCCGCCCCGTACTACTAACATTTTTAATGTACTGGCATTAATTGTAATTCCGGTAACCCCCGTTCCAACACTCACATAAGTGTTATCACCTGATTGCTCGAATTTTACACCTGTAATGTCCGGAATACCGCTACCAAAGTAGAAGTTGTAAGTTTCACCCACTTTACTCACTGTCACTTTCCCATCAGAACTATTAATGGTTGTTTCACTGTTTTTGTAAGAAACTGTTCCTTTGTAAGTCCCCACGAAAAAATCTCTGTCTGCAGGATCCGTATCTTTTTTACATGATACCATAACTGTTAATGCTATTAATAGCATACTGAAAATTTGAACTGTCTTTTTCATCTCTTTATCTTTTATGTTTTTCAATTTTTTGATGAAATTCAGTCAACCGTTTTTCCGGACAAATCAATTGACTTATTTCCATCAGAGGTAGTTTTGATGTGACAAGGGAATGACAAAGGTTGTGCCAAAAACCACAACTTTTCGCATTAACAACGGGCTTTGTAACGAATATGTTAATTTTAATTAATTGATATACAGTTGTTTATATTATTTTCTTTGGCTAAGAATTGAAAAGTGTTTTTTGAATGAAATGCGCATTTAAGAAGCAAAGCAATAGACCCAAAAAGCAATCACATTTGAGGTTATGGCAGGCTAAATCTTAATGATGATTTTGTGTTTTAAATGGTTTTATTTTCCAGCCCATCCCGAGCGGTCTAAGCTTCGGTAGTTGATGGCCTCTGCAAGGTGCTCCAGTTCTATCTGCTCGCTGTTGGCTAAATCGGCAATCGTTCTGGCTACTTTTAATATCCGGTCATATGCCCTTGCCGATAATCCTAATTTTTCCATAGCAGTTTTCAAGAGCATAATACCCGATTCATTGATGGCACATACTTTCCGTACCATTTTGGGGTTCATTTGTGCATTGTAATGCAGGTTATTATTCGCTGCAAACCTAAGGTCCTGGATTTCCCGGGCAACAATAACCCTTTCTCTGATGGATTCACTTTTTTCTGTATCTTGTGTAGAAGACAGTTCGGTAAAATTTACTGGAGTTACCTCCACATGTAAGTCAATTCGATCCAAGAGTGGCCCCGATATCTTACTGAGGTACTTTTGAACTACCCCAGGCGCACAAACACATTCTTTTTCCGGATGGTTAAAAAAACCGCATGGGCAGGGGTTCATGGAGGCCACAAGCATAAAGCTGGCGGGATACTCAACAGAAAATTTGGCTCTTGATATGGACACTTGACGATCTTCAAGGGGTTGTCGCATTACTTCCAATACTGTTCTTTTAAACTCAGGAAGCTCATCTAAAAACAGAACGCCATTATGGGCCAGCGATATTTCACCAGGTTGAGGACTCATCCCTCCGCCAACCAGCGCCACGTCGCTGATGGTATGGTGTGGACTACGGTAGGGCCTTACAGTCATCAAAGCATCTGCAGCGGTAAGTTTTCCTGCAACAGAATGAATCTTTGTGGTTTCAATTGCCTCATTTAAATTTAATGGCGGCAGTATGGTTGGAAGGCGTTTGGCTAACATTGTTTTTCCGGCGCCGGGTGGGCCGATCAGGATTACATTATGCCCACCTGCAGCAGCTATTTCTAAAGCTCTTTTAATGTTTTCTTGTCCCTTTACATCTGCAAAATCATGATCATAATTGCTGATATTTTTTAAGAATTCTTCATGTGTATTTACTTTAACCGGTGTTAACGTTTCAGTTTGGTTAAAAAATGAGATTACCTGAGCCAGGTTTTCTACACCATAAGCATGAAGTTGCTCTACTATTGCTGCCTCTCTAACGTTTTGTTTTGGAAGGATAAACCCCTTCATACCCTCCTGCTGGGCTTGTATAGCAATGGGTAAAGCGCCTTTAATCGGTTGTATATTGCCATCAAGGGAGAGCTCTCCCATAATAAAATAACTGGCTAACTCGTCGGAGGGAATCTGACCAGATGCGGCGAGTACTGATATTGCAATGGGAAGATCGTAGGCGGAGCCCTCTTTACGGATATCTGCTGGCGCAAAATTAACGACAATTTTTTGTCTGGGCATGCGATAACCGGCAGCATGAATAGCACTTTCAACTCTTTGAAGACTCTCTTTCACTGCATTATCGGGCAGGCCCACCATATAGTATTTGTTTCCCTTGCTAATGTTAACCTCAATGGTTATGGTGAGGGCATTTACGCCATAAACGGCACTCCCGTATGTTTTTACAAGCATTAATTTAAGCTAAAATAAAACGGGATGTTTGGTTTTTAGGGGAGATTGATTTACGAATATAGAAATTGTTTGGTATAATTAAAGTGACTAATCCGTTATTTTAGGGCAAAAAAAATCCCGGTCATCATGATCGGGATTTATATATTTTTTGAATGGGCTAGCGCTTTCCAAAAGGCATTTTTGGCATTCCCTTCATCATGGCTGCAGCCGCAGCCGGGTTAGAGAATTGTTTCATCATTTTACGCATATCTTCAAACTGCTTGAGCAACTTGGTAACCTCTTCGATTTTAGTGCCTGAGCCTTTTGCAATACGCAAACGACGGCTTTGTTGAATAACATCCGGATTTTCTTTTTCGTATTGTGTCATGGAGCTGATAATGGCTTCAATTGATTTAAAAGCATCATCAGGAACATCAACGTTCTTCATCATTTTGCCCACTCCCGGAATCATGCCCATCAAATCTTTCATGTTACCCATTTTTTTGATTTGTTGGATCTGATTATAGAAGTCGTTAAAATCAAACTTGTTTTTACGGATTTTCTTCTGTAATTCAGCGGCTTCTTTCTCATCAAACTGCATTTGAGCACGTTCAACAAGGGAAACCACATCACCCATTCCCAAAATACGCGAAGCCATACGGTCTGGATAAAAAACATCCAGTGCTTCCATTTTCTCTCCGGTACCAATAAACTTAATGGGCTTATTAACTACTGACTTAATCGAAAGGGCTGCACCACCGCGGGTATCACCATCAAGTTTAGTTAATACAACACCTGTAAAATCTAAACGATCGTTAAACACTTTGGCTGTGTTAACTGCATCTTGTCCGGTCATGGCATCAACCACGAATAAAATCTCGTTCGGGTTGGTTTGCGCCTTAACCTCAGAAATCTCATTCATTAAAGATTCGTCAATGGCTAAACGACCAGCGGTATCGATAATGATTACATTATTTCCGTTTTGTTTACCGTGGGCAATACCTTCTAATGCAATACCAACAGGATCCTTAGAATCGCGGTTTGCATATACCGAAACGCCTACAGAAGTACCTAAAACCTCTAACTGATCAACAGCTGCAGGGCGATACATATCACCGGCAACCAATAATGGTTTTTTGCCTTTTCCTTTTAAATGAAGGGCTAATTTACCTGCAAAAGTGGTTTTACCCGCACCATTTAAACCTGCAATTAAGATAACTGTTGGGTTGGCTTTGGTATCTAACTCAGTAACTTCACCACCCATCAGGGCAGCAAGCTCATCGTTCATAATTTTTGTGAGCAATTGCCCTGGAGAAACCGCTGTTAATACGTTTTGTCCTAAAGCTTTTTGCCTTACCTCATCAGTAAATGATTTGGCTGTTTTATAGTTAACATCGGCATCTAATAATGCTTTACGGATTTCTTTCATGGTTTCTGCCACGTTGATTTCCGTAATACTGCCTTGTCCTTTTAATACTTTAAACGCTCTGTCTAGCTTGTCCTGTAAATTATCAAACATCTTTTTTTAAGCTAAAAGCCTGTTGCCCATTGCAAAAAGCTTCTTGTTTTTAATAAAAGGCAAATGTATCAAATTTTGATTGTAAATCTTTGCTGCTCAAATCAAAACTTTAAATCTTACACAGATTATATTTTTCTTGTGGTGCAACATATCTCTATGCTTAGGGTCTTATGCTTATTAACCTAAACAAATGAAACGCGGCGCATTCTTAATTTTTGTATTTATTTACTCCTTCTGCCATGCACAAGACCCGGCAAAACAAAAGCAATTAAATGCTGTACGGGTAGCTGAAACACCAAAAATAGATGGTCTATTGGATGATGCCTGTTGGATGAACGTGCCTTTGGCGACTGACTTTTTTGAAATCAGGCCTGTTCCGGGAAGAGTGGAAACCAAAGACAGGCGCACAGAAATGAAAGTAGTTTACGATGATATTGCGGTTTACGTTTACGCCAGAATGTACGATCACCCGGATAGCGTATCCCATGAACTGGTTTCCCGGGATAATATCGGGAATGCTGATTTCATTTCAATCATTGTAGATCCATTTTATGATAAAATGAATGGGAATGGATTTTTCGTTACAGCTGCGGGTGTGCAATTTGATGCCAAATATTCTCAGGTTGGAGATGAAGATCCTAATTGGAATGCCGTTTGGGAGAGCGCGGTAAAATTGGATGATAAAGGTTGGACCTGCGAAATGAAGATTCCTTATTCTGCATTACGTTTTTCTGGTAAAGATGTTCAAAACTGGGGGCTTAATTTTAGCAGAAGAATACAAAGAAGCAATACGCAAACCTTTTGGAATTTTGTTGACCCAAAAGTAAGTGGCTTTATCAATCAGGAAGGATTATGGATGGGCGTTAAAAATATTAAACCACCTTTAAGATTATCCTTTTCACCATATGTTTCTGCCTATGTAAACCATTATCCCATTAACCAGCCGGGAATTAAAAATACTACTGCCCGGTTTAATGGTGGTATGGATGTAAAATATGGAATCAATAACAGTTTTACCCTGGATATGACCCTGGTGCCTGATTTTGGACAGGTTCAGTCGGATAATCGCATCCTTAACCTCACTCCTTTTGAAGTGAAATTTAATGAAAACAGGCAGTTTTTTACAGAGGGTACAGAACTTTTTAATAAAGGAGATCTTTTTTATTCTAAAAGGATTGGATCTATTCCTTCTTATTACGACTATACAGGGATTAAGGACGGTGAAACGATTGTGAAAGACCAGAAAGAGGCCAAGGTGTTAAATGCAACCAAGATCTCAGGGCGAACAGCCAGGGGCCTGGGGATCGGTATTTTCAACGCCATAACCAATGGGATGGGAACTGAAGTTGAAGATGCCCAAGGTAACCTGAGGATGGAAGAAACCCAACCCCTAACCAATTACAACATTTTGGTCTTCGATCAATCTTTAAAGAACAATAGCTCGGCCACCTTCATTAATACCAATGTTTTAAGGCAAGGAAGTGCATATGATGCAAATGTTACAGCCCTTTTATTTAACTTAAACAATAAGAAAAATGTTTATTTCGTGAATGGGGAGGCAAAAATGAGTTCTTTGAGGGGAGAAGAAAGTCATACCGGATATAGTTATGCTTTCAGATTTGGGAAGCAAAGTGGTAATTTCACGTGGAACTATCAGCAGAAATATGCTGATGATCAGTTTGATCCATCAGATATGGGTTTTTTTACCAATAATAACTTCCTCGATCAACGGCTTGGTTTTGGCTATAATATTTACAAGCCAAGCAAGTTTTATAACCAATGGGAAAACTGGTTTAATATGATTTATTCCCGGAGAGCTACACCGGGTGCTTACCAAAGTTTCACCACAAATGTTGGTTCCTGGATGCAGTTTAAAAATCTTTGGTCGGCAGAGTTCGATGCAAGTTACAATGCAAAGCGAAACGATTTCTATGAAGCAAGAAACGGGCAGGTTTATAAAGCGCCGGAAAGTTATGGGGTAGCTTTATATGTGAATCCTAACCGGGCAAAGGCCTATAATTTTGGCGGGAACATCCGGTTTTGGCAACAAATGCTTTTTAAAGGGAAGGAATATAACTTCTATTTGTTCCAGAATTTCAGGTTGAATGATAAGGTGGCCTTTGGCCTGGATTTAAACTTCAATCCCAATTATAATTATGTGAATTGGGTAACTACACAAGGTAGCCAATCTTTTTTTTCCCGTTATGACAGGCGCACCGTAGAAAACTCTTTTGACGCCAAATATACTTTTACCAATAAAATGGGGGTTACAGTTGTATTAAGACATTATTGGAGTGACAGGCGAAATAAAGAGTTCTTTGTATTAAAACCAGATGGAGATTTAACCAATTATAGTGGGCCAACCTTATCCGGACTGGATAGAAACTATAACGTTTTTAATATCGATTTGATTTACGTGTGGCAGTTTGCACCAGGTAGCGAGTTATCATTATCTTATAAAGATGCTGCAGAAACCAGCCATAATTATTATACCCAGCGCTACAACAAAAATCTTCAGGGAATTTTAGCTGCGCCGCAAAATAATAGCTTATCAGTAAAGGTTTTATACTATATTGATTATTTGAATTTAAAACGAAAGAAAAAAGCTTAAGTAAACTAAAATTACCTCGCTTTGCCTGGACTGATGCCAAATTTCTTACTAAAAGCGGTACTAAAATGTTGTACTGAAGAATAACCCAGATCATCAGAAATGTGCTTAATGTCTAAAGCGCTTTCTTCCAATAATTCTTTGGCCTTCATAAGTTTATAATCACTCAGATAGCCAAAAACAGTATTCTGAAAAATTTCTTTGAAACCCTGTTTGAGTTTAAATTCGTTAATCCCTGCAATTTTTGCCAATGCGGATAAAGAAGGTGGTTGGTTAGCGTGTTCTATTAAATATTCTTTGGCATAATAAACCCTATCCTTATCATAAGCAGATTTGAGGCAGGCTTTTACTGGTTTTTTGGCAGCCAGTTCAAAAGCCTGTGCTTGTAAGGCCAGAAGCTCAAGGCATTTGGATTGTAGAAATAAAAGCTTTAAACTGCCTGTAAAATGGCAATTCATAATGTCTCTGATGCAGCTGTGCATGGCCAGGCTTATGGGCAGATTTTCGGCCGAAAGTTCTACTGCATGGTTACTCATGATATCTTCGGCAAACTTTTTAAGTAATGCGCTGCTTTCGCTGGTGAGGTCAATAAATTTTTCACGTTGAAAATGTACCTCAAAAAATTTACACTGCTGGTCTGTTGGGAATTCGGCAACGCCATCAAAATCCGGGGTATAAATAATGTTGTGCTGATTGGCTTTAATGGCAACTTTTTTCTGTGTTAAGTAGTTCTCCATTATCCCGCCTCCGGTAAGTGAAAAATGAAGTTCTACCAACTCTGGCTCATCAAAAGATTTTATTCTCAGGCGACTCTTTTTTACCAGCATATCACCATAAACAATAAAAACACCCGAAAAGGCAATCTGTACCAGTTCTGCATCACCAAAAGGGAAGCTGTATTTTTCCCTTCTTTCGGTAACCATTGCCTGGTTTAACTCTAAACTGGTAATGTGGTTACCCACATCATAGCGCTGATTAGACTCGTCGTAAATGCTTAATGCCATAAAATCCCTTTCATGTAAATTTTAATCCTTTTGATGTAAAATGAACTCAGCATTAGACCCTTACTTTTGGCCAAAGTTACTAAAGAAATAGCATACTATGCCCAAATTACCCTCATGGCTGGCAGATACAATGGAAAAAATCATCAGCAATAAAATACATACCGTAGAAGTTATCGGAACAAAAATGCTCAGTAACAATGTGAAATCTGTTACCCTTAAGGGCGATTTTAGCAGTACTCATTTTGAACCTGGAAATGAGGTGTTGTTTAGGGTAAATGCGAATGAATACAGGCATTATACCCTTGCAGATTTTGATCAGGCAGCGAGCACCTGCCAGATTATTTTTTATCTCAACAGCCAGGGTCCGGGCCACAATTTTGCTGTTAACATGCAAACCGGAGATCAACTTAAACTTATAGCAGATCATGCTAAGGTAGGCTATCAAAACGACTCGAATCAGCATTTCTTCTTTGGAGATGAAACCAGCATGGGTTTGTATGAGTGGCTGGGGAAAAAGGCATTAGACGATGACGCCGAATACTTCGGAATTTTAGAGATGAAAGCCGAAAACCTGGATTCGGTAGCTAAGTTAAAGTTGTTAATTGATGCTGTACCAGCAGATGTTGATGCCCCTGCCCAAAACGCTATAACCTGGATGGAAAACATGCATCCCAAATGCTGGGAAATGTGGAAAGATGCTACATTTTACCTCACAGGCAGGGCAAAATCTGTACGCCAGTTTAAAAAATACCTCAAGCAAAGAGGCGTAAGCTTTAAACAAATTGTAAGCATGCCTTACTGGGAATTGGGAAGAATTGGCGGAGCTTAAAAACTATCTTGGGAAAGTAAAAGCAAAACCCAGAGCCAGTGTTTGACTGGCCTGTACCTTATCTGTTCCGGTATCCTTATCGAACAGCATTACGCCCGTTAAGCTGGTGTTCATAAAACGATTGATTTTAGCCGTTAAAGCAACGTCTAAACGATGGTCAATTCTCGACCATTCAAAGTCTTCGTAAGGAATGAACATCTGGTACCTGGCTTTAAGGTTCGTGTTGGTAAAAATGTCTTTATCAAACGCACTTACCACCTGGAATGCCAGCTCATTTTTAACCTTTTTGCCATATTCTACGCCATAAACACTCGCTTTTGGTGGTTTATTCGGGTCAGGATCATTAAAAAGGTCTTTGTCTAACACAAAAGTTTGACGGGCTGTACCTGTACCAATACGGGTAGAGAAGTATTTAACAGGCTTATATTCGAAACCTATTGACTCTGTTAAATAACCAGGACCCATAAATTTTGAAATTAAGGTTGCTTCTTCAGCACCATTTACGGTTTTGTAGGAGTAACCGTTATCAAATTGAGACTCGAAGTTTAAGGAACCGAAGAAAAACCAGTTTTTAGACAATTGAAAAGAAGCTTTGTGATCCCAGAAAATACGGTCGTTGGTTTTCTTTTGAATCTGATCTTTATTCTTGATTTTCCCGTATTGCAAAATAAGCTCTGTTACGTAACTGTAGCTGTTTTTATTGTATTCTGCTTTCCAATTCAATAATCCGCCTACTGCAATCGAGTTTACACCACCACCTTTCCAGTTGTTACTAAACTGTGCCTGGTTAACATTGATACCGATATTGGTTCTGGTTTTCCAATAATTAACTTTGGCATTCACCACGTAAGGCTTAAGCTTAACCGGCTCGAAGTTTAAAGGGCCCTGTCTGCTGGGTAGCGGACTGCGCTTTAACTTAATTTCTAAGCCTTTGGTATTGATGGGTAGGGTATCAATTTCCTGCGCTTGTGATTTTGTTGAGCAATAAGTTAGAACTATGATTATGGCAGCTAAACAGTTTTTCATTACCTACAAAGAAAAAGAAAATTAGTTAGAGATAAAAGTTTTCTATTGTGTATCAGTCTTTTTTATGGTACCGAATTCTTTAAGCCAGGCGTACCAATTTCTTTGTTTCAGGTAGTTGAGGTTGTGTTCGTGGCGGTAAGCTTCCCTTTCAAAAGCGATGTTTTTATAAGCCAGATAATGTTTTTTATATCGGATGAGGTTGATGAGATACAGCAGAAAATAGAGGATGTAAAAAGGTACTATGAGCAGCTCAAGCTGTTGTCTTAAATGTATTTTCTCATGGTTAATAATCTCCTTGTCGTTTTTAAATCTGGCAGATTTAAGCAGGATAAACGGAAATATTGCCATTCCGGCGGCCGGTAATTTCTTGATAATAAATACTGGCGCTTTCACAGTTTCTCTATCGTTAATTTAGGCAGTGGAGGGAGTTGCAATGCCTTTGGATTTAGCCGATAACTTTTATATGCATTGCGGATAAAGGTATTGAAAGAATAATCTGTAGCATCCAATACGAACTGATAAGTTGGACGGTACTGCTGCATGAAGTCTACGAGTTCATCATCTTTAATGCCTAATATTTGCCTGACCAGATTGGCATTAAATCTATAATCGATTAAATCTTCACGATAGTCTTTTTCCAATATTTTTTGAAGATGACGTGCATTTCTCCCCTGCCTGCTCAGTAAATTATAAATGGCATCAATGCCCAAGCCTACACCTCCATTACCCAGGCTAAGCAAATCTTTACTACTTCCCTTTTGGGTTTGGTACCTGAATTCCTTTACATTTTTTTCATATTGCTGCTGGGGCGATAATCTTTTTTGTTGAATCACTACATCACGAAGCCTGATACCCAGCGATTTTAGTTGAAAATATGCTGCTGACTGACCTTTAAATACGATTGTATCTACTCCGTAACCGGTAAGTGCCGCAACTAACGTATCGCCTGGTATGGCTACAGTACTGAATTCGCCTTTGGTATTGTTATATAAACCATCGCGGGTACGCAAATTGTAAATGTAAACCTTAGCCAATCTTTGTTTAGTTTCCTTATCAATAACAATACCCTGCACAGATTTAGTTTGTGCAAAGAGCATCGATGTGGAGCCCAGGAAAACAATAATCGCTATAAAAAATTTCATCAGGCTACAAAGCTACAAATAACCGCAGGTTTAGGTTTCAGATTAACATTATTTAACCTTCAATACCTGCCCAAGTTTAATTCCGTCACCTGCAATTTCGTTTAACATTTTAAGTTCATCAACACTTAAATTAAATCGCTTTGCAATGTTATAGAGCGTATCGCCTTTTACAACGGTATAGGTGCCATCTGCCGTAATGGGTTTTGCTCCTGCCGGAGGAGTGGCTACTGGTGTAAATTTTTTGGTTTCCTGGCCTATGTTTTGATTAATTTCTGTAAATACGCGATCTTCCCGTGCAATTTTTTGCTTTTCGCTTTCCGATTGATCATATTGATAAAGCTGGTATTTTTCAATCATGTTGATTAACAAATCGGGGTAGCGGGGATTGGTTGCATATCCGGCCGTTTTAAGCCCTTGCGCCCAGCTCTTGTAGTCGTTTTTATCTAATTGAAAAAGAAAGCTGTAACGTTTGCGTTTTAAAAATTCTGAGTGGTCTTTAAAAGATTCCCGGGCATCTTTATAAACACGGAAGCAATCATTTTTTTGGTCATCATCGCGGAAATAGTTTTTTCCTTTCCAATCAGATGTACATTTAATGCCGAAATGGTTATTGGCATATTTGGCCAGATCACTGTTGCCACTTCCCGATTCCAAAATTCCCTGGGCTAATGTTATACTTGCAGGAATTCCATATGCATTCATCTCTTCTATGGCTACGGCCTTAAACTCATCTATATAGCTGAGCGTATTGTAGCTTTTATAGTTGTTATTGTTGGCTTTATTAGCTTCTTTTTCTATTTGTTTATTGTTTTTTGAAAACTTGCGGGTGGAGCAAGCACTGAAAAAAAACATTAGAAAAGCTAAACAAGTTAACGAAATGGAAGATCGGAGAATAGAATGGCGAGTTGAAGACATTTTTTTAAAATATAGCAATGGTATTGATTTTAAGCAGCAAACTAAAAACGAAGTTTCTGCCCGATTTTAAGATTGGCTTTTTTCAGGTTGTTCTTTTGCATTAACGATTTAACTGTTGTGCCTTTCTTTTTGGCAATAATACTCAAATTATCCCCGGTTTTAACCGTGTAAGTTTTAGAAGTTCTGCTGCGGCTTTTTTTATGATAAACAGGTTTTGTATAAACCGGCTCTTCGTATCCCTCAGGGCGTTCATCATACTGGTAAAGTTCGTACTTTTTAATGAGTGCAATTACCTGACTTGCCCAGCTGCGGCTATGTGCATAGCCACATCTTTGAATGCCCCTTGCCCAGCCTTGATAGTCGTATTGGTCGTATTTTTCGAAGAGGTTGTTAAATGGTGAGCGGGTTTCCATAATCTCTACAAAATGGCTGTAAGATTCGTCCGCATTGGAATAATCGCGGTAAGCAGATCGGATTTCTTCATTGTTATTAGGGCCTTTTACCCCAAAATGATTGTTTAAATGTTGGGCAATGCGGCTATTTCCCGATGCCGATTCATGAATGGCTACTGCTAAAATAACACTCGCTGGTATTTTATGATCGCGCATTAAATCCTGAGCATAATCAGCATGTTCTTCAATGTATTCTGCTGTGTCTTGTGCTTTTGCGAAAGTTGCTGCCAAAAGTAAAAGGCAAAGGGTAAATATTTTCATTCTAATTAGTGTTATAGTGGTACGATTGGTTATTTTCCGCTCATATCTCTCCTCTCCAATCTCAGCTATCAATTTTCCTGATCACAAATAAGCCATCTCTTACGGGTAAAATCATTTTCTCTACCCGATCGTCTGCCGCGATCTTATCATTAAAATTAGTAATATTCCTGGTGTCTTTATCTTGTTGATTATGAAGTACTTTTCCACTCCATAGTACATTATCCACAATGATGATTCCACCCGGGCGAACACGATCAAAAATCAAATCGTAATAAGTGCCGTTATTTTTCTTGTCTGCATCGATAAAAATCAGATCAAAAACTTCATCTAACTCATTTATGGTTTGCGTTGCATCTCCAAGAATATAATTGATTTGACTGTTGTAAGGAGATTGGGCAAAATTGCTTCGCACCATCTCTTCAAGCTCCAGGTTAATATCTAAAGTATAAAGGATGCCGTCCTTTGTTAAACCTTCTGCCAGGCATAAAGTAGCATAGCCGGTAAAGGTTCCAATTTCAAGAATTCTTTTTGGGGAGACCATTTTACTCAGGAAACTTAATACACGCCCCTGGTAATGCCCGGAGAGCATCCGGGGCATCAATACTTTTAAATTGGTTTCTCTGTCTATTTGTTGCAGGAGCTCACTTTCTGGCTCACAGTAGCGAAGGAGTAATTGTTGTAAATCGTCGTTTATCAGGCTCATGTGTCGGATTATAAACGGTTGCTTTCCATAAAATATTGTAAAATGATCGTAGCCGATATGGTATCAACACGTTCTTTATTCTGTCGGTCGGATTTTTTTAACCCACTTTGCATGATGGTTTGATGGGCCATTTTGGAAGTAAAACGCTCATCTACCCAGTGTTGTGGAATACCTGGAAAGGTTTTTTTCAGTGTGGTTGAAAATCCTTTAACGTGCTGTGCAGAATCTGATGGAGAACCATCCATTTGTTTAGGATCGCCCAATACAAAAGCTTCAACTGATTCTTCGGAGAGGTACTTTTTAAGGTATTCGATAATGTCCTTTGGATGGATGGTATCTAATCCAGTGGCGATGATTTGCAAAGGGTCTGTTACTGCAATACCGATACGTTTGGTACCATAATCAAAAGCTAAAATTCGGGCCATATCAAGGGGTCAAGCGATAAGGTTTGAAATTAATCGCATAAATTTAAAAGGTACAAAGGTAAGGTTTTTGGTTTTATATCTTTTGTGTGAGCTGAAATGGTTGATTATTGTGTTGTTAACTGCCAGCCCGGTTCATTTCATCTGTAGCACTTCCGCTTGAGCGTTTAGCTGCTTTAAGTGGCTTCCCAAAGCGATAAGTAAAGGCAAGATTGATTACGCGGCTATCACGGGTTAAAATAAAATATTCATTGGCTCCCGGAAAATCTGTTAATCCTTCCATAGCCTGTGTGTAGAAAATATCGCGCGCGCTTAGCTTTAAACTACCTTTGCCCTTAAATATGGTTTGTGCAAGCCCAACAGAAACCTGCCCTGTGGGATAAAGTAATTCCTGAAGATCATTTCTTGCTTTGGTAATATAATAGCCAGAAAGTTCGGCACTTAAACTTTTATTTATGGTAAACTGATTATTCAGGCTAGATTGCAATTGATTTATGGATGATGAATAGTTAACGTTTTGATAGCCTTTTAGTTCTTTGTGGTTAAAGGTACTCTGGGCATTAATAGACCACCAGGATAATGGCGACACCTGGAGCGCTACTGATAAACTTAAGTTGTGAACTTTTCCAACATTTCCTTCTGTGTAAACCAAAATGTCAGTCCCTTCAGACAAGAAAAGCTGTGAAAAATAATTGTTAATCCGGCTATAGGCAATGGTGGTGCTGAGCAGTTGTTTAAACTGGTGGCTTAATTCTAAATTCCAGCTGTATTGAGGCAGAAAAAATGGATTTCCACGCTGATAAGTGTATTTGTTAATGATAAAGACAAAAGGATTGAGTTTTTGGTAGGCAGGCCGGTCTATTCTTCTGCTGGCTGTGAAACTGAATGTATTTAAAGAATCCACTTCATAGCTGATGTAGCCGGAAGGAAACAGGTTGCTATAAGTTCTTGAAAATGCAGAATCAGGTTTAATGCTATTCCCAAGCTGGTGTGCATCATAATAAGTGTTTTCATAGCGCAAGCCCGCCTGGATATTGAATTTTCCAAACTTGGTTTCGAGGCTACTGTATATGGCATTGATATTTTCCTTGTATAAAAAGTGGTTGCTTTTATTCAAATCTTCTGAAAAAGACGTTCCATCAAACAGTTGATAATCGGCAATGTTATCGGTGCTGATGGATGAAGATTTGAAGCCGGATTCTAATTTGTGTTTCTTCCCAAATCGAAGAGTGTGATCGATTTTAGCAGCAAATATTTTTAAGGATGAAGGAATGGCTGCAACCGACCCTCTGCTGTAACCGCCCGCAGCTAAAAGTTTATTGGTAAACACCTGATCGTTGTTAATGTCATATTTCAAGGCGTCCAGATCAATGGATAAATCCTGCATTTTGCTCAAGGATTGTCTGAGGTTTAAATTGATCGCACCATTTTTAAGTTCGAAATCCGTGTTGCTGTAAGTAGCAATAGCCGAATCAACCTGGGCTGAAGCATTTTTCCAGGTCGCCGTAGCTTCGCTGCTTCCTAAGCGGCCAGCCAGGTTTCCGGTGAGGGTTAAACCGATAGTGGTTTTGTCTGATGCATAAATATCAAGCCCGGTTTTAAGCAGGTGCCCGTTGTTTTTGCTGAAAAATGAAGTGGGTTGATCCAGAATGGCGTCAACAGCACCATTTCCAGAAAAATATTGTCGATAGGCATAAATATCTGTAAAGCTCTTGTTCAGGTTTAAACTATAGTTAGCGAAAACATTTATTCGCCCACTGCGATAATTTAACAGCAGGTTGTTATTGTTTTTATAATATTTCCCTTGCCCTACAGCGGTCATAATAGAGCCGTTAAATCCCTCCTGCTTGTTCTTTTTCGTTTTAATATTAATGATTCCTGCATTTCCACTTGCATCATATTTGGCAGAAGGATTGGTAATGAGTTCGATTTGATTGACTTGTGACGAACTCATGTTGCTTAGCAAGTTGTTAAGTTCTGTGCCGGAGAGATAGGTTTGCTTGTCATCAATCATAACCAGCACATTAGATTTTCCCTGTAAGCTGATGCCCCCGTTCCTATCCACCATCACGCCAGGCGATTTTTCCAAGACTTCTAAAACAGTAGTTCCTGCATTGGTAACCGCTGCATCAACATTTACAATTGTTTTTCCCTGCGTGCGCTGGATGAGCTGTTTTTTCCCAGCGATGGTCACATCACCTAAATTTTTGCTTCCTGACAACAGCCTGATGGTCAGGCTATCTTGCTGGAAGGGACTTTTAATTGGGGTTGTTTTTGGAGCTGTAAATCCTAACGCCACAACTTTAAAGGTATAATTTCCTTTTATTGGCTCATTGAAGTACACTTTGCCGCCTTTATCGGTTATGTCAGTTTTAATCAGTGCTTCATTTTCTGCTAAAAATAACTGGACGGTTGCATTGGGAACCGGGAGTTGCTGCTCATCTAAAACTGTTACCTGGATACGCTTATTTTGGCTAAAGGCAAAAAAAGATAAGCCCAGAAGTAAAACGCTTAGTGCATATTTCAGAAAGTTCATTGGTTCAGTTAGTTAATGCCGGGTAAATATATCAAACGCCTGGCATATTTAGGCCAAAGCGATAATAGCCTAAAGTAAATTTCAGACAGACTTAAAATTATGCGAAAATCACTTTTTCCGGGCATGGAGTAGAAATGTTACGCGAGAGCTTACATCTTGCGAATGTCTAAAAAAAGATGATTCTACGATATGAAGCTATGAATATCATATGTATTTCTTATTTTGCACCAAATGCAGTTTAAAGAGATCATCGGACAAGAGAGGATAAAGCAACAATTGGTGCAAACGGTTAAGGAAAACCGGATTAGCCATGCGCAGCTTTTTTTGTCGCCTGCTGGTTCAGGCGCAGTACCGCTTGCTATAGCTTATGCGCAATACATCAATTGTTTAGATAAAGGAGAAACAGATAGCTGTGGTGTATGTGCAAGCTGCAGAAAATACGAGCGCTACATTCATCCCGATTTGCATTTTTCCTACCCTTTCTTTGCCTCTGCAAGCGTTAAAACAGCTGTTGATGTTTTAGAAGAGTGGCGGAGTATGCTTACCCAAGATCCTTATTTCGATATGGATGTTTGGCGTTCTAAGTTGGATGCCGCAAATAAACAGGCTAATATTAATATTGCTGAATGTCACGATATCATAAAAAAACTAAGTTATAAAGCATTTGAGGCGGGTACAAAAGTTTTAATTATGTGGTTGCCCGAATATTTAGACAAAGCTGGTAATGCGCTGTTGAAGCTTATCGAAGAGCCACCTGCAAATACACTTTTCCTGTTAATTGCGCAGAGTCAGGACCAAATACTCAGTACAATCTTATCCAGAACCCAAATTGTTAAAATCCCAAAACTCACTGGTGAGGAAATTTCTGGCTACTTAATGGAGAATAATGGACTGAATGATCATCAGGCTATTGATTATGCTTTTTTGGCAGATGGGAATTTAATTGAGGCAAAGGCTTTAGCGGCCGATACCCAAAGCGATAGCTCGGGTACATTTACCAGTTGGTTAAGGATGGGATTTGGAAATAAAGTGCCAGATTTGATCGATTTTACTGATGAGGCAGCTAAATGGGGAAGAGAAAATCAAAAGAATTTTTTAAGGTATGGCGTTAATTATTTAAGGGAATGCTGTCTCATTTTAAGCGGTGCAGAAGCCCTGGTAAAACTACCCCCACTAACCTTAGAAACCGCAAAAAAGCTTAGCGAACACGTGCTTAGCTTACCAATGGCAGAAGCCATTATTGCCGAACTGGAAAAGGCACATTATCATATAGAACGGAACGCGAACCCGAAAATTCTGTTTTTAGATGTATCTTTACAGTTGGTAAAAATTATCAAGTTTAAAACGCTCCCTGCGGGGACTCAATATATATACAACTAATTATGGGATGTGGAAGTTGTTCTACGGGTGGTGGTTGCACCCCCAATGGATGCAAAAGTAATGGCTCATGCGGCACAGGTGGGTGCCAAACAATGGAAGTTCATGATTGGCTATCTAATTTAGATATGCCATCCAATTATAAACCTTTTCAGGTTACCGAAGTAAAATTCAAAGGCTCACGTAAAGAGTTTTTCTTAAATAGCGACAACATTTACCTTGAAATTGGCGAACTGGTTGCGGTAGAAGGTCCTACCGGCGGTTATGACGTTGGTCATGTGTCGTTAACAGGAGAGCTGGTTCGGATTCAGATGAAGCGCAGGAAAACAACTCTGGAGCAGGTAACCAAAAAAATATACCGTAAGGCAACAGAAGCTGATGTAGAAAAATGGAATGCAGCCAAGGGAATGGAATGGGAAACCATGCACAAAGCCCGTAAACTGGCATTAGACTTACGTTTATCGATGAAAATCAGCGATGTTGATTATCAGGCAGATAAAACCAAAGCTACTTTCTTTTACACAGCAGATGGACGTGTCGATTTCAGGGAGCTGATCAAAAAAATGGCAGAAAGTTTCCGGATTCGGATCGAAATGCGCCAGATTGGAATGCGACAGGAAGCCGGCCGCTTAGGTGGAATCGGCTCTTGTGGGCGCGAGCTTTGCTGCTCAACATGGCTAACCAATTTTAAAACAGTTTCAACTGCTGCGGCAAGATATCAGAACCTTTCTTTAAATACATTAAAACTGGCGGGCCAGTGTGGCAAGTTAAAATGCTGCTTAAACTATGAGCTCGATACTTACCTGGATGCATTGAAAGATATACCGGATAGAATTGAAAACCTGGATACAGAAGCGGGATATGCACGCCACCAGAAAACCGATATTTTCAAAAAAATTATGTGGTTTAGTTACCCTAATGATGAAAACTGGATTCCGGTTTCGGCGGCAAGGGTTAAAGAAATCATGGCCTTAAATAAGCAAGGTAAAAAAGTTCCCAATCTGAAAGAGCAAGCAATACAGGTTGCTGCACCAGTAGTGGTAGAAAAATCTTTTGATTATGAAAATGTGGTTGGACAAGATAGTTTAACCCGATTGGATGAGCGTTCGAGGAATAAAAACAAGAACAATCAGAAAAACAACCGCAATCAAAATAAAAAGGAGAGAAATCCTAATGCGGATAAAAATGCTTCAAATCAGGCTAAGCCGCAACAACAGCAGCCAAAAGGCCAGCAGCAGGGCGGACAAAAACCTCAGCCAAATCAATCTAAAAACCAGCAGCCTAACGCTAAAGGACAACCGCAAAAGGGACAAAAACCTCAGCAAAATCAGGCTAAGCCACATCAAGCTAACCCCCAGCAAGAGCAAGTTGTTAAGGCTCAGGTAAAGGCAGAAGGTCAGGTTGTGGAAGGAGCAAAAACCGAGCAAAACCGTAATCGCAATAGAAATAACCGCAGGAAGAATAATAACCGCAGAAACAATAACAATGGTTCGGAAAATAAACCTTCGGCTGAGTAAAAATACAGTCTATCTGCTTTTTTGTTTATGCCTCTGTTCAGTTTTTTTAGGCTGTTCGGCCGGAATTGTAGATAGCAATAATGAGATTCCAGAGCGTAAATGGACTTATAGAAATCACATTGTAACGTCTTTTGAGGTTAAAGACAACCGCAAAGCGTACAACGTTTATTTCAAATTGAGACATACCGCCGAATATAAATATGCTAATATCTTTATCCTGGTACATTTTAAAGACGGTAAAAATAAAATAACGAAACGCTATCAGTATAAGCTAGCAAAAAATGATGGCGAATGGCTGGGAAGTGGTTCTGGTAACGTTTTTAGCTATACCCTGCCCCTGTTAACCAATCACTATTTCCCTCATAATGGTAAATTCAGTATTGAAATTGAACAGAATATGCGGGATAATCCTTTGATAGAGGTTAGTGATGTGGGGGTACTGGTAGCGGAAAGGTAAGTGTTTAGTCCTCAGTCTTTAGTTCATAGTCTTGAGTCCAGTTCGGAGTTGGGAGCTTGGAGTTGGGAGTTCTGGGCGGTTTAAGCAGTCATGAGTACTGGGGTTATAGACCACTCCACTGCCTTAATCAGTCATCAGTCATTAGTCAATAGTCAGGATTCTGCATATAACACAACTCACCAGATGAACAAGTTCGGAGTTGAGAGCTTGGAGTATTGTGCACATCGCTCAACTAACCTCCTCACCCACTTACCAACTCACCATTAACCCTAAAGGTATTGCAATAAACTTTCCAGTTTCATTCCTCTCGATCCTTTTAAAAGTACCAGGTTATCTTTAATGGTATGCTTCTGAAGGTAATCTGCTGCCTCTGCAGGAGTTTCAAAGAACAGGCCTTTAATCTGATCCTTTAAGGCATAAAAATGTTTGCCAATTAGGATAACCTGATCCAGCCCACTTGCTGCGGCCTGTTTAGCTATAATTTCATGCTGCTCTGCAGATTCTGGTCCGAGTTCGAACATATCGCCGAGGATAGCTGTTTTTTGAGGGGCAGATAAAACTGAAATATTATTTAACGCTGCAGTCATACTGCTTGGGTTGGCATTGTAAAAATCGCAAATCACTTTATTCGAAGCGGTTTCAGCCAATTGTGAGCGGTTATTTTTCGGTTCATAGTTGGCTAAACCTTTGTTAATCTCATCCGGAGTCATGTCGAAGAAATCGCCAATGCAAATCGCGGCCAATATATTTTCGAAATTATAGCTGCCGGTTAACTGTGTTTTTACACTCGAAGAATGTTCATGATTTGTCCATTCTACCGAAATTAATGGATCACTGCTTTTTAAACTTCCCTTAATGGTATTTCCATTTGCGGTGCCATAATAAACCAATTTATTCAGTCCTGCGGCTGCACTCATTTCCAGCAAATAAGGGTTGTCTCTGTTGATGAAAGTATAGCCGTTATTCGCTTTTAGAAACGCATAAAGCTCAGCTTTACCTTTTTTTACGCCTTCAAAGCCTCCAAACCCATCGAGATGAGCCATGCCAACATTGGTTATAATACCATGTGTAGGTTGTGCGATGCTGCAAAGCAACTCAATTTCTTTTTGATGGTTTGCCCCCATTTCAATTACCGCAACCTCAATGCCTGGGCGAATAGCTAAAATTGATAACGGAACACCAATATGATTATTCAGATTGCCAAAAGTGGCAAAAGTTTTAAAGCGTTCGGCTAAAACAGCGTTAATTAACTCCTTACTGGTTGTTTTGCCATTACTGCCTGTTAAACCGATTACCGGAATCTGCAGTTGCTGGCGGTGGTGTCTGGCTAAATCCTGTAAGGCCGCTAGTACATCTTTTACCAGGATGCATTTTGCTGAAACATATTGTTCTTCATCAATAATCGCATATGAAGCACCTTTTTCAATAGCCTGTTGTGCAAATTCATTAGCATTAAAAAGGTCTCCTTTTAAAGCGAAAAAAATGCAACCCGCAGTAATATTCCGCGTATCAGTAGATATAATAGGGTTTGCCAGGTAAAGTTGGTATAGATCTTCGGTAGAAATCATGTTCATGGTAAAAATTATGCTGTAAAATTAAGCTTTAGCAACAAGAAAAAACAAAATTACTACATTAGATAAAATTATTCTCCCTATGAAGAAACTGCTAACGTTCTTTGCTGCTATCCTGGCTTCGGTTTTAACATTAAATGCTCAAGTCAAATCGCCTGATGAATTTTTAGGTTATGCGCTCGGATCACATTTTACACCCCATCACCAGGTTGCAGCTTATTTCAGACAAGCAGCAGCAGCAGCTCCAAAAAATATTAAATTAATTGAATATGGAAAAACCAATGAGGGAAGACCCTTAATGGTAGCTGTTGTTTCTTCTACAGAAAACATTTCCAGATTAGAACAAATCAGAACGAATAACCTTAAACTCGCTCAAACAGATGGTAATAACATAGCGCTTAATAAGCAACCAGCTATTGTTTGGTTGAGTTATAATGTTCATGGCAATGAGGCGAATTCTACCGAAACTGCCATGAAAATGCTTTACACCCTGGCTTCTGGTAACAACAGCCAAGCGAACGACTGGCTAAAAAACATTGTTGTGGTTATTGACCCTTGTTTAAATCCCGATGGCAGAGACCGGTATGTAAACTATTTTAATAGTGTAGTTGGAAAACATCCCAATTCGGATCCCGCATCGCGAGAGCATATAGAACCCTGGCCGGGAGGCAGACCAAACCATTATTATTTCGATTTAAACAGAGATTGGGCCTGGCAAACACAAATTGAAAGTCAGCAACGTTTAGCCCTATATAATGAGTGGATGCCACAAGTTCACGTAGATTTTCATGAACAGGGATACAACGAACCCTATTATTTTGCCCCGGCGGCAGAGCCCGTACATCAGGATGTTACACCTTGGCAAAGAAGTTTTCAGGTTGTGGTAGGTAAAAACAATGCGAGATATTTTGATGCAGAAGGCTGGCAATATTTTACCAAAGAACGTTTTGATTTACTTTATCCTTCTTACGGAGATACCTATCCCTTATATAACGGATCAATTGGTATGACCTATGAGCAGGGCGGGATTCGGGCGGGGTTATCGGTAGTAAATAATGATGGTGATACCTTAACCTTGAAAGATCGCATTGCACACCATTTCACTACCGGAATGTCTACGATAGAGGTAAGTGCGCAAAATACCGAGAAATTGGTTACAGAATTTAAGAAGTATTTTCAGCAGGAAATGGCTAATCCCCCAGGGGCATTTAAAAGCTTCATCATTAAGCCTACTAATCTTTCCAGACAAAAAAAACTTGCTGAACTGCTCACTAAAAATAAGATTGAATTTGCTTATGGGGGAGATAAATCTGGCCGGGGTTATGATTATGATACCCAGCGGGAAGAGGGTTTTACAATTGGGCGGAATGATCTCATCGTAAACGTTCAGCAACCAAGGGCAGTTTTGGCAAACGTACTATTTGAACCGCAAACTTTTGTATCAGACTCTAATACCTATGATATTACAGCATGGGCTTTACCCTATGTTTTTGGTTTGAAAGCCTATGCTTCTAAGGAAAATATCAAAGGGAAATTTTCCAGCCTTGAAGAGGTGAAACCCTTAAGCAGTACTGTGGATAAACCGCTGGCCTGGTTGTTCGACTGGGGCTCAAGTGAAGATGCCCAATTGTTAATTGCTTTGCAACAGGCGAATATTAAAGTGCGCCAGGCTAGTCAGGCTTTTACCGTTGCAGGGAAAGACTATCCATCGGGAACTTTAATCGTTTTAAGGGTTGAAAATGAGCGAATCAATAAAAATATCAAAGCAAAAGTAGCCGATATTGCTCAATCTCATGCAAAGCCCTTGCAAGCCATCTCGAGTGGGTTTGTAGATAAAGGCAAAGATTTTGGTTCAGATGTCTACCCGCTGTTAAAGCAACCCAAAATTGCCATTGCCTCAGGGAATGAAGTATCTTCTCTTGCTTTCGGGGAAGTATGGTTTTATTTGGAACATGATCTAAAGCTTACCCCAACAATTATCGACGCCAAAAACATTAATAATTTAGATATCAACTCTATTAATACGCTTGTGCTTCCTGATGGTAGTTATGGCAATTTGTTTGGAGAGGGATTAGTGAACTGGATTAATAAAGGTGGAAGGTTGATATTGATGGAAGACGCAATAGAGGCTGCTTTGGAGAAAAAGGGTTTTGATATTAAAAAGAAAGAAATTGTAGTAAAAAAAGAAGCTAAACCAGAACCCAATAAACAACCTTTCAAAGATAGAGACAGGGATAACTTCGAGTATGCCATTCCAGGAGCTATTTATAAGATTAATTTAGATGCCACCCACCCTTTTGCCTACGGTTTAGGTAAAAGTTATTATACCTTAAAAACAGACCGGAAAATTTATGAACCATTTGCTAAAGGCTGGAATGTTGGACAGCTGAGTGAAAAAAGTTTAATGTCTGGGGTAGTTGGTAAAAAAGTAAGGGAAGAACTAAAATCTGGATTATTGATAGGTGTTCAGGATTTTGGTAAAGGCCAGGTAGTTTACATGGCAAACGATCCGCTGTTCAGGAACTTTTGGGAAGGCGGAAAAACTTTATTTGGAAATGTTGTGTTCTGTGGATATTAACAACCAGAATCGGGAGAAAATGTCGGCCTAGTTTTGGCATAATTTTTTATGGCAAGCCATTTCAAAGCTTAAATTTTAATATTTAAGCAATTGAAAGGCTATTACTCAAATTTTTAACGGCCTCATTTATTGCTATGTGGAAGAAAGACAACAAATAAAGTACTTTAAATCTTTGCTAAATGTCAGGTAAAAGTCATTAAAATTAACCGGTTTGTTAAAATTTGTTAAATTGTTGACTATCTCTATTATATTTAGCGCTTTAAATAAAACAATTCATTAACTAACTTAAATTTCATGAAAAAACTTCTACAAAGTTTGTTCATACTTTTGTTTGTTGCATCTACCGCAATGGCTCAAGACAGAACAATTACTGGTATCGTTACTTCACAGGAAGATCAAATGCCGATTCCTGGTGCAAGTGTTAGAGTTCAGGGCACTAACAATGGTGCTGTAACAGATGCTGGTGGAAAATACACTATTCGTGTTTCAGGTACAGCTATTTTAGAATTCTCTTATTTGGGATACGTAAATCAGACTAAGTCGGTCGGGTCCTCAAACGTAATTAATGTGGCGCTAATTAGCGATTCAAAACAACTATCTGAGGTAATTATCACTGGTTATACCACACAGGTAAAAAGTAAATCGCCTATTTCATCTTCATTGGTAACGGCAGACAACATTAAAGACCAACCTATTACAAACATTAACGATGTTTTACAAGGTAAAGCCGCTGGTGTAACCATTACAAGTACTTCTGGGCAACCAGGAGCAGCTGCAGATGTTAGAATTCGTGGTGTAGGATCTATCAGTGCTGGTTCCGGGCCATTATATGTGGTTGATGGTATTGTTATTGAACGTGGCCAGTTTGCCCGCGATGTTTCTGGCATTGCTCAGGGAAATGACATTCTTTCAAACATAAATCCAAACGATATTGAAAACGTAACTATTCTTAAGGATGCTGCGGCTTTAGCGTTGTATGGTTCTAGAGGTGGTAATGGTGTTATTGTAATTACCACTAAAAAAGGTAAAAAAGGAACTTCAACTGTTAATGTTTCGGCTCAATTAGGTACAATCAGACCTAGTTTTGGAAACTGGAAAATGATGAATGGTCAGGAAGTTTATAACTATGAGAGAGCTGTTTTAGCAGCAAACGGTACAAGTCAGGCAGATATAGATGCAGAATATCCCGCATCTCTTCTTAATAAAACCTTCGACTGGGTTGATGCTTCTTTTAAGAATGGCAAATCTCAGAATTATGATTTATCTGTTCGCGGAGGTAGTGATAAAACAACCCATGCATTCTCTGTTGGTTATTTTGATCAGGACGGAACGGTTCCAAACTCTAATTTTAAGAGATTTACTAGTAATTTAAACGTAGAATCTCAAACAAACGATTGGTTAAAATTAGGTTTAGCCATGAACACTTCATTTTCAAACGCTAATAATGCTGATGGTGGAGGTTTTTATTCCAGTCCGATTTTAAGTACACTTACCAATAGCCCATTATGGGTATATCCATATAAAGATGACGGTAGCTTATTTACAGGTACCGAATCTAATTATGGAGGTTTTACTGGGGATAACTTTTTGTACTCAAATAATCTGAATTATAACAAGTTAAAACAATTTAGAGGGATAGGTAAATTATTTGGAGAAGCAAAAATTACCAATTGGTTAAATGCTAAGCAAACTGTTGCGATAGATTTAATTAATTCTGCAGTGAAGAACTTTTTTGATCCAACTACAGGAAATGGTATTGGTGCAACCCCAGATAAAAGCGGTAACTTGATCCAGTCACAATCTAATGTATATACCTTCACTTCTCAATCATCACTATTTGGTAATTTCAAATTGAAGGATCCAAAGCATGAGTTTGATTATTTAGCCTTGATGGAATACCAAAGATTCAACAACTCAAACTTTTATGCTGATGGACTTGGAAGTGCAGACCCTAAACTTCAGGAGTTAGGTACATTTGGAACACCTAATGGTGTTGGTGGTGGCCAATCTGAATATGCATTTTTCTCTTATTTAGGTCAGTTAAGCTATACCTTTAATAGTAGATATACTTTAACAGGATCATTTAGAAGAGATGGATCTTCTCGTTTCGGTATTAATAACAGATTTGCACATTTCTACTCTGTTGGTGGTTCATGGAGAATCATGGAAGAAAATTTCATGAAAAATCAAACGATCTTCTCTGATCTTAGACTTAGAGCGAGTTATGGTACATCAGGAGTAGCAGATTTTGGTAACTACCAGGCTCAGCCTTTGTACACCTACAGTGGGATTTCATACAATGGTTCTGCGGGTAGCGCACCTTCTACGCCAGGAAATTTAGATTTAACCTGGGAGAAAAACAAACAAACAGACATCGGTTTGGAGTTTGGAATATTAAAAGGAAGAATTTCTGGTACTTTTGATGTATACAGAAGAGTGGGCGAAGACTTGCTACAAAATGTTCCGGTTTCTAGAACCAGTGGCTTTACTACTGCTCAAAAAAATATTGGATCAGTAGAAAATAAAGGTATCGAGGTTTCTCTAAGTAGTATCAATTTTAGAAGTAAAGGCGGTTTTAACTGGAATACCGATTTCAACTTCTCGTACAATACAAATAAAGTTATTGCATTAAATGGTGGTCAAGACATCATTGGTGGAACATTGGGTATCACCAGAGAAGGTGAGCCTCTTAGTTCTTGGTTCTTACCTGTTTGGGCAGGTGTTAACCCACAAAACGGAGATCCTTTATGGTATCTGGCTGATGGTGTAACTACAACTAACTCTTATGCTGTTGCAAGTAGAACTGAAAATAGAAAGGTTAATGGTTCTGCATTGCCTAAATATACATTTGGTTTAAATAACAGATTTGAGTATAGAGGAATAGAATTATCATTCTTATGGTATGCTTCATTGGGTGCAAAAGTATATGATCAAACAAGATCATTTATTGATGCAGACGGACAAAGATGGCAATGGGGTTATTCTGTTGAGGCGGATGATAATTTCTGGACAACACCTGGTCAAACTGCAGATAGGCCGAAACCAATTCCTGGTGGAAATAAAAACTCTACAAGCCCGTCTACAAGATGGTTAGAGAGCAATGATTTCTTAAGATTAAGAAATGTAACTTTAGGTTACTCGCTTCCATCAACGGTGGCATCGAAAATGAAAGTAACTGGATTACGCGTTTTTGTTACCGGAATCAATTTAATTACAATAACTAATTATAAGGGCGTAGATCCAGAAGGAGCTATTGCTGGAAATGAGGTTTTCAAATATCCAGTAAGCAAAAGTATCACGGCTGGGATTAATCTAACACTATAATTAACAATTTAAAGGTTATGAAAAGAAAATTAATATTATCTATACTTGTCTTTGGGTTGTTGTTTTCATCTTGCGATAAGCAGTTGGAACTGAACTCAAAAGACGCTTTAAATACTAATCAGGCACTAAGCACGATTGAAGGAGTTAATGCTGCTACACTAGGTATGTACAGCAGTTTAAGAGCAGTAGGTTATTATGGTCGTTCATTATACATATATGGAGATTTAAGTGCCAGTGATGTATATTTAGCGAAAGCGAACAGTAACAGGTACCTTTCAACATTCCAGAAAACTTATGCTTCAAATGATGCAGACATCCTGGCAATGTGGACAGCAATGTATTCATCTATCGCAAGAGCAAACAACATTATTAATGCGGTAGATAAGATTACTGGTTCTGAGGCAGCTAGAAACTCGGCAAAGGGGCAGGCTTTATTTATCAGAGGCTTGGCTTATTTTGATTTAGTGCGCGTTTTTGCAAAACCTTATAATCAAGGTAATGGTTCTCAATTAGGCGTTCCGGTTGTATTGGTGTCAGATGTGGCACAGACCCCAGCAAGAAATACTGTTGCTCAGGTTTACGATAGGATTATTGCTGACCTTGTTGCGGCTAAAGGTCTTTTAAGCACAACAACAGCAGCAGATAAAGTTACAGCAAGTACATATGCTGCATCAGCACTTTTATCACGCGTTTATTTATATAAAGGTGATAATGCAAATGCTATTGCTGAAGCAAACTTAGTGACAGCTAATACTGCTTTTGTAGTAACGCCGGCAGCAAGTTTAGCTAACTTCTACGCTACTCCTGGAACGGCAGAAGAAATTTTCACTGTTAAGTTTAATTCTACTGAAACTTTGGGTTCTGATAACATTGGTAATATTTACCTGAAACCAGGTTACGGCGATATTAGAGTATCTCCTGATTTGATCTCTGTTTTCGATCAGGCGAACGATGCCAGATATAAGACTTTTATCAGTGCATTTTCTGGTAGCCCATCAGAGTTTCAGAATAATAAATTCAAAGCACAGGATGGTGCCCAAGGTATGTATAGCCCGAAAGTTCTTAGATTGTCAGAAGTTATTCTAAACAGGGCCGAGGCTTACAATAAAGTTGGTGGTAAGGATGTAGAGGCTTTAGCAGATTTGAATGCTATTCGTACGAAAAGGGGATTGCCTGCACTTGTTGGTGTAACTGGTCCGGCGTTGTTAACTCAAATCTTAGCAGAACGTAGAAGAGAACTCATGTTTGAAGGACAATTCTTCTTCGATTTAATGAGAAATGGTATTACTATGCAACGCAATTTCTGTAATGATCCATTAGAAATTACATCTCCTCAGTGTAGTTTATCTGCAACTGATCCTAAAACAATTGCTCCAATTCCTCAAGCAGAAATTTCAGCAAATCCTTCTTTAGCAGGACAACAAAATCAAGGTTACTAGTAATCCGATTACTATAAAGAAAAGCTGTATCATTTTACATGGTACAGCTTTTTTTGTTTACATTTAAGTTCAATATATCATTTCCGGTGTGTATTTGAAATGATACCTTGTGTAAAATTAGTACACAATAGCCGCTATTTAATTTATAACGAGGATTTAAGCCCTAAATGTCTTTTTTTCAACTAAAAAGGCCGTTTTAGCAAGGCGTGCAATGTCCTTATTTTTAAATAAGTTGTCTAATTAATACGCAAAAAAAAATGTTTCTGTAAAATTTGCATTACAGAATACTTTATTTATATTAGCACATTAAATATTTATCAATCAAACTAACTTAAATTTCATGAAAAAACTTTTACAAAGTTTGTTCGTGTTACTGTTCGTTGCATTTAATGCGATGGCACAAGACCGAACAATTAGTGGAACAGTAACATCTACGGAAGATAACATCCCTCTTCCGGGTGTAAGTGTTAAGGCCGTAGGGTCACAGGCGGTAGCAGTGACGGGCGGAGACGGAAGATATTCACTTAGAATCAGTTCTTCTGTAACAGCGATCCAATTCTCCTATATTGGATTCGTTACTAAAACAGTTAATTTAACTTCATCAAACACGCTAAATGTAGGCTTGGCATCAGACTCGAAGAGTTTAGGTGATGTGGTTGTAGTAGCTTACGGTACGCAGAAAAAGGAATCTATTACCGGTTCTGTATCCAGTATCAGCTCTAAAGATTTAGAGAAAAGAACTGTTACCAACTTAACTGCAGCTTTACAAGGATCTGCTCCAGGTATTTCTGTAGGTGCATCAAACGGGCAACCAGGTGCAAGTTCGGCTATACGCATTCGTGGTTTCGGTTCGTTGTCATCGTCAAACAGTCCGCTAATTGTGTTAGATGGAGCCGTTTATGATGGTAGTGTAGGTGATATTAACCAAAACGACATTGAAAGTATTTCTGTATTAAAAGATGCATCATCTTCTGCATTATATGGTGCTAGAGGTGCGAATGGTGTAATCATCGTTACCACTAAAAAAGGTAAAGGTGGTGATCCATCAATTAATGTAAATTTTAGCCAGGGTTGGTCAACCAGAGGTATTCCTGAATATGATCGTTTGGATACCTATCAGTACTATCCTGCTGTATGGCAAGGTATTAAAAACAACTTGATGTACACCGCTTCAACCCCACTTTCTGAATCTGCTGCTGCCATCAGGGCAAGTGCGGATGTGGCGACCAACTTGATTTACAATCCGTTTAACGTTCCTGCAAATCAATTGGTGCGTACAGATGGTACATTAAATCCTAATGCAAGCTTACTATATGATGATTTTGACTGGTACGGCGGGATGGAGAGAACAGGGAAAAGAACTGATGCTAACGTAAGCACTTCGGGGAGTACTGAGAAATCCGATTACCTCATCTCATTAGGCTATTTGAATGATCAAGGTTTTATCTTAAAATCAGATTTCCGTCGTTTCAATGCAAGGATAAATGTAAATACGAAATTGAAATCTTGGTTAAGAACAGGTTTAAATTTATCAGGTGCCATGTCTGATGCAAGTATTGCTTCTGATGCTTCTACCGGAAATGGAGCTAGTTTTGTAAACGCGTTCAGCTTTGCCAGGGGTATTGGTCCAATTTATCCGGTTCATGCATATGATGCAGCAGGTAATCCAATCATGAACAATATAACTGGTGAGCAGTGGTATGATTACGGAATTCACCCAGGTGCAATTAACCGTCCTTCTGGGGCGTCGCCAGGTCGTCATGTAATTTATGAGACAATGCTTAATGATAACGCTTATAGAAGAAGTTTAATCAGTGCAAGATCATTTATTGAAGTGAAATTCCTAAAGGACTTTACTTTTACGCCAAACATCAGCATGGATTTGAGAAACAATTCGGCCGATACGTTCTGGAATCCATTAGTGGGTGACGGTGCAGGTACCAATGGTTATAAATTCCAAAGTACAAACACCATCAGGTCTTATACTTTTAACCAATTGCTTGCCTATAACAAGACTGTTGGTTTACACAATTTCTCAGCATTATTAGGCCATGAAAACTACAGCTATAATTACCGTACTTTCTCGGCAGATAGAAATAACTTGATTGCACGTGGTAATACCGAGTTCCCTAACTTTGTAACAGCAATAAGCTCTTCAGGTAGAGCAGATAATGATCGTATTGAATCTTTCTTGTCCAAGTTCTCTTATAGCTATAATGATAAATATTTCGTAGATGCATCGTTAAGACGTGATGGTTCATCAAGATTCTCTCCTGATAGCAGATGGGGAACATTCTTCTCTGTCGGTGGATCATGGGCGATTAAGAAAGAAGATTTCCTTAAAGAAAATAGCTGGATTGATGATTTAAGACTTAAAGTTTCTTATGGTCAGGTAGGTAACAATGCACTTCTTGAAAGTGATGGTACCTCCAGATATTATGGTGACAGGGCTTTCTTTGACTTAGGATTAAACTCTAACGTTGAGGGTGGTGTACTCTTGGCTTCTATAGCCACTCCTGAACTAAGCTGGGAAAAACAAAATACTTTAAATGCTGGTGTTACATTCTCGTTGTTTGGAAGAAGATTATATGGAGAATTAGAGTTTTTTAACAAAAAGGTTGATGATTTGATCTTCAACATACCCCAGCCATTATCGTCAGCTGTAACAACTGTTATAAGAAACACGGGATCGATGTATAACAGAGGTGCTGAGTTACAGTTAGGTGCAGATATCTTGAGAGCAAAAGATTTCAACTGGAATATTGTAACCAACTGGAGCATATTCAAGAACCGAATTACATCATTACCTTCAGAAACACCACAAATTATCTCTGGAACTAAGAGAAGAGAAGTAGGACATAGCATTTATGACTATTGGCTAAGACAGTACGCGGGTGTAGATCCTACCGATGGAGCCGCTTTATATATTCCTGCTGATGGAACATTACCAGCAAATATCAGAACGGTAAATGGCGTGCAATATGTAACCACACAGTCTAATGCTAAATTTGATTATTCAGGGTCTGCGATTCCAGATTTGATCGGTTCTGTAAACAACACTTTCAGCTACAAAGACTGGTCTCTATCATTCCTAATCAACTATCAAATTGGTGGCAAAGCTTATGATAGTGTTTATCAAGGTTTGATGAGTACTTCTGCATATGGTGCATCGTTGCATACAGATATTTTAAACTCTTGGACGCAGAGTAATACCGGAGCTTCGATTCCAAGAGCGGATTACGGTAACTCTACCAACATCAACGCAACCTCGTCAAGATGGTTAATCGATGCTTCTTACTGGAACATCCGTAACGTTAACCTTAGTTATGCTTTACCGCAGAGTTTCTTAAGTAAAATTGATGTGAAGAATGCAAGAGTTTTTGTTACAGCAGAAAACTTGTACTTGCATTCAAAAAGAAAAGGTTTAAACCCAAGCGAATCGTTTGATGGAGTAAATGCTAACACATATCCTCAGAGCCGTAGTATCGCAGTAGGTATCAACTTATCATTGTAATTTATAATTAGTGAAGATAGAGATATGAAAAAGATTTTAATATTTGCAGTTTTATTGGTTGTGTTAATTGCGCCAAGCTGTAAAAAGGATTATCTTCAAACGCAACCAACCAATCAGGTGAGTTTGGAGGAAATTTTTAGTACCACCACAAATGCCACTTCTGTTCTTAATGGTATATATGCCTATATGTTTACCAGAACAACTACGACTACATCAAATGCTCAAGGCAAACCAGGTGTAGGCGGTATATTGTTGGGTATCGATTTTATGGGCGAGGATTTACATCAGGCCAACGCTACCTGGTTCACTTCTACCGGGGAAGGTAACTATCAGGCTGCGCGTAATGATACACATGCCAGTAACCTATATTACTGGCGCACGTTTTACCGTATGATCAATAATGCGAACTATCTATTAGAGTATATTGATGCAGCTACAGGACCTGATGCAGATAAAAATAGAATTAAAGCTGAAGCATATACCATCAGGGCTTACGCATACTCGTATCTGGTGCAATTTTACGCAACCAGGTATATAGCTGGCGCACCAAATAATCAGTTAGGCGTTCCCTTGGTATTAAAGGTTGCTGATGTGGCTATGCCACGTGTTAGTGTAGAACAAGTATATACACAAATTATTGCTGATTTGGACAAGGCAATTGCTTTAAACCTGACCTCTAAGCTTAACAAAACTCACGCTGATATTTGGGTGGCCAAAGGTTTGAGAGCAAGGGTTGCTTTAACCATGCAGGATTATCCAAACGCTATCAAATATTCGAAGGAAGTAATTGATGGTGGCAAGTACCCATTAATGAGCCAGGCAGATTATCAAAGTGGTTTTAACAACAACAACTTGTCTGAGTTTATGTGGTGTGCTATGCCAACAACTGAACAAGGCGATACGTTCGGTTCGTTCTATGCGCAAATTGCTTATAATGCGAATACTACATACATGAGGGGTACCCCAAAAATGATCAACAAGGCATTATATGATCAGATTGGAGCAAATGATGTGAGAAAGAAAATGTGGGAGCCTAATCCAGATGCGAATAACTTTCCGCTGCCTACAACTGCTTTCACCAGAAGAGCTTATATGAGCAGAAAATTCTCTGTAAAAACGGTTGGAGATCCTTCTTTAGGAGATACGCCTTGGATGAGAAGTGCGGAAATGCATTTAATCTTAGCTGAAGCTTATGCCAGAAACAATCAGGATGCATTGGCTCAGGCAGCACTATTTGCTTTGGTTTCTAAAAGAGATCTAACTGCTGTTCAAAGCACTAAAACTGGTACCGCACTAATTGATGAGATCATGATTAACCGCAGGGTTGAGTTATGGGGTGAAGGTTTCAGGTATTTAGATTTAAAACGTTTAAACTTGCAATTAGATAGAAGAACAACTAATGTTCCGAATTATGTAGCAACATCTGTAGCCAATGAAACTTTAATTCCGGCAGGTAATGTTAAATTCTTATTCTTGATTCCAAGAGATGAAATTAATGCAAATCCAAACATTGGGCCTCAAAACCCATAGTATTTGATATTAAATACCTTAAAAGGGCGGTTATTTTAAAATAACCGCCCTTTTATTTTTCTTAGCGTTTCTTTCGCCAATCATCTGAAAGAGCAAAAGATCGATGCTATTTAATCTGGCTTCAATTTGCAGGTTCTCAGTTGTTTAGGTGCTAATTAAAGTTGTGTAAAATTTGCATTACAATAAGTAAATGTTTACATTGTATATTATTAACTAAACAGCTTTATTCAATGAAAGAACGTAACCCAATATTACCGTTTCCGGTATTGTATTGCAGATAGTTTTATTGTATCTGTATTATTTTAAAAAAATACATTCATTTTATCATGAATTAATGTCATTTTATCTTGAAATCAGATAAAGACTGGTATTTCTATGTCTAAATTTTATTGTTTTTTAATGATATTTTAATGTTTGGCTTTAATTTTTAATTCTTTATCATGAAAAAGATGTAAATAATTATTTTATATCAAATATTTAGTCGTTTTATCTGTTTTTTGTTATCTTCAAAATATTATTAACCTAACTAAACTTAATTTTTATGAAAAAACTTCTACAAAGTTTGTTCATATTGCTGTTTATTGCCTCGTCGGCAATGGCGCAAGATCGAACAATCTCAGGAACAGTTACGGGTAAGGAAGACGGGCTCCCGCTTCCAGGAGTAAGTGTAAGAATCAAAGGCGCAGCTGGCGGAACCACAACAGGTGCAGACGGACGGTTCTCTTTAAAGGTAAGCAGCAATGCCACAGCTTTAGAATTTAGTTACATTGGTTTTCTACCCCAAACCAAAAGCATTGCAGGCTCAAGTGTTATTAATGTGGCCTTAGAAAGTGATGCCAGAACATTAACCGATGTGGTTGTAACCGGCTATACCACCCAGTCTAAACGGGATGTTACCGGATCAATCGCCAGCGTTAGTGGCGAAAAACTGAAAAATGTACCCGTTCAGAGTTTTGAACAGGCATTAGCAGGTAAGGCTGCTGGTGTTAACATTATTCAACCCAATGGCGTATTAAACAATCCACCGGTATTTAGGGTGCGCGGTTTTAATTCCATTTCCTTAAGCTCCTACCCTTTAATTATTGTTGATGGTATTCCGGTGTTCACAGATAACCAATCCAGCAACAGTGCGGCTAATAATGCCTTAGGAGACATTAATCCTGCCGATATTGAATCTATCGATATCTTAAAAGATGCCGCATCTTCGGCCATCTACGGTTCTAGGGCTGCCAATGGGGTGGTTGTAATTACCACCAAGAAAGGTAAGCAGGGCTCAACCAAGATTAATTATGAAGCCTGGGTAGGTTCTACTAAAGCACAGAACTTAACCCCGCTTTTAAATGCAGCAGAATATGTGTTGATCAAAAATGAATCAAGAACCAATATTGGTCAGGCACCAGCATTCTTTTTGCAAACCAAGTCTGATGGTTCACAGGTAGAAACCAACTGGTACGATTATGCCTATAGAACAGCAACCTCACAAAACCATGCTCTAAATTTCTCAGGTGCCAACGAGAAAACCTCGTATTATGTATCCCTGGGCTATAGTAATCAGGAAGGTTTTATTATCGGAAACTCCTTTGAACGAAAAAATGGCCGTGTAAATTTAGATCACAAGCTATTTAAAAATGTAACCATTGGTACAAATTTCTCTTATACCAATACCTTAAACAAAGCGCCTAATACAGGTTCTTTACCAGGACAAACCTTTTCTACAGTAGGTTTAGGTCGTTTGGCTATCGTGCTTCCTCCAAACGTTTCTCCTTACAATGAGGATGGCTCCTATAACATGAATGCTTCTGGTGCGATAGGTTTAGGCGCAAATACAATTGCTTCAAACTATCCGAATGCGGCAGTTTTGATTAATGAAGATACAAACACCTCTGAAAGTGATCGTATTATCGCCAATGTATACGCATCTATTCAACTTTTAAAGGGCTTAACATTTAAAACCACCTACGGTTTAGATAACTTAAAAATCGATAACAACTCTTTTGTTAACCGCTTACAGGGCGATGGTTTTGGATATGGCGGTGGTGCAACCAGCAATTTTGCTAAAAATAACAGGTGGAACTGGTCTAATACCTTAAACTACAACAATACCTTTGGCAGCCATACTTTAGGTGCATTTATCGGTGCAGAAGATCAGTATACCAACTCAACCGGATATGGAGCAACCAGACAAGGGGTTATTGATCCATTTATCGAAGTATACCAGGGTGCATTTGGTACCATTACACCTGCGGGGCTCGTACAGGGTGATAATGCTTTTCGTTCGTATTTTGGTAGTATCAATTACGATTATAAGAAGAAATATTACCTTACCGGATCCTTCCGTCGTGATGGTTACTCGGGTTTATCTGCGGGCAATAAGTACGGTAACTTTGGTGGAGCTTCAGCTGGCTGGGCCATTTCTGAAGAGAATTTCTATAAAGAATCTGGCATCAGTAAAGTGTTAACCCGTATTAAATTACATGGTAGCTATGGCGAGGTAGGTAACATCAACATTGGTAATTATCCTGCATTGTTCTTGTATAACCCGGGATTGTATGGCAGCTCTCCTGCACTTTCATTCTCTCAGGCGGGTAATCCCGATCTGAAATGGGAAACCAGTAAAAAAGCTGATGTGGGTATTAATTTCGAGTTCTTAAGCGGCCGCTTCTCGCTGGATGTAGATTATTATCACAATAACATAGATAACCTGGTTCAAAACGCACCACAAGCACCATCAAAAGGTGTTCCTAACAATGCCATTGTAACCAACGTTGGTAAAATGTACAATAAAGGTTTTGAGTTTACCTTAAACTCGAGAAACTTTGATACCGATAATTTTAGCTGGACAACCAGTTTAACCTTCAGTACACTCAAAAATGAAGTAACTGCCTTAGGGAACAATAATGCAGATGTTTTTGGTGCAACCTCTTTAGAAACAGCCAACATTACCCGTGTAGGCTACCCTATCGGTTCTATTTATACTGTTCCAACAGCAGGGGTAGATCCTGCAACGGGAGAAAGAATTTTCATCAACAGGTTTGGCGATAAATTAAGGTTCAGCTTTCAACGGGCAACTGCAGCGCGCTATCAGTATTTAGAAGGGCCAAATGCCGGACAAAATGCACCTGCAATTGATGCTGCTTTAGATGCAACAATCACTGGCCAGTCCATTCCGAAATGGTTTGGTGGTTTAGATAACAATTTCCGCTATAAAGCTTTTGATTTAACCTTAGGATTAACCTTCTCTGGTGGTAATAAAGTTTATTACGGCTCATTGGCCGGATTGCGCGATCAACGTTTCTGGAACAATGAGGCAGCCGTGTTAAACCGCTGGACTACCCCTGGTCAGGTTACCGATATTCCACGTTTGGTTTATGGCGATAATACCTCAAACGGATCTGCTTTTGCACAATCTCAAAATGTATTCTCCGGTAATTTCTTAAAGGTTCGTAACCTCGCAATAGGCTACACCCTGCCAAAACCATTTTTAAGCAAATACGGATTATCAAGTATCAGAGTATATGCGCAATCAAGCAACCTTTGGATCATATCAGACTATCCGGGACCAGATCCTGAGGTATCAGTAAATGCAAACTCTACCACTACAGGTAACAGTGGTAACCTTGCTCCAGGTGTAGATAGAAACTCTGTGCCATCTGGCAGAACATTTACTTTTGGTATTAATGTTGGATTTTAAAAATAGAGATCATGAAAATTAGACTAAATCAAAATATAAAATATCTTTTTCTTGCTGTACCCCTTTTGTTTGCTACATCATGTAAAAAAGATTTCTTAAATACTGCTCCCGATACCTCTTTACCCATCGAAGATGCATTTTCTACGCCTGATCGAATTTTATCGCAGGTAAATGGTATTTATGCAGGTGTAAAAAGCGGCCAGTTTTATGGCGGGCGATACCTGATTTACAATGACATTCGCGGGGAAGATTTTATTGTAAACAAGCCTAACGGGGTTACCGGTTTAGATACCTGGAGGTTCAACGTAACATCAGGCACAAATGAAGTGGTTAATTTATGGGGTAACATTTATACCGCCGTAAATAGAGCTAACCTAGTGATAGAAGGGGTAAATGCCAATGCTTCGTTGCTTACCCCGGCATTAGCCAAGCAGTATGTAGCAGAAGCTAAATTTTTACGGGCTTTTTGTTATTATGGTTTATTGCAGCTGTATGCTAAACCTTATATTACCGATAATGGTGCAAGTTTAGGCGTGCCGTTAAGATTAAAAGGTGAAAAGGATTTAACAGGCAACGATTTGAAACGCAGCACTGTGGCAGAGGTTTATGCGCAGATTTTGAAAGATTTGAATGAAGCAGAGCCTGATTTGGCTTTAACGCTAACGGCAACCCGTGCTTCCAGAAATACGGCTATCGCCTTCAAAACCCGAGTATACTTATCCATGAACAATTTGCCTGCAGTGGTAACTGAGGCCAATAAAATTGTAACGGCAACCGCACCATTCTCTGCAACTACCGGAGCACCATTAAAATTAGAAGCCAGTATTGCCAATGTTTTCGGTGGAGCTTATACAGGTAATGCTACTGCAACAGAAGTAGCTTTAACCTTCCCTATGGCCGATTTAGATGCACCGGGTACACAAAACCAATTGGCTTATTACTATAATGTATCTACCAATGGTGCAGGAGGGAACGAAGAATATTTCTTAAATCCAACAGGTATATTCGCTAATGCAGCCTTTGCAGCAGCTTCTACTGATGCCAGAAAAGGTTTAACTACCGTGTCAGGATCAAACACCTACCTAACCAAGTTTAAAAAGCCATCTCCGTACACGGATTATGTTCCGGTAATCAGGTATGCAGAAGTATTGTTAAACCTGGCAGAAGCTACAGTAGTAACTGATCCGGTAAGGTCTATTGCCTTGCTTAATGCAGTAAGACAAAGGTCGAACCCAGGCTACGTATTCCCTGCAGCAGATTTGTTGCCAGCCAACCTGAAAAACACCATTCTTGCCGAAAGAAGAATTGAGCTTTTGGGAGAAGGATTCAGATCACCGGATATCATGCGTTTGGGATTAGGTTTCCCAGCCAAAAGCGGTACTCAGGGAACGGCTCCAGCCATACCTTTCAATACTGCAGGTTATATCTGGCCAATCTCTTCAACCGAAATTCAGAACAATAAGTTAATCGTTCAGAATTAATGCTATATGTAGGAATAAAGCAAAAAAGGTCGCGACGAAAGTTGCGACCTTTTTTAATGAAAAGCATTTGATGTTATTTCTTATCTACACTGTATTTCCCCGGGCCGATAAAAATCAAACTGAAAAATACAATGCCCAATTCTATGGCATGACTGGCGCCCTGTAAACCATCACCTTTACCAAAATGAACCAGTGATGCAATAATCATGGTAAATACCAGCAACATACAGGCCGGGCGATAAAAAAGCCCTACAATTAATAAAAAGCCGCCAAAAGTTTCAGTAGCAGCACCCATAAATCCCCAAAATACAGGCAAAAAGTCAATCCCGATTACTTTCATGCTGCCGCCAAGGCCGGTCCAGCCTTCAGGGCCTCCTGCCAGTTTCGGGAAACCATGGATGATGAACATCACACCTATTCCCAGGCGTAAAAGTAATAAACCGGTGTTGCGATACTTGCCTAAATTGTCAAAAATAGCCATCTTATAAATATTTAAATTGAACGTTATTGTTTTCTACCTCCAGTGATACCGTTGCCCCTAAAACCATGCTCAGGTTATTGTCTATATGCCCCGTAGGGAAGTTAAAACAAACCGGGTAATCATATTCCTTAACAATATCCCAAATCACTTCATCAGCCGTTTGGCCAAAAGGAATTTTTTCTTCATTTATTTCGTTAAAAGCCCCGATAATTAACCCTTTTAAACCTTTCAGTTTTCCGGCACGTTTTAACATCCTCAACATCCTGTCTATCGCATATTCCTGCTCACCAACATCCTCCAGGAATAAAATTTTATCCTGATAATCCATTTCAGATACCGAGCCTTGTACGGCGCAGAGTAAAGTTAAGTTGCCACCAATCAGGATCCCGCTGGCCGCACCGCTCTTATTTTTAAAGGCACTTTTGTAGCTGTAACTTTGCTTTTCGCCAAATAAAGATTTCCGCAGGGAAGTTAAAGATTCGGGCGTAGCCTCATCAAACGTATAAGGCATTTGCCCATGAATGCATTGTAATTGTGTTTCGGCAATGATGTGCGAAAGCAAAATTGTAATGTCGCTAAAGCCTGCAATCCATTTGGGGTGTTGCTTAAAAGTACTGAAATCCAGCTCATCGATAATCCGAAGTGTACCATAACCACCACGGCCGGCAATAATGGCTTTAATGTTGGGGTCATCCAAAAAATGCTGAATATCAGCAGCACGTAAGCTATCGGTACCCGCAAATTGGTGGTGACTGGCATAGAGGCTTTTACCGATCACTACTTCGAGCCCCCAATCTTCTAAAATGGCAATGGCATGGTCTATAGATTTAGGTAATTTCTTGGCCGGACAAACCAGCGCAATCTTATCTCCTTTTTTTAAATATGGGGCTTGCTTAATCATCTTCAAAAACACTTATCTTTGCCAAATTAATAAAAATTGTTTTGGATAATAGTAAAATAAAAAGATATACCGTTACTGCGGCACTTCCATACACTAACGGACCTGTTCACATTGGGCATTTGGCCGGTGTTTATATCCCTGCAGATATTTATGCCCGTTATTTAAGGTCTAATAAACGCGATGTGAAGTTTATTTGCGGCTCTGATGAAAATGGTGTTCCCATTACCCTGAAAGCCAAAAGAGAAGGCATTACGCCGCAAGAAGTAGTAGATAAGTACCATAAGATTATTGGCGATTCTTTTAAAGAATTCGGAATCTCTTTTGATATCTATCACCGTACTTCATCGCAAACGCACCATCAAACGGCTGCCGATTTCTTCTCTACCCTTTACAACAAAGGTGTTTTTACCGAAGAAGTAACCGAGCAATACTACGATCCTACAGCGAAACAATTTCTGGCCGATCGTTACATTACCGGTACCTGCCCTAAATGTGGTAACGAGAATGCCTATGGCGATCAGTGCGAAAACTGTGGTTCTACCCTAAACGCTACCGATCTAATCAATCCTAAATCTACCCTATCGGGAGATAAACCCATCTTAAAAGAAACCAAAAACTGGTTCCTGCCTTTAGATCAATACGAGGAGAGATTAAGAACTTATATTGAAAGCCATAAAGAGTGGCGTCCGAATGTTTACGGACAATGCCAAAGCTGGTTAAACGCAGGCCTACAGCCACGTGCCATGACCCGCGATTTAGAATGGGGTGTACGTGTTCCGCTTCGCGATGCCGAAGGAAAAGTACTGTATGTATGGTTTGATGCCCCTATTGGTTACATCTCGGCTACCAAAGAACTTTGCAACTACGCCAAGCTTGATGTGTGGAATCCGAAAGCTGAAGAATACTACATTAACAATTACGAAGCCGATAAATGCGGATGGGAAGAATACTGGAAGAGCGATGAAACCAAACTGGTGCATTTTATCGGTAAAGACAATATCGTGTTCCATTGTATCATTTTCCCGGCCATGTTAATGGCGCACGGCGAATATACTTTAGCCGATAACGTTCCTGCCAATGAGTTTTTAAACCTGGAAGGACAAAAAATATCGACCTCTAAGAACTGGGCCGTTTGGTTAAACGAATATTTAAGAGAGTTTGAAGGTAAGCAAGACGTATTGCGTTATGTACTTACCGCGACTGCGCCAGAAACCAAAGACAACGATTTTACCTGGAAAGATTTTCAGGCCAGAAATAACAATGAGCTGGTAGCCATTTTGGGTAACTTCGTTAACCGTGTTGTGGTTTTAACCCACAAATACTTTAACGGCGTGGTGCCTACCTGTATGGAAATTACCCCTACAGATCAGGCCGTAATAGATGAATTGGCTACTTATCCGGCTAAGATTTCTGCATCTATAGAAAACTACCGTTTTAGAGAAGCCCTTTCTGAAGTGATGAATGTAGCCCGTTTAGGGAACAAATATTTAGCAGAAACAGAGCCCTGGAAACTCATCAAAACCGATGAAGACCGGGTACGTACCATTTTAAATATCGCGATACAGATTGCGGCGAACATTCAGATTTTAATCGAACCTTTCTTGCCATTTACAGCAGATAAGTTGATGAAGATGCTTCAAAACGGCGGACAGGAATGGGAAGATGCCGGAACCATCAACCTGATTAAACGAGGCCATAGCATTGGCGAAGCCGTGTTATTGTTCGAGAAGATAGAAGATAACGATATCGATTTTCAAATCGAGAAGCTGAATCAAAGCAAAGCAGCCAACGCCTTGCCAGCTGCAGCTATTCCGGCTAAAGAAAACATCCAGTTTGATGATTTCTCGGCCATGGATATTCGCGTAGCCACCATTATAGCAGCAGAAAAGGTAGAAAAAACCAAGAAACTGTTAAAACTAACCGTTAATACCGGTATAGATGAGCGCACAGTAGTATCGGGCATTGCAGAGCATTACAAGCCCGAAGATATAATTGGCAAGCAAGTAAGCATGATTGTAAACCTGGCCCCAAGAGAAATTAAAGGCATTGTTTCGCAAGGCATGATCCTGATGGCTGAAGATGCAACAGGTAAACTGGTTTTTGTAGCCCCGATAGAGAAATTTCAGGAAGGAAGCGTAATCAGGTAGTTGGTGCGCAGGTGAGTTGGTGAGAGGCTAAACACTCCCAACTCTAAACGCCCTACTGAACTTGTTGATTTGGTGAGTTGGACGATGCGCCTAGGACTCCTGACAAATGACTATTGACTCATGACTAGTTTAGACGTTTAGTACTCCCTACTCCAAGCTCCTTACTCCAAACTCGCTAAGGCGGTGAGTAGGCTATGCCCCTAGGACTCACGACTACTGACTATTGACTCATGACTAGCTTAGACGTTTAGTACTCCCTACTCCAAGCTCCTTACTCCAAACTTGCTAAGGCGGGCTATACGCTTAAGACTCACGACTATGTACTTTCGACTAAGGACTTGTTAAAGCACCCAGGACTCCCTACTCCAAGCTCCTTACTCCAAACTTGCTAAGGTGGTGAGTCGGGCTCTACCCAAGACTAATGACCATTGACTAATGACTAATTAACACAATGTACAAGCAGGCAATCGTGGTGGGGGCCAGATTACTCACGCATATACTTATCAATCAACCGAACCAATACAACAGCGTGGCAGAGCGTTTCTATATTGGGATATTCTTTCTGCATTGTTTCTGGATTACCATATTGATAACTGCGTTTCGCAGTAGGCGTTTTCAGTTCGAATACGTATAAAATACCATCCATTTGCATGCTAATGCTGCCACTGGTTTCTAAGGTGGTAGTATCAATTTGATATTTTACAATCAAGGGCCTTATACTTTCGTAATCGGGTAAACTGAGTAATTTTTCTCGTTGCAAGAGCTGCCAAAGGCGCTTTAGTTTTTGCTGATTAACAGGTTTCTCCACAAATTCAACCCCCTTATCGGTAATGCGGTAGGCCTGAAAACGCTTTGCAGACCATGCCTTATTCTGGTACCTTAAAACAAATGCCTGGTGAGAGGAGGTCATTAAACCCAATTGCCAAAAGCGCAGTTCAAAATCATAGGGCTGATCCAATTGAAAAGCCGTATCCAGGGTTTTGTTATAAGCATCGTTGATCTTCGTAAAATCACCCGATTTTAAAGCACTAAAATCAGGAGGCGTATTGCCCCTTACCTGATCATCAAAAAGCGGACGAGGCTTAGCTCCTTGCGCTTTTACGGTATGCCAGGCCATTACCAACAGCAAGATACAGCTGGCCTTTAATAATTTAGAAAGCATCATGGTTAATTTTGATTTACACGAATATAGGGATTATTGGTGAGGTGTTTAAGGTGGTGAGGTGGTGAGTTGTGCTATGCGCCCAGGACTCCAGACTAATCCCGACTACTGACTAATAACTGGTTAAGGCGGTTAATATAATTTATACGCTTTGGACTCCCGACTGAGGACTTGTTAAAGCGCCCAGTACTCCCAACTCCAAGCTCCTTACTCCAAACTTGCCAAGGCGGTAAGTTGGGCTCTACGCAGTACTCCAGACTAATGACTATTGACTAATGACTGGTTAAGGCGGTTAATATAGTTTATACGCTTTGGACTCAAGACTATGGACTCCCGACTAAGGACTTTTTAAAGCGCCCAGTACTCCCTACTCCAAGCTCCTTACTCCAAACTTGCTAAAGCGGTGAGTAGGACGATGGACCCGAGACTCACGATTACTGACTATTGACTAATGACTTGCTAAGGCGGTTAATATAGTTTATACGCTTTGGACTCAAGACTATGGACTCCCGACTAAGGACTTGTTAAAGCGCCCAGTACTCCCAACTCCAAGCTCCTTACTCCCAACTTGCCAAGGCGGTGAGTTGGACGATGGACCTGAGACTCACGACTACTGACTATTGACTAATGACTTGCTAAGGCGGTTAATATAGTTTATACGCTTTGGACTCAAGACTATGGACTCCCGACTAAGGACTTTTTAAAGCGCCCAGTACTCCCTACTCCAAGCTCCTTACTCCAAACTTGCTAAAGCGGTGAGTAGGACGATGGACCCGAGACTCACGATTACTGACTATTGACTAATGACTTGCTAAGGCGGTTAATATAGTTTATACGCTTTGGACTCAAGACTATGGACTCCCGACTAAGGACTTGTTAAAGCGCCCAGTACTCCCAACTCCAAGCTCCTTACTCCCAACTTGCCAAGGCGGTGAGTTGGACGATGGACCTGAGACTCACGACTACTGACTATTGACTAATGACTTGCTAAGGCGGTTAATATAGTTTATACGCTTTGGACTCAAGACTATGGACTCCCGACTAAGGACTTTTTAAAGCGCCCAGTACTCCCTACTCCAAGCTCCTTACTCCAAACTTGCTATACTGCCCATAACCTAATGCCTTTATAGCATAGAAAAACAGCTAATGCTGCGGTGCTTCCGCTTGCTAGTAGTACCCCGGTAAAATAGCCTAAAGTATAGCCAGAGGGGGTTTCAAAAGCTGTTTGAGCAGACTTGAATAAAAATGGCAGTATAGTAAGCATGCACAAAGCCAGAACGCTTGCCATAAAAATAAAGAGAACGCTAATGATTTTTTTCATAATCAAATATACAAATAGATAATTTTATATCTTTGCGCTTAGTTATGGCATTTTAGACCACAACATGGTTTCGTAGTTCAACGGATAGAATAGAAGTTTCCTAAACTTTAGATATGGGTTCGATTCCCGTCGAGACCACACAATGAAAAGCCTTTAGATAAAATCTGAAGGCTTTTCTATTTAATTAGATATTATTTCCATTTCCATCGTACTATTTGTCATTGCAAAGGAGGTAAAGCGAGAGCTGAAGCATTCTTATTCAATAGCCAATCTCTTTTGGCTATATTAAATTTCTTTTGACAATTGTAAAGAAATGAAGTAAGAACTACTGCTTGTTGTATTTTAAAACCCATTTACGGGAAACCAGATTGGTAATTAACAAAAAGATGATTACTTTAGGCTTAAATAATCATAGTACTGCACCCTTGACTAACGATCATATAGGGCTGGTACCAAGCTAAATTAATCCCCCGGGACTCGTGCGCTCTCCACACACTAGCCTCTGTTTCTATTGGGCTATATTTTACTTGGCATTTCTAGCGCGCATTACAATGAGAACAATTACGTTCTTTAATAGTGAAATAAACAAAAACTAAATTAGTTATGTCCTCAAGAAATAACAAATATGACATTACAATCAGCCTTAAGACCTGCCAATTCAAATGTAGTTTTATTGATTGAACAAATTCCTTATGCAGGGTCATTATTTGGAAGCAAAAATTGTCAACTGATTATGAAAGAATTCAGAGATTTTGTAATAGAAAAGAATTAGCTGAACACACTTATTAATAATGCAATATACTGCGGGAATTATTAAAGGATGTTAATGAGATCAAAGGGAGAAGTTTAGCACGTGTCCACTCGTTTATTGTTGTATTACCGGAGGTAGAAACCTATATTTCCAATATTGGCTTTTTATTTTATCGCTAGATTCAGAATCCTAAATATTGCGATATCTTACATTCAGTCAACAAAATGACATTTTAAGCAAAATGAAATTGTAGGGTTGATAAACTACTGATAATAGTGATTAGTAATTATTTCTAAACGAGATAGCTATATTTAAACCTTGGAGTGAATAAAACTTTTACTGGCAATGCAAATATTTTAGTGATGGAAGAAAATGAAAAATTAAAACAAGGACTGTTTAAAATTCGACCAGCAGGTAGACACATAATTACAATCGGACGCGATCTAATAAAAGATAAATATGCCGCTATTGTTGAACTAGTAAAAAACTCCTATGATGCAGATTCACCAGTCTGTAGGGTTTCACTCTTACCTTTCGAGAGAGAAATTGTTGAGAATGGTTTAAATAAAAGTATCAAAGGAATCAAAGTCATCATTAAAGACGAAGGGCATGGAATGTCCTTTGATACTGTAACAGATAAGTGGATGGTTCCTTCCACAGATGATAAATTTCATAGAAAGATTAGTCCTGGTAATAGAATTATGCAGGGCAAGAAAGGAATTGGTAGGTATTCAGCATCAATGATCGGTGATGATTTGGTTTTGCAGACCATCGATCATAAAGGGGAATTGACTACTTTATACTTAATTTGGAGAGATTTTGAAAAAGCTAAATATCTTCATGATGTGGATGTATTGATAGAAAATTTTAAGACTAATCAAGCAAGCGGAACTGAGTTGATAATTGTAGGTGATGAAAACCATTTAAATGAGTGGGATGCAAAACAGTTAAGAAATCTTAAATCTGAATTAAAAAAACTAATTCCACCTGTAGAAGAAGAAGTATTGGGAGATAAAAAGGATAGCTTTAAAATATTGCTAGAGCTGGGAACTTTTCCTTATCCAAATTATTCAAATACAATCGAAGAAATAGAACCATATCCGCTTTTTGAACTTTATGACTATAGAATTTCCGGCACAGTAAGTAATGAAGGCATTGCAAAACTAAAATTTGAAAATAATCGGACAAATAATTTTCCCGAAGAAGATTTGCCCGATTTCAAAATACTTTTAAATCAAAATATTGATGAAGACAAGCAAGGTTTCTGTGGTGAATTGAAACTGGATTTTAGAGTTTTTGATCGGGATCCTGCCTCAATAGATGGTCTTATAGAGAGGGGATTAAAAGATCCCTTGACAGGTGAATACGTAGGGCGAAGAGAAGCTAGGATTATTCTTGATACATTTAATGGTATTGGAGTATATAGAAATGGATTTAGGATAAGACCCCTTGGCGACGCTGGGTACGACTGGCTTTATTTAGATAACCAAAGAGTACAAAATCCATCACTCAAGGTAGGTTGTGATCAAGTAATTGGATTTATTCATATTAATTCAGAAGAACAATCTGGTCTTGTCGAGAAATCAGCTAGAGATGGATTAAAAGAAAATGCCGAGTACTTTGGTTTACGTGAGATATCGAAACAAGTCTTGAGAGAATTAGAAAGTAGGAGGTTTGCCTACAGACAAGCCGTAGGGTTAGGAAGAAGTAATCGGGACATTAACGCAAAAATTAGATCGCTTTATAACTTTAAAGATCTTCAAGATAAAATAGACAAAGAACTTGATGTTTTAGGTGTTGATTCATCTGGTAAGACTAAAATCAAAAACATTATCTCTGAGAAGGAAAGTAAAAGTAATAAAATAGCAGATGAACTAAAACAAGTAATCGCACTATATCAAGGGCAAGCTACAGTTGGAAAAATCATAAATGTAGTTTTGCATGAGGGTAGGAAGCCACTTGGATATTTTAAGAATCAAATTCCTTTAATCGTGGAATGGAAAAAGGAACTTGAGGCAGCTTTTAGTCCGGAGTTGCTAAATAAAATTATTAACAGACTTGGTGTAATAGAAGAACAAGGTGGAATCTTTATCAGATTGTTTGAAAAATTGGATCCTTTATCGGCTAAGAAGAGAGAGAAAAAGAAGGATTTTGTACTATTCGATATAATTGAGAACGTTCTAGGTGTTTTTTCCTCCGAACTAGACTCAGATGCAATCAATATCAAAATTGAATGTGACGAGAAATTAAAGATTTACGGTTGGAAGGAAGATTTTTATATCGTTCTCACGAACTTGGTTGACAACAGCATTTTTTGGTTACGAGAAAACATTGAGAAACCAAAAGAAATAAGTTTTAGGGTTTACGAAGAGGACAACTTGATAATAATTGAATACAAAGATACAGGTCCTGGGATACCAAAGCATTTAATTGAAAATGAAGTCATTTTTGAACCGGAATTTAGCAATAAAACTGGTGGGGGAATGGGATTGGGCTTAGCTATCGCTGGCGAGGCAATAGACAGAAATGACGGAGATTTAAAAGCAATTTATTCTGATACAGGTGCTTATTTTAAAATAGAAGTTAAAATTCAATAGATATGAAATTACTTATAGTTGAAGACGAACAAAGTCAAATACAACTTTATCTAGATGTAATTGATTCATTCAATAGCAAAAGTGATGTAAAGATAAATCCAACATATTACACCACATTAAAAGATGCTAAAGAGGCACTCGCGAACTCAGATTATGATGCCGCTATTGTTGATTTGAAACTTTCTTCCAATACGAAAAATCTGGAAGGACTCGATGTCGTAGATGAAATAGTTGACAAGTTAAGATTTCCCGTATTTATCGTTTCTGGTAGTATAGGCCAAATTGAAAGAGATGAAAGTTCACTTTTCAAAAAACGATCGAGGGATGGGGATTTTAAACAAGTATTGGATGAACTATGTGCCATTTATAATACTGGAATAACACAGATTTTAGGGAAAAGAGGTACAATAAATGAATATTTAAATAAAATATTTTGGTCTCATTTATCTAGTACAATGGGTATGTGGACCTCGGATACATCTAAGACCCGTGAACAAAAAGAGAAGATCCTGTTAAGGTACACACTACTACATATTCAAGAATACCTAGAATTGACGGAGGAATCTGATTTCGAGCATTACCATGCAGCAGAAATTTATATTATGCCTACTATAAAAACAAAAGTATTTACCGGAGATATAGTTGAGAATATAGATGGAAGTAAAAGCTATATTGTTTTAACTCCTTCATGTGATTTAGCTCAGTCAAAAGCAAAAGATATTTTAATCGCAGAAATAGAGACAGAAGGATTATTATTGGAAAAAATAAATATCATAAAAAAAAATAAGGGTACGCAAGAAGATCTTCAAAAAGCAAAAATAGAATTAAAAAAAATGATAAATAATTCATATTCAAATAAATATCATTTTTTACCAAAATATAGTGATATCAGAGCTGGACTGATTAACTTTCAGAAGTTACTTACAGTTAGAGTTAAAGACTTTGATACGGAATTTAACAGAAAGGCATCTATTAACAGCAGTTTTACAAAAGACATTGTGGCTAGGTTCTCGTACTATTATTCTAGACAAGGTTCCCCTGATTTTGATACCGATGATATCTTCAATAAGATGTTAGAATAGCAATGATATTTGTTTTGCAGTTTCCTCTGCCAGCAAAGCTGGAACCGCATTACCAATTTGTTTAAAAGCAGCTGTCCGGTTTGCCCCTTCTTTCACTCCTTCAAAATAAAAATCGTCAGGAAAAGATTGCAAACGGGCGGCTTCTCGAACACTGATTGAGCGATTTTGTAATTCATCAGGATGGATATAATAATGGCCATCCTTAGCAATATGGGCCACTACGGTATGAGATGCATTTAAATCTGCACCTACTACTTTAAAACGATCGAAAAAAGAAGTTCTATTTTCGTGGGTTTTTAATTGTTCAGGTAAGTCGTTATAATTTAACCGTTCTTGGTTATTATTCCATTTTTCAATGGCAATGCGGTAAATTTCTTTGTCTTGGACGTTGTGCGGCCTGGCAATATGTTGAGTTAGTGTATCAATGCCATTTCTAATGTGTGCACAATCTAGATAGCTATTGTTTAAGCCAGTATAAGTTGTAAACTTATCTACCCCACCACCTGCTTGTAGGTTTGGTAAGTCAGAAAATAAATCAGAAACCATGCCATTTAAGCCACTTTTAAAATTATCTAGGTCAGGCAAATTTGGGGTGAAGTCATCTTTCCAGCCAATGATTATTAGTCTTCTTCTTTTTTGCAGTACACCAAAGTTTTCTGCTTTCACAGAAAACACATGTATTTTATATCCCTTTTTAAGAAACAACTTTTCCATGTTGTGTAAATACACCCCTTTACCCGCGGACTTTAGACCAACAACATTTTCGAACACAAACATTTTAGGTTGGTACCTTTCCAAATATTTTGCATACTGAACATAAAGAAAATTCCTCGAATCACCCCTCATCCCATCATCTGAACGAGCTCTTCCAACTAAAGAATAAGCCTGGCAAGGTGGCCCGCCAATAATTAAATCAACTTTTCTCTCCTCTAGCTGTCTGTCAATGGCTCCAAAAATAATTGCATTATTCTCTTCTCCTATAGCTTTATTGATTACTGAATTTTTGAGCTCTTCAGGTACAAAAGAATATAATTCATTCCGATTTATATTCCCCTTAAGGTAATCCAAGTAGTTCTCGAAAAGATTTTGTGATTTTAAGTAGTGGTAAGCAACCCTTGTTTTTAGGGTATAGCAAGCCGCACTGTCAATTTCGACATGAGCAACTGGCTCAAAACCAGCTCTTTTGAAGCCTTCGGAAAGACCGCCTGCTCCCGCGAAAAGATCTATATAGTTCACGTTGATATGCGGAAAATTTGTGAAGATAGCAAACTATTTTAGTTTTTTGATGAATAATTTGGTTTTCTTTAATCTAGTTATCTAATACAAATAAGGTGTATTTGTTGTGTATATGGTAATTTATTACATGAAATAGTCAAAAATGCCTGGTTAAATCCAGAGATTATAGAATTCCAAGACCTGAATATACTATTTCTGGAGACGAGATAAAGATATCATTAAATCATTTAAGGTTTTAATTCTTAAATTTGGTTTTAATTCGCATTCCCAAATTTCCAAAACCTGCCATCCTGCGTTTTTAACTAAGTCAATGTTAACAAGATCTTTGGATTTATTTCCATTTATTTTATTCAGCCACCAATCAGTTCTTGTTTTTGGAACGACATAGTACCTACATTGATCATGCCCGTGCCAGAAACAGCCCTGGATAAAAATTGCAGTTTTATATTTTGGCAAGACAATATCCGGTTTTCCGGGTAAGTCTTTTACATGAAGGCGATATCTGAAGCCATTGGCATGTAGAAACCGGCGCACCAACATTTCAGGCTTTGTGTTTTTGCTATTAATGCGGCTCATGTTGTAAGAGCGGATTTCTTTGCTGTGGACATCTGCCATTTAACGGTAACAATTCATACCGCATAAATGTTCATACGATATATAAAAAACGATACGATTATTCCTTCGTATTTGTTTTTAAATCATTGGGAGGTAATATAACTTAATGATCCTTTTTCAATTCCCTTACCAATATATGTTAAAAGGGAGTTTAAATCAACACACTTAGTCGCCCATCTCATTACCATTACATTGAAACGAATGGTGGGTAACTAATAGTTGTAATAAGGATAAGACAGTGAATGTTGGAATGATTACCGTAAATAATTGAAGATTAAAGAATATTGGCGTTGGCATTATAAGGGCCGAAAAATTTACCTCCATTAAAGTGAACCATGTGATCTGGATTATCAGCTGTCCAAACTTCTGTTTCCCAGCCAATATCTGATATATTCTTTTTAAAAGCAGTTTTTGACATAAAGGCTGTGATGAAAATCAATTCAGCTGTACAATCTTTTAATGCTTTTTTCAATTCTAAAATACGCTCTTCGCTCATTGGCCCGGATGTAAAGAAAGCCTCAATTAGGAAAATCCAGTTTTTCTCTTTGTTGTATGCTACAATATCAGGAAGAGAGTCATGTGTAAGCTCAAAAAAACCGAGCGCTTTAAGTTTGTCATCTACTCTTAATAAATATTTATCTGTTGCATCCCCAACATATAATACTTCACATCCTAATCCAAATCGGGGTAAGAATTCTTCAATGATTTCTCTTTGTAATTGGTTGTGTCCGCCACTTGAGAAATCCAAAATATGACCGGAATTAAGAGTTATTCTTACTTTTGGGATATCTCGCTTTCGACGCAAAATTTCCTGCAAACTAGGTCTGTTCTTTTTAAATAGCTTTAACTTTATCTCCCATTCATCAGTGCCATAGTAAACTATTAGAGATTTGAATTCCGAACTTATTGTATAGCCTCTTGTTGGGTCATTCTGAGCAGCACTTGGATTATTGGCGCTATTTAATACCAAATCTGCTAGAACTAAAAGTTTTAAATGCTTTCTCCTTACATCATCATACGATCCGGGGGAAATTTGTTCTTCATAATTTTCATTTATGAACTTAATTATTTCCCTGGTTTTTAAGTGTCTGTGTTCATTCTGACCCTTTGCTTCTTTCCAGGTTTTTGTAACTCCTGCTACAGCTAAAAATGCCATTGCCATGCTCTCTAGTCCTCGAGGTCTCTTCCCAGAAAAAGGGATACCTACACTTTCAAGGATATCAAGAGCTTGATTAATTATTTTTTTTGTGTTTTCAGATTTGGCTGAGAGAGCTAAATGATTATGCATATTAAATTTATTAGACTAATTCATGGTAGTTTGATCCTACTTGAATTTTTTTATAACATTCTTTCACAGCAATAGCAATTTTGTAAGCCAATAATGGGGGGACAGCATTACCGATTTGATTAAACTTGCTTGTTTCTGCTCCCATGAACTTGAAATTATCCGGAAAACTTTGCAATCTGGCAGCCTCTTCAATAAGTAACCTTCTTCGCCTACCATCAGGAAGTTTAACCCTATGCATATCGCCAGTTGCCGCAGAAAGATTTCTACAGGTTAAAGTACGCGAAGGCCTATCTTCATAGAGATCTCTCGGATTAACACACTTCGAAGCTCTTTCATAGTTAGCAATATAATTATCTTGCGATTGAGTCAAAAATTTGCTTTCAGGAGGCGTTGAGTACATGAGATCCGAGATTGCATCTCCAACTGTAAATTTGATTTTTTCAGGTTCAGGAAAGACAAAGTCTGAATTATGACCAATTAAAAAAAGCCTTTCTCTATTTTGGGGCACTCCATAATTAACCGCATTTAAAAGTTTGAAATTGGTTTTATAACCGAGACCTTCAAGCTCCTGTACAATCAATTCAAAATACCATTTATTAGAATAGAGTAAACCTCGTACATTTTCAAAAAGAAAAACCTTTGGTTTTACTTTTTTTATAGCGTCTACAAAAAAAGGAAAACCGTTCCTGGAATCATTTATGCCGTTTTGATTGCCTCCAACGCTAAAAGGCTGACAAGGTGGACCACCTATTATAATTTGAGCTTTGGGATATTCAAAATCTAGAGAAAGTTTTTCCACAAAACATTCGCCTTTTAGATTTGTCCTGTAAGTTTCTGCTGCGTCAGGATTCATTTCATACCCGATGGTTTTAAAACCAGCCGCTTCAAAACCAAGGGATAACCCCCCACATCCAGCGAATAAATCCAGTACAATTGCATCCTCTACAATATTAGGAACAAGTAAATTATTAATCAGGTTGATATAACTCATTTAAAATAAAGGTAGATTAATGCGGAAAACTGCCACAAATTACTAATTATATTGGTAAAGATAACTAGAGGATTTAAAATTTTACATTGTTCTAGGAAGTTTAAGATATTTGTGGCTCGCTGAATATCCTCTGGCTTGATGTTTGTAAATATTCTTGAGTAATCTATCTAACAGTATTGAGCCATTGTTCCTTGATATTGCCTAAACATTCTCAACAAAAAAGGGAAACAGCCTCCGCCATTTCCCTTATTCCTACCTACGCGAAAACCACCATGCTCCCCCTATACCAACCAAAGCCAATATTATCCAAAACACTACTGGCCCAGCCCGTTTCCGCGCCCTAGTCGTCAGTTCCTGCACAACCATTTCCTTCCTACTCAGCTGTTGTTTATTATTGGCTTTCAGCGTTCGCGAAGCCGCCTGTTTCAGTGCGACTACCCTTCCCTGTTTCAGCCGTTGTTGCAAAACCATTGAATCGGCCCTGCCCTTAAAGCCCTCGCTGGTGCTGTAGCTAAAGTCCCCTTTTGGCCATATGGTAACTGAGCTGTTGACTGCTGTGCTATCATGCAATACCAGGGCTTCCTCGCTTCGTACCTGTAAGCCGAGCGAATCTTGTTGCAATAGCTCCAATTGCTGATTGGATATAAAACTTTCCTTTTCCGATTTTAAGCTGCTACAGCCCACACAGCCTAGCAGCAGCAAAAAGTAGCTGAACTTATTTTTCATGCTTGCCTCCTTTCTGTGCTAACCAATCGGCCAGGCAGCTTACCCTTTTAAGCAGGCGGCGCTTGCGGTATACGCCATCCCCTTCGCGGCTTCCTGCTATATTGGTATTGCCCTCTAAAGTAATGAGCCAGATGCCCGCTTGCCGTTCTACCAAACCACAATGCCCAATGCGTTTAAGTTCAGGGAAATAGATGCCAAATACAGAAGCCGGTAAAGGAAGAGCAATTTGCCTCTCTTTGGGAAATAAGGCCGGGCTCCAGGGCGAGCGGGGTTGTTTGAAGCCCGCCTGCCCAAACACCCAGCTCACATAAGCCGCACACCAGGGGGCAGGATTTTTAACCCCTGCGTACCGGAGGTAACTCGCTATCCGGATACCCGTATTGTTGCCTCCGCATTCTCTTACGCCAAGCTCCTGCCGGGCTATGTGCAGTACCTTGGCCCGGGCTTCAGCATCAGCACCAGGTGCTACAGCAGGGCGATTAAGCATGCTATGCCCGCCAACAGCACCAAGGCAAAAGATGCCCAGTAAAATCTTAAACGTTGCCATAAACTTAAGGTATTAAAGCGTGAAACCATTTGATCTATCGGGCTAAGGCCCAGGCTTTGCCAGGCATAAGCCAGGAGCCTCCAGCAGCCAAAAAGTAAGGCCAGGTGGCAAATTACCGCGAGCAGGAGCACCTGCCAAATGCCCGCATCAATTAGCGCAGCGGTAGGCGTTAAAGCGTGTAAAACGCCGGGTAAACAAAACCAGCCCAATAAAAGGCAGCTGGCCAAAACCAGTGGCTGAATGCGTAACCCCATTGCACTAAGCTGAGGCCATTTAATGAATAAAGTTTTCATAATTGTAAGGTTTAAGCAAGGCAGTACCCTAAAAAGCACTGCCTGCGGTTAAATGAAAGTTGAATTAAGGGATGATCAATTGTCCCAGGTACTGGCTGTTACTTACCGTAGCGTTGTCGCGGTTAAGGGCAAAAGCATAGGTGTGTATCGTATCGCCGGCAAAATCGGCCCCCATGCTAATGTTGTAACTTAAATCGCTGCGCATCGGATCTTCATAAATCTGATACATGGATTTGTCGGCATTATAGAGCACCACCAGGAGCTGATCGTCATCAAAAGCGTTAAATCTGTTCAGGATGCTTTGCCAGTTGAGTACGATGTCTGATCCGCTTAGTGCTGCGGTTAAGCCATGAAATACAGATAAAGAACCTTTACTCAACACGATCCTCGAAAAGTCGATGGTAAAAAAAGGATAGTCGCCTGTAATGGCTTCCATCAGAAAAATTTTCACTGCGGCATTGTATCCCGTTTGCTTGTTCAGGCGCTTATCGCCAAAGCCAATGTTAAGGATATCTTTTATTGGCCTGAGGTATAAGGGCGCTAAAGCGAACCTGGCCCTTTGTGCCATTTGCGGAACGCTGGCCTGCTTGCTGCTGGGCTCTGGCAAACTTTTTAAATAATTAATGCTGCGCCACTTACTGCCCACTACACTGCCAACTTTTCCGCTGAAATTGCCGTTGGCACCTTTTGAATATGTTCCCATGATTTTAATTTTTTAATGGTGAATAAAAATTGAACTCAGATTAGGCATACCGGTATATTTTTTAATCCTTGGGGTAAACATAGTACAGCCCGCCGCCCCCATAAACTTTTGAGCCAAAATGAGCCATAATGAACCCTTTTGAGCCGAAGAAAGTGATTGGATGTGTGAAGAATAGAATGAGTGAATGAGTGAATGATAGAATGACTGAATGATAGAATGAGTGAATGGGTGATTGACTGAATGATTGGACGCCCAATACACGAGGATCCAATGAACCAGTGCACTGAGATACCCCTCGCTAACCCAAAACAGACTTTTTCTTTACTCCTGGGGTAATGATTAACACTGCAAACAGTAGAGAAAGGGTAAGGAAAAGGTAACCAAACAGTACGGCAGGGGTTAACCAGGACTAAGCCAAGGGTAAAGAAAGGGTAAACAAAAGGTACAGGATAGGTACAGAAAGGGTAGAGAATGGGTAAAGAAAGGGTTAACAAAGGGTAGAGAAAAGGTAGAGAATGGGTACAAAAAAGGTAAACAAAGGGTACAGAAAGTCTGCGCAAATGTACCCTTTGCCTGGGTTTAAAGTCGGCCGCGGCGCCTGCTTTCCTCCATTTGTTTAATTAAATCGGCCAAATGGTAGCGATCACCACCTGGTAATTTCATGGGTTTGAGTTCGCCGCTGGCCACCTTTCGCTTGTAGGTGCTGTTGCTGATTTGCAGGTAGTTGAGCACCTCCTGGCGGTTAACGGTTTGTGGGCTTTCCTGCTGCTCCGTTAGCAGGTAAATTCCATTTTGCAAAATGTTGAGGATGTTTTGCAAAAGCGTACACATTTGAGGGATGAGTTGGATCATTTCCAGGATCGTTCTCATGGCTTTGTTTGATTGTGCTCTCTGGTTAAGATGGCGGGCCAGAGGTTTTACCGTGGTAAGGAGAGAGCGGTTAAAATTGTGTTAAATATTTATAGTTTAAATTTAAGCATCGCCAGTTAATCTTTAAATGAATGGAGTTGTAAAGTTTTGAACATCAGTGGTTTTGCATGATGGGTAAAACCTTTTTTACAGCAGCTAAAAGCATTTTGTAATGTGAAGAATAGAAGTGCTGAAGGTAAGTAATAGGAAGCCCCTATTAAAACTAAATAAGGATAAATTGGTCACTTCCGGTTTGCATTATTAACAGGAGATCCAGTTTAGTTTTCAATACTGTTATACAGGAAAGGAATTATAGAACGCTTAAAATTTAAGTTAGGTGTTTCGGGGAAAACGATCAGTTTTTCTGAGTAAGGGTATTTTTTGACCAATAAAAATACGACATTCGACCTGACTTTAAGGATACTCTTAACTTAACGGGTTAATCTTATAAAACTTCTATAAAATCGCTGAAGTAACGAATTTTCTTCAGTTATTATCTCTGCATCCCCCATCATTCCTGTTTTTAAAATGATCGGATGTCCTGAGTCTTTAGCGTTTGTTTTCTGGAAGCTAATTTTTGCAATGAAAATACTGTCTCTTAAAGCAAAATCAGTAATATAGCTTACTTTGCCTTCTATCATTCCATACTCTTCAAAAGGATAGCTATGTAACTTAACCAGTACTTTTTGTCCTGTCTTAACTTTTCCTAAATTATACTGGGGAACCTTAACTTCTCCAAAAAAATCTGAGCTGCCTGGGTTAATAACAAATACTGTTTGATTAGCTGAAACATTCTGATTTTCTTGTAAGAAACCATTAAAACTTAATTTTCCGGATATAGGAGCTAATATAACATATTTTGCCATCCATGCTTCAGTTTCGTTTCGCATACTGTTTAAAGCCTGTACAAATTCCCTCTGTTTTTCCTGAACAGTATTTTCGAGCGCAATCAATTCCTTTTCCTTCGCCAGGTAATTTGTCCTATTGTTTACTAAAGCGATTGAACTTTGCTGAAGAGGATATTTACCAGACAAGTATCTGTTCTCTTGTTGTTTGAACTCGCTATTGGAGATGACATTTTTGTCTTTTAATTTTTTATAAGCTCCATATTCGTCCTCTACATTTCTAAACTCTTTTTCTTGGATTGCCCTCTGATCAAGAATCTGCCTCTGAAGCTTCTTTAAGTCGGAAAGATCTTGTTTTAAGTAAGCCTTTTGCACGGCATAGATGCCTTCCTTCTGAGTGTTTAAAAACTGAATAAATTCCTGATGAAAAATTTGGTAGCTTGACTGCAACTCGCCAAAATTCATGTTTTGAGTTTTGAGGTCATTTGGTAAAATTCTCTCCAATTTAATGATCTTTTTATTGAGGCTTTCGAGATTACTTCGTAACGCTATAACGTCTTTGTGATCTGCTGTACTCTCTATGAATGCGAGAGGTTGTCTTAAATTTACTTGGTCATTATTGTTGATTAATAGTCGAACAATCTTTCCTGATTGATGGCTAATTACATCCTTGGGTGAGTTTAATGAATTTACTTTTAACGAGGTTTTAATAAGGTCGGGATAGGAAACAAAAGCCGAAATTAACACAATTGTAGTAAGAACTAGCAGAATCAGAGCAATACCGCGCTGTAAAATCCACGATGGAACAGCAGTAATTATTTCATTTACTTCTTCACTATGTCTATAAGCCTCTTCTTCTTTAACTGACATATTTCTATCTTTTTACTTCTCCAACAGTAACTGATTCTTAACGAGATTGTAGTAGACCCCTTGTTGACTCGTCAACTGATCATGACTTCCCTGTTCTATCAACATACCTTTATCCAAAACAATTATATTGTCCGCGCTCTTAACTGTACTTAAGCGGTGGGCTACAATTACTACAGTTCTTCCTACAAAGAAACTGTTAAGATTCTGGATGATTTTACTTTCATTGTTTGCATCTAATGCATTCGTTGCTTCATCAAAGAAAATATAGTCCGGGTCTTTATAGACTGAACGTGCGATCAAAATCCTCTGCTTTTGTCCTTGACTGATTCCATTTCCTGAAGCACCAATCTTGGTATGTAATCCCAAGGGTAAGGAGTCAATCAAATCTTCGATATTTGCTATTTTTATTGAATTGCGAAGCCTGTCTATATCTGGATATTCGTCTGCAATGGCAATGTTCCTGGCAATAGTATCTGAAAAAATAAATCCCTCCTGCATTACTATTCCGCATTGGTTTCTCCAAAAGCTATGGGATATATGCTCTAAATTTGTTGGTCCAACTTTTATTTCTCCTTTTTGTGGTAAATAAAACCGCAGCAACAACTTTAACAAAGTTGTTTTTCCGCTACCACTCATACCTACAATTGCTGTGGTCTTGCCTTGTGGTATTTTAAGAGTCAAGTTTCTTAAAACAGGTTCATTTCCCGCACCAGGATAAGTAAAATTTAGATCATCTATTGTAATGCTTTTATCACGAGGTAATTCCTGTAGAAAAATTTTTTCTCCATGCTCTTCATTATCCATCCTGTGGATTTCATTTAGTCTTTCCAAGCTTATCTTTGCATCCTGAAACTGCTGAATAAATCCTATTAATTGTTCTATTGGGCTATTAACCTGCCCAACCATGTATTGTATCGCCATCATACCTCCAAGGGTAAGATCTCCCTGCACCACAGATTTTGCTACAAGATAAGTAATCAATATATTCTTCCCTTCATTTATAAAGAAAGCACCTGTTTGCTGGATTTGGTTAATAGACAGGCTTTTAATATTAAAGTCAAACAAGCCAGCTTGTAGCCTCTCCCATTCCCATCTTTTTTGTTGTTCGCAGCCGTTGAGTTTGATCTCTTGCATTCCACCTATTAGTTGAACGATCGTACTCTGATTCTTTGCGGATAAATCGAATCTTTTGAAATCCAAATCCCTTCTTTTTTTTAAAAATGAAAAGACCCACAAAGTATAAATCACGCTGCTGATCAAAAAAATCGTGAAGACCTGACTATTATAATAAAGTAAAATAACTGCAAAAACTATCAAATTGAACATAGAAAAGATCAGATTTAAAGTAGATCCAGTTAAAAAATTTTGTATGCGTGCCTGATCACTCATGCGCTGCATAATGTCTCCAGTCATCTTCGTATCAAAAAAATTCATCGGAAGCTTCATTAATTTCATTAGAAAGTCTGTCAGAATGGAAATATTGATTCTAGATGTTATGTGTAATAAAATCCATGACCGGATAAAATCCACACTCATTCTTCCTAGAAAGAGTGTAGTTTGTGCAATTAGGATGAGCGTTATAAAATTGATGTTTTTTGTATTGATACCAATATCAACAACGGATTGCGTCAAAAATGGAAAAATCAATTGTAGAATTGTTCCAACGATAAGTCCAAGGAAAAGCTGAAAGATAAGTCGTTTATAACGGTATAGGTAGTGATATAGAAAGGTGAGGTCTAGGCCCTGCTTTTCATCGTTCTCCAGTTCATAAAAAAACGGACTTGGGCTAAGTATTAGCGAAATCCCCTGCTTATCCCCATTTTGGATTGTGCTAACCCAATTTTTCATAAAATCTGCTTTGGAGTATACCATCAGATCTTTCGCTGGATCCGCTATATAATATCTACCTCGTTTTATCTTATAGAGTACAACAAAATGATTTTGATTCCAATGTAATATTGCCGGCAACTCTATTTCTTCAAGCTTGTCTACAGTTAGCCGATTTCCCAGTGTTCTAAAACCCAAACCTTCAGCTGCATGACTTATTCCTAACAATGATACCCCATTCCTGTTAATGCCACTTAATTCTCTTAGCCGCTGTAAAGTGAAACTTTTACCGTAGTATTTAGCAATGATCCGTAAACATGTTGGACCACAGTCCATCTGATCTGGTTGTTTATAAAATGGGAAGCGTTTCAATTATTTACGGTATTATTTTAAAAAAGTTAATCAAGTATTTGTGCTTACAGTGCGCTGAAATTACAGAAATAATTAAAAAAAAAGCATTTATGAAATATTTTCGTTTTGAATATTGAAGATAAAGCTAGAGCAACAAATAATAAAGTCACAAAGCGGGGTCATTATAGCGTAAGCAACAGCTAAATTCATTTTTATAAGAATTTTTGTTGAGGCTTATGATAATAGCAAAAAAAAATTATCTTGCAGTTCAATTAATATAGCAAGGTAATTGTAATTACCTGCAACTAATAAACAAATAAATTAACCCTTAAGAATCAAAAAATGAAAAAAAAATTTGAATTTAAAATTAGCAAAGAGACAATTGTAAACCTCACAGAAAATCAATTAAAATCTATTGTAGGTGGCGATGCCACAGGCTTCAATACATCTTGCATTTCAGGATGCGAGGAAGAAAACCCAACAACTCTTGGTCTTGACTGTGACGGGGGGTATACTATCGGTTCTGATTGTCCAACACAATCGTGCGTGCCTGGTACTAGTTATGCTGCCGGTTGTACTGGATCAAATACTACAACAGTTGCTGGTTGCAATACCTCAGAATCTAATTGTATTTCAACAAACGCCTGTGGCGGATAGCCAGTTTTAGCGTTTAGGACGAGGATAAGATCTTTATATTAAGGTATCCTCGTCCTAAAAATAACGATATTATAATTGTTTCTTTGAATTATAGAGAAACATAAATTAACGCCCTATTACTTCATGATTATTTGCAGTTTAAAGCAAAAACAAGAAATACTTCGTTTTACAAAACAAGTAAGAGATTTTATAACAGAACACACAAATTTTAAAAAAGGTATTTTTGACGGAGCGAGCGGGATAAGCTTATTCTGCTTTTATTATCATCAATTCGATCTTGGGGATAGTATTATCTACAATAAAGGAATGGAATTACTCGAATCCGAATCCTCTGCATTTACCTCTTCTCCTAATGATAATTTTGCTTTTTCTAACTTAAAATGGCTTATTTGGACTGTCTCTTTTCTTAAAAAAGAATGTTTTCTTGATGTTAATCAGTCAGATTATGACACCTTAAAACCACTACTGCTGAGTTATTATCAGAGTTATCTCGAGAAAGGTAATTATGATTTATTCTATGGATTTTTAGGTCTTAGTAAAGTTTTAGAGGACTTTTATAGTACTGAAGAATTCTTAGAATTAAATAAAAAATTCTTTTTAAAAACAGTAGAGCAGGAAGATTTTTTTTCAAAATGGGCATCTTTATTTATTGACAGGCCTGGAGTGTATAATTTTGGTCTTGCCCATGGTATGCCTAGCATAGTGTTGTATCTGGTCAAACTCTATGAGCTGGATCCAGATGCCGGTACGGTGTTCAAAGATTTAGCTATCAGTAGCTGTCATTACATTATAAGCAAAAAACAAGACTATAATTTAGTAGGCAGTTACTTTCCAAATAATTACAACGATCACAATCAGGAAAATCAGGCAAGTAGATTGGCTTGGTGTTATGGAGATTTAGGGGTAGGTTATTGTTTATGGAAGGTAGGAACGGCATTTAATGACCAAAAGATTGTATCAATTGGCTTGGAAGTACTCTTAAGCTGTACAGAGAGAAAAAGTCCTGAGTCTACCAAAGTCGTTGATCTAAGTGTTTGTCATGGTTCTAGTGGATTGATATTATTTTTCAAACGGTTGTATGAATTTACTGGACTCATTGAATTCAAACAGGCGACAGAATATTGGCTCTCCTATACTTTAACAGAGATTAACACCTCTAAGGATATTAGCGAGATTAAATCATGGAAGGGTAATGAGCAAAGATATGCCTTTGAAGTAGGAATGCTAACGGGGGTTGCTGGGATAGGTTTAGTATTACTTGAAATATTGGAAGAGAAAAAATACTCATGGAGTGATTGGTTATTATTGTAATTATTAATTATGCTAGACTACTACTTTTTAAAGAACCAATTCTTAGTAAGAAGACCTTACTTTTCTCTATTAAACTGGTATAAGTTATTTGAGGGTGATTACGAAAAAAATATATATAACCTCTTTATCAATAATGAAACAGCGGCAAAGGCATTGTTTAATGCCTCTCCTGAGTTTTATAACGTACTTAAAAACACTGAGATACAGAATCTAAATAAAAAAACGATCTCTACTTTGGCAAAATATGCTTCAAGATTTTCATCCAGAGCAATTCCGTTTGGATATTTCTGTGGAGTGAATGTGGGGTCTTTTGATAAGGATTATGGTGATACTATCGTTCAGAAGTCTAAACCGATTGAATCCTATTTACTGAAATTAGATAATGAAGTAACTTTTCAGATCGTTGATCTGCTAATGAATAACGATCAGATAATAAAAAAGATTAAGTTCAGCAGTAATCCTACTTTTTATAAAATGGGTAAAACCTACAAATATATTGATTATGAATACAACAATAAACAAAGGCGGTATGTCTTAAATCAATTGCACGATAATAGTGGTATTTATCGGTTAATAAAGTCATGCGAAGGTTGGGTCAATTATGAATATCTTGAAAAATTTTATTCTGAAATGGGCGCAGAGCAAGGCGATATTCTCGGGTATGTAAGAACATTGGTTCAAAACAAAATTCTTTTTACCAATATTCATCCTTGTATAACAAAACCGGATACACTATCGCATATAGAGGACGAACTTTCAGAAAGCAATTTCGAGCTTATAAAGGATATTAGAGAAGGCTTATCTACGGCAAATCCTAATGGTCATGCTGTGGAAGATCTCATAAAGTTACAAAATTATTTAAAAGATAATTTAAAGATAAAAGTTAAAAATTACTTTCAATTAGATTATGTAACGGCCTACGATCGTTATCATATTTCTATTGAGACCAAAGCTAAAATTCAGGAAGCAGTCAATTTTCTATGCTTGTTACCTAACAGATTAGCTCAAAAGCATATAAATACCTTTATTGATAAATTAAAGGAAAACTACGGCACTGAAACAGTTCCTTTAAGTGAAGTTTTGGACGCCTCGGAGGGTATTGGTTATCCAGTTGGCACATCGAAATCAGGTTCTCCTTATAATATGTTCGAAAGTATTACTTTCAAGAATAAGAAAAAAACTAGCTCTTCCTTTACCTGGTCTTGGTTTGATGAAGTTCTTTTAAAAAAATATTTGGAATTCTGTCGTCAGGGAGATAAGTCTTTTATTAAGTTATCGTTAGAGGATATTCCCAAAGAACTTAGAACGTCGAATTGTATTAGTCAGCATCTTTCTGTCATGGCCGAGATTATTAATTCAGTATCCCACGGTCAATTAATTTCTTTAAAAGGACTTGGTGGAAAAACACCATTTCAATTGATGGGAAGATACAGTCACCTTGATATAAAAATCAGGCAGCTTTTAATCGATATTGCTGAGGAAGCTAAAATTCAAGATAGTATTCAGGCAGAAATTCTACTTTTTCCAGAAGATAGGTTAGGAAATGTTACCCAACATGACCCTATATTTGATTATGAAATACCAATATTTTCTACAACGAGTGTGGCAGGAGAAAAAACTGTTCGATTAAAAGACTTAGAAATATCTGTTAGAGATAATAAGCTAATATTAACTTCAAAAAAATTGAAAAAGCGCGTTTATCCAAGATTATGCAATGCGCACATTCATGACAATACGAATATACCCGCATATCGTTTTTTGTGCGATTACGAAAATTATTTAAATGAAATAAGCTCTCATAGTTTCAGTTGGCCAGATATTTTTTCATCCATAGACCATTTACCAAGAGTAATGTTTAATGAGATAATTATTTGTGCCGCACGTTGGTTTATTAAAGAAGAGGAGATATCTAAAGATGGAGATAGCTATACTTCATTGGTAAATCTAATTTCGCTACGCAAGATTTCTCAATTCGTCTACTTTTATGAAGGAGACAAAAAATTATTATTGAACCTTAAAAATGAAGTGAATATTTCTCTCCTGTTAACAGAAATCAGAAAGCATAAAAAATTGATAATCGTTGAATCCTTTCTAGAAGATAAGATGCAAAACTTAGATCATGATTCCTATTTTCAAGAAGTAATATTAACTTTAATTAAAAGATGATGCTTAGTTCAAAAAACAAACTTTTCCTTCAACATGGGTGGGTTTATTTTAAAGTATACTGTGAAGAGGCTTATTGCGAAATATTACTTGCCAAATTGATTAGTCCTGTTATCTCTACTTTAAATAAGAAAAAATTAATCAACTGTTTTTTTTTCATAAGATATCGTGATGAAAATGGAACACACTTAAGAATTAGGTTCCAGTGTGCTGAAGAGATTGCTTATTATAAAGTGATTGATGTTTTCTTGGATTCGCTTTCGAAGAAGAGTAACATTTCCAAGCATATTGCTTCAGTCCAATTAGATTCCTATGAAAGAGAAATAAGTCGTTATGGAAAAACACGCATCGAGAAAATTGAACTGATTTTCTGTGCTGATTCCGAAATTAATATCTACCTGTTAGAAAGTGAAAAAGATATAAAACAGAGATGGCTAAAAGCTATGGCACTGGTCTCTGTATATCTTAAGCTAATAGGATTAGATTATAAAGATAGCCTGAGATTAATTGAAAAATGTTCACAGGCCTATTTACCGCGCTTCAATCCAGATAAAAATGAGTTCGGAAAAATTAATGAGCTTTACGCAAAACATAGGCCCCAAATATATGCTTACTGTGATAACCCAGTGGATATATTGAAAATACCCGTAAGTATGGTGGTTAGTTTGTCTAATTCTTTGCAAGAATTGAAACTTTTACTTAAATCTAGTGGAGCTGAGCAGACTGATATATTTAGAGATCTTATTCACATGTCTCTCAACAGATTTCTTCCAACTAATCCCAATAAGAATGAGTTTGTCATTTATGAAATGCTTAAATTATTTTTGAAGTCATCCATGTACAGAGTTACACCAAAAAATAAAGTATAACGATTTTCCAAAGGGTTTTAATGGCAAGTTATAAGTATTAAGTTGTTGTCCATATTCAGTATTTTAGAGGCTGATAATAAGGTTTTTAACATAAAGAAAATATGGGCTGCACAGCTCAATAGCCTACACTAAAAAATGCAGCAAAGAGAAATAGAAACATTTTATCCGCAAAACGTTGCTGAATGGCGAAAATGGTTAGAAGAGAACCACCTTTCTAAACAGGCTGTTTGGTTGGTTTGCTACAATAAAAATTCAGGTAAAAAATCCATCAGCTGGGCGGAGTCAGTAGAAACGGCTTTATGTTTTGGCTGGATAGACAGTAAGAAAATAAAAATTGATGCAGAGACCTCTCACCAGTTTTTTAGCAAAAGAAAAGCTTCTGGCACCTGGTCTAAAATTAATAAAGATAAAGTAGCACAGCTAATAGAAAAGGGTTTAATGACCCCTGCCGGCCTTGAAAGTATAGCAGTGGCCAAAGAAAATGGTTCATGGAATATTTTAGATGAGGTTGAGCAGCTGATTGTTCCTGAAGATTTAAAAGCAGCGTTTAAAAATCAGCCTGCGGCCGAAGACTTTTTCGAAAGCCTGAGTAAATCTGCTAAAAAAGCGATTCTCCAATGGCTGGTGCTGGCCAAAGACCAGAAACCAGACAGAATAGGGTTAATGAAGTGGTAAAACTTGCCGCTCAAAGGCTAAAACCGAAGCATGTACAATAGTTGCCATTCTCTCTCCTGATTTTTCATAAATCCTTTTTTTTTAGTAAGTTCGGTCTTCGTAACGATGGATAATTATAGTGAACTCGCTGAAGAGGAATTGGTAGAGCTGTTGAAGAAAAGCGACCAGCAGGCTTTTAGCACACTATATTTTCAGCATGTTCAGAAGCTTAAGTATTTTATTCAGCGTAGCGCCCAATCGCCGCAACTGTCTGAAGATATTGTGCAAGATACTTTCATTAAAATCTGGGAGAGTCGCGGCAGTATCGACCCCACCAAACCCTTCAGGCCATTTTTATATACCGTGGCCAAAAGAACCCTGCTTAATGTATTAAAACGCGCGCAACATGAAACGGTGATCATGACCGAGATCCGCAAGTATGCCACGGTTACAGAAAACACCACTTCACTTAACATCGAATACAATGAAAGCAATGGCCTGGTGGTTGAGGCCGTGAATGCCCTTTCAGGTCAACCTAAAGAAGTTTTTATGCGCTGCCGTGTGCAAGGGCTTACCTATAAACAGGCAGCAGACGAACTTGGCATCACCGAGAGTACCGTGAATAAACACATGAACCGGGCTTTAACCCTCATTAGGGAGTATATCCGGTATAAAAATGCACTGGCCTTGTTGTTGGCTTATATTGCTGTGCATAAGTAGGTTAACGTGTTTCGCCTAACCGCTTTCAAAAAATATTTTATTTTTTTTATGAATTAACTGGATGCCTGGGCTCCGCCAATTGTAATGTTTAAAAAGCCCTAAATTGAATCAGGAGATTATATCACGATATAACCGTTACCTTAACGGAACATGTACAGCACAGGAGGTTGCATTGGTAATGCATGAACTGGAAAATGGTTTGCACCAGCAGGAATGGGAGTATGTGGTTGCACAGGATGCTGAAGAAATACAGCAATCAGATTTTGTAATACACAGCATCAGCAGCGATCGCGCTGAGGCGCTTCACCAGCGGATCCTCCAATCTATCGATGCAGGAAACGATGCACCAAAAATTACCCGCTCTATTGTATTGTGGAAAAGGGTTGCTGTTGCAGCGGCAGTGTTAACAGTTTTAAGCTTCGCGTTGTATTTTTTTACTCAGCAAACCAGTATTTCAGAGCATACAGCCATTCATTACCACAACGATGTAAAGCCGGGCAAGGCGGGAGCAACACTTACGCTGGCCAACGGAAAAACCATCCTCATTGCCGAAGCTTTAAACGGAAAAATTGCTGAAGAATCGGGCGTTCGCATTTCAAAAAACGCATCCGGCCAAATTGTGTATGAAATTCTAAATAGCAAGGCTCCGGCTAGGGGCACCAATACCCTTACTACCTCCAGGGGAGAACAAACAGAGGTTTTATTACCCGATGGAAGTTCGGTACACCTCAACGCCGAATCGTCATTACAATACCCGGCAAGTTTCGCGCATAATGCACAACGGAAAGTAACCTTAAAAGGTGAAGGGTATTTTGAAGTGGCCAAAGATTCCGCGCACCCCTTCATTGTCACAGCAGGAAATCAAAAAGTAACGGTACTGGGCACGCATTTCAATATTAACAGTTATGCAAACGAGCCGGGCATTAAAACAACCTTGCTCGAAGGAAGTATAGCCGTAAATACGGGTACCTTAAATGGCATCCTTAAACCCGGACAGCAAGCGCTGAATGTGGCTGGGGCACTAAAATTAAAACAGGTAGATACCGAATTGGCCGTTGCCTGGACCAACAACAACTTTGTTTTTGATATGCTCGATATTGAGGAAATTATGAGGATGCTGGCCCGCTGGTATGATGTGGAAGTTATTTACACCGATGGCATCCCTAAAGGCACTTTTTGGGGATCGGTATCCCGTTTTGATAACATCTCAAAAGTGCTTATCCCGTTGGAAGCAACCGGCAATGTACATTTTGAAATCCATGGGCGAAAAATTTATGTATCGCCATAAATGAAGATTAAAAACCAAACCAATAAACCACAAATTACCCTTTATGCAAAGAAAACTACACAACTAAACCCCAAAAACAAACTTAAATCAGAAAGAAAAACCATACCCCGCTTGGACCCGGGATATGGAAAATGGTTCTGATCAATGAATTAACCAGATGATGCAGATCGCCCAGATGTAAACGGGGGTTGATTTGCAGTTAACCAATTCAAAACTAGCAAATATTGCCCACCAAAGCAATAAGGCAATCCTGTTGCCCGCTGGTTTTGAATCAAAAACCAAACAACGTGTATAAACTAAACCTTAACCCGGATATAGGCAATCGCTATATCCAAAAAATCACCCTTATCATGCGACTAACCACCGTACTTCTGATAGCAACCCTGATGCAGGCCAGCGCCATAGGCTTTGCGCAGAAGATCAGTATCCACAAAACAAACGTGCCCCTGGTTGATGTTATTACCGAGCTGAGAAAGCAAAGTGGTTTCAACTTTATAGTTCCTGGCGACTTGCTGAGCAAGGCCAAACCAGTATCTGTTGTGGCCACCAACACCGATTTTAAAGTGGTGTTGGATCAAATCTTTGCTAACCAGCCTATTGCTTACCAGATTAATAATAACACTGTAACCTTAAGGGTAAAACCCAGCACCGTATTGGATCGCTTAACCAATTGGCTCCAGGCCATTGAGGTAACAGGCACCGTGATAGATTCAGCCAGCAAAAAGCCCCTTCCGGGTGCTACCATCGTGGTAAAAGGCAAAAACCTGGCTGTTCGCAGCGGAGCTGATGGTTCGTTTAAAATACAGAATGTTGAGGAAGATGCTACGCTTATTATCCGTTACACCGGTTATAAGGCTAAGGAGGTACGTGCTGCCCGCAGTTTGGGAGCCATTGGTTTGGTGCTGGATGTGGCAGAGCTGGAAGAGGTTGGCGTTTCCGTAAACACGGGATACCAGCGCATTAAACCCGAACAAAGTACAGGGGCTGTAGCGCAAATTGGTACTAAAGAGTACGAATCGCGCATGAGTACCAACTTTATTGATGGTTTGGTAAACCGCCTGCCCGGCTTAATGATTAATAACAACGTAAATTTTGTAAGCACTGTTCCCGGGGCCACCGGTTCCAGTTCAAGGCCGCTATTTAACATCCGGGGAATTTCTACCATGTCTGCCAACCAAAATCCGCTTATTGTGGTAGATGGGTATCCTACAGAGCTTACGCTAGACATGATTGATCCTAACGAGATTAAATCGGTTACCATATTAAAGGATGCTGCTGCAGCAACTGTTTACGGGGTGCGGGCATCAAACGGGGTAATTGTGATCGAAAGAAAGCAAGCCACTATAGGCAAACCCATGTTTACTTACCGCACTACACTGGGCATTACGCCTAAAGAAGACTACAGCCGCTACAGATGGGCAAAAGATGCATCGGCAATAGCCACCAACTACTGGCGCACCACGCAGAGTGCCATTGTGAATGCATCATCATGGGGCTTACTCTCTGGCGCTGCTGCCGGTTCAGTCAGGCGTTCTGCCCCATACTATATTGCGGCACAAGCTGCAGCGCAGATGATTACACCCGCCCAGGCCGAGGCGGCTTATGCAGCCTTAGCGGGTTACGATAACCTGGAAGATTATACCGATCTTTTCTTGCGTACAGCTAACACGATGACGCATAACCTGAATGTTTCTGGTGGCAATAACAATGCCCTGTACTACATTACTGCCAACTATACCGGCAACAGGAGCAACCAGATTTTAAACGACAATAACCGCTTTTCTTTGTCTGGCCGTACCACCTTGAAGCTGTCGCGCAGGCTTGGGCTAGAGCTTACTACAGATTATCAGGAACAACGTTTTAACGGTGCACCGGTTCCTAACGTAAATGATTATATGCCGTATGAACGTTATACCGATGCTACAGGTCTCCCTACATCCATTATCGGCGTAAGTATCGCGCCTGCTTATAACACTTACATCATGTCTCAAGGGCTTGAGGATGATGCCGTTTACCCGGTTATAGATGTGAACGAGATCAGTTCTACAACAAGAACGGTAAACAACCGTACCACGGCCAACTTTAAATACGATTTGGGTAAGGGGTTTGATTTATTGTTTGGGGGTATCTACGAAACATCGCGTACCGAACTGAGGTACCTGGCTTCAGAACGTTCATCGGTAGTAAAACAGTACATTAACGATTATGCCAACAGACAGGCAGATGGAACGCTGAAATTTAACATCCCGAAAGGCGGTTATCTACGCCAGAATAATGCCAATACATCCAGCTATACCGGCCGTATGCAGCTAAACTTTAACCGGCAGTTTGGTAAACATACCATTAATGCCATTATGGGTGGTGAAATTCGCAACCTGATTAACAGAAGCAATTTAACCACATCATTTGGATACAATGATGAAACACTTTTGCAACAGGGTGTAGATTATGCCTCTATTGTATCGGGAGCAGCCGCTACCCGCGGCAGCTATGGCTTAGGAAGTTCGATTACCAGTATTGAAGGCCTGTTTAACCAACAGTACATTGAAGACCGTTTCCTCTCTGGCTTTGCCAATTTGGTGTATTCTTATAAAAACACCTACTCTTTAACCGGAAGTATGCGCATAGACCAGTCTAACTTGTTTGGAACCAACCCTAAATACAAATATAAGCCGCTATGGTCTGTAGGCGCAGCATGGAATATCCATCGCGAAGCATTTATGCAAAATGTAAGCTGGGTAGATCAATTGAAACTTCGCGCATCATACGGATTTAACGGAAATGTGGCAAAGCTTTCTCTTCCGCAGGTAATTGCCCAGGCCAGAATTAATAATACCATCTCTCCTGCATCGCCATCGCTAAGACTCCTTTCTTACGCCAACAGCAGCCTGCGCTGGGAACAAACTAAAAACATAAATGCAGGGGTCGATTTTAGTATTTTCAAGAATATTTCCGGAAATATAGATTATTACCAGAAAAATAGTACCGATTTGTTGGGAAATGCATTGATTGATCCAACCTTGGGGATTAGCCCAACATTAATTAATCAGGCCAATATCCGCAACAACGGCATAGAGCTTGGCCTAAGGGCCGACTGGATTGCCCGCCGTAACTTTAACTGGAATACCGGCATTGTAGTTTCGCGTAACAGCAGCAAAGTTTTAGATGTTTTCAGGCGTGGCGATTTCAACCCGCAAACGCTAAACGCGCTTGGCTATGTAAAAGGTTATCCGGTAGGTGCCATGTTTGGTTATAATACCATAGGGCTTAACCCAACAACCGGGCTCCCGATTATTTTAGATGCCAACGGAAACATTAACCAAACCAACAATAACGCCCTGGGTTCGCCACAAACGGCTGCCATGGCCAGCGAAACGGCTGGTTTAACCCATTATGCCGGCTCATCTATCCCTACCATTAACGCAGGTTTAAGTAACCGCATAGACGTTGGTAGCTTTTACTTTTTTGCCATGATTAATTATTATGGCGGCTTTAACGTACGTGTACCGCGGGCAGATCCACGATCTGTAAGGCCATTTGAAGGTGCTGGTAATTATTGGCGTGTTCCCGGCGATGAACTGAATACCGATGTGATGGCTCTAGCGGGTTTCGCTGGTGCAAATGCCAATAATGCCTACAATTATGCAGACCAGTACATTGTACATGGCGATTACATTACCCTGGGCGATGTTACCGCCTCATACAGCTTTGATAAGGTCAGGTTCCTGAAAAAAGCCGGCTTTACCAACTTCGAGCTTAAACTGCAAGCATCTAACCTTTATACGGTAGGGTTTAACCGCTATAATTTTAGTATGGCAACCGGAGGCTTCGCCAAATCGTACCTCACTCCAACGTATACCATCGGCTTATTTACCAACTTTTAAGAACTCAGCAATGAAAAGATCAAAATACATTGTAGTCCATTTACTTTTAGCTTGTGTTGTATTATCAGGATGCGATAAATATCTGGACATCACGCCCAAAGGCAAAACGCTTTTAACCACTACTACCCACTACGATCAATGGCTTAATGATGAGGCACTTGCTGTGGGTGTGGCCCCGCCAACTGGTGTAATTAGTTATTTAAACGATAACGTTGATGTACTGAACATCAGCAATCCGCCTACCCAGGCAGCAGAACTGGTGTACACCTGGGGCGAACAATTTTCTGTAGATATTAACGAGCCGCCTTTGTTTTGGGGCGATCATTATGGCAAGATTAACCTGTTTAACACGGTATTGGTGGGAATAGATAATGCCACAGGGGGAACAGCTGCTCAACGCAAAACGCTCAAAGCTGAAGCACTGCTGGGCCGTGCGCTCGAATATTTTTACCTGATGAATGAGTATTGCCAGCCTTATGACCAGGCAACGGCCGCCAGTAATCCCGGGGTGCCTTTTGTTACATCCAATGATATTACCCAAAGCGTTCCGCCGCGGGGTACCTTGCAGGAACTTTACAACCGCATTGTGGCGGATATTACTGCGGCTATACCAGACCTCCCCCTGGATAATAGCGCCAACCGTTTTCGGGGAAGTGTTGCTGCCGGCTACAGCCTGCTCTCACGTGTGTACTTTTATGCGCGCAACTATGCGCTGGCCAAAACCTATGCAGACCTTGCCCTGGCCAACACTCGCGCAACGATGGTGAATTATAACGGCGCGCTTCCATTAAGCAACCTGGTAAGTACACACCCGGATGTTATTTATGGCCGACAGATTTTGGGGAACATCACGCCTACCCTGACGCTCCTGCGCACATTTGCCAATAACGATTTACGCTTGCGGATATTTTACCGCAGCAGCGATGGTTATACCTTTACCACCAGGGCCGCAACGGTGTTTTTGCCTCAAATTATTACTCCGGTATTTACATACATTAACTCGGGCACTTCTGTACAGGAAATGAAACTGATAGCTGCTGAGTGTGCTGCACGTGCAAACGATCTGCCTGCGGCCCTTCAATACCTGGATGACGTGCGCAAAAACCGGATGCCTGCAGCTACCTATGTGCGCTACAGTTCTGCTGTTCAAGAAGCTGTTTTACAAGAGGTTTTGCTTGAGCGCGGGCGGGAATTGCCTTTTAATGGCTTGCGCTGGTTTGATATGCGCAGGCTTGATCAGGAAAACCGCATGGGAACCGTAACCCGGATTAATGCACAGGGAGGCGTAATTGCCACCCTGGAGCCACATAGCAAAAGGTATACTTTACAAATCCCGTATCAGGTAATGAGTTTTAATCCGGATATGCAACAAAATCCTTAATCGCATAGAAAATGAAAAAGCATATTATAAAATTATTAGCCATTTATGCTGGTCTTGCCCTAAGTGTGGCATGCAAAAAAAGTGCAGAGCAGGCAGAACTTCCCGCAGGAAGCGTTTCTTTTGAAAAGCCGGCAGGTAGTGATGTGATCGAAAGTGAGGTTTCTATCCTGGCCGATCAGTTAACCGTATTGGAATTTAAGGCTGCACTGACTGGTGCCAGCGCCAGCGATGAACATTGGGTAACCTTTGCGGTAGATACCAGCAAAATTGCCGACTACCGGAGCAAATATCCAAACGCCAATGCCCTGGTTTTGCCCACCAGTACTTACTTGTTCTACAAACCAATGGTGCGCATAGCCGCCGGCGAAAATCTATCGGAAGCGGCACAATTGAATATCGGTGCGCAAACCAAACTTACCGAATATTCTACCTATGTATTGCCCATCGTAATCCGCTCGGTAGATGGTAAAACAGAGGGTGCTGGCAGCTCGCGGGTAATTTACTACGTGTTTAAAACCGGCAAACCGCTTTTTGTAAATAAAACCGGCTGGACCATAGCGGGCTTTTCATCGCAAAATGCTGCGGCAAATGCACCTACGTTCCTGCTCGATGCCAACAATACCACCACCTACTGGAGCACCAGCATTACGCAAACCATGCCGCAATGGGTATCCATCAACCTGAATAAGGATGTAACCTTTACTGCGGTGGCCTATTATTTGCCAACGGCGCTTGCTTATCCAAAAAATGGTGGCTACCCTACCTCTATACAGATTGAAACCAGTATGAATGGCACTACATGGGTAAACAAAGGGGTGTATGCAGGCAATGTGGTTAACAATATGCAAACCATTGATATAGGGGTAACTACGGCCCGGTACCTGCGGTTCACTTCGCTGGCAGCGGCGAAGTATAGCAACGCCTATGATGCAGTGTTTATTGCAGGAATATCGCTGGTGCCTTAAACCCAATTACATCAATCCAGATTTATAGAAACCAAAGGCGGCAAACACGTTTTGCCGCTTTATAACCCAGTTACAAATGAAAAAAATCTTATTACTTGCTGCCTTTTTGCCTGTAATGGCAGTGGCTCAACAAAAATATACCATTAGCGGCTCGGTACCGCAATTAAAGCAACCCGCAAAGGCCTACCTGGCATTTTTGCAGGCAGAAGGCTGGAAGGAAACAGATTCTGTTGCGGTAAAAAACGGCAAGTTCAGCTTTACAGGGTCGCTGGAAGAGCCGCAGGCAGTAATTGTTTCCCTTAGGCGCCAGGGTAGTAAACCTGCCAGCGCGCAGCGCGATTTTCAAAGCTTTTTACTCGAAAATTCGAACGTCAGCCTGGTAGGGAAAGATTCTGTTTACAATGCCAGGGTTACGGGCTCTACAGCAGAGGCTGAAAACAGCCAGCGGGAAGCAATGGTTAAACCCCTTACCAACCAGATCATCAGTTTACAAAACCGCTATGGCAAAAAAAACAAGGACGGTGTTTATGAGAAATCGCTTGAAGAGCGCAAAAAAGCCGGCGATAGCATAACCTTGCTGGTAGCTGCTATTAAAAACATTAACCGCAGGTTTGCCGAAGAACATTTAAACAGCTATGCAGGTTTGCTGGCATTTACCAATTACGTGCTCGACAGCAAATTTAACCCTAAGGATGTAGAACCCTTGTACCAACGCTTCTCTGCCGAATTAAAGGCCTCTAAGCTGGGTAAGCGCGCATTAGAGAAGATTGAAATTGGAAAGCGCGGGCAACAAGGTGCAAAAGCGACAGATTTTACACAGAACGATGTGAATGGCAAACCCTTTACCCTTTCCTCTTTACGTGGCAAATATGTTTTGGTTGATTTTTGGGCCAGCTGGTGTGCGCCATGCCGGGCTGAAAACCCCAATGTGGTAAAGGCCTACAATGCACTAAAAGGTGACCGCTTCGAAATTGTAAGTGTTTCGTTAGATGCCGGTAAGGCCCAGTGGGTTAACGCCATTGAAACAGATGGCATGCCCTGGATACATGTAAGCGACCTAAAATACTGGAAAAATGAGGTAGCCCTGCTTTACGGCATTAACTCGGTGCCACAAAACATTTTGGTTAACCCAGAAGGGGTGATCATTGCCAAAAACCTGCGTGGAGAAGACCTTACCAACCAGCTAAAAAAGCTGATGAAATAAATTAAAAAACGATCGAAAAAGTTAAATAAAATCTGATATGAAAAGATTAATTGTTGCTGCATTGATGCTCCAGGCAGTAAATGTGCATGGGCAAGACAAATTTACCATTACCGGTAATCTAACAACGACTGCTGCTAAAACCGTGCACCTGAGCTATATTAACGCCGATGGAAAAAATGCGAAAGACAGCGCCCTGGTGCAGAAAGGGAAATTTACCTTAACCGGAACTACCAAATTTGCCAACAAGGCCTATCTGGAGCTTAAATCCGCCGGCGTTGAAAACGGGAAACGTAACCGTCCCGATTTTAAGGAATTTTACCTTGAAAAAGGAACGACCATTGTTGCCGGTAAAGATAGCCTTGTTACAGCTACTATTACCGGCACCCAGGCGCAACAGGAAAACCTGGACTACCATGCGCAAATGGATCCGCAACAGCGCGATTACCAAAAAATAGTGAGCCGGTACTTTAAGGCTAAAGCCGCAAAAGATTCTGTTGAACTGAAGCAGATTTCGGTAGATGCAAGGCCCATTATGGATAAGATGGAAGCTGTGCTTGATGGCTTTATTGCTGCCCACCCCGATTCGTATGTAGCTGGCGATTTAATTTTGAGTAATAGAATGGCCGTTATTGATGTGGTGAAATTTGAACCGGTTTATAACCGCCTCAGCAGCCGCGTACGTTCCAGCTTTTCGGGCATGAAAATTACCGATAAGCTAAACAAGGCGAAACAATTTGCCATAGGTAAAACCATCGATTTTACGCTGCCGGATGTGAATGGCACCCCTTTTACCCTATCCTCTATGAAAGGCAAATATGTATTGGTAGATTTTTGGGCAAGCTGGTGTGTACCCTGTAGGGCAGAGAACCCTTATTTGCTTAAAGCTTACAAAGAATTGAAAGAAAAGAATTTTGAGATTGTAGGGGTTTCGCTTGATGATAAGCGCGACAACTGGCTGGCGGCTGTATCAGCAGATAAGCTTCCCTGGAGGCAGGTAAGCGATGTAAAAGGCTTTAAAACCGATATTGCCGTTCGTTTTGGCATTACGGCCATTCCACAAAACGTATTAATAGACCCATCGGGCAAAGTAATTGCCAAAGATTTAAGGGGCGAAAATGTAAATACCCTTATTGCAGCATATATTAAGTAGGGTTATATCCTGATGCGAAAAGTAAAAGGGTTCGGACGATGGCGCCGAACCCTTTTTGTATTGGTGAGCGTGTGCTAGTTTGCCCCCCTGTTATCCAATAGGCGCCTAAACTGGTAAAAAAACCTTTCAATTAACCTTAAATCTTGCGTTACAATTTCGGCATTACCTTTAAGTTCAGTATCAAAAGGAAGTGTTTTGTGGTATGAGGTTTTCAGCCCTTCCGGAAGTGTTACATCCACATAATAATTCCCTTTATCATCGGGCGTGAAAGAGATATTTTGAACCCTCCCTTCAACAATACCATATTCCTGATAGCGATAGTTATCCAGTTTGATTAAAACCTTTTCTCCTTTGGTAATTTTCCCCGAATTGACAGCCGGGACCATCATTTTTCCAATTAAGGCTTTTTTATGATCGGGTAGAATAGATACAACGAGGTCACCACGTTTTACGAACTGGTTTTCGCCCCAAAATTGCTGGAAACTGGCCAGGCCCGCTGTTGATGAAACCACCAGGTAATTTTGCTCCCAGGCCCTTAGCGAGCGCCTGAGCTGTTCTAAAAGCTGTAAGGTTTGGGAAGCATAATTGATTTTGTCTTTCTCTGCATTGATGGTTACCCCACTTTTTGTTTTATGGAGATTAGAAATCGCTTCTTCTGTTTGCGATATGCTAAGTGCAATGCTTTCTAGACTTTGCTGCGCCTGTAAAAATTTAATTTTTTCGCTCTCAAACTCAAAAGTCGAAATTACCTTCTGACTGAACAGCTGTTGCGCACGCTGGTAGTTTTTCTTAACCAGCTCGTATTTAGAAAGTTCGAAGGTTTGCTGTTTTTTAAGGGTAAGCATCCTACTTTTGTTCGCCAATATATTCTGTGCAGTAGCTACATTTTCAGGGGCATAGGGCTTAAGCCGGGTAAACAACTTTTCATCCTGAAAGGCCTTTGCAAAATTATTGTAATCGGTTTGCAGCTCACCTAATTTAAAACCCGAAACCTGTTTCAGTGGAAAGGAAACCAACTCTTCGGTAGAAAGCGAATCTATTATTTTGCTCAGCTGTAAAACATCTTTATAATTTGCGGTAGACTGTAAAACCATCAGTATCTGGCCCTTTTTAACTTTCTGATGGTCGGACATGAATATTTTTTCGATTTTTGAATCTGTCCTGATTTGCAGTTTTTCGGGTGGGTTTTGTGAAGTAACCATGATGGTAGCGGGCACAAATTCAGGATACTTAATGAAATAACTCATTAACAGAATCATTAGCAGGATAGCCAGAATCACCACATTGCCCCAACGGAACATCCAGTGTGGTGGCTCTGCCAAAACATCCTGCACACTCTCCGATCGAAGATTGATCTCGTCTAATTTATCTTTTTTAGTTTCCAAGTTCGAGCTGATTTTTGATTAGTCTGTAATATTCTCCCTTTTGGGCTACCAATTCCTGGTGATTGCCCTCTTCGATAACTTTTCCCTTATCCAGTACAATAATTTTATCGGCATGTTTAACGGTAGATAGCCTGTGCGCAATAACGATGGCCGTTTTGCCTTTAAAAAACTGCTCCAGATTTTCGATAATAATCTTTTCGTTATTGGCATCCAGGGCGCTGGTGGCTTCATCGAAAAAGATATATTCTGGCGATTTGTAAACTGCCCTTGCAATAAACAGGCGCTGTTTCTGACCGCCACTTACCCCTATGCCCTCATTTCCTATTTTGGTGTTGTAACTTAGGGGTAAAGCTTCTATAAAATCCTGTATGTTGGCAATTTCAATTGCTTTTCTCAGTTTTTGCTTGTCAATGTTATCCTCTCCAATGGCAATGTTGTTGGCAATGGTATCGTTAAATACGTAACTCTCCTGCATTACCACCCCACAGTGATCCCGCCAAAACCGGGGCGAAATATTTTTCATATCCGTACTGCCAATTCTGATATTACCCTGGTTAGGTTCGTAAAATTTAGTAATGAGTTTTAAGAGCGTTGTTTTACCACTGCCGCTGGCCCCAACTATGGCCGTGGTTTTTTGATGCGGTATAACCAGGTTTAGGTCCTGAAAAACAAACGCATCAGCACCTGTATATCTGAAAGAAACATTGGTTAGCTCGATATCTCTCTCTGGAATTTCTGCTGCATATTGTTCATCACGGCCTTCCTCATCTTCTTTCTCGTGTATTTCACCCAGACGCTCGAGCGATATTTTTGCATCCTGTGTTTGTTTAATAAAATCTATTAATTGCATTAAAGGGCTATTGAGCTGCCCGATAATGTATTGCACCGATAGCATCATCCCCAGGGTTAGGTTACCGCTTAATACCAGTTTTGCGGCCAGGAAACTCACGAGGATATCTTTAATCTGGTTAATGAAACCTCCGCCTACGGATTGCCATTGTTCTAAGGAAAGCGCCTTTATTTTAATTTTAAATAACTTAACCTGTAAAAACTCCCAGCCCCAGCGCTTCTGTTTTTCGGCGTTATGCATTTTTATTTCCTGCATACCGTTTATGAGCTCAATTACGGTACTTTGCTCCTGCGAAATCTGCGAGAACATTTTATAGTCCAGCTCTTTTCTCTTTTTAAGAAAAAAGCTGATCCAGGCAATATAAAGTATAGCACCAATTAAATAAACCGCAAACAGGCGATAATCGTACATCAACAGCACAATGCTAAAAATGATGAGATTAACCATAGAAAATAAGGTATTTAACGAGGAACTGGTTAATAATTGCTCAATCCGATGATGATCGTTAATGCGTTGCATGATGTCTCCGGTCATTCGGGTATCAAAGAAACTGATGGGAAGTCTCATCAATTTGATAAAGAAATCTGATATGATGGAGATGTTAATTCGGCTGGAAAGGTGGAGTAAAATCCAGCTTCTGATAATGTCTATGCCCATTTTGCCCATAAAGAGCATGACTTGGGCCAGTAAAATTAAATAGATGAAATTAATATCCTGATTTTGTATCCCAACGTCTACAATACTTTGGGTTAAAAAAGGGAAAATCAGCGACAATAAGCTCCCTGCCAACAGCCCGATGGCCAACTGAATAACCAGTGATTTATATTTTATTAAATACCTGGATAGGAAGGAGAAACTGGTTTTTTTCTCTTCCTCTTCAAATTCATTTTTATAAAATGATGGACTGGTTTCTAAAATCAGCGCAATTCCCTCTTCGGTTTTATTATTCGCATTTTCGCCAATCCAATGTTTAATAAATTCTGCTTTGGTATAGGCGATTAAACCGTAACTGGGGTCTGAAACATAGACCATTCCGGCTTTGTCAATTTTATAAACCACCACATAATGGTTTTTATTCCAGTGTACTATACAAGGTAAGGGTGCATCTTCAACCAGGGTATCAAAATCTATTTTTACACCTAAAGTTCTAAAACCTAAATGCTCTGCAGCGTTACTAAGCCCCAGTAAACCACTGCCTTCCCTGGTCGTTTCAGATAGTGTTCTTAAATGCTGAAGCGGAATGCTTTTTTTATAGTGTTTGGCTATAATGCGCAGGCAGGTAGGGCCACAGTCTTTTGCATCTGGTTGTTTATAAAAGGGGAACTTTTTCATTTTATGCTGTCCAGATTTTATTGAAGGTTTCGGATAATTTGGCTTTATTTATTTTACAGCCTGATGCGGATACGGTTATGCCAGAGGCTTTTAAATCCAGGTAACCTTCTTCATTGTTCCACTTAGAGATATAAGGGTTGTAAACACATTCTAATTGATGAAACCAGTATTCGGCACCTTTTTCGGGCACGCGTATATCGGTACACATATATCTGAATTCGCAGTGCTGGCAAACAAGGGTTTCTTTCTTGTTAAGGTTGCCAAGTTCTAAGAATGGATAGCCGTTGATGGTGTGCTGAAACTCATCATAACCCATTAAATTAATGTTGCCGAAACTTAGTATGTTGTTAAGGCCGTTTTTAATATTGCCACTTTGGTCAATATAAATTTTGCCGTTGTAATAGGAGTGTTTATTGTAAGCTTCCAGAAAAAAATCTTGATTCACGAACAATTTATCTACGGTTAGCAGTTGTTGGTAATCTTCAAAATTTTCAGTGAAAAAATTGTAGTAAATGTTATCTTTCAGGTTGGTGTGTGGGCTGTCTGCACCAAAAAAGTTAACTGAAAATACAGCAGGCTGCCGGGCTAATTCCTGCTCATATTTGGCAAGGCTTTCTGCATCAAATTTTTCAATATAAAGATAGATACCATCAATTTCCAGATGGGCAAATGACTTAATTGCATTGATAACTTCATCGTCTATTTGCGCTGAAATTATGCTTAAGTTTTGAAGGTGATGCGGACGTATAAAATCAATAAAATTTTTGCTGACATTAACATGTACTACAGCATGTGTTAGCTGGTTGGTATGGTGTAAGGCTTTCGATATTTTCGGGAACCGTTTCTCTTCCCGGGCAGATGCAACCTCAAAAATAACCTCTAAACTTAAAAGAAAATCAATCAGTTCGCTGCGCTCAGATTCATCAGAAATACTGTTGAAATTGATAAAGCCATCGGTTTTTAAAATGTGGTAATGCGCCTTTGAAATGAAATGATAGTCTTTGCGCCCCAAATCGTAAATGATGGCCCTGTTAAACCCAATTACAGGAATGCAGAGTTGGTTTCGAAGATATAATTTCATCATATCGGGGATTTAAAGTATAGGTCAAGCTGTAAGCTATTGGTATGGTAGATTTTAGAAACCCTTGTTTTAACCAGATAGGTAGGTTTAGGCTTTTTTACCAATGATTTTATGTGTAAAGGTGCCTGCCCGGTATCTATTAGCTCTTTTATTTTTTCCATAGGTTTTAGCGATAGGGGTTAAAGTGCCAATGCAATCTCTTTCTCCAGATTGTAATTGCAAGGGGTTGATACCATTCCAAACTGGCCAACTGGATTTAAGTCTAAAAAATAATATTGAGCATCATCACTACAGTAAATCACATCAAACGAGGCACAGTTAAGACCGTATGCATCAAGCATTTTTTTAAGCTTTTTTTCGTATGTTTTTTCTAAGGTGTATGGTGCAACCCTGTTGGGTTTATCTCTGTCGTAATTTCTAAAATCTACATTCGTATTGCTGTTGTTTTGAGAGAAAATGGCCATGGCGTAAAATTTACCATTGAGGTAAAAAACCCTGATTTCATAAGCTTTAGCTATGGCTTGCTGAAAAAAAGTAGGCACAAATTGCTCGGGTAGGGCTTCAATATCTTCGCGGTTAACCATTGAGGTGTAGGCCATATGCGTAAAATCCTCCTCATCCTGAAAGGAAAATGGTGTGCTGATGGGCTTAGAAATAATATGCTTTTCTTGCTCGAAGAAATTGGCAGCTTCTCTTTTGCAGCTTGTAACCAGGTATTTTGGAGCTAAAACATCATATTGTCGACAAAGATCCATTAAATACAGTTTATTGATATCGCTGTTTTTAAATTTGTTTACCGAAGGAATTTTATCCAGTCTGTGATAAAAATATTCAATCAGGGCGGTGTGCTCAGTACGTAGATAGTTTTTAATTAAAGCGTTCTTGAATTTGGCAAAGAGATCCAATCCTCCCCTGCGGTACCACATTTTGGTAATTTGGCTACCCAAAACTGTTTTTCCATTTATGTTGAGGGCAAAATCTGAAGCGTTAAGCCAAAGAAGTTCTAAAGGGGTATTTTCATTGATTCTAATAAAGGGCTTATTTAGCCGTATCAACCAGCTGATTACTGCACTGGTAGAATAATCGCTGTTAATGGAGAATATTAATATCACGTAACTCGATGTTATAAATTTTATGGCTTGCTGGCTTCAGCAACTGATGTTTTTACCTGTTATTTTTTATTTGCACAAGAATGAACAATCGGTTTAATCTGTAGCTAGTTTCAAATCCAACTTAATTTCTTTAACTCACAGGTTTATTGTGGTTTTCCAAATGGTTGCTCTGGGCTTAAGGCAACCACCGGGCTTTTTGTGGCCCGATGGTTAATTGAGTTAGTTAATTATGTTTGCCATGATGAAGAAGCGGGATAACCAATAGTGTTTCCCTGATCGTCGTACATTGTTATTGTTTTATCTGCACAATGATCGCCATAGGTATATTTGGCGCATGTGGCATGGCTTCCCATTGCCAGACCGCCGTTAACCTGGCTGCTATTCAGTTCGATTTTTTTCTCGAACAATTTGTTGCTGTTTTTCATATTTGATTAATTAAGTTTTCAATGAATGGTTATTACGGACAATTGGAGAAAAAGCATTCTTCAACCAGTTGGTTCTTGTCTGTTACTACTTGTGATACGGTCAAAGTACAACCGTTAGCATCTGTATGGGTTTTGTTTATGTTTTTGTATGTGTCACCTGATGCAAGTCCACCACTAATTTGACTATTGGTTAGTTCGATTTTTTTCTCGAACAGTTTGTTGCTGTTTTTCATTTTTTTCTGATTGAGGTTTGTACTTCATTACTTACTTGATTGACAATTTTTTAGCGCTGAAACTTATATTGAAGCGAGCTAATCTGGTGTCAAGTTTTAAAATAAGCAGGGATTAAATTCCACCGGTTAATGTAGGGTCGAAACCTATTGGTACACCAGTTCCAGGCTGGTCAAAGCCAATGTCTGTGCAAGTATCAGGGTTGTCTCTTGTTCCAGTTTCTGCAACAGAAACCTGATTGCTAACTCCAAGTTTACCACCGTTGATCTGGCAATCTTTTAATTCGATTTTTTTATCGAATAAGCTCTTGTTTGTTTTCATAATAAATTAAGATTTAATGGATAGATAAGGGCGCCAACTTACCCTGGCGTTTGGGTTTTGTTGTTTAATCAATTTAAAATTCGATACAAACGCTTATTGATACAAGGGGTAGTTGATATGCGAGGGGTTTGAGCAGCTTTTCGTTAATGCTGCTTCAATATTCGCAAAAGTGTTGAGCAGGCTGAAAAGCTTTTTATTAGGGTAAAGAAGTTTTATAAGCCAGAACTGATTAACCAGCAGGGTAATTCGAGGTGGGAGACTGTATGTTAGCTGGGGTGGTAAAACATTATCAGAATCCAGTGAGTATTTGAACCATATAAGGTATTTAAGAACATATAAGTTCAAATACTCAATTCTAATGCAATGTTTTAACCACCATGTTTGCCGCCCCGCTAGGCCTCACCTCTGTTTCTCCGTTCTACTCCGATCGGCCTAACAAAGTTTTCGGCAGGCATAGTCCAAGCCAGAATACTTACTTTAATAGAAAAGTTTTAAGCCGACACTTTTGTTTCTTTTGGTGTCAAAAGAAAGAGGCCCGTCCGGCCAGGACAAGTGAGTCCGTTCTTCCTCACCGCCGGAAAGGCTCTTACCTTTTTCTTGATAAAAAGGTAACGAAAAATCAAGGCTTGCATCCTTTCTTGGTTAGGAGCATCCGAATGCCATTAGCGGTAATAAGAGGCCTTCCCTCCACACAAACCTACCCGCGCTGCTTATTCCCTTGGGCAGTAAGTAAACGTTTGAAACTACAAGCATTCAAATGTCCTATCCGGCGAAATGCTGCCAGGCCGGAGGCGTACTTGGGAAAAGTCAGTTAATTATTAAAGGCAGCCAGCGAAACGCCTAAACAATCAACATGTATCTGCGTAGCTATCGTAATTTAGCTCCCCTCCTTTTTTCAAGGAGGGGGTGTGTAAGCCTATGTTGTGGCAGGGGTGGTAAAACATTGTAGAATCCCATGAACACTTGAACCATATAAGGCATTTAAGAACATATAAGTTAAACTTATTCAGTTCTTAACGCAATAGCTTTAACACTATGCTTTGCCACCAAGTTAAGCCTCACCTCTGTTTCTCCGTTCTACTCCGATCGGCCTAACAAAGTTTTCGGCAGGCACTGCCCCAGCCGGAGCACTGACTTTAATAGAAAAACGGCGTAGCCCTCATGAATACCATCAAGGAAAATTAAACACTAATAAATAATTTTAAGCCGACACTTTATTAATAGTTGTTTATTGTTTTTTAATCGTATTAATGAGCTCGCGAAAGGCTCGGTTTGTTTCTTTTGGTGTCAAAAGAAAGAGGCCCGTCCGGCCAGGACAAGTGAGTCCTTTCTTCCTCACCGCCAGAAAGGCTCTTACCTTTTTCTTGATAAAAAGGTAACGAAAAATCAAGGCTTGCATCCTTTCTTGGCCAGGAGCATCCGAATGCCATTAGCGGTAATAAGAGGCCTTCCCTCCACACAAACCTACCCGCGCTGCTTATTCCCTTGGACAGCAGGTAAGCGTTTGAAACTGCAAGCATTCAAATGTCCTATCCGGCGAAATGCTGCGAGGCCGGGTGTCGTGCTTAGGAAAAGTCAGTTAATTATTAAAGGCAGCCAGCGAAACGCCTAAACAATCAACATGTATCTGCGTAGCTATCGTAATTTAGCTCCCCTCCTTTTTTCAAGGAGGGGGTGTGGAAGCCCGTGTGGTGGCAGGGGTGGTAAAATATAGTAGAACAATAAAAAAGGGTGCCCAAACTCGGACACCCTCACCAAACTAACAAACTAACAATTTTTTCTAATAACCCGGATTTTGGGTCAACTTCGGATTATTTTTAATTTCTGGAGTAGGAATAGGAAAAAGCAGGTTTTTAGATAACAATGGCTGGTTAACACTTTTGTTAATGTGGCCAACAAAATTGTCGAAACCATTGGTGCTTTCATTGTAAACTTTACGCAGGCGAACCATATCAAACCAGAGAATGCCTTCGTAACATAGCTCATGCCAGCGTTCTCTCCAAACGGCTTCTTCAAACTGGGTTTGACCCAGGCCGGCAAGGTCTGTTAACAATGCTCTTTTCCTTACCGCATTTACTGCTGCATAGGCTGCGGTATTAGGTGCGCCGTCTGCCCGGTTTTGTGCCTCTGCATAAATCAGCAAAGTTTCTGCGTACCGAATTTGCGGAATATTAAGGTCGCTGCGGCTGGTTCCTTCAACTCCTAAGGTGCCATTGGCAATCAAATCGAAATGTTTAAAGATATAAGGCTTTCCGCGGTTAACCAGTGGCATTTTAAATCCATCGGTATAATAATCGGTAAAGAAATAACCTTCTCTGTTTTTTGCCCTTAAATCGGTTGCTTCGTATGAAGCATAAAAATCACCTGTCGGGATGGCTGTGCCAATTCCATCAATTTTAGATACCAGGGGTTGGTGCAGTGGTAAGTAAGACGATTGTAAAGGATTTCCAGAGCCTGCCGCATCGTTATACTGAATACCAAACAGATGCTCTAGTTTATTGTCATTCTTCGCATCGTGTAAAGCGCTGTAAGCAGGGTATAGCCCCAGTGCAGTAGGGTTTGAAGTAGCATAATCAATTACTTCTTTGGCTTTATCGGCTGCCAGCTTATAATAGGCTGCGCCCTTATTTAGCGGCTGGCCGGCCATAGTTAGGTATACTTTTGCCAATTGCGATTTAATGGCTGCGGTAGATACCCGGCCACTGGCATCCATAAAAGGTAAGCCTGCAGCTTCAGCAGCGGTAAGGTCGGCAACAATCTGGTTGTATACATCGGCCTGTGGGGTCCGGCTTGGTGCAAAATTAGGATCGGCAGCACTGGTAATCGGTTTTACAATTAGGGGAACATCTCCCCAGAGGCGCACCAGGTAAAAATATGCCCAGGCCCTTATAAAGGCTGCTTCACCTAAAATGCGTTTCTTTTGAGCATTATCCATGGGATTAATTCCGGGTACTTTATCCAGTACCAGGTTGGTTTGGGCAATTACTTTATAAAATCCGCTCCAGTTTTGGTTAACATGAAGGTTGGTGCCATCGTAAATTAACGAATAGAGGTTATTCAGGTCAGAGTTCTGCGCAGTTTCGGTGGTTTGGATTCCTGTAGGTGCATCCAGCATCTGCCAGTTATTGGAATAAATTCCTGCACCGTTGCCTATAAACCTAATTTCTGAATAAACTGCTGCAATGCCTGCCTCGGCATGTTCGGGTAGAGTATAGAAACTATTTGGAGATAAATTGGTTGGATCGGTCTCCTCGAGAAATTTCTTACACCCCGAGTTACCAATGATGGCCCCGCCCAGCAACAATAGTGCAGCGAGATTTTTTATATTGATTTTCATGTGATATCCTTTCTAATTAATGTTTATAATCCAATATTTAAGCCTACCATAAAAGTGGTTGGCTTTGGATAATCGAAAAATGTTTGTCCCTGTGCAAATGCATTTCCATAGGTGGTTACTTCCGGATCGTTACCCGTGTACTTGGTGGCCAGGAAAAAATTCTGCACAGATGCATATACCCGAAGCCTGTTTAAGCGAAGTTTTTCGACCAGCGTTTTATTGAAATTATAGCCCAATAACAGGTTTTTACCCCGGATGAAAGAGCCATCTTCAACCCAATGCGTATCCACGTTGGTTACGTATCCGGCCGATTGATCTCTGATGGCCGCAACAGGCGTATCCTGGTTTTGAGGCGTCCAGGCATTAAGTACGCTGGCAAAACTATTGGCTTGTACTTGTCTGTCTTCCCCAGAGTGATGGGTCATATTCAGCACATCATTGCCATAAGAATATTGAAGTTCTACTGTCAGATCTACGTTTTTGTAGCGAAAGGAGTTAGAAAATGATCCCCAGCCCTTTGGTGTACCATTGCCGATAATCTGCCTGTCGGCATCGGTAATGGCATGGTCGCCGTTAACATCTAAATACTTAATATCGCCTGGAAGGAGTGTTTTACCCCCACGGTAACTTACATATTTGGCCGCCTCTGCGCGCTCGGCCTCGCTCCAGGTGCCTAAGCGAACCAGGCCCCAGAAAGAGCCTACAGGTTCGCCAACCCTGATGATGCCCGTTTGGTTGGTAAAGTTAGGGTTACCCACTCCGAAAATATCATCTGGCGTGGCCAGTGCTAAAACCTTGTTGCGGTTCAGCGAAATGTTGAAAGCGGTTTTCCAGGTAAAATTATCGGTTTGAACGTTAATGGTATTGATACCTAAATCCAAACCTTTGTTTTGCATAGAACCAATGTTTTTCCTGATCACAGCATAACCTGTAGTGCGGGGTACAGGGGCATCCAGCAGCATATCTGTGGTTTTACGGTAATAAATGTCGGCTTCCAGGTTAATGCGGTTATTAAACAAGCCCAGTTCCAATCCGGCATCATACTGCGCGGTTTTTTCCCAAACCAGATCCGGATTGGCCAGCCTGCCGATTCCGATCCCGGTTACCCGGCTATCGTTAATAATGGCCGAATTGTTAACCAAAGTGGAGAGCGACTGATAAGCCGGTAATTCTGAGTTTCCGCTCAAACCATAACTGGTTCTTAGTTTCAGGTTAGAAATGGTTTTATTCCCTTTTAAAAAGTCCTCATCAGAAGCTTTCCAGGCCAGGGCAGCCGATGGGAAAAAGGCAAATTTGTGGTTCTCTCCAAATTTGGATGATCCATCTACCCTTCCGGTAAAGGTTACCAGGTATTTATCTTTAAAAGCATAATTCAACCTTCCGAAATAAGAATTAAAGGCTGAGCGGTTTCTGCTCGAACCCGTGGTAATGGATTTACTACCTGAGCCCATATTGTTGTTGCCGTAAAAATCGGTTACAAAATTTTCTGCGTGACTGGTGTTACTGAAGAAATTGGTGGCCTGCCAGGAAATACCGAGTAAGGCATTGATGGCATGCGATTCGGCAAAGCGTTTGTTATAGGTTAAATAGTTTTCCAATGACCAGAAAGTCTCCCTGTCGTTGGTTACATTGGCTGTTCCGTTTTGTCCGTCGGATATGCCATATAGCTGTTTGGCATTGTACTCATTAATGTTGCGGCTTACGATGTTGGCACCCAATTGTGTGCGGAACTCAAGGTCTTTGCTGAAAGATATGGTAGAATAGATGCTACCGAGCGCAGTTTGGGTAATCATTCCGTATTTTTGATCGGTTAAGATATGCACCGGGTTGGAACCACCTTCTGCCCAGGGAATAAGTTTGTTATCGGCCCATTTCCCATCAGCTGTTCTGATTGGAAGAAAAGGAAAGGCTTCAGTAATCATCCGTACAGAATTAAGCCCACCGGTTCCCTGATCCACAATGTTTTCATCCTGATTATTGTAGCTCAGATTACCACCCACTTTTAACCAGGGCTTAATTTTGCTGTCAAAGTTGAACCTTCCCGAATAACGCTTTAGGTAAGAATTTAACAGGAGGCCCTGATCATCACGATAACCTGCAAACACCCCATAAGTGCTGTTTTCATTACCTCCGGTAAAACCCAGCTGATGGTTTTGAGAGAGTTTGTTCTGGGTAGATTCTTTCAGCCAATCGGTGTTGTAAAGCGGGTTGCCATTACCATCAAAAAACTGTGGCAATGCAATTCTTGCTGCTTTTGGAACGGGTGTTGAAGCATAGTTTCCGGCGGCCCAGCCTACCGGATCGTACACCTTGATGTTTTCATAGGCAAGGTCCTGAACCTTTACATATTCGTATGCATCGAGCATTTTAACGTGATGCGCAGCAAGGGTATTTACCCCAAAATCTGCATCATAGCTTATCCGTTGTGCATTTGCTGTTCCTTTTTTAGTGGTAATGAGGATTACACCATTTGCTCCCCTTGCACCATATATTGCGGTAGATGACGCATCTTTTAAAACTTCTACCGAAGCGATATCACTCGGATTAATGTAGTCTATTGCGTTACTGTTTTGGGTTTGCGACCCTACAGGCAGGGCTACGCCATCTACAACATACAAGGGGTTATTGCTGGTATTGATGGAACTGAATCCCCTGATTTTGATGTTGGTTTGCCCACCCGGACGCCCGGAGTTTGTATTTACCTGAACACCAGAGATTCTACCGGCTAATGCCTGGTTAAGTGATGAAGAGGGGCGTTCCTGTAATTCGCTGGCTTTTACCACCCCTACAGAACCGGTAAGATCTGTTTTCTTTACGCTACCATATCCAATCACCACTACTTCTTCCAGTTTGTTGGCTTCAGCAGGTATCAGTTTAACGCTGATATTGTTATCGGCACCAACGGTAATATCTTTATTCTGGTAACCAATATAGGAGAAACGGATAACCTGGTTAACGTCGGCTTCAATACTGAATTTACCGGCTTCGTTACTTACTGTGGTTTTGCCAGAACTGAGGTTTTTTACGCCAACACCAGGGATGGGCATATTTTTTTCATCGAGTACTGTACCGGTAATTATTTTCCGATTCTGAACATGCAGGGAATGGGGCTCAGTGAAGGAAAACCCATTGGACTTTTCAGCACCAGGGTGCTTTGAGAATGCAGGGTGACTGAGCAAAAAAAGCGCAGAAAGCCCTGAAATCCTGAGTAGATTGATTTTCATAGGTTTAGGTTTAGTAAATGGTTAGTTAATGTATTGGATAAGCGTTGTAAGCAATAACCGGTAGTAAGAATTGACCAGGATTTAACGACAGCGTAAAGGCATTGGTTATCTGATGAATGTGTAACTATTTCGATTACACATTTGTGAATTATATAGACAACAAAGACGCAAAAACTAGCGGTGATCCTGGCTCAAAATTTATATTTGGTTACTGATAAAACGATTTATCAATCCAATGTTACGTATTTATTGTAATAAGAACAAGCATTAATTCCTATCAATTATTTTACATTTTAGTATGAATTTGAATACAGTATGATTCCTTTTACAGGAAGTAATCTTTTTGCCGACATTATGAGTGTTGAGCTAAACTCAGGTGTCATCAAACAGCTTATGAATGAGTTGGTTAGCGGGTTGTTGCTATAGTGGGGTTATTTATTTTGAAAAAAATCATTTAAGCCGTGGGAATGGGCTCAGCGAGTTCGAAAGAATAACCATTGGATGGAGATTAAATCTTGATGTGCTGCCTGGCTTTTTGGGAAGGGGGAAAGCGTTGAGATCGAATATTGAAATTTTAAGTAGGTTATGCAACAGGATGCATTTACCCGCCTGTTACATAACCTGAAGATTTATGCTATTTCACCGGCCATTTGGCATAGGTAGAAAGGGTTTTGAATTTTCCGTTTACCTTACCGAATACAAAGCCGAAATAGCTCTCTGCCTGGGTATTGGTTTCGGGATACTGCATGTAGGCTTCATACATCTTGCTACCAGGATCGGTGAGTTTTTTTAATGACCGGTAATAAATTTCATCGGTTTTATCGTCTATTTCAGAAAGGTTATCCTCCTTGCAGAGCGGAAGGAGCCGCATTACATCAGCATTAAAAATGGCGGTTTTATAGCGGTTAAATTCAGTGGTGCTGATGGCATCGCTGGCGGCACCTAAACCATTGGCAGCCTCTTTATGACTGGTATAAAAAGGGAAGTTTAACAGTGGGGCTACATTGTTAACATTCTTCTTTTTAAGGCTTTCGGTGAGTGATTTGAATAACTTTCTAAATTCTTGCTCATCATGGGAATCTGCTTTTTTTATTGTTGCTGGTAAGGTACCTGCTTTTTGTTGGTTAACCTGGGCCACTTTTTGCTGCCCTTTTCCATTTTCTGTGCTGCAGCAAATGAGAACAGGCAAGATAAAGGCGGAGGTAATTAATTTGATCATTTTCATATCTGGCTAGTGTCTGGGAATATAAATCAAGGTTCTTTCTTCCATTCGCTTTAAAATAACGGCTGCTCCCATTTGTTTGGATACCGCCTCAGCATCAAATTTACCATCTGAAACGTATTTTCCCTTCACATACTGATCTGAAAAACTCCACAAATAAGGAGAGTTAATGCTGTGGTACTTGTAATACCCAAAGCCATTATAAGCTTCCAGTTTACGCAACACGGTAGGCAGGTTCCAGTTAGAGATTTCATTAAATTTCATGAGTTTTAAAGCATCAACGGCACTTTCCTCAAAGGTAAAGGGTGGGCCATGGCCTACCTTAGGCCGGTTGGCGGGTACCCTTACCGTATAGCCGTTTAACGAGTCGCCATTGTGCAGGTGTTTCTTGAAGTCGAAACTACACTCCAGATAATGTGCACAGGCAATAAAATACCAGGGAATTTGACCGGATCCCAATGCAAAATTGCTAAAGGCATTATCGAAAAAACTTTTCGGCTGTAAAGGATTCTGGTTAAATAAAGCAAATGAAGAGGCAATTGGCTGACTGAGGTCAAATCGGTTTGTGGTTTGAAGGGCCGAACTTAAACCAAATGCGCCGGCTAATGGTCTCGAAAAGTTTTTGCCTGCCACCTGATCGGAAATATCCTGATAGCGGCTTTTATTGGCATTGATCTGATCATCTATCGTTTTATCGATGGTTCCAATTTTTGTGGTATCAATCACGCAATTGTCGAACATTTTTATGTATTCGAGATCTGTAGGTTGTGAGGGCTTTGCTACTTTAAGCGTTTTCTTCTTTTTCATAGATCGTGAAGCTTAATACAATAGGGAATGATTATCGTTCCGATAGATTATTAACTATCTTAATCGATTTTATATTTAAAAGGTCTGCTATCTATAGCTTCCTTATTCGACCAAATATCAAGCCAAAATAGTGGTGTATCTTGTTCATTTTTAACTATTAACGTTGTTTTTTATAGGTTTGGTGTTGTGCCATTTGCCTGGAGCTATTAGTTGTTACCTTACAATTTCGAAAGTGTTTTTGCCTTTCGGAATAAAAAGATAAAGTTTTAGGAAAGTAGCTTCGGTACCCCCTTTTTCATTTTTGCTTTTCCCCCAAATGGCCGATTCTTTTTTTAACCTTAAATCGTTACTTACCTGCTCTAAACTGGCAATTCTGCCATTGCCATACAAGGCCAACCGATAGCCCGTTAGCGGTTCTAATTTAAAACTTGGGTTGTTAAACAGGGCCATATCATCCTCAAAAGCCTCGGTAATGAAAGCTTTATCGAAATAGCCCGATTTTATCTGACTCACATTTGCACCATAATTTAAACGGAAATAATCATCTTGTTTTTTATCGCTGATAATTTTTGAATAGTATTGATAGGCGGCTTCTGTTTGCTTGAGCAGTTGCTCCTGATCCATTTTGCTCAGGTCCTTCCCTTCTTCCCAGCTTTTTATATCGAATGGAACTTTGGCCTCAAAATCAAAGGTATATTCATAATAATCTTTCTCCTCTGCCAGGAATGTTTTCCCGTCTGGTTTGGTTGCTGTATGGTGCGTGAAGATTAATTTTTGATTTTCAAAGTTATTGGAAGTATCTGCGTTGTTGCGTTCATAAACTTCAATTTTCATTTTAGTGTAGCTGGTCAGCTTATCAAATGAATAGCCATCTGAACGTTTCGTTTGTGGATAAAGCTTGTAGGTTATGGTTTGTTTGCCTGAGTGGCGAATATAGTCGTTCAGGTTAATGGGCGACATGATTTGACCGTCTTCAAAATAATTGAAGATGGGAATGTCGTTAATCAGGATTTGAAAGAAACACTGATCGTGATTGACATAGATGTAGTACAGGGGTTCTTGCGAGAAGCGATTAATTTGCTTGATTTGTTGTTGAAGCGCGTTAGCAGCCGTAATTACTTCCTGATTAGAATCTGTAATGCTTGCTGTTGTGTTGTCCATAGATTTATTATTTTGTTGGCAAGCTCCTAAAACCAAAAGAGAAAGGAGTAAGGTGTATTTTAGTTTCATTGCTAGTTATTGGTCTTGTAAAACAGGTTGATTTTTGCCATGGTAAAGGTATGTTCGCCGAATAAATTAAACTCGGTATCAATCAGATTGGTTTCTGCATCATCGCCCCAATCCTTTTTGGTTTGTTGAGAACGCTTTGCACTTAGCCGTACTTTTCCTTTAATTCCTGAAAAGTAAATTTTGTCTTCATAGTACAAGCCATTGGCTTCATCGGCACCGTAAGTTCGGGTATGCACCAAATGACTTGACATTTCTGCGGCGAATTTAGTATCTATCTGGGTATGTGTATTTCTAAAAAAGGTGGCTGCAACAAATGGGGCTACAGGAACGCAACCTACTACATGGATTCTGCCTTTAATCATTAATTGCGCTTCCATTTTAATTGCGCTATCGCCAATAACTTTTCCTGCGCTGTTGCTTAAGCCCTGCTTTAAAGCGTTTTTGATGCTCACTTTCCCGGCGAATTGCTCATGTGGCGCTGGTGCAGCAATTTTTATCTTGTATTCCTGGCTTATGCTACCACTGAACATGATTCTGATTGCGGCATCGTGCCCTGCACGATCAAGCAGTTCCTGTACGCCCTTACCTACCTGCTCTTTTGCCTTCCCTCTGCCCCAGTTTCTGGCGGTTTTATCAACGTTTCCACTTAAAGGATCATTCTTGTCAATCTCTTCGCTTTTTAGATCAGGATTATCCTTAACCAAAGCCTTGCTAATGAGGCTCTTCAGGCTCATCGACTTGTCGAATTTGATTCCAATAACCGGATCTGCTTTTACATTGAATTCGGTGATATAATGTACCAGCCCATCTTTGTATTTTTCTAAATAGGTAGCATAGGTAAAAGCTACTTTAGGAAATATAAATTCAAAACCTAAATCTTCTACCTTATCCATTTTATCCTGGGCCTTTTTCAGGAGGCGTACTGCTTTTTTAACTTTTGGAAGTTTTGCTGCAGCAGATTCGCCCAGTGTTAAAATGGCAATAATCAATTCTACAATCATCACCAGGATGGTAAGGGTTAAAATCCCTTTTTCAACCAAATCCCGGTTATTATCGGTATAGTTTTCGAGTTCATTAAATTTACCGCCTACATAATTCCATTTTTTGGCATATCCAATGCCGTACATTTCTGCTTCGGCTACAAAGAAATCGATGGCCAGCTGGGTAATCATTTTGTAGGCTTCTCCCATTGGGAAATAAGTAAGCACTTTTAAATACAAATCGATATAGTACTTCGCCCTTTCGTGCAGGCCTTTAATGCCTTTGATTACAGAAATGGGTTCGGGTTTACCCCTGTACACAATAGGATAATCACCATCAAAATCATACATGGCCTGTAAAATCCAGAGGGCATCGGTAAAAGCATTAATCACCAGGGTTGGCTTTCTGGTATCAGGGAAATAGGCACATGAATGGATATCCAGCTCGTAACGATTGGGTTTTAAGCCAAGGGCGGAGGGAAACATATCTCCTTCATGTGAAATGATCTGTAGCTTGGCTTCCTCGCCGTTTAGCGGGATATCTTTGATGGCTTTCCGGTCTGCCGTGATATTTACCAGTTCGGAGTATTTGATTTTAGTGTGGTCGTGTTGCTTTTTGCCATCAGCCAGGAGCAGGCATTTTTCTGTTTTAAAACCTTTTATAAACAGCGATAAATCAACAGGGATTTTATAATTCGGGGTAATGGTATTATAGAAAATGGTTTTTAGGTTATTGACTTTAAAAGTAAGAACTGTTTTCCTGTTGATTTTGTGAATGGGCCTATCTTCGTTGGTGATGTAATCGAATTGTTTAGCCCTGCGCTCTCCGTAATATTTAGCGGTTAGTTTATTTTTTACGCCATTGGTGTAAAAGTGACTTAGAATAGCATTTGCCCTTTTTTCGGTTAGTTTATCATTGTACTCATAGCTATTTCTGATATCGGCGTAAGATTCTATGAGTACAGCAATTTGCGGGTTTTGCTTTAAATACTCCACTATATTCTTTAATAGCGGTTTACTTTTATCTGGTACTTCGTACTGATCGGTATCGTAAAACACACTCAGGTTAAACGAAAATTGCTGTTCTGCGATGCCATGAGCTGCCGGATTTTTATCCAGGAATACCGTTTTAAGGGCTTCTCTATCGTGAATGTTAATCTGTGCGAAAGTACAGAGGTCATATTTAATGGGCTTTTTCTCTTCTTCGCCAATGGTGATCACCTTATTCCCTTTAGGAAGCGGAACCACTTTCGTGATCAGTTTTCCGAAGCTGTTTTTGATATACAAATGGGTAGCGTGGCGCAGGTCTCCTTTTGGTGTTGTATCTTTAACATATCCTGTTGCCCCCTCATAGGTAAGCATGATGTAGAAGCGTTCAATGGGCTTTTCAGCTCCGATTTCTTTTCGCCACTGCAGTACATCCTGATGCGGAATGTGAACATCCAATATGCCGTTAATGCATTTTTGGGTATAGGTTTTGCTTATTTTCTGGTCGTTGTTCCCAAAGAAGTTTACCTCACAGTTGTAAATGTGAACCGTGCAATTATATCCGTTTAAGCCCTCTAGTTCCAGGTGAAGATGGAGGGGGATGTTGTATTGGGTAGGGTTTCCGCTGTGGATTTGCTTGTTGTTGTTTTCAATATCTTCTTTCCAGTAAGAGCTTACTACCCTTGGCGGGCTATATGCGCGAACGTAAAGCCCTGTTGTGCCCGATAAATCTTTAAAGCCTGTTAAACTGGCCTCTACATAATAAGCAACCTTTCCTGCCTGTGCTTTTGAAATATTCAGCGTGTAGGCTGAATTGACCGGCCGCGCGCTTTTATAATAGTCTACCTTTCTATCTGCAGATTGTCTGATCCAGGTAACTTCTTTTTTCTTATCAGCCTCAGTTGTTCCGGGAAACCATTCTCCCACCACGAAACCCAGCGTAGAACCACCCTCCACTACCACAGCATAACCGGGTTGTGATTTATCTTTATGAACCTTTCCTTGTCCGTTCCAGGCAATTTTTTTTACACCTTTTTTAGCCATTTCTTTCCTCAGTTAAATTATCCGTCAATTACGCCGCTATCATCAGGTTGCGTTTCGGTCATTTCTTTTGGTGTGATCATTGGGTTAAGGCTTTTTTGAACCTCATCATTTGTATTGTCGAAATTCTGTGCTGTTGGCTCTGCCATTTGTCCATGTTTAACAATTTTAATGCAATCAGGGCCACCTATAGGGCAAGTTGCCTTGGAGGTTTCTAACAATATCTGTCCGCCATTGTCTAAAACAGTATCTTCATAAAAATCTGCCCATTTGGTTACCGTTATGGTACATGGTAAATTGTTTTTCTTAGCGCAACTGCCAAAGGTGTTTTTCTCGAAAGTGGTGCCAATATCGATATGGGTAGCAATGGGTTTTTTGTTACCTTTATCATCATTGGCATAGTCTTTTTTGTTCGTTAAAACTTTCAAATGGTCAGGGCTGGTTCCAAAATTGCATAAGCACATGGCGCCTTGTACTACGATATGTTTTTCTGCCATAGTTTATTTTGTATTTAAAACCATTTATCCCAAAATCTGTTGCGTTTCCTCGTCTCATTCCCGTCAAGTATGATGAGGTTTTCTATCGCGACGCTCGAGCTTCCCCTGGCCAACGTATCATGATCTTCCTCATCCAGCGTAAATAGTTTTAGGTTAATATCTCTGTCTTTCCGTTCCTTCCATCGCCAGCTGGCAATGATTATTTGTATGGCCTTTGAAACTGGGCTTAAGATATATTTAGCCTGATATTCGCCAATACTTTCCTGGTTCTCTGTTGGTTTGAACATGCCGTAATGTTCCAGCTCAATTGCCCCGAAATGATTGGTTAGTTCATTTAACCGCTCAATTGTGTGGTAACCAGCTGTCATGGGTTCCAGATTTGGAAAGTTAAGCTGCGTTTGAATACTCAGGCTTTCTGTGTAACTTTTATAAATAGCCTGAAAATAAACCTGGATAAACCAATCATCACGCAGGCAAATCTGAATTGCACCGTCATCCGCAAGCTTTTCGTCCATGAGCTGGAGGTACCTTGTGGTAAAATCTCCCTCAAAATAAGCCGTTACTGCTGCGCGTACAGCTGGCCATCGCTTTCTAATTTCTTCCAGGTTTTGTATAGCTAAAAACTTCCCGTCTTTAGTCGTTTCAATGGTTAGGGGATAAAATACTTTTCCCACTTCATAAGCCAGTTGATCGGCAACCAATTCAGGAATAAGCTCATTAATATAAACGGGGCTTGTACGCTCCAGTTTATAGCGTAAGGTATTTTCGGGCGTTAGCCCCAGGTAGGTAACCGCCAGTTCATATTTTATCTCATTGGCGGCATCTCCATCCCCAAATAATATGGTTAGCCCATAGCGCCTTGTTTCGCCGTTTTTATTCAATTTTCTTAATAAACTGAAATGGTGGTCGAGCTGAATGGGCTGGTTAAATCTTTCATCCAATAGGTTAACAGGAGCTAAGGCTTCTGGTTGAGGGCGGTCATCGGTAAGCAAATTTCTCTGGTTCATAACGGCTGGAAATTAGTAAGTAACCCTAACTCGGTTTGGCGTTGGATCCATTCCAATCCAATCGTAATTGGCCGACCAATGCAAATATTTATTGCGTAGCAATCTCAGGTCTTTCTGCTCCTGCAGCTCCTGCTGGTAGGTGGCAAAGCGAGGATCATTGGGTTTAATGCCTTTATATCTTTCATGAATATCTTTAAACCACTTAAATATATAGGTTTTACCTCCTTTAAAAACAAAGTTATTTAACTTGGTATTTACCCTGACTAAAAGCGGGTCTTTAGCGAAATTATACTTGGCAGAGAGAGTACCTTTGTTAATGGCCCCGGGCTGTCCCTTTGTGCCGGTTTTGGCGTAATAAGCCAGTGCGTAATCAACCATCATGTGTAATGGGATATAGCTATAAATGTGGCTAACGGATGCCCTATCGCCATAAAGCTTAAAGTTTGGGCCAAAAAAACCTACACCGAGCTCTTTTTCAGTGTACCAGCCCTGCTGTATTAATCGTTCTTTCTCTTTGGCTAATTCGGCTTTTGAGCCATTGATTATCTCGTCTACATATTCTCTGCCAGTGGTGTAGCTGCCTCCTATATCACAGTGCACGCCGGGCAATGATTTTTCTAATCCGCTATGCACATGCGTTAATGCAAAATTTTCGCGGTGTTCGTTTTCGGCAGTTAAGTGAAAAATACACTTCGCTTTGGTAATATTGTTTAATTCCAACTCGGCCACGTCGTTACTAAAGTCGTGGTTGAGTGCCTGTCTGGAATACACCGATGTTGCACGAGGCTCATAAGAGGATACGGTATCGTAAATTCCCAGAAATCGGATTTCGAGTTGCTGTAGTTTAATTCCGCGGGTTTTTAGGAAATTGCCCAGATAACCATGTGCTGCTGCTGGCTTGGGGGTTTTAATTTCGGGTTTGCTCAATTGCGCTACAAAATGCCTTGCTGCGGTGGAGCCACGGCTAAAACCGAAAACATCTACGGTTAACTTCGCAATTGTTTTTCCCATAGGAAGCTTCTCTGCCAGTAACCTGCAACCTTTTTCAACCAATTTGGCAACCCCGGTGTCTCCTGTACCCAGGGCATACCCCAAACTATCGTCGCCTTTATTGTCGGTTGTGCCTATGCCTTCAATATAAATTCTCTGACTGCCCGCATATCCTTCCCAAATTCGGGCTACATTGCTGTAATCATTCTGGTAGCTGCTTTTTTCATCGCCTTTTCCATATTTTTTGTAGGCCGCAGCTTTCTCTTGGTTGGCCTCCGTTAGTTGGGCGCCCTTGCCTTGTTTATTGTATTGCTGGCGCCCTTCGGTATTGGTTTTATTATTTAGCGTGCCATCGAAAAACATTCCAAAAGAATATTCGGGGGCAGTTGATGTACTGGCCTTTGGTGTGTATGAACCAAATTTAGTGCTCGTTGCCATAATCTTGCAATTGAAATTGAAACTGTTGAACCGGGAACACTTTTGCTTGTTGCTCCAAATTCATACTGATTGATTTTTTCTTTGGGTCAATCTGAATCAGCAGATTGACAGCCTTATTTTTTTCTAACTGTTTTTGAAAGCAGTGATTAATTTCGTTTCGATCGAAATCTAAAGGGATTGGTGTTCTTGTTCCATTTTTTTGCATTCGGGACAGATACTCGCGATCGCTGGTAATTACTGTATCAAACCAGTATTCATGCGTTCCATCGGTAAATTTTCCCGATAGCATATATGGAACCGCGCGGTTGGCCGGGGCCAAAGCATTGTTTTCTGCCGGGGTGTATTCTTTTTCTCCATTGCACATCATCAACTGCAGAAATTTTAAGGTATAGCCTGCAGGCAGAATTACTTTAGGTTGCCAGTTGTATTTCTGAGGATAAATATTTGTATACAAACTGGTTTCAGGGTAGCCTGTAGTCCGAATTTTCTCCTGTGTTTCTGGAAGAATTACATTCGGATTTTGTAAGCTTTCTTCCACATATTTTTTAGTAAACATGTACTTATCTTCCTCTGCAACTTTAGTGGTATCTATGTGTGTGTCTTTAGCCAGAAAATGCGCCACCTCTACCTGATTACCATCTCCCGCTACCCAGAGGGTGATGTTTCCTTTTGGTGCTAAACCCACAACAATGGTTTTATAAGTATTTCTTTTTTGCGGATTTACAATGTCTGCAAAGCCTGCTTTAAAAAGGGTCTGTATTTTTTCTTTAGGCAGCTGAAACTGGCCGGAGTAAACCTTTTTCTCCACAAAGGAAATCCAGGTCAGCCCCAGAAAATCGGGGAGGTTTTTTGTGTCTGGTCCTACCGAAACTGTACCGCCTTCATTGCCCCAGCCCGGAGCTATGATTCCCCAGTGTTCGAAGTTTTGACCAAAACCTTCTCCGGATAATTCGCCTTGTACAACTTCTATCGGGTATTCTTCGGGAGCAGATAAGGTACCTGTCCAATCAAATTTTTCGTCCATATTTTTTGCCTTGCAACTGATAAGTGTTAAGGTGATTAAGAAAAGTAACTTGTAGTTCAGTTTCATGATTTATTCCCTCTGCCAATAATTTTTTTATTGCATGCCAACACGAGGTTGTTCTGAAAAGCTTCTATATTAACCTGATCAGCAAGTTTTTGCAGCTTTTTGTCAACCTGTAAGTGATACGCAGTATGAACAGTAATTGTCATATTGTTAGCGCTTTTGTTAATGGCCATGGTTAAAATAGTTTAGATTTTTCTGCGCTGTTAATCTCAACAATCTTTCCGCTTTGCAGGGTCATGTTTTCTTTCTGACTGAAAACGCTGATCTCACTGGCCAGTTCATTAGAAGTTTCCGATTGGCGAAGGAAATCTTTGCTTACCATCTCTGTTCGGTTATCAGAATTTTCCTGAATATCGCCGGTAGCTGTTAACGAGAAGTTATTGCCTGCAGAAGTGGTAATGTCTTTTCCTACAGATATGGTTTGATTATCGCCCACATTTACAGATTGTTCTTTCCCAATTTGCACACCCATATTTTCCTGTACGTTTATCTGCATATTCTTGCAGTTTAGCGTCATGTTTTCTAAGGCCGTAATGGTAATGTTATTGCCTTTGGTATCGATGTGTATAATGTTGCTGTTAATGTCGGTAATTTTGATGCCTTGCGTGCCTTCATTGTCATCAAACTCTATTAAATGCCCACTTCTGGTGGTGATGCTCTTGAGGTGATTTTTAATTTGCGGATTACTGTCTACATTGCTGCTGTGGTAAATACTGCCGATAATCACCGGGCGCGCAATGTTACCTTCCTCAAAGGCTACCATTACCTGGTCGCCAATTTCGGGGATAGCAAAGAAACCGCGATTGGCTCCGCGATCGCCAATCCCCGCATTCGGGCTAACTACCCTTAACCATTCGGTTGTATCATTGGTGAGGCATTCCCATTTTAACTTTACTTTGATTCGTCCTTGGCCAGCGGGGTCGTTGTTATCTTCTACTTCAGCCAATTGCATATCAGGGGCGGGCTTATTGAAGTTTTTAACTAAAATTCGTTCTGTAGTGGATACTAAACCCTCAAAGGTGTTGTGGTATTTTCCGGTGCCATCTACGTGATGGTTGATGCTGGTAATGAGGAATTTGCCCAGGCTTTCAGTAACAAAAGCCAGTTCTTTGCGGATGCTCATGGTAATTTCTGCAATGCTTCCAATAGACAGTTCTGCATTATCGCCACTGGCATTTACTTTCAGGAGGTCTGAAATTTGCGCTTTCTCCTGGTTTTCTACTAAACTGGTAATATCCCCGTGGTTGTCTACACGAATGAGTGCGGGCTGGTTATAGGTTTTGCTATACATGGCATTGGAAGCCTGTACGGCATGAACCAAGTCAGGATTTCCGCTGGCTTTTCCGGTACTTTCGCTATGGAGCATGGTATCTTGCTTGGCGCTATAGGCAAAGCGTTTATATTTTATTGGTGCCACCTCCATGGCATATTGAAGATTGTGCACATCGCGGCCGTAAAAGAGGGCCACTTCTTTTTGTTCGTTGGGTTTCCCGAAATGAAGTTGTTTCCCATCGTAGAAGAACCATTCGTGGTATTCGCCGGAAAGCCTGTTCAGGAACTCAAAATCACTTTCTTTATATTGGATAATATAATCGATGGTTGCGCTGCGGGCGGCATTGGCAACTACTTTAAGATCGTTTGCAGGGGTGTCACTGGTGGCAAGTTTAACAATTTCGTTTAAATCTTTTTCCAGGTAAGATCCCAGGTCTTCTCCACGGTCAATTAAAATAGTTGGACTATATCCGCTTACAATCAAAATACCGTGATAGCCGTGGCTTTGAGCCAGTTCCACCTTGGTAACCAGGCCGGCAAAGCTTTGAAGTTTATCCTGTGCATAGCCAAATGATGCAGTGAGGGTTTTACCTACAAAATCGCGGCTTTCATCCAAATTGATCAATCCCGGTGCCCCCATAGGGTCGTGGTTAAAACGAAGTTCGAAGTAGTGATGCTCATTAAACTGCTGTTGCAGGTTAAAAGAAGCAAAATGCCTGATGGCTTTACCTTCTATATTTATTTCTGTAATTAATTTTTTTTCCATGTTGATTAGCAGTCATTAAAACCATAATTACTTGAAAACCGGAAGCTGGAATGTAATTATTCCGACACCATAAAATCACTACTACTAAATTCGTTTACGGCAGCCAGAATAGCGGCAGGAGTAATAGCCTGTATGCCCGCAGTTTTATGCTGAAGCATAGGCCAATACTGGAGTGGTATAAGGGAGATGTTAAGCATAGGTAGAGCTTTAATTTATTCTCTTTTACCAATTGATGGTATCACCAACCGAGTATGTATTGAATTTAGATTGATAGTGTTATTAACCAAAGGAAGCGACTAGCATAACACCAGTCGCTTGCAAATGGGTTAATTTTTTCGATTATGCCTTAGGCCAATCGTTTTCATGCTCGGCATTACCGAGTTTTAACTTACGAGCAGATACAACAAAACTTAAAGTCATTGGTGTTTTATCGTTCACTGCAATCCCCTCGCTATATTGAATAATGTAACCGTCTTCAAAAGATAGTTCCTTCATTTTTGCATCTTCTTCTCCTTTCTTAAAAATGATTGTGCCGGAAAGGGGTTTATACTGGTTATTAACCATTGATTCGATAACAGATGTATCTTCGGTTGATTCGATTTCAATGTGAATAGTGCCGCCATAAACACCTGACGATGGGCGTCCTTTAGCGTCAACATCTCTGCTTAAGGAGAAGCTGCACTGTAATACATCAAATTCTTTAGATCCTAGGTTTAAGCGGGTTTTAAATGCCATGTTAATGTGTTTTTGTAATTGAAGATAGTTTTTTGATAAGGAAATGTCAAGTAGCTGTTGTGGGTATCAAGAAGTAAGTATCAAGTAGCAAGTAGCAAGACAAGATCGCGAGTCGGGTAGCTAGACCTTTGGCGGATGCCTATTCGCTTTCAACTTTCAACTTTTCACTTTCCACCTTCCACTAACTAAGCTTTCGGCCAGTCGTTAAGATGCTCAGCATTCCCTAATTTAAGCTTTCTTGCAGAAATCTGGAATTTAAGCGTCATCGGGTAATCACCCACAATGTTTATTCCTTCCGAATATTTAACAATGTAGCCATCTTCAAAGTTTACTTCTTTCATTTTGGCATCTTCCTCTGTTTTTTTAATCAGGAGGGTTCCGGCAAGAGGTTTGTATTGATTGTTAACCATCGCTTCGATTATGGAGGTATCCGCTGTGGATTCGATCTCAATATCGATGGTGCCGCCGTAAACTCCGGAAGAAGGTCTTCCTTTAGCATCTACATCACGGTTTAACGCATAGGCGCAATGGAGCACATCGTACTCCTTGCCTGAAAAATTTAATCTAGCTTTGAAAGCCATAGTTTTAAAATTTAAAGGTAAAAAATTGGATATTGCAGCGTCCGCTGCGATGTTTAATCACCAAATATCAAGCCAATTACCATGAGTATAATCGATGGTTAATGAGCAATGGCTGTAAATATTGTGCGACTTTTTAAATTAATTTTGTTTAAATGACTTTTGAAAGCACTTTTAATTCTAACTGCTGAATTGGAGTAATGTGGAAAAAAAATAGTGTATGATTTGTTTTACACGCATAGGTTGTAAATTGCTGGGTAGTATTTGAACAAACTGTAACTTTTTGCAACAGTTATTGCGATGAGTAACATCTCCTAAATGGTAAAACATTAATCCAATCAGCAGGGGTATTGTTTTCAAAATTCTTCACATCCCGGGTTCTCATGTATGCAATTTATTTTTCATAGAAACGGGCCAGGTCAAAGCCCATCTCTTTTGCAAGTTCATAATAGCTTTTTTCAGGATCGAGATTGAGGTCTGCATAGACTTTATTTCTCAATCCCTGGTTATATAGCAGGTCTCGATCGGTAAGATATACAGGATACCTAATGTCAGCGGGGATCAAATCCGGTTTGTTTTGAAAATGAAGACTGGCGTTGGCTATGGTTAGCGGAACATTCATATTGCTTTTAAACCCTATTTGTTCTGCTGATTCTTTGGAAATACCAGTAGGAATAGCAAGTTCACCTCTACATAATCTCACCTGGTTACTGCCATAATTCAATTGCTCAGGAAAATTTATCCTAGTGTAATCCACGGGTTCATTTTGGATGATGCCCCATTCCAAAATATTGTTTTTTGAATCAATACTTCTAGTGAATGCATGTGGTATTAGTGTGGTTTTGGTATTAGGTTTCCCAATGTTGTCATAAACCCCCTCGTACATTTCAACCAGTTGGCAGTTGTTGTAGAACATTCTTAAATAAGGAAAATAGTCGTTAGACAATTTGCCTACATCCACCACTTTGTGATATTGTTTATCTACATCAAACAGAATTCTTCCGAAAACATATTTGTCGAGATCTTTCAACTTTAAATAGAAGATATCGCCTGCCCTGGCTTTGTTTTTCATGTGGCGTGTGCGTGGTTTAGCGTTTATTATAGGTGTTTTTCTAATGCATCTTCCAATAAATATTTAACCTGAAACTGATTAACACCTGGTACTCTTTAATTTTTATTCCAATCTGGTGATAGCCATGGATTTTTTGGACGATCAGGATCGGTATCGTTACTGCCTGTGTCTGGGAAAATATCTAAAGGCAAATCACGATCAATTCGTATCAATGATTCGTATTCGCCAAAGTTCGGGTAAGACTCGTATAGACCCGTCACATCAAATTTCCGGTTGCTTTCGTAATCTTCGAACTTTTCATTCTTATCGTCATATTTTCTGTAATTGATTTTTCCCTCCTCATCAAATACAAAATGGATCCTGTAATCTTCCTTATCCCCACTTTCAGTAGTAAAATGATAGTACCAGATTTCCTGGAGAAAGAGTGTTCGATCTTCTTTTACTTCATGAAAGAGATAGCTGAGATATTTACGGCCAGCATAATCGAGAAAATTTATACCAATGTGTTTATTTTTAGGGACAACAGTTACATAACAAAAAGGATATGCATCATTATCGTTTTCTAATGCACAGAACTCATACCCGAGATGTTTACTATGGTTATCTTTTGCAACATCCAGAGCACTCAGCTCTCCACTTTCAATCTTTTTTTTAAGTTTAGTCCCATTCCATAAGTCCCATTTCCCAACGGTGGCTTTTTCTGTATTTATCTTTTTGTTTACATCCCAATAGTTTAGGTATTTAATCAACTTCATCATTTAAAATGGATTTAAAATTTTACCGGTAATATCTCTTATTTGTACAAAGTTATCTGTTGCATGCTCTAAAACCTCTTTTGATATTTCCCCTGCCTGTTTTGGCACTTCTAGTATCATGTTTCCGGATAATTCTTTTCCCCCTTTTGCAATAGCATCTGCGTTTCTTGCAGTTTCTTTTATAGCAGTACCCGGAGGGTATTTTGAAACCAATTCGTCAATATACTTTTTAGCTGTTTCTTCTGTTACGTTTGCTAATTGTGTAAATTTTCTTGATACAATTTCTTTACCGGGAATATAACTGTCAAGTCTTTTTCCCGATTCCAGGACAACTTCATTAAAGCCTCCCATCCTTTTGTAAAAGCCTTCCCGTATAAAATTGAAATAATTTCCTTTATACATTCTGGCCAGCCAATCCGGAAGGTGTTTTATCTGGCTTAAGCAAGGTCTTGCATTATGCACTAACCATGCCAATATTCCTACAAAGTAGGTATGCCAGCCAGCTACTTCAAAATTAAAAACTTTACGCTTTTCATAAGAAAATTCATGCTTTTTAATAGACCGCCAATCCCCATCTTTTGTGCGCAACTCATCGGTTTCTTTAAGATCAGCAGCATCTTTCCAGCCGTTCCGCGTATAGAAGGGGTGTTCGGCTGTAGTCTCAATTGTTTCCCCTTCAAGGGTAATTTCTACTGTTGCATCAACTTCCCGCTGCATTGTGGCGGTTACTGTTTTAAGTTCTACCAAGCCGCTTTCTTCGTCCCAGGCCCAAACCTCATCACCAACATTAATATCTTCGATATTTTTCTGTCCGGAAGCCGTATGCACAGGCGTCCCTGCCGGAAAACAGGCAAAAACGCAAACCTTCATAGTTGCTTTCGCAATATCATCAACATGTTTGGCCAAGCCTTTGGCCAGGGCTTTTGCACCTTGTTTGGTGAGTACTTTGCCTGCGCTTTTCAGGGCTGCTTTACCCGCAACTTTTAACCCTGCTTTTAACCCTCCTTTTGCTGCCGTAGAAGCCGCTGTAGTTGCACCGAAGCTTACTACACCTGCAACATCCATAGCCAGAAAGCCAACGTTTGCGGCCGCCATCCACCAATCGCCTTTGGCAGCAGAACGTACAATGCCGATTACACTACCTACTACGGGTATGAGTTCGGCAGTATCCCACCAGCCCCAGCCTTCATCTTCTTCTTGTTCCTCGCTGTGCTCATCAGTCATGTTTGCCAAATCTTCCTCACTAACAGGGATTTGCCCACTGGTCATAAACTCAATTTTGCCGCCAATACTACAAGGTAATGTAGATTTAAAGAGCAGCGTTTCCTGACCCTTAATTTTTACTTTGTAGGTGTCTGTCCAATCTACCGGTGCGGGTGCACAGGCAGATCCGGTTACACTGCAAACGCCAAAAGAGGGAATATTGGCAAGGGGAATTTTATCGGCCTTAGTACAGGCCATACAGCCGTTAATTTTAACATTCTGATTAGCCAGCCCCTTAAAAAAATTAGGGGCAGCGCCTTTATCACAATGACAAACAGCCTTGTCCACAATATATTCTAATTCGTCAGGCATAATTTTTTAGGTTATATCAGTATCATTAGAATTAATTCTTATTGTAGCAGTTCCACTCATTTTTACATCTGCACCATCAATTTTAGTTTCGGTACTGCCTTTAAATGAGGCTGCTGCGCTTGTGCTTTCAATGTTTACATCCGTTTTACCGGTTATGGCTACACCCATCGTAGTTGCATCCAGGGTAATTCCTTCTGTATCGGCAGTTGCTGCAATGGTTTTCTTGGCGCTAATGGCAATTGTTCCTTCTCCGCCTCCTTTTTCGCCGGGTTGTGCATTAATGGCAATGCTATTGCTGGCATTTACAATAAAATCGGTGGTGTTGATGGTGAATTTGTTCGGTGCATCGAGCGTAACCTCGCCGTTACCGTGCATGGTTAACACATTTCCACTCGGATCTTTCACATTGATGCTGCCATTGCTATCATCCATGATGATGGTATTGCCGCTTCGGGTAGTGAGCGATTTGGTTTTATTGGTATCACCCCCACCGGAACCGATTTTGCCATGATAAACACTGCCCAGCACAATAGGGCGGGCAATATTTCCTTCTTCGAAAGCAATAACCACCTGGTCTCCTTTTTCGGGTACAAAAGCAAAGCCCCTGTTTTTACTCACTTTATCCGAGCTACCGGCATCTGGTGTAATTACCCTCAGCCATTCGGTCACATCATTGGTTTGGCATTCCCATTTGAACTTAACCTTTATGCGGCCCTGTCCCTGCGGATCGGCATTGTCTATCACATCTGCCAGCTGCATATCTGGATAAGGTTTTTCAAAGTTTTTTACCTTTAAACGTTCTGTGCTGGAAACTAAACCTTCAAAGGTATTGTGGTATTTTCCGGTTCCATCCACATGATGGTTGATAGTGGTGATGAGGAACTTGCCCAAACTTTCGGTGTTAAAGGCGAGTTCTTGTCTCAGGCTCATGGTAATTTCTGCAATTCCACCAATGCTGAGTTCGGCATTATCGCCGCTTCCGTTTACTTTGAGCAACTCGCTGATGTTGGCTTTCTCTTCATTTTCTACATGGCTTTTAATATCGCTATTGTTATCTACCCGAATTAAGGAAGGTTGATTAAAAGTTTTGCTGAAAATGGTGTTGGAGGCCTGAATGGCATGAGACAAATCGGGATTTCCATCGGCTTTGCCGGTGCTTTCGCTATGCAGCATTTCATCCTGCTTAGGATTGTACGAAAAGCGCTTGTATTTAATTGGGGAAACCTCCATGGCATATTGCAGATTATGCACATCTCTGCCATAAAAAAGTGCCACTTCTTTCTGTTCGTCGGGTTTACCAAAATGGAGTTGCTTACCGTCGTAGAAAAACCACTCGTGGTATTCTCCGGACAGCCGGTTAAGAAAATCGAAATCGCTTTCCCGGTATTGGATCAGGTAATCAATAGGTGATTTTCTCGCTGCATTGGTTACAATAGTCAGGTCGTTGGCGGGCGTGTCTTTGGTGGCCAGTTTAACAATGGTATTGAGATCTTTAGCCAGGTATGAGCCTAAATCGGGACCACGATCAATTAAAATGGTAGGACTGTAGCCACTAACAATCAAAATACCATGGTAGCCATGGCTTTGGGCCAGCTCTACTTTAGTAACTAAACCGGCAAATTCCTGGAGCTTATCACCGGCATGGCCGAATGAGGCGGTTAAGGTTTTGCCTACAAAATCACGACTGTCATTTAAGCTGATTAATCCGGGTAAGCCCATTTGATCGTGATTGAAACGAAGCTCGAAATAGTGATGGTTGTTAAATTCTTGCTGAAGGGTAAAGGAGGCAAAATGCGTAATGGCTTTGTCTTCAATATTTATTTCGGTGATTAACTTTTTTTCCATAGGATATATCAATCTTTATCACAATAATTCCCGAAAACTGCTTTTGAAATTGGGTTGGTTTATTTCTCCAAATTCCTGGATTTTTAGGGCTCGTTGCGGATAGAATAAGTTAAAACAATTAATCAGTGACGCTACTTTTTAAAGGTAGATGCCTTGCCTGCTACAGGGAATGCATTTGCGATCATTAAACCACTAATGATTTTATGGGTGTTATAGTGGAGATGTTTGAGCATAAGCACTACTTTAAAAAATCTGGCTTAGCCAATGGTTTGATGATTAACGTTTGATGCTTTTTCAAACCAAAAAGCGACTGACACGAGCCAGCCGCTTTTCTATTTAATTATGAATTATTATGCTTTTGGCCAATCGTTTTCATGGTCGGCGTTGCCGAGTTTAAGTTTTCGTGCTGATACTACAAAGCTCAGTGTCATCGGGGTATTGTCGTTTACCGCAATGCCTTCATTATATTGGATGATATATCCATCTTCAAAAGATAGTTCTTTCATTTTTGCATCTTCTTCTCCTTTTTTGAAGACAATGGTTCCTGAAAGGGGTTTGTACTGGTTATTAACCATCGATTCTATTACTGATGTATCCTCAGTTGATTCGATTTCGATATGGATGGTTCCACCATATACTCCAGATGACGGACGGCCTTTGGCGTCAACATCTCTGCTTAAAGAAAAGTTGCACTGTAATACATCAAATTCTTTTGATCCTAAGTTTAAACGGGTTTTAAATGCCATGATAATGTTTTTTAAATGTGAAAGAAATGTTTTGGGAAAGGAAGTTTCGGGCACAGCGTATAAAGTATTAAGAATGTAGCTAACGCTTATTTGCTTTTAGCTTTAATACCCTACTTTAAATGTTGAACATTCTACTTCTAACTGATTAAGCTTTCGGCCAGTCGTTCAGGTGTTCCGCGTTTCCGAGTTTTAGTTTTCTCGCTGAGATCTGGAATTTGAGCGTCATGGGATGATCGCCAACAATGTTAATCCCTTCGGAGTATTTAACAATGTAGCCGTCTTCGAAATCGACTTCTTTCATTTTGGCATCTTCTTCAGATTTTTTGATCAGAAGGGTACCCGTAATAGGTTTGTACTGGTTGTTTACCATCGCCTCGATAATTGAGGTGTCCTCGGTTGATTCGATCTCAATGTCGATGGTTCCGCCGTAAACTCCGGAAGAGGGTCTTCCTTTAGCGTCTACATCACGGTTTAACGCATAGGCACAATGAAGCACATCGTACTCCTTGCCTGAAAAATTTAATCTAGCTTTGAAAGCCATAGTTTTAAAATTTAAAGGTTATAAAAAAATTGATTGTGCAGTCTCCGCTGCTGTTAGATATAACCAATTATCAGGCCATTTATTATTCTATTAGCTTGGTAATGTGCTGGTAATGACGATCTAACACTCTGACTTTTGCCGCGTAAAACAGCGTAGGATTATTGCAAACTCAGTTTTTCGGACAGAATAAAAATTAAATTTTATGAAATTTTTCCGTGTATTATTTATTTTACAATTGCCGTCTTAAAACATTGGGGAATAATAGGGCAAAGTGTAGCAAAATGCTACACTTGTTGTATGGAAATGTAGATATCTTATGTTAAATTAATTGTGATCCAAACTTCTCCATCTTAGCAAGCCATTTTTGGCTGTAATGATTTTCCAGTGAATGCAGTTCGCCTATGGTATTGGTAAGCACCGGGTTGACCCTGCATTTTTCGAAAACAGGTTTTTTGATGGATAAATAGGTTGTTTTTTTATTGGCCTTCCACTCTTTGAAAGTGGCTTCATCTAAAATGGAAACAATCCGGGCAGACCGGCCACTGAAATTGTTATCAATATTGGGTTGTTTGGTACTAAAAATTTGGTCGGGTAAAAAAAGGCGGTCGAAAAAACCTTTGATTTTTGCAGGTATATGATCTACGTAAACCGGGCAAAAAAGTACCATGTGGTTGCACTGTCTGATTGCACCTAAAGCCTTCTGTAAATCAGGTTCGAGCTCTGCTATCTGTCTGTTGTTGAATAGCTTATTGGGGTTGAAGATCAGGTCGGGGATAGACAGTTCTCGCACAGCAGCACCTGCGCTTTCTGCACCTTTTCTGTAGGCATTAATCAGGAAATCTGTAGACGCGGTTTTTTCAATATCCCCATTCAGGATAAGTACTTGCTTCATTTGTTATAATTAATCTGATCCTGGCCGATGCGTTACAAAATTATAAAGAATTTGTTAAGTCCAATCAATATGCCATAAAAAAACCCGGCACTTTTGGCCAGGTTCTTATTTTCAGATTTAAAAAAGCTTATTGCTGATTGTATTCTGTATTCCATGTAGTATGCTCATCTTCACCTTTGTGCCCATCTAATTTTACGACGAAACTTTTCGCAGGGAAGTAAGGAGTGATGTGGATATCTAAATGAATTCTATCTTTTTGTTGTTCATCGCGCTCAAAACGCATGATTTTGAATCTTTCGATCAAGCGTTCAGGACCTTGAATGCCATCTAAGAATTTAACGATTTGCCCGCGTAAATCCTGTTCAGTTTTTGAAGTCCAGTTTTCGAACGCCCTTCTGTTTAGGAAATCAAAAAGTACTTTGGTAATGTAGTCGAAAACACGAACAACCGAATAAGTTTGTAAACCGATGTTATCTCCATTGAACAGGGTTTTAGCCGAGAAAGCCATCACTTTTCCGTATTCATTAACCATAGGTACCAAACCTACACGTTCCAGGTGCGATATTTCACTTTTCTTTAAATCGAATTTAACCCCATCAACTTCATTAATGGCACCATGTTTTTTACCTGCAGTTACCTGCGACATCAGTGTGTAGTACATTTTACCAGCCAGGGCCGCAGATCCGGGAACAGTTAAATCATCTTCTTCACCTACTTCTGCAACCTTGCCACGGCCTACTAACCAGTTGCAGGTCATGATAACGTTTGAACGGAATGCATCACCTCCGGTAAAGTTAGCTGCAGTAAACAGGTCTAAAACATCATCAGGTTGGTCTAAATCGGCAAAGTCTGTTACCAGCATGGCTTTATTGTTGTGTGCAATTTTGGCCCAACGTTCCAGAACTTTGTTAGATCCCATGTAGCCGGGAACAACCATAAGCGAATAGTTTTTACGCAGATCTAAACGATCATAATTTTGTTTCATTTCATCGTCTACGTACTCGATAAATCTTGGGTTATCGAGATCTTTGATCTGATCCATTGAGGCATTCAAAAGCACTACATTTTTCAATTTATCAGATTCGGTATTCTTATAAAATAAGTGTACCGAACGGTAGGCTTGCTCTAATTCACGGGTGCTTTCAAGCGCTGTTGCGATATTTTTATTCAGGTTTTCTTCTGCTGCGGCTAATTTTTGAGTACTTTTTTCAACCATATCTGCTACAGAATTAGAAGATTCAAGTACATCTATCCACAATTGGATTTTCTTTTTGAGTTCTTCGCGCTCTTTTTTCTTTTCATCACCAGTTAAGAAAATTTGTTTCCTTGCTTTTCTTTCCGGATTAAGGTTTTGAAGCCCATCTACGGTAGCTTCTAATAAATCGAAACCGCCTACGCGCGCTAACTTTTCCAGGTTATCTTTTAATGCGGTTTTCTCTATGGTTTTTAGTTCAGCGCTTTTAAAGCCGGCCTGAGCATTATTTTGATCTGTTTGTAATTCTTGAGGATTTGACATCATGAGGGAGATTAGGGTCGTTAATTATTTGTTTTGCTCTAGTTCATCAACAAAGTTCTTTAATGCACTGATGAATGCACTTTTCGTTTCTTCGTCATCTAGTGTGGCTTTGAGAGTTTTGTTAGATTTTAACTGTTTAATCACATTTAAAGACATCTCTCTTTCAATATTTACATCATTGAGGTACTGGCTTTGGTTGATGATGCTTTTTACGCCGAAATCGCCCAGGTCCTGGAAGTTTAAAGTTTCACTTACCGGCGAACCATCTTGTTTTTCGAAGGCTACTCTTACACTTGGTTTGTAGTGCTCGAAAACTTCTTTAACGGTTTTTAAGCCTTCTACTTTTTCTGGCTTTATAGGTTCGTTATCGGTTAATTTCTGTACAAAAAGGGTTTTGTTGTGGGCAATCTCAGCGAAAGCTTCTGAAGTATCAATCTTCCGCTCATTACCACCAATTTCATAATTAAACATAGTATGTAGATTTAAGGTTTACTAATAAGTTTTTTTATAATGATATAGTACTTAACGTTTTAATTCAAATTTTGTTCCAAGGCTATCTGCTCCGGGTGTTTGATTTCCCATGCCAGCTCATCTGCTGCGGGATCTTTACTTACTTTAATGGTTGATCCTTTTTTAAGCGCTCCAGAGATGATATATTTTGAAATTGGCCTGCGCAGTAAATTGCGGATGACCGCCGATAGTTGTCTTGCACCATATTTGGGTGTAAAACCATCCAGGGCAATCATTTTTTTAGCCTCCTCTTCTATTTCAAAAGCTATTCCTTGTTTATGCAGCGATTCGATTAAACTTTTCAATTGAATTTCGAAAATGCGCACTACATTTTCCTGGCTAATAGGCGCAAAAGGAACAATTTCGGAGATGCGGGCTAAAAATTCTGGTCTGAAATGACCGGCCATTACTTCCATCAACTGGTTTGAGGCAGGGATAATGCCTTTATCTATTTGTGCTGCAATCCATTCACTACCAATGTTAGAGGTAAATAAAATGAGTGAGTTGCTAAAATCACCCTCTTTGCCCAGGCGATCGTGCATATGTCCTTCATCTAGAATTTGCAGGAAGGTATCAAACACGGAAGGGTGCGCTTTCTCAATCTCGTCAAACAGTAAAACAGAATAAGGTTGTTGCCTGATCTTATTCACCAGCAGGCCACCTTCTTCATAGCCCACATATCCCGGAGGAGCACCATAAAGTAAAGCGGCACTATGCTCTTCTTTAAACTCCGACATGTCAAAGCGGATCATAGCTTTCTCATCATTGAACAAAAATTCGGCAATGGACTTTGCCAGCTCTGTTTTTCCGGTCCCGGTAGGGCCAAGCAAAAAAAAGGAACCAATGGGCTGGCCTTTTTTATTGAGGCCACTTCGCGATTCAAGAATTGCATCCGAGACAGCTTTTAAAGCCTGATCCTGGCCTACAACTCTTTTCTTTAAATACTGCTCCATATTCAGCAGTTTTTCTTTTTCGCCTGCCTGAAGTTTTCCCATTGGGATACCTGTTTTGTAAGAAACTACCGAAGCAATATCCTGTTTCGTAATTCTGTCGCTCTTTTCTTCAGCAAATTTTTTCAAGTCGGTTAGGCTCCTTTGAAGATAGGTTTCATATTCTTCTGCCGTTTCAAAGGTGTCTGTCTGTGTTTCATCAGTTAACCGCCCTAATAACACCGGGCTGAGTTTGTTTTGCAAGAGGGAATACAGCCATTTGTAATCTGCAAATTTCTCTTGTTCTGATAACGCTGGGTTGGCGCTTATCTGAGCCAATTCTGTTTCAAGTCCCTCTATCACCTTATCAGAAGTGTCATTCATCATTTTCATGGCTGCCATTGTTCTATCCAGAAGATCAAAGGCTGAATCGGGCAATCTTCTGTCTTTCATGTACCTTTTGGCTAAACGCACGCAATCGGTAAGGGCATCTTTATCAATCTGAAGTACGTGATGTTCTTCATATTTAACGGCCAGTTTTTGCAGCATTTTGATGGTGCTTTCTTCATTGGGCTCGGCGATCTGAAGTACTTCAAAACGGCGGCTAAAAGCTTGTTCGGGCTCAATAATTTTTCGGTACTCGTCAATAGTGGTAGCCCCGATTACGGTGATTTCTCCCCTTGCCAGTTCGGGTTTCAGCAAATTGCCTATTCCAGCTCCAACAGGTCCTTTATTATCTAAGAGCGTATGGATTTCATCAATAAAAAGTACCGCTTTTTCAAATTGTTTAATCTCTTTAATGATGTTTTTTAATCGGTCTTCTATCTCACCTTTATAGGACGCACCTGCTATTAAGGCACCTAAATCCAATTCAAAAAGTTGGGTGGCCTTGAGGCTTTCGGGTACATTTTGGTCAACCAGATCTAACGCAAATCCATCAATCAGGGCCGTTTTACCTACTCCGGCATCGCCGGTTAAAATCACATTGGGTTTGGTTCTTCTGCACAAGATTTCCATCATCATGCGGGTTTCCTTATCCCGGCCAATAATCGGATCTGTTTTGCCCTCGCGCACCAGTTGCAAGCGGTCTATACAATATTTGAATAAAGCGTTACTGGTGCTCCTGGATTCTGGGTTTGCAGCCGCCGGACCAGCTGAAACTGCGCGGTTTATCTCTTCATCTTTTACGTAGAGATCTAAAATTTCACGCTCCTTTATCGGAAAGGATTTTAGCTGATCTGCCTGAAAACCTACCCCGGGCTTTGCCAGGGCAGTTAATACACAAACCGGTGTAACCAGATCAAGGCCTAATTTTATTCTCACATGATCTGCCTCTTCTAAAATCAGGGCAATTTCCGGAGCACCATTTACAGTATCGCTAAAGCTGGAAGATTTATCCAGTTCATCTATCCGTACTTCTGCCCATTCGCTAATGTATTCCTCATCTTTTCCAATGGAAGTTAGAAAGGCCCGCAGGCCCACTTCTTTATGCATCAGACCTTTTAGTAAATGAGCAGCAGTAAAAGTAGCATTCCGGTATTCTTTGGCCAGCGACTGGGCAATGTGGATTGCGGTTTTTACCGATTCGCTTAGATTTGTAATCGCCATAATCCTTAATTGGTTTTAGACGTTGCCGCCTGGTTAAAATTATTTTCAGTGATGTAGTAATAAGTCTTTCCGTTCGATAAGAATTGCTGCTCAATCTGTGTTGCGCGTTTAATTTGTTGTACCGATTGGCTAAGTAGCTTAACATAAGCTTCAAATTGCTCTAATGGCATTTTTGAAGTGTTTTTCAGGTCGGCAACGGTATATTGTGCAAGCATCTCATTATTCACCGGAAGGCCGGTTACCAGTTTGATGTAATTGGCCAGTGTCATTGATTTTACCTCCCCGGATGAGACATTTAAACCGAGAAGCTGCTTAGGCATTTTGGTATAGTTTTTAACCAGCTTACTTCTGAAGGAGGACTGGTCTTGCTGTAGGTTTTCTCCCAACATGATAGAGAATACATCAACAATTTGTTTGTATTCCATATTGTTCAGCACAATTGCATATTGCAGAGCATTGCGGTTATTTTTAACCACATCGCCAGCCAGATTCGCAGTTGTATAATACTTAAAAGCATTATGAGGCATATGGTCGGCAACATCCTCAGCAACAGGTTGTGGTAAACGGCTTTCTACACCAGCAGATAAGTTTTTACGGGAAATTCCGGTCAGTCTGAAAGCACTGTCTAAAGAACTGATCTGGGTATAAATATCCATACCCGTTTGTTTTACAAAACGGCGTAGCGCAATGGTCATACTCTGATTTGAATTCACTGTACCTTTGGTTGGGAACACCACGCCTCCTTGTATTAAGCTATTGGCAGGGTAGTCCAGGTAGTAAGAAATTGAATCTTGTAAGCTGGTGTTGTAAGGCTGGAAATTCTTTAATCCCTCGCCTTTTACCATGGTATTTTTACGGTATTCAGCAGAGCGGATGGCAGATTCTGATACCAATTTGCGCGATTGGATAACGAAGTTGTTAAATGATTGATCGAAATCACTATATACCTGTAAGGCTAATATCCGGGCATCTGCAAGGGCAATCTGTTCACTTAATTCATTGATAAGGTAGTTGTTGGTTCCTCCAATATTGCCTGTGCTTCCCACTAAAATGATCAGGTTAGTTTCATTCTTTTTGGTTTTAAACAGGTTTAAGCCGGCAGTTATGGAAGCAAAAATTGGCTGATCAGTAATTTCGCCATTGCATTTGTCGGTATTTTTTGCCTGATTGCTTAGAAAAGTCATCAATTCGCGGTAATCATTTTGAATGGGTTTTACAAAAATGCCCGGAACCGAGCATCCCCCATTGCCACGGTAAACTACTCCACCGTAACTCACTTGCGTTCCTTTGCCAAAATCGTTTAGAATACGCTCAAAGGAAGAAATGGTATTGGTCATTCCGGCAAAATATTTGGTCATGGCACTACCTCCATCAACAACGAATACAACATTAACCTTATTCTTGTTTTTGCGCAGATTTAAGTAATCCTGATAAGAAAGAGCCGAGCCGTTAATGGTGAGGAGTTTATTGTCTTTTTTGTTGTAAACATCTTCTGCAATGCCAATGGCGTAGGTTCCATCATTATCGGCAATTACAGGAGTACTCCGCAGGATGATGTTTTCACGTTGCAGAAGGGGATCTACGACAAAATTTCCAGCACCACTCAGGCCTTTTTTTATGGCCAAAGTGGTAATGTCATCCTGATCAAAGTTTCCGGGATTTGCGGCAGTAATATATAACCTGTCGCCCCAGTTGTGTATCGCATCTGCCGAAACCCAGCCATATATACTTTTTAATGCGGTATCTGCAACCAGCTGGTCATCTGCGCCTATGAGGTATTTCTTGCCATCTTCCGATTTTTTAAAAATGTAAGCAATTTCGTGCAGGCGTATTTTAGTTCTGCGGTCTTTTAACTCGGGTGTGTTGTAAACCAGGATTGAATCGGTTGTGTCGTAATAAAATTTTGGCTCGGTTAAAGGATTTTTTCCATTGATAATGCCAATTGCTTTCTCGGCATAACCTGTTTTCTGATTGGAGAAAGCCCTTTGCCAGAGCAGGAGTTTTGATTTAGGAATCCAGCCATAGCTGATGGCACTTTTTTTATCGTTAATTTTTCTCCCCCTTATCATTCCCGCTTTATACTTGATCAGTTTTAAGTAGCCGTTTTCTTCTTTTGATACATAGAAAGGCTCCATGAAGTTGAGCTTTTTCATGATGAGGCTTCCGCCCGGAGCGGTGGTTGTATAATTGTCGTCCCGATCAGAAAATACAATCCAGGGTAAACTGCTGCTGCTGGTATTTTCGTTTACATTTATAGCTTCTGAGGGCTTTTCGTAAGCCTTGGGCATGTACTTAACCTTTTTTCCGAAAGATGCCGGCGATTGTGCCTGCGCATAGAATAAGGTTAATAACAAAAGCGAGAGTGCATAATATTTTTTCATAGGGTAGGTAACTAAGCTTTTAACTTATAGGATGATTCTGTAGATCTTAATTGGTTTTGGTTGCCGATTCTGTTGTGGCCACCTGTGCTGGTTGGGCCGGCTGGGCCGTTGCCGAATGTTGTTTGATATTAACTAAACTCGCGCATGATGAGTTAGGTTTGATGGTCAGCTGAGCCTCATCTATCGCAATTTCTCCACCAAACGTTAAGCCCATACAATAGGAATAAATATCGGTTTGCTTTTTCTTGCCATTCATTTCTACGTTTACAGTAACCTTCTCGTTGCTGCACATGTATTTGTTAATGAGATAATAATAGTTAGCGTTGAAATCTGCGCCATTGGCGATTGCCTGTAAACGGGCCCGAATATCGTCGATGGTTTTACGTTCCCCATCACCAGGGGCTACAAGGTCCTGTACAATTTCTGCGTTCGGATCGGTAATGAAAATGGTGTGGTAAACCGGGCGCGGACTTTTATCAGTTCTCAGGCGAACAATATATTTACCAGGTGCTCTATAGGTGTAGAGAGCTGTTTTTCCCTTCACATCGACGCGGCCGGTTTCGCCGAATGACCATTCGAAATTTTTCCCTTCACCATCGCCTTCTAAGCGTACTTCTTCATTTACTACGCCTGCAGTTGGGCCACTGATGGTTAGCACACTGTCTATTACAGTTTTAATGGTATCTCTTACATTCACAGGAAATTGTTCCTTCAACTCTCCATCTACGGTTAAACGGACAATGTATGACCCTGGTTTATTGTAATGATAAGAGCCGTTTTGTGTGGTAGCTTTTTCGCCGTTTCCGAATTCCCAAAGCCATTTAGATGCCTTGCTGGTATTGTCTGTGAAAACTAAATCTTCATTAAGGTAAATCTCATCTTTAAGAATCCTGGCATCAATGGCTCTTTTTTCGAATAAGGAACTCTTAAATAAGAAAATTAGTCCGGTAAGGAGTAGTACGGCTAAAAGGATGTACAAAATAACATAGCCCTGCGAATTGGAATTTACTTGTTTGGTGTTTGTATCTGTCATGGGGTAGCGTTTTTTATAGGTTGATTTATTTTTTATTGCCCTGCAGACATGGTTTGTTGAAGCTGTCTGCGGGAAATGACACAATCATCGAGATTTCTTTTCAGGCCTTCTATATCTCTGAGATTGCCTTTCATTTCCTGCTTATCAAAAAACAGAATGTCATAGAGCTGGGAAGTTTGAATAAATGTTTTGTATCGAATATCAGAAGCCCTTCTTTCGTAAGCTGCTTTGATGGAATTTAGTGAGTTCTGAATATCACTCCTTAAAAAAACAGCCTGAACATTGGGATCAAAGCGCACAATCTGTTTATAGGTACTATCAATGGTTGGCATGGTTTCCTTTACCATATCCTCAAAGGCCTGGTTTTCACCTATTTTTATTTCGAGATCTTTTTTCGAGATTTCATAGCGGGATTTGGCGCTATAAAAGATTCCGAAGCTAAGTAAGCCTACAGTGAAAAGAAACAGCGCCATAAAGAATAAAAATTGTTCTCTTCTTTCTTTTAAACTTAATTTTATCATAGCGGTATGTTAACGGCCATATCGGCCACTTCTAATTCTTGATGCTGCGGTTCGGTTGGCTTTAAGACAGTTTTCAAGCTGATCTCTGTAGCTTTCTATACTGTACCTGCTGGTAAACAAAGAATCTTGCAGGTTCGCCATGGCGCCTACATTATTGTTTAGTTTCTCATAAAGATCAAAACTCAAACCAGATTCGGGCTTCTTTGCAATGAGGTCTTTGATTTTGTAGTTGGCGTTCTGAATATCTTCTAGCAGGATTGCTTGTTTACTTAACTCATTGGCATTATAACTTCGATATCTGGATAGTTCTTTAAATCGGAGTAAAATCAGGTCGAAATTGGTGTTAATTTCCTTTCTCAGAGCGGATAATCGCTCCGTTTCTTTAACTTTTTGATCAAGCAAGGTGTATTCCCGATCTGATGCTGCAAAAAAAAGATAAATGCAGAAAATGGAGAACAGACTGAGAAAAATAAAATGTAGGATAAACCTGGTGTAAGACTTTTTAATTTCGAGCGCATTAATTGGTTTCATAGGGATGATTATGGTTTATTTCACATAGGGTTTATTATTAATCTTACAACATGGATAAATATTTAGCCACAAACTTTTTTTGATTAATCATGTTCTATAACAATTTTTAATTTCTGTTGTTTGATTATTAAAACGATTTTTTTTATCGATTTTAATTATACTTTTAACAAACTTTAAGCCAAAAATCACATGTCTGTAAATTTTTACCATAAGCCATTTCGATTTAACTCTTTATTTTCAGGCGCTGATCTTCAGGTAACTGACCTTGGAAAGTCGATTTCCAATCACCTGGAACTGATTATTTTTACTCGGTATGGCGAAAACAGGCACAACCATAATTTTGGTTGCGAAATTTGGGATCTCGACTTCGAACTGATCGTTAGTGAGAGCTTGTGGGCGGAAAAATTTCGCAAATCATTACTGAAGTCCATTACCGAATATGAAACACGGATTTATCAAACGGAGGTTGAAGTACGTATTACTGAAGTTGAAAACGTATACCCTCTTCGTAAGATTACAGAGATTAAAAAAAAGGTTGATATTAGTGTTCGTGGTCTAATTAAAGCTACCGCTGAAAAATATTTTTTTAATATCGCCTTATTTCTCAGTCCACTTTCTACCTAACCGTTAACGCCCCAAATATCCTACACATGAAGCCCGTATTTTATTCATCTAAAGATGAAATTCGCAATAGAATTTTAAAAAATGCAGAAGATTTCTGGAACATAAAAGATAGTAACGAATTCGATCCTTTGGTTAAACTAATTATTGAAGCGCTCAGTAATGAGCTTTTCAATGTTTCCAATGATGTGAAGAATCTGGAGAATCGAATCTTCGACAAGATCAGCAGGATTTTAGCCCCAGGGCATTTAACATCTGCGCTCCCGGCCCATGGGATTGTTTATGCCAAACCGGTAGAAAAAGAAGAAATCCTGAGCCCCTTTACGCAGTTTTATTTCAAAAAGAATATCCAGGTACCGGATGATGATAAAGGTAGAAATAAAAAGGTTGATGTTTTTTTTAGCCCGCTGCACCATGTTAAGTTGAAGAAAATAGAACTGAGTTATGTCGCTACGGGACATACCATTCAGAAGATAGAACAATTAAATAAGCTCCAGCACTTTACAGCCATCGGTGCTGCCCGTCTTCCTGAAAACACGCTTTACATTGGTTTAACGGGTTTGAATAACTGGATGGATCTGAATAGACTGAATTTCTTTTTCGACTGGAAAAATTATGCGGTTCCGGAAAATGCTTACGATTTATTATCGCTTAGTAAATGGGACTTTCAAGGTAACGCCATTCCGGTTTACACCGAAAGATTTATGGATGAACCGCAATCCGGTGCTCAACAAGGAGTATTTCAGCATAAACAATTGCTAAATCTGATTAAGGCTGATGTTCTCCAGTTCTACAACAATAGGTTTTTAACGTTGGGCGATCTCAATGATTTTAATGTACTTGAGCAGGAGCGTTGGCCAGACGCGTTTACTTCAGTTTTCCAACAAGCCAATCTCAATCAGCTGGGTGAAGTCAAATGGCTTAAGGTAACTTTTCCGGCAGCCATTACAGCAGATATGCTAGGCGAGCTCCACATTGCCATTAATGCTTTTCCTGTGGTTAACAAAAAACTGAGTCAGATAAAGCACCGCCTAAAAACGATGAACAATGTAATTCCGGTGAAGACCGAAGATTTGGAACAAATGCTGGCAGTAGAAAGCTTAAGGGATAACCGGGGGAAACGTTATAATGAAATTCCGTATACCAATGAAAATGAAAAAGGAGATGGCTCATTTTCTGTTCGTTATGGCGGTACGGAGCGTTTTGATACACGCAATGCGAAAGAGTTAATGGACTACCTTTTTGAATTGTTGCGAGATGAAAAAGCTTCGTTTTCGGCTTATGGTCCGGATTTTTTAAGCACAGTATTAAGGAGCCTGGAGCAAAATATAGCCTTAATTGAACAAAAAAGCAGATCGGCACTTAAAGCCATAAAAGACTTGCCAAGCTATATCATTCTGAAGCCTTTGGATGATGCAGACATTGTTTTTCTTGATATTTGGGTAACACAGGCGGAAGATGCAAATAAGATTAGCGCAGGCAACAGGCTTGCTGTTTACGATTACCAGAAATTAAATGCAGACAGTATTTTCCTGCTTACACCTACTTTGGGTGGTCGTTCTAAGCTGAACGCTACCAATAGTGTTCAAGCTTATAAATATGGGTTAACAACCGCAGACCGGGTAATTACCAAGGCCGATGTGCTCAATTTTTGTAAATATGAATTAGGCGAAAAAGCACTTTTTATTACATTAGCAAAAGGTTTGGTAATGGACGCCAAGCCAAATGCAGGTTTTGTTAGGACAACCGACATTATCGTTGAGCCGGCACCAGGCGTAAAGCTAAGCGCCCAGGAATGGGAGGAACTACTGGCTTTAACGGTTGCCAAACTTAGGCTGAGGAGCACCATGAATATTCACTATCGAATGATGCTTAAAACCTCAAATTACAGCAACGTTGGCTAAGTTTATAAGAAAACAGTATATCCTAGAAATACATTTTCTCCATCATCAGACAGAACGCTTTCCTGATAATCGCTAGCCGTGATAAGATCAATGTCTATTTCTGTATCCATCGGGATGAGGTAGCTGAGCGCCATGTCCAGAATTTCGCGATTCTTTTCTCCCGGCATGAAGCTTATCAAATTGTGGGGTGAGCTGGGTCCGATATTAATGCTGATGGATTCGTTTTCGGGTATAAAATCTTTACCAATAATGGTGTCTATGCCTAAAGCACTCTTTCCCAGTTGCATTTGCAGGCCATCGGCAATAGGCAAAGGTTTTGGGAGTTTATGGTTAGAAATTATAGTTATAGATAAATTAAATAATGCGCTTAAAACTTTAGAGGTAAAATCTATATCGTTTCTTTTTTGTTGAATTTCTGGTAAAAGGTGCATCCAGATAATGCTTTGTTCTTTGTTTAGTAAGCTGAATTCTTTCCAGCTGTATTCGAAAATCTGATTTAAGTTGCCGTAAGTTGTTTTTTTATCGAGCTGGTTTTCGTAAAGTTCTGTAATGATGCGGGCGTGGTTAAGTTCGGCATCAAAAGGACTGAAAAACAGACGGGCTTGTTTTTCTTCTTCCCTCCGTTCTCTGATATCCTTAATCATTCCTTCTTCATCCATTCCGGAACTTCCGCGGGGCGGACGGTGGAATAAACCTTCGGGCAACATATCATAAAGTCCTTCCCGGTTGACAAGAATTCGGGTTCGATCCTGAAGGCGTTTCTCTGAAAAGTACTCAACAGTATCTTCGATTTCCTTGGCATATGCCCGCTTATCGGCTCCAATAGGGATAACCTCAATCCGGTCGGCGTCTATTACCCTTCGCTCAATTAAATCTGCAGCATGCGCAACAGCTTTATAATCAGTAAACAGCTCATTGTTAACTTGCTTTCCTTTTTTCATTTAAACTTTAAGCTTGCTTCTTTGTTATAGGTTAAATTTACATTATCGAACAAACAATGCATCAAAATCATTTCTTAAAGATACTATATTTGTAATACATCATACCTAATTCTAACAATGGACGTTCAATCATTTTTTATTCGTTATCTTCTATTTCCCTTAATTTTTCTGGTATCTACCGTGGTACTTACCATCATCAACAAAAAAAATCAGTTCTTAAACAACAAAAAACTTATTGTAAGTGTTCTGCTAACCGGAATTATTTTAGCTATTCCGGGATTTTTGGGATTTCTTAATTTCAATTTTATGCCCTGGGGATATATAATGTGCTGTATTTTCTATCTGTTAACAGGGATACTATATGTTTTTCTGCTCACTAAGTATTATGCAGGTCCGCTTATTGAGCGGAAAGTGTTCATTTTTTTTGGAACATTAGTAGCGGCTATTTTATCTCTCTACCTTTTTCAATTGGCTTTTAATTGGCTTAGCGATGTTAATTTTGGCTGGTGGGGTGCCGGGAGTATTACTTGTTTTTTTGTGCCGCTTATTTTTTGGTGGGCTTATGTCTCTTTACTTCAAATCCCATCAGAAATTTATAAGGTTTGGAAATACCCTGATACACCACTGGACATTAATATGGATCATGTAGATTTTAATAAGTTGCTGGTTTTAGAACTTGAGCTTTACAAGAAAAGTACGGATCCGGAACCTTTGAAAGTGAAGGTAAAAGCCCCGGAAAATATGAACTTTGGTATCTGGTTTCACAAATTTATAGACGACTATAACCTGAAATTTGCCAAAAACCCTGTGGAGTTCAGAGATGAGGAACACGACGGATACAGGTGGATATTTTTTATAAAAACATCTTTCTTTAAACGCAATATATTTATCGACCCGGATTTGGATATTACCCAAAATGGAATCTCTGAGAAAATGACCATCTATGCAAAAAGGGTATCTGAAAACGTTAATGTACCTAACGAGGTAGGCGAAAGCGCTATTTTTATCTAAATCTAACCTATAAAAACATTTACTATGATTAAACCGCTGAGATATAGATCGATCAACTGGATCAATGGAATGAAGCTCTCCAGCGATCATTTTACATTAAGTGATCTCTACTTGCAGGATTTTGTGAGAGATGCCGTTTCGCTACACTTAAACAATAGCAATTATGGTTTTTTGCCACCTTTTGCAGGCTATAATAGTTCTCATGATATAGAGATTATCGAGAAAGCAACTAATCACATTGAAATCCGGGTACGGTATTGTAATGCCATCACGCCAGAGGGATGTCACATCGATATACAACAGAGCGACGCCATGGATAACCTGGTTCACAATCATTATTTTGGCCAGTCGGAGCCAAGAAATTATGCCATTTTATTAGTTGTCAATCCTTTTAACCGGGTACCAGCAGGAACACCCGATCCCGAGGAGAGCCCTTTGCGCTACCCTGAGTTGGCTAAAGCTTACAGCATCGTTGTTCTCCCTAAAAATGAAATTGCTGGTCAAATGCCTGATAATTATTTTTTAACAATAGGCCAGGTTTATCATGAAAATGGGCGGTTAACTATAAACAGGAGTTACATTCCTCCAAGTTCCACCATAACCAGTCATCCTGCACTGATCCGGTACTATGAAAGTTTCAGTGTTTTATTGAACGAACTGCAGTTAACATCATTTAAAATTATAGATAAAACCGGTGGACGTGATAATATTACCCAACTGGGAAAAAATATCAGGATTATATCTGAAAAGATTGTAGATTTTATTGCGACCATTTTTTATGAATATCGTAATATCGCCTATAAAGAATCACCCAATGTTTTGGTAGGTTATTTTTCAAGCCTGGCGCATATTTTTTTCACGGCAATCAAATTGATCGATCCAAAAGAGAGAGAAGAGCTCCTCAAATACTTTTATGAATGGAAGGATGTTACTCCGGGTAATTTCGAAGAGTTGTTATCCAAAACCATTGAGCTGGTGTATGATCATAAACAGATTAATCAATCCATGCTGATGGTGAATGAATTTTTAACGGTGCTTGTTGCGCTATGGAATAAATTAGGAGCACTGGAATATATCGGTCAACGGAAAGAAAACATAGTAGTAGCCGAGCAGCAGGTAGTACAACAGGTGCAGGCCAGAAAAACCTGGACCTTACTGGATTAGGATTATATTTCTTAATTAATTGCCAGTGCAGGCTATGGAGGGCCGCCATTTTATCCTTGTATTTTAGAAAAAGGTATGGCGCTTAAATTTTGATAGTTTCGCCTGTATCTGCTGCATTATAATTACATGCTGTGATGGAATGATTGAGAAGTGTGTAAAGTCTTTGTGCTTTGGTGGTACTACACAACCAAAGTAGTCACTAAGGCACAAAGAACACCAGACTCTTCGCTAAAATGTGTTACCATTAATGTAAAGCTGGTAACTACTGCTTTTTGCCATAGTTTTTAATAAAATCACCCAGCTTGTTCAACGTTTCAGCTGATTGGGCAGCTCTCTGTTTTTCTCTTTCAATTGCTTCTAATCGTTCCTGCTCTTTTTGTCGGGCCAGGTCTGCCTGCTGTTGTTTGTATTGAGCAATTTGTTGCGATCTTGCAGCCCTGTCCATGAATAATATTTCATCATATTTAGCGGACATTTCCACTTCTGTTCCGTTAGATCGAAGGACGTACACATAGTTGTTTTTATGCTTGCTTTTTTGGTATTCTGCAAGGACGTTTTGAAGGAATTCAGAATCTATAGAATAGAGATAAATGGTCCAGTTATTATCGGTGGTCACATTAAAATTAAACTGGCAGGTTGTCATACCCGAATTAGGTGTTTTAAAGTAGAATAGACATTTTTTCTGCGGATCACTAACCCATTTTTTAGCCGCATTATCATATTTTATCCCATTTAAATAGTTTTCTGTTATTGATTTGCCCACCTCTTGTTCTGTGCCTGATTGATACAGACCTGCAAGGCTATCGAAGCTAGGCATTTTGGTGTTTTCCAATCGGGTTGCCCAATCTGTTTCTAAGGGTTTAACTCCAATGATGATATATTTGCCGCCATTATACAAGTAGCAGGTAATATTGTTATGGGCGTAGTAGGCTGTTCTGGATTCCTCATCACCTCCCGTTTTGGTCCATTGTAAAACGCCCAGGGCTTTTTTTAGTTTAGAAGCCGTAATCGGGTCTTTACTGCCTATATCAATGCCCCTGAGTTTGTGGCTAACTGCTGTGCTAATGCTAATGGTAATGGAGTGGCTAAAATTATAATTGCAGAAGTAGCCTTGAAGCTGATCGTTAGAGACTACAGGCATATTGAGTTCTTTATTTAGGAAAGTCTCGCCCATGTTTTTCATCAGCTCAACCAATGCATAGCCAATATCTTCACCACTTTGGTTTACATTCAATTGCTTTGCATCAAAGGGTTTATTTTCTTTAGGAAGATATACGTAAGCATCTGCAGATGCCATGGAAGCTATCCAGCCATGATGGGTAATTTCTCCATCGTCATTGTAATTATCGGTAGTGCTCGAATAAGCAATTTTATTTCCACTTCTGAATATGGTGTCGGTTTGTGTTTTAGATACCACCGGCCAGGTACTAAAGCCTAGCATTTTTTTTATGGCCTTAAAATGTTTTGCATTTCCTGCCCTGCTTTCAAAAACAATGTTGGTAAGCTGATCTGCTTTATCACTGGTTAAGTTTACAGTAAGTTCTTTGTCGAAAATTAACTTTCTGGTGGTAGCGACAAGTGTATTTAAACGCTTTCCTTTATTATCATATTCATAAAACGGTTGGTCTTCTAAATCCTGCAGCACCATTTTGAACTTTCCTAATTCATCACTTAACAGCTGAATGGCGTTATCTGGCGTTAAGCTAAAGAATTCTATTTTGTTAAAAACAGGCTCTTTTACTATAGTCACCGGAGTTTTAGGCTTGGTAATTGCCTTTTTTACTTGTGCATTTAATGCGCTAATACATACGGCCGACACTAAGATGCTGGTGAGAACAATCTTTTTCATCTGAATAAGTTTTAGTTGAGCGAATGGTTTGGAATTCGCTGGTTTGTTTGGTGGCATTAAGTTCGCTATTATTTGATTAAGCGCAAATAGGAATTGACATATCGCATGCTGAATTTGTAAATTATATCAGACAATAAGGCCGGGGGTTTGTTGTTTGAAGCCGGTGCCATATGATAAAAAGAAGGTAAAAGATTGGGATGGCAAATGCTGGCTGAGACGTGGCCAATTAAATCAGGATCCAAAGAAACACTTTGCCAGGTATTGTGGCTATATCGCAAGCCGAATCAACTACATCTTAAACTGAAGAAATGTAAGTTTATACCGTAACGTGAGGAATCCGAAACAGTTTTTAGCTCATTAATTATTTAATGGCGGCCGCAACCTCAATCGGTAAGTCAGACTCTAAAATATCAGCGCCTTGAGCAAAGGTTTCGCGGTAATGTCTGGCCCGTTCTTCTGGAGTTTGAAGTTTGTCATAGGTAGGCGCGGCGGAGATCATGCACATCACGCCTTTGGCATGCAGCAAATCAAAAAGTATTTTATTTTCAGGGGTGTTTTCCGAACCGATATAGGCAATCATGTTCGACCAGGGAATGCCGGCAGCTTCATACTCCTCAAAAGCTTTTTGAGTTTTAACAAAGGCAGAAAACATCACCCTTGGATTTTGCTGATAATAAAATTTGGCCTGTTTGGCATTGTGCACAGTAATCATAATCACTTCATTTTGGCATTCTCGAAGGATTTTAGCAGTCATCTCCATGGGTACATCCTTTTTATCGAGGTTCACAAGGGTTTTACCTTTACTCCAGTTGATTACTTCTTTTAGTGTGGGTATTTTATAACCGGTTATCTGCCCTTCAGGATCTTTCAATCTCAATTGCTGCAGTTCTGCATAGGTATAATCAGATACCTTTCCAGTGCCGGTAGTGGTTCGGTCCAATGTGGCATCATGCATCAATACGGCTATACTGTCTTTGGTTAACCGGGGATCGATTTCAAAAAAAGCAGGGGTATATTTAAGCGTATTTTCGAAAGTAGCAATACAATTTTCAGGAAAGCCTTTAATGGTTCCGCCACGGTGGCCACTAATAATGGGTGTGTTTTTACCTTTATACCTGAAAAACTCCTTTAAGTCTTTAACGTCTTTAAGCTTTAGGGTTTTTAATTGCTGGGCAGTGGCTTGTTGATTAAACAACAATAAACTAATCGCAAAAAACAGGGTGAAGCTGGTATTTTTTAGAATCTTCATATCAGATGTGATGTAAATGAGCAAACTAAATTAAGCATTGATTATTAAGAAAATATTAAGGTTAAAAAGGTTTAATGATAGCATCGTTTAACTTCCATTAATTACACTAAAACCTTTACTGCTACCAGTGACATCTCCCTTTCTTTACCGCGCAATTTAATACTGCCTAGTGGTTCGGTACTGTAATTTTGACTCAAATGAAGTTCATCCATTAAATCTACAGATACAATTACCTCTTGCTGAAATTCTTTGCACATCCCCTGAATTCTTGAAGTGGTATTGAGCACGTCGCCTGAGTAGGTAATATCCCGTTTAATGATGCCCACTTCTCCTGCAATTACTTTTCCGCAGTGTATCCCCGCTTTAAAGGCAGGCTTAATGTGGTAACGATCAAAATATTTCGCGCTTAAGCTATTCAGTTGTTCTTTAATATCAAAAAAGCATTGTATACATTTATTATTTGCTATTCCATCGGCATAGCGCCAGGCAATGACCACTTCATCACCAACGTATTGATAAATTTCTCCTTTGTTATCTAAAATGGGGTTGGTAATATCGGTGAACAGGTCCTTCAAAAGCTCATGGTAACGTTTATCACCGAGGCTTTCTGCTATGGTAGTAGAAGAGTTAAGGTCAAGGAACATAAATATCCTGGATTCGACCTTCGGAGTGTTGTATTTTCCGCGGATAATGTCCCAAAAAATTCCCTGCCCGAATTTGCTGTTAACCTGGAGCAATAACTGTGTAACAGATACAACTATTGCCCATGCAATACCATTTTTTTGCAAACGTTTAACATCTCCCATAGATAACTGTACCAGAATTTCATTTACCAGAAGAATGATGCACAGGAAAGAAATGGCTACAATAAAAAAGGTATAGGCATAGGGTTTGTCGCGGTATTTAACATTCACAAAAAATACCAAAAGGCTTCCTCCTAAAAGTGCACCGAACAAACCTATTACCATGTTGAGTAATATTGAGCCCGACAGCGAATATCCGGGAGCAAAGCCCAGCGAGTGGGTGGTTTGGAGTACGAAGTGTTCATAAACAGCAATCAGGGCTCCGATCATCATCCAACAAATGATGATAACGAAAAGCTGTTTAAGCTTATACTGCGTTCGGCGGTTCATTTTAAGCAATTTGTACTTTCGGGCGATGATGTTTTAGTAAAGATAATGAAATGTTGTGGCTTGCGCATTCCTGTTTTTTAACCCTATAAGTTCTGGCAGAAATCAGTGCTTGTTTCAATATTTCTTCATCATATTTAATCAATCTGAGCTTTATAGCAAACCAACTTTGAGCTTTACAACAAAGCTTAGGCGGCAATGTTGGTATAACTTTGTATTGTAATTTTAAATAAGACAATGAAAAAAGTATGGTTTATAACAGGCAGTTCTCGTGGTTTAGGACGTAGCCTAACGAAAGCCGTGTTGGCAAGTGGCGATCAGGTAGCTGCAGCAGCACGCAATATTGGTCAATTATCAGATTTGGTTAGTCAATATCCCGGACAGATTTTTCCGGTTACATTGGATGTAACGGATTATGAACAGGTTTACCAGGCGGTAGCCGAAGCGGCGAAGCATTTCGGACAGATAGACGTTCTGGTGAATAATGCAGGTTTCGGTATTACCGGGGCTGCTGAAGCCTACACACAGGAACAAGTGCGCAATCAGCTGGAAACCAATTTATTTGCACCAATAGAAATTACCAGGGCGGTATTGCCTTATATGCGCAAGCAGGGAGGCGGTCGCATATTGCAAATCAGCTCAATTGGTGGCCGTGTGGGTAATCCGGGTTTAACCATGTACCAGGCGGCTAAATTTGGCTTGAGCGGCTTCACCGAAGCCTTGGCAAAAGAGGTAGGCCCTTTGGGTATTTATGTAACCAGTGTTGAACCAGGAGGTTTCCGTACAGATTGGGCGGGCGATTCTATGAGTTATGCCAGAGAAATGGAGGAATATGAACAGGTTAACCAGCGTGTTAAATTTTTTAAGGGGGGAAATTTTGTTCCGGTCGGCGATCCGGATAAAGCAGCAAAAGTGATGGTAGATTTGGCTAAACACCCTCAGCCTCCTGTTCATTTGGTTTTAGGCAGTGAAGCCATTGGTATTTTAAAAAGTGCCGATGCGAATCGCAATGCTGAAATGGAAGAATGGATGGCTGTTTCATTATCTACTGATCATGAAGCATCCAAAAACTTTCTGGAAAGTGAAGATGGCAAGTGGTACACAAAAGGTGTAACCAGAAAAGTTTAATTCACAAGTGTTTTACATCAGGTAGCATCTCTTAACAGACCTGGCTACCTGCTTTTTTTTAACTTTGTATATGGCCGAATTTAAAAAGGATCATTCTTCACCGCTTATTGCTTATTCCTGCTATTTTTCGCGTAACCGGGAAGGCGAACAGTTTGCCAGCGAGCATGTGTTCAGTTACCAGATTGAGGGGACGTTAACCATTAATAATGGTAATAAAGCGCATATTTTTAAAGCCGGAGACTTTCGGCTAATTAAACGAAACCAGCTGGTTAAATTTATTAAAGAACCTGTGGAAGGGGGTTCGTTTAAGGCCATTTCGATTTACCTGGATCAGGCCACTTTGAGAAGTTTTGCCATGGAAAATGGGCATCAGTCCGAAGGTACCAGGGGCTTAACGCAGGATGCGGTTATCCCATTGGAACCCAATCCACTTTTTACTGGTTTTATGGATTCACTTTGGCCTTATGTACAGCACAATCAACTGGTTGATACATCGCTACAAAATTTAAAACAACGGGAGGCCATTATGCTTTTGCTACGTTTAAGACCCGAATTAAAAGATGTTCTGTTCGATTTTAACGAGCCGGGGAAAATTGACCTTGAAGCTTTTATGAATAAGAATTTTCATTTTAACGTACAGCTTAAACGCTTTGCCTACCTTACCGGAAGGAGTTTAGCAACTTTCAAGCGCGATTTTGAACATGTTTTTCATTTATCACCGAGCAAGTGGTTGCAGCAAAGAAGGTTGCAGGAAGCACATTATTTAATTAAGGAAAAGGGAAGAACAGCATCTGATATTTACCTGGAATTAGGTTTTGAAGACCTCTCGCATTTTTCTTTTGTTTTTAAAAAGCAATATGGTATTCCTCCTTCAAGGCTTAGTGCCTACACTTAATCGGCACGGAATACACGTTCTTGAAAAAAGTATCGTTATAGCTATAATCAATAATGGTTAACTGTATCAGAAGGCCATTTTAGCTAAAACTAATTTTAAAAAATGAATCTTACGAAAAACCTTTTCTTAACAGCGCTTATCGGATTATCTACCTTAACAATGTACTCTTGTAAAACCAAGAAACTGGCCGCTAAGCCTGCACCGGTGCCTGTAGCTCCTCCTCCGCCACCGGTAGAAGAGAAAAAGCCAGAGCCTGCACCGCAACCTGCTCCCGAAAAACCGGCGGCAGAAGAGAAACCTAATTTTAATATTGGTAACATCCAGTTTGAATTTAACTCTGCGGTTTTGAAAACAGCTTCTTTTGCCGTTTTAGATAAAGCAGTGGCCGAAATAAAGAAAGCACCCAATACCAAATTTGTTTTAAACGGGCATTCATCTGCCGAGGGTACCCCGGAGCACAACATGTCGCTCTCTGTTGATCGCGCTAATTCAGTTAAATCGTATTTTGTAAATGCAGGAATTAATGCGGCTAATTTTACCATTGTTGGTCATGGAGAGAAAGAACCCATTACCAGCAATACTACAGAAGAAGGAAGAATTCTAAACAGAAGAACTGAGATTAAAGTACAACAATAATTTAGATCTTTATGATTAACTCAAAGGCCTCAATTTATTTTGAAGGCCTTTGTTGTTTAGGGAATGTAATTGTAATAAACGAGAAAGCCCCATACTAATATGGGGCCATATAGAATGTTTTATGAGTATCCACTAATAAAACTAAACCAAACAAACTATATCTAAAACGCCTGACTTGAAATTTTGTTTCAAAGAATTTTGATTTTTTTAATTGATGAGATTTCTATTACATTATTACTCCCTCGCCCCAGTCCTTGGATGAACACAGGGGGTTTGATGGTGGTGATGCCTGAAGCCGGGCTGGAGTATTTGATTTCTATGTTGAGAAACAATCAATCGATTAAAGGTCTCAAATCTTCCTTCATCCAAAAATCTACGTGTACTGAATCGCCTGGTAGCAATTTCAATTTTTTAGTCCAATTGTGATAATACCCAATCCAGGAGGCTTGTAAGCTCGGCTTGCCATTTGTCAAGTAAGCTTTATACTTTCCATCTTTATCGGTTTGAGCGATCTTTTTTTGATCAGGCCCCAAAATAGAGACGACTGGCATGGGAAGGTTTGTATTGGCATCGTAAATGGTTCCATAGACAACGATATTTCGACCCTGGGTATGGATTATTTTATAAGTATAATGCCTTTTAGTGGAACATCCCAGGCAGGTAAATAATAAAAGAAATTGAACTGTGGCTAATTTAATTTTCATGGGTGATCAGCTATAAGTATTAGCTTAGACTAATATATTGATCTAGATGTGAACTTAAGATTAAATTGTTGTGGGTATCTGATTATGAGTCGTGATTCCACTTGCCTTCTCTTTTAGGCTTGTACGTAGAGAAATTAGCCGTCATGAAAGACCTTTGTTTTTTACCACCTTTGCCAATTCACATGCCTTCGCAGCCCCTCCTTGGAAAAAGGAGTGAAACTAAATTGAGATAATTACTGCCCAAATACCTAATTTTCAGCTTTTCTTTTTCTATTGAGATATTTTCTAACTGGAGTATCAAAAAGGATCATCACCAGGTAGGCGAAACCAAGCAATAAAATAGTTCCAATAATGATGATATACGTCAATTGTCCTGCGCTGGGTTTGTATGCCTGATAATAGTTGCCAAACATCCAGATAACGGCATAATGCGTCATATAAAGCGGGTAGGAAATCTTACCTGAAAAATTGCAAAGTTTCTTTAAGCCATCAGAAAGCACGGCGCCAGCGCCCAATGATACAAGTAGTGGGAAGTAAAGGAGTACAACCAAAAGTTGGGTAATCCAGTTCAGCTTGCTATCTGGCATGATAAAGGGCAATACCAATAAAATAGCAAGGCCAATAAAACCGATTTTAGTTTTAAGTATAAGCTTGGCACGATAGATTAAGATTCCGGCCAGGAAGGAGAATAAAATGCGTGCACCCCCATCCCAAAAGGAATCTTTGCTCCAGCCACCCAGTAAATTCCCTGCACGATAACTAACGATAGTCAGAATTACTGCAGCAATAACAAGTAAAATCCATAAAACGCGTCGAGGTGTTCGGTACAATATAAATGCGTAGGTAATATTGGCTACATATTCCCAAAACAAAGACCATGAAGGCGCGTTGAAGCCAAACAGGTTAAAGGCCCTTTCTTCCATCACCGGGAAGGGAATGAGCAATACAGAGGTTAGAAAGATGAGGATGATTTTTCCAAAACTATAGGCCGCTGCTTGTCCACCAAAGGGATCGAACAGAAAAGTAATTAAACCCAAAACAGAGCCCAGTATTACCAGGGGGTGTAATCTTATGATCCTGGATTTAAAAAACTCTGTCATTCCCATTTTACCAATTCGATCATCATAGGCATATGCTATTACAAATCCTGATAGACAAAAGAAAAAATCTACAGCCAGAAAACCATGGGCAATAAAATTTTTATCGGGTAAATACACCATCTCCATGAAGTGGAAAATGACTACACATAGTGCTGCTACGCCTCTCAATCCATCAAGAATTTCAAAATGTTGCTTGGTTTTTAAAAGCGCAGAATCGGTGGTGTTAAATGTCATCATTAAAATATAGGCTAATAGAATCGGGGGTCAAGATTACAGAAATCTTGTGGGATGGACAAATATTGGAAGTGATAAATTGGCGACAAAAGAGATTGCCGCCTTGTTATTTGAGTTGGTTATTTCTTTTCGATTATGGAAATTCCTGCATCTATGTATTGCCCGCCACGTTCTTGTTTACAATGGATAGCAATGATATTTTTACCATTTTCTTTAAGGGCCTGCTGGCTTTCTTTACTTATTTTTACCATTGTATAGTTGGAGGTGTAATTTGGTATGGAGGCTGCTTTAATACCATTTATGTAAACTTCAGCATCTTCATCGTGATGGATGTAGAGTACTAAATTATCCCGGTTGATACCTTTCAAATCGTTTAGGCTAAATTCCTGGCGAAGCCAGATATTTCTGGTATTCCAGCGTGTTTTGTTAACGGCGCCAGGTGTTCCGGGACTACCAAATCCTCCGGCACCTGTTTTCCATTTGCTGGCGTCAAAACCGGGAGCCATCCAGTTTTCTGCAGGTTGCTCAAAAGTATATTGCCAGTTGCGTGCTTCCTCTTGTGACGTTGGTAGAATTTCTTTAATGTAAATCTGGTCGTTAATGGCTTTTAGGTTAGATGCCCTGATTTTCTCAACCGAGCCTTTAACCACCTCGCGATCATAGGTGATTAACCCATTAAGTTCCACTTCCACGTCAGTAATTTCAGTATATACGGCAGCACTTAAGCCCTTGTTTGTTTTAAATATGGCTAAATCTGTGGCAAAATTGTCATAAAGCTGGGTATAGTCTTTTTCGTTATCGATCATGATATAGGTTGGACCAGTTTTCCAGGTGTGCCCCGGAATGATGTATCCGATACCGCCATATTCACCACAGGCCAGTGTTTGCACCTTACTTGCAGGCACTGCCGGAGGCGGGTAGCTATGTACATCGAGCACATCTCCTACTCCATGGTGCTCCCAGCCACTACCCTGATTTACCAGTCGGCTTGGATCCAGGCTTTTAACCTGATTTACATATTCTGCAGTATTGTGCTGGGCCTGCCCTTCGTTAAAAACAACCCAACTAATGATGCTTGGCGAATTCCAATGGGTTTCAATCATTCTGCTTAATTCCGATTGGAAGGCTTGTTTGTCTATTGGCGGCACTTTTTCTGTGTAAGAATTTGGAGAAGGCATGTCTTGCCAAACCATTAATCCCAGTTTATCTGCCCAATAGTACCAACGGTAAGGTTCTACCTTAATGTGCTTACGAACCATGTTGAAGCCCAATTTCTTAGTCATTCCCAGATCGTATCTAAGTGCCTCATCGGTTGGGGCAGTGTAACCTCCATCTGGCCAAAAACCTTGATCCAATGGGCCAATTTGAAACAGAAACTTATTGTTTAAGAACATTTTCTTAAAACCACCCTCTTCGCCAATAGAGATTTTTCTCATCCCGAAATAGCTGTTTACTGCGTCCAGTTTTTGGTCTCCATTTTTAAGCGTAATTGCTAAATCGTAAAGAAAAGGGTTGTCTGGCGACCATAATTTAGCATTTTTAACGGGAACAATGATTTCTGCATTGGCTTTACCATTACTCGTTTGGATTACCTGGTTACCATTTTTAACTTTAATCTCAACATTTGCAGCGGTATTGGCATCTACTTTAATGCGTACTACTGATTGGTCTATATCGGGTACAATTTTAATGTTGCTGATATTGGTTTTCGGAACCGGCTCTAACCATACCGTTTGCCAGATTCCGGTTACAGCGGTGTACATGATGCCCTGTGGGTTTAAAGTTTGCTTACCTCTTGGAAAACCTCCTTTATCTGTCGGATCATATACCCTCACCGAAACTTCCTGATCTCCTGTTTCTTTAATTACTTTGGTAATATCGTAGCTAAAAGGATCGTATCCGCCAGTATGTTTACCCAGGCTTTTACCATTAATAAATACTTCTGCTTCATAGTCTACTGCGCCAAAATGAAGCAGTACTTGCTGGCCTTTCCAGGTTGCTGGAATTTTGAATTTTCTGCGGTACCAGATGCTTTCATGGTGTTCCATTACCCCAGATAGTGCCGATTCTACTGCAAAGGGCACTAAAATGCAACGGGATAGATTTCCCTGAGGAAGTGCTTCGGTTCTGCTTGTTGCCGGTTGAAACTGCCATAAGCCATTGAGGTTAAGCCATTTCTCGCGGGCAAGTTGCGGGCGGGGATATTCTGGTAAAACACTTTCGGGATTGACATCTTTGGCAAATTTACTCATGAGTATTGCCTTTTTGGCCTGCCATTGCTGTGCTTTCAATAAGGTTGGCCCTAAAGCTAAAGCCAGAAATAAGAGATTCCTGAATTTCATAAATTTGGTTTTTTATTTGGTTACATTCGTGTTTGAAACACTATTATAAGAATAAAAAATCGATTTAGTAAAGCACTGTGGTGCATTTGACATAAACAGCACCTTTGCTAACTTCCTATTGCAAGTTATTAATTGTCAAAAAGACAATTATACGGGGGTTTTTAAGGGAATTCTGGTTTGATTGCTGGTGTTGTAATTTAGTTGTTACGGTTGGTTGTCTCAGCTGGCAATACTGTTTGTTAAGCTTTTAAAAACACTCTACTTCCCAAAACCGTGTCCAGCTTTCAGACTTATTGAGTTTGATGATGCCTTCTTTTCTAACTAAATCCTGGTTGTGATCTACACTGTCTGCAACACCGCACCAGGGCTCGAGGCAAACAAAAGGTGCATGGGGAGCTGCCCATATGCCAAAAAACGGAAAATCTTCAAAATGAAAATGTAAACCATAATCGTTTTTATTGTTCAGCAGGCTGATACAATTACTTTGAAGTGTTTTAAATACTAAAGCATCGTTATCAAAGAGTTCTGGTTTAAGGTTCAGCTTGTGTCCGTTCAAGTCGATGTTCTCTGTTTCTTTTTCTACTAAACCATCGGCTAATTTCCAGTAGGTTAGTTTCTCATCATCGTTGAAAGCTAAATAGTAATCTTCGTAAACAGTTTTAGGGGTGTTAGGTACCGCGAATGCAGGGTGTGCCCCTAAAGAGAAATACATGGCCGATTTGCCCGTATTTTTTACCTCATAGGTGAGATTCAGTTTCCGATCTATCAATTCGTATTTAAGCTTTAATTCAAAATTGAAGGGATAAACTTTTAAAGTTTCTGCAGTTTGCTTTAAACTAAAAATGGCCTCAGTATCACTTTGTTGTTCTGCTATAAATACCTGATCGCGCGCAAACCCATGTCTGGGCAGCGTGTAATGTTTGCCTTGAAAAGTGTAGCTGTTGTCTTTAAGTGAGCCTACAATTGGAAAAAGCACTGGACTATGCTTAGCCCAAAATTTGGGGTCGGCATTCCACAGGTATTCCAGTTCTGTTTCTTTACTGTACAGGCCTTGTAGCTCTGCTCCTTTGTCGGCAAGCTTAACTTTTAAATATTGATTTTCTAAGGTTATCATCACATTTTAAAAATAGCAATTTCCTTGGTGTATAGAATTTTTTTAAGAAAAAATAATACTTTTTATTTCATGCCTGATTTTTGATGAGTAAATGGAAATTACCATTCAAATTCACTCACTCATTGACTCACTCTCTCATTCACCCTTTTTCACGCTGTAGCGAAAAATTGGCGTTGTGTCTTATTTTATTTAATTTTGCTGCGATCATCCCTGTTGTTTTATATTTTATGTTAAGCTGAAAATAGAGAGAATGGCAGAAAAACAAATTAATTCAGTGCTTATCCTTCAACCCAGGATGGATAACCGGAGGTGTATAACAGATAATGCGTATTCGTTAAGCGTAATTTTTAGAGCTGGAGTAACATTCATTTCAACTCATTTAAAATTAGGCTTATGAGAAATACAATCATCTTGCTTTGCCTGTTGGTAAGCCTTACAGCCAGGGCACAGAAACCTTTAACCAAAGGTGTGCCGCTCGATTTAAGCAAGGTTTCAAGCGCCCAAATAAAAGCAGCAATTACTGCCTTGCAAAATAACGATGAGCGTACCTGGTTTTCACTGTTTACGCCTAATGTGATTTTTTGCTATGATGGGTATCAAACGAACTTCAGAGGGTTTTTTAGAAAATCATTTGGACGAGAGCATTTTACCAGCATAGATCGTGTAGAAAATAACGGCATGGATATTTATGGAGGTTTTCACTCCGATCAATGGGGCGATTTTAAAACTTACTTCAAATTTCAATTGAATAAAAGCGGGAAAATCTGGAGATTAGATATCGGTCAGGCAGCATATTAATTATAGAATTACTGATTGAGAATTAGTGAATGCGACCGCTGAGTCCAGTTACCCGCATTCACTAATTCAATGATTGAATATTCATCCGATCAAGCTATCGTTTAATCAATAGTTACTAAGCCTTTTCTTCCCAAATGGTGGCAATATTGATAATGGTTTGCACTGCTTTTTCCATATCCTGGATGCTTACCCATTCTTGCTTGCTGTGAAAAGCATGTTCACCAGCAAATATGTTGGGGCAAGGTAATCCCATAAAAGAGAGTCTGGAACCATCAGTTCCCCCTCTTATGCTTTGTTTTTTTACTGCCACTCCGGCTCTTGTAATTGCTTCTACACCATAAGCCACAATTTTTGGATTTTGATCGAGTACTTCTTTCATATTTCGGTATTGTGCTTTGATCTGAAGGTTATAGCTGGAGTTAGGGTAGTTTGCCATCACTTTTTTTACTGTTTCTTCCAGTAATTCTCCGTGCGACTGAAGTTTAGCATTATCAAAATCGCGGATAATGAATTGGGCTTCTGCCTCCTCCACCTGGCCTTTAAATGCCACAGGGTGGATAAAACCTTCTTTCAATTGGGTAGTTTCCGGGGTAAGTGTATCTTTAGGGAGGGCGTTTAATATCTCGGACAGGATTTTAATGGCGCTTTCCATTTTTCCTTTGGCGAATCCCGGATGTGCGCTCACACCTGTAATGATGAGTTTTGCACCATCGGCGAGAAAGTTTCGTCTTCGATAGAGCCCAGGGTTTCTCCATCAATGGTATAGGCAAAATCAGCGCCTAGTTTTTTTAGATCGACTTTATCTACCCCCCTTCCGATTTCCTCATCAGGTGTAAAGAAAATTTTTATTGTACCATGTTTCACTTCGGGGTTTTGCATCAGAAAAGCTGCGGCCTCCATAATTTCGGCTACCCCGGCTTTATTATCGGCTCCTAAAAGGGTTGTTCCGCTTGCGGTAATGATACTGTTACCCAGCTGATGTTTTAAATCAGGATGTTCGGCCATTTTCAAAACAACTTTGGGGTCGTCTGGAAGAATAAGGTCTTCACCTTGATAATTATCATGAATAATCGGTTTAACATTTTCTCCGCTGCTATCAGGTGATGTATCCATGTGCGAACAAAAACAAATAACCGGAACCTGCTTCGTGGTATTGCTTGGAATTGTGCCATAGACATAGCCATTTATGTCCATTTCTGCGTCAGAAATGCCTATTTCTAATAGTTCTGCCACGAGCTCTTTTCCCAGGTTTTTCTGCTTTTCGGTTGATGGGCAGGTAGGTGAATTGGGATCTGATTGGGTATCAATTTTGGCATATTTTATAAATCTGTTCTGTAAAGAACCATTCGGATTGTTGTATTTACTCATAATTCAAAGGTAAAAAGTTATGGATATTCAATAAACATATTATTTTTGAAAAAAAAACGATATGATCCCTAACTTCTTGAAAACTATCTTCGTATCACTTTTCTTCGTTTTGATCACGGGTTCTATTTTTGCGCAATCGAATTATTTTAAGCTGTCTTATGGCTTTGGTATAGGCGCTAACCACTCTTATACTGATGTAAAAAAGGGTGGCACAGGCTATACTGCCTATGGTGTTTTTGATGTGCATGTTACCCCTTATGTTACGGCCGGATTGGAAGCCCAATATGGTATGGTTCATGGTGGCGATATCGTTACGGACCCTCATAACAGGGAGTTTATTAATAAATACACTTCTGTTACGGCAAACCTTAAGTTTATGTTGGGAGAAGTGATTCGCTACGAAAGAAGTGATTTCCTTTACAACATCCGGGGCTTGTATGTAGGCTTAGGGGTTGGTGTAATTAACAATAAAATGGACGACATTGTGCGCTACAAGCCTTCATGGGCAGCATATGATCCGGGTTATGGCCCCTTTCCTGGTAAGGATAAAGGTTTAAACTTAGTTACACCAGTTAATTTGGGTTTTAACTATTTCATTAATGATGGATATGGTTATCTGCGCTATATCGTTACCATAAATGCACAATCTAATATCACCTATGGTGAGGGTTTGGATGGTTACGATGATCCCAGCCGTAACTTTGAAAACAATGCACCAGATATTTTCAATACCTATACCATTGGTTTCAGGTATATGTTTGGTAATATTAAGGTTTATCGCAAAACACTTTAAGTGTCCTCAATTTATTTACTGTAATGAGGAAATTTTTCCTATTGGCATTGGTTCTGCTAACATTAAGAACTACAGCCCAAAAAACACCTTATGAGCTGAGTGGGAAAAAAGAAACAGCAACCTATGATGCTGCCATTTCTTATTACCAGGATTTGGCCAAACATCATGGGGAAGCAAAGCTGCTAACCTACGGACAAACAGATTTCGGCAAACCGTTGCATCTATTGGTTTTGTCTAAGGATAAAATTTTTGATCCAACAATTGTTAAACGTAGCAATAAACGTGTGCTGCTGATTAATAATGGAATTCATCCGGGAGAGCCAGAAGGGATTGATGCATCTATGATGCTGGCCAGAGATTTATTGCAACAGCATAAACTTCCAAAAGATGTTGTGATCTGTATTATTCCGGTGTACAATATTGATGGAAGTTTTAACCGGTCCGGAACCTCAAGGGCAAATCAAAACGGGCCGGTGGCTTATGGTTTTAGGGGCAACAGCAAAAATCTGGATTTGAACCGCGATTTCATCAAAACGGATTCTAAAAACTCAGCAGCTTTTCAGCTGATTTTCAATAGCTGGCAGCCAGAGATTTTTGTAGACACCCATACCAGCAATGGTGCCGATTATCAGTACGTGATGACCTTGATTCCTACGCAGAAGGATAAGCTGAATCCAATTTTATCTGATTATCTTAGCCGGGTACTTGTGCCGGACCTTTACAAGGGAATGGAAAAGATTGGCTATCCTATGATTCCGTATGTAAATGCTGTTGCAGAAACGCCTGATCAGGGTATAACTGGTTTTATCGAATCGCCCAGGTACTCTACGGGTTATACCACGCTACATAATACCATCGGCTTTATGCCCGAAACGCATATGTTAAAGGATTATAGCCTCCGTGTAGATGCAACTTACCAGCTTTTAGCCCAATATGTTGCTATTGTACAGCGAGATGCCCAGTTGATTGCGGAAAATAAGCGTAAAGCAGATGAAGCAGTAGCATTGCAAAAAAGCTTTCCTTTAGAATGGAAGCTAAACAAAACCGAGTCAGCAGATATACTTTTTAAGGGTTATGAATCGGCAAAAAAGCCGAGTGAAGTAAGTGGTGCAGATCGGTTATTTTATGACCGTAATCAACCTTATACCAGGAAAATAAAGGAGTGGAATACATTTGATCCTGCAATTACTGTAGAGAAGCCTATTGCTTATATCATTCCCCAGGCATGGGATCGCGTAATCGCACTTTTAAAGCTCAATAACGTAAAGCTGAAGCAACTTAAAGGAGATACTAAAGTAAGGGTTGAAAGCTACTATATTACTGATTTTAAGACTTCTACCAGGCCTTACGAAGGCCATTATTTGCATTCGGTTACCAGGGTTAAACCTGTTTTACAGGATTTGCAATATTATACTGGTGACTATGTGGTGTACGTGAATCAGCCAAGCAACCGGTATATTGTAGAAACGCTGGAACCGCAGGCTACCGACTCTTTTTTCAACTGGAATTTCTTTGATTCTATTTTAGACATGAAAGAACATTACTCTGCTTATGTGTTTGAAGATACTGCTGCAGCGCTTTTAAAGAAAAATCCTGATTTGAAAGCCCTGCTTGAAGCTAAAAAAGCTTCAGATAGTACATTTACAAATAATCCTGCTGCGCAACTTGATTTTGTCTATAAAAATTCTGATTATTACGAGAAAACACATAATCGATATCCGATAGGCCGATTAATTTCGGTCAGGAACCTCGATTTAAAATAATTTTATGGAATATTTAAATGCTGCTCCTGTAGCTTCAATTATCTTCGTATTTACCCTGATTACGAGTTTGTATGCCTTTTATGATCATAGTATTTACGGAAAGTTTATGCTGCATCCGTATAGCGTTTCTAAAGGCCACCAGGTTTATACGCTACTAACCAGCGGGCTTATCCATGCCGACTGGATGCACCTGTTTTTTAATATGTTTACTTATTACGCTTTTGGCTTTGCTTTAGAAAGCATGCTCGGAAGCTGGCAGTTTGGTTTATTGTATTTTTTAGCCCTGATTTTAAGTGATTTGCCAACAGTTTTTAAATATAAGGATAACTATAATTACCACAGTTTGGGCGCATCAGGCGCTGTAAGCGGGATATTATTTAGCTACATCCTTTTTAATCCATTATCCAAAATCTACATTATGTTTATCCCAATTGGGATACCAGCCGTAGTTTTTGGGGTTTTATATTTAATCTATTGCGTTTATGCTTCCCGCAATTCAAGAGACCATATTAACCATGATGCCCACTTTTTTGGTGCCCTCACAGGACTGATCTTTACCATTATATTTAAACCGGGTATTTTGCAACATTTCTTTGAAGCACTTACTGGTAAGTAGTTGTTTCAGAGTTTTGACCAGCGCTGGGCATATTCTTAGCCCAAAGTCTCAGGCTAGGGCTTAACCAATTTTAGAAGGGCACTTAACTAACCTGCATTTGGTAAACAAGGTTTTTCAAAAAAGCTCATGGGCTGCTCTGGGTTTTTGATAATCTCGAACAATACGTATCCCCAGGGTTTCCAGAAGTTTTCTAATACCTGACCATAAGTTTTATGTTGCCAGGCATCAAATAAAGGCTTACTCATATTCCCCCTTAATGGCATGGCTTCGATGTAAGTTACGCCTTCTACAGGCATAAAAGTATATTCGGGCAAGCGATTAAACAGATAAGCCGAATAGTAAAAACGAGCACTTAATTCTTCAAATTGCTCGGCTGTTAGGGCTTTTTCCTTTATTTCGTTTATAATATCCTGATGGTACCGCTTATTGGTTCCATTATCCTGCATACAGGCAATTATGCCAAAATCTTTCATTTTGAGGGAGAAAGTGAGGGTATTAATTTCATCACGGAAACTGAATGGCGTGGCTTCATCTGTAAGTTTAACCACAGTGATAGACCAGGGGATAAAATCTTCAAACTCAATTTGGGTATAAAGATTTTGCATCATGAAATTCAAGTTAGCAAACTTCATCATCAGTGATTGAGACATGTTTAAACCATCTGCGGTCATTTCTTTGCGTAAAGCCGAATGCATCTCAATGTAGATAAAGCCATAAAGAAACTTCCCAATCCAGTTAAAAAGATCAAGCTCTGGTAAAGCGGCCACACCAAGGTAGCCCTGCTTAAAGGCTGCACTGATTTTGTCTTCCAGCGGATTTAAAAATTGTTCGTTCAGCTCCGTGTTTACAGGAATGGATAAGCTTTGATAAGAACGGATACTTTCATCCAGAAACTGAATTTGCTCTTCGCCTGTTAATCCGGCCAGATCTAACAGCCATTGTGGTAAAAGCGGAACCTGAACCACAGGTGAATTAAAAGTGTTACCACTTAAAAAGCAAGTTTTATATAAAAAATCGAAGTTCTGGAATGGGTTGTATAAGCCGTTATTCATCGCTGCAATATTAACCATTATATTTTTAGGGCTACTTATCGGTTAAAATAAATGACTGAAAAATTAATTATTGAATTATTGGGCGAGGGAATGATTGCATAACCGGGGCCAGCGCTAAATTCACTCATCTGAAATCCATTAATCTAATAATTGCTATAAAAATAACTAACCTGATCAACCAGCTGGTTATATATCGGCTTGGTAAATTCTAAAAATAAAGCGCTCGGTGGTGGTGGGAGGATCTGTTTTCGCCTTGTTAAAGCCAGTTGTTGCTTGGTTAATGCACGTTCATCGCCTTTAAAGCTAGCCCAGCTGTCTCTCCAGACATATGTGCCGGGAAACTTTTGTTGCGTCACTATTTTTCTGCTTTGCCATTCGGTGATTGTCATATCCAATAAGCCAGAAGAAGAAATGTTTTTCTCAAAAATACTTAAAGTTGCCCGAACTGTACCGTAAACAGGTTTTCCTTCACGCGTTTGTCCAATTTCTACGCTGTCACGTTTAATCTTTTCCACCCTTTCTTTCACATAGGTTTGACCAACGATAAAATCGTCAAAATCCAGACTTAGCACTTGATCGGGTGCTATTTTCTGATTGGCAGCCTGTTGTTCGGTGTAAAAAATAACAAACTTGTTGCGGGCATACTCTGCAATAAATTGGTTGATCTGCTGCTGAAAATAATCGGCACTTAATTTATAGGTTAAACTATTTACGCGAATGGGTTGTACAACCACACGTGTTACTGCAGCCCAATAAGCATCTTCCATTTTCACTTTTACATCCTTATAATTGGCCTGCAGGTTTTGAACTTTCTCAAATTCATAATAGGCTTTCTTAGCCGATTGACGAGTATTTACTTCAAGGTAACCTAAGCCGGAATTGTATCTTGCCGTTGCCGCATTGTATTTGCTATCTTCAACTTCCTTTATGTATTTACCTGGATTGGGCACAAGTATTAAACATGCCGGGCAACTGTTAATTTCATCCGCCAGTTGATTAAGTTTCTGATAATCGTAAAGGATAGACTCCCAGCGAAAAAGATCGTTCGATAATTTTGCTTCTTCTATTTTTCTTAAGTGATCTTGCAGGGCAAAAGTGTAGGCCGTTTTCAATACTTCTTGTGCCTCTGTATTTTTGGGTGAATTTTGTAAACGACTTACCGCTTTAAGCACCGATGCATCATAGTCTCCTTTTTGAAGGGCTTTTTTCCCTGTGGTACATCCTCCAATAATTATTAAGGATAAGTAAATAAAATACCGTAATCTTGGAATGTTTTTCATGATAGCGCTTTAATATGGGTAAACAAATATACTTTTGTTATTGAAAAATCTCTTACTTTATTAGATGACGATTGATGATGAAAATAAGTTGCAAGCCATTTGAATTAGCGTTAAAACATCCTTTTTCGATTTCCAAATTTACCAGAACCAGCACCCCGCTAATGTTGCTGAAAGTTCAGTATGAAAATGTAGTAGGTTATGGGGAAGCCTCCATGGTGCCTTATATGGGTGAAAGTTATGAAAGTGCACAGGCTTTTCTAAACCAGGTAGATTGGCGCCAGATACAGTACCCTTTTGATTTTAAATCGATTGTTGCCTATCTGGATAGCATTGCCCCGGGCCAACCAGCCATTAAAGCGGCTATAGATATTGCACTTAATGATATTAACGGTAAAATATTAGGGCAGCCTTGTTATGAAATTTATGGTGCAGACCCCACCAAAATGCCTGTTACTTCTTACACTATTGGAATTGATACACCAGCGGTGATTCGGGAAAAACTGAAAGATGCAGCGGCGTTTAAAGTAATTAAGGTTAAACTGGGAAGAGATAACGATCAGGAAATTATAGAAACCATCAGGAGTATGACTGATGTTCCACTATATGTAGATGCCAACCAGGGATGGAATGATCGAATTAAATCTATCGATCTCATTTATTGGCTTCATAGCATGGGGGTTGTATTGATAGAACAGCCAATGGATAAGCACGACATGGAAGGCAATGCCTGGTTAACAGAACGAAGCCCAATCCCTTTATTGGCTGATGAAGCCATGCAGCGGTTAGCCGATATGGACAAGCTAAAGGGTGTATATCATGGAATCAACATTAAGCTAATGAAGAGTTGCGGGATGTATGAAGGTCATCAAATGATTTTAAAAGCCCGTTCATTTGGCATGAAGGTACTTATTGGATGCATGAGCGAAACCAGTTGCGCTACTTTAGCCGCGGCAGCTTTGGCACCGCTTTGCAATTGGGCAGATTTAGACGGACCCTGGTTAACCACCAATAATCCTTTTAACGACCCTGCTTTTGAAAACGGAAAGTATCAGTTACAGCACTTGCCAGGCCTTGGCTTAACTGGAATTGATCCTGACTTTTTCCCTTGATGAGGGGATTTGTTGAATGAATGAATGAATGAATGATTGAATGACTGGGCAATCGCTATATTCTCCCATTCAAAATCCAGTCATTCGATCAGCAATATTGCGCTTATTTTTTTTCTTTAAAAGATTTTCGGATTTCTTTTGTAAGCTGATATTTGAAATAGAAAAGACAGGCTGCTACGCCCACTAAAAATGCAGCAGGTAGGTATTTGCTGTTCTGGTAACACCACACCACACCACAGATAGCCAGAATAATGGCCAGGTTATAAAAGATATTTAAAGCAAATTTCTTACCCATCAGGTTGATTGTTGAATTAGCGCATCAAGAATGACAGAATGAGTGAATGATAATATGAATGAATAGTTGGTAGGTTACCAAATTCGGTCATTCACAATTCACACATTCTATCATTAATATTTTAGTAAACAGGCATGTTTGGGTCAAAAGCTTCCTGCCAGGCTAAGATGCCACCTTTTAAGTTATATAAATTATCGTAGCCGTACTGTTGTTCCAGTTGCATAACCGCCGCAGCACTTCTTTTTCCGCTGCGGCACTGAATAATTACAGGCTTATCTTTCGCCACTTTGTCTGCTTCAATTAAGATGCCTCCCAAAGGGATATTTTCTCCGTTAAGATTAGAAACCTCATATTCGAATGTTTCGCGAACATCTATTAGCTGAAAATCTTCCTTATTATCGATTTTCTCTTTTAGTTCTTGTACCGATATTTCTTTCATTTTGTCAAGTGTATATATGCAAACTTAGATAAAACTATGCAGCATTGTGTAAAAATTAAGCAAAACTTTCTTGCTGCGCAGGGATTTATTAGCTGCATTTAAAATAATGATGAAGGGATATTTCGAATTATAAAAACAATAATCTAAATTAGGTTGCTTAACCAAACTATACCAAACCTATGGGCGAATCCAAGCCACGATTGCTTTCATTAGATTTTTTTAGGGGATTAACCGTTGCAGCGATGATTTTGGTCAATAACCCCGGAAGCTGGGGGCATATCTACGCACCCCTCGAGCATGCAGAATGGAACGGTTGTACACCTACCGATTTAATTTTTCCTTTTTTCCTTTGGATAGTTGGTGTATCTATCGCTTTTTCCATGAGTAGTAGCAAAGCTAATCCGGAAACACATGCGAAGACCATTCTAAAGGCTGTTAAACGCGGGCTTACATTATATTTCCTGGGTTTCTTTTTAGCCATATTTGGGAAAATTATTACTGCCATTATTCAAGATACTTCCATTTGGGAAGCTTTTAAAACCGTTCGTTTACTTGGGGTGTTACAACGCATCGGAATCGTATTTATCATTAGTAGTATTGTTTTTCTAAAAGTGTCCAATAAGGTTATTTTTAAAATACTGATTGTTGTTTTAGCCGTTTATTGGGGCCTTATGACTTTTGTTCCGGTTCCGGATGTAGGTTATCCCAACATGGAGAAGGAAACGAATCTGGCGGCCTGGATAGACCGGGGAATATTGACTGAAGCACATACCTGGGCCTCCTCTAAAACCTGGGATCCCGAAGGGGTTTTAAGTACACTGCCTGCGATTGGAACATGTTTGTTTGGTATTCTGGTAGGCGTTTGGATGCGTAGAAAAGATGTTGATAATCCAACTAAAGTGGCCTGGTTATTTACCACAGGAACAGCAGCAGTTGCGCTGGGCTTGCTGTGGGATTTACAATTCCCAATTAACAAAGCCCTGTGGACAAGTTCCTATGTGCTTTATGCTGGTGGCTTAGCCTCTATTGGCCTTGCACTCTGTTACTGGATTATTGATGTTCAGGGCTACAAGCGATTTACTACTCCATTTGTGGTATATGGTGTTAACGCCATTACGGTGTTTTTTTTAGCCGGACTTATGCCCAGGGTATTAAATCTTATCTCCATAACACAGGCAGATGGAACTAAAACGCCATTACTGGTTTATTTTTACAATACCTGCTATCAACCCTTCTTTTCTCCCTTAAATGCCTCATTGGTTTGGGCAATTAGTTATGTTTTAGGTTTTTACGTGTTATTGTACTGGATGTATAAAAAGAATATTATCATTAAAGTTTAATTCGGTTTACACAGGTGATTTTTTTGTAAATTTATTCCCTGCAAATACACTTGCTTATTCTCATCATTGAAAAAGAAAACAACCATATACGACATCGCCAAGGCGCTTAATATCACGGTATCAACAGTGTCGAGGGCTTTAAGTGGTTTCCCTGCTATAAGCGATGCAACCCGAACCGCTGTGCTTGAAACGGCTCAGAAGCTCAATTATAGTCCGAATAAGTTAGCCTCGGCTTTAAAATCGGGTAAAACGCACATCATTGGTGTAATAGTGCCCAGCGTTCAGGCTCATTTTTTTGCATCAATTATTCATTGCATTGAAGATGGCTTAAAAGACAGTGGCTATCGGGTAATTATTTACCAATCCAATGAATCGGTAGAAAACGAAATTAATGGGGTAAAAACTTTACTCGAGGCACAGGTAGATGGGATTATGGCCTCTATGTCTTTGGAGACAGAGAATGTAGATCACTTTGCCGAAATTATCAAGCAAAATAAACCGCTTATTCTTTTTGATCGGGTGCACGAAGACTTGAAGGTGCCCACCATTACCCTGGATGATTTTAAAGCGGGATATATGGCCACTCAACACCTGATTGATCAGGGGTATGAGAAGATCGCCTTTATCACGACCATTCATCAGATTAAGATTTTTAATGACAGACTGAAAGGCTACAAAGCCGCTTTAAAGGATAACGGATTACCACTTATTGATGAACACCTTATTTTTGGTGGCTTATCCATTAAGGATGGGCGGTTTGGAGCCGGCAAACTGATGCGCAGCAAAAATAAACCCGATGCCATTATTGCCGGAGATGATTTTACCGCTCTGGGTGTGATTAAAAAACTGAAGGAGATTGATGAAACCCCACCAGAAGTGGGCGTAATTGGTTTTGCCAACGAAGCATTTTCTGCATACATAACACCCAATCTCTCTACTATAGATCAGCATGCCCCGCAAATAGGAAAGGAGTGTGCCAAAATGTTTCTAAAAATGGTAAAGCAAGAGAATCCCTTTCAGGAAATGGAGCATATTGTGCTCGATCCCAGTATAATTGAGCGGCAATCAACAACTAAAGAAAGTTGATTGAGTATTCCGTTTACCATTTAAGGCATATAAGGTTAAGTAACTAGGAAGGTTTATAAGTTTTATTGAGCAGCTTGCTTCAACTCACTCAGTCCGGCTTCGCAATGACTAGGTAAGGAACATGGAAATAAAAAAACCTGCTCCGAGTAAACAGTAGCAGGTTTTTTATTATTCAAGAAGATTATTTAATCTTCAAATTTCCATCTTACAAAAGCTTCCATCGCCTCGTATTCTGCAAGCCCAAGTTCATCATAAGCTCTTGCAGTATCGCGGTTACGGTCTTCTGCGCGTTGCCAGAACTCTCTTGCGTCATCACCAGGGAAAACAGCTCTGTCTTTTTGACTTTGGTGTTTAAAGATTGCATATTTCTTGCGTTCAAGCTCCTGAGGTGAAATTGGAACTGCCATCTCAATTTCGTAAGTTTCAAACTCATGCCAAGCGCCACGGTACATCCATAACCAGCATTCTTTAGCCCAATCCTCTGTTTGACGAAGGCGTTTTAATGCCGCTAAAATAATGTTAAAACATACGATATGTGTACCATGCGGATCTTCAAAATCGCCGGCTGCATATACCTGATGTGGTTTTACTTTTTGTAAAAGCTCCATGGTTAACTCAATATCCTTATCGGTTACCGGGTTTTTCTGGCTCTTTCCACTTTCATAAAAAGGTAGTGCCTGGAAATGGATATGATCATCCTCCAGTCCGCAGTAGCGTGCACCAGCAATGGCTTCACCCTTTCTGATTAATCCTTTAACGGTTTGAATTTCAGGGGTGTCAATCTGATTCGGCTTCTTGTTCTCGATGAAAGTACGCATGTTTTGGTAAAGACTTTTCAGCCCAGAATTGTCCATGCCCATTTTCTCTGTAAAATCTACATTGAACTCTACAAAACGTAAGGCATCATCATCCCAAACAGCGGTGTTGCCTGAAGTTTGATAAGCTACGTGAACGTCGTGTTTCTGGTCTACCAAACGGATAAACGTTCCACCCATTGAGATTACATCATCATCCGGATGTGGAGAGAAAATAATTACCCTTTTTTTAGCAGGCTCTGCCCTTTCCGGACGTTGAGAATCATCTGCATTAGGTTTACCGCCCGGCCATCCGGTAATGGTATGCTGTAATTTATTGAAAATATGAATGTTGATATTGTAAACCGGACCTCTTTCAGTGGCCAGTTGCGCCATACCATTATTGTTATAATCGTCTTCAGTTAATTTTAAGATTGGTTTTTTCAGTGTATTGGCTAACCAGATTACAGCTTTGCGGATTAATTGCTCTGTCCACACACAGTCGTTAACCAACCATGGAGTATTAAAGCGGGTAAGTTCTGAAGCTGCAGGCGTATCTAAGATAAACTCTACGTTTTCAGAAAGCTGCAGGTAAGTTGCAGGAACATCACCAGAGATTTCTCCTTCTACTGCTTTTTTAATAATCGATGCTTTTTTACGGCTCCAGGCCATTAAAATGATTTCTCTGGCCCTGAAAATTGTACCAATACCCATGGTAATTGCCTTGGTAGGTACGAATGATTTGCCACCGAAATCACGCGCAGCATCGCGTCTGGTTAAGTCGTCAAGGGTTACTAAACGTGTTCCAGAATTTGGTGCAGAACCCGGCTCGTTAAAACCAATGTGACCGGTACGGCCGATACCCAGAATCTGAATGTCTAAACCACCAAGGTCACCAATTTTCTTTTCGTAATCTAAACAGAATGCCGGAATGTCTTCCAGCGCCAAAGTTCCATCCGGAATGTGAACATTGTTTCTATCGATATCGATGTGATCGAAAAGGTTTTCGTTCATAAAGGTCACATAACTCTGCGCTGCCGTTGGCTGCATCGGATAGTATTCATCCAGGTTAAAAGTGATCACATTTTTGAAACTTAAGCCCTCTTCTTTGTGCAGTCTTACCAGTTCGGCATAAACTGCGATTGGGGTAACACCTGTTGCTAAGCCCAGTACTGCAGGTGCGTTGTTTGCTTGTTTAGTTTTAATGAGGTTGGCAATTCTGTGCGCCACATTAACAGAAGCAATTTTTGGATTTTCGAACACGCTCACAGGGAGTTTCTCGAAGCGTGTCTCCTCCAGTAGATTTAATCTAGCCATTTTTTTGATATGGATTTTAATGTACGGAGCAGTAAATATAGAGACTTATAGTTAATTTTTAGTAAAGGATAGCTACTTTTATTCCAAGTAATTGATTAATCTTTAAAACAAACGTTTGATCATTTTTCACCAAAACCCATCGATATGAATAACCAAATACAAAGCCTGTATGATAAAGCAGCAAAAAAGGAACGATTGATCATTGGCCTGATGAGCGGAACTTCAATGGATGGTTTGGATATTGCACTTTGTTCGGTAAAGGGCAGTGGTGTGGATACAGATATTAAGGTGCTTCATTTTAAAACAGGAGATTATACCGCCGGATTCCGCGAAAAGATAAAAGCCATTTTCTCTAAACGTGAGGTAGATTTGCAGCTGGTTTGCCTCATGAATGAGTACATTGCAAATGTTCATGCGTCACTGATAAATGAGGCATTGAACGAATGGGGTTATGAAAATCATCAGATAGATTTTATTGCCAGTCATGGACAAACGATCTTTCACGCGCCTCAATCTTTGCATGGGTTAAAGGAGTATCCAAATGGAACTTTACAGATAGGTGATGGTGACCACATGGCCGTAAAAACCGGCATCATTACTTTATCTGATTTTAGACAAAAACACCTTGCCGCAGGAGGGGAAGGTGCGCCTCTGGCTGTATATGGGGATTACCTTATTTTTTCTAAAAAAGGAGAAGACCGCTTGATGTTAAATATTGGAGGGATTGCCAATTTTACCTATCTGCCCGGATCATTGGATGCGAGTCAAATATTTTCTACTGATGTGGGGCCGGGTAATACCCTAATGGATCAATACATGCAAAAGCATTTTAATCAATTTTATGATAAAAATGCCTCCGTTGCGAAAAAAGGAAAATGTAATGAAAACTTATTGAAAGCCTTGTTAACATGCGATTTCTTTGATCTGGGTTTTCCAAAAACGACAGGTCCAGAACTGTTTAATCTTGGTTACCTGGAAAAAGCTCAGCAAGCGTCTGCAACAACAGATTTAAGTCTTGAAGACGTAATGGCTACTTTGTGTCATTTCTCGGCATCAGGCATAGCCGATGCCATACAGAAATGTTTTGGGCAAGAGGCCAGCCCCTATATTTTTAGTAGTGGAGGAGGTATGCATAATCCACTTTTAATAGCGCTGTTAAAAGAACAGTTACCCAATGCCAGCTTTTTAACAACCGCAGATTTGGAAATCAACCCAGATGCAAAGGAAGCCGTTTTATTTGCTATTCTAGCCAACGAAACCCTTTGTGGACAGCCCATAAATTTTGGGAACAGGCAGGGTGTTCCTTCAGTTTGTATGGGTAAGATTAGCCTGCCAGCGTAGCTAAAAGCTTGAATCTAGAAGGATAGAAGGATTGAATCTGTGATAATACATCATTCTATCATTCTCACATCCACTAATTCTATCATTCACTCATTCATTCAGTCACTCATTCATTGAACCATTCACTCCTTATTTTGTATACTTAGTTGTACAGCTATAAGCTTTTGATTGTCAGTTATTTTGTTAAATTTGTTTTAGTGCGAATCTAATAACTAACAAAACCTAATTTTTATGGAAAAAAGTTACCTAAAATGGTCACCAAAGTTTCTTGCAATTTTGATGATCCCATTTCTGCTGCTCCTATTTTCAGAAATGGCCCAGGCGCAAAACCGGCGCTACACGATTAGTGGAAAAGTAACCGATGCCTCTGGTAATATCCCCATTCCAGGAGCGGTAGTCAAAATCTTAAATACAACATTAGCAACCAGTACTGCTTCTAACGGCGGGTATAATTTCGCTGTTGATCTGGCACCAGGAAAGTATCAGGTTCAATTCTCTTATGTAGGCTATAAATCGATAGTTCAGTCTGTAGATTTGGCCGGTAACACCAGTGTTCAATTGAGTGTTAGCCTTTCGGGCGATGCGGTTGGTTTAGATGAAGTTATTGTAACCGGTACCTCACAGGGGACCACCAGAAAGCAATTGGGAAGTTATGTGAGTACGGTTAAAGGCGACGATTTGAATAAGGCCCCAAGCGGCAATGCTTTAGCCTCTTTACAAGGGAAAACTCCTGGTGCTCAAATTAGCCAGAACTCTGGGGATCCTGCTGGCGGTATATCGGTAAGGTTAAGGGGTATCAGTTCAGTAAACTCATCATCAGAGCCACTTTACATTATTGATGGGGTTATTGTAAATAACTCAACTACAAGGGTAACCAATACTTCCGGGAATTATGATGGAACAAATTTTATTGGCAACATAGGTCAGAACAGAATGGTTGACATCAGTCCCTCGGATATTGATCACATTGAAGTTTTAAATGGGGCTGCGGCTGCTGCGATTTATGGATCGAGAGCCAACGCAGGTGTAATCCAGATTTTTACCAAAAGAGGTAAAACCGGAGAGCCACAGGTGAGTTTTAATACCAGTTTGGTTATCAGTGAACTGCGCAAACAGGTTGAGGTGAATCAGGCACCCATTAAGTTTGGTGGCTCTGTTGATACCCAAACACAAGATATTTTAACGCCAACCTTAACCAATACCACGCCTGTAACCCGATACAATTATCAGGACTACATTTTCCATACCGGAATAGGTACAGATAATTCGGTTTCCGTTTCGGGTGGTAACGATAATACGAAATTTTATACTTCTGCCGGATATTTCTCCAATCAGGGGATCATTAAGAATACGGATTTTAGACGGATGAATTTCAGGGCCAATCTGGATCAGAAAATCAACAGCTGGGCTAAGATGACAGCCGGTTTTAACTATGTTCACAGTGACGCTAATGAGAAACCTGATGGCAACTCATTTTTTTCTCCTATGAACTCCGTGACCATTATCGGAAACTTTCACGACCTGTTTACCCGTGATGCTTTAGGGAATTTAAAAGCAGTTGGTGAACGTGGCCGTGTTAATCCGGTTTCCGTAATTGAAGACATCAAGCAACGTCAATTTACCAATCGCATTATTGCCAATACAGGATTGAAACTCAACCCCCTCAAAAACTTAACAATTGACTATACTATGGGGGTAGATAATACCATTCAAAACGGAACAACCTACATTCCGCCCTTCGCTTATAACGTAAGTACAGGTTTTTATGGTGGCGGGCCAACCTTAGACCCTTCTTTAAATGGGTATGCCAGTGCGGCAAATGCAACAACCACATTGTTTAATAACGAATTAAACTTTACCTATGATGCGAAAATATCCACTTTATTGAGTTCAACAACGCAATTGGGAGGATCATACCAGTATCAAAAAGATTTATATAGCTTGTTAAATGGCCGTGGCCTTGCCCCTTTCGTTCAAACAGTTAATGGTGCCAGTACCATGCTTACCAATAACGATGGCAGGTCTGAATTTTCAATCAGCGGGGCTTATTTGCAACAAAATTTCAAATATAAAGATCATTTATTTGTTACAGGTGCAATAAGGGTAGATCAATCTACCGTTTTCGGAGAAGATAACCGTACCCAGTTTTACCCAAAAGCGAACATCAGTTATGTTTTATCATCTGCTGATTATTGGAAGGATTCTGGTTTGAGTTCATGGTGGAGTGCTTTTAAAGTAAGGGCCGCATATGGTGAATCAGGTAACTTAACTGGTATTGGTGCATATGATCGGTTTAATGTTTACGCTCCAGGATCGCTAAACAGTAAAACATCGCTAACTTCAAGCGGCACTTTGGCCAATACAGGTGTAAAACCAGAGCGCCAAAAGGAACTGGAAGTGGGAACTGATATGTCTTTCTTCAGTAACCGTTTAGGATTAACCTTTAGCTGGTACAATAAAAACGTAGAAGACTTGCTCTTGGGGGTAGTAATTGCGCCAACAACAGGTTTCTCCAGCTTGTTGGATAATATTGGCGGTAAGCTTAAAAATAAAGGACTGGAGTTAATGTTAACGGGGGTGCCGGTGAAAACAAAAGATTTCAGCTGGACAGCAACTTTAATTTACAATAGAAATAGAAATAAGATTGAAGGTTCTGGTGCACAGCGTCTGCTTTCTACCAATGCAGGGGCGCCGGTTTCTATTACGGATGGCTATCCTGTAGGTGTGTTTTATGGTACTTTTTTCGCCCGAAATCCGGATGGAAGTTTATTAACCAATGCCCAGGGAATTCCGCAAACAGAAAGGGGGATACAAAATACAGCAACCAGCTATACGCCTCAGCGCGATGCCAGTGGCCAGCCAACCGGAACGGTTTTGCGATCCGTACTTGGAGATCCAAACCCAAATTATACAGGGTCTTTTGTTAATGATTTTACTTATAAAAGGTTAAGCCTGCATATCCAGTTAGATGCTGTTCAGGGTGGTGATGTATGGAATGCCGATTGGAGGACCCGTCAGGGGGTAGGAAATGGTAAAGTAACCGAAGCAGAAGATTTAGGTCAGCTGCCAAGAGGTTATGTTGCAGGGGTATATAATGTGGAAGAATGGCGCATAGATGATGGCTCTTTTGTAAAACTGAGAGAAATTTCGCTTAGCTATAATATCGGTAAAGTGAAATTTGTTAAAGATTTAACAGTTAATTTGAGTGGAAGGAATCTGGTTTCCTGGGACAATTATAAAGGTTACGATCCAGAGTTAAATTCGGGAGGACAATCAACCATTTTAAGGAATATTGATTTTGGCTCAGTGCCAATCCCACGTACATTTTCTATTGGTTTACAGGCAAGGTTCTAATTCAAAATTAATGGTTATGAAAAATTTAAAACTAAAATATACAAAGCACATTCTTCTTTTTTGTATGGTTGTTGCTTTCAGCTCCTGCAAAAAAGACTACCTGAATCCCAATGCGGCAACGGCTGATGATGTGCTTACTTCTGCTAAAGGATTAACGGGAGTAACAGTTGGCTTACAAAGGAGTTATTCTTCTACCAGAGCAGGCGTGTTATACGCTGGCATATCGGTAAACGGTTTAACAACGAATGAATTGATATCAATTAATACAGGAAATACAAACGAAGAACGCCTGATGGCTGGTGGTGTGCAGGTGGATGGAACCAACACGGTGCTGTTAAATGTTTGGACAGGCGCTAATAAAATTATTTATGACGCTGATAATGTAATTAATAATGCAGCGAACTTGCCCGACAAAGGTTATGCTTCTGGTCTGATTGCTCATGCCAGTATATTTAAGGCATTAGCCCTGGGTAATCTGTCAGAGTTTTGGGAAAATGTTCCGAACGGTACAGGGCAGAATGTGGCCTTCGTTACCAGGGTGCAAGGGTATAACAAAGCTATTGCAGCTATAGAGAATGCACAAGCCGTAATTGCTGCAAATCCTATTAATGCAACATTTTTGGGCAATATCCCTGCAGGAATTGATATTCCGAATACGTTAAATGCGTTAAAGGCGAGATATGCACTGTTTGCCGGGAATTATGCACTGGCATTAACAGCAGCAAATGCGGTGGATTTAACTAAAAAATCGACTTTTACTTACGATGCTTTAAATTTAAATCCAATTTTTGAGGTCGCTACTTCAACAAATAATGTGGTGCAACCGAAGAATATTAATTTGGGGCAAACTGGGGCCAACGTGCCTGATGCAGGTGATTTACGTATTCCATTTTATACGGTAATCAATACCACTGTTCGGATTAATGGTTTTGCAGCAACAACATTTGCGCCTTTTCCTGTTTATTTGCCGGGAGAGATAACTTTAATTAAAGCAGAAGCCTATGTACGTCAGGCTACGCCAAATTTAGGAAACGCATTAACAGAATTAAATAAGGTGGTAACTAAAGCCCCAGCCGCAGATCCTTTTGGTGTTGGAGCAGGTCTTCCCGCCATTACAGGTTCGCCTTCGGCACAGGCGCTTTTAGATTTAATCTACAAACATCGCTGTATAGAGCTTTTTATGTCGGGCTTAAAATTAGAAGATATGAGAAGATTTGCCCAGCCACTAACCGATCGTAAACGAAACTTTTTCCCTTATCCTTTCCAGGAAAGGGACAACAATACCAACACACCGGCCGATCCGGCGTTTTAATTAAAACAAAAGGGCTCCGTTTTTCGGAGCCCCTTTTGTTTAAAGTATATTTAATTCTTTTGTCCGGTAACTTTTGAGCAAGTCGTTATCGATGTCGAGTTCAGTAATCAGGTAGCTTATGCTTTCTATGGGGCAAACTTTTAGCCTTAAGGCAATATCAAGCTTTTCTGAAATGCATAATACAGCAGTTTTTTTGGCACAGGAAAGCATGGCCTTTTTCAGTTGGTTAATTTCCCAGTAAGTATCGGTTAATCCCTCTTCAGGATGTAGTGCACTGGTGCCCATTAAGCATAGATCTGCTTTAATTTCTGCCAGCTGGGTAATTACATGCCCGCCATAAGTTACCTGTGAGTTTTTAGAAAACAATCCCCCTATGAGTATTACCTCCACATTGTTGTATTTGGCCAGCTCAACGGCCACCAGGGGGCTAATGGTAAAAAACGTAGCCGTTAAGCCTTGAGGCAGCTGCTTCACAAGTTCGAGTATCGTAGTGCCTCCTCCCGTTAAGATTACCATCCCGTCTTTGATTAAGCTGGTTGCTTTTTTTGCTATTGAAATTTTGCTGTCCCGGGCATATACTGTGCTGTCATCAAATGAGCTGTGGTAAGATTTAGATAATGCCCCGCCATGTACTTTATATAATAAGCCCTCATCTACTAGTTCTTGCAAATCTCTTCTGATGGTATCTTCTGACACGTTGAGGAGTTGCACTAAATCTGAAGTGAGCACCCGATTGTGAAGGTTAATCTGGCGCATGATGAAGTCATGGCGTTCTTTTTTGAGCATACTTGTCTGGTTTAGAAACGAATGTATAAAAAGATTTTTAAAAAATCTACTATTGCGTTTTTTTGCTTGTTTTTGCGAGTTTGTCTTTCAAGTTAGGAGAATAACAAATATAATTTGCATTTTTAACGGAAAACATTTTATATATTTACTTAACTAAACTTAAAATGCGTGTTTATGCGTGTTTGATGAACTACAAATAATCAACAAAACTAATTATTAACTTATCCCTAGTCAGTTTATGAAAAAAAAGCTACTACTAATTTTTATTGGTACCTTTTTGTTGTTGGCAAATGCAATTGCCCAGCAAATTTTGGTTACCGGTAAAGTCACGTCGGAAGACGGACCAGTGCCAGGTGTTTCCGTTCGGGTGAAAGGAAGCAATTTGGTAGCCCAAACCAATGGTGATGGTGTATATTCCATTAAGGCATCAAAAACAGATGTATTGGTTTTTACTTTCATTGGATATCTTACCATTGAAAGGCCCGTGGGCGCTAATACCACCATCAATGTGAACTTAAAAACCGATTCTAAAGGTTTAGATGATGTAGTGGTTGTGGGTTATGGTACCCAAAGAAAGGGCAATGTTACTGGTGCCGTTTCTACTATTGATGTTAAAAAAACTTTAGAAGGTCGGCCTATTTCAGATGTTGGGAGAGCCTTGCAGGGAGCGGCGTCGGGTTTGAGTATTACTGTGCCTAGTGCAGAAATTGGCTCCGATCCCGTGATCAGAATTCGTGGGCAACTGGCTTCTTTTAACGGAAGTGCACAACCACTGGTATTGGTAGATAACGTAGAAATTCCAAGCCTGCAGTTGGTTAATCCTAATGATATTGCCAGCATTACCATTTTAAAGGATGCTGCAGCATCCTCTATTTATGGTGCTAAGGCTGCCTTTGGAGTGGTGTTAATTACCACAAAAACAGGCTCAGGAACAGATAAGCCTTCTATCACTTATTCCAATAACTTTTCTTATCAAAATGTTTGGAAAGACCTTAAAATGGCCGACGTAAATGGCTTAAAATATACCGTTGATGCAGCCGAGCGTATTGGCGTAACTACGCCTACCGGTGCGTTCTATTATGTTGATAGAGCAAGCTACCAAAAAGCAGTGGCCTGGAAAGAGAAATATGGCAGCACCATTGGACCAGATGATCCTACTGTTTTCGGTAGAGACTGGTATGTACAGGGTGCAAACCAAAAAATGGGGGTTCGTACTTATAATCCCTACGATTACATGGTAAGAGAGTGGGCGCCAACACAACAACATAACTTATCTATTGGTGGTACATCAGGTAAAACCTCTTATAATTTAGGCCTTGGTTTGTTAGATCAGTCAGGGATGTTGAAACCCGCTAAAGAAGATCGTTTTACCCGTTACAATGCCTCTTTTAAAATCACCAGCGAGATTAATAAATATTTAACCATCCGTGGGGGTGCATTATATTCGAGACGCAATAAAGAATATGCTTATACAACCAATTCTACTACTGCCGATCCATGGTTGTACCTGTACAGATGGAGCTCGATTTATCCTTTAGGTAAAGATGAAAACGGCGATCTAATCCGTAGTCCGGAAAGCGAGATTGCATCAGCAAATACCGCCAATATCCTGTTAAACTACGCCAACGTAAATTTAGGAACTACAGTAAACATCTTAAAGAACTGGAAAGTAGATTTTGATTATACTTTCACCAATCAAAATGAAGATTGGAAAAGACCGGGAACAAGATTTACAGCAAGAAACTCATGGGTAGCACCTAAAACAAGGCTAGATGCAAGTGGTGCTCCAATTTATGTAAATGATCAAGGTCAGGTGGTGTCAAGTACTGCACCTGGAGCCATGGCAGCATATGATCTTTCAATGGATATGTACACTACACCTGGTTCTAATCCAGATCATTTTGCAAGATCAGCAACCAGCTTTTACAGCCATACCATTAATGCCTTAACTACCTATAATTTAAAGCTAAAGGAAGACCATGATTTTAAATTTATTGTGGGTTTAAACCGTGTAACCAGTACTGCAGAAGCTCAGTTTGGCCAAATCACGAATCTTTCGGATATCAATAATCCACAGTTCAGTTTTGGTACAGGTTTGCAAACTGTTCTTCCAACTACAGCAGCCTTAGGTTTAATTCCTGGAGGAATCCGGATTTTTGCACCAGATAAAATCTGGGAATCACAATTGGGATACTTTGGCCGGATCAATTATGCCTATAAAAACAAGTACCTTTTAGAAGGTAATATCCGTTATGATGGTTCATCTAAATTTCCTGAATTACTACAATGGAGATGGTATCCTTCGTTCTCAGCGGGCTGGGTAGCCAGTGAAGAAAAATTCATGGCCTGGACCAAGCCCGTATTAGATCAGTTAAAATTTAGGGCGTCATGGGGTTCAATCGGAGATCAGTCGGTACCAAATGATTTATACCTGCCTGTAATGCAAAATGGTCAGGTATCCTGGATTTTGAACGGGGCAAGGGCAAATTATGTAGGAACACCTCGCGCAATAGCTGCCAACATCCAATGGCAGGATATCGTAACCACTAACTTTGGTGTGGATGCTACCCTGCTCAAAAATAAACTGACCGCATCATTCGATTTGTTCCAAAGAAAAACCGAGAATATGATTGTGCCTACAGAGGGCATTCCGCTTACTTTCGGTATTGCCTCTCCTCAAGGGAACTATGGTGCATTAAATACTAAAGGTTGGGAGCTTACAATCGATTTTAATCATCGTTTTGAAAATGGTTTAGGTTTAAACTTTAAAGGAAACTTATCTAATGCAAAAACAACCTTAACAGCCTATGGTTCAGGTACGCAGATTACTACTAACTACAACGGAAAAGACATTGGTGAAATCTGGGGTTACCGCACAGACAGGTTGTATCAATTGGATGATTTTGAACTGGATGGATCAGGAAAACCGATCTTAATTACGTTAACTGCTGCAGAAAGTAAATTGAATGCAGGTAAGCAAGCTTACAAATTAAAACCAGGCCCGAATGGTGAAAAACCGGTTTATCAACCTTTTTTACAAAACTCGGCGAACTTCCGTTTTGGTCCGGGTGATGTGAAGTTTAAGGACATTAATGGTGACGGCGAAATCAGCAATGGTGATGGAACTTTGGCTAATCATGGTGATCAGGAAATTATTGGAAACTCTAATCCACGTTACGAATACGGTTTCCGCTTAGGTGCAGATTTCAAAGGCGTTGATATTAGTGCTTTCTTCCAGGGAGTGGGTAGCCGCAAAATCTGGGGAGCAGGATTTTTAGCCATTCCGGGATTTAATTCTGCAGATGGTGCTATGCCTGAAGCCATAGCTGGTAATTACTGGACGCCGCAAACCCCGGATGCATTTTATCCTGCAGCTTATAACAACGCTGCAAGTGGTACCACTAACAATATGCAGGTTCAGGACCGCTATCTGCTAAATATGGCCTATTTGCGATTAAAAAACTTAACTGTGGGTTATACCTTCCCTTCAGCTTTGGTTAAAAAAGCAGGTATCAGTTCATTAAGGGTTTATACCGCTTTAGAGAATTTCTTTACCTGGGATCATTTAGGTGATTTACCTATAGATCCGGAAAGTGTGAGTGGTTATTCTGTTTGGGATCAAACCAACTACAACAGTGGCCGTACCGGAACTGGTATACCGGCTTTCAAAAGTGTTTCATTTGGTGTTCAGTTGAATTTTTAAGATTATGAAAAGGAAATATTTTAAATATATAAATGGTTTAGCGCTGGCCTGTGTATTGATGGTGTCTTGTAATAAAGAGGTCTTAGATCGCCCACCGCTAACACAGATAATAGATAGTGAGTTTTGGAGGGGTGAAGATGATGTACGCATGTATGCCAATTCCTATTACACCAATTTTTTTACGGGTTACAATTCAGGGTTTGGCGTAGATTACACACCGGTAAGGGGCTATACTTTTTCCGATGATTTAACCGGTAAAAACGTTCAGATTAATTTTGAAAGTAGCGTGCCAACTTCAAGAGGCTCTGTATCAGAAGCAGCAGACTGGATGGGTACTTACGCGGGTCCAACATGGGATTTCGCCTGGATCCGTAAGTCGAATGTGATGATCGAACGTTTGGATAACGTGGTGAAGCCTAAATTAACCACCGAAGCTTACAATCACTGGTCGGCGGTTGCCCGTTTTTACAGAGGCTTTGAATACAGCCGTTTAGTAAGCGTTTTTGGCGATGTGCCTTATTTCGATAAAGTACCTTCAGATACGGATTTACCTTATTTGTACAAAGATAGAGACAATAGAGGTGTGGTGATGGATAAGGTTTATGACGATTTTAAATTCGTTATGGCCAATATGCGTGAAAATGATGGTGTTCAGGTACTGAATAAATATATCGCAGCGGCATTTATCTCCCGGTTAATGCTTTTTGAAGGAACATATGAACATTATCATGGCATAGATGCAGCCAGGGCAAAAAAATACCTGGAATTTGCGGTAGAAGCAGCAAACTATGTAATTGCAAGTAATAAATATAACTTCAGTCGTGATTTCAAATCTATCTTCTCCAGTGATAACCTTGCTGGTCATCCCGAGGTTTTACTATACAGAACTTACGATGCAGCTTTAGGTGTTACGCATAGCATTGGTTCTTACCAGAATGGAACTGAAGTAGTTGGTGTTGACGCAAACCTGGTATTAATGAAATCCTTTATCGTTAACGATGGTAAAGTTTGGCAAAATTCAACTGTTCCTGCAGCAAATTCATTTTCCATTGCCGATTTGGTAAAAACCAGAGATTCACGGTTCGAAGCTTCATTTTATGATAAGGCGCTACCTGCATCGGCAACTTTACTTTATGGATTCAAATATGCTTCAAGAGAGGCTTTAACCTATATCGGCAAAACCTATCCGGCAGCCTGGGGTAGCAATACCAATACCAGTGATGCACCCATTATTCGTTTAGCTGAAGTTGTACTCAACTGGATTGAAGCTAAGGCTGTGCTGGCACAGTATTTCTCTGGCCCTGCCGTAACGCAGGCAGATATCGATAAATCAATCAATGCCATTCGCAATCGCCCCCTGGATGCAGCTGCAATAGCTAAAGGAGTGGTTAAAACGGCTCCATTAAGCTTAGGTGCACTACCTGTAGATCCTGCGCGAGATAGTGATGTTCCGGAATTGATCTGGGAAATCCGCAGAGAAAGACGTATGGAATTTGTATTTGAATACAGCAGGCTATTAGATTTAAAGCGCTGGAAAAAACTCAATTACATGAATTTCAGTACCAATCCAGATTATTTCTTAGGCCCCTGGGTTAACGTTCAAACAGAGGCTGCGGTATACCTTACACCTGCTAATGCTACTGCGGCAAATGTGAAAGTGAAAAAGGCTGACGGAACGATAGTTACTTATAACGGTACGAACGCTGCGGCTATGGTAGGTTACTGGATGATTACCAATGCTACCAACAGAAATGCCTTTACCGACAGGGCTTATTTAGCTCCGGTTGGTCAGGCACAGATTATTCAATATCAGGATAAAGGATATAAACTAACACAAACCACCGGTTGGTAGGTTTGACTATGTAAAACAAAAAAAGGTGGCTCAATCAAATGAGCCACCTTTTTTTTGCTGAATTTGAATCAAATTAAAGAATTTTGAATCCTAAACTCAATTGGAATAAGTTCGGTGTTTGTTTGTATTTTTCACTCTTACTGATGTTAGAAACACCGGCCTCGTAGCGCAAATCAACAGAAATGCTGCCCACATCAACTCCGGCACCAGCCTGAATACCAAATGCCTGATTTTTGTAATTGTCAAAATCTGTAGCCTGATTAAAAGCAGAACTAAAAGAAGTATTCTCATCTAAAACCAATGAAAGTACAGGTCCGGCCATTACACGGAAATTAAGGTTTTTACTTCCGAATTTCGTTCCCAATAACAAAGGAATGTCTAATGTTGTAAATTTAACTTTACCCTCAGCAGAAACTTCATTGCCATTATCCTGAGTAATGCTAATGAATTTGTTGCCCTTACTGCCAATGTAAGCTTCTGGTTGTAAGTAAATACTGTTACCAATACGTGCCCATGCACCAATCTGGTAGCCAAGGCGATTTTCTTCACTGGCAAAATCAGCATTGATTTTCGCCAAGTTTACACCGGCTTTAACACCGAGATTAAAACTTTGTGCCTGGGATGTTGCCCAACCTAAGGTTAGGAAAACAACAGAGAAGATGATCTTTTTCATAATTTAATTTTGTTTTGAAATGTTGTGGCTGTAATAATGCACGTCCTTTTTCATTATTAAATGCCTGTTTAAGTTTAAATCTTATGGCTTTTATTACCCGTTGGATTTTATAACGGCATTTTAACACAATTATCATGCTAAAATGAGCCAGAGATTACACCTTTTTTACTTTTGCTTGAATAAAGCCATTAACCTGCCATAAATATTTTTTACTTTTGCCTTAAATAATTTTGCTATGGCTAATTTTCAATTGACTTCTGAGACTGCATTTAAGGTAAAAACCAAGTTTTTAAGAAAGTATCGTGACCTTGCGAACGAACCGCTTGATTTTACCCCGGGCAATGAAGATAAGTTGGTGGAAGATTTAATGCGTTTGGTAAAACGCGACCGTACCTATATCGAATTTACCATTCAGAAAGCCCTGGCGGATACAAAAGGAAACAGATTATAGCCTTTATTTGCCGAGGTAACGCTTAAATTACTTTTTGAAGCGTGTCAGACTATTTTTAATCTTTGCGTGTTTTCGTACATTTACCTGTGTACAATTCTATTCATCCATCTACCCGCAAGAATAGCTCATTAATGCTTGTGTTCGGTTATAAAAAATAAAGCGCATGAAAAAGCTTAAGTTTGGATTGCTGGCTGTCGCATCTGGTATAGCCGTTTTATCTTTCTCTTTCAAGGAAGATCTGTTTTTAGTATCTAAAAACTTAGATATTTTCGCTACGCTTTACAAAGAAATTAACATCAATTATGTTGATGAAACCAATGCGCCAGCATTGATGAAAACCGGCATTGATGCCATGCTCGAAAGCTTGGATCCTTACACAGAATATGTTCCCGAATCTGAAATAGAAGATTATAAACTTAAATATGTAAGTACACAATATGGTGGCATTGGTGCCAGTACCGTTTTTATTGATGGAAAACTATATGTAAATGAGGTGAGTGAAGGCTATCCGGCATTTAAATCAGAAGTGAAACCGGGCGATCAGCTGCTCAAAATCAATGGCATAGAAGTTAAAGGAAAGGATAGAGCTGAAGTGAGCCAGTTACTCAGAGGACCAAAAGGTACTGCTGTTGATCTGGTACTGAACAGAGAAGGAAAGGAAATCGCCAAAAAGCTGATCAGGGAAGAAATTAAACAACCCAATGTATCTTACTCAGGAATGGTTGGCGATGGTGTTGGCTATATTAAACTGGATAAGTTTTTAGAAAACTCTGGCCAGGAAGTTAAAGACGCACTGTTGGCTATTCAAAAAGAAAACCCTAAAGGATTAGTCCTCGATTTGAGAAATAATGGTGGCGGTATTCTACAGGAGGCTGTAAAAATTGTTAATCTATTTGTAGATAAGGATCAGTTAGTGGTTACCCAGAAAGGTAAAAACGCAGAGAAGACCATTGCCTATAAAACCCTGCAATCACCCAATGCTGCCAGTTTGCCATTGGTTGTACTGGTAAACGGAAACTCTGCCTCTGCTTCAGAAATTGTGGCAGGATCACTGCAAGATTTAGACAGGGCAGTAGTTATTGGCCAAAGAAGCTATGGAAAAGGATTGGTACAGCAAACTTTCAACCTCCCATACAATAGTTTGGTTAAAGTAACAGTAGCTAAATACTATACCCCATCGGGCAGATGCATTCAAAAGCTGGATTACGCACATAAAAATGCCGATGGAAGAGCAACACAGTTTGCAGATTCAACCATCACCATGTATCAAACCAAGGCCGGCAGAAATGTTTATAGCGGCAACGGTGTTTACCCTGATGTGGTAGTAGATGCGATGCGCCTGAGTCCGATTACGATCAATATGATTAACAAAAGCTTATTCTTTAATTATGCCAATCAGTTCAAAAAGAATAAGCCTGCTTTAACCTCTGCTAAAACATTTCAGATCAGTGATGCCGAGTATACCGCTTTTACCAGCAGCCTCGCAGATAAAGACCTTACCTATCAAAGCAGAACCGAAAGATTACTTTCAGATCTAAGAGCAGAGGCAGAAAAAGAAAATAAATCAGCAGAAGTTAAAACGGACCTCGAAAATCTTAAATATAAGCTCACCTCTGCAAAGAAAACAGATTTGGAACATCATAAACTGGAAATTAAGCGCGTACTCGAAACACAGATTGTAAGCCGGTATTTCTATGAAAAGGGACGCATTGAGCAAAGTTTTCAATATGATAAAGAACTGGCTGCAGCCAAAACACTATTCAATAATCAACCTCAAATATTGGCTATACTTAAAGGGGATGGCAATTATAAGGTAATTGGAAAGCCAGGAAAAGCAGTCGCATCCATTGATTAAAGCCGTAACAATAATCTTTCATTTGGCTTAATTCGCAAAACTTTTTAAATTTTTTATTAAGTTGCGTTGAAATTGCAATAAAGGCAGTCAGAATATATGGGCTAACCACCCTGATTGGCTTTATTTTTCAACCTAAGGCACATGAAAAAAGTTCTACTTATTGCACTGGTTTTGCTCAGTACTAAGCTGATTGCACAAAACTACAGCCCTTCTGCAACGAATATCGAAAACAGAAAATGGTTTTCAGATGCCCGTTACGGGCTTTTTATCCATTGGGGTCCATTTAGTATCCCCGGCAGTGGCGAATGGGTAATGAATGAAAGAAAACTAAACGTTCATAATTATACCAATCTAAAAGATTTCTTTAATCCTATTGATTTTAATGCCGCACAATGGGTTTCGATGGCCAAAAATGCGGGCATGAAATACATCACCCTCATTACCCGTCACCATGATGGTTTTAGCATGTGGGATACCAAATATTCTGATTTCAATATCATGAATACCCCTTATAAAAAGGATATTGTAAAAATGATGGCAGATGAGTGCCACAAACAAGGCATTAAACTCTATCTCTACTATTCTTTGTTAGATTGGCGTCGTGAAGACTATCCCCATGAAACAGGTCGTACAGGCCAGAATTCTGGTAGAAAAGGAAAAGGTGATTATGCCAGTTACCTTCAGTTTATGAAAAATCAGCTTACCGAATTATTAACCAATTATGGTGAAATCGGTGGCATCTGGTTTGACGGTCATTGGGATCAAACAGCGCCTGAAGGAGAAAAAGACAGAAGCTCGCGCATTGACTGGAAATACGATGAAATTTATGGCCTGATTCACAAACTGCAACCACAATGCATGATTGGAAACAACCATCACATGAGCCCTTTTGACGGGGAAGATTTCCAGATGTTCGAACGCGATTTGCCGGGTGAAAATAAATCCGGACTTAGCTTTCAAACTGCATCAAATAAATTACCGGTAGAAACCTGCGAAACCATTTCGAGCTCATGGGGTTACAATCTTTCCGATAATCACTATAAATCTACCGCCGAACTGGTTCAGATGTTGGCCAAAGCAGCAGGTTTAGGTACCAATTTATTGTTAAACATTGGCCCAATGCCGAGTGGAAAAATTCAACCCGAATTTCAAGAGCGTTTGGCTGCAGTAGGCGATTGGCTAAAAGTAAATGGCGAAAGTATCTACGGTACCCAAGCAGGCTTTGTTAAGCCTCAGGATTGGGGATGCGTAACCCAGAAAGCAGGTAAAGTTTATTTGCATGTTTTTAAAAATACGCCTGAAATTAATCTGAACGCATTTCCATATAAAAAGATAAAATCTGCCTATTATCTTCAGGATAAAAAAGCTTTAAAGTATAGCTTAAATAAGGCTGTACTGAATGTTAAAGCGGAGATAGGTAGCCAAAACCCTGATCAGGTGATTGTATTAGAAGTTCAATAAAAATGAAAGTTAAGCTGATAGGTTGTTTACTCCTGCTCGGATCGCTGGGTGCCAGGGCGCAGGTTCAAAAGATTAATGAGGGCTGGGTTTTTCAGGAACAAGATGCTGCACAATGGCTTCCTGCAAAAGTGCCGGGCGAAGTGCATCTTGATCTCTTGGCCAACAAACAGATTCCTGATCCCTTCTACCGCGACAACGAGAAAAAACTACAATGGATTGAAAAGGAAAACTGGGATTACAAGGTAAAGTTTGAGGTGCCTTCCAATACGCTGAATAAGCAAAACGTTGAACTTGTTTTTGACGGATTGGATACTTATGCGGATGTTTATTTGAATGGTAAGCGTATCCTTCAGGCCAACAATATGTTCCGCCAATGGAAAGTTGATGTAAAAGCCCTTTTAAAAACTTCTAATCAGCTATTTATCCGCTTTAAATCGGCGCAAAATACTATCGATTCTATGGCTAAAGCCGATCTGCCTTATGTAATTCCTGATAATCCCCGTGCTTATGTGCGGAAAGCACAATTCCATTTTGGCTGGGATTGGGGACCTAAACTTACCACTGCCGGTATTTGGAAAGAGGTACGCTTAGAAGCTTATGATGCCAGGCCAGCAGAAAAGGCCTTTGTTCCACCGGTAAAGGTCGAACTGGTACAGCAGCCTGATAAGGATGGGAAAAGCTTTTATTTTAAGATCCAAGGTAAAACGATTTATGTAAAGGGCGCAAACTATATTCCTTCTGATGCTTTTGTAACCAGAATGACCAAGAATGATTACCGCAAAGTGCTCACAATGGCTAAAGAGGCCAACATGAATATGCTTCGGGTTTGGGGCGGTGGAATATATGAGAGCGATGATTTTTATGACCTTTGCGATTCGTTGGGTATTTATGTCTGGCAGGATTTTATGTTTGCAGGGGCTATGGTTCCTGGCGATAAAGCTTTTTTTGATAATGTGAAGGAAGAGGTTAAATATCAGGTTAAGAGACTGAGGCATCACAAAAGTATCGTGCTTTGGTGTGGTAACAATGAAGTGGATGAGGCTTTTAACCGTTGGGGCTGGCAAAAGTCATTTCGCATCCCTCCTGCCGATTCGGCTAAACTCTGGAACGATTACACCCGCCTGTTCAGGGATAGTATTCCCAAATGGGTAAAAGAGGTTGATGGAAGCAGACCTTATATCAGCACTTCGCCTAAATATGGCTGGGGCGTGAAAAATAGCTTTACCGAAGGCGATAGTCATTATTGGGGCGTTTGGTGGGGCGGAGAAGATTTTGAAGTCTTTGAAAAGAAAACAGGCCGTTTTGTAAGCGAATACGGTATGCAGGCAATGCCCAATTATGAAAGTATTTTGAAGATAACCGAGGCCCAGGATCGCTATCTTTTTTCGGATGTTTTGCAGAACCACCAACGGGCAGGTAATGGTTATGATAAGCTGGCCGTTTATTTAAAGTCTTACATGGTTGATGCTGAGCAGTTAAAGAAACTATCTCTCGAAGATTATACTTATCTTACTCAATGCGTACAGTACTATGGCTTCAAAAATATGATCCTCATTCACCGCAGTAAGGCACCTTATAACATGGGAACGCTTCTTTGGCAGCTAAATGATTGCTGGCCGGTAGCCAGCTGGAGCATTACCGATTATTATAACCGGGCACCAAAAGCGGCCTGGTATGCCGTTAAAGAAGCTTATCGCGATGAACTCCGCATTAAAAGAGATACCGTTAAACCTAAAGATTTAAAACTCAGCGACCCTAAAATTACTTACCAGGTAAAAGGAAACACCATCAAACTTAAAGCTTCGGCATTTGCCAAATATGTATACGTTGATATTACAGGCTATATCGGCAAGTTAAGCGACAATTATTTTGATCTGGAACCTAATCAGGAAAAAACCATTACAGTGGATGGTACAGGAGCAATAAAAGATATTAAAATCAAATCCCTATGGGACGTAACTCATAAATATTAAACCAACACAATGAAAATCAGAGCATCGAAGTTCAGCTTCATCATTAGCGCCTTTCTCTTTACCAGTGCCCAGGCACAGCAAAAAAGTAACCTCACGCAATATGTAGACCCACTAATTGGTTCTGCAAAGCATGGTCACGTTTTTGTAGGCGCAAATGTACCTTTTGGTGCAGTGCAGTTAGGACCCAATAATATCATGGAAGGTTGGGATTGGTGTAGTGGCTATAACTATATCAGTAATACCATTACAGGTTTCTCTCATACCCATTTAAGCGGAACGGGAATTGGCGATTTGGGCGATCTTTCGATTATGCCGGCTACCGGACAATTAATTCTTGAAAAAGGAAAAAAAGGTGAAGAAGATAAAGGTTACCTTTCTAAGTTTACACATGAAAATGAAGTAGCAAAAGCAGGATATTACAGTGTTTTGCTCGAAAAATATGGCATTAAAGCAGAGTTGACAGCCACCCCGCGCGTAGGTTTCCATCAATATACCTTTAAGCCAAATGCAGTAAACCCACATTTAATGTTAGATCTGATCGAAGGAATTGGCTGGGATGCTCCAACCTCAGTTTCCTTTAAACAAGTAGATGCAACAACCATTGTAGGACATAGAAATTCAAAAGGATGGGCCGATGATCAGCGTTTATCTTTCGTGATCAAGCTATCTCAACCGGTTAATAGTTTTACCATTTATGATGATGGTAAAGCCCAAACAAGTAAAGATGTAAAAGCGAAGAAACTGACCGCTGTGGTAGGCTTCAAAAACATCAATAATAATGTGCTTCAAATTAAAGTTGCGATTTCTCCGGTAAGTATTGAAAATGCAATCTTAAACCTCAATACGGAGTTGCCGGGCTGGGATTTTAAATCTACAGTGAAGAAAGCAGATACCCAGTGGGAAAATGAACTGGCTAAAGTGAAAATCGGTGCTTCTAACACCACGAAGAAAATATTTTACACTGCCCTTTATCACACCATGGTGGCACCATCTCTTTATAACGATGTAAACAAGGATTACAGAGGTTCTGATCAAAAAGTTTATAAAAAAGGAAACTTTATCAATTACACAACTTTCTCATTATGGGATACTTATCGTGCAGCTAATCCGCTTTATACCATTTTACACCAGGATCGTGTAAACGATATCGTTAACACCATGTTGGCCATTTATCAACAACAAGGTAAACTGCCTGTTTGGCATTTAATGGGCAATGAAACCAATACTATGGTGGGTTATCATGCTGTTCCGGTTATAGTAGACGCCTACTTAAAAGGCTATAGAGGATTTGATACCAAACTGGCATTTGAAGCGGTTAAACAATCTGCTATGCAGAAAACCAATGGAATAGAATATATTCAGAAACTGGAATATATCCCAGCAGAGAAAGTAGGAGAATCGGTTGCCAAAGCATTAGAGTATGCTATTGATGATTATTGTATTGCACAGATGGCAAAAGCAATGGGCAATACCGAGGATTATGAGTATTTCAGCAAACGTGCACAACTCTATAAAAAGTACTTCGATCCACAATCGCATTTCATGCGCGGCCGTTTAACCGATGGTTCATGGCATTTGCCTTTCGATCCACTTAGGTCATTACACCGTGGCGATGATTATACAGAGGGGAATGCCTGGCAATATACCTGGTTAGTACCTCAGGACGTCGAAGGATTAATTAACCTATTTGGCAGCGATGCGGCTTTTACCAATAAACTGGATTCATTATTTACCACACCTTCTGCTTTAACAGAAGCCAGTTCTCCTGATATATCGGGCTTAATCGGTAACTACGCACAAGGAAATGAACCTGGTCACCACATTCCTTACTTATATGCTTATGCAGGTCAGCCATGGAAAACAGCAGATTTGATCCGTAGGATAGATAATGAATTTTATACTGCAAAACCAGATGGTTTATGTGGAAATGAAGATGTGGGCCAAATGAGTGCCTGGTATGTTTACACTGCAATGGGCTTTTACCCGGTAAATCCGGCAAACGGAACTTATGTATTTGGTACACCATTGGTAAACGATGCAACCATCTCACTTAAGGGGAACAAGAAGTTCAGCATCAAAGTAATTGATAACAATGCAAGCAATAAATACATTCAAAAAGTGGTCATTAACGGCAAGCCTTACACCAAATCATACCTTTTACACCAAACGATTATGAACGGTGGTACGATGCAGATTTATATGGGCAGCAAGCCTTCAGCAACCTTCGGTGTAGCGAAAGCAGACAGACCTTTGAATTAGTACCGAGTATCAAGTATCAAGTAGCAAGTATCAGGTAGCAAGTATTTATAATAATCAGGATTGAAATCACAGCTAGATTTCCATCCTGATAATCGATACCAGCTACTTGAATTTAAAGCCCCCACTTTAACCCTTTATTAAATGAGAAAACTATACTTCTTTTTACTGTTGAGCTTAGGCTATCAGGCACAGGCGCAAAACAAGTATGAACTTAACGCGGGTTGGGTTTGCGAGAATGTGAAACAGGTTAATGCCGATGGTTCAGCGCTTTCAAATCCTGGTTTTTCGCTAAATGGCTGGATGCCTGCCACTGTTCCCGGAACAGTACTCACTACCCTTTTGAACAATCAAAAAGTTCCCGATCCATTTTATGGGATGAACAACGAGAAAATTGCAGACGTTTATAAAACGGGGAATGATTACTACACCTATTGGTTTATTAAAGATTTTAACGAAAAAGCAGTTGGCAATGAGCAGGTATGGCTTCAGTTTAGAGGGATCAATTACAAGGCATCTATTTTTCTCAATGGTAAAAAGGTAAACGCTACGCCGCATGAAGGCATGCACCTGAGGGCGCAATACAACATCACCAGACTTTTATCGCCTACTGGTAAAAACCGTTTGGCAGTGATTGTTTATCCGCCAGATGTGGTGGGTAACCCCAATGGAGGTCAGGGTGGCGATGGTACTATAGCCAAAGGTTTAACCACACAATATACGGCTGGTTGGGATTGGATTCAGCCCATCAGAGACCGTAACACGGGGATCTGGGATAAAGTAACCATAGAGAAAACTAAATCTATCAATATCCAAAATCCTCATGTAGTTACTTTAGTACCCGGAAAACGTAATCCGGAAGGAAAGCAAGCTCCTGCCACGATTAAATTTAGTATAGAAGTAGAAAATCCGACTGCAAAACCCGTTTCCGGAACTTTACAGTACCAAATTGCAGGCAAAACCATTCAGAAAGCAGTAAGCATTGCGGCTAATAGCCTTACGGAAGTTAAACTACCCGATTTCACACTGGAGAATCCTAAGCTTTGGTGGCCTAGTGGCTATGGCGCACAACACCTGTATCCTGTTGAGGTTAAATTCATCAGTAACCAGCAAACATTAGATCAGGAGCGGTTAAATGTAGGCGTTCGCCAGATAGATAACATCTGGAATAGCCACACCCAAAGTATGGGCGCTTATGTAAACGGGCAAAAGATTTTTATTAAGGGCGGTAACTGGATCATTTCTGATGCCATGCTCCGTTTTAGCGATGCCCGTTACGATGCGGAAGTGCGTTACCACAAAGATATGAACCTGAATCTCATCAGGATTTGGGGCGGAGCACTTCTAGAAAGGCCAGAATTTTACAATGCCTGCGATAAGTATGGTTTATTGGTTTTTCAGGATTTCTGGTTCAGTGGCGATTGTAATGGCCGTTGGGTAGATCCTTTGAAAAAAGAAGATCAATGGACGAGAAGAAAGTATCCTGATAATCATCCGCTGGTTTTAGCGGCGATGGAAGACGGAATTAAACTGATTAGAAACCATGCTTCATTGGCGTTCTGGTGTGGTGGTAATGAAATTACACCTCCTGAAGATATTCTTCAACCCCTTAAAAATGATTTGCTCCCGCGCTTAGATGGCACCCGTCAGTTTTTTGATTTCTCTAACAGCGATGAAATGTCGTTTAACAGTTTAGGCGGTAATGGCGACGGACCTTACGGTATTCAGGATCCAAAAAGTTTCTGGGGAACCAGAACCTTCCCCTATAATTCGGAAGTAGGATCAGTTGGCGTGGGCGATTATGTATCGCTACAACGCTTTATCCCTAAAGAAAACCTGATTGCGCCACAAAATAAAAGTAAAGCCGATTCTGTTTGGGAATATCATAAATACATCGGTTACGACGGCCACATTGATCCATATGGTAAGGCTAAGAATGCCGAAGATTTTGCCATGAAGGCACAGCTGGTTAATTACGATCAGTACAGGGCATTAATGGAAGGCTTTTCTTCACACATGTGGGATTGGTATACCGGATCTATCATCTGGAAAACCCAAAACCCCTGGACCTCATTAAGAGGCCAGATGTACGATTATTACCTGGATCCTAATGCCTGTCTTTACGGATTGAGAAAAGGCAGTGAGCCGCTTCATATCATGCTTAATCCGATAGATAGCATGGTATCTGTAGTAAATAATGGCTTCAGCACACACAATAGCCTGATGATCCAGGCTAAAGCCTATGATATGGACGGGAAAGAATACTTCTACTCACAGGTTTTTAATTCGATTGGTCCCTCTTCGGTTAGAAAGTTCTTCCCATTAACTGATTTCTTAACCAAACTGGATAAGAAAGAGGGGGTATTTGTTTCGCTGAAATTGATGAATGAACAACAGCAGGTTTTAAGTGAGAATATTTATTGGATGGCCGATAAAGATGGCACTTACAAGGGATTGCAAAACATAAAGCAAACCCAACCTACAATTACAGCCCTTAAAAAAGACAAGCATAAAGTAGCGGTTACATTAAATAATGCAAACGGAAATCCGCTTGCTTTCTTTAACCGGATAGCACTCATTAATAAACAGACTGGTGAACGTATTTTGCCCGCCTTTTATGATGATAATTATGTGAGCGTTCTGCCAGGCGAAAGCAGAACCATTACCGTGGAATACCCCGGAGATGAAGATAACCTGGCTGTTGAGGTTTATGGCTGGAATGTAGCCAAACAGCGTGTAGAGGTCCGGTAATTTTAGCTTCTCCTACTTATTGTCATTCCGACTTCGGAGGAATCTATTCATGTAATCTCCGAATTGGATTCTTCGCTTTGCTCTGAATGACAGGTTTTTTCGGTATGTTGTCCTTCCGGCTTATTGTCACTCCTACTTATTGTCATTCCGACTTGTTGTCATTCCGACTTTGGAGGAATCTGCTCGTATAATTCCCGAATTGGATTCTTCGCTTCGCTCTGAATGACAAGTTTTTTGGTACGTTGTCCTTCCGGCTTATTGTCATTCCTGCTTATTGTCATTCCGACTCTGGAGGAATCTATTCTTGTAATTCCCAAAGCGGATTCTTCGCTTCGCTCTGAATGACAGGTTTTTTGGTACGTTGTTCTTCCGGCTTCCTGTCACTCCTACTTATTGTCATTCCGACTTGTTGTCATTCCGACTCTGGAGGAATCTGCTCGTATAATTCCCGAAGCAGATTCTTCGCTTTGCTCTGAATGACAGGTTTTTCGGTACGTTGTCCTTCCTGCTTCCTGTCACTCCTACTCATTGTCATTCCGACTCTGGAGGAATCTGTTCTTGTAATTCCTGAAGCAGATTCTTCGCTTTGCGCTGAGCAACAAGCCTGCCGGTTGCTATCACACCGAACGGAATAAAAAAAGGCGATACTTTTCAATATCGCCTTTAAAAATTTAATGTTATCTATTTAGCTTACGCCGTGTAACTTTACTTTTAAGCCATCCATGTTGTTGTTTAACTGCAACTGGCAAGCCAAACGGGAGTTGGGTAATAAATCAGGCAAAGTATCCAGCATGGCGTACTCATCATCCGTCATTTCATTTAGTTTTTCTTCTCCCTCTAAAACATCAACACAACAGGTTGCACATAAAGCCATTCCGCCACAAGTGGCTAAAATATCATATTCAGAAGCCTTTAAAAATTCCATCAAACTTAAGCCCATATCCGTTGGTGCTTCGTGAGATGTAACAGAACCATCCGGTTCCTGCATGTATATTGTGATGTTATTTTCCATTGATTACCTTTTTTACGGGGCAAATATAAGAGAAAGCGCTTAAAATTCTGAAACTCCGTTTACAGTTGTGTACTTCATGGTATATTTAACACCAGGATTCATGTATTGGTAAGCACTGTGGCTCATCAATGCTGCCTCGTGGAAACCACAAAGAATCAGCTTTAACTTGTTGGTGTAAGTGTTAATATCGCCAATGGCGTAAATACCAGGGATGTTTGTTGAATAATCATCGGTATTAACCTCGATAGCACTTTTGCTGATATTCAGGTTCCATTCCTCAATTGGACCAAGCTTAGGGCTTAAACCAAATAATGGAATTAAATGATCGGCCTCCACAATGGTTTTTTCCATGCTGCGGTTTTGGATAATTTCTACCTGCTCTAATTTATCTGTACCATGAACTGCATTTAAGTTGCTGTTCAGGATCAGGTTAATCTTACCGCTCTCGGCTAATTTCATTACTTTGTTTACCGAATCCGGTGCACCACGGAAGCTTTCACTTCTGTGTACCAAAGTTAACTCAGAGCAAACTTCAGCTAAATAGATCGTCCAGTCTAAGGCTGAGTCGCCGCCACCTGCAATTACCATTCTTTGGTCGCGGTATTTCTCCGGATCAAGGATCATATAATTCACACCTTTACCATTCTCAAAGTTCTCCAGGTTTTCTACCGCAGGCTTACGGGGCTCAAAACAACCCAAACCTCCTGCAATAACAACCACTTTAGCTTCGATAACAGTACCCATATTGGTAGTTAGAACGAAATCTGCTTCGCCACGCTTTTCTAAACCTTCAATACGTTCACCCAAAGTAAAAGTTGGATGAAAAGGCTTAGCCTGTTCCATCAAATTATCGATAAGCTCCTGGGCCAAAACAGATGGATAACCCGGGATATCATATATCGGTTTTTTAGGGTAAATTTCAGAAAGCTGACCACCAACCTGAGGAAGATAGTCAATTAAATGACAACGCATTTTTAACAAACCGGCTTCGAAAATGGCAAATAAACCAACCGGACCAGCGCCTATTACGGCTATATCAGTAGAGATCATTCAAAAAAATTTGTCGCAAAGTTACAAAAACCTACACACTATTTAGACATATTCCAAATTATTTTAAATAAAATCTATAAGCTTAGTAGTTTTTTAATTTAATGTTAATAATCAAGGCGATAATCGGAATTTTATTTCGAATTTTTCATTTTATGGGAAATGCTTTTGTGATTTTTTACTTCAGTTTAACACGATTAAAAAATTAATAAACGTATTTTTCTTCTCATAATGGCACTTTTGCCTTTGCGCTTTTTCGTTTACCTTTGAGGCAATGACCAAAAATATTTACTTCGCTTCCGATTTCCATTTAGGTACACCCAGCTACGCAGAAAGTCGTGCCCGTGAAACGCGCATTGTAAATTGGTTAAACTTCATTGAACCTACCTGTGCCGAGCTTTTCCTGATGGGTGATATTTTTGACTTCTGGTTTGAGTACGCCAGGGTAATTCCCAAAGGTTTTATCCGCTTGCAGGGTAAATTGGCAGCAATGGCTGATGCCGGCATCAAAATTTACTTTTTTAAGGGGAACCATGACATGTGGGTGCGCGATTATTTTACCAAAGAAATCGGCATGGAAATCATTAGCGATGAATACATCATGGAACGTGGCGGAAAGAAGTTTTTCCTTCATCATGGCGATGGTTTGGGCCCTGGTGACCGCAAGTATAAATTTCTCCGCAAGATTTTTAGAAGCAAACTCTGTCAATGGTTGTTTGCGCGTTTGCACCCCAATTTAGGAATCGGCATTGCCGATGCCTGGAGTAAAGGCAGTAGGGCTGCGCAAACAGAAAAGGAAGTATTTCTGGGTGAAGAAAACGAATGGTTAGCCATTTACGCTAAAGAAAAGTTACAGCAAGAACATTTCGATTACTTTATTTTTGGTCATCGCCACCTGCCTCTCGATATCGATTTAGGTAATGGAAGCCGATATGTTAACATTGGCGAATGGTTAAACTATGATTCTTATGGGGTGTTTGACGGAAAGGACTTGAAGTTGGCGTATTTTGATCCAGTCGTACAATAGTTCATGGCAACATTCACTGCTTTCTTTCCACTTCCGGCTTTTTAATGAAGCGCAAAACTCCTGCTTATCGGTTACTGCAGTCCCGCCACCATTTCAAATCCTCGGCTTCGTACCTCAGCCTGCGGGTTTTCCATTTTGTCGGGGCTAGTTAACAGCAGTTGCCTGGCTACCTAAACCTGACAAGAACGTGCACGACACCCGATTTTCAATCGGGGAGAGTAAAGTGGGTGGCAGGACTTTCGGAAGCGATGAAATGCCGGACAATGATTTTCTTATTTTTTATGGCCCCGAACCGATACCATTTGGCGAGTTTACCATGAGTCCAGAACTTTTGCCTGCCAAAATCGTGTATTCAAACAACTCTTTCAGCTTTCTTGATAAAATTGTACTTTTGCAATTCTTTAAGGTAGGGCAACTCTGTCCTGCAATGAAGCTTTACAACACAAAATCACTATGTTAGATAAATTAGAAGCCATTAAACTGCGCTGGGAAGATGTTGAAGAACAGTTAAGCAATCCGGATGTAATTCAGGATATGAAGCGTTTTGCGGCTCTGAATAAGGAATATAAAGACCTCACCAAGATTGTAGACGAGTATAAAGTTTACAAAAATGTAATGAGTAATATTGATGCCAACCGCGATATCCTGGCTAATGAAAAGGACCAGGAAATGCGTGAAATGGCTAAAGAAGAGTTAGATCTGATGTTGACGCAGCAACAGGAAATGGAAGAGCGCATCAGGTTGATGCTGATCCCTAAAGAACCTGAGGATGCTAAAAACGCCGTGTTTGAAATCCGTGGTGGTACCGGTGGTGATGAGGCTGCACTCTTTGCCGGCGATTTATACCGCATGTACACCCGTTATTTTGAAACCAAAGGCTGGCGTGTAGAAGTAATGGATGTTACTGAAGGTACAGCTGGCGGATACAAAGAGGTTGTACTGAAAGTAAGCGGAGAAGATGTTTACGGTACTTTAAAGTATGAAAGTGGTGTGCACCGTGTTCAGCGCGTGCCAGATACAGAGACCCAGGGTCGTGTACATACCTCTGCTGCATCGGTTGCGGTGCTTCCGGAGGCTGAAGATATAGATGTTTACATCAACCCGGGAGATATTGAATTACAAACTTCACGCTCAGGTGGTGCCGGCGGACAGAACGTTAACAAGGTAGAAACGAAAGTGCAGTTAACACACAAACCATCGGGTATTGTAGTGGTTTGCCAGGTAGAACGCTCACAGTTAGCCAACCGCGAGCTGGCCATGGAGATGCTCCGTTCTAAGCTTTACGATCTGGAAGTTCAAAAGAAACATGGTGATATAGCCGCAAAACGTAAAACAATGGTATCAACCGGCGACCGTTCTGCGAAGATCAGAACTTATAACTATCCGCAGGGAAGGGTTACTGAGCACCGCATTGGTTTAACCATGTATAACCTTCCAAACATTATGGATGGAGATATTCAGGAGATTATTGATGCCCTTCAGTTTGCAGAGAATGCAGAGAAGATGAAAGAAGGTGCAGTAGAATAAAAATACTGCCTGAGTGCTAAGGACTTAGGTTTTTTTGAAAAAAAAGTTTGCAAATTCAGATATCCTGTCTATATTTGCAACCTCGAAAGGGACAAGCGATTGAAACTTTAGAGAAAAGGAGTGGTAGTTCAGCTGGTTAGAATGCCTGCCTGTCACGCAGGAGGTCGCGGGTTCGAGTCCCGTCCATTCCGCAAAAGATAAACCTTCAGATTAATTTCTGGAGGTTTTTTTGTTTTAAACCCATTAGAAATTTTAGGTTATTCCTTAATTGAAAAAGAATATTAATTTATTAGTAAATTCAAAAAACTTGTCTATATTTGCGGCCTCTTAAGGGGAAAGCAATTGAACCTTTTTAGTGAAACGGAGTGGTAGTTCAGCTGGTTAGAATGCCTGCCTGTCACGCAGGAGGTCGCGGGTTCGAGTCCCGTCCATTCCGCAGAAAGCCTTAACTTGAAAAAGTTAAGGCTTTTTTATTTTAAGCTTACAGCACACCAAGCTTTTAACGGCTAGCTATATTGTTGCCAATATTTCCATGGCCATTTTTTCTTTGTCAGCTAGTATTTTTAAAATGTTTGAGGCTTGCTGAATGTATTTAAAGTCTTTTGTTTCGCTCACTTTTTCAAATAATAAGGAAACTGAAGTCCAAAATTCTGCAATTTCCACGAATGCTTCATATCCTGATTTTAATTTGTCAAGTGGAACTAGAGAATAGCTTTCCTTTAAAAAATCTCTATACAAATTTCTAAACAAAGCACCACCTGTTCCGGCTTTCTCCATAATCATTGCGGCCGATTTGAATTCTCCTTCAATATTTTTGCTCTTTTTATACCAGTTGATGATTTCTGCACTTGTTTTTAAAATTCCTTTATAACCCATATTTTGGATAGGTGGATTGAGGTATGCTATAGCATTGTTGCGAATGGCAATTTTTACAGCAGATTTAAGATCAAATTGTTTCTCTCTTTTATTTAATGTGTAATACAAATTTTTTGATGCCATGGGGCCTTTTTCAGCTCTTGCTAATGCTAAACTAGCCAAACTTGTTTTTACCAGTCCACCTTGTTGTCTTGTATCTACCAAAAATGAATTTTCTTTATCGTAGCCATAGATTGCTACATAGTGTCCTGCAAAATGAAAAGGATTAGAAAAATACTTTAGATAATAACAGTCTAACTTCAATCCAACAGCTTGTCCTTTATCCAGAAGCTGTTTTACATGATCCCAGGCTTTTTGTTTTGAAGTTGTTTCTTTAACGGTTAAATCAAGGTTTAAATTTTTGGCGATATTTTGTGTAAGCAAATCGGTTTTAACTCTCCCGCCTATGAATGGGAAGTCCATTGTTTTCATGTTCCAATAAATAAAGCCAAGTCCTTCTCCCAGTCCAAAAAGCATTGGTTCTGAAAGTTTAATTCCTATTTGTTGTAGCAATGTTCCAGTTGCAGTTGTTTCGCAATGCTGGCCATCAAAAGGCTTAAAATTTTCAACTTTTATTTCTTTCATTTAATTATTGGTAATTCTAACGTGCTGGTAGTTTGGCGTTTGTGGTGCCATTTGAGATTGTTAACACAAATATAGCAATACAGTTCGATTGCTGGATGGAGTTCGTTTGGCGTTACAAGACCAAACCAAAAGTTTTTTCGTTGCATTCCTGCTAATTCTTCTCTCAACGCGCTTTGGCTGCGGATGGAGTTGATCGCTAATCAGCTGCCTAAAAGCTTAACTAAAAACCTGAAGTTGATATGGGGTTAAAACGCATTTTCTTCGGGTATATTTGTCACAAGTCCGAACAAAGTCCGAAGGAACCCCGTTCTAACTGCGTTTTAAGAGATAAGAGTTTGCCTCGCTATCTCGTCTGCAGCTTTTACTAATAGTGCCAATCAATTTACAAATCAAGATCACTGAAACAGGGTTAGTCAATAGCTTGCCATCATACTTTTTGTTCACTAATTCATTAAAAATGAAAGGCTTGTTGAATGGGTAAATGTTGTGTAGTAATAAATTAATGAATATGATTGTATATTCCTTTTTCTCATTTATGAATAAAATAGCATTTTGTTTTATCGCCGTATTATTTTTTGCATCATGCAAGGAGAATTCAAAGTGCGACAGCGGTAGGTATGATATCCAGTTTTTATATAATCCTTGGATGCTGGTAGACTTTAATTCAGGTATTGTCTATGTAAAGGTAGCCCAGTATCTGGATACACGGAATATTTCAGATAAGGACAGAAAGCTTTGAATCTAATTACCTTAACAGCGTCAACATAAGTTACCCTAACCAATATTTGAGATATGGATTTAAAACGAACAATTACATGCCTTAACTTTTTGATTTTTCTCCTGCTAATAGGTTGCAGTGAAAAATATGAGAAATTGGGCTTTGATAGCAGTATTGTTTATAAGCAGGAACTTAAAGGCGGTTGTGTGCCGCCCAATGCAAAAATGCATGTTCTGGATGGCTATTCGAATGCTGACATTAAAGCTTTCAAAGAGGAACTATACAGTTTATGTGACGATTCTTCGGAGGCAGAAAAATTCATAAAAGAAAAACAGCGATTCGCTAAACTCTTTAATCATGGAACCATTTTGCAAAATGGTTTTCCGTCAATCAGACTGATTTCGCTGGTTGGCCATTCAGGATCGGAAGTGGGGAAAACTGAAGGTTATTTTGTGGTGGAGGGGCGAGACAAAATTACCTTTGTTAAGGTTTATTCAGTTCAGACAGATCATCCAGAACTCATTAAATCTATTTATGAAAAGGGATATATTTTGGTGACCAGGATGATAAATGCAAGTTATGATGTGCGAGATGATTCATTACATAATCATAATACAGCCGGATACGCTATAGTAAAAATTGGAAATGGTGAAGTTCGGGGTATGTCAGAAAATGAAAGCGAACATATCCTTAATAAAGTTTTTACAGGAAAATATGAGGCATTGCAAAATCGCAAATAGACGTATGTGTATTACCGATAACTGCGCTATACGAATAAAAATGTCATCGCGTGTGGCGAGAAATAATCTATGAATTGCCACAAACTAGAGGATTAAAACATATGGATAGTACGAAAAGCTTTGTTTGCATCTTTCTCCGTCGTTTTTAACATGGTATGGTTTTCCTGGTATATATAATCAGCCGCCATTACTGCGCGGGCTGGTAGGTTAATGCAGTATAGTGGACGGGATAGAACCCCGCCCATGCTGCAAGTGGAAACCGCTAAAGTGTTTTCAAAACCCCGCCATCGGCCCTTAGGCAAGCACCGTTAGTTGCAATGGAAAGCGGGCTTGCCAGGTAGGTAGCCAGGTGAGCAATTTCTGCCGGATCAATAAAACGCCCTATAAGTGAGTGCGGGTTAGTTTGCTGCATAATCCCCTGCTTCAGTTGCGCTACAGGCATATTTTGCATGTCAGCTAGTTGTTCTATGGTTTCAGCTACACCATCAGAATAAGTTGGGCCGCCAAGAATGGTATTAACCGTCACTTCAGTACCCTTTGTTGTTTTTGATATTCCGTTACTAACCGCCATCATCGCGGCTTTGGTCATGCCGTAATGAATCATGTTATCAGGAATATTTATCCCCGATTCGCTGCTGATAAAGAGAATCCTTCCCCAGTTCTTTTCGAGCATTTGTGGCAACAGTTTTCGGGAGAGTTGTACGCCGCTCATTACATTGATCTCGAACATTTTGTACCAATCGTGATCAGTAATATCAGCAAAATCTTTAAGCTCAAATATGCCTACATTGTTGATCAGTATATCCACATCGTTTAATTGCTCTAACAGTGTTTCTACCTGATCTCTATTTGAAAAATCTGCAGCCAGGCCAGATACAGCCTCACCTGGAAACTGCTTTTTCAATGCTTCAACCGCACGGTCAAGTTTGGTTTTTTCACGACCATTTATAATCACCTCAACCCCTTCAGCTAATAATTCCTGTGCAATTGCAAATCCAATTCCCTGTGTAGAGCCGCTAATAAATGCGCGCTTCCCTTTTAATTTTAAATCCATTTAATTTTTATTTTTGTATCGATCAATACATAATTGTTCAAAAAAAATTAGCTTATCACTTCAAGCTGCATCTCAATTTGCTGGGCCAGTACTTTTTTATCAGGATACATCCTTCTAAGCGTATTTAAACCACACCAAAATGTGATGAGGTATTTAGCTAAAACCTGTGCAGGCAGAGGATTGCGTAAACTGCCGCTTTCTTTTTCCCTTTCTATCGCCTCCGCAAACATCAGCTCCACATCTTTGAGTATACGGATTGCTTCTGTTTCCAGTTCATCATCAACAAAGGTCATTTCAACAACGGTATTGGCAATGATGCATCCCCTGAGGTGTGATGTTTTATCTGACTTTGCAATGCTTCTGAAAAAATCCTTAATGAGTTCTAAAGGCTGCGCAGTCCTTTCCAGTTCTTTTCTGAAATTGTTAAAAGCTGCTCTGCGCTGCAAAATGGCCGCCCTGAAAATCTCTTTTTTGCCACCTTTAAAACTGTTGTAAAAACTCCCTGATCCTACTCCGGTTGCTGTTAAGAGGTCACTTAGTGAGGTTGCTGTATATCCTTTTTCCCAGAACACACTTTGAGCTTTCGTAACCAGCTCAGTATTCTCAAATAATGTGGGCCTTCCCTTCATTTTACTATTTTTGTATTGATCGATACAAAAATAGTAAAATCAGATTATTTTACAAAACAGATGATAAATTAGTTAAAAGACTGGCGGTACTCCAGGGGTGTTTGATTGGTTTTTTTCTTAAATAATTTATTAAATGACTGCGGATATTCGAACCCAAACCGATAAGCAATCTCGCTAATATTCAGGTTAGTAGTGGAAAGAAGGATTTTAGCCGAATCGATAATATGGGTGTGTATATACTGTAACGTGGCCTGGCCGGTAAGCGTACGGAGCATATCGCTGAGGTAATTGGCAGATAAATTGAGTTCTCCGGCCAGAAACTTAACAGATGGTAGCCCGGTAGCGGCTTTATCTCCATTCTCAAAGTATGTTTTAAGGATTTCTTCTAATCTGGATAAGAGATCGCTATGCACAGCTTTTCTGGTAATAAATTGCCGGTTATAAAAACGATTGGAATAATTCAGCAATAACTCCAAATGCGCAACAATTACATCCTGGCTAAAGGGATCGATGCTGTTTTTAAGTTCCTGCTGCATTTGTTTCAGTAGTGAAAAGATAACTTCCTGTTCCTTTGCTGACAGATGTAGTGCTTCTCCAACCGTGTAAGAAAAAAAGCCAAAATCTTTGATATTCTTTCCAAGGGGATGATGCCGGATGAGTTCTGGTTTAAATACCAGCATATATCCGTTAACTGATTTACCATCTGTTTCCCTTACCGAAAAAACCTGTCCAGGTTTAGTGAAGGTCATCACCCCTTCTTCGAAATCATAATCTTTTTGGCCATAACGGAATTTACCATTTGCTCCGGTTTTAATGGCAATACAATAAAAATCGTTGGTAAAATGGCTCCATATATCACTATGTTGATAGCTTAATAATTCAAAATCAATCACACTTACCAAAGGGTGATCTGGTTTCGGAAGTGCAAATAGCCGGTGCAGTTCAGAAATCGATCTGATCTGGTAAGGTGAATGATCTGTCTTCTTCATTTATTAAAGTTAGCCAATTAATCTATATCGGTAGAAAATGAAAGGTGTTTCCATTTTTCCATTTCTATCTGTTCGTTCTTCCGGTGTTCGAGAATAGAATTAAAGCTATCTGGGCCCAGAATCAGGTGAACTGGTGGTTCTGCTGTATTTACAATCAATTTTAGTGCCTGAGCCAGTTTTTTTGGATCGCCAGGCTGGTTTCCGTTAAAACTGCTTAACATTTCTGCATGCGCTTTTTGTCCGTAACCTTCTATTTCTTTTGCCGCAACAACCAATGTTGTTTCAGACATAAAGTTAGTACGGAACATGCCGGGAACCACCACGGTTACCTTTATACCAAAAGGCTTAACTTCTTGCGCCAATGCCTCAGAAAGGCCTACTACGGCAAATTTTGCAGCATTGTAGCTTCCGGTATTGGCATAGCCGATGTAACCCATATTCGAGGCTATGTTGATAATATGCCCCGATTGCTGTTGCCTGAGGTAAGGCATTACCTGGCGAATTACGTTTACGGTTCCGAAAACATTAACCTCCTGTGTTTTGCGGAATTCATTTTCAGAAATTTCTTCCAGACTGCCAAGCAAATAGTAACCTGCGTTATTGAGTATCACATCCAATCTTCCAAAATACGCAATGCTTTTAAACAGTACATCACTTACCGCTGCATCATTGGTAATGTCCAGGGCCAAAGGCAGAAAATTTTCACCTGCCTCACCCAGTTTACTGATGAGTTCGTTAACATTTCTCGATGTGGCCACCAATTTGTCGCCGCTTGCCAATACGAGTTTGGCAGTTTCAAGCCCCATCCCTTTAGATGCACCTGTAATAAACCATACTTTTTGAGTATTCATCTTTAATTTTGATTATGGTACAAAATTGGATGAATGATGACGGTTAAAAGTGTTCATTTCACTGAAAAGTGTGTCCATTTTCAGGATTTAGATGCTGTAAAATGGCAGGTTGCGCTTTGCTACTGTGAAGGTGAGCCCGGCCTTATCACCCTAAACCAGTAATGGCCACCCAAAGGCGGCCATTACGAAATAATTAATTAATCAAAGTATAGGTTAGAAATTGCTTGCTGTATTGGTATCCCACCATAAGCGAGATGCAATGTCGTCCTTACCAGAGCTTAAAAAAGTAGCGGCTTCTGTAACGGCTGCAGTATTTCCTGTTCTCTCGGCCGGTACAAAAACCAGTCGCTTTATCCATTGATCGGCAGTGATAACACCCCAATCAGGGCTACTGTCATTTTTGGCCACATGAGGAATTTTAGGATAACCTGTTCTTCTGAAATCTACCCAGGCCTCTAAGGTATTGGTAAAGGTAGCCAGGTATTTTTGGGTGATTATTTTCTCCAGTTTCAATTCGTTGGAATCACCTGCGTTCCAGGCTACTGTAATAGTAGAAGGGGTAGTGAAGTTGTTTCTGCTGTCTTTCGGGTCGATGTAATTAATAGGTTTGCTGGTTGCATCAGCCAGGTAGGCATCAACGCCTCCTGCGCCCCAATCGGCGAATGATAAGCGAATACCATTTTCATAATTGGTTTTGGCATCTCCGGCACCTGCCCAGCCTCTTAATGCTGCCTCTGCTTTTAAAAAGGCTATTTCTGAAGCTGTGAAACCTCTTCTGTTTTGAACAGATTTAAAATCTACACTCACTGTGGAATATGAAACCCTATCATCTTTAGCATTGATATAAGCGCCACTGCGTATACCTTTATACTTATAGGCAGGATGATCCGCCACTAAGCTTGCATCGCTAACTTCAGCGAAATACTTGCTCATACGACCGTCCTTTAAGCCCACCATAAATGATTCCATGGTAGCACCCATTCGCGTATCATTCCAGTCAAAACAAATCATTGATACCGGCATAACCTCACCATTTAAAGAAATGAGAAAGTTTTCTGCGTTGGTGGTTATTAAGCCGGCTGGATCTGCTAATGCTTTTTCGCCCTGTGTTTTCGCTATTGCCGGACTAACTTTTACAATACGCATTGCTAACCTGAAACGGACAGAGTTGATTAATTTTAACCATGAGGCCATATTTCCTTTATAACTGGGGTCGAATTTTGTAAAACCAGTATAGGTTGGGTTAGCCTTGAAATTGGCCTCAATTTGATCTAACTGTGTAAATAAGCTATTGTACAAGTCTGATTCCTTATCATATTTGATAGAGCCTAAACCTGGAGTTCCGTAATTAGAATAGATTACAGGGCCATAAATGGCGGTTAGTTTAGATATGGCCAATATTCTGACAAATTTCGCCCAATCACCAAACAGCGGTAAATTTTTTTCCTGAGCCAGTTGGATAACTTGTTTTGATGGAGACATCACGCTTCCATATATCCGATTCCAGTAGGCATCAATCCAACGAAGGTAATAGGTGGTATTATTTACATTTGCAACGTAGGGCGTGGGTGTACCCATAAATCCCATCCAGTTATCGTAACATAGATCTTCCTCTATCTGGTGGCCCATAAGGTTGAATAGCATGCCAGAGAAGGATGAGCCAACTAAATTAAAATCCTGTTCTAACATTTTGTCTGTTATCTGATTAGGATTTGTATTTATATCTTCGAAATTCTTGGTGCAAGAGTTGAGTAGTATCAAAGCAAGCACCATAAAACACAATTTTTTCATGGTTTGAGGTATTAAAAGTTTAACTTAAGACTAAGCCCGTAAGAGCGTGTAGCAGGGACAGCAAATACATCATTTGCCTGCATACTATTGCTGGTACTCATGGCTTGCTCCGGATCAAATGGCGATTTTTTGTAGAAGAAGAATAAGTTCCGTCCGATTAGCGATACAGCGGCAGATTTAAATGCCGAACCTTTAATTGGAATATTGTAGGCTAGAGACACCTGTGCTAAACGAACATTGGTTCTTGAAAATACATAGGGTTCCATAATTCCATTTCGATCACCAATTACAGAATAATATAGTGCAGGATCAATAGAGGTTACCGGAGTAGTGCCCTGAATGGCAGTGATAGGAATAGTTCCTGCATCTCGTGCTTCTCCACTTCTTTTGCTTACACCATATGAATCTAGAAAAGCTTCAGTTTTAGAGAATGCAACGCCTCCAAACTTAGCCGTTACCAATGCGCTTAAGCTAAAATCTCTGTAAGTGAAAGTATTGTTCCAGCCAGCGATAAAGTTCGGATTTAAATTACCTACATATTCTTGTGTCGCCGCCTTAGTTGGTTTTCCTGTGGCATCTAATATAATCTGACCTGCAGCATTCCGTGCAAATTTGAATATATATAGATCGTTAAAAGAACCACCCGCCTTGATTATGGAGTTAAAACCCTCGCTATCGCTACCAACCTGGTAGCCTGGGTTATCAGCAATCAGCTCTACAATTTTATTTCTGTTTTGCGATAGGTTAACTGATGTATTCCACTGAAATTTTTCATTTCTTATTGGTGCTCCGCCTAGCGTTAGCTCAAAGCCTTGGTTAGTCACCTTACCGGCATTTACGTAATAAAAGGTATAACCTGATCCTGATGGTGCTGGCAGAGATAAGAACTGGTTCGTACTGGTATTTCTATAATAAGTTATATCAAAATTTAGTCTGTCGTTAAAAAAGCGGGTTTCTAAACCAATCTCATTACTGATAATTTGTTCGGGTACCAGGGTTGCGAAAGGTGTTTGTGTATTTCTGGTAATACCGCCTATTCCATTTGGCCCACCTGCACCACCAATGGTATTGCCTGGGCTAACAATGTTATAAGGTACTTCATTGCCAACTTTTGATGTTGAAGCTCTTAACTTTAAGAAGTTAACCTCTTTAGGAAGGGTTATCATCTGGCTGATTATTGCTGAGATACCACCCGAGTAATAAAAATAGGAGTCGTTGCCTGTAGTGGCTAATGTAGATGCCCAATCGTTACGGCCGGCCAAGTCTACATAAATCATATCTTTAAAACCCAATGAGGCATTTGCAAATAATCCTTGTTTTTGTACCCGGCTATAGGTTTGGTTAATAACAAGATTATATGGCAGGTTGGCAAAACTAAAGAAGTTCGGGTATTGAAGGGGTGTGGTACCATTAGCAAAGGTCATCCCATCGTTAAAGGTATAATCCTGGATACTGGCTCCGATTACACTATTTAGGCTAAACCTTCCGAAGGTATTATCATAACTTACAATAGCATCTCCATACAGCGCCTTATCGTTATATTTGGTGTAATTCCAGGTTCCGTTTGTACTCACGCTTACTGAGTTGCCGCCTGCTGCATAGCGATAATCCAATAGTCTATCATTGTAATCAATGTTTCCCCTCACATCAAACTTAAAATGTGGTAAAAAGGCGTATGATGCTTTTGCCGTAGCAATTACCCTATTGCTAGTGGAAAGCTTTGGGTCATTATAAAGTTCCCAATAAGGATTATTCTGCTTTTCCTCAGTAGAATACCAGTTTTGTTTGTACAAGTTTCGGGTCGCATCAAAAATCTGATAATTTGTTTTGTAGTCCTCAAAATTTCTCTCCCGTGCAAATAGATACAATCCAGTTAGAGGGTTGTTATAATAACCTGCTCCGGGGCGGTTTTTAGATTTCTCATACGAGAACCTTACATTTCCACTCAACGTTAGTTTATCGTCGAATAACTTTGTTTCCTGGCTTAGGGTTACATTGTGCTTATTGTATGTACTGGTTGGTACAATACCAGAAGCGTTATTATTGCCATACGAAAAATAAGTAGTTGTTCTTTCATTTCCACCTGATACGGATATTGTATTAATGGTATTTACACCTGTTTGGAAGAAATCATCGATATAGTTGTTTTGATAACTGCCTTTGGTTTTAGACCAGCTGTAATCGCTGCCACCTATTGCACCATAATCGAATTGAAACTCTGGTAAAGTTGCCGCTGAGCTAAAGTTTAAGGTAGAGTTTATGGCGATCCCAATCTTACCGGCTTGCCCTTTCTTAGTGTTGATTAACACTACACCATTTGCACCCTGGCTACCATACAAAATGGATCCGTTTGCACCCCTTAAAATGGTAACCGATTCGAAATCGTCCTGGTTGAGTGCAGATAGACCGTCTCCTCCATCCGTACCGCCATAAGATCCTGGCTGCCCGCCTTTGTTATTCACCACAGGTACTCCATCAATAACAAAAAGAGCTTCACTGCTTCCTGTAATCGATTTTGAACCCCGTAATACCGTTTTTGTTGAGCCCCCTACACCAGAGTTACTGATTCCAATATCAATACCTGCAGCCTTACCACTTAAAGCCTCCAAAAAATTTGGGCTTCCTGCCTTTGTAAGCTCGAGACCTCCTATTTGCTGTGCAGCGAAGGTTAATGCTCTTTTCTCGCGTTTCACACCCAATGCTGTTACAACAACCTCAGATAAATTAGCACTACCTGAAGGTATGAGTTTAATGGTGACACTGGTTAAATTACTGATGTTTACTTCCTGCGAATCCATACCAATATAGGATACAACCAATATGGTAACATTATCAGGCACATTTAATGAAAACTTACCTTCTGCATCTGTAACTGCCTTCGCATTGGTTCCCTTGGCTACAACTGTTGCTCCTGGAAGAGGGAGCCCTGTCTCGTCTGTTACTATACCTGTTATGGGCTTAAATAATTTCTCGCCAAATTTTTCTAATGTGTTTATCTTCTTAAGATCGATAAACGTGGTGTTAAGGTCAGTTGGAATGGCCCCGGCCATGGCCGTATTTTGCAAGCTAAGTGCAACTACACCCATAAGTGTTAGTTTACCCAGGCTTCTAGTGCTCAAGAATGGTATTCCGAGTGCACTAATGGTGGAACGGATTTTCCTAATTTTCATACATTTTTTTGGTTTTAGTTTTAGTTATAGGTTGTTATTTAAAGTTTAGTAAATGGTAATCTATATGTTAACTCTTCAAAAAAAAGAGATGGTTTGTCCGTTGTGATCTGGGAACTAAAACGTTTTATGTATGTTGATTAAATAATGATTTAATCCTGTATTTAATATTGTTTTTATTGGTTAAATTGGTTTATACCGATAATAATTTCTTATTTTGATTTTGTGGCGGTATTTAATTTGGTTGGCGCAATTTAGTAATAATAATGATACAGAGAAATAAAATTTAAAATATTGATTTTATTGCGCTCAATTGATCGTTAATTGTAAAGTTGATGCTCAGGTCAGCAGAAAATTTAAAGTTCTTAGATACGGCATATCTGAGACTTTATCAATGGGGTTAACCAAACATCTAATAATTTTAGATTGTGCTAGGGGAATAGTAATGCGCTGTACTGCTTATCTACTTTAAAGGGCTTCTGCATTAATACATCAGGTAAAAGACTATTCAGCATTTATAATGCAATCCGGGTCATAAATTGGAAAGAAAGATTTTTTCGCATTCGGATTAAGGAAACAAATGGCCAAGGGCTCATATTTTTTCTATAACCTGTTCCCATTAATTGCTTATCACTTTCCTTTTCCCTCCTTATTGGTCAGATAAGCTTTTGGTGTATAGCCATATTGCTTTTTAAACTCCCTGCTAAAATATTTCGGATCGTTGAAACCAACAAGATAGGCTACTTCTGATACATTGTGAATTCGTCCCGCTAATAATACAGCAGCCTTTTTAAGCCTGATAGATTTAATGAAGTCGTTAACCGAAAGGTCTGTTATGGCCCTTATTTTTTTGTAAAGTACAGGTTGGCTCATGCCAATCTCTTTTGCCAGTTCAAGCACACCGAAATCCTGGTCTGTTATTCTTTCTTCAATGCATTGAACAGCCTTAACCATAAATTTATGGTCAATTGTATTAATGGTAATGTCTTGTGGTTGCAGGTTAACCTGCTCGCTGAACTTCCGCCTCATGTTAGTTCTTGATTGGAGGAGGTTTCTCACGTTGAGTAAAAGCAATTCTAAGCTGAAAGGTTTGGTAACATAACTATCTGCGCCGGTTTCCAGGCCATCTACCTGCTGAGGGTGAGAAACTCTTGCCGTTAATAAAATAACGGGGATATGCGCTGTACGTTCATCTGTTTTAAGTTGTTTGCATAAATCCAGTCCGTTCATAACCGGCATCATTACATCGCATATAATCAGATCAGGAACCTGCTCGGTAGCAACTTCCCAGCCCAGTTGTCCGTTTTCGCTTTCGAGCACCTGGTAATGGGTACCGAGGGTATTTCGCAATAGCTGCCTTATTTCCTGATTATCTTCTACCAGCAGTACCGTTTCTTTGGCCACCTGATTTTGAAGCTGGTTTTGTAAACCCGGAGCCGGCATAGCCATTGTAGCGGCATACAAGCCATTTTCGTATGCTACGGCATCAGGAAAATCGGTTTCAACCTGTTCGTTCTTACCGGTCTTTAAAATTACGGTAAAACTTGTGTCCCCTGCCTGATCTTCAGTTTCAGGCCTGCTTTTCATTAACAACTCCCCACCATGGGCAACCACAATGCTTTTTGAAAGTGCCAATCCGATTCCCGAACCGATATGTACAATACCCGGGCTATCCACCTGAAAAAATTCGCTAAACAACTTGTCTTTTTCACTTTCAGGGATCCCGATCCCGTTATCCCGTATTTCAACTCTGATGTTATCCTGTTCTTCGTGGATTAAGATGCTAATGGCACCCTCATTTTTAGTGAATTTAAAGGCATTGGAAAGTAAATTGAAAAAGACCTTCTCCATTTGTATCTTATCAAACCATATTTCGATAGGCTGTTTTTCGAATTTAAAGGTATAGCGGATGTTTCTGCTCTCGGCCAGTTGCGCAAATGACTGGAAAATCTCCTGTAAGAAATAAATAAGGTCTTGTTTTGCAGGATGAAGCTTGAGATTTCCGGTTTCCATTTTTCTGAAATCCATAAGCTCGGTAACCAGGCGCATTAATCGATCTGCATTTTGCTTAATCGGTACCACCTGTTGGTTAATTTCGGGCAAGTGCTTACTGCTTTTGAGCAGGTTTTCTAAAGGGCCAAGGATAAGGGTTAGCGGGGTTCTGATTTCATGCGATACATTGGTAAAAAACCTCAGCTTCATTTGTTGTACATCCTCTGTACGCCTTAAAAGTGCTTTCACAAATAAATAGCGGATCAGCAAGAATAGGATAGCAGAAAATAAGAGTATATAGAAAGTATAAGCCCACCAACTTGCCCACAGTGCCGGCCGGATACGGATTTGGGTAGAGGCTATAGTTTGCCCCGGGATACCATCGTTATTGATACCTTTCACCATAAATTTGTATTTCCCGGCGGGTATATTGGTGTACGTGGCGCTGGGTGTAGAGGTGTAATTCCACTCACGGTCGTAGCCAGACAACAGGTAGGCATATTTATTTTTATCTGGCTTTACAAAGTTTAATAAGGCAAACTCAATGGTAAAATGGTTTTGATCATGTTTAAATACAAGCTTTTTAGCATTATTTACCGATGAGCTCAGTAAATCATCTGCTCCATTAACTTCTACCGTTTGGTTAAACAGCTTTAAATCGGTAAACACAAGCGGAGAATGGTATTTATTCAACTCAATATCTTTCGGATAAAAAGCGGTTAAGCCGTTAATTCCACCTAAAAATATCTCTCCTTTGCTATCCATAAAATAGGAACGGGCATTGAATTCGTTCCCTGCTAAGCCGTCGCTTTTAGTATAACTCCTAAACCTGCCCGATGCGGGATTGAGTTCTGATAAACCATTGGCTGTGCTGATCCACAGGTTTTGACTCTCATCTTCTACAACACCCAGTACATTGTTGTTAATCAGCCCGTCACCTTCCTGATAAGTTTTAAACTGGTTGGTTTTAGGGTTGTATATGCTTAGTCCGCCAAAATAAGTGCCTATTAATATTTCCTTATTGCGGTTTTCTGTAATACAATTGATATAATCTGATTGTAGCTTATTGCGGTTGCCTTCATTTTTACGGAATTGGGTAAGCCGTTTAGTATTGGGGTTATAGCGGTAAAGCCCTGAGCTGGTTGCAATCCAAAGGTCTCCGCGACTATCTTCAAATATTTTAAGGATATTTTTTTTACGCAGATAATGGTCTAAAATACTTTTTGTGGTATATAAGGGGTACCGGCCATTTTTTTTCTGAAGAATAGAAAGCCCGTTTAGCGATCCAACCCATACTGTCCCCTTCCGATCAACCTGAAGAGCCAAAATCTCTGCAGAACCTACAGCCCCCGTAGAATCTTTAACATTTTTAATTCTCTGGAATTTCCCCGTTGCAGGATCAAATATATTTAAACCACCACGATGCGTACCAATAATAAGCCGCTCGCTGTTTGGCCCCTCTTTTACCATTATCTTAATCAGATTAGAGCTAATAGTTGATGAGTCGTTAGAATTGGTTTTGTAGGTTTTAAATGTGTTGCTTTTCCGGTTGTAATAATTAAGTCCGGCACCTTCGGTTCCGATCCATAAATTATGCTGGCCATCCTCTATAATGGCACTCAGTACATTACCACTTATGCTGGGTACAAATTTACTGTTGCGATAAACCTTAAATTTAGTAGCTACAGGATAAATCATGTTAACGCCACCAAAGTATGTCCCAATCCATATGTTTCTGTTCCGGTCTGCAAAGATGTTGTGAATAGAATTATGGCTGATGGTATTGCCTATTTCCGGATCATGCTGATAATTTAAAAACTTTTCCTGCGCTAAATTGAAGATACTTAAGCCATCCTGTGTGCCTATCCATAGCATGCCATTATCATCGCACATGAGTTCGCGGATGTCATTGTGAATAAGTGAGTTTTGATTTCGGTTGTCGTGCTGGTAGGTCTTTAGTTTTAAGGTTGTTGGATTATACACCGATAATCCATTGGCTGTACCCATCCAGATATTTCCATTTTTATCCTCAGTAATGGCGGTAATGTAATTGGAAGGGATAGTGCCTGGCAAGTTTACCTTTCTGTACTGATAGCTTCCTTTTTGAAGGTTGAGGACAAATAACCCATTACCTGTTCCTACCCATACATTTAAATGTCTGTCTTGAAAAATAGTATAAATGCTGTTAACCGGATCGTTACTTTTTTCACTGAAACGAAAGCGCTTGAAACGGTTATTGGTTTTGTCTACCAATAGGTTTAAGCCATTTAAAGTCCCTACCCAAATCTCTTTTTGTTTATCCTGATAAAGCACCTCAACATTGCTGCTGCTTAAGTTTTGTATGGTTGAGAATTGATCTGTTTGTTGGTTGTAGAGGCTAAGCCCTGTAGTGGTACCAATCCAAAGTTTTCCGCTGGCATCGGTGGCCAATGATGTAATTTCATTACCTGCTATATGCTGATTCTTTTTGGAATCGCTTTTGTAAATCTTAAACCGGTGTCCATCATATCGGTTTAGTCCTTGCCTGGTACCAAACCACATCATGCCGGTACTATCCTGAGCAATGGCTATTACCGAGTTTTGAGATAAACCATTTTCAACGGTAAGGTTAGAAAACGAAAGTTGAGCCTTGGCGGAGGAAATAACAAGAGATATTAACACGCAAAGAAACAGCCTGCAGCGCTTGTCAAATTTCATATTAAGTTTGGGATGTTTAGTTGTTAGCTTACTGCATAAATATAGAAATATTGTTTCCTTTATACATTAAAAGGCATCATTTAGCATGCATATTATTCGATTTTCTACCTTTTCCTTTTAAATTTTCATCTTTTTTTAGGCGATAATGTCTCAGTTTTGATTCAACCAAAACAATATCCCCAGTCTAAAGATTCCGCGAGCACAAATTTTAACTAACCATTATAAGCCGGAGTAACTCCCGTGCTTATACCAATAACCAAGACTAAATGATTATCAAAAAACAGTTACTCCCCAAAACTGGCTTTTTGCCGGTTCCTAAAAAGTGGACCTTACTCCTTCTATGTAGTATATTTTTCTATAACTTATCATTTGCAGGTAATGCCGTACTGCTTCCAAACCTTGGGAGCATATCTAAAAAACAGCTAACTGTGAAAGGGGTGGTGAAAGATACCGAAGGGCAAACCTTACCAGGTATAAGTGTTTTAGAAAAAGGAACAAAAAATGGCGCGCTTACTGATGCGAATGGCCAATTTTCAATCAATGTGAAATCAACAGGTGCTGTATTGGTTTTCTCGAGTATCGGCTATATCACTAAAGAAATCGTAACTACAGGTTCGGTTTTAAATGTAGTGCTCGCAGAAGATAAGAAAAGCCTGGATGATGTTGTGGTAGTAGGATACGGGACGCAGAAAAAGGCAAATCTTACCGGAGCGGTAAGTCAGATTGATTCGAAAATGCTGGAAAACCGCCCCACAGGTAACCTAGGGCAGGCGCTTCAGGGACTTATGCCCAACTTTAATGTTAACATATCTAACGGAAGCCCCAATACAGCTCCGAGTTATAACGTAAGGGGTGGGACCTCCTTTTTTAAAGATGCTAACGATGGAAATAAGATTAAGTTTTCTGCAGGGTCGCCTTTTATCCTGGTAGATGGGATTGAAATGGACCCGAACCTGCTAAACCCTGAGGATATAGAATCAGTAACCTTATTAAAGGATGCGGCTTCTGCTGCCATTTACGGTGCACGTGGGGCATTCGGGGTATTACTCATCAAAACTAAATCGGGCAAAAAAGGAAAATCTACGGTTAATTATTCTAATTCTTTTCAATGGAGTACCCCAACGGCAGTTCCCGATATTTTAGATGCCTATACTATTCAGGATGCTATTATTAAAGCTGCGGCATTAGAGAATACTTCTGCAGGTACCAGCGAGCTCATTAAGCTTCAGAAGATCAAAGAATATATGGATGATCCTGAGCACCAGGAGCCTTATTATTTTGCCGACAATGATGCCGCTAAGAACAATATTATCTGGCGCGGTAATGTCAATCCATATAAAGAGGCTTTACTGGATTACTCGCCCATGCAAAAACACAACCTGTCTATCTCTGGTGGAAATGAAAATACGGCCTACTATGGTTCATTTGGTTTTCAAAACCAGGATGGTTTATACCGGATCAATACAGATGTGCTTAAACGATACAACGCCTTACTTAATGTGTCATCACAGATAAACAAGTGGTTTAAAATGGATTTTAAAACAGGATACAACACTTCAACTTACACCGAACCAGTTAATCCGGCAGGTAAGGGTGGTTGGTGGACGGCCATGTCTCAGGAACCTGCCAGAAACGTGAGTATGCCAATGCTTGTTCCTGCCTCTCTTGGTGTAAAAGCGAAATATACCGACAATATTTTATCCTTTATGGATTATGGATCTTCTAATAAGGAAACCAATTCGAACCTGATTTTAACAGCATCGCCAACCATAACATTAAGCAAAGCCTGGTCTGTTAAAGGAGACATTTCTTACCTGAACAACACTTCAGTGCAAAAAACTATTCTCCCTATCCTGGAAAGATTGGAAACCACCAGAAATTCTACTACCACGGTACAAACGAACCCGGATTATATTTACCGCTACAACTTTAACTCAAATAAATATACCCTTAATTTATATACTGATTATACCAAAACATTTGGAAAACATAATCTGGTAGGCCTGTTGGGTTATAACCAGGAATGGTATGTAGATCAGAGTGTTTCGGCCCAAAGAAATGGTATCAATGTAAATGTGCCAACTTTAGGTCAGGCGCAAGGCGAAAGAACAGTTGGCGACAGCGAATCTCATTGGGCAGTACAAGGTTTATTTTACCGTTTAACCTATAATTATGCCGGTAAATACCTGATCGAATCCAATGGCCGTTATGATGGAACTTCTAAATTCCCTTCAGAAACCCGCTTCAAATTCTTTCCTTCTTTCTCTGCAGGCTGGAGATTAAGTGAAGAATCTTTTGCACAGTGGATGAGACCTGTGGTGAGCGATTTTAAATTAAGGGCATCATACGGTAGTCTGGGCAATCAGAATGTTAGAAACTACCTCTATATTTCTAATTACGGCACTACCTCACAACTCCAGTATCTGCTTAATGGTGTTAGGCCGGTTGGCATTACACCTCCAAACCTTATCGATCCTAATTTGACCTGGGAAACAGCAACAACGATAGATTTTGGTTTTGATTTAGTAGCCTTTAAAAACTTTGAGGTAAACTTTGACTGGTACAGAAGAAGAACAACTGATATTTTAACCGACGGCTTAAAATATCCATCGGTACTGGGTGCAGCCTCTCCTCAGGTTAATTCTGGTACAATTGATACCAGGGGTTGGGAACTGGTAATGAAATACAGAAATTCTACTGATTTTGGCTTAAGCTATGATGTTGCTGCAACCCTGGGCGATTATCAGTCCAAAGTAGTCAAATTTGATAACAATCCTAACAACCTCATCAGCGATGCAACGCTTTATCAGGGACAGAAAATGGGTGAAATATGGGGCTATGAAACCTATGGAATTTTTCAGAGCCAGGAAGAAATCGCTGCCGCACCATCACAAAGACTGATTTCTTCGGGACTTTGGTTTCCCGGAGATGTTCGTTATGCCGATGTTGATGGCGATGGACAGATTGGTTTCGGGAATAACACCGTTGGAAATTCTGGCGACAGAAGAATTATTGGTAACAGTACGCCAAGATATCAGTATGGTTTGAATACCAATTTACGCTATGGCAATTTTGACCTTAATTTCTTTATTCAAGGTGTTGGTAAGCGCGATTTATGGATTGGCAATAATCTTTACTGGGGTGCCGGTACAACAGGTACTTTCGAAACTTATAACAATTCATGGACACCTGAACGTACAGATGCCTTTTATCCGGCTTATAAAAATGCAAGCAGAAACAGAAACGTACAAACCAGGTACCTGGCCAACGGCGCCTACATGCGTTTAAAAAATCTGGCATTAGGTTATAATTTACCTGCCAGATGGGTGAATAAAATAAGCTTTCAAAAAATCAGGCTAACAGCTTCCGGGTACAACTTATTCGAAATAAAACACGTGCCCGATACATTCGATCCGGAGCTGGTGAGCATGTCTTACCCTGTTATTCGCTCGTATGCTTTTGGGGTACAGGCAATCTTTTAAATCACATAAAGTTTAGCATTGAAAAGATTAATTCTTAAAAATTGAAAGACATGAAAAATAATATAAAAATATACTTTGCAGGACTTTTATGCGTGGTAAGCTTATTTGCCTGTAAAAAAGATTTTCTTGATCGCTACCCACTGGATAACATTGTTGACCAGAATTACTGGAAAAATGAAAACGATCTGAAACTCTATACCAATAGCTTTTATCCAAGATACATCGTTGGTTTCGGAACTGATTTTGCCGATGGCACCGTTCAGCCTTATGGAGTGAATGTGAATACTTTGGTATATGGCGATGTCATTACCGATAATGCTGCACCATTAACTTATTCTAAAGTAGGTACAAATGAATATATTGCTCATTTATCTGGTGCAAGCGGATCCGGAGGATGGAACTTTGAAGGTATAAAGCAGCTTAACTTCTTTATAGACAATTATAAAAGAGCAGAAGTATCAACAGATGTAGCTAATAAATACCTCGGCGAGATTTACTTTTTTAAAGCGATGGATTATTTTGGAAAGGTAAAACTCTTTGGCGATGTGCCTTGGTTAAGCCATGCTTTGAATATTAATTCGCCAGAATTAACTGCAGCAAGAACACCAAGAGCGCAAGTGATGGATTCTATTATCAATATTCTGGATAAAGCCATTGCATATTTGCCTGCTAAAGGAAGCGAGGAAAGTAATCGCATCAATAAAGATATGGCACAGTTCTTAAAATCGAGAATTGGTCTGTTTGAGGGCACTTTCAGAAAGTACCACAGTGAATTGGGCTTAGATCCGGTGAAATTTTTAAGATATTCTGTAGAAGCCTCAGAAGCGTTGTTACCCAAATACAGTTTGATACAAGGTGATAAAAATACCGTTTACAATAGCTTATTTGCCACTGAAAGTTATAGGGGAAACACAGAAATTGTAATGTGGCGTGAGTACTCTGCTGCACTTAACTATGGCGCAGCATTTAGTCGCTATTTTGCGCAAAACCTCAGGCATCAGTTTGGTGCTACCCGAAGCCTTGTTGACGAATACTTGTGTACAGATGGACAAACGATTTCTACCAGTCCGGTATTTCAGGGTAAAGGTTCTATTCAGGCTGAACTGCAAAACCGCGATCCGCGCCTGGCACAAACCGTTTGTAATTTTGGAACATATGCCCTGGCCAGCACAACTATTCAAGGGGCTAACAACGCTCCTTTACCTAACCTTCCGGGTTTATCGGGTAATAAATGCCCTACAGGTTATCGTTTGGCCAAATGGTTTTACAACAGCCCTGTAGATTGGGATAGGGTTACCAGTGGCCAGCAGGCTGCCCCGGTATTTCGCTTTGCCGAAATTTTACTGAACTATGCCGAAGCGAAATATGAATTAGGAGAAGCAACACAGGCCGTAATAGATCAAACCATAAATAAGTTAAGAGACCGTGTAAATATGCCAAGGCTAACGGTAGGCAGCGAGCCACTCGACCCAAGGTTGGATGCCATTTACCTTACTTACGCTGGTAAAACCATTGCGCCCTTACTGAGAGAGATTAGAAGGGAACGCAGGGTAGAAATGGCCTTCGAGAATACCAGATGGGATGACTTAATGCGTTGGAAAACCGGAAGATTTATTGACGTGCCAGTGGAAGGAATAAAGTTTGTGCAGTCGCAGTTTCCTGCTGTAGTGGTAAACAGGGATATTTATTTGAGTAATGAAGGCTACATCCTGCCTTATTTTAAAACCATCCCTGCGGGTAGAAAATTCGATGAAAGTAAAGCCTATTTATTTCCTATCCCTAATGAGGATATATTATTGAACAAAAACCTTAAACAAAATCCAAACTGGTAAGAAACCAGGTGGTAAAAATATTTAGTTTGATTAGTTTGTAATGTTACCACGTTGACTGTCTGGATGGGCAGTCGACGTTTGGTAACTGCAATACTGGTAACACAACCCAAAATACCAATTAGATTCTATTAATATGTCTGCCACAGAAAAACCTAATTCTGCATCAACCGAACTCAGAAAATCAGTTGATATAAGAACGCTGGAACCCATAATTTTTTATTCTGGAAAAAGTGATGAATTACACATTCATTTAGGTGAGTTGGATAGAGGTGAGTTGATTATTAAGTCGCTTTCAAAGAAGATGATGCAGGTAAAGGAGGTGACTTTGTTGGAGAATGCTGAGGAGCTGTCGTGGAAGCAAGATTTTAAGGCGCTAAAAATTATAGTTCCCAAATCTGTAAATGAGGGGTTAAGTACGGAACTCCCCATTATTATTAAAATCAAATTTTAAACATTTACCCAGCCAACTTTAAACTATAAAAAATTAAGTATGAAAAACAGAAGAAACCAACTTCGCCTCAGCCTGCTCTTTATGATTACAGGCACCCTGTTCTTTAATGCCTGTAAAAAGGCAACGATTGCCGAAACGGAAACCCTAAGTGCCAAACTAAATACCTTAGCACTTAATGGTACAAGCAGTACGCCCGCTTTCGTAACCAACACTAAAAACCTCAATATTGTAATGTTTGTTCCTACAGATAATCCGGCATTACCAGATTATAAAACACGATTAACGGCATTATTTACCCATTTTCAAACCTGGTTGCATACCGAAATGTTGAGATATGGCTACGATAAATACATGGGTTTAGCCAAAGTTGATTCTACAAGCTTAGTGAGGTTTATCGAAATCCCTGCCGCAGGACCACAGGCAGATTATCCTTATTCTTCCAGCGTATCAGCAGCCAAAATTTTAAATGAAATTAATGCTTACAAGGCCACACATGCCTCAGAATTTTCTAACTCCTCTCATATGCTTATCTTATTGCCACAGCGAACAGATGGTGGCGATCAACCTTTTTACGGTTGGGGCAGAAACTGCTTCGCCCTCGATAATGCCAATATGGCCGTAGATAAAATACCTAACCCCAATTCCAATTACTTAGGCGGAATGCTCCACGAACTTGGGCATGGTTTAAACTTACCTCATGATCATGCAAAATATGCATCAGAACAGCCTACATTGGGAACTTCTTTAATGGGTTCTGGGAATGTAACTTTCAGTAAGGGCCAGCCTACATTTTTAACAGAAGGTGATGCAGCAATTTTGAATCGTAATGAAATTTTTCAAAACCCCTTGCCTGCTGAAACGCCTTACGAAAGTGCAACAACCACCATTAACGCCAATGCAACCTATAACAGCACTACACAGTCTTTTAGTCTATCGGGCAACTTTACCAGTAATAAAGAGGTTAGCGACATCCTTATTTATATGGATCCGAATGTGAATAACGAAGGTACAGGAACAAATAAAGATTATAATGCAGTAACCTGGAGATTTACCCCTGGTACAGGCAACACCATTTCCGGCACCATTCCATTGAGCGAGCTTTATTACAAAACGAATGAACCTTATGAGTTAAAGGCTAAATTGCTGTTGAAAAACGGAAATGTAATTTCAAAAACCTACTCATTTTCGTTCTTAAATGGTGTGCCACAAATTGGAGCAAACGGCTCAGCCAAATTTTTCCAGAACGCAAGTTATGGCGGTTATGGTGTATCTTTACCTGTAGGCCAGTATACAACTGCTGATTTAGTTAGCCTGGGGATCAGCAACAATGATGTATCCTCTGTAAATATTGGTTTAGGCGTTAAGGTAATTATGTACGATGGAGATAACTTTACAGGAAGCAGTATCGAACTCACATCTTCAAGTTCTTACACCTCTACTTTTAACGATAAAGCATCCTCAATAAAAGTAATTGCACTTTAAAAAAATATTTCAGGCTTTGCCAGTTCTGCTGGGTAATTGGCAAAGCCCTGAATCACAATAAACAGTACCATTTATACAGCCAGCTACTTCCGTTTAGAAATTAATACCAATAAATATGATTAACATTTTTTTGGATGTTAAAAGTTTAATGTAATCTTTTTGAAAGACTCTTAAATCTATCTTAAACATCCAAAGGAAACCTGACATTATGAAAAATATCCTCAAATACGTACTGCCGGCCATCCTGGTAGTTACTACAAGCCAGGCAGATGCCCAACAGTGGTCTGGACCAAAACGAAAACCCGCAAAACCGGTAGAGGTTAAATATGGACCTTTAACTCCTGCCAATCGAACCGATGCAACAATGGAGGCCTTCAGAAACTATGGCTTGGGGCAGTTTATACATTGGGGAATTTATTCTATCGCCGGTAATGAATGGGAAGGCGTTAGCGCACGTGGAGGGGCTGCAGCTTCAGAGTGGATTCGCTCCTGGTCTGGCCCAACTGCGCCCAAAGATTGGAAAAATACCTATGATAACCTTTATAAGCAATTTAATCCAAAAGATTTTGATGCCAAACGTTGGGCTAAGCAAGCTAAAGATATGGGTGCGAAGTATGTGATTTTTACAACAAAACACCATGATGGGTTTGCGTTGTGGCCAACAAAATATTCAGATTATAACATTACTAAAACCCCTTATAAAAAGGATATTGTTAAGCAAGTGGTAGATGCCTACACGGCAGAAGGCATCGATGTGTATTTGTATTTTTCTATCCTGGAGTGGAATAATCCCAATTACATGGGAAAAGCCCCTCAAACGGATGAGGAAAAAAAGAAATTCGATAAATTCTTGCAATATACCCGTAACCAGCTGCTGGAACAATTAAAAAACTACCCTCAAATTAAGGGATTCTGGTTTGATGGTACCTGGGATGCTTCCTGGAAAAGCGCCTATGAATTCACTTATAACCTGGAAAAAGAACTGCGTGAAAAACATCCGGGATTAATTATTGGTTCTCGTTTCCGAAATGATGAACATGGCTCGCGCCATTTTGATTCAAATGGCAATATGTTGGGCGATTATGAACAAGGTTGGGAGCGCAAACTGCCTGCCGAATTCGAATGGTTAGAAGGACATGACTGGGATGCGGTAATGACGATTCCACCAAATGGATGGGGGTATATGAAAGATTGGTCGGGCATTTACACCAAAACCACAGATGATTTATTGGATATGTTGATGCATTCCAGATCAATGAACGGCAACTTTGTGCTCAATTTCGGTCCAGATGGAAATGGGAATATGCATCCTGAAGAGGATACACTCGCTAAAGAGATTGGAGAATGGGTAAAGCAAAATGCAGAAGCAGTTTACAATGTTCGCCACGCTGCATTAACACCATCCAAACTGGGGTATTTTACACAAAAAGAAGATCAATTGTATCTAACAGTCTTTAACAGACCTTTAAATAATATAGTTCGTATTGCAGTACCTAAAAATGCCACCCTCGTACCCAACAGTGCCGCCTTACTGGTGGGTGGAGAGAAATTAGCGCTTAAACCTGCAGATATTGGCCTTGACCTCGATAAGAACACCTATTATGATGTAGTACTGCCAAAAACTTTCAGTTCTGATCGTGCTTTCGTAATCAAAATGAAATTGGCTGCGCCTAAAGTCAAATCAACCAGACTTATGGATGCCAAGATGTAATGGATAAGTGACGGAAAAAGCGGATTTTCTAACTTTTCGTTTAGGATTATCCTCTTTTTTCGAATGGCAAAAGCACAGTTTTGTGGCTTCGAATGAATTAATCAAGGATGGAATGATAGAATAAGGGAATGATAGAGTGTTGTAGGCTGTTCAAATCATTCATTCAAAATTCACTTATTCGATCATTTAAAATTAGTAACAATCAAAAACCTATAAAAAGAGTATGAAGAAATTATTGTTTACTGTATGCTTTCTGGTAACTGCCGTGATAGCTGGTGGGCAAATGGCAAATGGAGAAAAGGAATCCATGGAAAGCCTGATCGATAAACAGTTTAAGTTGGCGCAGAAACAGTATCAATTATTAGCAAAAAACACCCCTGTTAACCGGATGCCAAAAACCTATTACCCTGCTTCAAAAAAAATGGAAAGCAGTGATACCCAATGGTGGTGCAGCGGATTTTATCCAGGGTCACTTTTATATATATATGAGTATACCAAAGATTCGGCAACTTTTAATGAGGCAAAGAAGCGTTTGGCTATTCTGGAAAAAGAAAAACATTATACGGGTAATCACGATCTTGGATTTATGATGTTTTGTAGTTTTGGTAATGCTTACAGGATTACTAAAAATTCAGATTATAAACCAACAATTGATACCGCTGCGGCATCATTAATAACCCGCTACCGTCCTGGTGCAAAAGTTATTCAATCCTGGAATTCGAGCAAGAAATGGAAAGGCCCCGTTATTATTGATAACCTCATGAACCTGGAGTTGTTATTGTGGGTTGCTGCCAATGGTGGCGATGATAAATATCGTAAAATCGCAGTAGAACATGCCGATGCTACAATGAAGAATCATTTTAGAAAAGATTATAGTTCCTATCATGTAGTAGATTATGATATGAATACTGGAAAAGTACTTAAAAAGGGTACTTCTCAGGGCGCGGCAGATAGTTCGGCATGGAGCAGAGGTCAGGGTTGGGCACTTTATGGCTATACCATGATGTACCGGTTTACTAAAAACAAACAATATTTGGATTTTGCCAAAAACATTGCCAAGTTTATCTTAAATAACCCTGCAATGCCCGATGATCAGGTTCCTTATTGGGATTTTAATGCTCCAGGAATCCCTAATACTTATAAGGATGCATCTGCTGCAGCTGTGATTGCCTCTGCATTTTTAGAATTGGGCCAATATACCCAGGGAAAAGACAGGGCGCTTTACGTAAAACATGCAGAGCAAATGTTGAGGTCGCTTTCTTCAAGCACTTATACAGCTAAGGAAGGCGATAACGGAGGATTTTTATTAATGCACAGTACTGGTGCACTGCCATTAAAATCTGAAGTTGATGTGCCACTGAGTTATGCAGATTATTATTACTTAGAGGCTTTGTTACGTTATAAAAACTGGTATCTATAAAGAACAAAATGGAAAGAAGAAAATTTATTGGTGCCCTTTCATTAACAGGGTTTTTAGGTGCTTTAAACCCAAAAACAGTTTTAGCACTGGATGTAAATGAAACGGTTACCGGTACCCTGAAAAAAACTAACGATAGAACATACTGGTATAAGCTGTTATATAAAATTGCAAATCCGGTAGTGAGCAATCTGGCAAACGGAACATTGGTGAAAAATATGCCGTTAATCACTTCTCCTACATTCGATTCGCGTACCCCTGCGGTTTCTTACCTGGAAGCTGTTGGCCGTTGCTATGCGGGCATTGCCCCCTGGCTCGCACTTCCTGATGATGATACGGAAGAGGGGACATTGAGAAAAAAGCTCCGCATGGATGCGATTAAGGGGCTTGATAGTTGTTTTGCAGCCAACAGCCCCGACAAGCTCAATTTTGCAAAAGATCATCAACCCATTGTAGATGCAGCCTATTTAGCACAAACCTTTTTAAGGGCACCAGAGGCATTATGGAAACCACTCAAACCTGAAACTAAAGAAGCTATTATTGCGGCTTTTAAGTCATTACGGAACAGGAAGCCTTTTAAAAGCAACTGGTTATTGTTCGGCTCTATTACAGAAGCATTTCTGCTTTCTGTTGGCATAGCACCCGATGAAGCCCGTTTAAATGAAGGAGTAGACAAGCTTAATGAATGGTATAAGGGCGATGGCTGGTATGGCGACGGACCAAATTTAGCTTTTGATTACTACAATTCATTTGTTATTCATCCCATGATGGTTGATACACTTGAAGTAATGCTAAATAAAGGTTTGGTTAAAGCCGAAAGGTATGAGCTGGCTTTAAAACGCATGCAACGTTATGCGCTTGGTCAGGAGCGCATGATTTCTCCTGAAGGAACCTATCCTCCGATTGGAAGGTCAATTACCTATAGAACCGGTGCATTTCAGGCTTTAAGCCAGATAGCTTTAATGAAAAAACTACCAGCCTCCATTAAACCTGCACAGGTGCGCACTGCACTTACCAAAGTAAAACAGAATATGTATGATGTTCCAGGAACCTTCGATAAAATGGATTGGTTACAGCTGGGATTCTGTGGTCATGATCCGGAAATTGCTGATTATTACACATCCACCGGAAGTTTGTACATGGCTACACTGTCATTCCTGCCTTTAGGTTTACCCGCAACTGATGAGTTTTGGTCGGCACCAGCTGCCGATTGGACGGCAAAAAAAGCCTGGGCAGCTAAAACATTTCCGAAAGATTATCACGTAGATTTTTAAAGGCGTTAAGGGTTGCAGTCTCTGTTACCCAGCCCCATAACCCAATATAAAAGCCACCGATAAGGTGGCTTTTATGTTATAACTTATTCTGGAAATTAATTTTTAGCGCCATGTTTCTGCTCCCAGCCCCACAACCCACAACTTTTAACCCATAACTAAACAGAAAGACCACCGGTAAGGTGGCTTTTATGTTTATAAGTTATTCTGGAAATTAATTTTTAGCGCCATGTTTCTGCTCCCAGCCCCACAACCCACAACTTTTAACCCATAACCAAACAGAAAAGCCACCGGTAAGGTGGCCTTTCTGTTTACTAAATATTGAATGCTGATTTTACCTGATCAACATAGTCTAACTTTTCCCAGGTAAACAAGTCAACCGTAACAGTTTTCTCTTCACCATTAGGAGTTCTGAAAGTCTTGCTAACTGTTTCAGGTGTACGACCCATATGGCCATAGGCAGCAGTTTCGCTATAAATCGGATTTCTTAATTTTAAACGTTGTTCAATAAAATAAGGACGCATATCGAAAATAGATTCAACAATTTTAGCAATCTCGCCATCCGTTTTATTAACTTTTCCGGTACCATAAGTATTAATATAAATACCCATTGGCTTTGCAACACCAATTGCATAAGATACCTGAACTAAAATCTCATCTGCAACACCAGCAGCTACCAGGTTTTTAGCGATGTGACGTGTAGCATATGCTGCACTTCTATCTACTTTACTCGGATCTTTTCCAGAGAAAGCACCGCCGCCATGAGCGCCTTTACCACCATAAGTATCTACAATAATTTTTCTGCCAGTTAAGCCCGTATCTCCGTGAGGACCACCAATTACGAATTTTCCGGTAGGGTTAATGTGGTACTGAATAGCATCATTGAATAAATGTGCATATTGTGGATTGTTTTTAATAATTCTTGGAATTAAAATTTCAATCAGATCTTGCTTGATTTTGGCGAGCATTTTTTCTTCCTCATCAAAATCATCATGCTGAGTAGAAATTACAATGGCATCAATGCGAACAGGCTTATTGTTGTCGTCATACTCTAAAGTAACCTGGCTTTTTGCATCAGGACGTAAATAAGTAATTTCATTATTTTCACGACGTAAAACAGCAAGCTCCTGCAATAACTTGTGCGACAAGTTTAAAGCTAAAGGCATGTAATCTGCAGTTTCATTTGTTGCATAACCAAACATCATACCCTGATCTCCTGCGCCCTGTTCTTCTTTGTTGCTTCTGTCTACCCCCTGGTTAATATCCTGAGATTGCTCATGGATAGCAGAAAGAATGCCACAAGAATTTGCTTCGAACATATATTCGCTTTTAGTGTAACCAATTTTTTTGATCACATCTCGGGCAATCTGTTGCACATCTAAATATGTTGTAGACTTTACTTCGCCAGCTAAAATAACCTGACCTGTTGTAACCAGGGTTTCACAGGCAACCTTCGATTCAGGATCGAAAGCTAAAAAGTTATCAATTAATGCATCCGATATTTGATCGGCAATTTTATCTGGGTGGCCTTCAGATACAGATTCTGATGTAAATAAATATGACATTTATTAAATAATTAATGATAAATAAACACTTTAACTATGCCAAACCCCTGGAAACAGGTTTTTAAATTGATTGAAGGAGGTATTAGCACTTTTTTTTAAGTGGTTGCAATCCCTTTCTGCCAAAACAGAAGTAGCAAATCAGTCCACTCTAGTGTCGCAAAATTAGCATATTTTCTTTATTTCAAAAATTATAGATTATTTTGTGCTTTCATTCTTCACGACTTGCACACAAAGAAAAATATCCTGTTTATCATTAATCCCATTTCTGGTGGGAAAGGAAAAGTACGCATCCCTGACTTTATTGATAAGTATTTGGATAAAAATAAGTTCAATCCGAATTTTGTTTTTTCCGAGCGCGTAGGGCACGCGGCAGAGTTGGCAGATGAAGCTGCTACCAAGAATTTTGACATAATTGTGGCAGCAGGTGGCGATGGAACCATTAATGAGGTCGCTACTCAGGTACTCAAGCATCAAATCATATTGGGCATTTTGCCTTTGGGTTCTGGCAATGGTTTGGCCAGATTTCTGCACATTCCAAAAAATATGCGACAGGCCATTCAGGTCATCAACCAATTTAACATCGATCACATTGATTCTGCCACCTTTAACGATAAAAGTTTCTTCAATTTAGCAGGAATGGGCTTTGATGCTCATTTAAGTGCTGTTTTTTCTAAAGATAAAAAAAGAGGTTTATCTGGTTACCTCAAGCTGGGAATCAGAGAGATTTTCAATTATAAACCTCAGCAATATACTTTGAACATAGATGGAACAGCGTATAACCGAAAAGCTTTTGCCATTACGGTAGCCAATTCTTCACAATATGGCAACGATGTTTATATCGCTCCGGGCGCATCTGTTAAAGACGGCTTGCTGGATGTTTGCATTATTAAACCTTTTCCGATAATAAAATTGCCAATACTCAGTTATGTGATGTTAAGGGGGCAAGCCGAAACGTCTGACATGATTGAGATCATTAAAGGCAAGGAAATTTATATTCATCGTGAAAAGGCCGGAGCTGTACACATTGATGGAGAGCCTTTACAAATGGATGCCGAAATTAAGGCAATTGTGCAACCTGGATCTTTACAGGTAATTGTACCTTAACATTTACAAATTTTTATTTATCCTCTTTTCCATACCTTATATATTATGAAGCCAAAAAAAAATAGTTTAAGCGATTTAGGTGGCATTATGTATTCTACAAATCCTGATTTTGAGTACGAACAAGAAGTGGATGACACCGTTACTGTGCCTAACCAGCAACAAGACCTTAGGGTAATGCTTGATAAAAAGAATCGTGGCGGAAAGGCAGTAACCTTAATTACAGGTTATAAAGGTAAAACAGATGACCTGGAAGTACTGGGCAAAATGCTTAAAAACAAATGTGGTGTTGGTGGCTCAGTAAAGGATGGTGAAATCCTGATACAGGGTGACGTAAGAGACAAGGTGCTGGCTATCTTGCAAAAAGAAGGCTATAAAGTAAAAAAGGCCGGAGGATAAGGCTTTTAAATAAATGGCCTGAAGCAAAATCAGCCTTTTTAAGCTAGAAAGCCTGATGTTTAGGTGCAAACTGCAGGTGTTTGCTAATTTACTTTACTCCATAATGTTGAAAATCCCAGCATACCATTAACCTTAGCGCCGGGTTAAACGTGTAGATTCATAATTTTGGTTGTTATACTTAGTGTAAAAAATCGTGAATTTTACCCCTGTAAAAATGCTTGTAAATCATTGTAAATAAAATGTTTACACAATAGTGTATTTGCTACAATATGTAAAAAATTAATGTAAAACACTAGTTTTTTTGCTTTGCAACCCCTTACCTTTGCTGTACTAACTTACTTATTGTTATGAGCAAAAAGAAACTGCAAGCGCCAGATTTAAGCTATTTAAATTTGGGTAATCACGCTGCCGTAAGATACCAACTTACAGCAACCCAGCTAATTGATGAAGCACTGTTAAACAAAGAAGGCACTCTGGCCTCATCTGGGGCACTGGCTGTAGATACCGGAAAATTTACAGGGCGCTCCCCTAAAGACAAATTTATCGTATGCGATGAAATAACGGCTGATACCGTTTGGTGGGGCGACATTAATATTAAGATTGATCCAGTTAAATTTGATGGACTTTTTAATAAAATTACAACCTACCTTAAGGATAAGACCATTTATGTAAGGGATTCATCTGCTTGTGCAAATCCAGATTATGCCATATCCATCAGGGTCGTTACCGAAACCGCTTACCAAAATCTTTTTGCCAACAACCTTTTTATTCGCCCGGATGATGAACAATTAGGCTCAGATCCTGAATGGACAATTATTGCTGCACCAGGCTTTTTGGCCGATCCTGAAGTAGATGGCACCCGTCAAGGCAACTTTTCTATCATCAACTTTACCAGAAAAATGATTCTGATAGGCGGAAGTGGCTATACAGGAGAAATTAAGAAGGGCATTTTCTCTGTACTTAATTTCATTCTACCGATATATAAAAACACGCTTTCTATGCATTGCTCGGCCAATGTAGGCAAGGATGGAGATACCGCAATCTTTTTTGGTTTATCGGGAACTGGAAAAACAACGCTCTCAGCCGATCCGAACAGAGGTTTAATTGGAGATGACGAGCACGGCTGGGGAAAGGATTCGGTATTTAACTTCGAAGGAGGCTGTTATGCCAAATGTATAGATCTTACCCAGGAGAACGAGCCTCAAATTTATAATGCAATTAAATTTGGTGCCTTGCTGGAGAACATTAACTTTTATGCCGGAACAAAGGATGTAGATTTTTGCAACATCGATAAAACCGAAAATACACGGGTGGCTTATCCGATTGAATATATTGATAATGCCATATTACCCTCAGTAGCAGCTGTACCGCGCAATATATTCTTTTTAACTGCAGATGCATTTGGCGTACTTCCACCCATCTCTAAACTAAATGTAGAACAGGCCATGTATCACTTTATGAGTGGCTATACAGCCAAAGTAGCCGGAACAGAAGCAGGGGTTACCGAACCACAACTTACATTTTCTGCCTGTTTTGGTAAGGCATTTTTGCCTTTACACCCTTCCAGGTACGCAGAACTGCTCGGCGAGAAAATGAAGCAGCACCAGGTTAATGTCTGGTTAGTGAATACAGGCTGGAGTGGCGGACCTTATGGAATAGGTAAAAGGATGAAGTTAAGCTATACCCGGGCAATGATTACAGCAGCCCTGAGTGGAGCGCTAAATCGTGTAAATTATAGGGAACATAAAATTTTTAACCTGATGATGCCGGTCGAATGTCCGGGAGTACCTTCAGAAATTTTAGATCCTTCCATGACCTGGCCAAGTGCCGAAGAATATTGTAAAAAAGCAAGCGAACTTCATGAAGCCTTCATCCAGAATTTTAAGCAATTTGAAGAACCAAAGCAAGTGAAAATACCCGAAGAGGTGTTAAAATTGTGTTAAATAGCGTTTAAAATGGATTTTTTCGCCAAAAAATTTGCATTTGGATTTTTTTTTAGTTTTTATTGTGAAAGAATTGTCTCCAGCTGAGGCAATTTTTTTGTTATACAGCTAGGTGGTTTTACCGTAAACTAAAAGTTAAGTAACGATTTGATTGTTTATCGATTTATTAATTTGTAATTTAAAATCAATTTATAAATTTGTTTTTCGCAACAAAATCGGGTAATAAACGTTGTGTGTATTACAAAAGAAAAAAACAGCTAAAAATTAAAAACAAGAACTAAAACTAAAATTCAAAAAAAAATGGCAAACGCACCAAAACCAACAACTGTTAAAAAAGAGAGCTCTTCAAGTGCATCTAACGTTTTCGCAACATTGGTAATCCCTATCTGTATTGTAATTGGCTTCGTTATTTGGAGATACGTATTAGGGGATCCTTCTAACTTTATCGATAACAACAACGAAAACTTACCTTTGCCAAATAACTATCCTGGTACAGCTTACAAAGGTGGTCCAATCGTAGCGGTATTAATCGGTTTGTTATTAACTACTATCGTTTTCTCTATCGAGCGTTTAATCGTAATCAGCAAAGCAAGTGGTAAATCTAGCTTAGATGTTTTCATCATCAAAGTAAAAGGTTTATTAAACGCTGGTAACATCGAGGCTGCTAAAGCTGAGTGTGATAAACAACAAGGATCTGTTGCTAACGTAATTAAATCAGGTTTGAAAAAATACAGCGAAGTTGAGGCTGACACTAACTTAGATGTTGAGCAATCAATCGTTGCCATTCAAAAAGAAGTTGAAGAAGCTACTGCATTGGAAATGCCTATGTTAGAGCAAAACTTAACCATCATCGCTACCTTGGTATCTATCGGTACGTTAATTGGTTTATTAGGTACAGTAACAGGTATGATCCGTGCATTCGCCGGTTTAGCAAACTCTGGTGCTCCAGATCAAGCTGCATTAGCGGTAGGTATCTCTGAGGCCCTAATCAACACGATGACTGGTATCGCGGTTTCTACTTTAGCGATTATCATGTACAACATCTTAACTTCAAAAATTGATAAGTTAACTTACGCTATCGATGAAGCTGGATTTAGCATCGTTCAAACTTACGCTAGTTCGCATAAATAATAAATTTTGAAAAAATTTTTACCGGCTTTATGGAAAACCGGGAAAAAGATCATCATTATTAAAAAGTACTTAAAATTATGCCTAGAATTAAAGTTAAAAGAACCAGTACAGTAACAGATATGACCGCCATGTGCGACGTAGCTGCACTGTTACTTACGTTCTTCATATTAACTGCTACGGCAAGACAACCAGAACCACTAGCGGTATCAACACCTTCATCTACGTATGAATTTAAGGTTCCAGCTGAAAACAATGCAACGTTAACCATTGGTCAGGGTAAGGTTTTCTTCGAAGTAGCAGGCCAGAAAGTTAGGGCGAGAACCTTAGAATTGATCGGACAACAATACAAAATCAATTTTACTCCTGAGGAAATTAAAAAATTCTCTGTAGTATCTACATTTGGTGTTCCGGTTTCAAGTTTAAAATCGTTCTTAGCCATGTCTGGAGCAGATCGTATGAAACCAGGTGTTCAAACCGGTATTCCTACAGATTCTACAGATAATCAGTTAAACTCTTGGGTTTTACAGGCACGTACAGCAACAGCTGAAGTAAATCAGCAACCTATGCGTGTAAGTATCAAGGGCGATTCTAAAGAGGAATATCCTGTAGTTAAAAAAATCGTAGATGTTTTGCAGAAGCAAAAAGTGAACAAATTTTTATTGGTTACTAACGCTGAAGCTAGAAAAAAATAAGAGATGGCAGAATTAAACACAGGTGGGAAGAAAGCCACCCCGAGAGTAGATATGACGCCGATGGTAGATTTGATGTTCCTTTTGGTAACATTCTTTATCTTAACCACATCGATATCTACGCCACAGGCAATGGATATTGTTAAGCCAGATAAAGACGAAAATAACAAGGATAACAGGTTGGAACTGAAAGCTTCTAAAACGATGACTATTTTATTAGGTAAAAACGATAAAGTAGCCTGGTACATGGGAGAAGCTGGTGCAACAGCTCCAACATATGAAAGCTTATCTCAAGTTGAAAAGTCGATTATCGAAAACAGAAGAAAGGCAGATGCATCTGGAGTGAAAGGCGAATTTGTGGTTTTAGTTAAACCTACAAGCGGCTCAAACTTCAAGAACTTTGTTGATATTATGGATGAATTGGAAATATTAAAGGTAAAAGTTCGTCAGATTGATGACGACAATATCTTGGATAGTGAAAAAGAGTCAATGAGATCTCAAGGTATTTTATAATTTGTTAAATCAGTAATCATGTCAAAATTAGATATATTAAGAAGGCAGTGGATTGATGTAGTTTTTGCTGAAAAAAACAAAAACTACGGCGCCTACCAGTTGCGTAAAACCAATGCGGCCAATACCACTCGGGCATTAATTATTGGTTCATTAGTATTTCTAGCGCTTTTCTTTGCTCCAAAAATCTACGGATTAATTAAAGGTTCTTTAAAAGAGGACGAGCCAATTGAAAAAGCACAGGAAGTAATTATTGCACCTCCGCCCCCAGTTAATCCAGAAACACCACCCCCACCTCCGGTAGAGCCACCTCCACCAAAGGTAGATCAGGTAAAAATGCCACCTCCAATCGTAAAGCCAGATGAGCAGGTACGTGATGAGGAACCTCCAACCGTTGAAAAGTTGAAAGAGGCAGATCCTGGTCAAAGAGATATTAAAGGTGATCCAACAGCAGATATTGTAATCGCTGCTCCAGTTGGTGAAGGCCCTAAAAAAGAAGCAGCGGTTGCTGTTGATGATAACCAGGTTTATGACTTCGTTAGTATCGAGAAACAACCAGAGTTTCCGGGAGGCTTACCTAAGTTCTACAAGTACTTAAGCGGTGCGATTAAATATCCACCAATGGCTCAGGAAAACAACGTACAGGGTAAAGTGTTTTTATCTTTCGTAGTAGAAAAAGATGGTAAATTAACCGATATTACAGTTACACGTGGATTAGGAAGTGGTACAGATGAAGAGGCCATCCGCGTATTAAAAGCCAGCCCACGTTGGAATCCAGGTATTCAAAATGGTAAACCAGTAAGGGTAAAATACAACATCAACGTTAACTTTACATTGAACTAATTGTAGATGTTAAATTTTGATATCTTTAAGCAAAAATCGCCTAAACAGCGGTTTTTGCTCATTTTAGGGCTAGCGGCATTCCTGTTATATCTCGTAATGGGACTTGCCTTCATCTTTTGGCCTCCACTTGCTTTGCGTTTTAATTTCATCCCAAACTGGGGACGCATCGCGATAGGAATCTTTTTAATTTTTTATGCTTTTGTAAGATTGTTAAGTCTTGGAAGGCGAGACTCAAGCCAATAATGAAAAATATTCTCTTCATTTTTATGGTACTTGCTTTAATTTCATGTAAAAGAAAAGATAAAGCAGCAAGTGTTAAAGAAACCAGAACCAGCGGCACAATGAAAATGCTCGTTGATGAAAGCGTGAGTCCAATTGTTCAGAAACAAATCGATATCTTTAGTCTGGATTATCCTGAAGCAAAGTTTGAAACTACAGTAAAACCTGAAGAAAAGATTATTGCTGCGTTTCTAAATGATAGTGTCCGCGTAATCGTAATGCCCCGATTACTCAATAAACAGGAGGAAAAGTATTACAAACAACGTGGTATCAAAATCAATTCAGTACGTTTCGCCATTGATGGAATCGCATTAATTACCAATAAGGACAATATTGATAGCACTATTACCGTTAAGGAAGTGATTGATGTATTACAGGGGAGAAATTCAGATAAGAAATTGGTCTTTGATAACGCTTATTCAAGTACCTTTCAATACTTTAAACACTTGGCTAATATCAGCCAGTTTCCCGCAAAAAACGTTTATTCAAAAAATTCCAGCAATGAAGTTATCAAACTTGTTGCGCAGGATAAAAATTTTATTGGTATTTTGGGCGTAAATTGGATTTCTGATCAGAATACCGAAATGGCTCAATACCTGGCTCAGGTTAAAATGCTGGGGGTTAAAAATGAAAAAGGAAAAGTAGGGAGCGATAAGTTTTATAAGCCCACGCAAGAAAATCTTATTAACGGAGTCTATCCTTTTCTAAGAAACGTAAATATAATTGAGTGCGAAGGTAGAGATGGTTTAGGCACAGGATTTGCAACATGGTTAAGAAGCCAGAGAGGACAGCTGATTGTACTTAAATCTGGACTTGGCCCGCATAAGCTAATGCCAAGAGAAATAAATTTAACTAAGGAAAGTAATAAATAAATTATAAATTGAACCACGAAGTATTTAGAGATAATGCTTCATAATTGTTAAAACCAATGTTGGCTAGGTTTCGGTTGGAGATTTTGGATAAAGTAGAACTCGCTCCGACCAGATTTACAAAACATTTAAAAACAAAAAATTGATCCAATGAAAATTTCAAAGAAAGCAATAACCTTAAATGTAGGTTTGGTGTTGATGGGTTCTGCAGTTTTTGCTCAAAGTTTAAGTGATGCGAAAAAAGCCATTGACGCAGAACAGTATCAAAAAGCTTCATCGATGCTTAAATCGTTGGTTAGCTCTAAAGCCTCAGATGGCGCAAACTATTATAACCTGGGTTTGGTTTACCTAAAAACTGGTTACATTGATTCAGCAAGGGCCGTGTTCACCAAAGGTGTAACTGCTGATCCAAAAAATGCTTTAAACCTAATCGGTTTAGGTGAAGCAGATCTATTGTCAAACAATGCAGCTTCAGCAAAAACCAATTTCGATAAAGCAATAGAATTGGGTAAAAAAGACTATCAAACTTACTTGCAAATCGGTAGAGCTTATTTAGCTCAGGATAAACCAAGTGAGGATGTTTCTAAGCCTGATTTCACTAATGCAATTGCCAATATCACTAAAGCGGATGAATTAGATTCGAAAGATAAAGATGCTGAGGTGTTTTTAGCATTAGGTGATGCTTATGCATTGCAAAAGAAGAACTCAGAAGCATTAGGCCCTTATATGCGTGTTAATGATGTTGATCCAAACAACAGAAGAGCAAAAACGCAGATCGGTAAAATGTATAAAGAATCTCGTGCATTTCCTGAAGGCGAAAAAGAATTACAGGATGTAATTGCTGCAGACGCCAATTATGGTCCTGCTTACCGCGAGTTAGGTGAGTTATATTTACAGTGGAGTAATTTCGGTACAGACAAAGAAAAAGCTGCTAAAGGAATCGAAAACTATAAAAAGTATATCGATTTAACAGATAAGTCTTTAGAGTCTCAATTACGCTATATGACTTTCTTGTTCTATGCTAAAGATTTCAAAACTTTACAACAGGTAGCTTCTACTATTCAGGTTCCTGCAAATAATCCTAAAGCAGCAGTAGTAGCAAGGATGAAAGGTTGGTCTGCTTATGAAAATGCACAATACCCTCAGGCTTTAACAGATATGACTGATTTCTTTGCAAAAGAAAAAGATCAGTCTAGAATTTTGGCTAATGATTACCTTTACTTAGGTAAATCTCAGTTGAGAGCTGGTCAGGATAGCTTGGCTTTAATCAATATCAGCAAAGCTGTTGAAAAAGATTCAGTAAATGCTGATGCATTAGCTGAGATAGCTAAAAGTTATTTCGATGCGAAGAAATATGCAAAATCTGCAGAAATCTATGAAAAAGCTACAAAAGCAAATCCAAATGGTAAAGGTTCATTATATAACTACTATTATACTGGATTGGCTTACTATTTTGATTATGCCGGTAAATATCAGGCAAAACAAAATCCTTCAAAAGACGAATTAGTTAAAGCGGATTCAGCAATTGCTAAAGTAATTAAAAGTGTTCCTGATACTTATGACGCTTATTTATGGAGAGCGCGTATCAATAACTTAATGGATGATGAAAAAGATCCTAAAGGTTTAGCTAATCCATTCTTTGAGCAGTTCATTCAAAAAGTAACAGAGAAACCAGAAGTTGCATCTGCTAACGGTAAAAAACTTTCTGAAGCATATGATTCGTTAGGTGGTTTTTACTATTATAAAGACAAAGAAAAAGCGAAAGAATATTTTAACAAGAGTATTGCTGTAAATCCGGCAGGTACATTTGCTCCTGCAAAATTGAAGGAGTTGAGTGCTCCGGCAGCAGCTACTAAAGGAAAAAAATAATCAATTTAAAATCATTTAGAAAAGGCAGGGTTTTGTTATCCTGCCTTTTTCTTTTACTTTTGCAATCAAATTATACTTATTATGCAAGCGCAAAGTGCCCCTATAGATTTTCTTCCCATTATATTTCAGGTTATTGTAGCATTAGGTTTTGTGGTAACTACATTAGTAGCAACCCACCTTTTAGGTCCTAAACGCAAAACAAGCGATAAATTAGAAACCTTTGAGGCAGGGATTAAGTCTGTGGGTAATGCCCGTCAGCCTTTCTCCATTAAGTATTTCGTAGTCGCTATTTTATTCGTTCTTTTTGATGTAGAGGTTATCTTTATGTACCCTTGGGCCGTTAATTTCAGGGCTTTAAGAATGGACGGTATGATTGAAATGTTCATTTTCATGGGTACGCTACTGTTGGGTTTTATCTACGTAATCAAGAAAAAGGTTTTAGACTGGAACTAGATTATTTGTAGTTTTAATTTATCGTTGAGACTTGTCAATTGTAAATTTTTAGCTAGAAACTACAAGTGTATAGCTTACACTAACAGCAGAGGTTTTTCATTATTTAGAAAGGTTCTAAATCGAGTAGTTCTAGTTTAATTGCCTTTAAAATATCGTAAATTTGTTGCTCATTCTGCAAAGGGATGAGCATTTTTTGTTTAAAGACATGAGTGAAATTAATATAGTTGATGCGCCGCCGGGAACTGAAGGACCTGGTTATTTTGCCACTTCTTTGGATAAAGTGATCGGTTTGGCCCGTTCAAATTCATTATGGCCGCTTCCATTCGCTACTTCTTGCTGTGGGATTGAATTTATGGCGACCATGGGTTCTCATTATGATTTAGGTCGTTTCGGCGCTGAACGTTTGAGCTTTTCTCCTCGTCAGGCCGATGTGCTAATGGTGATGGGCACTATCGCAAAAAAAATGGCTCCGGTTTTAAAACAGGTTTATATTCAAATGGCTGAGCCACGTTGGGTAATGGCTGTTGGTGCCTGTGCCAGTAGTGGTGGTATTTTTGATACCTATTCTGTTTTACAGGGTATTGATGAGGTAATCCCGGTAGACGTTTATGTTCCCGGATGCCCGCCAAGGCCAGAAGCTATTCTTGATGGCTTTCAACGAATTCAGGATTTGGTTAAAAACGAATCCGGTAGAAGAAGAAATTCAGAATATTATAAAAATCTTTTAGGTCAATACGGCATTAAATAATGGAAGAAACTACACTGAATAGCGAAATTCTAACTAAACTGGGTGAAAGGTTTGGAGAGAAAGTGACGGGTGTTTCTGAGCCCTATGGTTTGCTAACATTTGTAACCACAAAAGATGTGATTGTTAATGTGCTTTCTTATTTAAAGACCGATCTTAAGTTCAATTTCTTAACTGATATAACTGCTGTTCATTATCCTGAAAAGGAACATGGTATTGCAGTGGTTTACCATTTGAATAATATGGTAGAACGCTTAAGAATCAGGGTAAAAGTTTTTATTTCAGAGCAAAACCCGACAATTCCAACGGCCACTACCATTTGGAAGGGTGCAAATTGGATGGAGCGCGAAACTTATGACCTTTTTGGCGTTAAGTTCGAGGGGCATCCTGACCTTCGCCGCATTTTAAATATGGACGATTTAGGAGTGCACCCGATGTTGAAGCAGTATCCATTAGAAGATCCGAACAGGGTTGATAAAAAAGACGAATTTTTTGGAAGGTAAATTATGAATCATAACCATCCGGTATTTACAGATAATGATCCACAGAGTGAATTGGTAACCCTAAACTTAGGTCCAACCCACCCTGCAACACACGGTGTTTTTCAAAACGTTTTGCAATTAGATGGCGAACGTATTGTAAGCGGCGTTTCTACAATTGGGTACATCCACCGTGCATTCGAAAAGATTGCCGAACACCGCCCTTTTTATCAGATTACACCTTTAACCGATCGTTTGAACTATTGTTCATCGCCAATCAATAACATGGGCTGGCACATGACGGTTGAGAAGTTGTTAAACATTAAGTTGCCTAAAAGGGTAGATTACTTAAGGGTAATCGTAATGGAGCTTTCTCGCATTGCCGATCACATTATCTGTAATACGATTATTGGCCAGGATACTGGGGCAACCACCACTTTCTTATACCTTTTCCAATTCCGTGAGCATATCTACGAAATTTTCGAAGAGGTTTGCGGCGCACGTTTAACTACTAATATTGGTCGTATAGGTGGTTTTGAACGCGATTTCAATGATATCGCCTTTGCTAAAATCAATAAGTTTTTAAAAGAGTTTCCAAAGGCTTTAAAGGAATTTGAAGCATTATTAAATAGAAACAGAATCTTTATTGACAGAACTGCCGGCGTTGCTGAGGTAACCAAGGAAGCGGCTTTAGAGTATAGCTGGACAGGCCCCCTTTTGCGTGCAACAGGCGTAGATTATGATGTTCGTGTAAGTGATCCATATTCTTCTTACCAGGATTTCGATTTTGAGGTTCCTGTTGGGACAAGTGGTGATATTTATGATCGCTATTTAGTACGTAATGAGGAAATGTGGCAGAGTTTGCGCATCATTGAGCAAGCCATGGAAAAATTAAAATCTGAGGAAAAAGGCATCTTCCATGCTGATGTTCCTGAATTTTATCTGCCTCCGAAACAAGAAGTTTACAACAACATGGAAGCATTAATTTATCACTTTAAAATTGTGATGGGTGAAATTGATGCACCAAAGGCTGAAGTTTATCATGCTGTAGAGGGTGGAAACGGCGAGTTAGGCTTTTATCTGATTAATGATGGCGGACGTACACCTTACCGTTTACACTTCCGCAGACCAAGTTTTATAAATTACCAGATGTTTGCACCAATGAGCGAAGGCATGTTATTGTCTGATGCCATTATCAACATGAGTAGTATGAATATTATTGCAGGAGAATTAGATGCTTAAAGTAGAAGAACAAACACCTGTAGTGTTTTCATCAGAATTGCTGGCCAAATTTGATGAAATCAAAAGCCGTTATCCAGAGGGAAAACAAAAATCGGCCTTGTTACCACTATTACATTTGGTACAGGCAGAATATTTATGGGTTAGCACCTCAGCAATGGATCAGGTAGCTGAATATTTAAACATTCAATCTATTGAAGTTTATGAAGTAGCTACTTTTTACACCATGTACTTTTTAAAACCTCAAGGTAAATATGCTTTGGAGGTATGTCGTACAGGGCCGTGTTGCCTGGTGGGTGCTGAAAAGATATTGAGCCATCTGGAAGATAAACTAGGTGTAAAAGAGGGGGAAGTAACTCCCGATGGATTATTTAGTTTCAGAGGTGTTGAATGCCTTGCTGCTTGTGGTTTCGGCCCGGTATTGCAAATCAGCCCGGAATATACTTTCTACGAAAACCTGACAACAGATAGCGTAGATAAATTGATTGAAGATTTAAAAAATAAGTCCTAAGTCGAACGTCTAAAGTTGAGAGTTGTTTTGACTTGAGACTAAAGACTACAGACTACAGACTATAGACTAATTAAAATGTCTCGAAAACTGTTACTTGAGCATATAAACGTACCAGGCATCAACACGCTTGAAGTCTACCGCCAAAAAGGCGGGTACCGTGCCGTGGAAAAAGCCCTTAAAACTTTAACACCTGAAGAGATTGTTGAAGAAGTTAAGAAATCAGGCTTACGGGGCCGTGGTGGTGCGGGTTTCCCTACGGGAATGAAATGGAGCTTTTTGGCTAAACCTGAAGGTGTTGCACGCTATTTGGTTTGTAATGCTGATGAGTCTGAGCCGGGAACATTTAAAGACCGTTATTTGATGACTTACATTCCTCATGCTTTAATTGAAGGAATGATTGTATCGAGTTTTGCCTTAGGAGCAAAAGTTTCCTACATCTATGTTCGTGGCGAAATGATGCCGCAGATCCGTATCCTGGAAAGAGCAATAGCTGAAGCTAAAGCTGCCGGATGGTTGGGTAAAAACATACTGGGAACAGGTTACGATTTGGAACTTTATGTTCAGCCTGGTGGTGGTGCTTACATTTGTGGTGAAGAAACCGCTTTGTTAGAATCATTAGAAGGAAAAAGAGGTAACCCCAGAATTAAACCACCTTTCCCTGCAATTGCAGGTTTGTATGGCTGTCCTACTGTAGTAAACAACGTGGAATCAATTGCTGCAGTTGTGCCAATTATTAACGATGGTGGCGATGAGTATGCTAAAATAGGTATCGGTAGAAGTACAGGTACAAAATTAATATCTGCATCTGGTAACTTAGTTAAACCTGGTGTTTATGAAATCGAATTGGGCTTACCAGTAGAAGAATTTATCTACTCAGATGAATATTGTGGTGGTATTGCTAATGGAAAAAGATTGAAAGCTACTGTTGCAGGTGGTTCTTCTGTACCAGTTTTACCTGCAAACTTAACACTTAAGTTAGCTAATGGCGAGCCACGCTTAATGAGCTATGAATCTTTATCGGAAGGTGGTTTTGCTACCGGAACGATGTTAGGTTCAGGTGGATTCATCGCTTTTGATGAAGACCAGTGTATTGTGCGCAACACTTGGAACTTCTCCAGGTTTTATCACCATGAAAGCTGTGGTCAGTGCTCACCTTGCCGTGAGGGTACAGGTTGGATGGAGAAAATCCTTCATAAAATTGAGCATGGTCATGGAACAATGGATGATGTTGATTTATTGTGGGATGTTCAGCGCAAAATCGAGGGTAATACGATTTGTCCTTTAGGAGATGCGGCTGCATGGCCGGTTGCCAGCGCGATCCGTCACTTTAGAGATGAATTTGAGTGGCACATTAAAGAGCCAATTAAGAGCCAGCAGCAAAATTATGGTATTGCAAATTATGCGAAACCAATAGAAAAAGCTCCGGTAACGGAAGAAAAATAACAATCAAGAGTAAGAAACAAAATAATTCTAAGATCGCAAATTGCAACCTTAGGAAATAAATTAAAAGAGATCGTATATGTAAATGAAAGAACCAATATCACCCGCAATTATCCCTAATGAAGTAATAGTAAATAAAATATATCTTTTCAGGGGCATTAAGGTGATGTTAGATTCTGATTTGGCAGCGCTCTTTGGCATTGAAACTAAGCAGTTAAAGCAGCAGGTTAGAAGAAATATCGAACGTTTTCCAGAACATTTTATGTTCGAGTTAACGAAAGAAGAAAATGAAGTTCTAAGGTCACAATTTGTGACCTTAGAACAAGGAAAATACTCCAAATATCTGCCGTTTGCCTTTAGCGAACATGGGATTTTGCAGCTATCAAATGTTTTAAAAAGTAAGCAGGCGATAGCGGTTAGTATTAAAATTATCGATGTATTTGTACAGCTTAGAACGATGGTTTTGAGTAATACTGAGATAAAATTAGAGGTTGAGAAAATAAGAAAGAAAGTAGACAGCCAGGATCGAAATATTGAAATTATTTTCAGGTATTTTGATGAGCTCTTGGAAAAGCAGGCTGAGCCAAGAATAAAAATTGGTTACGAGATTTCAAAAGGGAAGTATAAATAAAAAGATTGCTGTGTATCTCACAATATGATACAAAGCATTGAATATAAATGAATATCATTAACCATGAGTGAAAAAATTAAGGTTACGATAGATGGAATAACAGTGGAGGTTGATAACGGAACAACCATTCTGAATGCTGCAAGGCAAATCGGAGGGGATATCGTGCCGCCGGCAATGTGTTATTATTCCAAATTACAAGGCAGCGGTGGTAAATGTCGTACCTGCATTGTAAAGGTGACTAAAGGTTCTGAGAAAGATCCTCGCCCAATGCCGAAACTGGTTGCATCTTGCCGTACAACGGTAATGGATGGTATGGAAGTGTTAAATATCACTTCACCTGAAGTTTTGGAAGCACGTGCTGGTGTTGTAGAGATCTTATTGATCAACCACCCATTGGATTGTCCGGTTTGTGATCAGGCTGGAGAGTGCGATTTACAAAATTTAGGCTATGAGCACGGTTTGCAAAAAACACGCTACGAGTTTGAGCGTCGTACTTTCGATCGTATTGACATTGGTGATAAAATTCAATTGCACATGAACCGTTGTATCTTGTGCTATCGTTGTGTTTTCACTGCTGACCAGATTACCAATAAGCGCGTTCATGGTATTTTGAACCGCGGCGATCACTCAGAAATCTCTACTTATATTCAAACAGCTGTTGATAACGACTTCTCTGGAAACGTAATTGACGTTTGTCCGGTAGGTGCCTTAACCGATAGAACTTTCCGTTTCAAAAACAGGGTTTGGTTTACCAAACCAGTTGATGCTCACCGCAACTGTGATCATGAAAAATGCAATGGGAAAGTGACTTTATGGTATAAAGGCGAAGATGTATTGAGGGTTACAGCACGTAAAGATCAGTTTGGAGAAGTAGAAGAGTTTATTTGTAACACTTGCCGTTTTGATAAAAAAGCTACTTCTGATTGGGTGATTGAACAGCCAACTCATATTGATGATACCTCTGTAATTGCATCAAATCATTACGAAACATTAAGGCCATTACCAGTAATTAACCCTAACCCGGCATTACAGGCAGCAAATGAAATTGAATTACATAAAACAGTAAAATACTAATGGATAGCGGTTTTATTATAGAAAAATTCCTTCTGGTTGCTGTAATTTTCGGCATCAGTTTACTTATTGCCATGTATTCTACTTATGCAGAACGTAAAGTTGCTGCATATTTACAAGATCGTTTAGGCCCGGATAGAGCTGGTCCTTTTGGTATTTTACAACCTTTGGCCGATGGTGTTAAGATGTTTATGAAGGAAGAAATTATTCCTACTACATCTAACAGATGGCTATTTGTTGTAGGCCCTGGTTTGGCATTGCTCTGTGCCTGTATAGGTACGGCCGTAATCCCCTGGGGAAGCCCAATGGTTATTGGCGATAAAGTTATCCCATTACAAGTATCTGATATCAACGTAGGTGTATTATACATCTTTGGTGTAGTATCTTTAGGTGTTTACGGTGTAATGATCGGTGGTTGGGCATCTAATAACAAGTATTCCTTGTTAAGTGCTATTCGTGCGGCATCACAAAATATCAGTTATGAAATCGCGATGGGATTATCAATCATTGCATTACTGCTGATAACGAATACACTCAGTTTAAAGGAAATTGTAGATCAGCAACATGGCTGGAGATGGAACGTGTTATATCAGCCATTAGGGTTTATCATTTTTATGGTATGTTCTTTCGCAGAAACCAACCGTGCTCCTTTCGATTTACCAGAGTGTGAAACCGAATTAATAGGTGGTTACCACACCGAGTATTCGTCTATGAAATTAGGTTTTTACCTGTTTGCAGAATACATCAACATGTTTGTTTCGTCTGCAGTGATGGCAGCATTATATTTTGGCGGATACAACTATCCGGGAATGGATTCAATGGCGGAATTATTAGGGCCTACCTGGGCTCCATTATTTGGAACAGGTATTTTCTTCCTGAAAATCTTTGCTTTCATCTTTTTCTTCATGTGGGTACGTTGGACAATCCCTCGTTTCCGTTATGATCAGTTGATGAACTTGGGTTGGAAAGGATTAATCCCATTGGCCATTGCCAATATTATTGTAACAGGAATTGTGATTGCGGTTATTGAGAAGTTTTAATTATGGAATCATTAAGTAATAAGAAAAAAGTATTAGAGCAAAAACCTTTAAACCTGGCAGAGCGGTTGTATCTTCCTGCTATTGGTAAGGGAATGGCCATTACTTTTAGCCACTTGTTTAAGAAAACGGCTACTGTACGTTACCCTGAGGTAGAACGAGAATTCTCTACCAATTTTAGAGGAATGCACTCGCTTAAGCGTGATGAACAAGGACGTGAGCGTTGCACCGCTTGTGGTTTATGTGCATTATCATGCCCTGCTGAAGCCATTACTATGATTGCGGCAGAACGTAAAAATGAAGAAAAGCATTTGTACCGCGAGGAAAAATATGCTGCAACTTATGAAATCAATATGTTGCGTTGTATTTTCTGTGGTTTATGCGAAGAAGCTTGTCCGAAAGAAGCCATTTATTTAGATGGACCTATCGTTCCTGCTGATTATCTGCGTAAGGATTTTATTTACGGAAAAGATAAATTGGTAGAGGCTCCTTTGGAAATGAAAAAGTAATAAACAATATTATCGTCATTGCGAGGAACGAAGCAATCCTAAGGCAATAGACTAAACAATAAGATTGCTTCAAGCCCTGAATAAGGGGTGAATAAATAAACAAATTAATGAGTACACAAGTATTCTATTTCGTAGCTACATTAAGTATCATCTTTTCGCTGATGGTGATTTTTGCAAAAAATCCAATCCACAGTGTATTGTACTTAATTCTGACCTTTTTTACCTTCACGGTTCATTACGTGCTGTTAAACGCACAGTTTTTGGCAGTTGTAAACTTTATTGTTTACATGGGAGCTATCATGGTATTATTTCTCTTTGTATTGATGCTCCTTAACTTAAATAAAGAAACGGAGCCGTCCAAATCACCATTAATTAAGATCATTGGTGTTATTGCGGGTGGTTGTTTAGCTGTAACTTTAATCGGTTCGTTAAAATCTGCCAGCATTACAAGCCCACTTATTTTAAAAAATCAGGAATTAGGCTTGGTAGAGAATTTAGGTAAGGAACTTTTCGGACCATTCTTATTGCCATTCGAATTATCATCTCTATTACTGTTGGCAGCAATGGTTGGAGCTGTTTTATTATCTAAAAGAGATGAGGTAGAAGCATAATGGAAAATTTAACTACACAACTTCAAGGCGTTCCGTTAAACCATTACATCTGGTTAAGTGCAATTATTTTCACTATTGGTGTAATTGGAGTGTTAACCCGTAGAAACGCAATCGTAATTTTCATGTCGGTAGAATTAATGTTAAATGCGGTAAACCTGCTTTTAACGGCTTTCTCTGTACACAGTAACGACCCATCGGGTCAGGTTTTCGTATTCTTTATTATGGCATTGGCAGCAGCAGAAGTAGCTGTTGGGCTAAGCATAATTGTAATGGTGTACAGAAATACGAAATCGATAGATATTAATGTTTTAAATCGCCTTAAGTGGTAAATATATATTAAGAATGACAATAGAACAATTGATTTGGTTGGTTCCTTTACTTCCTTTTTTAGGTTTTGTAATTAACGGACTGGGCAGAAAATCTTTATCTAAAGGACTTGTTGGTGTTATCGGAAGTGGAGTAATCCTTGCTTCTTTTATCATTAGCGTAGTTATTTTCTTTAGTTTACAAGGCGATACGCAAAAATCTCACGAAGTATTTTTATTTGATTGGATCAGTGCAGGAACTTTGCACATACCGCTATCGTTTTTGGTTGATCCATTAAGTTCAATCATGCTTTTGATCATCACCGGGATTGGTTTCCTGATTCACCTTTACTCTACCAGCTACATGCATGATGACGAAGGATTTGGTAAATTCTTTAGTTACCTGAACTTGTTTGTGTTCTTCATGCTTTTGTTGGTATTGGGCTCGAACTATATTGTAATGTTTATTGGTTGGGAAGGAGTTGGTTTATGTTCATACCTTTTAATTGGATTTTGGTATACCAATACAGCCTATGCATCGGCAGCTAAGAAAGCTTTTGTAATGAACCGTATTGGCGACTTAGGCTTTTTATTGGGCGTCTTCTTATTATTTAACTTCTTCGGAAGTGTAGAATTCGCGAAAATTTTCCCTCAGGCAGCTACGATGTTACCTGGAAATAACACGATGGTTTTGATCACTATCTTATTATTTATCGGAGCCTGCGGTAAATCAGCTCAGTTACCATTATTTACCTGGTTACCTGATGCGATGGCAGGACCAACACCTGTTTCGGCTTTGATTCATGCTGCTACCATGGTAACAGCTGGTATTTATATGATTGCCCGCTCAAGTGTTTTATTTGACCTTGCACCATTAACACAACATATCATTGCTGTTGTGGGAATAGCTACTGCTTTGATCGCAGCAATCATCGCTTTAACACAAACTGACATTAAAAAAGTATTGGCTTATTCAACTGTATCTCAATTGGGGTATATGTTCTTAGGCTTAGGAGTTGGTGCTTATACAGGTTCATTCTTCCACGTATTAACGCATGCATTCTTCAAAGCGTTGTTATTCCTGGGCGCGGGTTCAGTTATTCACGCCATGCACCACGAACAAGATATGCGTCACATGGGTGGTTTAAGAGGCAAACTTAAAACAACATTTGCCACCATGATGATTGGAACGATTGCTATTGCTGGTCTTCCTCCATTCTCCGGTTTCTTTTCTAAAGATGAAATATTAGCGCACGCTTATCAGGCTAGTCCGATATTGTGGGGAATAGGTGTACTTACTGCTTTCTTAACTGCATTCTATATGTTCCGTATGATGTTTTTAACCTTCTCTGGTAAATACAGGGGAACGCATCATGCAGAAAGCCATATTCATGAATCTCCAGCAGCGATGACACTTCCATTGATCATTCTTGCAGTGTTGGCCGCTATTGGTGGAGCCATCAACATCCCTCATGTTTTCGGTGGCAATGAATGGTTAGCACACTGGTTATCGCCAGTAGTTGCACAACACGAATTAGAGTTGAGCCATAGCACTGAATTTGCCTTAATGGGTGTTTCTGTTTTGGCAGCGGTGGTAGCTACTATTTACGCTTATAGTAAATATGTTAAAGGTGCTCATGTTCCTGTCGCTGATGAAGCACCAAGATCAGCCCTGGCTAAACTATCCTACAATAAATTCTATCTGGATGAGATTTACGATTTCTTATTTACGAAACCATTAAATGCTTTATCTAAATTTTTCTATAAAATTCTGGATACTAAATTCATCGATGGAATTGTAAACGGATTAGGTTGGAGTACAAACGAAGCGAGTAAAGGTATCCGCTTATTACAAAGTGGAAATGTAGGTTTCTATATTTTCATGATGGTATTTGGTATCATCGCATTGTTGCTATATACATTTTTATACATCTAAAAAGGGTTCAGAATTAAATAATGGAACAACTTTTATTACTCATATTTCTTCCGCTTGTAGGTGCTGTTGTTTCAGCATTTGCAGGGAAATCGGCGAAATTAATTTCTACTGTTTTTGCAGTAGCTTCTTTGGTATTGGCTTTAATTCTGGCGGCTAATTTTATCCCAGATGCCAGTACACAGTTTCAGGTAAATTTGCCATGGATACAAGATTTAGGCATCAGTTTTCACGCAGGAATTGACGGCATCAGTATGCTAACCGTTTTGTTAACGAATATTCTGATTCCAATTATTATCCTGTCCAGCTATAACCATGATTATAAAAATCCAGGTGCTTTTTACGGATTGATTTTGTTTATGCAAACCGGATTGTTATTGGTTTTTACCGCAATGGATGCTTTCCTTTTCTACATAGGATGGGAAGCGGCATTAATTCCAATTTATTTTATCTGTGCGGTTTGGGGTGGAAAAGACCGCATCCGCATCAACATGAAGTTCTTCGTTTATACGATTGCAGGTTCATTATTCATGTTGATGGGAATTATTTACCTATACCTGCAAAACCCTGCACACAATTTTGACATTCAGGCTTTTTATGCTTTGAACTTGGACAGTGTTCAACAAGGATGGGTTTTCTGGGCCTTCTTTATTGCTTTTGCGATTAAAATGCCAATTTTTCCTTTCCATACCTGGCAACCTGATACCTATACGGCAGCTCCAACACAAGGAACCATGCTTTTATCTGGTATCATGCTAAAAATGGGTATCTATGGCGTAATCAGATGGTTATTACCCATTGTACCAACCGGAGTACAGGATTGGTCTTGTTTAGCGATGGTGTTGTCTGTTATTGGTGTAGTTTATGCCTCTCTAATAGCTTTTACACAAAAAGATGCCAAGCGCTTAGTGGCCTATTCTTCTATAGCCCACGTTGGACTAATTGCTGCAGGGATTTTTGCATTAAACCAACAAGGTTTACAAGGTGCAATGATCCAAATGTTAAGCCATGGTATCAATGTGGTAGGCTTATTCTTTATTTTAGACATCATCTTCTCGCGCGTTAAAACGAATAAAATAGAAGATCTTGGTGGTATTGCTAAAGTAGCCCCTCAGTTAGCCATTACTTTCCTGATCATTGTTTTAGGAACAGTGGCTTTACCTGGAACCAATGGTTTCATTGGAGAATTTTTATTGTTGTTAGGTGTTTATCAATATAGCATCTGGGCAGCAGCAATTTCAGGCTTAACCATTATTTTCGGTGCATTTTACATGTTACGCACCTACCAGAATGTAATGCTTGGCAAAACAAATGAATTAACCATCACTTTTACCGATATTAAAGGAACTGAGAAATTGGTTCTTTATACCATTTGTGCATTGATTATCATTTTGGGTGTTTATCCGAAACCATTGTTGCACTTAACAGAGGCATCTGTACAACATTTATTAGAACAGGTAAATCAAAAATTAACTACAGTAAATTAAGCAATGAATATTATTATAACCATTAGTATAACAGCTTTTTTAGTGCTTTATGCAGGCTTGTTTAAGGCGAATAAGGCATTATTACCGCTTACCATCGTTGGCTTACTTACTGCATTAGGATTTACTTTCCTTGCATGGGGCGGTAATGCCGTACATTACGGAATGATGCAGACTGATAATTTTGCACTTGCATTTTCATCTGTTTGTATCGTTGGTACATTGCTTATCTTTTTATTAACCCAGAACTATTTCCACGCTAAAAGCGATAACATTGCCGAATACTATACCTTAATTCTCTTTGCACTTGCAGGGATGATCATGATGGTGTCTTATAAAAATATGGCTATGCTTTTCGTTGGTCTGGAAATTATGTCTGTGAGTTTGTATATCCTTGCAGGTATTCGTAAAAAAGACTTTGCTTCCAATGAGGCTTCATTGAAATATTTTTTAATGGGCGCCTTTTCAACAGGCTTCCTGTTATTTGGAATTGCCCTTATTTATGGTGCAACCGGATCTTTTGATCTGGATAAAATCCAGGCCTATTTAGTTGCAAACAACCAAACAATCTCTCCAATTTTTTACCCTGGTGTAATATTAATGATGATTGGTTTGTGCTTTAAGGTTGGTGCTGCACCTTTTCATTTCTGGACTCCAGATGTTTACGAAGGCGCCCCAAGTTTAATCACTACCTTTATGAGTACTGTGGTAAAGACCGCAGGTTTCGCTGCGTTCCTGAGGTTATTTGCCGGTGCTTTAGCACCACTTCATGATTTCTGGGTAATGCCATTAATGGTTATTGTTTGCTTAACCTTGTTTATTGGTAATGTTACGGCTCTGTTCCAAAAGAACTTCAAGCGTATGCTGGCCTATTCGAGTATTTCGCACGCCGGATATTTATTGTTTTCACTAATTGTTTTATCGCAGTATTCAAACAATAATGTATTGGTTTATGCTTCTGCATATACTTTTGCATCAATCATTGCTTTTGCCGTACTGATTCTGGTAAAACAAAAAACTGGCAGCGATAGCTTTGAAAGTTTTAACGGCTTAGGTAAAAAGAATCCGCTTGTTGCATTATCTTTAACCATAGCCATGCTTTCTTTAGCTGGTATTCCGTTAACAGCTGGTTTTATTGGTAAATACCTGATGTTCTTAAATGTGATGCAAGAGTATCAAACCATATTGGTTGCATTTGCCATTTTAAATGCCCTTGTAGGTTTTTACTACTACTTTAAGGTAATTGTGGCCATGTATTTCAAAGATGGCGCAGAGGTTGAATTGAGCACGCCAGTACAATACAAAGTTGTTTTGGTGGTTTCAGTTATTGTAACCATCCTTTTAGGCGTGTATCCTGCGGTTCTTTTAAACCTGATATAGATATTCTAATTTGCTGCTTATATTGAATCAATGTAAGCAGCAAGTTTACTCCTGTACGTAAGGCTCACAGATAACGTATTACCATTACTTAAATAAATAAAATCGTTTTTAAATTTTTCAATGTGCATTGTAGATGCAATAAAAGATTTGTGAATTCTCACGAAGTTGGGGTGGTTTTTTAGTCTTGCTTCCATGTGCGACAGATTTAAGATCACGGTTATTGCCTTATTCTTCATATTTACCTGGATATAGTTTCCCTTGGCCTCAATAAAAATAATTTCCTCCAGTAAAACCTTTACTAACTCTTTATCTTCCTTTGTTTTTACAAAAATAAAAGGATTTTCAGCTTTAGCCTGGTTTATGATGGACATTACAACCGACCTAAATTTCTGAAAACCAACTGGCTTAGGAAGGAAGTCATGCGCTTTTAGTTTATATCCTTCTAATGCATAATGCAGGTGTCCACTAATCAGAATCAAGTGTTTCATCTTGTTCCGAATTTTAGATACTAAATCAAGTCCTGAAAGGTCCGGCATCTCGATATCGGTGAAAACAATATCCACCGGCTCGTTCAATAACATTATTTCTCGTAATGCTATAGTTGAATTTGTGTAACTTTTAATTAAAGTTAATAAAGAAATCTCGCTTATATATTCGGTAAGTTGTTCGCAAACAAGCGGTTCGTCATCAATAATTATGCAGGTAAAAGCCATCAATCCTAATTTTAATTATAATAATATTATTTAAGGATGAGGGTAAGCCTTTTGCTCTTATACAAACATAGTATACTTTGCAGTAAAAACCGAAGCCTTTTACAAATTTTATCCTTAAAAAGTACGATTTCAGCCTTATAAAATCTCACTTATAAAATTTCCAACTATTGCTATATAAAGATCCCTGACCAGCGTTTATTGAACTATATATAATTAGAAAAATTCAAGAATGAAGAATTTTGAATTACAAGATTTTAGTATTCAAGAGTTGAGTACTGATAAGGATATACGAAATCTTCCTTATATCTTAAATAATTTAAGATGTATCTTAAAAAAGAAGTAAGGTATATACGATTATGGCACACTTGTTCAATATCGTTTTTATTGTTGATTTTGAACAATTGATTTTTGGAGTAATTTGTCGCCTCTATTCCGTATGGGAGCCCAAAAATCCGATACTTAATGAGGATGTTTATTTTATATTATTAGTTGGTTGCGTGATTGGGCCAATAGTAGAAACTTATTTATTTCAGGTAATACCTAATAAAGTTTTAATTAAGTTTAAAGTATCGAGTCCATATCTTATGATAGTTCTACCATCTATTATTTTGGCATTAATCATAACTTTAGCCTGCTGTATTACATTGCAGCATTCAATATGGGGATTGTTTTAATTGGCTGTATATTAAGACTAAGGACATTATCTCTTAAACCCTCTCACTCATCAACATGTGCCCCATATGGAGAATCTAATTATAATAATCTTATCAAAACTAAGTGCATAGCCAATTTACTTTTGCTAATCACTAGTCATCTCTTATTAGTAATTATGCTTATAGCTTTTCGAGAAAACAACAGGTTGTAATGCATTTTAAATCAATGTTTTATTGTTTTATGTCAACATGAAAAAACACGATTTCAACACGGTTTTGAAATATTGACAAGATTTATTGCAACAATTGTAGAACAGAAACGACCAGCTGGAGTTTTGAACTATTGTATAATTTAAAAATAGCTAAAATGAAAAAAATTGAATTAAAAAGTTTTGGTGTTCAAGAATTGAGTGCTATGGAACAGAAAGAAATTGATGGAGGGGGTTGGATGAAAAAGCTCGGTTGGAGCTATGTTGTCACTGAAGTAATTGATCACTGGGATGAGATTAAGCAGGGGTTTTCAGAAGGATGGAATGCAAAATAAATTAAAAAATATAATTATGAATTTGAAGAAACTAGATTTTAATGAACTTTCCGACCAAGATCTGATACTGATCGATGGGGGAAGGAGTTTTTGGGGAGATCTTGGCTATGTCTTAGGTTACAGCGCACGAGCTTTAAGAGATATTAGCAATTCACTAAGAGAAGAATCCTCTTACGGTAATGCAAATATATACAAGTAAGAAAATTAAGTAATTAGAAGGATGTTTGAATACGTCCTTCTATATAAAATCTTAATATGCTAAGAAAAGTGATTTTAGGTGTTTGTGGTAATTTTATTATTTTTTTCCTTATGTATCTTGTTCTTAATTATAAAAAACTAGATATAATTTTTGTGAAAGACATTCTCTATGGATGGAAGATATTAGTCATCCTTTTTTTTTCAATTTTAGTTATGATTATTGATGTTTTTTTAACAAGGAATAGTTCTTGAACATAAAGTTATTTAGGAATTGTTAAACAAAAATCAAATGAGACATTAAAATGTAAAGTATGTTTATTTCAGTTGGTAAAATATCATCATCAAGGAACGGGATCTATTTCTGCGTTGTTTTTTTAATCTACTTTGCTTTTCAGTTTACGACTGCTGTTATTTCAAATCATTTTGATCCTACACTAACATCTTCATCTTTAAAATTTAATTCATTACAGGAAGAGTTCATTATCACAGTATTAATTGGTCCAGCCGTAGAAACACTGATTTTTCAATATCTTATAATAGAGACGCTTTTAAGTCTGAAAATGACACAGATAGTTTCAGCGATTATTTCGGGGTTACTGTTCGGTATTTCTCATTGTTATAATTTGCCATATATATTAGTTACTACTGTTGTGGGGTTGATATTTGCTTATTATTATATGAGACTACGCCATCAAGGACTTGTAAATACTCTGGGCTTGGTCACTTTACTCCACGCACTTTCTAATATTTTTGCGTTCGTTAATAATAATTTTTTTAACATTACGGATTGGTGAAAAAGACGGTAGCAGAGGTTTTTCACATCGTCTAAGCCCATTTGTTTCTTACAAACTTTACATGTCTAAATTCTCAGAGATTGAACTTAATAACTCTGTATTCATTTTCCTACATGAGACGCGTATACGTAGCCAACTCATTTATGCAACAATTTTATTTGCTACAGTTGGGGGAATGATTTCTCTGCCATTCATTTATACTACCATAAACATAACAGGTAGAGGCTCAATACAAAGTAATGTGGAAAAGATAGAACTTTTTGCACCGGCGAATGGAAGAATTGCAATAGCCGCCATGGTGGACAATCAAAAAGTAAAAAATGGAAGAATACTATTGACCATTGATGCTACCTTACCAAATCAGCAAAGACGACTAATCAATAACCACCAAACACATTTAAACCAACAATTAACTGATGCCTTGACACTTTTAAAGTTTCAGGATAACCCCCATTTGCTAACTGCAATATACGCTGCCTCGTGGCAACAATATTATGAAGCATTAAAGCATGCAACCAATGTAAAGGAACAGGCTTTTAAGGTATACAAACGCTATAAAATCCTGATTGACAAAAATGTAGTTACTCAAGCCGAATTTGAGCAATATCATTTTAATTATAAACAGGCATTGTCTGATTATGAGATGGTTACTAAAAAATATAAAATGCAATGGCAATCTGATGTCAACCAATATCGAAATGAGTTACGTGATCTCAAAAATCAAAATGCTCAAATTAACGATCAAGTGAAACGTTATATTCTAAAAGCACCTATAGATGGCTCTTTGCAAAATCTAACAGGGGTACAATGTGGCTCTTTTGTTTACGCCAATCAAAAATTGGGTGAGATTTCGCCTGATAGTTTATTGCTCGCCTTTTGCTATATTAAACCAACAGATATTGGTTTAATCAAAAAGCAGCAGGCAGTTCGTATACAAATAGATGCATTTAACTACAACCAATGGGGATTTCTCACTGGTAAAGTTGTTGATATTTCAGACGATGTTATTTTGCAAAACAACAGTCCTTATTTTAAAGTAAAATGTAATCTGGATAAAAATTATCTACGATTGAAAAATGGATACCAGGGTAGAGTTAAAAAAGGAATGACCTTCATTGCACGATTTCCCGTAGCTAAGAGAAGTATTTTTCAGTTGCTCTATGATAATATTGATAATTGGATTAACCCAGCTCAAGGATGAACATTGAGGTAAAGTTTCGTGCTTCTTGGCGCAATTCATTTTAAAATTAACCTCTTACTAAAATGTCAGCAATTCTAATTAAACAACGCGATATCTCTGATTGCGGAGCTGCATGCCTAGCCTCTGTTTCTGAACATTATAAACTAAGATTGCCCCTTGCAAGAATTCGCCAATATGCTGGTACAGATAAGATGGGTACAAATCTTTTAGGTCTATTAGAAGCTGCCACTAAAATCGGTTTCGAAGCGAAAGGCGTCCGTGGCGGCCTAGATAGTTTGGGTAAAATACCTCTTCCGGCGATTGCTCATGTTCTTATTAAAGAGCATTTACAACACTATGTCGTTATTTACAAGGTTACGCAAAGATATATTGATGTTATGGATCCAGGGGATGGAAGAATGCATCGGAAAACTTTAACGGGGTTTAAAGAGGATTGGACGGGAGTTCTTGTATTACTTATGCCCAATGAAACATTTAGCCCGGGAAATGAAAAACCAGCAAATAGTTTGCGTTTCTTGCGACTCTTACAACCGCATAAATCCATTGTAATCCAAGCCCTATTTGGTGCTTTAATTTATACGGTTCTTGGCTTATCTACCAGTATTTTTATTCAAAAGATCACAGATCACGTACTATTAAACGGTAATAGAAATTTGCTCAGCCTCATGAGTATGTTGATGATTGGGATTTTAATGCTTCAGATTTTTATCAGCACAGTAAAGACCATATTTACTATGCGTACAGGGCAACAAATAGATGTAAATCTAATACTAGGATATTACAAACATTTATTAAAACTACCACAGCAGTTTTTCGATACCATGCGTGTAGGCGAAATAATTTCAAGAGTAAACGATGCAGTAAAAATTAGAACATTTATAAATGACGTTGCTATAAATCTGGTTATAAACATCTTTATAGTTTTTTTATCCTTTGCTCTTATGTTTACTTATAACTGGAAGCTGGCTTTTCTTATGCTTACCATAGTTCCAATATATCTGATAATATATTTCATTGCTAATAACCTTAATAAAAAAGTGCAACGTAACATAATGGAAAGTTCTGCTGAATTAGAAAGTCAATTAGTAGAAAGTCTGAATGCGATAAGAACCATTAAGTGCTTTAATTTAGAGTTGTTTTTTAACAATAAAACAGAGACAAAGTTTATTCCATTACTTAAAGCCATATACAAATCTGGGCTGAATGCTCTATTTTCTGCCTCTTCAACTGAGTTGATTTCTCATATGTTAACCATCTTATTACTTTGGATCGGTTCAGGTTATGTATTAGATAATCAAATTACACCCGGTGAATTATTTTCATTTTATTCATTAATTGGTTATTTCACTGGGCCAGCTGCATCGTTGATAAATGCAAATAGGATAATACAAGATGCAATTATTGCCGCAGATAGATTGTTCGAGATTATGGATTTGGAAATTGAGCATAGTCAATCATCAGTCATGATTACTAAAGACTTAATTGGTGATATCCGTTTTGAAAACGTTCGGTTTAGATATGGAACTAGAGTAACTGTTTTCGAAAATTTAAACCTTAATATAGCCCTCGGTGCGTTTACTGCAGTTGTGGGTGAGAGCGGTTCGGGGAAATCTACATTAATGACCTTGTTGCAGAATATTTACCCAATTCAAACAGGGAATATATTTATAGGTAGTTATGCTGTTAGATATGTAAATAATCAAACACTACGAAATCTATTAAGTGTAGTACCCCAACATATAGATCTATTTGCAGGGAATGTTATAGATAATATCGCTATCGGTGATTACCAACCAGATATGCAATATATTGTTGATATTTGTAATCAACTCGGCATCATTGATTTCATCGAGAACTTGCCCGAAGGATTTCAAACCTATTTAGGAGAAAATGGGGCAAAGTTATCAGGGGGGCAAAAGCAACGCATAGCCATCGCAAGAGCATTATATCGAAAACCTGAGATTTTAATATTAGATGAGGCTACTTCCTCTTTAGATTCTGAATCAGAAAAATATGTACAAAATGCCATAGATTTATTGTTAAAGGAGCAGAAAACAGTCATCGTAATCGCTCATCGCTTTTCCACCATTAAGAATGCGGATAAAATTATTGTTTTGGATAAGGGGAAAGTTGTTGAAGAGGGCCGTCATGAGCAAATGATATTAGCAAAAGGTTATTATAGTAAAATGTATCAGGCACAGTTTGTTTAATTGAATATTGCATTTATCTTCATTGTTAAATAATTATTTGTAGTTTTACGAACAATTGAAATATGCAGGATTTCTGGAATAGCCTTCACCATTTAATCGATCCCGAGAAATTATTGAGGGAGGGCGGTTTCTATCTTGTCGTATTCGTAATCTATGCCGAAACCGGTCTCTTTTTTGGCTTTTTTCTTCCAGGTGATTATCTGCTGTTTTTGGCGGGTATGTTTGTTGCTACCGGAAAACTTGATGTAAATATCGCAGTTTTGCTTGCAGGTTTAATTATTGCAGCCATAATGGGGAATTTTACGGGGTATTGGTTTGGTAGAAAAACGGGGCCTGTATTGTACACCAGAAAGGACAGCTTCTTTTTTAAGAAGAAATATTTGAAGGCTGCAGAAGAATATTATAACAAACAGGGGGCTTTTGCACTTATTATGGGAAGATTTGTTCCGATAGTAAGAACTTTTGCACCGATTTTTGCTGGTGTTGTTAAACTGGAGTTTAAAAGGTTTGCATTATATAATATTGCAGGTGCCTTGCTTTGGATTAGCTCACTTACCCTTTTAGGGTATTTTTTAGGCAAAAGATTTGAACAAGAAATTAACGATTATTTATTATACATTATTATTGGGTTTATCGTTATCACAACTATTCCATTATTAATTACCTTTGTAAAAAGAAAAGTAGTGAAAAGTCCTGACGAGGATAAACAGATTTAAAATTAGAAATGGCAAAAGACGAACATCACGCGTGGCATAGCGTATCTCCTGGTACAAACGTACCTGAAATTGTTAACGCAATTATTGAAATTCCAAAAGGTTCAAAAGCAAAATACGAAATAGATAAAGAATCAGGTTTAATCAAATTAGATAGGGTTCTTTTTTCATCAGTTATGTACCCCGCTAACTATGGCTTTATTCCACAAACTTATTGTGATGATAAAGATCCGCTGGATATCCTGGTACTTTGTTCTGTTGATGTATATCCTATGACGGTTATCGAAGCCAAAGTTGTAGGTGTTATGCATATGGTAGATAATGGCGAGCAAGACGATAAAATCATCGCAGTAGCGAAAAATGATATGTCTGTAAACTATATCAACGATTTAGATGAGTTACCTCCACATACCATGAAAGAAATTGTTCGTTTCTTCCAGGATTATAAAGCATTAGAAGAGAAAAATGTAACTATCGAACACTTATTGGGCGTTCGTTATGCGCATAAAGTGATTAAGGAAAGTATTGAACTTTACAACACAACCTTTAGAGAATTAGCTTAATGGATTTACCCTCGGTCTGTTTGTTTTTAAATTTAAAGTTAGGCGCAGTTTTGCCTTCAACACCACTTTTACTCGCTGAAGTTCAGCAAGAGTCTGGAGGGGTAGGTTGGCGCTTATTCTTAGCATTGTTTTTGGTGCTGTTGAACGGTTTTTTTGTTGCAGCAGAGTTTGCAATCGTTAAGGTTCGGGCATCACAAATAGAAATTAAAGCAAAAACAGGCAGTCGTGTCGGCAAAATGGCTAAAGGGATTATTCATAATCTGGATGGCTATCTTGCCGCCACGCAGCTGGGAATTACCCTTGCCTCTCTTGGCCTGGGTTGGGTAGGTGAAGACGTGATGCACACCATTTTTAAAAATCTTTTTGATAGTTTAGAATGGGGACTTAGCGATGCAACTATCCATACTGCATCTACAATTGTAGCCTTCTCCCTTATCACCATCATGCATATTGTGTTTGGTGAACTTGCACCAAAATCTTTCGCAATTCAGCGCCCGGTGGCCACAACACTCTTTGTTTCTTTTCCATTACAGGTATTTTATGTGGTGTTTAAACCATTTATCTGGACATTAAACAGCTTGGCGGCCATTATTCTAAAGCCGCTTGGTATCGACGCTTCTGCAGGCCATGAATCTATTCACAGTACAGAAGAATTGCAGTATCTTTTAGATCAAGGTAAGGAAAGCGGTGCATTGGATAATAACGAACACGAATTAATTAAAAACGTTTTCGATTTTAATGAGCGTGTGGTTAAAAACATTATGGTTCCAAGAACCAAAATTTCTGGCGTTGAATTAACTTCGCCTAAAGAAGAAGTAATTGATATCATCATCAAAGAAGGTTATTCGAGGTTACCTGTTTATGATGATAGTATGGACAAAATTGTCGGGATCATCCACGCTAAAGATATTTTACCATTGGTTGCTTCAGGTAATCAAACCTGGACCCTAAATGACATTATCCGAAAGCCTTACTTTGTAACAGAAACTAAGAAAATTAACGATTTGATGAGCGAGCTCCAGAGCAACCGGATTCAAATTGCTATTGTTTTAGATGAATTTGGTGGAACTGCAGGTATGGTTACGCTAGAAGACATTGTAGAAGAGCTGGTAGGTGAAATTCAGGATGAATATGATGAGGAAAAACCGCTGGTAGAAAAAGTTTCTGATCATGAGTTTATTGTAAACGCCTCAGCCACTGTATACGATGTAAACGAACATCTTCCGCATGATTTACCTGAAGATGAAGATTTTGATACCATGGGAGGTTTAGTATCTCACATTTTCGGTCGTATTCCAGAGGTTGGAGAAAATAATGAATCTTATGGTTATCTGTTTACCATTTTAAAGAAAACTGAGCAGAACATCGAAACCATAAAGTTAGAACTCGTTATCAATAAAGCAGATATGGTTGATAATCACTAATTTCAACTATGCATATTTTTTATACTCCGGATATTACAGCTGATTCTTATACGCTAAACGAGGAAGAAAGCAAACACTGTGTAAGGGTATTGCGCTTATCTGTAGGTGCACTGGTTTATTTGGTTGATGGAAAAGGCGGTTTTTATACTGCAGAAATTATTGCCGATAATCCTAAAAAAGTAGGTTTAAAGATTTTAGAGGTTGAGGAAGCATTTGGTAAAAGAAACCATCATCTTCATATCGCAGTAGCCCCTACTAAAAATATCGATCGTATCGAATGGTTTCTGGAAAAGGCTACAGAATTGGGTATTGACGAAATCACTCCGATTATTGCTGACCGTTCGGAAAGAAAAGTAGTGAAGGATGACCGTTTAAACAAGGTAATCACCTCTGCGGTTAAACAATCTATAAAAGCTTATCACCCTAAACTTAACGAGGCAATCTCGCTCGATAACTTTTTAAAGCAACCCTTTACAGGAGATAAGTTAATTGCACATTGTATCGACAATGAAGGTAAGGCCTACATCAGCGATTTGATTCAGCCTCAAGGCCAATACTTAATTTTAATCGGCCCCGAAGGCGATTTTACACCAGAAGAAGTTACAAAAGCTTTGAATAAAGGCTTCAAACCTTTAACTTTAGGTAATAACAGACTCAGAACTGAAACGGCCGCTTTAGCTGTGTGTTTTGAAGTTAATTACCTAAATCGTTAAGCATTTGAAATTTTCAATAAATCATTTTTATTCCAGAATACCTGCCGCTTTGAGTTTTAGGCTTTTGTATCTAAGCCTTTGTTTGATAGCTTTATGCTTAGTCTACAGTTTTTCAGCACCATCGTATCGGATGGCTAAGCTTAAATACAATGGTGGTGGCGATTGGTATGCGGATCGAACGGCGCTCCCTAACTTAATCGCATTTTGCAACGCCAACCTTAAAACGAATTTCTATCCCGAAGAAAGCATTGTTGAAGTAGGGAGCAAAGAACTTTTTAACTATCCTTTTGTGTACATGACCGGACATGGAAATGTGGTATTTAGCGATCAGGAAGTAGGTAACTTGCGCAGATATTTGATTGGTGGAGGTTTCCTGCATATTGATGATAACTACGGCCTGGATAAGTTTATAAGGCCCCAAATGAAAAAGGTATTCCCTGAGCTGAGTTTCGTTGAATTGCCGGCCAATCATGCGTTATACAATCAAAAATTTAAGTTTCCTAACGGGTTACCCAAAATCCATGAGCATGATGGTAAGCGGCCACAAGGTTTCGCCCTTATTTATAAAGGGAGGGTAGTTTGTTACTACACATTTGAATGCGATTTAGGGAACGGCTGGGAAGATTTGGGTACCTATCCTGAGGATACGCCGGAAACACGATCTAAAGCCCTTAAAATGGGCGCAAATTTGATTCAGTATGCTTTAACTCAATAGAAAATGTATCAGGTAAAAGTTAACAATCAATTTCAGTTTGAAATCTCCCAGAATGGGACAGAGCTTACTGTTGACGGAAGAAAGCTCGAGGTAGATTTTAGCAAACTGAATGGAGGATCTACTCATGTTATCTATAACAACCAGTCTTTTAACACAGAGCTGGTGGGTTTTGATGCGAAGGCGAAGACCGCTATTATTAAAGTAAATGGAAATATATACCATATCGAAGTTAAAGATCAATATGATCAGCTCTTAAAGCAATTAGGACTTGATAGCTTAGCCGCTAACAAAATTTTGGAGATCAAAGCGCCAATGCCAGGTTTGGTATTGAATGTACTGATATCTGCCGATCAGGAAGTAAATAAGGGCGATAATTTATTGGTATTGGAAGCCATGAAAATGGAGAATATTCTAAAATCAACTACCGCAGGCATTATAAAAAAGGTATTTGTTCAGCAGGGTGATAAGGTAGAAAAGAACCAGATTTTAATACAGTTTAAATAGTTTATTAATCAAGGCTCATTCATTATCGGTGCTCATAGTCATGGGTTATTTGGGTATACAGATAGACTTGAGATGATTTTTTGAGAGAGATAAATACAATAGCCATTTAAAATTTCTTACACGGTTAAACAAAAAAAGGCATCTTTCCCTTCAGAAAGATGCCTTTTTTTGATATCAGTTTTATTAACGTTTCGGATTGAAAGCTTTAGGCGAAGCTTGCTTAAAGTTTCTTTTACCGGCTGTGCTGATTTCCGGAGCACCAAGCATGGTCATTGCACAACGGAAACCTATTTCTGCTGAAGCATCATCTTGTTGCAAGAAACGACGTGTCGCCGGGTTTAACCAGTAAGCCATATCGTTCCATGACCCACCTTTGTAAACCCTTGATTTATCGTTAACCAGGCTTACACCCTCATCATTTAATAATTTATTCTGTCTGTCTCTATGGCCTCTTTCATCCGCCTGATATGCTGTAACAGGGGTGCCAGGCTCAGTTGATTTAGAAATAGAATCAGCTCTTTTTGCCAATGCCTGTTTTTCGGCCCAGGTTAATTTTTTTCCAGAATAAGCATTCTCCTTAATTGGATTGCCATATTTATCAAGCGCAATTTTTCCATTTTGAGCATCTGCCAACTGTTTGTTGGTGAAATAGTTACCGCGATAAGGGTTAAAGGCGTCAGCATCAGTAAATGTTCCCGTTCTGTAAACGTCATTTACCCATTCGTTAACGTTTCCAGCCATATTATACAAACCAAAATCGTTCGGTTTATAGTAAAGCACTGGTACAGTTAAATCACCTTTATCATTTAATGAACCACCAACACCCATGTAATCTCCGGGAGCTCTTTTAAAGTTGGCCTGAATTAAACCTCTGGTTTTTTTACTTGCAGAGCTTACACCTAAACCATTCCATGGATAGATTTTATTTTGATTGATGTTTTCGTATTCTGTATTGCCAATTAAGCCCAATGCTGCATATTCCCATTCAGCTTCTGTAGGTAAGCGATAAGGTTGCATGATTACACCGTCTTCTAATGTTGCAGTTCTTCTGGGCTGACCTCCTCTGGCAGGAGTTGCTGTTGCTCCGGCAGTAGTGGTGGCTGCACCAGATTTAACATTATAATCGATAGGGGCATTTTTACCAACATCACCATACTGACCGTTCAAATAGGCGTCGGTATTGAAAGGTTTATCTGGTTTTGGAGTGGCCGCTGCAGTGGTGTTATTGTTGTTTCCACGGCCAGAATTACCCTGAGCTAAAGTTTTATAATCTGTTAAGATACCTTTCTCTCGTAAAATAAATTCATTGGCTCTTGAAGTTCTCCATTCGCAATAGCGTGAAGCCTGCTCCCAGGTAACACCAACAACCGGATAGTCACGGTAAGCAGGATGTCTCAGGTAGTTATCTACGTAAGGTTCATTGTAAGAAAGTGCACGTCTCCACACTAAAGTATCTGGAAGCTCATTGTAATAATATTCGCGATCTTCAGGATAGTTGTACCTGATCCAGTGCAAGTATTCTAACCAATCGGTGTTCGATACTTCAGTTTCATCCATATAAAAAGAAGGTACAGTAACCTGTCTTTTATAGTTATAGATGTTTGGTTCAACACCTGCCACTTCGATGGCACTCCCACCAACTACAAGCACACCGCCTTCAATTGGAATTAAGCCAGGTCCTGGTGCACGCTTGTACTTTGTAGCCACGGCAAAGGCTCCAGATGTTTTGTTTTTCTTATCCGCATAAGGGATTCCTGTTTTACTTGAACTGTTCCCACCCTTTGAGCTACAGCCCGAAAGTAGTCCCACCAATGATAAACAAGCAAAAGAATATAGTATCAGTTTTTTCATATAATGCAAGAGAAATATCGCCCACTAGTAATCCAACGATAAAATTACACAAATTTAAGTGATTTATAAGCTTCGGGGCAACAATTATTTGAATATATTTTTGAACCATAACGTATTATTTTATTACGTATTGTGTATGTTTTGTTTTTCTTTAATTGTTGTCTTAAAATGTTATAAATAAGGTATATAGCAGGAAGGCTTCTGTATAATGTCTTGAGGGTTAAATTTATTTAAGAATATAATGTAGATGCGGTTACATTTTTTTGATTCGATCTTATGATTTTTCGTATTAATATATACATACGACTATGGATAAGTATCTTCCTTATTACTTGAATATGAATTAAGATGTAAACTAAGCATAACCAACTATTAAATTTATGCCGTGTTTTGCTATGCGAAAAGTATTAAGTGTCTCATTATTTATGGGTTATGTTTTTTGTATTTTTAGAGTAATGTAAAAAACGTAGGTTTAATTAGTAAACACTCTTAAAATTCGTAATTTGGTAAAATATAATTTTTGGTTTTACGTTTACAAAACATATCTCAAGAGAGCTAAATACCAACAATCTAAAATTACGTACCTTAAAGGATGAATTTCAAGTACATTAGTAAACTTGCTTTTTCTGCGATTTCTATGGCATTGGTGTTTGGCGAATCGAATGCCCAGGTTACAATCGGAAATACACAAACCAATGGAAGTGAGGCGAACAATATTATTACCGCCGTTCCTTTCATGCTGATCACGCCTGATGCCCGTGCAGGCGCTATGGGAGATGCTGGAGTAGCCATTACCGGTGATGTTAATTCAGCAAGCATCAATCCATCTAAGCTGGCTTTTTTAGAGAAACCATATGGTTTTGCGGTGTCATACAGCCCCTGGTTAAAGAGCCTTGTTCCTGATATCAATTTAGCTTATTTAAGTGGCTTTTATAAATTGGATGAGCGGAATACCATTGGCGCATCATTGCGATATTTCTCATTGGGCTCCATTCAACTTACCGATGTTAATCAACAGGATCTAGGTATAGCTAATCCAAATGAACTGGCTTTTGATGTAACTTTTGCAAGGAGCTTTGGTGAAGAATTTTCTTTAGGCTCTTCTTTAAGATATATTTACTCTAACCTGGCCTCTGGCCAGTTTTCTTCAACCGGACAGGTGCGGGGAGGTAAGGCAATTGCAGTAGATGTATCTGGATTATACAAAACCTCAACAACTTTCTTTGGAAAACCAGCTGTATTATCTGCCGGAGCCAACATCTCTAATATCGGAACGAAGATGAGTTATTCTGATGATGGCCCCAGTTTCTTCCTACCTACTAACTTTAAATTGGGTGGTGCATCTACCATTGCTGTTGATGAATATAGCAGCTTTACTTTTGCTTTGGATTTTAATAAACTCTTGGTGCCCACACAACCGATATATGATTCAAACGGGCAGATCGTTAGTGGAAAAGACCCTAATCGCTCTGTTCCTGCAGGTATTTTTGGCTCATTTGGCGATGCACCAGGAGGCTTTAGCGAAGAACTTAAGGAAGTTGGGATTTCAACAGGCATAGAATATTGGTATAATCAACAATTTGCCCTGCGGGCAGGATACAATTACCAGAGTCCGATGAAGGGTGATAGTCGCTACTTTACTTTGGGCTTAGGCTTAAAATATAATGTTTTTAATATAGATTTCTCTTATTTACTGGCAAATGCGCAAACCAGTCCTTTAGCCAATACCCTTCGTTTTGGTCTTTTGTTTAACTTTGGCGAAAAATCAGCGGTTAAAAAGTAGTTTTAATGGCCGTTGTTCTCAGATTAACAAATAATCATTCTTTAATTAAAAACAAATGAAAATAAGAGTAGGCTTTGGGTTTGATGTGCATCAACTGAAAGATCAGCACCCTTTTGTAGTAGGTGGAGTAACATTGGAACATCATAAAGGTGCTTATGGCCATTCTGACGCTGATGTATTGCTACATGCCATTTGCGATGCCTTGCTAGGTGCTGCAAATTTGCGCGATATAGGATTTCATTTTAAAAACACAGACGACAGGTGGAAAGGAATCAGTAGTCTTATTTTATTAAAAGAGACGGTAAAACTTTTAACAGAGAAAGGCTGGAACGTTGGAAATATTGATGCTATGCTTTGTTTAGAAGCCCCAAAAATTAACCCTCATATTCCTGCAATGCAGCAAAATATTGCTGATGCCATCGGGATTTCTACGGATGATATTTCCATAAAAGCTACAACCAATGAGCAGATGGGGTTTGTGGGGCGCGAAGAAGGTGTAGTAGCTTATGCAGTTTGTCTAATTGAAAAAGCTTAATTTTTCCACCTCGGGAGAAATAAAGAGATTGGTAGTCCGATGCAAAAAATCAGGATTACCGCATTTATTATAGCCTTTTCGAGATTAAAATTAACTGATGGAATTAGGGTTAGCGGAACAACAATCAGGTTCATAATAACCCAAACGAACAGGCCATATAAAATCCCGTACATTAGTTTATTAGTATTTAAAAAACTTAATCTGTTAAGCAGGATGGCATAAAATAAGCTGAAGGAAAAGGCAATAAGATAATGGAAGAAAATCCCTGCGATTATCATCTCTATTCCACCAGTGAAAGCCGCTTTGCCAAAAAATGCACTTGCAATGTACTTAAAGGTTGCCGCGAACTTAAACTTAGCGAGAATGATTACTGCTGCTGCACCGTCAAGCGTTCCGGCAATAAACCCTATAGTTATGATGCGCTGCCAGGAAATGGGATTAGTAGTAGGATGCCTCATGAGCGTAATGCGTTGGTTGGTATTGGCTTATTCTTTAACAATAATACTAAATTAATTGATCAATAGTTTTATAATGAACAGTATTAGCCCGCAAATTTAAGGAGACCATTTAATTCAGCCTGCCGCCACAATCCAATCAACTCAAATTTGCAGAAAATAAATTCTGATTATGGTAATGCCGCTACTTGCTTTACATTTCCGGTCCTTTTTAATGTTCCCCATGTTTCCAGCTCACCTTTAATCGCCTTCCTAAACGATCTGAATAAAACAAGGTACATGAGTTGTCTCCAAAAGAAACGTTGAGGTAACAGGTAAATCAGGCTTTTTAGTTTTTCTTTCTCCATGCTGAATGCTACCGCTGCAAAAAGAAAATCTATCAGGATAAAAATAATATAATAGCACAATACCTGGCCAAAACCGTTATGAAGACTTAAAATCCCTGAAAACCCTGTTAATGTTAAATTATTTATGGCGCTTAGCGAAAAGAGGCCACTCAATAATGAAATCAACATAAATAAATCGGCCAGCGGCGAAAATAGCGGTAGTATAATCTGATACACCAGTATGTTAGGCATCCCTATCATGCCAAAGTAGCCATATTTTTTATTAAAGAGTGTTTTTCTGTTTTTCCAGAAGCTTTGCATTACCCCGAAACTCCAGCGGAAGCGTTGTTTTAAAAGCATATTGACGGTTTCAGGGGCTTCTGTATAGGCTACTGCTGTATCGCAGTTTTTAACGGTATAACCCGCTCTTAAAATTCGCATGGTCAAATCACAATCTTCAGCCAATGTATCTGTACTAAAACCGCCTACAGCATTTACAATCTCTTTTCTAAACGCACCAATGGCTCCCGGTACAACTGTAATGGTATCTAAGAGATCAAAGGCACGCCTGTCCATATTTTGAGCGGTAATGTACTCTATCAACTGCCACTTGGTTAAGATATTATGTGCATTGCCAACTTTGACGGTACCGGCAACTGCCGCAATTTGAGGTTCGTAAAAATAGCGCATCAATTCAGTTACAGCATTCGATTTCAACTGTGTATCTGCATCTATGCAGATGATGTAATCGGCGGTTGCCTGAGCAATTCCGTAATTCAATGCTGATGCCTTTCCACCATTGGCTTTACTGAATATTTTAACCTGCGGATGATTTCCAAACTGAGCATCTACCCTTGCAAATGTTTTGTCTTTAGAGCCATCATCAATAAAGATTAATTCGAAATCAGGATAATCTGTATTTAATAAACTATTAATGGTTTGTACAGCAGTTACCTCCTCATTGTAGGCGGGAATAATAATACTAACCTTTGCTGAAGGATTTTTGATTAAGATATTGAGGTTCTTTTTAGCTTTTCTCTTTTGTAAAATAGCCAGGTAGGCAATAAATAAAGTTCTTAAAATGGCTAAAGCAATGGCTACACTGAAAATAACATTTAATACTCTGTTGCCATAGTAAAAGAAGTTGATGAAGAAAAAATCACCTGAACCGATAAGGCCGCTGTTGGCAGTTGATTTTACAGCAGGCATCAATTCGGCCCGATTTTTACCCATTAAATCTCCTACAGTAGTAAAGGTATATCCTTTTTGTTTAAAGAATTTAATAATTCGGGGCAATGCTGCAACAGTTGCTTCTCTGTTTCCTCCCGCATCATGCAACAGCAAAATGTTACCATTATTTTGCTGTTTTACCACTTCATTAAAGATCTGATCTGCCGTTTTTCCTGGTTCCCAGTCTTCCGGATCAATATATTCACCGATGTTAATGTAATTTTCCTTACGACTTTGTGCTACTGGCAGAATTTCAGATATGTTTTGAGGTTCTGCATCTGCATTAAAAGGTGCCCTGAATAATATTGTACTGTGACCGGTTACGGCTTCGATAAGCCTCCGCGTAGCATTAAGTTCGAATTTTACCCGGTTTGGGCCAATGGCCGACATATCTGGATGAAAAAAGGTATGATTGCCGATTTCGTAGCCATCATTGTATTCCTGCCTCAACAGTTCCATATTTTTTTCGGCCATAATGCCCACTACAAAGAAACAACCAGGCGCCTTTTCCTTTTTAAGAATATCGATTACCTGTGGTGTGTAGGTTGGATCGGGACCGTCGTCAAAGGTCAAAGCAATTTTTTTATCGGCCTCTCCAAATCTTTTAATCACATACTGGCTGGGCATACGTAGATATTGCTGATCGGCAATACTGAAATTATCTTTATCCAGGGTAATTTTTGCAGTACCTGGTTTCGGACTGGAAACAAGATCAAGAATTTCCCCATCACCGATATAGGCGATACCGCCCATTGTTAGGGCTGAAATTTTTCTTAAATCAACAGGCTTCTGTTTCAAAGCATCTAAATTAAGGTTGTTCGAAATGAAACTCCATAGACGTTTATCTTCTGATCCTAAACGCCAAAGGGCAACCCCGGCAATATTCCAGTCATCAGCTTTGCGGATAAGGTTAAAATTAGTAGCTGCATCGGTAAAGTAAACCTGATGTGAAATATTGCTGCCGTCTTTATAACTGTAATGCAAATTGGCAGATATCGGGTTGTAGTGAATCTGACTTTTATAATTCACGGCAGTGGTCATGGCTTCTTCATAGGTTACCGATTTGCCTACGCTGTTTTGTGGCCAATCGTAACCATAGCAGGCAAGGGCGAGGATAACCTTATTGGGATTCATTTCATTACAAATATCATCCAGCTTATCTTCAACCCATTCCTGGTGTGAGATGTCTCCGGCATTACTCTGATCGGTATGCTGGTCGTAGGCCATAAGCACGATATAGTCATTATAATTTTGTAGAATGGCCGGGTTGTAATCATCGTTCTCTGGAGAAATGTCTTGAGATACAATAAGGTTACGGGCATGAAACTGCACATATAGATTTTTCATAAAGGCATTGAAACCCGCCCTGTTTTCTAAATTCAGTTCTTCGAAATCGATATTTATACCTTTAAAATGATGTTTTTCAGTCAGCTTAATCAGGTTGGAGATCAGCATTTCCTGCGCAGGCAGATCATGGAGTAATCTGCTCACTGCTGCGCCATCCCAATGATCCTGATTATAATTGGAAACTACTGCGATTGGTAATTTATGGGCCTTATGTATAACCTGAAGTGCTGCGGTATCAGCTTTATCAATAATAGAATCGCCGTTTAAGAAGAAGGATTCGGTAGCAACCATGTCTAAATGCGAGATATTTCGTTTTAAATCGGCAAGGGATTTTCCTGCAGTACCTGCCCAGCTAACATAAAAAGCCATATTGATCCGCTTGTTGTCACCACGATGCAGGAGAACCCTTTTTTCCTTGTCTTTCTTGATTTTTTGAAGCTTAGATTTCGCAATGGTGAAGGCTTTATAGGACTGAGATTTTTTAAGTTTTTCGAGTTGCTTTTGGGTTAAGGGACTATTGGTATTAATAAAAGGAAGATTTGGTGTTTGTGCCGACCATAAGGTAAAGGCTACGCATATAATGGCAGCGATGAAAACCAGTAAGAAGGCACGACTTACCCAGGTAAATGCTTGCCAGCGTGTTTTGGTTTCAGTTTGAAATATTTGTTTTCCGGACATTTTCGTTCTGATTTGATATTGCAAACTTTGAAAACGCAGATGAAGATTGTGTGAAATTTTAATTAAAAGGCTTAAATTCAGCTAGCTGTGAATATTTATGGGTTCTTAAGTATTATGGCGTTTAAGAACTTTTTATTTAATGGCGTTTTTATATCTTCGCTTTATCAGATTATAACTTTTATGGAATTACTAACTAGCGCAGAGGCCTGGATATCCTTATTTACTTTAACCCTTTTAGAAATTGTTCTGGGGATAGATAATGTAATTTTCGTTAGTATTATTCTTAATCGGGTGCAGCAGAAATCGCAAAAAACAGCGCGTGTGATTTGGATGCTTACTGGTATTGCTTCCCGTTGTTTAATGCTATTTGGCTTAAGCTGGTTGTTATCTCAAAAAGGTAAATTTATTATTCCTGAAAGCTGGTTTGGGAAAGGTTTTGATTTAGCGAGTTTAGTGATGCTTTTGGGCGGTCTATTTCTGATCTATAAATCTGTCATGGAGATTCACCATAAACTGGAAGGTGAAGACCCAACAATAAATACAAACAGCAAAAAACCGCTGGGTTTTGGACAAGCTGTTTTTCAGATTATGCTTATTGATGCAGTTTTCTCCTTTGATAGTATAATTACTGCCGGAGGTACTGCAAAACATGTTGAAGTAATGATCGTTGCAGTTGTAATTGCCATGTTCATCATGTTTACTTTTAGTCCTAAAATTGCTGGTTTTATTCATCAACACCCTACATTAAAGATGCTGGCTTTATCCTTTTTAGTGATGATTGGCCTAAGTTTAGTTATAGAGGGTTGGGATTCAAGAGCTGCACATGAAATGCACTTAAAAAACTACATCTACTTCGGTATGGCATTCTCGGTTGCAGTTGAAGTTTTGAATATGATTTTCAGAAAGCGTCAGCTGAAGAATGTGGTTAAGCTGAATGAACCCCGTATGGAATCAGAAGAAAAAAAGTAGATAATTAGAGTACATATTCGTCATTTATTGGTTTTACCGGCTCGGGAATATCGGTTTCACCCAGCATTTGCAAAAGGTTGATTTCGATGGTTCGGGTAATCTGATTTAGCGGTACGCCCGCCGAATTATTTTCAAAAGGGTTAACTAAACTCATACCGTTAATTTGAGTAGAAACAAATACAAAGCCAATTAACCAACCTAAAAAGATTGAGTATATGCCTGCAGACTGGCTGATTACCAAGGTAAAAGTTACAACAAAAAGCCAGATAAATACTTTGGTTAAATAGCTATATGTTGTGGGGAAGATTGTATTCTTGATCCTTTCGCTCATCCCCATGGAATCGGAGAATCGAACAAGCATTTCATTTATCTCTATAAACCTGAATCCATCTACAGAACTGGATTTAGATAGTTTTTGCAAATCTCGTGATTGAATGTTTAAGATTGCATTGTGCGTGTTGTTGTGATTTTCTATTTCTTTTAAATCTTCCTGCGTAAGATATTTAATGTAAATCTCGTCTACGGTGCCGCGTAAATTGGCTTTTAGGGCATACAAAAAAGCAATGTGGCGGAAAACCATTTGCTTTATGGTGTCCTCTTCACCATCAACATAGTTGAGTAATGCACGGGTAAAAGAGCGGGAGTCGTTTACCAGAGCACCCCAAACTTTTCTTGCTTCCCACCACCTGTCATAAGCCTGGTTGTTGTTAAAACCGATAAAAAATGCGATAGCAGTACCTAAGAGTGTAGGAATGATAGAAGGGATTTCAAAATGATGTGCAATTAGATATTCCCGAACCAGGTAGGAAGCGGTACAAGAGGCAATCATAATTAAATCTACATGCCAGGTATTTCTTAAAATTCTACTTAAACGTATATTCTGAACAAGAAGCATAAATTGTTTTTTAGAGAATGAAAATACAAACAGAAGCCAAAAATGTTTTAAACTCCTTAAATTTAAGGATCGCAAATGTAAAAACTTATGAAATCACCAATCTTGTATAAAATATTTCTTCCGGTGTCTTTTCTTCTTTTCTGGTTTGGCATTATACTCCAGTTTGTATTGGTTTTTCAAAATCAACAATATAACTGGATAAAATCGCTGGATGGATTTTTAATGTATTTTACTGTGCTTACCAATATTATTTGCGGCATTGCTTTGGGCGTATTATTATTTTTCTCAGGGAGCCGGGCAATAAATTTTCTTGTTAAGCCAGGTTCGCTAACGGCGCTAACGGTTTATATCGTAATTGTTGGTTTGGTATACAATATAGTATTAAGGGGTATTGTAAATTTAACTGGATGGTGGGTTGTTGCCAATGAGCTGCTCCACGTTATTAATCCAATGGTTTTTTTAGTCTTTTGGATCATTTATGTGGATAAATCTGAATTAAAATATAAGCATGTTTACCCCTGGCTCTTATATCCTTTTATTTATATGGTTTTCGCTTTGATTAGAGGTGTATTGATGAAAACTTATCCATATCCTTTTTTAAATGTAAATGAACTGGGCTATCTCAACACGGCTATGAATTGTCTGGTACTCTCCTTTCTGTTTTGGTTAAGCTCATTGTTCTTTGTTTGGCTAGGTCAGAAGATCAATAATCGCAAGTAATGAATGAAATGGGGAGGTGTTTTTAAGAAGATTTCGTGATAAACGTTTTTAATACGTTTTAAATCAGTTATATTCGGAAAACCAAATATCCCAATTTCTTATGAGTGAAACATTACCTAAGAACAATATTTTCAAAGTTATCGGTGCCTCTTCCCTGGGTACATTAATTGAATGGTACGATTTTTACATTTTTGGTAGCCTTGCTGTTATCATTGGCTCCAAGTTATTTCCGGAAGATGCAGGGGCTTCTGCATTAATTAATACCCTGGCTATTTTTGCCGCCGGCTTTATTGTAAGGCCTTTTGGTGCGCTGGTTTTTGGTCGACTTGGCGATTTGATTGGAAGGAAATATACTTTCTTGTTAACGCTTGTACTCATGGGAGGCTCTACTTTTTTGATCGGTCTTATCCCATCTTATAAAACGATAGGATATGCAGCTCCGATTTTAGTGTTGGTTCTTCGATTGATACAAGGTTTAGCTTTAGGTGGTGAATATGGCGGGGCAGCAACCTATGTAGCTGAGCATGCCCCTAAAAACAGAAGAGGTTTTTTTACCAGTTGGATTCAGACAACCGCTACTTTAGGTTTGTTTCTCTCACTGGGCATTATTGTCATTACTAAAAACGTGCTTGGGGCAGATACTTTTGCCGATTGGGGCTGGAGGATACCATTCCTACTTTCTATTTTATTGGTCGTGGTATCCATCTATATCCGGATGAAGATGCATGAATCGCCCATGTTTTCTAAGTTGAAATCGGAAGGTAAAGTATCCAAAAATCCTTTAAAGGAAAGTTTTAATAACAAAGCGAACTTTAAGATGGTATTGCTTGCGCTGTTTGGTGCTACTATGGGACAAGGTGTAATCTGGTATACCGGTCAGTTTTATGCACAGTCCTTCTTAGAAAATACCTGTAAGCTCGATTTTAATGATTCCCGATACATTTTACTTTGGGGAATTGCATTTGCAACGCCATTTTTTGTTGTTTTTGGTGCCTGGAGTGATAAAATTGGCAGAAAGTGGATTATGCTTGCCGGAATGCTTTTAGGCATAATCTTCTACCGGCCAATCTATCAGACTTTTTTGGATGATACCGATTTTACTTCAATAAGCCAAACAGAAATTGTTTCCTCCACACCGAGTGTTCATACTGTTTTGATTGATCAGAGTCAGGACAGTTTAAGAACGACATCTACTAAGTTCGTTTTAAATGACGGTTCCTCTTTTGTTAAAGTGCAGCAGGATACTTTATCTATTGCAAAAGGAATTGCTCCGGCAAAAGAAGTAATTAAAGATAAAGTGTTAAGTAAGCCTGTTTTCTGGAAGTTTATCGGATTAATCTTTTTCCAGATTTTATTGGTGACTATGGTTTACGGGCCTATTGCTGCGTTTTTGGTTGAGTTATTTCCAACCAAGATCAGATATACTTCCATGTCACTTCCCTATCATATTGGTAACGGTGTGTTTGGAGGATTAGTGCCTTTTATTGCAACACTAATCGCGAGTTTCTCGGGCTCCACTCCACTATCCGGACTATGGTATCCAATCGGGATTGCAGCTTTGAGTTTAATTATAGGTACGGTTTATCTCTCTAATAAAAGAGACGAAAATATTAACGATTAAGGTTATAGATATGAATACGATAAAGAAATTTTTAGGATTGGTATGGATGGTTGTAGGCCCCTTAGCAATGACCTTTTTAGTTATTCAAGCTATTGACAAAGTAGGTTTAACGCACACTTCTATTGAAAGAACGAATACCATTTTACAATGGGGCATCATTCTTTTTATCTTTTTTCCAATTAGTTTGGGTTTAATGATTTTTGGCTTTTATGCCTGGAAGGGTGAGTATGAGCGATTACCAGAGCGTTCAGAAGAACTTTAGTGAAGTTCTGAGCGCAGTGTAGCATAGTGCTTAGCTCCCGCAGATTTAACAGATTAACGCCGATTTTTACGCTTGAAATTAGAAAAGATAAATGGTTAAAGAATCTGCGACATCTGCGGGAGAAATTGAAATTTATTTACTTCTACAATACCCTCAAGAGTAACCCTTTCAAATACTCTCCTTCTGAAAAGGAAATTCGAACCGGGTGATCTTCAGGTTGGCAAAACTGTTTGATGATTTGTACTTCTTTACCTGCATCTAAGGCAGCCCAGGCAATGATTTGCTTAAAGGTTTCAATATCTACAGCCCCTGAGCAGGAGAATGTTGCCAGTAACCCTCCTTTTTCGAGCAACAACATGCCCAGGCGGTTCAGGTCTTTGTAGGCGCGTGCTGCACGATCTAATGCAGAGCGTGAGGGTGCATATTTAGGTGGATCTAAAACAATGATATCAAAGGATTCGCCTGCTGCGGCAAAGGCTCTTAGCTGTTTATTTACATCAGATTGAATCGTTGTTACTTTGTCGGTATCGAATTTATTAAGCTCAAGGTTTTGTTTCAGCGTGTCTATAGCTAATGCAGAGCTATCTACGCTTGATACACTTTTTGCTCCATTTGCTAAACTATTTAAGCTAAAACCTCCGCTATAGCTAAAGCAATCCAATACTTTTTTATCCCTGGTGTAGCTTGCAAGGATTTTTCTGTTGTCACGTTGATCGCAGTAAAAGCCTGATTTTTGCCCTTCAGCGATATTGATATGGTAAATGATACCATTTTCCTTTACTTCTAAAAATTCAGGCGGATTTTCTCCCCAAAGCAAGCCATTTTCGATGGGTAAACCTTCATGGCCGCGTGCTGTAGCGTCACTTTTATCAAAAATCCCCTTAGGGTTGAGTGCTATACGAAGCATTTCTACAAGATCAGTTTTAACCTTTTCTATTCCTGAACTTAAAATCTGTAAGGATAGGAAGTCTGCATATTTATCAACGATTAGTCCGGGTAAGAAATCTGCTTCGCTGAAGACTAATCTGCAGGTATTGGTTTGTTCGTTCAAAATTGAAGCCCTTGCGGCAATGGCCTGGTTTAATCGGTTTCGATACCAGGATTGATCAATAACCTGGTCTTCATCCCATTCTAAAAGACGTACGGCAACACGGGAGTTTCCGTTAAAATAGCCATAAGCTAAAAACTCGCCATCAAAGGCAAATACTTTTACTACATCACCATCTTCAGGTTTTCCCTTTACTTTTTCCAAAGCGCCGGAAAATACCCATGGATGTCTTTGAATAGCTGCTTTCTCTTTGCCTCTTTTTAAAATGATTTCTACCATTGCGCAAAGGTAAGAATAAGTTTCATTTGGAATCAACTGTAGATAATTCGGGACACAAAAAGGGGAATGAAATCTACAATGTAAGTCGCATAATTGTGATATTTTTAGAACAAGAAAGCCCTGGATGCGACCAGGGCTTTAAGACTTTACTTAGTTACGTTTTCATAAGAGAAGAGGCTTTACTAAGCATAACATTACAAATTTATATAAAAATATAAAATAAACCAAAACCTTTGATGAGATACGCTCAACTCGAATATTATATTTCAGAACCTAGGCTCAACCGGTTTTTAAGGGCTTGCGGTAATTCTAGAACTCAAGCTCAAAAATTATATCGGATAAATATCAGAGTTTCAGAAGCTTTTTACCCCATATTAAATCTGTTCGAAACCTTCTTGCGAAACACAATTTATAATGAAATAGCCAGTGCATTTCACGATCCGGATTGGATTATTAACGAACAGAAAGGGTTTATGAGTGATTCATCATTATCAAGGGGTAGATTTGCGATGAAGAATCAGGTGCTTAAGATACATCATAAAATAATTTTGCTAGGCGGTAGAGTAACAGCTAGCAAATTGATATCTGAACAAACGTTCGGATTTTGGACTACTTTTTTTGAAAAGGCTCATTATAAGGTGACAAAAGGTTGTTCGATTAATGCATTTCCAAATAAACAACCCAATGTTAACCGCATGATTTTAGAACAAAAATTATCAAGAATAAGGATATTGAGAAATCGTATTTACCATAACGAACCGATATGTTTTAGAGCTGGTAATATTGATTTTTCTGAAGCAGGTGGTGTTTTAGTTGATATGCATGACTTGATGAATTGGATTAATCCAGCGCTAAGCGATTACGCAGAATACTTCAACAATATTCAAAAGAAAATAAATCAAGCAAATGCACTCTTAAAAAATTAAATGGTTTCCAGTTGGCACTGTATCTTACTAGACAAATTTATTTGATACACCCTTTTGAATCTTAATCAATTCTGTGTCTAAAATCTTTGTTTCAAAATCTACCACTGGTCGTTTTGCCTCAATCATGGAAATCAATAACTCTGTAGCCACTTGCCCCATTTCGAAAGCAGGTTGCCTAACTGACGTTAGCGATGGAGAGAAAAGTTCAACCAGATTAGAATTGGTAAAGCCAGCTATTGCAATTTTATGGGCAAATTCAGGATTGGTATTTTTGAGGGCCATAATACAACCTGTTGTTAACCTGTCACTGGCAATAAAAATACCATCGGGTTTTAGGGGCAACAATTCTTTTACTGCAGTTTCCAGCTCTTCACTATGCATTCCGCCATGCTGACAATATTTTACCAAATCGGGATTAAATTCTATGTGATATTTAGCTAAAGCTGCCTGATATCCTTTTAAACGTTCTTTGGTGATAGATAAATTCTCAGAATTGGTTAAATGGGCAATCGTTCGTTTACCCGATAATATCAAGTGCTCAGTAGCATCGAATGAGCCTTTAAAGTTATTGGCAATCACTTTATGGGTTTCGAAATTTTCGGGAACACGATCAAAGAAAACTATGGGTAAACCTTTTGCATATAAATCCCGCAGGTAGTCGATGTTTTGAGTTTCTGACGATAAGGCAATCAGTAAACCATCAATAGATCTTGATGCTAAATGCTCAACGTTAAGTTTTTCCTGTTCAAAAGATTCATGACTTTGGGAAATAATGACATGGTAATCTTTATTGTATGCGATTGATTCTATGCCATTTATCACTTGCGAAAAAAAGTTATTAGCAATTTCACTCACAATAATGCCTATAGAGTAACTTCTTCTTTCTTTTAAGCTTCTTGCGATAGGATTAGCCCGGTAGTTAACTTTTTCAGCATAAGCCAGAACCAGTTTTTTTGTCTCTTCACTAATTTCGTAACGGTCTCTTAAAGCCCTGGAAACTGTAGAAGTAGAAAGTCCAAGTGCCTTAGCAATATCTTTTATGGTAGATGTCTCAAATCTCATTTTATGCAGTTGCGTACAAGTTACAAAAAATATCTCTTTTAAGCCCTGAAAAAGGCTTATTTAATAACTGTCATATCTACGTTTTTGGGAACGTTTGCACAGTTTTTTAGTTAAATCTGTTTTCAAATGGTTTTAAGTTTGTAAAATTGTTACAATAACGTAACCAAATATTAACTAATTATAACATTCTGAAATAGAATTATATTCTCCATGCAAGCGGTTGCATGTTCTTAAGTAACCAAATTATCCTAAATACAATTAATTATGAGCAGAGTTTTACTTTTATTAGTATTTCTATCTTTTTCATTTCTTCCCCTTTCCTATGGCCAAAACAGGCAACTTACAGGAGTTGTGAAGGACAAATCAGATGGAACGCCACTGATAGGTGTTAGCGTAACCATTAAAGATTCCAAATCAGGAACAAGCACTGATGCCAATGGGGTGTACAAAATATCAATCCCTCAAAAAGGAGGATCCCTAGTTTTTACCTATATGGGGTACAAAACCAAAACCGTAGTTGTTGGCGATCAGAATAAAGTAGATGTTACTTTGGATGAAGATGTAAACACCTTGCAGGAAGTTACGGTTAATGTGGGGTATGGAGTAGTAAAGAAGAAGGATTTAACTGGGGCAGTTTCATCTGTAAGTTCGGAGGTTATTGCGGCAGCACCTGTTTCTTCTGCATTAGAGGCGATCCAGGGAAGAGTTGCTGGTATTAGCATTGCTTCCACAGAAGGTTCTCCGGATGCCGATCTGGTGGTGAGGGTTAGAGGAGGTGGTTCAATCACTGGCGATAATTCACCACTTTACATTGTTGACGGTTTTCCTGTAGCATCGATTGCAGATATTGCACCACAGGATATAGAATCTATCGACATTTTAAAAGACGCCTCTTCTACAGCTATTTATGGATCCAGAGGCGCAAATGGTGTGGTATTGGTAAGTACGAAAAATAGTAAAACGGGCAAAACAGCCATTGCTTATAATGTTTTTACAGGCGTAAGAAATCTGGCTAATAAACTAGATTTATTAACTCCATCTGATTACGTAAGGTGGCAGTATGAGCGTTCGTTATTAGACAACTCTCCGAATGATTATACCCAGTACTTTGGCAATTACCAGGATATTGACTTATACGATAACGTTCCGGCTAACGATTGGCAGGAAATCATTTTTGGGCGTACAGGTACAACTTTCAACCAAAATATAAATATCAGCGGTGGTGGAGATAAAACGAAGTATAGCCTCAGCCATACTTTTGTAAAAGATAAGGCCATTATGCAATTGTCAGGCTTCGAAAGACAAAATGTTAACTTCAAAATTAACCACAAGCTTTATGATAAACTTACACTTGACTTTGGTTTAAGATATTCCAATACGAAAATAAAAGGGGGTGGAGCAAATGAGCAAAATGAAGTTTCTTCAGCAGATTCAAGGTTGAAAAATGCCATGTTATACCCCTCATTTCCTGTACCGGGTTTAACCACCACCACTGAAACAGATGATGAGTTCAATTTATACAATCCTATGATTGCCATTTCTGATAACGATCAGTATATTCAACGTAAAACTTATAACATTAACGGTGCCATTAATTATGATATCATCGATAATTTAAGATTGCGCTCGGAAGTAGGTTACGATGGTTATCGGAATGATCAGGATCGGTTTTACGGAACAACAACTTATTATGTGAGAAATGTTCCTTCTGCAGAAAACCAAAATCTTCCGGCCATCATTTTAGCCAATACCAATAGAAATAGTTTTAGAAATGCCAATACCTTGAATTACAGTTTTGGTAAAATCCTGGGCAAGGATCATAATTTGAATGCTTTAATCGGTCAGGAATTTATTAAAACAGAAAACGGAATCCTCACCAGCGTTGTGCACGGTTTCCCTAAATCATTTGGCTTTCAGGATGCAAGGGTACTGTCAACGCAGGGAAAGGCTAATTCTATCGACAATAATTTTTCTCCTGACGACAAGCTGCTTTCCTTTTTTGGTAGAGCAAATTATGATTATCAGGGTAAATACCTTTTCAGCGCTGCATTTAGGGCGGATGGTTCATCCAAATTTTCGCCTGGGAACCAATGGGGTTACTTTCCGGCATTTTCTGCAGCATGGAGAATCTCGCAGGAGAAATTTATGTCAGGAACCAAATCCTGGATTACGGATTTAAAAATCAGAGCCAGTTATGGCAGTGTTGGAAATAACAACATTCCTCCCGGACAAATGAATCAAACCTTTCAAAATTCGGTTACCACCTGGGTGAATGGTTTTAATAACTATTGGGCAGCCTCTAAAACAATGGCCAATCCGGATTTAAAATGGGAAACTACTGTTACAAACAACATCGGTATAGACTTTACCCTACTCGACTCAAAGCTTTCTGGTACTGTTGATCTTTATCGGAATAGAACAAAAGATTTACTTCTTCAGTTCCCTGTTGCGGGTACGGGATATGATTTTCAATATCGTAACATTGGAGAAACGCAAAATAAAGGTATAGAACTTTCATTAAACTGGACAGCGATCAAAAAGACCAATTTTGATTTAAGTTTTAGCGGAAATATCAACTTCAACCGCAACAAAGTAGTGTCTTTAGGCTCTATTAAAAATATTAATGGCTCATCAGGTTGGGCATCTACAGAAATCGGTGTCGATTATTTAGTAGAGGAAGGTGCACCATTGGGCCGGATTTACGGTTATCGTAATGCAGGCAGATACGAAGTTTCCGATTTCACAGGCTACAATGCTGCCACGGGTAACTGGACACTTAAGCCTGGTGTAGTAGATGGAACTTCCTTCTTAGGAACAATCCGTCCGGGTACGATGAAAATCGAAGATCTTTCTGGTGATGGAAAAATTGATCTTTCAGACCGAACGGTAATTGGTAATGCTAATCCACTACATACAGGCGGTTTCTCTGTTAACTCCAGAATTTATGGCTTCGATATTGGTGCTTATTTTAACTGGAGCTATGGAAATGACATCTACAATGCCAACAAGATTGAATATACTTCTACCAGTAAATACAGCTCCAGAAACATGATTGATATTATGGCTTCCGGTAATCGTTGGAATAACCTCCGTGCTGATGGTACCATTAGTAATGATCCAGCTGAACTTGCAGCTATGAATGCCGGTACTACATTGTGGTCGCCCTATATGAAAACCTTTGTATTGAGCGATTGGGCAGTAGAAGACGGCTCATTCTTAAGATTATCAACCATCACTTTAGGATATACCTTACCGGAGAAAATTGCAAGTAAGCTAAAGATGAAAAAACTGAGAATTTATGCTTCCGGCTATAACTTATGGTTACTTACCGATTATACAGGATTTGATCCTGAGGTTTCAACCAGACGCCGAACTAATCTCACTCCGGGAGTAGATTATTCTGCTTATCCGAAGAGTAAATCGTTTGTATTTGGTTTGAATGTTAATTTTTAGACTACAATTTAATTTTAAAGCAATGAAAAAGATTATATATACATTATTCATCCTTACAGGGTTTACCTTCGTTACCAGCTGTAAAAAGGCACTTGATGCACCTACCAAATCTTCTTTGGACGAATCGGTAATTTTTTCTACACCAGGTTTAGCAGAAGGGGCAATTGCCGGAATCATCCAGTCTTTTGGAGAAACTAACTCCTATCGTGGCCGTTTCCTGGTTTTTTACGGCATTAATAATGATACTGAAGTAAATAATGGCTTAAAAGCTGTTAACGATGACAAATCAAGGTTATCTAACTACAATGCCAATGTTAACAACGGTCAAATGAATACCGATAACAATGCCTGGGCAAAGTTTTATGAAGGCATTGAACGTGCTAATCTGGCGATAAGAGGAATCAGGACATACGGTAAGATAGAAAGTAACCCTCAAATGGCTCAAATTTTGGGTGAAATATTAACCTTAAGGGCGGTCCTATACAATGATTTAATTAGGGGATGGGGTGATGTGCCGGCACGTTTTGAGCCTATTACTACCGCAACAACCTATTTGCCGAGAAATGACCGCGATGTTATTTATAAACAGCTATTGGCTGATTTAGAGGAGGCATCGGGCTATTTACCCTGGCCAAACGATAACGCCACAACGGCTAAGGTAGAACGCGTAAGCAAAGCTTTCTCAAAGGGATTAAGAGCACGTTTAGCACTCGCTGCCGGCGGATATGCCCAACGTTTAGATGGAACAGTACATTTGAGTGCCGATCCTGACCTGGCACCGGTCAAAATGTATGCCATTGCTAAAAAGGAGTGCCTGGATATCATTAACAGCAATAAGCTTAGATTATTGGGCTTTGAAGAAGTATTTAGAAAATTAAACGAGGAAGCAGGAGCGGCAGGATTGGAATCGATCTGGGAGATACCCTTTAGCGAAGGCCGTGGGAGAGTAATTTTTGATTTGGGTGTAAAGCACTTAAAAACAGATAAATATACCGGACAGAATAAAGGCGGTACGAATGGCCCGAATCCGATTATGCTGTATGAATATGAAGCCGGGGATGTAAGAAGAGATGTTAGCATAGTACCTTACGAATGGGATGGCGGAACAGGTGATACAGGTGGATATCAGGTGCCTTCGAGTTTAGGACGTTTATACTTTGGTAAATATCGCTACGAGTGGATGAAGCGAAGGGTTACTTCTACTAACGACGACGGTTTAAACTGGATGTACATGCGTTATGCGGATATTCTTTTAATGGCTGCGGAGGCAATTAATGAAATAGATGGTCCGGCAGCAGCAGCCCCATATTTGAAAATGATCCGCGATCGCGCTTTCCCCAATAATGCAGCAAAAGTTACTGCGTTTATGGCTACAGCAACTGCTTCTAAAACCGCATTTTTTAATGCAATTGTTAATGAACGTGCTTTAGAATTTACCGGCGAAATGTTGAGAAAGGGTGATTTGATTCGCTGGAATCTGCTCAATACCAAAATAGCAGAGGCAAAAACCAAATTACAACAATTGGAAGCCAGACAAGGAAAGTACGCCAACCTCCCTGCGAAAATTTACTACAGAACAGCAGCAAACGGGGAAACAGTAGAGATTTACGGATTAAACTTTGGCGATACCGATGCACAAGGTGTTGCGCTAGGGTATACTTCAAATAAGGCCTGGACAATGGTTGCTTCCGGTGATGCTTCGACCTTTTGGGATGCATTAGCGGTTAAAGATCCGAACGCACAACAAGTTTGGCCGATTTGGCAGGTGTTTATCGACTCATCGAACGGCATGTTAAATAATAAAAATTTGAATTTATAAATCGCTGGTTATGAACAGAAATATATTATTGAGTTACATTTTCTTTCTGATAACCTTAGTGGGGTTTTCAGGATGCAAGGATAGTGATTTAGAAGAAATTACAAAGCTTGAGGTTGATCGTGCTTTTTCTCCAACAGGATTAAGTGCAACGGTAGTGAACAAAACCGGAGTACGATTAACCTGGAAGGCGGTAAATAATGCTAAAACCTATACAATAGAAGTTTTTGAAACGGCAGATTTTTCGGGAAATCCTGTTAAGAAAATTGAAAATATCACATTTGCGCAACTCCCTTACACCGTTACCGGATTAAGTGGTGATACACAGTATGCCATCAGAGTTAAAGCTGTAGGTGAAGGTGTAACAGATTCTAAGTGGATTACAGCCACAGCAAAAACAGATGCCGAGCAAATTTTCCAGGCTATAAATGCGGCTAAATTAACGGCAAATACAGTGGTGTTAAACTGGACTCCCGGAGAAGTAGCAACCACCATAACGCTAGCTCCAGGTAATATTACGCGTACCGTTACAGCAGCAGAAATTGCTGCCGGAGAAGCAACAATTACGGGTTTAACCGGAGAAACGACTTATACTGCTAAATTGTTAAATGCAACAAAAGTTAGGGGTACAATAACTTTTACAACCTTACTTGATTTAGGCGGGGCAATTGCCGTTTATCCAACAGATAACCTGGCCAGTTTAATGGCCAATGCCAAAGCCGGTGATGTATTTGCCCTTTTTCCCGGAACATATAACATCAATGCAGATGTAACCGTTGCAGTAAGTATTTCTTTAAAAGGAGCAAAACCTACAGATAAGCCCATTATTAAGGGAATGATTGTCAGATTGAAAGGAAATGCAGGTTTAGGCTTAAAGGATTTGGAAATTGATGGTACAGGAGCTATCGGAGGTAATCAAACCATTATATATGACGAAGCTTCAGACAATGCCTATGGAAATCTAAATATCGAAAACTGCAACATCAAAAACTATGTTAAAGGTTTAGTCTATGTAAATGTGAAAACCTTAATCGAATCGGTGAATATGAAAGGGAATATCATCAGTAATATCGAATGTAATGGTGGCGATTTTATTGATTTTAGAACCGGAATTGCAAAAACTTTAACCTTTTCAAATAATACGGTATATGCCTCTGCACTGGCAAGAGACTTTTTTAGAATGGACGCCGGAGGTTCTACCAATTTCCCGTCAGTAACTTCTATTATTACAGTATCTAACAATACTCTTAATGGTATGTGTAACGGAGCGGCTAACAGGTTGTTATATATTCGTTTAGCTAAGCATGAAATCTATTTTTCTAAAAATATCGTGGCTAATTCGGGGGGTATTTTAACCAATCAGGCTTCAACTATTATTGTTCCTGCCAATTTTACGGCCAATAACTATTACAATGCTCCAACCTATACGGCTGGAAGTGTAACAGCTGGCGCTAAATACGATACCGGAACATTTACCACATTGAATCCAGGCTTTACTGCTCCTGCTACCGGTAATTTTACCATTAGTGAAAGTACTTTAAAAGCAAACGGAATTGGTGATGCCAGATGGAGAAACTAATTAGAACTGAGAAACTGTAAAGATTGATTGTCATCCTGAGCTTGTCGAAGGAACTGATTAAGTGTTATGGCGTTTCGACGGGCTCAACGTGACAGATTAAATTGAATTTATGATGCCAGATAGAGAAACTAATTAGAACTGAGAAACTGTAAAGATCAATTGTCATCCTGAGCTTGTCGAAGGACTTTATTAAGTACTATTATGGCGTTTCGACGGGCTCAACGTGACAGATTGAATCGAAATTGAATTTATGATGCCAGATAGAGAAACTAATTAGAACTGAGAAACTGTAAAGATCAATTGTCATCCTGAGCTTGTCGAAGGACTTTATTAAGTACTATTATGGCGTTTCGACGGGCTCAACGTGACAGATTGAATCGAAATTGAATTTATGATGCCAGATGGAGAAACTAATTAGAACTGTATCCTAAAGATCAATTGTCATCCTGAGCTTGTCGAAGGAACTGATTAAGTGTTATGGCGTTTCGACGGGCTCAACGTGACAGATTAAATTGAATTTATGATGCCAGATAGAGAAACTAATTAGAACTGAGAAACTGTAAAGATTGATTGTCATCCTGAGCTTGTCGAAGGAACTGATTAAGTGTTATGGCGTTTCGACGGGCTCAACGTGACAGATTAAATTGAGTTTATGATGCCAGATGGAGAAACTAATTAGAACTGTATCCTAAAGATCAATTGTCATCCTGAGCTTGTCGAAGGAACTGATTAAGTGTTATGGCGTTTCGATGGGCTCAACGTGACAGATTAAATTGAATTTATAATGCAGCCTTTTTAATAATCTATAGTAAATAGTTTTTACCTTTCATTAATCATGAGATCATCCCTTTTTAGCTTTTTAATACTCCTTATACTTGCTTTTTCTCTTACTAACAGCCGGGCGCAGGACAGTAAGTACCCACCCGAATTAACTGTAGCGCAAGATGGGTCGGGAAACTACAAAACCATCCAGGAAGCCATTAATTCTGTACGTGATTTAGGTGAAAAACAGGTTAAGATTTACATTAAAAATGGTACTTACCATGAGAAGTTAATTATTCCTTCCTGGAAGACCAAAATTTCATTAATCGGGGAAAGCAAAACCGGGACGATAATCACGAATAATGATTATTCCGGCAAGCCGAATAAAACACCTCAAGATTTATTCGGACTAGCGAAGTTCAGCACCTATACCTCTTATACGTTTCTGGTGCAGGGAGATGATACGGTATTGGAAAATTTAACAATCATCAACGCCTCTGGCAGAGTGGGGCAAGCAGTCGCTTTACATGTAGAAGGAGATCGATTTGTGGCCAAAAACTGTGCTTTACTGGGCAATCAGGATACTTTATATGCAGCGACGGAGAATAGCAGACAGTTTTATAAAGATTGTTTTATCGAAGGGACAACCGATTTTATCTTTGGCACCGCCACAGCTGTATTTCAGGATTGTACCATTAAAAGTTTAAGCAATTCTTACATAACAGCCGCTTCTACCTCGAGCAGACAAAAATTTGGTTTTAGCTTTTTCAACTGTAAAATTGTTGCAGATAGCGAAGTAAAACAAGTATTTCTGGGAAGACCCTGGAGGCCATATGCCAAAACGGTATTCCTAAACTGCAATTTAGGGAAACACATTGTCCCGGTTGGATGGAATCCCTGGAAAGGTGACTTGATGTTCCCCGAAAAGGAGAAAACAGTTTTCTACGCAGAATATAAAAGTACCGGTTTAGGTGCATCAGTCCAAACCAGATTGCCCTGGACAAAACAATTAACTGATCGGGAAGCAAAAAACTACAACCTTAAAAATATATTGTCTGGAACAGACAATTGGAATCCGCTGATTAATGAATAGATATCAATTATGAAAAAAAACTTTTATCCCTTTTTATCCGTTTTCGTGTTAATTTTTTTACTCTCTTTTACAGTCGTTCAAAAGAAAACCACTGTATACATCATTGGAGATTCTACAGCGGCCAATAAGGAAGCGAAAGCTTATCCGGAAACAGGTTGGGGCATGGCATTGCAGTCTTTTTTTAAGAGCGATGTAATTGTAGATAACCGGGCGTTAAATGGAAGAAGTACCAAATCTTTTCGTGCAGAAAAAAGGTGGGATCCAATAATGGAGAAGCTCGAAGCCGGTGATTATGTTTTTATTGAGTTTGGGCATAATGATGAGAAAGTAGACAAACCAAAAGTTGGGGTTTCTCTTACAGAATTCAAGGTTAACCTGATTAACTATGTAAAAGAGGCCAGGAGCAAAAAAGCTATACCGGTATTATTAACACCAATTGCAAGAAGAAATTTTAAAAATGGCGTTTTAATAGATACACATGGTGATTACCCGCGAATGACAAGGGAAGTAGCCGATTCATTGAAGGTGCCACTAATTGATATGCTGGCAAAAACAGAGAGCTTGCTAAGTCGTTTAGGAGACGTGCCATCCGTTAAATTATTTAATTACGTAGATTCTGGTGATGTAAATTATCCGAAAGGGAAGAAGGATGATACACATTTAAGCCCGGAGGGTGCAAAGCAAATAGCAGGATTAGTGGTTAAAGGAATTAAAGAAAGGAAATTAGGAATCGCTAAGAACTTAAAGTAAAAAATCTATCGTCCCGTTGATTTTATACTAGTCATTAGTTACTAGACATTGGTCATTTGTTTATTAGGCAAGGCATGTAGCCTGTTCTTTGATTCAAAACTTAATCCTTTAAACTAAACAGGCCCGAAAATTTTACTTTTCGGGCCTGTTTTTTATTCAATTTTCTTAAAAAATATACTTCGTACTTAAGAAGTTAGAATCATCGCCTTTCACGATTTCATTTAACAGTTTTTTATTGTCATCAGTAAATTTAGTAGCTACCAAAGAACGAATAGAGAAAGAACGTAATGCGTCTACAACTGAAAGTGTTCCTTCTGCACTGTCTTTTCTGCCGGTAAATGGAAATGCATCTGGTCCGCGTTGACACTGGCAATTGATATTTACACGACTCACCTGATTAACCAGGGGATCAATCAAAGAAGAAATTACAGCAGCATTATTGCTGAAAATACTTACTTGCTGGCCGTGTGGTGAACCAATCAGGTATTCAATAGGCTCTTCTAAATCATCAAAAGGAACTATTGGAATAACCGGGCCAAATTGTTCTTCACGATACAATTTCATGTTGCTGTTTACCGGATACATAATGGCAGGATAAACAAAGGTTTCAAAGGTTTGTCCCCCGTTTTTATTCACCACTTTAGCACCATGAGCAACAGCATCATCAATGCATTCTTTTAAGTATTCTGGTTTATTTAGCTCTGGTAGTGGGGTAAGGTTTACGCCTTTTTCCCAGGGCATGCCGAATTTAAGCTTTTCAACTTCGGCTGACAATCGTTTTAAGAACTCCTGAGCCAGACTGCGGTGTACGTAAACAATTTTGATTGCTGTACAACGTTGTCCGTTAAAAGATAGCGAGCCTAAAACGGTTTCAGAAACGGCTAAATCCAGGTCTGCATCTTTAGTGATGATTGCTGCATTTTTAGCATCTAAACCTAAAATAGCCCTTAAGCGGTTCACCTTAGGATGAAGTTTCTTCAACTCATTGGCCACTTTACTAGAACCGATTAAAGTAAGTACATTGATTTTACCTGACTTCATTAACCCCGGAACGATGCTATTGCCACGACCATAAATGGTATTTACAACACCTTTAGGGAAGCTGGAACGAAATGCCTCCAATAAAGGATAGTGCAATAAGGTACCGTGTTTAGGTGGTTTGAATAAAAGTGTATTGCCCATTATCAAGGCAGGGATTAACGTAGTAAAGGTCTCGTTTAATGGATAATTGAATGGTCCCATGCAAAGTACCACGCCCAAAGGAGAGCGTCTTACCTGAGCCACAATCCCTTGTTCTATTTCAAAACGGGATGATTGCCTGTCGATATCTTTTAAAGCATCAATAGTCGCATAGATATATTCTACCGTACGGTCGAATTCTTTAACCGAATCGGCATACGATTTTCCAATTTCCCACATAATTAATTTGGCAACAATTTCTTTTTGCTCAATCATTTTACGGGTGAAATTCTCTACGCAGGTAATCCGGTCGGCTACACTCATGGTAGGCCATTGCCCGCGGCCATTGTCATAAGCTGCTACAGCGGCTTCTAATGCTTCAGTAGACTCCTTTTCTGTACATACAGGGAAACTTCCAATGCGTTTACGTTTATATCCGTCTGCAGTTTTTACACATACAGGGGAAAAAACCTCATTAAATGGACCAGCCCAGGGTTTCATTTCTCCATTGGAGAGAAATTCCTTTTGGTTGATCTCTTCTTTCAGCCTAAATTCATCTGGAATCTGGCTTTCTTCAACGAAAATACTTTCGAGGTTTAACGTGGTACTCAATTTTAGTAGTAGTTAGGGTTTATAATTGTAAGTCTATAGTTTAAGTATAGATTGGTTGCGTTGCTTTTCACAAAGGGAGCAGGAATCTGCATTATTTACAGAATCCTGCTCTCCATTTAATTATTTTAATTCGATTACTTTATATTTTGGTACAAGCGCTTTCATTACTGTCCAACCGATGAGGTAACACACAGCACAGATAGAGAAAATGATAAAATATCCAGCTTCTTCTCCTTTAAAGCCCATAAATACGATTTGATTTTTTCCGGTATAATCAAACAAAACACCAGAACCTTTATTAATGATAAAAGAGCCGATACCACCAGCCATCCCGCCAATTCCGGTAATGGTTGCGATGGCTTTTTTGGGGAACATATCGCCAACTGTAGAGAAAATATTTGCCGACCAAGCCTGGTGGGCAGCTCCTGCAATACCGATAATCAACACCGGAATCCAGTAGGTGATATGACCTAAAGGTTGCGCGGCTAAAGCCAATAATGGGAAAAAAGCAAAAATTAACATTGCTCTCATTCTGCCTTCATAAGGATTCATACCTTTTTTATCGACAAAGTAAGTTGGTAACCATCCACCAATAATAGATAATAAGGTAATTACATACAATACAAATAATGGTAATGCGCTTTGAGTAGAATCCATTCCATATACAGATTTTAAGTAAGCAGGCGTCCAGAAAAGGAAAAACCACCATACCCCGTCAGTCATGAATTTACCGAAAGCAAAAGCCCAGGTTTGTTTATACTTAAAACAATCGATGAAAGATACTTTTTCTTTGGTTTCTTCAACATAGTCGGCAAGCTTTCTATCAGCAATTAAATCCTGCTGAATATAAGCTAACTCTTCCTGGCTCACCCTTGGGTGTAATTCAGGTTTGTTATAAACAAATACCCAGAGTCCCATCCAGATAAAACCTAAGGCACCAATAATGATAAATGACATCTCCCATCCATATGCTTTTGCAATAAAAGGGATCGTAATGGGTGCCGCCAGTGCGCCTACCGTTGCTCCTGCATTGAAAATACTGGTGGCGAAGGCCCTGTCTTTTTTAGGAAAATATTCAGCTGTAGCTTTTATTGCTGCAGGGAAGTTACCTGCTTCACCAACTGCCAGGACAAAACGGGCAAATATAAATAAGGTTACACTTACTGAAATGATCATACCCGTATCGCTCACTGTTGAGAGGGCTTCTTTTGAACCTTCAAAACCTACTAACCAGTTTCCGGTGATGATTCCTGAGGTAGCAATACCACAGAATGCATGTAAGCATGCGCCAACAGACCATACACCAATCGCCCAAAGAAATCCCTTTTTAGTGTCTAGCCAATCCACAAAACGACCTGCGAAAAGCATTGATGCAGCATAAAATATAGAAAATAGTGCGGTGATGTTACCATAGTCATTGTTGTCCCAGTGAAATTCTGGTTTAATGAAGTCGGTCCAGGTTAAGGAAAGTACCTGTCTATCTAAGTAATTGATCGTAGTGGCAAGAAACAGCAATAAACATATTGTCCATCTATACTTACCTATTTTCGGTTGGTTCATTTGGTTAGGTGTGTTTGTGTATTATTATTATTTACTCTTTTGAATTAAATCAAGTGCTAATTTGGTATTTTCTTCAAGCTCCTCATAAAGCCCTTTGCTCATCACTTCTTTACTGATGAGTTTGCTACCCATTCCAACTGCACATACGCCTGCTTTAAACCATGTTTTTAAGTTATCTGCATTGATTTCTACTCCTCCGGTAGGCATAAACAGCTGACCAGCAAAAAGATCTTTAATGGAGGCAATAAATTCAGGACCCAAAATATTTGCCGGGAAAATTTTGATTAACATGGCTTTATTTTCTTGGGCAATACTGATTTCTGTTGGAGTCATACAGCCTGGAATCCAAAGCATGCCGATTTTGTTCGCAATTTCAGCTACCGCAGGATTAACAATAGGTGCGACAATGAAGTCTGTTCCTGCATCAATAAATGCATTGGCTTCGGCAGGGGTTTTAATGGTACCAATTCCCAGGTAAAGATCAGGCATCTCAGCATCACGAACTTCTTTTAACTTTTTAAAGTTAGGCAAAGCCGATTTACCCCGGTTAGTGTATTCAAAAACACGAACGCCTGATTTATACAGGCTTCTTAAAATCTCAACACTACCAGCTTCACTATCCTGATAAAACAGGGGGAGCATGCCTTGCTCCAAAATGGCATCTAAAATTTTGTGCTTATTACTAATCATGGTTTATAATTCTTTTTTCTATGTCTGCTACGCTGCTTGTTGTGGCATCGCTCGGAATGTATAATTTATCGTATGCTGCCGCAGTGGCGAAATTTAATGTTTGTTTAACTGGAAGGCGGTTGTAGAAACCGTAAATCAATCCCGCCATAAAACAATCACCACTACCCACTTTGTCTAAAATCTCGTCTGAAATATACTCTTCAGATACTGTGAGTTGATTTTCATTATATATTGCGGTATAATACCGGATGCCTTTACCATGATCAAATCTGAATGTATTGGCTACGGCTTTACAGGCTGGGAATAAATTCAGGATTTCTTGAGAAGTCGCTGTTGCTTGCGCTAAAAGCGTGTCTTTAGCATAACCCTCTGCTTGTTTTAGGTCTTCATGAAGCGCCGTTCCCAGCATTTTATTGGCTGCCCATACATTGCCCATAATTAAAGTGCAGTATTTGGCCAGCTGAGGTAAAATGTCAATTGGCTCTTTGCCGTATTTCCAAAGTTTTGCGCGATAATTCAGATCTAAAGAAATAACAATATTCTTTTTGCTGGCTACTTTCAGGGCTTCTAAACATACGTCAGCAATTGATTGGTTAATTGCCGGGCAAATTGCACTAAAGTGGAACCAGGTTACACCATCAAAAACCTTTTCCCAGTCAATTTGGCCAACTTTTAAATCGGCATATGCCGAATTTGCGCGGTCGTAAATTACACCAGCATTCTTTAGGTCTTTTCCTTTTGGAAGATAATATAATCCCAAACGTTCACCATGGAAAACCATTGGGGAGGTATCTACATCTTTAGCATTCAGATGGTCGATAATTTCCCTGGTTACTGAGTTATCGGGTACAGCCGACAGGTAAGCAGAGGGAACGTTCCAAAGTGCTAACGCAGTTGCTACATTGAGCTCAGCTCCACCAACATAGAAAGGAAGTTTATTTTCCTTTAACCATTGCCCATCCATGTCGGGGCAAATGCGCAAAAGTATTTCTCCAAAACTTAAAACTTTTTCTCCTTTTTTTGATAAGGAGGCTATTTGGTCACTCATTTTTTTTTCGGTCGGCTTAATTATGCAGTTTATCTCAACTGTAGTAAAAAGTAAGGAAAACGATTGAAACGATCTGATTCTAACATTTTCCTTCCTTAAGCCTTATTTTGGTTAAAATTTAAAGTAATTCTTGGCGTTAAAGTACGAAATATCTTGCACTATTTTGCCAACCCAGTCCAGGTCGTTCGGGATTTCGCCATTCTCTATATCTTCTCCAAACAGGTTACAAACGATCCTTCTGAAGTATTCGTGACGAGGGAAAGAAAGGAAACTGCGGGAATCAGTTAGCATACCCACCAATCGGCTTAATAAACCCATATTAGACAGGGCATTCAGCTGTTTGATCATACCATCTTTCTGATCTAAAAACCACCAGGCAGATCCAAATTGAACTTTTCCCGCAACTGAACCATCATTAAAGTTTCCGATCATGGTTGCGATCAATTCATTGTCTGCCGGATTAAGATTGTACAAAATGGTCTTAGCCAGTTTATCCTGATTATCTAAACGATTTAAGAATTTGGATAACATTCTGGCCTGACTAAAGTCGCCGATCGAATCCCAACCTGTATCTGGCCCTAACTGACGTAACATTCTGGCGTTGTTATTTCGCAAAGCACCCAGGTGATATTGTTGAACCCAACCTTTTTCATGATCCCACTCTGCAAAATAAACCAGCATAGCAGATTTGAATTTGAGGTTTTCTTCATATGAAATGCCTTGTTTGCTACGGATTTTACCAAAAATTGAAATAATTTTCTGATCGGTATAGTCTTCGGCATAAATTTGTTCTAAACCATGATCTGAAACCGAACAACCATTCGCTGCGAAGTAATCGTGACGGCTTTTTAAAGCATCGATATAGTCCTGGAAAGTGCTGATGGTTTTATCTGCAACACTTTCTAATTTATTGATATAATCATTTAAACCTTCAATATCATCACTGTTCATTGCCTTATCCGGGCGGAATGCCGGTAACATTTTGAGCTTAGTGCCTTCAGCAGCAAGTTGTTGATGGAAATTTAAGCTGTCTAAAGGATCATCTGTAGTACACACGGCTTCTACATTCATTTTTGCCAACAAACCACGAACAGAATATTCTGGCGTTTGAAGTTTCGCTGAACATTCATCATAAATCTTTTGTGCAGTTTTGCCCGAAAGGATATCTGTGATGCCAAAATAACGCTGTAACTCTAAATGAGTCCAGTGATATAAAGGGTTACGTAAAGTAAATGGAACCGTTTCAGCCCATTTTTCGAACTTCTCATAATCAGAGCCTGCACCGGTAATGAATTGCTCATTAACGCCATTTGCACGCATTGCTCTCCATTTATAATGGTCGCCGGCAAGCCAAACCTGACTGATGTTTTCAAATTGGGTGTTATTCGCAATCTGCTCCGGAATAAGGTGATTGTGGTAATCAATAATCGGCAGTGATTTTGCAAAATTGTGGTACAGGTGCTCAGCTGTTTTGCTCTGCAAGAGAAAATTTTCGTCTAAAAAAGATTTCATACGATGATGAGGATGTGAGATATGACTTGGTTTAGCATCATATCTGGTTAATATTTTATTTTGTTAACAGAGGACTGTGTGTCACAGTCCTCCAATTGATTTACAGACTCAGGACTCCAGACTAAAGACTAACCCCTCTTTTCCAGGGGATAAAATCGTCTTGATTTAGCAGCACTGCTTTAGGGATTACTTCTCCACTTGCAGCCTTAATGCAATATTCTAAAATATCTTCACCCATTTGTTCGATTGTTTTTTCACCTTCAATCACTGGTCCGCAGTTGATATCGATGATATCGCCCATGCGCTTGGTTAAGGCATTATTAGTGGCTACTTTAATGGTCGGACAAACCGGATTTCCGGTAGGCGTACCTAAACCTGTTGTAAAGAGAATCAGGGTTGCTCCTGAAGCGGCCTTACCTGTGGTGGCTTCCACATCATTACCGGGTGTACATACCAGGTTTAACCCCTTTTTAGTAGCAGGCTCAGTATAGTCTAATACATCTTCTACAGGTGATGTTCCACCTTTTTTGGCGGCTCCAGTACTTTTAATGGCATCGGTAATTAAGCCATCTTTAATGTTTCCCGGAGAAGGATTCATGTAAAAACCTGATCCTGCATTTTCAGCTGCATTGCTGTAGGCTGTCATTAACTGAATAAACTTACGTGCCGCAGTTTCATCTTTAGTCCGGTCGATTAATTGTTGCTCGGCCCCGCATAATTCTGGGAATTCGGCTAATAATACCGTTCCGCCTAAAGCTACCAGTAAATCTGAAGTATAGCCAACAGCAGGATTTGCACTAATGCCACTAAAGCCATCACTACCACCACATTTTACGCCCAACACCAATTTACTGAGTGGAGCAGGTTGGCGTTCAATTTTATTAATTTCCGTTAAGCCAATAAATGTTTTTCTAATGGCTTCTTTAATTAGTTGCTCTTCGCTTTGCGATTGTTGTTGTTCGAAAATGAATAAAGGTTTGTCGAAATTCGGACTGCGGTGTTTCAAATCTTCCATGAAATCGTGTACCTGTAAGTTCTGACAACCTAAACTTAATACTGTAACACCCGCAACATTCGGATGATCAGCATATGCAGCCAAAAGCTTACTTAAAACTGCTGCATCCTGACGTGTTCCACCGCATCCACCCTGGTGATTTAAGAACTTAATGCCATCTACGTTTTTAAAGATACGATTGGCCGCAGGGTTAGCCTGGGCAATTGAGCTGGCATCTGCATCTTCTAAGTTTTCACCATGCTTGTAGGCTTCAACTAAATGATGGGCATAAGTTTTATATTTATCGGTTACGGCATAACCCAATTCATTGTGTAAAGCTTCTCTGATTACATCGAGGTTTCGGTTTTCGCAGAATACCGTAGGGATAAATAACCAGTAGTTGGCGGTACCTACACGGCCATCGTTGCGGATGTAACCATTAAAAGTACGGCCTTCAAATTTAGAAACATCCGGGGCATGCCATTCATAATGGTATGGGCGAAATTCATAAGCCTCAGAAGCATGTTTTGTATTTTCGGTATCCATTAAACCACCTTTAGGGATAAAATGCTGTGCTTTACCCACTAAAACACCATACATGATAATCGGATCACCAACATTCATATCCTGCATAAAGAATTTGTGCTTGGCATGGATGTTATCTGTTAACACGTATTCATGTCCATCATAGATTACGGTTTCTCCCTTAGTTAAATCCTGTAAGGCAACTAAAACATTATCGTTTGGATGGATTTTTAAAATTCTAGTAATCATTTTAAGCTGTTCTTTCTGAATGCAAGTTACTTAAAGTTTCTTTTGCACCCTTTTTTTGTAATAATTCTACGTATGATTTTACCGCGGCATTAAATCCAGGGTAATTATTCAGGTTTTTATCCCAAAGTCGTCTATCACCGAGGGTTTGGTCAACAACTGTTTCAGGGTTTTTCCAATACTGGTGTAAGATTTCTGCAAACTCGTCATCTACAGGATAAGTTTTTCCATTAGCGCTAGCAGTATAAACGGCTCCTTCTTTATTTACATTCATAAAAACGATATATGCAGCAACACCCAACGCGGTTAGTTGCGGCACCTCATTTTTTAAAGCATAGTATTTTCTAATCAAAGGAGTGTTGCGCATCTGTAGTTTCGAAGTATAGTTGAGCGTAATGGCTTTCCATTGGTGCTCCAGAGATGGATTGCTGAATCGATCAACAACGCTGTTTGCAAAATTGATGGCCTCATCGTAAGTAATCGCATCGTTAACAACTGCAGGAGCAATCTCCTCTTTCATCAATTTTAAAACATGATTGGCAAAGATTTCATCTGCCATGGCTTCTTTAACCGTATTGAATCCTGCTAAAATGGCTAAACCGCAAGTGATAGTATGTGTTCCATTTAACAATCTAAGTTTCAATTCTTTAAATTTATCTATAGATGGAACGATAAAAATGCCTTTATCTGCGTTTGCAAAGGATAAAATTTCTTTAACTTTCTCACTTGATGATTCTATAGCCCAAAGTCTGAAAGGTTCTGCCATGATCATTAATTCATCGGCATAGCCCAATTCTGCTTCAATTTGTTTTTGCTCTGCTTCCGGCAACTTTCCCGGAACGATCCGATCTACAAGTGTTTTGCAAAAATGATTTGCCGTTTTCAACCATTGCTCAAAATCCCAGCCCAGCTTGTTTTGAATGGCAAGGTCTAATAATATATCTTTTAATTTATCTGCGTTATCGCTGATTAATTCAGTCGGAACAATCACCATTCCGCTTTCGGCAGATCCATTAAAGGCTTTATATCTTTCATGTAAGAAGGCCAAAAGCTTGCCTGGGTAAGATTGCGGAGGGGTGTCAGTAATTTTATCTTCACTTTTAACAATCCCAACTTCAGTGGTGTTAGAGATAACAACCTGCATTTCAGGCTGATGTGCGGCTTTTAAAATTTCTGACCAATCTTGCGAAGCAGATAATACCCTGCTTATTGAAGAGTTGATGCTGTTTTCTTCTACATTCACTCCATCTTCAATCCCTTTTACACAAAGGGTGTAGAGGTTGTCTTGTTTTGAAAAAGCGTCAGCACCACCTTTTGAAGTAGATTTTACAACGAGGATACGTCCGTTAAAAATTCCTTTTTGATTGGCTTTATCAATGAAATAGTCTGGTAAACCCCGTAACAATACACCCGTTCCAAATTGGATTACTTTTTCAGGTAAAGCAAGAATTTCAGCAGTTGGTTTTGTAACCTTCTCGCTGCTGATGTTTTTTAAGTTTTCTTCGTTTAAAATCATGTTAGTGTTGTTTAGTCACTTCATCCCATTTAGGATGGTGATTTATGTTTTATAATCATTGCACGTAAACAATGTGCTTATCCTTTTCTCTTTTTGTAATTATTTTTGGCCATTTGTGGCTAGCCATTTTGGATATTCCTTTTCAATTATTTTCTGCCCCCAGTTACCATACCAGGCATAACCGTTTCTTCTTTCCGTACTTAACTCTTCAAGCTTGGTTTTGATGGTGTTATCTCTGTCGCCGAAAATAGGGGTGTTTTTCTCTATATCGTAAAAACGTGCCCAGGCCATACTGGTGTTATCCGCAACCAAAGCCGCCACCTTTCCTTTTTCTCTGTCAAAACGGTAACCCGCAATTTTATAGGTATCAAACCATTTTACTGCAGCGGCGATAGCATTTTTCACTTCAGGAGAAGGCTTTTTAATCCCTATCAAAAAGCGCACAATGCCAGCTGACTCGCTTGTACTTAAAGATGCAGGTTCAAAGGCTCTAGCTTTTGCCGGAAGCATGGAGTCTTTATCATATTGCGCTGCCCAAATAGTGGGTATTCCTTTTTGCTTTACCTGTGTTTTCAGGATACAATCTATGCCTTTTGCAACTGCTTTCTCTGCTTTGGGGATATAGTCTGGGTTCACCACTTCGAAATCATTCTTTTTCGTTGCAATATTTTGAAGGATATTGAGCACATTGATCATCGCATCATCGTTGTAAGTAATTTCCGCACGATATAAAGACTTATCAGGATAGTATTGCGGCCATCCTCCATTCGGATATTGTGCTGCTAATATGAAATCTAAACCTTTTTCTACTGCCTTAAGGTAATTCTTGTTTTGAGTTTTTTTATAGGCTGTAACCAGATAATTAATTTCCCGGCTTGTAGCTTTATTATCAAAAGTGGCATGAAGATCTTTCGTCGCTTTCACTTTAGCCAGCAGCTCAGGGGTTAGCGTTGCTCCATAGTTCACCACACTTTTATCTTCTAATTGCTTAGGCCATCCGCCATTTCCCAATTGATAAACCAGCATTTTCTCTGCGGTAGAATCTGTTGGCTGCTGTGCATAACAAGATGCGATTAAACTGCAGCAAATTAAAGTGAATAATGTTTTGACCCTCATGGTGTTATTTCTTAGCAGGTGCTTGTTTAATCAGCCAGTTCACTAAATCGTTGGTGGCTTTAAAGTTTTCAAAATCAGCAGGTAATTTTCTGCCATCTATGTACTCATTATAAAACCAGGGGTCGCCCACAGCGAAAACGGTTCCTTTACCATACTTTGCCGTTGCGATAATGACATCGCCATTATCAGTTAAAGCAGCAGCAGCAGGTGTTTTGGCTACTATAGTAGAAATCTCTTTGATGTAAACTTTTTTGGCAGTTTTGAAGATGGTATTTCCAGCAGGGATTTTAATTGCACCTTGCTCAAAATTAGCTCCCTGCACTTTGTTTCGGCTATCTTCGTTGAAATGAATGCCGAAAATCTCAGGCAGTACATTGAATTTTGAAATTTCGCAATTCCCCGCATCATTTAGTAGCAATACCAGTACTCCTCCGGCTTTAACCCAGTCGGCCACCTGTTTGGCGTGTGCAGCGTTCATAAAGTTCGGATTAGCGGTTTCTTTTTCCGTATCCGGATCAACAATGATGTATATGTTACTTCCCTTTAAATTAGCAGCTGTAGGTGCAGATTTAAGCGTTGAAGTTTTAACCCCGGCATCATTAAAAATCTTGCCGAATAGCGAAAATCCATTGTTATCATCCTCTTCCCATACATAATGAAAAGGAATTTTATCCCCTGCAGGGCCAGTCATGTACTCATTGTTGAAGAAATTATCAACAGTTACCGTTAATCCCTTACCTGTTTTAGGTAATGCCGCAATTTCCATTTCAGCAGCAGCGCAGATAAATGAACCTACACCTTTTGGGTCATTGGTAATTACTTTTTCACTCATGTAATATTCAAAACTGCCATCACGATATTTAGGTTTGCCTCCCAAACCCGAAACAGAAACTGTTTTGGTAAGGTTAATGCGGTCTGTACCTGCTGATTCAACAAATTCTTTCTTTAAACCAGCGAAACCTTTATTCGCTGCAACCATAAAACTCTGTGGCAGGTAGCCTTTGCGCACGCCTTTGGCCAATCCATAAACAAACATGCTCGAAGCCGAGCTCTCTAAATAGTTTCCTTTTCTTGCAGGCATATCCATTATATCAAACCAAACACCTGATTTCGGATCCTGATATTTTACGGTTACAGTTGCTGTACGATTTAAAATGGCAATCAATTCAGATCTTTTAGGATGATTTGCAGGGAAGTTATCCAGCACATCTACCAGTGCCATGATGTACCAACCCATTGCCCTACCCCAAAAATTGGGAGATTGTCCGGTTGTTTTATTTGCCCATTTCTCCGCTCTGCTTTCATCGTAACCATGATAAAGTAAACCTGTTTTAGGATCACGCGATACCTTTTCCATCAGGATAAACTGCTTGGCGATATCGTCAAAGGCTTCATCCTTCTTCATCAGTTTGGCATATTCAGCATAAAAGGGTTCTCCCATATAAAGACCATCTAACCACATTTGGTTGGGGTAGATTTTTTTATGCCAAAAACCGCCTGCTTTAGTTCGGGGCTGGTTTTGTAACTGATTATATAATTTAGTAGCTGCAGTTAAATACTTGGCCTGCCCCGTAACTTTATATAATAGCAACAGCGAACGCCCGTTTTTAACATTGTCGATATTGAAGTCTTCAGGTTTGTACGTTCTGATGTTACCTTCTTTATCTACATAAGTATCCATTGCATTTTGGATGTACTTAAAATACTTTCCATCGCCGGTATTTCGCCAAACAACAGCTGCTCCTTCCAGCACAACGCCCATGTCGTAAGTCCATTTTGGGCCTTTCGCATCTTTAAGTGCTGTGGTATCCTGAAACAAGGTTTCCATTGCCGTTAGGGTTAACTGCTCCGAAAGTTTTTTTTGAGCAAATCCGCTTTGGGATAAAATGGTTAAACCAATTGCTGCTGCTGTTGTATATAGGAATGATCTCTTCATGGTTATTATTTTGAAATCTCTAATGCATTTTTAATTACACCTTCACCAAAATTGCTTGCTTTCTTAGCCTTTGAGGTATCGGTGCCTGAAATTTTTACCCCCTTTGTTTTCTCGCCGTTGATATCAAACAATAGTTCTGCTCCGGTTTTATATTGAAGGTTACTGATCGTAACATTTGTACCATTCTGGATATGCACGATTGGATTAGTGTCGGCTGTAATTACATTTACATTCTTCAATGAAATGCCCGACGCTTCTATAATTTCAATTCCTTTTTTAGATTGAATGGTAACATTTTCTAAACTGATGTTCTTGATGTTCATTTCAGGTAATCCTCTAAAAAAGATCGCTTTTTCAGCCCCGTTGGCTACCACATCTTTGATAACAAAATTTCTGAACTGAGGAGTAGCCTCGGTAACCGGAACTGTAATCGTTTTAATCGCTTCACGTTTTTCACCAGCCAAAGGAACCGGATCAACAGCGGCATAGTACATGTCAAATAAAATGGCTTCACCAGGAATATCAATCATGTTAATGTTGTTGATATAGATATTTTCTACAATACCCCCACGGCCACGGGTAGTTTTGAAGCGTAAGCCAATATCAGTACCGATAAAAGAGCAATCATAAACCCAGATATTTTTTGCACCACCACTCATTTCGCTGCCGATAACAAATCCACCATGTGCATGGTAAACAACATTATTTCTAACGATTACATTTTCTGTTGGAACTCCACGCTTACGGCCTGCTTCATCTCGGCCGGATTTAATACAAATCCCATCATCACCCACATCAAAGGTGCTGCCCTCTATTAACACATTTTTACAAGATTCGATATCTACTCCATCACCATTTTGTGCAAACCATGGGTTTTTTACCTGAAGGTTTCTCAAAGTTAAATCCTGGCAAAGCAGGGGGTGAAGATTCCAGGCAGGCGAGTTTTGAAAAGTAACACCCTCTAAAAGAATTTTTTTACAGTTGGTTAAAACCAATAAGTTTGGCCGAAGGAAATCTTTTATGTCTTCATAATCTGCAGCTGTTTTGCCAGGTTCAATTACTCCCGCATTCTTAGTATTAGAACCTTTAACCGTTTTTGCCGAGGGATACCACATTTTACCATCTGCCCTTACCACTCCGCCAGAAGCTACCAGCTTGTTCCATTGGGTTTCGGTAAGCTTATCTCGCTTCACCATTCTCCAGGCTCCACCATTTCCATCTATAATTCCGCTTCCGGTAATGGCAATATTTTCCAGGTTAACACCTGATAATGGACTTTGGTTTCTCCAGGCCGGTTGACCTTCCCAATTGCCTTCAACAAGTTTATACTGGTTAAAATCTGCGGTAAACTGCAGAATAGCATCTCTTTTTAAATGAAGATTTACGTTACTTTTTAGTTCAATAGGACCTGTAAGCCATAATCCGGAAGGAATTAAAACTACTCCACCCCCTTTTTGACTTACTGCTGCAATGGTTTTATTAATGGATAGGGTATTTAAAAAAACACCATCACCTTTTGCTCCATAGCTGGTAATGCTGGTTGTATCATTTTTAAATTTAACCTGCTGAATGACTGGTAAACTTTGGTTTTGAGCCATAGCTGCAGTTGTTGATAATAAAATCAACCCGGTTAGAGCTGTTTTAATATGACTTAAACCCTTTGGGAAATGTTTCATTGGTTGCGCTGTTAAATTATATTTGGTTATCGTAATAACAAGTGTACGGCCTTTGAAGGTAAAACAGAAGAGAAATCTATGCAATCGTTGCCAAAGAAATAGATGTTTTCTGTCGATTTTTTGATGTTAAGTTATTGATAATGAATGTTTTGTTTGTTTATTTGGTCTCGGGATTCCAGCCACGGAAAACGTTTTCCAAAATATAGGCATGGTATTCAGCTTCAGTGAGTTGATGCGACCACTTTACGCGGTTGTTCGGTTTTGCACCCTTACCTGTGTTCCTGTATTCAGCGTAATAGGCAGTTTTTTCGTTGCTTTCTTTTCCCCAATTGTGCCATCCTTCCGGTCTGATTAAATCAGGCAATTCACAGTTAAGGTATGCAACCTTTGCATAGGGCCTCCAGGGTCTGCCCAGATAAAAACTATTTGCTGCGGCATCCCCAATGATCTTGCATTTATTGAACACATATCCATACCTGGTGGTATCAGCTGTTGAGGCAGCCGTAATGTAACCCGTCTTTTTGCAGAATATGTTGCATTGCTCAAACCAGGCAGTAGAAGCTCCAAATATAAAATCTACAGTACCTTCTATATAGCAGTTCTTGTAATATTGACGATTATTCGCCCCGTAAGTATAGAGTGTATCCTGAAAACCTAAAAACCTGCAGTTGATAAATACAAGCTTGTCTCCACCGGCCCAAACTGCAACCGCTTGCCCTACCGGACCGGCGGAATTTTCGAAGGTGAGGTTTTCAGCCGAAAATCCTTCGCCATAAATGTAAAAACTGGAAGAACCGGAAGTGCCTTTTTCTTCACCAAAGGCATTCTTTTTTTGTGCATAATCATCATAAGTAAGAATCGTTTCATTCAGGCTTTCCCCTATCAGCCTCACCTGTTGTTTAGAAGCAGCTAAAATCAATTTCTCTTTATAAATACCTTTTTTGATGAATATGATGGTTTCCTTTTTCCTGAAATCGGGAACAGCATTTATAGCCTCCTGCACCGTTTTAAAATTCCCGCTACCATCTGCAGCCACAATAAAATCAGGTTTAACCTTTATGGCATTTACAGATAGGCATAGGCTGGTAAAAATGAGCAAGAATAAGGTTTTCATCTGCGATTCGGTTAGAAATAAAAAAAATAGGCCACGTAATGGGTATTTATCCAAGCGCAGCCGTATTCTAAAACTAAATATATATGACAAACAATTTTAATCAATATTTATGATGAAAGACAAGTTTGTTGCGGATAAAAAACCGCAAACGATGACGGGAACGATTGCATAATCTTTTGTTGTGTTCCAGCGAAAAAAGAATTAATCTTGTTTATAACCAAATATGTGGCGATCAGGTTCGCCTCCTAGATACGCAATGAAAAAAATTATTTATGCCTCATTAAGCTACTGTGTTTTTACGCTTTCCGCTTTTGCTCAGCAAACGGTTTCCGATAATTATGTTTCTAAAGTTTGGGTGGCAGATCAGGGAAATGGAATGTATAAAAATCCGGTTATTAATGCAGATTATTCTGATCCGGATGCTATTCGGGTAGGAGAAGATTTTTACCTTATTGCTTCTAGCTTTGATGCTGTGCCAGGCTTGCCCATTCTGCATTCAAAAGATTTGGTGAACTGGAAAATCATTGGTCATGCCTTAAAAAGACAGCCACCTTTTGAACATTTTGAAAAAACACAACATGGCAATGGGGTTTGGGCACCCTCCCTGCGCTATAGAAATGGCGAGTTTTATATTTATTATCCCGATCCGGATTTCGGCATTTACCTCAGCAAGGCAAAAAGCATCACTGGTGAATGGTCAAACCCCGAGCTCGTAATAGCCGGAAAAGGGTTAATAGATCCTTGTCCGTTTTGGGATGAAGATAATAAAGCATATTTGGCTTATGCATATGCGGGAAGCAGGGCTGGGATTAAAAGTGTTTTGGCTGTAATGCCACTTAACAGTGCTGGCACAAAAGCTACAGAGACAGGAAGAATTGTATACGATGGCCATGAGTTAGATCCCACCATTGAGGGGCCTAAAGTTTACAAGAGAAATGGATATTATTATTTGTTCGCCCCTGCTGGAGGAGTTTCAACAGGTTGGCAGTTAATATTAAGAAGTAAAAATATTTATGGCCCTTACGAAAGGAAAGTAGCCATGGAAGAAGGTAAATCGGGAATAAATGGGCCACATCAGGGCGCCTGGGTTAATACCGCTACCGGAGAAGATTGGTTTTTACATTTTCAGGATAAAGATGCTTATGGAAGAGTAGTGCATTTGCAACCCATGAAATGGGTAAATGACTGGCCGGTTATCGGAATTGATAAGGATGGAGATGGTACAGGTGAACCCCTGCTGAGTTATAGGAAGCCCCGCGTAGGAAAAACTTATCCAATCTTAACACCTGTTGAAAGTGATGAATTTCTCGGCTCAAAGTTAGGTTTGCAATGGCAATGGCAAGCTAACCCTCAGCCTACATGGCTTTTTACTGATGCTGCAAGGGGTGTATTAAAATTGTATACAGCTAAAATTCCCGATGAAGCTAAAAATTTATGGGACGTTCCGAATTTGCTGATGCAGAAATTCCCTGCAGATGAATTTATGGCAACTACAAAAGTGACTTTTAAACCCAATCTGAAACTCGAAAATGAGCAAACAGGCTTGGTTGTGATGGGAAGAAGTTATGCTCAGATAAGCCTGAAAAGTAAAAAAGACGGCATATATGTTGTTTACGGAGTTTGTCAGGGCGCAGACAAAGGCAAAACAGAGAACTTAAAGGAAGTTGCAAAATTAAAGTCGTCAACGGCTTATTTTAGGGTTAAAGTATCCAATGGAGCCAGATGCCAATTTGCCTATAGCGAAGATGGAACTAACTTTCAGGACGTGGGCGAACAATTCCAGGCCACAGCGGGACAGTGGATCGGTGCCAAAATAGGATTGTTTGCCATTCGTAATACACAAACCAATGATTCTGGCCTTGCAGAATACGATTGGTTTCATATTCAGAAATAAGGGTGTTAAGTAACCGCAAAGTTTTAAGCGCGAAAGGTTTTTACTTTGCGGTTAATCTATAACAGCTTATCCTACAATTGTTTTGGAGCTGATGGCAATTCTGTTCCAGGCATTGATGGTTACAATAGCCATAATAATTTGTGCAAGTTCATTTTCATTGAAAAAACCAGCCGCTTTCTGATAAGTTGCGTCAGAAACATGATTGGCAATTAAGGTTACTTCTTCAGTTAATGCAATAATTGCCTGTTCTTTTTCTGTAAATAAATTGGTTTCCCTCCAGGCGCTTAACAGGTATAAACGTTGCTCGGTTTCTCCTATTTTACGCGCATCTGCCGAATGCATATTTAAACAAAAGGCACAACCATTAATTTGTGAAGCACGCATTTTGATCAGTTCCAATAAAATTGGATCAACTTTACTGGTAGATAAATATTTTTCTAAACCGAACATGGCTTGATAAGCTGCTGGTTCTACTTTTTGGATGTTTATTCTGTTTTCCATTTTTTTGTTTTTTGATTACGATGTAAAGTTCAGCATCATGCTGCTTAAAAAACTTAAACTAGATTAAGAAATCAAATGTTACGTTTTAATTAGATAGCGCAAACAGCCCGGCACCTTGTTAACCACCGAAAACGAGGAACAATAAAAAGGAGTATGTAATACAGGCGGATAGTTTAAATTCCGCAATGCACAAAGGCAATCTTTACCATAAACTATAATTTTGATCTTTTTGCAGAGAGTGTTGATCCTACCGAGGCAATAATCACAGCTGCAATGGCTAAACATTCTTTAAATGACAGGTATTCTTGAAGAAAAATTAATCCGCAAATTGCGGCAACCGCAGGTTCAAGGCTCATGAGGATACTAAATGTTCGGGATGGGATGTGCTTTAGCGCCTTCATTTCCAGTGTAAAAGGAATGGCGCTGGAAAGTAATGCAAGCGCAGTTCCCATAGCCAGATATTTTGGATTCAGGTTGCCAATTTTGTTGCTGAGCAAACCAAATGGCAGAATCAAAAGTGTAGCAAAAAGCATCCCTACAGCAACAGCGTCTCCACCCTTCATTATTTTGGAAGTTTTCCCTCCCAGAATAATGTAAGCCGACCAGAAACCCCCTGCAAGAAGCGCAAAAAGTACGCCCAATAAATCAATCCCATTATTGGCCCAGGGTGCTATTAAGGCTATACCCACAGCGGCTAAAAATGCCCATAAAAAATCAATAACTTGCTTGGAACCAACAATTGCTAATAATAAAGGGCCTACAAACTCAAGGGTTACACCTAAACCAATCGGAATTCTTTCTATCGCCAGGTAGAAAATAACATTCATGGCACCTAATGAAAGACCATACGGAATGACAGATTTCCACTGTTTCGCTGTAATTTTGCTGACATTCGGGCGATAAGCAATCCATAAAATAATTGCAGAAATACCTATTCGCAGGGTAGCTGTGCCTGCAGCACCCAATGCCGGAAATAAAGTTTTGGCAATTGCAGCACCACACTGTACACTTAAAATGGACAGTAAAACTGCTGGTAAAGGTGGGATGTTAGATAGTCTGCTTTTCATTAACACTTCTCGTAAAAAGGCAAACTTACCACTTCATAACTAAACGGAGGGTTAAATGAGACAATAAAAAAGGGGAGAATCATGATTCTCCCCTTTCATACTAACAAAATAATTCTTGTTCGTCTCGGTCGGCAGTTGGAATTTTCTTTAAAAAATCGTCAAATGACGAGCCGATATTGTCTGAATATATGCCATAAGCATCGAGGATATAGCCAATGGTTTTTTCCTGATCTTCAACTAAATAAAGTACAGAATTATCTGCAGGATCAGAATCACCTTCGAAACGGTAAGTTTTTACAATGGTCAAATCTTCTGGTTTATATATCTTTCCCAACTGACTTTGCATTTTACCGTGGTCAGTCATCTTTAATTCGTTATCTTTTCCTTTCAGCCTCAATTTTTCCAAAATCTGGCTTAATGTATTCATTGCAATTGGCTGTTCCATAGTTTTAGTGATTTTATATAATTAAAACAGCTGATTAATAAAATGGTTTTAGGTTGTATGATTAATTGTAAAACCAAATAATAATCAATGTGTTATTGAATTGAACTAAATTGTAATCACATGAAAAAATATTTCTTAACCTTGGCCGTAGCAGGTTTTGCTTTGCTGAACGGCTGTTCTAACCCTGATAAAGAAGTGGCTACGGCAACCCTTACCGAAACTGCTGATAATACTAAAAACATTGGAACAGTAAAGTTTTACGAATTGAATGACGGTAAAATTCGCATGGATTTAGAACTGGATTATGCCGCCAGAGCGGATAGCAATGTAGCTGTTCACTTTCATGAGCACGGCGATTGTGGAAACATGGGTGAAAATACACACGGGCACTGGAACCCTACCAATGAGCAACATGGAAAATGGGGCTCAGGTGCTTACCATAGTGGGGATATAGGAAATGTTCATCTGGATGCAAAAGGAAAAGGTAAAGTTTCAGTTACCACCGATAGATGGACTACAAAAGATGGAGACGTTAAAAATATAATTGGCAGGGGGATTATTGTTCATGGTGGAACAGACGACTATAAAACTCAACCTACCGGGAACTCAGGCCCCAGGGTGGGGTGTGGAGTTATTGAGGCAATTAAATAGTGCTTAAATGAATAATCAGGCGGTCAAAATTTTGATCGCCTTTTTTTATGCAATCTGAATGGGTTTGTCATCATCAATAAAAAAACCTAAGACTTATGGCAACACTAAACGAAAAGCCGAACAGCAAGGCTGGTAAAGGCAGGAGCAGAAAAACAACACCCCGGGTAGATCTAACAGCAATGGTTGACCTCATGTTTTTACTGACCACTTTTTTTATGCTCACCACATCTTTGTCTACCTCAAATGCTGCAGATATTGCTAAACCTGATGAAGGATCAACTATGGATTACCCGGCTTCAAGAACAATGACTATTCTTTTAGGCAAAGATAACCAGGTTGTTTATTACCTGGGTCTGGCAGAAAAAGCAAACATGAAAACGGCTTCTGTAGCTGAGCTACAAACTAAAATTAATGAATGTAAACAGCGGGTGGCTAAAATTCATCAGGGGAATATAAGTAAACATATGATTGTGATCATTAAACCTACTGCCACAGCTAAATTTAAAAACTTTGTTGATGTGGTGGATGAAATGAAAATTGGTAACATCAAATCTTACACAGTAGATGATGCCCATTTTCTAAATGAGGAAGAGGTGTTTATAAGAGAGAAAGGATTATAGGTAAAATTGATATAGTTATGTGGCAATATAGATTTATCACATAACTATATTATGATTAAATGGTTACCATTACCTTTTTAAACAGATCTTTAATTAAGTTGATTTCTGAAGCATACTGTGTGTTTTTCCTGCATCCAAAATAGAGTGTATTTTTCAATTTTGGATCACCCTCCCAAATTACTTTAACTTTTCCTGCTTCGAGCTCAGCTTTGCAAAGAAAATCGGGAATTACGGCTAAACCATTTCCGCCAGACAAACAGCGAACAATGGAGTTTAGGTTTGGAACAATGTAGTTTGGCCTGAAGTCGGGATGTTTGTTAAAATTTATCTTCCAAAAACGAAGCAGGTGCTCCATATTGCCCGTTGTTCCATACCACTTTTGTTGTTTAAGCCAATCTTCAATAGCACCAGAATCTCTTTTTTTGATCAGTTGTTTAAAAATGCTGTCGTCTGTTTCTCCCCCACCAACCAATACAATGGTTTCCGATGAAAATGCTTCATGCTCAATATTGGGCGAGCTCCCTTTTTGTGGTGTAATAATTAAATCAAGCACACTTTTATCCAGCTGATCAAGCATTTCCGGATATTCGCCAAAGCGGATAATCACATTAAATGGTAACGTAGAAATGTATTGCTCAAGGGTAATTTGAAAGGTTTCAAAGCACATGCCTACACTAATCGTTGGCGTATGTTTTTCTGTGCTTTTCTGAAAATGCTTTTCTGCTTCCTCTAATTTTGTTAATGGTCCGGTAATGAAATTAAATAATACTTTACCCTTTTCGGTAGGAATCATTTTTCGCCCTGTTCTGTCAAATAATTTATATCCCACATAACTTTCCAGGGAACTTAAATGTAAGCTTACACCTGGTTGAGAAATAAATAAACGATCTGCTGCACCTGTTAATGTTCCGGTTTTATAAATCGCTTGAAAAGTTCTGTACCATTCTAAATTTACCATAATTACATATCATAATTCTGATACAAATGTATAAATTAAGTTATTTTAATGATAGTTAAACTTGCGCTAATTTTGTGATGTCAAAAAAACATAAGCGATATGACAAAGATTTTCATCATCAATGGAGGCCAGAAGTTTGGCCACTCGGGTGGCAGGTTTAATGAAACCATCGCCGCTGCAACAGCACAATTTTTCGAAAATGAGCCAGGTTTTGAAGTTAAAACAACAAATATCAATGATAAATACGATCCAAAGGCAGAGGTGGAAAAATATGTATGGGCAGATGTAGTTATATATCATACCCCTGTTTGGTGGTTCCAGGTACCTCATGGGTTTAAGCAATATATTGATGTGGTATTTACTGAAGGGCATCAAAATGGTATTTACTTAAGCGATGGCCGTTCATCTGCCAACCCGAAAATTAATTATGGTACAGGCGGAATGCTTCATGGCAGAAAATATATGGTTACTTCTTCATGGAATGCGCCTCAGGAAGCCTTTACTTTACCCAATGAGTTCTTTATGCAAACCAATGTAGATGATGGAGTATTGTTTGGGTTTCATCGGATGAATGCTTTTACAGGTATGAGCAGAATTGATGGTATCCATTTTCATGATGTGGAGAAAAATGCAGATATAGCCAGCGACCTGAAACGTTATGAAGCACATTTGAGGCAAAATTTTCTACAGCAGGATTTAGCAGCTAGTGCATAATTAGCTTTTTTTAGCCCTGATTTTACTTAGAAATTCTGGTGTAAAGCCAAGATACGAAGCAAGCATTTTTTGTGGAATACGTTGAACAAAACCAGGGTAAAGACTACTGAAATGAAGATAACGTTCTTCTGCGGTTTGACTGTAGAGATATTTTATCCGCATTTGAGAAGCCTGGTGGGCTTTTTGGAGTACCAATCTGAAATACCTTTCCAGCTTAGGAATTTTCGCGAAGATTTCTTCCTGTAAATGGTGTTCAATTGCAATAACTTCAGTGTTTTCGGCTGCCTGGATAAAAAATTGTGATGCTTGCTGAAATTGATAACTGGTGTGATCGGTAATCCACCAGTTTTCGATGGCGAATTGTATGGTTTGTTCGGTTCCTTTAATGTCGATGAAAAATAACCTTAGGCAGCCATTCACTACAAAATAATTCATCCTGCAAATTTGCCCTTGCTCAAGCAAATAAGCTTTCTTCTTTATAGAAACAGTTTTAAGCAAGTGAGAAAGCGTTAATTCTTCATCCTCGCTTAAAACTGTAAATCTTTTGATATGGTCAAATAGTGCACTGTACATATATACAATTATCGAATAATTAGTATCAAGAAGCAAGTACAACCCAGCAGCAACGCGTTATGAGATCTGATATTTTTAAAGTATTTAGTACTTAGTAGTTAGACATTATGTCTAGTCATGCCATCGCTGTCTTGATACTTGATACTGGTATCTTGATACTAACTACTCCATACTACGTTTACAACAAAAATGCCTTCAGTTGTGATTTGCCGTATTCGCCCCAATCTTTCATGGCTTCGAGTAATATTTTATATAGGCCTTTATTGTCTATCGGTTTACCTTTAGTTGGTGGAAGCAAATCTTTATCCGGAACTGTTACTTCTGTAACCTTAGTGGCGAACCAGGTGATATTTTCATGCGGTAGAGCCAGGCCTAAAATCATCCCAGGCAAACCAGTGAAAGATTCGGGGCCACCAGACACTGCAATTTGATTGGTATAATACGCCACCACATAAATTGAATCCATTATCAATGCATTGGCCCTTCTGCATTCGTAACCGGCAATATCCCGTGTTTCATCGGTTATCTTCCAATTTATTTTTCTTACACTGTCTTTCACCAGGTAATTGTCTTCATAAATGCTTTTTTGCGTAATGCTGGTCTGACTATCGAAATCGGTAACTATTGTGTTTTTTAAATCTGCCAGTACATCACTCGCGAACCAGCTATTATTCATGGTTTCATTTACTGCAGGCCACTTGTATACACTTTTTGATTTGGTAAAACTGAGGGTGCTTTTTGCTGTTTTAAACTGAGGATTGTTCTTCTTGTACTGATCAAATGCCTGTTGAACATAAGACTCATCCCGATCTTTAATTTTCTTTTTGATGATGGCGTACATGTTCGATTTTTTTTCGAATTCAATTACCCCATTTTCTACAAAATGAGCGTTTTGTGCAAAGAGGTTCATATTAATCAAAAGAGCGACTAACATTATAAGAGATTTGAGTATTTTTTTCATGATCGTTAATTTTGTTTTGGAGCACCTCCACCCATTTTATTGAAATCCCAGATTACGGATAGCAGGAAGTACCGGCGGATGGTAGTATAACTGTTTTGACTAATATTCCCATTATAGGCAGAGCGGTTAAAGCCCACATTCTGGTTTAACAAGTCGCGGCCAGAAACTGAGATTTTTAAGTTTTCACTCTTGAAAAACTTTTTGTTTAATGCCGCATTCCAGAGAAAACGCTCAAAATTTTCATTAAAAGCCTGTGTTTTTCCATTGTATTGGTACTGGGCGTCGGTAGTAATTTCAAATTTTCCGGGCAGTTGAACAGATCCCTCTAAATATCCGCTTAAACCCCAGCCATTGCTATTAAGCGATTGCTGTATAGATGCCGTAGTTACGTTGTAACTCGGGCCAAAATTACCATAAAAGCTATACTTTTTTTCTTTGTATTTGTTAAAATCAATCCCGGCGCTGTATACATAGTTTTGTGTTTTATTCAATACCTGATTAATATAATTGTAAGATGAATTTCCATTAAAATTCAGGTTGAGTCCCAGATTCATGTCCAGGGGTTTAATTTTTCTGCCTATGCTACCATAGAAATAATAATTAGATGGCATCTTGTCGCTGAGGTTGATGGATTGATAAGTGCTTTTTCCCGTTGCATCGGTAGTAACATTACTCATGATCGGGTTAGCAGTAAAGCTATAAGACGCATTGAGCCAAATGGATTGGTTGGTTAACACCTTATAAGAATTGTAATTGGCATTGAAGCTACTTCTGAAAGACGGCCTTAAGTTTGGATTACCTTCAAATACATTCAATGGATCTGTGTTTACCCTGATGGGTTGAATTTGATCTAAAGATGGTTGACTGGTATTGCCATTGTAGCTCAACCTAAATGATTTTTGCTGGCTGAAACGATATTGGTAGGAAGCCTGTGGCATGTAATTCACAAAATTTCTGTTGAATGTTCTATTGCGAAATACATCCATTTGTTTGAAATTTACTCCGCTAAATTTAGAACCAAAGTTTATAACCGTTTTACCTTTTTTATAGTTGAAAATAGCTCCAGCCTGATTGATTACTTGATCCAGCTCATAATTGTTGCTGAATACAGTGTCCAATACATCATATGCATCGCCAGCAAATTTATTATATGATCTTCTGTCAGACTTTCCATTTATCAGGCTCAATCCGTAATTAACAATAACAGAAAAACTTTCACTAAAAGGCTCTGTATAAACCAAATTGGATTTGAAAGCATTATTGGCGATCATGTTTACCTTGTACTGGTCGATGTTTCTGATACTATCCAATTGATCGTTAACATTGAAAAAGCTATTAGTTGAATTAAGGTAACCTTCGGAAGTGTTTTTGTTGAAGGATTGATTGAGGTTAAGCGATAAAGTGCGGCCTTTTTTCCTTAATCTCTTAGTAATAAAGGCATTTAAGTTAAACGCCTGATCATCGGCTTCATTACTTAATGTTCTTTTGGAAGTATTTAAGCGTGTAGCATCCTCACGGGTTGTCGTGGTAAAATAGTCGTCAAAAGTTGAGCTGTTTTTTAAAGATCCATCTATACTTACTTTCAGGGTAAGTGTCGTATCCAACTTGATTTCATAAGTAGCATCAAGTTTCTGTTTGAACATATCATTGTCGAACACCTGATCGGATGTTCTGTTGTTAATTCCATTGGCCAGGGTGTTCTGACTAATGGTATTCCGGTTTCCGGTTACACCGATAGCGCCTACTTTATAATTGGTGTTTAACGATTCCTTGTCTTTGTTCCATTTACTATCAAAGTGCAGGCCACCTGTCCTCGAAACCGGAATACCCTGGCCACTGTATTGCCCGTCATAAGATTCGAAATCATCGCCACCCATGCTAAAGTAAATTCCTCCGTCGTCACTGATTTGCATATTTCCCGAACCGCCATATTTATCCCGGTCGTCCCATCCTAAGCCAACTGTTCCGTTGTTCCCCAATATGCCGTAAGCAGAGAATTTTTTCTTACCCCAAAACTTATTAAACATGGCCTGTCCGGTATAAAAATCATCGGTACCGTATCCGCCTTGAAGTTTTCCGAAATAACCGTTCTTTTTATCTTCTTTAAGTTTAATGTTTAATGTTTTGGTTTTTTCCCCGTCATCAATTCCGGTGAAACTGGCCTGATCGCTGGATTTATCGTACAGCTGTACCGATTCCACCATGTCTGCCCGGAGGTTTTTGGTTACCAATGTAGGATCATCTCCAAAAAATTCTTCCCCATCTACCAATACTTTAGGAACACTTTTTCCCTGTGCGGTAATTTTTCCGTCTTTATCTATTTGAAAACCTGGAAACTGTTTAATCAGGTCTTCCACTTTCGAGTTAGGCTCAATATTAAAAGCCTTAGGGTCAAATTCGGTGGTGTCACCTTTGATCTTAATGGCATTCCGGTTTCCTGTAATAATTACATCGGCCAGGATTTTAGCCATTCCTGTTAAATTGATCTTTCCATAATCAATGTTTTTTTTGGTAGAATCCAGTGTAAAATGATCCACAAAATCGGCATATTTAGGATAGGAAACGAGCAAAATATACTTGCCGTTTTTAATGTTGGTAAGTTCAAACTGACCCTGCTGTGTGGATCTGGTAAACTTAACCAGCGTAGAGTCTTTAGCATTTAAAATGGCAATGGATGTGCCAGATAATAAAGTGGTTGAGGCGGTGTCTATCGTTCGTCCTTTAATATTATGCAGCGTTTGCGCTTTAACAAAACTGCTAAAAAGGAAAACAAAACACAACATTGGTAGAGTACGTTTCATGTAGATTTTTGTTTTGCGGATCTAATATAAACTAACTATTTAGTTATTTATTGTGCTTTAACCTTTTTTAACATTTTTTTAGTATCAAGATGTTAGTATCAAGAGGTTAGTATCAGGTATCAAGACAGGATTTGAGAGCAAGGAACAAAGACTGGATGCTTAAAGACCGATGTACTGGAAAAGTATCAAGATGCTAGTATCAAGTATTAAGACAGGATTTGGGAGAAAGGGGCAAGGAACAAAGACTGGGTACTAAGGCCGATGTAATGGAAAAGTATCAAGATACCAGTATTAAGAATCAAGACTGTTACCGGAGAGGAACAAAGAGCAAGGAACAAAGGTTGAGTGCTTAAAAAGGGCAGTATGAGATAGGCACAATGTCTAACTACTAACGACTAAGTACTAAGTACTTTCCTTCAGTTTTGGTGCGGAATATTTTTTAGTATTAAGACAAATGCCGGATAAGCAAGATGTCTTAATACTAAAAACTAAGTGCTAATTACTTAATTTTAACCTACGGATTTGTAGACCAGGCGGCTACATCCTTTACGAAAATTCTTCTGTTTAATTTGAGTTGTGAGATGAGCAATTCTGCGAGATCTTCGGGTTGCATTACTTTATCAGGATTTCCATCCGTTAGCTTAAGTTCAATAGCCATATCCGTAGCGGTAGTGCTAGGTGCAAAAGCTGTTACTCTAATATTGTGTTTCCTCATTTCTTGCATTAACGAGGTAGAGAAGGCATTAATTGCTGCTTTTGATGCTGAATAAGCACTGGTTACAGCTGCCGGACTAAAAGCCGAAGAGCTAGAGATATTGATAATATCGCCAGTTTGTTTTTCAATCATCTGAGGTACAACAGCTCTCGTTACATAATAAGTTCCAATTAAGTTGGTTTGAATAATCTCTTCCCATTCAGTGGGCTCCAATTCTAAGAATTTACCAAATTTTCCTATCCCGGCATTGTTTACCAGGATATCGATAAAGCCCAATTCTGATTGTATTTGCTGAACTGCGCTATTTACAGATGCAATTTGGCCCACATCCATAGTAGCTACCGCAACTTTAACAGCGTAAGCACTTAGCTCAGCAGCTACAGCATCTAAATGACTTTTAGTTCTGCCTACAAGGGCAATATTTACACCTTCTTTGGCCAATGCTATAGCAATAGCTCTTCCAATACCTTTTCCTGCGCCTGTAATTAAGGCGTTCTTTCCTGAAATATTCTCCATTGTTGTTTTAAATTAATTAAACCTTCAAAAAAAAGTTATCAGAAAAAAACTGATTGACTGCTTTCTAAAGGTTCAGTTTTTTATTGTTGATTTTACAAATCAAACTTAATGCCCTGTGCTAAAGGCAGTGTATTCGAATAATTAATCGTATTGGTTTGACGTCTCATATAAGCTTTCCAGGCGTCAGAGCCACTTTCCCGGCCACCGCCGGTTTCTTTTTCTCCGCCAAATGCACCGCCAATTTCTGCTCCTGATGTTCCAATATTGACATTGGCGATACCGCAATCAGATCCCCTTGCCGAAAGAAACTGCTCTGCCTCCCTTAAATTCAAGGTCATAATAGCAGAAGATAAACCTTGAGGAACACCATTTTGTAAAGCTATGGCTTCATCTAAATTTTTATACTTAATTAAATATAATATCGGAGCAAAGGTTTCATGCTGTACTATGGCAAAATCGTTTTTAACTTCTGCAATACATGGTTTTACATAGCAGCCGCTCGCGTAAGCTTCGCCAGTTAAAACGCCACCCTCTACAATGAAATTTCCACCTTCCGCTTTACATTTTTCTATAGAATCGAGATAAGCGCTTACCGCATCCTGATCAATCAATGGGCCAACATGGTTATTTTGATCCAAAGGATCGCCAATTCGTAACTGGCTGTAAGCTTTTACAAGTTTCGCACTAAAAGTATCATAAACACTTTCATGGATAATCAATCTTCTGGTACTGGTACATCTTTGTCCGGCAGTTCCAACAGCGCCAAAAACTGCTCCAATTAAACTCATGTCTAAATCGGCATGTTCAGAAATGATAATGGCATTGTTACCCCCCAGTTCTAACAGGCTTTTTCCTAATCGGGCGCCAACAGCTGCGGCTACCGCTTTACCCATGCGGGTAGATCCTGTGGCAGAAATCAAAGCTACACGAGCATCTCGGGTCATGAGTTCACCTACAGTTCTATCGCCATTAATTAAGCTGCAAACACCTTCGGCAACGCCATTAGCTTTAAAAACCTGTGCAATAATATGCTGACAGGCAACGGCTGTAATCGGTGTTTTTTCTGAAGGCTTCCAAATGCACACATTGCCGCAAACCAGGGCTAATGCGGCGTTCCAGCTCCATACGGCAACGGGAAAATTAAAGGCAGAGATAATGCCAACAATGCCCAGTGGATGCCATTGCTCATACATGCGGTGCTGAGGGCGTTCGCTGTGCATCGTCAATCCATACAACTGACGAGACAAACCAACTGCAAAATCGCAGATATCAATCATTTCCTGAACCTCACCCAATCCTTCCTGTAAACTCTTACCCATTTCATATGAAACGAGTGTGCCCAGCGCAGTTTTATTTGCCCTTAGCGCATCGCCAAACTGACGAACAATCTCTCCCCGTTTAGGGGCAGGTACCAGGCGCCAGGTAGCGAAAGCTTCTTGCGCTGTGGCGATTATAATTTCATAATCTGCCGCGGTTGCAACGCTGGTTTTAGCAATATTTTCACCATCAACAGGAGAAAAACTATTGAGTTGAGCGTTATTATCACCTCCCCAGCTGCTACCAGTGCTGTAAGCTGCATTTTCTGGCCGAATGCCCAACTGGGTTAAAATGGACTGAATTTCTGCTTTCATATCGTACGATTTACACAAAAAAACAAAAAATTAAAAGAATGCCTGCTACATTTGAGCCTTTACTTTGTCACATTTCTTAATATCTTGCTTTAAGATCAAATAATTCAATACATGACTAAAAAACATTTCTGTTGTGGCGTGCTGATTGCAGCTGCTTTATTTTCAAATGCGCTGTTCGCACAAAATCAACAGGCTCAATCCACAAATAATTTATCCATTTACAGGGTAACAGAAACTAAAATTAATGATCTGGTACATACTAAATTAGATGTTTCTTTTGATTATGCTAAACGCTACCTGTATGGCAAAGAATGGGTAACATTGAAACCACACTTTTATCCAACAGATTCATTAACCCTCGATGCACAGGGGATGGACATTAAAGCGGTGGCCTTAGTGGGGCCAAAAGGGAATACACCTTTGAAATATACTTACAACGATAATAAACTCTCGATTACCCTCAATAAGCGCTATACCAATGTAGAAAAGTATACGGTTTACATAGCTTATACGGCGAAGCCTGATGAATTGAAAGTGAAGGGAAGTGCAGCCATTACTGATGCGAAAGGTCTTTATTTTATCAATCCAGATGGTGCAGACAAAAATAAACCGACTCAAATCTGGACACAGGGCGAAACTGAATCTTCTTCGGCCTGGTTTCCCACCATTGATAAGCCAGATCAGAAAACAACTGCTGAAATTTCGATGACCGTGAAATCTAAATATACCACACTTTCAAACGGCAAGCTAATCAGTCAGAAACCGGCCGCAAATGGCTTGCGTACTGATACCTGGAAGATGGATTTACCACACTCGCCATATTTGTTTATGATGGCAGTGGGCGAATTCAATATTACAAAAGATACTTATAAAGGTAAGGAAGTGAATTATTACCTGGAACCTAAGTATGTGCCTTATGCCAAACAGATTTTTGGAAAAACACCTGATATGATGAAGTTTTACAGCGATATTTTAGGTGTAGATTATCCCTGGAATAAATATGCACAGGTGGTAGCAAGAGACTATGTTTCCGGAGCAATGGAAAATACTACGGCTACCCTGCATGGTGAGCATGTACAAAAAACAGATCGAGAGCTTTTAGATGGGAATGAAGAAGGAACAATAGCACATGAGCTTTTTCATCAATGGTTTGGCGATTACGTAACCGCAGAATCCTGGAGCAATTTAACCATGAACGAAAGCTTTGCCACTTTTGGAGAAGTAATCTGGCACGGACATGATGCCGGTCAGGATGCAGAGGATAAATCCCGCTATGAAAAACTTCAATCCTATTTAGGTTCTACCAAAGATGGAATAAGTCCGGTATTAGCCCGTTTCCATTACAATGATAAGGAAGATATGTTCGATAATATCAGCTATGCCAAGGGATCTATCATTCTATATGCTTTAAAAAATCAAATGGGTGATGCCGCATTTTTTAAAGGCCTTAACAAGTATCTAACAACCAATGCCTTCAAAAATGGTGAAACACATCAATTGCGTTTAGCATTAGAAGAGGTAAGCGGAAGGGACTGGAGCCCTTATTTTAATCAATGGTACTACAATGGCGGCCACCCTGTGTTGAGCATTGATTATGGCTATGAGGCTGGTAAAGCAACTATTAAGGTAAAACAGACGCAGGATACCAGTGTGCAAACCTTCAGCTTGCCCATTAAGATAGATATTTATGCAGGCGGACAAAAGATCCGAAAAGATATCCTGATTAATAACCGGGAGCAGCGCTTTAGTTTCGATGTAGCAAGTAAACCGGAGCTTATTGATTTTGATGTAGATAAAATTTTAGTCGGCGAAATCAATGACAATAAAACCGCTGAGCAATATTATTTTCAATACAAAAATGCACCGAGTTATGCCAATAGGATTGAAGCTTTACAATTTATTATGCAAAGTAAAGCGGCAAGCGGACAACAGATTTTGCTTGCAGGCCTAAAGGATAAATCGGCAGATTTGCGTGCATTAAGTATTGATGGGCTCAATTTAGCTGATGCACAAATAAAAGCTGCAGCTTTGCCCATTATTTTAGAACTGGCCAAAACCGATAAAGACACTGAGGTTAGGGCTACAGCAATTGCCAAACTTGCAGAAACGGGCGATCAAGCTTACAAGTCGTTATTTGCAGCCGGAGTAAAAGAAAGGTCTTACAAAGTGATTGGGGCTTCTCTAACTGCCCTGGCGAAGTTAGCGCCACAAGAAGGTACAATAGCCATCAATGCATTGGACCCGGATACAAAGGATCACATTGCTGGCGATGTAGCCGAAATTTATATCAACGATGCCAAAGATGAACATCAGTCGTTTTTCGAAAATGTGATGCAAACAGGAGACAGGACCAAAGTTTTCAACGTAGTTGGTGCATATTTTCAATATTTAGGCAGAAATACTAATCCTGCTGTAACCGAAAAAGGCGTCAAAAATATAAATGATGCCATTGAAAGATTAAAATTACAAGCCTATTTGAGTAAGCAGCTGTCTTCAGCTTATGGTAAAATAGCACAGGGAAAAAGTCAGCAAGCCACAGCGGTAAGCGGTGAAGCCAAAGCAAATCTGAACAAGCAGGCTGATATTTTTAAAAAAGCAGCAGCCGATTTACTTAAAGAATAAATCATTCTCTAACAAAAGCCTCATAGATTTATTATCATGAGGCTTTTGTGTTGGTAAACAAATTAAGCTTAGCTTAATTTACAATAAAATAGATATTAATAATTTAGAAGTTATTTAACATTCAATACATTCCTTGAATCAGTAAATACACCATTGTTAATATTGCCCTTACATTTGTTAAGCAATATGGTTTTTAATGAATTTAATCGAGTGGGATATTTTTCTGCCAAATTATCGCTTTCTCTATAATCATTTGGCAAATAATACAGCTCATATCGTTTTACTGAGGCCTGATAACGTAATTTCCAGCCGTCGTTGGTAATTAGTGCAGGGCCTAAAAAGGACACAAATGCAATTTCGCTGTGGCCTTCAAATTTTTGCTTACCATTTAAGGCAGGTAAAAATGAAATGCCATCTTTTTTATCTTTTGTTGTTACGCCTAGTAAATCTGCGAAGGTGGCTAATAAATCATAATTTGCTACGAGTTGATCTGCTTTAAAACCACGCTTATATTTACCCGGCCAGCTTATAAAGAGGGGCACCCTTGATCCTCCCTCCCAATTACTTCTTTTTACACCAGCCATGCCGTTGTTGCCATCAAAAATATCTCCTGCAAACTCACTGTAATATCTATCCGTTGCATTGTCAAACAATTTTCCAGTTTTCATATTTTTATAAGGCTTCTCCACGCGGCCCTTGTTACTGTAGTAAATTTCATGGCCGTTATCTGAGGAGAAAACAATGATGGTATTTTTTTCCATTCCTAATTTTTTGAGTTCGGCCATTATGATACCTACGTGCTCATCGAGCTTTTTTACCATCGATGCATACTCCTTTTCAATTTGTGTAAGATTGGCATTGGCGGCTACTTCAGGATGAATACTTGAAATGGCTACAGGGCCATGCGGTAATTGAGTGGGATGAAAGAGGAAAAAAGGGGTGTTTTTATGCGCATTTATAAATGTTATTATTTTTTGGAGGAAAAGATCCTGAGCGTAAATAGCTTTACCCTCCATGTTGTTCCGGGTCTTTTCGCTGGTAGCATCGCCCCATTCTCCGGTTTTTCCTGCATCTGCGTAGATGTTGCCAGGTATTTCCACTAAGCTACCGTTTTCATGCAAAAATGGTGGATAATAGCCATGGCACATTACATGGTCGAAATAGCCATAGTAGTAATCCCATCCATGGTTTTTCATCTGCCGGGCACTGGTAGCGAAACCATAATCCAGTTTTCCAAATTCTGCAGTTGTATAACCTGCTGCTTTAAATACCTGCGCTAAATAGGTTATGTCTGGTTCTTTTCCAATTATATTATCCACTTTAGCCTGTGCCTGTGCATCAGTAATTTCGCCTTTTGCTACTTTTTCATAGATGCCTCCAGAAGTAATTTTATATTTTTCGTATTGGCAGTCACTATAACCGGTTATAATGCTCGCCCGGGATGGTGCACAATATACTCCCCCATAAGAGCGATCAAAACTTATACCCTGCTGAGCGATCTTGTCTATGTTAGGGGTAGTTATGTGCTTTTGCCCATAATAAGACAACATCCCCCTTCCCAGATCGTCGGCTAAAATAAAAATAACATTGGGCTTTTTGACTTGTTGCACTTGTGCAACTGTTTCCTTAAGCCCGGCCCGGCACATAACAAGCAGGATTAAGATACCTTTAACTGTTGTTCGCATGTATATTTTGATGAGTGCTAAGCTTATTTTCTTATTTGTACGCGCTAACTTAATTGCACAAATCTTTCCTTCTGGTATCAATCAGATAAACAATTTTCCAGCCTGCATCTCCTTTTACCAATTGGAAAGAATTAACACCGCAATGGCTAAATTTTTCATCTACATAGAATTTATAATCGGTCCAAACCACAGCCAGGGGGCCGTCAATTAATATTTTAGTAAATACAATCCGTTCATCAAATTTTTCTTTATGCGCTGTGCCAATAAAATTGATAAACTCATTTACAGATGCTGTTTTCAGTAAGGCTGTTCCGGTTTTTGTACTGATGGTTTGCATGATGCAATTATCGGCGAAAGCCAACCTGGCAATCGTACTGTCACCCTGCTTCATTCCGGTAAAGAGATTGTTTATTGTCTTTTTTATTGCGTCCTCTTCATTGGTTTGTGCGACCAATTTTGGGGTAATTGCAATACAAAACAGGGCAAAAAGCAGCATTTTTTTCATGACTTGTTGGTTACGTTACTCCAATAAATTTATACTATTTTTGTGAAAGAAGGGACAAGATACCGCGATGTTGTAAAAAACTTTGGATTATCCACACATTTTAGTTACAGGTAAAGGGCTTTATTTTCAATTAATTACGTCTTTTTTTAGCCTGGTTGTTAATAATTATTTCTAAAACGAATAATTAAATATTGTAAACTTATATGGTGTTATTCTGCTATTTGGCACGGTTCTTTAATAGTAATATATATGGAAGAAGAATTCTTTTTTGAATCCAACGAAGATGCGCAACGCTCTGTTGAACGTTATGAAGAAATGCTCCGCAATAAGGACCAATATTTTTTCGATGCACATGCATTTGAATACATTGTAGATTTTTATATCGAAAAAAATGATCCGGTAAAAGCGCTTCAGGTGGTAGACTATGCCATTAGTCAGCATCCTTATGCAACGGTCTTTTTAATTAAGCAGGCCCATCTTTACATACTGACCAATAATCATGAGCAGGCATTTATTGCTTTGCAAAAGGCAGAGCTTTTAGAGCCTTCTGAACCAGATATTTATCTGTTAAGGGGTAATATTTTCCAAAATACCGAACGTTACGATGAAGCATTGGAGAATTACGAAAAAGCATTGGGTCTTGCCGAAACTACCGATGAGATTTTATTACAGATGGCTTATGTTTATCAAAGTATGTCTGATTATGAAAATGCCATCAACTACATCAAGCTCAGTTTAGAGCAGAATATGGAGAACCAGGATGGTTTATATGAACTGGCTTTTTGTTATGATGTATTAGATAAACAAGAAGAAAGCATTAAGTTTTATCAGCAATACATTGATACTGATCCTTACTCTTATGCCGCCTGGTATAATTTAGGGAACAGCTACCATAAATTAAGCCTTTGGGAAAAAGCAATCGATGCTTACGATTATGCCATCTTAATTAAAGAGGATTTTAGTTCTGCCTATTTCAATAAAGGTAATGCGCTTGTTCAGCTTGACAAGTATCAGGAAGCCATAGAAGTTTATAAACAAACTTTTGAATATGAACCACCCAATGCCGATACCTATTGTGCTATTGGCGAATGTTATGAAAAGCTGGAGAAAATGGATGAAGCCCGGTCTTATTACAAGAAATCGGTAAAAATGGATCCGAAAATGGCTGATGGCTGGTTTGGAATAGGTGTAACGCTAAATTTTGAGGAGCGTTATTTTGAATCCCTTCATTTTTATAAGAAAGCTATCGATTTAGATGGAGAAAATCCAGACTTTTGGTTTGCTATGGCAGATGCCTATTATAAACTGGGTCAGGTTGATGAATCTATTGATGCTTATGAGAAGGTTTTAGAGTTTAATCCGCTTGATATTGAAGCCTGGTTAGATTTTAGTACTGTACTTTATGAGCAGGGAAAATTACTCGAAGCCTCAGAAACGATGGCCGAAGCCATTAAAAATAACCCTGAATCTGCTGAATTATACTACAGAATGGTGGCCTATTTATTTGCTTTAGGAAACTATAATGATGCTCTGGGATATCTTGAAACGGCATTATCTACCGATCCTGATAAACATTACATTCTTTTTGAGTACTTGCCACAACTGCAAGATAACAGTGCTATTATTAATGTTATAAACCGTTACATCAGGTAGGATTAGTGTGTGAAAATTTTGACATTTAAAATCTCGAAATTTTTTTCACTTTTGTAGGCATATGAATTACCCATTATTAAACGTTCCCGAACGTCCGGCTAAACCACGTCAAAAAGGCGTAACCATGGTTATGGATAAGGGATTAAGCCTCCGTCAAGTAGAAGATTTTATTGAAGTTGCAGGTGTACATACAGATATCGTAAAACTGGGCTGGGCAACATCACACGTTACACCCAACCTAAAAGAGAAACTGGCCTTATACAAAAGTGCCGGTATTCCTACTTATTTTGGCGGCACATTATTTGAGGCATTCATTATTCGGAATCAGTTTGAGGATTATCAACGTGTTCTGGATCAGTATGGAATGGAATATGCCGAAGTTTCAGATGGATCAATAGAGATTGAGCACGATAAAAAGTGCGAATACATCAGCAAACTGGCACAACAAGTAACAGTGATTTCCGAAGTGGGTAGTAAAGATGCAGCAAAGATATTTGCCCCTTATAAATGGATAAAACTGATGCAGGCAGAAATTCAGGCTGGATCCTGGAAAGTAATTGCCGAAGCACGCGAAGGTGGGAATGTTGGTATTTACAGAGGAAGTGGTGAAGTGCGCGAAGGATTAGTAGATGAGATTTTGACCCAGATTCCGGAAGAAACCATCATTTGGGAAGCTCCTCAAAAGGAACAACAGGTTTGGTTTATCAAATTGATTGGCGCTAATGTAAATCTTGGTAATATTGCCCCGGCAGAGGTTATTCCGCTAGAAACAATTCGTTTAGGATTGCGTGGAGATACTTTCGATCATTTCTTGAACTTAGCGAACAAATAAAAATAATACAGTTATAATAAGGCACGAAGCAATTTTGAGGTAATCCTTGAGCTTGTTCCGTGCCTTAGTAACGTAAATAGCCTTATGAAAACCTACGGTTTAATTGGATACCCCCTTTCTCACTCCTTTTCTAAGAAATACTTCACAGAGAAATTTCTGAACGAGGGCATTGAGGACCACCAATACGAATTATTCCCAATTGAGGATATAAAAAAACTCCCTGATTTAATCGCTGAAAATCCTTCTTTATGCGGCCTCAATGTTACCATTCCACATAAAGTTAATGTCCTTTGTTACCTAAATGAAGTAGACGAAGCGGCAGAAAAAATTGGAGCAGTAAATTGTATATCCATAAAAAGTTTTGATGGTGAAACTTATTTAAAGGGTTATAATACTGATGCTTATGGTTTTGAGTCTTCGTTAGTGCCTTTATTACAACCCCAACATACAAAGGCCCTGGTTTTTGGAGATGGTGGAGCAGCCAAAGCAGTAAAATATGTTTTAGAAAAGCTGGGTATTGGCTATCAGGTTGTGGTACGTAAGGAAGCGCCGGGAGCCATATTATATTCGGACATTAGTCCCGAAATATTAGCCTCACATTTACTGCTAATTAACACCACACCACTGGGGATGTCTCCACATGTAGATACTTATCCGGAAATAGATTATTCCCAATTAGGTACTCGGCATTTAGCTTACGATTTGGTGTATAACCCTTTAGATACTGCGTTTTTAGTAAAAGCTGCTGCTCAGGGAGCACAAATCAAAAACGGATTAGAAATGTTATACCAACAGGCAGAAAAGGCCTGGGCAATCTGGAATAACTGCTAGGTAAAGGGACTTTTTAATTGATAATCCTGTAAAATGCTTAATATAAGGGTTAAATGATAACAATAAAGCAATAAACAAGTGCTAAAAGCTATGAAATTAAAATATTTGATCTTCTTTTCTTTTGCCTGTTCATTGCTAATTGTGGCCTGCCAGAACAATGATTACAGTCCGAAACCACGCGGTTACTTTAGGATAGAGTTTCCCGAAAAAGAATATCAGACTTTTGACAATCCGGTTCCCTATAGCTTTAGATATCCGGTTTATGCAACACTTGAAGCAGATAAAAGCAGAGATGCCCGAAAAGATTGGTTTAATCTGCACTTTAAGCAATTTAATGGCTATCTGCATTTAACTTACTATGGCGTGGCAGATAAAGCTGCGTATGATGAAATGGTAGAAGATGCAAGGAAACTTGCTTTTAAACACACCATCAAGGCAAGTGCGATCGATCAAAAAGTAATTAATTACCCCAATCATAAGGTTTATGGAATTTATTACGCCATAGAAGGCAATACGGCTTCATCTGTACAGTTTTTCCTTACAGATAGTACCAGGCATTATTTTAGGGGTGCGCTTTATTTTAACGAGCGCCCACAGTATGATTCAATTGCTCCGGTAGTAAAATTTATTAAAACGGATATTGATACACTGATCGCAAGTTTTAGGTGGAAGAATTAATGGCGTCAGTTCCCTGACAGGCCATTTCTATCAAACTGCAGATCAAAAAATATAAATATGATTACAATACAGAAATTTGCATTCAATGCGTACAGCGAAAATACTTATGTGCTATACGATGAAACGGGTGAATGTGTCATTATTGACCCAGGAATGTACGAAGGGGCAGAACAGAATGCACTTGTCAGTTTTATCAAAGAAAAAAGCTTAAAACCTGTATTGTTGCTGAATACCCACTGTCACCTCGATCACGTTTTTGGTAATAAATTTGTTTTTGATACCTGGGGCTTAAAACCACAATTTCATGAAGGCGAATTGCCAATTCTACAGGCGGTTCCGGGTTACGCACCATCTATGGGCTTTACCCGTTATGAGATATCCCCGTTGCCAGAGGTTTTTTTATCAGAAACGGGAAAAGTGAATTTCGGCAACAGCAGCCTTGAATTTATTTTTGCACCCGGACATTCCCCGGCTCATTTGTGCTTCTACAGCCCTGCAGATTCATTTTTAATTGGTGGTGATGTGCTTTTTTACGGAAGTATAGGGAGGACAGATTTACCAGGTGGTAATCATGCACAGCTCATTAAAAACATACAAGAGAAGCTCTTTGTGTTGCCAGATGAAACTGTTGTTTATCCCGGACATGGACCTTCAACCTCGATTGGATTTGAGAAGCAACACAATCCATTTTTCTAAAATAAACCTTAATGTAAATTGTGAAAGGGGTTTACAATCCAATAAGGCCTAAACCCTAAACCTTTTAACTATCTTTACTGCTGTGAATACCTCCTTGTATATTGCCAAAAGATATTTGTTTGCGAAGAAATCAACCAACGCAATCAATGTGATTTCAGGTATATCTATGGTGGGGGTTATGGTTGGAAGCGCAGCCCTTATAATTATCCTGTCTGTATTTAACGGGTTGGAGACGGTGGTGCTCAATATGTTTGATACTTTCACGCCACAGATTGAGATTACTCCGGCAAAGGGAAAAACTTTTGATCCGCAAACGCCTTCATTCCAACAACTGAAAAAGGATAAAGAAATACTGTCATTTACAGAGGTTTTGCAAGAAAATGCTTTGCTAAAATACAATAATAAGCAGGCTGTAGGCATGGTAAAGGGTGTAGGTACAGATTACCTCAAGAACGAGAAATTAGACAGTACAATAAGGGAAGGAAGATTTGTTCTTCAGAATAAAAGTGGTGAAAGCGCAGTAATTGGTTCAGGCTTGCAGGCCTATCTGGCCGTAAATACAGTGGATCCATTTACTGAACTGGAAATTTTCTCTCCAAAGAAAACCATGTCTGTAAACTCGCTTAATCCGGCAGATGATTTTATTGCTAAAAGCATTAGGGTGAGCGGTGTTTTTGAAGTGCAGCAAGAATTCGATAATGGAATGATTGTTCCGCTTGCTTTTGCCCGAGACCTTTTAGGGGAAGAGAAAAATGTTTCGGCCATAGAAATTAATTTAAAGCCCGGGGTAGATGTTGATGAATTTAAAAATACAATAGCCGAAAAAATTGGCCCTGCATATGAGGTAAGAAATCAGGCCGAACAAAACCGGTCATTATACCATATCCTCACTACCGAGAAATGGGCTGTTTATATTATTCTGACCTTCATTCTGATTATTGCCATATTTAACATTATTGGCTCATTAACCATGTTGGTTATCGATAAGGTTAAAGATGTTGCCATTTTAAGTAGCTTGGGCGCAGGAAAGACACTGATAAAACGTATTTTCCTATTTGAAGGAATGATGATTACCATGACTGGATGTATTCTGGGACTAATTATCGGACTAATTTTCTACTTTTTCCAACACACCTATGGGATTATAAAAATGGGTGAAGATAATACCACGCTCGTAAGTTCTTATCCTATAGCTTTAAAATGGAAAGATTTCATTTTAGTATTTGCAACTGTAGGTATTTTTTCATTTTTGGCATCTGCTTTGTCATCTAATTTAAGTGTTAAGAAGATAGACCAAATCAATCAAACGATATAAAAACATGAGGTTATTTAAACAAGCATTGGTATTTGTTGTGCTCCTAGGCGTAGCCGCTACAGCTTGTAGAAGGAAGGATAATGCACTTAGTGAAAAGAGTAATATTAAAACGGTTAAAGGTCTGTATAGCTTCGGGCCAGAAATGAAATCGTTTACCTTGTGTGAAGATGGGAGAGAGTATTGGGTAGCCGATAGTGTGAAAAATCTGGAACTTGCTTATAGTAATCTCAATTTCGAAAAGCCTTACGAACCTGTGTATGTAGAACTGGAGGGTTACTTTGCTAAATCAGATACCGCTGTGGTTTCAGCTGATTTTGATTCTACGCTTGTGGTAACGAAGGTGGTAAAAATTAGCAAGGAAATTCCAGATGGGCCTTGTGCGCAATAAGTCATAATGTGTTGTGAGTTATGGGTTGCGGGTTACAGGTCTAAGCGCCTAACCAACTCACCAGCTCAGCTCTAGTCCTATTTATCTGTTGTGTGTTATGGGTCTAGCAGCTAAACGCCTCACCAACTAACCAACTCAGCAATTTCAAAAAGAAATCCCTTCTACACTAAATAGAAGGGATTTCTTTGATAATTTTATGTTGGTAACAAATATTACCAATACACTCCGTAAAGCGCTACTAATAAGCCAATAATAATCAATGCGCCTACAGCAAAACCTGTTGTAGTTTTAAACATTTTGGCATCAATTTCCAGTCCTTTAGGATTCACACCATTTTTGTTTTCGAATAAGCTGATGATCACCATTCCGATGATACAGAAAACAAATACGATACCCATACGATCCAGGAAAGGGATCTCATATACTCCTGCTGCATTTTGAACAGAGAAGCCTATTCCCGATAACCAGGAAAGATCGGTCATGTTAGGAAGGCCTTTCAATAATAAAGACAATCCAAAACCACCAACCGTTGCAAATAAAGCTGCATTTGATGTGGTGCGTTTCCAGAAGAACCCTAAGATGAACATGGCGAAAATACCCGGAGATACAAAACCTGTATATTCCTGAATGTATTGGAAGCCGCCTTTTTTATCAATGCCTAAGTGTGGCGCAATTAACACACCCAGTACCATAGAAACGATAACTGCGATTTTACCCGTTAATACGAGGTTCTTTTCAGAGGCATCTGTTTTTAGTACTTTCTTATAAATATCCAGTGTGAAAATTGTGGCAATACTGTTGGCTTTACCCGCTAAAGAAGCCACTACGGCTGCGGTTAAGGCTGCAAAAGATAAACCTTTTAAACCTGCAGGTAAAAGGTTCAGTAATACCGGATAAGCCCTGTCAGGATTTACAGAACCATCCTGAAGCATTTCGGTTTGAAAAGCACCATCTTTATACAATACATAAGCCGCAATACCTGGAAGTACGACAATAATCGGCATTAATAACTTTAAGAAAGCTGCGAAAAGAATCCCGCCACGGGCCGTTTTTAAATCAGCACCTAATGCACGTTGTGTGATGTATTGGTTACAACCCCAATAGTTTAAGTTAACTATCCACATACCACCCACCAGAACACTTAATCCAGGTAGGTCAATGAAGTTTTCGTTGTCTGGTTTCAATATCATATGAAAATGTTCTGAAGCCTTACTGGTCATCAGGCTATAGCCATTAAAGATACCAGTAGTACCATAATGTTCAGAAACAAGGTTTAAAGCCAGGTAGGTAGTAGCCAATCCGCCCAAAATCAGGAAGAAAACCTGAATTACATCGGTATAACCAATAACCTTCATCCCGCCGAGGGTGATAATAATGGCGAACGCAGCGATGGCATACATACATAAATCAATGCTAAAGCCTGAAATGCTACTTACAGCAAGGGCGCCAAGGTATAGGATAGAAGTTAAGTTTACCACTACATATAACAATAACCAGAAAACGGCCATAATCATGGCTACTGTACCGTTATACCTTTGGTGAAGGAACTGCGGCATGGTAGCAATTTTGTTCTTCAGGTATACCGGGATAAAGAAAACGGCTACAATCACCAGTGTTAGTGCAGCCATCCATTCGTAAGTAGCTATGGCAAGCCCCATCTTAAATCCGGATCCGCTCATACCGATAAATTGCTCAGCAGAAATATTTGAGGCAATCAGTGAAGCTCCAATAGCCCACCAGGTAAGCGAACCTTCTGCCAGGAAATAATCTTTAGACCCGGTAGAGGCAGATTTCTTCTTGTTGTAGATGTAGAGGCCATAAGCCGCTACAATAACGAAGTAGACCATAAAAACTATGTAATCCTTCGTCTCTAATAAGTTGTGTTTCATTATGGAAATTTGGTTTAGAAAGCTAAATGTAATAAAATCAGGAAATAATATACGTTATTTTAACGTTTTTTAATTTTTCAGTTTCTGATTGAATTAAGATATCTGGAAATAGTACCTGGAAATAAGTTTTGTAACTATAAATCATTTGCAATCGCTCTGGTGTTCATTTGAATCCTGTAGTATTATAGCTATGAAAGAGATATCGCTTTGCATGATGATAAGTTACGCCTTTGTACGGGTTTCGTTCGGGGTTTGTTCGGATATATGACAGAGTTGTTACAGTCATGCCCGTTTAATACCCCTGGTAAATCTGCTTAAAATTAATTAAAGCAATCGGCCGTTGTGCTCGCCAGCCGATTGCCATTAACCATTTAGAATAAGTGGGTTTTAAATATATCTGTTGATAATGTTTTCCAGATATTCTTGTTTACCGCTACGCACTTCCGGTTCACCATTTTGTGCTGCATAATTTCTTAAATCTTCAAGACTAAGTTTACCTTGTTCAAATTCTGCACCTTTGCCCGAATCAAATGAAGCATACCTGTCGGATCTGATTTTCTTGTATTCCGATTTCTGAAGAATATTGTCGGCAGTAATTAGGGCTCTTGCAAAAATATCCATTCCACCAATGTGTGCGTAAAATAAATCTTTAGGATCAGTAGAATTTCGACGGATTTTAGCATCGAAGTTTACGCCACCACCTTGAAGACCACCACCTTCTAAAATAATCAACATCGATTCTGTAAGCTCATTAATGTCGTTAGGAAACTGGTCAGTATCCCAGCCATTCTGATAATCACCACGGTTTGCATCAATAGAGCCTAATAAGCCATTATCTACTGCCACTTGCAGCTCATGTTGAAAAGTGTGCCCTGCCAGGGTAGCGTGGTTAACTTCCAGGTTTAATTTAAAATCGTTTAATAAGTCGTATTGCTGCAAGAAACCTTTTACTGTTGCGGCATCGTAATCGTACTGGTGTTTTGAAGGCTCGCAGGGTTTTGGCTCAATAAAGAAAGTCCCTTTAAACCCTTGTTTGCGAGCATAATCTTTTGCAGTGTGCAAGAATTTGGCCAAATGCTCTTGTTCACGTTTCATATTGGTATTGAGCAGGCTCATATAGCCTTCTCTTCCTCCCCAGAAAACATAATTTTCACCACCAAGGGCAATGGTTGCATCTAAAGCGGCTTTAACCTGAGCGGCGCCGTGAGCCAATACGTGGAAATCCGGATTGGTGGATGCGCCGTTCATATAACGTTTATGGCTGAATAAATTGGCTGTTCCCCACAAAAGCTTTACACCACTCTCAGCCTGTTTTTGTTTAGCGTAATCTACAAGTGCTTGCAGTCTGCGCTCATTTTCGGCAATGTCATCACCATAATCCACTACATCAACATCGTGGAAACAATAGTATGGAATTTGCATTTTGGTAATAAATTCGAAAGCGGCATCCATTTTGTCTTTTGCTCTTTCAACGGCGTCTTTCTTTTCATCCCAGGGGAAAACATGTGTTGCACCACCAAATGGGTCGCCACCGTTACCATTGAATGAGTGCCAGTAGGCGCATGCAAATTTGAAGTGTTCGTTCATGGTTTTACCTGCCACTACTTTATTGGCATCGTACCACCTGAAAGCTAATGGATTATCACTTTCCAGGCCTTCGTATTTGATTTGATCAATTCCTTTAAAAAACTCTTTGGTTCCTGTAATTACTTTACTCATGGTGTTCTTATTTTGAATGCTATTTTAATGCTTTATTTAATATTGCTTTCCATTCCTGATAAATGGGTTCATATGCTTCCTGGTTGTGTGGTGTATAGTGCTTGATTACCTCGTGATGGGTAAAAGCATCGGCAGGGCTTTTGAAAATTCCGGCACCAATTCCCGCGCCCAATGCTGCACCTACGCTTCCGTCATTTTCATAGAGCTCGACTGGAACGCCGGTAACATCCACAAAAGTTTGGGCAAATATTTCACTTAAGAAAAGATTAGCGCTACCTGCACGAATTACTTTAGGTTGCATGCCATTTTCACGCATAATATCTAAGCCATAACGGAAAGAAAAGGCAATCCCTTCCTGTACTGCCCTGAAAATGTCTGATTGATTGTGAAGGTTAAGGTCTATTCCTATTAATTGAGCACCTGTATATTTATTATTTAACATGCGTTCGGCTCCATTTCCAAAAGGTAAAACTTTTAAGCCTTTACTTCCTATTGGTGCTTTTGCTGCAAGCTGGTTTAATGCTGAGTAGCTCAGTTGTGCGGCAAATTGGTTTTTAGCCCATCTGTACATGCTGCCAGTTCCATTTATACAAAGCAATACCCCTGTATATTTCTCCTCTTTGGTATAAGTAACGTGTGCGAACGTATTCACCCTCGATTGGGGATCGTGACTGAGGTTGTCGCTCACGCCGTATATCACACCCGAGGTTCCTGCCGTAGCCGCAACTTCGCCTGGTTTTAGTACGTTTAAAGAGAGGGCATTGTTGGGTTGGTCGCCCGATTTATAAGAGATGGGAATACCTGCATTTAAACCTAACCAATCGGCAACTTCTGCTTTAAGTTTTCCATGAACGGAAAACAGCGGCTGTATAGCAGGAATTAACTGTTCGCTAAAACCGTAGTGTTCCATAACCTCTTTGGCCAGCTTATCATTTTTGAAATTCCAGAAAATGCCTTCGGATAGTGCCGGAATGCTTGTTGTAATTTCTCCGCTAAGTTTCATAGCTATAAAATCACCCGGAAGCATAATTTTATCAATGTTCTGGTAAAGCTCGGGTTCATTTTGCTTCACCCAGGCCAGTTTCGAGGCCGTGAAATTCCCTGGTGAGTTTAATAAGTCTGAAAGGCATTTGTCATGTCCAATGGCATCAAAGGCCTGGTCACCAAGTGTTACAGCCCTGCTGTCGCACCAGATAATACTGTCTCTTAAAACTTTTTGCCCCTTATCTACCACCACTAATCCATGCATTTGATAGGCGATGCCAATGGCTTGAATTTTTTTGGGATCGAAACCAGTTTGAGTTAATTTTAGAATCGCTTTTTGCGTGTTTTCCCACCACTCTTCAGGCGATTGTTCTGCCCAGCCGGGCTGCACAGCTTTAATTTCAACTTCAGTTTCAGGATACTGTGCGGTTGCAACACTTTTTTGAGTGTTCACATCCACAACAGCTACTTTTATAGATGATGTGCCTACATCAATTCCCAATAAATACATGCTATATAATCAATTTTAATATTTGGTTATGCAAACGGTTGCATAAATATAGCGCTAAAAATGTAAATCCCAAATTTTTTATCTTTTTTCGAAATATTTTTCGAATATCAACGCAAGCGATTAACCTGTATAATATCTGTTATGCAACCGTTTGAATTCGATTCTGATGCTAATATTCAGTCAATAATTTATACTTTTACCCTTATCAACTTATAAAATTATGCAAGAAATAACCTGGGGAGACTTCGAGCAGGTAGAATTAAGGGTAGGGACCATATTAGAAGTTTTTGATTTTCCGGAAGCTAGGAAACCCGCCTACAAACTTAAGGTAGATTTTGGCCCTTTTGGAGTGAAAATGAGCAGCGCCCAAATCACCAGACATTATACAAAAGAAGAGCTGCCGGGCATACAAATTGTAGGTGTAATTAACTTTCCTAAGAAACAAATCGGTAAGTTCATGTCAGAATTTTTGGTTACCGGTTTTGCTGATGAAAATGGCGATATTGTTTTAACGGCTGTTCGCAGCGAAGTGCCCAATGGCAGTAAATTAATCTAGTCGGAACGGATGAGCTTTTATAATTTTGATAATAATGATCCGGAAGCTGAGGATGTTCATTACATGAGGCTGGCACTTGCGGAGGCTGAAAAGGCATTGGCTGAGGATGAAATTCCGATTGGTGCTATTGTGGTTTGTAAAAACAGGATTGTTGGGCGTGGATACAATTTAACCGAGCGCTTTAATGATGTAACCGCTCATGCCGAAATGCAGGCTTTTACTTCTGCAGCGCAAACGATAGGTGGGAAATACCTGAGGGATTGCACCTTATATGTAACCATTGAACCCTGTGTAATGTGTGCAGGTGCCAGCTATTGGACGCAGATTAGCAGGATTGTTTACGGTGCCCGGGAAGAAAAACGAGGATTTATCTCCAAGGGAGCGAACCTGCTTCATCCCAAAACAATTCTTAAGGGCGGTGTGCTGGCAGAGGAATGTGCAACATTGATGAAGAACTTTTTTGCAAAGAGAAGGTGATTTCAGTATCAAGATGCTCGTATCAAGTATCAAGACTGAGTGAACGAGGAGCCAGGAATAAGAAGCAAGTAACAAGGATTGAGCGCCTGAAGAGGGCAGTACGATTAAGGCACAATGTCTAAGACTAAATACTAACTACTATAAGGGTATCAAGATGCTCGTATCAAGTTTCAAGACTGAGTAACGAGGAGCAAGGGATAAAGAGCAAAGATTGAGTGCCTAAAATTAACCGGTTACAGGTTATGCGTAATGCCTAAGTACTTAGTACTATATACTAACGAATATTAACGCATCAGCTTTCTCTAAACTAAAAAACCATTTGATGATAATAACATGAACAAATGTTAATCTTCGAATGTTATATTTGCTACTAGAAACATTTTTAAATCTTAAACATAAAACATTATGGCTTTTGAATTACCTGCGTTACATTACGCAACAGATGCACTAGAACCGCATATTGATAAAACTACCATGGAAATCCACCATGATAAACATCACCAGGCTTACGTAACTAATTTGAATAAAGCGTTAGAAGGTAAGGCTGAAGCAGGTTCAAGCATTGAGGAAATTGTAAAAAACATTTCTAAGTTTCCTGCTGCTGTTAGAAATAATGGTGGTGGTCACTATAACCACTCTTTGTTCTGGAATATTTTAGGGCCAAATAAAGGTGGAGAGCCTACTGGCGATTTAGCTAAGGCAATTAATGAAACATTTGGTTCATTTGCTGAGTTAAAAACTAAATTACAAGATGCTGGTGCAACTCGCTTTGGTTCGGGTTGGGCTTGGTTATCTGTAGGTGCAGATAAAAAACTTCAGGTTTCTTCTACTCCAAACCAGGATAATCCATTAATGGATGTTGCTGAAGTTAAAGGAACACCTATTTTAGGTATTGATGTTTGGGAACACGCTTATTACTTAAAGTATCAAAACAAACGCCCTGATTACTTAGCAGCAATCTGGAATGTAGTTAACTGGGATGCTGTTGCAGAGCTTTACAAAAAAGCACTATAATTTCCAGTTAAGAGGTTAACAAATTAAGCCTGCAAATTCGGTTTTGCAGGCTTTCTTGTTTTAAAATTTTGTTAACTTTGTGCGATTAATATGTTCAATATGAAGCGGATTGTATTTTTATGCTTGATTTTCATTGGCTTGAATGGTGTTGTAAATGCGCAACAGAATAAGATGCCTACCCCGGATGAGATTGCTAAGAAAAATGTTGAAGACCTGGATAAGCGATTAAAGTTGAATGGAACGCAGAAAAGTGTAATCTACAGCTATACCTATACACAAGCTAAAGAACAGGCAGAGCTGATTAAAAGACAGCAGGCGGGCACTTCAAGAGAAGAGGATGTAGATAAATTTTACAGATTGCAGAATGAAACTTCTAAAAATATCCGCAATGTATTAAAAGGCGAACAACAAACCGAATACGATAAAATTATCGAAGAGCGTTTGAGTGGGAAGGCTAATAAAGGCAAGAAAAAGAAAAAAGGCGAAGAGGTAGAAGAAGCCGGCGATATTAAAGGCTTGTTAACAGGTCCTAAGCCTGAAAAACAAGAGCTATAATCCGCTCTGAACAGATCCCCCATTATGCCTGAGATCATTGTAGGAATAGTTGTTTTAGGACTATTGCTGTCTCCGCAAATTTTAGCCGGATTTTTAGCCAAAAGAACCGGTCGTAACTTTTGGTTCTGGTTTTTTATTTCATTTGTTATACCTGTCATTTCCCTGGTAATCCTGATCTTTTTAGAAGATAAAAACCCTAAGGCAGAAGGGTATCAGTTAGCTGATCATGTGGATAGGTCAAAAGACCTGAACAATGAAATGGGTTAATTAGATGCCTACAATATCTTTTTTCTTTTTCTGTTTCATGGCTTTGGGAATGATTTCTAGAATTTCATCTTTTAAGGCATTGAGCATCCTCTTTTTGATGAAGTTTTTGTGTGTAACCAGGCTGATTTCCCTCACAGGTTCAGCAGGTTTAAAATAACGTACTTTATTCATTTGCTTTGCGCTCAGTTCGGTAATGGCCAGCTCCGGAAGCAGTGTTGCCCCTCCGTTTAAATCTACCATTCGCACCAGCGTTTCTACGCTTCCTGTATTGTATTCCAGTCCTTGAAGTCTGTTATTTTTGGTAGATCTGCAGATATTTAACACCTGATTACGCATACAATGGCCCTCATTTAAAAGCCAGATATTTTCATCATTCAAATCTTCGGCATCTACGGCTTTCTTCTTATATAATTTACTGTTTTTACTAATATAGCTTACGAAATTTTCATAGTACAGCGGTATTTCGGTAATATTCGGGTCGGATAATGGCGTAGCCAAGATGCCGCAGTCTAGTACTCCTGTCTTAAGATGGTGGATAATGTCTTCAGTGGTGTATTCCCATATCAATAATTTTAATTCGGGATACTTTTCGAGCATAGACGAAATAACTTCGGGCAAAAGATAGGGTGCTACAGTTGGTATTACACCAATGCGCAATTCGCCCAAAACATCTTGTTGTTGGCTACTAATTAATTCCTTTATTTTTCCGCTTTCCTGAAGAATGATGCGGGCTTGTGCGATAATCTGTGTGCCAATTTCAGTCGGACTTACGGGTTGTTTGCTCCTGTCGAATATTTTAACGCTTAAAAGTTCTTCCAGTTTCTGAACCTGCATACTGAGCGTAGGCTGGGTAACAAAGCATTTGTCTGCAGCAGTAACAAAACTGCGATAAGTATCTACGGCAACAATATATTCGAGTTGAACTAAAGTCATATAGCTAAAATTGATTTATTATATCAAATATATAAATTTTAGCTATAATAAAAATTGTAGGCGGGTTTTGTGAAGAAGAGATGGCAATCTTACATTCACTCACTCACTCATTCACTCATTCACTCATTCTCTCATTCAAAAATGCCTAATATCTGCTTTCAAAATCCTGATAAGCCAACGCAATGCCTTCCTGGAGCTCAATTTTATGTTTCCAGCCTAAGCTATGCAATTTGCTTACATCCATTAATTTTCTAGGTGTTCCGTCAGGTTTTGTCGTATCAAATATCAACTCGCCATCATAATTTAGTACATCTTTTATAAGTAAAGCTAAATCTTTGATTGATAAATCGTGACCCGTTCCGATATTAATGAGATGGCGTTCATCATAATTCTGCATCAGGAAATAACAGGCATCAGCCAGATCGTCGGCAAATAAAAACTCTCTCAAAGGAGATCCTGAACCCCAAACAGTAATTTGCTTTTCGTTATTGATTTTGGCTTCGTGGACTTTTCTGATCAGTGCCGGTAATACGTGTGAATTCTGCGGATGATAATTATCGTTATAACCATATAAATTGGTTGGCATTACAGAAATGAAGTTACAACCATATTGGTCGCGGTAAGCATCACACATCTTAATTCCGGCAATTTTAGCAATGGCATAGGGCTCATTGGTTGGCTCCAATGTACCTGTTAAAAGATAATCTTCTTTTAAAGGCTGTGGTGCAAGTTTGGGATAGATGCAACTCGAGCCTAAGAACATTAATTTTTTTACACTGGTTAAATAAGCGCTATGAATTACATTGTTCTGGATAGCTAGGTTTTCATAGAGAAAATCTGCACGGTAGGTATTGTTTGCAACAATCCCCCCTACTTTAGCTGCCGCTAAGAAAACATACTCTGGTTGCTCTGTCGCGAAGAAATCTGCAACTGCCTGCTGGTTTCGAAGATCGAGCTCCTGAGAGCTGCGAACAATCAGGTTAGTATACCCTTCTTTTTCGAGTTTACGATAGATGGCTGAACCGACCATTCCTCTATGACCAGCAATATAAATTTTAGCGTTCTTTTCCACGGTGTTATTGATAGCCTGCAAAAATACGATACATTAAATAAAAAGACGTAGTGTTAACAAGAAAATGAGATTTCAATAGCTGATAAATCGTATTTTTGCCTCAAAAAACGAAACTTGGGTAAAGATAAACTTAGACGTTTTGCGGAGATAGAGACATTTGCAAACGTATATCAGCTAGATGAAGGTAAACCACTAAAAAGTGAATGGGCTAAAACGCATTTTAAGAATGAACACCCTGTGGTATTGGAATTGGCTTGTGGCAAAGGAGAATACACCGTTAATCTCGCTAAATTATTTCCAGAGAAAAATTTTATCGGAATTGATTACAAAGGAAATCGAATCTGGAGAGGTGCAAAAACAGCTATAGAAGAGGGTATTGATAACGTTGCTTTTTTAAGAATTCAGATCGAAAACTTGCTTGATTACTTTGATGCAGGAGAAATTGATGAAATATGGATTACCTTTCCTGATCCTCAGCCACAGGATAGCAGAGAGAAGAAAAGGTTAACTTTCCCTGCTTTCTTAGATCGCTATCAGCAAGTGTTGAAAGCTGGTGGTAAGGTGAATCTTAAAACTGATAATGACGATCTTTATGCTTATACTGTTGAAAAAGTAAATGAATTGAACTTAAAAATACATAAGAATACCGATCATTTGTATACCTCGGATTTAGTGGATGAGGTTTTGTCGATCAAAACTTATTACGAGAAGAAATACTTATTACACGACAAAAATATTAACTATATTCAATTTTCATTTGAGTAATGGATACTAACTTTTACGAACAGGTTTATGAGATTGCCCGCTTAATTCCGAAAGGAAGAGTGACTTCTTATGGAGCCATCGCTAAAAGTTTGGGCGCGGCAAAATCATCCCGGATGGTGGGCCATGCCATGGCTTATGCCGGAACAGCTCAGCCTAAAGTGCCGGCACATCGTGTGGTGAATAGCAGTGGATTGCTAACCGGGAAGTTCCACTTTAATCCGCCAGAATCAATGATCGAATTACTGGCAGCGGAGGGTGTTGAGGTGAAGAATGATAAGGTTGTTAACTTTAAAAAGGTATTTTGGAATCCCATGGAGGAAATTAACCTTTAATCCAATAGGTATACATCACCCATCATTTATTCACTCATTCAATAATTCTCTCATTCAAAAATAAAAATATGGGTAAACTAGTAGAAGAATTTAACAGCTATCGCGAAAAAATGAACGATAGGATCATGGAAACGGCCAATACTAATATTAAACGTTTCTTTGCTTTGGATACTACATCTTACGCCGATGGGGCATTGGATGTTAAGACAAAGGAGATGCTCGGTTTAGTGGCCTCTATGGTATTGCGCTGTGATGATTGTATTAAATATCACCTGGGCAAATGTTACGATGCTGGTGTAAATAACGATGAAATAAATGAGATTTTCATGATTGCAAATCTGGTAGGTGGAAGCATTGTAATCCCACATTACAGAAGGGCCGTGGAGTATTGGGACGATCTTTCGAGTTCGGAGGCCAGAGTTTAAAGTTTGGAGTGCTGAACGGTTCCTAAATTCTTAGTACATTTAAGAATGGGAACGCTCACAGATTTACTTGCCTATCAAAAAGGCTTTAACCTTGCCATGGAAATTTTTCATATTTCGAAAAGATTTCCGGCTGAAGAAAAATATAGCTTAACAGACCAGATTAGAAGATGTTCTAGAAGTGTGTGTGCAAATTTAGCAGAGGCCTATAGAAAACGGAAGTATCCCAATCACTTTATTAGTAAATTGTCGGATTCAGACACTGAAAATGGTGAAACCCAAACGTGGCTGGCATTTGCATTGGCTTGTGAATACATTACACAAAAAGAATTTGATCTTTTGAACAATCAGGCAGAAGAAGTAGCCAGATTATTGGTTTATATGATGAAAAATTCTGAAAAATTTTTAATAAACCCCGTTTAGTACCTCATATATTTAGAACTATGCCTACTCCGAACTCCGAACACCCAACTCCCAACTCCATACGCTGCACCTGGTGCGGCTCTGATCCGCTTTATATTAAATATCACGATGAAGAATGGGGGAAACCTGTTTATGACGATAAAACCTTATTTGAGTTTTTAATTTTGGAGGGTGCTCAGGCAGGTTTGAGCTGGATTACCATTTTGAGACGCAGAGAAAGCTATCGAAAGGCTTTTGCAGATTTTGATGTAGAAAAGGTTGCGAAATTTGATGAAAAAGATGTGGAGCGTTTGATGCAGGATGAAGGAATTATTAGAAACCGGCTCAAAGTAAATGGTGCAATTACCAATGCAAAGCTTTTTATCGGAATTCAACAGGAATTTGGGAGTTTTTCCAACTACATATGGGGGTTTTTACCAGATAAAAAGCCTATTTTAAATCAAGTGGAAAAGATGGGCGATGTTCCGGCAAGAACCGAAATTTCTGACCGGATTAGTAAGGATATGAAGAAAAGGGGCTTTAAGTTTTTTGGGACAACGATATGTTATGCCCACATGCAGGCTACAGGAATGGTTAATGATCACCTGATAAATTGTATTGCCAGATAATAAGAAAAGGGTTCTGAAGTCAGAACCCTTTTCTTATTTTTTACTGTTGTATTCCTGAACGAGGTTAATCACATCTCTGCTGTTGAAATCGGTTGAAGATTCAATTTTAGCCTTTAAGGCAGGTTGGTCGCCCAGTTTTTGTATCAAAATATTTTTAACATTTATTTTCTGTGCATCTTCGGTAATGGCTTTCATAGGTACTTCCTGTAATGGACCGGCACCTGGTTTCTCAATAAAGTAGCGTACTACAGGTGCGCCTGCCGGCCGATCGGGTTCAGTATTCCTGCTCCCTCCGCCTATGCTGATTCCGCCACCCATGCCCATTCCGCCAAAGCCGCCCGTACCTGCTCCAATGCCAATGGATGGTCTGAATTTCACTTTCTTTTCTTTTTGTGCGGGTGCTAAAGTTTCTCCTCCGAAAGAATAGAGATTTACCGTTCCCATCTCAATCACTTTTACAAAACGGTACTCCAGATTTCTTTTTGCAGCAAAGCCTTTACTCACATAACTGTTGCCATTCCAAAAGAAATTTTTGACATCCCTGGCCAATAAAATTACTTCTGCTTCATCATTTGCACTGATCCACACCGAAAAATAATCAGTACCTTTTATTGTACCACGGATTACCTCATCATTATTTTTAACTATAAAATCTTGTGCAGAAAGTCTGTTTGTTACAAAAAGGAGGAGGAGAAAAGAGAAAAAAAGCTTCATATTGATATTAATGTTCACAAATAACGCAACAAATTATTAAATCTTACTCATTCAAATTGATTTTAACATTCCCCGATTCGACATTGGGATGGTTAATCTGGAATTTTTTGAAGTCTGCCTTCATATTTTGGTATGCATATGCTTTAGCATTATTAATGTTCTTCCCCATAGCATAAAATTTATGCAGGATATAACGGTTTAAAAGGTAGTTTTTTAAGTTGTTATCAGCCTGCGTATCTGTCATTACCTTTCTGAGGTTATCCCGATCTAAAAAAGCTCCAATACCAATTTTCATGGAAATATACTTCAGTTCTAAATTCATGGCGTCTTTCTGATCCAAAAAAGGATCTGAAGCAGCATCTATCTCTTCAATTTTCGTTAGGTGAGGGGCAATCTCTTTCGCTAAGATATCAGGCGTTACTAAAATTAAACCCTCAGGAATGTAAAAGGTAGAATCGGTATGATAGGGATCTACATACAGCGTTACCTTTTCTTTAGTTGCTGGATGTTTTAGGGTGTAGCAATCAACAATCCCCGTTTTCCCACCCATGCTTCCCCTGTTAGAAAAGTCTATAGGCGAACCGTCAGGCCATCGAAATGAATTCTCCAGCTTAGCCATTCTGATTTGTAAAGCAGCCCGATCAGCAATATTGGTAAATGCACCAGTACCAATGGGGCGATCTATAGAAGTGCCATATCCTTTATTATAACTTTTAAGGTTTTCAAAGGTGATGTAACTGATTAGTGTATCAATAGGCTTTTGTGCCTTTGCATAGCTTAAAGCCAGGCAAAATAGAATGGTAGAAAATGTTTTCATAAAAGCGTTTTAGATTGATGATGCTGAAAATACATGATTTCAATAAATAAATTTAAACTTTTCTTGGTTAAGCATTTTAACGATATCATTAACTTTGGTTACTTTTATCAACTGATGAAATCTTTTGATCAGTATAATCATTAATCTGTGTAATCACATGAACAATAAAAAACTCTTTCTTTTAGATGGAATGGCATTAATGTACCGTGCACATTTCGCGTTGAGTAAAAATCCTCGTTTTACCTCAACAGGCATTAATACATCGGCGGTAATGGGATTTACCAATACCTTATTGGATGTGTTGAAGAAAGAAAAACCCACTCATATTGCTGTTGTTTTTGATACTGAAGCACCAACGGAGCGACATACGGAATATGAAGCTTACAAAGCCCACCGACAGGCTATGCCTGAAGATCTGGCTGCTGCTATGCCTTATGTAATTAAACTCATTACAGGTTTCAATATTCCGGTAATTACGTCAGACGGATATGAAGCCGATGATATTATAGGAACTTTAGCCAAAAAAGCCGAGGCTAAGGGATATCAGGTATATTGCATGACGCCCGATAAGGATTTTGCCCAGCTGGTTTCAGAAAATATTTTTATCTATAAGCCTGCCCGTATGGGAAATGACATGGAAATTTTAGGTGTAAAGGAGGTTTTAGCGAAGTGGGAAATTGAAAATGTGTTACAGGTTATTGATATTTTAGGCTTATGGGGTGATGCAGTGGACAACATTCCTGGAATCCCGGGAATTGGGGAGAAAACTGCAAAAGCCTTGATTAAGCAGTATGGTTCTATGGAGAACATTATTGCGAATAGCCATGAGCTGAAGGGGAAACAAAGAGAAAATGTAGAAAATTTTGCTCAACAGGGCTTAATCTCTAAAAAACTGGCCACTATTCTTTTGGATGTTCCGGTTGAACTGGATGAGCAAAGTTTAGAGCTATGCGACCCAAGCAGAGATTTGTTAGAACCCTTATTTACTGAATTGGAGTTCAGGACTTTAGGTCGCAGGGTTTTTGGAGATGAGTTTTCGGTTACGACAGCCAAATTTGGGGAAGGCACACAAACAGATCTATTTGGCAATCAAACCGGAGAAACCATTCAATATACCAACACCCTGGAGGAGGAACCAGCTGTTCAATTACCTGCAAAAAACATAGAAAATACACCACATGAATATCATTTAGTTGATACACCTGAGCAGCGGGCAGCCCTCATCAAATTACTTCTTGCTGAATCACGAATCTCTTTTGATACTGAAACTACCGGAACCGACGCCAATACAGCTGATTTAGTTGGGTTGTCATTCTCCATTAAACCAGGCGAGGGTTATTACATCCCTGTTCCGGCAGATAGAACAGAAGCGCAGGCCATTGTAGACGAATTTAAAGTTGTATTGGAAAATGAAAGCATTGAAAAGATAGGACAAAACACTAAATATGATATCCTGGTACTCAAATGGTATAACGTAGAGGTTAAAGGTAAGCTTTTTGATACCATGCTTGCGCACTACCTCATTGATCCGGATACACGCCATAATATGGATGTGCTTTCTGAAAATTATCTGGGCTATTCACCCATTTCGATCACCACCTTAATTGGAGCGAAAGGTAAAAATCAGGGCACGATGAGAGACGTTCCGGTAGAAAAGGTGGTTGATTATGCAGCCGAGGATGCAGATGTAACCCTCCAGCTTGCACATGTTTTTGAACCCAAACTCAAGGAGCTTAATGCCGCTAAACTGGCTGAGGAAATCGAAAATCCTTTGGTTTATGTACTGGCAGATATTGAAAAGGAAGGGGTACGTATTGATATAGAAACCTTAAAAAATTATTCTGCTGAGCTGGAAACAGACATCATTAAATTTGAACAAAATGTTTATGATAAAGCCGGAATAAAGTTTAACCTGGCCTCACCAAAACAACTTGGAGAGGTATTATTTGATAAATTACAATTAGATCCGAAAGCCAAAAAAACCAAAACAGGCCAGTACCAAACTGGCGAAGATGTATTATTGGCTTTGGCGAGTAAAAGCGATATTGTTCAGGATATTTTGGATTTCCGCCAGTTGCAAAAGTTAAAATCAACCTATGTTGATGCGCTTCCTTTGATGGTAAATCCAAAAACAGGACGGGTTCACACTTCTTATAATCAGGCGGTTGCCGCTACAGGAAGATTAAGTTCCAATAACCCTAATTTGCAGAATATTCCAATTAGAACAGAGCGAGGAAGAGAGGTGCGTAAAGCATTTATTGCCCGTGACGAAGATCATATCCTGCTTTCGGCGGATTATTCACAGATAGAGTTGCGCATCATTGCCGATATCAGCAAAGAAGAAAATATGCTGGATGCTTTTAGCAAAGGTATTGACATTCATACGGCTACTGCAGCAAAGGTGTACGGTGTAAGTATTGAAGAGGTTGATGGAACGCAGCGTAGAAATGCCAAAGCGGTAAATTTTGGAATTATTTATGGTCAGTCTGCTTTCGGATTATCTCAGAATCTGGGCATACCGCGTAAGGAGGCAGCGGAAATTATTGAGCAGTACTTTGCACAATATCCTGGTATAAAGCGCTACATGAGCGATACCATGAACTTTGCACGTGAGAACGGATTCGTAGAAACCATCATGGGTAGAAGGCGCTATTTGAGAGACATTAATTCTGCCAATCAAACAGTAAGAGGCTTTGCTGAACGAAATGCAATTAATGCACCGATTCAAGGTTCGGCGGCAGACATGATCAAAATCGCAATGATCAATATTCATAAAGATATGAAAGCACAAAACTTACGATCAACCATGACTATGCAGGTGCATGATGAGTTGGTTTTTGATGTGCTTAAAACCGAAAAAGAAGCAATGAAAACCATCATCTTAGAGCGAATGCCAAATGCCATCAAAACAACAGTTCCAATTGTTGTAGAAATTGGCGAAGGAGACAACTGGTTGGCGGCTCATTAGATTTTTTTTATTATCTTCATTAAATCTTCATCCCCATTAATCAATTTTATATCAACAAAAAAATTAACGAGTAAAACAAAAATTAAAGGACATGAAAAAGTTATTGAGTTTAATCGCAGTCGCAGCATTTGGTTTAACAACAGCATTTGCGCAAACACCAGCAGCTACCACTACTCCTGCAAAGAAAGTAGTTAAAAAAGAAGTGAAAACGGCCACAGCTCCTGTAAAAGCAGGTGTAAAGCAAGAAGCTAAGAAAGTTGAAACTAAAACAACAACTACTGCAACCAAATTAAAAGCTGATGGTACGCCAGATATGCGTTTTAAAGAGAATAAAACTAAAGCAGTAACCAAAGTAGCTGGTCCAACGAAGAAAGATGGTACAGCAGATATGCGTTACAAAGCCAATAAAGAAGCTGCAAAAACTGTTAAAAAGAACTAGGTTTAGGTTTATAATTGAAGGGGTTGCTCCGAAAGGAACAGCCCCTTTTTTGTTTTATAGGTTGATACTTTCACCGATTTCGGGCAGCAAAAGTGTTTTCTGCTCGCGGGCAAATTTATCTAAAGCTACTTTCGTGTCAATTTCAATTACCGGGAACGTGTTATAATGAACGCCAATTACTTTATCACAATCGAAATATTTGGTGGCAATTAAGGCATCATCTACATCCATAGTGTAGTTGCCGCCAATAGGGAGGATAGCATAATCCAAGTTGTATAAATCAGCCAAAATCTTCATCTCAACTGTTAAGCCGGTATCGCCGGCAAAATAGATTTGTTTACCATCCACTTCAATTACAAAACCGGCAGGATTCCCGCCATAGCTCCCATCAGGTAAGCCTGCGGAATGTGTAGCGACTACCATTCTTACTGTTCCCCAATCAAAGGCAAATTTCCCGAAGTTCATGGGATGTACGTTTTCAATACCTTGATTTTTAACCCATCCAATTACTTCTGGGATCGCAATTACCGTTGCGTTGGTTTGCTTTGCCAGTTCCACTAAATCTGCAACATGATCGCCATGCCCGTGGCTAACTAAGATGTAATCCGCTTCAATTGATTTAATATCAATATGCTTAGCTAAGGGGTTCTGTGTAATAAAAGGATCAAATAAAAGCTTCTTGGTCGAAGTTTCAAGCAAGAAACAGGACTGACCGTAATAAGTATATTTCATTTTTTATGTTTTAGTAATTAGTACCAAGAATTAGTATCAAGTAATTAGTATTGAGTATCAAGATATGGTGCAACAAGAGCGAAGATGAAGGAACAAGGAGGAAATGCCTAAAGAGCTGGAAAGGTAGCAGGATGCAGGTAGCAAGTATCAAGATTGGAACCAGCCCCAGAAAATTGCTTCCAATGCTATTTGCACTCTAAACTCTAGACTACCGACTCCCCAACTTATTTAGCCCCCAAACATGCCGCCTAAGCCACCCAACATATCTTTGGCTGAGGATTGCATTTCGGCAGCGCTAACCTGCTCAGCACTTGCTAAGGCCTTGTTAATCGCAACTTGCAATAGCTCTTCCAATTCTTCTCTGTCGGCAGTTTTGTAAAATTCCTCATCGATAGCGACGCTGGTGATGGCCTTATTGGCAGTAGCTGTAATTTTAATGGCGCCATTCTCCACTTCGCCAAATACAGAAATGGTATCTAATCTTTTCTTAATTTCCTCAGCCTTTTGTTGTGCTGCAAATAATTTATCAAACATATTTTTGAGTTTATATTATAAGGCGAAATTAGGACAAATTGTTTTCTGTTTCACCTTTTTTGCAAAAGCAAATTCTAAATTTTCTTCCCAATGGAAGCCGATAAATTATTTAAATATTAATCTTCGTCAGACCCCGGTAAGCTGCCATTTCCATGATAGGCACCCTTACGAATCACTGGCATGTTTAAATGCTTATACAGCTCATCTAAATGCATTAAACTCCCGTTAGTTAAATTGCCTAAGAAAATTACGATGATGTTTTTATCCAGGTCGCGAACATAAATATGGCGGAAACCATGCCACCAGCCAGTATGGTAAACAACTTTATCCATCTTCTCGCCGTCGAACATTCTCCAGCCATAACCATAATTAAAATGTCCATTTACAGGTTTATTTCGGCCTACATATGCAGAATCAAGACTTTTCTTGGTGAGTAATCTGCCATTTTTAAGGTATTTATCATAAAGAACTAAATCATGAACAGTACTGTAAATACCCTTATCACCAACGGGGCCATCCAAAAAGTTTTGCACAACAGAATATCTCCAGGTACGGTCATGGCCAACCACATCCACAGGAACTTTCTCATATTCGGTAGTCGAATAAACGTGTGTATGCTTCATTCCTGCGGGTTTAAAGATATGTTCCATCATATATTGTGAATACCGCTGTCCGGTTACCTTTTCTATAATTGCGCCTAAAACCATAAAGTTGGAATTATTATAGTGAAAGCGATTATCTGGTTTAGTATATGGGTTAGGTTTCTTCTCTGCAATGATATTCATCACCTCCTGGTTGGTGATACCCTTTTTCATATTGCGTTTCTCTTTGCGCCAAATATCATCAATGAAGTAAACGTAATTCATCATTCCGCTGCGGTGAGTAAGCAACAATTTCACTGTGATGCCCTCGTAAGGGAAGTTAGGAAAGAACTTTTTTACGTTATCGTTAAGCGATAATTTTCCTGCCTCAACCAGCTGCATAATGGCTGTGCCGGTAAAGGTCTTGGTAATAGAAGCCAGTTCAAATTCAGAATTGATGTTTAAGCTGTCACGATGCAAATAATCTGCCCAGCCAATGGCTTTTTCATAAAGGATTTTTCCATCCTTGGCAACTAGCATGTTGCCATTAAAACCATATTTCTTATGTAAGTTCTGAACAAAATCAGCAATCCATTTATCGCCTTTTTCTGGGTTGTATGCTATTAAAAGGCTATCGGCTTTATCGTCTTCTTTGGTGCGGATTTTTTTTTCAGCTTCTTTTTTCTCTTCAGCTTTTTTACTTGAACAAGCGGTTAACAGGGATAAAGAGAGGGCAAAAGCCGAACATATATATTTAAAATTCATTAATATTCTGGGATAGTAGATTTAAAACCCGAAAATTAAAGAATTTTGAACGGTTAAAACGAAAGAGTTTTACACATTTTCGCAATTTTGTTTATACCAGCACTCAAATAAATGTCCTTTGCTGCCATATACAGGATCGCTATCTGGATTTTTAACTTTTGCAATATCTTCATCAGCTTCAGGGCGTTCTTCCGGCTTGCCATATTTTATGTTATAATCGGCCCCATAAGGGTATGCGCCAACTACTGTAAAGTCTTCAGTGGAATTTAATTTTTTATGCGATACACCCGCCGGAATCACTATTACATCTCCTTTATCAAGCTCAATACATACGCCATGTTCTCCACCAAACTGAACATCCGCTTTGCCACAGTATACACCCATCACTTCGTGTGTATTGCTATGATAGTGGTGGTAATCAAAAATGCCATCTACCCAGGTATTGGTATATCCATTTTGTGCAAAAATCTTCTTTATAGCCTCTTCTGTTTCATCGGGATGAATGAGCAAGGCTCCTTTGTAGATCATTAGTGGCAAATTAGGATTGTTAGGGAAATTGCCATTCTCTTCTATTTTATGTGCAACCAGATAGGCTTCTTGTACCAGTTTTTCTTTGTCCATGGTAAGGTGTTTTAATGTTTAACAAAGAAGAGGGAAAAGGGTTTAGAATTTGAGAAGTTTCCCGCTGATTACGCAGATTAACGTTTGAATATGATCAATATCGCAGCATCAATCTACAGAAAAGTAAATGGGATATAAACAAAAAAAGGCTTCCAATTTGGAAGCCTTTAAAATATTCTGAGTGGAAACTAATTAAGCCAATAACCTGATTGGTTCCTCTAACAATCCTTTTAAAGTTTGTAAGAATGCAGCACCAGTAGCACCATCAACCACACGGTGATCACAGCCTAAAGTTAACTTCATTACGTTGCCAGGTACTACAGCACCATTTTTAACTACAGGAACTGCTTGAATTGCACCTACAGATAAAATTGCGCCATCAGGAGAGTTGATAATTGAAGTAAACTCATCAATACCAAACATACCTAAGTTAGATACGGTAAAGGTAGAACCTTCCCAATCTGCTGGTTGTAATTTTTTAGCTTTAGCTTTAGCACCATATTCTTTAACCTCAGCAGAAATGTGAGACAAAGATTTGCCATCGGCAAAACGAACCACAGGTACCAATAAGCCATCTTCAACAGCCATTGCCACACCTATGTTAGTATGCTCATTGAAACGGATTTTATCTCCGCCCCATGATGAGTTAACTGCAGGATGTTGTTTCAAAGCAACTGCAACAGCTTTAATTACGATATCGTTGAATGATACTTTAACAGGAGCAACGGCGTTGATTGCTGTACGAGCAGTCATTGCGTTATCCATATCAATACTGATTGTTAAGTAGAAATGTGGTGCAGTAAATAAGCTTTCTGCTAAACGTTTAGCAATCACTTTACGCATTTGAGAAACAGGTTTCTCTGTAAATTTCTCTTCACCAACATAAGTAGGGATCACCGGAGCGGCTTTCTGTGCAGGAGCACTTGCAGCTTCAGTACTTGCAGTCGCTGCTTGTGCAGCTGGCTTAAAGTTCTCAATATCTTTCTTAATGATACGACCACCTTCAGCACTACCTGCAACCTGTGATAAATCGATTCCCTTATCTTTAGCAATTTTCTTTGCTAATGGAGAAGCTTTAACACGGCTATCCGAAGAAGTTTCAGCAACCGGAGCAGATGCACTTGCATTAGCAGTAGCTTGTTTTTCTTCTTTAGGAGCCTCAGCACTTTCGGCTTTTTTCGCAGGAGCAGAACCGCCAGCTAAAATACCGCTAACATCGGTGCCTTCCGGACCAACAATAGCAATAATGCCGTTTACTTTTGCAGCCTGGCCTTTTTCAACACCAATGTGTAATAAGGTTCCGGTAGCATAACCCATAACCTCCATAGTTGCCTTATCGGTCTCTACATCAGCTAAAACATCATCGTCCTTAACTTTATCGCCCACTTTTTTATGCCATTCAGCAATAACGCCTTCAGTCATGGTATCGCTAAGCAAAGGCATACGGATAACAGTAATACCTTTTGCGGCTAATTCATCTTCACTTAAAGCACCACCCTGAGCAGGAGCTTCTTCTTTTGGTGTCTCAGCGCTTTCAGCTTTTGGTGCTTCAGCAGCAGGCTCAGCAGCACCTTGTTCAGCAGCTAATGCAGCTTTATAGTCTTCGCCCTCTTTACCGATAACGGCCATGATAGCATCAACAGGAACAGCCTGGCCTTCTTCAACGCCAACGTATAGAAGTGTACCATCCCAATAAGATTCCATATCCATTGTTGCCTTGTCAGTTTCTACTTCTGCCAAAACATCACCGCTTTTAACTTTATCGCCCACTTTTTTGTGCCACTTAGCCAAAACCCCTTCGGTCATGGTGTCGCTCATTTTGGGCATTCTAATTACATCAGCCATTATATCTAATTAATTGAAATCTTAAATATTGTTAGTCCATTACATAAGGGTAGTTCTCAGTCATATATACATCTTTATATAACTCAGATGCATCTGGCCAAGGAGATTCTTCTGCAAATTTCACAGCCTGATCTACAATAGCTTTAACTTTAGCTTCTACTTCCTCAATCCAAGCCTGATCAGCATACTTTTCTTTAAGAATAGTTTCTCTTGCATGTTCAACCGGATCTTTCGCTTTGTAATCTTCTAATTCTTCTTTTGTACGATATTTCGCAGGATCTGACATGGAGTGTCCACGGTAACGATAGGTTCTCATTTCTAAGAAAGTAGGCCCTTCACCTTTACGTGCACGTTGAATAGCCTCATCCATTGCATTGTGTACAGCAACAGGATCCATTCCATCAACAGGTGCACAAGGCATATCGAATCCTAAACCAATTTTATAAATATCAGTCATATTGGTGGTACGTTGTACCGATGTTCCCATTGCATAACCGTTATTTTCGCAAACAAATACTACTGGAAGTTTCCAAAGCATTGCCATATTGAAAGTTTCGTTTAAAGCACCCTGACGTACAGCACCATCTCCCATATAGCAGATGTTTACATTGTCTGTACCTTTATATTTTTCGGCAAAAGCAACGCCAGCGCCCAAAGGAATCTGACCACCAACAATTGCGTGCCCACCATAAAAATTATGCTCTTTGCTGAACATGTGCATAGAACCACCTTTACCTTTTGAGCAACCAGTAGCTTTACCATACATCTCGGCCATGATACTATCTGCACTAACACCCAATGCAAGGGCGTGAGCGTGATCGCGATAGGTTGTAATCATTGAATCGCCTTTTTGCATAGCAGATATTGCTCCTGCAACTACAGCTTCTTGCCCAATGTATAAATGACAAAAGCCACGAATTTTTTGTTGTCCGTATAACTGGCCAGTTTTTTCTTCGAACTTTCGCATCAGCAACATCGATTCAAACCACTTTAACCAGGTATCTTTATTTATTTCTACTGCACTCATTTCTTGGTATTGTTTTTTTGCGACAGCAAATCTAATTTTTTTATTGTAATTTTTGACACTTTTTAGTGTAAAAACATCAACGTAAAGAGCTTCTTTTAAGATTTAACTGTTGTTTTACAATTAAATCGTTAACTCAACGCTTTAACCGCTAAAAAAAGAGATTTTACAGAATCAAAAAATCACGCTTTATCACAGTATAGGTTTTAATTGATGGTAAAATTTAATTCTGCATATTTAGCTTTGGTCGTAATTTATAAAAGTTGTTTTGTCAGGCAATTGGCGCTTCATTGCAAGTGTAAAAAAATCATGAAATGGAATAAAAATTTTTAATTGATGCTTTGGAAACGAAATAAATGGCAACCATTGGAGAGGGATGATCGTTCCGTCTTATCTTTTCAGGTGCTTAAGGCCTTTCGTTGAGTTTATGCCTTGCTGGCCGCTAACCTAAATAAAAAGCTTAAAAATGACAGTTTTTTGGGGTGATTTTGATACACGTTTGTATAGCGGAAAGACAACGAATGTTAATAACTTTTACTTTTTAACAATTTACATTTGGATAACATTTGTATAATTAATACTTTTGGCAACCAACAATAAGCCCATGTGGTGTACGTTAATGTGTAAGTGAATTACCCAAACATAACTGTATAACATGATTAAAAAATTTTTGTTTTCATCTCTAATCGCCATCTGCACGCTCTCAGCAGCATTTGCACAAACAAAAACTAAAGAATCTGGTAAAGAATTAAATGATCCTGACAACTTAGCGTCACAGTATTTTTCGCAAGTGATGGGGGTTGCTGTAGATGCGACGGCTAACTTAAAGTTATATAAGTTTATCTATGAGTGGATCGGTACTCCGTACAGTTACGGTGGAAATACCAAAAAAGGAATTGATTGCTCGGCTTTTACGAAAGCAATCTATGATAAAGTTTTCAACACTACCATCAGAAGAAATTCACGCGATATTTTTAGTATGGTTGATCCATTATCTAAAGAAGATCTAAAAGAGGGTGATTTAGTTTTCTTCAAGATAAAAAGCAGAAGTATTTCTCATGTGGGTATTTACCTTGGAGATAACAGATTTGCACATGCATCCAGTTCTAGAGGTGTTGTTATCAGCAATCTAAATGAGCCATATTACAGTCGTTATTTTTACAAAGGTGGACGAGTTTTGGAATCATTTAAGAAGGAATTTACAGTAGAATAATTAGTTGCCAGTTAAACAGTTGGACAACTAAGTAGTTTAAGAAACCTTCGGGTTTAACACAAAATATATCAATCCTCCACAAGAAATTCTGGAGGATTTTTTATTGAATAAGAAATCATTCATGAAGTTTATCCATAGCATTATCATTTCAGCTTTATCCTTTGTGTTACTGGCCAGCTGCACCAGTAACAATGCACAAGTAACGCCAGTTGTAAAGAAGCAAGATACAATCGTGAGGAAGATTAAAGATACCATCAGTATTGTTGCTGTAGGAGATATTATGCTCGGCTCTGCTTTTCCATCAAAGCTCAACCTTCCACCTGATGATGCAGTGAATAGTTTTGAGGCAGTAGATAGTTTGTTGAAGGGCGATATTGTGTTCGGCAACCTGGAAGGATGTTTCCTTAATTCTGGCAATTCCAATAAATGCAATGGCATAAACCCCAATAATTGTTATGCTTTTCGTATGCCTGAGCGTTATGCTGGGATTTATAAGAAAGCCGGCTTCAATGTACTCAGTATAGCCAATAATCATGTTGGAGATTTTGACAGCCGTGGCCGCAAGAATACGGCAAGAATTCTCGATTCCTTAAAAATTCATTATGCTGGCCAATTAAATAAGCCCTTCGAAATCTTTGAAAAAGACAGTGTTAAATATGCTTTTTGTGCATTTGCGCCTAATGAAAATACCGTTTCTATCAAAAATATCGATAGTGCTAAAGCACTGGTAGCAAGACTAAAGACCATGGCAGATATTGTAATTGTTTCTTTTCACGGAGGTGGAGAAGGTGCCAGGTTTGAACATGTGACCAAAAAAACAGAGATCTTCTATAACGAAAACAGAGGGAATGTATATGCTTTTGCGCATGGAGTGATTGACGCGGGAGCTGATGTGGTGCTGGGGCACGGTCCTCATGTAACGCGCGCAGTTGAGGTTTATAAAAATAAGTTTATAGCCTACAGCATGGGAAATTTTTGTACTTATGGTATGTTCAGTTTAAAAGGCTGGAATGGCTATGCTCCTTTGTTACAACTGAAAATAAACAGTAAAGGCGACTTTCTCTACGCAGATGTTGTTTCTGTAAAGCAGGATAAAATCAACAGGCTTACCCTGGATGAAAATCATAACGCTTTTAAACGTATTCAACAGTTAACAGATATTGATTTTATCGGTCATCCCCTCCAATTTGAGAACAATAAGATTACGGTCAAAAATTAGCAAGCCGGTGGTTATTTCCAATTTAATTCCGAATCTTTGTTCATGAAAAAAGGATTGATTATTCATTATATCATTGGCATTGCTGCTGTATTTTTGGTATTTGCAGCAGCTTACTATATTCAGCAAAATCCGAAAAACTTATTGTCTGCAGGAATTATCATTTTAGCAGGTTGTCTGGTGGCCTTTAGCCAATATCAGATTATTAAGCAGAAAAGGAAGTAACTGGTTAATCCGGCTGATTCTAACTCTCATCCTTAGTATTTCGTACTAAGCCGATTCCTGATACAAAGAAGATGAGGCCAATGATGCCATACACCAACAAACCCCTTGTATTTTGGTCGTGGTTAACAAAACCATAGCCTGCATATATTAATCCTATAATCCCAAGGATAGTGAGTACAGTTCCGAAAGTGCGTTTTACGTTCATGATTTGAATATTTGTAACATAAGACAAAGCAATGACCATTTTTGTTTTACAGCACATAAAAATGCCCGTTACATTAACTGAAACGGGCATTTTTTGTGAGTGAATTGAGTAATGATCATAGTCCATTCACTCATTCTATAATTCACTCATTCCTGATTACCAAACCCCTAACCTGTTCTCTGGTGCAATGTACATCTTAGCTGTTGCCGGAATATTGAATGCTTTGTAAAAAGCTTCCATATTGTAAACAGGTCCATTTACACGGAACATTTCAGGGCTATGTGGGTCGGTTTTTAAGCGGACGCTCATGCGTTCAGGGCGATCCTTTATGCGCCATACCTGTGCAAAACTTAAAAAGAAGCGTTGATCTGGTGTAAAACCATCAATTTTTTTGTCTCCTTTTCCTTGTTCCGTTAGTTTAAAAGCATCATACGCAATGTTTAATCCACCAAGGTCGGCTAAATTTTCGCCCAAGGTTAATGAGCCATTTACATGTTGGTTATCCAATAAAGTAAACTTGTTATAAAATGAATCTACTTTATCTGTTTTTACCTTGAATTTTGAGGCGTCAACACTGTTCCACCATTCCTTCAAATTCCCCTGAGCATCGTATTGTCGTCCCTGATCATCAAATCCATGCGTCATTTCATGGCCAATTACCGCCCCGATTGCACCATAATTGATTGCATCATCTGCCGCGAAATCAAAAAATGGAAATTGTAAAATTCCAGCAGGAAAAACAATTTCATTAAATGAAGGATTATAATAAGCATTTACCGTTGGAGCGGTCATCATCCATTCGGTTTTATCCACTGGCTTGCCAAGCTTATCCATCATTTCTTTATATGCATGTTTCTTTGCAGACTGGAGGTTGGCATAATAAGTATCCTTTGAAATTTCTACATCATCATACTTCTTCCACTTATCCGGGTAACCAATTTTTTTGATAAAGGCGTTCAATTTCTCCAGTGCTTTTTTCTTAGTTTCTGGTGTCATCCAGTCTAACTTTTGAATGCGTTCAGCATATACTTTTTGAAGATTATTTACCAGTTCGAGCATCCTTTTTTTCGCCTCTGGTTTGAAATATTGTTCGGTGTAAAGCTGCCCTAAAAGTTCACCTAAATTGTCATCGGTAGTATTTACCATCGCTTTCCATCTTTCTGTTTGAGATGGCTGTCCATATAAGGTTTTACCATAGAAATTAAATCTGGCATCTCTGAAAGCCTGTGTTAAAGCATTTGCCGAACGGTTTAGTGCATCAAGCTTAAGCTTACTCTTCCAGGCGGCCAGTGGCTGACTTTTAATCAATGTTGAAAGTGCCTGATAATATTTAGGTTGTCTCACCAATACAGTATCAGTTGAGGCACCAATTTTGGTTAAAACAACTTTCCAGTCGATGTTAGGTGTTTGCTTTTGAAAGTCTGCAACTGCTAATTTATGATAGTTCTTTTGCGGGTTTCTAAGTTCTACAGGTGTAGAATGCGATTGCGCAATTAAAGTTTCTAATTTTAAAATTTCGCTGGCATTTTTTGAAGCGTTGGAAGCATCTCCGGTAAGCGTAAATAACTTTTCTACATACCTGGTATATTCTGCACGTATTTTCTTTGCCTTATCATCCTGGTCCAGGTAATAGCTTCGATCAGGTAAGTTGATACCGGATTGCGAGAACGAAAGGATATTTTGAGTACTGGCCTTGTCATCTGGTTCAACACCAAAGCCCAGCAGGTCGCCCTCACCATTTTTATACCCTTCCGATACAAAATTGATTAATTCCTTATCATCTTTAATCTGATCAATTCTGCTGAGTAAGGGTTGAATAGGCGTAATACCGAGTTTTTCAATTGTTATTGAATCCATTCCACTGGCGTAAAAATCACCGACTTTTTGTTCCAAAATCCCTTTGCTGGCCTTGTTTTTAGCCGCTTGTTCCAGAATCGATTTTAAGTTTTTGATATTGTCGTTGTAAAGCGTGTAGAATGATCCCCAGCCGGTTTCCGTTTTGGGGATCACTGTGTTTTTTATCCATTTGCCATTGGCATACAGAAAGAAATTGTCCCCTGGTTTTACGGTAGTGTCCATGCCTGCCGTATCAAAGAAAACCGTTCTTTGGTCTCCTCCGCCATTTTGCTGATGGTTTTTGTTCTGGCATGCAGCAACGAAAAGTAGTGCACAGGCAGGCAGAATAAATAATTTTTTCATCTTTTAATTTAGTTAATTGAGATGAAGCTGTTAGGCGCTTAGAAACGAAGAGATTAATGTTACTTCGAACTTACAGTTTCATGAGTTTATAAATTAGTTATTTAAAGCTACAAAATGCTTCCTGTAGTTTGTATGAATTTTTTCATAACTTCAGGAAAAAATCTAATTTATGCAATACACTATTTACATTCTTATTTTTATAGGAATCATCATTCTCTTCAGCTCATTTGTTACAGTAAAACAAGGAACCATTGCGGTAATTACAGTGTTTGGAAAATACCAAAGGTTACTTAGGCCTGGCTTGAGTCTGAAAATCCCATTAATTGAGCAGATTTATTCCAGAATATCTATTCAGAATCGGTCAGTCGAATTATCGTTTCAGGCAGTAACTCAGGATCAGGCTAATGTATATTTTAAAGCGATGTTATTGTATTCTGTTATCAATCAGGATGAAGAAACGATCAAAAATGTAGCGTTTAAATTCGTTGATGCAACGAACTTAATGCAGGCTTTAATTCGTACGATAGAAGGCTCCATCCGTGCCTATGTAGCTACTCAAAAACAAGCCAATGTATTAGCTCAGCGAAACGAGATTGTGTTGCACGTTAAAGAGCAAATTGATCAGGTTTTAGATGGCTGGGGTTATCACCTGCAAGATCTTCAACTGAATGATATTACTTTTGATGAGGAAATCATGCGTTCAATGAGCAGGGTTGTAGCATCTAACAACTTAAAAGCAGCTGCTGAAAATGAAGGTCAGGCACTTTTGATTACCAAAACCAAAGGTGCAGAAGCGGATGGTAATGCCATTAAAATAGCCGCAACAGCCGAAAGGGAAGCTGCTCAACTCCGTGGGCAAGGGATTGCTTTATTTAGAGAAGAAGTTGCAAAGGGTATGTCAAACGCCGCCCATGAAATGCAACAAGCGAATCTGGATACCTCAGTAATTCTTTTTACCATGTGGACTGAAGCCATTAAACAATTTGCAGAGTACAGTGAAGGAAATGTAATCTTCTTAGATGGGAGCACAGATGGTATGAATAATACCATGAAACAAATGATGGCCATGCAAATGAATAAACAGAATGAGCCGAAAGGGAAGTAGTCTAGTACTTAGTACTTGGTATTTAGACAAAGTGGGTATCCGTCAAGTTGTCTTGATACCTGATACTAGATTCTTGATACTAAAAACAAACAAGCCCCGAAGAAATATTTCTCTGGGGCTTGTTTGTTTAGGGCGGGCTGCATTAGAATGCTGTACCCAGGTTCATTACATAATTGCCGGATTGTTGCATAAAATCACCCATTACTTTTAATGATTCATCTTCAATAAAATCGAAGGCATCCTGTTTAGTTATTTTCTCACCTTTTTTAATGGCTGGAAGGCCTCTTAACGCCCGTAATTCATTCTGACGAGCTAATGATTTTGCTTCCTGCGCCTCGCGCTCTGCTTTTAATTTATTTTCATTCAAAGTAACTGAAACTTCGGCATCACGTTTTTTAAGGTCTGCTATATCTTGCTTTAGGTACTTAAAGTCTAATGAGCTTGAAATACGTTGTTCGCTGTTTTTTAACAAGCCGGCTTTAACCGCTGCTAAGTTGGCTACAGGCTTAAAGTTTGATGTTGGGATAACGTCCCATGGCAATGCAGAAGGCTCGGTATCTTCACCAATTTTGTCCATTGGATAAATAGAAGGAAACACTACATCAGGGGTAACACCTTTATGCTGTGTACTGCTACCGGCTACACGATAGAACTTAGCCATGGTTAGGTTAATCTGACCTAAATTAATATCAGCCGGATTAGTTGAACTTGGCGCTGTACCTGTTGTTTTATTTTTTGTAATTAAACCGGCAACACGTTGGAGCATGCCTGGATTCACCAATTTGTTTAAATCGATGGACGACTGTACCGTTCCTTTGCCATAGGTTTGCGTACCCATCACAATACCACGACCATAATCTTGGATTGCACCTGCTAAAATTTCTGATGCAGAAGCACTTAACCGGTCTACGATTACACCAAACGGGCCATCCCAGGCTACGCCAGTATTCTCATCTTCGTCTACTTCAATTTTACCACGGAGGTCTTTTACCTGAACTACAGGCCCCTTATCTATAAATAAGCCAGTTAAAGAAATGGCTTCAACCAAAGATCCTCCGCCATTGCTTCTTAAGTCCATAACAATGGCATCCACCTTATCGAAGGTTTTTAAAGAATCAATTAGCTTTCTTACATCACGTGTAGTACTCTTATAATTTTTATCGCCCGAGTTGGCAGCTTTAAAATCAGCGTAGAATGCAGGTAAAGAGATTACACCAATTTTATAACTTTTACCATTGGTATTGATTGTTTTTACTTTTTTCTTCGCGGATTGATCTTCTAAAATAATTTTTTCCCGAACCAATTCAACAATTACTGGTTTGGATGACATTTCTTTACCAACAGGAATCACTTTTAAGCGAACTTTGGTTCCTTTTGGCCCTTTAATTTTAGTCACGGTTACATCAAGTCTCCAGCCTACTACATCAACAAATTCACCATCACCTTGCGCCACTGCAATAATTTTGTCGCCAGCACTTAATTGTTTGCCTTTAAAAGCAGGTCCGCCGGGGATAATCTCAGAAATTTTTACCACCTCATTTTCCAACTGTAAGCGGGCACCAATTCCTTCAAATGAGCGAGACATATCTTCATTGAAAGCCACCGCATTACTTGGATTGAAATAATTTGTATGCGGATCAATAGATTCAGTAAATGCATCCATTAAAATCTGGAAAACATCCTGATTGTTTGCTTTTGAGGTTTGAGACTGTAAATTCTGATAACGTTTGGTAAGTGTCTCAATATTTTTCGCACCGGTTGTGCCGGCAAGATTTAAATTGATTAATTCATATTTAACGCGCTTTTTCCAGGTATCATTTAAAGCCGTTACAGACGTTGCCCATGGCATTTTTTCCCTGTCATAAATATAAGTATCGTTCTGATTGAAGTCGAACTTAGTTTTAATCTGTGCCAGAGAATAAGTAAAATACTCATTCAGCCTCTTCGCATAAACATTATAGATATAGAAAGGAGCACTTAGATCACCATTTTTAAAGTCGTCATCTAGTGTATTTCTATATTTTTCGAAATCTTTGATATCTGAAGCAATGAAATAGTTCCTTCCCGGGTCAAGTGCTTTAATGTAGCGATCCAAAATCAGAGAGGATATAGAATCATTGATCTGAATTTTTTTATAATTGTAGCTCTCAATCAGGTTTACAACCTCTTTGATTACCAGCTGTTGTTGCTCGTCCGGCTTAATATTGGTAACACCATCAACAATGGGTTGTGGCTTAGGTGCGGCATGACAAGCAAGTACTGCAGCAGTGAAAATTATCAAAAATATTCTCTTTAACATCTCTTTAAACAATTTAAAATCCATTTCTAATTCTATATAGCCAATATGGTACCATTTTATCGAAAAAACAAAAAAGAGACAGCAAAAATTACCGTCTCTTGTTAAATCGTATCAAATTTAGCTAAAAGCTTTCTATTAAGCAATTTATTGAAACAACGCTAACAAGATATTTTTGTTTTAGTAGAAGAAGAAAACAAACGTTTTTTGTTTTCCTAATGACAAATAATTTGGGGTATTTCCGGCTGTGTTGTACGATTTTTAGCTCTTAATGGGCAGGAAGTACAGTTAATCAGTAAGTTATTACCGTTCAGCCATTACTTTTTCGCGGTGCCTTTATTGGCAATTGCTTCTCTGGCATCTTTTATCTGTACTTTGTATTGAGTAGATTTTATGGAGCTAGCCAGATATTCAGCAGTTTTTAAATCTTTTAAGGCCAGCGTGAAATCTTTTTTCTTAATTTTTACCTGTGCAACGCCTAAAACCGATTCAATATAGGAATTATTGCTCTTTAATTGTTTCGCTAAAATACCTTGCTGGGTATAAAACCACATGGATTGGGTATATTTATTATTAGCCAGATATACTTTGCCAAGCAGATTGTAAGTATTCATCAGGCCTATTCTGCTACCCATTTTAGAGTAGTTTTTCAGGGCAACATTAAGTAAAATTTGTTCAGCATCAGTAAAGCGGCCCAACTGATAATGCATGTTGCTCATTTTGATAATGGCCTGGCCGTATCTATTGAAGTTTCTGACTGCGTTATATTCGAATGCGGCTTTGCCGAACATGGTTAGCGCATCATTATATTCACCTTTACGCTCCAGACTTTCTGCTTCATCAAAATATGTATTTCCATCAGCCTCATCAAATTTAGAAACAACAATATTAATGGCAGATCCACCAGAATTAAGTTCCTGGTTATCTGATTTATCGATGTTTTGAGCGTAAACTTGAAATGACGCAAAAACGCTTATGCAAGCCAATACAATTTTGTACATGCAACAAAAATAATACTTTAATTGAATTTTTTAGTTAAATACCTGTAAATTAACATCAAATGCCGCCCAAACCATGTAGGGATGAGAATCGCAGTGATAAATCTCTCCATTTGCAGTAATTCCTATCACCCCTGCGAAACCGTCAAATGTCTTAAGTTCAGTAAAAGATTTATCGCATGCAGCTTTTAGCGAAAAGCCATCTGTAACGCGTGTAACAATTTTTGCCGCTAAAGCACCACTTACAATATCTTCTCCAACACCTGTGCAAGAAATGGCTGCATGTGCATTGGCATAATTTCCGGCAACCGTAGCTGAGTCACTTACCCGGCAGGGAATTTCAAACCCTTTTCCGCCTGTAGAAGTTGCCACGGCAAGATTACCGTTAGAATCTAGCGCCACACAACCTACTGTTCCTGTATTATTTTGTTGATTTAATTTGGCCTCATATTCAATTTGTCTTTGCTCGGTGATTGGATTAAAATACTTAAATCCATTTTTTCGGGCAAATTGCTGTGCACCTTCTCCGCTCAACACACGATCATCATAAGGCAGTAAGGATAAAGCTATAGAAATTGGATTTTTAACATCCTCAATATTAATTACACCACTAAATTTTTCGGTTTTTCCATCCATCAGAGACGCGCTCAGCCGTACCTTTCCATCGCTTTGTATTTGAGAACCTATACCTGCATTAAACAAGGCGTTATCTTCCAGTAAAGTAACAGTGTACACAACAGTTTCCAGGGCTGTGTGCGTTTTCAGATATTCGTGCCCTAGGGTAACTATTTCTGCCAGAGCGTCTTGCTTGGCCTTTTTGGTCTCCTGGTTGGTAGATGATTCACTGAAGAAACCACCGTGTATAATTATTTTCATTTTTTTTGATCAGGGATAATTGGCTTCGCAATACCGGTTAGGCTATTGGCGCGGCCTTAGGATGATGGATAACTAAGCTATGGTCTTTTAAATCATAAACGTCTCCATCGCACATTACGTGTACAACCATATTTTTTATAGATACCGGTTGTCCCATTTCAACATCTGTTAAATTGGTGTCCGCCATGTTTCTGCCGTCTACCAGGATTACCATGCCAGAGCCTATGGCTTCCATTACATGTCCGTCAGATATATATAAACCGGTGTCTTCCCCTAAGCCAATGCCTAAATTGCCGGGATTGCTGGCTGCTGCATAAAGCAATCTGCCAATTCTCCCCCTTTGAACAAAATGGGTATCTACAATAACATCATCTATAAAACCTAATCCACCGGTTATTTTTACTTCACCTTTAAGCAAGGCATCTTTACTACTGCCCTGATAAATCATGTTTTTCGAGCTTGCTGCAGCTCCTGCAGAAGTACCCGCAATTACTACAGCTTCTGTGCGGTATTTTTCCAGAAGTATCTGATGGATTTTGGTTCCTCCAAAAATGGAAGAAAGCCTTAACTGATCACCTCCGGTAAAGATGATTACATCGGCAGCTTTAATGCGTTCACAATTTTCTTCGGCATTGGCTTCTTCCCTATTGGTAACATTTAAAACCCCCAGATTATGAACATCCAGTTGCGCATATGCCTTAATGTATTCTTCTCCAACCTTTTCTGGCATCAAAGAAGCGGTAGTGATAATTTCAAAACGAGATTCCGTATTTTTAACAGATTCAGTCGTGATGCGCTTTAAAATTCCCCGCTCAAAAAAGTTCATGTTTTCAGGTAGTCCAAACTGCGTTTCTGCAAAACTACCTGTATTTATTGCGCCGCCGATGATGATGAGTTTACCTTTCGGAACCATTTGTTGTGTATTATAGTGCTATCAAAAAGCCCAAATATATCAGCTTAAGATAAAAAACACGACTTTTTTTGTCAAGAATGTTCGCTTTATCCACAAACGTTGAAATAAATATGACTAAAAGCCAATATTTTATTCATTTTCATAAAACAAAATCTTAATAATTTGATTTTGCTAATTGAAGTAATGAATTCAAATTAATTGCATATTTTACAGACAGCAATTTTATCAGTCGGAATGGAGTTTGATTGGCGAAAAAGCTTGTAGATTAAAACTAACAGCACCCTATTTAATGAAGATACTGAGCATACAAGTATTAAGAGGACCGAATATCTGGTCTATAAGTCGTAAAAAACTCATTCAGATGCGTTTAGATCTGGAAGATCTGGAGCAAAAGCCCACCAATGTGATTGATGGATTTAGTGAGCGGATTGAGAAGTTACTCCCCAGCATGTTCACCCATCGCTGTTCGAAAGGCGTTGAGGGTGGTTTTTTTACCAGGGTAAAGGAAGGGACCTGGATGGGCCATGTAATTGAACATATTGCTTTGGAAATTCAGACGCTTGCCGGTATGGATACCGGATTTGGACGTACACGTCAAACCAAAACAGAAGGCATTTACAACGTAGTATTCAATTATATTGAAGAAAAAGTAGGTATTTATGCGGCAGAAGCTGCGGTAAATATTGCTCAGGCGTTAATAGATAATAAGGAATATGATCTCGAGCACGACATCCGCAGGATGAAGGAAATTAGGGAACTGGAACGTTTAGGGCCAAGTACCGGATCAATTGTGGAAGAGGCTGTAAGCAGAAATATCCCTTGGATCAGGTTAAATAAAAGCTCATTGGTGCAGTTGGGTTACGGAAAAAATCAGGTTCGATTTCGGGCTACCATGACCGAAAAGACCAGTTCAATTGCCGTAGATATTGCCAGCAATAAAGAAGAAACAAAAAGGTTATTAACCGAAGCGGCCATTCCGGTTGCTTCAGGCGTAACGATTTCTAATCCCGATGATTTAGAAGCTTCAGTGAATAAAGTTGGGTTTCCGCTTGTTTTTAAACCATTGGATGGCAATCATGGAAAAGGAGCTACCATCAATGTTAAAACGATGGAAGCCGCAAAAGAGGCATTTGAGTATGCCAAAACCTATTCCAGGAAAGTAATCATCGAAAAATTTATTACCGGATACGACTTTCGTGTTTTGGTAATCGACAATAAAGTAGTGGCTGCAGCCCAGCGGGATCCAGCACATGTTCGCGGAAATGGAATTCATACTATTCAGCAGTTAATCGATCTGGAGAATGAAGATCCCCGCCGTGGTTATGGGCATGAAAACGTGCTTACAGAAATCTCTGTTGATCGGGACACTTTGGATTTATTAGCCAAAAAAGATTATACGCTGGAAACCATCCCCGAAAAAGGAGAGATCGTTTACCTGAAATCAACGGCAAATTTAAGTACAGGAGGAACATCCATTGATGTTACAGATATTGTTCATCCACAAAATATCTTCATTTGCGAGAGAATTTCGAGGGTTATTGGATTAGATATCTGCGGAATCGATATCATGGCTCAAAACCTTACACAACCCTTAACCGAAAATGGTGGTGTGGTTTTAGAGGTTAATGCAGCTCCTGGGTTCAGAATGCACCTTGCTCCCAGCGAAGGTTTGCCTCGTAATGTAGCGGCTTCGGTAATTGATATGCTGTATCCGCAGGGAAAATTATCGCAAATTCCAATTATTGCTGTAACCGGTACAAATGGCAAAACAACTACAACACGCTTAATCGCACATATTGTACGTAGTAATGGTAAAAGAGTAGGTTTCACCACGAGTGATGGTGTATATGTTCATAACACCATGTTGATGAAAGGTGATACCACCGGACCGGTAAGTGCCGAGTTTATTTTAAAAGACCCAACAGTTGAATTTGCCGTATTGGAAACCGCCAGGGGTGGGATTTTAAGGGCAGGTTTAGGGTTTAATGCTTGCGACATTGGGGTAGTAACAAACATTCAGGAAGATCATTTAGGTTTGGCCGATATCCATAATTTAGATGATTTAACCCGTGTAAAGGCGGTTGTAATTGGCGCAGTAAGGCGAAAAGGATGGGCAGTATTGAATGCTGATAATGGTTATTGCGTACGCATAGCGAAAGATGCCAAATGCAATGTAGCCTATTTTAGTATGGATGAAAATAATCCTGTGATTAAAGAACACTGCCGAAAGGGAGGAATTGCAGCCATATATGAAAATGGATACATTACCATTAAAACCGGTGATTGGAAACTGAGGGTAGATAAAGCCACCCATATTCCCTTAACCTTTGGTGGATCTGTTAATTTTATGATTCAGAATGTATTGGCAGCCACCTTGGCGGCATATCTATGGGGGTATAAACCGGAAGATATTCGTTTATCCTTAGAAACTTTTATTCCTTCTGCAGCACATACCCCCGGACGAATGAATGTTTTTCGCTTTAAGGATTTTAAAGTTTTAGTAGATTTTGCACACAATCCAGATGGTTTTAATGGCGTAAAGGCTTATTTGCAAACTGTAGAAGCCACAGAACATGTAGGCATAATTTCGGGAACCGGTGATAGACGGGATGAAGACATCGTTGAAACGGCAAAAATTGCTGCCCAGATGTTTGATAAGATTTATATCTGTCAGGAAAAATACCTTCGCGGAAGGGTGCAAGCGGAATTGGCCGATCTTTTGGTTAAAGGTATTAAAGAGGTTGATCCTGGTAAAGAAATTATCATTAATCACAACAGTGCCGCTTGTTTAAAAGATGCAATAGATACCGCCAAAAAGGGCTCTTATCTTACTATACTGAGCAATACCATAGATAATACCATCCAAAGGGTAACTGAACACCTGGATAGAGAATTAGAAGGGTAATATAAAATGAAAAGCATCCAATTTGGATGCTTTTCATTTTTCAGTCTTTTGAATGGTATTTATACCTGACTATCACGTAATCTTTTGATTTCGTCGTGAGAAACTCTCAATGCAGCTTTTTGCTCAGAAACTAAATCTCTGATGTTGGCTGGTAAGTCTTCTTCTTCAAGGGCCATTTTGTAAGCATTTTGAGCAGCATCTTCCCCAAATTCACAATTGTTTAATACAGTTTTACGATCATGACCGGTAAATAATGCCTTAACATCCATCCATCCACGATAAATTTTACCAGAATTCGTTGTTCCGCTTTCAACTTCTTCTCCTAAAACTTCAATTTCTTGAGCCAAAGCCATTTTGTATTTATGGCTTTCGTCTATCATACTTAAAAATAAAGATCTTAAGTCTGCATCTTCATCTTTTAATTCTTTTCTTGCTTTTTCATAACCTTCAATACGATCGTTATTAATTAATACCAGATCGTTTAATATTTCTGCTGTTGTTGTTGTAGTTTTCATGTTTTTAATTGATTTGATGTATTAAAGGAACATGAGCTTACTTAAAAGGTTTGTCAAAATTATAAGAAGGTTATTCGTGCTAGCTATAAATTTAGATTTTTGCGGGCAGGGGGCATATTTTACAGCAAAGTCAGTTATCACTTATAATATATTAACAAAAATGGCCTGCTTAATTGCAGGCCATTTTTGTTATTGGTACTTAGCACTAAACTTTTTATCCAGTTGCTTGTGGAGATTGTCCAGATTAATATCTCTCCCCTGAATAAAGGCTTGTTCAACTTTATTGGTTCTCATATCTAATGCATCGCCCCCCGAAATAAAGAATGTGGCATCTTTACCCACTTCAATACTTCCGGTAGTTTTGTCAACACCCATTACTTTAGCTGCATTAAGGGTGATGGTTGATAAAGCTTTCTCCTTATCTAAGCCCCAGGCAGTTGCAGTTCCAGCCATAAAGGGCAAATTGCGTTGCTGCCAGTAACCATCAATACTCAAAACAACATTTAAACCAGCATTGGTTAAAACAGCAGCATTTTTATAAGGCATATTCACATCGTCATCATTATTACTGGGTAAAGCATGGGGCTGTTTAATAACCAGGCTAATGTTGTTTTCTTTTAAAAAATCGATAATTAAATAAGCCTCATCGGCGCCTGCAATTACAGGTGTAATCCCGAATTTTTTGGCAAAATTTACTGCAGCTACAATGTCTTTTTGGCTATCTGCAGTAATGAATAATTTCTCCTGACCAGAAAATACCTTTTTCATTGCCTCGAATCGGGTATTGATAGTTTCGGGTTTTCCCATTTCAATGTAGGCTTTGGCTTCAGCAAAGAAAGAGCTTAGCTGATTAATTGCAGCCTGCGTTCTTTCTGCCAATGCCTCTGGTGAGGCCAATGTTCTGCCAAAGCCACCAAAACCACCTCTAATGCGCGGTGTTACAGGCCAGGTCATGTGCATGGCATCATCCGTGCGCAATGCGGCATCTTCCCAGTTCCATGCATCCAATTGTACTACAGACGAACTTCCGGCGATTGTTCCGCCCTGTGGTGTAGTTTGTGCCATTAAAATTCCGTTGCTTCGTAAGGTTGCCGGTACTTTTGAATCGGTATTATAAGCTACAATGGAGCGGATGTGTGAATTAAAATCACCAATTTCCTGGAAATCCAGTGTTGCCTTTACAGCTTCTATTTCTGTTAGTCCAAGATTTGTTGTAGCCGCAATAAAACCAGGATAGACGTGTTTTCCACTGGCATTAATCCTAACCACATCATCTTGTGGTACTTGTCCATCGGCCCTTACCGAAATAATTTTACCATTTCCGAAAAGGATAGTTCCATTTTCGATTACCGTTCCGTTACCTACATGGATGGTAGCCCCGGTTATGGCAATGGTTTTACTTTGCTTTTTTGCTGGCGAGATATTGGCCTGGGCAAAACACATTATGCTGGAAGCCGACAACGCCAGACTTAATAAATATTTGAAGTTAGTGTGCATGTTCGTTTTCGGTTAGTTCTGCTGAATAATTTTCTAAAGTTTCGCAATTGTATAAACGAGGAGCTTCGCCTGCCGGGCGTTGTGTACGGCTACCTTTACTTTTACTTTCAAGCATCTTTTGAATCAAGCGTGCTTTTTCTGTTTGTTGCGCTTTTATTAACTGTGCATCTTTCTCAATATCCCAGTAGGCAATTCCATCTACAAAAGTTTTCTCCGCCTTCGCGTAAATGGATAATGGGTTCGCCGACCAGATGACCACATCCGCATCTTTACCAGCCTTTAAGCTCCCTACTTTATCGTCAATATGTAGCATTCTTGCAGGATTAAGCGTTACGAATTTCAAAGCATCTTCTTCTGGCACATTGCCATATAAAACTGCCTTTCCTGCCTCCTGATTTAAGTGACGGGCCATTTCTGCATCATCAGAGTTGAAAGCGGTGGTAACACCCACGTTATGCATAATTTTTCCGTTGTAAGGAATGGCTTCTGCCACTTCGTTTTTGTATGCCCACCAATCAGAAAAGGTAGAGCCTGCAATACCGTGTGCTTTCATTTTATCGGCCACTTTATAACCTTCTAAAATGTGGGTGAAAGTATTTATCTTAAATCCAAGGCTATCTGCAACATGAATCAGCATATTAATTTCACTTTGTACATAAGAATGGCAGGTGATGAAACGTTTATTGTTTAAAATCTCTACAATCGCATCTAATTCTAAATCCCTGCGAACATTATTTCCCTTTACAGATAGTGCCCTGGCATATTCTTTCGCACGGGTAAATTCATCCACAAAAGTCTGTTCAACACCCATTCTTGTGACAGGAAAACGTGCTCCAGTACCAAAGTTACTTTGCTTAACATTCTCTCCCAATGCAAATTTGATGAAACCATCTGCACCTGCAAATTTCAGTTCTTCAGGAGATTTCCCCCAACGCAGCTTAATCAATTGCGATTGGCCACCAATAGGATTAGCCGAGCCATGTAAAATATGTGATGTAGTTACTCCACCTGCCAGCTGGCGATAGATATTTACATCTTCAGAGTTGATAATGTCTGCAGTTCGAACTTCGGCCGAAACCGATTGAGCGCCTTCATTGATGCCTCCAGAAGCTGCAATGTGCGAGTGCTCATCGATAATACCAGCGGTAATGTGCTTACCTGTAGCATCAATTATCTTTGCTCCACCAGCAGATAAATTTTTACCAACCGCTTTAATTTTTCCATTCTCTAAAAGCACATCTGCATTTTGCAAAACGCCATCCTTTTCGTTGGTCCAAACGGTTCCATTCTTAAGTAATACCGTTTCTTGTTTGGGCAATTCAGCACTACCAAAAGCCGTAAAAGGATAAATCATCTGGCCCATAGCCAAAACAGGTTTAGGCTCCTCTTTTTTAGGCGTATCTTTAAGCACCTCTTTATACGTTGCCGTAAATTTGCCCATTGTTCCATCAGGCAAAGCTGATTCACCTTTAATGGTGATTGGATTTACCGAAGTAATGTAACCGCTTAAACGTACATCTCCTTTGGGGTTTTTCTTTAAATTGAAATTGATACTTACCCAATCGCCATTTCTGCTAAATGTGGCTGTGGTTTTAACGCTATCTACGCCAGTTCTTTCAATTGCTGCTGTAGATCCGCCATTGGTTCCGCTAATTTTTAAGGTTAAAGACCCTACACCATCAACGTTTAAGTTGTAGCTTCCTTTTAAGTCGCTAACGTCCATTTTGTTAACAATAAATCTCTTTCCCTGTACCCAATTTTCGAAAATGATATTACTGTTTTTAAATAAATTATCGGAAGAAATTAAGAAGTTGGCCACTTTACCTTTTTCAATTGAACCTACTTTATCTGCAACACCCATAATTGTAGCAGGCACTTCTGTTACCGCCTGTAAAGCTTGCTTTTCGCTCAAGCCGTTTTCTATCGCCGTGCGAATATTGGCCCAAAAATCTCGGCTATTTTCTAAACCAAATGTTGTAAGTGCAAACTTAACACCAGCTTTTTCCAATATTCCGGCATTCGCTGGTGCCATTTCCCAATTCTTCATCTGGGTTAGGCTCACATTTCTGGCTTCTGCCGGATCTTCTACATCATAGGCTTTAGGAAAAGCCAAAGGAATAATTAAGGTTGCTCCAGTTGCCTTTACTTCGTTTACCCGCTGGTACTCATCACCACCAGATTTGATAATGTATTTTTTACCGAATTCCTTTCCAATTTTATCAGCACGAAGTACATTGGCCCAACCATCTACCTCAAAAAGCTGTGGTAAATTTTGTTGCTTACCGAACTCGGCCAGTGAAATATTATACTCCTCTTTTTGTTTGCCATACCATTGCGCATCAAGATAAGTTTGACGGAGCAAAGCGATAGCGCCCATCAAAGAAGTAGGATAATCATTTTGAGAAGAACCTTTGTTAAAAGAATAGTTTGCAGCTGTTTCATCTTTCAAGATCAGGCTATTGTCTGGTCCTTCATTTAGGGTAACGGCCGCAGAAACTCCTCGGGCAATACCGTCCCTATTGATGGTGTTGACACTTCCAAAGCCTATTTTGCGCAATTCATCCGCTTTTTTCGCATCAACAGAAAAAATGTTCTTCACATAAGTTTCAGGTCTGATAGCTTCATTCCATCCGTAAGCACCTTTTTTGGTAGATAAGAATATCGATTGGCGTTGCCCTCCAAAGCTACGCGTTTGTTGGGCAGTTTCCGTTAAACCATAACTGGTAAATGGATCTATTAAAGAAGGGTAGATAAATTTTCCTTTCAAATCTATTACCACATAACCTTTCGGAACCGTTAATCCCGATCCAACAGCCTGAATGGTTTGTCCTTTAATTAAGAGTGTAGCATTTGTTAACGTTTGGTTGGCATTGACTACAATAGTAGCATTTGTAAAGGCAAACATTCCTGGTCTGGTATCAAAAGAACCATTTACTGGAAATGTAGTTTGCTGAGCAAATGAAACGGCAGTAGAAAACACCAGCCCAAGGGCGAGTAATATTTTCTTCATAGCTTGTTTTGGGATTAATTTGTTTAAAACTAATATAAATTAGCGTTGATATTATTGATTAACCTATTTTTTACAATTATTGCCTATTTTTGAGGGATAGATTTTAAAATTATGAACGATATTTTAAGAAGTGCGCACTCTGGATGGCGCTATGTGGTGTTTCTTCTATTGATTATTGCTGTAATCAAGGCATTATCCGGTTGGTTTGGAAACAAACCTTACACTGAAGGCAATAGAAAATTAAATGTGTTTACCTTAATAAGTGCACATATTCAATTACTTCTTGGGCTTGGCGTATACTTTTTAAATGGTTGGTATAAAATAGACAGCAGTATTGCTATGGGGCGTTATTGGAAAATGGAGCACATTAGTATGATGCTAATTGCGATTATTTTAATCACAGTGGGTAATGCCAGATCAAAAAAAATTGCAGATGCTGTTGCTAAACACCGTACCATTTCAATCTTTTTTGGCTTAGCCCTAATAATTGTTATCGTTGCAATCTTACTAATGACAAAAGCAGATCCCAGCAGAACGTTTTTTGGCGTATCTTAACCTTTCAGCACAATAGATTAAGAAAATAGCAAGAATAATATATGTTTAGCCGGTTTTTTTATCGTACTGCTAATCAGATATAAGTTTCGCTATTAATTTTTTGAAAAATTTGATAAATATTTTGATTTTTTGAAATTCTTTATATTTTTGTGGCTCATGATCAGCAATATACATACTTGGCTTTGGCGTAGTAATTCAAAAATGAATTGCGCTGGCTGCGTATGAAAAATATAGTTTATCAACCTAAACCTTAAAAGAACCATTAAAGCCCGGCGTAGAACCACACGTCGGGCTTTTTATTTGTTAAAAAATTAGTACTTACGCCTTTACACATCATATAATGTTTAAAATAAATACAACTTACAAAAAACTACTTGCCGATACTACAACACCGGTAAGCATTTATCTCCGCTTACGGGATGTTTATCCAAACAGCATTTTATTAGAAAGCTCTGATTACCACAGTCGGGAAAATTCTATGAGCTTTGTATGTGCCGAACCTGTAGCGGGTATTATTTTAAAAGGAACACGTTTAGAAACTTATTTTCCTGATGGCGCTGTAGAGATTACAGAAAGTGAAAACTTAATTGAAGAGATTTCGGCCTTCAAAGATAAATTCAAAGCGAGCGAACTTCCAGATATCAAATTTATATCCAGCGGCTTGTTTGGCTATTTTACCTGGAATGCTGTGCAACACTTTGAAGATATAAAATTTAGTTCTGCAACACCAGAGGGCGAGGAAATTCCTGAAATGCAGTACCATTTGTACCGTTATATCATTGCGATAGACCATTTCAAGAATGAGATTACCTTATTTAAAAATACTTTTGACGGCGAAGAAGAAGGCGGACTTGAAAAGATGGAATATCTTATTCAGAATAAAAATTATCCTGAATACAAATTCCAGATACGTGGTGAAGAATCATCTAATTTAACAGATGAGGGTTTCATTCAACTGGTAGAAAAACTTCAGAAACACATTTACAGAGGTGATGTTTTCCAAATTGTACCTTCAAGGGCGTACAAACAATCGTTTTCTGGAGATGAGTTTAACGTTTACCGTTGCTTACGTTCAATTAATCCTTCACCATACCTGTTCTACTTTGATTATGGCAATTTCAAGCTATTTGGCTCATCGCCGGAGGCACAAATTACCATCAAAAATAATACAGCTAATATTTTTCCAATTGCAGGTACCTTTAAACGCAGTGGAAACGATATTGAAGATGCGGAACAAGCCCGCAAATTGGAACAAGACCCTAAAGAAAGTGCAGAGCATGTGATGTTGGTAGATCTGGCCAGAAATGATTTGAGCAGGCATTGTAACCGTGTGGAGGTTAAATCATTTAAGGAAGTTCAGTATTACTCGCACCTTATCCACCTGGTGAGCAAGGTAAGTGGTCATTTGCAGGATGAAGTAAGTGCGTTTAAAGTAGTGGCAGATACTTATCCTGCAGGGACATTGAGTGGGGCACCGAAATACAAAGCCATGCAGTTGATTGATGAAAACGAAAAATTAGGCAGAAATTTTTATGCCGGAGCCATCGGATTTATGGGCTTTAACGAAGATTTTAATCATGCCATTATGATCAGAACTTTCATGAGTAAAAATAATGAATTGCATTATCGTGCAGGCGCGGGTATTGTTGCCGATTCTGTTCCTGAAACAGAAATGCAGGAAGTAAATAACAAAATTGCGGCATTGCGCAAAGCGATACAGATGGCCGAGGGGATCTAAACACCCGAAGTTAAAATAATAAAGAATTGTAATGGAAAATAAAGATAAAAAAACAGTCTTAGTTATTGATAACTACGATAGTTTCACCTATAATCTTGTTCATTTAATTAATGAGGTTGGTTATGAGGCCGAAGTATGGAGAAATGACAAATTTGAACTGGCGGATGTAGCGAAATTTGATAAGATATTGCTTTCTCCAGGGCCTGGAATACCCGAAGAAGCTGGCTTATTACTGGACGTTATCAAAACCTATGCGCCTACAAAAAGTATTTTTGGGGTTTGTTTGGGCCAGCAGGCCATAGCAGAAGCCTTCGGCGGAACATTGCTAAACTTAGGCAGGCCTATGCACGGTATCGCAACTCCTGTAACTGTAGTTGATGGCGATGAGTACCTTTTCTGGGAGTGCCCGCAAACGATTAATGTTGGCCGTTACCACAGCTGGGTGGTGAGTAAAGAGAATTTTCCTGCATGTTTGAAAATTACAGCCAGAGATCACAAAAGTGAAATCATGGCTTTGCGACACGAAACACTTGATGTGCGTGGCGTGCAGTTTCATCCCGAAAGCGTACTTACAGAGCACGGAAAACAAATGATGGAAAATTGGTTAACCTCCTAATAATGCCACTCTTTTAATAGCATACACATGAATATTTTAGATAAAATCGTACTTCGAAAAAAAGAAGAAGTGGCTGATGCGAAACGCCAGGTTTCCATAAAAGATTTAGAAAAGGCACTGCATTTTAAGCGGACTCCACATGTTTTCAAAGATTTTTTGCTGGCTCCTGATAGAACCGGAATTATCGCCGAATTTAAACGTCGTTCTCCTTCAAAAGGACTGATCAACGGCACATCTGATGTTGCGGAAGTTACCCAGGCTTACAATGCTTCTGGGGCATCAGCGCTTTCTGTATTAACAGATGTTGATTTTTTTGGTGGCAAAACGGATGACATTTTAGCGGCAAGAGCTGCTAATGAGATCCCTATTTTAAGAAAAGATTTCATGATTGATGAATATCAGGTCTTGGAAGCCAAAGCCTGGGGAGCGGACATCATTTTACTTATTGCAGCAATCTTAACACCACAACAGATTAGTGATTTAGGCCAGTTTGCCCACAATCTGGGGTTAAATGTGCTGTTGGAAGTACATAATCAGGAAGAACTGGAAAGAAGCATTTGTCCGCATTTAGATGCTATTGGTGTAAATAACCGAAATCTGGCAGACTTTACTGTAAATATCCAAACTTCGTTTGACCTGGTGAACCAGATTCCTGATCAATTTCTTAAGATTTCTGAAAGTGCCATCAGTGAACCGAAAACAATTTTAGATCTAAAAAATGCAGGATTCAATGGGTTCTTAATCGGGGAGAATTTTATGAAAACCGATAATCCAGGATTAGCCATAAAAGATTTTATAAGTCAATTACATTAGTCGTTATAACAGGAGGCCAAAATTAAAGTTTCCGGATAAAATACCCATAAACAGGTAGATTTCTATGCCTGTATATGGGTATTTTTCATTTTAAACTAGGGTGTGAACAGCTTTTAGCCTTATTTAGCTAAATATTTAACAAAATACCCATGAAAAACATTAAACATTTTTTGTCCTTAACTTTAATTCTAAGTTTAACTTTTTTATTCTCTTGTAAGAAAGATAATGATTCGCCAGCGGTAACCTCACACAAAGTGGTATATAAAGCTGTCGCTTCTTCTGGTTCATCAATAAGTATTGCAGTAGTTAGCGATGGTAAAGGTGGTAACGAATCATTTACCAGTTTGAGCGGATCTACCTGGACCAGCCCTGAATACACAGTTCCTTCTTCAGCTATCGCTATTGCCGCTGCAGTTAGTGCCACTGGAACATCAGCAACCTCTACCCTAAACTTACAAATTTGGGTTGATGGTGTAATGAAATCCGAAGGGAAATCTACAGGTGCTGTTTTAAGCGCTAATGCTTCATATTCTTTTCAATAATAAATATAAAATGCTCTTAAGCCGCCCAAAAGGCGGCTTTTTTGTTTTAAAAGGATAAGTTATCCTTCATCCGTGGTCAAATTAACCCGAGCCATACTTTCTCTAAAACCATTATTCTGTCAGCTTGGTTGTAAATGAGATTACACGTTTGCAAATTTCGTATATTTGTAGTTAATACATGGGAAAACAGAAATTTTATGATACTGCTGTAAAGCAGGAAAGAGCTGTCCTGGTTGGTGTTATCACACCCGGAACTTCTGATGATCTGGCCAAAGAATATTTAGAAGAGCTGGAATTCTTAGTTGACACTGCAGGCGGAAAAGTAGAGAAATATTTTACACAGAAAATGACTCGTCCGGAGCGCGCCACTTTTGTAGGTACAGGTAAACTGGAGGAAATAAAAGCATATGTAAAGTCGGAGGAGATTGATTTGGTTGTATTTGATGATGAATTGTCCCCATCGCAACTGCGTAACATTGAGCGGGAACTCAACGTCAAAATTCTCGATAGAAGTAATTTAATCCTCGATATCTTTGCCGGAAGGGCACAAACTGCACAAGCAAAAACGCAGGTAGAGCTTGCGCAATTACAATATCTTTTACCCCGTTTAACCAGAATGTGGACCCACCTGGAACGTCAAAAAGGGGGGATTGGAATGCGTGGGCCGGGTGAAAGCCAGATCGAAACCGACAGAAGGATTATTTTATCAAAAATTACTCTCTTCAAAGAACGCTTAAGACAAATTGATAAGCAAAACGAAACACAACGCAAAAACCGGGGACAACTGATTCGTGTAGCACTTGTAGGATACACCAACGTAGGTAAATCTACGATCATGAATATGCTATCTAAATCGGAAGTTTTTGCCGAGAACAAGCTATTTGCTACATTGGATACAACCGTTCGTAAGGTGGTGATTGATAATCTACCCTTCCTGCTTTCAGATACGGTTGGATTTATCCGTAAGCTACCTCACCATTTGGTAGAGTGTTTTAAATCTACTTTAGACGAAGTTCGGGAAGCAGATATTTTAATTCATGTTGTAGATGTATCTCATCCAAACTTTGAAGATCAGATTCATACCGTGAATGAAACTTTAAAAGATATTGGAGCAATAGACAAAGACATGATTTTAGTATTTAATAAAATTGATGCTTATGTTTCGCCAGAGGTTGATAACGAGGAAGATGATGGAAAGCTAACTTTAGAGGAATTTAAAAGAAGCTGGATGAGCCATGATAAAGTACCAGTGTTATTTATCTCGGCTACTGAAAAGGAAAATATTGAAGAGTTTAAAACACTGTTGTACGATAAGGTAAAGGCAGTACATACGGCCCGATATCCGTACGATAATTTATTATATTAAGTGAAACCCTTCATTGCAAGCTGAGCCCAATGCGCTGCCTGTAGTGATGAAAAAATAATTAGAATGGAAAGTAAACGTCAGCAAAAATTTGCAGGAGTACTACAAGAGGAGTTAGCACAGATTTTTCAACGGGAGGGTGCAGCTTATTTGCCGAATACCCTGGTTACCATTACGCGTGTGCGTGTGTCACCAGATTTAGCCGTTGCCAAAGTATATTTAAGTTTTTTTAATACTAACAACACCACGCTATCCATTAATACGGTAAATGCACATGCAGGTGAAATCAGATATAAACTTGGTTCAAGAATTCGCCATCAGGTGAGGGTAGTTCCAGAGCTTACGTTTTTCGTTGATGATACCAATGAATATGTTGAGCGCATGGATCAGATTTTTGATAAAATTGCGAAAGAACCAAGACAACCAGAAGAAGACAGTGAGTAATTTGTGAGGAAGCTAAGGGAACCGGTTAATTTTTTCACTCATTTTATTCCTGCATTGCTGGCTATTCCGGCAGGGTATCTCTTATTGCAGAAATGCCATACCCCCATCGAATTTACTGCAGCCTGGATTTATAGCATTGGCACATTTGTTTTATTTGGCGTAAGTGCCATGTATCATGGTTATCCGAGTACAGATTATGGCGTTCGTTTTTGGCAAAAATTTGATCACTGCTGCATTTATTTAATGATTGCGGGATCTTACACCCCAACTGCGCTACTCGTATTTAATGACTGGCTAAGCTGGAGTTTATTTGCAATAGTATGGTTTGTTGCGATTGTAGGCTGTTTGCTTAAAATTTTCAACCGTTTAAAAAGCACAGCCATTTCTTTAACCATCTATATTTTGATGGGCTGCCTTATTGTTCCCCTGCTTCAAAAAATGTTGGGTACGTTACCACTTGGGGCGATATTTTGGTTGTTGTTTGGTGGCTTGTTTTACATTGCGGGCACCTATTACTATGCGAAAGATAAACAACTTTACAAATGGATGCATAGCCATGAACTCTGGCACCTGTTTGTAATCGGGGGTGCGCTTTCGCATTACATTTATAACTACGTTTATATTTTTGATTAACCCATGAAGAATTTTGCAGAAATAATCTCTTCTAACGCAGGCCATATTCAAAAAGTAATCGATTTTGATAGCAGTGAGGATAAGTTATATGCTTTAGATTTTACTGCCAAAAATAAAGAACTGACCAGTGATATATTAAATGATACCGATTTATTTTCTGCCTGGGTAAATCAAAAGCTTCAGCAACATCATGCCAGATACGGCATTGGCGGTTATGGTGAACATCGTACAATCTATTCACGAAGCGAACATTTCGATGCCGAAGCAGAACCCAGAAGATTGCATCTGGGCATTGATATTTGGGCTCCTGCCGGAACAGCTATTTACAATTTCTATCCGGCCAAAGTACATAGCTTTGCCAATAATAATAATTTCGGAGATTATGGCTCAACCATTATTCTTAGCTATGAAATTGATGGTTTAACCTTTCAGGTGCTTTACGGTCACTTAAGTCTGGCTTCGTTAACCGGCGGCCTAAAGGAGGGGATGTTCATTACCGAAGGAAGTAAAATTGCTACATTGGGTGCTAAGGAAGAGAATGGCTTTTGGCCACCCCATCTGCACATACAGATTATAAAAGACATGCAAGGGTTAAAAGGTGATTATCCGGGAGTATGTAAATATTCGGAAAGAGAAAAATATCTTGCCAATTGCCCTGATCCAGATTTTATATTAAAGTATACATTTGGATAGGTTACAACGCTATTAACCATAGCAGTTTGCTAACCAACAGTTTCCAAACCGACATGCGTTTTAGCCTCTTCGCGCCTTTATTTAGCGATTAAACACGAGAATTTTACGTAAATTAGCAATATGAAAAAGCTAATCGCCATTTGCTTAATTTTTTATGCTGCAGTTGCCCAGGGACAAGTACAGTTTAAAAGCGGCAAATCGGGTTTTGCAAGCTTCTTAAAGGAAAACACCGTTTATCCTTCCTATTCCAGAGATAATTGTATTCAGGGTACCGTTAACATCAGCTTTAAGCTTGATGAAAATGGCAAAGTTTATTATTCAAGGGTAAGTAAAGGGATTTTAACTGAACTGGATGAAGAAGCGTTGCGTTTGGTTCGTTTAAGCAGCGGGAAATGGAAAGTTCCGGCAGGATATGACACTACTATTTCAATCATAGCCCCTGTAAATTTCCAATTGGCGGGCTATTGTGAAGGTAAAAGTAAAGAAGATATTCAGGAGGCAATCCGTTCATACCAAAATGAAGAGGCTCTAACCAATTCTGTTATCAATTTTTATAAAAATATAGATCAGGCTAAACCTGGCCAGGAGCTGCAAATAATAGCCATTAAGAACCAGCTGGGTATAGACGATGATTATTTAAACTCGCGGATAAAAAATGGACTGAAGAAAATAAAGCAAGGAGACAAACAGGGCGCTTGCGAAGATTTCTTATTCGTAAAGTATATGGGAAGTAAACTGGCCGATGAATACCTTGAAAAACACTGTAAATAATGCGCAATACGCTTAGATTTTTTGGTCTTTTAGACATCATCAGCATTTTTCTCCTGGCTAAACCTGTTTGGGATTTAGTTACACACTTAAATGAAATCCCCGATCAGTTCTTATCGCAGGCAAGGGTGATCTTAACTATACCATTATTTATTTCGCTGTTCATTTCTGCTACTGGGCTAATGCTGCTTAAAAAGTTCGGATTAATCACCTACTATCTTCAGTTTCCATTCAGATTAGTAGTTTGGGTCTTTTCTTTTGGATTTATCACCTTATTGCCTGAGTGGCTAAATCTGGGCGATGCCTGGTTTGGAATCCTTTTCAAGGTTTGTTTTATTACCGAATTCTTCAGGCTATACTTCAGCATCAAAGCGCATCAAAAAGGGCTATATAATTATTGAAATTGCATCTTTTAATATTTTAGCTTCGATGGTGTTTACCTTGCCAATGTATTCGCCATCCACCTGAAAATGAGCCTTATATTTAGAGGTTATTTTCACTTCTGAAGTTTGAAAAACCTCTACTTTTTTAGGATTGAAAGGCAATTTCGTAAACCATACTTTCAAAATTTCCAGATAAGAATAGTCTTTTACCAGCACGACTTCAAAGAGATCATCGTCTAGTTTACCATCCGGATTAATCTGGAGGCCGGTTCCGTACATGGTTGCATTTGCAATAGCTACCATTGCTGCTTTAGATTGAATTTGCTCGCCCTTAATGTTCAGTACAACCTCCATTCGTTTATGGTTCCATAACGCGTGCCAGGTGGCCTTAGCGTAACCCCACATACCTCTTTCGGGCAAGGTATCGAATTTTTTTACGAGATAGGCATTGAATCCCAAATCAGATAGATGAATACAAATCTCATCATGTAACTTAATCACATGGATTTTCTTTGGATTTCCGTTTTCAACTACAGCCAAGGCTTCCTGAATATCAGTAGGGATGCCTAATTCTTTCGCCATTCCATTGGCAGATCCAGCTGGAATAATCCCGATAGGTGTATCCTGAAATAGCAAACATTCTGTAACCAGCTTTAAAGTTCCGTCACCGCCAACAGCAACAACCCGATCTGCTTCAGATTGCTCAATCTTCTGCTTTATTTTTTCGATAGAGCAATCTTTAGGTAGTTCATATAAATCAATCTCGGCCGGCTTATCATTAAAGTACGAAGAAATAATATCCTTTAAATCTAATTCGTGATTGCCGGATCCAGGGTTAATGATAAAAAGTAGTTTCATTGTTTCAGCCTATATAGGTACTTGCAAAACAACTTATCTCTTACTCTGTTTTAATTACAATGAATAAATCTGCGAAGGTAAAAGTTTATCATGGCTACGGTCATACCCATAATCTGGTTATTTATGGCCATGTGTTTAAGTACAAGGCCAAAACAGAGCAAGTTTACAGCAACAATATTTGGGTTAACATTATCCATTTATTAAAACTATTCATTTTAAAACCCTATCCTTTCGTTAACGTTCGCCTTCAGTTTTTTGATCAGACCATTTACAATAAGACTGAAGCGGATGGATTTTTCAAATTTGAATGGGAAGCAGCACATGATGTTGCTGCGGGCTGGCATTTTGTAAAAGTAGAAGCCATTGCGGCTGATGGTACCGTTTTAAGTACAGGCGAGGGCAAAGTATTTGTTCCCCACATTACACAGTACGCTTTTATTTCTGATGTTGACGATACCATTATGGTCTCACATTCGGCAACCATAGGAAGGCGCCTGAGAGAGCTGTTTATTAAAAATCCGAGAACGCGCAAAACCTTTCCACAGGCAGCAAATCATTATCAGCAACTGGCTTTATCACAAACTACTGCCGACCAACCTAATCCTTTTTTTTATGTGAGTAGCAGTGAATGGAATTTATATGATTATCTGGTAGAAACATTTAGATTTAACAAATTACCAGATGGAGCCTTCTTATTGAACACCATAAAACATTGGCGAGATTTGATTAAAACGGGTAAAACAGGCCATGAAGGAAAATTGTTACGGGTAATGCGAATATTGGATGTTTTCCCGAATCAAAAATTTATTTTCTTTGGTGATAATTCTCAACAAGATCCCGCAATTTACACTGCTATTGTAGAAAAATATCCTCAAAATATTGCAGCGGTCTATATCAGAAATATCAGAGCGGAAAAAGAGTCAGAAACGAAGGCACTTCTCCAAAAAGTAGTAGCAAAGGGTGTGCATTCCTGTCTTTTTAAAACCAGCGACGAAGCCATACAACATTCTAAAACAATAGGGTTGATTATTTAACTGATCGATTTACCAAAAGGAGTAAAGGCCAGGTTCATTAACTTAAAATGTTGGCGGCCGAATGGAATTCCTACAATGGTAAGGCAAAGCAAAATGCCAAAAAACAAATGTGTGAGTGCAATCCAAAAACCACCAAAAACCAACCAAATCATATTCATTATTGTCGACAAACAACCTGTATTGGAAGAAGTTTCAGAAATCTTAACACCAAAAGGAGCCAGCCCTACAATTGCAAACTTAAAACACTGAATGCCAAATGGAATACCAATGATGGTTAAACAAAGAACCAAACCACCGATAATGTATTCGAAAAAGATAAATATTCCGCCAAAAATAATCCAGATAATGTTGCCAATAAAATTCATTTCGTTCTTTTATTTTAAGATGGCTTCTGGCCAGAATTGTTACAACTGAACCTGGTTTTAGCGTTGATTCGTTTATGCGTTATTCCTATCTTAGGGAACACACAAAAAGAAACACTGTATGAAAACACTATTCACTACGGCGGCATTTGCCGCTTGCTTTGCGCTGCCATCCGCCAAAGCACAAACTGTAAACGGCATTAGATTAAGTGAAATTAAAGCTGATGTAATTGAACTCCGCGCAGTTGAAAGCACTTTTGCTGATAAAACCTGGATTGCATTGGAATATGGTCAAAAGCCATATGATTCAGGCGATTTATACATAAAAGATGATGATGGGAAGAAATTAGCTTTTAATTCTGCAATTGATGCAGTAAATAAAATGAAAAGTTATGGGTATGAGCTCTTCCAGGTTTATTCGAGTCGAAATGCTAAAGATGACAGCAAAGCAAATTACGTATTGAAAAGAAAAAATTGATTCCCAAAGATACAAAAGCCAGCAAATTTGCCGGCTTTTGTATCTTTGGATTTTCAGGCTAAATAAAATCTAATGTGTTGAACTTCTTGCTTAAAATATCTGCATTGTTCACATCCAGCCATTTATCTAAAATGGTTCCGTAAACTTGTCTAAAATCAAGTTGATACTTTAAATCTCCGGTATCTAAATCGCCAAGATTTGGCGCTGGATTAAAAATACCCTGTTTCTTTAATCTGCCACCAAAAACAAACATGTTATTGGCTGTTCCATGATCGGTACCATTACTTGCATTTTGTTCTACGCGACGCCCAAATTCAGAAAAGGTAATCACCAGTGTGTCTTCAAGTTTATTATTGCTCTTCAAGTCCTTTAAAAATGCCGCCATTCCTTCACTGTATTGTTTAAGTAAATTGCCTTGCTGTCCAATTTGATTTACGTGTGTATCAAATCCGCTAAGTGAAACATAATATACACGGGTTTTCAATCCTGAAGAAATAAATTTCGAAACTGTTTTCAATTGGTTTGCAAATCCACTTGTTGGATAAGTTGCCTTTGATTGGTAAATTTTAGAAGTATTTTGAATATAACTTGCTGAAGAAGAGGTTTCGATCATGGTTTTATACAAGTAGCCCAAATTATCTTCATCCAGATGTTCCTTGTCATTTTGAATCATTGATTTGAAAAACGGATCATTGGTATTGCGAAAAAGTGCTGCCGGGTCTTTCAAAGCGATTCCCTTTTTAGTTTGACCTTTCAGTGCGAGTGATAGAGAATCATCTACCTCAATGGCTGTATACGGAAACTTGCAGGTTTGGCAGTTACTATCCAGGTAGCGTCCAATCCAGCCTGTAGATAAAAATTGATTACTGTCACTCCCGGTTTGCCAAATATCCATTGATCTGAAGTGCGAGCGGTCTGGATTTGGATAACCCACATCATTGATAATCGTCATCCAACCCTGGTCGTATATTTCCTGTAGCGCAGCCATGTTTGGGTTTAACCCCTGCATATCATTCAGCTTAATTACTTCCTCCGGTTTAATGGCGATGCTTCTTCGTTTTTGATAATATAGATCATTTCCGAAGGGAACCACTGTATTTAATCCATCGTTGCCGCCTGATAACTGTACTACGACTAAATTTTTATAAAGTGAAAGCTCATCCAGGGCCATGGCCTCTAATGGTTTCATAAAAGCTGGAACAAACAATGAACCTGCAGCCGCAAAACCTGTATTTCTTAAAAAATTTCTTCTGTTCATCTTTAGTTTTTGTTAATGATTAAGGTGCTAGCAAAGCTGATATTCGGGCATGCTTGTTATTTCTACTGCGGTACTTCGTAACCCTTTATTGTCACTTACCATTTGAGTAATCTTCGTATTTAGTTTGGGTTGAAGTAGAAATTCAGTCAATTCTAAAGGGCTTAAATTTTTTGGTAAAGTATCTAAAAACCTGGGCCAGTTTGCCTGGGCATTTACATAAGATTTTACTGTTTTTTGCTTGGTTGTTCTGTTTAAAGCAATTACGGCTTCGTCTTCGGGGTCGGCTTTACCACTAAAATCAATTTCTCCATCGTTTAAAACTAAAGAGGGGATTCGCATGCGCAGCATGAGAGAGGAGCTGTCAATCCAGCTCTTGCCACCGGGCCAACCTGCCACATTGGGTGGATTAAACAGATATTGCCCCAAACTACTTTGCAGCTGAATTAATACCTGTGGTTTGTTATAAGTGACGTAAAATGATCTGCTCAAACCTACCAGGAATTCGGCAGGTGATTTTATTTTAGTGCCTACATTTTCGGGATTGTAAAACCATTCTGAAGTAAACAACTTCTTCATCAGTTCCGAAATGTTGTATTTTGAATTGTAGAAATGATCTGCCAGTTCTTTCACCTGAGCATCATTCGTTGTATCATTTACAAAAAACTTATAAACCTTTTGAGCAATAAATGTTGCTGTTTGTGGCTTCTCTAAAATGATATCAATAATGTGTTCTCCCTGGAAATTACCCACCTTACCAAAAAAAGTTTTAGTTCCGGCATCATGCTGATTCTGTCTAAAGATAAAACTACCGTCTTTGTCGAACATCCAGCCCGTAAATGATCGGGCAGATTCTTTAATATCCTGTTCGGTATAATTGCCTCTGCCGAGGGTAAAAAGCTCCATCAGCTCCCTTGCAAAATTTTCATTGGGATGTCCTTTTCGGTTTTGTTGATTGTTGAGGTACTGAAGCATGGCAGGAGATTTGGAAACTTCTATAAGCAAGGTTCTGAAATCGCCTAAACCATGTGTTCTTTGAATATTATTGAGTTGTTGGGCATACATCGGATTATTGCTTCTGCAGGCAAAATGCCCATGCCAGAACAGGGTCATTTTCTCTGTTAGCGGCGTTGCAGTATTAATCATTTTATTAACCCAGGCAATATTAAGATCTCTGCTTACCTCGTTTTGCATGCGTACAATTTCCTGCCGCATTTTCTTTTCTTCATCTGTGAGGTCTTTTTTAGCATAAAGCCCTGCCTGAACCAATAACTGTCTTTTCGATTCGCTGGAATCTACCAAGGCTAGTGATTCATCCTTATCTGGCGACTTGAATAATCCATCGACCACTTTATTAAGCTTTTTTTTACTTAACTTTTGCAGATCTGCGTAAGAAATCCCAAAGCCCGCACGGTTGTATAGGTGCTTTACTTTCAGGAAATTATCATGAGCATTCATAGTTTCGGCAATTTTTAAAGTATGACCTAAATAAAACGCCATGGTTTAATCTTTGTTTTCTTTCTTATTTTCGCCTATGTTTTTTCAACTGCTAGAAGATGATGTAAGTTTTCCAGATCCGGCATTGGCTGAGGAAGATGGATTGCTTGCGATTGGCGGAGATTTAAGTTTAGAAAGACTTCTTGTTGCCTATTCTAATGGGATTTTTCCCTGGTTTAGTGAAGGAGAACCTATTCTTTGGTATTCACCACACGAGCGCTGTGTAATTTACCCCAGCCAGATCAAAATTAGTAAAAGCATGAAAAAAGTACTGAAAGATGAGTTGTTTCAGGTAACCATTGATGAGGCCTTTGCCGATGTTATCCAAAATTGTGCTGTAACACCGAGAAAAGGGCAAGATGGTACCTGGATCACTGATGAAATGCAAAATGCATACATTAACCTCCATCAAAAAGGTTTTGCGCACAGTATTGAAGTATGGCAGGGAGATAAACTGGTTGGAGGCCTATACGGTTTACTAATCAACAAGGTTTTCTGTGGCGAAAGTATGTTCAGCCATGCAAGTAATGCGTCTAAAACTGCACTTATTTACCTCAGTAATTTAGATATTAATTTAATTGATTGTCAATTACCAAATGATCATTTAATGAGCCTCGGTGCAGAAATGATTGACAGGGAGACCTATCTGGAGATGCTGCAAAAGGTTTAATAACTTTTTATTTAGGGAACTAACTGCCTTGTGCTCGCGTGGTAAAATACTTTAATACTAAAAAGAGCCTGCAAAATTAGCAGGCTCTTTAATAATTTAAATAACGATAGAATTATAATTCTCTTACCCAAATATTTCTAAAGCTTATAGCCGGACTTGGGTCACCGTGATCTTGTAATTTAATAGAAGCTGCTCCATGTTTTTTATATTCCGGGGCACCAATATATCTGGTTTCTCCTTTTAGGATAAAATTATTTTGTAGTAAAACGCCATTCAAAAATACGGTTACACTTGCCGGTTTAGACACTGTACCGTCTTCATTGAAACGCGGTGCATTCCAGATGATATCGTAATATTGCCATTCTCCTGGTTTTTTATTGGCATTAGCCAATGGCACGGCTTGTTTATAAACGCTTCCGGTTTGACCGTTAACGTAAGTTTTGTTGTTATAGGCATCCATAATCTGGATTTCATAACCATCATCACCGCCGCCGGTAGAAGCCAAAAATACACCACTATTTCCTCTGGCCTGTCCTTCACCCGAAATATTTGCAGGAATTCTCCATTCCATATGCAGCTGGTAATCGGTAAACTTCTTGTTGGTTTCAATGTTACCAGTTCCTTTTTTAACCGTGAAAAAGCCATCGTCAATGGTCCATGCTGCTGGTTTACTCGGGTCTTTCACAGAATGCCAGGCATCTAAATTTCTGCCATCAAATAAAATTATGGCATCAGACGGAGCATCTTGTGGAAGTTTCCCCGGGCTTACGGTTTTAGGAACAGGCTCCCAAACTTCAGTTGTTTTCGGATCTTTCGCAGGATCAGTTTTTTTATCTTGAGCCATTGTTGCTTGTGCGGCAAAAAAAGTTGGGATAAATAATAATGCGTATTTGTTCATATTTATAGATTAACTTTCTAAAGTTAACCAGTTTATCAAGAAATGGAAATTTCGTATTGAATTTATTACGCCAAATCGTCTACAACATAGGTTTCTGTAATTACAACTTCATCTGGTGCGTTTGCAACTTCTTGCTCTGCATAATCTTTCATTGGGCAGTAACCTGTAATTCCCCTATAAAGCAAACCTGCTCCGGCAACTGCACTGGTTAATCCGATAACGGGATGGGAAAAAAGGGCTTGTATTCCCTTAACGAAAAGAAATGTACCAGCTGCGCCAGATAACCAACGTTCAGAGGCGGAAACATTTTGATAAAGCTCGGGATATTTTAATGCCTCTTTAGCATTTTTAATCACTGTATTTAAATTTTCATTTGTCATGGTAGTAGGTTTTTATCTATTACTATAACAAGAAGATTGGAATAGAGTTTTAAGATTAATTAGTGAATGAGAGAATTATTGAATGCAAAACGTAAGATGGATAAATGGAAATATCGTCAATAACTCAGAACCCAATCATTAATTCAGTATATCTCTGATATCGTCCTTACTTAATGATTTAAAGAAACTTTCTTCAGTGGTAATTAATGAACTGGCTAAAGATTTCTTGCGGTTTTGTAAAGCCAGAATTTTCTCCTCGACTGTATCCTTTGCTATAAATTTATAAATAAATACCTTTTTATCTTGCCCAATACGGTGTGTTCTATCAATAGCTTGTTGTTCTACAGCCGGATTCCACCATGGATCGAGAATGAAAACATAATCTGCCTGGGTAAGGTTTAGTCCTACACCTCCGGCTTTTATCGAGATCAGAAAGACCTTTAAATCCTGATTTTCCTGAAACTCGGAAACAATTTCACCCCTGTTCCTGGTAGCCCCATCCAGATAGGCAAAAGGAATTTTTTCAGCCTCAAAATGTTTTTTGAAGATATCAAGATGCTTTACAAACTGAGAAAATACCAAAACTTTATGTCCGCCTTTTAATACATTATCTAAAGTGTGGATTACATTTTCGAATTTTCCTGAATCAGACAGGTAAGTGCCATCAATCATCACCGGGTGGTTGGCCAATTGCCTTAAAGCAGTTAAACCTTGTAACAATTGAACTTGTTTTTGCGCGAAAGTCCCGTCGTCCATACTTTGCAATAAATCATTGCGGTAAGCCGATTTGGTTTTTTCGTAATACGCCGCCTGATCTTCGCTCATATCACAGTAAATAACCTGCTCTGTTTTAGCAGGAAGTTCTGCCGCTACCTGTTCCTTGGTTCTGCGAAGAACGAACGGCTTTATGATGGTTTGTAGCTTACGGGCTTTTTCTTCATCCTTTTTCTTTTCAATAGCCTGCACATATTCTTCATAGAAAAATGCCTGCGTACCCAATAAACCTGGATTTAAAAATGTAAGCTGAGACCATAAATCACCAACAGAGTTTTCTACAGGTGTACCACTTAAGATTAGCCTGTGCTTAGATTTTAAGCTCCTTACCGCTTTAAATGATTTGGATGAGGGGTTTTTAATATTCTGACTCTCGTCCAGAATTACATAGTTGAAATAAAAACTCTTTAACTCATCTATATCCACACGGGTTACCCCATAAGTAGTGATTACAATGTCATAGTTGGCAAAATTTGCTACATCCTTGTTCCGATTGGTACCCGTATGTGCAAGGATTTTAAGTTTTGGCGTAAATTTTTTAGCCTCAGTAAGCCAGTTATATATTAATGAGGTAGGCATGATAATCAACGAGGTAGTATGTATTTCTGCCAGTTGATCATCTTCTTTTGCTTTCTGAAGCATGGCCAGTGTTTGAATGGTTTTACCCAAACCCATATCATCTGCCAAACAACCTCCAAAGTTATACTCCCGTAAGAAGCTAAACCAGTTGTACCCGGCCTTTTGGTAGTCCCTTAAGCTGCCTTTAAAATTTACAGGCATTTGTGTATCGGCAATATCTTCAAAATCAGATAAACGTTGAAGTTTTCGTTCTAAGGTAACATTAGCCAGGCTATCTTCAGCTAAATCATTGATTAAACCAATGTGATGTTTCTTCAGTTTCAGTGTTTGTCCCGCTTCTGCCAGACTGAATAAACTGCCATATTGCGTAAACCATTTTTCGGGTATAATGGCTACTTCCCCATCGGGCAGGGTAAATTCTCGTTTTTTATGGAGGATATGCTGTTTTAGTGATAAGAATGGAATCTGGTATTTACCAAACCATACTACAGCATGGATATCAAACCAATCGTTTCCTTCTTTTACTTCTAAATCGATCTTGCTTGCACCAAAAACAAAACGTTTTTGTCCGGTGGCCTGCTCAATTTCAAAACCGGCAGCCTGTAAAATCTCAATGTGTTCGTTAACCCAGTTAATGGCCGCATAACTCGGGTTATCCTCATCTGCTGCTACTTCCAGATTGCTAAATAAAGAACTGGTTTTTTTAAGCCCTAATGAGAGCAGCAGGTTATATTGTTTTTTCTCCCAGTCTGCAGATCTTTTTATCCTATGGAAAATGTAGTTATCGCCGATTTTTTCTAGTCTTACCGTTACTTTATGCGCATTCTCTACCGGGAAAATATACTCTCCGTATTTAAAATAAAGTTGTATTTGCGAAAGGCCCCCATCTACGTAAAGCACTTTGATAACAGGAATGGCTTCAAACTGCTCGGTTCGAATTTCAAACCCCTCTGCATATACATGATGTTTCTCTATAAGTGGAGCAACAAATTTCTCAAAGTAAGTGGCTTCTGTAGTTTTCGGAATAGCGATGTAACGTTTATTTAAAAAGGGCTGCAGCTTCTTACCTTCAATATCCTGATCAAAGAAATATAGCACATCATTTAACAATAACCAGGCAGGTTTATTGCTGATGATTTGTGCATCCTTAAACATGAATTCGATTCGCAGATTTTGATATTTGATGGTAGGAAAGTACCTGGTTTCTGTTTCATTTCTTCTGAAATGAAATAAAATAGATGCCGGCTCAGCAGCAAGTTCTATTTTACGTTCTACAGGCCAGCCATCCTTATCCATGAGATAAAGTTCATCTTTAACCTTAAGCAGTTCCAGAACTTCAGCCAGTTTTTTTTCTATTTTCGGGCGAACATTTTCATAGAATTTATCATCAAAAATTTTAGTGAAAAACTCCGTGGGCCTGATTAATTTCTTATAATATTTCTTGATTAATGCGTCTTGCTCAATATCATCTAATATTTTGATCAGCTTATAGTCGATTTCGCTCAGGCAGGCATTAAATTCTTCAGCAGTATGCGTAAAAATTCTTTGATAAGTAAAAGAAAAATCTCCCTGAGGATTGAGCTGAACAATGTGAGGTTCAATTAAATAGCCCAAATACTCATGTTTACACAATGAGTATACCACTTTACAGTTTTTCGAGCTATCTACACGTAACATTAATCAGAATAAAATTTTTAAAAGCTACTCCGCTTAAAAAACTTTAAACTTACAACATTTTGCGATTACAACAAAAAAAGCAAAGGAAATTGTAACAAAAAAAATAGCTTTCTGAATTTAGCCTTTTATTTTAGCAAAAGTTACCGTATTTATTCGCAAACAGCTAAACCCAGGTTTAACCCGCTTTCAATTTCTTTAAAAAATCGATGAATTTTTGATCTGCATAATTGGCGATTCCTTCATGATGGAATGATAAGCGACCTTGCTTATCAAAAATAACCGTAGTAGGCAATGATCCTTTAAAAATCTGGTCTGGAATTTGGCTTTCTACCCGATAAACAGGAAGCTCATATTTACGCTCATGCATAAATACCGTAGACTTGGCAAGCTCGCCATCTGCATCAGCAAAAATGAAAACAATATCTTTATCTGTTTTAAAACTTTGGTAAAGTTTATTTAGAGAAGGCATTTCTGCCCTGCAGGGCGGGCACCAGGTGGTCCAGAAATTTAAAAAGACAATTTTCCCTTTCAAATCGCCCAGATCAACAAGCTCACCTTTTATATTTTTAAACTTTATTCCTTTGAGATGGGTGCTTTGAACTTCTTCTTTTTTGGCCACATTGGGTTGGTAAAAACCTATCTGCATCAGGCCTTTCAATAATAGTGCCTTAGCATCGGGCACAAAAACAATAACCAAAAGTAAGGCTGCAAACAGTACATTGAATATGTTTTTCTTAAAAAATTTCATCTCATTCATTTCCTTGGTTATTAAGTTTGAACACCTGGCCTATATTGTTATTCTATTGATAAACGTAATGTTACTTTTCAAAGATATAGATTTAGGGAGGATTTGTTATTTTTGTGCGCTTGAGTATACAAAGACAAAATATTAAGAAATATCTGTCAGCAATTATGCTGATCGTCTTTGCTATTGCCCTAACGCCTTGGAGTGTTTTACATCATCACGAGGAGATTCCAATAAAAAAAGAAGTAAACTGTAAACACTTAACTCATGTTCAGGCGCATGGTGATAACTGTTTAATTTGTAATGCCAGTTTTGAAAAAAACTATGTACAGGTTCATCACATTTACAGGATTTTTCTTTCAGCAAAAATATTCAATCGCACGGAGCCTATTTTAAAAAGTGCTTATGTTGCCCTCAAACGTTCCACCTTACGAGGTCCCCCAATAGTATAGTTCTCTTTAGCGCACTTAATTGCGCCATTTTGTAATTATTAAATCCAATACTGCCAGTCAATACTGTTTGAGTTGATGGCATATGCTATACTATTTATACAATCATATTATGAAAAAATTACAGCTATTTAGCTTTGTAATTCTATTTGCTTTATTAGGTAACACCGCTTTTGCAGGTGTTTTAAGAGATATTAAAGGAAAAGTAACAGATGCCAGTACGCAACAAACACTACCTGGTGCCACAATTTTTATTCCTGATTTAAAGGTTACTGCAATAACCAATAATGATGGTGAATTTACGATTAAAAACCTGCCTGTTAAAGGTACTTATTTAATTGAGGTACATTATATTGGTTATAAAACTGCCACAAAAATTGTTAATCTTAATGCAATCAATTCTGTAGAGTTTGCTTTACAGCCAACGGCGATAGAAACCCGTGAAGTGGTAATTACAGGAACACTAATTAGCAGTACCAGCAAAAGAAACAGCGCCTCTTCTGCAGTTTTGGGCAAAGACCAGCTTTTGCAGCCAGCCAGCAACTTAATTGATGCTATTGCTAAAATACCCGGGGTTTCTCAAATTACTACGGGCCCATCTATTTCCAAACCGGTAATTAGGGGTTTAGGCTATAACCGGATTGTAACTTTAGATGATGGTATTAAACAGCAAGGTCAGCAATGGGGGGATGAACATGGCATTGAGATTGATCAGTTTAAATCAGATCGGATAGAAGTGCTACGTGGCGCTGCATCATTAATGTATGGTTCTGATGCTTTGGGCGGGGTGATAAACTTGCTAGAACCAAGCACGGCCCCAGAAGGACAAATAAAGGGAGAATTGGTTACCAATTATTCAACTAATAATGGCTTAACGGCAAACTCTTTAATGTTAACCGGGAACGAAAACGGCTTCGTTTGGCGGGCCAGGGGAACTTATAAAAATGCCTATTCATTTAAAACACCAACGGGCTACTTCCCTAATTCTGGATTTAATGAAACCGATTTAAGTGGTATGGTGGGCTTGAATAAAAGCTGGGGATATACTCATCTAAACATATCGAGCTTTAAGAATAACATTGGGTTTTACGACCCAAGTTTGGATGCGAATGGAAATTTCGTAAAAGAAGATGGGGATCCGTTTTTATCATCTGATTTTAAAAGCAGAACTTTAGATTATCCACGCCAGGATATCAGACATTTTAAAATTGCATTAAACAACAACATCATCATCGGCAATGGAAACCTGAAAGCTGATTTCGGTTTCCAACAAAACCAGCGAAGAGAACTGGAAGACGGCCCTGAGCCTTCATTATTCTTCGATTTGAAAACTTACAATGCAGATTTAAAATACTATTTACACGAAACCAATGGATGGCAACCTGTTTTCGGATTAAGTGCCGATGCTGGCCACAGCGAAAATAAGGCTAATGAGGAATTCCTGATTCCGAATTATGACACCTATGGTTTAGGTGTTTTCGCCTATGCGAAGAAAAACTGGGAAAATAACACTTTTAGCATAGGAGCACGTTATGATTTTCGTAAAAATAACGGTAAACAGCTTTTTGTGGAAGATGAGGAGCTTTTTGCGCCTTTCCAAAACAAATTTTCGAATGTAAGTGGAGCGCTGGGTTTTACGCATCAGTTTAATGATGAATGGAATTTCAAAGCCAATGCCGGCTCCGCATTCAGAGCACCAAACCCTGCTGAGTTCGGTTCGAATGGCGTTCATGAAGGTACTTTCCGTTATGAAATTGGAAACCCTGATTTAAGCCCGGAGCGAAGTTATCAGGTTGATGCTGCACTGGAATATGAGGGTAAAATTGTAAGTGCAAGCGCAAGCATCTATAACAATTACGTTCATAACTTCATTTATGCTTCCAATAATGGAGAAATTATCAATGCTGAGGGAGATGACTATCCTGTTTATCGTTATGGTCAGGTTAATGCAAATCTGTACGGTGCTGAGGCAACTTTAACCATCCATCCGGTTCCATTTATTCACTTCGAAAATACTTTTGGATATGTGCATGCGCAAAACACATCATTAAATCGTCCGTTGGCTTTCATTCCCGCCGGAACCTTGAGAAATGAATTGCGTTTTGAACCTAAAATTAAAGGAACAAATGATGCTTACTTATCGGTAGGCATTAACTCTGCCTTTAAGCAAAATCGTGTAGACGAAGTTTTTGAAACACCTACAAGTGGTTATACCTTGTTGAATGCCGGAATAGGTGCTACCTTTAACTTAGGAAAACAGCCTGTAAGATTATCGGTATCGGCAAATAATTTACTGGACCAGAAATATTATGATGCTTTAAGCAGGTATAAACCTGGTCGTTTAAGTCAGGAAGATCCTGCACTTGGTATTTACAATCCGGGAAGGAACATCACCTTCGGATTATATATCCCGTTTGGCATTTTAAAATAGTTAAAAGTTACAGGTTGCGGGGTTAGGTTACCGAAACTTAGCCCTGCAGCTTTAACAGTATTAAAAATTACCTGGATTTATTCATGGCCAGCCAAAGTTTCTGATCTAATCCGTAAACATCTGGCCTGTATTCAATTCGATTGTTTTTCTCCCATGCGGTGAAATAAGTGATCAATAATGGAATAGGCTTTTTGGGTGTAAAGGCCATTGATTCCGGAACAAAGGATTTCGGCTTTTCTATACTTTTAGCAGAAACTGATTGTTTGTTAATGTTATTAACTGGTGCTAATCCAACTTCTGCCCTCAATTTATCATATTTGTCTTTATCAGACACTAAAAGTTCAGCAAATTTTAATGGTTTTTCCAGTCGGATGCAACCATGACTTACGGCTCTGTTTGCAAACTTAAAAGCTTTTTTGTTGTTGGTGTCGTGTAAATAGATGCTGCTATTGTTTTCGAAGGCAAATTTAAATTTACCTAGAGCATTTTTCAGTCCTGATTTTTGTACAAACCGAAACGGCAGTTTTTCACGGGAATAAGTAGACCACCTAATTCTATATGGATTACGAACAAGCTTGTTTTTATAAAATACATTAATTTCGTTTTTACGCAAATATCCCCTGTTTTTAAGAGTACTTGGAAAAATTTCATTTTTAGCTATACTTTCAGGGATATTCCATTCCGGATTGGCGTAACACATGGTAATGGAACTAAACAATAAAGGCGTTTCATGATTATTAGGTTTGTCTTCCAGGTTGTTTGTCTTTTTAAAGTGCTCCATTTTTTGATCATAATCAAGATCGGCCTTGCTTCCAACACAAACTTTCATCGTGGCTAAGGTATCCTTTTGTTTAAAGTAAACCAGGTTAAAATCCGGAATGTTAACCTGTATATACTCTTCACCAGTTGGAGGTAAAACCCAGCGTAACCTTTCCATATTTACAGCTAAGATTTGACCGATAGAATCATTTTCTGCCTGCAAGTAGGCAACCTGAAGTGCTTTGTATTGTGAAGATTTATGCTGTATGCCAACCAGGGTATCTGTCATATTTTCAGAATTCAGCAACCTCACAGCAAACTGGCTATCGGGGCGTTTAACGGTAATAAAATACCTGGAGAATATCTTTCTGGGGTCTACAACTCCAAATTTCAGGTAACTAACATAATTTATATAGGCATCGGCAGCTAACAGCTCTACTTTTGCCAGTGTAGCATAGCTTTGAGAAACATGTGTATACTTATTTTGTTTAAGTTCCTGTAATAACCTTAAAAGTTCATCAGTAGAAAATGCTTTTGGATTAAATCCATGTTCCTCACTGTTTTGCAAAAAGGACACCAGTGAATCTAAATTATTATTTTGATAGAAATTTATAATCAGTTGAGGGTGATAGCTGTTGTTCGAGTAGAATTTCCCCAGTGTTTGCGTATTGGACAGTTTATGTGATAAACTATCAATGGAGTGCTTAAAAACAGCATCAAAAGCAAGCGTATCGAATTCCTTATAAATTTCGTTTTCAAAGCGCTTAGTAAGTAGCTCGCCTATTGAAGGTTGTTTTTTAAAAGCGTCATTAAAATAAAGTAAGGTAAAAAACCCCAGTAGTAATGTAAATGTTCTCAATGTTTCTATAAAATAGATGAAAAACAATCAAAACGATGGGGATGTGTCCTTTTGAAAAATATTATTTCAACTCAATATATAAACATCGTGCCAGTTTTTTTTACTGGCACGTATGAGGGATGCTGAGTGGAGTGTAACTATCTAAGTTATAATTCAAAATCCCATAAGTTTAGCTCCTTTTTGCCCTTACATATTGGTTAGGCCATTCATGATCATCACTCAACGTTTGTGCGGCATGCATGGGAAAATAAGGATCTCTCAATGATTCTCTGGCAATGAAAATCAGATCCGCTTTTTCTTGTTGCAATATTTCCTCAGCTTGTTGCGCATCAACAATAATTCCAACTGCACCAGTTCTTATTCCGATTTCATTTCTAATTTTATCAGCAAATGGCACCTGGTAACTAGGGGCAGCAGGGATAATGGCATCAGGCACATTGCCACCAGAAGAGGTATCAATTAAATCAACACCTTTATCTTTCAAAACAGCGGCTAACTGCACAGAATCATTTTCATCCCAGCCTCCCTCAACCCAATCAGTTGCAGATATTCTTACGAATACAGGCAAGTTGTCTGGCCAAACAGACTGTACCGCTTCAACCACATCAATTACCAAACGAATGCGATTTTCGAAACTACCGCCATAAAGATCCGAGCGTTTATTGCTGATTGGACTAAAAAACTCATGTAATAAATAGCCGTGGGCGGCATGAATTTCTACTACCTGGTAACCTGCTTCTTTCGCCCGCTGGGCTGCGGTCCTAAAGGCCATTACAATTTCCTGTATTTCTTTTATGCTGAGTTCGTGAGGAATAAGGACCTGATCTTTTTTGAAAGGAACTGCCGAAGGGCCAACAGGTTTCCAGCTTAGCTCGCCTTCACTTATCTGCTCTCCACCATTCCATGGCAGCTCACAACTGGCCTTTCTGCCCGCATGGGCTAACTGAATACCAGCAACGGCGCCTTGGGCATGAATAAAAGAAACAATCTGTTTCAGTTTTTCTACTTGTTCATCCTTCCATAGGCCAAGATCACCATAAGAAATTCTGCCTTCAGGTGTTACCGCTGTAGCCTCCTGGATAATTAGACCAGCACCGCCAACAGCTCTACTTCCTAAATGTACCAAATGCCAATCGTTGGCAAAACCATCAATGGCAGAATATTGGCACATCGGAGAAATTACGATCCGGTTTTTTAAAGTAACATCCTTCAATTTTAAAGGAGAAAATAATTTTGACATGTATTTAGAATAAAGAGTTAATGCTGTTGTTTTTTGATTATATGGTCAACCGCAAAGCGGTTATGAGGCAAAAGAGCCAATAGGGCAGCTAAAAAGGCTACATGAATTAGCTGTGAGGGTAGGGCATCCCAATTTTCTATGACCGTTGTTCCGAAAATTAGTGTCAGCGAAATAAAGCCTGCAAAGATTAGCCCCAGCCTGGTAAATAATCCCAGGATAATCATGATTCCTGCTATAAACTCTGCAAAAGGTAAAATGTAACTGAAGGGAAGCACCAATGTTTCTGGTAAAAAGGACTTTGAAAATTGCCCAGTCATCCAATTGCTGAAGCCAGCTAATTTTGGCAGGCGAACCAATCCATGTCCAAAGAAACTCAATCCAATAGCCAGTCTGCCTAATAAGTATGCCCAATTCATATTCATTTTTATCGCGTTTTACTACAAACATACAATCTGTACTTTAAGGATGTTTTAACGGCAGCGAGAATAGAATAGTTTTTACAAAAGACTGATGCGATTTTTAATGTAACTGCTAAAGCCTGAATAAATGCTTTTCTTAATCATTAGCACTAAAAAAGAGTAGTGTATCTGGTTTATTTTGAGGTACTAAAGCCAAGTAATTTTATCCAAAATTTGGAGATAATTAAAAAAGTTAAATTTATTATCATAACGGTAAGGCAGTCATGTCTTACCGCTCGTTAAATGATATAAATTATGTTATTTCTTTTGATTTTAGCAGTAATCTGCTATCTGGTTTTTTCATAGATCTGATCTCCAAATCTTTATGTTGATGATTTAAGCTGTAGATGTGGTTATCAATCTACCTGAAGCTGGTTGAATCTCAAATCTTGTGTAACAATAATAAAAACAGGCATGGTTTTTAATATATCAGGGTGGCCGAAAATATAAATTAAATATTAAATTAGGCCGATTAGCTTTTGATATCAGTTATTAATCCATTAATGATGAAGAAATTCTTACTTGTAATTACCATCTCTCTGTTTGTGTTTGCACATGCTAAGGCGCAAAAAGTAGATACCCTTTCCATAACACTCGAAAACGTAAAATATCCCTATCCAATAAAATATTTACCGATACATACAGAGGGGCAAGATATTAAGATGGCTTATATGGATGTCGCACCTGCCCGCACTGCCAATGGCCGTACGGTAATGCTTTTCCATGGTAAAAACTTTGGCGGGTACTATTGGACAGAGGTAATCAAGGCCTTAAGTAATAATGGTTTTAGGGTAATTGTTCCAGATCAAATTGGTTTTGGAAAATCATCAAAACCCTTTATACATTACAGTTTTCATCAGTTAGCTAGTTGGAATAAAAAATTGCTAGATACTTTGGGTATTCAAAAAACAAGTATTTTAGGGCACAGTATGGGCGGCATGTTAGCTACTCGCTTTGCGCTGATGTATCCTGATAAAACAGAGAAATTATTGCTTGAAAATCCGATTGGTTTAGAAGACTATAAAACTTTCGTCCCTTATGTGAGTACTGAACAGCAGTATCAGACAGAGTTAAAAACCACAGCAGAAAGTGTTCGGAAATATTATCAAAGCTCTTATTTCACCTTGTGGAAACCAGAATATGAAAGTTTGGTAAATGTAGCAGCGGGTGTTACCTTTAGTGCCGATTACCCTACCTGGGCAAAAGTTGCAGCAATGACTTTTACCATGATTTACGAGCAGCCTGTATGTTATGAATTCAATAATATTAAAGTACCTACAGTATTGTTCATAGGTAAAGAAGACAAAACCATTGTGGGTAAGGGATTGCTTACGCCCGATCAGCAAGCCATTCATGGCCAATATCGGTTCTTGGGTAAAGAAACTGCAGCTAAAATTCCAAATGCAAAGATTATTGAGTTTGATGCTTGCGGGCATATCCCACATGTTGAAATACAAACCGAGTTTCTGGTTGCTTTAACGGGAAGTTTATAAGTAAAAAGTAAAATCCGGAGGGTAAATAGTATTTAGTAGTCAGACATTATATCTGGCCTATATCTGTGACATGATTAGGCATGATTTCTTTGCTCTTTCCTCCTCTGGTAGCTTGTCTTGATACCAGTATCTTGATATTATTAATTAAATTTTTTACCAGCAATCTCTTTACCAATCACTTTATTTATTCCCTGAAGTTCGAAATCTATGTCTTGTCCCATGGCTTTCATTTTTCCAATCATTTCGGTACGGATGTGGCTTTTAAGGATTAAACCCGTTTTAACGTCCAGTTCTGCATCGCCGGAATTAGTACCACTTAAATCAGTTTCCATTTTGTTTCCCATGGTTTCGAAACTTCCTTTAGAAACAAGTGTTCCACTCACCAACAAATAAGCAACGCCATCTTTAACTTCTTTCAAAGTATATTTAGTGGTGGTTTCAATTGGCATCGTCATTTTGATCTTGCTGCTAATTGTCCAGCTCTCTCCAATTTTAACAGGCTTTTCCGGATAAATTTTTAATGAAGCTTCCATGGTTTGCGTCATGCTTCCTGTGTTAAATTGAGTACTTAATTGAGCTTTAATGCGATTAACCATAGCTGTGTCTTTTGACATTTTCGAGGCCATGTTATTGAGCATTTGATCTACTCCTGTAAGCGACTTAACGGTCCCATCAGCAGCCATCACCATATTAAATGTTGCACCTTTTATTCCTTTAAACGGATTTAATTTTGTGGTGTCCTGGTCATCTGAGTCCATGCTTATCCCATTTCCCATTGCAGACGATTTCATGAAAATGCGACCATAAATCACCTCAATATCCTTATCCGAGCTTTCACCGTTACGGATGTCAAATGTATAATCGGTGCCAATGGTTTGAGTAGAACTGATTTTCTGATCACCAATTTTTTGATTAATAATCTGATCGGATACAAAAGAGAAATCATACTTCTTTCCAATGGGAAAGTTTTGCTTTAATATGTATGCTTTTTGAGCAAAAGTACCAACAGAAAGCAGGCATAGCGCCAATAAATTTAAAAATTTCATTTTTTAGAACGTTTTTTAGATAATCAATATTATCCTGCTGGTTGTTGAGCAAATATAATACTAAGTTGATGATAAAGTTCAGGATGTTTATCCTTTAAAAGCTCAGGTTTTTCGAAGAAATATTCCGATACCACAGCAAAAAATTCAGCCTCGTTGGTGATTGCATAAGGGTTAATATCCGATTTATTATCTGCAATGCGGTCAATTTCCTCATGCATCATTTTTAGCCAGGGAAGGGTGTACTCATGGCTCATTAAATTTTCAGGAATACCATCAGTTGCACCATCAGATTTATCTAAAAGATGTACAAATTCATGTATTGCTGTATTTTCTTTACCTGCGCTTTTAGAAAATCCATGTCTCAAGGCAGATCTGGATAAAATCATTTGCCCGTTCATGTAACCTGTTCCAACCATGCCCATTATATTTCTTTCAGCACCGTCAAACTGAAAATCCTTATTAAAAGTATCCGGATATAAAAGTACGCTCGATAAATTGCGGTATTGCCAGTCATCAAAGCCAAAAATTGGGATAACCGCACTTGATGCAATTAATAACTCATCGAGCGTAGTCATTTCCAAGCCTACCCCTTCAATACGAACAGCACTAAAAAATTCAGCTACTTTCTGCTCAAAACGCAGTTTATCTGTAGAATCTAAATTGTGATAGAAGCCTACGTAATCTTCCAGTATTTTTTTATCATCATCAGTTAAGGGCTCAATGGCAGGCTTTTTCTTTTTGAGGAGAAAATATAAGCCCAGGAGGACAATCGGAATTAAATAGGCGTATGGCAAGGAGTTCATTAGTAGCTTCTTCTTTGGTGTGTAGGTTCGTGATCAATGGTGTGTTATTGTTCCAGTATCTCTAATTGAGTTAAAACATTTTCTCTGGTAACCGGATAAGGAGCTCCGGTACTTAAATTTTGGTAGATGGCATCAAACAAGGGTAAATAATGCCCCACTTCTGAGGGAATTTTTTCTTCGGTTTTTTTACCATTATCATCGATAACAGTTAAAATCCCTTCAGAACCTTCTTTTTCAATTCCAAATTCGGGATTATTTAATTTCATTCCGGCAAGCAGCTGATCTTCCTGCGAATCTGTTCGTTGTTTGATAAAACTTCCTTTTGATCCGTGCAATACAAAAGCCGCCTGTGGATTTACCACCAACATACTCGAAGTAACCGTTACATTTAAGCTATCGGGGTAGCTCAATTGAATCTGGAAATAATCATCCACCTGGGTATTTTCTCTATTAAAACCTAAAAACTTGTTGAAGCTGAGTGGTTTACCAAATACACTGATTATCTGATCCAATAAATGTGGCCCTAAATCGTATAGTAAGCCACTGGCAGCTAAAGGATTTTCTTTAAAAGCTTTCGGCCCAATTACATTTCTATAACGATCATATCTGAAATGAACTTCTACAAGCTTACCTAAGCGACCACTTGCAATAATCTTTTTTACAGCATTAAAATCACTATCCCAACGGCGGTTTTGGTAAAAGAAAATGCTTTTCCCTACAGAATCTGCAAGTGCAAATAATTCTTGAGCTTCAGCTGTTGTAGCGGTAAATGGTTTTTCTACTAAAATGTGTTTACCATGCTGTAAGGCAGTTTTTGAATGTTCATAATGCAGGTTATTGGGGGTATTGATTACTACCAGATCAATTTCCTCATCATTGAAAATCTCATCAATATGATCATAACTTAAAACATGAGGATAATCTTCCTGCACTTTTTTGGTGCTCCGCTCAGCAACGGCTTTTAAATTAAATCCAGGGTGCTCATTTAAAAACGGAGCGTGAAAAACTTTACCCGACATGCCATAGGCAAGCAAGCCGGCATTAAATATTTTATTCGAACTATTAACCATATCCATAAAAGTAACCAAATGTACCATAACTAGGAAACGATTTGACCAAAACCTGAAACCATTTGAGCCGCTGATAAACCTTTTTACACTATCTTTGCAAACTATGAAAGCCTCAGAGATAAATACGAAATGGAAACAGTTGCAACAAAGGATTTCGGCCGAATTTGATTCAGATACCCCCGACATCAAAGTAATGCTGTTCCTGATTGGTATTCAAGAACTGGGTAAAGGGCCTAAAAAGTACAGCAAGCGTCAAAAAGAAGAATTGATGCACATTGCAACCTGCAGATTATTGAGCGAAATGGGTTTTTATGAACTCGAAGGCCTTGATCAGGATGGATGGCCACATTGGAAATTGGTCAGAACCATTCCTCCTTATACCATGTTAGAGCAGGAGATGCTGATGAAATCTTTAATTGTAGGGTATTTTGAAGATATTTATTCTTAGTATCAAGATGCTGGTATCAGGTATCAGGACCAGGGGAATATGAAGCAAGGAATAAGGAACAAAGAGCAAAGAAATCATGACTCAGATACAGGCGTTAGGCAGAATATCTAACTACTGACGACTATGTACTAAATCCTCTTGAAATGGTAAAATAATCCCTTTCCACTTTATATCTAAAAATAAAAACCCCGGTGCAGGCACCAGGGTTGGATCTATAATGACCTCATAGGTAGAGGGGATATACTTTAATTAGCCTTGTTTTTGAGCTTCTGCTTTTAACTGATCGTTGGCTACAATAACGATTTCAACACGACGGTTTTGCGCGCGGCCTGTTTCAGTGGTATTATCTGCAATTGGTTCTGTTAAACCTTTACCAATAGTTACCAAACGTGATGATGGAACACCTTGAGAAACTGCATATGCTTTAACTGCAGCTGCTCTGCGCTCAGATAAACCCTGGTTGTAGGCTTCTTTACCAATATTATCGGTATGGCCAATAATTTTTACATCAGTATCAGGATATTGGTTTAAAGAGGAAGCCAAGCTCTGAACGTTTGTTTTCGCTGCATCTTTCAATGCTGTTTTATCGAAATCGAATAAAATACCGCTATCAAATTTTACAATGATACCTTCTCCTTCTCTAATTACTTCTGCATTAGGTATCGCTTTTTGGATTTCAGCTGCCTGTCTGTCCATTCTACGACCAATAAAAGCACCAGCAGTACCACCAATAGCACCACCAATTAAAGCACCTACTGCTGTATTACCAGCTTTTTTACCGATTAAAGCTCCTATTACACCACCAGCTGCTGCACCAATGCCTGCACCTTTTTGTGTTTTAGTTAAACTGTCACAGCTTTGAAGCGCCATTGAGCCTACAGCTAGTCCTATACTTAATGTTGCTATTCTTACTTTTGAAATACTCATGATTGTTATAGTTTATAATTCCCTGTACTGTATTCAAACACGATGCCAAAAATTTTTTCTCTTATATTTATTATTTATTTGAGGGCTTTATAGCCTAAAGGAATAAAATTCAGCAAATAAAAAAGAGCAGATTTTCATCCACTCTTTCATAATGTATCATTCTTAGTACAAAAAACTAGGCAGAAAAATAACTTTCTAACTCTTGTAGCGTATTTTCATCAGTCATAAAGTCTTTTATTATCCTGCCCTTCTCTACCAAAATAATGCGATTGCATACATCTGTTACATGGTTTAAATCGTGGCTTGAAATAAAAGTAGTCATCCCGACTTGTTCTTTTAGCAACTTTTTCAATCTGATTTGTGTGGTGGGATCCAGGTTGGCGAAAGGTTCGTCTAAAATTAAGATTTCCGGTTTTTGCATCAAAGCAGCGGCAATGCCTACCTTATTTTGGTTCCCTTTACTGAAGTCCCTGATATATTTCCCACTGTTTAAAATCTCATTGTTAAAGAATTCTGTATACTGGGCCAAATAAGTGCCTACATCTGCTATACTCATCTCCTGCAAACTACCAATAAAAGTGAAATACTCTTCAGGGGTGAGGTAATCAATTAAAAAGCCCTCGTCCAGAAAAGATGCGGTATAATCCTTCCAGCTGTCTCCAACTTTTACGTCAACTCCTTTGGATAATACTTCTCCTTCGCTTGGCCGGATTAAATCGAGCAACATGCGGAAGAAGGTGGTTTTTCCGGCACCATTGTTTCCTACTAAACCAATGGTTTCCCCCTGTGCAATTTCTAAATGTTCGATGTTTACAACAGTCTTATCGCCGTAAATCTTCTTTAAATTTCTTACTTCAAGTATCATAATTATTCTCTAAAGCCTTCGGCTATTTTATGTCTTTTTTCTTCCAGTTTTTTGGTGATAAAATTTACCCAAAATCCGCGGAGCAACAGCATAATCACTCCGAAAATAGAAACCACCAGTAATCCCCAAAAGGGCATATCCAGTAGTCCAAAGGGCAAGTAAAGTAATATTGGGGTTAGCGCATAAGGAAACATTAATAACCATTGGGTTGCGCCTGTACCCTGATAATTAAAGCTCGCTGCTTTGGTAATATCAATGCGTTTGTAGTTAAATGTTGCCAGGTAAAGTACAATAACAGTACCGAAGCCAATATTGTAAAGGTATGCTGCTGCATGTAACAATAATAGCTTTGGGCTTAAAAAACCGTAAAAGCTTGCCAACAACGTAATAATTGTAGATGCAATGGTAAATAACAGAAACTTGGCCTGAATATAATGTTTGAGGTTGATTTTGTTGGTGAGAATTCCATCAAAATGAGCACTTTGCCATGCAAACATGAATTGGCCGTATATGATGATGGATATCCCTGTCATGAAAATAGCTGCAAACATCATTTGCCCGAATGCATTATCCGCGATCGCTTTTTGCTTGTAAAAAATGAAGCCGTAGAATAAAAAGAAAAAGCCCATGATCACTGCAGAACGAGATCTTTTGTGTCGCAGAATGAGTTTCAGTTCAAGCGCTGCCAACTCTCCAACTTTCCCAAAACGGTTTAAAAATGCATAATCTGTACTTACCTTTTTTTCTTGCTTCTTACTTAATTCTTCTACGTAAAGATTTTGGCGAAGGAAACCTGCGTTTATTTTAAAAACAGCCAAGGCAAGAACGGTAAAGATGAATCCCAGATAGGGATGTAATGCTATTGTTCTGAAAACATAATCAGAGCCCGACATGATTGAGATTACCTTATAATATTCCAGTGCCGCAAAAACACTGATGATGCCAAGTCCGATTCCTGTATACCACACATTACTGATGGATTTACGTTTGATGTAAAGCACCAGATAATTGAGGAAAACCGTAATGGAGAAGATAGATACAATATACATTAAGGCGGCAAAAGTGCCATAAAGTGGTGCGATTTTAATGAATATGAAAGGTAGAAAAAGGAAGAATGGCCAGATATTGAACATTGAAAACAAAGCCTTTATATTTAAAAAGCCAATGATTTTGCTCTTTGGAATCTTAAGATGAAGGTAAGGGATAATGCTTAGCGTGGGTAGTTCTTGCAATTGAATACGCATCAACAAATCCAAAGCAAAGTAATAAAGGATAATGCCGTTAAAGCTTTTTACGATGTCTTGCCCCTTAAATATTTCTGGAAGGAAGAAGGCCATCCCGAAACCTAAAGCGATGGCAACAGCTAAGAAATAGAGGAGAAAAAAACCTAAAACAACTTGGGCAGCAATGCTACCCCCTCTATTGCGCGATCGCCAAAATGCTTTCCATTGGTGGCTTAAAAAAGTGTTCAGCATATACTGTAGATAATGATTTTAGTATTAGTACGCAATGATTGATAAATGTTACATCAATAATTGTATTTGTCTTTCCAATTGTTACGAAGTTTTTCTCTCAGCTTTTCTTCGGCAGCATTTTTACCCGGATCATAAAGTTTTGTTCCACTTAATTCATCCGGAAAATATTCTTGAGGAGAGAAGTTACCTTCATAGCCATGTGAATACTGATAATCTTTTCCATACCCAATGTTTTTCATCAGTTTGGTTGGCGCATTTCTGATATGAAGAGGCACAGGGAGATTACCTGTTTGCCTAACCAATGCCTGCGCTTTATTAATGGCTTCGTAAGACGCATTGCTCTTTGGCGAACTTGCAAGGTAAGTTACACATTGCGATAGGATAATCCGGGCTTCAGGATAGCCGATAACATTCACGGCCGTAAAGCAGTTATTGGCAAGCAACAAGGCATTTGGATTCGCATTGCCAATATCTTCAGAAGACAAAATGAGTAGCCTACGGGCAATAAACAAGGGATCTTCTCCTCCTTCAATCATTCTGGCCAACCAATATACCGCTGCATTAGGATCGCTACCCCTAATGGATTTAATAAATGCAGAGATAATATCATAATGTTGTTCTCCAGCTTTATCGTACAGTGCAAGGTTCTGCTGCGCATGGGCCAGAACGTTTTCATTAGTGAGTGAAATTTTATCCCCACCAATACCATTAACAGCAATCTCCAGCACATTTAATAGCTTTCTGGCGTCGCCTCCCGATAAACGGATCAATGCTTCGTGCTCTTTGATCGTTATTTTTTTCTGACTTAAAATGGAGTCTTCCTTTATTGCCGTTTGTAATAGCGATACTAACTCTTCTTCAGTTAATGATTTTAAAATGTATACCTGGCAACGGGATAATAAAGCGGAGATAACTTCGAAAGAAGGATTTTCTGTTGTTGCTCCGATTAGTGTAACCAGCCCGCGTTCAACGGCACCCAGTAAACTATCTTGTTGAGATTTGCTGAAACGGTGAATCTCATCGATAAATAAAATCGGAAGTCCGAGAAAACCGTCTTTTAATTGAGCAGCTTTATCAATAACTTCTCTAACATCTTTTACACCACTGTTAATGGCGCTCAAATTAAAGAAAGGCCGGTCAAGTGCCTGAGAAATAATATAGGCCAGTGTTGTTTTACCAACACCCGGCGGCCCCCAGAAAATCATAGAAGGTAAATGCCCGCTTTCAATCGCTTTACGTAAAACGGCATTTTCACCCACCAAGTGCTTTTGCCCAACATATTCATCCAAATTTTGAGGGCGCATTCTTTCGGCTAAAGGGGCTTGGTTCTGCATATTGGTAAAGATATAAAAATCAGCTATTTTGTTCAAGGATTAACAGCTAACCAAATGTTGATAAACAGTGCGGCAAACCCCTAACCTGTTATCAAACAAAAGGACTGGCACTTGGTTTTTAACTCAAGTATTATGAAAATAAAAAATTTAGATCATTTGGTATTAACGGTAGCTAACTTAGAAAGCACCTGTCGATTTTATAGTGAGGCTTTGGGAATGGAGATCATCACCTTTAACGAAGATCGAAAAGCCCTGAAATTTGGTAATCAAAAAATTAACCTGCACCATATCGGAAATGAATTTGAGCCGAAAGCCTTTAAGCCCAGTGCCGGATCTGCAGATTTATGTTTCATTACCGAAACGCCATTGGAAGAAGTAATGCAAGAGCTGCAGCATAAATGTTTCGAGATTGAGGAGGGGCCTGTAGCGCGTACGGGTGCTGTAGGAAAAATCGTATCCATTTATTTGCGCGATCCGGATATGAACCTAATAGAAATCAGCAACTACATATAAGGCTAATCTTCAATTTTAGAATGGTGTTTTGTATCCTTCATGGTGGTATATAATATCAGGGAGATTAAAATACAGCCCGTAACATACCAGTAGAAATAGCTTTCGTGCCCAATATTCTTAAACCAAAGTGCAAAATACTCTGCAGTACCTCCAAAAATGGCAACGGTAAGGGCATATGGTAATCCAACACCTAAAGCCCTGATTTCAGCAGGGAAAAGTTCGGCTTTAACTACTGCATTAATGCTGGTGTATCCGCTAACGATGAGCAACGCAGCTATCATTAGTAAAAAAATAATGGTGGTATTACTTTCCATTTTGATGGCTGTTAGAATGGGGTAAGTAAATAAACTCCCTAAAATACCAAAGCCTATAAGCAACGGCTTCCTGCCAATTTTATCAGATAACAAACCATATAGGGGCTGAATAACTGCAAATACGAACAGGGAAATAAATGATAGCGTAGTAGAGGTTTCCTTACTTAAATGCACAGTATTTACCAAAAACTTCTGCATATAGGTGCTAAAAGTATAAAAAGCGATGGTTCCACCTAAAGTTAGGCCCACTACTGTAAATACCTCTTTTGGATATTTTAACAAAGCCGATATACCGCTTTTCCTGTCTTGTGATTTTTTAGATTCGAAGGCAGCTGTTTCATTGATATGACGCCTTAGGTATAGGGCGATGAAAGATAAAATTGCACCTATAAAGAATGGGATTCTCCATCCCCATTGATGCAACTCTGCACTGCTGAGTAGCCAGTTTTGTAAAATCAATTGAATGCCCAGGGCCAGGAGTTGTCCGCCAATCAGGGTTACATATTGAAAGCTGGAATAAAAACCACGATGCTTTTTGGTTGCCATTTCACTGAGATAAGTTGCCGATGTGCCGTACTCACCACCAGTGCTTAGCCCTTGTATTAGCCTGGCCAACAGTAAAATTAGTGGCGCTGCAATACCAATGGCTTTATAGGTAGGCGTTAAACCGATCATCAGCGAACCAATTGCCATGATTAACACCGATAAGGTCATTGATCTTTTTCTACCGTATTTGTCAGCAATACTCCCAAAAAGCCATCCGCCTATCGGGCGCATTAAAAAACCAACAGCAAAAATCCCCGCAGTGTCTAAAAGCTGGGCAGTAGGGTTACTGTTCGGGAAAAATACCGGGGAAAAATATAAGGCGAATGCAGAATAACTGTACCAATCATACCACTCAACCAAATTGCCAATTGAGCCTCCGAAAATAGATTTCAGTCTGTGCTTTACTTCTTTGATTTCAGCCTGATGTTTAGTGTCCATAAATTAAAATGAAAGATGATTGTGTTTTGAATGAGGGAATGCTAAACATAAATTCTTTCCTTTTGTTTAAATTACATCGAATGTAAGATTATGATTTAATTATAAGAACTTTTCACTAAACATTCAGTCATTCATTCAATCACTCACTCAATCAATAAACATGAAAGACAACTTCTCTGCCCAATCTGCCGAATATGCCATTTACAGACCAACATATCCGAAAGCCTTGTACGATTATCTTTTGTCGTTGGTTAAGGATAAAAAGGCGGCATGGGATTGTGCCACAGGCAACGGACAGGTTGCAAGGGTTTTGGCACAGCATTTTGAAAAGGTTTATGCCACAGATATCAGTGAAAAACAATTGAGTCAGGCTTTGAAAGTTCCCAATATTTATTATCGGGTAGAACCGGCAGAACAAGTAAGTGCTGTTGCTGATAGTTTTGATCTCATCACTGTTGCTCAGGCTATTCATTGGTTTAACTTTGAGGCTTTTTATGCTGAGGTAAAACGGACGCTTAAACCTGATGGCTTATTTGCAGTAATTGGTTATGGCTTAATGAATATTGATAAAAAGGTAGATCAGGAAGTATTTAAACTTTACGAAGATATTTTGGGTAAATATTGGGATCCAGAGCGAAGATATATTGAGGAAGCTTATAAAACCATTCCCTTTCCATTCGAAGAGATTGTTGCCCCACATTTTCAGATAAAAACCACCTGGAATTTTAAGCAGCTTATTGGTTATCTCAATACCTGGTCATCTTTACAACATTATAAAAAGGCAAACGACAGAAATCCGCTCGAATATATGTTTACCTCGCTTAAAGAGGCCTGGGGTAACGATGCAGAAAAGGAGGTTCGTTTTCCTATATTGCTGCGGATTGGGAGGTAAAGGAGTACTTTTCTCACAGAGCACATCTAAAAATATACCGATCCCCGATGTAAAACTCCTTTTTTCTGTGATTAACTGACTATCGTTACTTTAACAAATCCAATATTCCTAAAACACTCAGTTTTTTCTGTTCTCCACTTTGCATATCTTTTAAGGTAAGTTCTCCACTGGCCATTTCATCGCCACCAATTAAAACAACATAAGGAATTTTCTTAGCATCGGCATAAGCCATTTGTTTTTTAAGCTTTGCTGCTGATGGATATAGCTCTGCCGCAATTCCTGCATTTCGCAGTTGCTGAAGAATTGGCAAGGCGTATAACTCGGCTTCTGTGTCAAAGTTGCTGATAAGCACTTTTGTTCCGATTTCAGTTGATGTTGGAAAAAGATCGAGCTCTTCCAATACATCATAAATGCGATCGGCACCAAATGAAACTCCAACTCCTGTTAAATCTTTTAAGCCAAACATACCGGTTAAGTCGTCATATCTACCACCTCCGCCAATGCTGCCCATAGCCACTTCATTGGTTTTAACCTCAAAAATACATCCGGTGTAGTAGTTTAATCCGCGGGCCAGGGTAATATCCAGTTCCAGTTTTGCGGTTAAAGGTAAACTGTAGGCAATAAGGCTATCCACATATTTGAAAACCTGTTCAATTTCGGTAATGCCTTTTAAGCCCGTTTCAGATTTTGCCAAAACGGTTTTTAAGCTTGCTAATTTTTCTGTATTTGATCCCTCCAGTAAAATAACCGGACGGAGTTTCTCTAAATCGGCTTCGGTAAAACCACGTTCTAATAATTCTTTGCTAACACCATCCAAACCGATTTTATCTAACTTATCAATGGCCACCGTCATATCGATAATCAATTCGGGTTTGCCAATAATTTCGGCAATGCCTGACAGGATTTTTCTATTGTTGATTTTGATGCTGAAATCTTTTAATCCGAGATTAGATAAAGCTTCGTTGTAAATTAAAATAAATTCTGCTTCATTTAACAAACTTGCAGAACCTACCACATCAACATCACATTGATAAAATTCGCGATAACGACCTTTTTGAGGACGATCCGCCCGCCAAACAGGTTGCACCTGAAAACGTTTAAAAGGTAAGGCAATCTCATTTTGGTGCATCACCACGTAACGCGCAAAGGGTACGGTTAAATCATAACGCAAAGCTTTTTCAGAAATCAATGGGATGAGTTTATTGCTGTTCTCCTCTGCATCAAAATCAAAAGCTTTCTTTTTTGGATCTTTTAAAAATTCGCCGCTATTTAATATCTTGAAAATTAATTTGTCTCCCTCATCACCATATTTACCCGTTAGGGTAGAAAGATTTTCAAAACTTGGAGTCTGAATTTCAGCGTAACCATATTTTTTGAAAACTGTTTTAATGGTATCGTAGATAAAATTACGTTTTACCATTTCTACTGGTGTAAAATCGCGTGTACCTTTTGCTAATGAGGGTTTGATAACTGACATAGCCGCAAAAGTACAAAAATGTTTAGAAATTGTATTTTTAACCCAATGGTTCGCGACCCACGAACCATTACCGGATATCAGCTGCTTTAACCATGATCCGGTTCATACGAACTATTAATGCTCCAATTATGGTTAATATACTATCTCCATATGCAACATTTGCTGCCGACTGAAACCACATTTATCATCTCAACCTAAATATCTCATATAATCCCTTGCTTTATAGGCAAAAAAGTTAAATTTGCCACAATAAAATCAAAAATTATCATGAGTTTCAGAATAGAACACGATACCATGGGCGAGGTTCAGGTACCTGCCGACAAATACTGGGGTGCACAAACCGAACGCTCACGCAATAACTTTAAAATTGGTCCGGAAGGATCTATGCCTAAAGAAATTATCCACGCTTTTGGATATTTAAAGAAAGCTGCCGCACAAGCCAACACTGAACTAGGCGTATTATCTTCAGAAAAAGCTGAATTAATTGCTAAAGCATGCGATGAGATTATTGCTGGACAATTAGATGATCAGTTTCCTTTGGTAATCTGGCAAACTGGTTCCGGTACACAGAGTAATATGAACGGAAATGAGGTAATTGCTAACCGTGCACATGTTATTAATGGCGGACAACTGGCTGATGATAAGAAAATCCTTCACCCGAATGATGATGTGAACAAATCACAATCTTCTAACGATACTTACCCAACTGCAATGCACATTGCAGCCTATAAATTAACAGTAGAAAATACCATCCCTGGTTTAGAAAAACTAAGAAACACTTTAGCTCAGAAAGTAGCCGAATTTGCCAATATCACTAAAACAGGTCGTACACACTTTATGGATGCTACGCCCCTCACTTTAGGTCAGGAATTTTCTGGTTATGTTCAACAGATTGACAACAGCATCAGGGCAATTAAAAATGCCTTAGTAATGGTTGCCGAACTGGCTTTAGGTGGTACTGCAGTAGGTACAGGTTTAAATACACCAAAAGGATATGATGTTTTGGTGGCTAAAAAAATTGCCGAATTAACCGGACTACCTTTTGTAACAGCACCAAATAAATTTGAGGCATTAGCTGCTCACGATGCTATGGTTGAGCTTTCCGGCGCCTTAAAACGTACTGCGGTAGCTTTAATGAAAGTGGCTAATGATATCCGCATGTTAAGTTCCGGCCCACGTTGTGGAATTGGCGAAATTGTTATTCCAGATAATGAGCCGGGATCTTCTATCATGCCAGGGAAAGTTAACCCTACACAACCAGAAGCACTTACAATGGTTTGTGCGCAGGTAATGGGTAACGATGTAGCAGTCTCAATCGGTGGTGCAACAGGTCATTTCGAGCTGAATGTTTTCAAACCTTTAATTGCAGCTAACGTATTACAGTCTGCCCGTTTAATTGGCGATGCCTGCGTTTCTTTCAATGATAAATGTGCAGAAGGAATTACAGCTAACCTACCAGAAATTGAGAAGCACTTACAAAACTCATTAATGTTGGTTACAGCGTTAAATCCACATGTAGGTTATGAAAATGCAGCTAAAATCGCTAAAAAAGCACACAAAGAAAATAAAACTTTAAAAGCTGCTGCGGTAGAGTTGGGTTTATTAACCAATGAGCAGTTTGACGAGTGGGTACGCCCGGAAGATATGGTTGGGAGCTTAAAATAACATTTGAAAAGCAGTGACTGTAGCCTTTCGCTTAGTTTAGTCCCGCTTTCCGTTATTAGTTTTGCAAACTATCACTTCAATCGGGTTTATTAAACTCAAAACAGCATTTCAAAACCCCAAAGCTTAAACACTTTGGGGTTATAAATTTAATTGCGAGGCGATACGCCCGCCTTGAAAACAAAACATACCCGGCCCTTTATGCAAAGAATACATTTAGGCTTAAAGCTTTTGTCTGCTTCACTCTTATCCATCGCTCTTTTATACTTAGGTTGTAGCCCTCGTCCAAACATTCAAGGGAAAGGAGAAACATTTATGCAAGGGGTATGGAATCAGGATTCTGTTGCTTTTAGTAGCAAACTAAGCAATTATACTCAACATCATTTTAAATTTACCTGCGATTCATTTTATGTAGACCTTACTACCCACAGTAAAGTTAATTTTTATGAAGATTCTTGCTACAACAATGGCATTTGGAAAGAATATGCAAAAGGTGTTTATGCCGTTAGGGGCGATACTTTATTTTTAGGCGGAACTTTTACCCACGCCAATTACAAACAAAAAATATCAGGCTGTTACAGAATTGGCCGGTATGAGAAAAACTTCTTAATCAAAAAAAGTACTGCAAACACTTTGTTACTGCAAAGCTTAAGCGATCAACAAGAAATCAATTTAGCTTTGAAGCAAAATATCACCTGCGTACCAAAAGAACTATAATATGATTTTCAAATCAATAAAAACAAAACTCATTACAGCAATTGTAGTTACGGCACTGGCTTATATACCTGTACAAGTAAACGCCTGGGGCATGCTTGGCCATCGTATTGTTGGTGAAGTAGCAGATAGCTACCTCAAAGCAAAAACACGCAAAGCGATTACCGGTATCCTTGGAAGTGAGTCTTTAGCCATGTCTGCCAACTGGGGCGATTTTATTAAATCAGACACAGCTTATAACTACTTATATAACTGGCATTTTGTAAATCTTCAGGCTGGATTAACCAAAGAGGGTGTATTCAATTTTCTGGAAAATGATAAAGGGCCAAATGTGTATTCCAAAATTCCTGACCTGATTGCCATCCTGAAAAATAAGGCAAGTACGCTCGACCAGAAAAAATTAGCCATCAGGATGTTGGTGCATTTAGTTGGCGATTTACATCAGCCCATGCATACCGCACGTAAAGAAGATTTAGGTGGTAATCGAATATCAGTGCTATGGTTTAACGAAAAATCAAACCTTCATCGCGTTTGGGATGAGCAATTAATCGATTATCAGCAATTGAGTTATACCGAATATACCAAAGCCATTAATCATCCCTCAACAGTACAACTTTACAATTGGCAAAATGCCAGTTTAAAAGATTGCGTTTTCGAATCTTATCAGGTATGCAACAAAATTTATGATAACATAAAACCTGATGCTAAACTGAGTTACCGTTACAACTTCGAGTGGATCGATATTTTAAATGAGCAATTGGTTAAAGGTGGAGTAAGGCTCGCCAAAATTTTAAACGATATTTATGCCTGATAAAATGCCTCATGTAAATGGGGCATTTCCATTTGTAGCGTTTTTGCGGGTTTGGCCGTTTAAATATAGTAACTAGTATATGGTAGTTAGATATATTGCCTATAGCAAATCGGCTTTCATACTTGATGCTAAATACCGGATAATCAAAAAACCATATGAAAAAAACGCTTCTATTATTAATGGTATGCCTGGGGCTTGCCTGCAAAAAGAAAACTGTTGATGCGGAAAATGACGTGACAAAATATTCATGGCCCTTACAGTCGGCAACTGTTTCCCCGGCCCTGCTTATCAACGGACAACTGGAAACAGATTTCAAAACCAAGTCTGCTTCTCAAGCCTGTTTGAATCACAATTATACCTTAGAATTCTCTAAAAATGGTAATTTTGCCTTTAGCTCAAATGGCCCTTTGTGCGACATGATTGGTTATCAAAACGCCACATGGATAAAAACAGGGAATGAGATTACATTAAACTATGGTACAGGGACGGCTCGTAAAGTACAGGTTTCGGGTAATATCATCACAGATAAATATACTTTTGAGCAAAACAACACCACGTATACCGTAACTTATATATACACCGCAAAACCAAAATAACATTGAAAATACTTATGGTTTGTTTAGGCAATATTTGCCGCTCACCACTTGCTGAAGGCATTATGCGACATTTAGTTAATGCTAAAAAATTAAACTGGGAAATTGCTTCGGCCGGAACCGGAAACTGGCATATAGGTAAAGCCCCCGATCATAGAAGTACCGCTGCTGCCAAATCTTTAGGCTACGATATCAGCGAACAAAGAGCACAGCAATTTAATGCCCGGATGTTTGATCAGTACGATTTGATTCTGGTTATGGACAAGAATAATTTACGTGATGTACAAAGTCTGGCTAACAACGAAACAGCACGTAAAAAAGTAAAACTTTTTCTTGATAACGATGAAGTTACAGACCCATATTGGGATAATGCACTGTTTGGCCCTGTTTGCGAACAGATTGAAGAAAGATGTAGGGAAATTATTCAACAACTTTCCTAAATTTAAGGATTCAAAATTCGATTTTTATCCTAACCAAATGCCATGAAAAAAATATTACTGCTCTGTGCCCTACTTTTTACCATTATTTCTTGTGATGCTATTTTACCCGTAAAAAAAGAAGTTAAGATCTTAGTCTTTTCCAAAACTACAGGTTTCAGGCATAATTCTATTGAAACCGGAAAAGAAGCGATTCAAAAGCTTGGTTTAGCCAATCAATTTAAAGTAGATACTACCGAAAATGCCAATGTGTTTACGGATGCTAATTTAAAAAAATATGCAGCGGTTGTGTTTTTAAGTACTACCGGTGATGTTTTAAATAATACGCAACAAGCCGCATTTGAACGTTATATTAAAAAAGGTGGAGGCTTTGTTGGTGTTCATGCAGCAACCGATACTGAATATGATTGGCCGTGGTATGGAAAATTGGCCGGGGCCTACTTTACCAGTCATCCAGTGGTTCAGGAGGCAAAATTTATTATTAAAGATACCAAACATCCTTCAACTCAATTCTTTACAGATTCGATATGGATGCATAAAGATGAACTTTATAACTTTAAGGATATCAATCCCGATATTAAAGTATTGATTACCATTGATGAGCAATCTTACAAAGGTGGGAAAAACGGAAGCTTCCATCCCTTTAGCTGGTATCATGCATACGATGGGGGAAGAGCTTTTTACACCTCAATGGGTCACACCAAAGAATGTTGGGCAGAAGAGAAATTTTTGCAACATCTTTTGGGTGGGATTAATTATGCCGTGGGGAGGAAATAAGTAGCGAGAATTTAGTATCAAGTAGCTGGAATCAAGGTATCAAGTATTAAGAGGGGACTTGAGGGATCAAGGAATAAAGAGCAAAGCCCCTAAGTTTAAAGTACTCCAGGCAGGCGCCACATCTAAGTACTAAACACAATTGACTAATACGTTAAAAGTATTTACATTAAGAAGTTAAGAAACGGATTTTTGATTTTTCCTTAACTTCTTAATGTTTATAAACATTAAATGCCTGTTACTTAGCTGGCATTAATATATTCAACTTTGGTGTTTCCGCTTCTTTACTAATAAAATAACTGTGAAAGCACGTTACTGGCAGTATTTGTAGTTGGCTTTAAAGAAGTAAATTTAGTCAATTGTGCAACCGTTAATACCGTTCCCAGGTTAGATTTTAAGCCAGAAACAAGCTTTCCAAACTTAGATTGGTAAGCAGTTGGGTCAGTTTTCTTTGTTGCTAAAATGGTTGCTTTCTGAATCAGAAAATCTTTTACTATGGTGCTCACTTTGGGTTTTTGAACTTCAGTTAAACTAAGGGCTGGCGTTAGTTTGCCTAAAATGCCAGATGTTAAACTGTTAACATCAATGCCGGCGGCAGTAGCAACGTTGGCTGCAGTTCCAACCTTATTTAAAATGCTTTGTGCATTAGCCGCCAGATTTAAGCCCAGTACTAATGCCGATAGGATGAATAGTTTCTTCATTTTTAAAAAATATTTAATAAACGAATATACTACTTGTTATTCCTGTTTAGAATATTTTTCCTACTCACATTTACTTTCCTGGCATTTATTAAATAAATAAAATTAAGCATGCAGAAAGAAGCAATTGCGCCGAAGGTATGCCACAGAAAATGTGTACCTGTAGTCAAAATTTCCCATTTATCTGCAATGCGGAAAGTAAGTGCAAATACAAAAGCCACCAATGCAAAACCCACCCATTTACCGTTAAGCCATTCTGTTTTAATCAGGTATCCAAATACAGGAAACAATACCAGCGAGGCCATAAAAGCATAATTAATGTTGATGAAAATTTGGAAGTCTCCATTGGCGAACAAGCTTCGGATGTAAAATTGAAAAATGGCGTAAATTACCACGATTAGTGCGGCGTAATACCATTTGGTAATTTTTGCTAAAAAGTATACACCTGCAGAAAGACATAAAAGCATGATGGGCATCCAGTCCATTAAGATAAAAATAGGCCAGCGCCTCAGGCTGTGATAAGTGGTGCCACCAATGCCACCAATATACATTAGTACAAGTGCTATAGTAAGAAAGGAATGATATTTAAAATCACCACGGAGCCTGATGGTCCAAAATATGGCTATTGCCAGAAAAAAGCAACTGGTTATGGCATTAAGTGGTTCAGGGAAAAACCTACTAAGGTCGGTTTCTGTGTACATTGTACCACCATCTGGAGGATTCTGCATAAAAACACTTATTTTTAAAAGGTTAAGTAATTTCAAATTCTATCCAGTACATCTAAATATTATTTAACAAACATAACTGATAATTTCAGGTAAAAACTTAGCGACGTTGGCCTAATATTAACTAATATGGAAAGGAATAAACTCTTTATGCTGATGCTTGGCTGTAAACCAAAAGGTAGACATACCGAACAACACGATATCTTTTTTGGAATTGCCACAAGTTTGAAAAATCTTATCCCTGAACTTCAGGCTTTTTGGCCAGAAGCTAAAGATAAATTACACATTGATGCCTGGAGGGAAGTAAATTTTGTTGATGGTTATAGTGTAGAAGTTATTTCTGTGGCAGACCAGCTGGTAAATGAACCTCATTTATTTTTTATCAATCTGGGTGGCTATAAACCCAATGAGTTTGATGAGCCCCACTATAAAATGCTACTTATAGCTGCAGATAAAGCTATTGCCATAAAACGTGCAAAAGAATCTGCATTTTACCTCCATACAGGATTTACAGGAGCAGTTTCTCACATCGATGATAAATATGGGGTTGATGTAGATGATGTATTGGATATAGACGACGTATTAAGCAAGCAAACCCGGAAGAAATTCAGACTTAAATTTATACTTACAGATCAACATGTAGCTGACGAAATCCACTTGGGTTATCTTCCTTTAAGAAAAATTAAGTAAAACGGCTATCCGTAACATAGGGCAGGTAACAATAAAACATTACAGGGCGCAGCACAAAATTCTTTTCTTTATCCCTCAGGGATAAATACAGGTAAAAACCATAACCTTTTCTTAATCTGAAGATATAGTTCCCTTAATACAGCAATGACATCTTTGCGGTCATAAACAAATCGGAACTAATCATGATCAAAAATTTACTCGTTGCAGTATTTTTATTGTGCTTTTATGTCACCAATACGGCATGGGCACAAACTACACAAGCCTCAATTTCGGGGATTGTTACCGACGAACAGAAGAAACCCATTCCAGGTGCTTCCGTTCAAATTAGAAATAACGCTACTGGTTTCACTACCAGAACCTCTACCAATGCGCAAGGCGAATATACTTTTAAGGAGCTCCCATTAGGCGGTCCCTATACCGTTAAGGCTGTGTATATTGGTTTTGGCGATCAAACCAGGAGTGGTTACATGCTTAACCAGGGCGATGCGGTTAAAATAACCATCAATATGCAAGAGGCTTCACAAAACTTAGAAGCGGTAGAAGTTGTGGCTTCGGGTTTAAGAAACAAAGTGAAAAACTTTGGTGCGTCTACCGAAATCTCGGCGAAAACCATGAATCAATTGCCCGTAAACGGCCGTAACTTTTCTAACTTAATGGATCTTTCTCCTTTAAGTCGTGGTGGTGGTATTTCTGGTCAGTTGGGTTCGTCTACAAACTATACAATTGATGGTATGGGCGCTAAAAATCCAACTTCTGCAGGTGCAACCACCAGCCGGAGCGGTGCACCTTACTCCATTTCTATGGAAGCCGTACGTGAGTTTAAAGTAATTACCAACCAATACGACGTTACATTTGGAAGAGCAGGCGGTGGAACAGTAAGTGCGGTTACCAAAGCAGGTACCAACACTATCAGCGGAAGCGCTTTTATGTATGGCCGTGCAGATTGGTTATCTTCTCAGTATGATATCAGAGGCGTAAAACGCGATAACGATTTCTCTACCTATCAATATGGTTTTACCTTAGGTGGTCCAATCATTAAAGATAAACTACATTATTTTGTTGGATGGGACCATCAACGAGATGCCCGCCCGTTAATTATTGCCGATATTAATGGCCCGGCCGATGAGGCCCGGTTTAGAATAACCAACAGTACTTTATCAAGCTTCCTTGATATTGCCCGTACCAAATATGGCGTTTCTGATAATCCACAATATGGATCATTTGATAAAAAGCGTGGCTCTGATGCTGCTTTTGCTCGTATCGACTGGCAAATTGATGAGAAAAACTTATTAACCGTTAGAGATAACTATACTAACGACAGAAATCCACTAGGCCTGGCAGATAATACCGCCATTAACTTTTTCGAAAGTTATGGTAACGATAAAAATGTGGATAATAACTTGTTAGCTACTTTACGTACTACAGTGAGTAGCAAAATTACTAACGAGTTAAAAGTTCAGCACTTATATACTTTCCAGGCGAGTACACAAAATGATGAATTGCCTGGAGCTATACCGAGAGCGATAGTAAACAATGTGGGTTCTACCCTATCTGATGGCAGTAATGTGGCCACGGCAATACAAATTGGAGGACATCGTTTTGGTCAGGAAGGTTTCACGAATAATGTAATCCAGTTAGTAGATAATTTCTATTACAATACCGATAAGGTAAAATATACTTTTGGGGTAGATTTACAGTACACCAATGCAAAATCGCTTTATGGTAGTGAAGTAAACGGCCGTTTCGAGTATAGCAATACAGGAGCAATAACTTCTTTGCAGAATTTTAATAATTTAATTCCCAACAGGTTTTATCGCGAGGTGCCTTTAATGCCAGACCCAACGGTAAAAGCCAGCATTTGGAACACAGCCATTTATGGGCAGATGCAAACTAAACTGGCTAAAGGTTTAGAATTTACAGGTGGTATCCGTGTTGATTACAGTGCTTATCCAAAATCTCCGCTTAACCAACAATTATTTGATGCAATTGGAGTGAGGACCGACCATGAATTGAAGCAGTTTCTGGTTCAGCCCAGGATTCAGTTCGATTGGGATATCAATGAAAACAGAACCGATTTTGTACGCTTTGGTGCAGGTATTTTTGGATCAGATGTAAATAACTATGTTACCATTAATAACTTAACGTTTGATGGTAAGCATTTGGCTACCGTTGATGTAATTAATAATGATGTTCCAACACCTAATTTTATTGGTTACAGAAACGGAACTGCGGGTACGCCAACACTAGCATCGTTACAGGTTCCTACCATTAATACTTATGCAGAGGATGCTAAAATTCCTGTAATTTATAAAGCCAATTTATCTTATAGTAAGCTAATTACAGACCGTTTAAAAGTTGGTATTACCGGTTATGCAACTTTGGGCCGTAACAACTACATGTACGTAGATAGAAATATGGCTGCAACACCTTTCTTTACATTGGCCAATGAAGCAAACCGTGGTGTTTTTGTGCCAATTGCAAGTATTGGAACCACTAATGGCGTAGCCGATTGGAAAGGCGGTCGTTTAACCAATCAATTCGGACGTGTATTGGAGTTGAATTCTAAAGGCCGGGTAAACCAATTTGCGGTTGTAGCTGATGCAACCTGGCAATATTTCAGAGATGGCGAAATCTTTGTGAGTTATACCTGGAACGATACTAAAGACAATACCTCATTCAATGGTAACGTAGCCAACTCCGCAACTTTATCGCTCCCGGTTAAAGATGATCCGAGAGATTTAAGCAGAATGAGTTATTCAGATAACCATTTCCGTAACAAAGTAGTAATTTATGGAACCTTACCAACTTTTTACGGCGTAACTGTTGGTGTACGTTACTCGGGTATTGGTGGTACGCGCTATAGCTTACTAGCAGGTGGTAACATTAACGGAGATTTTGTTGCGACTAACGATTTGGCTTATGTGTTTGATAGAAATAACCAAAATGTGCCTCAAAGTATCCGCACAGGACTACAAACTTTATTAGATAACCCATCAGCAAGCGAAAGTTTAAAAAGGTATATCACCAGATATTCTGGTCAAATCGCAGAACGTAATGGCGGTGTTAACGATTTCTTCGGTATTGTTGATGTACGTGTAAGCAAGAAATTCAAGTTCGGAAATAAACAAACTTTAGAACTTTCTGGCGATATCTTCAACTTTGGTAACTTATTGAATAAGAAGTGGGGTGTTAACGAAACATTAGGAAATCAAGCCTTATATGCAGTTTCTGGTTTTGATGCTGTAAATAAATCCTTTACTTATCGCGTAAACAATACAGGGGTAGTAACACCATCAGGTAACCCTTGGCAAATGCAAATTGGTTTACGCTACGGGTTTTAATCAGTAGCTAAATTTCTTAGTATAAAGTCATAAAAAGAGGGAATGGATTTTTATCCGTTCCCTTTTTTTATGTTTGTATTTCAAACGACAAAACTTTCATGGGCTTATTATTAAACTACTTAAAAAAGCACAAGTGGATTGTAGCCTTGGCTCTACTGCTTGCAGCTATCAATATAGGGTTCTCTTTATTGGATCCATACATTACCGGACGGATTTTAGACCGTTACATTAACAGAAAAGACTTTATGAGCCGCAGTGAATACCTATGGGGTTCGCTCGGACTTATTGGTTTGGCTATTGGCGCAGCAATGGTTTCGCGTATTGCTAAAAACTTTCAGGATTATTTTACAAGCGTAATTGTACAAAAGGTTGGTGCTAAAATGTATGCAGACGGATTGCAACATTCATTGAAATTGCCATATCAAGTGTTCGAAGATCAACGGAGTGGAGAAACTCTGGGTATTCTGCAGAAAGTAAGGTTGGATACAGAGAAGTTCATCACAGCTTTTATCAGTATTTTATTTATCAGCCTGATTGGGATGGTTTTTGTAATCGTTTACTCTGTTTCGGTAAGCTACAAAGTTACTTTGGTTTATTTTTCTGCCATTCCAATTATCAGCTTTGTTAGTTGGTTCCTGAGTCGCAAAATTAAAACCATACAGCGTTCTATTGTAGGCGAAACGACGGCTTTGGCAGGATCAACAACCGAATCACTTCGTAATATTGAGCTGGTAAAAAGTTTAGGCTTAGCCGATCAGGAAATTGATCGCTTAAATAAAACTACCTATAAAATATTAGGCCTTGAACTTAAAAAGGTAAAATATGTAAGGAGCATGAGCTTTGTACAGGGCACTACAGTAAACCTGGTAAGAAGTACCATGATTGTTGTTTTATTATTGCTGATTTTCGAAAACACCATTTCTGCCGGACAATATTTTTCTTTCTTATTTTATTCCTTTTTCCTTTTTGGCCCTTTACAGGAGTTGGGCAATGTTATTTTAACCTGGCGGGAAGCAGAAGTGTCATTAGGAAACTTTAAAAAGATTTTAAACACACCGGTGGATAAAAAACCGGCCAATCCAAGAACTGTACAAAAGATACATGATTTAACCTTTGATAATGTATTGTTCAAACATCAAACTGCAAATCGGAACGCTTTAGAAAATATTTCTTTCAAAACGCATAACGGCCAAACCATTGCTTTCGTAGGTCCTTCTGGTTCTGGTAAAACTACCCTGGTAAAATTGTTGGTTGGCTTGTATCAACCTAAAGCGGGTGCAATTTTATACAATGGAATCCCAAGTAATGAAATTGATCTGGATATTTTACGTGAGAAAATCGGGTTTGTAACACAAGACACTCAGCTATTCTCGGGTACCATTAGAGAGAATTTACTTTTCGTTAACCCAACCGCTACAGATGAGGAATGTTTAAAAGTGCTACATCAGGCAGCATGCCAAACATTAATGTCGAGAGTAGATAAAGGATTGGATTCTGTAATCGGTGAAGGGGGTGTTAAAGTTTCGGGAGGAGAAAAACAACGTCTTTCTATTGCACGTGCTTTATTGCGTCAACCAGATATTTTGGTTTTTGATGAAGCCACTTCATCATTAGATTCGATCACTGAAGAAGAGATTACCAAAACCATCCGCTCGGTTTCGAATTTGACAGATCATATCACCATCTTAATTGCACACCGTTTATCGACCATTAAACATGCCGATTGCATTTATGTTTTAGAAAAAGGGCATATCATCGAGCAGGGAAATCATGAGGAATTAATTGCTCAAAACGGTTTGTACCAAGCCATGTGGCGTCAGCAAATTGGCGAGCGCATTGTAGAAGCTTAATTTTAGTACTGAGTCTTGAGTCCTTAGTCTGGAGTCAAAGTCAGACTGAGGACTATTAATTTTAGTACTGAGTCTTGAGTTCTTAGTCTGGAGTCAAAATCAGACTGAGGACTCAAGACTTTAGACTCAGGACTTAATTCACTTAGATGATGTTTGATCGTGGATATCCTGTAAACTTAATTTCGTCAACGATTTAGTCTTTAACCAGGTAATAGCGGCAATAGCAATAGTCATACTTCCTCCAAATACAACTGCAGGAACTAATCTCATGTATTTTGCCGTTAAGCCAGATTCGAATTCTCCGATCTCATTAGAAGAACCAATAAACATGCTGTTTACAGCAGATACCCGTCCACGCATTTCATCAGGCGTAAGCAATTGCATAATGGTTTGGCGGATGATTACACTTACGCTATCAAATGAGCCTTCCAGAAATAAGAAAAATAAGGTTAAATAGAAGTTTTTAGATAATGGTTTAAGTATTATTTGTTACGGAGCCTGTTACTGCGATTAATAAATTTCTCCAGGGTTTACCCATTGGCGAGAAACGGGTCATGAGTAACATGGTGATTACTGCACCAGATGAAGCTGCAGCACGCATCATGCCTAATCCAAATGAACCGAGGTGGAAAACATCTTTTGCAAAAATAGGTAGCAGGGCCACAGCACCACCAAAAAAAACAGAAAACAGATCTAAACTCATGGCCCAAACCATCATTTTAGTTTTAAATACAAATTGAATCCCTTCTTTTAAGCTGGCAAAAATATCCTGGGTAGGTACAAAGGTAGCAGGGTGCTTTTTAAATGAGAGAATACAGAGGAGAGATATAGAAATTAGAACTACAATAACACTGTAAGCTGCAGTGATCCCCCACAGCCAGTTCACTAGTCCGCCGAGCATGGGGCCTATAATCGTAGCTAACTGCCAGCTACTGCTGTTCCAGGTGCTTGAATTGGGATATAATTCTTTCGGTACAATCTTAGCCATTAAAGAGAATGTTGCCGGTCCAAAGAAGCCCCTGGCCAGGCCAATGCAGAATACTAAACCGTACATGATAAGTACAATTACACTTTCTTTGAGGTGAAGATACTTGCTGGTAATCAAAAGCATAATGACTGATGCCAGGAGTACGCAGGAAAAAATTTTAATCAATAATCCTCTTTTTTCGCTCTTATCGGCAATATACCCGCCATATAAGGCAATGCCAATTGCTGGGATCGCCTCACACAAGCCAACTAATCCCAGTTTTAATGGATCGTGGGTTAAGTCGTAAATATGATATCCAATCACTACCGCCTGCATTTGATAGGCAAGCGTGAAAAAGAAACGCATGCCTAAAAACGATCTGAACTCTTTAAATCGCAAGGCCGCGAAAGGATCTGGTTTTACTGAAACCGAATTGGGGTCTGAATCTGCCACTGGAAAATAATTTCTTGCAAAACTACGGCATCACGTTGTAAATAACTGTACAAAATGTGTTTTTTAACAGCTATGTTTTTCTATTGAAAAGTAAAAATTGCCGCCAGCATCATTTAGAAGGGTTTAGAAAGCAAAAAGCCGATGGATATTGCTACCCACCGGCCTTTTAAGCAGGGTTTTCTAATACCCCGGATTTTGTTCTAAAAGATTATTCTTATTGATTTCATCCCTGCTGAAAGGTCTGAAGTAGAGTTTGTTGTCCCAGCTGCGGTTCTCCTGCGCATTTTCTATTACTGGGGTATAAGTGTAATCGTAAACAGTAGGATCGTAGTGGTAAGGTGCAGACATGGTTTTGCCTGCTTTAAATTTACCGGTTACCTTAATATAGGTTGCTTTTCTTCCTAGCGTTACATCTGCAATTAACCATCTGCGGGTGTCGTGGTAACGTTGTTCCTCATAGGCCATCTCAATGCGGCGTTCGTGGCGGTAAATTTCACGGAGTTCTGCCTGATCATTTGAAGTAATGGCTGGCATTCCGGCACGGAAACGAATTTTGTTTAACCAGTTTTTGGCATTATCTAATTCTCCAAGTTCGATACTGGCTTCGATGTAGTTGAAAACGACTTCAGTATACCTCAAAAAAGGCCATGGAACGTTTTGCGACATGGATGCATCCACAATATTCGGATCCGGATCAATGAATTTATGATAATAATAGCCCGTCCAGCTTCCATTCCAGTTTTCTATTGTGCTTCCCCTGGTGTCTAAACCTTTAAAATCAATTCTGGCTCCGTTGTCTATCAAGTCGTAAATCCCGGTTTGGATTTGACTAGCAGGATCTACATTGCCTGAGGCCTTATCACGAGGTTTCCAGCCCGCACCATCGTACAAAATGGTAGCATAAAAGCGGGGGTCTCTGTTTTGATAGGGATTAGCTTTTTGTGTAGGGTTCGTCCAGCTGAATTTGCTCCCATCCTGCATTTCATAATCATCAACCAATAAACCCAAAGGTGTATTCCCTGCCCAGTTATGGTATCCATTTGGCCCGTTTTGCTGAGCATGTTTGATGTTGTTCTGAATAATGAAGTATCTGGCGAAAATTAACTCTGATGAGGCACTCAGATCAATGCCCGGAGCATTGCTTCCTCCGCCCATGGCAATGTTTTTGTAGTTTTTAGTACCATCAGCAGCTGAAACGGGAGCAGATAAATTTAGTTTGTAACCTGTTCCCAGATCTATAACCGCTTTCGCTGCAGTTTGCGCAAGTCTGTATCGGTCTGTTTGGTTTCCGGAGGCATAACTTAAAAAATCTAATTTTTGATTCGGAATAGCACTTACTTTTGCGGTGAGTTTTGCCCGGTCGTGTAGATCGCTGGCAGCATAAATTAATACTCTTGCTTTTAGGGCTAGTGCAGCTAAGGCTGTACATCTGCCTTTATCCATCGTTTTTCCGGCTAGTAATTTGTTAGCTTCCTCGCAGTCTTTAAGAATAAAGTTCACGCATTCTTCGTAGGTATTGCGTTTAACATTGAAATCATCAGTTAAGCTGTAAGTCTTAGTGATGATAGGTACAGCACCGTAAAATCTTAAAAGCTGCTGATAGAAATAAGCCCTTAAAAAATAAGATTCACCAAGAAGTCTGTCTTTCAGGTCTTGGCTGGCAAGACCATTATTTCCACCGGCAATGCGTTCAACGGTTGTATTGCAAGCTCTGATCCGGTTGTACATCGCCTTGTAGGCCCAGCTATCATTTACCCAGCCTAATGTAGATGGGTTTATCGTGCCATTATTCACCAAGTCTATTCCACGGGTAGGGTGGGTAAATAAGGATTCATCAGAAACTGAAGATAACATCTCTTCAGAGAATCCGCCATTTCCCAGCCCATTATAAATATCATTAACAAAGGCTTGAGCGAGTGCAGCATCATTCCAAACCAGCTCCGACGAAATTTTATCTGGTGGCGTAACGTCCATAAAGTCCTTTTTACAAGAGATGACAAAAAGGGAAATAAAGGCGAGTGTATATAATTTTATATTTTTATTTTTTGCTTTCATATTCTTCATTGTTATTGATAAACAGTAATACCTTGCTAAAAAGCAGCTTTAACACCAAAGTTGATCACCCTGGCCTGTGGATAATATTGGCCACTCGAATTGGTAGATTCAGGATCCCAGATTTTAATTTTATCTACAGTAAAGAGATTAAGGCCATTAGCATATAACCTCACACTATTTAAACCCACTTTTTCTAACCAATTGGTAGGAAGTGTGTAGCCCAGTTCAATGTTTTTTAGTCGGATATAATTGTTACTTCTCAACCAATAGGTATTATTCAGGGCATTGTTTCCATCGGTATAATAAGTTGCCCCACGATTAGATAAACGTGGATTGATAGCGCTTGGGTTATCAATACTCCAGCGATTATTATATGACCATTCCAGGAAGTTCCCAATATCTCCTGATTCGGTAATACCAACAATCTGCATCCCGCCGGTAGCACCTTGAATGAGCACCGATAAATCAAATCCTTTGTATTGAAGGTTTAGGTTAACACCCCCTGTAAAAGTTGGCGTACCGTTTTGGTCTAGGCGGATTTTATCATCTGCGTTGATTTTTCCATCACCATTGGTATCTTTAAATTTCATATCACCAGGGCGTAGGTTATTGGTAAGGGCACCATAATTAATTTTATTGGCACTGATTTCTGCCTGATCTTTAAAAACACCATCATAATCATATACCAGCCAGGAGTTGGTTACTCTGCCAGTTGAACGTTGCCATTCAGGCGCGCCAGGTGTTTCATCCCAAAATATGATCTTGTTTTTGGCATATCCACCGTTTACACTGATACCAAAATTGAAGTCGCCAATCTGATCGTTATAGCTTAGTTTAAACTCGAAACCCTTGTTGTTTACCTTCCCCAGGTTTACCGGAGGGAGTCGATCTGCGATACCTGAACTTTCTGGAATAGAGCTTCCGCGGCTAATCAGGATATTGGTTCTTTTGTTATAGAAATAATCAAATTCCAAAGACAGTTTATTATTTAAGAATGAAGCATCTAAGCCCACATTGGTATTGTTTGCCACTTCCCAGCCAAAATCCAAATTAGGCACTTTACCTTCATAAATGGATTTAGTAATGGCATCGTTAAAGACATAACTGCCAAAGTTCATCAGGCTCAGGTATTGATATTCTTGAAGTGCATCGCCAAAGTAAGCCTCAGCCCCCATCTGACCCCATGATGCCCTTAATTTTAAGTTGTTGACGAAACTAACATTGTCTTTGAAAAATGCCTCTTCTGATAAGCGCCAGCCTAAAGACACGCCTGGGAAGAAACCAAAGCGCCTTGCAGTAGGGAAGATGTAAGAACCATCTACGCGCCAAAGAAACTCAGCAAGATATTTCTCTTTATAATTGTATCCTACCCTTCCAAAATAACTTAATCGAGCCCTGTTATAGAGGTTGTTTGGGTCTCCGGGATTATTTCCCAAAGATTGTTCTCTTTCATCTCCTGCCAGGAGTTCTTCAATAGCAGATGATAAATAATATCTCCTGAAGGCAGTAAAGCCATCATTGCTAACCTGCTCACGGGTTACGCCTGCCATTAAACCAATGGTATGATCGCTGATTTTTTTATCATAATTGATCATTCCGGTTAAGTTTGTCGCCAATTGGCCACCAGCAGTTTCTCTAAGTCTTGGATCTGTGTATTGAGATCGTACAGTTCCGGTTAATACTGGGGTAACGCCATCTGCCTGAAAAGTTTTTTTATCCCAGTCGTATAGTGTCCAGGGAAGTTGCCAGTTTTTTTGCCTGCCAGAATATTTATCAATCGCGGCAGTTCCGGTAACTTTTAATCCTTCAACGCCCGGGATTTTGATTTCTACTTTACCCGTTGTTTGGAGGTAATCTCTAATGTCTTTATTATAGCCGGTCAAATCGGTTGTAGATACTACAGGATTGTAACCGTATTCGATATCTCTTCCTGGCAAGCCATTAGGCCAAACTGCAATTTCGGTTGGCCTTCCACGCATTAAAAACCTGAAAATATCACCAGCACTTACGGTAGGGAAATTACGAGCTTCTTCACGCGCAGTAACACCCAATGTGGTGGTAATATATTTGCTTAATTTGGCTTCGAGATTGATTCGCATATCGTATTGCTGATATCCGGTTGCAGATTTCTTATAGTAACCATCCTGATCCAGGTAACCCAAAGAGATCAGATACTTCACGAATTCTCCTCCACCGTTAATTTGAACATTATGCTTTTGTTGTGGAGACCACTCTTGAAAAGTAGTGTCGAACCAATCGGTGTTTGGGAAACGTAAGGGATCCGAACCATCAGCAAGTTTTCTAATCTGATCAGGTGTGTAGGCTGCATTGATGGTTTTTCCTGTTGGAGATTGATATACGCCAGTTGTTTTAAAACTATTCCAGGCTGCAGGCCATTCGCCGGGATTAAGGTCGGAACCAAAAATGTTCAACTCATTTAAGATTTCTGCGTATTGTGGCGAATTGGCCATTTTTGGAATTCGGGTAGGTTGCTGCAGGCCATAGCTAAAATCATAAGAAAATTGTGGTTTACCTGATTTTCCTAATTTAGTAGTGATTAAGATTACACCATTTGCTGCCTGTGAGCCGTAAATGGCTGCAGAAGCATCCTTAAGTACCGATACACTTTCGATATCATTCGGGTTTAGGCGTTCCATCCCCCCGGCACGGTTCGGAATTCCGTCAATAACAATTAGCGCGTTGTTATTCCCCAGCGAGTTAATTCCCCTTATACGAATGGTAGAGCCATCATACCCCGGCTCTCCACTACTTTGAAGGGCTGTAACACCCGGTAAGCGACCGGCCAGTGAATTGGTTAAATTTACAGATGAGGATTTAGCGAGCTCGGTGCCTTTTACTGCAGCTACAGCCCCCGATACCACTGCTTTTTTCTGTGTTCCATAACCTACTACCACTACTTCTGAGAGGTTTTGATTGTTTTCTACGAGCTTTACATTAATGCTACTTTGGTTTTTTACCTGAACTTCCTGGTCTACATAGCCAACGTAGGTAAATACTAAGATGGCATCCTCTGGAGCTTTAATACTAAATCTTCCATTCCCATCTGTAACGCTGCTGGCAGTACCGCCTTTTACTTTGACGCTTACGCCTGGTATTGGGCCACCTTTGTCATCTGTAACCTGGCCTTTTACCACAATGTCCTGAGGAAGTAGCGCAAAATGATCAAGGGATTCTTTTTTAGATAATGTGACTGTAGCCATGCCTGACAAGGGAGCAAGTATTAAACACCCTCCGCAAACAACAAGCACACCACTTTCGGCAAAAGATCTCAATAGATTTTTTTTCATAGGTTTTAGTTAATATTGGTTAGATTATTTTTTGTAGTTATTTGATGTACATATAAGTAAACGTTTTTGTAATTAATGTGTATTAGTAATTTTGGTCTTAAGACATTTAGGGTTAATGCATTTTTGCATCCCAAAGTGAAGCCACACTCTTGGATATACATCAAAAAAATGTCATGTAAACCAAGTAAAATCCGCTTAAATCATGTTTTTTGGATGATTATGAGATTTTAAACCACTAGGCGATATTCGGTCAATAATAGACCAACCAGCTAAACAGTTTATACTTGGTTAGCTGCAATATAAAAATTATTATGATTTTTGGAGCAGGGGTAAATCAATAAAAATGAGGGGATGAATCAGTAAAATAATTTTTGTATATACAAGTCGTATTATAAATAATACTTACTTTTTGAATCTTGCTGAGAACCCAATGTCTCAGGCATAATTAGTTGGAACAGGATTTTTAATTAACTGATTTTATCAAAGGAAATTCCTCTTTGAAGTTTTTGCAGAAAAGCTTTTAATATCGCATTTTCAGCTTTTAGCAACTGAGGGTCTTCCTCGAAAAGTGCTATTACAGTATTTCTGGCTTCTGATAAAATGATTTGATCGCTTGCAAGATCTGCAAGTTTAAGGTCTAAGACACCACTTTGTTGTGTGCCGGTTATATCGCCTGGGCCACGAAGCTGTAAATCAATTTCAGAGATTTCAAAACCATTATTTGTTTTTACCATGGTTTCAAGTCTGATTCTGCCTTCTTTGCTAAGTTTGTTTCCGCTCATCAGGATACAGAAAGACTGTGCGGCCCCTCTACCCACCCGTCCTCTCAATTGATGGAGTTGAGACAGACCAAAGCGCTCCGCATTCTCTATCACCATTACCGAGGCATTGGGCACGTTTACACCAACTTCTATCACTGTAGTGGCTACCATAATATGGCTTTTGCCTTCAATGAACTGCTGCATTTCGAATTGCTTATCGGCATTAGGCATTTGTCCGTGAACAATGCTAATCTGATAATCCGGACGAGGAAACTGATAGCTTAATTGTTCAATACCCGCTTCAAGGTGTAAAAGATCAAGCTTTTCACTCTCTTTTATTAATGGATAAACGATATAAACTTGCCGTCCTTTAGCGATTTCCTGCTTCATAAAACCAAACATCCTCATTCTTTGGCTTTCGTACAGGTGCCTCGTTTCAATGGGTTTTCTTCCTGCGGGTAATTCGTCAATAATAGAAACATCCAAGTCTCCGTAGAGCGTCATCGCAAGCGTACGTGGAATTGGCGTAGCTGTCATCACGAGAATGTGTGGCGGGATAACATTTTTGCGCCAAAGCTTGGCCCTTTGTTCTACTCCGAACCGATGTTGTTCGTCAATTACCACCAGCCCAAGATTTTTAAACTGAACCTTATCTTCTATTAATGCATGCGTGCCAATTAGTATATCTATTTCTCCATTTTCTAATTGCTCATGTAAGATATTGCGTTCTTTCTTTTTGGTATTTCCTGTAAGAATAGCAACTTTAACCAGGTCATCAGACACGAGCTCTACAACAGAAGCATAATGCTGTCTGGCTAAAATTTCAGTGGGAGCCATCATACAAGCTTGGTAGCCGTTGTCATTAGCCAAAAGCATACTCATTAAGGCAACTGCCGTTTTCCCGCTTCCTACATCGCCCTGAACGAGTCTGTTCATCTGAACACCCCGCTGTGTATCTAATCTAATTTCTTTAACCACCCTTTTTTGAGCATTAGTAAGCTCAAAGGGTAAAAATTCATTGTAAAAACGGTTAACCTTTTCTCCTACAACCTCAAAAGTGCAGCCCTTAAATTTTAGCTGGCGAAGTTGTTTATTATGCAGTAGCTGAAGCTGGATAAAGAAAAGCTCCTCAAACTTAAGCCTTCTTTCTGCTGCATTTAAATCCCTTTGGTTTTTTGGGAAATGAATATTTAACAGTGCCGTACGTTTATCCGGAAGCTGATATTTATCTAAAATATACTGAGGAAGATTTTCCGGTACCTGGGTGATAACCTGATCCAATAACCCGGCAATCAATCTTTGAATACCTTTAGAATCCAGGTTAAACTTCTTTAATTTTTCCGTCGAATTATAAACAGGTTGAAGCGTGAGGTTGCCCCGTCCAATTTGCCTGTTTTGATATAGCTCCATTTCAGGATGGGAAATACTAAAGGTTCCATTAAAAAGATTCGGTTTCCCAAAGGCAACATATGCAACACCCACTTGTATATTGGTATCTACCCATTTTAAGCTTTGAAACCATACAAGCTCCATGATGCCGGTTTCGTCTTTAAAAACGGCTATAATGCGTTTTACACGTTTATCTCCTATTACTTTTTTACTTATAATCCGTCCAATGATTTGGATATACTGTGAATCAGGATTGATTTGATTAATCTTGTAGAATTTGGTTCTATCGATGTATCTGAAAGGATAATGAGCAAGCATATCCTGATAAGTGAAAATACCCAGATCTTTTTTGAGTACATCAGCCTTGGTAGGACCAACTCCTTTAATAAACTCAACAGAAGTATCTAAAATCGAATGATACAAAATTTTCTATTTCTTATTGATGATGCCTTTCAGCAATTGCGCATTAAAAATAATTATCGACAGCAGTAAAAGCAAATATGAAAAAATCTGATGCAAATCAATCGGTTCCTTAAAATACAAGAAGGCTACTGTAAAGGCTACAATTGGATTAAGGTAGATGAGTATTCCCAAGGCAGAGGAGGGCATGCCTACAAGGGCGTAAGCGTTCAGAAATAGTGGGATAATAGTAAATACAATTGCTATTAAAAAAATATCCGCCCAAAAAAAAGTATCAGTAGGGAATGGTGCTGCAGTAATTATATATAGTGGCAACATCATTAGTCCGGAAAGAACAAGCTGAATACCCAATAGATTAAACTTATCAATTCCTTTAATTACTTTCAATGCAACTACATATAATGCATAAAACGCAGCGATGAGAATAGCCCAAAGCACTTCGCTTAGTGAGCCTGTTGCCAAAAACATGATGCTCACAAGCGCAATCAGTATGGCAACTATTTTGGCTTTTGTAAGCTGTTCCTTCAAAAGAATAAAACCACATAGCGCGGTAAGCAATGGGCAAACCAGGTATGCAAAAGCTGCTGCTTTTAGGCTTACACTATTTACTGCATAAATATAACTAAACCAGTTCCCGGTGATTAAAATTGCTGATATAAAAACATATAGGAACAGACGTTTTTTTTCTTTGCCACTTAAGGCGTGAAACAGTGCAATATCTTTTCTAATCGCTGCTTTTCTAAAAATAAAAGCAACCAACCATACGACTATGATGGAGACCAGGATTCGGTAATATAAAATTTCTGTTGGCGGAAAGCCTTTTATGCTACGCAGTGGGATAGACATTGTTCCCCATATAATGTAAGGAACAATGCCTGCTAAAAAATATTTACTTTTTCCTAATGCCAAAACTATGAGACTATGGCAATTACAGAAATTTCAACGTTAACGTTTTTAGGTAAAACCGATACCTGAACGGTTTCACGGGCAGGAAAATCTGAACTGAAATATTGTCCATAAACTTCATTAACCTGAGCAAAGGTGCCCATATCGCTCAAGAAGATTGTAGATTTTACAACGTTATCGAAAGTTAAACCAGCTTCTAATAAGACTGCTTTTAAGTTGCGCATAACCTGATGGGTTTCCTCCTGAATGTTTCCGATATTCAGTTCTCCACTCTCAGGATTGATGGCTACCTGGCCCGAAACGAATAAAAAGTTGCCTGCCTGCACGGCCTGACTATATGGTCCGATGGGGGCAGGTGCATTTGTAGTATTGATAATTTGTTTCATAATCAATTTTAAGAAAATAAAGTTATTTAGTAAGCCATTGAATTAGCTTATAGATGATTCCAGCTAAAAAAATGGTTATGGCCAGTGCATTAATAAAATGCATGATTTTAATATTAATATTGGTTGGCCGGTTGGGGTCCTTTTTTCTGAAGAAATACATAATACAAACTTAGATAAAACCCCTTAGCATTTATAATGGAGGAGGAAAAAAATGACCACAAAAAAAGGGTTCCGAATTTCGGAACCCTTTTTCTAATCAGTTATATTGAAATACTAGTTTCTAGCAGTTTCAACACGACGGTTTTGGATACGACCTTCTTCAGTATCGTTAGAAGCAATTGGATTAGCTTCACCGAAACCTTTAGTAGCAACTTGACTAGCGCTAACGCCAGAGTTTACTAAGTAAGTTTTAACAGAGTTAGCTCTGTCTTTAGATAACTTCAAGTTATATGCAGCAGTACCTTCGCTAGAAGCATAACCGTTAACAGTTACTTTACCACCGTTTTCACGTAACACTGAAGATAATTTATCTAAAGTTGGATAAGATTCAGTTTTTAAAACTGAAGAGTTGAAATCGAAACCGATTTTTTCGAAACCAGTTACATTGCTAGGTGCAGTAGTTGTAACTTCAGGTTTTGGAAGTGGACAACCAGAACCATCAACAGCAGTACCAGCAGGAGTTCCTGGGCATTTGTCGAATTGATCAGCAACACCGTCACCGTCAGTATCTTTTTTCAAATCTTCAACAGATTTCTCTACGTTAGAAACACGGTTTTTCAATGCTTCAACTTCTTGACGTAAAGTAGGATCTTTTAACTCATCGTACATAGTAGCTAATGGGTTAGACCACTCTAAGCTAGGTTTAGCAGATGAACCTAAAGAGAATTCTAAACCAGCATAACCGTAAGAGAATTTATCTTTAGTAGTTCCTTTTGCATAAACTCCATCAAAGTTATCAGCGTCAACAAAGTTCATAGTGTAACCTAAGTTAAAGTTAACACGCTCAGAAACTTTGAATTTAACACCAGCACCAACTGGAATATAGAAACCTTTTACATAGTCTTTAGCATCGTGTTTGTCACCAACTGGACCAGTAGATTTACCTTTCCAATCAACAACAGTACCGTTAGTATAAGTTACTTTTGGAGCATAAGCTAAGTAACCACCACCCGCAGTAACGAAGAAACCAACAGAGTTCTCACGACGTAAGAAATCGATAGAACCTACGTTGATAACACCACGTAAATCAACAGCATATTGTAATTCAGTTTCGAATTCTCTAGCAGTTGAAGCAGTAACTTGTGCAGCATCGTTAGAGCCAGAAACTTTACCACGTAATCCGTTTAATTCTAAAGCGAATGAGTGACCTAATTGTTTACGGATATTTAAACCGTAACCTAAGTTAACATCCCATTTGTTGAAATCGTTAGAACCGCCGATTGCGATAACAGGAGCTAAAACACCACCGTTAACACCAATTGACCACGTTCTGTACTGTCCTCTTCCACCAAATACCTTGGTAGAAGAAGTCGTTGCCGGAGCATCTTGAGCAACAGCAACAGAAGCTAGTCCTGTTAAAGCTACTAAAGAAACAGCAAGACTTTTCTTTAAAGTAGAATAATTCATAATCTTTTTCTTTTTTAAGGGTTAAACAATTTAATTGATTAATTTTTTAGTAATCGCAAAATTAAACAAATTTTTAAATTTTCAAACTTTTATACAAACTCCGTTCCAAACTTCTCAGGTCTTAATCATTTTCTTACATTTGGCCATTATTCGTACTAAAATACTTCATTTATGAAATATCCAACTATCGATCAATCGTTATTTGTATTAAATAGAAAGAACTTTGTTAAACGGTTAAAAAGCAATTCTTTAGCGGTTTTCAATGCCAGCGATGAGTTCCCAAGAAGCGGCGACCAAAACTTTATTTTTAAACAGAATCCCGATCTGTTTTATTTATCAGGTATTGATCAGGAACAAACCATTTTATTGCTTTATCCCGATTGTCCTAATCCATTGTACAGAGAAGTCCTGTTTTTAAGACAGACCAATGATTATATTAAGGTTTGGGAAGGATACAAGTATACAAAGGAACAAGCAAAAGAAGCCTCAGGGATATCAAGTATATATTGGTTGGAAGATTTTGATAACATTTTGCACAGTATTATTAACTATGCTGAAAACATTTATTTGAATACCAATGAAAATGATCGGTACGCAGCAACTGTGCCCTATCGCGATCTCCGTTTCATTGATCAAATGAAAGCTAAATACCCTTTACACAATTATCAAAGGTCTGCACCAATTATGCGTGATTTACGCGCTGTAAAGTCTGATGTCGAAATTGAGCTAACTAAAAAGGCCTGTGCAATAACCCGTGATGCATTCGTTAGGGTGTTGAAATTTACCAAACCTGGGGTGAAGGAGTATGAGATCGAAGCTGAAATCATTCACGAATTTATTAAACAGGGTGGAACAGGGCATGCTTATTCTCCAATTATCGCATCTGGTCATAATGCCAATATTCTTCACTATAATGATAACAATCAGATTTGCAAGGATGGGGATGTTATTCTTTTCGATTTCGGAGCAGAGTACGCTAACTACAATGCCGACATGAGTCGGTCTATCCCGGTTAATGGTAAATTTACCCAGAGACAAAAAGATGTTTACAACGCGGTGTTGCATGTGATGAGAGAATCGATAAAATTGATCCAGGTAGGAACGATTTGGAATACTTATCACGAACAGGTAGGTGAACTTATGACTGAACAACTGGTAAAACTGGGGTTAATCTCTACCGAGGATGTAAAAAATCAAAATCCATCATATCCTGCTTATAAAAAATACTTTATGCATGGGAATTCTCATCACTTAGGAATAGATGTGCACGATTTTGCAGGAAGGTATACCCCGTTTGCTGCCGGCAATATTTTAACTGTTGAGCCAGGAATCTATATTCCGGAAGAGGGGTTGGGAATTCGCTTAGAAAATAATATACTCATCACTTCAAGTGGAAATATCGATTTAATGGCTGATATTCCACTGGAAGCTGAAGAAATAGAGGCTATCATGAATAGCTAAATCAGTTAACAGTTTACAATTAACAGTTGAGCAATTGTATCGTTGATCTTCAATTAAACAATTAAATATTAGCCCAATTATCGGCAAAACGGTAAATATTAAAATCTTTTTGATTACAGGCTGCTTGAATTTGTTCTTGCAGCCTTTTTTTATCTATGGATTGCATTTTTTGGTGTTGTATAATTTTCCATGCTTTTTCCGTTAACAGGAACGTTCTTTTTTTATTCAGAGAAGCATTGGATTTTAATATCCAATCACACAATTCAGAAACGCCCTCAGATTTATCAGCAACAGTTTTTAAAATCGGAATTCGTTTTTCTCCTTGATGAATTAATTTTGTGAGCTTATTGAAAAAAATATCTGCACCTTCGCGATCCGCTTTGTTGATTACGAAGCAGTCGGCTATTTCCATTAATCCCGATTTAATATGCTGAATTTCATCTCCGGATTCTGGAACTAAAGTTACAATCGTTTTATCTGCAAGGCCTGCAATCTCAACCTCCGATTGACCAACCCCAACAGTTTCAATAATAATCAGATCAAAATCAGCAGCGCGTAGTACATCAACCATTTCAATCGTTTTTGCCGATATCCCTCCTAAAGCTCCTCTGGTAGCAATAGATCGGATATAAACATTGGGATTATTAAATTGAGCAGCCATTCTGATCCGATCGCCCAGTAATGATCCGAAATTAAAAGGGGATGTAGGATCTACTGCCAGTATCGCAATACGTTTACCCTGATTGGTTAATATGGAAACTAATGCATTAATAAGGGTGCTCTTTCCTGCACCGGGAGGGCCTGTGATGCCTATAACCGGAACCTCAACATCGTACTTTAAATTTCTTAAGAGCTGATGGGCTGGTTCAATGTCATTCTCAACCAGCGTTAAAGCCCTGGCCAATGCCTTGAAATTACCTGCATTCAATTCGCCCAAAATGGATAGAGGTGTATTCATCAATAAAACTATCTTTGTACAAAGAAACAGATTTATTTTTAATCGTTATTGTGCTTCCAGGGGATTAATTTAACCAGTACAATTACTCTAATTATTCATGAAAGTTACAGGTTTTACCTTTATTCGAAATGCAGTAGTAAATGATTATCCTGCAAAGGAAGCTATACTTTCGGTTCTGCCACTCTGTGATGACTTTGTTGTTGCTTTGGGCAACTCGACTGATGAAACAGCAGAATTAATTAAAAGCATCGGTTCCGATAAAATCAGAATTGTTAATACCGTTTGGGATGAAAGCATAAGAGAGGGGGGAAGAGTTTTCGCCGATGAAACAAATAAGGCTTTAGCGGCTATTGCTGAAGATACAGACTGGATGATTTACATTCAGGGTGATGAAGCCATTCATGAAGATTATCTGCCGCTGATTAAAGCTGAAATGGAAGCAGAGCTCCACAATAAGAAAGTAGAAGCTTTGCTTCTAAAATACCGTCATTTTTACGCATCATATGATTATCTTGCTGAATCAAGGCGCTGGTACAGGAGAGAGGTTCGAATAATTAAGAACCTTCCCGGTGTACATTCATACCGGGATGCACAGGGTTTTAGGATTAACGATCGGAAACTTAACGCGAAGTTAATCGATGCCTATGTTTATCACTATGGATGGGTTAAGCCACCGAAAAGATTGCAGGGGAAAGTGAGAAATTTCAATCAGTTTTATCAAACAGAAGAGTGGATTGAAGAGAACTACCCGGTTCAGGAAAGTTTTGATATGCATAATGCTGATCGTTTGGTTCACTTTAGAGGAACACATCCCAAAGTAATGCAGCTAAGAATTGAAGCTGCTAACTGGAAATTCGATAAAGACCTGACCAGAGAAACGCCGAAAATGAATTTTAGGAGAAGAATTCTCCAGAAAATTGAAGATTTAACCGGATTACGTTTATTCGAATACCGTAACTATAAACTTGTGAAGTAGATGCAGAAAAGCATTTCTATTGTTATTCCTAATTATAACGGCAGGCATTTATTGGAGAAATATTTACCTTCTGTTTTTCTTGCTGCCGAAAATGCTAAAACCCTATTTGAGGTAATAGTTATTGATGATGGCTCTAAAGATGAGAGTATTGCCTTTATAAATACACACTATCAAAATGTAAAATTACTTATAAACGAAAAAAACAGCGGATTTTCTTATACCTGTAATCAGGGAATCAACGCTGCACAATACGAACTGATTTTACTCCTGAATTCTGACGTCAAACTTACTCCTGATTATTTTGAACAGCAGTGGCAGTATTTTGAGCAATCAGATACATTTGGTGTTATGGGTCGGATTATGAGCTTTGACGAAACCAGGATAGAAGATGCAGCCAGACTTTTATATTATAGTGGTTGTAGAATTAAAGCCAATAAATTTTATTTCAGTGAAGAACCTTCAGACCGGGAGGTTTACACCGCTTATCTTTCAGGTGCCAATGCATTGGTTGATGCTAAAAAGCTAAAAGAACTTAAGGGTTTCGATGAAATTTATTCCCCATTTTCTTCTGAGGACTTCGATTTAAGTTTAAGGGCATGGCAATTGGGATGGAAATGCTATTATGAGCATCAATCTGTATGTTTTCATCACGTAAGCGGAAGTACCAAAACCCAGATTAAATCGAACTTTATCAAAAAAATATATTATCGTAACCGTTATATCTTACAGGGAATTCATTTGGAAGGCGTAAGGAAGATATTGTATCCTATACAGCAACTGTTTACTGAACTGATCCCTAAGATATTGACGGGGAGACTTTGGGTATGGAAAAGCTATAAAGCCTATCTTGGGCAAAAACAACGTATCAATTTAAGTAGGCAGCATCTTAGTGCATTAAAAGAGAAACATCAATCAGCTTTAAATATTTCAGATGTAATTAAGTTCATAGATCAATCCACGGCTTCAAAGAAAATTAATCGATTGTAATTTTATAGCCTCTTAATTTCCAAAATCTGTCGGGTTAAATCGAAAACCGTACATTTGCCTAATTTTAAACTGATTTTTTTGGGGATAGGGCACAAGCATTCTCCATTTCACATATTCCATTTTTTTAAAATGAAGACCTATTTCCGTTTATTGTCGTTTGCCAAACCCATTGAAAAATTTGCAATACCTTATATAATTGCAACACTGTTTGCCATTATCTTCAATACATTCCTTTTTACGCTTCTCGGTCCACTAATGCAGGCATTGTTTTTAGGGAAAGTTGAAGGACCAATTAAAGGCATTGAACCAAAAGGATCATTCGATTTTTTAGGGCAGTTTAATGATTACATGAACACAATTATTGCGGATGATAAAGTTTATGCATTAAAGGTTATCTGTGTAGTAATTGTAATAACCGTTTTTCTTTCCAATTTTTTCAGGTACTTCTCACAACGGTTTATGGAAGATTTACGCGTTCATACTTTGCTTAATATGCGGAAAAAAGTATTTAACAATGTAATGAATCTTCATGTGGCATTTTTTAACAATGAACGAAAGGGAGATATTATTTCAAAAGTTGCATCTGATGTTCAAGTGGTTCAGTTTACCGTAACCAATACGCTACAGGTAGTTTTTAAAGAACCTGTTCAGCTGTTATTTTTTATTGGAGTTTTAGTTTCCATCTCATTTAAACTTACTATTTTCTCTTTACTGGTTATACCTGTATCAGGATTTATTATTAGTAAAATCGTAAAACGCTTAAAACAACAAGCCACGCAATCCCATGAGTCTTTTGCTAAAATGATTGGCTTCCTGGACGAATCTCTAAGCGGAATCAAGATCGTTAAGGCTTTCAATGCTACAGCGAGAATTAAAGAGAAATTTGATGAGGAAAATAAATTTTATTCTTTTTTAAATCGAAAAATGGCTAGAAGGCAACAGCTTGCTTCACCCGTTTCTCAAACATTGGGTGTTCTGGTCGTTGTTTTTATCTTGCTATATGGTGGGACAATGATTTTAAGTGGAAAGGGAGATTTAGAAGCTTCGGAGTTTGTAGTTTATTTAGCAACTTTTTCTCAGGTAATGCAGCCCATTAAGGCACTTACTGATTCCTTTAGTGGGATACATTCAGGAATTTCGGCAGGAGACCGGGTATTGGATTTAATCGATACTAAACCAGAATTGGTTAATAAGGAAAATGCACAGGATTTAGCAAGTTTTAATCAAAGCTTATCTTTTGAGCACGTATCATTTAATTATGGTGAAAAAGAAGTGCTGAAAGACATCAATTTTACCATTGAGAAGGGAACTACTGTAGCCTTGGTTGGGCCATCAGGAGGTGGGAAAAGTACTTTGATGGATCTGATCCCTCGTTTTCATGATCCAAAAGCAGGGAATATCAAAATTGATGGACACAATTATAAAGATTTAACGGTAGAGAGTATACGGGAGAAAATGGGAACTGTAAACCAGGAATCGTTTCTTTTTAATGATACCATTTTTAATAATATTGCCTTTGCAAAACCGAATGCTTCTATGGAAGAAGTTGTAATGGCTGCCAAAATTGCAAATGCACATGATTTTATCGAAAATACTGAAGGTGGATACCAATCCTTTGTAGGTGATCGTGGAAATAGACTTTCTGGTGGACAGAGACAACGTGTTTGTATTGCCCGGGCAGTTTTAGCTAATCCACCAATCATGTTGTTAGACGAAGCTACTTCTGCATTGGATACTGAATCAGAAAAACTGGTGCAGGACGCCCTTAATAATTTGATGAAAAACCGTACTTCCATTGTAATTGCACATCGTTTAAGTACCATTCAACACGCCGATAAAATTGTTGTGATTGATAAGGGAGAGGTAGTAGAAACGGGTAATCATGCAGAATTAATGGCGCACAATGGTCTATATCGGAGATTAATTGATATGCAGGCTTTTAATGATTAAAAATGACAGACATCTCTAATTTTGCACGTAGAATACGGGAAAGCCAATTCGATTTAGAGTTTTCTATTTGTACGCTGGTTACCCGAAAAAGCGAATATTTAGAAATGCTACAGTCATTTAAAAATAAAGGCTTTTCGGATCAAATTGCTGAATTTTTATATGTCGATAATTCCGAGCATAATGAATTTGATGCATTTGCTGCTATTAACTTGTTTTTAAGACAGGCAAAGGGAAAATTTGTAATTATCTGCCATCAAGATGTGTTAATAGATAAAGATGATGTTAACCATTTAAGAAATTGTTTAAAGAATTTAGATGAAATAGATCCTGATTGGGGAATCTGTGGTAACGCCGGTGCAGCAGGACCCAACCATATCGTTTATCATATTTCATACCCAGATGGTACATTTATGGATAAGGGAATATTCCCGTTGAAAGTATCAGCACTGGACGAAAACTTTCTACTAATAAAAAACGAGGCAAATCTAAAGGTTTCCAGTAATTTAAATGGATTCCATTTATATGCCACTGAACTGGTTTTACAGGCAGAACTAAATGGCTTTTCGTCATATGTCATTCCTTTCAACCTTACGCACAAAAGCAGGGGAAACAGAGATCCCAGCTTTTATTTAATAAGAAAAGCATTAATTTCCAAGTATAATCGCTTTTTTAGAACAAGATGGGTACAAACCAACTCTACCGTTTTCCATTTGTCGGGGTCATTTCTTGGAAGAATGTGCGGTAATCCAGTTTTTTTATTCTTGGTTAGAATGTGGAATGGATTCAAAAAAAGAGTTTAGCCATGAAAGAAACGCTTCCCTTAGTATCTATTGCTTTATGTACTTATAATGGCCAAGACTATCTGGCAACGCAGTTAGATTCTATTCTTGCCCAGGATTATGCTAATATAGAAATCGTAATCAGCGATGATTGTTCTACTGATAATACTGTTGCTATTATTCGTGAATATGTTTCGTCAAATCCTGGCATTAACTTTAAAGTAAATGAGCATAATCTCGGATTCAATCAAAATTTTTTAAGCACCATTAGCAGTTGCAAAGGAGAATATATAGCCATTTCTGATCAGGACGATATCTGGAATAGCAACAAGATCACAATGATGATCCGGAATGTCGGTAATAACCTGTTAATCTATCATGATTCTGTTTTTATAGATGAGAATGGAGTACCAAATGGAAAAAGTATCTCCTCTTTACACCACTTTGTTAAGGGGGAGAGTACCATACAGTTACTATATAATAATTGTATCTCCGGTCACGCATGTTTAATCGCTAAAGAATTGTTTAAATATGTTCATGAAATTCCGGAGGGTATATATTATGATTGGTGGTTCGGTTATATAGCGGCTTGCGAAAACAGACTGAATTTTGTAAAGGAAAAATTGGTGCAGCATAGGAGGCATAATAAAAGTTCTACTGCTACAGATAAAAAGAATAATAAAGAAATTCGCAGACAGCAACTTACGTATTTCGCAAACTATTTAAGTACCCCTCCAAAAACCAAAAAGTTATTATATGATTTACTTGAGGGATATCATGTATTAGATGTAAAATCCTTTTCCCCGAGATTATTATTTACTTTATTAAAAAATTTCCATTCACTTTTCTATATCCGCAAAAGATCAATTTTTTCAAAGCTTAAAATTGTTTTAGCAGAGTGTAGGCGTAATCCTTAATTTTGGGCTATGATAGAAATGCCGTTAATCAGTATAGCCGTATGCACATTTAACGGTGAAAAGTACCTGTCAGCACAGTTGGATAGCCTTGTGAACCAGGATTATCCCAATAAAGAAATTGTTGTGGTAGATGATGGATCCAATGATGATACGATGAGTATCCTAAGGCATTATGAAACTGAATATTCATTCCTTAAGGTCTATCAGAACGAACAAAATCTTGGTTATATTAAAAACTTCGAACGGGCAATAACATTGTCTCAGGGCGAATTAATTGCCCTGTGCGACCAGGATGATATTTGGGATCTGAAAAAACTATCTGTTTTATCCTCCCACCTTAAAGAAGAGGATATTTTGATCTATCACGATTCTTTGATGATTACAGCGGATGGTAAATCAATGGGAAAAAGCCTTTCAAAGGCCATTGGGTACATTGATGGCAAAGACCATCGCTCCCTGCTACTGAATAACTGTATGGCTGGTCATGCCATGTTAATTAAAAAAAAACTATTAGAGGTGGTTTTGCCACTACCACTCGATATTCCTCATGATCATTGGATTGCTTATAATGCGCTATCAATTGGTAATGTCAGGTATCTGAAACAGAATTTAGTCTGCTACAGGCAGCATGAACATACTGTTACTTTTACCCATCATTTAAAGAAACTGGAAGAGGTAGATCCCGGTTTTGAAAAGCTTACAAAACGTCGAAATATTAATTCAAATAGGAGAAAACATCTTGCTGTGCTAAAATCTGCTAATATAAGTACATCAGAGGCAGGTTTTATTGAACGGTTGAGGACGAAGCTTTCAACACTTAATGAAAAAACATTTTCAACTTCGCTATTCTTTTTTTTAACGTGGCATCAATCTTCGTTGTTTAAGCTTTATCACAAATCGTTCTTTAGCAGGATGATATTAATCTTTAAAGAAAGCAAAGGGCTTAAATAGAATTACTTAGTCAATAAATAATAGTTTAATTTTAAGAAAAGAGCAGTTGAAATTTTGCCCTTCTTTTTGAACTTTAACAGGTAATTAAAGATTTCTTTTTTTGGATATTCAAAGCGCAACATATTAACAATATTTCGTTTGTACGCTCGCTTTTCAAAGGTGTTTTGCTGGGCAATCGTTAACGGTTTTTGTATCACAGGTAATAGATATTCCCATTTATCGTGCAGTTTCAGAATTGCTGAGAACCAATCTCGACCAAAATTACCTGAAGAAAAATGTTCCATTAAAATGTCAAAAGTAACAGCAATCTGATGATTTTGGCCAACATTTAAGCAGAAATCTAAATCATAACCGTGAAAGCCTGTTAATGTTTTTTCATCAAAAAGATGTGATTTTGCGATGCTTTTTGTTGTACAGAACCACATTCCATCAACAGCGGCTACTGTTTCAAGGTGCTTATTGCTTGGATTATAATAAATATGAACTCCATCAACATCAGCGTTCTGATTTCCCTGGATATAATTAATACACTTTACATTAGCCTCATTACCTTCAACATCCCATCCGGATGGTGCATATGTTTTATACGCACACCCAGCAACCCCTAATACACCCAGTTTGGTATGTTTCTTAAAGACTGAAAGAACATGTTCACCCCAATTAATGCTTTTAATTAGAAGGTCTTCATGCATAAAGCATAAGATATCATATTTGGCATTTTGTATTCCTAAGTTGTAAATTTCACAGATACTCTTTTTACCATCGGCATTTTCATAAGCCAGTATTTCAAACTCAAGACCCACGGTTTGTTCTATATTTTTAACGGTAGCGGCCAATAATTTGGGTTTTGCAGATGAAATAATTACTGAAATCATAGCTATTCAAGTTCTAAACCTGGAAATTGTTAATTATTTAATGAAAATTTGCGAAGGATATCTTCTAATGCATTTACTTGTCTGGTCACTTCGTGATTTGCAATTGCCATCTTAATACTATTAACATTGAACATTTCAGGATGCTCAGCCACCAGATTCATTGCCTCAGCAAGATTTTCAAAATTCCCCTGGTCAACAACAATTCCGGTGTCTTCCCGGATAAATTCTTTAATTCCACCTGAGTTAAAACCAACAATTGGCTTGCCCAGGGATGCTGCTTCTAACATGACCAATGGAAAGGAATCTTCTCTGGATAGCAGCAAAAAGGCATTGCCACAATTGAAGTAATTATAGTAATCTTCTTCTTGGGCACCAATAAATTTAACCCTATCGGGAAATTTTGCCGTTATAGTCTTACTTACATAATAATATGTTCCGCTAGGTTCTTCTCCTCCAATCCAAAGGATTTTAGCATTAGCGGGTATCAATCCCAATAAGGGAATTAAAAAATCTATTCCTTTTATTAAAGTTGTTTTTCCAGAAATTACCCAAACAAAATCAGTTGATTTGAAACCTAAACTGGTTCGAACAACATCAATTGGTTTCGAGCATCTTATTCTGTTTTGATCGATAAAGCCATAAAGGAGTTCCACATTTTTTGCTCCCATGTTTCTTATTTTTTCACATACTACTTCAGAACATCCAATAAAGCCACTGGAGTAATTAACGATTTTTTCCAGGTTATGATAGGTAATAAAACTATAAGCCATTGGAAGTTCATGAAAATGAGTAATGATTTTAATCCCCAGTTTCCTGGCGATGTCATATACTTCTGGGTTGGCAATCGTATTGACATACCAGAAATCAGCTTTAATTTTCTTTTGAATTTGTTTTAACTGATAGGCTATGGGATCAATTTTAAATATCTTTAAAACACCACGCAGAATTTTGTGGTATAAATTTTTACTTTTTTTATAAGCTATAAACCATTTTACATGAGCAGGCAGTTGATCTATCAGTATCCCTTTTTGCTTACAAAATACATAGGATGTAAATTCCGCTCGATTAAGATTTAATAAAGAATACCACAAAAGCATTTCAGAGCCGGTTCTACCTAAGTCTTGCGTAATAAATAATATTCTTTTCATATCTTAAACGTTGTTCTGGCCCTGTAAAAATGGCGATAAACATTACGGATGCAAATTAAGGAATAATTAATTTTATAACTTTTGATAAAGTATTATTTACCCAACATATTGTACTTTGTTAATATCTTTGGATTAATACGTTATTTCATCAGAAACGATATTCTCTATTAATGAAAATTGTAAAATTCCTGGGTGGTTTGGGTAATCAGATGTTTCAATATGCATTTTACCTGTCTTTAAAAAATAATTTTAAGCATGTTAAGGCTGATATCATTGGTTTTGAAAACTACGAACTACATAATGGAATGGAATTGGAAGAGGTATTTAATATCCAATTAGATAGGGCTTCTGAATTTTATATCAAACTATATGATCCTAATTGCAGAAAATGGGCATTTAGAAAGTTGCGACGTGTTTTGGGTCTTAAGGATGCATATTTTGAAGAACTAAAACCTTTTGTTTTTGATGAAAGCATATATCTTGACACCAATGACAGGTTATACTGGGGATATTGGCAAAATGAAAAATATTTTCTGAATATAGAAGATAAGATCAGGTCGTCTTTTAAGTTTCAGAAACCTTTAACAGGTCAAAATGAAGCGATTGTTAAATTAATAGCCACTTCAGAAAGTATAAGTATTCATGTGAGAAGAGGAGATTATGTTGGGCACAGCCTTCTGGGTGGAATTTGTGAGCGGGACTACTATGAAAATGCAATAGCACTCATTAAAGAAAGCGTTTTAAATCCCGTTTTTTTTGTGTTTTCTAATGATATAGCCTGGTGTAAGGATAATCTCAATGTTGGGGATGCAAAATATATTGCCTGGAATCAAGCCAAAGAAAGTTATAAAGATATGCAGCTCATGAGCCTCTGTAAGCATAATATAATTGCCAATAGCAGCTTCAGTTGGTGGGCTGCCTGGTTAAATATTAATAAAGGAAAGCGGGTAATTGCTCCAGCTAAATGGGTAAATGAACCGGGTTATGATGATAGTGATGTGTGCCCTAAAAATTGGATTAAAATATGATGCATCCACAGGTTACCGTTTTTATGGCTGCATACAATGTTGCTGATTTTATCGAAGCATCTATTTTAAGTATCCTAAATCAAACTTTTAAGGATTTCGAATTAATTATAGTTAATGATGGATCTACAGACGATACAGTTGCAGTTGTAGAGCGTTTTAATGATCCTAGAATCAGATTGATTCATAATGATAAAAATAGGGGTATTCCTTTTACCCGAAACAGATTGCTTGAGCTTGCTCAGGGAGAATATATTGCGATCTTAGATAGTGACGACATCGCTTTTCCAGATCGCCTTGAGATACAACATGAATTTCTTTCCAGCCATTCAAATATAGCCCTATGTGGCGGACATGCCGAAATTATCGATACACAAGGGAACCCGACGGGCCAAAAATTTATACAGCCTGTTGATCAAAATATTAATATGTTTTTCTTCTTTGGCAATCCATTTGTCAATTCAAGCGTAATGTTCAGAACAGACGTATTTCGTGAAGTTAAGGGCTATAGTGATTACGCCTTAGCAGAGGATTTAGATCTTTTCTTCCGAATATCAGAAAGATACAGTGTATGCAATACCGATATAGTTTTAGTGCAGTATCGGATACATGGTCAGAATATTACCATAAAAAAATCTGATGGGCAATTTGAAAATGAAAAAAGGATATTGACAAAAATGCAGCTAAGTTTAGGCATGAGTCCTACTGAAGAGCTTCTGCTAGCTCACCAGGAAGTATTTACCAGAACACTCGATAAAGCACATTTTACGGAGTATTTTCAACTTCTTAAAGAGATGAAATTTGCTAATGATAAATCAAAGCGGTTTGATAAACATCAATTCAAATTTTTCTTATTTAGTAAAGGAATAGAAATTATTCAATCCCAAAAGAAGAATGGTAAAGCACTACAACTATATTTCGACAAAGAATTGTTTGAATGGTCTTTTTTTAGGTTTAAATCTTTTCGCAGGATACTTAAGATCAGTTTAAGAGGTTTATTTTAGTTTCCTACAGCCCATTTCATTTTTGTTCTGCCAATAAGCCGGGTTAATAAAAAGCAGGTGCCATAGGTGATTAAAAACCTAAGGAGTAAGGTGCCAATATCTTGCCATATCGTAAATTCAAGAACATTTAGTTTTAAAGGCTGAAAAATTAGCGGGAGGCCTCTATCAATGATAATGATGTGGAGCAAGTATATACCAAAAGTTGTTTCTCTGGGTTTAAGATTTTGCTGCAACCAATTAATGTTCCCAATTTTAAGTAATAAGACAAACATAATTAATGAGTATACAATATTACTTAGCCTTAAAGTGTTGTAGGCATCCTCAATTCCAATATGATTCAGGTAGCTGGATTCTGCAACAGCAATTGCAAAGGAAATAATGGTGATGATAACTATTTTAGACCAGGACACAGCATTAATTAGCCAGATTACCTTATCATAATATTTGTTGAAATAAACACCCAGCCATAAGTAAAATACAAACCCAAGTATAGCAGTAGTGTGTGTGGTTTCTATCCAGCCAGCGTAAATGTTAATGCTATAGAATAATGAAAATAAAGATAAGATTGCTCCAAACCAGATGTTGTAAAGATATTTTTTAAATACAAGTAATATTGAAATACAGATTAGAAAGTTGAGTATGAACCAATAAGGGCTGAACATCACAATCCTAAAAAATAGCATACAGATGAATTTAAATGGCTCGGTAACCAGCTGGCCTACATCTCCGCCTTTAGTATAAGCTATATATCGATCTAAAGTTGTCAATGCAATGAATATCAAAATCCAAAATAACCATGGGCCAATAGTTTTTTTAAATCTGTTTTTAAGGTATTGGCCGGGAGTGTATTCTTGGAACTTATGATTGATTAAAAATCCTCCAATAAGAAAAAAAGCTATAGTGCTAAATTTGAAAGATTGTATTATAGAGGTTTCAGTAATTCTATCAAACAGCCTGTTGTAATGATTAGAAGGGACCATTGAGCAATGTTCCATAACAATACCGATCATTGATATACACCTGATCGTATCTACAAAGTTGAAATTTTTTTTCTGAGGCTGTGTTTTATTTGTTAATTCAATATCCATTAATTAAAAAGGCAGATGTTCGGCGAATATCTGCAAAAAATAATGTTGAATTAACATTCTCGTTTTTTTTAACATTTATGTACAGAAAATATTACAGTCAATTACAATTAAATTTTTAATTCTGTCAGGCTTTAAACTTTAATCTTGCCCTATATATCATTAAATTATTCCTTTATCTTAGTAAAAATGATAGATAGGATATAAATTATATGATAAAAAGATTAAAGAAAATATTTTCCAAAAGTAATCCGCAACAGAAAAGATTTAAAACCGAATTTAAAACGTTGCTTGACCAGGAAACACATTCTCTTAAGCGTTTTACTTTAGACGAGCGAAATTTTTTTCCCTGTTTAAATGACAATACTGCAGAAACGGGCTTTGACAGACATTATGTTTACCACCCAGCATGGGCTACCCGAATTGTACTTAATAATAAGCCAGATAAACATATAGATATTTCATCTACGTTACATTTTTCATCCATTTTATCCGCTTTTTTACCTGTTGAGTTTTATGACTATCGTCCCGCTAAGTTAGATTTGCCTAATTTGAAATCATTAGCTGGTGATTTGTTGAATCTACCATTTGAATCAGATTCCGTAATCTCCTTATCCTGCATGCATACCGTGGAACATGTTGGCCTAGGGAGGTATGGAGATCCAATTGATTATGATGGTGATTTAAAAGCTATAAATGAATTAAAAAGAGTTCTTGCTCCAGGTGGTACATTGCTTTTTGTTGTTCCTTTAGGTGCTAAGAACGTAATTTGTTTCAATGCCCATCGGATTTATGCTAAGGATCAGGTTTTAACGCTGTTTTCAGATTTAGAATTGATACAATTTGCTTTAATACCGGAAGACGAATCGGATGGCGGTTTAGTTACAGACCCATCAGATGAACTGCTAAGTAGGCAATTTTATGGTTGTGGATGCTTTTGGTTTAGCAAGAAAAAGTAATTGTAATGGATAATGCTATTCTTAGTAATAGGGAATAAAAAAAGGGTCTCAGCTTTTGCTAAGACCCTCTGTAGAAACAACTATTGTTCTATTATAATTTACGTTTAACTTCAACTTGTTCGTAAGCTTCAACGATATCACCCACTTCAATATTGTTAAAGTTTTGGATGTTCAATCCGCACTCGTAACCTTTTGATACCTCTTTAACATCATCTTTAAAGCGTTTCAATGAAGCAAGCTCACCGGTGTAAACTACAACACCATCTCTAACGATACGGATTTTGCTGTTTCTGGTAATCTTACCATCTAGTACCATACATCCTGCGATGGTACCCACTTTAGTAATTTTGAAGGTTTCACGAATTTCAACGTTAGCCACAATTTTCTCTTCAAATTCTGGATCCAACATACCCTCCATCGCCGATTTAATCTCGTTGATTGCATCGTAGATGATAGAATATAGACGGATGTCGATTTGCTCTTGTTCTGCTAATTTACGTGCGCCGGTTGAAGGACGAACCTGGAAACCGATGATAATCGCATCAGAAGCAGATGCTAATAATACATCAGATTCTGAAATCTGACCAACACCCTTACTGATAACATTGATCTGAATCTGCTCAGTAGAAAGTTTCAATAATGAATCTGATAAAGCCTCGATAGAACCATCCACATCACCTTTAACAATGATATTAAGCTCTTTAAAGTTACCAATTGCTAAACGACGACCAATTTCATCCAACGTGATGTGTTTCTGCGTGCGTAAGCCTTGCTCACGTTGTAACTGCATACGTTTGTTTGCAATGTCACGTGCTTCACTTTCACTTTCTAATGCATTGAAACGATCACCTGCGGTAGGTGCTCCCTGCATACCCAATACCTGTACCGGTTGTGATGGGCCTGCGGAGTCTACTTTAGCTCCACGCTCATTGGTTAATGCTTTAACACGTCCACTGAAGCTACCCGCTAAAATTGGATCTCCAACTCTTAACGTACCACCTTGAACCAATACCGTAGTTACAATACCACGTCCTTTATCCAAAGCAGCTTCAATTACTGTACCTGTAGCGCGTTTATTAGGGTTAGCTTTAAGCTCTAATAATTCAGCTTCTAATAATACTTTATCTAAAAGTAAATCAACATTTAAGCCGCTTTTACTTGAAATTTCTTGAGATTGGTATTTACCACCCCAATCTTCAACCAAAATATTCATGGTTGATAATTGTTCGCGAACACGGTCTGCATTGGCTCCTGGTTTATCCACTTTCGTGAAAGCGAATACTAAAGGAACACCCGCTGCCTGGGCGTGATTAATCGCCTCTTTTGTTTGAGGCATCACTGCATCGTCTGCTGCAATAACAATAATGGCAATATCAGCTGCTTTCGCACCACGTGCACGCATCGCAGTAAAGGCTTCGTGACCTGGAGTATCTAAGAAAGTTACTTTTTTACCTGAAGAAGTTGTAACCATGTACGCACCAATGTGTTGGGTGATACCACCCGCTTCACCTGCCACAACATTCGCTTTACGGATATAATCCAGTAATGATGTTTTTCCATGATCTACGTGTCCCATAATGGTTACTACAGGAGCTCTTTCGATCAAATCTGCTTCGTTATCTTCCTCTTCAATAACATTGTCTTCTTCTTCATCAGGTTTTACGAATTGAATTTCGTAACCAAACTCGTCAGCAACAATGGTTAAAGTTTCAGCATCTAAACGTTGGTTAATGGATACGAACATACCTAAGCTCATACAAGTACCAATAATTTTGGTAACCGGAACGTCCATCATGTTCGCTAATTCATTAGCCGTAACAAACTCTGTTACTTTTAAAATTTTTGATTGCGATTCAAGCTCGTTTGCTGCTTCTTCTGCTGATGATGCAACATCATCACGTTTTTGACGACGTAACTTAGCACGTTGTGCAAATTTACCTGATTTACCAGCTCCACTTAAACGGGCAAGTGTTGCTTTAATTTGATCTTGAATCTCTTTTTCAGATGGTTCTTCCTTTGGTCCGCTTGGTGTTGCGTTTCTATTTTGAAAACCTGGTCTGTTATTATTTCTGTTACCCTGATAAGGTTGTCCACCTTGTCCGGCAGGGCGGTTACCTTGATAAGGTTGTCCACCTGGACGGTTACCCTGGTATGGCTGGCGTGGTTGATTTCCACCCTGTCCCTGACCTTGGCCCTGTCCTTGAGCAGGATTTTGTCCTTGCTGTCCTTGGCCGGGCTGTCCTGGTCCTCCTGGTGTTTTCTTGCGTTTACGTTTGCGTTTGGCAGCTTCGCTATCGCTAGAAGATGCAACAGGGTTATTTCTTCTGTCTGGAACGGTTGGTAAAGTGATTTTACCAACGATATTTGGTCCAGATAATTTAACTGTACGGGCTTTGATTACCTCAGGTTCAGCAGGTTCTGTTGGTGTGCTCACAGGCTTTTCTTCAACCTTAGGTTGTTCAACAGGTTTTACTGGTTCTGGAGCTTTCGCTACAACAGGAGCCTCTTCCTTTTTAACTTCCACAGGCTTTTCTTCCACTTTAGGTTGTTCTACAGGTTTTACAGGCTCTGGAGCTTTCGCTACAACAGGCGCTGGCGCAGGAGTAGTTGGTTCTTCTTTCTTAACCGGGCGTGTTTTTGAGTTCAGATCATTTAAATCAATCTTACCTACAATTTTTACGCCAGGTAGTGCGCCCTCTTCGGCCTTTTCCTCTGCTTTAACTTCTTTTACCGGCGCTGCTGCCACAGGAGCTGGTGTTTCTTCCTTAGGTGTTTCTACAACCTTTGGTTTTTCTACCGGAGGAGTGAATGACTGAGCATTTTTAATTAAAATCTCTTCATTTTTCTCAAAATCGGCATTTTTCTTTGGCGCTTCTACTGGCTTTTCAGTCTCAGGCTCGTCGCGACGTATTTTACCAATCACTATTTGTTTGGCTTCTTCTCTTACGATCTTATCTCCCTGATACTCTTTCAACAAGGCATTGTACATTTCACCCGTAAGTTTAAACATAGGGCTCTTCTCGGCAGCGAAGCCCTTCTTGTTTAAAAACTCAACGGCCGTACCCATGCCAATATTAAGTTCTTTAATAGCTTTAATTAAAATGATTGGTTTGTCGTCTGACATTTAGCTCCTTTTATTTTCTAATTGTTATACAAAAGTAGTGTTTATTTGGAAATTACACCACTTATTCAAATTCTGACTGTAAAATTTGAACCACTTCCTTAATGGTTTCCTCTTCTAAATCAGTACGTTTTACTAAATCTTCAACAGTAAGTGCTAAAACACTCTTTGCTGTATCACATCCAATAGCTTTCAATTCGTCAATGATCCAGCTATCGATTTCATCTGAGAATTCTTCCAAATCTACATCCTCATCTTCTTCTCCTGCTTCACGGTAAACATCAATTTCATAACCGGTTAATTTACCAGCAAGTTTAATGTTATGTCCGCCACGGCCAATAGCTAAAGAAACCTGGTCTGGCTTCAGGTAAACTGAAGCATGTTTTGTTTCATCATCTAATTTAATAGAGGTGATTTTAGCAGGGCTTAAAGCACGTGTGATATATAGTGAAATATTGTTAGTGAAGTTAATCACGTCAATGTTTTCATTTTTCAATTCGCGAACAATACCATGGATACGTGAACCTTTCATACCCACGCATGCTCCAACCGGATCAATACGGTCGTCATAAGATTCAACGGCTACTTTAGCACGCTCTCCTGGTTCCCGAACAATTTTCTTAACCGTAATTAATCCATCAAAAATCTCAGGAACTTCCAGTTCAAACAAACGTTGTAAGAACTCAGGCGCTGTTCTGGAGATAATGATTTTTGGATTGGCATTGATCATCTCTACTTTAGAAATTACTGCTTTAACAGAATCCCCTTTTTTGAAATAATCTGCAGGGATTTGTTCTGTTTTAGGCATTAAAAGCTCATTGCCTTCATCATCTAAAACTAAAGTTTCTTTTTTCCAAACCTGATAAACCTCACCAGTAACAATTTCACCTACACGATCTTTGTATTTTTTGAAGATTTCGTCTTTCTCTAATTCCAATACTTTAGAAACTAAAGTTTGACGGGCAGCCAGGATTGCTCTACGGCCAAAGCTTTCAAGTGTGATTTGCTCAATGTAGTCATCGCCAACTTCTAGTGTTGGGTCGTACTGGTGTACTTCAGCAAGCTCGATCTCTAAATCATCATCCTCAGAAAATCCATCTTCCATTACTTTTCTCGTTCTCCAGATTTCTAAATCCCCATTATCAGGATTCACAATTACATCACAGTTTTCGTCAGTTCCATATTTTTTACGCAACATGCTGCGGAAAACTTCTTCCAACACACTGATCACGGTAGGGCGATCGATATTTTTAAAATCTTTGAACTCCTGAAAAGAGTCGATCAAATTAATTGTTGTAGTACTCATTTTTATTTAAATGAAATTAACACACTTGTTTCTATTATATCATTTAACGGCACAATGCTTTCAACTGACACCGCTTTTTTACCTTTTTCTTTAACCGATTCTTCAATCGTTAAGCTATCTTCTGCAACTTGTAGAAGTTTTCCTTCTTTCTTTTTCCCATCTTTAAGCTTTAAACCTACTGTTCGGCCAATGTTTTTAAGGTATTGGCGGTTAAGTTTTAACGGCTCTCCAACGCCGGGAGAGGATACTTCTAAATTGTAAGCCTGTTCTATAGTGTTTTCTTCTTCTAAATGAAAACCTACATGTCTGCTTATGGCTACGCAATCTTGGATGCTAATTCCTTCGTCACCATCTACCTGAATGATTAATTTATTATTTGGTAACATTTTTACATCTACCAAAAATAATTCGGGACGATCTGCAATTTTCTCCTCAACGAGCGCTTTTACTCTCTTTTCTACCTGCATATTTAACCTGATTTCATAGAAAAAGGGGACAATGTCCCCTTCTCTTTTCTTCGATTACAATACAAAGGTAGTAATTTTTTGGATAAAATCAAATCTAAAGGTTAAAAAATATACATAAAATTATCGCGTAAGTGTTTGTCGTTGTGGCTGTAACTGTGCTTTAACATTGTTTTTCAGCAGCTGCCCTACCGATCCGAATTGAACGCCAATGTAGTTTTCAATGAGGTAAGTTTTTCCCTTTACAAACGCACTATCGGGGTCAAACTGAACAGAATCGCCAGCTAATTTAAATTTTCCTGGAATTTCTTTCTCCACTTCTAAACTATCCTGATCACCAGGGATAAGCAGAACTGTTACCAGGTTGTTTGAATCCGGATTGGCCTGATAGGCCTTTTGAGCTTCAAACCAACTGGCCTCATCAATATTTTTGATTATTATTGCTGTGCTATCCCCGGAAAACTTAATGATTGGCCTGTTGTTTGCATTGGAGCAAGATTGAGCACAAATGGCAAAAACAACAATAGCCATATATTTTAAAACGCATTTAAACATTCACTAAATTACAAAAAGTATGAGATTTATTATTGAAATCCTTTTAACTGGATTAGCCTTTTTCCTGGGCGCAAAATTAGTTCCCGGTGTATCGATTGATGGTTACGGCAATGCAATCATCGCGGCAATTTTAATTGCACTTGCCAATGCAACAGTAGGTTTTATTCTGCGGTTACTTACCTTTCCCGTTAATTTTTTAACGCTTGGATTGGTTTCTTTTATTATCACCGTACTGATGATCTTATTGGTTGATAATATGATGACTTCATTTAATACTTCAGGATTTTTAGCAGCAGCATTCCTGGCAATAGTAGTTGCGCTAATAAAAGCCATTTTTAACGCCATAGCAGGCGAGAAGGAGTAAGTTCTGAGTGGATAGTCCTTAGTCATGAGTAAGAATTTACTTATGACTAAAGACTCAGTACTGAAGACTAGCGTATCACTTCCCTCGATATCACCATTTTCTGGATTTCCGAGGTTCCTTCATAAATCTGGGTGATTTTGGCATCACGCATCAATCTTTCTACATGATATTCTTTAACAAAACCGTATCCGCCATGTACCTGTACAGCCTCAATGGTTACATCCATGGCTACTTTAGAGGCGTAGAGTTTAGCCATAGAGCCTGCCTGTGTATAAGGTAAGCCCTGATCTTTTAACCATGCGGCTTTGTAAACCAGTAGCCTGGCTGCCTCAATTTGTGTGGCCATATCGGCTAACTTAAAGGCAATTGCCTGATGTTCTGAAATAGGTTTCCCAAAAGACTTTCTTTCTTTTGCATATTGTGTGGCCAGTTCAAAAGCTCCCTGTGCTATTCCTAATGCCTGAGCGGCAATACCGATCCTTCCCCCCTCTAAAGTTTTCATTGCGAATTTAAAACCAAAACCATCTTCTCCAATCCTATTCTCTTTCGGTACTTTAACATCGTTGAACATTAAAGAATGGGTATCAGAACCTCGGATACCTAATTTATTTTCCTTCGGCCCTACCGTGAATCCTTCCATACCTTTCTCCACAATAAATGCATTTATGCCTTTGTGCTTAAGCTCAGGATGCGTTTGTGCTATAACTAGATAGGTTGAAGCAGTTCCGCCATTGGTAATCCAGTTTTTGGTTCCATTTAAAAGGTAATAGTCTCCTTTGTCTTCAGCGGTAGTACGTTGTGAAGTTGCGTCCGAACCAGCTTCCGGTTCAGATAAGCAGAAGGCACCAATTTTTTCTCCAGATGCCAAAGGCTTCAGGTATTTTTCTTTTTGTTCTTCAGTGCCATAAGCTTCCAATCCGAAACAAACCAGAGAGTTATTCACAGAGACGACAACTGAAGCAGATGCATCAATTTTGGAGAGTTCTTCCATTACCAGTACATAAGAGATGGCATCTAGGCCACTTCCATTGTATTTTGGATCGACCATCATGCCCAAAAAACCCAGCTCTCCCAATTTTTTTACCTGTTCTGTGGGAAATTTCTGATGCTCGTCTCTTTCAATTACACCCGGCTTCAACTCTTGCTGCGCAAAATCTCTCGCTGCCTGTTGAATCATTAATTGCTCTTCACTTAATTCAAAATGCATAACATTATGGATAAAAAGGTTAGTTATCCAAATGTAGCATTTCAAATGTAAATTACTATGGTTGCATAGTAATTTTTTATTTTTTACCTGCTCTTCATACCAAAGTTGCGAGGATATTAGATTTTAGACTGTACAATTTTCTTGTGGCCCAAACTGATAAGTAAACTCAGACTGCCCAATGCTAGAACCATTAATATCTGAGAAGAATGGATAATGGTGGAGTAAGCAAGCCCATCTTTAAGTGATACTGCATAGAGAGTAAGGGCTTGAGCAACCATCCAATGAAAAACACCTATTCCGCCCTGAACCGGAGCTGCCATAGCAAAGCTTGAAAATACAATTGCAGTAAAAGCAGCATTAAAGCCAAGCTGGCTGGTTGCAGGGATGGCTGAAAAAGCAAAATAGATGGAAACCAGATAACAGATCCAGATGCCTAAAGAATAAATCAGGAAAATGCTTTTATGTTTTAATTTATGGTAAGAACTAAAACCCAGGCGGAGGTTGACAAAGATTCTCAATAGTTTATGCCCGAATTTTTGCCTTAGCCAATAAATTCCTAAAACAGTTAAAGCAAAAACTAAAATGCCGATAGAGATGAGCCAGAAATAACTTACCGAGCTGATCTTTTTTTCAAGAACAGGATATATGGAGATGGATAAAAAATCTACAATTATATCATCCTGAAAGATCAGCATAACGGTCGCCGTGAGTATCAAAACCGCAATATCAAAAAGTCTTTCAGTAATTACTGTTCCGATAGAAGCAAACATGGGTACCTTTTCTGCGCGGTGAATAACCGTGCAGCGGCCAATTTCTCCAAATCTTGGTAGAGCTAAGTTCGCAAGGTAACCAACCATTACCGCATGATAGGTATTCCAGAAACTTACAGGATAGCGCATAGAATGATATAACATTCGCCACCTCAGGGCACGAAGTATATGGGCAATCCACACGGAGAAAGCAGAGATCCCAATCCATAAAAAGTTCGCAGATTTGATCTCCAGCCAGATTTTATCTAGATCCTGACCCCTAAATGCTAAAAATAAAACGCCTAATCCTATTAAAAACAGGATCAGATATTTCAATACTGTTTTTAGGTTCAGGTTCACAATTTTATTTTAACAAATGGTTATTGTCATCCGGGAAAACTAAGATAGGATTATATTTTTTAGCTTCTTCTATCGGAAGTGAGCCATAAGACATAATAATAAGGATATCGCCAAGTTGTGCCAAACGAGCTGTAGCGCCATTTAAGCAAATGGTTCCGGTGCCACGTTCTCCTTTAATTACATAAGTTTCAAAGCGCGCACCATTATTATTGTTTACGATCTGCACCTTTTCATTTGCAATAATGTTAGCTGCATCCATTAAATCTTCATCAATCGTAATACTGCCAACATAGTTGAGCTCTGCCTGTGTTACTCTAACACGATGTATTTTCGATTTTAATATTGTGATAACCATTCGGCAAAGTTAGTAATCAGTTTGGAGTTTTTAGTCATGATATTGGAGTTTTGGAGCAGCGTAGGATCTTGTGTGCTTCACTAATTAATATTTAGTACTTAGACATAATGGCTATTACGTGCAGTCAGATACTATTACTCAACACTCCCTGTTTGTTTTACTCCACAATCATATTGTCTATCAATCTGGTCGATCCAACCTTTGCAGCAACCAGAACTACAAGATTGTTTTCCGTCTTAGACTGAGCAGGTTCTAGTGTATCTCCATTAGCTATGGTGAAATAATCGAGTTGTACGCCTTCGATATCATCATAAAAAGCTTTAGCTTTTTCTTCAAGCTCATTGAGTTCGTAGTCATCAAAATGATTGATTACAAATTGTAAAGATTTACTCAGTACCAGTGCATGGGTTCTATCTTCGGGAGATAAGTGGATGTTCCGGCTGCTCATGGCGAGCCCATCATCTTCACGTATAATTGGGCATGTTATAATTTCAATGGGCAGTTTAAAGTGTGCCAGCATATTTTTAATCATCAATACCTGTTGAAAGTCTTTTTGGCCAAACATGGCAATATCTGGCTCTGTTGCATCAAAGAGTTTTTTAACAATTTGTGTTACGCCCTGATAATGTCCTTTTCTGAAAGCGCCTTCAAGTAGAAATTCTGCTTTACCAAGGTCGATATGCCAATTCTCGTCCTTTCCATCCGGATACATTTCTTCAACATTGGGCATAAATACAGCCTGACATCCGGCTTCATCCAACATGGCAAGATCATGCTCAATTGGACGCGGATATTTCTCTAAGTCTTTTGGGTCGGTAAATTGTGTAGGATTAACAAATATACTGCAGATAATGATGTCAGCATGTTCTTGTGCCAGCTTTATTAATGAAATATGCCCGTTATGAAGGGCTCCCATGGTAGGTACAAGGGCAATTTTCTTCCCTTCTTTTTTTAATGGCGCCAAGTAATCTTTGAGCGCCGATTTGGTTTTAAAAATTTCCAATTTTGGCTTTCTAAATTAAAGGCGTAAAGGTGTAAATTAATCTAAACGAAAGCAAACAAATGCTTGCTATATTGATAAATAGTATTATTATTCTTATCTTTGCAGCTCATTATCTTTTATTTAACTTAATATTTTTTCAAAATATGGAGATGGCAAAAACGAAGCTGCTGATTGTTACACACGAGATGTCGCCTTTCCTCGAGCTTACTAAAATTTCTGAAATTACTCGCCAATTACCTCAAGCTATGCAAGAAAAAGGATTTGAAATCCGCATCTTAATGCCAAAGTTTGGGAACATTAACGAGAGAAGAAATCGTTTACACGAAGTAATACGCTTGTCTGGAATGAACATCATTATTGATGACAATGATAATCCTTTAATTATTAAGGTAGCTTCTATCCCGGCCGCACGTATGCAGGTTTATTTTCTGGATAATGAAGAATATTTTCAACGTAAGCAGGTGTTTAGAGATGCAAGCGGGAAATTCTTTGATGATAACGACGAACGCACAATCTTTTTCTGTAAAGGTGCATTAGAAACCGTTAAAAAATTAGGATGGGCTCCGGATATCGTTCACTGCCATGGATGGATGAGTTCTTTGGTTCCGGCCTATATCAAAACCACTTATAAAAACGATCCAACCTTCAAAAATTCAAGGGTTGTTTACTCTGTTTATGAAGATGGTTTCACTGAAAAACTAAATGCTGATTTTGCGAAGAAAGCTGTAATGGCTAACATGACTGAAGAAGACACAAAAGCATTTGTGCCGGCAGATTGCAACAGTATGCATATTGGTGCTGTTACCCATGCAGATGCAGTTGTTTTAGGTGATGAAAATCTGGACAAAGATGTGTTAAAATTTGTTAAAGATTCCAATAAGCCAACATTAGCTTATAACTTAACCGAAAATTTTGAAAACTTCTATACTTTTTATGAAGAAATTTCAAATGATGAATTGGTTTCTGTTGCTTAATTAGGTATTATTAATTTATATATGAAATTTACTAAACAAGACTTATTAACCCTGTTGATAGGTCTTTTTCTTTTTGCATCATGTAAAAATCCCGATGGTGTTGGTTTAGATGTTGATCCGAATACTGCGATTCAAGGTACGCTTGTAGATAATCAAACTATTACATCTAATACTATTCAGGAATCGGCCATTGCTGCCACTAATTTACTAACTGCGCATCCACTGGGCTATATAGTAGACCCTGTTTTTGGTAAAACAGAATCTAGCGTAGCTATGACTGTGGTACCACCAAGCACTGCTCCGGATTTTGGCACTACCTCTACTTTAGATTCAGCTATTTTGGTCATGAATCTGGGTAAGCAATTTTATGGTGATACAACTACATCTAAGTATAGCATTGATGTATATCAGTTAACCAATAAGATTATAAATTATAAAAGCTCTGATGTGCAGGCGCATAATGCTATATTGTTGGGTAATTTTAATAGTAAGATTTATCCCAATACGCCTATAAAGGTATATGATATTGTAACGGGCAAAGCCGATACCTTAAAAACAATGACTGCGCAGATTAGGATCCCGCTTAACAAAGCATTTATTCAGGCCAATATTTTAGGTTTGGCTTCAACCGTAACGGCGTCTGCTCCAAAATTTGTGGATGCTTTTAAAGGCTTGTATGCGGAAGTTAATAAAACATCCACTACAGGAACAGGTGGAGTGGCTTTCTTAGATTTTGCAGCATCAAATTCTTATGTACAACTGGTATATAAAAAAGTTAATACCTCTAATGGTATAGATACAATTTCTACTCTTTTCCCTATTGGCAGAACGAATAACACACTAAGTGTGGTTACGGCTAATATTAAACATGATTATACGGGAACAGCTGTTAAGACCCAGTTGGATAATCCAACAACCCAGTACACGGTAAATTATTTACAAGGATTGGCTGGTGTTAAAACTAAAATATCCTTTCCTAATTTAGTTAATTTTTCAAGTACATATGGAAAAGTAGTTGTAAATCGTGCGGAGTTAGTTATTCCATTGAGTAATGCGACTTATGCCTATCCTTTCAGCCCAGCGCAACGATTATCGCTTTACAGATGGGATATTGCCGAACAACCTGCACAACTTCCTGATCACAGTACAGATCCAAGAGCGGCTTCTGGTGCAGCAGGAACAGTGAATGATGCTGTTTTTGGCGGGTATTATGATTCTGTACAAAACAGATATGTATTCATCGTAACCAGTTACGTTCAGGATTTAATCGATAAAAAGTTAGTGGATTATGGTACGTTTATCGCGCCAACTTCTTTAACCGCATTTGAAATGACACCAACAGGTGCTATGGCCGGAAGATCAGTTATAGGTGCAAATACCAATACTACCAATAAAATGAAATTAAATATTTATTATACTAAGATAAATTAAACGTTTTACTAAAATATTTAAGAGGCCTATCAAATTTTGATAGGCTTTTTTTTAACCAAAATTTTACATAAACCTTTAAAACAAACGTTTGTTTTGTATATTCGGCCATTAATTAATCATCTTAAACATGTGTGGAATTGTAGGTTATATCGGTTATAGAGAGGCTTGGCCGATTGTATTAAAAGGTTTGAAAAGACTGGAATACCGTGGTTATGATAGTGCGGGTATAGCGCTAATTAATGAAAGCGGACAACATATTTATAAAAAAGCCGGTAAAGTAGCTGTACTGGAAGAGTTCGCGGCAGACCAGGACAGAACCGGGACAATTGGTATGGGGCATACCAGGTGGGCCACGCATGGGGTGCCATCTGATCGCAATTCCCATCCTCATACGTCAAATAACGATAAGCTGGCTATTATCCATAACGGGATTATTGAAAATTATGCTACACTTAAGGAAGAACTGACGGGACGTGGGCATGAATTTAAAAGTGATACAGATACAGAGGTTTTAATTCATTTAATTGAAGAAATCCAGAATATTGAGCAAATAGATTTGCTCGAAGCCGTTCGTTTGGCTTTGCATGAAGTTAGTGGCGCTTATGCGATTGTGATTATGGACAGGGAAAATCCAGATCGCTTAATTGCTGCAAGAAAAGGTAGCCCGATGGTTATTGGTGTGGGTAAAGGCGAATATTTCATTGCTTCTGATGCCACTCCAATTATCGAATACACTAAAAATGTAATTTATCTAAAGGACAACGAAATCGCCTTGATTACTAAAAATGATCTTTTGGTAAAACAGTTGGATAATGTGGTTCAAACACCTTTGATCCAGGAGCTGGAATTGAAACTGGAAATGCTTGAAAAAGGTGGTTATGAACATTTTATGTTGAAGGAGATTTATGAGCAGCCAAGATCAATCAGAGATTGTATGCGTGGCCGTATCTATCCGGAGGAAGGTAAAGTTCAGCTTGGTGGTATCAAAGAATTTGCGGATAAACTTAAAAATATAGATAGAATTATTATTGTAGCCTGTGGAACTTCATGGCACGCTGGTCTTGTAGGCGAATATCTGATTGAAGAGTACGCCAGGATTCCCGTTGAAGTAGAATATGCTTCGGAATTCAGGTATAGAAATCCAATTATCACTGAAAAGGATGTCGTTATTGCAATATCGCAATCTGGAGAAACAGCAGATACAATGGCGGCTATTGAAATGGCCAAAGAACGTGGTGCCACCATCTTTGGCATTTGTAATGTTGCAGGTGCTTCTATTCCCAGGTTATCTCATGCAGGAGTTTATACCCATGCAGGACCCGAAATTGGTGTAGCTTCAACTAAAGCTTTTACTGCACAGGTAACAGTGCTTACATTAATGGCATTTTACATGGCTCAGCAGCGTGGGGCCATTACTCAATCTAAACTTGTTGAACTTCTAACCGAATTAAATGAAATTCCGGATAAGATCCAGGTAGCTCTTGAGTCTAACGAACTGATTAAGGAAGTATCAGAGAAAATTAAAGATTCCAGGAACTGTTTGTTCCTCGGTAGGGGTAGCGGTTTTCCCGTGGCTTTAGAGGGCGCTTTAAAGCTCAAGGAGATCTCTTATATACATGCTGAAGGTTATCCTGCCGCGGAGATGAAACATGGTCCTATCGCCTTAATTGACGAGGAAATGCCGGTGGTGTTTATAGCCACGCAAAATTCATCTTATGAAAAGGTAATCAGTAATATTCAGGAAGTAAAAGCAAGAAAAGGAAAAGTAATCGCTATTGTTACTGAAGGAGATGTGGAGGTGAAGAAAATGGCTGATTACTGCATTGAAATACCAGATGCTAATGAAGCATTTTTACCACTGCTGGCAACGATTCCATTACAGCTTTTATCTTATCACATTGCGGTAATGAGGGGATGTAATGTTGATCAACCGAGAAACCTGGCTAAATCTGTTACAGTTGAATAAAACAAAAAAGGCTTCAATTTTAAATTGAAGCCTTTTTTGTCGATTAATATTTTTTAGAATGGAAGGTCTCCATTTTCGTCTGATGGTCCGATCGTGAATTCATCCTCTATTTTGGCATCATTTACCGGAGCAGCAATAGGAGTAGAGCTTTGCCCTGGTTCAAAATCACTTTTCCTACCCAACATTGTAAAATTTTCAGCAACAATTTCGGTCACATATTTTTTTACTTTCTCTTTATCTTCAAAAGATCTGGTTCTTAATTTTCCTTCAATGTAAACAAGCTTTCCCTTTTGAAGGTATTTTGATGCTACTTCAGCAAGGCCTCGCCACAAAACAATGTTATGCCATTCGGTCTGTTCTACTCTTTTTCCATCTTTGTTGTAAGTTTCTGATGTGGCTAATGGGAAGCTAGCAACGGTAACACCCCCTTCTAAATGACGTACTTCAGGGTCCTTGCCTAAGTGCCCTACTAAAATAACTTTGTTAATCCCAGACATAAATATTTTTGGTTAGTTGTTTCGTTTTTAAATGGTTACGCCTCGATGATTAGTTATGTCATCTCTTATTATAAAGATATTCCTGAATAAAATCATGAATAACTTTCGGTTGCGGTAACTCATCTAACTTTTCTAAAGAAACCCAATTAAGTTCCTTTTGTTTATTAAAGTTAAATATATAATTTTTTAATGCAAAAAATTGTACGTGTATAATTTGGTGCGTTAAAATGTGTTTTTTAGCGCTGATTAGTGTGAAATTTGTATTCGTACCAAACTCATTTTCAACCCTTTTAGGGAATTCCTGATCAAAAATATTTACTGCCTGCTCCGTTTCAATTGATGGAAAATCGTAAAGATGTTGCCAGATATCTCCAGGTTGTCGTTCTCTAACCAAGATCTCTTCATCCTTTCTAAGGATAAAATAATTAATAAACCGATGTTTTTGCTTAATCTTAGCGGTTTTAACAGGCAATTCCTTAACCTTATCATTTTTAAATGCAAAGCAATCCAGATTTAACGGACATACACCGCAATTTGGCGATTTAGGTTTACATTGCACCGCCCCAAACTCCATAATAGCCTGGTTATAGGTGGCAGGATCTGGTAAAAACAGTAGCTCGTTAGCGAGCTTTAAGAATTCTTTTTTTCCTGCAAGGGTATTAATTGGTGTAGCTATTCCAAAGTATCTGGAAAGAACCCGGAACACATTGCCATCAACTACAGCACGAGCTTCGTTAGCAGAAAAAGATGAAATTGCTGCGGCCGTGTACTCACCGATTCCCTTTAATTTTATGAGTTCGTTATGCGATGTTGGAAACCGGCCGGCGAAATCCTGTACTACAATTTGTGCTGTTTTATGCATGTTTCTTCCCCTGGAATAATAACCTAATCCTTGCCATAATTTCAAAACCTGCACTTCGGAAGCTGATGCAAAATGAGAAACCGTAGGGAAATTTTCTAAAAATTTATTGAAGTAGGGCATGCCTTGTTCAACCCTGGTTTGCTGTAGTATAATCTCTGAAAGCCATATCGTATAAGCGTCGGTAGTATGCCTCCAGGGCAGATCACGCTTGTTTGATTGATACCAATTTATGAGTTCATTTTGGAATGCCATTGCTGCAAATTACGGGGTTATTATCGGTTTAATAAAAAAACTTGCATTTCGGTGATACGACAATTGAGAAAAAAATCATCTTTTATTTTCCTATCTCATTAAAAAGCAATACTTTTGCAACCCCAAAACAGTTATAAATATTAAAACACAATATATATAAACAATAAAATATGACTAAGGCAGATATTATTTCAGAAATATCAACAAAAACCGGAATTGAGAAGGTTGATGTACAGGAAACAGTTGAGGCATTTTTCAAGGTGATTAAAACCAGCATGATTGGCGGCGAAAATGTTTACGTAAGAGGCTTCGGAAGCTTTGTTGTTAAGAAGAGAGCGCAGAAAACTGCAAGAAATATCTCAAAAAACACTGCAATAATTATCCCTGAACACTTTGTACCTAGCTTTAAACCAGCAAAAGTATTCGTAGACAAAGTGAAAAGTAATTCAAAAAAAATCAAAGTAGAAGCTTAATATCGTAAGAAGTGAGTAATAGCATCAGATCAAAACAAATCATCATTATTGGCGCGATTTTATTGCTGGTAGCTTTTTTATTCACGAGAGATATAAAGGGTTTAGTTAAGCCAACAGAAGAAAATGGTAAAATGCCTGCTTCAGGCCAGGTAGCCGAAGCGCAAACGTCAAACTCTTCTGCCTCTATCAGCATAGAAACCTCTTCAACTGCTGCAAAAAATGTCATCAATAAGAATTTAGCTGCTGATATTACTGCTTTAGAAGGAAGTTATAAAAATGCTGATGCAACTGAGAAAATTGGATTTGCAAAACAGCTGGCTCAGAAATGGGATGATGTAGAGCAAATCACACCTTCTGCGCTTTATTTGGAAGTTGTTGCACAAGCAGAGCCTACCGCTGCAAATTGGTTGGCATCTGGTAACCGTTTCTTAAAAGCGTTCGAAAGTACACAGGATAGTGTTGCGCAACCTGTATTATTACAAAGAGCCAATACATCTTTTAAAAATGTATTAGAGAAAGATCCTTCAAACATTGAAGCGAAAACTGGATTAGGCGTTACGATAGTAAATGGCTTAGGGGCACCAATGCAAGGCATTGCAATGTTGCTGGAAGTTGTTGCTAAAGAACCTAAAAATGTTAAAGCGAATATGAATTTAGGTTTATTCTCCATTAAATCGGGTCAGTTTGATAAAGCAATTCCACGTTTTAATACCGTAATTGAAACCAAACCAAGCCCTGAGGCCTATTTTTACCTGGGTACAGCCCTTGAAAGCTTAGACCGAAATAAAGAAGCGGTAGACGCTTATTTAAAATCGAAAAAATTAGCGGCAAATCCTACTTTATCTTCATTTATAGATAAAAAGATTGCCGAACTAAAAAATAAAAATTAATAACAGATTAATAAAAACATTTAAAACTTAAAATTATGCCAAGCGGTAAAAAAAGAAAAAGACATAAAATGGCTACGCACAAACGGAAAAAACGTTTAAGAAAAAACAGACATAAGAAAAAATAATTTCTTATTTTGATATAGCTTGTTAAACCTCACAGTTTGTACTGTGAGGTTTATATACTTTTATATGATTTTGAATTATATAATTTTGGCTGCATCAATGTTTTCTTAATTACTATCCATTTGTTTAATGGGCGAAAGCCTTAAATCTGTAGCTGTTGGTAAAAGAATTAATTATCAATTCGACTCCTGCCGGAGTTACCATAGCGTTGATTGAAGACAAACAACTTGTTGAGCTTCATAAAGAACAAATCAATAATAACTACGCTGTAGGCGATATTTATTTAGGCCGCATAAAAAAAATTATGCCCGGTCTGAATGCTGCGTTTGTGGATGTTGGTTATGAGAAAGATGCTTTTTTGCATTATTTTGATTTGGGCCCTCAGGTACAATCTTTAATTAAGCTAACTAAGATCAAGCGTAATGGCTCGGTTACAGGCACGTTATTAGATAATTTGAAACTCGAAGCCGATATTAATAAGGCGGGGAAGATATCTGATGTGCTTACAAAAAATATGCTCGTACCGGTACAAATTGCCAAAGAGCCTATTTCAACCAAGGGGCCGCGTTTAAGTTCCGATCTATCAATTGCCGGCAGGTATGTGGTACTGGTGCCATTCTCCAATACCATATCCATATCTAAAAAGATAAAAAGTAATACCGAGCGTAATCGATTAAAAAAGATTATCGAAAGTATTAAGCCTCAAAATTTTGGGGTAATTATCAGAACCGTTTCAGAAGGCAGAGGGGTTGCCGAGATGCAGAAAGATCTATTGGATCTGATTGCCAAATGGGAAAACTTCATCAAGAAACTTCCATCTGCTGAGCCTTCAAAGAGAGTTTGGGGCGAAATGGACAGATCATCCACGTTAATACGTGATATTCTGAATCCTGATTTTACAAACGTTTACGTGAGCACTCCAGAGCTTTACGATGATATTCGTTCTTATGTTCATGATATCTCCCCGGAAATGGAGAAAATTGTGAAACTTTATAAACAGAAAGAACCCATATTTGATCATTTCGGAGTAGAAAAGCAGATTAAAAATGCTTTTGGCAAAACAGTAAACTTACCTGGTGGAGCCTACTTAGTTGTAGAACACACCGAAGCACTTCACGTTATTGACGTGAACAGTGGAAACCGCACAGCCAGTAAAGAAAATCAAGAAGATAACGCTTTACAGGTGAATAAAGAGGCGGCTAAAGAAATTGCCCGACAATTGCGCCTGCGTGATATGGGCGGTATTGTGGTAATCGATTTTATCGATATGCACAAACCAGCTAACCGTAAGATATTATTTGATCATCTTCGGGAATTGATGTTGCTGGACAGAGCTAAACATACCATTTTGCCTCCAAGCAAATTTGGTTTAGTTCAGATCACCAGACAACGTGTACGTCCGGAAATGAATATTGTTACGGTAGAAAAATGTCCGGCCTGCGACGGGACTGGGGAAATTAAGGCAAGTATTGTTTTAATGGATGATATTGAAAATAACCTCAATTATATTTTAAGAGAGCAAAATGAAAAGGGTATTACACTTTGTGTTCATCCTTACATCGAAGCTTTCATCACAAAAGGTATTTTCAGCTTGCAACGCCGTTGGTTCTTTAAATATGGTCAGTGGGTTAAAATAAAGGCACAATCATCATATTATTTAACCGAATTTCACTTTATCTCTTCAAAAGATGAAGAGATAAAGTTGTAAATAAGATTTACGTTACAAGTTATAAAGGCCTGATTTCACATCAGGCCTTTTTTGTGAAAAAATATTTTCATGGTAGGCGGATGTGTAAAAGTTATCTGTTGATTTCGATAACTAAAATCTAACTTCGTAAGTCTTAAAATTTAAATCAATTGGCAAAATCAAAAACAGCATATTTCTGTCAGAGTTGTGGTTATGAATCGGCCAAATGGCTGGGGAAATGCCCATCTTGTAGTCAATGGAATACTTTTGTTGAAGAAGTTGTAGAAAAAAGTACTTCGGCAGTTCCAACATGGAAAACAGAATCGGGGAGCCGCAGGCTGAGCAAACCGAGTAAGGTCGCGGAAATACAAACTTCAACAGAAACCAGAATATTAACAGGCGATCAGGAATTAGACCGTGTTTTAGGCGGTGGCCTGGTAGAAGGGTCCCTGGTTTTGATTGGGGGTGAACCAGGGATTGGTAAGTCTACCCTAATGCTCCAGTTAGCCCTTAATTTAAAGGGGAAGAAACTGCTTTACATTTCTGGCGAAGAGAGCGAACAACAGATCAAGATGCGGGCAGAAAGGATCGTTAAAGATCCATCAGCAGATTGTTACATTTTAACGGAAACCTCTACCCAGAATATTTTTAAACAGATTGAGATTTTAGAGCCGGAAATCTTAATCGTAGATTCTATCCAAACGCTTCATTCTTCACATATAGATTCGACACCAGGAAGTGTTTCACAAGTACGGGAATGTACGGCTGAATTATTGCGTTTTGCGAAGGAAACCGGAACCCCTATTTTCCTGATCGGTCACATTACCAAGGATGGTGCTATTGCGGGCCCCAAGATTTTGGAACACATGGTAGATACCGTTTTGCAGTTTGAAGGCGATAGGCATCATGTTTATCGCATCCTGAGGTCAATAAAGAACCGGTTTGGAGCTGCTGCAGAGCTCGGCATATATGAAATGCAGGGAAGTGGTTTAAGGGAGGTTTCTAATCCTTCAGAAATCTTACTTTCCCAACGTGAGGAAGAGCTTAGCGGAATTGCTATTTCAGCCATGTTAGAAGGCGCCAGACCGATGCTAATTGAAACACAGGCATTGGTTAGCCATGCGGCTTATGGAACGCCTCAGCGATCGGCGACAGGCTTTGATACCAAAAGAATGAACATGTTGCTGGCTGTATTAGAAAAACGCTGTGGTTTTCGCTTAAGTACCCAAGATGTATTTTTAAATATTGCTGGTGGAATAAGAGTTGAAGATCCCGCTATTGACCTGGCGGTTTTGATCGCCATAATCTCTTCACATGAAGATATTCCGGTATCATCTAAAAATTGTTTTGCAGCTGAGGTGGGTTTATCAGGAGAAATACGTGCTGTTAATCGAATTGAGCAAAGAATAGCCGAAGCAGATAAATTGGGCTTTGAAACGATCTACATATCTAAATATAACCTTAAAGGACTGGCATTGGATAAATATCAGTTAGAAGTTAAAGCAGTGAGCAAGATTGAGGAGGTTTTTAGTCTAATTTTCGGCTAAACGACAGATTGTTTTGGGGAATAAATTCCCCAAAATTCCACAATATTTCTCCAATATTCCCCGCTTCTCAGAAAAGTAATTTTCAAATTATTTTTTTAAAAACATAAATAATTGAATTACAGTAAGTTATAATGTTTATTGTTGTAGTCTGTGCTTTGGAGTAAGATTTGCCTATTGATATATGTTGTACGTCATGGGATGTGATCTATAACAATAGGGATGATTTTCCTCGTTAGCGGTAGCTAGCGAGGATTTTTTTTTATTGTTTAAATTTATAAACATCAGGTTTAGTTCTTTCTCCCGGCATCTGCATTCAGATTTTTGATTATATGCTGAAAACCAAAAAAAGAAACCATTCCTATTGTTATACCTACGAAAATTAATGCTTTCCCTGTCATGAGTTAAATCTTTAACCTATAAACACCTGTTGGCAAAAAAACAAGGCTCAGGTTAAAAACGATTAACCAAGGATTTTGTTTGCAAAAGTTAAGGTTGGCCTTAATAGAGGGTATAATTAATTATGTTTGAGGTGAATCTGGGATAGATTAAACTTTGCTTGTTCGGATGTCAATTGGAATGCATTAAATCACTGCTTTCCAATTGACACCTACCTTCTTAATGCGACCTTTCTTTCCGCTCTGGTTTGCATAGATAAAATAGCAGGAAAATACTAATAAGAATGGTAACTGAACCGGCGATCATATTATACGTCTCTATCATAGTTTGGTTGTTTAGTTAATACAATTTATAACTTGTTTGTTACAGAGTCAAGTGCTTAAACAATATTGGAGTGTTTTTTTTAAATTTTTTTGGTTAGTGTTTCATCAAACTTAACTTTAAATTATATCATCCGTCAAGTCATAAGGAATGCCTTAACTGAGTAACCGAAAATTTATCTAAATTTGAATTCAGATAATATAACTGCAAATTCTAAAAGATATTATAATGAAGAGGATAATTTTAAGTCTAAGCTTTTGTTTGGTAGCTATTTGTACTTTTGCACAAGCAGATTACAAGGGCCAACAATTTGGTGATGGGGTAAAACCGGGTAACGTTAAACCGGCAGCTAAAATGGAAGCTACAATGGGCGACCAGAAGCAGATGGATATGAAGATTGAAGGTAAAGTGGTGGAGGTTTGTAAGAAAAAAGGCTGTTGGATGACTTTGGAAATGCCTAATGGTGATCCGATGCGGGTAACTTTCAAAGATTATGCTTTCTTCATGCCTAAAGACATAGTAGGTAAAAATGTAGTTTTAGATGGTGTAGCTAAAAAACAAACCATTTCGGTTGAAACGCTGAGACATTATGCCGAAGATGCCAGGAAATCAGCTGAAGAAGTAGCAAAAATCACAGACCCAAAAAAAGAATTAGCGTTTGAAGCAAAAGGTGTGGTGATTCTGGATAAATAATTTTTTCAATCCCAGATGAGTGGAAATTAAGTATTTACTGCTTAAATCATATTGGCAGTGAATAGACAAATGAGAATAAAGGCTGCTATGTTTGATAAGTTCATTGATACCTTATAATCAAGTGAATATAAAAAAGAAATCCCGATACGTCATGTATCGGGATTTCTTTTTTAATGGTTAAATCTGGTTAAAGAACCCAGTTCCAACCGAATTCGTCAGGTGCTAATCCATAACGAATGTCGTTAAGTCGCTTAGCAATTCCGTTAGAAATATTTCTGGTGGCGGGATCGGTTAACTTATAAAGTTTACCTTGATATCCAATCTCACCAATGTGGGTAACTGTTGCAGCTGTACCAGCAGCAAAAGCTTCCGTTAAGCTACCGTTTTCAATACCTTCAATTACTTCCTTTACAGATACTCGTCTTTCTTCTACTTCTACACCGGCATCTTTGGCTAATTTAATAATAGTATCTCTAGTAACGCCATCTAATACTGTACTTCTGACAGAAGGAGTAACCAATTTACCATTTATTACGAAAATGAGATTGGCTGTTCCAGCTTCTTCAATAAACTCATGTGTAGATGCATCTGTCCAGATTAGCTGGTCAAAACCTTCTTTTTTCGCTTCTTCGAAAGGATATAAAGAACGAGCATAGTTGCCTGCTGTTTTAGCATATCCAACACCACCATCGTCTGCACGGGTATATTCTGTTTCGATTTTAACTTTTAACGCATTGCTATAGTAAGGTCCTGTAGGGGTTGTTAGCAGTGCAAATTTATAAGTATCAGAAGCTTTAACGCCTAAATATGGGTCGGTAGCAAACATTACCGGACGGATATAAAGGGCATAATCTTCCTGAGAAGGAACCCATTTTTCATCAGCCTGAATAAGGGCAGCAAGACCTTGCATAAAAATATCTTCTGGTATAGCAGGCATAGACATTCTCGCAGCCGATTTATTAAAACGCTCGAAGTTCTTATCTGCGCGGAAGACGCTGATCTTTCCATCAGGTTGACGGTATGCTTTTAAGCCTTCAAAAATAGCCTGGCCATAATGTAAGGCAGAAATAGCTGGGCTCATTAAAATTGGACCGTAAGGTAAGACCTGAAGATTTTTCCATTCGCCGTCTTCGTAGTCGGCAGTAAACATATGATCGGTAAAAACTTTACCGAAGGGTAATTGTGAAAAATCAGTAACTGTCAAACGGGTTTGATCAGCCTTGGTGATTTTTATGTCTAATGTTTCGGTCATACTGTTGAAATTTTGAATGTGTGAATTTTGAATGATACTACATTTATTCAAAGCCCACTCATGCTATCATTAAATTATTATAGCGCAAAATTAGCAAAAAAGGCGCTTTTTTTATAGTTTTTTCGAATATTAATCTTTGTTTTTGAGTGTTTTAAGTACACTAAGCACCCAGCCTTTACCCCAGTCTTCCATCTGTTCTTCTGTCCATAAAAACGGATAGAAAATTCTTTTTTGAAAACGTGGCGGCAAATATTTCTGCCAATTGGTTCCACCTGTGGCGGCAACATCTACCGGATCTTTCTCTAAATACCTTACCGCAGATTTGTAATGTGACAGCGGCCATTCTACATTCACGTATAAATCTAACTTCCGCAATTCTTCAGCTAAAGCAGTAACATCTTCACCTTTGGCCTGTAATTGAAGATAGAGGGAGGAGAAATTTGTTTGTACCCTGTTTTTGGCCAATTGTAGAAACTGCTCTGCATATTTCCTGATAAACTGCTTTAAGGTTAGGGTTTGTTTCCCGGAGGCTAATTCTGTTGCACCAAATTTCCAATAAATATGCTCAAATTGCTCTTCTATACTTGCAGTTGCAAGTTCAGCGCGTTTGCTTTTATCTACCAATCGGATAAAGTCAGTTGAGCATATTTCGATCATCCGGTATTGACCAGATTGAAAGCCGCTGGCCGGGAGTAAAGACATTCTGAATTTTAGAAATTGTTCTTTGTCCATTCCATCAACCATGACCTCAAAAGAGGTGGTTAAGGCATTAAAGTAGGCATTGATTCTTTTAACCCTGGTGCTGAAAAAGCTCGCCGTTAATTCTTCATGTTCAGCAATTTGCTTACACTCATGAAGCGTAAGTTTAAAATAAAGCTCCGTTATCTGATGGTACATGATGAATATTTCTTCATCAGGGAATGGAGTTTTAGGATTTTGTAAACTCAGGAGGGTATCCAGGTGGATGTAATCCCAATAGGTTAAAAAATCAGCATAGAGCAAGCCATCAAGGTACGAGGCCATATCTTGGCCCATAGCCGTGTACTTCTCCTGAAGCTGGTTAAGTTTGTCTTTAATTTCAGGTGTTAGGTTCATTATGTGTTGTTATCGCTACAAAGTTGATAAAGATTTTGGAAGAAATGCTAAAATTTCTACATTTGATTAATGGCGATGGGGTACCGCCAAAACCGCCAAACAGGCTGATGACTCCTACAATTTATCGATAATTGATTAAAAATGCCTGTTAAAAAAATAACTGAAGGTTTTCTGTTGCCTTCTTACCAGTTTCTAAAAATAGAATTCGGAGTACTTTTTTTGAACACCTTAAAATGGTTGCTATTGGCGTCACTGTTAGGAAGTTTAATTGGTTCGGCATCAGCATTCTTTTTAGAGAGTTTAAACTGGGCCACGCAATGGAGGGAAAGTCACCTGTGGATCATCTATTTTTTGCCCATAGCCGGATTGTTAATTGGTTTAACTTATTATTATTACGGAAAAGATGTAGTTAAAGGGAATAATCTGTTGATTGAAGAACTTCAGCGTCCTAAGCAGGTAATTCCATTGGCTATGGCCCCGTTAATTTATGCCGCAACCATTGTTACGCATCTTTTTGGCGGATCTGCCGGCAGGGAAGGTACTGCGGTACAAATGGGAGGGGCGCTCGCTGATCAGTTTACAAAACTATTTAAGTTCAAGCCCAGAGATCGGAAAATCATACTCATTTGTGGAATTAGTGCCGGTTTTGCCTCCGTTTTCGGTACACCGCTAGCAGGTGCTGTGTTCGGACTCGAAGTATTTCTAGTTGGAAGTTTGGTTTATAGCGCAATACTTCCTGCGTTTATTACTGCAGTAATAGCGCATTATGTATGTTTGGCCTGGGGTGTTGGCCATACGCATTATTCGATAGGGACAGTGCCAGCTTTAAATGCCTTAAATATACTTTTTGCTTTGGCTGGTGGAATTGTTTTTGGCTGGGTTGCACGTAGCTTTTCTGCTCTTAACCATAGTTTATCGAATCTATTCTCGAAAATAAAATATCCTCCTTTTAGGCCTTTAATTGGCGGGATAATTTTAGTTACCATAATTTGTTTGATGGGGACAACGAAATATATTGGCCTCGGAATCCCAACAATCTCTGCTTCTTTTACTGAACGCCAAGCCTATTATGTATTTGCAATAAAGCTTATGCTGACAGCATTAACACTTAGCGCCGGATTTAAAGGCGGAGAGGTGACGCCTTTGTTTTTTATAGGCGCCTCGTTAGGAAGTTTTTTAAGCCTATTTATACCCCTACCCTTGGGTTTACTTGCGGGCATGGGCTTTGTTGCTGTATTTGCCGGCGCAGCAAATACACCGTTAGCCTGTATTTTAATGGGCATAGAGTTATTTGGAGCAGGGTCGGGGATATATATAGCATTGGCCTGCGTAACTGCATATCTTTTCTCAGGTCATACCGGAATTTACAGCGCTCAGCGTATTGGAAGCCCGAAACATTTACTTTTGAAAAGACGGTAATGATTACCATTGATCATCCCCGATGAAGAAGATGATCAATGGTGATTAGTTTAGTACAATACCCTAAACTTGATAGTCTGCTCAATTTTCTTGAGTGATTTGAACAATTGCTTGTCGTATTCTGCATTGATATCGGTGATGGCATAACCAATCTCCGTATTGGTCATTAAGAACTGACCAACAATGTTAATGTTGTGTTTTGCAAAAACAGTATTGATTTTAGCCATAATTCCTGGAACATTTTTATGGATATGAATCAAACGATGTGACTTATCAATTTTAGGAAGCTGAAGATTCGGGAAATTAGAACTCAGGTAGGTAGCGCCAGTATTCATAAAATCGATCATCCGTTTCGGGACGAAATCAATGTTTCGCGGATTATTTTTAGGATCATCAAAAACCACGATACCCATTTTGGTGCAAAGATCGGTATCCACTTTGCCCTTGGTATTTCCAAGGTAACCAATGGTTTTTAGTTTAACTGCGGCTTTTAATTGTTCCTTAGTTAGTTTTTCCCCATCTGCTAAAAGGATAACACCTACATCTTTTACGTATTTCTCTTCGAAAGATGTTTTATGCCTGATGGATAAACCATCATTTTTTAATAAGGCAATACTTTTTGGATCTACATCTCCAATTACGAGGGTAAGAATTCTGTTTTTTGGATAAGAAATTGCTCTTGGAAGATTGTTAACATATAGGAACTCATCAAAACTTGGCGTGATGTGGTCTGCTTTTTCGATAATGGTTTGGCGTGCAATATTTTCAGTGAAAGCAAAAAACTTGTTAATTAATCCGCTTTCACGAAGCTGGAAATCTGAATAACCATCTCCAATACCAAAAAGTTCCCCTTCTAGTTTTAAGTGTTGAAGCAGTTTAACTTTACCACCCTCTTCACTTAGGGGATTGGCATGATCGTAGTCGATTATTTTGCCATCTCCTGTGGTTACAAATGTATTGGCGTAGATGTTTTCCTTTTTAATGTGGTATTGGCTTACAACTGGTGTAATAAACTCTTTAAATCCACCTGAAACAATCAATACTTCATCTGCATGTTTTTTGAAGAAAGCAGCATTTCTGGAGAAAGAGGTAGATACTTTCTTTTTAAGGTGCTTAATTAATTGCTTTAAATGTTCTTCATTAGCTTCAAGCAATTTTACCCTTTGAGCTAAACTTTCAGAAAAGGAGAGTTTTCCTTCCATTGCCAGATTGGTATAATCTTCAATTTTCTGGAAAATCAGTTCTTTTTCGGGGTGTTTTTTCAAAGAGATTCGTGCAAGTTCATCAAGCGCTTCCACTTGGGTAAATGTGCTATCGAAATCGATAATGTAATATGCTTTTTGTTTGGGCATTATCTTAGGTGTTGGGTAATATCGGTTATGCTCTGTGCAATAGGTTTAAAACTGATTCCTATTTGCTGAATTATTTTATTATTGTTGTAATAACTTAAAGTTGTACTGCTTTCGGCTGTATCTTTTGTTATTGATGGTTCTTTGCCCGTAAAGATAGAAAAGAATTTTAAAGCCCGCCAGGCCAATCCAAGCATCCAGGGTTTTGCTTCTTTTTCGGGTGCTTTAACGCCGAAACCTTCAGCTATTTCTGTGAAAAGTTGCTTGTAGTGATAGTTTTCGGATGAGATAATATATCGTTCGGCATTTACATCAGAATCCATTAATTCAATCATTGATTTGGCTACATCTGTTACATCTACCAAACCTATAGCCCCATTGGTGAAAAATGGGAAACCACTTTTAATTAATTTGAATATTGCACCACTTCCTTCAAACCCCGCATTTTTACCGATGATTACAGAAGGGTTAACAATTATTCCATTCAATCCTTCAGAAATACCACGCCAAACCTCCATTTCGCCTTCATATTTGGATAATGCATATGCGTGCGCCTTAGCGTTATATTCCCAAAGGTCTTTCTCGGTAATTTTTTTTCCTTTTTTTGCCTCGCCTAATGCAGCAATAGAGCTCACATGAAGGAGTTTGCAATTATTCTCCAGACACAGATTAACAATGTTTGACGTGCCATCAATATTAACATGAAAAAGCTTTTTTTTATCCTTCGGATTTAAAGAAACAAAGGCGGCACAATGGTAAACCTGGGTGACGCCAATAAAGCTATCCTCAAGTGTAGCGGGCTCGTTAATATCTCCGGTTATCCATTTAATCAAGAGGTTATCTTGCAGCATGGCCGGGATTTTAGATTTTTCCCTTTTGATGGCGATAACAGTTAATCCTTTGTTGGTTAATTGCTTAATAAGCTCGGAGCCTAAAAATCCCGTTCCGCCTGTTACCAGTATCATTTATATTTTTTTTGAGCTATGTGTGGAAATACGCATTCAAAAATAGATATTTGAGCCGATAGTTTTAAATATATGTCATTAACAGATTTCTTTTCACCCATTAATCCTGAAAGTTTTACCCCCAAACGAGGGTTTTTAACCAGTCAGCTTGGGTTGAGGGCACAAATTTATACCGAAACCTTTCCTGATTTAACAGAAGAAACTTTTGATTTGGCGATTTTCGGGGTACTTGATGGAAGAAGTGCTGTTAATAATGAAGGTTGTGCATTAGGACCTGATTATTTTAGGGAGAAGTTTTACAAATTGAATGAAGGTGCTTTTAGCAGTCGGATTGTCGATCTGGGAAATATTAAGCATGGTGCTACTTTAGCCGATACTTATATTGCAGTGAAGATGGTGGTATCTGAATTGGTAAAGAAAAATATTATTCCTGTTATTATTGGTGGCGGTCAGGATTTAACCTACGCGCAATATATGGGGTATGAAGACCTGGAGCAAAAAGTGGATCTGGTGATTGTTGATAATCAATTTGATATTGACGATGATAATGAAGAAGGGATTGCTACGCGCTCTGATTGTTATCTGAATAAGATTTTTTTACATCAGCCAAATTATCTTTTCAATTTTAGCAACATTGGTTACCAAACCTATTTTGTGAATCAGGAAAGCCTAAGCGTAATGGATAAGCTTTACTTTGACGTACACCGATTGGGGGAATTTGCTCAGGATATTACTTTAACAGAACCCATTATTCGAAATGCGAATATGATCAGTTTTGATATAGGCGCTATCCGTTCGGCTGATGCAGCGGGAAATGCGAATACTACACCAAATGGTTTTGATGGGGAAGAAGCTTGCAGACTCGCCCGTTATGCAGGCATGAATGATAAGCTTACTTCGATAGGGTTCTATGAATTCAATCCTGCATATGATAACAACGGGCAAACTGCATTTTTGCTGGCGCAGATGGTTTGGTATTTTATAGATGGGTTTTACTCCCGTAAGAAAGATTTTCCGTTGAGTCCAAAATCTCAATTCATTATTTATAGGACCAGTTTGAAGGACGGATCGGGTGAGATGACTTTTGTGAAAAGCAAAAAATCAGATCGATGGTGGATGCAGGTTCCGTATCCTTCCGGGCAATCGAAAAATGAGCGGTATCACCTTGTGCCTTGCCGATACGATGATTATCAAACGGCAGTAAATGGAGATATGCCTGATCTATGGTGGCGGACCTATCAAAAGCTATCATAATTTTACACAGCTAAATGCGTTTTAGGCGTACATATATTTATATTTGAACTTAAACTAACTTTTCCATGAAAAAAATATTATTGTCTGCAATGGCTATATTGCCTTTAGCAGCGCTGGCTCAAAAGCCATTTACCCTTACCGGGGATATTAAAGGTTTGAAAACTGGTGACAAGGTTTATCTTGTTTATCAGGGTGATGGCCAGAATGTTACCGATTCTGCATTGGTTAGCAATGGTGCTTTTGCATTTAAGGGTACTTTGGCAAACCCTGCACAGGGAGGATTATATCTAAACAAAAATCCTTATGTAAAACGTCCGGCACAAGGTGAAAAATTAGATGCATTATCATTTTATGTTGAACCTGGAACGTTAAAAATTAAGGCGGCAGATTCACTTAAAAATGCGGTGATTACCGGATCGCTGGTTAATGAAGATGCTAAAAAACTGAAAGGCCTAACGAAATCTATCAACGATCAAATTGCTGCAATTAATGCTGAGTATGGAAAATTTACTCCAGAACAGAAAAAGGATAAAGCATTAGTTGAGGCTTTGGGTGCAAGGTATGAAAAAGCCGCTTCAGGATTAGGGCCAATCTTTTTGGATTTTGCTAAAAACAACCCTAAATCTTACATCAGTTTATCGGCTGTTAGCCAGTTGACGAATGATCCGGAACAGGCCGCCGCAGCGGAAGCTGCTTTTAACGGACTATCTACTGATTTGAAAGCCACCCCAGCAGGTAAAAAATTGGCGCAATTGTTTGACGCCGGCAGAAAAACTGCTATAGGTGCTTTAGCAATGGATTTTACCCAAAATGATCCCGACGGAAAGCCGGTTAAATTATCAGATTTTAAAGGGAAATATGTACTGGTAGATTTCTGGGCTTCCTGGTGTGGCCCTTGCCGTGGCGAAAACCCAAATGTAGTTACTGCTTACAATAAATTTAAAGATAAAGGCTTTACTGTTTTAGGGGTATCTCTGGATCGTCCCGGACAAAAGGCTGCCTGGTTAAAGGCTATTGCTGATGATAAATTAACCTGGACACATGTTTCGGATTTGAAATTCTGGGATAACGAAGTAGCGAAAATGTATGGTATTAATTCAATTCCTGCTAATTTCTTAATCGATCCGACCGGTAAAATTATTGCTAAAGGGCTTAGAGAGCAAGCTTTGCAAGATAAGTTGCAGGAGTTATTGGGAAGTAAATCTAAATAATAAAATTTGTTTACAAAAAAGCCTCGGTTGTCTATCAACCGAGGCTTTCTTTTTTTATATACAGAGAAATTTATTTTACACTAAATCAAACCCGATATCTTCTCTAAAATACTTACCATCAAAATAGATTCTGCCAGCATCGGCTGTTGCCGATTGTAATGCTGTAAATAAGTCTTTTTGTAAGCTTGTAATTGCAATAACACGACCACCATTGGTTTTTACCACGTCATTTTCTAAAAGCGTTCCGGCATGGAATGCATAAGAATGACGGAGGTTTTCGATACCTGTTATGGCTTTACCTTTCAAATATTCTCCAGGGTAACCACCAGCCACAATCATAACTGTTGCCGCTACATCTTCACTAACCTCTAAATTAACTTGATTGAGTTGTTTTTGTGAAGTTGCAATAAAGAGTTCTACCAGGTCATTTTTAATTCTAGGGATTACGCTTTCTGTTTCGGGGTCTCCCATACGGGCATTATATTCAATAACGTAGGGCTCATCTCCAACTTTGATTAAGCCGAAGAAGATAAAGCCGGTGTAATCAATACCTTCTGCTTTTAAGCCATTAACAGTAGGCTTAATAATGCGTTCTTCTATTTTAGCTAAAAACTCTTTGGAAGCAAAAGGAACGGGAGATACAGAACCCATACCACCTGTATTTAAACCAGTGTCTCCCTGGCCAATTCTTTTATAATCTTTAGCTTCAGGTAAGGTAATGTAGTTTTCCCCATCTGTTAATACAAATACTGAAAGCTCAATACCACTTAAAAATTCTTCAATTACAACAGTGGCTCCTGCTGCACCAAATTTACCTCCTAACATTAATTTTAACTCTTCCTGAGCTTCAATTGTCTCTGTGCATATTAAAACGCCTTTACCAGCAGCCAAACCATCGGCTTTTAAAACTACAGGTAAAGCATGATCTTGCAGGTAAACTAAACCTTCTTCTAAAGTTGCAGGGGTGAAAGACCTTGAAGCAGCAGTAGGAATATTATGGCGTTGCATAAATTGTTTCGAGAAGTCTTTACTGCCTTCTAAAATTGCGCCTTCTTTCTTCGGACCAATTACCGGAACATGTGCAATCGTGCTATCGTTTAAGAAAAAATCATGAATACCATTTACCAAAGGTTCTTCCGGGCCAACAACAACCATGTCAATCTTTTCTGATACCACAATTTTCTTGATGGCATCAAAATCATTAACGTTCACATTAATATTGGTGCCGTAAACGCCTGTGCCACCATTACCTGGTGCTATAATAAGTTTGTCGCAAAGCGAAGATTGACTGATTTTCCAAGCGAATGTACTTTCTCTGCCGCCTGAACCTAGTAGTAAGATATTCATAGTGGCAAAGATAAATTAAAATGTAAGATGTGGGAGGGAAAATGTGAAAAGTACTTTGAAGAATGATCGTACTGGTTTTAAGCAATTTGACTTTTAAGATCCGGGCACTTAAAAGTCAAATTGTAATTTATTTTGCATTACGTGTCATTTGCTCCAACATATCCCACATTTCTGTAGGAATTGCCTCCAGGCCATTGAATTGTCCGGCCCCTTGCAACCATTCGCCACCATCGATGCTGATGATTTCTCCATTGATATAACCTGAAAAATCACTTACTAAAAATGCAGCGAGGTTAGCCAGCTCCTGGTGATCGCCAACTCTTTTTAAAGGCACCCTATTTTTGAAATCGAATTTTTTAGCCAGGTCTCCGGGAAGAAGTCTTTCCCAGGCGCCCTTGGTTGGAAAAGGACCGGGGGCGATTGCATTGGTACGAATACCATATTTACCCCATTCTACCGCAAGTGAACGCGTTAAGGCTAATACACCACCTTTAGCACACGCCGAAGGAACTACATAGGCGGAGCCTGTAAAGGCATAAGTAGTAATGATATTAAGCACCGTTCCGGCTTGTTTTTCTTTGATCCAGTGTTTTCCGAAAGCCAGGGTACAATTTACAGTGCCTTTTAAAACAATGTCGATAATGGAAGAGAATGCATTTGCCGATAGGCGCTCTGTAGGCGAAATAAAATTGCCAGCCGCATTGTTTAGCAGTACATCAACGCTACCAAAAGTCTCAATTGATTTGGCCAAAACCTGTTCAATCTGCTCCGTATCCCTTACATCACAGGCAACTGCAAGTACTTTTCCTCCGGTTTTTTCCTCCATTTCATCCGCAGTTTTTTGGAGTACCTCTTGTTTTCGACTAGTAATGACCAGGTTGGCGCCTAATTTTAAAAAGTAAATGCCCATGGCTTTACCTAATCCGGTACCTCCACCGGTTATTACAATGGTTTTGCCTTTTAGTGCGTCTTCCCGGAGCATTGGTGAATTATATGCAAGCATGATCTTTATGGTTAAATCGGTTAGTTAATTGTTACAAAGTAATCATTTTGGCGCTTTTCCCTAAAATATCCGGTTTATTTTCTTTGCAGGTTAGCTAAGATGGTTTTAAGGATATGTCGGGTTGAAGGAGACCACCATTGCGCAAGCATTTTCTCCAATTCAGCAGATTGATCCTTTTTAGTTGTGGCAATTAGTTCTTCGCGGATATTGAGTTTGCTTTGTGACCAGGTATTGCTTTCCAATTCCATGTACTTCTTAATTTTACGTTCGGCTGCAGTAAGCAGGCTTTCACTTTTCACTAACTCATCTACCAAACCCACTTTCAAAGCTTCTTCCGGGCTAAATAATTTACCGGTTAGCAAGCTTCTGGAAGCTTCAGCCTTACCGATCCAAAATGAATAAAGCTGAAAAATGCTATTGGGTACAATTATACCTACCGGAACTTCGTTTAACCCGATGATGTATTGCCCTTCTGCCATGATGCGGTAATCGCAGGCTAGTGCCATTACGCAACCACCCGCAGGACTATGCCCGCTAATTGCAGCGATTATCGGCTTTTTGAAAGCAACCATATTGGCTGTAAAGTTTAAAAACAATGTCCAGAATGATTTAGCCTCTTCTTCATTGTAATCGTATAACTCTATCAGGTCTAATCCTGCGGAGAAAAACGGAGCGGTTCCGGTTAAGATCACGCCACCCACATTGTCATCTGCAGAAATATTATGGAGCATTTCATCCAGCTCTGTAATCAGCTCACGGTTAAGGGCATTTGATTTTCCTCTGTCTAATGTTATTGTGGCCAGTCTATCCTTAACACTTACTTTAATTGTATTCATTTCAATAATTATTTAACCTCATAAGTATATACTTTTCTTCCAAGATGGCCAAGGGCGTCTATTCCTTCTATTACGACCCTGTAGGTGCCGGGCTCATCAGCATTATAAAAATTAAAGCTGGCTTTACCCGCATTATCCGCTACAACCTGAGGGTTCCAGTAAATGGTTGTTCTTAAATCGGCCCTGCTGCTTGTGGTATTTGCATCATATTTAGGGGCATAAAATTCTCTGGAAACCGAAAAACCTTTGGGGTTGTAAGTTAATATTCCTGGTGCATATCTGTCATAACTTCTTCCGCCATCACCACGTTTGGTCGTAATGATAATTACACCACCGCCACCTCTTGATCCATAAATTGCAGTGTTGCCAATGCTTTTTAACAGTTCAATCGACTCTACATCAGTTGGAACCACATTGTCTAAGAAATCTGCTTCCATTTGCATACCATCTACCACAATGGCTACAGGAATATTCTGACTGCGCATTAAATAAGGAATATTGCCCCTGAAAATGACTCCCGGAAGTCTGCCTTGTAAACATTGCGATAAGGTAATGCATGTTGATAACTGATCTGCTGTTAAAACGAAATCAGCTCTCCCTGCTCCATTAAGATTGGATGAATTTTTTGCCGGATTTTTCTTTTCTGTTATGGTAACTTCTTCCAGTTTGATGGTTTTTTCCAATAATCCCAATCGTGCCATTTCATTAAAATAATTATCACTTTCTTTAATGTATTTCATCAATGTATTGTTGACATTGATTTCAATATCCGCTCCATTTTTGCTTTTGGTAATGATTTGTCCCGGCACTACATCCAAATTAATATCTACAAATTTCCTTTCTGTTTTTGTTCTGGCTTGTACGATGAACTTGGTGCTGTCAGAAAAACTTAAACGATCGAATACAAATCTGCCTTCTGCATTCGTAACCGTATCCAGGATATAAGCAGTACCCTTTGTGGCCATTAACATTACTTTTCCGCCAACTACAGGTTTGCCGCCTTTCATTACGGTACCACTGATGGTAATAGATTCTTCAGGTTTGTACGTAATATTCGGGCCAATATCGTTGATTACATTTTTCCAGATGAACCTTCTATATCCCTGTGTAAGCATCAAATTATCTAAGTCTTTTTGAGTTTGAATATCATCTTTCAAAAAGTAGTGGTTGGGTTTTTCTACATATCCAACCAAATCTGAGGTAAGCAAAAGTGAGCTGAAAATATTGCTCTCATTGTTTTCATCCGGCGTAACTTTTGTGGCATTGGTTACTGCAACAGAAAAGCTTCCTAAAACTGGTTTTTGCTGATTATGGGCATCAAATGTAAATGATGATTTGCCTTTTCTTGCGGTAGAGATTCCGTCGGTTCCGAGGCTAAGGTCTATTGCATCAGCATTATTTTTAATAAAAACCAATCTCTCCGCCACCGGCTGGTTATCAGCTGAAAAAAGCGTAAACTGGACAATTCCGCTGGGAAGATTCTTCTTTAAAATGTTAGCCACCAAAACTTGTTTATCCATTTTGGCTTTCGACACATAATAAATATTTCCGCCCTGCTGTGCAACAACCTTAAGTTCGGCACCATTTACTAAGTTTTCTGATGCCATGATTTTAAGTGATACTTTACCTGTATCGAGGTTGTTGACATTTAAAGCATATCCACTTTTAGCTGCTAGCGGTAGTTTAAAGCTTTTTTCCGAACCATCTTTAAATTTGACCTTTGCACTATAATTTTTATCAGCCTGTGCATTGAAAACAAAATTTCCCATGCCCAAAGCATTAGAATTAAAGCTGGTTACTTCATTTCCAGTTTCATCTACTACCGTTCCCTGGATGTTTTCGCCCTGACCTGCGGCGTTAACAGCTTTTAACGCTACCTTTTGAGGAAGCTCCTGAATTAATGTGCCGCCCTCAGCCATAAACTGAACATCTATATCGTTCGAGGTTGAAGTAATCGGAATAGACTTAATTACCTTTTGTTTGTTTTCCAATGTCAAAGTTGCAATGATTTTTCCTTTTTTATTTTGGAAAGACTGGCTGTTTGTAAAGCTGATTAACGCATCGCCTTTCAGGTCGGTTTTAGTTTTACCTTTTAATACGCTTCTATAATCAAGTTGCACATCATAACTTACTTCGTTTTCTTTATATGCAATCCCATTTTTATCTTCAAAATGTATAGTAGCAGTAACCTTTTCAATATTGTTTTCTTTGCTGAAACTATATTGCGTTTGGGTAAATACTTTATTCGCCCAGCTGTTTCCAACCTTAATGGTTTTATCAAAAAAGAATTCCGTTCCAAAATTGCGCATGTAATTGGTATATGCCCTGATTCTGTAATTTCCTTCAGACAGGGAGTCGGTCAATTTAAAATCTCCCCAGGTAATGCCACTCATTAAGGGAAGCTTAAGTTGTTTTTTTAAAGAGTCTTTTTCGTTAATTAACTCTACATACAAGATTTTACTGATGTTTGATGGTCCGGATGTTTTGGTATTGATAACATAAGCCTTAAACCAGATATCGTCGCCTATGGCATAATAAGGTTTATCCAGGTGGAGATGGACTTTTTCCTGAGCATATTTACTGGTGTATTCATCTAGTTTTTTGATTAGCGTTGTGAAAGGATCATCATCCATTCTAAAGGCCGAAAAACCAATTAAAACAGCGATAACGCTGAGTGCGAGAGTAATTTTGAGTTTCATTTGTGGCTTGGTGTAAATAAAATATGCCTCAAGGTACAAAACCTGAGGCATATTTTTATGAAGTTATCCTGAATTTCGTAGCCTTAGAATTTGTTCTTCCACATCATGCTCTCAACAGGTCTTGTTGTTTTATTGTTGTATTTGGCATTGCCCTTGGTGTTATACATGGTTTCTATATTACCTTCAACCACAAAATAAATCAATTGGCCTATTGGCATCCCTGCGTAAATTCTAACGGGTTGGGCTACAGATATTTCTAAGGTCCAGGTGTTACAAAAGCCAACATCTCCTTTGCCGGCAGTAGCATGAATGTCGATCCCGAGTCTTCCGGTACTGCTTTTCCCTTCTAAAAACGGTACGTGGCCATGGGTTTCGGTATACTCAAGGGTTACTCCGAGATATAAGGTTCCGGGTTGTAAAACATAACCATCTTTGGGGATTTCAAAATGCTCAATTTCATTGTGTTTCTTTGCATCAAGTACCCTGTCTTTGTAAGTGGCTAAATATTTCCCTAAATGAACATCGTAAGAATTCGTTCCTAAGCTTTCTCTTTTAAATGGCTCAATAATAATTGTGCCCTTATCAATTTCTTCTAAAATCCTTTTATCCGATAATATCATTTTTATGCGTATTTTTGGCCTAAATTATCATTTATTTAAGATAGTTTTGCATGTAAACGCCATTTTTATAAATGCCCATAGTTTATAATAAAAATATTGAAGAGCATACCGTTCTGGCTATCTGGAAAATCACAGAAACCGAGGAAGAGCTGTTGGCCGGATTGCAGCTTAAGCAGCATGAACTCGATATCATTTCATCCCTTAATAATGGAAAAAGATTACTTCACTGGCTAAGTACGCGGCTCTTGCTTAGAACAATGCTTAACACCAAAGAGTATATCGATTGTCAGTTTGACGAAGATGGGAAACCCTATCTGGTAAATTTCGATTACCACATTTCGCTAAGCCATAGTTATGATTATGCTGCGGTGATGATGAGCAAAACCTCTTCTGTGGGCGTGGATATTGAGCTGATTAAGCATAAAATAAAAAGTATAAAACATAAGTTTTTAAGTGATATAGAACTTGCCCAAAAACAAATTGGCGATAATACCGAAGGACTTTATGTGGCCTGGTGTGCTAAAGAAGCCATTTATAAATGGCATGGGAAAAAGGGTCTGGAATTTAAACAACATATTCACATTAAGCCATTTAAGCTAAAAGCCGAAGGCTGTTTAAATGCAATAGTGGAGCTGCCAACCGGAACCAGAGAGCTCGCTGTGAACTATTTTAAAACGAATGATGGTTACATGTTGGGCTATGTTGTTAGCAATTAATGAAGAAGATGAACAGTAACGAAGATCAAACGCTTTCAGTTGGATTGGTTCCTACTCAGTTTATAGATTGGGGCTTAACAGATTACCAGGAGGCTTGGGACAGACAAGAGGAATTGCTTAACCAAACTGTTGCTTTGAAAACCGAGAACAGGGTTAATGGAACACATTTGCCTACACCAAATTATCTAATCTTTAATGAGCATCCTCATGTTTACACCTTAGGAAAAAGTGGCCATCCCGAAAATTTATTATTGGATGAGCAAGGTTTGAAGGATAAGCAAGCTACCTACTATAAGATTAATCGCGGTGGTGATATCACCTACCATGGCCCGGGTCAGATTGTGGGCTATCCGATTTTAGACCTAGATAATTTTTTTACTGATATTCATCTTTATTTAAGAACATTAGAAGAAGCAGTAATTTTAACATTAAAGGATTATGGTATCGAATCAGGCCGTTATCCGGGATATACAGGCGTATGGCTGGATGCCGATAATGATAAGGCCAGAAAGATTTGTGCCATGGGTGTTCGCTGCAGCCGTTGGGTAACCATGCATGGTTTCGCTTTTAATGTGAATGTAGATTTAGACTACTTTAAAAATATTGTTCCCTGTGGTATTGATGATAAAGCCGTAACCTCATTGGCAAAGGAGCTAGGCCATAGCCTGGATATGGAAGAAGTTAAGGAAAAGTTGAAAAATCACATTGCTCAGCTCTTTAAAATGGATCTTCAAGGCTAAGAATTTCGTAAATCAGAGATGAAATTACTGATTTGTCTCTTATTTTCTCTATTAACCTCTTATTGTACGAAACCTAATGATATGCAGACTAATCCTCTATCAGAAAAAAATACAAATTCTGTTGTTTATAAATTGAACCAAACTTATCTTGCTTTAGGCGATTCGTATACCATAGGTGAAGCAGTGCCGCAATCAGCATCTTTCCCTTATCAATTGCAGGCATTATTAAAAGAAAAAGGTTTAGATGTATCCATTCCGAGGATTATCGCAACCACTGGTTGGACAACCGATGAGCTTCAAGATGCCATTAACCATACAGAAATAACACCCAGCTATGATTTTGTAACCTTGCTTATTGGGGTAAATAATCAATATAGGGGCTATCCTTTGGAGCAGTACAAGGAGGAATTTTCGGCACTGCTTAATCAGGCCATCGCTTTTGCCAAAGGAGATAAGAATCGGGTTTTCGTTGTTTCTATTCCAGATTGGGGTGTAACACCGTTTGGGCAGGAAAAAGGGCAAAGTACAGAAACAATAGCCCATGAAATTGATCTCTTCAATGCTGCAAATAAAGAGATTTCAGATCGGGCTGGCGTAAGCTATACGAATATTACTCCCGCTTCCAGAAATGCAGGTCTCGACCCAGGCTTAGTGGCTTCTGATGGATTGCATCCGAGCGATAAAATGTATGCCGAATGGGCAGCTGCTTTGTTACCGAAGGTTCTGGCCAGGTTGAAGTAATTTGTAATCAAGCATTTGATTATCTGTTTTATTTTTCTAATTTTAGTTATAATCATTTAAATTAAACTAATTCTATGGAAAACTCAGATTACTATGAATCAGCCGGCGGTGGCTTCTTTGCCGCATTTTTAGGAGCGTATTTTGTTTTTATTCTTATCATTTGGGTGCTTATGGTAGCTTCCATGTGGAAAGTATTTGAAAAGGCGGGCAAACCAGGTTGGGCCGCTATCATTCCCATTTACAACACCATAATTATGCTTGAAATTGTTGGAAAACCAATGATATGGATTCTGTGGCTGCTTTTGCCTTGTAGCAATATTGTGTTTGGGATCTGGTTAACGAATTTAATCAGCAAAAGTTTTGGTAAAACTGAAGGATTTACAGTAGGGTTAATCTTACTATCCTTTATTTTTTGGCCAATTTTAGGATTTGGACCTGCGAAGTATCTGGGCCCATCAGCTGCAGAGGCTCAAAATGGATTTGGTAATAATCCTTTTAATCAGCCAAATAACCCATTTAACAACCCTAATACACCAAATGACACGCCTCCGCCTGTTGTTTAATAGATGTTAATGATATTTTCAACCGTATTTTGCAGCTTAATCAATGTTTTTGATTGGCTGCAAAATCATTTAATACCTTGCCCTTTTAAGGCTTTAACCGGATTTGATTGCCCGGGATGTGGTTTTCAAAGATCGTTTATTGCCCTTATACAAGGTGATTTTGGCAAAAGCTGGAATCTATATCCAGCACTAATCCCATTATTAATCTTGTTTCTTTTTGCAGGAGTTACGCATAAGTTTAACTTAAAAAAACAGCCACTTATTTTTAGGATTATGGTTTTATTGGTGGGGAATTTTATATTGCTCAGCTATTTTTTAAAAATGTTTACCCACATTCATCTGTAGCATTTAATCCAGCCTTGCAGTTAGGTGATTGTAGTCATTAACAATAGTTTCCAAAAATTTTAACTCATTCATCCCCTCCGGGATAACAATCTGCAAATGGTTTGATAGCTTTGTTGCCATCTGATAAATCAAGGTATGATTCCCTGTTTTATAATAAGTTGAAACTACTTCATGTACCAATTCTAAATCTCTGTCTGTTAAATGATGAACAGTATCGAAAACAGGGGTGTACGCTTCAACAGGAGGGTGAAAAGCAATTTGGTTAAAGGCTGTGGGTGGCTCCGTTTTAATTAAGGTTGTACCTGCAACCAGATCGCCGATCCGTTGTTTGTTCTCGGTTACTGCCACACAGATTAATCCACCTACCCATGAGGTTAGGGTGAAGTCAACAATCCTGAAAACCCAACGCATAAAATATTGTCCTAAACTTGCCTGGCTACCATCAAGACTGATTACCCTAATCTTCAGTAATCGCTTTCCAATACTCTGGCCATTCATAAATATCTCGCAAATGAGGTCGTAGAAAACGAAGCCTGCACCATAAATGATCAGGAGTACCATTAATGTTGTGCCTCCAGAATTTAAAAAGCCTGTTAAGTTAAAAAAGAACAGGAAAACAAGGAATACGGCTACAAATAAGCCAAAATCTATTAATCTTGCTGCAACTCTTTCGCCTAATCCGGCAACAGCATAATCAATATCAACATGCTGGCTTGTACTTACTTTAATCGTTTCCATGGTTAATCAAATATATCATATGCTTTTTTAATTTTTATTGACGAATAGAAATTTTGTTTCTATTTTAACAGAAATTTAAGCCGGACTGGATTGTTAATATGAGAGAAGCGTTGTTTGTAAAGCAAAATTCTGAAAAATGGAAAGGCTATGAAATTTTGCAGACCAATAATCCGGATGAATTAGCACAACGTTTCATTGATATTACCAATGACCTGGCCTATGCTAAAACTTTCTATCCTAAATCCAAAACCACCGCTTATTTAAACGGAATAGCCTCAACACTTCACCAGGCCATTTACAAAAATAAAAAGGAAGACAAAGGACGGTTTTTACGCTTCTGGAAGTATGAGCTTCCCATTAAATTTTATGAGTATCGGAAGCAACTTTTATACTCCCTTCTGTTTTTTGTGATCTCTACAGCAATAGGAGTACTGTCGGCAAAGTATGATGATTCTTTTCTTCGCATGTTTTTTGGAGATGCCTATGTAAACATGACCAATGAAAATATTGCAAAAGGCGATCCTTTCGGTGTTTATAAACAACAGACCGAATTTATGATGTTTCTTCAAATCGCTTCTAATAACGTTTGGGTAATGCTCCTTATGATTATTAGCGGGATATTTGTTTCTATTGGGCCCGTTTTCCTTCTGTTAAGAACGGGGATTATGATTGGCGCATTCGAATATTTCTTTTTCAGTAAAGGTTTGGGAACACAATCTATTTTGGTGATCTGGATTCATGGCACTCTGGAAATTGCCTCTGCGGTTATTGCAGGTGGTGCCGGACTGGTACTGGGTAATGGCATCTTGTTTCCTAAAACCTATACCCGCTTTGAAGCATTTAAAAGCAATGCGAAGTCTGCTTCAAAAATAGCACTGGGCATCATTCCCATAATATTACTTGCCGCCTTTTTCGAAAGTTTTGTAACCAGGCACACCGAAATGCCCTTATGGCTGAGCATTGTTATTCTAGCCGGATCATTGTTTTTTATAATCTGGTATGTAATCTTATACCCTAATCTATTATTTAAACGCACTCAATCTACAGCTAATGGCGCAACAAGTTGAATTTAAAAAAGTACGCGATTTTGGAGAAGTTATCGGCGATACCTTTCTCTTTATTAAACAAAATTTTAAGCCCCTGTTAAAAACCTTCGTCTACTTTTGTGGTTTTTTCATGCTTGCAGGACTCATCACTGCCATTATGGTTCAGCTAAATTTGTTTCGCGAAACCGGCGCAATGAAAATAGCTCCTATTTACACCAATAATTCTGCTCGCATCAGTGACTTTGTAGGCCAATATCTATTGCTGATCATATTTGTCATGCTCTTCTACAATGCTATATATGTAAGCATATTAAGTTATATTACATTATACATCGAAAAGGGAAATATTGCACCAAGTATTCAGGAGGTTTGGGGTTATTACAAGTATTACTTTTTTAGAGTGTTAGGAAGTTCTATTGTTGCGGGTCTTTTTATGGGTATCTGCTTTATTTGTTGTATCATACCCGGTATATATGTCTTTCCGGCTATGTCATTACTTTATCCGGTTATAATCATCGAAAACAGCAGCTTGGGGCATTCTTTTGATCGTTCTTTCAAGTTGGTAAAAAATGAATGGTGGATAACGGCAGCAATTTTACTTGTAGTTTGGATCATTACTTATTTTATGTCTATGGTTATTCAAATGCCGGCTGCCATTATAATGATGATTAGTGCATTTACGCATACAGAACAACCAATTAGCGATGCTTATATTGTTTTAAGTGCTTGTGGTCAGTATCTATCTTATATCTTTTTTATTATTCCAATCATAGCATCTGCGCTAATTTACTTTAATCTGGTAGAACGAAAGGAAAGTGTAGGGTTAATGAGTAGAATAGAAAACTTAGGTGCAGATGCTGCAGAAACTCATCATCCAGAAGAAGAATATTAACATGCGTTTGAAGTTCCTCTTTATGGTGTTGATTAACCTGGTTATTATAATCGGGCTTTGCTATGGTCAAAAACAACAACCCAAAAAGAGTTCTTCAATTGTAAAATATGACACCAGTAAGGTAGATGTCAGGAAAATAGATAGCGCTGCGGTAAAAAGTTACAGTAAACAAAAAGATTTCATTTATGACGATGTTCCTCCGGATAGTTTGAGCCTTTGGGATAGATTTTGGAATTGGTTATGGAACTTAATAGGAAAAGCCTTTAAAGGCAAATTAAGTGGAACCCTCATTAAATATATACTAATTGGTTTGGTGGTGGCCATTGTGGTATTCCTCATCATTAAACTCGCTGGTCTCGATTATAAGGTGCTTGCAGGCAAATCAAAATCATTGGATATACCTTTTGAAGAAACACTGGATAATATTCATGAGATTAACTTTGATGAGCAATTGGCGCAGGCTTTACAAAACAATAACTATCGGTTGGCAGTTAGGTTGCTGTATTTAAAAACCTTAAAGCACCTGAGTGATCAAAAGATGATTAATTGGTTGCCGGAGAAAACGAACCAGACTTACGTAAACGAAATCTATAATGTAGAAAAAAAACAGGTTTTCGCTAATTTAACCCTGCAGTTTGAATATATCTGGTACGGTGATTTTTCTATTGACAAAAATGAGTTCGAATCCATAAATCAATCCTTCAAACAGTTTAATTCTTCGAAGGCATGACAGGGTTTAAAAAATATTTGATAATAAGTGGGGTATTGTTATTGCTGTATCTGGTTGCGCAATATTATAAGCCGAAACCTACAAATTGGTCGCCAAGCTATTTAATGGAAGATAAAATTCCCTATGGTACCTATATTTTACATCAACGTATTACAGATATTTTTCCCGGTGTTGAGCTGAAAAAGTCTGGCCAGCCCATTTATAATACAGTAAGGGGAAATATTGCAGGTGGCGCGAGTAATTATCTGATTATTGCTTCTTCCGTTAAGGCTGATAAGCTGGATTGCAAAGAATTGTTCAGGTTTATTGAAAATGGTAATCATGTATTCATTGCGGCTTTCAGGATACAGGGATTGCAAGACACTTTGAAGCTTAAGATATCGGCAGGTTTTAAGATTAATGCCCAAAAGAAAACTTCAGTTAATTTTCAAAATCCTTTATTGCGGATCCCCAGGGGTTATTCCTTTGATAAAGGAACAAGCCAGCAATATTTTGCTGAAATTGATACTGCCAAAGCAATAGTTCTGGGAACAAATGAGGAGGGGAAAGCCAATTTTATTCAATATAAAATGGGTAAAGGAGCCTTGTTTATAACGCCTAATCCCCAGTTGTTTACCAATTATAGTTTGCTCAAACCCAGCGGATCGGACTATGCTGCTAAAGCACTTTCTTATCTCCCAGCCAGTAAAAAATTAATCTGGGACGAACATTTTACCCGCCCTTCAACGGTGGATACCTCCCCGCTCAGACTTCTTTTTAAGCACGACCAGTTAAGGTGGGCGTACCTGATCTCGCTTTTGAGTTTAGTTACTTTCGTAATGTTTGAGATTAAAAGGAGACAAAGGATTATTCCAATTATATCGCGCCCTGGTAATACATCGGTAGAATTTGTAAAAACAGTTGGCCGGGTTTATTATCAGCAACGTGATAATCAGGATCTTGGGCAGAAGAAAATCCAATACTTATTAGCATACATTCGCAATAAATATCGCATAAGGACTGTTAAGCTCGATAACGAATTTAGTGAAAACTTAATCCATTTATCAGGGGCCACCCCGGAAACGGTTAACCAACTTTGCATTGCCATCAATAAATTACAGTATTTAACTGCATTGACTGATGATGATTTAATTGAGCTTAACCAAATAATAGAACAATTTTATAAAGAAGACCAATAGATATGGAACAGGAAATGTTTAACCAACGTACCGATTTAAGTCAGTTGAATGCTGCTGTAGAACAGATTAAGGCTGCCTTGGGAAAAGTGATTGTTGGGCAAAAAGATACCATTGATTTATTGATTGCCGGCCTTTTGGCGGATGGACACCTCTTATTGGAAGGTGTGCCGGGCGTAGCCAAAACATTATCAGCAAAGTTGATAGCCAGGTGTATTTCGGCAACATTTTCCCGAATTCAATTTACACCAGATTTAATGCCCTCAGACGTGCTGGGAACAGCAGTATTCAGTCCGAAAACGGCTGAGTTTCAATTTAGACAAGGGCCAATTTTTGGTAACATTATTTTAGTGGATGAGATTAACCGGGCTCCTGCAAAAACCCAATCAGCACTTTTTGAAGCGATGGAAGAACGGCAGATAACCGTAGACGGACATACCTACCATCTGGAAGAACCATTTATGGTATTGGCAACTCAAAATCCAATTGAGCAGGAGGGAACTTATCGCTTACCTGAAGCGCAGTTAGATCGTTTTCTGTTTAAAATTGACGTCAAATACCCTACACTTGAAGAGGAAATACAGATATTAAGCAATCAGCACCAACAACGATCTGAAGACCAGCTTAAGGAAATCGAAACCGTATTAAGTGTTGAACAAATTAAAGCACTACGGGCAACCATTAAAGCTTTATTTGTAGAACCTAAGCTTTTAGCCTATGCTGCCCAAATTGTATACGAAACCAGGAATAATAAGTCGTTATACTTAGGCGCATCACCAAGGGCTTCTCTTGCTATTATTAATGGGGCTAAAGCAATAGCCGCTATGGCGGGAAGGGATTTTGTAACGCCTGATGACATCATTAAGGTAGCTACACCTGTTTTGGTTCATAGAATAATGTTAAGCCCTGAAAAGGAAATGGAAGGATTAACACCATCAGATATTATTACTCAAATCATTAAAAAAATTGAAGTGCCAAGATAAGACATGAAAGCTTTTTTAAGAAAATACTATACAGATTTGTTTTTAAACAGGCGCTTGTTTATTGGCCTTGGCGTATGCGTTACCCTGTTTGTGTTTTCTTTTTTTCTATCCTTCCTGACTGACCTTCCTTATTTCGTTTTTGGTGTGTTGATCATTCTGATCTTTATTGATTTACTTTTGCTGTACAGAAGCGAAAAAGCTGTTTTTTTACGTAGGGACATTCCCGAGCGTTTAAGCAATGGAGATGATAATGATATTAAGATTTATCTCGAAAATTTTTATTCTTTTAAAGTAAAGATCGGAATCATTGATGAAATACCTTTTCAGTTTCAAAAAAGAGATTTGTGGTTTTCTACCGAATTGGCAGTTCGTGAAAATAAAACCATCACCTATCAACTATACCCAACAAAACGGGGCGAATATGAATTTGGTCAAACCAGGTTATATGTTCAGTCTCCACTCGGATTATTAAGCAGAAGGTTTAATTTCGGAATCAATAAAACTGTTCCGGTTTATCCATCCTTTCTCAAATTAAGACAGTATTCGCTGTTGGCGGTATCGAATCGTTTAACAGAGATTGGTCTTAAGAAAATACGGAGAGTGGGGCATAGCATGGAGTTTGATCAGGTGAAGAATTATGTTGCCGGCGATGACTATCGAACTGTTAACTGGAAAGCCACCGCCAGAAAAGGCGATTTAATGGTAAATGCTTACACAGACGAAAAAGCACAGCACATTTATTGCGTAATTGATAAATCCAGAGCAATGAAAATGCCTTTTGAAGGATTATCTTTACTGGATTATGCCATAAATGCCAGTTTGATTTTGAGCAGTGTAGCCTTAGTAAAAGAAGATAAGGCTGGGTTAATTACCATCGCAGAGAAGACAGGAAGTATTATACCTGCAGATAGGAAGCCAACGCAGTTGAACCGCATCATGGAGGTGTTGTATAAGGAAAAAACAAGGTACCTGGAAAGTGATATGGAGGCCTTGTACATCAGCATGCGGGCAACTTTAAAACAACGCAGTCTGGTTGTATTCTTCAGCAATTTCGAAAGCATGTCTGCCCTGGAGCGGCAATTACCTTTTTTAAAAAGAATTGCTAAATTTCATTTGTTGTTGGTCGTATTTTTCGAAAACACTACTTTGAAATCCTTAAGCCAGGAACCCGCAAAAGATATTGAAGGCATCTACATTAAGACCATTGCCGAAAAATTCGCCTACGAAAAGAAACTAATGGTTAAGGAACTCACTAAGCATGGTATTTTAAGCCTGCTCACTGCTCCTCAAAACTTAACTGTTAATGTGGTTAACGAGTATCTGGCGCTTAAGGCAAGACAACGAATTTAGTCTAAAGTCATTAATCGGCTGTTTGAAATCTCAATTCCGAACTCAAAACCCCAACCAACTTATTCTTCTTCCCTGAAATAAACTTTGTAAAAATTCATTGATTTATCATCATCATAGCCTTTCTCAATCAATTCTTTATTACCATGAATATAGATATGGAAATTTTTATCCAGTTTTAAAACGCTTTTATAAACACGCGCCTGCTTTTTAACAGCAGCTTCTGCAATTTCAAAGGTATCAGCAATAGGGCTATCAAATTCTTGTTCGTAGCTCTTTTTAAAGTTTTTAAAAGATTCTATACCTTCATCATTTCCGATTACTTCTTGCCCGAACTCTTCTATGTCGAATGTCTCTTTCTCTTTGAAATATTTCATCGAACGGTTTAAAAGATCGATTTTATCGGCCTTGCTGATCTCATATTCGTCGTCAAGTTTTTGGGTTACAAAATTTTTATAAACGCCCAGAACATTGTTGGTTTGGTTGTAGCTATCGTTCCGTATACGAAGTTTTAAGAATTCATCCTTCCAGTATACAGCAGATTCGTTACTGCTTTTAGTTTGATCGATCACCACAACCTTATAGCCTTCTTCAACATTGGTGTTAAAAATCAAGCAGCCTTTATCGAGTTTATTGATGCTAATGGCTTCCTGTTCATAACTCATCCCAAAACCATCCTGTTCTGGATAAACCTTGAGGTAGGTATCTTTATTTTCAGATTTAAAAATGCCGATCACATCCAATTGTTCGCCTTCAATCTGCACTTTTTCAAAATAGGCTACATATAACTCACCCGATTTGATTTTAGGGTGGTTAGCCACTTCGTATAAATGCTTGGCAAGCTGTTGAGAATCCTCATGAAACAAAGCATTGTTCTCAAAAATTTCATGAACAAAGTGATAAACTTCATTGAGGTTCAGATTATCGTTGGGATGATAAAGGTGATAAACCTCATTCACTTTTTCGAAGGGCTTAAGGAAATATTGCATCAATAAGTTACCTAATAACTCATCCTCAATTTTTAGAGGTGCATCACTTAATTTGTAATATTCTTCTACTAATTTATTACCGGTATGGTGGATAGAAAGATGCTTTAGCGAGGCTTCGAAAAATGATATCATGGCGGCAAAAGTAGTAAAAAAGCTTGGGCAATGATGGTATTGATTTTAAACAAAAAAGGCATCCCAAATTTTCAGGATGCCTTGATATATATTGTTGTTGGCTATTATTTCCAGCCACCGCCCAAAGCACGGTACAGGTTAACCACCGATTGAAGTTTTTGTAATTTATCGTTTATCCCGCTCAATTGAGCAGTTAGCAAACTTTGCTCAGAAGTTAAAACGTCGGTATAATTGGTTGCCGAACTATAGCGCAGTAACTCCTTGGTAAAATCTACCGCTTTAGTTAAGGAGGCGATTTGCTTCGCTCTGGCTTCTTCTTTTTCTACTGCAGTTTGATAAGCATACAGTGCATTAGAAACTTCCTGCCCACCAGTTAATAAGGTTTGCTGGAAAGTATAAAAAGCTTGTTGCTGTTGCGCCTGAGCCGTTTTTAGTCGCGCTTTATTTTGGCCTTTAGCAAAGATTGGTTGCGTAATGCCGCCTACTAAATTGTAAAAAATAGAGTTATCGAAGAAGTTTTTCAACTGTAAGCTCGATAAGCCTCCGGATGCTGTTAGAGTTAAAGCCGGATAGAAGTACGTTTTAGCTACATTGGTGTTCTCAAATGCTGACCTGAAACCATACTCTGCAGCAATTACATCCGGACGGTTCTGCAACAATTGAGCTGAAATTCCGGTTTGCAAATTGGCATAAGGAACCTGCTGATCAATAGTGCTGCGGTTGATTGTACCCGGAGCTTTTGCTAAAACTACACTCAATGCATTTTCTGCTTCTTTAATGCTTCGCTTTAAATCGGGCAAGCTTACTTCTGCAGCATATAAATTAGCTTCACTTTGTACTACTGCCGCTCCGTTCACTACAGCACCTTCTTTTAACGCTTTTACTGTTTCTACATCTTTACGGCGAATTTTGATTGTTTCCATCGTAATGGCTAATTGCTTATCCAGGGCCAGAAGTGTATAATAACTATTGGCAATGGTTGCAATAAGTTGCGTTTGCACAGCTCTTTTTGCAGCATCGCTTTGAATTAAGGTTGCATATGCTGCGCGCTTGGCACTGCTTAGTTTGCCCCAAATATCGGCTTCCCAGGCCGTGCTTAACTGCGCCCTGTAAGTTTGCGTTTCCAGGTTAATGTTAATCCCTGCCGGAAAATTCAATGCTGCGGCAGATTGTTTAGCATCAGTAACAGAAAGATCTCCCTGTAAGCTTGGTAAAAATGCTGCACGGCTCTGTTGAAGCGTAGCTTCAGAGATTTTAATGCGCTCAATGGCTTGCTTCAAATCAAGATTTTGATTAATTCCTTCCTGGATCAACGATTGAAGCGTTGTGTCTGAAAAAAGGCTTTTCCAGGGAATATCAGCCATTGTAGCTGTATCAGTTGTATTGTTATCTCGGTAAAGACCTTCGCTGGTTACCTGGGGGCGGGTGTATTTTTGAGTTACACATGCACTTAAGCTCAGGATTGCAAAACCGATTAAAAATGAATGCTTATATCTGAATTTCATGTTTCTTAATATTAATGTTCGCGATTAACAGCTAATTCATATTCTTCTTCTGTTTGCTCACGCGTAATGCCCTCCTCAAAAGGAGATTTATTGCTCACCTTTTCTTGTAAGGTTTGGAAAATGATGAACAATGCCGGGATTACAAATACACCGAAGATGGTACCAATCAGCATTCCTCCAACAGCACCGGTACCAATGGATTTATTTCCGGCTGCACCTACACCTGAAGATAGCATTAAAGGTAATAGTCCAAGGATAAATGCAAATGAAGTCATCAAAATCGGACGAAGACGAGCTGTGGCACCATCAATAGCTGAGTTCACAATGCTCATTCCTTTCTTCCGCCTGTCTACCGCATACTCAACAATTAGAATTGCATTTTTGGCTAACAATCCAACCAGCATAATCAATGTAATCTGAGTATAGATATTGTTATCAATGCCGAATATCTTGTCGAAAACGAATACGCCTGCCAAACCTACCGGTAATGAAATTAATACCGCTAAAGGCAGAATGTAACTCTCATATTGTGCTGCCAGTAAGAAATAAACAAAGATTACGCAGAGTAAGAAGATAAAAATGGTTTGGCTGCCACTGCTCATTTCCTCACGTGATAAACCTGAAAATTCATAACCATATCCCGCAGGTAAATGCTTCGCTGCTTCTTCCTGAACGGCGGCCAGTGCGTCGCCAGAACTAAAGCCTGGGTTCGGACTACCTGTTACTGAAATTGAAGTAAATAGGTTAAAGCGCGAAATGGCTTGCGGACCGTAAACTTTTGTTAAGGTAATAAATTCAGATACCGGAGCCATGCTACCCGATGTAGTTCTCACGTAAATGCTGGTCAAGCTTTGCTGATTGGCACGATATTGTGCATCTGCCTGATACATTACCCTGAACTGCTTACCGAATTTGTTAAAGTTCGACGCATAAACCCCACCGTAATAGCCTTGCAAAACACCCAAAACATCATTTACTGTTAATCCAGCCTGTTTTACTTTGGCCACATTAACTTCAATTTGATATTGAGGGAAATTTGGATTGAATGAAGTTGAAGCATACTGAATTTCCGGACGCTTACTCAAAGCGGCTAAGAATCCATTACCAATTTCATTAAACTTTTTGATATCGCCACCTGTTTTATCCTGAAGTTGAAATTCAAAGCCTCCACTGGTACCAAATCCCTGGATGGTTGGTGGAGCAAAGAATATAATTCTGGCGCCTTTAATGCTGGCAGTTTTCGCAAATAATTCTCCGATAATCGCTTTAACATCCCGTTTTCTTTCATTCCATGGCGTTAAACGACCTATAACCATACCATATGAACTTCCCGAACCACTAATCATACTCCTACCTACCACACGAAGAACATATTTAATTTCTGGAACCGTTTTGGCAACACTGTCGATTTTCGAAATAATTAAATTGGTTTCTTCTTGTGATGTTCCGGCAGGCAATGAAATATCAGACATGATGGTTCCTAAATCCTCGTTCGGTACGAAGCCTTTAGGGGTAGTATTCATGGTCCATATTAAAGCCACGGTAAAGAAGGCAATAATTAAGCCCACCACCCATTTGGCTCTGGATAAGAAACTAACTGATTTTTTATATTTGGCTGTTACAGCATCAAACGATGTGTTAAAAGCATCATAAAAGCGGTGTAAGAAATTTTTAGATTTCTCATGATCCTCTTTATGGGGTTTTAGGAAAAGTGCACAAAGTGCCGGACTCAGCGTTAAGGCATTAATCGCAGAAAGGATAATAGAGATGGCAAGTGTTAAACCAAACTGTTTATAAAATACACCAGAAGATCCCTGAATAAAACTTACCGGAATAAATACAGCTGCCATAACCAATGTGATGGAAATAATGGCACCGCTGATGTCATCCATTGCATCAATTGTTGCTTTTTTGGCATCCTTGTAGCCCGCATCTAACTTGGCATGTACGGCCTCTACAACCACAATGGCATCATCCACAACAATACCAATGGCCAGTACCAATGCGAATAACGTAAGTAGGTTTATGGTAAAACCGAACAAACTTAAGAAGAAAAATGTACCGATAATGGCCACAGGAACACTGATCGCCGGGATCAAGGTGGAACGGAAATCCTGTAAAAAGATAAATACAACCAGGAATACCAGGATAAAGGCTTCAACTAATGTATGGATTACCTTCTCGATAGAAGCATCAAGGAAATCGTTAACGTTTACCAGGGTGGTGTAATGAACCCCTTTAGGGAAAGATTTTTGAGCTTCATCTAATGTTTTAATGGAGTTTTCAATAACCTCTTTTGCATTCGATCCTGCAGTTTGATTGATGGCAATACCCAAGGCAGGCTTACCATTAAATTTCACGGAACTGGCATAACTCTGGGCACCGAGTTCAATTCTGGCCACATCTTTCAAACGCAATACCTGTCCGTTTGCATCAGCTTTAATAATGATATTACTAAATGCAGCTTCGTCCTTTAACCTTCCGGTATATTTTAAAGTATATTGAAATGCCTGGTTGCCCTGTTCGCCAAATTGACCAGGAGCAGCTTCAATGTTCTGTTCGGCCAATGCAACGCTTACATCATTAGGAACCAAACCATAGGTTGCCATCACATCAGGCTTTAACCAGATTCTCATGGTATAATCTAAAGTACCGAAAGCACTTGCATCACCCACACCGTTAATACGTTTGATTTGTGGAATGATATTGATGTTGGCGTAGTTTTGAAGAAAAGTTTGATCGTAAGAAGGATCATCGCTGTAAATAGCAAAGATTAACACGTTACTTGCTTGTCTCTTTGCAGTGATTACACCAGATTTGGTTACTTCGGCCGGCAATAAACTCGTGGCCCTGGCCACCCTGTTCTGAACGTTTACTGCTGCAAGATCGGGGTTGGTACCCAACTTAAAGTTTACTGTAATCGTTGCACTACCGTCATTACTGGCAGTTGAAGTCATATAAGTCATGTCCTCAACACCATTAATTTGTTCTTCAAGTGGAACAACTACACTGTTCATTACCACATCGGCATTTGCACCCTGATATGACGTAGAAACCTGAACGGTTGGTGGCGCAATTTCTGGATATTGTGATACTGGTAGCGTAGCTAAACCGAGTATCCCGAGGATAACGATGATAATTGAAATTACCGTCGACAGAACGGGTCTCTCTATAAATTTTTTAAACATAGATGTTCATTTCTTCCGATGATTAATCGGTATGTATCGGATATTATTTCTTTAAATCAGCATAAACGGCATCGGCACTCTGCTCTTCCGGTTTAATTTTAGTTCCGTCTTTTAACGATTGGAAACCTTCAAGTACAACTTTATCGCCTTGCTTCAGGCCTTTGGTTACTACGTAAAATTTATCCTTTGAAAGGTCCATAATTTCTACTTCGGTACTTACAACTTTCGAAGAATCACCCAAAACGTACACAAATTTCTTTCCTTGCAAATCCATTGTAGATTTTTGAGGGATCAGAATTCCGTTATCTACCGCCTGTGGAATGCGAACTGATGCACTTGCACCGTTTTTCAATAGAGCAATTGGATTAGGGAAAGTAGCTCTCAGCCTAACCGAACCCGTGGCAGTATTAATTTGCCCAATTATAGATTCAATTTTACCGTTTTGAGCATAAGGAGTTCCATCAGCGAGCACAAGGCTAACTGCGGGTATATTTTTCATTTGCTCAGCAAGTGTTTTCCCTTTATAGGTTTTAGAAAAGTCTAACAGCTGCTTTTCATTCAATGAGAAGTAAGCATATACTTTCGAGATGTTTGAAACTGTTGTTAATGGCTCTGTACTTGCGCTACTTACCAAACTACCGGCTTTAAAAGGGATACTTCCAACAACGCCATCAACAGGGCTGGTAATTCTGGTATAGCCTAAATTTACCTGGGCATTTACCAATTCTGCTTTTGCTTGCGCAAGTGCCGCTCTTCTGCTTTGCAAAGTTAATTGAGCCGATTGCAAGTCAAATTTGCTGATGATATCCTTTTCTACCAGGGGCTTAGTTTTATTTACCTGTAGTTGAGCGGCATTAACATCTGCTTCAGCGCTACTAATCGCAGCTTTAGCAGTTCTAACCTGTTGCTCGTATTGCGGTGCATTAATGGTGAAAAGCAATTGTCCCTTTTTTACCATCGCACCTTCATCAACAAATATTTTTTCAATAAAGCCATCTACTTTAGGACGGATATCAACATTTTGGATACCTTCTACAGTAGCCGGATAATCTGAATTAAGTTCGGTTGATTGTGTACTTACTGTAAAAACAGGGTAGGCTTGTGGACCTGCGGCGGCAGCGGCAGCAGCTTTCTTTGCTTCATCGCTGTTTCCACATGAAGCCAAAAGCATACCTATACTTAAGCTAAATAAGAGAGTTGTTACTTTTCTCATGGATCTATTCTTGTGTGTTTAAATTTAAATTCTGGAGTTAAAAGCGCTATCAGGGATTAGGGATCTGATAACTAAATAAGCGACCAAAAATAGCGCCTAAAAAAAGATAAATCTGTCCAAGTTCTGTCATTTAATCAATCGATTGATTTATTTTTTAATTAAAAAACTCCTTAGTAGGGCTTAACTGGCTCTTTTTTAAGCTTATAGCATAAGTTTTTTTGGTAAATCCGGGAGTGTAAATATATTGCGACAGATGTTAAAACCTGTTAAAAACACTTGGAATGTTCAGTTTTATCAACACTAAATTTAGGGAAATCGTCTTTTTTACAGTCATGCTTAGTGTATTTTTTACACACTAAGCAGACTGTATTTTTTGTGATCTTAAATCTGATTGTTTAATCCACCTCGCCCTCAAACACCAGTTTTGCGGGACCACATAGAAAAACATGGGTAAAAATTTTCCCATCGTAATCAAATTCAATTTTAATGTCGCCACCCAAAACTTTAATATTCGTTTTAATGTGACCAGTTTGTCCTTTATGTTTGGCCATGGCCATGGCCACAGCAGTAACCCCCGTTCCACAGGCATAGGTTTCGTCTTCAACTCCACGTTCATAGGTGCGAACAAACAAATGATCTCCCTTATCTTCAACGAAATTTACATTGATTCCTTTTTCTTTATAGGTATCGTTGTATCTGATTTTTTGTCCTTCATGAAAAACATCCAGATCCTTTAAATCGCTTGTTAACGCAACATAGTGAGGTGATCCTGTATTTAAAATATAAGCCTCATTATCCTGATCAATGCTTTCTACGTCAATCATTTGCAGATCCACCCATTCGCCATTTTCAGAAATTCTGGCATAGTGAGGCCCGTCAACTGCCAAAAAGTTCGTTTCCTTGTCTATGATACCCAGTTGTTTGGCAAAAGCCACAATACATCTTCCACCATTTCCACACATACTGCCCAGATTTCCATCTGCATTAAAGTAATGCATTTCAAAATCGTACTGATCGTGTGAGGTCAGGAACATCAATCCATCAGCGCCAATCCCAAATCTTCTGTGGCAAAGATTTGCAACTATTTCATTATCAATGTTTTTAATGGGGCTTTTAGTGTGATCTATTAAAATAAAATCGTTGCCGGCACCCTGGTATTTATAGAAATTAATTTTCATTTAATCTTCATTTTAAAATGCAATATTTGAGTTGCAGAAAGCATTATCTGGATAGGGTTTTATAATTTAACATTTTTTAACACCAAATCAAGTGCTTTACATATGCAAATATCGTTTATATGGTATTAAATTTGAATAAACTAAATAAAGAAAATTTGAGCAGATAAAAACTGCCAGAGCAATCTGCTTAAATCAAAGTGAATAGAAAGCTCTCGCAATCTTTTTTAATAAAAGAATTAAATATCAAGACACATGAAAAAAATATTAGGAATTACAGTGTTAGCTGCATTTATAGGTGGTGCGGCAGCAGTTGGGGGTTACAAGTTATTTGAGCGTAACCAGATTGGTGGGACAATTTCTGAAAAACAAGATTTGTATTTTGCCAATAACCCTTTAAAAATCTCATCAGCAGGTACTGCTGATTTTACCCAGGCCGCCGCTGCGGTAGCACCAGGGGTAGTGCACATTAAAACCACATATGCTGCTAAAGGTGGCGCACAGGGTGGATCTTCACCATTTGATATGTTCGACGATTTTTTTGGAGGTCGTGGACGCCAAATGCAGCGACAACCACGGGCTGCATCAGGCTCAGGTGTAATCATCAGCCAGGATGGATATATAGTAACGAATAACCACGTGGTTGAAAATGCAGATAAGGTAGAGGTAATTTTAACTGATAGACGTAAAGTTGAAGCTAAAGTGATCGGACGTGATCCAAATACCGATTTAGCTTTAATTAAAGTTAGTGCCAACAATTTGCCGGTTGTAAAAATGGGTAATTCAGATAATGTACAGGTTGGAGAGTGGGTTTTAGCTGTAGGTTATCCATTGGATTTGAATACTACGGTTACAGCAGGTATTGTAAGTGCTAAAGCACGTAGTATTGGAATTATTGGCCGCGAGCAACAACAAGAACAACTGGAAAACCTTTCTGAAGAAGAAGTACAGCAATTTAACCGTACAGGTAAATTACCTGCTTCTGCCATGAATAGCAGTATCGAATCTTTTATTCAAACAGATGCTGCAATTAACCCGGGTAATAGTGGTGGTGCATTGGTTAATGCCAATGGAGAGTTAATTGGTATTAACTCCGCTATTGCTTCTCAAAGCGGTTATAATCAGGGTTATGGTTTTGCAATCCCGGTTAATTTAGCCAGAAAAATTGTAGATGATTTTATGAAATATGGCTCAGTTAAAAGAGGTTATATTGGCGTAAGCTTTGCTCCGCTTGGTGGCGATTATAACAATAAAGATGTTAAAACTACCGAAACAACCGGTTTGTACATCAGTGATGTAGTAGCAAACGGTGCGGCAGCAGCAGCCGGTATTAAAGCTGGCGATATTATTAAGAAAGTTGATGGTATTACCGTTTATGATTCTCCGGATCTTCAGGAAAAAATTGGAAGATTAAATCCAGGTGATAAAGTGAAATTAACTGTTTTAAGGGATGGTTCGTTAAAAGACTATGCCATCACCTTAAAAGGCGAATCGAGTGTAGGTGTTGTTGCAACAAGCACTGCAAAAGCAGTAGAAGTTTCTAAGCTTGGTGCAACCTTTGTTCCTGCAACAGCAGCGCAAAAGACTAAGTTTGGTATCAATAGTGGTGTTGTAGTAAGTTCCGTTGTTACCGGAAAAGCTTTTGATAATATTGGTGTTGAAAAAGGATTAATCATTACAAAAGTAAACGGGGTGCCTGTAAACAGCGTTGCTGATGTTCAAAAAGCATTACCTCAAACCAAAAATAACATGATTTACATGTCAGGAGTGAGTGCACAGGGAACTTTCAATTTCAGTTTCCCAGCTCAATAGTTAAAGCAAAGATTTATTAAAGCGCCTTCCATTCGAAGGCGTTTTTTTTTGCCCTGAAGAGAATATGAACAATTATTCATTCAAATTTCATCATTAGCATTTAGTTTCGTTCTTAAATATCATTTAAAAACTATTAAAATTAATTACAGCAGGATTAACAACCCAGATTCGATTAGCATCAAAACCGATTATTATGGCTTTAGCTTACATTAAACTTAGCGCTAAACAATATTTCAACTTTATGTGTAAAACAGATTTTGAAAGGCGGATATTTCATGATAGTTACCGCGCGTTTCAGCAGCAGTCTAAAATCTACAATTTGAATCAAAGTCTGCATACTTTCGAACAAATGTGTCGCTATAACGAAAAGGCGAAGGCTTTAAATCGTAAATTGAATGCTGCAGTAATGGATACTATCGAAACCTTAGGAAATCAGACACCCAATTTGTTTAATCATTATGGTCAGCCTATTTTGTTTGATTCTGCAGAACTCCATATTCATGCCTCAGATTTGTTAAATAAAGCAGCACATGTGGTATCTCTTACCTATGTGAGCCCAAAATTGGTGCTCCATGAAATGGTAGCTAATGCATTAATACTGAGTTATGGTACACCAGTACAAAATCAGCCTTTCATGGTTCAATTAAAACCTGAACTGGAAATCACCCATATTAAAACGGAAGAATTAATGTATATGTAAATTTTATCGGTTCTCTTAAAGTGTTTTAAGCAGAAAAAGAAAGTTAATGCCCTGTTTTGAAAGGGTTTCAGCATTTATAACTCCTGAATTTTAATAATTTATAAGCCAAAATGATATGTTAAAATAGCGTTCATTTAGGTTTAATCGCATATTTTAAAAATGAATACAATAATTAATAGGTTTCCGATTTATTTAAAGTTACCTTTGTACAAATTAAATACAATATAATGCAACAAGGAACAGTAAAATTTTTCAATGAAACAAAAGGTTTTGGATTTATCGTGCCAGCTAATGGTGATAGCGAAATCTTCGTTCATGCTTCAGGCTTAATCGACAACATTCGCGAGAATGACACCGTAACCTACGATGTAGAAGAAGGTAGAAAAGGCCTAAACGCGGTAAATGTTAAAGTAGCTTAATAGAACTCAATTACATAAATCGTAAAAAGTCCCAGCCAAACGGCTGGGACTTTTTTTATGGATGCAAAATTTTAAAGAAATCATTTGCAAAAGTGGGGATTGATTACAGGATTTTAAATCCTTGTACAGCTCATTTTTACTAAAACGTTTAACGGATTTAGAGGTTCCAAAATCAGTTTTACGCACAATTCGAGTATTTTCTAATCTGATTTTAAAGAAAACCACCATATTTATCTTAGAATGTTTCTAAATAAATAGTTTATCGTTGTTTTGTCATAATCGTTTATAAATTAAACTCATAATTAAATACTTTTGCAGAAAAATAGATATAAATCCTAATCAAATGAGTGGTTTCGGTAATGCATTTTCTTCTTCAATAGGGAAGAAATTCATCATGGGTATTACAGGTTTATTCCTGGTACTTTTTTTAATTGTACACTGTTTTATTAATGCGTTAATATTTTTTAACGACGGTGGCTTAACATTTAACATTGGCGCACATTTTATGGCTTCAAACTGGATTATCCGGGCTGGCGAGATTGTGTTGTTTGTGGGCTTACTGGCACACATTTTTCAGGCTTTGAGGTTAACACTTCAAAATCAGAAAGCCCGCCCGGTTAAATATGCCGTTAATGCAGGTAACGCAAATAGTAAATGGTATAGCCGTTCAATGGGCTTATTAGGTACTTTATTGTTAATTTTTCTTATTGTTCACTTGTCTAACTTTTGGGTAGTGTCTCGTTTTACGGGTATCCCAACTGTAGATGCAAATGGTCACGAAGATTTATATGCAGTAATGGCGCTAACATTCCAAAATATCTGGATCGTGATTCTTTACACGTTGGCTATGGTATCCCTTTGCTATCACTTATTGCACGGTTTTGCTTCTGCATTCCAAACCTTGGGATGGAACCATAGCAAATACAATGGAATCATTAAAAGTGTTGGCGTTTGGTATTCTATCATCATTTCGTTGCTTTTTGCAGCGATGCCAATTGCAGTTTATGCAGGTTTAGTTCATTAATTTTTAGCACAAAAGATATGTCAGATATTAATTCAAATATTCCGGAAGGCGAATTAACCAGTAAATGGACTAAGTATAAGTCTTCTGTGCCTTTGGTTAACCCATCAAACAAAAGAACAATTGAAGTAATTATTGTAGGTTCAGGTTTAGCAGGTGCTTCGGCAGCAGCAACCCTTGCCGAAATGGGTTACAAAGTAAAATGTTTCTGTTTTCAGGATTCACCTCGTAGAGCTCACTCAATTGCGGCTCAAGGTGGTATCAACGCAGCAAAAAATTATCAAAATGATGGTGACAGTGTTTACCGTTTATTTTATGATACCATTAAAGGTGGTGATTACCGTGCCCGCGAAGCAAACGTACATCGTTTGGCAGAAGTGAGTGCGAACATTATAGATCAGTGCGTAGCTCAGGGCGTTCCTTTAGCACGTGAGTATGGTGGTTTGTTAGATAACCGCTCGTTCGGTGGTACGCAGGTTCAACGTACTTTCTACGCAGCAGGTCAAACAGGTCAGCAATTATTATTAGGTGCATATTCTGCTTTAGAACGCCAGATTGGTATGGGTAAAGTAGAAATGTATACCCGTCATGAAATGCTGGAGGTGGTTAAAATCGACGGTAAGGCCCGCGGTATCATTGCCCGTAACCTAATCACAGGAGAAATTGAGCGCCATTTCGGTCATGCAGTTGTATTAGGAACAGGTGGTTACGGAAACGTATTCTATCTTTCTACCAATGCAATGGGGAGTAATGTTACAGCAGCATGGAAAGCACACAAGCAAGGTGCTTATTTTGCAAATCCTTGCTATACTCAAATTCACCCTACTTGTATTCCGGTTTCCGGAGATCACCAATCTAAGTTAACCCTAATGTCAGAGTCGTTACGTAACGATGGTCGTATTTGGGTGCCTAAAAAGAAAGATGATAACCGCAAGGCTTCAGAAATTCCTGAAGATGAAAGAGATTATTATTTAGAGCGTCGTTACCCTGCTTTCGGTAACCTTGTGCCGCGTGATGTGGCATCTCGTGCAGCTAAAGAACGTTGTGATGCAGGTTACGGTGTAGGTGCTTCGAAACTGGCAGTTTACCTGGATTTTAAAGCGAATACAGAGCGTTATGGCCGTATTGAAGCTGCCAAAGCAGGTAACCACAATCCTGATAAAGAAACTTGCATGCGTTTAGGTACTGCTGTTATAAAAGAAAAATATGGTAACCTTTTCGATATGTATGCGCAGATTACAGGAGAAGATCCATATGAAACGCCAATGCGTATTTATCCTGCGGTTCACTATACAATGGGTGGTCTTTGGGTAGATTATAATTTAATGACTTCAGTACCTGGTTTATATTGTACTGGTGAGGCTAACTTCTCAGATCACGGTGCTAACCGTTTAGGTGCTTCAGCCTTGATGCAAGGTTTAGCTGATGGTTATTTCGTTCTTCCATATACTATTGGTGCATATTTATCAAAAGAAATTTCAGTAAAAGCTATTCCTACAGATCACCCTGCATTCGTAGAAGCGGAAGCAAGGGCTAAGGGAATTTTAAATACTTTAATCAATATTAAAGGAACAAAATCAGTAGATCATTTCCACAAACGTTTAGGCCACATCATGTGGGAGAAATGTGGTATGGCACGTAATGAAAAAGGTTTAAAAGAAGCTATCGAAGAAATCAGAGCTTTACGCGCAGAATTCTGGAGAGATGTTCGTGTACCTGGAACGGCTGAGGAGTTAAATACAGAATTGGAAAAAGCTGGTCGAGTGGCAGATTTTATTGAACTAGGTGAGTTAATGTGTATCGATGCGTTAAACCGTAACGAAAGTTGTGGAGGTCACTTCCGTGAAGAGTATCAAACGGAAGAAGGCGAAGCACTACGTGATGATGTAAACTACGCTTATGTAGCCGCCTGGGAATTTAAAGAAGGTGTAAACTTTGAGCTTCATAAAGAAGAATTGAAGTTTGAAAATATTAAAGTAGCACAAAGAAGTTATAAATAGTAGCAAGACGTAAGTATCAAGTATCAAGACTTGAACAATATCTTGATACTTGATTCTCGCTACTTGATACTTAAATCTCAATATCATGAGTACAGGAAATATGAACTTAACGCTAAAAGTTTGGCGTCAAAAAAATAACAAAACCAAAGGTGCTTTGGTGGATTATAAATTGGCCGATATTTCACCGGATATGTCTTTCTTAGAGATGTTCGATGTATTAAACGAACAATTAATTAACAAAGGTGAAGAACCGATCGTATTTGATCACGATTGTCGCGAGGGAATTTGCGGAATGTGCTCAATGTTTATCAACGGTCGTCCTCACGGGCCAAAAGATTTAGTAACTACCTGCCAGTTGCATATGCGTTCATTCAAAGATGGTGATACCATTGTTGTAGAACCTTGGAGAGCTGCTGCATTCCCGGTAGTCAAGGATTTAACAGTTGATCGTTCTGCGTTTGACAGAGTAATTGCAGCAGGAGGTTTTATCTCTGTAAATACTGGTAATGCACAAGATGCAAACAACTTGCCAATTCCTAAAATGCAAGCTGATGCGGCTTTCGAAGCTGCGGCCTGTATTGGTTGTGGTGCTTGCGTAGCTACTTGTAAAAATGCTTCTGCAATGCTTTTCGTATCTGCAAAAATCTCTCAATTGGCATTATTACCTCAAGGTCAGCCTGAGCGTTACCGTCGTGTACAAAGCATGGTAGCTCAAATGGATGCAGAAGGCTTTGGTAATTGTACCAACACAGGTGCTTGTGAAGCGGAATGTCCTAAAGGAATTTCTTTAGAAAATATTGCCCGCATGAACCGTGATTTTGCATCAGCAAAATTCGTTTCGGAAGAAACGGTTTAAAAATATACTGTGCATCCTGATGAGAATCGGGATTCTTGAGCCTCCACTTTGTGGAGGCTTTTTTATTTCACACGTTTAAATTCCCGAGCTTTTCAGCTAAGACTTCGGAAATCTTCCGATAAGAATCAAACGTCCAACCGCCAACATGGGGTGTTAAAATAACTTTTTCATTAGCTTTTAGATCGTTATACCAAGGTTGCTCTCCCAAAGCCGGAAACTTTTCAGTTTGTAAAACATCCAAACCGGCTCCAAGAATTTTGCCAGCCGAAATATTCTTTAATACCGCTAATGTATCCACAATCTCGCCTCTGGCGGTATTGATAAAAAAAATAGGCTTTTTGAAATGAAAGAAGTATTCGTTATTCACCATTTGGCGGGTTTCTGCAGTTAAAGGGATGTGAAGGCTTAAAACATCACTGTGTTTTACAATTTCTTCCATGCTCACCTCGCGTGCAAAAGCATCAGAGAAGCCTGTTTTATATTTGTCATAAGCCATTACATCCACTTCAAAGCCTGCAAGTTTTTTTGCAAAACTTTGCCCCATAAAGCCATAGCCAATGATACCAACTTTCTTTCCTTTAAGCTCATACCCTCTGTTCCCCTCTCTATCCCAAATCCCATTTCTTATCTCTATATCCGCAGGGCGAAAGTTATTCATTAAGGATAACAGCATTCCTGTTGCATGTTCACCAACAGCATCACAATTTCCTTCCGGAGCATTTATAAGTTGAATATTTCGCTCAAAAGCAATCTTATCGTCTATATTATCTAATCCGGCACCTGCCCGGGCAACAAATGTCAGATTCGGAGCCGCATCAAATAATTCCCGGTCAATGCGGAATTTAGTTCTAACTGCAATACCGTGATAATCTTTAATTCTGTTTAAAGTTTGCTGACGGGTAATTTGTGGTTCATCATCAACCTGATAACCCAGGGCTATGGCTTTTTCTTTAAAAACAGGATGTAAATCATCAACAATTAGTATTTTCTTCATGATAAAGACAAAAGTAACAATCCGGTGGTTTTTAAACTCTACTGTACAAAAAATGTTTTTTATCTGACGGTAATGGATATTGCCCTAATATATTGCCATTAAATGCTTTCAGGCAACAATTGCTTATGCATAAAGCATTAAATGCCAACAAAAATATTACGCTGAAATAGCTGTAATAAAATAGTTACTGCACTCTAATTAAACTTCCTTGCCGTTACTTTGTCTCCCTTTACAAAAACACACAAAAACTCAATTTTTAATGAAAGTATTCCAATCTAAAATTATAAAGTTAACCCTGTTATTTGCAATCTTAACTGCACAAGTATTTGCCCAGGCAGGTAAGGCCAAAATTACGGGTGTGCTTAAGGATGCCCAGACAAATGAAACCATTCCTTTTGCCACAGCTGTACTCATTAATAAAACAACAAAGACCAATGCTAAAGTAGCACAAACAGATGTAAATGGTGCATTTACCATGACCGATGTACCAGCCGGTACATTTACTTTCAAAATCAGTTTTGTTGGTTACCAAACCATGGTAAGAGACAATATTACCATCACAGCAAATTCCGGAACCATAAATTTTGGAGAAATTAAAATGAATGCGTCAAAAGGTAATGTATTAAGTGAGGTAACGGTAACAGGACAAAAGGCCGCCATGCAAATGGGGATTGATAAAAAAGTCTTTTCTGTAGATCAAAGTTTAGTAAGTGAGGGTGGCTCTGCCGGCGATTTACTGCAAAACGTACCCTCAGTTTCTACTGATATAGATGGCAATGTAAGCTTAAGAGGCTCATCTGGTGTTAAAGTTTTAATTGATGGCAAACCTTCATTAATTGCAGGAGGAAACGTGGCGCAGATTCTACAGTCAATACCTGCCAGTTCAATAGAGAGTGTTGAGGTAATTACCAATCCTTCTGCTAAATACGATGCAGAGGGTCAATCTGGTATTATCAATATTGTATTAAAGAAAAATACCAAGCTGGGTTTCAATGGTTCAGCAGCCTTAACAGCCGGAAATAGGGATAATTATAACGCAAATACTAACCTGAGTTTTCAAAACAGTAAAGTAAATTTGTACGGCAATTATAGCTATCGTTATGGCAATCGTTTAGGCGGGGGATTTCAGGATATAACGTACCTCAATTCTACAAACTCAACTGCTTTTGCCAATCAAAACACTTCAACAAATTCCCTTGATAAAGGACATAATGTGAAAGCAGGTCTGGATTATTATCTTGCTCCTAAAAGCGTTTTAAGTCTCTCTGGAGGATTTAATAACAGAGTGAATGATCGGGATGAGCTAATTAATATTAACCAGTTAGGTACGGCTTTAAATCCTGTTTTATTGAGTAATAGAAATAATGCTACTACCGGTGATGGTAACAGTTATGACCTAAACCTCGATTTTAATCAGAAGTTTAAAAAACCAAAAGAAGAATTGACTTTTAACTTCGGCTATTCGAACGGAACAAATAATAATTATCAAACTTACAATACAAACGTTACCAACTTAAATGGGAATACTGTAAACTTGAATCCGAGCTTGCAACGAATCACAAACACAGGAGACAATACAAATTACAACATTCAGTTAGATTATACTCTTCCGTTAGGTAAGGCTGGAAAAATGGAAGCCGGTTACAGAAGTCAGATTCGTCTGGGAAATAATGATCAATACGCCGATTCTGTTTTAGTTAATACCAATGTGTATGTTCAAAACAATAAGCTTATTAATGATTTTAACAGTAAGGACCAGGTTCATGCCCTTTATTTGAATTATCAGAACCAAATCAAGGATTTTGGCTATCAATTGGGTTTACGTGCAGAAGATGCCCGTTTAGATACTTACCTTCAAGGCTATCAGAATAATATTTTAACGGGTAACGAAGGCAATATTCATTACAAAAGGCTTTATCCAAGCGTTTTCTTAACGCAGAAATTAAAAGGCGAGCAACAATTACAGTTAAGTTATACCAGGCGTGTTAATCGCCCACGTCCATGGGATACAAACCCATTCCTCGATGTTTCTGAACCTTTAAATTACAGAGCTGGAAATCCAAATCTATTACCTGAAGATGTTCACTCATTTGAATTGGGTTACAGTAAATATTGGAAAAAAGTAACATTAACCTCAAGCCTTTACTTCCGTCAAACTAATGATGTAATTCAAAGGGTGAGAAGTGTGCCAGATGCCTCCGGAATTATCACTACAACACCACAAAATTTAACACAGCAGATTAATAGCGGATTAGAACTGATTGGAAGGTTTGACTTAATCAAGGATTTAAACTTTACCACTAATGTAAACCTTTATCAAAGTAAATTTGATGGTGATGCGCGGTTCAATATTGCTGATAGAAGCGGATTTAGCTGGAATGCGAACCTAACCGCGAACTTAACGGTAGCAAAAAATGTTTCGCTTCAAATGAGAGGAGATTATCGTGCACCTGAAGTAATGGCTCAGGGAAGACGAAATGCAATGTACGGTTTAGATGCAGGAGCCAAATATGATTTTCCGAACAAAAAAGCTTCTTTAAGCTTCAACGTTCGTGATGTATTTAATACCAGAAGATGGAGCATGACTACCGATGATAATTTCACATATATCGATTTTCAACGCAGAATGCAGGGAACGATGGGTAACCTAACATTCTCTTACCGCTTCGGAAAAAATACATTTAACTTTAACAAGAAAAAGAAAGATGACCAGCAGGATAATCGTCCTGATGAAGGTTCATTTTAAAAATATAAGGCGCTTAATTAAGCGCCTTTTTTTGTTAGTTAAAACCTGACGATTCCTAAGTATATTGCAACATGAAAGAAGAAAACCCCTGGAAAACATTAGAGAGCGAGGTTAAATATGATAACAATTGGATTAGACTCACCGAACATCAGGTAATCAATCCATCGGGTGGAAAAGGGATTTATGGAGAGGTTCATTTTAAAAATTATGCAATCGGCATTTTAGCGCTCGATGAAGAATATAATACCTGGCTGGTAGGCCAATACCGATATCCCATGAAAGCTTACAGCTGGGAGATTCCGGAAGGGGGCGGTCCATTAGATGAAGAACCTTTGGAAAGTGCCAGAAGAGAGTTATTAGAGGAAACGGGTATGAGCGCAGAAACCTGGATAGAGATTCAGCGCATGCATCTTTCTAACTCTGTTAGCGATGAACTTTCGATTATTTATGTCGCCAGGAACTTAATACAAGGTATTCCAATGCCCGAAGAAACTGAACAGCTGGAAATTAAAAAGGTATCTTTTGAAACCGCGTATGATATGGTTATAAAGGGTGAAATCACCGATTCGATGAGTGTTGCGACTATTTTAAGAGTAAAAATCATGATTTTAAACGGAGAATTGTAATGCTTATCTTTGTCGCCTAAAAATAATAGTTGATGAGGAAGTTTTTTGGATATCTGTTGAGCCCTGTTTTTTATTTATCCTTTGGGTTAATGCTGGCTATTTTTCATCCCATTCAATGGATTTGCCACAAATTTTTCGGCTATAAGGCACATAAAATTTCAGTAGACGTCCTCAATTTCTTTCTCACTTATTCCCAGCTGTTTCTGTTCAACTCAATTTCGTTTAAGAACAGTTATAAGCTCCCAACTGATCGACCCATTATTTTTGCTGCCAATCATCAAAGCATGTACGATATCCCTGCATTGATCTGGTTTTTAAGAAAACACCATGCTAAGTTTATTTCTAAAATAGAATTAACCAAAGGAATACCTTCTATTTCAATTAACTTAAGATTAGGTGGTGGAGCAAATATCGATAGAAAGGATAATAAGCAGGCCATTATGGAGATTCTTAAGCTTGGCAGAAGAATGAAAGAAAATAACTGGAGTACCGTTATCTTCCCCGAAGGTACAAGGGCAAAAGATGGGAAAGTTAAAACCTTTCAATTCGGAGGAATAGCTACCTTGTTAAAGGCCGTTCCAAATGCTGTAGTGGTTCCGGTAGCAATTGAGAACTCCTGGAAAATAGTTAGATTCGGCAAGTTTCCTTTATCTACAGGGAATGCAATAAAATGGACTGTATTACAGCCCATTGAGCCGGAAGGAAAAACGCCTAACGAAATAACCATTGAGGCAGAGAACGAAATCAAACAGCTTTTAAAGCAACTTTAATTCAAAGATCAAATATTTTTATTTCCGATTACCCTAAAGAATTCGTCACGATAGGTGTCGCCCACCGGAATAATTTTGTTTGAAATGGTTATTCGGCTACGTTCAATACTTTCAATTTTATCTATCGCTACAATATAAGATTTATGTACCCTGATGAATTGGCTAGCCGGTAAAGCCTCTTCCATTTTCTTCATACTTTGTAATGTTATCACCCGCTCATCCTTTGTGAAAATGGAAATGTAATCTTTCAGGCCCTCAATGTACAGGATATCGTGAAGATATATCTTCTGTATTTTATGCTCTGTTTTTACAAAAATGAAGTCCTGAACCGGGTTGGTTGACGCTGAAAACGGTGCTGCCGTTACCAGCGGTTGCGCAATACTTACTGGAACATCTGCAGGTTTAAACTGGTTATGAACTTTCTCCACAGCTTTGTAGAAGCGATCGAAAGCAATAGGCTTTAATAAATAATCCGAAACATTTAAATCATAGCTTTCCAGCGCATATTGAGGATAGGCCGTTGTCAAAATAAAATGGCATTTATTCCCCGCAATTTTTAGAAATTGTATCCCGGTTAATTCAGGCATCTGAATGTCTAAAAATACCAGATCAATTCCCCCGGCTTGAACAATTTGCAAAGCCTCAATAGGGTTTTCGCATCTCTTTACCAACGTTAAAAAGGGAACTTTAGAAATATAATCTTGTAAAATATCGAGCGCTAAAGGCTCATCATCAACAACAATGCAGTTTAGGTTCATTTTGAAATAGGGGTCTATAGGTTGATCAATTTTAGAAACTAAATATCAATCATCAGTTCACAGGTATAATGCGTAGACGAATTTACAACATTTAATTTATATCTTTCAGGATAAACCAACTGTAATCTCCGTTCTACGTTTGTTAAACCAACACCGCCCTGGGCATCCTTATTTTGTTGATTTTTTTTATTCACTACACTAAAATGCAGGATTTTCTGATTGGCAATAATATTGATTTTAACCGGATCGTTCGGGTCTGTTACAACACCATGTTTAAAAGCATTTTCAACAAATGAAATTAGCATTAATGGTACAATCTGCTGGTTGTCAATTTCTCCGTTCAGGCTAAGTTCGATGTACGCACCATCTTTAAATCTTATCTTTTGGAGCTCAATGTAGCTGGTTAGATAATCTACTTCCTTATTAAGTGCTACAGTTGGGGTATTGCTTTCATAAATCATGTATCGCATAATTTCCGAAAGCTTCATAATTGCATCTGCAGTTTTATCTGATTTCTGGTACGCTAAAGAATAAATATTATTTAAAGAGTTAAATAAGAAGTGTGGATTCAATTGAGATTTTAAAAACTGAAGTTCCATTTCTCTGCGCTCGCTTTCCAGGTTGCGCTGGATGCGTTCGTTAGAAAACCAGTCTAATGTGAATTTGATAATACAACTGGCAACGAGGAAAAAACCAATGACGAAAAATCGGGTAAAGAAAAAGTTGGTAACTGATACTTCTTCTATTTTTCCATTCATCGAATAGTGAAGTAACTCGGTAGGATTTAAAACAGCAACAATGGTTTTAACAAAACTCGTTGTTACCATCAATAATAGAAAGCAAAGTAAATAAAGCCAATATTTTTTTCGTTTTTTGATCAAACCTGGTATCAGGATGATGTAGTTGATGTAAAAAATAGAGACATTCAGGATCCCTAAAACTCCATACGAGAGAAAGTAGTCTTTCATCGTATGTGGTTCTTTCTCAAATATGGTAATGATGATTAAAAAAAGAATAATCAAACTCCAAAAAAGGGAATGCAGTACTACCGGGCCTTTACTTTTATTCATATAATAATCAAAGTTGAGATTATAACACTATAATCTTAGATGCATCCAAAATAAAGAAAGTTTTAAAGTTTGAGATAAGACAATCTACGAACGGGCATTTTTTTTCTACGAACAGGCGAAATGGCAAAATTTATCGACAAACGCCAAAAATGCCCGTTTATCTAGAATCTTGAACACTTGGTATAATAGATTTTCGCAGGTAATTTTTCTTGAGTTTCTTTGAATCATCAAAACGAAAACAAAATGAAAACAACAGCTGCATACTTAACCAATAACCAGGCGGTAAACGCAGATGTCCTGTTATCTACCGAAAAACTAAATAACCTTGTCATGAAAAAATTATCCAATACCTCGCCTTTCTTATTAATGTTATTACCAGTATTTGTCATGTTCGTATTATTCTTAACCGTGAGTAATACACAAAATGATGCTGAAGTAGTGGTAAAACCTGCAAAAACATCTATCGTTAAACAAGTATCTGCTGTTTTCAAATAAGAAATGAGCAAATATGCAATCGAAACTGTAGATCTTAACTTTAAGTTCGGGAATCAGGTTGTTATAAAAAACTTGTCACTACAGGTTCCGAAAGGAAGCATTTATGGATTTCTTGGCCCTAATGGGGCTGGAAAAACCACTACAATAAAGATTCTGCTCAATCTGTTAAAATCACCTGCCGATAAAGTATTCGTTTTCGGTAAGGAAATCAATCATAATCGCATAGCGATACTCAAAAAAGTAGGTGCTCTGGTTGAGCAACCTGCTATTTATGGCCATTTATCTGGTAAAGAAAATCTAATTAACAGGTGCATACTTTTAGGTATTTCAAAGCGAAAGGCAGCCGAAATGTTGCAACTTGTTGATTTAACGGCCGCCGCCAATAAAAAAGCAAAAGAATATTCATTGGGAATGAAGCAAAGATTAGGGATAGCGCTTGCCTTAATTTCAGATCCTGAAATGCTCCTTTTGGATGAACCTACTAACGGATTAGATCCAAATGGTATCATTGAGATACGGAACCTGATGGTAGAGCTAGCCTCAAAGCATCAGAAAACAATTTTGGTATCCAGCCATTTACTTGCCGAAATTGAGCGTGTAGCTACGCATGTAGGTATTATCAATAAAGGGGAGTTACTTTTTCAAGGTACAATTGCCGAACTTCAGCAATTGAATAAACCTGTTTTAGAGATAGCAGTAAACGATGGAGGTAAAGCCTCAGCTTTTTTAAAGAATAATGGTATTGAAGTATTGTCACATGATTTGAATACGATTACAACGCCTTACCTGTCTCCAAATGATAGCGGAAAAGTCAATACCATGTTGATTAAGGATGGATTTGTTGTTACTGCACTCCATCAGCAGAAAAAAGATCTTGAAAATTTATTTCTAGAAATTACCAAAAGCAACTAATATGCACGCTTTATACATTTCCCTGGTTTCTGAGTTTTATAAGTCGAGAAAAACCCTTGCTTTTTGGGCTGCCATCTTACTTCCGGTTATTATATGTGGCTTAATTTCTTTTGGCTTTTATACCGATTCTGAAAAAATATTAAAGCTAAATTATCCTGCAATGGCCTTGTGGGGAAGATATAGCGGCAACGCATTAGGCGTAATGGGGATGCTCATAATGCCTTTTTATGTAATTTTTATGGCTTTTTCTATTAGCAATATAGAGCATAAAAATGATACCTGGAAAACCCTGTTTGCACAACCTTTAAATAGATTTTCTATTTATGCAGCGAAATACGTATTTGCAATATTAACCATTCTTATTTGCCTCTTTCTTTTTGCTGCGCTAACTGTCGCATTTGGCCATTTGCTTCAGGTTTTAGTTCCCCGGTACAGTTTCAGCGGGTATAATCCAATTCCCATATTATTCAAGTATTATGGTAAAATTTTTCTATCCTCGTTAGGTATACTCTCTCTTCAATTTGTGTTTAGCTTACTTTGGAGTGATTTCTTAAAGCCCATGGGAATCGGATTTGTGGGTACCATTATGGGACTAATTACGGCTAATGTAGGTTGGAAGTATGCTTATTTTATTCCTTATAGTCATCCAACTTTAGCTCTGAGGATTACAAATGAAGCAAAAAAGACAGCTGATCCACTTCAGTTCCCGGTTTTTACATCAGAAATCATCACCAGTCTGATTTACGCTGTGATTTTATTTTTGATAGGTTATGTAATTGTAAGTAAGAAAAGCATTAAGTAAGTGCATAAGCTATAAATACAAAAGCCTGCAATTTTGAAGGGATGTCAAAATGCAGGCTTTGTTTTTCGAGATGCGTTATCCATGGCACGTTGGCCTTAAAAGGACAATATTTTTTCTTTAAATGCCCATACAATTAACTGGTAAGAATTTTTAAGATCAAGTTTTCTCACCATGTTCCGCCGGTGGGTATTTACGGTATGTTCACTGATAAATAACATTTCACCTATTTCTTTGCTGTTATACCCCATTGATAATAGGTGTACGATCTCAACTTCTCTTTCACTAATCGCAACTTGATTTTCTTGTAATAAGATACTGTTTATCATCGCCTGATTTTTTTAAGTACTAAGTGTTTGTTTGAACTGTGATACACAAAACTAAGTACATTACATTTTATGTGTAAGGGTTTAATAGCCCTAATTAAAAAGGTGTTTTTACGGTATAGAAATAAATCGGATTCATTTGTCAATGCCCTTATATTTTTCGATTTTTATCAAAAAACCAAACAAACATGATTAATACTGAAAACGAAAGAAATGTGCCTGAAGAGGCTGCAAAAAAAATGGTAGATGCTTATGCCAAAGAAACCTTCCAATACGCCCCCAAATCTTATTCGAAGGCTGTTTGGTTCCCCGCCGAACAGATTATTAGCATTGTCGAAAAGTTGAAAGAAAAAGGTGGAGATGGGCTCAGAATTTATTTTGCACAGTATGTGTCTGGTCAGTTGGAGGGTGTTCCCACATCTTATGATGGTAGAAATACAGTCTTATTGGTGCCAACATATCCAAAGTTAGAGGGAACAGATGGTGGTGGGCACGAGGATGACCCCGAGGATATTGAAAACAGAGGTGAGCTTTGTCCTGATAAATGTGAAGGTGTTATTCTTTAGGCGATGAAACTTCCAAGTCCGATTATTATTATCGAAATCATCAGTTTAATAGCCGCAACAGCGCTATTGATTAAAGATAAAAAAAACTTCTGGAAGATATTGTTGCTTTATATTGCCATAGCCCTGCTTTTTGAGAGCTATGGCAGTTTTTTGAGTCATCGGAAAATCAATAACCTTTGGTGGTTTAATTTGTTTATTTTTTTCGAAGCCGGATTTATTCTATATGGATTATGGCATTGCTTGCGGGAATATATCAATCCCAGAAATATAATTGCCATAGGAGCCATCCTGATATATGGAAGCTATGGCCTGTCTGTGATCATTAATGGTGCAAGGCAATACAATGTGCTAAGCGTAAATGTAATGTCGGTACTTTTTACTGTTTATGCACTTTACTATTACTACTTATTATTGCGTGATGAGCATTACATCACACTAAAAAGTCATCCCGAATTCTGGTGGATTACTGGTGTCTTATTCTATTATTTCGGTAGTACCATGGCTAATATCTTCGATGGAATGTTTAGTGTTAGGGTTTTAAACTGGTTACCATTAAGATATATCATCTATATTGTATTAAATTTAATTTTACATAGCTTTTGGGTTTATTCCTTTATATGCAGAATGAAACAGCGAAAATTGCAGTCTTAGTTGTCATATCAACTTTGATATTCTTACTCATGCCTGTGTTTCTAATTTTATACATTAGATCCTATAACAGGCATAAAAAGAATCACCACGCAGAGAAGCTGCTCATGCGGGAAATATTTGAATCTGAAATGCTTAAAGCCAGGGTTGAAGTTCAGGATCAAACCATGCAGAGTATTGCAACAGAACTTCACGATAACGTTGGACAACTGTTGAGCTTAACAACACTTACGCTAAATTCTGTAAACCTGGACGAAACCGAAAAGGCGGCTAAAAAAATCGAAAATTCGTTGTCGCTCGTTAACAAGTCTATTAAGGAGTTGAGGGAACTGGCTAAATTGTTGCATGGAGAGCAGCTGGTTTCTGATGGTATAGGGCATGCCATAGAGCAAGAATTAAACTGGCTCAATAAAAGTGGAGTATTTGAGATTAAAGCCCAGAATGATCTCCTTAAGTTTGAGCAATCCTCGCCAGATAAAGATTTAATTATTCTTCGTTTAATACAAGAAATCCTTAATAATATCATCAAACACGCTCAGGCAACGCACATCGAAATCAAATCTTTTATGGAAAATGATATGCTTTTTATTCGCATTTCTGAAAATGGTATTGGTTTCGATTACGATGAAGCAAGAAAAAATAATACTGGGATGGGATTAAATTCAATTCATAAAAGAATGGAGATGATCAATGGAAAATTAATATTAAATTCGGCTGTTGGCCAGGGAACATCAATTTCTCTGGAGATCCCCTATCCTTAAATAATTATGAAGAACGCTATCATATCTATTGCAATTGTAGATGACCATACACTTTTTAGGTCGGGCTTAGCTAGTCTTTTAGAAGAGTTTGACGAAATTGAGGTTGTTTTTGAAGCAACAAATGGTGCCGATTTGCAAACTAAAATTAAATCGCATCCACTTACAGACCTTATTCTAATGGACATTAGCATGCCAATCATGGATGGATATGCAGCGACTAAATGGATAAAAGAAGAATACCCTAATGTTCATGTTCTTGCATTGAGTATGCTGGAAGATGAAAAAGCTATCATAGGTATGTTAAAGGCAGGTGCCGGAGGGTATATGCTTAAAGAATCTACACCATCCGACTTACTCATTGCCATTAAAGCAATAATGGATAAAGGTTTTTACGTAAATGAACTGGTTTCTGGCCGATTATTGGTAGCGCTCAAAGACGGAGATGCCAGACCAATATTTACAGCCAGGGAGCTTAGTTTCCTGCAGCATTGCAGTACCGAATTAACTTATAAAGAAATCGCAGATCAAATGAACGTTAGCCCGAGAACAGTTGATAACTACCGTGAATCTTTATTTGCTAAACTTAACATCAAGTCGCGCACTGGTCTTGTTGTTTATGGCATTAAAAATGATCTGATTACTATTTAATCTTTGTTTTCTCGTATTTACAGGCTCAGCCGGGCCTAATTTTCCTTCAAAAATCTTCTTTAAAATTTGGATAACTAAGAAATTAGTTTTAACTTTAATTATGGCAATAAGGTTTTGCCTGTCCTTATTATAATATTATCATGGAAATTAAAGATTTAACCAAAGCCGAAGAACAGATTATGCAGGTGTTGTGGCAATTGGAAAAAGCATTTGTAAAAGATGTAATCGATGAATTACCGCTCCCAAAACCTGCTTATAATACGGTGTCAACCATTATCAGAATTTTAGAAACGAAAGGTTTTATCGGGCATGAGGCTTTTGGGAAGGCCCACCAATATTTTCCGCTTATAAGCAAGGAAGAATATAAAAGGCATGCAACGGAAAAACTATTAGGGAACTATTTTGAAAATTCAGTAGAAAGCATGTTCTCATTTTTCGTAAAAGAAGAAAAATTGGATTTAAGTGATGTGGATGAGATATTAAAAATGATTAATAAAATTAAGCATACACCAAAATGAGTTTCGCACACTACCTATTGCAGATCAATATTTATCTAATCATTTTTTACGGTTTTTATAAACTGTTATTAGATAAAGAGACTTACTTTATGTTAAATCGCATTTATTTAGTCTCAGCCGGAGTTTTGTCTCTGTGTATTCCATTTATACGATTAGAGTGGTTAACAGAGCAGAAAGCAGCACAGCAGGTTTATACCACTGTAAACTGGGAAGCCATGTTAACGCAGGCCACCGTTATTACAGAACCCAAATCTGGGATAAACTGGGGTAATTTAGTTGTTTATGTGTATTGTGCTGGTATATTGTTCTTTTTAGGTAGGTTGGTTTATAACCTCATCAGTGTTAAGCGATTGATTACTGGTGCTAAGGCTGGCTCAGCTTTTACCTTTTTCAGTAAAAAGGTAGTAGACCAGGATTTGCCAGAAATTGAGGTTATAGATATTCATGAAGAAACGCACATTAAACAGTGGCACAGTTTGGATATCCTGTTTTTTGAAATCATAGGGATCGTAACCTGGCTAAATCCGGTAATCTATTTTTATAAACGCTCTATAAAAAATATCCACGAATTTCTCGCAGATGAAAAGGCAGCCGAATTTCAGGGAGACAAAGCAGAGTATGCTATGCTGCTGCTGAGTAAATCTTTTGGCCTTTCTCCAAATTCATTGGCCAACGGCTTTTTTAGAAAATCCCTCATTAAACAACGTATTTTCATGCTTCACAAAGAAAGATCTAAAAAAATTGCGGTCATGAAGTACGGCATCTTTATTCCGCTCTTTGCGATACTGATTGTATTTTCTTCAGCAACAGTTAGGAAAAACGAGAAGTTAATTACTTTTTCAGAACAAATTCCTTTAGAAAAGCCATTAGAGATTGTTGAAGCCATGGTAGCTGAGCCAGTTACAAAAGTAAAGCTTACTGAAATTAAAGCACCAAATATTTCGGTGAAAGGTAAGCTGGAGCCAGAATGGAAAGATTTCTATCGTTTTTTAAGCCAATCTGTCAAGTATCCCAAAGAAGCACAGGCCTCCAACTTTCAGGGAAATACCCAAATTAAGTTCATATTGAAGAATGGTAGGGTAAACAGTATCAGTGCTCATATAGATTTGGGTTATGGCTGTGATGAGGAAGTAATGAAGGCGGTACTGTCTTATCCCCGGTTTAAAAATATCCCGGATGGTAAGTATGCAATGCAGGCATCTTTTAAGTTGATGGGCGTTGATGAAGGATTTAAAAATGAAAAGCTTACAGCGGTTCAGGGCTATCAAAACCTTTCGGGCATTTTTATAATGGGATATAGCGCTCAGAAGCCTGAACTGAGTAAAGATAATGTATTTGACTTTGTTTCTATTGATAAGCAACCTGAATTTCCGGGGGGGATTAAGAAATTGTACGAGTACTTTGGGGAAAACATTCGTTATCCTAAAAAAGCCAGAGAAGAGAATATTCAGGGTAAAGTTTTTGTATCGTTTGTTGTAGAAAAGGATGGAAAACTATCCGATATTATGATCACCAGAGGGGTTTCAGATGAGTTGGATGCAGAGGCCGTCAGGGTTTTAGAAAATTGTCCAAAATGGAATCCCGGTATAGTGAAAGGTGAGCCTGTTCGTGTAAAGTATAACATCAATGTTAACTTTTCACTCAATAATGACGACAAACCCAAAGAACCGGAACCAGGCAATAAATCTCAAAATCTAAATGACCCAACAGGTCGGATTAAAATCAGAGGTGGAAATGAAACCTTTAAAGGACTATATGTTTTAGATGGGGTGGTTATAGATAATGCTTCATTAAATACAATAAACCCCAATAGTATTGAATCTGTCTCTGTTCTTAAAGATCAGTCGGCCACAAGCTTATATGGCCCGCGGGGTAAGGATGGGGTAATTATCGTGAAAACAAAAGCTGGAAAGAAAGATAATAGTATATCAGTGGAGGGAAAACCTACTCTACAACCGTTAGAGCTCAGTAAGAAATTTTAAAAACCTAAATATCATGAGAAAATTAATAACCGTTCTGCTACTCGTTAGCGGAGCAGCAGGGCTGTGCCATGCGCAAAATTTAGAAACTAAACAGAAGAAAGTTTCCATTAAGCTAAGGGAAAAAAGTAACCAAAGCGCTAATCCTTTAATCATTATCAATGGACAAAAGCAAGTTTTAAATAGCGATAGCATTCTGAATGCCAATAATCATAATATCAAATCCATAACGGTACTCAAAGATGAGCAAGCTGTAGCTAAGTATGGTGCTGAAGGCAAGAATGGAGTGATATTAATTGACACAAAATCGGGAATTGATGAAGTAGTGAATAATCATTTTAAAGATCACAATGAGCCAATTTTTGCGAATATCAATGGAATTTCAATCAGGGCCCAAAAGCAGAATGCAGGTTCGATAAGTTTTAAGAAACTGGATCCAGATAAAAGGCCTCTTTATGTTGTTGATGGGAAAGAGATGACTCAGGAAGAGACCGAAGCTGTCGATCCAAATAGCATTAAGAGTGTAGAGGTGTTGAAATCAGCTTCTGCAATTACCCTCCATGGAGATAAGGGCAAGAATGGCGTAATTATTATCACTACAAAGAATTCTAAAAAATAAGTAAGAACCACAGTTAAATACCTAATATGATGAGAAAGCTAGTTTTATTAGCCCTAATGGGAATTGTTATGTCTGTTAATGTTGTAAAAGCACAGGATAGAGATAAAGTTTATGATTTTGTAAGTATAGATAAGCAGCCTGAATTTCCAGGCGGTATGAAACGATTCTACGAATATCTGGGGCAGGCCATCAAATACCCTGAACTGGCCAAAAAGAATAATGTAGAAGGAAAAGTCTTTTTAAGCTTTGTGGTGGAGAAGAATGGACAGCTAAGCGATGTTAAGGTGACCAGGGGATTGGGAAGTGGAACTGATGAAGAGGCGATACGAGTGCTGAAAAATAGCCCGGCCTGGAATCCAGGGTTAGACAAACAGCAACCTGTGCGGGTAAAGTACAATATTAATGTGAATTTTAGTTTGAGCAAAAATAAGCCAGAACAAAAAACAGGATCAGTTCATAAAAATTTGAAAGCCGAATTCCCTGGAGGCGAAGAAAGGCTTCGTACTTATTTAGCTAAAAACATTCAATACACTCATGCTACCCAAACAAAGAAAGAAGGAAAAGTTTACGTTTCCTTTTTAGTAGGAAAAGATGGCGTTCTATCTGAATTAAAAGTGATAAAGGGCTTGTCTGGGCCTCAAGATGAGGAAGCATTAAGGGTAATGCGAAAATCGCCACGATGGAACCCTGCAATAGAAAATGGTAAGCCTGTTGAGGTAAAGTATGTGTTGCCCATCAATTTCAAAACTTCTTAGCTTCTTAAGCTAAATGATCATAAACACAAAACCCCAGCTAAAATAGCCGGGGTTTTATGCTTTCTCTCCTGTCTCGGAACAATAAAAATATAAATATTTTAACGTATATGCAAATATTACAGAATATAATTTTTAATTACATAATTTTTTGATATGCATACATAGGAATATTTCCAATTTCGCAAATTTTAATTTGCTTTCATTTCTTTTAATGTGTTTCGTTTTTTTAATTATTCACTTTCGATTCTTTTCTTAATTTGGCATACCAGATATTTATCAATGGGATAAAAAATAATTTAGCAAATATTCTAAACCTATTTTCTTAAATTGGCTATATAAACTCTAACTAAAATATCATGCCGAAAGACCACTTATATTCTACTACGGTAACCTGGACAGGTAATAAAGGTTCAGGGACAATGGATTACCGTTCTTATGATCGCGATTATGTTATTTCTGTAAAAGGTAAGGCAGATATATTGGGCTCTTCAGACTCTGCTTTTTTAGGAGATAAATCAAAATATAACCCGGAGGATTTACTATTGGCTTCCATATCGAGCTGCCACATGTTATGGTATTTACACCTCTGCTCTAAAAATGAAATTGTTGTAATTGATTACAAAGATGAAGCAGTAGGAACAATGGAAGAGTCTGCTGATGGAAGTGGAAGATTCAGAGAAGTGACGCTTCACCCACAGGTGCTTATTGCAGATAAGGCACATTTGGCATTGGCCGAATCGTTGCATGCTGAAGCTAATAAAATGTGTTTTATTGCCAATTCACTTAATTTTCCGGTTACACACCAGTCAACTTTTAGCGCCGAAAATAATTAGCAGTTTTCAATGTTCAGTTGGTTGAAATTGAAAACTGCCAACTGAACATTATTTACTTATCCAGGTATTATCTTGTGGGGTAGCATCCATAAAAATACCACCATCCACTGAAATTGATTTTACTGCTTTTCCCTTATTTTTAACTGTAATTGTAGCAGCTTTTTGATTGCTTTTCCAAATTGCAGGGCTGTAGTGAACACGATCTACTTTACCATCTGTATAAGTAATTACCAGATCGAAAGGGATGGCAAAGCCCCCAACATTTTGAACAGATACAGGGAAATTAGCCATTTTGGAAACTTTATAATTCAATTTCAAATCAATGTAGTGATTGGTGAAGAACCAATTCTGGAAAAACCAGTTTAAGTTTTGCCCAGCACCAGCATTCATGGAGTTGAAATAATCCCATGGAATAGGATGTTTACCATTCCAGTTTTCCATGTATGTGTGTAGTGCTTTTTTAAATAAGTTATCGCCAAGCATATCTTTTAGTGCCAAATAGGAAAGGGACGCCTTCCCATACGAGTTATTGCCATAGCCAGCACCAGAAACCTGATCAGACATAGAGATAATCGGCTGATCTTCTTCTGCAGATTTATCGTTGATATACTTATTCACCCTGAAGGTTTTATAAAATTTATCCGCGGCTTCCTTGCCATGTTCGGCAATGCCAATTAAATATTCCAAGGTGGTAGCCCAGCCCTCATCCATATAGGCATATCGGGTTTCATTAATCCCCATGTAAAAAGGAAAGTATGTATGGGCAACCTCATGGTCCTGAACAAGCTGCGCAAATACAGGATCGCCAAAATTAGAATCGTTTACCATCATTGGATATTCCATATCGGCAAAACCCTGAAATGCGATGGTTTTAACATAAGGATAAGGAATGCCTGGCCAATTATTAGAGAACCAGGATAATGCGTTGATGTTGTACTTAACCGAGTTGATGAAATCTTGTCCGGTAGCTGGATTGTAGGCCGCTTGTGCACTCGATCTTCTGTTGGTTTTTGAATCTACAATAACACTTGCAGCATCCCAAACGTAATGATTGCTTAAGGCAAAGCAAACGTCGGTAATGTGATTGACAGCAAACTTCCAGGTATTCCAGGCTTTTTGAGCCGTTACTTTGCCATTTTTTAATTCATCCGCAGTAGCAATATGAATCACCTCATCATTGTTATATGATTTTTTAAGGCGGGCCGAGATTTCTGGCTGTAACACTTCATCAGGATTAAGAAAATCGCCTGTAGCATAAACTACATAATCTTTTGGTGCTGTTACTGAGAAAACATAATCGTTAAAATCATTGTAAAATTCAGCCCTGTCTGCGTGCGGAATCCTATCCCAGCCATTATAATCATCGTAAACGGAAATCCTTGGATAACTGTAAGCAACAAAAAAGGAGTTAGGATCAATCTGTCCCTCACGACCGCTTTCTTTTGACAACGGATATTCCCAATCGATTTTTACATTGGCTTTGGATTTGGGATTAAGTGGTTTTTTTAATTTCACATCGCCTACCGTACCCCAGCCTTTAGCATCTATATTATATTTTTCGCCATCAACATAAAATGATTTAATATTTAATCCGGCAGAAAGAAAATCTTCACTAACACTTCCGCTTCTGGGAGAGGTTGGTTTATGGATATTATTTACAAAACGGATAACCAATGTTTTAAGGCTGTCATTACTATTATTGCTGTACAGGATCTCTTCTGAACCACTAACCATTTTGGTCTCTGCATCTACCTTTATATCCATGGTATATTTTCCATGGTTTTGCCAATAATTTTGCCCTGGTTTTCCATCCATAGCACGTGTACCTTTACTGTAAGAAGCTTTGATATTTCGAGGCATATAAAGCTCTTGAGCCATCAATGCCTGTATGCCCATAAATGAGAACAGGACAAAGGAGTAAATCTTTTTCATTTTTTCTGAATAATTTTGCTAAAAGTAGAAATAATGATGGAATTAAGGATTCCGGAAAACCCATAAATTGATACAAATTTCTTAAATAGTTGGGGTATATTGAATTCTTTAGATCATATTCCTGTTAATCTTAAATTTTTATTTGCTTTTGTAATTTCAGCATTTTATCTTCGTTATAATTGAAGCAAGACTATGTAGCAAACCAACTATGTAGTCTTGTTTGTTTTTTATAGGACTAAAGAAAGAAAACGAGCTATGGCAGAGATTACCTATTATACAAAAGAAGGTTTAGAAAAACTTAAGGAAGAATTACACTATCTTAAAACAGAAGGGCGTGCTTCAATTGCAAAAGCTATTGCTGAAGCTCGTGATAAAGGTGATTTATCGGAGAATGCAGAGTACGATGCCGCGAAAGAGGCTCAAGGTTTGCACGAAGCGAAAATTGCTAAATTAGAAGATACATTAGCACATTCACGCTTGTTAGATGAATCTAAATTAGATACCAGTAAGGTTTTGGCTCTTTCGATTGTTAAAATCAAAAATGTAAAAAATAATGCGACCATGACTTATCAATTGGTAGCAGAAAGCGAAGCTGATCTGAAGACAGGAAAAATTTCAGTAAAATCTCCAATTGCACAAGGGCTGTTAGGGAAATCAGTAGGCGAATTTGCAGAAATTGAAGTACCTGCAGGAAAAATGCAGTTTGAAGTTTTAGAGATTACGCGTTAATAAGTATCAAGTACTTAGTATCAGGTAGCAAGACTGCTGAAGGGGCAAAGAATAAGGAGCAAGGAATCAGGAGCAAGGAACAAAGACAAGAATGCCTGGATCTAAAGTAGAATAGGTACAATGTCTAACTACTAACGACTTAATACTAACGACTAAAAGTAACTTTTTACAAACCCTTACCTTAATGACTATTTTTTCAAAGATTGTAGCTGGCGAAATTAGCGCCCATATTGTTGCGGAAACGGTAGAATATTTAGCTTTTTTAGATGTTCAACCTTTAACAGCCGGCCATGTATTGGTTATTCCAAAAATCGAAACTGATTATATTTTTGATATGGAAGAAGATTTATACGTTGGGCTTTGGATGTTCGCTAAAATTGTAGCAAAAGGTGTAAAAGAAGCCTTTCCTTGTAAAAAGGTGGGTGTATCGGTTATCGGATTGGAGGTTCCTCACGCCCATATCCATTTAATTCCGATGAATAACGTGAGTGATATGAATTTTAGCAAAGAAAAGCTAAAGCCTGCACAAGAGGAACTAGCGGAAGCGGCCGAAAAGATTAGAAAGGCACTATCAGAAGTATAAAAGCTGGTGCCAAAGCACCAGCTTATCCTAACCCCTCTTAACCAATTCTTATGGCGCAGGAGCAACAGTAGTTGTTGCATTTAGCAAGGGCCAAAATCCTGGAAATGCACCTACACTAACTCCTTTGTTGTCTCCACGCTTAGTATCTTGCCCGAAATAATATAGTGGCCAGCCTTTAAACGTTAATTGTTTCTTTCCGAAAACATCTATCACAGTAACTAAGTCCTTCGTAATAATGGATGGAACACTTTTAAGCTCAGCTTCGTAAACTGGCCAAACAGTATTATTACTTAAATCTGCTTTGGTGAAAGTATTTTTCCCGTTTTTATCAGGAGAAAAAGAATAGAGTGTTCTTCCTTTTCCATCAGTAAAATACCGTGTATTACCAGTTCCCTCAGTATAGGTGCTTGTATATTGCTTACCATTTAGGCCCACAAGTTGGGTGTTGGCCAGCATCAAAGTATAATCGGGTTTGGCTACGAACCAAATTCCAGCTACTCCATCTCCCTTAATTTCTCCAGCTGCCGCATCATTTTGATAATAATAAAGCGGGTAGCCATTATAGGTACTTTGTTTTTTTCCATCTGTTCTTGTAATTTCTCCCACTTCGGCTGGATTTAGGTTCATATCTGTACTGGCATCTGCTGAATAATAGGGTGGCCAAATGGTTTCACAAGCTCCTGTACAGTTAGCAGTACCGGCAACATCCGTAGAAAAGAAATACAAGGTCTTACCATCTTTATCTGTTAAAATAGTTCCGAATTTGGCATCAACAGCCAGCTGGATGCCTTTTTTTTCCACAAGGGGATCGTTTTTGCTCTTTTTACAGGAAACGGTAAATACTAATATCAGGCACATCGTGGATATTAGATTTCTTTTTAAGTAGATTAGCATAAGGTTTTTGTTTTAGGTTATTTACTAAACGATATAGTATCATTACGTGATAAGAGAGAAAATGGTTGCTTTCATTCTTGTACTTTCCTTTTCATATCATTCATTCAGATAAAAAAAATAGCGAGGCAACCTTTTATCATTTCTTTCCGTAATGTAAATCGAAAGGAGAACATGTGACCGCTAGTAGCGAAAATGATCATATTATAAAAAAGCTTATTCAAGGCTGCATTAGAAGTGAAAGAGATAGTCAAAAGGCACTATACAAGCATTTCTACAGCTTTGCTATGGCTATATGTTTACGCTACGCAAATAATAGGTTGGATGCTGCTGGGATATTAAATGATGGATTCTTTAAAGCTTTTACACATATTTCAAAGTATGAAGCAGATAAAGCTTTTATGCCTTGGTTAGGTAGAATAATAACCAATACGGCTATTGATTATTACCGTACAAATTTAAAGTTTACTGATCACCTGGATATATCTGAACATGAAAATATTGCTCAGGTTAGCTCTGTGTATGATCAGCTTAATTATAATGATTTATTGGCTTTAGTGCAAAAATTAAGTCCCGCTTACAGGACTGTTTTTAACCTTTATGCAATTGACGGATATACACATGAAGAAATTGGAGAAATGCTAAACATATCAATTGGAACTTCAAAATCCAATTTATTTAAAGCGAGGCAAAAATTGCAGGAAATGCTGCGGGCTAGTAATGCAAGAACCTATGATGTGAGCACATCCGCAGTGGAAAGCCAGTACTTGCCTGTGATATTAAATACAAAAACGCAATGAAAGAGGGAAAAGATATAGACAGATTTTTCAAAGATAAACTTGAAAATCCAGATATTCCTTTCAGTGAAATGGATTGGGATACACTGGAGGACAGGTTGTATCCGGAAAAAAGAAAAAGAATTGCACCAATAGCTTGGCTAACCGTACTTTCGGGCATAGCAGCCTTGCTTGTTATTGCTTTTTTTGTTTTAAAACCACAGCTTTTGAATAAAAAAGAAGAAATGGTTCATCGCAAAAAAAACACTCAAAAAGGAGGGGGATTAAGTGAAAGTGTTGGGACAACAGTTGCTCCAATTGATATACCTGGCTCGAAAGAACAATTAATAAAAGAAAAACCAGTATGGGCGGGAGTTATAGAGAATCAACCTTTTGCCTCAAAAGCTAAAATTGACAATGAAAATCAGTTAAATGGCGTAATAAATCCAACTTTATTGAGCTTGCCTCAAAAAAATGGAGATGTTGTGTCTTTAATCAGTTTAGGGAAAACAGCATCTTTTAATGGGAGCTTAGCCAGTTTAAGCCCTGCTTTGGGTACAAAAGTAAAAAATACAGATATCACAATCAGGAAAAAGCCAGTTTTGATGTTAAGTATTCTGGCTGCGCCAGATTTGACAAGCGTTCAAAAATCGGGGAGAAGCAGCTTGAGTGGTGGTTTTGGCATTGAGGCCACACTATCATTAACCAAAAAACTAAGTATTACAACAGGCGCAGTTTACGCAAAAAAGATCTATGATTCTGATTTTAGTTTGTACAGCCCGAATACAAATTATGTATTTCGCGTAAAGCCCTCTAACATTCATGCTAACTGTGATGTAATTGATATTCCGTTGAACATCAATTATAAAGTTTTTGAAAACAGTAAAAATGCCATTTCCGTAAGTACCGGACTATCAAGTTACCTGATGCTGAAAGAAAAATATAACTATTCTTATGATGGCAATTATCAGGGACCGCAAGCCTACGAGGTGAGAAATCAAAACCAACACTACATGGGGGTAGCCAATGTTGGTTTGGAATTTCAGCATAAAATCAATGAAAAAATTAGCATTAGCGCTAAACCCTTTATGAAGTTGCCGCTAACAGGCATTGGATACGGAAATTCCAGGTTGTCGTCTACAGGAGTAGCGGTATCAGTTAATATGAATTTGTTTAAAAAAGGGAATTAGTATCAATATCTTTCCCGCAGATTTAAAATGATTGATCTAAAAAAATCTTTTGTATCTGCATAAATAATTATTCCTTCTGCTAGTGTTTAATGTATTTACTTTGATCGGGTAGCGGAACAAAATCTGTTTCGCCGGGAACAGGGGCAAATCCCTGTGCGAGCCACTTGGTTTTTGCCTTTTCAATTAATTCTTTATCAGAAGCGACAAAATTCCAGTAAATAAATCGTTCTTCCGGGAAAGCTTCACCACCAAATATATATATGGTTGTATTTTCATGCATGGTAAACTCACAGAGCTTGGCATCGTTGGCAATCAAAATCTGTCTGGGTTCAAAAAGATGCCCATCACTTTCAATTGCGCCCTCTAAAATATACAGTGCGCTTTCTCCAAATAAATAATCACCAATATTTATTTTTTGTTTTGCAGTGCTTTTTAGTTCCAGGAAATATAAGGGGCTATAAACCGGCACTGGAGATTTTTTCCCGAATGCTTCTCCGGCGATCAACTTGAACTGAATATTATTTTGTTCCCAACTGGGGATATCTTGCTCTTCAACATGGCAGAATTCTGGTTCCATTTGCTCTAAATCTTTTGGCAGTGCTACCCAGATTTGCAAACCATGCATGGCTTTTTCAGTGTGACGCAGGTATTCGGGAGTTCGTTCAGAATGGGCAATTCCCCTTCCCGCCGTCATCCAGTTAACTTGTCCTGGTTTTATCACCACTTCAGTTCCAAGGCTGTCTTTATGCATAATCTCCCCTTCGAACAAGAAAGTTAATGTAGATAGCCCAATGTGTGGGTGAGGAGCAACATCAAAATTTTCATAATCTTTTAACAATACTGGCCCCATGTGATCGATAAAGGCAAAGGGGCCTACGGTTCTTTTTTCTCTGAAAGGTAATAATCTGCCTACCATAAAGTTCCCAATGTTAGCAGGTCTTTCTTCTATGATGAGTTTGATGTTTGACATGAGGTGGGATATTTGATGAACGAATTTAGTTATTTTGAAAGGAAATAACCAGCAAGGATAAAAGTATTACAATTCGAGAATGAAAGGACATTAAACAAAAAAGAGCCTGATCATTGATCAGACTCTTTTTGCTAAAACCTCACACTCCTTAGTTATAACCAGGATTTTGTGTTAAATTACCATTTAAGGTACGTTGCACCTGAGGGATAGGGAACAATGTTCTGAATGCTGCGGATGGGGTATGATCCCACCAGGAATCAGTATGGAATTTGCCGAACCGGATTAAATCATCTCTTCTAAATCCTTCGAAAATAAATTCTCTACCTCTTTCTGCTAAAAGCTCATCTAAGGTTAATGAAGTTGTAGTGTAAGCCCTTGTTGCCCAATTGGCATCTGTAAAAGCCCTTTTCTTACAGTCATTAATCAATTGAACAGCTTCGGCGGTTGCTACACCATTGTTTTTGCGCATAATGGCTTCTGCTTTGGCGAAATAAATCCATGTTAAACGATAGATGTTCCAGTCCGTGTTGTTATAGTTAGGATCTGCAGGAACATTTACACCATTTACTACACCAGCAACCTGATTGCCCAATTTGTATTTGTTAAAGCGTACTCCACTGTTTTCTTCGCCTTCGCTCATGTTTGAAACCGTAGATCCAGTTTTGTTTTTACGAATATTATCTACAAAAACAATTTGTTGACCATCATATTCGTTTCCGCCTTTTGCTAACGCAGGCTGGCCGTTATCGAATCTAACCATTGGGCCTTCTAGTAGCCAGGTTCTTTTTCTTAAATCAGCATCTTCGTATTTGGTGAATACTCCAGGAACAACTACAATACCGTCGTTGCCATTTCTGGCGCCGCCATAAATCTGATCTTGTTGAAAGTGAAAGAATTCGCCTGTCCATGAAGGTTGAAATGAAGCTTTTGCGAATTCATAAGCAATAGAAAAGATTGCTTCTGTTGAAAGATCGTTTGAAGATTTGAACTGATCAGTAATGTTTGGATCTAAACGCATAGCCCCATTTTGTCCGCCAACTTCATTATTAATTAATTTATTAGCTGCAGCAATACAATCATCCCAACGTGCTGTACCCGTCCAAACCTGAGCATTTAAATAAAGCTCAACTAGCATGGCATATGCACCTGCCTGGCTCATTCTACCAATCATCGTTTTAGAATGTTTAGGTGCTTTATCTACATTTTCTTTAATTTCTTTTTCGATAAAAGCAAAAACAGCAGCTCTTGATTGTGTTTCCGGTTTAGCAGGGATACCTACCTGAGTAACAATAGGAATATTGCCAAATAGGTCCATTAATTTCAAATAGTGAAAAGCACGTAACAATTTCAATTCTGCGATATATGCATCTTTCTCAGCCTGCGTAATGCCCATTTGAGCGATACTTCTTTTTTCTAAGTTTTCGATCGGGTCGTTACATAAGCCCATTCCCCAATACATCAAAGACCATGCATTATTTAATGGCCCGTCATCACTTAACCAGGTATGATAATGTAATCTTTTCCATTTACCACCATCTTCCCCATGACGTCCTTTTGTTGGCCAGGCCAATTGGTCTGCTGAAAGCTCAGCAGGCCTCCACCATCCGTCCTGACCAGAAGGTGTAACCCATGCATTTGCATGCGTGTATGGCCTTAACACAGCTGATAAAACTTCATTTTTGTTATTGTAAAAGTTGTCAGTTATTAACTGATCATATACATTTTCATCTAGTTTAGAACAACTGTTCATTAACAGAACAGGAGCAATAAGCATAGCGACTAGTACTATTTTTTTATATCTTTTCATTGCCTAAAAATTAAAATCCGAAATTAACACCAAATAAGAATTGTCTTGTTGCAGGGTAAGGGCTTCTGGTATCGATACCTAAGCTTCTGCCATTGATTTCTTGTCCTAATCCAGTATCCTGAATGAAGTCTGGGTCATTACCCGTATAACCTGTAATGGTAACTAAGTTTTGACCTGTAACATACATTCTTAGATTTCTGAAGTATTTTGAGTTCAGTTTAACGGTATAGCCCAGTGTTACCTCATCTAATTTAAGGAAGCTACCGCTCTCCAGATAATAATCAGTGTACATATAAGTATCTTTAATTTCAGCATACTTTGTAAAAGCACTGTTTAACAAGTTTGTAGAAGCACCATTTTTATTACCGTAAGAGATTGCCATGGTATTAAGCACATCGAAATCAAGCTTACTTCTTAAAAATACCCTTAAATCAAAGCCTTTATATGTAAAATCGTTTGATAGTGAAAGGTAATACTTAGGCACAGCATTTCCGATTACAGCCAAATCAGTTTGATCTCTGAAAACTGAAGTGTTGATCTGGGCATTAGTCACGACTTCATTATTTCTATTGAAGAACGTCCATTTGCCATCGGGACTGAAACCAGCAAAACGTTTCCCCCAGAATTCACCAACCTCTCTGCCTTCATAAGTTCTGAATGCATCGCCCAAAGCACCGAAACCTCCAATGCTACCGAATGTTTTCATATCTCTGCGGTACTCATCATTAGAGTAGCTATCTAAGATGTTTTTTGTTGTACTTCCGGCAAAATCGATGTTCCAGCTAAAATCTTTATTCTTTATCGCGGCATAGCTTAAGCTTAATTCAATACCTTTTGCTGAAATTGTTCCGACGTTGGTATAGATACTTGAGGTTACAAATGGTGGTTGAGGAGAAGTGTAAGTATCTAAAAGATCTTTAGTTTTACGTTTGTATACATCAATCGAACCGGTTAACTTATTGTTTAAGATTGTGAAATCTAAACCGATATTGGTTTCTTGTTTTTTCTCCCATCTTAAATCCGGGTTAGGGTTTCTGCTTGGCCCATAAGTTTGAAGATACTCATTGGTAGGGAATAAGTAAATACCACCTCCAGATAAAGTAACCAGGGAAGCATAGTTAGCAAAACCAGAATTTCCGGTAACACCGTAACCGGCTCTTAATTTTAAATTGTTTACCCAGGTTACATTCTTCATGAAATCTTCCTGTGTAATGTTCCAACCTCCGGAAATAGCTGGGAAATTAGCCCACTTATTATTCGCTCCGAATCTTGATGATCCTTCACGTCTGAAAATGGCCTGAGCAAAATATTTATCATTCAATGCATAGTTTACTCTGGCAAAAACAGCAATTAAGGTGTTGTCGTTTTTAAAACTTCCTATACCGATTGTATTTACCTTAACTGGTACACTACCCAGGTTATTGTCTTCGAATAAATCGTTTACATAGCCTCTGTTATTTGCATTGAAACCTTCATTTACTTCATATCTGAAACTGTAGCCTCCAATACCAGAAATTTTGTGCTTGCCAAATGTTTTGGTGTATTCGATAGTTGGTTCAAAGTTTAGGTTTTGGTTCAGTTCTGTCGATTTAGCTGCGTAGCCACCATTAGGCGAATCTCCGTTTTCTACTGAGTTCTGACTTGCTTTATCCCTGTATTCACTCCAGATTCTGTTATTTCTTTGTACAGCTCCGAATGCGGCAACTTTCAAATCTTTAATAACTTCTAATTCAAGTTTGCCATCTACAGATGAGGTTTGTTGTTGTAAACCGTAACGTTCTTGCTCCAAGCGGGCTACCTCGTTTGTAATAGTTCTGGTAAATGCATAAGAACCATCCGGATTATAATAAGATTCTGTTGGATTCTTAGTTAATACATTTTCCCAACCACCACCACCAAGCAGGTTGGCTTTGTTAAAATTGGTTGAAACATTGAATTGTGCCTGAAGTTTATCCTGTAAGCCTTTTTGAGTTAAGCTTAAACGAACACCATATTCTTTTCTCCCGTTTTCTTTTGCAAATCCCTGTAGCTCTCTATAGTTAGCACTTACCCTGTAGTTGGAGTGATCGCCACCACCGGCTATCGCTAAGTTATGGTTATTAGAAACGTTGTTTTTATTAATGAGATCCTGGAAATAATCGAAATCACCACCTTTATCTGGCACCACATATTCTCCGCTGGCTATACGGGCTCTCCATTGCTCTGCATTCATAAAATCAGGTCTTTTTACTAAAGTCTCTGTTCTTACGTAGGCATTGTAATCAAACCTTGACGGACCTTTCTTCCCTTTTTTAGTAGTTACTAAAATAACACCAGCATTTGCTCTTGTTCCGTAAATAGCGGCCCCAGAACCGTCTTTTAAAACGCTGAAGGATTCGATATCATCTTGCTGTAAAAGATCAAGGTTACCACCGGGTATTCCATCAATAATAATTAACGGACTGGCCGTGCCACTGATTGAAGTTACACCCCTTAACTGAATACCAACACCACTATTAGGGTTTGAACTGTTCCTTGATATTTGTAGACCAGCAACCTTGCCAACCAATAAATCCAAAGGGTTTCTTGATCCGCTCTGTCTGAACTTGGTAGAATCTACTTTGGCAATGGCAGAGGTAATCTCTTTTTCTCTTAATGTACCATAACCTACTACCACCACGTCATCTAACTTGGTATCTGCAGATGGTTTTAACTTAATGTTTACACTATTTTGTTCACCAATGGTAATCTGCTGACTGTCATACCCGATGTAGGTGAAACGGATAACATCACCGGCATTAGCTTCGATGGTAAACTGTCCGTTTGAGTCTGTTTGTGCACTTTTCCCAGAGTTTACATTTTTGATTCCCACACCAGGAATCCCAATGTTGTTTTCATCCACAACCTTTCCTGTGATTGGTTTTTTCGCTTGCGCCCGCAAGGAAATAGGGTTTTTCAACGTTGCGGCCCGCTCTTCATTCGCACTCATTGAAAACACCGGACTATTGAGCAGCACTGCCGCTGATAGCCCCATCATTTTGAGTAAATTAATCTTCATTTAGAGGTTTTATTATTAATTGATTAGTTAGTTTCCTTATCTGGTTTTCAAAAGGAAAAACGGAAGATTAAAGCATGGTGAGCATGTTTTGCAAGCTGTTAAAAGGCAAAGCAATTCCTTCCCGAATAAAATACTCAGGTTGCGTCCTATTTGTTAATAGGGCTAGGGATGATCAAGATGTAAGTTTAGTTCCGGTTTATCTTTTGGTTATAGCAAATGAGTTAGCTTGGTTTAAAATGTGATAAATATTTACAGTATCAGCAGCTTACACTAAAACGTTTTACTGTTGTAAATGTATTATACTTTTTTTTAATTCCCAAAAAAAATAAGCAAGTTTTTGATTTTTGTATACTAAAACACAAATCCTCTCAGAATAAAGACTAAAAGCTTTTAGTATAGTGATAATAGTAGAAAGGGGAATAGCTACAATAAGCCTGTTTTCGTACCATTTAGGAAGGCATAAAAAAAGGGCATTTTATTTAAAATGCCCTTTAACTTTTAAAATAGATTAGCCTATACCAATTCCATCAGGGCCTCTTTACTAAAGCCTTTTAATGCTGAGGTTTGATTACTTTTAATTTTTTGAACCCATTCCGGATCGGCTAATAATGGTCTGCCCACTGCCACTAGATCAAAATCACCACGATCCATTCTTCTGATTAGTTCATCTAATGAACTTGGTGCTGAGCTCTGGCCGGCAAATGCACCGAAAAAGTCTCCATCTAATCCAACAGAACCAACAGTAATTGTTGCTTTACCAGTTATTTTTTTTGCCCAACCAGCAAAGTTTAAATCTGAACCTTCAAATTCTGGCTCCCAGAAACGACGTTGTGAGCAATGAAAAATATCGATACCAGCATGCACTAATGGAGTTAACCATTGTTCCATTTCCTGTTCGTTTTTGGCTAACTTGAAGTCGTAAGCAGCAGGTTTAAACTGTGATAGTCTAATAATCAATGCAAAATCTTCTCCTACTCTTTTTCTAACTTCTCTTATCACTTCAACTGCGAAGCGGGTACGTTCGGCAAGGGTCTTTCCACCGTAAATATCTGTTCGGTTGTTTGTTCCATCCCAAAAGAACTGATCAATTAAATATTGATGTGCACCGTGAATTTCAACAGTATCAAATCCCAATGCTTTTGCATCAGCTGCTGCCTGTCCAAAAGCTGCTATGGTGTCAGCAATCGCAGCATCGGTCATTGGAACACCATTTTCAAAACCTGGTTTGTTAAAACTAGATGGGCCTTCAAAGGGAGCACCTGGTATCCACCCAGACGCATGATTATCCATAATACCCTGATGCCAAATCTGTGGGCCCATTGCTCCACCTGCCTGATGAACCCGATTAATCACTTGTTTCCAACCCGCTAAAGCTTGTTCACCATGAAAGTGGGGGATATTAGGATCTGCAGATGACGACGGGCGGTTAATTACTGTGCCTTCGGAGAGGATTAATCCTACATCACCAGCGGCCCTTTTGCTGTAGTAATTGGCAACACCATCAGTTGGTACACCGTTTGGAGAAAATGAACGGGTCATTGGCGCCATTACGATGCGATTTTTAATATTTAAAGTTTTTAAACTAAATGGACTGAATAAGCTATCTGTATTCATACTTTCTAAATTATAATGTTGAATTGATCATGGAACTTAATTTTTTAAAGCCTTCTTCGTTTCGTTTGTAATAAGTCCATTGACCTAAACGTGTAGCGGTTACCAGTTCAGCCCTTTGCAAAATTGAAAGATACTCAGAGATGGTGCTTTGGGTTAACCCACTTTTTAGCTGAATTTGACCTACACAGATCCCTAAATTTTCAAAATCCGGATTTAATTGTTCAGGGAAGCTCTCAGCAGGTGTTTTTAACCAGGTTAATATCTGCAAACGGGTTTTATTCGATAAAGCTTTAAAAATTTCTACTTGATCCATGATGCAAATGTATATCGGCTTTTCCCGATATGCCAATTTATAAGTCAAAGTTTACAATTCTCTGTTGAATGGAGTAAATCAGAAACGGATCATTTGTGTAGAAAAGAAAGGTAGAGGGGGCGGAAAAACAGGCAAAAAAGAACGGGGATAAATCATACCGACCTATCCCCGTCATCTAAATTAACGCTCTCGTATATATAAACAGCCAAAAAGCTGTTTTATTGTTTTAGAGATTATTTTTTTTGAAATTTCTTTGTCGAAGACCGATTTCAATCTAATTGTTAGGGAAGTGGTGGCTATCCGAGATAGGTTGTTAGGTGTTTTAGTGCAAGGCCAGCAAAAAAAGAACGGGGATAAATCATACCGACCTATCCCCGTCATCTAAATTAACGCTCTCGTATATATAAACAGCCAAAGAGCTGTTTTATTGTTTTGGAGATTATTTTTTTTGAAATTTCTTTGTCGAAGACCGATTTTCAATCTAATTGTTAGGGAAGTGGTGGCTATCCGAGATAGGTTGTTAGGTGTTTTAGTGCAAGGCCGGCAAAAAAAGAACGGGGATAAATCATACCGACCTATCCCCGTCATCTAAATTAACGCTCTCGAATATATAAACAGCTAAAAATCTGATTTATTATATAAGGGCGAAAAAAAAGTTATTTTTTTATAATTGCTTTCTTTGCTGTCGTTTTAGTCTTCTTTACTTCTTCAGCTTCTTCAGTAGCTTTTGCGATTTTTTTTGCAGGAGCTTTCTTTGCCTTCGTGGCCTTTTCAACTTCGACTTTAGGTTTTGGCTCTTCAGTTGCGGTTGTCACTTTTGTTTTCTTCGCAACAGCTTTCTTTACAGCAACTGCTTCTTCAGCTTCCGGTTGTTCTACTGCTTTTTTATCTGCTTTTACAGGCTTTTCAGCTACTTCTACAGTTTTACTTTGTTGAAGAAAAGTATTTAATATTTGTTTAAGATAATCAGCAGGCTTCGGCATTGTAATCACGGTGCCTACTTCTTTATCTTGCGATTGTTTGATGTAGGCTGATTTTATCTTTCCCCAATCTTTTGAAAAAAGTTTAATAAACATTTCAACAAAAGCATCATCTGTATATTTTTTAGGTAATCGGCCAATTACCGCTTGTATCTTTTCTTCTTTTTTATGTAGTATTGCCATGGATTTTATTTTCTTCAAAGATAGCCTAATTTTAGTTTTAAAGTGTGGCTAAAATCAGGCCTTTGGTTTTTCTCATCAGGCTCTATATTTGAAGCTTATGATATACTTTTTTGTAAATTCAATTGCTGAATTATTCCATTCATTTAAATTCAATGGTGATGAAAAAGATCGTGACATGGCTATTTTTCCTGTGCCTAAGTACCGCATTGTGTGCGCAAGATTTTTCTAAAGTCGATAATTGGTTAGAAAATCACGTATCCAGCATGGGTGGACGGCTTTATCTAATCGTTTATCACAAAGGCAAGCTGGTTTACAGTAAAGCTGAAAATAATTTAACTACAAAGCAAAAGATGGTGAGCAGAGTGCTGGCCAAAAGACAAGGAAATGAAGCCGATTTAGCTGATTACAAGGCAGTAACGAAGCAACAGATTGCCAGTTGCAGCAAATGGCTGAGCGCAGCATTGGTGATGACTTTTATTGATGAAGGAAAGCTTAAATTAAGTGATACCGTAGGCAAATTTCTTCCATTGCTCTCTAAGAATGGAAAAGGAGGGATTACCATGAGTCAGTGTTTATCTCATACTACCGCTATAAAAGCGCCTGATTTAAAGGAGAGTTTAGCCGAGATGCGCGAGGTAAGCAGTATGGATGAAGCTATAGCTAAAATTTCAATCTTACCTATGGAGGGAGTTCCGGGAAAAGTATTTAGATATAGCAATACAGGCTTGCAGATTGCCGGAGCAGTATTAGAGAAAATCAGTGGAAAAAGCTTTGAAAGTTTATTTGCTGAAAGGATAGCACAACCTCTAAACATGAAAAATACTGATTTTGGCAAGGGAAAAGTAGCGATGCCTGCGGGTGGAGCAAGTAGCACTCCCGAAGATTATATGAATTTTCTGGTGATGATCTTAAACAAAGGAACATTTAACGATAAAAGGATTTTATCAGAAAATAGTATTGCCCAAATGCAAATAAATAGAATAACTGATGATGTTAATGTGGCTTATTCGCCTGCAGAAGCAGGGGGTTTTGGTTATGGCTTTGGGGAGTGGATAATGGAAAAAAGTTTGGTGAACAAAGGCGGTTATGCAGTTACAAGCCCGGGCTTATTCGGTAGCTTTCCCTGGGTAGATAATCAGCATAAAACAGCAGGTTTTCTAATGGCTTTCTACCTGAATAATAAAGGGCGAAATCAAAGCTACAAGGAGATAAAAGGACTAATAGATGAAGCACTACGATAGGTGTTAACCATTTTTTATACTAAAACCACTTCTTTTTTTCTGCTGGCTACCAGCCTTTCTCTATGTTTTAAGCCCCATTCTCTAAGCTCATTTATCACCTTATCTAACGAGCTGCTGTACGGAGTTAGTTCGTAGGTTACGGTAACTGGAGTTGTGGAGAATACCTTGCGGATTACAAATTCATTCAACTCCAGGTCTTTGAGTTCTTTCGATAAAATTTTTGGTGTGATCTCACCTAAAGATTTCTGGATTTCATTGAAACGTTTCGGGCCATCCTGCAAGCAGATAATTAAAGGAAGTTTCCATTTTCCATTCAACACATACAGCGCATCCTTAACCGCATTTAAACTGATATTACAGCTTTCCATATCGTGATGTTTCTCTTTAAATGTCATGATACAAAGTTACTAGCTTTCTCAAAGGATACCACTATCCTTTTGGAAACTAGTATCCTTAGGATAGTAAATCTAGCTAAGTTTGCACAAAAAAAGATATATGAATACCAAAGCTATTAAAATTGCCTATTGGATAAGTACAGCAATTGTTTCTTTAATGATGTTGTTTTCAGCTTATTCTTATTTAAGCAACCCCATGGTGAAACAAGGCTTTCAACATTTAGGTTTTCCAGACTATTTTCGAATAGAGCTTGCTATAGCGAAAGTACTGGCAGCGGTGTTGTTGATTATCCCGCTGAAAGGTGTAATTAAAGAGTGGGCCTATGCAGGTTTAACTTTCACTTTTGTCTCTGCTTTTATTGCCCATAATGCGTCAGCAGATCCCGTAAGTAACCAGGTTGCACCAATAATCTTCTTGATGGTGCTGGCGCTGTCTTATTTTTCTTTTCATAAGCAAGAACGCTAATCTATGATGAATAGGAATGACCTGCTGTTTGGGTCATTCTTTCCAATTATTTTTCATCTTGGTGTAGGCCTTTTTATCTATGGTTTTTTTCTTCTTTGAACGGGAAATCCCTTTCTTCTTCCGGGCATTGATGTTGTTAACGAGACTGTTTTTAACCCCTAATTTATTACGTTTTCTTCGTGGACTTTTAGATTTTCGTTTCGCTTTTGCCATACGATATCAACAAAAGAATGACTTAAAAGGTTCTTAAAAGCAAGCAATCGTTTAGTAAACCTTATTAAAGCGTTGCGAATGTATTGAGAAAAGCCAACACATCTTGTTCAGTACCCATAAAAGGGCCAGTTTTAGCGGTTTTAAGTCCGGCCATTGCTGCGGCGAAATGACCTGCTTCTTCTATATCTGTGCCTTTAAAGCGTTGGAATAAATAGCCGGCCATATAGGTATCTCCACAACCTGTTGCGTCAATAATATCATCAGGAGGATAGGCGGGGATCGCATAAGAATATCCATCAGCATATACTACAGAGCCCTGACTGCCATTGGTGATAATAATTTCTTTAACGCCTAAATCAGCAACAATTTTAACTCCATCTAAAGTCTCTGGGCATCCGGTTAAAGCTTCGAGCTCAGAAACATCTGCTTTAAGAATTTCTATAAAAGGTAAAACTTCTGCCATTTGTGGCCATTTAGCAGCATAAACTTTTTGATCTTTTACTTCTCGTAAAAAACCTTGCACATCTAAACTGACACGGGCTTTTTTTGAAAGGGTTTGAACAAGTTCAGCGGGAATATCGTCTGCAAGAAGAGGACCCAGATGAAAAAAAAAAGATTCAATGGTATTAAACTGACCGCTGTGAAAGGGGGCAGCTTTATGCAAAACATTTTGAGTCCGGTCATCCTGATTTTCACCATAGATGTTTTCAAAGTAAACTGTTTCAGGGCTAGGGTATGCTTTTACGGTTATGTTCTTTAGCTGCAGATCGCGCACATATCCAAAGTCAGCTTCTGCCAGAGCTGTAACTAACAGGTATTTTGCATTTAGCTGACTAAATGCGCTTGAGAAATATAAAGCGGTTCCACCAGGCATATAAAGCGTGGTGTGGGTATTTACAACCTTATCTGAAGTGATATGGCCTACGCAACAAATATCATACATAGCCTTAAATTTGGTGTAAAATAATAAAAGCCTTCAACATTTTGTTGAAGGCTTTTCCAATGTAGCCCGTAGGGGAATCGAACCCCTGTTTCCAGAATGAAAATCTGGCGTCCTAACCCCTAGACGAACGGGCCCTTTTTAGTTCTGAGTTTGGAGTCATCAGTTTGGAGAAACTCCCAACTTAAAACTCTTAACTCCCAACTAATTTTGGTAGCGGGGACACGACTCGAACGTGCGACCTTCGGGTTATGAGCCCGACGAGCTACCAACTGCTCCACCCCGCACTCTATTTTTAACTTCTGATTTCGCATCTGAAGGAGTGCAAAGGTAAGCGTTATTTTTAATAATCAAAATAGTAAATGAAAAATATTTTAAAATAATTTAATGAACAATTTTGGTGATTAATATGCAGGGATCGTAATCGATTTAAAATCAATTGAATGGATGGTTTCGCTATGTTATATTTCCTTCGAATAAAAAAAATCTATTAGAAAGACTTGGAAAGTTAAACTTTGTATTGTTACTTTGTTTATAATTAGTCTAAATAATAATAGTATTCAATTCTCTTTAGTAGGATTGCTTTAAAGATACGTTCAATATAGTTTTGGTTGGTTATGTTGATTATTAAGCCCTGTTTGCCCACGTTGATCTGACGTGGGTAAATCAGGCACTACATGCCAAAATATCGCTGCGATTTTTATTGAGAAATTTTATCTTTAGTTTTAATGAATCATGGTGTAGCGGTTTGTTGCAGGTAAACGTTTCCATTTAAAACCCTTATGAAGAACAAACGCTATCTCTTCCTGATTCTTTCGTTAACCATTTTTGCTTGCAATGATTTTCCATTTAAATCGTGTACCAAGGAGTTTAGGTATATTGGTATTACCTTTGTAGATAAGGTTGGTCAGCCACGTGCCGTGAAAAATTTTAAAGTAATAAACAAGAGGACTGCTGAACAGATTTTTTCTTCTTCGCATGGGGCATTAAAAGGACTGTACATTGTAATCGACGATTCATCAGTTGAGAAAGTTCGTTCGAACGGAGATGAGCTGATGGTTTCTGCCCTCGATAGTGTGAACAATACCACAAAAAGTGTAACCGTAAAAGTTAAGGGCGGAAGAGGTGCTTGTCATATTGAGAAAATTTCCGGGCCTGAACAGGTAGAGCTGGAGTAGTTTTTTATCGCACTGTTGTCGCATTCGCCCCGTGGATTTGCCGTATGCATGCCTCTTGTACTTCTTTATTATTTCCGAAATTTATACTTGTGTTTAAATAAAATCGAAATGATATGAGAAAAATAATTGTTTTATCCTTTGTTACTCTGGATGGTGTAATGCAGGCGCCGGGTGGGCCGGAAGAAGATCCATCAGGAGATTTTCAATACGGTGGTTGGACAGCGCCTTACGGAGATGAGGAATATGGCGGTGCCATGCAAAAGCAGTTATTGCCTGCCGATCTTCTTTTAGGAAGAAAGACATTTGACATTTGGGAAGATTACTGGCCGAAACACGCCGAACACTGGCCCGGTGTGAACGAAGTGACTAAGTATGTTTTCTCCAATACGAAAGAGAAGTCTGATTGGGTAAACACGGTGTTCGTTAAAAATGTGGACGATATCAAGAAGCTCAAAAACACTGAAGGTTCGGATATTAAAATTTGGGGCAGTAGTAAGCTTGTTCAGCTGTTGCTAAGTCATAACCTGGTAGATGAATTCTGGCTCAATATCCATCCGGTAATTTTAGGGAAAGGGAAAAAGCTGTTTGATGATCACGCTATTCCTGCTGCATTTACGCTTGCTGAAAGTACAATTACCAGCACAGGTGTTATTATTGCGAATTACAGGCGGGCAGGAGAAGTGAAAACCGGTACTGTTGGGGTTTAAAATTGTAGCGTATCTAAAACTAAAAAGCCGCTCTACTTTCGTAAAGCGGCTTCGTAGCCCGTAGGGGAATCGAACCCCTGTTTCCAGAATGAAAATCTGGCGTCCTCACCCCTAGACGAACGGGCCATTGTTTTAGTTCTCAGTTTGGAGTTGTCAGTTTGGAGAAACTCCGAACTTAAAACTCTGCACTCCCAACTAATTGGTAGCGGGGACACGACTCGAACGTGCGACCTTCGGGTTATGAGCCCGACGAGCTACCAACTGCTCCACCCCGCACTATATACAACTCGTCTGATGCTATTGTTAAATCCTTAACACTGTTTCCGAATTGGAATGCAAAGATATAATTCGTTTCTTTGTAGTGCAAATTTTTTTAAAAAAATATTTCAATGGCGCATAAAGCAGGTTTTGTAAGTATAATAGGTAAGCCAAACGTTGGTAAATCTACCCTTATGAATGTGCTTGTAGGTGAGCGACTTAGTATCATTACCCCTAAGGCACAGACTACAAGGCATCGTATATTAGGCATCGTTAACGAGGAAGATTTTCAGATTGTATTTTCGGATACACCGGGGATTATCAAGCCAAAATATAGCTTGCAAGAGAGTATGATGAGTTTTGTTAACGGCTCTTTAACAGATGCTGATGTACTTTTATTTGTAACTGATATTCATGAAAAGTATGATGAGGAAGATGTTTTGGAGAAAGTTTTAAACCGGGATATCCCTACCATTGTACTCATTAATAAGATAGATACTGCAGATCAGGCGCAAGTAGAAGAGAAGATCGCTTATTGGCAGGAGAAGATTAATCCCTTAGCAATTTATGCCATTTCTGCTTTGCATAAACACAATGTTGACGGATTATTGGATAAAGTTTTGGAAATTCTTCCGGAGCACCCACCATATTATGATAAAGAAGATTTAACAGATCGCTCTGAGCGGTTCTTTGTTTCGGAAATGATTCGGGAGAAAATCTTCACCAACTATCAAAAAGAAATTCCTTACAGCACCGAAGTGATTATCAAATCATTTAAAGATGAGGAAGAAACAATCGGAAAAAAAGGTGGTGTAATCAGAATCAGTGCAGAAATTATAGTAGAGCGCGACTCGCAAAAGAACATCCTCATTGGTAAAGCAGGGAGTATGCTTAAGAAAGTTGGCACAGAAGCGCGTTTGGAAATTGAAAAATTTTTAGAGCGAAAAGTGTTCTTAGAGATGTTTGTAAAGGTGATTCCAGACTGGAGAAGTAAAAAGAACTATCTAAAAAGCTTCGGCTACGAAAATTAACCGTACCTTTGCAGGCTCTTTGGAAAAAGGGTTAGTTGTTGATATTCAATGGTTGATGTTAAAATTATCAATTAATTGAACTCAATATCGAACAAAAACTGGGCAGAAATTGCTGTTAATATAAGTGTATTAATGACTAAAACGTGCCCTAAAACATTAAGTTTAATAACATTACAGCCAGATCATGAGTAATATTATCGCCATCGTAGGCAGGCCGAACGTAGGCAAGAGCACACTTTTTAACAGATTAACCGAAAGCCGTAAAGCCATTGTGGATGATTTTAGCGGGGTAACGCGCGACAGACATTATGGTGTAGGTGAGTGGACAGATAAGCAGTTCACTGTAATTGATACTGGAGGTTACGTTTCGGGCTCAGACGACGTATTCGAGGCTGCTATCCGCGAGCAGGTACTCATTGCCATTGAAGAAGCCAGCGTGGTATTGTTCATGGTAGATGTTACGGTAGGGGTTACTGATCTGGATGATGAGATCGCTAAAGTGCTTCGCAGAAGTAAAAAGCCTGTTTTTGTAGTTTCTAACAAAGTAGATAATACAGCTTTACACAATGAAACCGGTGTTTTTTATAGCTTTGGTTTAGGAGAGGTTCACGCTGTGTCTTCAATGACTGGCTCTGGAACAGGTGATTTATTAGACGAAGTTATTAAGCACTTCGAAGACGTTCCGGAAGAAGAAAGTACCCTTCCAAAAATTACCATTGCTGGTCGCCCGAATGTAGGTAAATCTTCATTGATTAACGCACTTATCGGTAAAGAACGTAATATCGTAACGGATGTAGCAGGTACCACACGCGATTCGATTAAAATTCACTACAACCAGTTTGGACATGAATTTACCCTAATTGATACCGCCGGTTTACGTAAAAAAACCAAGGTTAAAGAAAATATTGAATTTTACTCGGTGATGCGTACCATTAAGGCTTTAGAAGAAGCTGATGTGGTGGTTTTGATGATTGATGCTGTTGAAGGGATCGAAAGTCAGGATATTAACATCTTCCACCTGGCAGAAAAAAATAAGAAAGGAATCGTAGTTCTGGTTAACAAATGGGATTTGATCGAAAAGAATACCAAAACGATGAAGGTTTTCGAAGATGAGATTAAAGAACGTATTAAACCTTTTACCGATGTTCCAATTGTTTTTACTTCAGTACTGAATAAGCAACGTATTTTTAAGGCCATAGAAGAAGCTTTAGAAGTTTATAAAAACCGTGGGAAGAAAATCCCTACTTCGAAGCTGAATGATGTTATGCTTCCATTAATTGAAGCTTATCCGCCACCGGCATTAAAAGGGAAGCACATTAAGATTAAATACATTACACAGATTAATGGTACTTCTCCAATGTTCGCCTTCTTCTGTAATTTGCCGCAGTACATTAAAGATCCGTATAAGCGTTTCTTAGAGAATAAGTTGAGGGAGAATTTTAATTTCTCAGGCGCACCTATTCAAATCTTTTTCAGACAAAAATAGAATTTGTAGTGGTGTTATCGTTTTAACAACATGAATGATCATAACCAGAAAGCAGGTAACATTTCGAAAGAAGGGTTAGCTGCTTTTCTTTTTTATCTTAATAACGATGGAAAATAAAATAGCCGTTGTAAATAGCAGTACAGCCGATATAGATATCATATTCGAATTTTATGATATGGCGATAGCACATCAAAAAAAGGTTTTTAATAAACATTGGCAAGGGTTTAGCCGATCGCTTATTGAAACTGAAGTTGCCGAAAACAGGCAATATAAAATCCTGGTGGACGGACAAGTGGCTTGTATTTTTGCCGTAACTTTTGATGATAAGCTAATTTGGGGCGATCGTGATCAGGATGCCATTTACATTCACCGCATTGTTACCCATCCTGATTTTAGAGGCTTTGCTTTTGTGAAGAGAATTATTGACTGGGCGAAGGATTTTTGTGCTGAAAATAACTTAAAATTCATCCGCATGGATACCTGGGCAGATAACGAAAAACTGCTTCAGCATTATACGCAAAGCGGTTTTGATTATGTGGGTATAGCTGATCTGAAAAACTCGGAAGGGTTGCCAAAACATTACGAGGGGATTAGTTTGAGCCTCTTCGAAATCAAGATTTAAGTGTGTGTTGTCTCTGTGCAATCTGTGGTTAAAACACGATATTTAACCACAGAGAAAAGGAGTATTACACAGAGAATCACCGAGGGTTTCTATCTAACTCTGCGGTCTCTGTGCCTTCTCTCTGTGCGCTCAGTGGTAAGAAATACAATATTCAACCACAGAGAAAAGGAGTATTACACAGAGAATCACCGAGGATTTCCTCAAACACAAAAAGGAAAATTAATCCTCAATAGTAGTATTTCGTGTAAAATATGCATCCAGCTCTGTGGCCTCTGTGCCTTCTCTCTGTGCGCTCGGTGGTAAGAAATACGACATTTAACCACAGAGAAAAGGAGTATTACACAGAGAATCACCGAGGGTTTCTATCTAACTCTGTGGACTCTGTGCTTTCTCTCTATGTACTCGGTGGTAAGAAACACGCCATTTACTTAAATGTCTTACATGGTGGAAGGCGGCGCTTTATTTTTTGAACCATATAAAAACCATATAAGCCGTGCTCGGTGGTAAAACAAATACGATATCTATTTATTGCAGCAACTTTAAAGTATGCTCCAGTGATTCCCTGTTTCCCCAGGCCTGGTGGCCGGTAACCACAAATTTTGTATTGGGATATTTCTTTTTTGTCTTTTGGATATTGCCAGGCCAGGCCTTTAAATTCGATTCGCTTATGTTGCCTAAATTCGAGGCCTCTGTACTTTTAACAAAACAACCCCCAAAGAGTACCTGATCTTTTCCGAACCAAATGAGTATGTTGTCTTTGGTATGTCCTGCTCCCGGATAATAAGTATTGATTTTATACTGCCCCACGGTAAAGGTGGTATCCTTATCAAACGTATTTTCGGCCCTGGGCTCGTTATTCGCCTTCAGGATCTGATCCGTTAATTTAGTGGTATAGGTTTTTATGCCCTTGCTTTTAAAAAAGGCTAAACCACCTGCTCTGTCTGCGTGTGAATGGGTGGCAATGGCCAATACTACTTTCTGCTGGTGCTTCGCTTCAATGCTATCTAAAAAAGGCTGAAACTGCTTCGGATCCCATGGCGCATCAATTACAACAACACCTTTATTGGTAACCAAATACATCGCATTAGCATCTGTCAAACTCCCTTTGTAATCATTATAAGTAGTATACACATAAAGATCACCCTTTAAGTGACTGATTTTTAACGGGCTTGTTTGTACAATCGCCGGGCTGATAATGGCGCAAAATAGTAGGGAGAAAATAAATCGCATATATAATTTTAAAATTTAAGTTGCCAGCTGAGCATGTCATCTACCTCCCCAATATGAATAAAACCGTTCTTCTCCAATACAGAATAGGAAGGAACATTATCTTTAGTTGTAGAGGCGAATACCGATTTGACATTGGGCTGCTCTTTCGCCCATTGAATTATTCTGCCTACTGCTTCAGTCATAAATCCTTTGCCCCTAAATGCTTCATAAGTGCCATAGCCAATCTCGATTTCACCATTCTGATCGGGCTCGCCTACAAAACAAATATCGCCTACCATGCTATGGTCGGGTTTGGAAATGATCGTCCATAGGGTATGATACAGATAATCCTTGTCTTTATCAGAAACGTTGGGAAGGATACTATATTTTAAAGCCTCCTGAAGTTCCGGAGAGATATTTTTCTTCATGGGAAGCAGGTTGAATTCTTTCTCAAGGGAATGATCATCCTTAACGTATTTTAAAAGCTGCTTATGGGTTAAGGGTCTGAGGATTAAACGGTCGGTCTCTATCATAAATGGGCGTTAACTTAAATAAAATTAGTGTTTTACCGGAAACTAAAAATATTATACCAATAAAAAAAAGTGTTTTTACTTGTTTATAGTTTTCTCTTTAAATCTATTCTATAAATATCAAACCAGGTATTATCTCTACTGATTAAACCCAATTAATAAATTTAAAACGGCTATTCGACGGATTTCGGTCGGGTTATGGCCTCTCATCTCCGTCATAAGTCCGAACAAACCCCGAACAAAATCCGTATATACTTATAGTTAGATAAGCATTAGACTATACTGGTATTCATCCAATCACTTAAAATTTTCCAATTTTAGTATACTTTAATTACTTGTCCTGTAATAATTCCTAATACACTTTTTTCAAAGGCTTTAACTACTTTGTTCATACTAACTGGAGTTTCGCCGGGAAAGGAGTCAAAGTAAGCCGGAGAATCTTCCACTACATTGGGGCTAATCGCATTTATTCGTACATGGTTGGATAGCTCAGCTGCTGCAGCCACAACAAAAGAATTAAGTCCGCCATTAATGGTACTCAATGCAGCGCCGGCGGCTACGGGATGATCGGCAAGAATACCGGATGTTAGGCTAAATGAGCCCGATGGATTAATGTAATGCTGTCCGATGAGTACCAGGTTAATCTGGCCCAATAATTTATCCAGTAAGCCTTTCTTCATGTTATCACCGGTCATTTGCTGTATTTTTGCAAAAGGACCTTTACCCGTAGTACTGATCAGGGCGTCGAAAGGCCCAATTTGATCGAACATTTTTTTTATGGAAGATTCATCTGTAATGTCCACTTGAAAATCTCCACGGGTGTGGCCTATGCGGATAACTTCATGTTTTTGTGCAAAGGCATCTGCTACTTTTTTGCCTAATGTTCCGGTAGCCCCAACAATAATAATTTTCATATCAATAGCATTTGATAGGAAACAATTAAAGGGTACTAAATTGTTTTTTCTTAATTGAAAATTAGTTATTGTAGATTAGCCAGCGCCTGTTTTACAGCGTTATCGTTTTGGTTCGCAGCCTTGTAATAGCCAACATCTCCAAGGTAGTAACGACAAAGTAATGCCTTCAAGTCGTTTAAGATGATTGCTTTGGCATTATATAGTTGAAAACGATCTATGGGAACATTTCTGCGCTGCATAAAGCCGATGAAATCCTTAAAATCGTTATCACTGATGTTGAATGTATTGATATTCTGCTCTACAAATGAAGCACTGTATCTAAAGGTTAAAATATTAAAAACGTAGTCTGAGAGGACTTTTTTGCTCACCAGGTTGCTATAAAATCTATTATAGCCCGTAGTATCCAGTTTCACAAAAACATCTGGTTGTATACCGCCTACGGTTTTTCCCCTTTTTGAAACATTTACATTTACACCTTCTGCTTTTTCAATAGAATCTTTAAAAGATGTCCTGTCTCCCGTTAACTCACCATCCATCATCCGCTCATCAAGTTCGTGTTTATAAGCGTCATATCCTTTTTTGTAAGATTTTTGGATACTGCGACCAGAAGGCGTATAATATCTCGCGATGGTTAAATTTAAGGCTGAGCCATCGTTAAAGGCAAATTGTTCCTGCACCAGTCCTTTGCCAAAAGATCTGCGGCCAACAATAATTCCCCGTCCTAAATCCTGAATGGCACCGGCAACGATCTCACTGGCAGAGGCGGTATTTTCATTAATCAGGATAGCGAGTTTGCCATTTTGGAAGGCGCCTGTTCCGGTAGAAAAATAATCGGTTCTTGGCTCGTGTTTACCCTGAGTATAAACAATCAACTTATTTTCGGGTAAAAATTGATCTGCGAGGCCGGTTGCAGCGGTAAAATACCCTCCGCCATTGTCCCGCAAATCGAGAATGAGTTTCTTCATGCCCCTTGCTTTCAAACTGGCAGCTGCAGCTGTGAAATCGCTATCGGTGTTGGCACCGAATTTACTGATTCTTACATATCCTGTTTCATTGTTGATCATGTAAGCGGCATCAATGCTACTGATATTCACTTTACCTCGCGTTACCATGATGCGGTTAGGCTGTGTGCTGCCATTGTGGAGCAGTACAACGCCTACACCCGTTCCGGATTTCCCCCTAAATCTTCCGGTTAACTGATCTTTCGGCAACTGTCTGCCACTTACCATTGTCGAGTCTATACTCAATATTTTGTCGCCCAGTTTTATTCCTGCCTGATAAGCCGGTCCGTCTTTAACTACGCCAGTTACCATCATGGTATCATTGAGCATATAATATTCTATGCCAACACCTTCAAAATTTCCTTCTAGGTTATCGGTCATGTCCTGCGCATCGGTGGGCGGGAGGTATACACTATGTGGATCTAATTGATGTAAAACGCTGTCAATAGGTAAGTTATGTAGTGAATCCGTATTGATTTCATCTACATAATTTTTATTGATGATGTGGAGTATCTCGTCTAATTTGTCGGAGTTTCCATTAGCCAATTGCGGACTTCTCTGTACACCAAATCCCTGATCCTTGATGAATTTAATACCCAAGATCATTCCTGCAATTAAAACGATGGAATAACTTAAGGCGATGAGGAGATTATAGCGGGTGTTCTTTTTCATTAGCGTTACTGCAAATTTATGAAAATTAGCGGGTTGATGTATTTTTTTAACCCTATTTTCATGCATTTTGTTTATATTATTTTACGGTAACTTTTTTACGTCTGATACAAATCTTCATTTTGCTTCATATTTTTGAATTTTTAAGCAAGATTTTAGAAAGAATTTACCGAATTTTATCAAAATTAAATTTATGAATAGAGTTACCGAGTCGGAATCGCACTATAACCACATTGAAAAAATGTCGGTAATGGAGGTTTTGCAAGGCATTAATAATGAGGACAAAACGGTTGCATATGCGGTTGAGAAATGTTTGCCTCAAATAGAGAAATTAACTTCGGCGGTTGCCGAGAGAATGAAAAAGGGTGGCAGGCTATTTTACATCGGTGCCGGAACGAGCGGGAGATTAGGTGTGGTAGATGCTTCTGAATGTCCCCCAACTTATGGCGTACCTTTTGATTGGGTTGTAGGAATCATCGCCGGTGGTGATACCGCGATTAGAAAAGCTGTAGAGTTTGCAGAAGATGATGAGGAACAGGCCTGGAAAGATTTGATGGAATTTGAAATCAATGAAAAAGATTGTTTGGTAGGTCTTGCTGCTTCAGGTACAACACCTTATGTAATTGGCGGATTGAATACTGCACGTAAACACGGTGTTTTAACAGGTTGCATCGTGTGTAATACGGGTGGGCCAATTGCTGCAGAATCTGATTTTCCTGTTGAGGTGGTTGTAGGCCCCGAGTTTATAACGGGATCTACCCGGATGAAATCTGGTACAGCGCAAAAACTGGTTTTAAACATGCTGAGCACTACAGTAATGGTTCAATTGGGCCGTGTGGTAGGTAATAAAATGGTTGATATGCAGTTAACCAATCATAAGTTAGTAGATCGGGGTACACTTATGGTTGCCGATGAACTAAATATTGGCTACGATGAGGCTGCCGATTTGCTTAGCCGTTATGGAAGCGTGCGTAAAGCAGTAGAAGCAGGCCATCAGGCGCCACATTAATTTTAAAGATAAGGACTTTTGGCTTCAGATACCGCTGTAATTTGGGCCAGGAAAAAAAATGAACTGATGCACGAGATTGAGCCTTACTACCAATGGAGAGATGAATACATTTCAGCAGAAGACGAACGTTCTCCATTTTACAATACCGAATATTCGGAGTTATATTTTGATAAACAGATTTATAACTTCTTATTACACCCGCAGTGGGATGAGTTTGGCTCAAATACCCTTTACATGAAGGTGTTATTTGCTGATTATGATCGTGCTTATGCCATTATAGAATTTATTGGCGAGTGGAACGATGCCATCAATAATGATATTATGATGTTGAAGCGGGATATTCTGGAGCTGATGATGGATGAGGGAATAAATAAATTTATCCTGATTGGTGAAAATGTGCTGAACTTTCATGCTTCTGATGACAGTTACTATGAAGAATGGTTTCAGGAAGTAGAAGAGGGATGGATTGTGGGTGTTAACTTTCAGGAGCACGTGATCCGCGAGTTTCGTGATAATAATATCGATTATTACATTAACTTCGGTGGTGAATTGGATAATCTGCCCTGGAGAACACTAAAACCACTACAGTTCTTTAAGAAAGTTGAAGAACAGCTGACAAAAAGATTAAATTAAAAACTTATTTTTATATTCATAAATACACAAAATAACAATGGAACAACAAAATTATCAATATCAGGACAACAGTGTTTTTGTTCAGGAAGGCAGTGTTTCTAAGAAATTCTTTGCACACGTTTTTACCTGGATGTTTGTTGCCTTAAGCCTTTCTACTTTAGCGGCCTATTTATTTGGCACCAACGAGTGGTTGATGGATTACTTAAGGACTGTTAACCCGGAAACAGGAAGACAAGGGATGACCATCTTTGGGTACATTGCTATGTTTGCACCTCTTGGTTTAGTTTTGCTGATGGGCTTTGGTCTAAGTAAATTATCATTGCCAGCACTGATCGGCGTTTTCATTCTTTACGCAGCCCTTACGGGTATAAGTTTGAGTTTTATATTACTTCATTATACAGCAGGTTCGGTAGTGAGCTGCTTTGGTGGCGCTGCTTTAATCTTCGGAATTATGGCCTTTATGGGTTATACAACCAACATTGATTTGAGTAAATTCGGTCCGATTTTAATGGTGGGCGTTATTGCATTGGTAATTGCAAGCGTAATCAATATGTTTATCCAAAGTGAACAATTTAGTTTGTTTATGGCATTTATTGGTATCGCAATCTTTACGGCATTAACAGCTTATGATGTACAAAAAATTAAAAGAATTGGCGAAGGAATTGAAGCGAGTGGCGAGCAGGTACTACAGGTAGATTCTAAAAAGATGGCTATCGTTGCTGCACTATCACTATATCTTGATTTCTTAAATATCTTCCTTTTCTTACTTCGTATTTTCGGAAGTAGAAAATAGAAATAACGGTTTACAATTTTCTGTTCAAACCGAACAATATTCTTTAAGGCTGTGCAATTTTGCATGGCCTTTGTAATTTTATTTGGCAGCAGGGCGATAATTTTTGGAAATGATGTTGCTTTGTTGCATTTTTGTATGCTTATTAAGAAAGACGGAGGGATTAGACCCAACGAAGTCTTAGCAACCTGTGCCAACAAGGTGCTAAATTCTATCCCGATTTATTCGGGGAAAGATAAGTTTAGGAAGTACGATCATGTGCCAACTTTTTAAATAAGCCAGAATTGGAGATTTGAGACGATAGATTTGAGATATGAGAGTTTTCTACGCTCATGCAGTTTCTCATATCACCAGTCTCATATCACATATCTAACAACAACAAATGGGTATAAGAGAAGAATTAGAGAAACGTATTTTGGTGATTGATGGTGCTATGGGTACCATGATTCAGCGCTATACTTTAACGGAAGAAGATTTTAGAGGCGAGCGCTTTAAAGATCACCCCTGTGATGTTAAAGGCAATAACGATTTGCTTAATATTACACGTCCGGATATTATTAAGCAGATTCATTTAGAATATCTGCAGTCGGGTGCTGATATTATCGAAACCAACACTTTCAGTACACAGCGTATTTCTATGGCTGATTACCAGATGGAAGAGCTGAGCTATGAGCTAAGTTTTGAGGGTGCACGTATTGCGAAAGCGGCTACAACCGAATTTATGGCGCAAAATCCAGATCGGGCTTGCTTTGTTGCAGGCGCTGTTGGCCCCACTAACCGCACGCTTTCCTTATCGCCAGATGTGAATGATCCTGGTTTCAGGGCCATCAGTTACGAGGAACTTTTTGATGCTTACTATGAACAAGTTCGAGGTTTGGTGGATGGTGGTTCGGATATTCTCCTGATTGAAACCATTTTTGATACCTTAAATGCTAAAGTGGCCATTGCCGCTATTAAAAAATATGAAGAGATAGTGGGTAAAAAACTGGAGATTATGATCTCTGGAACGATTACCGACGCTTCCGGCCGTACATTGTCGGGGCAAACAGCCGAGGCTTTTTTAAACTCTGTGGTGCATGCAAAACCTTTAAGTATTGGTTTTAACTGTGCTTTAGGCGCTAAAGAAATGCGTCCGCACATAGAAGAATTGGCCGCAAAAGCAGGGTGTTATGTTTCTGCCTACCCAAATGCAGGCTTACCAAACGAGTTTGGTGCTTATGACGAGCAACCTCACGAAACCGCGCATTTGGTTGATGATTTTATAGCTTCCGGATTTGTTAATATTGTAGGTGGTTGTTGTGGTACTACACCTGATCATATTGGTTGTATTGCAGCCAATGCACGCAAAGCAAGCCCTAGAAAGATTCCTACACCTGTTCCAAATATGCGTTTGAGCGGTCTGGAGCCTGTAACTATTACTCCGGAAAGTATTTTTGTAAACGTTGGTGAAAGAACAAACATCACCGGTTCTCCGAAATTCTCTAAATTAATTTTAAGTGGAGATTATGAAGCTGCACTTGCCGTTGCCCGCCAACAGGTAGAAGGTGGTGCACAGGTAATTGATGTGAACATGGACGAAGGAATGTTGGATTCGGAAGCTGCCATGACTAAATTCCTCAACCTGATTGCTTCAGAACCTGATATCGCTAAATTGCCGATCATGGTCGATTCATCGAAATGGAGCGTAATTGAGGCTGGTTTGAAGTGTTTACAGGGGAAAGGTATTGTAAACTCTATTTCCTTAAAAGAAGGAGAAGAAAAGTTTATAGAGAGTGCTAAGAAGATTATGGTTTATGGTGCTGCGGTAGTGGTTATGGCATTTGATGAGCAGGGGCAGGCCGATAACTACGAGCGCAGAATAGAAATTTGTAAAAGAAGTTACGATATTCTGGTGAATGAGGTTGGTTTTCCGCCGCAGGATATCATTTTCGACCCGAATATATTAACGGTAGCAACCGGATTAGACGAACATAATAACTATGCTGTCGATTTTATCAATGCTACCCGTTGGATTAAACAAAACCTGCCATATGCGAAAGTTAGTGGTGGTGTTTCTAATATCTCGTTCTCATTTAGAGGAAACAATGTAGTGCGCGAAGCCATGCACTCAGCTTTTCTTTATCATGCCATCCAGGCAGGATTGGATATGGGAATTGTAAATGCGGGGATGTTAGAAGTTTATCAGGAAATTCCACCAGAATTATTGGAAAGAGTGGAAGATGTATTATTAAACCGCCGTGATGATGCTACTGAACGCCTGGTAGAATTTGCAGAAACCGTAAAATCCAAAGGGAAAGAAATTGTGAAGGATGAGGAATGGAGAAAAGGAACAGTAGAGGAAAGGTTATCCCATTCGCTGGTAAAAGGCTTAATTGAGCATTTAGATAGTGATGTAGAAGAAGCCCGACAGAAATACGCCCGTCCTATCCAGGTAATTGAAGGTCCGTTGATGGATGGGATGAACATTGTTGGGGATTTATTTGGGGCAGGTAAAATGTTCTTGCCGCAGGTGGTGAAATCTGCACGTGTAATGAAAAAGGCCGTGGCTTATCTGCTTCCTTTTATTGAGCAGGAAAAGTTAGACAATCCGGATCAGGATCAAAACTCTTCTGCAGGACGAATTTTACTGGCAACAGTGAAAGGCGATGTTCACGATATTGGAAAAAATATTGTTGGGGTAGTTTTAGCCTGCAACAATTTTGAAGTAATAGACATGGGCGTAATGGTTCCGGCTCAGGAAATCATTAAAAAAGCAAAGGAAATTAAGGCTGATATCATCGGTTTAAGTGGATTAATTACACCATCTTTAGATGAAATGGTTCATTTTGCCAAAGAAATGGAGCGTGAAGGGTTTACCATTCCTTTAATAGTGGGTGGTGCAACAACCTCCAGAATCCATGCCGCGGTAAAAATTGCACCTAGTTATTCGGGCCCTGCAATTCATGTGCTGGATGCTTCGCGAAGTGTTACAGTTTGTAGTACTTTAATGAATGGCGAAACCCGTGATACCTATATTAATCAGATTAAAGAAGAATATGATAAAGCCCGGGAGGCGCATTTGAATAAGCGTTCTGATAAACGTTTTAAAACGATTGAAGAGGCCCGGGAAAATAAATTTAAGATAGATTTTCAGCCAAACCTGCCAACGCCAGCTTTTACTGGCACTAAGGTGTTTGATGATTATCCCCTGGAAGAATTAGTTCCTTACATTGATTGGACACCTTTTTTCCATACCTGGGAACTTCGCGGAAGCTACCCCAAAATATTCGACGATAAAAATGTAGGCCCAGAAGCGAAGAAACTTTTTGATGATGCACAGACTTTATTGAAGCGTGTACTGGACGAAAAATTATTTACAGCTAAGGGTGTTATTGGATTTTGGCCGGCGAATTCGGTAGGTGATGATATAGAGTTGAGCGTTGATAGTCCTGAGTTGGGAGGTGCCAAACCCCAATTTTCAAACCTTAAACCCGTGACTATTCACACCCTGAGGCAGCAGGCAGAGAAAGTAGATGGTCAACCTTATTATGCACTATCAGATTTTATCGCGCCAAAAGAAAGCGGCATTCAGGATTACTTTGGTGGTTTTGCAGTAACTACAGGTATAGGTGTGGATGAGCTGGTTGCGGAGTTTGAAGCCAATCATGACGATTATAACAGCATTATGGCTAAAGCACTTGCTGATCGTTTAGCAGAAGCTTTTGCAGAGCGGATGCATGAGCGTGTACGTAAAGAATACTGGGGTTATGCAAAAGATGAGAACCTTAGCAATCAGGAATTGATTAAGGAAGAATATGCAGGTATTCGTCCGGCACCAGGATATCCTGCTTGTCCGGAGCATACAGAAAAGGGTACTTTATTTGCCCTGCTTGATGCAGAAAACAGAATTGGCTTACGCTTAACCGAAAGCTATGCCATGTATCCTACAGCAGCAGTAAGTGGCTTTTACTTTGCTCATCCCGATTCAAGATATTTCGGTTTAGGAAAAATCACTAAAGACCAGATTGAAGATTATGCTATCCGTAAAAATATGCCGATTGAAGAGGTGGAGCGGTGGTTGAGCCCGAATTTAGCCTATTAGGGTTGCGGGTTATGGGTTGTGAGTTGCGGGGAAAACCCATCGCCTGATTGATGAAATGGAATGTTGGGGTTGTGGGTTGGGAAAACCCGTCGCCTGATGAAAAGGAATATTAAACCTAAAATATATAAACCAAACTAAAGGTTAATGGAGAAAGAAAAGAAGTCGTATACAGAATTAGACGTTTGGAAGGAAGCCAGAGCTTTAACTAACGATATATACGTAGCGACTAAACTATTTCCAAAGGATGAAGTATTTGGCCTGGCCAGTCAGATGCGAAGATCAGCAGTATCTATCCCTTCAAATATAGCAGAGGGGTGTGGTAGAAATTATCCAAAAGAGAGCATTCAGTTTTTTTTCATTGCAAGAGGTTCTATTTATGAATTAGAAACTCAATTATATATATCATTTGACCAAAAATATATTGATGATTTGGTATTACAATCAACTTTGTTAAAATTAGAAACGACTAGAAAATTATTAAATGGGTTCATCAAATATTATCAGCAGCTCGTAAAGTAAGCCCAAACCCGTAACCTTGAACCCATAACACGTAACCCAAATATGAAAATTACAGACCATATTAAAAACGCAAAGGGCAAAACCCTATTCTCATTTGAACTGTTGCCGCCAATTAAAGGACAGAGTATTCAATGGGTATATGATGCTATTGATCCACTATTGGAGTTTGAACCACCTTTTATAGATGTGACTTCATTGAGAGAAGATTATATTTATAAAGAACAGGATAATGGATTGTTACAGAAGGTTTCTTATCGTAAACGTCCCGGTACAATAGCGATTTGTGCAGCTATTATTCACAAGTATAAAATTGATGCGGTACCGCATTTAATTTGTGGTGGTTTTACCAAAGAGGAAACAGAAAATGCGTTAATTGACTTGCAGTTTTTGGGTATCGACAATGTTTTAGCTTTACGTGGCGATGCACGTCAGGCCGATGCCGCATTTATACCAACCAAAGGTGGACATGCTTATGCTACAGACCTTATTCAGCACATTAAAAACCATAATGAGGGAAAATTCCTTCATGAGGATGTAGAAACTTTTAAAAGCGATTTCTGTATTGGTGTGGCCGGGTATCCGGAGAAACATTTTGAAGCACCTAACCTCAATGCCGACTTTAAGTATTTGAAAAAGAAAGTGGATATGGGCGCTGAATTTATCGTTACGCAAATGTTTTTTGACAATCAAAAGTATTTCGATTTCGTGAAAAAATGTCGTGAAAACGATATTAACGTGCCGATTATTCCGGGGTTAAAACCAATTAGTACTGCTAAACAGCTCATTGCACTACCAAAAATTTTCCATATAGATATTCCTGAAGATTTAAGTGATGCGGTAGAAAACTGCAAAACAGCAGCAGATATCAGAGAAACAGGTACTGAATTTATGATTAAGCAATGTAAAGAATTAATGGATTTTGGCGTTCCGGTATTACATTTTTATACCATGGGTAAACCTGAACAAACCAAGCGTATTGCCAAGGCTATTTTCTAAATTTCTTTTCGTTGATTCATGAACCAACAACTCCAAAAAGACAATCAGGTACTGCATGAAATCCTTCAGCTTATCCAACAGCAAGGGATGGATTATCTTGATAACCTGCACAATAGATCTACTTCTGCTGATGCAACCGTTGATCAGGTAAATGTGTTAACGGAGGAGGGGCTAGGTACAGTTGCAACTCTACAGCAATTTAACCAACGTTTTGAACCTGTTATTGTGGGCTCGTCGGGTCCGCGGTATTGGGGCTTTGTAACAGGGGGAACAACACCTGCTGCTATTGCGGGCGACTGGCTTGCTACAGTTTATGATCAGAATACACAGTCTGCCAAAGGTGCCGGGGATGTTTCTGCTACAATTGAATTAGAAACGATTCAGTTACTGATTTCGCTTTTTAACTTACCCCGCAATTATTTCGGTGGATTTGTAACTGGTGCAACATTATCCAATTTTACCTGTTTGGCAGTCGCCAGGCAATGGTTTGGAAAACAAAAGGGTAAGGATTTTGCCAAAGACGGAATTTCAGAGAAAATTCATGTTCTCTCGGCTACACCACATTCCTCATCTGTAAAATCTTTGGCTATGCTGGGGATTGGAAGTGCTAATGTGATCACCATTCAGGTAGCAGAAGGTAACCGTGAAGCCATAGATATGGTCGACCTGAAGAAAAAGATTGAGGAATTGAATAATGAGCCATTTATTCTCATCTCCAGCGCAGGCACTGTAAATACTGTTGATTTTGACGACTTTGAGGCCATTAATGCGCTTCGGTCTGAATATAATTTCTGGTGGCATATTGACGCTGCTTTTGGTGGCTTTGCTGCCTGTTCGCCAAAATACAGCCATTTGGTTAAGGGTTGGGAAAATGCCGATAGCATAACGGTAGATTGCCATAAATGGCTAAATGTACCCTATGAAAGTGCCGTCTTTTTAATTAAAGAACAACATCAGCTCCTGCAAATGGAGTCCTTTCAGAATGCCAATGCCGCTTATCTGGGGAATCCATTAGATAACTTCAGTTACCTCAATTTTTTGCCAGAAAACTCCAGGCGCTTAAAGGCGCTGCCTGCATGGTTTACGTTAATGAGTTATGGAAAAAAGGGATATCAGGAGCTGATAGAAGATTGTGTAACCCTCAGCCTATCCTTTGCCAGCTTTATTGAACAACATCCGGCCTTAGCACTTCTAGCACCTGTTCGATTAAATACAGTTTGCTTTACGCTTCAAAATGAGCAATTAGTTACTCCATTTTTACAAAAACTTAATACCAGTGGAAAGGTTTTTATGACTGCTACCCAATATAAAGGTAAAAAGGGTATCAGGGCTGCATTTGTAAATTGGAGAACAACTTCAGCTGATGTTGAAACCGTAATTGCTGAAATGAATCAAATTCTTGCAGAACTTTAACACAGCTCAGTTGTTAAGTCATTATATTTGCAAGGATGAAATTAAATGGCTTAAAATATCTGCTAATGATTTGCCTGGTAGCTACTTTGCTGGCTAAGGTGGGGGGCATTACAGCATATCTTTACCATTTTAATTCTGAAAGTACATATGTAATGGCTCATGATGATGCTGCCGAAAAAGAAGAAAAAAAGGTAGAAACGGAGTATTTCGATCATCAATTTATGGCTTATGAAGGCTTAAACCAGGAAATCGTTCCGCAAACAAAGCCTGCCCTTCCCGAGCATTTCTTCATCCTATCCTATTTCCCTGAGGTATTAACACCTCCTCCATTATTGGGGTAATATTTAACATCTTTTAAAATTTTATTAATCATACAGTCTATCATTTTTGATGGGCTATTATCTATTTTATATATCAATATATCATATGAAACGAGCAATTTCATTCTCTTTTGCAGCATTTTTAGTAGCTGCATCATTACAAATTAGTGCACAGGAAGTGGCACAAACTAACGTAAAACCATTAAATAATTCTGTATCAGTAGTTTCGCAACTGCAGCCGGTAACTTTCAGTTATGATAAGGCTTGGGCTGAAAAATTGAAACTTTCTGCTGCACCGCAGCTGGGTTTCGTTGCGGCAGATGTTCAGAAAGTGATGCCTGAATTGGTTAATCAAAATGCTAAAAGCTATTCAGTAGGCAAAAATGCACTGAGAACTGCAACTGTAGCTACAGTAGATTACGAGCGCTTGATTCCGCTTTTGGTAGGAAGCATAAAAGAACAACAAGAACAGATTGAGGCACTAAAAAGAGAAATCAGTACTTTAAAAAGCAGGTCTGCTAAATAAGATCTGGAAAAAGTTTTAATTCCTGGTTGGCGAACAAGTTTTAAGGATGTTTAAAAATGTTTGGGCAATTGCTACAAGTTTTTAAGCATCCTTTCTTTTTTATATTATTTTCGTAGCCTGATAACCAACTGATCTAGGTTTACTGGCTGAATATTCAGGTTCATAGAATTTTGATTGGATCAAAAGATTAAAGGATGTCTATTTGGATATTATTAATCCATAAATTGAAATCTCATGAACAGTAATTTTATACTTAGTGGACTGGATCACTTACTCAGTGAGAGCACGCTCAGTTCTTTCTTTTATACACTCGTTTTTCTCTTTAGTTTTTACTGGTTTAAAAAGTATCCCGTTAGAATAAAAGGTTACACCTGGTTTACTAATATTTTTGTCTCCTGGTTTATTGTGTCGGCCATGTATCTTGTTGTGCAGGCAGTACAAAATTTTGCCAGGTTTATAGAACATACAAGATTTGGGAATGAAACTAACTTTAAATTTGAGTTTGGAGATTTAGAGTACATCATTCTGATTCCCATAAGTGTAGCTATAATTTTTACATTTTATTTGTGGGTGAATAGATTTTGGAAACAGCGGATGCGGAGTATTTCCAAAATAATGCTGGCAGATGCTGTATTTGTTTTTGTAATTACGATGTCGGCTATGTACATTACCCAGATAAGTTTTCGAGGATTCGGGAATATTATTTATTCCATAACCGTATGGATTCCAGGACCTACAGGCTGTGCGCTGGCATTCGTAGCTTATAATTATTACCACTATCACAAGGGGCTGAAAATGCAGGAGAAAGAATTACAAATTTCCCGGTTGCAGCAGCAGCTTTCACAATCGCAACTAGATGCGCTTTCCTCTAAAATAAACCCTCATTTTTTGTATAATGCCCTCAATTCAATTGCTGGTTTAGCTGCGTCTGATGGTATTAAAACTAGAAACATGGCTATTGCACTTTCTAAGCTTTTCAGGTACAACATTAATAAAGAGGAAAGTAATTATGTAAGTGTTAAGGAAGAACTGGAAATGGTATTGACTTATTTAGAGATTGAGAAAATCAGATTTGAGCAAAGGTTGCAATATAGCTGTAATGTACCTGCTGATTTGGAAGAAGAGTTAATTCCAAGGCACTTGCTTCAGCCCCTGGTAGAAAATGCCGTAAAGCATGGGGGGAGCATAGATCATTTACAAGTTAATATTTCTATAAGTAAGCATGAAAAGGAAATTATAATCTGCGTGGCCGATAATGGGAAACCTTTTGATCAGGACTTTAACCCAGGTTATGGCATAAAATCATTGTATGATAAACTGGATCTCCTAACATCTGAAAGTTATGAAATTGCTTTTAAAAATAATCCGAAGCAGGTTTGCATATCCATTGGCGACCATAAGAAATTATTGTAATGATTAAGAAATTTAGAACCATCATTATAGATGATGAATATCCGGCCAGGCTCATGATGAAGGAGTTAATCCATGATCATTTGGATCTGATTGAAGTGATTGGTGAAGCTGAAAATGGCAGGATAGCGATTCAACTAATTGATTCGCTAAAACCTGATTTAATATTTTTAGATATCCAGATGCCAGATATGGAAGCTTTTAGTATGTTACTGCAGCTGAAGCATCAACCTATGGTGGTGTTTACTACGGCCTATGAGCAGTATGCGATAAAAGCTTTTGAAGAGAATGCTATCGATTATCTTTTAAAACCCATAGAGCCAGATAGATTTGCAAAATGTATTGCAAAGCTGAAAAGTGTTGCTCATGGTACACCACAATTGGTTGATTTTAATAGTTTGAAGCAATTCTTTGATCGTTTACAACCTAAAAAGGAGATTACAGCAATTCCGATCAAAGTAAAAGATAAAATACTTTTGGTACGCTTGAGTAAAATAACCTATTTATTAGCTGAACAAGGCTATGTTACTATTCATACAGATAATGGCGAGCAGTTTTTAACTGAGCTTTCATTGTCAGAGTTGGAGGAAAAATTACCCTCAGGTTTTTTACGTGTTCAGCGGTCATACATTATTAATACCGATAAGATACAGGAGATTAAAAAGTATTTCAATAACCGGTTAATTATTTTAATGAGCGACAATCAAAATACCAAGATCGTTTCAGGAACAACTTACATTAACCAAATCAGGCTGGCCTTAGATCTTTAACACAACACAAAAGCCTGGTCAATTTGACCAGGCTTTTGCATTTTAATCATTTATTTACTCAACAAGTAATCCTTAAATCCCTGGAAATCTACTCCCAGTTTATCGGCATGTTTAGGCTTGTTTTCTAAAGCTTTTACCTGTGATGGAATAGTGATTTCATTGGCCATATCTTTAGGGAAGATATCAGGAAACTTACAAGGATGTGCTGTTGATAGGAACACGGCTGCACTCTTATCCGCTGGGTTATCTTTGCGATATTGATCAATAGCCAAATAAGCAATGGCTGTATGTGGACATGCGATATAATCGAATTTTTTATAAATTTCCTTAATTGCTGATAATGTTTCTTCGTCATCAAAACGATAAGCCACCACTTTTCCTTTTAGGTTGGCTAAATCCTGATTAAATAGATCCATGATGCGAACCCAGTTGCTCGGTGCGCCAACATCCATGGCGTTTGCATAGGTTTGTACAGATGGTTTGGTTTCATAAACACCGTTTTCTAAATACCGTGGCACGGTATCGTTCACATTGGTGGCCGCAATGAATTGTTTTACCGGTAAGCCCATTTTATAAGCCAATAAGCCAGCACCAATATTACCGAAGTTACCACTTGGAACGGAGAAAACCACGTTATTTAATCCTTGTCTTTTTAACTGGGCATAGGTATTAAAGTAATAAAAAGTTTGCGGGATTAATCTGGAAATATTGATTGAATTTGCAGAGGTCAAGCGGAATTTTTTATTCAATTCTTCATCTGCGAAAGCCTGTTTAACCAGGGCCTGGCAATCATCAAAAGTGCCTTTTACTTCAATGGCCCTGATATTGGCTCCGTTTGTGGTTAACTGTAATTCTTGTATCGGACTTACTTTTCCTTCAGGATACAGGATGGTAACTCTGGTATTGGGTACACCTAAGAATCCCAGGGCTACAGCGCCACCAGTATCGCCAGAAGTGGCTACCAGTACATCTAAAAGCTGTTCTCCATCTTTGAGGAAGTAAGCCATTACCCGACTCATAAAACGGGCACCAAAATCTTTAAATGCTAACGAAGGACCATGAAACAACTCGAGTACGAATGTTTTTTCATCTAATTTTACTGCAGGTGCATTAAAATTAATGGCTTCCTCAACTAAGGCTTTTAAATCCTCAGCAGGAATTTCATCCTTTAATAGGGTAGAAGCTACTTTGTAAGCGATTTCCGGAAGTGAATACCGATCTATATTTTCAATGAAATCTGCGTCTAATTGAGGAATTTCAACAGGCATATACAATCCTTTATCCAAAGGCATGCTGTTAAAAACGGCTTCTTTAAAGGAAACGCGTAAGTCTTTATTGTTGGTTGAATATAATTTCATGTGGAGGTTTAGGGTTAAGGGCTTGAGGTTTAGGGCTTAAGGTTTTTATGCTTGTTGCTTTATACATTTTTCACCATAAACCTGATACCTCAAACCTTTTTACAGGCTTATTCAATTTCTCTCGGACCTTCGGCATTAACCGATGATACAAAAGCTTTGCTGTTAATGTTCAATTTATTTAAATGTTGCTGTTGGGCTTTGGTAATCTTTTTGGCTGTTGCTTCGTCTGTAGCTAAGGCAAAAACAGAAGGGCCTGATCCGGAAATTCCGAAACCAATGGCACCATTTTCCATCGCCAGTTTGCGCAGGTCTTCAAAACCTGGGATTAAGATAGAACGGGTTGGCTCAACCAGTACGTCTTTCATGCTTCTTCCGATGAGATCGAAATCTTTCATAAATAATCCACTAACCAATCCGGCCACGTTTCCCCATTGGGTTACTGCATCTTTTAAAAACACCTTGCTGCGGATCATTTGACGGGCATCTTTTGTGGGTACATCTACCTCCGGATATACAATAGCTGCATACATTCCTTCTGGAGTAGGTAAGGAAATCACATCTAATGGATCGTAGCTTCTAACCAGTACAAAACCACCCATAATGGCGGGAGCAACGTTATCTGCGTGGCCATAACCGCAAGCCAGTTCTTCACCTTTCATAGCAAAAGGAACCAATTCTTTAGCGGTTAATAAATCGCCCATCAGTTTGTTAATTGCAAATAAACCGGCAACGGTACTGGCTGAACTGGAACCTAAACCACTGCCAATTGGCATTTTTTTGTGAAGCTCAATTTCTACACCAACATCAGGGCGATTAATGTGTTGTAAATAATGTTGAACGCTGGCACTTACGGTATTTTTTGCTGCGTCTAAGGGCAACTTACCGTCATCTCCGGTAATTCTTTTGATGGTAACACCTGGTTTATCAGTAAGGCGCATTTCAACTTCATCTCCGGGCTCATTTACGGCAAAACCGAGTACGTCAAAGCCACAAACTACGTTGGCAACGGTTGCAGGGGCAAAAACTTTTATATAATTTTTCATTTAATCTGTTATCAAGTATTGGGGATTAATTATCAAGTAATTGAGAAGCAAGTATCAAGATGAAGTTTATGGCTATAGTCTGGATACTTGATGCAATTAACTTAAGGTTCCCACATTTATAATATCTGCAAATACACCTGCTGCGGTAACTTCAGCGCCAGCCCCCGGACCTTTCACTACTAACGGACGTGATTTATATCGATCTGTAGTGAAAGAGATGATATTATCGCTTCCGGAAAGCATAAAAAATGGATGACTATCATCAACCATCTGGAGGCTGATTTCTACATTTCCATTTTCGAGTTTACCAATGTAGCGTAATACTTTTCCTTCGCTTGCGGCCTTGTTTTTTAGTTCTTCGAAATAGCTGGCATTTGCCTGAAGTTCTTTGTAGAAGTCTTCAACGGAAGCCGCTTTAAGGCAGGCTTCAGGAAGGATATTGTCGATTTTTACATTTTCAGCTTCTAAAGGATATCCTGCATCACGGGCAAGGATAAGCATTTTACGCATGAAATCCTTACCATTCAAATCATCACGTGGATCTGGTTCTGTATAACCCAATTCCTGTGCTTCTTTAACCGTTTCGTAAAATCCGGCATCTCCTTTAAAATTGTTGAAGATATACGAAATTGTTCCTGATAGAATGGCTTCAATTCTGGCCACTTTATCTCCACTCATCATCAGTTCTTTTAAAGTACGGATGATTGGAAGCCCTGCACCTACATTTGTTTCGTAGTAGAAATCTACACCAAATTTGCGGGCAGTATCTTTGAATGATCTGTATTGTTCATAATCTGCGGAGTTACCTTTTTTGTTACAGGTTACTACTGAAATGCTGCTTTCAAAAATACCTTGATAAAAGGAGATAGGTGCCTCACTTGCTGTATTGTCTACAAAAACTGCATTTGGCAGGTTCAGTGCTTTCATTTTTTCTACGAAACCAGCCAGGTTTGCTTTCTCGCCATGGTTGTTTAATTCATTATCCCAATCTTCTAAAGATAAACCATCGGCATTTAAAATCATTTTACGGGTATTGCAGATTCCGGCAACTTTAACCTGCAGATCGTTATTGGCAGCAAGGAATGGCATTTGTTCTTTTAATTGGTTGAACAAGGTTTTGCCTATGTTTCCTGTACCTAAACAGAATATGTTTAAAGTACGTTTTAAATCGGTAAAAAAGGCATCATGTACCGCATTAACGGCTTTAGATAAATCATCTTTACTGATAATTACCGAGATATTATACTCAGATGAACCTTGTGCTATGGCCCTAACGTTGATACCGTTTCTGCCCAATGCACTAAATAAACGACCGCTCATACCTGGCGTACGTTTCATATTTTCGCCTACAATGGCAAGTACAGCCAGATTATTTTCAACTTCAGGTAGCGCCAGTTTATTGGCATCCAGTTCAAGTTCAAATTCTTTTTTGATTAGTGCTATTGCATGTCCGGCATCAGAAGGCTTCACCGCAAAAGTGATGCTGTGCTCAGATGAAGATTGGGTGATTAATACTACATTAATCTGTTCGCGTGATAAAAGCGAGAATAAGCGGCCGCTAAAGCCAGCTTTCCCAACCATACCACTACCTGTGAGGTTGATAATGCTGATATGATCAATTGATGATATCCCTTTTATCGGGAGATTAGATGATTTAACATCGCTTTTGATGTAAGTTCCGGCAAATTCGGGTTCGAAGGTGTTTTTGATCACGATCGGAATTTTCTTCATAAAAGCCGGAATCATGGTAGGGGGGTAGATTACCTTGGCTCCGAAATAGCTCAGTTCCATGGCTTCGGTATAGCTCAGTTCCGGAAGTGAAAATGCTTTTTTCACCATCCTTGGATCGGCAGTCATCATACCGTTTACATCGGTCCAGATTTCGATCTCAGCAGCGTCTAAGGCTGCGCCCCAAACGGCTGCGGTATAATCAGATCCACCCCGGCCTAAAGTAGTAATCCTGCCAGCGGCATTGCTGGAGATAAAACCTGTTACAAATAGAACTTTATCCTTATTTGCGGCATAAAAGTTTTTGATCAGCATTTCAGTTAAATCGGTATCTACTTTGGCCTGTCCGAAATTACTGTCAGTTTTAATCAATTCGGATCCATTCACATATACAGCATCTGCAAACTGTTGCGAGGCAATGTGGCTGATCATAAATGTTGAGCAACGTTCACCATAACTTAAAATCTGATCTTTGGTTTGTAAGCTCAGTTCTTTTAAATTGTGAACAGCCTGTAAAAGGTCTTCCAGTTCGTTAAAAAAGATTTTTAGGCGGGTAAACACCGGGTTTTGAGCAGCTGCAGGTAAAAGCGTGCGTATAACGGCAAAATGCTTGTCCTCAATTTCTTTGAGGTGCTTGTCATAATCCTCACCACGTTCAGCTTTTTCGGCTGCGTCTGTTAGGAGGTTAGTTACACCACTCATTGCCGATAATACAACTACCGGCTTTTGTTGTAAATTTTCTTCGCCAACCAGGCGTAAAAGCGTTTTAATGTTCTCGGCCGAACCTACGGATGTGCCGCCGAATTTTAGTACTTTCATTGAGTTTGGGGTTTAAAAAAAAACGCCCCCGATTTTCGGGGGCGTTTTCTGTTGTTTTATGTTTTATCAATTTACAGCAAATTAGCCCCTCTGGTTTATACCGGTGGTTGTAATAATTGTTGTAATAATTGAAGTGTTAAAATTCATGTCTTTTTCTTGTACTTTGTACACCGTAAAATAGGTGATAATTTTTCTAAAATGCAAATGCTTTTCAAAATTTATTTCAAATTTTTTAATAAAACGTTTAAATGGGTGCGATAGACGTATTTTTTTGTAAAGGTTGTCAATTTTTAACCTCTACTAAAGCGTTTTTAAACGTGTTTACTACGTTTATGTGATCAAAAAATGCTTATCTGATAATGTATTTCCTTGCAATTTATTTAGATGACTGAAAAACTGAGGTTTATACTAGCGGGATAAATGGAGCAACCATTATACATTAACTCCAATATAAATTTCAACTTCTGAATCCGGGCCATTTTGAGATTTTGATCCATAAACTTCAAAATCTGCTTCATAGGCTCTGCCTAAGGTCTGGTCATTTGCCCAAATTTCTTTCCATATATTTATTACTGCACCCGGCATTTCTCCCTTAGCTATATATTTTGTTAACTTGTCATTTTTGATTTCTTTGCCTATTAATCCCTCAGGGATGTTTGCTAAGGTGCTTACTTTTTGTCCGATAATAGTGGTGTACTTTCCTGTAAAATCACTTTCATAATCGGTATAAACCGCATAAACTTCTTCGCTTTCTTTGTTGGGGATTTTATTGAATATTTCTTCGGCGTAGAACTTTTCCCAAAGCTGGCCTAAATCAGTTGCCGCCTGGTTATTTTGGTTGGTAGTTTCTACTGAAATTCCGATTATTTTAAAGTTAATCATAATGCTTATTTACAAAACGAAGGTAAGATTTTAAAAGGAAGGGAAAATTAAATTTTGGTGTTAACCACCCCTTGCCCCTCCTAAATTAGGAGGGGAGTAGTCAATGCGATTAAAAAGCTTGTACAACTATTGAAGTGTAGGTACCCTCATTCTTGCAACTGGGTTTTTTTGCATTATCCAGCTCCCCTCCTTTTTTCAAGGAGGGGTTGGGGGTGGTTTGGCACGTTGTTTATAAAGATTAATTCGAGTAGGAGAGCATTTTGTTAACCACCCCTGCCCCTCCTAAATTAGGAGGGGAGTGGGTAGTGCTATTTTAGCTGGTGTGGTTCTATTTTGGTTCAGTTCTATGAGTTTAGAGACATTGTTTGTTAAGGTTATGTTGCTCCCTCCTTTTTTCAAGGAGGGGCTACTTTAGTTAACACAATTATTATAGCTCAAAATTACTTTTGAAATGTTTTCTTATAGCTTCGAGAATTAATTCTTCGGATTCAAAAATTTGGTGGTTATTAAACCGAATTACACGAATTCCTTTTTGATTTAAAAATTGTGTTCTGTCTTCATCATAGCATTGAGCTGCGTAATCATCATGAATACTACCATCTAACTCAACTCAATAGCCAGTTTTTCAGATGGACAATAGAAATCTAATATATAATTACCCACACTGTGCTGTCTTCTAAATTTTTTACCTTCAACCTTTGAGTTTTGAATGTACTTCCATAACGTTGCCTCAGCAGGGGTAAGTGCGTTTCTTAAATTTTTTCTTGTCTGTTTAAGATGTTTCAGATTGTGGAGCGACATATTCTAATATACAGTTTTTTGGTGTTAACCACCCCTTGCCCCTCCTAAATTAGGAGGGGAGTAGGCGATGCGATTAAAAAGTTTGTACAACTATTAAAGTGTAGATGCCCTCATTCTTGCAACTGGATTTTTTTGCATTATCCAGCTCCCCTCCTTTTTTCAAGGAGGGGTTGGGGGTGGTTTGGCACGTTGTTTATAAAGATTAATTCGAGTAGGAGAGCATTTTGTTAACCACCCCTTTCCCCTCTTAAATTAGGCGGGGAGTCAAAAGGAATAGCTTATAAATGTGTTCCATTGTAACCACCACCTTTTTCCATCACTAATTCATACCTTTGTTGCAAAATATGCAGGGATTAGTAATTAAATCTACCGGGAGCTGGTATAACGTTTTGGCCGATAATGGCGAACGTTACGACTGTCGCATTGTCGGAAAGTTCAGAATTAAAGGAATTAAAACAACCAATCCGATTGCGGTTGGCGATCGGGTGAAGTTTGATTTTGAACGCGATGGGCAAACAGGGCTAATCAATGAACTGCTGCCCCGCAATAACTACATCATCAGAAAATCGATTAATTTAAGCAAGCAGGCACAAATTTTGGCTGCCAACCTGGATATGGCCATTTTAGTGGTAACATTGGCTTCGCCCAGAACATCGCTGGGTTTTATCGATCGTTTCCTGGTTACTGCCGAAGCCTATGATGTACCAACGGTTCTGGTATTTAATAAGCTCGATCTCTTTAGCCCGAAAGGACTCGAAATTCTTCAGGAATTTAAAGATATATATGAATCAATAGGCTACCCGTGTTATGAAGTGTCTGCCTTAAAGGGAACAAACATTCCAGTTATCCAGGAACTGATTACCGATAAAATTACCCTAATTTCAGGTCATTCAGGAGTTGGGAAATCCAGCTTGATAAATGCACTATTGCCCGATCGCGATTTGCGGACAGGAGAGGTATCTGAATGGAGTGACAAGGGGCAACATACTACCACTTTTGCTGAAATGTTTGAGCTCCCCCAAGGTGGTTTTATTGTGGATACGCCAGGTATTCGTGAATTGGGCATTATCGATATTGAAAAAGAAGAACTGGGTCATTTCTTTCCAGAGATTTTTAAAACCTCTCACAATTGCCGTTTCAATAACTGTCGTCATGTAAACGAACCCGGATGTGCGGTAATGGAAGCCGTAAATGAGGGAGAAATTGCCATATCGAGATATGAAAGCTATTTAAGCATTTACCACGGAAACGATACCAGGCATTAGCGAGTTAATTAAGATAGATGATCTTGAAATGCTCAATTTGGTTAAAAATAAGGAGTTATGAAATTTAAACTAGGAGACTTTGTCCGCTTTGTGGATGAGAAAAGAGAAGGATATGTAACTAAAATTATCGATGCCCAAACTTTAGGGGTTACCGATAGCGATGGTTTTGAAATCCCTGTTGTTGTAAGTAACCTCACTTATGTTCATGGACATGGAAATACTGAAATTGAAAAGGAAGAAATGCCCAAACCGGTTGTTGTTAATGTTCCTGCAGTCAGTAAAGTTGAAAATGGCATTTATGTTGCCGTAGCAAACGATAATAAAGCAGGAAATGTGGTGCATTTTCACCTGCAAAATCAAACCCCCACAACCATGCTGGTTTCTATTCATGCTTTCCGTAAAGATAAGTATAGCAGCGTTTTTTATGGGGTATTGGAATCTTTCAGTTCTTCATTGATTTATTCGGCATCTTTAGCCGATCTGGACATATGGCCAGAATTCAGCTTTCAGTTTTTGCTCCATCATAAAGATGATGTTAAACCTGTAAATCCTTTAAACATCCTTAAAAAATTTAGGGCAAAAGACTTTAGTGTCGAACAAAAAGATTTGCCACAGTTGAAACAAAAAGGCTGGATCATTAGGTTGGATGAACAAGCGCCTTTAATTGATGCTCAAAAGCTGAAAGAAAGCTTCTTTAAAACTGCGGAGGAAAAGAAAACAGTAGCTGTACCTTCAAAGGAGGTAGATCTGCATATAGAAAAACTCCGGGACGATTACCATTTTTTGGAGCCTGATGAAATGCTAAATATACAATTGGCGGTATTTCAAAGTACAATGGATGCTGCGATTGTTCACCATTTTGATAAGATTACTTTCATACACGGATCAGGTAACGGTATTCTAAGAAGTAAGATTCATAAACTGATTAGTCAAACCCCTCAGGTAAAAACCTATATGGATGCACAGAAAGAAAAATTTGGATATGGTGCAACGGAGGTGGTTTTTAAGTAGGGTTTAGTATCAAGCTGCTGGTATCCGGTATCAAGACAGCGATGGCACGACTAGGCACAGTGTCTAACTACTACAAAAGTATCAAGTACTTAGTATCAGGTATCAAGACAGCGATGGTACGACTAGGCGCAATATTTAACTACTAACGACTACGTACTAACTACGAAAAAAGTATCAAGTACTTAGTATCAGGTATCAAGACTGGGGAAGGAGCAAGGAACCAACACAGAATGCTTTTACGGTGTTAGCTCCAGGATTATAATCAGGGCGTTTTCACTAACAGCTTTTATTTCTGCGTTTTCAATATTTTCCAATGCTAATCCATCTCTGGTATGTATCGTTTTACCTTCAATTTCAAAATCGCCCGATATAACAAATATAAATAGCTTGCTTTGTTTATTTTGAAGCTTGTAATTAGTTGCTTCATGTTCAGTGAATAATCCTGCGCTAAGTTTGAAGGGTAACTTGTAACTGGCAATGATCTCAATGAGTTGATTTTGATGTTGTTCTAAATTAAAATAAAAGGGTTCTTTCTGTTTAAAGAAAAAGGCTTCAGTATGGAGGCCGATTTGTAAATAGTTAATGGCCTCGGTGGGGTAAGGATTACTGATTTCCAAAACTTCCCCCTTCTCCATCAGGAGAACCTGAATCTGCCCGGTCTTAATGGCATATTCATCTCCTTTAGCAACAATGTCTAATCCACCAATTATGGGCAGGAATAGCTGGATAGCATCTGCTTTAGCTAAATAGAAGGTTAATTTTCCTCCGGGGATAAAATTATCATTAAAAAGAAAGAGTTCAGCAAATGGATTGTTTTGCATTTCCTGGTGCTTTTCAAAATTAAACGTGCTGTAACACTGCAGTGCCGATGTTTCAGTTAATCCACGTTCGGTGGCAGGGTATACTTTTCCTAAATTAGTTTCCATTTTGCTCCTTATTATAGATATGCACCTTGTTGATTGTCTAAAAATCTCGTACAAATCTCTTTCAATTTACATGCGAAAATAGCAATTGATTGTCGATCATAGCGATCAAATCTTTTTAATAATGAATTGTAAGCGGTATATGCGCACCTAATTTTCTGTGTTACAGGCGGGATTAGCTGGCAGACAAGTAGCAATGTGAAGCACATTACCCCATTTAATATGCAAAAGCGATATTAAATGAAAAATCAATCTGATAAATATTGCTATTATCTCATTAATATCTATTCAATTAGAAAATATATCCTTAATTTTAGCCCCTTACAACTGCCAAACTGACTTAACTAAAGCAATGGCTTGGTTGTTGTAACACACCATTTTTTATTAATAAATACGATTTAAAATATAATGTTAGGATTTTTAGCGAAGGTTTTCGGAAGTAAATCAGAAAGAGATATAAAAAGTATACAGCCACTGGTTGTTAAGATAAATGAAGAGTATGCCAAGCTCTCATCCATTAGTAATGATGAGTTACGGGCGAAAACCATTGAGTTTAAAGGCAGAATTTCTAACTTTTTAACTGATATTGATGGTAAAATCGCTGCGCTTAAAGCTGATGCTGAAAATGAAGAATTAGATCTTCACCAAAAAACAGCCTTGTATGATGAGGTTGATGCTTTAGGTAAAGAAAGGGATAAAGAACTTGAAAAAGTGCTTTTAGAAATTCTTCCAGAAGCTTTTGCTGTAGTTAAAGAAACCTCTCGCCGCTTAAGCGAAAACGATTATTTAGAGGTTACAGCAACGCAGTTTGACAGAGATTACGCCGCCAGAAAAAACAATGTTAAAATTGTAGGAGATAAAGCACAGTGGGCTAACCGTTGGGATGCTGCCGGAACAGAAGTGGTTTGGAACATGGTTCATTACGATGTTCAGTTAATCGGTGGTATTGTACTTCACAGCGGTAAAATTGCCGAAATGGCTACTGGTGAGGGTAAAACCCTGGTGAGTACCTTACCATCTTACTTAAATGCTTTGGCAGGTCAGGGAGTTCATGTTGTAACTGTGAACGATTATCTTGCCCGTCGGGATAGTGAGTGGAACGGACCTTTGTTTGAGTTCCATGGCTTAACTGTTGATTGTATTGATAAGCATGAGCCAAATTCTGAAGAAAGAAGAAAAGCTTATGCTGCAGATATTACTTATGGGACCAACAATGAGTTTGGTTTTGATTACCTGCGTGACAATATGTCGCAAACACCTGACCAACTGGTTCAACGTAAGCTACATTTTGCCATGGTGGATGAGGTCGATTCAGTTTTAATTGATGATGCCCGTACACCTTTAATCATTTCAGGACCGATTCCTTTTGGAGATCAGCATGAATTTTATGAGTTAAAGCCACGCATTGAGCGTTTGGTAAATGCACAAAAAGCATACGTTACTCAAGCATTAAACGAAGCTAAAAAGTTAATTAATGCAGGTAATACCGGAACTGAAGAAGGCGAAGGTGGTTTAGCCTTATTGCGTGCTTATCGTGGTTTACCAAAAAACAAAGCTTTAATTAAGTTTTTAAGTGAGCAAGGAGTTCGCCAATTATTATTAAAGGTTGAGAACCATTATATGGCAGATCAATCTAAAAATATGCCTAAAGTTGATGCCGAATTATTCTTCTACATTGATGAGAAAAATAACCAGGTAGAATTAACAGAAAAAGGTATTGAATTGATTACCCAATCGGGTGAAGATCCTCATTTCTTCGTATTACCGGATGTAGGTACTGAAGTAGCTGAACTGGAAAAATCTGACTTGCCATTGGATGAGAAGGTTGCTAATAAAGACGCTTTGATGCGTGATTATTCAGTTAAAGCTGAACGTATTCATTCCGTAAACCAATTATTAAAAGCCTACACTTTATTTGAAATCGACGTAGAATATATCATTGACGAAGGAAAAATTAAAATCGTAGATGAGCAAACAGGTCGTATTATGGATGGCCGTCGTTATTCTGACGGTTTACACCAGGCGATTGAGGCTAAAGAAAACGTTAAAGTTGAGGATGCGACGCAAACTTATGCAACTGTAACCTTGCAGAATTACTTCCGTATGTACCACAAACTTTGCGGTATGACAGGTACTGCAACCACAGAAGCAGGTGAGTTCTGGTCAATTTATAAATTGGATGTTGTAGAAATTCCAACCAACAGACAAATTTCAAGAAAAGATGAGCAGGATTACGTTTATCGTACTGTTCGTGAAAAATACAATGCCGTAGCGGATGAGATTGTGAAACTCACGCAAGCTGGCCGACCAGTATTGGTGGGTACAACTTCCGTAGAAATTTCGGAGTTACTTAGCCGTATGCTTAAGTTACGTGGAATTAAACACAATGTGTTGAATGCTAAAATGCACCAGAAAGAGGCTGATATTGTTGCCGAAGCTGGTCAGGCTGGAACAGTAACCATTGCAACCAACATGGCGGGTCGTGGTACGGATATTAAATTAGGCCCAGGTGTTAAGGATGCGGGAGGTTTAGCCATTGTAGGTACTGAACGCCATGAATCTCGTCGTGTCGACAGACAGTTGCGTGGTCGTGCAGGTCGTCAGGGTGATCCGGGTTCTTCACAGTTCTTCGTTTCACTGGAAGATAACCTGATGCGTTTGTTCGGTTCTGAGCGTATAGCCAGTATCATGGTTCGTATGGGAATCGAAGAAGGTGAAGTAATTCAACACTCCATGATTACCAAATCTATCGAACGTGCTCAGAAAAAAGTAGAAGAAAATAACTTTGGTATTCGTAAGCGTTTGTTGGAGTATGATGATGTAATGAACTCTCAACGTACCGTAATTTATGCTAAACGTAAAAATGCACTTTTTGGTGAGCGTTTAGATGTAGATATGAATAACATGGTGTTCGATGTAGCTGAGGATATTGTAACAGAGTATAAAGAAGAGGCGAACTTTGATGGCTTTAAATTAGAAGTAATTAAGAATTTCTCTTTTGATACTGCAATTAGCGAGAAAGATTTCTCATCAGGTAACATCATTCAGTTAACCGAGCGATTATTTGAAGAGGCAGAATCTTTCTATACCCGTAAATCTGATGCCATTATCGGTCAGTCATTACCTGTTTTAACACAGGTTTATGAAGAGCGTGGTGCGCATATCGAGCAAATTGTAGTGCCTTTTACAGATGGCATCCGCGGAATTCAAGTGGCGGTTGATTTGAAAAAGGCAATAGAAAACAAAGGTAGAGAAGTGGTTCGTGCATTTGAAAAAACCATTGTTTTAGCGTTGATTGATGAGAGCTGGAAAGAGCACCTGCGCGAGATGGATGAGTTAAAACAATCGGTTCAGAATGCGGTTTATGAGCAAAAAGATCCATTGGTAATCTATAAAATGGAAGCATTTAACCTGTTTAAAAATATGTTGAATGCTGTAAATAAAGAAGTAGTAAGTTTCTTATATAAAGGAGGAATCCCTGTTCAGCAGGAGCCAGATCAGGTAAGAGAAGCACCTGCACCACAAAAACAGCCTAAATTACAAACCACCAAACAAGAGTTTGGCAGCGATGAGCCGGGTATTGAATTTGGAGATACACGTGAAGCGGTTCCTCAGCAACCGGTTCGTAAAGAAGCAACAGTTGGGCGTAACGAGCCTTGTCCTTGCGGAAGTGGTAAGAAATTTAAAAACTGCCACGGTGCTAATCTTTAAGTAGAAATTTTTAAAATAAATATAGGCTACATCATTGCGATGTAGCCTTTTTTATTGATTATCGGTAACAATTAACAATGACTGTTGCCTATCCTCTGGCTGTAGCGACTCTAACGCTAGAAGGTTAATTTCACTTTAACTCCTTTGTTTGTGGCTCAGTGACCGGCTCATAAACCGTCAAAGGTCTTAGCAAGACGCTAAGACCAGATATTGATTTCGGTTATTCATTTTGGTATAAAGAACTCATTATTCCTCATAAACATGCAGCACAAGCGAATCGCAACTCATAGCTGTAAAAATTCCAAGTCCGTTTTTAATATTACTTGGTGGATTGGTAAGGTTCAAAGAACTTGTAGAACTGCCGTTAATGATGTTATTGTATTCGGCATTAACATGATAGAGATAAGTATTATAATAGCCTGCAAAGTTGAAGGTCATCCTTTGTGTTTTAAAGCTAGAAACCTGCCCTAAATATTCTTCCAGATCCCGGTAGTTGTCTCTCCTTCCAAAGCCACTACCAATCCGGTTAGGCGTAGCTTCCTGATTTCTGAAAACCATTAAATAGTAGCCCTTTTCGGCATTGTTCCAGTTAAAGGTTATGGCATTAAAAGTTGTTTGCGAAGAATCCGGGTCAGGGCTCGGAACCGGCTGATTTAAAGAAGATGCAACAAAACCAATTGGTAGGCTTGGCACCAGGGTTTCTCCGGAAACTGTTATCCCGTTGTAGCTAAAACTAAATGAACATGTATTACCCGGAATAACTAAATCTTTTTCACTGCTTGTGTATTCTCCCGATACTGTTTCTTTTAAAGAAATGGTTTTAGCACCATTGGAGAATGAGATGTTGAGTCCGGATATGACTGCACCATAGCTTGCAGTATCAAGCAAGCCTTTTTGTTGGTATACTTTTATATTTATAGTTTTGCCCGCAACAAGGTAGGCCTCAATTATAGGGCGATCTCCCATGGCAGCATCTCCATCATCTTTCTTGCAAGTAAAATAGCCCATGGTCAGGATCAGTAATAACAATACTCGTTGTGTGTTTTTTCTTATTTCCATTTTAAGCTTAGCGTGATGTTAGGAGTGAAACCCAGATAATTTACATTGGTGGTAATAACCTGATTGTTATAAATGGTATATTCTTTATACCAAACATTGGTTCTGTTGTATACATTAAATAGCGAGAAACTTATACTTCCGGTTTTGCGGTTATCAATTTTAATGAGATCCAAAGTAGCTGCCAGATCTAAACGATGATAAGCAGGCATTCTTTCAGTATTTTTTCCACTTATGGTAAGATAAGTTCTGCTGTTTCCACTGGCGTTATCAATGGTATAACTTGCTACAGGAGCTGTATATGGCTTTCCTGTCGCGAATATCCAGGTAGCAGAAAATGTCCAGTTACCGAGCTTATACATATTTATCGATTTAAACTCATTTCTTGCATCCTGATTTGCCGAGTAATAGCTTAAACCATAGTCGTTAAACTGATTTCGGGCAATAGCCATTGTATAACTTATCCAACCCGTATATTTCCCAGCTTTTTTCTGTGCCAGAAATTCCACTCCAGAGGTATAGCCCTTGCCATTGTAAAAGTGTTCTTCTAATGTTGATGACATTCGGTTTCCCGATAAGCGCTGCGAATACTCTGTTAATCCATTGAGGGTTTTATAATACCCTTCCACATCAAAAAGATATTTGTTGGTTTCATAGCTGAACCCGGCAATGTAATGGTTTGCGCTTCCAACAGGGATGCTTGTTCCGTTGGCTAATACCCAAAAATCGCGACTGCCAGATAGTATGTCTTCGCGCACTACGCGGTTAATAAACTGATAAAACTTACCTGTAGCGGCCTTAATGGTAAACCGATCGGTAAGGAGGTAAGATCCAGAAAAACGAGGCTCAAAATAAGTTTTCCCCGTTTGCTGGTAATATGTTTCCCGCACACCTGCTTTAAGCTGTAGCTTTTCCCAGGGATTAAATTCTCCCTCAGCATATGCAGTAGCAGTTTTGGCTTTATTGTTCTGATTAATCAAGGTACTTGTATCGTTTTGACTGTATTTGTAAGTTACATTTTGTGCGGATCCATAAGCGCCAAAGAGAAACTTGGTTTTATTGTTAATCTGATATTCCCAATCAGATTTAAAGCTCCAGTCTTTTAAATTGTTGTGTTCTATTGTACCTGTACTCACTTCCGATTCGGTACCATCTGCGTTGGTAATACCGATGGTATTTGTCCGGTCTCTATCACTGTGATAGGTAGAGTAACTAATCAATGTATTCGAATACAAATCACTATTCCACCTTCTTGACCATTTCATGCTTGAGCCTAAGTTCCCGTAATTAGTTTTATCTGTGGTTTTCGGACTAATAGATGTACTGGTACTGAGAAAAGAAGGAATGTTGATTGTTCTACTGTTATCCAGATCATCATTTCCCTGATAAATACTCCAGGCCAATAAGTCTTTTGATCCAAGGTTGAGCGTGTATTTGGCATTTAGATCGTAAAAATAAGAAGTGGGTGTTGTTGCCGCCTGTGCGCCGCCAAACCCACCTCTGCCACCTCCGCCGGGACCAGCAGTAATCGTACTTGTTTTATTAAACTGACTGAAGATTTTATTGTATAACGGCCCCTGGTAAGATTTTCGTAATGCAAGCAGAAATGAGCCGTTATTTTTGACCGGCGTTTCCAGATAGATATTAGCTGATAGTAAGCTCAGATCTCCACCTACATTCCAATCCTTTTTCGTGCCTTCTTTGCCGGCAATTTCGGTTACACTGGATAAACGCCCACCATATTTTGCAGAGAAGCCACCCTTAAAAAGCTGTACATCTTTTACCGCATTGCTATTAAAAGCACTAAAAAAGCCATAAAGGTGATCTACCTGATACACGGTAAATCCATCAAAAAGTACCAGGTTCTGGTCAGGTGTTCCGCCCCGAACGTATGCTCCTGAAGAGGATTCGTTACTGGCACTCACACCCGGCATCAACTGAAAAGACCTGAGAATGTCCTTTTCACCTAAATTGGGAAGTTCAGCAAGTTTAGCCGGAGAGATTTGAAGCACGCTCACTTTTCGTTTATCAGTACTCATAATACCATCGTTCTTTTTGCTTTTAATAGTTACTTCCTCCAGGTTGTTACGGGCAATGCTCAAGCCAATATTTAGTATTCTGGATGGATTAACATTAGTCAAAGTGAGGCGATCTGATAAATAACCTACATATGAAGAAGCAATAACGCAAGTGTCTGCAGGAATATTCACCAGAGTGAAATAGCCATCGGCATTGGATGTTGCTCTGATGCTTGTATTTTCAATTGCGACAATAGCACCTGGAAGAGATTCGCCTGTAAGCTGGTCGACAATTCTTCCTGTTAGTTTAAATGATTTTAACAGGCTTTTCCCGTTTCTTTTTAAGGTATCTGTTTTTTCTTGTGTAATGGTTCTAACAAGTTGGTTGTTGTTGAGCTGCTGTGTTTTTTGTGCTCTTTGTAAGGCTCTTACATCTTCAGGCGATTTCACAATGTAAATTGTCGCATCAGGTTCAACCCAGTAGTGAAGATCTGCAGCCTGACAAAGTGTTTTTAAGGCAAGATTTAAGGGGATATCATTAAATCTTTCAGAAATTAACTTGCTTTCAGCTATTTTTCTGTCAAAAACAATTTTGAGATTATGCTTTTTAATTAAGCTATCTAAAACCACATCCAGGGTGGTGGTGTAAAAGCCATTTACGGTTACTTTACTCAGTAAACGTTGCTGCGCATTTGCTTCATTCTTTAAAATAAAGCTCAAAATGACGAGAATAAGTATCTTTTTTATCATAATTGAGCTAAATTTAGATGCTTGACTGCGGTATAAACTGAAAAATCGACATACCCAGTTGATTTTGCGATTATTCTCTCTTTTTGCGCTACTAATGTCCAAATGTTAAATTCTGTTAAGTTGTTTTGTAGCTGAAAAGCATACTTTGATAGCCCAAATGAGGTATTTGATCTAATTATCGATTTTTGCTCTGATCATTTGCTTACCTTGCAGATAACTATTGGTTTTCGATGAATTTTTCTTCAACAGGCAACTATTTTAAAAAGAAATTGAGGGTAAATGCCTGGTTCTACCAGGTATTGCCATTCTTACTTTGGATGGTATTTGTCTTATTGCCATTCCTGATGCCCGCCAGTAAAGAGCTTTCCAGAATAAATAAAGGCTTTATGCTGGATATGTTTTACCGAAATCTCGTCATTTTATTTATTTTCTATATTCATTCCTATTTAATTTTTCCCATTAGAAAGAAGTGGATATTATATATTTTCTTAGTGATACTCTTGCTGTTTAGTTACCTGGGCATATCCCATTACCTTCGGCCTAAGGCCCCGCCATTTAGCCAGGAGCATGAGCGGTTTGAGCGTCGGTTCAGAGAGGAGAAATTACCTGCATTTGATCGACCACAGCGTCCGTTTTCCATATTTTTCCATTTGCCCCCATTTGTAGTGGCCGTTCTGTGCAGCTATTGTTATTGCCTTTTATTGGGATTCAACAAAAGAGAAAGAATCCTGAGCGAAAGGGAAAATACCCAGCTAAAAACAGAACTTTCCTTTCTGCGTTCGCAAATCAGTCCTCACTTTATGTTTAACGTTCTTAATAGTATGGTGTCTCTGGCCAGAAAAAACTCAGCGCTTTTAGAACCATCATTAATTAATATGTCTAACCTGATGCGATATATGCTTTATGAGCGAAATGGAAATGTAATTTTTTTGAAGACCGAAATAGAGTACCTGAGAAATTATATCGATCTGCAGTTGTTAAGGTATGGGGATACTGTAAAGCTGAATATGTACGTTAGTGGCAGTTTCGATTTTTACCAGATTGAGCCCATGTTGCTTCTTCCCTTCGTAGAAAATGCATTTAAACATGGTATTTCAATGGTTGATGAACCATTAATTGATATTTTTTTAACTATCGATAATAAAACGGATACCCTGCAGTTTGTAGTTCTGAATAATATAAGTCCGGTGAAAGATATGCAGGAAGGTGAAAGTGGGATAGGTTTGCAAAATATCAGGCGTAGATTGGAATTGCTTTATCGGGGTAAATACAAGCTGAACCTGTCTGATGGTGAGGCGTTATTTAAAGCAGAAATAATTATAAAGTTAACTTAAGAGATGAATTGCCTGGTAGTTGATGATGAGAAATTAGCTGTAGAGCTAATTGAAGATAATTTAGCTAAGATTCCTTTTCTTAACCATATTGGATCCTGTAGAAATGCCAGTGATGCTTTAAAAATGGTTAAACAAGAAAAAATAGATCTAATTTTTCTGGATATCAAAATGCCAGGCATTAATGGTTTGGATTTTATTCTGGGTTTAGAAAGTCCGCCATTGATTATTCTCGTTACTGCTTTTGAGCAATATGCTTTAGAGGCATTCAAGTTGAATGTAGTAGATTATCTGGTTAAACCCGTAAACTTTAGCAGGTTTTATAGTGCAGCGGTTAAGGCTTTTGACTTATATACACTTAAACAGCGACCAAAGCCTGCAGAATCATCTTTTGAAAACTATTTCTTTGTTAATGCAGGCTATTCTTTGGTTAAAATCCGTTTTTCTGAGATAATTTATGTTGAGGGTTTAAAAGATTATGTAAAGATACATTTGGAAAGCGGTAAAACAGTAATTACCCGCATTAACTTGAAAGATTTGACGGAGAAACTTCCTTCTTCCGAGTTTATGCGTATCCATCGCTCATTTATTATTTCTTTAGATAAAGTAGAAGCTGTACAAAAGTACCAGGTGGTTATTCATCATGTGGAAATCCCAATAGGCGAATCGTATAGGGAGGCTCTAATAGATTACGTAAATCAGAGAAATATTTAAACAATATCCATTTGCATAGCCCATAAAGAATGCCGATTTTTGCAAATATTTGGCATTCTTGTTGTTTAAGAATAGCCTAATTGATTAGGACATGAAATACGTTTTTACTTTTATTGGATGTTTACTTTTGTCTGTAACAGCGTTTGCGCAAAAAGGCGAAGTGATTGTGATAAAAGATCCGTTAATAGATAGTCTGATTGCCAGGCGGGCTGAAGTTTACAGAACCACAGGCGAGGTAAAACCAAATAAACCCATTATATCTGCCTACGGTTATCGCGTTCAGATTTTCTATGGTTCTGACAGACGGGAAGTTTTTAACCAACAAGCCCGCTTTAAAAGTAGTTATCCTAAATTAAATACTTATATAACCTATAAAGAACCTAATTATTACGTTCGGGTAGGTGATTTCAGAACAAGGCTGGAAGCGCAGCGCTTAATTAGCGAATTACGTCCCAGCTTCCCCACTTTATTTATTTTTAGGGAAAAAATCAATGCACCAACCTTAGAGACCAATACAAATGATCAAAAATAAGATTCAAGAATTAGCTGGCCATATTTTCAATGATGTTGTGGGTTTTCGCCACCACCTGCACGCAAACCCGGAATTATCATTTAAAGAATTTGAAACCTCATTATTTGTTAAAGATAAATTAACCAAGTGGGGCATTGAGTTTACATCTTGTGCCAATACGGGTGTAGTGGGTTTAATTAAAGGAAACAAACCTTCTGATCAGATTATTGCCCTGCGTGCTGATATGGATGCCTTACCCATTCATGAAGCCAATGATAAGCCTTATAAATCTAAAAATCATGGTGTAATGCATGCCTGTGGACATGATGTTCACACCTCTTCGCTTTTAGGCACTGCTTATATTTTAAATCAATTGAAAGATGAATTTGGTGGTACGATCAAATTGATTTTTCAGCCAGCGGAAGAGTTACTTCCCGGTGGAGCCAGTATCATGATTAAAGAAGGTGTGCTAGAAAATCCAAAACCTCAGGCCATTGTTGGTCAGCATGTAATGCCGATGATTGAAAGTGGAAAAGTTGGTTTCCGTTCCGGGGTTTATATGGCCTCTACTGATGAACTTTATGTAACTGTAACAGGTAAAGGTGGCCATGGTGCGCAGCCGCATCAAAATATCGATCCTGTTGTAATTGCCTCTCACATCATTATCGCTTTGCAGCAAATTGTATCCCGTAATGCCGACCCACGTTTACCCTCCGTGCTTTCATTTGGAAAGGTAATTGCAAATGGTGCAACCAATATTATCCCAAATGAGGTTAAAATTGAGGGTACATTTAGAACCCTGGATGAAGAATGGCGAGCAGAAGCACACAGGCGCATGAAGAAAATGGCAGAAGGTATAGCTGAAAGTATGGGTGGTAGCTGCGATTTCGATATTCATAAAGGATATCCGTTTTTAATTAATGAGGAAAAGCTAACTGCAAACGCAAGGCAATTTGCGGAGGATTTTTTAGGAAAGGAAAATGTTGTCGATTTAGATATCTGGATGGCGGCAGAAGATTTTGCCTTTTATTCGCAAGTAACAAATGCCTGTTTTTATCGGTTGGGTACAGGAAATGCAGCGAAGGATACCATGCACTCTGTACATACGCCGAAGTTTGATATTGATGAGGATGCGCTTAAGATATCTACCGGACTTATGGCTTACATCACGCTGAAACAACTCGGAAACTAGCGCTAATTTATACAATTGAGCATTGTAAATAATCTGGTTTGCATGCTCAGTTATTTCCATTTTTAAACGGGCATCGTTTTTGTCAGTACATCAGGTATGAAGAAAATATTTCTGTTCTTTTTGTTAACGTTCTGCGTATTTGTTGGCTATACTCAGGAAATATCACGGTTTAACCCGGATACACTTAAAACCATTACCCTCGATTCTGCAGTAAATATCAAGGCAGAACGCTTGAATGTGGAAACCTTTATCAATAAAATCATTAACGACACTTCATTTTACCAGTCATTCAGGGATATGAAGCGTTATACTTTTATCGCTGAAAACCGCATTTACACTTATGATAAAAAGAATAAGGTTAATGGCCGTATTTACAGGAAAATACGTCATAACAATAGCGGTCCGTATAAATTAGAATACCTGGTTAAGCAGGATACGGGTAAGATGTATAAGAAAAACGGGAAATATCAGCTTTATACAGTAGAGATGTTTGATTACATTTTTATGAATGCCTATAGCACCGATTTTGTTAAAAATGCCCCAATGGATGGGAAAAAAGGTGGTGGTACTAACGAAAGTTATAAAGATAAACTGAAAACATTGATTTTTAACCCTGGGCGTCCTGTTAAAGGTATTCCATTTATAGGGAGTAAAACGGAGATTTTTAGTGCCAATATGCGCCAGTATTACGACTATGGATTTACTTCAGCCACTTATCTTGATTCGATCCCGGTTTATCGCTTTAAGGTTTCTGTAAAGCCTGATTTAAGCAGTTGGACTAAGGATGGTATTATGATTAAGGAGCTGGTAACCATTTTTGATAAGCGTAACTTTAATATCCTCGGTAGGTATGTTGATATGAAATATAGCAATATGTTGTTCGATTTTGATGTTCAGATGAATATCGAAATGGGCTATTTCGGCGAAGATAAATTACCTACAAAAATTACTTATCAGGGCAATTGGAATGTTCCCTTTAAAAAGGAAGAACGCGCTAGCTTTCTGGTACTTCACAAAGACTACCACCTCGAAAAACAGAAGTAGCTTTAAAAGATTTATTATCTTTATGGTTTAACCTTAAGAACCATGAAAACCCTATTTAAAACAAGCATTTTATTGCTAACCAGCTTATTTTTTTTAACCTCCATGACATTTAAACCTAAAAGGATTATCTTTTTTGGCGACTCTATTACTCAACAAGGGGTATCTAAAAATGGCTATGTTACACTAATTAAAAAATCTTTAGATTCTACCCGCTATGACGTAATCGGGGCTGGAATTGGTGGGAATAAAGTTTACGATCTTTATCTCCGTTTAGAAGATGATGTATTGAATAAAAAACCTGATCTGGTAGTTATTTATGTGGGCATTAACGATGTATGGCATAAACAAACTTCGCATACCGGAACAGATTATGATAAATATTTTAAGTTTTATCAGGCTTTAATTAATAAGATACAAGGTGCTGGAAGTAAGGTAGTACTCTGCACGCCATCAGTTGTTGGCGAGAAAAAGGATGGTACAAATGAACTGGATGCCGACTTGAACAAATACGCTCAGGGCATAAGAAATCTGGCCGCAAAAAACAACCTTCCACTTTGTGATTTAAGAAAAGTTTTTACTGAATACGAAGCCCAAAACAATGCAGAGGATAAAGAAAAAGGAATTTTAACAACGGACAGAGTACACTTGAATGAACAAGGCAATAAATTGGTAGCAGACCAGTTGTTGCCTTTAGTGAAGTAAATATTTTGAATGTATTGGATTGCAAAACTGGATAGCGTAGGCTGAAGCAATCCGATTCTACTATATAAGATAATAAATTGGGGCTCAAACCAATAGAATGAAATAATAAAACCAAGATTGTTTCGTCCTTACTTTCAGCGAGGGTGAACTTTAGAAATATATGATAAATCGGGAAACGATAGATAAGATAATGGAAACCGCTCGTATTGAAGAGGTGGTGGGAGATTTTGTGCACTTGAAAAAACGTGGTACCAGCTTAATCGGTAATTGCCCTTTTCATGGCGAGAAAACCCCCTCATTTCACGTATCGGTAACCAAAGGCATTTACAAATGTTTTGGTTGTGGTAAGGGAGGAGATTCGGTCAGGTTTATCATGGATCATGAGAAGTATTCCTATCCCGAGGCACTGAAGTTTTTAGCGAATAAATATAATATTGAGGTAGAGGAAACCGAACTTAGTCCGCAAGATACTGAAGCACAAAATGCCAAAGAAAGTTTATACATTGTTTCTCAATATGCCTCAGCGTTCTTTGTTAAGCAACTCTGGGATACAGATGAAGGGCGGTCAATTGGTTTAAGTTATTTTAAGGAGCGTGGGTTTAGAGAAGACATTCTTAAAAAATTTGAAGTAGGTTATTCTCCTGATGTCTGGGAGGCATTAACCTCAAGTGCAACCAATGCAGGGCATAAACTTGAATTTTTAGAGCAAACGGGCTTATCGATCAAGAATGATAAGGGAAAGATCTACGATCGTTTCCGTGGTCGGGTAATGTTTCCTATACACAACTTTACCGGGCGGGTAATCGGTTTTGGGGGCAGGACGTTAAAAACCGATAAAAATGTTCCTAAATATGTTAACTCTCCTGAGAGTGATATCTATCATAAATCCAATGTGCTTTACGGCCTTTTTCATGCCAAGAAAGCGATTAGAGACCTGGATAACTGTTATTTAGCTGAAGGATATGCTGATGTACTTTCGGTGCATCAGGCCGGGGTAGAAAATGTGGTAGCCTCTTCCGGAACCTCATTAACAACCGAGCAAATCAAGTTGATTGGTCGGTTTACCCAAAATGTAACCATTCTTTTTGATGGCGATGCTGCTGGGATTAAAGCATCATTGCGCGGTTTGGATATGATCCTGGAGGAAGGACTGAATGTTAAAATTGTTTCCTTCCCCGATGGGCATGATCCCGATTCTTACATGCATCATGTGGGTGCAGGAGCGTTTAAAATTTACATTGAAAACAATAGAAAGGATTTTATTCTCTATAAAGCCAATGTTTTGCTAAAAGAGGCTGGAAACGACCCCATCAAACGGGCAGGAATTATTCGTGATATTGTGGAGAGTATTTCTAAAATTCCTGATCCCATAAAAGCTTCGGTGTTTATCCGGGAGTGTAGCAGTCTTTTAGAGATAGAAGAAAGAATTTTACTAACTGAACTGAACAAAATGCGTTCAACAAAAAGTAAAAAGACTTTCGAAAGCAATAACCGATCTGCGGGTAATCATTCTACTTTTGGTGGAAATCCCGCTTTTAGCGGAGGACCACCAGAGCCACTTGGTCCGCCTGATGATTTATGGGATGATAATGCCGGGCCTTCGGGCTTTGGCGAACCTGTAGCTGAAAAAGATGAAGTTCAGGAAAAGGAAATCGTAAGGCTCCTGCTGGCTTATGGGCATGAGTTGGTAAATTGGGATAAGATTGATGACATGTACATTGGTTCCTTTGTAATGCAGAACTTAGCCGATGTGGAATTTGAAGATCCCATCTGTAAGCAAATTATCGACTACTATAAACAGGAAATTGATAATGGCAGGTTACCAACAGCCAATCATTTTATTAAGCATCAGGATCACGCAATAGCAGATTTAGCCATTACGCTTTCCACTTCGCCCTATGCCTTGAGTGAAAATTGGTTAAATAAACACCTTATTTATGTTAAAGATGAATCCATGAATCTTAAAGCAACGATTTTGGGTGGTATATTCCATCTAAAAAAGAAAAAGGTTGATAAGATTTTAGGAAATCTTTTAAAAGAGATTAAGGAAGAGAAGGATAACGACAACCAAATGATTCTCATGCAACGTTATGGGGTGATAAAAGGAGTGGAGCGGGAAATATCTAAGTTTCTAGGTTCGGTGATTGTTAAATAGGTAATGTATGGCCTTACACAATGAGCTGGGTAAACATGGAGAAAGTATTGCTAAAACTTACCTGGAAGACGCAGGCTTTGAAATTTTAGATGAAAACTGGACACATGGAAAGGCAGAAATTGATCTCATTGCCTATAAGGAAGGCTTAATGGTGTTTGTCGAAGTTAAGGCCCGTAGCTCTGTAGCCTTTGGGCAGCCGGAGGAATTTGTACACACAGCTAAACAAAAGCAACTGGAATCCGCATCCCTTGCCTATATCGAGCTGATGAACCATCAAAATGAGATTAGATTTGATATTATTGCAATAACATTTACAAAAGATAATCATTACACATTAAACCATATTGAAGATGCTTTTTGGCCAGAAGATTAGTCCGATTCATAAATTATTAGTCCTATTTGCTATTTTATCTTTAGCAATTGCTTGTCGTCAGGACAAACCAATAACTTACAGAAGCTTTGTTTCGCCAATGATTGGCCAGAACATTGCCTCAGGAAAGGAATTTGAAGTAAAAGTGCTTTTTGGTAGTGAAAAGAGGGTAGATTCAGTAGTTTATCTGATGGATACTATCCGGGTTTTTGCTAAAACGGATACTACAGCAGTGCTGTTTAAAACAGCTGGGCTAAAGCTTGGAAATCATCTAATTACGGCCAAAATATATGGCGATGGAGAATCGGAGGATTTGACTTCCAATGTGAATATCTTATCTGCCAAAGCCCCGGATGAATACACCTACAAGGTTGTTAATACGCTACCTCACGACACCTCTTCTTATGTTGAAGGTTTAGAATATCACGATGGCTTTTTCTATGAAAGTGCCGGCGATTACGGCCATTCAAGCTTGCGTAAAGTAAATCCGGCAACGGGAAAAGTACTGCAACAAGCCGATTTGGATAAGCAATATTTTGCTGAGGGAATTACGGTAATCGGAGATAAGATTATTCAGCTTACCTATAGGGAAAAAGTTGGTTTTGTTTATGATAAAAGTACTTTTAAAAAACTGAGCGAATTTCAGTATACAACAGGAAGAGAGGGCTGGGGATTGGCTTTCGATGGTCAAAAGGTGTACAATACCGATGGTTCAAATACCATTTTCTTTTTGGATAAGAATAATTACAGTAAAACAGGCTCAATTGATGTTTTTGATAATAAAAGTCAGATCGATAATTTGAATGAACTGGAGATCATTGATGGGAAGATTTATGCGAATGTGTACACCACCAATTATATTTTAATTATCAATCCGGAAACCGGGGTGGTTGAGGGGAGAGCAGATTTATCCGGGTTATTACCAGAAGGATATTTCAAAACCGAAGATGGCGTTGCCAACAATGTACTTAACGGAATTGCTTATGATAAAGCAGGTAAAAGGTTATTTGTTACGGGCAAAAAATGGCCACATATTTTCGAAATTAAATTGGTTAAGAAATAGGGGGCTGACAAAAGAAAAAAACGCCTGGGTGTGAAGCACCCGGGCGTTTTGCGTTTTATTGGGTTTGATAGGGTATTTCCGCAAGGAAACTTCCTGAATTAATCCTTCTTCTTAGGTTCTTGCAGGTATCCATTGAACATAATCGGCTGTTTATTGTTGCTACTTGCCGTTAACGAGGCATAGCCGGTTGTAGAGATACTCAGTGTGAGATTATAATTATCCTGCTTGGTATCTTTCGTATTAATTTGAATGGTGTAGTTTCCCCTCTTATTTTTACTCTCTTTATAGGTAAAATCCTTAGAGGTGAACTTTATTCCACCTTCACTAGGGTTCATGGGGGCGTTAAAAGCTCTTCCGTAATAAGGTAAATAGGCGATAACGCTATCAGGTGTTATCCTAACATCGTATTGAGATCCGGTTAGGTTAATGGAACCTCCACCCTGAGCACCCGGCATCATGTTTAATACCTTGTTAATATCTGTGTTGGACATGGGTATTGCAGTATTGGCCACAAAAGTGTAGGTTTTATCTTTTACAATCCTTAATGTGGTTTCTTTATCGGTTTGTGCGAATGTTTGAGCCGCAACAAGGATGAGTGCAGCGGTCAATATCGATTTCAATGGTTTCATAATCATGTGTTTTATTTAATAACAACTTATAGATGCCCAAAACCGGTATATTCCATAAATCGTGCCCGGAACATAGTCAGATATATAAATTTAACCATTATTAAGTAAAATAAAAAGCAGCATCACGCTATTGATACTGCTTTACCCTAAAAATAAAAAACAACTATGCTGTTGCGGTTAATATACTTCCTGTTAAAGTAAGTGGATATACTTTTAAGGCATTTGTGGTGCCACCATCATTGGGTTGCGCCAAAATGGCTCCGGTAGTACTATATCTTGAAGCATGCAAGCTACATTGGATAAAATTATTGGCCTGGATAAAACTCAAAGCACCTCCCTGATGTGGGCAAACCGCCTGGGTCGCTGCAAAAGAGGCCGCAACGTTTCCGGTAGCTATACGTATAAAGAGAATTCCGTTAACCACCGTTGATGCACCCACAGCAAGCAACTGGCTATTTAAATCTATACTTGCGGTAGTTCCTGATGGCACTCCGCCTCCACCAGCTGGTGGATTCGGGCTTTCCCCTGAACCTTTTTTGCCACAGGCAGAAAAACAAGCACCTGTGCAAACTAACGCCACTCCAAGGCCAAGGCTTTTGATAAATTCGTTACGTTCCATAATTGTTTTAATTAGTATATTTTAGATTGAATGTCTTTGTCTTTTGATTTGAATAAGGTAAAGTTTCTCGAAATGGTAAATCCAAATCTTACTCCACCGTGTTTCCATGATTTTTTGGTGTTTGGTATAAAACTATTTTCAGTAATAAATTCTGAGTTCATGAAGTTGAAAGAGAAAACGTGCCCGCCGGTTTCTATTTCCAGGCCAACACCCAAAGGGTTGTAGAATTTCTGAGTTAAGTCTGTTGGCCTGTTAATTCCGTTAACAAGTGTATAATCGGCAACGAAAGAGAGTCTTTTTGTAATTTTAGCCCGCCCGGCAAAACCTACACTAAATAAGCTCTCCGGATCTTCGGCCTCTGTTGTGTTTTTACGAAGTAATACAGCTGGTGCTACTTGCAGGGAGATTCTTTGGGTAATTTTCCTGGAAAATATGGGTTGTATAAAATAAGAGAACCTGTTGGCATAAGTAGAGAATTCTGTGGTGGCAAAGGGCGCTCTTGTTATCCAGGCCATTTGTGCGAGAACAGTAAGGTTTAATGGCATGTTTCCAGATTTACCACCGCCCTGTGTTAATACTTTATACTTTAAGAACCCATTGTAAAGCTCATCATGTTTACTTCTGCCAATGCTTACCGTTAATTTATCGGTTATGCCATAATCAAGGCCAATGAATAAATCGGAAGCTACATCCAGGCCATAAAGTGTATGCCCACCGCCAAACTCTCCGCCAATATCACCAAAATGGTGTCGGATACGCAGATCAAGGTCATGCTTCTTCTGGGTTTCTGTAGAATGCGATAATACTATTCTGGTTGATTTAAAGGTTGGGTTTAATACTTTAACCATACTGGTATCGGTAATGGTCTTCAAAAGTGAGTCTGCCGATTGGGCAAAAGCAGCACTGCCGGTGAAAAATGTAAAGCCGATAATTGTAGCGATTTTTAACATGGGATTAAGGTTTTGGGGTTAATGTTCCATTTACTTTCACCTGTATAACTTTGGCAATTTTGGTAAATACGAGCGATGGAATTTTGATGTTGTGATCAGCACAGGCTACTTCAAAATCGGCCATGATGGTAGCTGAACCATTTTTAATCAGGATTTTAGCAGGTATATTCCGGCTTTTACTTACACCATGTACCGTTAGTGTGCCCTTGGCCACGGTATTGTATTCTCCATCTTTTTGCCAGTTAATATTAGGATTAATAGTGCCTTTGAAACTTGCCGTAGGATAACGATCACTTTCAATGTAATTTTCATTGAAATGCTCCTGCATGAGCCTTTTCTCAAATTCAAAACTTTTAATCGGAATCTGAAAGGCAAACTCTCCTGTTTTGGAGATTAGTATTGCTGCAGTTTTGGAACTGGCTGCTTTTATATCTTCAATTGGAGTAGAAGAAAAAAAAGAAGTTTTTACACTGTTGGAGATATAATTCTGCGCTTTTGCAGCCATGTGGTGCAGTAGCAGGAATACGAAGGTAATAACAGCGAGGATGATTGTTTTTTTAGTCATAACCAGTACTTTCAAGTCGAATCGTTATTGAATTCGAAGTGATTACGTTGGTTGATCTGTAATGGTTGCCTGGGAAGGGGGGAAGTTAAAAGTTAAAAGTTGAAAGTTGAAAGTGTGGGATATAAAGTATTAGGGATTTAGTATCAAGTAGCAAGAATCAAGTAGTAAGAATCAAGTAGCAAGAATGAGGTATCAAGAATCAAGTGCCGGGAATTAATTCAGGAGATTCTTTTCATGGGGTTGTGAGGATTGAAGCCGTCTTTACTTTTTCAATGGATAAGATTACTGCGTGACTGACAACCGCTCAGGGCATGCTGAGTGCATAGCTGTTTATAATTTTTTCGAAACGCTTTTCAATGAGAATAGAAATAGTTTACAAGAAGCAGGTTTGGCTAACAGTATAGCATAATGACTGTGATTAATGTTGAATCAGTAATGATTGAATAAAAAAGCCGCCATAGTTTCCCATGGCGGCCTTAGAAGATTTTGATAGGTTAATTAAAATCGCTGGCTTGTAAAGCAGGATTGATCTTGATTTCTTTAATGATGATATTCAGTTCTTGTGTACCCATTGGCGTTTGCATGGCCTGAACAATCTTATGTGGAAATAAAACGTCTCCTACTTTCTTATAATCGCTAAAATCAAAAGTCTGACTGATTTCTGTTCCTTGCTTCTTTGATGTAGTTTCTTCACGCAGCAGTAAACCTGATTTTATATCATAATATTGGGTTTTCTTTTTACCACTGGCAGAGGTTACATTTAATTTATAAGCTGTTGCAGAACCAAGGGTTGCTACTCCTGCTGCTTCTAACTTTGTGCCATCTGTAGCATAATCTAATTGGTTAAAAAGACCCTTATCTGCTTTTGCATCTGCAATTTCATCTGCGCTTAAGTCTGCCTTTTTACCCATTTGCATCTGATAGCCTGTTGTTCCGTTGAAAACCTGCTTCATAACCGTTTGTCCCATCATTGCGGCTTCATTGCTGCTCAAATTCGGGGCAAGTTTCTTCATGGTCATGGTGAGTTTATTTCCCTGAATCTCTAACTCAGCATTCTGCTGGATTGCAGTTATCTTTTTAAGGGCTGCTTCACCACCTATGGCCTGGATGTAATCTGAAATAATTACATTAGGAGATTTTGCCGGTGCTGTATTTGCTTCTTGTTTAACAGCATCGGCATAGTTATCAAAAAGGCGTGTGTTAAAGCCTGCTTTTTTCAGGCCTGCTGTAAAGGCATCAGCCTTACCAACAATTACCACCCTGGTGTTATCGTGGTTAAAGTATTTTTTCGCCACGCGTAATATGTCATCAGTAGTTACCGCATTAATTTTTTGCAGGTAAGTTCTGTAGAAATCTTTAGGTAAGCCGTTGATCAGAATATTGCTGGCAAATGAAGCGATTAAAGCCGGGTTTTCCAGATTCAGGGCAAAAGAACCATTGTATAGGTTTTTGGCGCTTTGCAATTCTTCTGCAGATACTTTTGTAGTCCTGATTGAATTAATCTCGTTCAGGAATTCAACTACTGCACTATCCACTTTTTCGTTTCTCACTGCTGCGCTGGCAGAAAATTTAGACTGGAATCTCCCTGATCCTGTGTTTGCATATGCACCGTAAGTAAAGGCATGTTTTTCGCGCAGGTTATTAAACAGACGGGATTCAGAACCTCCGCCTAAAATTTGATTAGCCAATAATGTAGCGAAATAATCAGGGCTACTTAATGGTAGGTCAATCAGATTAACAACAGTGATTTCTGATTGTACCGCATTGCTTACATTCACAATATCAACCTCTGTTTTTGCTGGGTTAGCCACCTTAGTCAATACCGGTAGCGTTAATGCTGTACCTTTCCAGTTTCCAAATGCTTTTTCAGCAAGCGCTTTCGCCTCGGCAGGTTTAATGTCTCCAACGAACGTTAAGTAGCCTCTGGATGGGGTTATGTATTTTTTATAAGCAGCTTTCACATCATCAAGCGTAATGCTGTTTACTGATGTTTCAGTTGTAAATTCTCCCTGTGGATGATTTTTTCCAAAAGCCAGTGCATTAACTACTCTCGAGGAAATTGCTTTTGCACTTTTCTCATTAGATTTTAGTCCGGTTAAGGTTTGCGATTTTAATTTCTCGAACGATGGTTGAGGGAACGAGGGTTGACGGATGGCTTCGGCCATTAAGGCAAAGGCCTGAGGAAAGTAACGCGATAATGCAGATACTGATCCACCTGCAGCAGAAGCTCCAACATCAGCACCCAACTGGTCAACAGCTTCATCAAACTGTGCCTTGGTTTTAGTTGTAGTACCTTCGTTCAGCATTCCTCCCATTAAACTTACAACACCGGCTTTGCTGCCTTCAAAAATAGGGCCTGCATCAATGCTATAGCTGGCAGATATTTTAGGTAGTTTATGGTTTTCTACTACCAGAACAGTAATGCCATTGGCCAGTTTGTAAATTACCGGATCTCCAATGGTAATAACGGGTGCCGGGCCGGGTTTTGGTTTATGTGTGCGATCTATTGTTTGTGCTGAAATACCTTGAGCGAATAAGGAAACTGCAGCGATAATAAATAATTTCTTCATGATTTTAATAATTGATATGAATAGCTAACAGTTGTTTATTTCTTAGGTAAATAGTAGAGTACCACACGCTGGTTTTTGTTGAGGTATTTTTTTGCCACCTCCCTGATTTCTTCAGGAGTGATAGATTTGATCACCTCTAGTTGTTTATTGATATCATTTGCATCTTTATTGTGGAAAGTATAGCCATTAGCAAGGTTTTCTGCTACACCAAGCATTTTACTGTTTGTACTTACATAGCTGTTTTCAAACTGATTTTGAAGCTTTTTATATTCACTTTCGCTAATCAGTTCGGTTTGTAAGCGGGCAACCTCATCATCGATATCTTTTAACAGGTCATTTAAAGCGGTATTTTTGTTTGGAAGTGCAAGCGTAATATAGGCTCCATAGTCTTCTAACGAATAGTTAAATGCAGCTACCTGAAGTGCCGTTTTCTTTTCGTCCACCATTTTGGTACTTAATCTCGAACTACCTCCTCCTGATAAGATGGAGCTAATCATGCCCAGCACCTTACTATCACGACTTTCCATGCCTGGTACGCGGTAAGCAGCAAAAATTGCCGGGATTTGAATGTTCGCATCGTAAGCCGTATCAATCACTTCTTTAGTAATTTGTGGAAGATCGTATTTTTTACGTACTACAGTTTCGCCTTTTGGTACTTCGCTAAAGTATGATTTTACCAATGTTTTGGTTTTTTCGACATCAATATCACCCGCAATTGTCAATACTGCATTATTAGGGATATAATATTTTTTGAAGAAGGCAATAAATTCATCCAGCTTTGCAGCGTTTAAGTGTTCTGTAGAACCAATGGGTTGCCAGCGATAGGGGTGCCCATCAAACAAATGGTTAAAAATTTTCTCGGTAAACTTGCCATACGGAGCGTTGTCGATACGCATGCGTTTCTCTTCTTTTACAACTTCATTCTGGGTTTTAACACCAACCTCATTGATTACAGGATGAAGCATCCGCTCACTTTCCAGCCAAAGGCCAAGTTCTAATTGATTCGATGGAAAAACTTCATAATAGAAAGTACGGTCTTGAGTGGTATTGGCATTATTTTGTCCGCCATTACTGCTTACGAGTTTCATAAACTCACCGCGTTTGATATTTTTAGAGCCTTCAAACAGTAAATGTTCAAAGAAATGTGCAAATCCTGTGCGCTCGGTTTGTTCATCTTTAGAACCTACATGGTACATCACTGATACGGCTACTAAAGGGGCGCTTTTGTCTTGATGTAAGATTACATGAAGGCCATTGTCTAAATCATACTCCGTAAATTTCACCTGTTGTGCAGCTGCATTTAATAACAGACTGGAAACAGCCAGTGTGGAGAGAATTGTTTTTTTTATCATTATTTTATTTTTTAATGAATAGAACCGCTAAAGAAACGCATTCTAAATAATTAAGTTAATTCGTAGATGGTTGAATGTTAGAGAATGATCCTGCTAAAATAGGAAATAACATAAAAAAAGCGAGGCTAAGCTCGCTTTTATCTTTATCTCCAGGCTTTATATTGATTAATTAAGCCGTTGGTTGAACTGTCATGGCTGGAAACCTTTTCATTTCCGTCTAATTCTGGCAAGATTTTCTTGGCCAATTGTTTACCCAATTCCACTCCCCATTGGTCGAAGCTGAAAATATTCCAGATTACCCCTTGAACGAAAATTTTATGTTCATAAATGGCAATAAGACTCCCCAAAGTGTATGGTGTGACCTTTTTCAGTAAGATTGAATTGGTTGGACGATTACCTTCAAAAACCTTAAAAGGTGCTAACTTTTCAATTTCAGCTGCCGCTTTACCTTCTTTTTTCAACTCTTCTGTTACCTCTGTTTCGGTTTTACCGTTCATTAAGGCTTCTGTTTGTGCGAAGAAATTAGATAATAAAATCGGATGGTGATCACCAAGCGGGTTTAAACTTTGTGCGGGAGCGATAAAATCTGCAGGGATGATTCTGGTGCCCTGGTGAATCAATTGATAAAAGGCGTGTTGCCCGTTTGTTCCTGGTTCACCCCAAATAATTGGTCCGGTTTCGTAATCCACCTCATTACCATTTCTATCCACATGCTTACCGTTACTTTCCATATCACCTTGTTGAAAATAGGCCGCAAAGCGATGCATATATTGATCATATGGAAGAATGACCTGTGTTTCGGCGTTATAAAAATTGATATACCAGATGCCCAGTAAACCCAGGATTACCGGAAGGTTATTTTCGAATTCTGCAGTTTTAAAATGATTATCTGCAGCATGTGCACCGGCCAGTAATTGTTTGAAATTGTCAAAGCCGATACTCAATGAAATGGATAAGCCAATAGCACTCCATAAAGAATAGCGGCCACCAACCCAATCCCAGAACTCAAACATGTTCTCGGTATCGATACCAAATGCAGCAACATCTTTTGCATTGGTAGAAAGCGCAGCAAAATGTTTGGCGATATCACTTTCTTTAGCCCCATTTTCCAAGAACCAGGTACGTGCAGAATGTGCATTGGTCATGGTTTCCTGTGTAGTAAAAGTTTTAGAAGCGACTAAGAAAAGGGTAGTTTCTGCATTTAAATCCTTAAGTGTTTCTGCGATGTGTGTGCCATCGATATTAGAAACAAAATGAATATTGAGGTGATTTTTGTAATGTTTTAAAGCTTCGGTAACCATTACCGGACCCAAATCAGAGCCACCAATACCAATATTTACAATATCGGTGATGGTTTTACCGGTATAGCCTTTCCAATCGCCAGAAATAATGCTGTTGCTGAATTTTTCCATTTTGGCCAGTACGGCGTTTACATCGGGCATTACATCTTTTCCATCTACTAAAACAGGTGTATTACTTAAGTTTCGCAGGGCGATGTGGAGTACTGAACGGTTTTCGGTTTCATTTATTTTATCGCCCCCGTACATGGCTTTTATAGCTTCATCTAACCTGCATTCGCGGGCAAGTTGCATCAATAGGGCTAAAGTTTCATCGCTGATTCTGTTTTTACTGTAATCGAGCAAAATGTCCTCAAAAAAAACAGAGAACTTTTCAAATCGGTCGGCATCTTCTGCAAAAAGATCTTTGATGCTTTTTTGATTGATATCTATAAAATGATCGGCCAGATATTTATAAGCCTCTGTTTCAGTAAAATTAATTTTTGGTAACATAATCCTTTGAGTTTTTTGTAAAAGTAATAAAGCAAAATTTTAAAATTGTCTTTTTAGTGTTCAAAAAGAATAAGAATTTTTTTTGTCAATTAAACCATGTAAATTAGTGGTATCCCCTGTTAATATTAACCATCCTAATTATTAAAAAACTTAACATTATGTTAGAAAATTTAAATGAATTGGTACGTGAAAATGTACAGGACGCTGTTGTTAATAACAGTGAAATTCCGAATGAAAAAAATGAAGCAGTGATTCAGGCGGCTTCGGGCTCGATTTTCGATACCCTGAAAAATCAATTGTCCTCAGGAAATATAGGCGGATTAGCCGATATTTTTAACGGAGGAAATGCAGAAGGAACAGAAGTTGCCCAGCAAGCAGCAGGTAGTTTTACCGATAAGCTGAGTGGTTTAGGGATTAATGCCGAAACGGCAAAGAAAATTGGAGCGAGTATTATTCCGGTTATTTTAGGAAAGCTTACCCAAAAAACTGCTGACCCTAATGACAGCTCTTTTAATATCAAAGATATATTAGGCAGTTTAGGTGGGGCAGATGGGAAATTTGACGTGAGCGACGTAATCGGAATGTTTAATGGCGGTCAAAATCAAGCTGGCGGGGCTCAGGCATCTGGCGGAGGAATATTAGACAAACTGAAAGGCATGTTTAATTAAAGCTATTTTTTAATAGATTATTGAGGCTGTACATTTATGTACGGCCTTTTTTTTGAGTGATCTCTGCTTCACTTAGCCCAAAGTTTGAACTTGCACTGTAAAACATTAAAAACTTAAGCTTAGTTAAGCAACTATATGATTTGCATCCAGAACTTAGGCCTTTTAGCTTATAGCGTACAAGCTTTCTGCGCTTTTCTACAAATAAATCCGTTAAAATCTTTAGATTAGGGCATCCAAACCTAAATTATTCCTTTTTATGAAAAAACTTCCCTTAGCCCTTTTATCCTTATTGGCGATAAATACTTATGCTCAAAAATCTGATTTAAGAGCAACTGTATCCAGCAAAGCTGATGCGATCACTCAAAAAGTAATTAATTGGCGAAGAGACTTTCATGAACATCCGGAATTGGGAAATTTAGAAGTAAGAACGTCAGGGATAATAGCCAGGCATTTAGAGTCGTTAGGGATCAAAGTAACGAAAGGAGTGGCCAAAACAGGTGTAGTGGGGATATTAAAAGGTGGTAAACCCGGGCCTGTGGTTGCATTGCGTGCAGATATGGATGGCTTACCGGTTACAGAAAGGGTTGATGTTCCCTTTGCATCAAAAGTAAAAACGCAATATAACGGACAAGAAGTTGGCGTTATGCATGCTTGCGGACATGATAGCCATATGGCGATACTGATGGGGGTTGCCGAAGTATTGTCGGCCATGCAAAAAGATATTCCTGGTACAGTAAAGTTCATTTTTCAACCTGCAGAAGAAGGTGTGCCGGCCGGTGAGGAAGGTGGTGCCGCACTTATGGTGAAGGAAGGTGTGCTTGAAAACCCGAAGGTGGAAGCCATTTTTGGTTTACACATTAATTCACAAACCGAGGTTGGTGATGTAACTTATCGTCCCGGAGGAACCATGGCGGCTGTTAACGATATGAAAATAACGGTTACCGGAAGACAGGCCCATGGAGCTTATCCATGGAGTAGTATCGATCCGGTTGTAGTTTCGGCGCAGATTATCAATAATTTGCAAACGATAGTAAGCAGGAATCTTAATGTAACCGAAAACCCGGGCGTAGTTACCATTGGTGCAATTAATGGAGGTGTAAGATCTAACATTATACCAGAGAAAGTGGAGATGCTTGGAACAGTAAGAAACTTTAGCAAAGAGGATGAGGCGATGTTTATAGAGCGGATTAAAACCATTGCAACCAAAACTGCTGAGGCCGGTGGTGCGGTTGCAGAAGTTAAAATTCCTTACAGTAATCACTATCCGGTAACTTTTAACGATGTGGCCTTAACAGAGAAAATGTTGCCAAGCATGCAGGCTACGGCGGGCAAAGACCATGTTAAGCTGAAGCCACCAGTAACTGGGGCAGAAGATTTCTCTTTCTTCCAGGAGAAAATTCCCGGGTTGTTTGTATTTTTAGGCGGGATGCCCAAGGGTAAAGATCCCTTAAAAGCACCTTCACACCATACCCCGGATTTTTATTTAGATGAAAGTGGTTTTATTCTGGGCGTTAAACTCCTATCCAATCTTACACTAGATTATATGACTATGAAAAAATAATCCTTTCTGAGTGCATTGATTTGTGATACCCAACAAAAGATTTTCATCCATGGGGTTATTTTCTATCTTTGTTACCTATGACCAAGGAACAAATACAGGATTTAAGGGACAGAGTAGAGGCCCTGAGGAGGCATCTTTGACGTCGAAGAGCTACTCTACGAAATTCGTGAAGAGGAAAAATTAACAATGGCTCCCGATTTCTGGGATGATCCCAAAAAAGCAGAGAAAATTCTAGCCGAAATCAGTGCCAAGAAAAAATGGACAGATGGTTTTAATCAAACTCAGGCTGCGGTAGAAGATGCTGCGGTTATGTTTGACTTTTTCCAATCGGAAGATGCAACTGAGGCAGAACTGCAGGAGCAATTTGACCTGAGTAAACAAGCCGTTGCAGATTTGGAGCTTAAAAATATGCTTCGCAACAAAGAAGACCAACTATCAGCCGTTATGCAGATTACCGCAGGAGCTGGTGGTACTGAAAGTTGCGACTGGGCTTATATGCTGATGCGGATGTACCTGATGTGGGGAGAGAAAAACGGTTATAAAATAACAGAACAAGATAGTCAGGAGGGAGATGTGGCAGGTATAAAATCTGTAACGCTACAATTTGACGGTGACTTTTCTTACGGATATTTAAAGGGAGAAAATGGGGTTCACCGCCTGGTGAGGATATCGCCATTTGATTCTAACGCCAGAAGACACACTTCTTTTGCCTCGGTTTATGTTTATCCTTTGGTGGATGAAACGATCGAGATTGATATTAACCCTGCAGATATTGAATTTGAAACTTTCAGGGCTGGCGGTGCAGGAGGACAGAACGTAAATAAAGTGGAAACCGCTGTCAGGCTTTATCACAAACCATCTGGTATCATTATTAAAAATCAGGAATCAAGGTCACAGCTTCAAAATAAGGAAAATGCCATTCGTTTATTGAAGTCGCAACTTTATGAGGTTGAGCAACGTAAACGCAATGAAGCTATAGCAGCCATTGAAGGCTCGAAGAAAAAAATAGAATGGGGCTCGCAAATCAGAAGTTATGTATTGGATGATAGAAGGGTGAAAGATCACCGGACCAATTACCAGACTTCCAATCCAGATGCTGTTTTAAACGGTGATATCAACGACTTTCTTAAAGCTTATTTAATGGAATTTTAAAATCAAACACATGATCAAATCATCCTATTTCGTTGTTTTATTAACTATGATGTTAACATCTTTAAAGGCCCAGGAAGTCATTCCTTTATATGAGGGCGCAATTCCAGGTGCAAAAGCTTCAGAAACCTATGCCGAAACATCTCAATTGGGTAAAGATGGTATTGCCAGGATCGGGAAGGTAACAACACCTACGTTAACTGTTTTTCGTGCTCCAAAAGAAAAAGCCACTGGAACTGCGGTAATTATTTGCCCGGGAGGCGGTTATTCGATTTTAGCAATCGGTCATGAAGGTTTTGATGTAGCCAAAAGATTTAATGAAATAGGCGTAACCGCATTTGTTTTAAAATACAGATTGCCAAGTGATGAAATAATGGTCGACAAAGCATATGCCTTGTTGCAGGATGGACAACAGGCGATTTATATGGTGAGGAAAAATGCAAAAACATACGGTATCAAGTCAAACAAGGTAGGTATTTTAGGGTTTTCAGCCGGTGGGCATTTTGCTTCAACCCTTTTAGGACATTATGATGATGTAAAAATAGAGGGGAATGGTAAGATTAGTTTGCGGCCAGATTTTGGGGTATTGATTTATCCTGTTATCAGTTTTGAAGAATCGGTACATACGGGAACAATGAAGAACCTTCTGGGACCTGATCCTTCTGACGGAATGAAACATTATTTCTCTGCCAATAATAATGTATCGGTTGAAACCCCGCCTGTTTTTTTGGTTCATGCTAAAGATGATAAAACAGTACCTGTTGCCAACAGTATTTTGTTAAATGAAGCGCTAAAGCGAAATAAAGTTCATTCGGAAATTTATCTCTATGAGAACGGAGGCCATGGTTTTGGTTTGAAGAACAAGACTTCCGATGTAGATTGGTTCAACTTGTTGAGTGTGTGGATGAAAAAAGAGAAATTTTAATATCTTTGAAGATATTTTAACCTCTTATCTAAAAACTAATGCGCCAAACAATCAAGTATTTAATGGTAGCTTTTGTGGCTGTCATCGCAATTGCGGGCTGTAAAAAAGAAATTAACTGGAATGCTTTTCCTGATCCCAATGGAAACGGTTGTAAACTGAGTACTTTAAAGGCAGATTTTGAAGGCTTTGGAAATTATACCATTAACTTCCAATACGATGCTCAGGGCCGAATTTCGAAAGCTACGGCTGGTGCTGAGACCAATACTTATACTTATTCTGCAAATAAAATAACGGCTAAAGACCAGGATGGTTACGTGGCCGAGATTAACTTAGAAAACGGAAGAGCGATATCCAGTGGAAGTGACGGCGTGATCAAAGTAGGAAATGTTGTTTATGAATATACCCGGAAGTATACTTACAATGCAGAGGGGTATTTAATCCAGGTGAAAAATTATCTGAACGGGGAGTTATACTCCATCGATAATTTAAGTTATGCAAATGGAAACCTGGTTAAAGCTGTTTTGGTAATGGAAACTTCAGGACACACCACAACTACCGAATACAGCTATTCTACTGGTAATGTTGCGGTTAATGTTTATGAGATTTCTGATCCGCTTTCTTATCACGTGGATTACTTTCCCGGAGGCTATTTTGGAAAGCAATCTAAAAATGTTTTGCTCAAGAGTTCATCAGTAACAGCAGATCAAAACGGAGATCCTTTTTCTGAAGAGGTCATAACATTTAACAGTCAATATGATGCAAAAGGTAATGCCACCTCTGTAAAAATGGATGCAGTTTCTACTTTTTATACTGTAGTGAACACATTTACCGCGAGATACGATTTAAGTTATACTTGTAAATAATAACTTATTTAAAATAAGAAGGTTATGTATGATTATTCTCCTTGTTTTTTATTTCCCCGGAGTATTTTTGGTGTATATCGTGGCGTGAATAACATCTAATAAGCCGTTTGTATAGGTATCATCATTCAGTTCCCAAAACATAATTCCATTCAGTTTTTGATCGATTACATATTTTGTTTTTAGCGTAATAGACTTAGGATCGTCAAAAGTTACTAAACTTCTGCTCTCGGCATGATAAAGGTAGGGTGCTTTTGCTACATCATCCCAGTGGTATTTAAAGCCTTTTTCGGCAGAGAATTTATCTTTAAATTGCTTAAATGATACACCATAAGCAAATTTGGTAGGTTGATACAGGCCCTGGTTGGCATCTGTACTATTCTTGAAAACCCTTGCATAAAATGCAGCTCCCAATGCAATTTTATCAGCAGGAACACCATAAGCTTTAAGGGCTTTGATGGCGTAATCAGTAGAGAGCTCTTGCTGTGGCGTTGAAAAGAGCGGTGTGTGATGCCCGCTGGTGGTAGCATAGCCGCTTACCAAATCATAACTCATTAAGTTTACCCGATTAACCAAAGGCATTACCTTATCCCATTCAAAGCAAGAGTCGATACAATTTTTTGTGCCTCCGGCTGCAAAACTTATTTCAGCTTTTTTGCCCAGGGTCTTTCTCAGTTCTTTAATGAGCAGTGTAAAATTGTGTTTATCTGCTTCTGCATACCTGTGCCCGGGGAATCCCACTACTGCAGGATATTCCCAATCGATATCTATACCATCTGCCTGCAGGAAATCCAGTAGTTGCCTGGTGGTTTGAGCAAATGTTTTACGTCCGTTAGCTCTGCTAAATACTTCAGAACAATTTGGACAGGCGCTCCAACCACCCATAGCGATCATTACCTTTAGGTTTGGATTACGCTTTTTCAAGGTTACCATTTGCTTAATCAAAGCAGTGTCTCTGGCGGCATTAATATGCAGGCTATCGCCTTTTAAATGTGCAAAACTATAAATGAGGTGACTTATTTTCTCAATAGGGAAGCTGTCAATAACTGTTTTGTTACCTGTGTAGTACGCGATTACATTGGGCTTTGATGAGCTTTGAGCCTTGAGATGGGTACTAAAAAAATTAATAAAGAGGAATGAAACAGCGAATAGAATACTTTTTTTAGGGATGATGAATGTTCTCTGCACGGTTTTAGCTTGGTTGGTTTAGGCAATAATTTCCTGAAGTTGGTTTAGTTCTGCTACTTTTTCTGTGGCCCCTGCATTTTCATATGCGGAGATTAAATTTCTAATTACCCTTCGGATAATATCAGCATTGCTGCAAGGTCTGTAATATTCGGGCAATGGCTCTAAATTGAGTTGACGGAGAAACTGGTCTACATCATGCTTGCCAAAAATATTCCCTCTGTTAAAGGCGTTGATGTAAAAAAGCACGCCATATTCAGTTCCATCTTGCTTGCTTTCATCAATGTAGCCTAAAATAAAGTGCTGAGGTAGGTTAATGCCATAAACAGGCAAATCTAGCTTTTGCGCCAGGGTTGAATAAATGATGGCTAAAGAAATCTGATTTCCTTTTTTACTTTCTAAAACCTGGTTTAGGTAAGAGTTTTGTGGATCATGATGATTTTTGGTGTTTCCACCGAAGCCATATTGTTGGTATAAAACGTGGTTAATGAGCTTTACTTTTTCTACTGAACTCATTTCATATTGTAAGCCCAGCCAGATATCTCTTTTAATCTCTTCAATTTGGTTGATTACCTTTTGCTCATCCAAATCCGGGTATTGGTATCTGTTAACGATTAGCGCGCCCTGAAGCAAATCAAAAGCACCACTCAGGTACCATAAATGCAAGTCCTCTTTTACGGTATTGAATTGAATCTGGTGTACAATATTTTCAATGCGTTCTTGCAGCAGCCCGTCGAACGATTGCTCCCAGGCAGTTTCTAAATAGTGAATAACCTCCCCACCATATTCCAACAGCTTTTTCTCCACATGATGGAAGACTTCATCATCAGGATCATCTAATAATTTAACTAAAGCACTTATCTCTGCGATATTTTCCATAAAAAATACATTCGTTTGCGGCGTTTAATTACTTTTGCAATAATATGCTATTTCAATTTATTACAGATTATTTAAAACACCGTTTTACTGCTAAAAGCCGACACGGTACACATTCTCCATTCGTTTATCAATTAGCTGATGAGGTAATTTACGATTTTAACGAGAAATCTGAATATAAAAATATTGAATTGCAACGAAAAAAACTTTATAATGACGATTCAATTATCACTGTAACTGATCTTGGAGCAGGTTCACACCTGAATAAGAACCGAACCAAGAAAGTTAGTCAGATTGCTAAGAATGCACTTAAAAGTCCGCGCTTGGCCCAGTTGATTTATCGCTTGTCCAGGCATACCAATCCTAAAATCGCCATAGAATTGGGAACTTGTTTGGGGATTACAAGCGCTTACCTTTCAAAAGCGAGCCCTGAAGCAGAGATTATTACCATAGAGGGCTGTCCTCAAACCGCTGCAGTAGCCAAAAAGAATTTCAATGAACTAGATTTAAATAATATCGAACTTCACGTAGGTAATTTTGATTTAATCTTGCCAGATATTATAGCCGGGCAAGCCACATTAGATTTAGTTTATATAGATGGTAACCACCGGAAAGATGCCACATTAAATTATTTTAAATGGTGTTTGCCTAAGGTAACTGAGAATTCTTTGTTGATTTTTGACGATATTTATTGGAGTGAAGGTATGAAGGAAGCCTGGGAGGAAATTAAAAATCACCCGGATGTTACTGTAACGGTAGATTTATTCTGGATTGGTTTGGTTTACTTCAGAAAAGGACAGGCAAAAGAACATTTTAAACTCAAGTTTTAGAAATATGACTGAACCGAAATTGAAAGGCATCCAGAAGCGGTCAGCGTTATTTATATTGCTGATTAGTCTTTTTACCGGGATAGTCTTTTATTTTGGATCACTATTGATTAACATGGGGACTTTAACCCATGTGATGTTGGGCTGGGATATCTTTTGTTTGGTGCTGATTACGCTCCACTGGTATATGTTCTTTCACACCTCTGCTGCCGAAACACATTTGAAAGCCAAAATGCAGGATGAAACCCGTGGAGAAATCTTTGCCATTGTATTGGTTTCTACCTTCGCAGGTTTACTCGCCGTAATTTTACTCCTGATTAATAAAGATGTGTCAGCGCTGGATTTAATTATTGCCATTTCAGGGATGTTTTTGTCCTGGTTTTTGGTTCACACCACTTTTAGCATGCGTTATGCACACCTGTATTATGGCGATCGCCCAAAAAGTAATTCAGGCAAGCATGGTTCAGGATTAGAATTTCCTGGAGATGATGAGCCCGACTTTATTGATTTCGCTTATTTTTCTTTTGTATTGGGCATGACCTTTCAGGTTTCTGATGTTGAGATTTCTAACCGGCAAATCAGAAGGCTTTCGCTGCTCCATAGCCTCATCGCCTTTATCTTTAATACCGTAATTGTTGCATTAACGATTAATGCATTGGCAGGGTTGAGTAAGTAAGATGTTAAAAAGCTTCTGCAAAACTGATATAAAATCCACTTTGTCTTTTTTCGTTAGGCTTTTTTTCGCCAACACCGTAGTCTAAACGTGCACTAAGTCCTTTTGCAGGATCAAAGAAGTAGCGTAAACCTCCACCATAATTAGGTTTAAAGGCATTGCCTTTAAATTCAGAACTTCCCCAAACGGTTCCTGTTCCGGCGAAAAGGACTGCACCAAAGCGATTATTATAGCGGTAACGCAATTCAGCTTGCATAGCTAAGAGGTTCTTATCCCGGTAACGGCCAGTATAATAACCGCGCATCATTTCATCATTACCCAATTGAGGAAGGAGATAGAAGGGCGTATTATTGCTCACAATGGTATTGTATATTCCCTGGGCACCTAAAACAAATTTGCGGCTTACTGGCCAGAAGTTGCGAATGTTTACTTTAATCTGGCTGCCATTAAAATTATCCCCTCCAAAAAAATCAGGGGCATACTGGTAGGTTACCCGGCCAAAGAATCCCTTTGTTGGATAGTTATTAGAATTTCGGGTGTCATAACTTTGCGATACGCCTAGAAAAAGCACCCTCCCCCCAGGTTTACCTAATATATTGGGATCTTTAGCAAATACCCCATCCTCAACCTTATCATCAAAACTATAGTTTTCAAAGCCAAGTGAAACCCCAGTGTAAGCATTTTTAATAAAGGTTTTTTCCAGGTCGAACTGAAACTTCAATTGTTGCTGTACCAGATCATCTTCATTACTACTTAAAGTGTTATTGCCTAATCCGTAAAAGTTAAAAGGCATTCTTTTAAATCTGACCTCACCCAGGATGTGATAAAGATTTCCTTTTGTCCAGGCATCACCTCTGAGCGCTACGCTATAGGTTTTTTTAGTAGAATAGGTTGCATTACCAAAAAAGTTAGAGCTTCGGTTGGTGGTATCTTTTCTATCCATATAAAAAGAATACAATACGCCAACACCAAATTCAAAGCCGGTTTCCTGGGCATAGCCCAAAGCTGGGATAGGCATTAAGCTGGCTTTGCGGGTAGTATCTTTTGTATTGGATAACATTTTTCTAATCAATTTCATCTGGGCCATTCCAGGTAAAGTTGAACAGATTAGGGATAGTAAAACAAGCGTTCGTTTCATGTGGCAAAGAAAAGGAATTTAGCTGAAAGGTAAGTGCTGAAGGTATACTATTATTATTGAATGATTAGATTATTGGTTCGTGGGTCAGGGATCAAGGGGGTTGGATTAGAACAGTTAAACCATTAAACAGTTGAACAATTAAACGTATGGCAACCTTATTGGTGCTTTGGTAAGGAAATTGGTCCGTGGGTCACGGACCAAGTGGTTCGGGGTTCAACAATTAAGCTATTAAACAGTTAAGCAATTAAAGAATTACCCAGTTAAAAAAAAACCGCTATTTTTGCGGCAAACAATACAAAACGAAATGAGCAATACAAGAGGACCAATATCTCAGTTTATGGAGCGCAATTACCTCCATTTTAATGCTGCGGCAATGATGGATGCAGCTAAAGGGTATGAAACACATTTGGACGAAGGTGGAAAAATGATGATCACCCTTGCTGGTGCAATGAGTACTGCTGAATTGGGAATTTCCCTTGCAGAAATGATTCGTCAGGATAAAGTGGCGATTATTTCTTGTACTGGAGCCAATCTTGAAGAGGATATTATGAATTTGGTTGCGCACTCTCATTACAAACGTGTGCCCAACTACCGCGACTTAAGCCCGCAAGACGAGTGGGATCTTTTAGAAAACCACTATAACCGCGTTACGGATACCTGTATACCGGAAGAAGAAGCCTTCCGTCGCCTGCAAAAACATATCCATAAAATATGGAAAGATGCAGATAACAGTGGTGAAAGATATTTTCCACATGAGTTTATGTACAAAATGTTATTAAGTGGGGATTTAGAGCAATACTATGAAATTGATCCAAAAAACTCCTGGATGCTTGCTGCTGCTGAAAAGAATTTGCCAATTGTTGTACCAGGATGGGAAGATTCTACCATGGGGAATATCTTTGCATCTTATGTAATGAAAGGGGAGCTTAAAGCAACAACCATGAAAAGTGGTATTGAATATATGGGTTGGTTAGCCGATTGGTATATTGCCAACAGTGGAGGTAAAGGAATCGGTTTCTTTCAGATTGGTGGAGGTATTGCCGGTGACTTCCCGATTTGCGTAGTACCTATGCTTTATCAGGATATGGAAATGGAGAATATTCCTTTCTGGAGCTATTTCTGTCAGATTTCTGATTCGACTACTTCATATGGTTCATATTCAGGTGCAGTACCCAACGAAAAAATTACCTGGGGTAAGTTAGATATTCATACCCCGAAATTTATTGTGGAAAGCGATGCAACAATTGTTGCACCTTTAATGTTTGCCTGGATATTAAAACAATAATTAATTTTTTGTTCAAAACCAAATTGGTTTTGAGTATGCCCATTCACGATGAACTTCGGAAATGGGCATTTTTATTGGCTGAATAGCTTGAAATGGCATTTGTTTAGAATGATTATAAATTGTATTTCAAGTCACTATTATGTCATGGGATTTATTAATAAGTTATACTTTTGTTCAAGTTTTGAAAGGGCTATTGCAGTCTGATCATCTATTTCACAACAAAAAATAAATTAAATAAGTATAAAGTGTTCATTATGAGAGATATCTCGATGATTTTAAAAAGCGTTTGGAAGTCGTTATTCGTGTTTTCAGCAATTTCCGTAATGGCGGTTTCTACCGTAAATGCGCAAGATGCTAAAGAGGGGAGAACGCTTTTCAAAGCAAAATGTTCTTCATGCCATGCCTTAGATGCTAAATTGATAGGTCCTGCGTTGACAGGAGTATCAGATAGACATTCAGAAGAATGGTTATTGAAGTGGATTCCAAATTCGCAGGCGTTAATCGCTTCTGGCGATGCTGCAGCTGTTAAAGTTTTCAACGAAAACAATAAAGTTGCCATGACTTCATTCCCTGAGTTGGATGAGGCAAAAGTTAAAAGCATTTTAGCATACATTAAAGAGGGCGAGCCAAAACCAGCTGCAGGAACTGCTGATGCTGGCGCTGCCGCAAAAGATGACACCACTTCAGGTTTATCTATTGCCGGTATCGTTGCTATTGTAGCGGTTGCTATTGTAATCTTAGTGGTATTAGGTCGCGCTTCTAAATTGTTAGAGCGTTTAATCCTACAAAAACAAGGTATCGAGATTGAAGAGGATGTGCCATTAAAGGTAGGTATCCGTAAAATGTTCAAGAACAAGAAATTTGTGATGTTCTTCATTTTATGTTTAATTATCTGTTTAGGTTCATTTGGATGGATGGGTATGTGGAATACGGGTGTTCACACCGGTTATCAACCAGTTCAGCCGATTAAGTTCTCTCACGAGTTGCACGCTGGTATCAATCAAATTGATTGTCAGTATTGCCACAACGGAGCATTCAAATCTAAAAATGCAACTATTCCATCATTAAATGTTTGTATGAACTGCCACAAAGCGGTACAGGCAAGAGATAAATATGATGGTGAGATTTCTCCTGAGATCAAGAAAATTTACAATGCTTTAGGTTACGATCCTGAGACTCAGAAATATGACGAAAGCAAAGCTAAACCAATGGAATGGGTACGTGTACACAATCTACCTGATTTCGCTTACTTCAACCACTCTCAACACGTAGTAGTTGCTGAAGATGCTATCCGTAAAGCTAAAGGATTACAGCCAACTGAACCAGTATGTTTCGCTTGTCACGGTCCGGTTAATACTATGGAAGAGATTTATCAATACTCTCCACTTACCATGAAATGGTGTATCAACTGCCACAAGGAAACTGATATTTCTGGCCAGAAAAACAATGCTTTCTACGCTAAAGTTATCGAAGCGCATGAGAAGATTAAAAAAGGCGAGAAAATTACACCAGCGTTGTTGGGTGGTTTAGAGTGTGGTAAATGCCACTATTAATAGATTAGAGTTTAGTAAGAACGATCGAATAAACAGTAATATAGCTTAAATGGAAAGCAATAAAAAATACTGGAAAGGCTTAGAGGAGTATAACAATACACCCGATTTTGTTAAGAATAGCAAAAACGAATTCGCCGAGCCACTTCCAATAGAAGATGTTTTAAATGAAGCAGGGTTAAGTACCGTTACCCCACGCCGCGACTTTTTAAAAGCGTTAGGTTTTGGTTTAGGTGCCGTTACATTAGCCGCGTGCCAAAGTACACCGTTAAAAAAATCAATCCCTTATTTGGTAAAACCTGAAGAAGTAACTCCAGGTATTCCTAACTATTATACTTCTAGCTTTAACGGCCAGAGTATTTTGGTTAAAACCAGAGAAGGTCGTCCGATTAAAATTGAGCCAAACCCTAATGCTGGCCAGTTTAACTGCGGAACTGATGCAAGAGCGCAAGCTTCTGTATTAGATTTGTATGATGTTTCTAAACTTAAAGCACCTGCCATGGTAAATGGTGGTAATGTAGAAGAAACATCATGGACAAAAATCGATTCTTTTGTTAAAGAAGGCTTAGCGAAAGCGCAGGCTTCAGGCAAAAAGATCCGTATTGTATCATCAACTGTAAATAGTCCTTCAACCAATGCAGTTATTGCAGCTTTCATTGCAAAATATCCTGCTGCGAAATTGGTTCAGTACGATGCAGTTTCTTATACCGGTATTATCCAGGCGAATCAAAATAGCTTCGGTAAAGCCGTTTTACCTAAATACAATTTCGATAAAGCTGACTTAATTGTAAGTTTTGGCGCAGATTTCTTAGGTACCTGGATCAGCGGTGAAGAGTTTACTGCTCAATACACTGCTAACCGTAACTATAAATCATTAGAAAATAAAAAGATGAGCCGCCACATTCAGTTTGAAAGTGGAATGAGCTTAACAGGTACCAATGCTGATACCCGTGTTCCGATTAAGTTATCAGAAGAAGGTCCGGCTTTATTGGCTTTATATAATGCCATCACTGGTGCTGCATTGCCTGGTGCTGCTTTAGGCAATAACGCAAATGCTGATAAAGTAATCAAACTTGCTGCCAAAGAATTAGTACAATTAAAAGGAAAATCTCTTGTAGTAAGTGGTTCTAACGATGTTTCTACACAAATCTTAGTAAATGCTATTAATGCTGCCATTGGTAGCTATGGTACCACTATTGATTTAGATAACCCTTGCTATTTATATGCAGGTAACGATGCAGAATTTAACGGCTTAGTAGCTGAGATGGCTCGTGGTGAAGTTGGTGCAGTTTTATTCTTAAACAGCAACCCTGGCTACGATTACATCAATGCTAAAGCATTTACTGACGCATTAGCTAAAGTAACGACTAAGGTTTCATTCTCTGATCGCGCTGATGAAACGGCTTCACTATGTGATGCTATCGCGATTAACCATAACTATTTAGAATCTTGGGGTGATGCCAATGCTTACGAAGGATATTATTCTATCGTACAGCCTACTATCAACCCTGTTTTCAACAGCCGTCAGGCAGAAGAAAGTTTATTAACCTGGGCTGATGCTCCGGTTAAAGATTACTATCAATTTGTTCGTAACAACTGGGAAACCAAAATGTTGCCGGCAGTTGGTTTGAAATGGGAAGAGGTTTTAGATAAAGGTGTGGTTACTGCTGCTGCTAAACCAGCAGGAGCTTATACTTTCAGCTTATCATTAGCTGCAGTGGCTACTTCAATTACCAATAGCAGTAAAGCCTTTGATAAAGGTATACAACTACAGGTTTATGAAACTGTTCCAATGCGTGATGGTAAAAATGCAAATAATGCGTTTTTACAAGAATTGCCAGAGCCGGTTTCTAAAGTAACCTGGGATAACTTTGTTGCTTTAGCTCCTAAATTTGCAGAGAAGTTAAAGGTTAAAGAATTTGATGTTGTAGAAGTTAAAGCTGCTAACGGATATTCTGTAGAACTTCCTGTATTGATTCAGCCAGGACAGGCGCAAGGTACTGCTTCAATCTCTGTAGGTTACGGACGTACTAAAGCTGGTAAAGCTGGTAATAACGTAGGTAAAAATGCATTCCCATTTGTAACTTTCGTGAATGGCACTTTGCAATATGCAAATACAGTTACCATTACACCAACGGGTGGTTTTTATGAGCTGGCTCAAACGCAAACTCACCACTCTTTCGAAGGTCGTGCGGTAATTAAAGAAGCATCTTTCAAAGAATATCTTAAAAATCCTGCTGCAGGTAACCATAAAGGCGATCATAAAGATTACGATCTATGGGATCAATATGAAAAACCAGGAAACAACTGGGTTATGGCAATCGATTTGAATGCTTGTACAGGTTGTGGTTCATGTATAGTAGCTTGTAACGTAGAAAACAACATTCCTGTTGTGGGTCGTGATGAGGTTCGTCGTCGTCGTGAGATGCACTGGATCCGTATCGATCGCTACTACAGCTTTGAAACACCAGAAGGTGATGTAACCAGAGAGAAAGAAATCGCTAAGTTAGATAACTTAGATAATGTTTCTGTAGTTCACCAACCAATGTTATGTCAACACTGTGATCACGCACCATGCGAAACAGTTTGTCCGGTATTGGCTACTGTTCACTCTTCAGATGGTTTAAATCACATGGCTTATAACCGTTGTGTAGGTACTCGTTACTGTGCAAATAACTGTCCGTATAAAGTACGTCGTTTCAACTGGTTCAACTACTGGAATGATTCTCGTTTTGATAACTATCTAAACAATGAATTTACGCAGTTGGTATTGAATCCTGATGTAACTACTCGTTCTAGAGGAGTTATGGAGAAATGCTCAATGTGTATCCAACGTATCCAGGGAGGTAAATTACAAGCAAAACTAGAGAAACGTGCATTGAAAGATGGCGATATCAAAATGGCTTGTCAGGAAGCTTGTTCAGCAAATGCAATCATATTTGGTGATTCAAACGATCCAAATTCAGAGGTTTCAAAAGCTTTACGTTCAGAGCGTATTTACTATGTTCTGGAAGAGATCAACGTGAAACCGGGTATCGGATATATGACAAAGATTAGAAACACAGATACAACAGTACAAGCGTAAGCTTTAGTATAAAGAAAATACAAATTATGTCAGGACATAACGAATCAATACTTAGAGAACCCTTAATTACCGGAAATGACATCACGTATGCAAAAATTACGGATGACATTTTAAGCCCGGTAGAGAATAAGCCAAACAAAGCATGGTGGATTGGATTCATCGTTTCCGCTTTAGGTGCTTTACTTTGGGTTGTTGCCGTGAGTTATACCTTTTGGAATGGTATTGGCGCATGGGGTTTAAATAAAACAGTTGGATGGGCATGGGATATCACCGGTTTCGTATGGTGGGTAGGTATCGGTCACGCCGGAACACTAATTTCGGCAGTACTCTTACTCTTCCGTCAGAACTGGCGTAACTCAATTAACCGTTCGGCAGAGGCGATGACGATCTTTGCGGTTATTTGTGCGGCAACATATGTTGTATCACACATGGGCCGCCCTTGGTTAGCTTACTGGGTATTACCTTTACCGAATCAGTTCGGATCACTTTGGGTAAACTTTAACTCACCATTGGTATGGGATATGTTTGCAATCTCTACTTACTTCTCTGTATCATTATTATTCTGGTACACAGGCTTATTACCAGATATTGCAACCATTCGCGACCGTGCAGTTGGAACACGCAGAAAAATCTATTCTATCTTCTCTTTTGGATGGAACGGCAGTGTTAAAACCTGGCAACGTTTCGAGGCTGTATCCTTAATCTTAGCCGGTATCTCTACTCCACTGGTACTTTCTGTACACACGATTGTATCTATGGACTTTGCAACTTCGGTAATCCCAGGATGGCACACCACAATTTTCCCTCCATACTTCGTAGCAGGAGCGATCTTCTCTGGTTTTGCCATGGTATTAACCTTACTATTAGTTGCACGTAAAGTTTTAGGTTTAGAGAACTATATCACCATGTTCCACATTGAATCTATGAACAAGATTATCATCTTAACAGGTTCAATCGTAGGTGTGGCTTATTTAACCGAGTTCTTCATTGCATGGTACTCTGGTTCAGAATATGAACAGTATGCATTTATCAACCGTTCTACTGGTCCTTACTGGTGGTCATACTGGATGATGATGACTTGTAACGTAATCTCTCCTCAGTTGTTATGGTTCAAGAAGATCCGTTTAAGCATCAAAGCTACCTGGATATTGTCGATCGTAGTAAACGTAGGTATGTGGTTTGAGCGTTTCGTAATTATCGTTACTTCACTACACCGTGATTATATTCCTTCAAGCTGGGCGATGTTCTATCCAACCTGGGTTGATATCAGTGTATTCGTAGGTTCAATTGGTCTGTTCTTCACATTATTCTTATTGTTCTTGAGAGTTTTACCTTCAATCGCTATTGCAGAGGTTAAAATCATCTTGAAATCGGCTTCAGAGCAAGCTAAGAAAAAGATTATTGCAGAAGGATCAGAGAAGAAAGAATACGTAGACGAATATGTAGAGTCGTTAGAGAAATTTGATAGTGTTAAACAAGAAGAATACGCAAAAATATAACAATGAGTAATATCAAATATATTTTAGGCAGCTTTGGCGATCCTGATGAGTTGATGCACGGCATCGAGAAACTTCAGGAAAATAACATCAGCATTTATGATGTATATACTCCAATGCCTATACACGGAATAGAAGCCAAATTAGGAATTAAAAGATCAAGAATCGATATCGCTGCATTTTGCTTTGGTATTACCGGTACTTGCGCAGCTTTTGCTTTAATCTATTTTTGCGCAGTTATTGATTGGAAAGTAAACATTGGTGGTAAACCATCATTTGCATTGCCGGATTTCATTCCGATAATGTTCGAATTAACAGTATTATTCTGTGCATTCGGTATGGTTTTAAGCTATTATGCATCTACACATTTATTTCCTGGAAGAGCACCAAGAGTAATGGATCTTCGTGCAACTGACGATCGTTTTATTATCGCAGTTGATGCAAAGGAAAATGCAGAGCACACTGTAATTGATGGTTTATTAAAAGGAGCAGGTGCTTTAGAAGTAAAGTATAATGAAAGGAAGTACATTAGCTATGAATAAGAATAAATTTGTTTATGCCGCGTTTTTAGCTATCACATTTGCAGCTACTTTATCGGCTTGTAGAGATAAACGCAGTACTGGTATGGAGTATGCCAGAAACATGTATGATGCACTTGCGCTGAATCCAGATCAACCTGTATCAACAACAAACGAATATTTAAAAAGCTTTAATGGTCATGCAGCACAGGTTCCACCTGCGCACACTAAACCAGTAGGTTTCACAGAATATGATGAGTATCCGAATACTAAGGAAGGATATGATGCAGCAGGTGTAAGTATGGTAAATCCACTACCTGTTGATACCCTTAACTTAGCAGAAGGAAAACACCTTTTCACCGTTTTCTGTGCACCATGCCATGGTGATAAAGGTGATGGACAAGGCCACCTGGTTAAGATCGAGAAATTCAGTGGAGTACCTTCATACTTTGCTGGTGCTTCATCTAGGGGCGGCAACATGGCTGATCTTACTGCAGGTAAAATCTACCATACCATTACATATGGTGTAAATAACATGGGCTCACATGCTTCACAAATTTCACCAACAGATCGTTGGAAAGTAGTGATGTATGTTCAACAATTACAAAAAGGACAATAAGTAAAGCAGAATATAAATGGGAACTCACAATTTTAATTTTAGTGAACAGTTTGAGTTTACAGGTAAAGCAAAAACCTTAAGTATAGTTGGTATCGTTTTAGGTATCGCTGCTATTGCTTACGGATTTTTAAGTGGCCATCACGAGCGCACCTTTGCTAACTTGTTGCTTATGGGATATTATTTTGCATGCGTTTGTATGTCAGGATCATTTTTCCTAGCTGTTCAATACGTAGCACAAGCGGGTTGGTCTGCAGCAATTTTGCGTGTACCACAAGCGATGGCTAAAACATTACCACTTGCATCGATTATTTTAATCGCCATTGCTGGTGCTGGCTTATTGTTACAACATGATATTATCGAGCACGGTCAAACCGTTACTGCTCCATATCTATATAAACACTGGGCCACTCATGGTTTAGCTGAAAAAGGATCTGAGCATTATGATGCAATTATTGCAGGTAAATCAGTATTCTTAAATATCCCTTTCTTTTTAGGTAGATTGGTAATCTTTTTAGGGATTTATAGCTTCTTCGCAATCAAATTTGTAAACTTATCTTACAACGAAGATTTAAACGGTGGTTTAAATTCTTACAGAACAAGTTTCAAAAACGCCTGTATTTTCCTTGTAATTTATGGATTTACAACGCCAATATTTGCATTTGATACAGTGATGTCTTTAGAGGCGCATTGGTTCTCAACCATGTTTGGTTGGTATAACTTTGCTGCCATGTGGGTAAGCAGTTTAGCAACAATTGCGGTAATTCTTATTTTATTAAGAAGAGCAGGTTACATGCAATGGGTTAGCAATAGCCACCTGCATAACTTAGGTCAGTTAATATTTGGTTTCTCTATCTTCTGGACTTACGTATGGTTTGCTCAATTCTTATTGATTTACTATGCCAACATGCCAGAGGAAACAGTTTATTTCTACAAACGCTTTGAATACTATAAATTCTGGTTTTTCTTAAACCTTGCTATGAATTTCTTAGCGCCGGTATTATTATTAATGGATAGAGATAACAAAAGAACAGATAAGAAATTATTATTTGTTGCCATTGTAGTATTGCTCGGACACTGGGTTGATTATTATCAAATGATTATGCCAGGAGCAGTAGAAGAAGGTTCAAATGGATTTGGTGTTATCGAAATTGGTACAGCATTGGGTTTTGTAGGATTATTTACCTTTACAGTTTTAACAGCTTTGAGCAAAAAGCCATTAATTGCAAAGAATCACCCATTTTTACAAGAAAGTTTGCATCACCAACTATAGTTGTTGAATTTAAAACAGCGAATATTTAATTATTATATAATTAGCAGTACAGCGTACTACTTTTAAGAAAATGAGTTTAAGAAAGTTTATCACAAATAAAACGACCGCAGCTTTAGCAGTTCTACTTACTGTTTTTGCAAACACGAGCGCGTTTGCGCAAGAGGCAGCAGCTGGAGCTGCAGCGGCACCGAAAGTTGATATGGGCGAGGTTTACAAATCAGTAATATTTTATGTGCTGGTTTTCTTGGCCGTATGTTTATTCATTGCAATTGTGGGTAAAGCCATCAGGGTATATGAATTGAGCCGTGAAGCACAAGGAAAACCAGTAGGGATTAACTGGAACAGGGTACATGCAAGTTTATTTGCATTATTCCTGGTTGTAGGTTTATATGGTGTTTATTGGGAATATACTGTACATGGTGCAATGTTATTACCAGATGCAGCATCTGTACACGGAGAGCGTATTGATAAGATGTTTAATTTAACATTAATCATCACTACAATCGTATTCGTAGTAACACACATCTTATTATTTGGATTTTCTTATATCTATAAATATTCAGCTAAAAGAAAAGCTTACTACTATCCACACAATAATACGATTGAAAAAATCTGGACAATTATTCCGGCATTGGTATTAACAGTATTGGTATTAATGGGTTTCTTAACCTGGAGATCAATTTTCTACAAGGTTGAAGATCCTAAAAATAAAGCCATTCAAATCGAGGTAACTTCAGAGCAATTCAAATGGTCTATCCGTTATCCAGGAGCTGATGGTATTGTTGGAAAAAGGAACTATAAATTAACAACTGCTTCAAATGCATTGGGTATTGATTTTAAAGATCTGAACTCTCGCGATGATGAAATGGCTGATGAAATGGTTATCCCGGTGAACAGACCAGTTAGGCTTCTTTTAAACAGTAAGGATGTAATTCACAGTTTTTATATGCCGCACTTCAGGGTACAATTAAATACTGTACCGGGTATGCAGACTGTGTTCGAATTTACACCTACCATTACCACAAAAGAAATGCAGGAGAAAACGAATGATCCTAACTTCAAGTATCTTTTCTTTTGCGCAAAAATCTGCGGTGGTGGTCACTACAATATGCAGAAAGACGTTAGGGTAGTAACAGAGAAGGAATATGAAGAGTGGCTTGCCGAACAAAAAACCTACTTAAACGACGATTTAAGAAAAGAATTTAATTTGCCAGTGGCACCTGCACCAGTTAAATCTGTAGCAGACTCGGCAGCAACCGATTCAGTAGCTGCTAAAACGAACCAAATGGCTTTAAATAAATAATATTACTGCAGAGCGAAAAGAATTATGTCAACAATAGCATTACACGACGAACACAATCACGATCACGCTGATCATGGGCACCATAAGGAGACTTTGATTTCAAAGTATATCTTCAGTATGGATCATAAAATGATTGCTAAGCAATTTTTAGTAACCGGTATTATTATGGCGGTTATAGCAATGATTTTATCAATCTTATTCCGTATCCAATTAGCATGGCCAGATAAAGATTTTCCATTCTTAGAAACATTTTTAGGTAAATGGGCTGAAGGTGGTCGTATCAAACCAGATTTTTACCTTGCATTGGTTACCATCCACGGTACCATCATGGTGTTTTTTGTATTAACAGCGGGTTTAAGTGGTACATTCAGTAACTTATTAATCCCATTACAAATTGGAGCAAGAGATATGGCATCGCCATTTTTGAACATGTTATCTTACTGGTTCTTCTTCCTGGCTTGTGTGGTGATGATGTCTTCATTCTTTATTCAAACCGGACCAGCATCTGGTGGATGGACCGTTTACCCTCCTTTATCTGCCTTGCCTAAAGCAATGCCAGGATCAGGATTGGGTATGACGTTGTGGTTAGTAAGTATGGTACTCTTCGTTGCTTCATCTTTAATGGGTGGTATCAACTACGTAAGTACAATCTTAAACATGCGTACTAAAGGAATGGATTTATGGAAAATGCCTTTAACAATCTGGGCATTCTTCTTAACTGCAATCTTAGGTATTTTATCTTTCCCGGTTTTAGTAGCGGGTGTGGTTTTGTTAATCTTCGACCGTAGTGTAGGAACAAGTTTCTATTTGTCAGATATCGTTTTAGGTGGCAATATTTTACCTAACGAAGGTGGTTCACCAATCCTATGGCAGCACTTATTCTGGTTCTTAGGTCACCCGGAGGTATACATTGTAATTATGCCGGCGTTAGGTATTTCATCTGAGGTTATCTCGGTAAATTCCCGTAAGCCAATCTTCGGTTACCATGCAATGGTTTATTCATTAATTGGTATTACTGTACTTTCATTCATCGTGTGGGGTCACCACATGTTTGTAACTGGTATGAATCCATTATTGGGTGGTGTATTTATGATCACTACATTGATTATTGCGGTTCCTTCAGCAGTAAAAACATTTAACTATTTAGCTACACTTTGGAGAGGTAACATTCGTTTCACTCCAGCGATGTTGTTCGCAATCGGTTTAGTATCTTTCTTTATTTCTGGAGGTTTAACCGGTATCTTCTTAGGTAATGCCTCATTGGATATTAACTTACACGATACTTATTTTGTTGTTGCCCACTTCCACCTGGTAATGGGATCTGCAGCAATCTTCGGTATGCTTGCAGGGGTTTATCACTGGTATCCAAAAATGTTCGGAAGAATGATGAACGCGAAATTAGGTTACCTGCATTTCTGGTTAACTTTCATCGCAGCTTACCTGGTATTCTTCCCATTACACTTCTTAGGTTTAGATGGTGTGCCACGTCGTTACTATGCTTTCACTGAATTTGAATTCATGAAAAAATGGTTAACAGTGAACGTATTCGTAACCTGGGCTGCTATTATGGCTGCATTGGCTCAGGTAGCTTTCTTATTCAACTTCTTCTATTCGATTTATAAAGGTAAAAAAGCACCTCAAAATCCATGGGAAGCAAATACATTAGAATGGACTGCACCTGTTGAGCATATCCATGGTAACTGGCCAGGAGAAATTCCTACAGTTCACAGATGGCCTTATGACTACAGTAAACCAGGACATGATGTTGATTTTATTCCGCAAACAGTTCCTTTCTCTCAAACCATGAGCTCTAATTTACCTCATGATTTTGAAGGAAATGCTGAAGCTGAAAAAATTCAGCAGGAATGGGAATTAGCCAATCCGGTACAAGAAAACAAAGGCTAGTATAAAGCTTTAAAATAATTGAAAAGGGGTATCTGATTAAGTTTCTGCTTATCCGATACCCTTTTCTTCTTAAAAGATATATGGTCAGCAGATCAGAAACACGTTTTATCAAGATTAACTTTATAACCATCATCGTTACGTTGCTGGTTATACTTGCCGGTGGTATTGTAAGAAGTACCGGATCAGGTATGGGCTGTCCTGATTGGCCAAAGTGTTTCGATCAATACATTCCGCCAACCGATGTATCACAATTGCCTGCCAATTACAAAGAAAAATATGTTGCAGGCAGGCTAAAGAAGAATGAGAAATTTGCCAGGTACCTGGAAAGTATGGGTAAAGTGGCTTTAGCTGACAGTATCAGGCACGATAAGAGCATTACTGTACCTGAGGAGTTTAATCCGGCTAAAACCTGGACTGAATATCTGAATCGTCTGGCTGGTGCCTTGGCGGGGATATTTTTACTGCTGACTGCAATATATTCATTTGCTTATAAGAAGACAGCCAAACGGATTATTGTACTGAGTATTTTAAATATTTTTGTTGTAGGATATCAAGCCTGGTTAGGCTCTATAGTGGTTTCCACTAATTTGGCTCAATGGATTGTAACAGTACATATGTTACTCGCACTGGTCATTTTAGCGATATCAATCTATACCTACAACTATGCTAAGCAATTACATAAGGCACCATCTGTTATTATGTATAGAATATTGTGGCTCAAGGGATTCTTGCTGGCTACTTTAGTTTTAAGCATTGTACAGATTGTAATGGGTACAGAAGTTAGGGAAGCTGTAGATGTGATAGCCAAATCGTTGGGAGACGGCAGCAGGTCATCCTGGATTACAAAGGTGGGTTCGGTATTCTCTTACCACAGAGACATAGCCATTGCAGTTGTAATTTTCAATGCTATTGTTTATAAAATGGTTATTGACAGGTTTAGCGGCAAAGCTGCACCTTTGTTAACTGTTAGATTTATACTTGGAACGCTTCTCATTCAATTAATAAGTGGATTTGCTTTGGCATACATTGCTTTTCCACCGGTGGCGCAGGCAGTACATATTCTGTTTTCTACGCTGTTATTTAGTTTACAGTTTTATTTGTACCTGTTGGTTTATCGCACAAGTACTTATAAACAATAATATAAAAGAGAATTGAAACAGTTTTTGTCGGATTTTTCTAAGCTTATTAAATTCAGATTGACCTTTACGGTTGTGTTTTCTGCGTCTATCTCTTTTTTGATTGGGCAAAAGATACAGGTTGGTAGGGGACATATTCCAAGCATTGAGTGGGGAAACTGGGTGATTCTGATTTTGGGTGGGTTTTTAGTAACTGCAGCAGCCAATTGCTTTAATGAGATTATAGAAAAAGATCTCGATAAGCTAATGAGCAGGACTAAAGACAGACCAATGCCAGCTGGCAGAATGACCACGGGGCAAGGTCTTATTTTAGGGGTCTTTATGGGCTTTTTAGGCACCTGGTTATTGGGTAAGTTGAATTTAGAAACTGGTTTGTTATCAGTTTTCTCCATATTACTTTATGCCTTTGCTTATACACCTTTAAAACGGAAATCACCAATAGCCGTATTTGTAGGTGCAATACCTGGTGCTTTACCACCACTTATTGGATACTTAGCTGCTTTTGGCGATTTACAGGCAGAATATTTTCATGAGATTGATTATTATATCGCGGGTATCTTGTTTTTAATCCAATTTGTTTGGCAGTTCCCTCATTTTTGGGCAATTGCCTGGGTACTGGACGATGATTATAAAAAGGCAGGTTTTAGATTACTTCCTTCAAAGAAAAGAGACCAGGTATCAGCTGTATTTACTTTTGTAAGTACATTGATTTTAATTCCAGTGAGTTTATTGCCAACAATTTATGGTTTTGGTGGTTATTTCGTAGCCGGATTATCGCTGGTAGCCGGATTAATTTTCTCCTGGTTAGCATTAAAGTTATTATTAAACAGAACGCTTGCCGATGCAAAAAAGGTAATGTTCTGCTCATTTTTTTATATACCTGCAGTGCAGTTGGTTTTATTATTTGATTTTATCGCAAAATAATTTATGGAGTTAGCAATGGGAAATATACAAGATACATTTGATCCGAAACCCAAGAAATTTATTGTTTGGTTGTTTGTAGTATCTTCTACAATCATGTTTGGAGGCTTTACCAGTTATTACCTGGTATTTGCAGCTTCTAAGGGTAAGGGGCATGGTTTAGTGCTGCCAGATGCTTTTATTTACAGCAGTATCATTATCTTAATCAGCAGCATCACGCTGGTTTTGGCTTCAAAGGCCTTAAGAAAACTGAACTTTGGTTTACAGCGCAACATGCTTTGGATTACCATGATTTTAGCTGTTGTTTTTGGCGTATTACAATTCAACGCCTGGGGCAGTATGGTGAATACCGGCGCTACAATGGTAGGTAATAATGCAGCTATTTCTTTTATCTATGTGGTTTCAGGTATTCACCTGGTTCACATTATTGGCGGAGTAGGGTTAATTATCAATGCTTTAGCTGGGAGCTATAAAAATATACCAGTGGCAAAAAACCAGTACAGAATGGAGATTGCCTCTATTTTTTGGCATTTTATAGATATATTATGGATATATCTTTATGTTTTTTTACTTTTGAACCGTTAAATTTGTTAACAAACTATTATACTATTTCCAAATGAATGCAGTATCACAATTAGATCAAGTTAAAACCGGACCATGGAATGGTGGTCGTTCACCGTGGTCGGTAGAATATGGTAAGATAATGATGTGGTTTTTCCTTTTATCAGATGCTTTTACCTTTTCATCTCTATTGATCTACTACGGCGCTCAGCGTTTTTCTAAATTAACATGGCCAGCTCCAGATAAAGTTTTCCAATCTATACCCGGTATTGCCGAACATGGCGCTCCATTGGTATTCGTTGGTATCATGACTTTCATTTTGATCATGAGCTCTGTAACAATGGTATTGGCTGTAGAGGCTGGTCACAGACGTTCTAAAAAAGAAGTAATCGGTTGGATGATTGCCACAATCATTGGAGGTTTTATGTTCTTAGGCTGTCAGGCAATTGAGTGGACTCACTTACACCACGACGGTTTCTGGTGGGGACATATCCCTTCTGCTGAAGAGTTAAAACATTTCTTCCTTAAGCCAGAGGATGTATCATTAGTAGCTGCACAACAGTTTGCTAACTTATTCTTTACCATTACAGGATTCCACGGTTTCCACGTATTTAGTGGTGTTATCATTAATATCATCATTTTAGTGATGACCATTAACGGAACATTCGAAAAAAGAGGACATTATTTAATGGTTGAAAAAGTTGGTTTATACTGGCACTTCGTAGACTTAGTATGGGTGTTCGTATTTACATTCTTCTATTTGGTTTAATTTATCATTACTTATAAAAATATTATTATGTCAGAACATCATTCAGCAGCAGAAGGCCACGAGCACGGAGATCATGCAGGTTTAACCAAAGGTAAAATCTGGCAGGTATTCGGTATCCTATTGCTTATTACCGTAATCGAATTTATTATTGCATTATATGTTATTCCTCATGGAATGATGACTCAAAAAGTAGGTAACTACATCTACATTGCGTTAACTTTATTAAAGGCGTTTTATATTGTTGCTTATTTTATGCACTTGAAATTTGAGAAACTTGGATTGCAGTTATGCCTTACAGTTTCGTTCATTTTCATTATCTACTTTATCGTATTAATGTTAATTGAAGGAAGTTTCTTAAACATTCATATGCTTCATAATTCTTAATGAAACGTAATCCTATTAAAAAGGTATTAATCCTGGTAAGCATATTAGCTATACCGGGATTTTTATTTTTTTACTTATTGCCCCAGTTCGCCAAGAACAGATACAAGAGTCTCCCAATCTTCGGAAATAAAGTTGTAGCCAAAACATTTCATACTGTAAAAGGGAAGAAAATTGCCGATACGATTTATCACCAGGTTCCCGATTTTAAGTTAGTCAACCAGCATCAGGATACCGTTAGCTGGTCAACATTAAAAGATAAGTTAGTTGTAATTAATCTTTTTTATACTGGTGCAAACAATCAGCAAAGCAGTCAATACGTTAAAGAGCTCTCAGAAGGCTATGCATTAAAGCCTCTGGTTAAGTTTTTAAGTCTTTCAGTTGATCCAACAGATCAAAATAAAATAAAGAGCTTTGCGGCTAATTTTAGCGCGAAAGAAGGCAAATGGGATTTTTTGGCTGGTGACACTGCAACAGTATACCCTTTGATTAGATCGGGCTTATTGCTCGATGTAATTGCTGACGAAAGTAATGCAAAACCCAATTATATTTTCAGTAATAAAATTGTATTAATTGATAACCTCCATCGAATTCGTGGTATTTATGAGGCTGACAACGCTGAGGCCACAGCCAGATTGGAAGATGAAATAAAAGTGCTCATTGCGGAGTACCTCAGAAATGTAAAAGATGGCCGATAGGCTAGCTAGAATCAAATATTAAAAACATGGAAAATAATGCTGTTGAAAAGAAATATAATAAGTGGATAGTTGTGTTATCTGTTGCTATTCCAGTTGTTGTGGCGATCTTATTTGGCGTTAATTTAAGGAAACTGGGATACGATGTAAAGCCCCTATCGTTCCTTCCTCCCATATATGCTGCCATTAACGGTTTAACAGCTGTTGTATTGGTTGTTGCGGTATGGGCCATCAAAAATGGTAAACAGAAGCTCCATGAAAACTTAATGAAGTTCGCTATTGGCTTATCTGTTGCTTTCCTGGCGATGTATGTAGCCTATCATATGACCTCTGACTCGACAAAATTTGGCGGAGAAGGTGCGATTAAATACATTTATTTCTTTATTCTAATTACGCATATTCTACTATCAATCGCGATTATCCCTTTGGTGCTGATCACCTACGTACGCGCACTGGCTCAAAAGTTCGATAAACACCGCAGAATAGCAAAAATTACTTTTCCTTTGTGGTTGTACGTTGCAGTTACTGGTGTAGTGGTTTATTTAATGATTTCGCCATATTATCAATACTAGTAATTAAAGGTTATAAGTCTTTTCTAATACAGAATTTTTTAGGTATTTTAATCTTATTTAGTTAAATCCTATTTTTTTTTGCATTTTTAGGTATCTCAAATCATAATTGTGTACTTAACCTGGGTGTAAAAAATGAGATAGTTTATGGCTATAAGTGGAAATGAACAAGAGCGTGTGTTGATTGAAAAGATTGTGGTGGGGGACGAACATGCATTTTCTGTTTTATTCTTCAATTATCTCCCAGTATTACAATCCTTTGCAGTCAAATTTTCTAAATCCGATGAGGACGCTGAAGAGATTATACAGGAGGCTTTCTTGCGAATCTGGCTGAATCGTGATAAACTTCTCGATGTAATTAACATCAAAGCATATCTTTATAAATACGTTTCTAATGAATGTTTAACCTATCTCCGAAGGAAATTAAAAGAGGATAAGGTTATTGACAAGTTTCGGGAAAAACAGCCAAACAGCAGTAATGTTACTTCTGAATCTATTCATCTAAATGAAATTACCAGGATTGTAAACGTTGCAGTTGATCAACTTCCTTCTCAAAGAAAGAAAATCTATCAATTGAGCAGGCAGGAAGGTAAAACGATTCCCGAAATTGCAGAATTATTGGATATTTCTCAGAATACCGTAAAAAACGCGCTGGTTATTGCCCTAAAAGCCATCAGAAATCATCTTGATCAGCATGGAATCGTATTCGTTCTTCCCCTTGCAGGATACTTTTTTAAAATAAATTAAAAAAAAAGTTAATTTCCGATAGTCCTAAATTTCTTTTACTGCTTCATAGTATCAGAATCTTTATGGAAAACCGGTTAAACCACCTATTACAGCAATTTGAATCTGGACAGTTAAGTCTGGATGAACGTCAGGAACTTTTAGTTCTGGTAGAGGCTCATCCTGATTTGCTTACATCAGAAATTACGCAGATGATTGCTGAAGAAGAACAAAATCCTTCAAAGCTTAGCACCAACTCTGATTGGCCTGCTGTTTTGAATAAAGTTCTATCAGTGGATAAGGCGAAATCTGTTCGCAAATACACCTTGTTTCCGGTTATGAAGTGGCTTTCTGCAGCAGTTATTGTAATCGCAGCGTCTTTCAGTTTGTTTTTTTATTTGACCAGAAAGAAAGAACATATTTACACTTCGGATGCGCTTCCAGGAAATAACAAAGCCATATTAACGCTTGCAGATGGCAAGAAAATATCATTATCAGATGCGGTTACTGGTGATATTGCTGAACAATCGGGCATTTCCATTTCAAAAACGGCGGATGGACAGATTGTTTACAGCATAGCTAAAACTGCGAATGTTGAAGACGATCGCAAAAATACAATATCAACCCCAAATGGGGGTGAATGGAAGATCAAGTTACCTGATGGCTCTCTGGTTTGGCTTAATGCCGCTTCCTCTTTAACCTATAGTTTGAATATAGCATCTGCAACACAACGTTCAGTTGAATTGCAGGGAGAGGCATATTTTGAAGTGGCAAAAGATAAGGCACATCCATTCGTAGTTTCAACTGCCAGACAGAAGGTAGAAGTACTGGGCACCCATTTTAATATCAATAGCTATCCTGATGAACAGGTTACTAAAACAACTTTATTAGAGGGAAGTATTCGTGTTTTACATAATAATACTCAAGAGGCTGAAGTTCTGCAACCTGGTGAACAATCTGTAGTCTCGGCTTCAGGAATTAAAGTGAATGAAGTAAACACAGACGAGTTTGTTGCCTGGACCAAAGGTTACTTCATGTTTAACAATGAGCGCCAGGAAAGCATTATGCGTAAACTTGCCCGTTGGTATAATGTAGATGTAGAATATGCTGATGAAGCTGCTAAAAATGTAATGTACTATGGTACAGTAAGCAGATTTGAAAAAGTATCGAAGGTTTTAAGAAAATTCGAACAAACAGGAGAAGTTCGCTTTGATATTAAAGCCAACAAAATTATAGTATACAAAGAATAACTAAATAGAAGGCAGAGACGTAACTAACTCTGCCGGATAAAAGAACCTAAATATTATCAACTTACCAAACTATTAGAATATGAAGAAACCTCAACAAAACACTTAGCTTTTACGGAGTTGCTAAATAGAAAAAGGAGTGCTTCCAACACCCCTTTTCTATTCATCTGTTCAACTCGTCCGATAAATACCGGACTGAAAATTAATTATTTCTTGGATTAACCAGCGAACGCTTTTTAAGCGCTTAAACCTATCTGCGTTCGCAAAAAAACAGACCATTAAATGTACAAAATTTATACAAGAATTTTATGTACGCGTCCCGGCTACATACCTAAATTGTTATTAATGATGAAGTTAATCACTGTCATTTTAATTACTTCGCTAATGCAAGTTAGCGCCGCATCCTTTGGCCAGATTGTTACTTTGAAGGAGAAAAACGTAACGCTGGAGAAAATTATTAGAGAAATTAGGAGGCAATCAGGCTATGATGTACTTCTTTCAACCAATAAGATCAAAACTTCTACCACTTTTAACGCAGATTTTAACAACGCAACTATTGAAGAAGTAATGTCGAAGATTATTTTTGGTAAGGATTTGACTTATACTGTGGAGGATAAGACAATTCTGATTAAACCAAAGGAGAAATCAGTTTTTGATAAAGTAGTAGATTACTTTGCGGTAATAGAAGTAAAAGGAAAGGTTGTGGATACCGATGGAAGCGCAATGCCTGGTGTTAGTGTAAAAGAACAGGGAACTACCAATTCGACCACCACCAATGCAAACGGTGAATATAAAATAAGGACTAGCGAAACCGGAACATTAGTGTTCAGTTATATTGGTTATACTACTACCGAGGTACCAGTTAATAAACGCACAACAATTAATGTTACCATAAAAGAGAATGTTAATGAACTGAAACAAGTTGATATTGTGGCGACGGGTTATCAGGATTTAGATCGTAAACTCTTTACAGGATCTGCAAGTTTGGTAAAAGCTACAGATGCACAGCGCAATGGTGTTCCTGATGTGAGCCGTATGTTAGAAGGCCAGGTTGCTGGTGTTTCAGTGCAAAATGTGTCAGGTACTTTTGGTGCAGCTCCTAAAATTCGGGTTCGTGGGGCAACTTCTATCTCTGGTGATAATAAGCCACTTTGGGTAGTTGATGGTATTATCCTTGAGGATGTTGTAAACATTTCAAATGAAGCTCTCTCCACTGGAGACGCAAATACATTAATCGGGTCTTCTGTGGCAGGATTAAATCCTGATGATATTGAGAGTTTTACCATCCTAAAGGATGCCGCAGCTACCGCTAAATATGGTGCAAGAGCAATGAACGGTGTAATTGTTGTTAGCACAAAAAAAGGTCGCGTAACACAAGGAAAACCGAATATTTCTTATACCGGAAACTTTACCTCCTATCTTAAGCCAAACTATTCTGAGTTTGATATTATGAACTCTGCAGACCAGATGTCGGTAATGATGGAGTTGGAAAATAAAGGTTATTATAACCACGCTTCTGCATCAAGAGGTGCCACAGGGGGGGTATTTTACAAGATGTATAATGCACTATATGATTATAATGAAACTACAAATACTTATGCATTAAGAAATGATATTGCCAGTAGAAACAAATTTTTAGAACGTTATGCGAATGCTAATACAGACTGGTTTGATTTGCTATTTAAAAATTCGTTACTTCAGGAACACTCGGTAAGTATCAGTTCGGGTACCGAAAATTTTCAAACTTATGCTTCAACATCATATTTGCACGATAACGGGCAAACTTTAGGAAATAGTGTTGATAGATTTACTGGAAATTTCAGGGCAACTTTTAAATTAAGTCCTAAAATAAGCGGAGAATTATTGGCTAACGGTTCAATCAGGGATCAAAAGGCTCCGGGAACATTAGAGCGTACATCAGATCCTGTATATGGTTCATATTCAAGAGATTTTGATATCAATCCGTACTCTTATGCATTGAATACAAGTAGAGCCATTACAGCATTTGATGAGAATGGTAACAGAGAATATTTTACACGAAATTATGCGCCTTTTAACATCTTAACGGAATTAGAAAATAACTATTTAAAACTTGGGCAGATAGATTTCAAGGTTCAGGGTAGTTTGAGCTATAAAATTATTCCAAGCCTAACTTATTCCGTAGATGGGGCATATCGTTATGCTAAAACTGAAAGACAGCATTATATTCTGGAAAACTCAAATATGTCATTAGCTTACAGAGCTGCAAAGGATGCTACCGTAATTGGTGATAACAAATATCTATATAGTGACCCGGATAACTTAAATGGATTACCGTATGTTGTTCTACCTGAAGGTGGTTTTTACAACATTAAAGGTGATAACCTGAGAAATTATTATTTCAGACAAAATCTTGTTTTTGATAAAGTATTTGCAGAAGACCATCACTTAAATTTATTCGGTTCAATGGAGGTTAGATATACCGACAGGCAGACTGAAAGTTTTGATGGTGTAGGATATCAGTATGACAACGGAGGAATTGTAAATTCTAACTATCGTTATTTCAAATGGGCTCAAGAGTCAGGTTATCCATATTTTTCTATGGGGAATACTTATGATCGTTTTACGGGTTTCTTGGGTACATTAGCTTATAACTATAAAGATAAATATGTATTAAACGCCTCTACCAGATTAGATGGTTCTAACAAAATGGGTAGCAGCAGAACAGCCAGGTGGTTGCCAACATGGAACGTTTCCGGTAAATGGAACATAGATCAAGAGAAGTTCTGGATTGAGAATTCTATTGTTAATTCGGCATCTTTAAGAGTTACCTATGGTTTAGTGGCAAATATTGGTAACGCAAATAATTCAGCAGCTGTATTCTATAATCAGGTAGCCCGCAGGCCGTACGACAATGAAAAAGAAACTGTAACTTATATTTCAAGTTTAGCCAACTCAGAATTAACTTGGGAAAAACTACACGAATTTAACGTTGGTGCTGACATTGGTATATTAAAAAATAACAGAATTCAACTAACGGTTGATTATTATCGTAGAAACATATTTGACTTAATTGGTTCTATCCGTACATCGGGTATTGGAGGTCAGTTTACCAAAACAGCCAATTACGGTAAAATGCATGCCAGAGGTTTGGAATTTACTTTAGCAGGAAATGTATTGGCAACCGGTGATTTCAGATGGCGCACTAATTTGAATTTTGCTTATAATACCAATAAAATTACCGAATTACAGGTGAATCCGAATATCTGGCGTTTAGTTAGTGCCGATGGAGGTCCATTACAAGGCTACGCCCAGAGAGGATTGTATTCAATTGAGTTTGCAGGATTAGATCACAACACAGGTCATCCTTACTTTATTGACGAGAATGGGAAAGTAAATACTTATGTGAATTTGCAAAGTACAAATATTGGTAAACTAAAATATGAAGGGCCTGTTGATGCACCATATAACGGCGGTTTCTACAATAATGTTAGTTATAAAAACTTCAGCTTAACTACCTTATTTACTTTTTCTGCCGGAAATGTAATTCGCTTAATGCCAACATACTCAGTTTCTTATCCTGATTTGTACGCCATGTCTAAAGATTTGTTAAACAGATGGGTACTGCCTGGTGACGAAAAATTTACAAGCATTCCTGCACTGGTAGATCCATTTGTAGCATCACAAACAATTACAAATGCAGACGGTTCGGTAGTATCGGGAGTATATCCGTATAACTTATATAACTATTCTACAGAGCGTATTGCTAAAGGTGATTTCATTCGGTTTAAACAAATTGCATTAACTTATCAGTTACCTAAAAATTTCGTATCAAAACTACACATGAGCAATGCATCCGTTTCGCTTGTTGGTAACAATATCACACTCCTTTACTCGGATAAGAAATTAAACGGACAAGATCCTGAGTTCTTTGGTACTGGTGGTGTGGCCATTCCGATCCCAAAACAATATACATTATCGTTAAAAGTTGGATTTTAATTCTAGATATTATGAAATTAAATAAAATTAAATTTATAGCTACGGGTCTTGTGCTTTCATTCATGGCACAATCTTGTAATAAATATCTGGACAAAGAGCCAGATAACAGAACGGAAATCAATTCAGTTGAAAAGGTAGCACAATTGGTTGCAACCGCTTACCCTCAATATGATTATTTAACTTTTACAGAAGCTGCATCAGATAATGCGGAAGATAAAGGAAGTGGGGTTGGAACTGTTACGGATCTTTCTACATCACCATATTTTTGGAAGGATGTTGTTGGATCAGGCACAGGTACATCCACCAACTACTGGAACGGATGCTATGCGGGGATTGCAGCTGCAAATCAGGCATTGGAGGCAATAGAGAAGAATAATTTAGGTAAAGATGTTTTACCATACAAAGGTGAGGCATTAGTAGCAAGAGCCTACGCACATTTCATGTTGGTTACATTATTTTCTAAGGCTTATCAACCTGGCGCAGCTAATGATTCCCCTGGTATACCATATGTAACTGAACCAGAAACTGTTGTAATAAAACAATACAGTAGAGAAACGGTAAGTGCTATTTATGCTAAGATTGAGAAGGATTTAACAGAAGGAATTGCATTGCTTTCTGCTTCTGCTTACGATGTTCCCAAATATCACTTTACACCTTCTGCAGCTCATGCATTTGCTTCAAGATTTTATTTATTTAAAGGCGAATGGCAAAAGGTAATTGATCACGTAACTGCAATATCTCCATCTGGCGATTTCGTGAGCAGTTTACGCCCAATTAACACCACGTTAAAGAATATGACATTGGCAGAGTTCAATGCTGCTTTTACCAAATCTGACCAAAAATCTATTCTTTTATTGGCTAACCAGTATTCAAATTATCAAAGATTAACCTCTCCGCGTTATGGATATGGACAAACACTTGTTAAAATGTTTCAGGCTGGTGGTAATTATAGTGGAAGAGCGTTGGCCAATAAAATCATATACTATGCGGTACCAAACTATACAACCTATAAATACAAAGAGTTTTTCTATAGAGTGAGTCCAAATGCAAGCACAGGTTTCCCTTACATAATGTCGCCATTATTAAGTGTAGATGAGGCTTTAATGAACAGAGCAGAAGCTTATGCACAATTAAATCAGTTAGATAAATCGATTAAGGATGTTACTGATTTTATGAGTGTAAGAATAGATGGCTACAGCCCGTCGGCAAATGCGCCAACCGTTGCAAAAGCTAAGACTTTTTACAATATCACCGATGATAAACAAGCCGTTATTAAATTGATTTTGGAGAGTAAAAAAGCAGAATTTTTACAAGAAGGCATTCGATGGTTCGATATTTTAAGACATCGACTAACGGTAAAACACAATGTTTACGATACAAATGGTAACGAAACATTTATTGAGCTTGGTCCAGATGATAATCGCAGAATGTTCCAAATACCTGAAGAGGCTTTATTGTCAGGTGTTCCACTTAATCCGAGGTAATAAATATCCATATCATGAAAAGAAATTTATTTAAAATATGCGTTGCCTTGTTTTTGATAAGCTCCGCCATTTCTTGTAAAAAAGAAGAAGCACTAAATGTTGATTTTAGTAAATATAATGTAGATAATCCTGTAGCGAATACACCGCTTGATGCCTGGTTAAAGTCTACTTTCCTTGATGAATATAATATAGATGTAGTTTACAGATATAATCGTTTTTTACATGGCGACGATAAGGATGTTGCTGCAGTTAAGGTAGATAAGGTACAGCCACAAATGCAAACCGTACTGGAAGGATTTTTAATTCCTTACCGTACAGTAGCTGGAGCAGCTTTCATTAAAAAAATGTCTCCTAAACAATTCGTTTTATTTGGTTCTGGAGCCTATAATACGGATAACTCTTATACATTGGGTACAGCTTCTGGTGGCCGTAACATTACGCTTTACGATTTGAATAATTTTGATGTAACCAATGGTGCCGGCGTAAGTAGAAAATTGCGTACCATACACCATGAGTTTACACACATCATTAATCAGTTAGTGCCAATGCCAGTAGATTTTCAACTTATTACAAAGGCGACTTACAATGCAACCTGGACAACAGTAAGTGATGCTACAGCACGGTCATTAGGATATGTTACGCCATATGCAACAAGTCAGCCAGGAGAGGATTTTGCAGAAACTACTGCACATTTACTGGTAGAAGGGCAGGCCTGGTTTGATAACTGGGCAAATGGTTCAACTGCTGAAGGTAAAGCTGCTCTTAAAGCTAAAGAAGCTAGCGTTGTAAATTACTTTACTGTAAACCTGGGTATTAATTTCAGGGCTTTGCAACAAGAGGTACAAAATGTAGTTCGTAATAAATACAATTACAACACTACATTGTTTCCATATTGGGTAAATCAGAATCTGTTTAAAACAATGACAATTAATCTGGAAGATGGTTTATATGCTAAGTTTGGTATATCTAACGATTTTTCAACCCAGTACGAGGCATTTAAAGCAGCTGTTTTAGCAAACAGTGCCACTCAGAAATATCATCTAGATTATATTCAGTTAAGATTTGAAACAACCAGTGTATTAACTGTTAGGGCTGCCTTTTCAAATGCCACTACCCAATATTTTGGAGATTATTCATTTAGCTATACCATTAATCCCACTACCGGAGCAGTGATTTTTACTAAAGTTGCCAACGGTACGGGAACGACCTTTACTAATGGTACGCTATTTACAGCCTCATTTACGAATACCATTCAAGCGTATTTAACCAATAAAACATTTATTGCCAGCTGGATACCTGCAAGTATTAATGCAGATAATTTTAATACAACAGGTGGTTTTTATGTGAGTGGTACCCCTGCAAATTACTTTTACGGAGTTTTAGGCCAAACATTATAAGAGAAATGAAAAAATTGATATATGTATTTATGGCCTTGCTTACTTTAGCAGGCTGTAAAAAGGAAGATGAACTTGTATTTGATGCAAGACCAGAAGAAAGAATGTCTGAATCATTAACGCAGATTAATCAAACCCTGGCTTCTGCACCAAACGGATGGATTGCTACTTTACCTACGCAGGCAGGGGGTGGTTATTCATTTCACATCAGCTTTGATGCTACCAATCAAACGGTAAAAATGTATGGTGATTTAACCGATGCGACGGCCACTACAATTGGTAATTCAACTTACCGTATGCGGGCGAATATGGGAGCCGAATTGATTTTTGATACTTATAACTACATTTCGTTGTTAGAAGATCCAAATCCAAACTCATTTGGTGGGGCAACAGGATCAGGATTCAAAAGTGATGTGGAGTTTATCTGGGATCGTTCTGTTGGTGATAGTATTGTTTTCAGGGGTAAAAAGTATAAACAAACCCTGGCTATGGTAAAGGCCACAGCGCAACAAAAAACAGCATATGAAAATGGTGCATTTAAAGTAGGAATGGATAAATTCAAGGCGTTTTTTGTAAACACCAAGAATCCTTACATTGAAGTTGCGGTAGGTAATACCATTTTAAAAACTGCAGTATCGGTAAATACAACTAATTCATTAACGCTTGGTAAGCGGGTTGGTTTTACTGGTGTACTGGCCGATGGCACTACAGTTGTAACGGGTAGCTCTAAGTTTGCTTTCACATTGGAAGGTGCAAATCTTTTACCGGCTGGTTTATCTTTTCAAGGCATAACATTTGTTCGCTTTGCCTGGAAGGACGCTACTACTTTAGCGATTTATGATACCGCAGGTAAAGAATATATCATTAAGAGTAATGCTACTCCGATTACACCACTTTCTTTGCTTTTTGGTTTCCCAACAACATATCCTTATAAAAAACTGACTATTGGTGCTTCGGGTTTGCCGTCAGGTGTAACTTCTTCATTTACTGCTGCTTATAATTCTATGTTGAGTTTGTTTACTTCTACGGGAAGAAGTGTAACCTATACAACATTTAGTTTAACAAGTAACAGTGATTTCTTAGTAGAAATTAGTTATATGTCTGGAACATCGGCTTTCATCGCATCTGCAACTTACAAATACACCAGAACAGGCGATGTAATTACATTAGACAATAATCCTGTTGGAAATGTTAACTGGCCAACAAGGGCAGCGCAAATTAAGCCTTTAGCCGATTATATGTTAACAGGACCATTTAAATTGGATTGGGTAACCAGTACAAACCCTAACAGTGCTTTACTTGGTGGGTTATATAGAACTGCCGATGCAGGGTCATTTATTTACGGAACTCTATAACTTTTACGTCCCTATTAATTTAATGCTCGAAAAACCCCGCCCTAAAAAGCGGGGTTTTTTTATGACATAATTTTTAAACCCTTCCAATCGTTAATTCAGTATATTTGTAACGATGATGAAGAAAGCAGTTTTTATCTTGTTTGTAGCATTGTTTTGCTTCGCTGTAGTTCCTGAGGTTTCTGCGCAATGTTCAATGTGCACCATTAATGCCGAACAAGGCGTTAAGAATGGAAATACTACAACTGCGGGTTTAAATACAGGGGTTTTGTATCTGTTAGCTATACCTTATTTGCTGGCTACTGTAGTGGGTATTATCTGGTATAAAAAATACCGCAAGAAAAATGTAGCCATAAATATCAAAAGAGAGCCTATTAACCTCAATTAATCGGGCATGGAAGGAAAAACGTCAAAGTTTTATGCCATTGTACACGCCAAATGTCCACACTGCCGCAGAGGTGATATCTTTACCGGGAGCATGTACGGTTTTAACATTCAACACACAAAAGAAAAATGTTCACACTGTGGACAAAGAATAGAGATAGAGCCAGGCTATTTTTATGCTGCGATGTACGTAAGTTATGCCATGAATGTAATTGAAATGCTCGTGGCCAGCTACATTACTTACCTCTTTTGTGGTCCCTTAACAGATGAAACTTTCTGGAATTACCTTGTTGTTATTTTTACGGGATGTTTTGTATTGTATCCATTTAATTATCGATATTCAAGGATAATATTGCTACATGTTTTATCGCCTAATATTAAGTATAAACCATACTATGATCAGTAGCTGAGGCGTAAACAGGTGAGCTGCTAAGCTGTTTGGCCAATGAACAATTAAATTATGTTAAGAAAAGAAACACTCCATTTTATAAAAGAAGTTGCCGAAAATAACAACCGTGAATGGTTTGCCCTGCATAAGCAGGAATATGAGGAAGCCAAAGCTGACGTTTTAGAATTGGTGACGCAGATAATTCCGGAACTGGCCAGGATTGATCCTCTTATTCCTTCGGATCTGGACCCCAAAAAATGCCTGCTTAGGATTTACAGGGATGTACGGTTCAGCAAAAATAAAGACCCTTATAAAACTAATTTCGGTATCTGGTTGTCGGCTAAAAGTAAAGGGGGGAATGAACCGGGTTATTATTTTCATATTCAACCAGGGAACAGTTTTGTAGCAGGTGGATATTGGATGCCTGAGGCCGCACATGTAAAACTTATCCGACAGGAGATTGATTACAATGTGGCTGATTTTAAGGAGATTGTTGAAGATAAAACTTTTAAAGAGCGTTTTACCCTGGGAACAGCAAATGCACTGAAAAATGCACCAAAGGGTTATGATCCCAACGATCCCAACATAGAATATTTAAAACTGAAAAGCTTTGAAGCGACAATGAAACTGGATGATGCAGCGTTTCATAAACCATCCATCGTTAATAAGTTGATAAGTTCTTTTCAAACAGTACAGCCATTAGTTGCATTTTTACGCAACGCTATTGACGTGTAGTGCATATGAACTGCACGTATATATTGATTAACCTAAACCTTAAAATGAAAAAAATCTTTTTTGCTTTTGCACTCTCTTTATTCATTACTGCCTTTTCATCATGTGTGGTGCTGTCACCCAAAAAATATAAAGCCCTTTTAGGAAGTAAAGATTCTCTCTATACAGCCTTTAATGAAGGACTAATTAAAATTGAAAATCTGGAAAAAGAGGTAGCCAAACTTAAAAAAGATACTACGCTTATGGCGGAAGAGCTTCGTAACCTTCAAAAGGATTACAATGAAGTTGACGCGAATTACAAAAAGCTTAAAAGTAACAGTACTTCTGAAATTTCTAAATTATCAGGTGATTTAGCATCACGCGAAAAACGATTAAAAGAGGTGGAGGAAGTTTTGCGTAAACGCGATGAAGCCACCAATTCGCTTAAAGAAAAATTACAGCAGGCATTATTAGGCTTCACTAAAAGTGGCTTAACAGTAGAAATTAAGAACGGTAAAGTATATGTTTCTTTAACTGATAAACTCTTATTCCCATCAGGAAGTATCATCATTGACGATAAGGGAAAGCAGGCCTTAACCCAACTGGCCAATGTTTTGAAACAACAACCTGAAATCAATATCGCTGTAGAAGGGCATACTGATAATCAAAAAATTAACAATTTAGGACAGATTAAAGATAACTGGGACCTTAGCGTATTGAGGGCAACATCTGTTGTTCGTTATTTAACTGAAAACGAAAAGGTTGAAAGCGTGAGGATGACAGCCACCGGAAAAGGAGAGTATCAACCACTTGGATCAAATGCTTCAGCAGATGGAAGAAGTAAAAACAGAAGGATTGAGATTGTACTTTCTCCAAAGTTGGATGAACTCTATAATCTGATTAAATAAATACATTAAAAAGTCCTGCTGAATATATCAACAGGACTTTTTATCTTTTAAATGATTTCAATACTTTAAAGGTATTTTCAAATTCTCCACCATTCAAATTAGAATATTCTGGCATCGAAATCTTATGCTGATTTAAGAAGTTTAACAGATCTTTAATTATCGTTGAAACCTGCTCTGAAGAATCGGTGTGTTTTAGCGTATCTATTTTAATTAACATTAGAGAAATCTCAAACATTTTAAAATCCTGCTTACTGGTAATCGCTATTCCTTGTTCTGCGTTGAGAATGGCCTGGTCATAATGCTGCGTAGCATTATAGAAATTGGCCTTGAAAACACTAAATCCTGCCAATATAAAATTGGTGTAGTAAATGTATTCCCTATCAATAATTTTTTCTAAAAACTGCATTATTCTTTGAGCCTTTTTAAAATAATTCAACTTGAGATAGGTTTGACCTAAATGGATCAGTAGAAAAGGAGAGAATACTGAATAGCGGATAAAAAAGATATTAGGATACTTATTTAATATGGCCATGATAAAACGATGGCACTCTGCATAATTTTTCTGTGCAAAAAGGGTAATCAATACCAGTCGGTAACAGAGCAGCTCCTCTGTAGTAAACTCTTCGTTTTTAAGCGAAGGGCTGCGATCTATCTGGTGGCAAAGCTTTACGATTTTATCGTCTAATGAGCGCCCCTCATTTGGCTTGTTTATGAGGTTGTTATAAAAAAAGAGTAATAAATCATACGGATTGATCGGAAAGAGCTCATTTAGGCGTTTGTAATTTCTTTTGAGCAGATGCATGGTGCTGGTTAGGCCGACCTTATCCACATCAATAAGTGCGATATTGCATTCAATAATGTGCAGCATTGCCTGGATATCCTCATTCAGTACATTATCCGAAACATATTTAATGGTTTCTTTATAAAGCTTGCTCATGGTTCTGCCCATGGCCATAATGTCTATAAAGTCTTTTCCAATATTTTGCCGGTTAAACTTAGCATTGGGCTTGCTTAATTCATATCTGGAAACGTAACAGATAAAATCGAAAGCGTTATTTTTTTCCTGATTGGAAAAAGGGAGTTTGAAAATATTTTTCAGCTCTGCTATTTCATTTCTATTGATGCAGAATCGGATCGCCCAATTTAGAATGTGATCCCTGAGATGAGCTTTTTGCTGCGGATAGCTGGATAGTATATGGGCAAAAAATTCTCTTGAAGGCTTATAGTCGAACTTTTCAGTGAGTTGTATAAAAATAAAATAAGTGTAGATGTCGTTATTTAAGAAACGAACAACCTCTGTAGGTATAGAGGTTGTGAGTCTTTTTTCTTCGATGATAATTCCGCTATAGATTAATTCCTCGTAAGCATCAGGATAGCAATTAATATAGCTTAGTATTTTTTCTTTGGCTACCCTTAAACTCTTAGCACCTTCGGTAATACTTTCACTTATCTTTTTAAGTAGAAAAATCTTTTCTGTACTTTTCTTAGCCAGAAATACCCTTTTTTCAAGGAAATAATTGATGAGTTCGTACCGAAGAAGCGGATTGATTAATTCGAGGAAATTATTTTCGTATTTGAGTTTATAGTAAACCTGTAGCCAAAAAGGGGTTTTAAATTGATCGAGAAGATCCGGATTGATATCTGCCTGGCCGATGGTTTTGCCCTCTATCAGGCTAAGCGTAGACAAAACTTCCTCTTTATTGAGGAGTGGCACATTGCTTAATAAATCAGAATCGTAAAATACGCTGGTATACCAGGCCTTGGTTAAAAAGGCTGAGCTCGAAATAACAGGTTGTAAATTGATCCAACTATTGGTTCTTAATCCTAAAACGATTTTAACAAAACTGTTTTCTTCTATACTATACAATAAATCAGTAAATGTTTTAAAATAGTCAGGCTTGCTTAAATATTCATCAATTCCGTCTATTATAATGATAAACCTACCTTCGCGCTTATCGGGTTGTTTCTTAAAATAGCTGATCAATTCGCTTAAACTTCCGAATTTAAACTCTTTTGCAAACCAATCTTTTAAGGTAAGGCCATTCTGGATAATGGTATTAATACTGGTTGAATTGATCAATAAAACAATATCATTTTTATAGGGAGCGAATTCAGAATAAAAAAAATGCTCCACCATATGGGCCAGTAAAATAGATTTGCCGTGACCATGCTGGGCGCTTATAGTGGTAAACTGATAGTTGTTTTTTAAGAAATAGTCGAAATCAGGATAAAAGAAACTTCTGTTGGCAGTAGAATTAAATGGAATCCCGGAATTGTTCTTTTTAGCAATCAATGAAATATCAGTTATGGCATGGGTTTTCATTCTTAAATCCTGCCAGATACTTTGAGCAGAAGAGGTATGGTTTTCTCTGTCTTTGCAAAAGGAGTCCCAATCTGTATAGCCTATATATTGAGATAAACTGTTAAGTGTAAATAATGAAAATTTATGCAATGTATTGGCAAAGCCAAAAAAGCGCTTTACGGTAGTTTCACTAACGTAGTTTTTGGTTTCTTGGAATACATACTCAGAAATGATCTTACAATGACCTGGATCTATATTTCTTAAGCCGGACTTGATAAGTACGAACTTCCTGAGTTCGATAAGGAGTTCATTAGCGTTCATTAAACATATAGATGGATGACTTTGCTAATGTCATGAAAATTTCACAATGTTTGAAATGAATTCTTTAAGAATCACAGGTATGAATAAAATGAATGAAATGGATTGCATAAAGAATGAATAGCAATGGATAGGGTAGAACAAGGGTGTAGGCGTAGATTTGTTGCTGTTGTTAGTGTTATATCCCAAATCAAACAAATACACGATGCAACATTGGTCGTCACACCTTATTAACGCCTAATATGATGAAACATTCTACCTTTCGTTCCTTAAAAGGGATCTTCTGCAATACCTCTATTGCACTCATCATTTTATTAACGCTCTTTCAGGTTAAATCGTATGCACAAACAAAAGTTTTTGCAAATGATGTTACGGAGAATTCAACAGGAGTTGGAGGATCTCATGTAGATAACATTGGAGCAGCGATAACCACAAATGATGCTACCTTCGCAACCTTAAAATCTTACGGAGGGGCAGCGCTGGGTTTAGGCGCTTATTCTGGAGGAATCATTTTAAAGTTCCCGGCGAATATTCCAGCAAACAAAACAACTTATGTGCGGATAGATTTTGACCCGGCTGCACTCAACGGGCTTTTAGGAGGTACGTTGGGTGGAACATTATCAAGTGTAGTAGGATCGTTAGTAATCGGAAACCATCGCTTTGAAGTAGATGTCAGAAATTCATCGGGCACATCAATACTTACCGGTAATAGTTTTGCGGGCTTTGATAATAACTCGAGGATTAAACTGGTAAAGGATAAAAATGGTTATACTTTATTGGCTTTAACCCCGGCTCAAGCCTATGATCGGATTTATATCACCGACAGGACTACCGCATTATTATTATCTACCATCAATCAAACCAAAGTTTATTATGCCTATCACCTCGATGGGGATGATTTATGTGACAATAATGTTTATGCCAATTACGACGAACAGGGGATATCGCTTGATGCATTAAACCTTTCTGGTGGAGAGAACTTCGATTTCGAAAAAATTATTGATAACGATAAAACTAATTTTTACAATTTAAGCACAGGTGTTCTGGGGGTTGCGGCTTCTAAAAGCTTAAATGTTTATTTTCCTAATTTATCTAATACAACAGATAATATTAACCTTCGTTTTAGAACATCGGCTGCTTTATTAAACTTAGGTTTACTTAATAATCTCACTGTTACCGCTTATAATGGCAATACCCCGGTATATACTTCAAATGTATCCAGCTTGCTGGGGGCAGATTTGCTCGGTTTGCTCAACAATGGTCAAATTGCTACCCTGCCTTTTGCACCTGGCGTTGCGTTTGATCGGGTCACAATCACTTTGAACAATCTGGTAAGTGCAAACCTCACACAATATGTAGAGGTTTATGGTATTACAAGAAGTCCGGCCTTTCCTACATTTGTAGCTCCGGCAACCAACACTGTAAATACTTGCTATAATACTACAGCAAACTTAACTGCTACTACTGCAGCGGCAAATGAATTGGTTTGGTATGATGTAGCTGATGGCGGAACTGCAATACAGGCTGTAGCTTACAATGCAGCATTCACTACTCCTGCATTAACTGCGAATAAAACTTATTATGTAGCTTCCAGAAAAGCAGGATGTACTTCAGAATCTGTAAGGGTTCCGGTGAGTGTGGTCGTAAATCCACAGATAATTTTCAATGGTGCTACATTAACCAATGCAACTGCTGGTTCTGCTTATACCAAGCAAATTGATGCTGCTACAGGGGGTACGCCTGGATTTACTTATGCATTAGCGCCGGGAAGTACTTTGCCGGCTGGATTAACATTGTCATCAACTGGCTTAATTACAGGTACACCAACGGTTGCAAACAGCAATACCTTTTCTGTGGTTGCTACAGATACTAAAAACTGTACCGCAACAGCAACCTATAATTTAACAGTAACTGATGCACTGGTACTAACTCCAGGCACACTGCCTAATGGTATTACCAACACACCGTATCCAACACAGGTAATTCCTACTGCAACAGGTGGTACAGGGCCTTATACCTACACGGCAACCAATCTGCCTCCAGGTTTAACATTTAATCCGGCAACAAGAGAGATTACAGGTACGCCTACTCAAGCCGGAACTTATACTATTCCGGTAACCGTTACAGATGCAAATGGTAATACGGTTACTTCAAATTACACGGTAAAAATAACCGATCCTTTAGTGCTTCCAGCCGCAACACTTGCAAATGGAACAACTGGTACGGTATATCCTACACAGATCATTCCTATTGCTACAGGTGGTTCTGCACCTTATACTTATGCCGCAACTGGTTTGCCTCCTGGATTAACTTTTAATTCGACAACAAGAGAAATTACCGGAACACCTACTCAGGCAGGTACCTTTCCTGTTGCCGTAACTGTTACGGATAGTGATGGAAAATCTATTACGACAAATTACTCCATTACGGTCGTAGATCCTTTGGTATTACCAGCAGCTACTTTAGCGGATGGAACTGAGGGCGCGGTTTATCCAACTCAAACCATTCCGTCTGCTACAGGTGGTGTTGGGCCATATACTTATACTGCAAGCAATTTGCCTCCGGGATTAACTTTCAATCCGGCAACAAGAGAAATTACCGGTACACCAACTCAAGCCGGAAATTATGTTGTAACGGTAAATGTTACCGATAGCGAAGGTAAAACTGCAACAAACACTTATCCTCTTAAAGTTATTGGTGTATTATCATTACCATCTGCAACATTGGCTAATGGAATTGTTGGAACCTCATACCCAACACAAACGTTACCTGCTGTAACCGGTGGAACAGCGCCATATACTTATTTGGCTTCAGGATTGCCTCCAGGCTTAAACTTTAACACTACTACAAGAGAAATAACAGGTACCCCAACTTTGGGTGGTACTTATACGGTTTCATTAACCGCTACCGATGCTAATGGAAACAAAGTAAATACCGATTATAGCATTACTGTAACTGTAAATGCACCAGTGGTAGCTGCTGCAACAGTTTGTTCTGGAAGTCCGGCTACACTTAGTGTTAGTAATTTACAGGCGGGTGTAACTTATAACTGGTATGCTTCTACAGGAAGTACACCTTTAGCTACTAATAATACAGGAGTGTTTGTTACTCCGGCAGTAACAGCTCAAACTGTATTTTATGTGGAAGCAGTTTCAGGAACCGCAGTAAGTAGCCGTACAGCTGTAACTGTTTCGGTTAATCCTCCGGCTACGCTAGCTACGGTAACTACAAACAATCAGGTCATTAACGCAGGTCAAACTACAACGCTAATTGCTACTGCAGATGCTGGCAATACCATTGCCTGGTTTGATGCAGCTACCAATGGAAATCAGGTAGGTACAGGTAGTTCATTCACAACTCCAGTTTTAACTAATACTACTACATATTATGTTCAAACTACCAACAGTAATGGTTGTGTTAGTGCCAGTCGTGTTCCGGTTACTGTAACTGTAATTAATGGTGGTGGAGCAACGGCTTGTAATGCTGCAAATGCACAAAATACAGCCATTACAGGCGTGTGCTTATTGTGCAGCATTAATGGTGCTGGTAATTCAACAGATGCAGACATAACCAATTATACCCGAATTACATTAGGTGTGGGTGTGGGCGCAACAGGATATCAGCAATTGATTTTCCCTTCTATAGGCGCAGCAACAGATAGCATCCGTTTAGATTTAGCCTTACCAACGGGACTTCTTGATTTAAATGCTTTAAGCAATTATACAATCAATGTGATGAATGGAACTACTGTTGTGAAAACGGTGCAGTTAAACTCATCATTATTAAACCTTCAATTATTAACTGGAAATCGTTTTGCAGCCACAGTTCTTGCTGGTGGTGCATACGATAGAGTTGAGATTCGCTTTGGCGCATTAGTATCTGCCATAACCAGTTTAGATATTTATGGTGCTACAGTAATTTATCCGAATCCTACTTTAACTGCTGGTAACCAAACCATCTGCTCGGGTAGCACAGCAACATTAACTGCAACTGCCAATGGTGGTACAACTTTAGCCTGGTATAGTGCAGCAGTAGGCGGTACACTTTTAGCAAACGGCGAAACTTATACTACACCAGCATTAAATGCAACTACAACCTATTATATAGAAGTTAGCAAAGGAACCTGTGCAAACACAACACGCGTTCCGGTAACGGTAACGGTTACTCCGGTATTGCCTGTACCTGTTGTTGCGCCTACAACGGCAAGCTGTGCTGGTTCAACAGCAACTTTATCAGTTTCAAATCCAGATGCTGCCGTAACTTATAAATGGTACGATGCAGCTACAGGTGGTAATTTATTGTTTACCGGTAGTACTTTCGTAACGCCTGCATTAACAGCAAATGTATCTTACTTTGTTGAAGCTTCGCAAGGAAACTGTACAAGTGCAACTCGTGCCGAAGCAGCAATTACTGTAAACCCACGTCCGGTATTACCTGTAGTAACAACGAGTTCAACAACTGTAACCGCAGGGCAGACAGCAATTTTAACCGCCACCTCAACAGAATCTAATATTACGTTTAACTGGTATACTTCAGCTATAGCAACAAGCCCTGTTTACACCGGTGCAACTTACGTAACTCCACCTTTAACTGCTACAACTACCTATTATGTAGAAGCAGTTAATGCAAACGGTTGTGCTTCTGCCAGTAGAGTTCAGGTAACCATAAACGTTGATGGAAATGGATCACCTAACCCAGTTCCATGTGAAGCCGCATTAACTGAAACAAATGGTGTTAATGGCGTAGCTTTATTATCGGGCGTATTTAATTCTGGATTAGCCATAGATAATGATACGCAAACCGCTTCATCATTGGTTATGCCAGTGGGTGCATTAGGTGCCTCTGTTTATCAAAGACTCAACTTCGGTTCTGTATCAAGATTAGGAGATACTGTTAAAGTATTAGTTTCATCTCCTGGAAAATTACTTTCGTTGAGCCTTTTAGGAAATGCTGAACTCAGCACACTTAACGCCGGTACCAGCAACAATGATGCAAGAGCATTAAGCAACACAACTTTATTAAACCTTCAATTGTTAAGCGGCGATACGCAAGCCTTGATCACATTTGTACCTACCGCAACATTTGATGCAGTAGAGTTAAAATTAAATTCAGGCTTATTAGGCGCTTTAACCTCTATAAACTTCAATTACGCACAACGTATATTGGTAGCACCTACTGTAGTTGCTGCCAATGTTACAGCATGTGTTGGTCAAACTACGCAGTTAGAAGTGAGTAACCCAACAGCTGGATTTACTTACAGATGGTACGATGCAACAGGAACTTATTTAGCAGGAAAAGATGGTGTTACTTTTACAACACCTGCTTTAACAGCTGATACTAAATTTTATGTTGCAGCTGTTTCGCCTTCCGGATGCGTTAGCTATAAAACAGTAGTTAACATTACGACTAATCCGGCACCGGTAACACCTGTATTGTTGGCTCCGAATGTAAACACCTGTGCAAATACAGCGGTTACCTTCCAGGTTAAAGATCCTATAGCAGGAACAACTTATAACTGGTATGATAGTGCTACTTCTACAACAATTTTATTTACAGGTGCTACTTTTAATACGCCAACAGTTACAGCCAGTACAAGTTATTTTGTAGAGGCAGTAAATAGCTGCGGAAGTTCATCAACCAGAACAGAGGGTAAAATCAATATCGGTTCTATTGATATTCCTGTGGTAACGCCTCCAGCTACCACCATTAGCCAGGGTGCTGTAGCAGTTTTAACAGCAACTTCAAGCACAGCTGGTGCAACAATCAACTGGTATGATAGTGAAACTGCAACTATTCCGATTTTTGTAGGTCCAACTTTTACAACACCACAATTAAGTGCTACTACAACTTATTATGTAGAAGCAACAGTTCCAGGCGGTTGTCCGGCTACTGCGAAAGCTTCTGTTGTGGTAACCGTTATTCCTAACGGCAGTCCAGAAACTACCCCATGTGGAGCAGCTACAACTACAATAGCAAGCGGCGTTGATGGAATAGCGTTATTAGGAGGTGTATTTAATCCAACCTTTGCCGTAGATAATGATGTTAACACAGGATCAAGTCTGGTTATTCCAGTTGGTTTGTTAGGTGCTTCAGCTTATCACCATGTAGGTTTCACCGGATTGTCAAATGTGGGCGATACCTTAAGGGTAAAAATTACTACTCCTGGTAAATTATTGTCATTGGCACTTTTACAAAACTTAACTGTGAGGACTTATCAGGGAACAACTCCAAATAATGATCTTACTTCAATTTCTAATCCGTTCATTAGCCTTACTTTATTAAGCGGTGATGCATCGGCCATCTTAACTTTTGTGCCAACTAGTAAATTTGATGGTGTAGAATTAAGGTTAAACTCAGGTTTATTGGGTGCATTAACTTCGGTTAACTTAGATTATGCGCAACGTACAATACCTGTTCCTACAGTAACCTCAGCTACTGCAAGTGCTTGCCAGGGATCTGCTGCAACCTTAAGTGTTCAAAACCCACAAGCAACAGGAGTTATCTATAAATGGTATCAGGGAACAACCTATCTGGGTGCGGCTAAAGATGGGCCAACTTATACAACCGATCCAACCTTAGCAGCTGGTACCTACGACTTCTTTGTTACAGCAACTGCAAACGGTTGCGAAACTAAAGGAACTAAGGTAACCGTAACCATTTTACCTCCGCCTTCAGCGCCGGTTGCTGCAACAGGAAATCCAGCTACAACCTGTATCAACACACCTGCAACTTTAAGTGTTCAGGCTGTTACTGGAGTAACATTTAACTGGTATGATGCTGCTACTAACGGCAATATGCTGGTAAGCAATAATAGTAACTACATCACTTCTGCTTCATTGGCATCTGGAACATACGATTTCTATGTGGAAGCAGTAAATGGAAACAGCTGCTCAAATCCAACACGTACAAAAATTTCAATCACTGTAAATCCATCATCAACTGCTGCTGATGTAACAGTTACAGGTAATACAGCTATTTGTGCTGCCGGAACAACAGTATTAACGGCAAGCAGCACAACAGTAACCAACCCTGTTTTTAAATGGTATAGCGACGCAGCTTTAACCATCCCTGTTTACACCGGAGCAGTATTTACAACACCGGCTGTAACCGCCGCAACAACTAAATATTATGTTACCGTAAGCGGAACCAATAAATGTGCAAATCAGGTTGGTGCTGCGGCAGAAGTAACCATTATTTTAAATCCGGTTTCTACTGCCAGTGACATTAGTTTGGCAGGTACGAGTACCATTTGTAATGGTTCTACTGTTAAATTAACAGCAAGTACTACAACAGTAACCAATCCGGTATTCACCTGGTACAGTGATGCAGCATTAACTACCGCTGTTTTCACAGGACCAGAGTTTACTACTCCTGCTTTAACAGGCAATACAACCTATTATGTAACTGTTAAAGGTGACAATAAATGTGAGAATACCGCTGCTACAGCGAAATCTGTAACCATTACCGTTAACCCATTTGCAACAGATTCGGATATTGCATTAAGCGGATTAACTTCAATCTGCAAAAATTCGGGAACTGTTTTGTCAGCGACTACCGCTACAGTAACCAACCCAGTATTTACCTGGTATACTGATGCTGCTTTAACGACTGTAGCACATGTTGGGCCAACATTTACTACGCCAACACTTACCGCAACTACTACTTACTATGTAACTGTTAGGGGTGATAATAAATGTGAAAATACTTCAGCCTCTGCTAAGGTAATAACCGTAACCGTTAAGGATTACGCAACATCAGCAGACGTAACAGTGAGCAATGCCCAAATTTGTGCCGGAAGTAGTGCGGTATTAATGGCTTCAAGCTTAACTGTAACACAACCAGTATTTACCTGGTATAGTGATGCATCGTTAACCAGTGTAGCTTTCGTTGGCCCAACCTTCACTGTAACTGGTTTAACCGCCAATACAACTTATTATGTAACCGTAAAAGGAGCCAATAAGTGCGAAAATGCTGCTGCTGATGCAAAAGTGGTAACAGTAACTGTTAACCCACTTGCTACTACAACTGACATTATCTTAAACGGAGATAATACAGCCTGTGCAGGTTCATCGGTAGTATTAACGGCAACTTCGCCAACAGTAACTAATCCGGTATTTACGTGGTACAGTGATGCCGCCTTAACAAACGTAAGTTTTATTGGTGCCAACTTTACCACACCAACTTTAACCACTACCACAACTTATTATGTAACGGTTAAAGGTGATAATAAATGTGAAAACGCCGCAGGTACTGCTAGGGTATTCACCATTACAGTTAAGCCGGTATCTACAGCTTCTGATATCACTGCTGCAGATGCAACAATTTGTTCAGGAACCAATACCGTATTAACCGCAACATCAACAACAGTAACGAACCCAACATTTACCTGGTACAATGATGCAGCATTAACTACTGTGGCTTATGTGGGTGCGTCATTTACAACGCCAGGTTTAACAGCCACTACTAAATATTATGTAACTGTTAAAGGAGATAACAAATGCGAAAACAGCAATATAACGGCCAAGGTAGTAACTGTAACGGTTAACAATGCAGCAACTGCTGTTGATATTACTTTGTCTACTCCAGCCATTGTTTGTGGTTCTGGTACAGCGGTAATCAACGCAAGTTCAACTACGGTTACCAGTCCGGTATTTACCTGGTATACAGATGCCTCTTTAACTACCGTAGCTTATGTTGGTCCGTCATTTACAACACCGAACCTAACCGCTACTACTACTTATTATGTAACTGTTAAAGGCAGCAATAAATGTGAAAATGCTGCAGCAAATGCTAAAGCAATAACCATTACAGTGAATCCGGTAGCTATAGCCAGTGATGTATCGGTAACAGGTTCAACTGCTGCTTGTGCTGGCTCGGCTGCAGTATTAACAGCAAGCTCTACAACAGTAACCAGCCCTGTATTTACCTGGTATAGTGATGCTGCATTAACCAATGTCGTTTACACGGGTGCGGTATTCACAACGCCTAATTTAAATACCACTACTACTTATTATGTAACTGTTAAAGGTAGCAACAGATGTGAGAACACTACAGCAACGGCAAAAGCAGTAACCGTAACGGTAAATAGTCTTCCGGTTAATCCGGTTGTGGCCAGTGCAGGTACAAATATCTGTTCAGGAGAAACAACAGTACTTAATCTGAGCAATCCTCAAGCAGGCGTTACTTACGAATGGTACAGCGCAGCAACTGGCGGAAACTTACTTTACACAGGTATCAGTTATACAACAGCTGTTCTAAATGCATCAACAGATTATTATGTTGTTGCGATAGGCGCTGGTGGCTGTAATAACAGCGGTGGAAGAGTAAAAGTGACCGTAACTGTTAATCCAAAACCTACTGTTCCAACAGTAACCTCATCATCGGTTAGTGTTTGTACAGGCAGCGCAGCAAGTTTATCCGTATCAAATCCTCAAACAGGAATTACTTATAACTGGTATACCTCAGCAGCAGGTGGTGCAGTGGTGGGAACAGGATCAACTTTCCTTACCCCGGCAGTTAATGCAAATGCAACTTATTATGTAGAAGCCACGTCAGGTTCATGTACTTCAACAGCCAGAACACCGGTAAATGTTACACCACTGCCAGTGCCAGTAGCTCCGGCAAGTGCAACGCCTGCAAACGGCACATTGTGCGCAGGAAGCTCTACTACAATAACAGTGAACAATCCGGTTGCAGGTCTGATTTACAGATGGTACGCAGCAAGTTCAAGTGGTGCGGTGCTGGCAGAAGGCATTTCATTTACCACTCCGGCACTTAATTCAACAACAACTTACTATGTAGAAAGTATTGCAGTAGGCGGTTGTGCAAGTCCAACCAGAACACCGGTAACCGTAACGGTATTACCAGTATTAGAAAAACCAGTTGTAACGGTAACCGCAACAACACCTAATAGTGTTACTTTCGGATGGCCGGCAGTTGCAGGTGCAACAGGATATGAGGTTTCAACTGATAATGGTTTAACCTGGATATTGCCTACAAATGGTGCCACAGGTACAACCTATTTTGTTACAGGTTTAAAACCAGATCAAAGTGTAACCATCATTGTAAGAGCCAAAGGGCAATTAGATTGTCAAACCAGTGCCAATGCTACACCGGTTACAGGAAAAGCGAGCAATCCTTTGGGTAATGAAGTATATATTCCAAATGCATTTACGCCGAATAATGATGGTAAAAATGATGTCTTCCTGATTTACGGAAATACCATCTCAAGTGCCAGAATGTTTGTCTATACACAATGGGGTCAATTAATCTTCCAGTCGGATAACGTTGCAAACGGATGGGATGGAACATTTAAAGGTGTAAACCAACCTCTGGGCGTGTATGTATACATGGTAGAAGTTCAGTTTAATGATGGAACCAGTACCATGAAAAAAGGCACTATAACCTTAATTAGATAGTGAGAACAGGGTTAAATAAAAAACAGATAAAATTAGATACCATGAAAATATTATCGGCTTTAAAAATATATGTGACAGTACTGGTTTTAGTGCTGTGTACTGCAAGATCGTTTGCACAGACAGATCCTCACTTTTCACAATATTATGCTTATCCGCTTTGGTTAAACCCGGCGTTAACTGGTGTAATTGATGGTGATTACAGGGGTTCGGTAAACTTTAAGCAACAGTGGAGTGCACTGAATAACTCTTTCTTAACAGGAGGTGCTTCATTTGATATGGCTCCGAAAAAGAACTTTGCCTTCGGAGCAACCGTGATGAACCAAAGGGCTGGTGATTTGGATTTTAACTACCTTACAGCACTGGTTTCAGGTTCATACCGATTAAGATTCGGCTTCGAAGGATTGCAGATGATTAACTTTGGGTTGCAGGCAGGCATTATTAATCGCAGCTTTGACTTTTCTCAGGCAAGGTTCGGTAACCAATTTAATCCGGTAGCAGGTTACGATGGTGGAATGATGAGTGGAGAAACCCTTTCGTCACAATCATCACTTGTGCCTGATGTTAACGCAGGAGTTATGTACTTTGACGGTAATCCGAATCAGAGTGTCAACATATTTGTGGGTGCCAGTGCAGCCCACTTAACCCGCCCTGTTGATCGGTTCACCGGAAGCAATTCACGCATTCCAATCCGCTTTACTGCACATGGAGGTGCAAGAGTAAGGGCTTCAGAACTGCTTGATATCGTTCCCAATGCTTTGGTAATGACCCAGGGTAATACCAATGAAGTGTCACTTGGTGCATATGCACAACTTAATGTTAATCCATCTTCCAACATTCTGTTTGGAGGTAACTACCGCGTTAAGGATGCTGCAATTGCTTTTGTAGGGCTGCAACTTAAAAACATGGTATTTGGCTTAAGTTACGATGTTAATACTTCAACATTTAACAGGGCATCTAACAGCAATGGTGGCTTGGAGCTCTCTATCTCACTTATCGGACGTAACGGTATCATAGGCCCTAATTTCTTTTGTCCACGTTTATAATCAATACTCAATATGAAAAAAATATTACTGTTTTTATTGATGACTTATGCGGGCTTTACGCAGGCACAATATGTGGTAAATTATAAGAAAGTTGCCGATACCTATTTTGAAAATAAGGATTATTATGCTGCATCAACTTTCTATAAGAAAGCATTAAAAATTACTGGAGACAGTACCCAGGCTATTTTGCCCTATGGTAAGGAAAGAAAAACCGCCAGTGAGGAAAAAATAATGGAAGATTATGAAGGTGCTGTTTACAATCTGGCCGAATCAAGCAGAATGTATAGAGAATTTTCTGAAGCAGAGAAATACTATGCAGTAGCCACAACCTTTACCAATACCAAATACAGAAAAGCCTTATTTTATTATGCCGAAAGTTTAAGGGCTAATAAAAAGTTCAATCAGGCAATTGATGCTTTTGAGCAGTATATCAAGAAAAATCCAAACGATGCCTTGATAAAGGATGCCAAAAAGGAAATTGCTTCTTGTAAGTTTGCAATTGAGGAAATGCGCTTTCCTCGCATGGTTCAGGTAAAAAAACTTCCGGCACAGGTTAACGGATTAGGATCAAACTATGCACCTGTAAAGTATGGTAACGAATTCTATTTTACTTCATCCAGACCAATATCCATTGCAGGAAAACGCGATATTGTTAAAACGGATGTAGGAGAGGTACAGGTTTCTACCAAATCAAACCCTTTTCTTAATAATTTGTACACCGCTAAAAATGATCCTGCTGCCACAGAAGTAACTGTAAAAATGCTGGATATCAATATCCCTAAGGGATTGGAAGTTGCAGCAAGCACCTTTAGTCCTAACGGAAATACAGTATATTTCACCGCCTGGAGAGAAAAGGAAAACTATGCGATTTATACAGCAAAGAAAACAGGTGATAAATGGAGTCAACCTACTGAAGCTGGTTTACAGGTAAATAGTAAGGATTTTAATGCAGCACAACCTTTTGTAACGGCAGATGGAAAGTTTTTACTTTTTTCTTCTGATAGAACCGGTGGTTATGGTAAATATGATTTATGGTATTGTGCCATCAGAGAAGATGGTTCCTTGGGGCAGGCAGTAAATTTTGGCCCTACTATCAATACTGAAGACGATGAAAGAGCACCTTACTATAATGTCTCTACCAAAAAACTTCTATTTAGCACCGATGGCAGGATTGGTTTGGGCGGATTAGACTTTTTTGAAGCTGAAGGTGATCTTGTAGATTGGAGCACACCAAAAAACTTAGGTTACCCTTTTAACTCTTCAAAAGATGATGTTTATTTTACTGCATCTGATGAAAAGGGTACCAGGGGTTTTATCAGCAGCGACCGTGAGTCTTCATGCTGTTTAGAAGTATTTGAAGTTAAAAAAGAGTTTCTTTCTATCGCAGGTATATTAACAGATTGTAAAACCAAATTGCCGCTGGCACAAGCGAAAGTAACCCTTTCCAATGTAGAAGGAGAACAAAAAATAATCACCGGTACAGATGGTAAATATACTTTTAAGGTAGACTCTAAGCGTCCGGTTAAGTTACTTTTTGCAAAAGACAACTACTTCTCTATCACCAAGAATTATGCTTATGAAGAGTTGGCAAAGGCCGATACTTTAATCTACAGAGACTACTGTATCAGTCCTTTCAAATTGGGTATTCCAATTGTATTGGATAATGTTTATTATGAATTTAATAAAGCAGATTTAACTGAACCATCAAAACGTGTTTTAGATGCATTGGTGCCAATTATGGAAGACAATCCAGAAATGGAAATCGAATTGGGCGCACATACCGATAACATCGGAACTGATGAGTATAACTTGGATCTGTCAAACAGAAGGGCACAATCTTGCGTTGATTATCTGGTAAGTAAAGGAATCGCTGCCAGCAGAATGACCTCAAAAGGCTATGGAGAATCTATGCCTGTGGCACCAAATAGCACGGGTAAAGGCAAGAAAATGAAAGATAACCCCGAAGGCAGGGCAAAAAACAGAAGAACAGAATTTAAAGTAACCAAAAAATAATTTTAGTAATCTAACGTCCCGATAAGCCATCTTCATAACAGGAGATGGCTTTTTTGTTATGTAGCTTTTAAAATTATATTTGTAGCTCATCTTTTATTCTGATATGAAACTGATTATACACCCAACTGTAATTTTAAGAACACCCAAATTTTCCTACCAGGCAAATCTGGAAGCCAGTTGGAATGAATTGAAAGCAGCCATTGCAATTTCTTCAGATGCTTTTTATCAGATCATTAAGGATGTGGAAGCTGATCAAATATCAAGTCTCCCACCGAAAGTTTTTTTTACCGTTTGGAAGTACTTTAACCGTGCCAGGTATCGCTCAACACCATATGGAACTTTTGCAAGTTTCAGTATAATCGAACAAGGGATTCAGCCTGTTGCCAACCCAATAAGAATTGAAAAAAACGAGCAGTTACGTACCCTTATAGATTGGCCTTTTAAGAATAATCTACCCCTGCAACTCGCCAATTTAATTCAAAATAACTGCTTGTTGTTTAGTAACAGCAGTTACTATATTGTTCAGAATAGTATCAGATACATTACCTGTAATGATGGGACCTTTGAGCTTTCTGAACTGGATTATGATGATTTTGTAAAAAGGATATTAGACACTTGTGCTACACCCATTCGCATCCAGGATTTGACTAAGGCATTGGGTTTAGAAAGCAGCGAAGAAGAAGGCTTTTTTAGTTTGCTGCAAGACATGCACGATCTACAGCTTATTTTTACCAATTATGATCCCAATATTATTGGAGAGGATTACTTTGAACGTTTAAATGTAAAAGCAGAAAACCCACCACAATATATCATTGCTCAAAGAAAGATTAAATCAGGTAACATTGCAGAGCGATCACTGGCCGCAATCCCCGGTTTAGTGAATCTGTTACAAGGTATCCTCCCCGCTGCTGAACGCGATGCATTGAGCAAATTCATACAGCGATTTAAGAAAAAATTTGAAGGGCGGGAGGTCGCTTTAATAGAAGCACTGGATCCTGAACTGGGGGTGGGGTATGATGAATTGGAGCAAGCAGAAAACAGCGACGACTTTATTCTTCAGGTAAATAGTAAGTCGAAGAATAAAGACAATGAACTGGATCAGCTGAAGACTGTATTAAAAAAAGACTTGAACCTGAATCAGTTTGCTGATCATGAAACCATTTTACTTAATAAGCTCGACCTGAAGATTAACGAAACGCCTAAAACCATACCCAATACCATCAGTATGATTATGTCTGTTAGTGATGAGTTGATTTTTGCCAATCAGATTGGTGGAGTAACGGCAAATGCACTAACGGGTAGATTTACAATGGTGGGTGAACAGGTAGAAAATTATGCAACGGAAATAGCCAATATTGAAAAGAATGCAAATCCCGATATCTTATTCTTTGATGTAGCTTATATGGTCGAAACCGGAATTGATAATGTAAACAGACGTAAATTAATTTACGATGCCCAGCTGGCCATTTTAAACTTTGATACCTCGGCATCTCCATTAACCTTAAATGATCTGCAGATCTCGGTTATGGGTTCGGAAATTATATTGAGATCAAAAAAATTAAATAAACGCCTTGTTCCAAGAATGGCGTCAGCCTACAATTATACTCGTTCTGATCTTTCTGTTTTCAGGTTGCTTTGCGATCTTCAGCATCATGGCCTAAACAGTAGCCTTTCGCTTTCACTTGATAGCTTGTTTCCAGATTTAGACTATTATCCCCGTCTGCAATATCAAAATATTGTTATAAGCCCTAAAAAATGGAAAATAAAGAAAGATGATCTTTTTGATCAGCGTAAAAAGCTGATTACTGTTGAAAGTTGCAAAGCTCAGCTTACAAAAATAGGTGTTTCTAAATTTTTTAAAACCGGATTATCTGATCAAACACTGTGTTTCTCCCTGGAAGAAAAGGCAGACATGGAAGCATTTGTGCAATACATGCAAAAACAAACCAGTATTTATATAGAAGAAGTTAATCTACCCGATCTTCCGGCGGTAACCGATGAAGCAAAAAGGCCATACTTAGAGCAATTTATACTGAGTATTTACCATAACCAAAATATCTATCGCCCTGCTACTCGTTCCAATGAAATAAGCGTTAAACGAATTTTCCCCCCAGGAAGCGAATGGCTTTATTTCGAAATATTCTGCCACCAACAACGCTCAGATGAGTTGCTTGTAGCTTGCATTAATCCTTTTCTTGCCAATAATGAGGCTGACATAAAAAAATGGTTCTTTATTAAATATGATGAAAATGGAAATCACATCAGGCTAAGAATCTTATTAAAAGATGTGGCAAAGGGACAAGCAATCACTTCAAATCTCTTAACTTGTTTAGATGAATACCTAAGCTCCGGATTGGTTTCAGACATTCAAATAAAAACATATAAGCGCGAACTGGAACGTTATGGTGCAAATTTAATCGAACAAACAGAATCACATTTTTATATTGACAGTCGTTGGGTAATTGCAGTTCTCGAAGCCCAGGCAGATGATTGGACTAAATACAAACTTTGTATTGATGTGGCACTAAAAGTGGATGACTCCGGAGTACTTGGCAATTACGAGTTCGTTAAAGTAGTTAGAAAAATTTCCGATGCCTTTAATCGGGAACATGATCTTGGTCCGGCCGAGTTTAAAAAACTAAACATACAATACCAGCAATTTTTTAAAACCGCTAACAACACCGCTAACTACCTGGAAATAGCAACATACAATGAATTTGTGAGCTCATTCATTGGTTTATTGGAAAACTGTGATGAATTTCAGCGCGTTAAAACATTTGGTGATTTAATGCACATGCATGTAAACCGGCTGTTTAATAAAAATCAACGCAGTCATGAAATGATTATTTACTATTTTCTCCTTAAAAGTCTGCAAAGAAAAATGTCAACAGGCTAATTCGGGATTTGTTTATTTAATCTCGCCATAGGGTTAACCACTTCAACATCTATTTCTGTAATATAACGGTTTAAAGGATCTTTGTAATACCTGAAGACGTAATCGTCACCATAGAAATTGTTTAGTCTTTTGGCTATGTTATCAATGCCTACATGATGGCTTTCTACCTTTCTTTTGGCTACGTCATTAATCATATTAATGGTGGTAATATTCAGATTATTTTTTTCGTAGACAATTTTTATCTGAACAGGTTGTGTCGAGTGCGAAACATTTCCGTGTTTAAAAATGTTCTCTACAAGAGTTAAGAGGATAAGGGGCGGAAATCGCAGGCCAAATAAATCACCGGTAACCTGTAGTTCTAGGTTGATATTGTCTGCAGTACGGAGTTTGTGCAAATTAATCAGGTGCTCAATCTGCTCTATTTCTTCACTAAGTGGAACCATTTCTGATGCTTCCGGTCTTTTGAGTGCATAGCGCATCATTTCGGCCAGGTTCATAATTGCATCAGCGGCCATGGGTGCTTTTTTACGGGCATCATTATAGATGAAATTCAGCGTATTGAACAGGAAATGCGGATTAATCTGACTACGGAGATAATTGTTTTGAGATTGTACCAAATCATTCTCCAAAGTTTGTTTCTCAATCTGGGTAATCAAATTCTCCTTTTCCAAGGCCTCTACTTTCTTTCTTTCCTTCAAAGATTGAATGATGTAAACATAACCAGTAGAAAAACCAATGTAATATAATGAACGATAAATACAAGCCAAAATAAATGTCCTGTTCCAGGCCACTGGAGTGTCTAATTTGATTAGCCCAAGTTTTGAGAAAGTAATTCCCATCAAAAAGCTCAAGCCTATATAGGTTAGACAAATAAGAAGAATCAAAGCAACAATCTTAATTATCTTAAGTGTACCAGAGCTATTGTTTAGTACCTTATTTAAAAAGAAAGCATGTGTGTAAAAAATGCTAATGTTAGTAAAATAGATAATAAAATAGGTTCCTGGCTGCCGGAAAGAATTGGTGAAAAGACCGAGCAAAAATACCTCATAAAGGATGTAAAGACCCCAAACAACCAGATGAAATTTATACTTTTTGTAAAGATTTTTAACGTTTAAAATGTTCATTTTTTAGCTGTTATTCTATTTAAAATGGGTTTTTACCCCCTAAAATTGGGGGTTTGTGTAAAAAAATAGTGGCATTGGTTTTTGTATTGCACCTTTACAGAAATTAATAACAACAAAGATTAAATTTATATATCATGAAAGCACAAAACACTATCAAACTTGCAAAAAAAACAGTATTCGTTTATAAAAATATTAAAACTCAAAATAACTTCGCAACCTATACTGGTGACATGGGACATACACAAATCACAGTTGCAACTTTAGGAGTCCTTTAATTATTGGTTTCTATTGGACTTTAGTAAGCTGCTTTGAACATAGGTGAAGAAAGCTTCTTTATAGCCTTCACCAATCTGAATCATTTCATTGTTTACTAAACGTATAATATTTCCATCTACCTTTTTGATCGCGGATTTAGCCACAATATTAGATTTATTAACTCTGATAAAAGGGTGACTTTCCAAAGCCTTCTCAATTTCCTTCAAAGTAAGGTAAGTAGTATGAGATTCAGTTTTGGTAATGATCTGAATGTAGTTTTGTAAAGCTTTGATGTAAAGGATTTCATCAATAGCAATATTTGAAAAAGCGTATTTGTGATCACCTTTGATATATAAAGCTGCCGCTTGCTCCGTTTCTTTTGAAACCGCTTTTGCACTGTTGGCTTCTTTTTTCAAAATACGATCAACACCCAAAGCAAATTTCGCAAAGGAAATTGGCTTTAATAAATACTGGTCAGACTGCACATCAAATGCCTGTAAGGCATAATCAGGGTGGGCAGTTGTGAAAACAAGATATTTAGCTTTTTCGCGGATATTTTTGGCTAATTCAAGACCATTTATACCTGGCATATCAATATCCATAAAAAGAATATCGATATCATCTTCAATACTGATTTCGGTTAGTGCTTGCACCGGACTGGTGAAAGTTTTAAAAACCGTTAAACCCGGCATTTCTGCAATATGATCTGTCAATACCTCAATCGCATGTTGTTCATCGTCAATAACAACGCATTTTAGATTCATGTTTTTATAAATATGATGTTTGGGGAATGTTTACACTGCAAGTTAAATAAAAAAACATGTATTTTTCTAGCTAAGGAAAAAAAATACAAAGTGTTTTCGTCTAATAAAATCCAGGGGTTCGTGTAATAATCCCCGTGGTTCGTGTAAAAAAATTAGCCTTCTGATTTCTTTTTTTAAACTTTATAATGTTTGCCAAAAACAATTAAAATTAATTGATAGAGTAACGCAATCAATTAAAAACATCTGCCTGCCCAATCTTGTGTAGCCTGTGGATATTTAATTTAAAACAGGCCATACAATACTGGGTTTAAGATGGTTATAAAGTAAACAAACAGATTAAGGCTCTTTATCAAACATTAATGAAAGGAATAGCATACGAGTATTTATTGAACACTGTTTACTACGCAGAAGTGCTTCAAAAACAGGGAATAAATGCTGATATGTATTTAAAAATGCAGCATCAACATAACAAGCTTGCTGCATACGGCTTAAAGAAAGAGATGGAAATTGATTTCGCTTTCAGAGAAGCATTTATTGTGGTTAGAAACTATGTACAACAGGCCATTAAAGACGGATTAAGAAATTTCCAGTTTGTAATGAACACCAGCGATGTTAAAAAGTTAACACAAATGATAGCGCTGCTCGACCGCAATTTTTTTGATAAACAAAGCTTAGATCAGATTATTGAAAAAGCAAACGAAGTTTTTAACCAATACCAATTGAAAAACTAATCCCCAATATAAAGACACAAGAATATGGAGCTTAAAGACGAAATCGGGCAATTTGCCACCAGAATCAAAAAAATGCTTCCTCAGGTACAATCCGAAGATCTGACTAGAAATGCATTAGTAATGCCTTTTATCCAAATTTTAGGTTTTGATCCTTCTGAAGTTCAAACGGAAGCTGTGTTGGATTTTGGCGTTAAGAAAAGTAAAAAAGTTGATTATACCATTATGAAAGATGGTGAGCCAACTATTTTGGTAGAATGTAAGCATCACGAGGAAAATCTTGATTTGGATGATTCGCGATTAGCTAAATACTTCCGCAAAACCAAAGCAAAATATGGTTTATTAACCAACGGACTGGTCTATAGATTTTATACCGATAAAATGGTTAGATCTAAAAAGAAACAAGAACCGGCATTTGAGTTCACACTAACAGATACAAAAGCAGCTACTATTGCTAAAATGATTGAAGAACATAAAGATTTCTTTAATGTTGATCAAAAAGCAGTAGGCTAAAAGATAGTAGTTAATCTATAAAGTCCCGTATAATTCTACAATATTAAGTCCCGATTGAAAAATCGGGACTTTTATTTTTATGCGCATTTCTACATTTGCCCGCACCATAATGTTAAACAAAAAAGCCGGGCATTAATCAAAATGCTCGGCTTTAATATGATTTTGGATGGCTTAGATCAGCTCAACACTTCTGCTCACAAAAGCAGTTAGCTCAGATCCTGTTAGCATACCTTGAGCCAGTAAAGCTAAATCTACTGCTTGCTTAGCTAAGTTACTTTGTTCTTCTCCTTCAGCATTTAAAATTTTACCAATTAACTTGTGATTGCCATTAATCGCAACTTTATAGTTATCTGGCATTTGCCCGTAAAAACCCATTCCACCACCCATCGCAGCCATGTCCTTCATGCGACGCATAAACTCGTCCATAGTAATCGTTACCGGAAGTTCTTCAGGGTGTAAAGCCACAATTTCTACCTGCATCCCTGGTTTAGTAATGGCTTTTTGGAAAATTTCTGTTACTTCCTTAACCTGATCTTCTGAAAGTACATGCTCTAGCTGCTCATCTTTCTCAATCAACTTATCAACCACACTGGAATCTACGCGTTTAATAGATGTTTTCTCTAATTTCTGCTCCAATTGATTAATAAAGTGGTTATCAATTGGAGAATCTAAAACCAGCACATCATAATCTTTTTTATTCGCTGATTGAATAAAAGCATCTTGTTTAGCTGCATCATTTGTATACAAATAAACCACAGTGCCATTTTTGTCTGTTTGAAGTGCAGAAACCTTATCCTTATATTCAGGAAGGGTAAATAATTCATTTTTAGTGTTTCCAACCAGAGCGAAATCTTTAGCCTTGTCATAGAATTTCTCTTCACTGATCATTCCATATTTCACAAATAAGCCAATATCCTTCCATTTTTCTTCGTAAGCCTTACGATCTTTGGCAAACAGCTCTGCTAACTTATCAGCAACTTTCTTAGTAATGTAGTTGTTGATCTTTTTTACGTTGCTATCAGCCTGTAAAAAGCTACGGGAAACGTTTAATGGGATGTCTGGTGAATCGATCACACCGTGAAGTAACATCAAGAATTCTGGAACAATATCTTTTACCTCATCGGTGATGAATACCTGGCGAGAGAAAAGCTTAATCTTATTGCGCTGCATCTCGAAGTCGTTCTTCAATTTAGGGAAATATAAAACTCCTGTTAAATTGAATGGATAATCTACGTTCAGGTGAATCCAAAATAGAGGCTCTTCACTAAACGGATAGAGTTCACGATAGAAACTCAAGTAATCTTCGTCTGACAAATCTGCAGGCGCTTTCGTCCAGATTGGATTGGTAGTATTGATAATGTTGTCTACCTCAACATCTTTGTATTGCTTTTTGCCTTCTGCATCTTCACCATCTTCAACAGATTCTGTTTTGGTGCCAAACTTAATCGGAACAGGTAAGAATTTTGCATATTTATCTAAAATCTCCTGAAGTTTAAAAGTTTCTAAAAACTCTTCAGAATCTTTGTTGATGTGAAGAATAATATCGGTACCGCGGGTAGTTCTGTGTCCTTCGGTAATTTCAAATTCAGTACTTCCATCGCAAACCCAACGCGCAGGTTCTGCGCCATCCTGATAAGATAAAGTTTCAATTTCAACTAAATCTGCAACCATGAAAGCAGAATAAAAACCCAATCCGAACTTACCAATAATCTCATTGGCATCCTTTGCATCTTTAAACTTTTCTACAAATTCGCTCGCACCAGAAAAAGCTACCTGATTAATGTACTTTTTAATCTCCTCGGCAGTCATCCCCAAGCCATTGTCGCTAATTGCAATGGTTTTTTGATCTTTATCTACCGCAACTTGTACCAATGGAGCGCCAACTTCACCATTAAACTGACCCAGTGAACCTAGTCTTTTAATTTTTTGAACGGCATCAACTGCATTTGAAACTAACTCACGAAGAAAAATTTCGTTATCAGAGTATAAAAATTTCTTAATTATTGGGAAGATATTCTCCGTATGGATAGAGATATTTCCTTTTTCTTGTATGCTCATATATAAATTAATTGTTTAATCTAACTCTTGCATATCAAGCCTCGTTCCAAAGGGGTTTAATTGCCAAAATGACAGTAGCAGATTGAAAATGGGCCGAGATATGAGATGAATTAAGAGATGGAATTTGATGTCTCCAGAATTTGGAAAGGTATTGAAACGTCATAAGCTATCGATTGTGTGTCACTCGCCATATACAATCCCAACAAACAAAAAGCCCGAAGTTCTTATTTCTTCGGGCTTTGCTTATTTATATTTTTAATTAATTGACTAAGAAACTAGGCTTATCTTCTTCTAAGGAAAGGATTTTAGTAATTTTCTTTAACAATACATCCATTTGAAACGGCTTCGATAAAAAATCGTCCTGTCCGTAGTTTAATGTGGTGAAATCCTTTTGATCGTAAAGGCCTGAAATCAGTAAAATGGGTATTTTGCGGGTGCTTTCAATCGCTTTCAGTTGTTCGCAAAGTACTCTGCCATCTATATGCCCCAGAGAAATATCTAGTAAAATTAAATCTGGTTTAAAACTTTCGATCCTATTAAAAACCTCTTCTCCATCATTCAGGGCAGACACTTTGAACCCCCCGATTTCGAGTATCAATTGAATGGTTTCTAAAACCTCAATATCATCGTCAACTACCAGTATTCTCTTCATATGTTTAGGAGCAATTTTTTTGCTGATGTAATTATAACAATATTATACACTGTTATGTTTAAAATCTTAAAAATATTTTAACATAGTAGTAAAACGGGAAATGTTATACCGCTGCCTGCTTAACTCCTTCTTTTTGCAAAATATAATTGAAAAGGTCTTCAATGGGTTTCTGTAAGATTTTGCCAGCATTTATCCCGTTTTTGGCTAAAATTTCTTTCAATGCATCCTGGTAATAATAGGCTATAGATCCTACAAAATGGCAAGGGATATTTTTATGTCGCGGGTAATCTTTAACGTTGGTGTCTACAAATTCCTGAAAACCGGTCTTTAATATTTCCTGAATAAAAGGATGTTCACTATGGCTAGCCATAAAACGGCTAAAACCTGCCAGATATATATTTGGAAAAGGTTTTTGGTAAACATTGGTGATGATAGCCTCCTTTTCTGATGGGAAATTCTTTTTAAAATCGGCAGCTAAATCGGCAGGCATTTTCTTATATAAATAGCTAAGCAATACCTTTTTACCAAAGAAAGTTCCTGAACCCTCATCGCCCAAAACATAACCTAAGCCATGATAGCCATCATGAATTTTTTTACCATCAAAGTAACAGATATTTGAACCGGTTCCTAAAATACAGTTTAAGCCTTCAGCATCACCACAAGTGGCGTAAACTGAACCTAAAAGATCGTGATCTACTGAGATAAATGCATTAGAGAAAACAGCTGAAAGTCCATTAGAAACTACTTCATGTTTATCTGGAGAAGAACAGCCAGCACCGAAAAAGTAAATTTCTTTTACCTCTTTTGCGTATTTAATTACAGTTTCATTTTTTGAAATGAGCTTGGTAATGTCTTGCTCACTTAGGAAATAAGGGTTTATTCCCGGTGTATTGAATTTAATGGTTTCCCCATTATGATAACCCATCCAATCAGTTTTTGATGAGCCACTATCTGCAACAAGTATCATGGGCTTAAATATAAAAATTAATTAGATAAGTTGATGCTTCCACTGATTTCTTTTAAGGTCGTTTCGGCTAACTTAGCTTGGTATTGCATCTCAATAAATCGATTTTGCACGTCGATAGCATTGCGCTGAGCCTCTCTTAATTCTAAAGGGGCAATACTTCCTAATCTATACTTGGCTAAAGTGATATCTAAATTTTCTTTTGCAATATCTACGTTACGTTGTTCGAGTTTTACCAAATCTAAATAGGTAGTGTAATTTTGATAAGCTGACAACAACTGTGCATTAACATCCAATTTGGTTTTTTCTAAGTTTAAGCCAGCATTATCTATTTCAATTTTAGCATTTCTTTCCTGTTGTCTTTGTAAAAAACCGTTAAACAGGTTAATGCTGGCCGTTACTCCGTAAGTAAAACCATTGGCCGCAAATTTTTGGTTAAAACCGGTCGGACTGGTACTATTTGCCCGGCTATAGCCCGAATTTAAGCTGATTGACGGATATCTTGCGCCTCTAACTGCTTTGAGGTTCAATGAAGCTATCTTTTGATTGATAAAAGCATTTTGAACAGTGGGATTTTGATTAGTGGCAACCTCTGCCAATTGCGTGTACAACAAGCCTTTTTCCAGTTCGATGTACTTATCTACAGTGAAATTTGTACTGATATCTCTAACCAATAGTTGGTTTAAGCGTACTTTGGCTACCTGTAAAGCATTTTTGGTTTGTAAATAGCTTGAGGTATCAGTATTGTAATCTACCTGGGCGGTTAAAACATCCAGTTTAGAGCCTCTACCCAGTTGTAGTTTAGTTTTAGCGATGTTGGTCCTCAATACAGAAACATCCATGGCACTGTCTGCTGCAATTACCAGTTGCTGTTGCCTGACAACATCATAGTAGGCGGTAATCACGTCAGATACAGTAGTTAAAATGGCCAGTCTGGAGTTAACTTCCCCTTGCTTTTGCAGCTCCTTTAGCCGGTCGTAATTTGCAAACATGGTAAAACCATCAAAAATTGTCCAGTTTAAATCTGCACCGTAACTTTGATTCGTGCTTTTTGCACCTGTAATTACACGATCTGGTCCTGTTGCTGGAGTTTGACGGGTATTTTGGATACTTCCTCCGTTGGTATAGCTTCCCGTAAGGTTGGGCAACATCCCGGCATTGCCAATATTAGCATTATTCTTGGCAATGCTGCTTACATTTTTACTTATTTTAATGTCGTAATTGTTTTGCAAGGCAATGCTTATGGCTTCTTGCAAAGTCAGTTGTTGTTGTGCGAAAGCCGAAATAGCTGTTAAACACAATAGCGCAAATAATTTTAATTTCCTGCCCATCTTATTCTGATTTTTCCATGGCTTCATGTTCAAAGCGAGCCGCATCCTTGAGCTGCTCATTTGGTTTGTAAGGTTTTGCCCAGTAAGAGTAAATTGCCGGAATTACAAAAAGTGTTAATACCAATGAGAAAAGTGTTCCTCCAACAATTACAGTACCCATACTCATACGGCTTTTTGCTGCTGCCCCCAAAGCCATTGCAATAGGTAAGGCGCCAATGGCGATGGCCAAACTGGTCATTAAAATAGGCCTTAAACGCGAAACCGCAGCCTCTCTGATAGCTTCAGGTATTGGAATGCCTTTTTCTTTCAACTGATTGGCAAATTCTACAATTAAAATCCCGTTTTTGGTTACCAGACCAATCAACATAATGGTTCCGATCTGACTGAAAATATTCCAGCTCTGGCCACATAACCATAGCGATAAAAACGCTCCTGCAACCGCCATAGGTACGGTTAAGATGATAATAATGGGGTCTTTAAAACTTTCAAATTGTGCAGAAAGAATCAGGTAAACCAGTAATAAAGCTAAACCAAAGGCAAAAAAGGTATTGGATGAACTTTCTTTAAAATCGCGCGATTCACCACTTAAGTCGGTTGAAAAGGTTTCGTCCAGCACTTTCTTCGCAATGGCATCCATGGCATCAATTCCTTCGCCTATACTTTTTCCCGGAGCCAATCCGGCAGATACGGTAGCAGAAATAAAGCGGTTATTTCTATACAGTTGAGGTGGACTACTTTCTTCTTTGGCTGTAACCACGTTATCCAGTTGAATGAGCTCGCCTTTGTCATTCCTTACATATACCGAACTTAAATCAAGCGGGTCTTTCCGGTCTCCTTTATCAAACTGACCAATTACCTGGTATTGTTTTCCATTCATAAAAAAGTAAGAAAAACGCTGGCCGCTGAGTCCCAGATTTAAAGTTTGAGCTATCGCTGAAATAGAAACCCCTAAATTTTTGGCTTTATCTCTGTCGATAGTTAAATTGATTTCAGGTTTATTAAATTTCAAGTTAACATCCGAAACCGTAAAAGTGGGGTCTTTAGCTACGGCGTCCATAAACACAGGAACTTTCTCTCTTAACTTTTCAAAATTTTGAGCCTGAATAATATAGCTGATCGGCAATCCACCTCTTCTCCCCACAGAAATAGTTGGTTGCTGATTCACAATTACCTTGCCTTCGGTATATTTTTTGGTAACCTTGGTCAGCATATCCGCAATATCTTTCTGTGTGCGTTCACGCTCTTCAGGATCAGTTAAACCCATACGAACAAAGCCCGAGTTTACTGCTCCTGAACCACCGAAACTAGGAGAGGTAATGGTAATGTTGACATTTTTTTCAGGAACTGAATCAAGTACCAGTTGATTCAGCTTCATGATAAACTTATCGGTATAAGCAAAAGATGCTCCTTCTGGTGTAGTTGCATTAATGTTGATGGCACTGCGGTCATCATATGGGGCTGTCTCTTTGGGTAGTAATTTCCAGAAGAGAAAGATTAATCCCATACAAACCACAATGATGGGAATCGATAACCATCGCCTATCGAGGAATTTGTTCAGATTTGAGGCATATCCATCGTTAAGTTTAACAAAGTAAGGTTCTGTCCAATTGTAAAACCTCGAAGGTTTATGACCACCCTTTTTCATCAGGTAGGCATTCAGCATTGGGGTTAGCGTTAATGATACAAATGCAGAAATTAATACTGCTGCCCCAATTACTACTCCAAACTCTCTGAACAATCGGCCCACAAAGCCCTGTAAAAAGATTACCGGCAAAAATACCGCTGCAAGGGTAATAGAGATGGAAATTACCGCAAAGAAAATCTCATTCGATCCTTTTATAGCCGCTTCAAAGGGCGACATACCTTCTTCCACTTTCTTAAAGATATTTTCAGTCACTACAATACCGTCATCCACTACTAAACCGGTAGCCAACACAATGGCTAGCAGGCTGAGTACATTAATGGAGAAACCAAAAGCATACATGATAAAGAAAGTAAAGATCAGAGATACAGGAATATCAATCAGTGGCCTGAAGGCGATCGCCCAATCTCTAAAAAATAAATAGATGATTAAGATTACCAGTACAAGTGATAAACCAATGGTTTCTGCTACTTCGGTTACTGAACGCTTAATGAATAGCGTTGTATCCAGGGCCACTTTTAGCTTAATATCTTTCGGAATGTCCGCTTTAAGCTTATCAAAACGGTTGTAAAACTCCTTACTAATTTCCAGGTAATTTGCACCTGGTTGTGGAATGATGGCCACGGCAACCATTGGCCGACCTGATTCTCTTAGTACCGTCTCCTCGTTTTCGGGTCCTAAAACAGCATAACCAACATCTTTTAATTTAACAACCTGATTACTGTCTGCTTTTAAAATTAAATTATTGAACTGGCTTTCATTGGTTAATTTGCCCAATGTTTTAACGGTTAATTCTGTTGTTGCACCGGTAATTTTTCCAGAAGGAAGCTCAACGTTTTCGTTATCCAGTGCGGTAACAATATCCTGAGAAGTTAAACCGTAAGCACTTAGTTTAATGGGATCCATCCAAATGCGCATGGCATATTTACGCTGCCCCTGAATTTGCACGCTACTTACTCCGGGAATGGTTTGAATCCGGTCTGCAATTACGTTTTCGGCAAAATCACTTAACTCCAGGGTATTTCTTTTATCACTCTGAATGGTCATAGAAAGAATGGCATCAGAGTTTGCATCAGCCTTGCTTACAATGGGTAAACCATCTATGTCTTTAGGTAAGTTCCTCGCAGCCTGAGAAACCTTATCCCTTACATCATTAGCAGCTTCTTCGATATTTTTATCGAGATTAAACTCAATGGTAATATTACTGGAACCCTGATTACTGGAAGAAGAAATATTTCTAATCCCATCAATAGAGTTAATTGATTTTTCTAATGGCTCGGTAATCTGCGATTCAATAATGTCAGAATTTGCTCCTGGATAGGAAGTTCTTACCGATACTACCGTAGGATCAATAGAAGGATATTCCCGAACGCCAAGAAAATTATAACCAATTACCCCAAAAAGGACAATCAGCAAATTCATTACAATGGCTAGAACAGGCCTTTTAATACTGGTTGTAGAGATACTCATAGTTATTCTTTTACCAAATGAACTTTAACCGGGGCATCTTGTTTTAAGGCCATGGAGCCAGTAGTCAGCACCGTATCGCCAGCCTTTAAACCAGAAGTTATCACAATATTTTCATCTGTTCTTGTCCCTGCTTCTACTTTCACCTCCTGCGCCTTGCCATTTTTCTGTATATACACAATTTTTCCTTTTAATACCGGAATAACGGCCTCATTAGGGATAAGAATGGCATTGTTAAGCGTATTCAGGGCTATTTTTATTTTAGCAAATGATCCTGGTAGCAACGCATTGTCTGCATTTGGCGCCAGGGCCCTGATTTGCAAAGTTCTTGTTGCCGCATCTATGCCAGGCTCAATCGCGTATACTTTACCCTGATTCTCTTTGGCAGAACCATCTGTTGTAAAAGTGATGCTAGAGCCTTGCTTAATTTGGCTGGCATATTTTTCCGGAACAGAAAATGTGATTTTCACCGGGTTGGTGCTCACCAGGTTGGCAATTACTGTGGAAGGAGTGAGGTAAGTTCCCTCCGAGATGCCACGCAAGCCTATATGGCCTGAAAATGGCGCTCTGATAGTGGTTTTAGCAAGTTGAGCCCTGATTAACAGCGATTGTGCCTGTAATGATTTTAAATCAGCCAGTGCAGTATCATACTCTTCCTGGCTAATTGCACCTTTGGCCAAAAGTTGTTTAGCTCTGCTTTCATTAGTAGAGGATAGTTTTTGCTTGGTCAGCGCTTCCTGAAGCTGCGCCTGAATGTCTCGGTCGTTAACCTTAACCAATACACTTCCCTTACTAACCGTAGTACCTTCTTTAAAATAAATGCCGGTTACCAATCCAGCAACCTCACTTTTAAGGACCACAGATTCATTAGCCTCAATGGCACCAGTAATTTCAAGATCGTTATCAAAAGAAACAAGTTTTACCACTACACCATCTACAACAAGCGGTGGTGCTCCTTTTCCATCTTTGCTTCCTTTTCCTGTTGAAGCACCGGGCGAACCCTTTCCTTCAATTTTTTTGTTGGCGTTAATGCGATAATAAACCAGGTAAGCCAAGCCTAAAGCTATAACTATATAAAAGATATATCTCTTTTTCATTTGTGTGTGTTAGATAATGTGTTTTTCAATGCTGCTGGAGTACCGGCTTTAGGAAAAACAGCGTGTAAAAATATTCAATTCTTACGTCCTAAAATTGTTGTATTAAGGATGTTACAGCCTATTAGAGAGATATCGGCTGGGTTTTGATTGTTATGAGATCAGGATAAAGAGGATAAGTTAGCTTTTGGGAAAGCGATCTGATGGTTACTAGACTGGTTATCAGTATAACAGCCTAGCCAATAACCTGTCTGGTAAAATTTTTGAGATAGAGGAGAGACGAGTGATCATATGGGTAGTTACCAGGTTATTCATTCATGTACCCATTCAAAACTCAATCGATATCAAACTTTACGATAAAAAAATTACACACATTTAGCTAATTAATTCTAAAACACCGCCAATAAAATTAATTTTGTGGCAAAATACCCTCTTTATGTTTAATAAAAAATCAGTTTTAAGTTTAGTTTTATTACTAACGTGTATTATGACAGCGATGGCGCAGGTAAAAATAGGTTTTGAGGTTTCGTTTAAAGAACCACAAGCTCACTATGCAGAAGTTCAGATGAATATCTCGGGCTTGAATAAAGATTATGTGGATGTAAAAATGCCTGTATGGACTCCAGGATCTTACCTGATTCGTGAATTTGAAAAAAGTGTAGAAGAGTTTAAAGCTTCTGCCGCAGGGAAAGAACTAAGGGTGGAGAAAGTAAGAAAGAACGCATGGCGTATCTTTTCTAACAAGGCCAATGAGATCAAAATCAATTACCGTGTATACGCATTTGAGATCTCAGTACGTACTCCATTTATAGACGATGCTCATGCATTCTTATCCCCAACCGGAATATTTATGCATCCTGATGGTATGATCAGCGCTCCAAGTACTGTAAAGATCATACCACATAAAAGTTGGAGTAAAGTATCTACAGGCCTGGAACCAGTGGTCGGACAAACATTTACTTACCGCGCTGCTGATTTTGATATACTATATGATAGTCCGATTGAAGTAGGTAATCAGGATGTTTTTGAGTTCAATGCTGCAGGCCTGCGTCATGAAGTGGCCATGTATGGTGGTGGTAACTACGATAAGGAAAAGCTTAAAGTAGATATGGCTAAAATTGTAGAAGCCGAAACGGCTGTTTACGGTGAAAATCCAAATAAACACTATGTTTTCATTGTGCATAATTTTACTAAAGGCGGTGGTGGCCTGGAACATTTAAATTCGACTACGTTGGGGGCAACCAGAAATGCTTATAATACTGAAGAAGGATATAAAGGCTTTTTAGGCTTAGTCGCTCATGAATATCATCACCTGTGGAATGTTAAGCGTTTACGTCCGGTTGCTTTAGGACCATTCGATTATGATAATGAAAATTATACCACCAACCTTTGGGTGGCAGAAGGATTTACATCTTATTACGAAAACAAGTATTTACATAGAGCAGGATTTACTGATGCCAATGAGTTTTTGAAAGACCTGGCAGCGGGTGTTGCAACAGTACTAAACACCCCGGGATCTAAATACCAGTCTGCGGCCTCTTCCAGTTACGATGCCTGGATTATTGGTTACCGCCCAAATGAGAATTCAAAAAATAATGCCATATCCTATTACAACAAAGGAGAAGTGATCGGTATTTTGATGGATTTGGAGATCATCAATGCAACTAAAGGTGCAAAAAGTTTAGATGATGTAATGAAGGCCATGTACCTGCAATGTAAAACCTTAAAACGTGGATACACTGATGCAGAATTTAAAGCAATGGTAGAGAAGATCTCGGGAATGAGCTTTACCAGTTTTTGGGCTAAATATGTAAATGGTGTTGATGATGTAGAATATACCAAATACTTCGGTTATGCAGGAGTAGAGGTGAGCACCGAAAACGCAACGCCAGGGAAACCAGTAACAGGCGCCACTGTTCAACTGTCAACCGCTGGTTTAACCGTAAGCTCCATTACCAGAAATTCTGCAGCATGGCTGGATGGCTTAAACGTAAACGATGAGATCATCTCTTTAGATGGTATAGGTTTGGACGAAGCTTTTTCTACCATCAGACTGAAAAGTCCTTTGTTTTCGTTGGATATTTTACCTGTAGTAGCCAAAAAGAATATTGGCGAGGTATTAAAGCTGAAAGTTAAAAGAGATGGTATAGAAAGAGAGTTTGCACTAACCTTAAAAGAAAACCCAAGTGTTAGACTGAAGGCCACTATTAATGAAAAAGCTACAGCAGCACAGAAAGCTGTATTCAGCAAATGGACAGGTAAATAGGTTGGCATTCTGAGGCTTCAGTCTTGAATTAAAATCCAAAGTTTAAACCTGTATGTTTGAAGATAAAAAAACCCGTAAATTAATTTTACGGGTTTTTTTTAGTCCTGAAAATGAATTGATTAGCTGATGTAATCTAATTTGCCATCAGTACTCGTTAATTGGTATTCTGTACTATCTGTTTGATACTAAAAAGTGTATCTAAAGCCTAAACCAAATCTACCTGCATTGAAGTCGCTATCGTTATCTCCAAGATAAATTCTAGGTCTCCAGTCTAAAGCTACTGCTAAAGGTGCTCCGCTAAATTTGTAATCTAAACCAACCATTGGAACCAGGTAAAAGCTAGAACCGCCATCATAAAGTTGTACAGATGGACCACCACCTAAATACCAATCCAAACCTCTTGCTCCTGGGATTGCAGAATTATACTGTAAAAATCCTTGAATAAAGGTAGAGTTGGCACCAAATAAAACCTCTCCTTGAATTGCCGCTTTTTGACTAAAATGATGTCTTACCGAAGGACCAACCAATGTTGCGCCATCTCCAAAGTCAATACCTAAGCCTAAGCCAGTTTTGTAATTCTGAGCTTTAACAGTGGCAGTACTTAAAGCAAATAGTGCAATGCATCCTAAAATTGTAAATAACTTTTTCATAATTGATTTTTATAAATGTTTTTAAAGTATTGTAAACTGCCTAACAACTTTAATGCCGTTTATATTTTTTAAGTAAAAATGTGAATAGGAAAAAACAATGCTTGCATAGTAATAATGTTATTGTTAAGTTTATTCCTGTGTTTTATACCAAAAGTGATTCTGGTATTTATCGGTCTAACAAAATTTATCGATTTGTAAAGCAGATTGAAGCATATAAGTGTTTACACTTTATGTTTGATTTTTTAACTTAACCAAATATATTTAAGATATGGCTGCAGCAATTACAAGGGTTTTTGATCTTTTAAGACATAGCCTGCAAAATCCGAAGCAAGAATTTATCAATGGCAAAATAAATGGTAAATGGATAAATTATAGTACAGAAGCCTTTTGTGAAACCGTTGATCATTTAAGTAAGGGCTTAATCAGGCAGGGAATTGGTAAGGGGGGGCGTGTTGCAGTAATGTCACATAACAGACCGGAGTGGAACATTGCAGATTTTGCTGCAAACCAGATTGGTGCTTATCAAATTCCTTTATATCCAACCTTAGCCGAACATGATATCCAGTTTATCCTAAAAGATGCAGATATTGCCATTGTTTTCGTTGCCGACGAAGCCTTGTATCAAAAGATAAAACCTTGCGCAGCAATTGTAAATCCGGCTATCAAAATATATAGCTTCAATGAGATTTCTAACGTATCTCATTGGAAAACGCTGGTTGAGGAGGGAAAATCAGCTACTGATATTGACCTGGATATTTATCGCAATCAAATCACACCAGAAGACATTCTCACTTTAATCTATACCTCCGGAACAACCGGCACCCCAAAAGGAGTAATGTTAACCCATGATAATTTGGTGGCCAATTTTATAAATTCTGCAGTGGTAATGCCTAAAGGAGTTAATAAAGGATTAAGCTTTCTTCCGCTTTCACATATTTTCGAACGGATGATCATTTACCTGTACCTCTTTAACCATACGGCCATTTATTATGCCGAAAGTATGGAAACAATCGTAGCAGATATTCAGCATGTTAAACCCAATGCTTTTTCAACTGTTCCAAGATTATTGGAAAAGGTGTATGATAAGATCATGGAGAAAGGAAAAGCCCTGACCGGAGTTAAAAAGGGAATTTTCTTCTGGTCATTGGCATTAGCCGAAAAATATACAACAGATGCAGGTTGGTGGTATAATTTCCAGTTGGGCATAGCCCGAAAACTGGTATTTAAGAAATGGCAAGAGGCGCTGGGAGGAGAAATTGTGGTTATTGTATCGGGTGGAGCTGCCCTGAACCCGCGATTGGCCAGGATTTTCTGGGCGGCGGGAATGCCGGTTTTTGAAGGATATGGTTTAACAGAAACTTCACCGGTAATTACCGTAAATCATTTTGGTGCAACTTTATTTGGTTCGGTGGGTGAAGTTATTCAGGGAGTAGAAGTGAAAATTGCATCAGATGGCGAAGTATTAACCCGTGGCCACCATGTAATGAAGGGCTATTATAACCGCCCTGACCTGACCGCTGAAGCTATCGATGAAGATGGCTGGTTTCATACAGGGGATATAGGTGAGTTGGTAGATGGAAAGTTTCTAAGAATCACCGATCGTAAAAAGGAAATGTTTAAAACAGCGGGAGGTAAATATGTTGCCCCACAGATGCTGGAAAATAAGTATAAAGAGTCGATTTTTATCGAGCAGATTATGGTGCTTGGAGAGAATAGAAAATTCCCTTCCGCGTTAATTGTGCCTAATTTCGAAACTTTAAAAACCTGGGCCAGTCGTAAGGGAATTAGCTTTACCAATAACGAAGAAATCATTAAAAACGAGCAGGTACTTGCAAAATACAATGAGGTTATAGAAGCGGCAAATGTAGGGTTTGGGAAATGGGAGCAGGTAAAAAGATTTGCGCTTTTACCTAAAGAATGGAGTATTGACGGGGGCGAATTAACACCCAAACTTAGTTTAAAAAGAAAAATAATAACAGAAAAAAACAACGATACCATTGAAAAAATCTATAAGGATGCAGAAGACTATAAAGCACCTCAGTAATTGGAAGCAAAACCTGGTTTATGGCTTGGTACTCATTAGTTTGTCTGGTTGCGTAACCGGACAACTGGGTAAAAAAAATAGTGACGAATATAAAAATGGGATGGTGGTTTCTGCTCATCCTGAAGCGTCACAAGTTGGTATCGATATTTTAAAAAAAGGAGGTAATGCTGTTGATGCGGCTGTGGCAGTTCAATTTGCTTTAGCTGTTGTTTATCCAAATGCCGGAAATATTGGTGGTGGTGGGTTCATGGTTTATCGTGCGGCATCGGGAGAAGTGAATACCCTTGATTTTAGAGAAAAAGCAGCTGCGGCAGCAAGCCGTGATATGTACCTCGATAGTGCTGGGAATCCGATCGTAGATAAAAGTCTGTATGGACATCTCGCCGCCGGTGTTCCCGGATCTGTGGATGGGATGGTAATTGCACATCAAAAATATGGAAAGTTAAGCTGGGCACAGGTATTACAACCTGCCATTGATTTGGCACAAAATGGATTTAAAATCACTAAGCGCCAGGCAACAGAACTGAATAGTTTACACCGTAAATTTATGGATTTTAACCCTGGCGGAACGGCTTTCGTTAACCTCGAGAAAACCTGGCAGGAAGGAGACGTTCTTAGCCAGAGCGAACTTTCGAAAACCTTAAAACTGATTCAGGAAAAGGGGCGTGCAGGATTTTATGAAGGTGCAGTAGCCGATTCAATTGTGGCTGAAATGAAGCGGGGCAAAGGGCTTATAACCAAAGAAGACCTCAAAGGATATCATTCCGCCTGGCGAAAACCCATAACTGGCACTTACAGAGGGTATAAAATTATTACTATGCCGCCTACTTCCAGTGGTGGCATCGCTTTAATTCAGTTGCTACAATCGGTAGAACCTTATCCACTAAAAAAATGGGGCCATAATGTCGATTCAACCATACAGGTAATTGTGGAAGCTGAAAGAAGAGTTTATGCTGATCGCGCCACTCATTTAGGTGATCCAGATTTTTATAATGTTCCTCAAAATGCATTAATTAATCCGGCATATAATAAAAAAAGGATGGAGAGTTTTACATGGGCTGCAGCTACTCCAAGCAGTACGGTACTTGCGGGTACTGTAAATGGTAAAGAGCATGAGGAAACTACTCATTTTTCTATTGTGGATCGGGAGGGGAATGCGGTTTCAATTACTACAACTTTAAATGGATCTTACGGCTCACTGGTAGCAGTAAAAGGGGCAGGTTTTTTACTAAATAATGAGATGGACGATTTCTCCGTTAAACCCGGATCACCCAATATGTATGGCCTGGTAGGAGGAGAAGCCAATGCAATTGCACCAAATAAAAGAATGCTGAGTTCCATGACTCCAAGTATTGTAGAAAAAGATGGAAAACTTTTCATGGTTGTAGGTACACCAGGCGGATCAACAATCATTACCTCTGTATTTCAAACCATAATTAATGTGATCGATTTCGATATGACCATGCAACAAGCAGTGGCTGCAAAGAAATTCCATCACCAGTGGTTACCAGATGAAGTTTATGTAGAGAAAGATGCTGTAGATAGCTTAACTACCCAAAAATTAGAAGCTAAAGGCTATCATATTGCTCCTCGAAATTCTATCGGACGGGTTGATGCCATTCTTAGAACCAAATGGGGGTATTATCAGGGGGGTGCCGACCCCAGGGGGGATGATAAAGCTATTGGCTACTAAAAGGTGTAAGAATAGAGTCAGCTATTGACTAATTTTTAGGATAATTGAGTAATGTAGTAGAACTGTTTCCTCAACAAATGTATGTTTATATGTAAAAATTCATCGATGTCTTATTTTCTGTACTTTTAATATCGCTTTTTAAGCATGTTAATGGGCTGTTTGTTAGTAAGTTGAAAAGTTTATTGTTTTTCACATAATCTTTGGTACGGCTCTTGAAGATAATGCAGCAAACGCTTTAAAAAAAAGGACATTATGAAATTATCATTATTCAAAGTATTGCCGGTTGCAGTAGCCGGACTATTCGTCGGATCAGCTGCAAATGCTCAGGAAACTCAAACTAGCGCTACTAAATTCAGAACGTGGTCTATCGGAGTAAATGCAGGTGTTTTAACCCCACTTTCGCCCCTAGGTGGTAAAAACGATTTCAGTAACAATAAGTCATCTTTAGGTTATGGCTTATATATCAAAAAGCAATTTACCCCTTATTTCTCTTTACGTTTAGACGGAGTTAGAGGTAAATTAAAAGGAGATAACACAGAAGCTTATGAAAGCGGTTTGGTAAACAATTCTCCTGTTAGAGCTTTTGACACTGAATTATCTTATTCTGCAAGTTTAAATGCAGTAGTAAACTTGTTCAACATCGATCTTTTCAAAAAAGAAAATGCTTTACAACTTTACACTTCAGTAGGTGCTGGTTTAGCTGGTTACAAACCTACAATCACTACCGCTGCAGGTACATTTGATTATGCTGGAGACAAAACCATTAGCGAATTAATCATCCCTGTAGGTGTCGGTGCTAAATTCAAACTCTCTGATGCGATTAACTTCGATTTAGGTTGGACTATAAATTATGTAGATGGTGATAACCTTGATGGATATTACAGAGGGTCTAATGACAAATATAATTATGCATACGCTGGTTTAGAATTTGCATTAGGAACAGGAAAACAATTAGCTTTCCATAATCCGGTAGCAGTAACATACGATGAGGCTGTAAAAGCTAAACAAACTGCTGATGCTTTAAAGTCTGATTTAGATGCGCAGAAATCTGAAAATGCAAAACTGCGTTCAGAAATGGCCGATATCTTAAAAGATTCTGATGGTGATGGTGTTGCTGATAAACTGGATAAATGCCCTGGAACGCCAGCTGGTACAGTAGTAGATGGTGCTGGTTGCCCTTTGAAAACTCCTGAAAAAGTAGTTGAAAAAGTTGTTGTTACTGAAGCAGATCGTAAAGTTGTTGCTGATGCAATTAAAAACTTAGAATTTGATTTAGGTAAAGCAACAATCCGTCAAAAATCTTATGCTACCTTAAACCGCGTAGCGGCTTTATTGATCGAGAAAAACTTCAGCTTGAAATTAGCAGGTCATACTGATAACACTGGTTCAAAAGCATTGAACTTGCGCTTATCAAAAGACAGAGCCGAATCAGTAAAAGCTTACTTAGTTTCTCAAGGTGCAAACGCATCTCGTATTGAAGCTACAGGTTACGGTATGGGTCAACCAATTGCTACCAATAAAACAGCAGCTGGTCGTCAACAAAACCGTCGCGTAGAGTTTACACTTTACTAGTCAGTTTTAAAATATTAAGAAGCGTCCTTGATTAAGTTCAAGGGCGCTTTTTTTATGACAAAAAATCTTCAGATTGTACTTGTATTAACAAAATACATTCATTAGCTTTGTTATGCAAGCATAATAAATTCTTTAATGAAACAACAACAAACCATAGATTACCACGTTAAGTTCGCCTGGCAAAATATGTTTAATAAATATAATCAGATGGCTGCGGGTTTTGGGATTACTCAAGCCATTGGTTATATGCTAATCAATATCGACGACCTGGAAGGAACTGCTGTTTCCAACCTGGCTGGATTGTTAGGTGTGAAGGCAACCAGTTTATCAAGGATGCTGAATAATATGGAAGAAATGAGGTTGATTTATAGAGAGACTTCCGTAGGAGATAAACGCTCAGTAAAGGTTTTTTTAACAGATTTTGGTAAAGAAAAAAAACAATTAGCAAAAGGTGTTGTTCGCAAATTTAATGAATACCTGGATGAGCATTTTTCTAAAAAAGAAAAAGAAACCTTCATCAACCTATTGATAAAACTAAATGATATAACTGTCGCATATACTGTTGATTAATATGAAACGAAGCATAAACAAAGTTGCCGTTTTAGGATCTGGAATCATGGGTTCGCGTATCGCATGCCATTTCGCCAATATTGGTGTAGAGGTTTTGCTTTTAGATATTGCACCCAAAGAACTGAGTCCGGAAGAACAGGCAAAAGGACTAACGCTTGAACATCCTGTGGTTAAAAACAGGATTGTGAACACTGCTTTACAAACCGCGATCAAAAGCAACCCATCCCCCGTCTACGCTAAGAAAGTAGTGAATAAAATCAAAACAGGGAACTTCGATGATGACATGTCGAAAATTACTGGTTACGATTGGGTGATAGAAGTTGTGGTAGAAAATCTTGATATAAAAAAGAAGGTTTTTGAACAGGTAGAGCAATACCGTAAACCAGGCACACTGATCACTTCTAATACTTCAGGCATCCCAATCCACTTAATGGCAGAAGGTAGAACTGAGGATTTTAAAGCCCACTTCTGTGGAACTCACTTCTTCAACCCGCCAAGGTATTTAAAGTTGTTGGAAATTATTCCAACACCCCACACACAACCGGAGATTGTAGATTTCTTAATGCATTATGGTGATAAGTTTTTGGGTAAAACCACTGTTTTATGTAAGGATACCCCTGCATTTATTGCAAACCGTGTTGGGGTTTATTCCATCATGGCGCTACTTCACCTGGTCGAAAAATTAGATTTAACCGTTGAGGAAGTTGATAAATTCACCGGTCCGGCATTAGGCAGACCAAAGTCAGCTACATTCCGTACCTCTGATGTGGTAGGTCTGGATACCATGATTAAGGTGGCCAAAGGCCTATATGACAATTGCCCGGAAGATAAAGCACATGAACTTTTCAAACTTCCTGCATACGTGCAGAAAATGGAAGAAAATAAGTGGCTGGGTGATAAAACCAAACAGGGGTTTTATAAAAAAACAAAATCTGCGGATGGCAAGACTGAAATTTTAGCCCTCGATTTAAAAACACTGGAATATAAGCCTCAGCAAAAGGTAAAATCAGCTACCCTTGAAATGACCAAGCCAGTTGAAAATTTGCGTGAGCGCATGAAGATTTTTGCTAAAGGCAAAGACAAAGCTGGAGAGTTATTTCGTCATTCATCCTTTGGGTTATTTGAATATGTTTCGGATAGGATTCCTGAGATTTCAGATGAATTATATAGAATAGATGATGCGATGCGGGCAGGTTTCGGATGGGAGCTGGGACCATTCGAGCTTTGGGATGCCGTTGGCGTGAAAGAAGCGATTGAAGGCATGGAACAGTATGGTAACCAAGCTGCTCCCTGGGTGCATGAGATGCTTAATGCTGGAAATGCTACCTTCTATAAAGTAGAGAACGGTACTAAGAAGTATTATGATATCCCATCAAAAAGCTACAAAGCCTTGCCTGGAACGGATGAGTTTATCATCTTAGATAATTTACGGGAAAACAAAACCCTGTGGAAAAATTCAGGGGTATCTATTATTGACTTGGGCGATGGCATTTTGAATGTAGAGTTTCACACTAAAATGAATACCATTGGTGGCGACGTAATTGCAGGTATAAATAAGGCTATAGATATGGCCGAAAAGGACTATCGGGGTTTGGTGATTGGGAATGATGGCGCTAACTTTTCTGCAGGTGCTAACGTTGGAATGATTTTTATGATGGCTGTGGAGCAGGAGTGGAATGAATTGAATATGGCCATCCGAATGTTCCAGAACACCTCAATGCGCATTCGTTACTCCTCAATTCCGGTGGTTGTAGCGCCTCATAACCTCACATTGGGTGGCGGGTGTGAGTTTAGTCTTCATGCCGATCACGTCCAGCTTTCTGCCGAAACTTATATGGGTTTAGTAGAGTTTGGTGTAGGCGTGATACCTGGTGGTGGCGGAACAAAGGAATTTGCTTTACGCGCATCGGATGAATTTAAGGACGACCAGATTGTACAAAATGCACTTAAAGAAAGATTCTTGACCATTGGTATGGCCAAAGTTTCTACTTCAGGTTATGAAGCTTACGAGCTGGGTTATCTGCAAAAAGATAAATTTTCGATATCCATGAACCGCAATCGCTTATTGGCAGATGCTAAAGCCAAAGCAATTGAACTGGCAGATGCCGGTTACACCAAACCGGTGCAACGTAACGACATTAAGGTGCTGGGTAAGCAAGGTTTAGGTATCGTGTACGCTGGAGCAAATAGCATGTACTCTGGTCATTATATCTCCGAACATGATAAGAAAATCTCCGAGAAACTAGGGTATGTGATGTGTGGCGGTGATTTATCAGCCCCTACCGAAGTTACAGAACAATACCTTTTAGATTTAGAAAGAGAAGCCTTTTTATCACTGGCAGGAGAAAGAAAAAGCCTGGAGCGAATCCAATCCATTATTACAAAAGGGAAACCACTGAGGAATTAGTTGAGATGTGAGACATAAGATTTGTGATGTGAGCAAACAGGCATGAAGCCAATGTAGAAACTTAGAACAATGAATAATTTAAAAGAGCTAAAAATTTGGACTAAAGCCATTGATCTTGCTGTTGATGTTTATCAGGCAACTTCCGGTTTTCCAAATGAAGAGCGTTTTGGATTGGTGAATCAGTCTAGAAGAGCAGCAGTGTCAATCTCATCAAATATCGCCGAAGGAGCAGGAAGAAATTCGTTTAAAGAATTTAATAATTTTTTAGGAATCGCTAACGGCTCTTCTTACGAATTGCAAACTCAGTTAGTAATTGCTCATAAACTTCAAATGTTAAACACTAAAAGTTTAGAGCCTTTGTTGGTTCAGATTGATGAACTACAAAAAATGACTTATGGATTTCAGCAAATGCTAGAGAAGAAAATTAATAAAAAAGATAAAAACAAGGCGTGAGATATAGCAGGTATAACTTTCAATGACGTTAGTCTATACTGGTGCCTTAAATCGAAAAATAAATGCCTTGAGTTTGAATTTGAGCGGGTCTCAAATCTCATATCTCAGGTCTCAAATCTTAAAATATGGAAGCATATATTATAGCCGGATATCGTACAGCAGTGGGGAAAGCCCCTAGAGGTGTATTCCGTTTTACCAGAGCTGATGATTTAGCAGCAGAAGTCATTCGTGCTTTAGTAGCATCGGTTCCGAATTTGGATAAAGAACAAATAGACGATGTAATTGTGGGTAATGCTACCCCAGAAGCTGAACAAGGGTTGAACATTGGCAGGATGATTTCACTAATGGGCCTTGATACCGATAAAGTTCCTGGCGTAACAGTTAACCGTTATTGTGCCTCAGGCTTAGATACAATTGCAACAGCCGTGGCCAAAATTAAAGCCGGAATGGCTGATTGTATTATCGCAGGAGGTGTTGAGGTAATGAGTGGAATGCCATTTGGCGGATGGAAACTGGTGCCGAATGCTGACGTTGCCAAAAACAATCCCGACTGGTATTGGGGGATGGGCTTAACTGCAGAGGCCGTAGCCCGGGAATACAATGTAAGTAGGGAAGATCAGGATACTTTTTCATTGAAATCACATGAAAAAGCTGTACATGCCATAAAAAATGGTCATTTGAAAGATGGAATACTGCCAATTACGGTAAATGAAAATTACCTGGATGAAAACCTTAAAAAGAAAACCCGCTCTTATGTAGTAGACACTGATGAAGGGCCGAGAGCAGATACCACTTTGGATAAACTGGCCAAATTAAAGCCCGTATTTGATGCTAATGGGTGTATCACAGCAGGGAATTCTTCTCAAACTTCTGATGGTGCAGCGTTTGTGCTTGTGGTTTCTGAAAAGAAAATGAAGGAGTTGAATGTGGAGCCAATTGCCAGATTGGTAAGTTATGGTATTGCAGGTGTACCACCAAGAATAATGGGTATAGGACCAATTGAGGCTATACCGAAAGCCTTAAAGCAAGCAGGTCTTAAAAAAGAAGATATCGATCTGATTGAGTTGAATGAGGCTTTTGCATCACAATCACTGGCGGTTATCAGAACTCTAGACCTAAATCCAGAAGTTATCAATGTAAACGGCGGAGCAATTGCACTCGGACATCCACTGGGATGCACGGGGGCTAAACTAACGGTTCAAATTATGAATGAACTAAAAAGGCAAAACAAGAAATACGGCATGGTTACCATGTGTGTAGGAACCGGGCAAGGTGCAGCAGGGATTTTTGAATTGCTTTAGTGATATAGTAGCAAGATATGAGTATCGAGTATCAAGATGATAAGCATAATAAAAACTAAATCGCTTCCTGGTACAAACTAGAACAATCACTCAACTTTGCTACTTCGTATCCGTTGCCACTTATTACTAAAACTAACAACCGCGATTGTTATAGACTGAGACTATGTCTTGATACTCGCTACTAGATACTGACAAAATGGAAACAACTGAAAAAAAGACAATTAAAGGCGGAGAATTCTTAATTAAAGAAACCGCTTACCAGGATGTATTTATTCCGGAAGAGTTTGACGAAGAGCAACAGATGATTGCACAAACTTGTCGTGATTTTTTGGAGGCTGAAGTTTATCCCAATTTGGATAAGATAGACAAGCAGGAAGATCCAGAATTGATGCCCACCTTATTAACAAAGGCTGGAGAACTGGGTATATTAGGCGTTTCTGTGCCGGAACAATATGGTGGTTTTGGCAAAAACTTTAACACATCTATGTTGGTAGCTGATGTTGTGGGAGCTGGCCATTCCTTTGCCGTTGCACTTTCTGCACATACAGGAATAGGTACTTTACCCATCTTGTACTACGGTAATGATGCCCAGAAAGAAAAATATATCCCAAAATTAGGGTCTGGAGAATGGAAAGCCGCATATTGTTTAACAGAACCTAATTCTGGATCAGATGCGAATTCGGGCAAAACCAAAGCTAAGCTGAGCGATGACGGTAAGCATTACATTATTAATGGACAAAAAATGTGGATTACCAATGGTGGATTTGCAGACATATTTATTGTTTTTGCCAAAATAGATGATGATGCCAATTTAACAGCATTTATAGTAGAAAAGGATTTTGGAGGCATTACCATGAACCCGGAAGAACACAAAATGGGTATCAAAGGTTCTTCAACCCGTCAGGTATTTTTCAATGACTGTCCTGTACCAGTTGAAAACATGCTTAGCGATAGGGAGAACGGATTCAAAATTGCAGTAAACATTTTAAATATTGGTAGGATTAAGTTATCAGCAGCTGCTATTGGTGCCTCTAAAGCGACATTGAATACCGCTATCAATTATTCAAATGAACGGATCCAGTTTGGCAGGCCTATTTCAAAATATGGTGCCATCCGATATAAAATTGCAGAGGCTGCATCTAAGATTTACGCAGTTGATGCAGCAAACTATCGCGCCGGACAAAACATTGATGATACATACGATGCTTTGGTAGCTGGCGGCATGGAATCGGGGAAAGCGCGTTTAAAATCGGTAGAGCAATTTGCGGTAGAGTGTGCAATATTGAAAGTGTGGGGCTCAGAAGCATTGGATTATACTGTGGATGAAGGCGTTCAGATTTATGGTGGTATGGGTTTCAGTGCCGATGCACCAATGGATCGTGCCTACCGGGATGCGAGAATCAATAGAATATTTGAAGGTACAAACGAAATTAACCGTTTGCTAACCGTAGATATGATGTTAAAGCGGGCCATGAAAGGAGAACTTGATTTAATGACTCCCGCAACAGCTGTTGCAGCTGAATTAATGAGTATTCCTGACTTTGGTGAAGAAGATAATACACTTTTTGCAGCCGAGAAAAAGGTATTGGCTAATTTGAAAAAAGCAACCTTAATGGTAGCTGGTGCTGCGGTTCAAAAATTAATGATGACCTTGAGTAAGGAGCAGGAAATTTTAATGAATATCGCAGATATGGCAGGCTATGTTTATGTTGCCGAATCCGCCTTGCTGAGAACCGAGAAAATAGTAAGCTTAAAAGGCGAAGATGCCGCAGTAACACAATTAGATTTGTTACGTATTTATCTGGTTGAAGCAGTTGATGCGGTAAACAAAGCTGGAAAAGAAGCACTTTGGGCTTTTGCTGAAGGAGATGAACAGCGAATGATGTTAGTGGGTTTGCGCCGTTTTACCAAAATGGAGCCATTTAATGTAAAAGATGCACGCCAAAGGGTAGCGCAGAAACTAATTGAAGCCAACAAGTATTTGTACTAGTTTCTAAAAAATGATTTTAACTAACAGGTTTAAGATAAGATTAAGGTCTGTATCTTAAACCTTTTTTGGTTTAATAACCTCCAGCTATCCCTATACAAGTTCAGTTTGCCAAACGAACTAATGTTAAAATAGGTTAAAAATTGTAGCATCCGTATTAAAAGCTTATTTTTGCGGATAATGGTAAAGTTTAAATACATCTTTCTGCTCGTTGCTTTAGTTGCCTGCTTTGCGGCATGTAAAAAATCTACTAATGTAGACGAGTATGATCCTACTCCGCAGTTCAAAGCAGATACAGCGGCAATACGCACATTTATAACCACCAACAATATCCCTGCTTTAAAAGATTCTTATGGTATTTTTTATCAGATTATCGAGCCGGGTACTGGAAGTGTAACCTATAATGCGGCAACAAAAGTAACAACCTCATATGAAGGGAAGCTATTAAACGGAACCAAGTTCGATAGCTCAACTTCTGCTACTTTTGCACTTGGACAAGTAATTCCCGGCTGGCAAATTGGTATTCAAAAAATCCAAAAAGGAGGAAAAATCAGGTTAATAATCCCTTCTTATTACGGTTATGGTAATTCGGCTGCAGGCAGTATACCAGCCAATTCAATTCTAGATTTTACCATATCACTAACAGACGTACAATAAATATAATGAAAAAATATACTCTAGCTATCATTACACTTTTAGCTTCTACTTTACTATTCAATTCTTGTAAAAAGGAATACGATTCTATTGAAAGTGTTGATGAAGCTGCCATCTCAGCTTATATTAAAAAGAATAATCTTACCGGTATGAAGCGCGATGCCCTTGGCGTTTACTATCAGGTTTTAGATGCAGGAAGTGGTGATTTGATAAAAAATGCAGATTCTGTATTATTTACTTATCAGGAAAAATCAATTACCGATGGATCTGTATACTACACTACCTCTGCGAATGGCAATGATGGAACCTATTTAGGTTATATGCGTAACAGGTTCAATGGAAGTTGGTCGGAAGCATTAAATAATTTGAAATTTGGCGGAAAGGTTCGTTTACTGGTGCCCTCTCATCTGGCTTACGGAAAGAATGGTAGCTCAAGTCCAAATGTGCCTTCAAATGCTATAATCGATACCTATATTACTACTTCTACTTATACCAAGCAATGGCAATGGGATGATGTGAAAATCCAGGCTTTTCTGGCTGCTAAAGGTTTAACTGCAACAAAAGATGTATCGAGGGTTTATTATATTACTAATACTCCAGGTACAGGTACAGATGTAATTGATGAAAACAGTACCATTGTATTCAAATATACGGGCCGTTTTGTGGATGGAACCGTTTTTGATTCTTCAACAGACGGAACTTTTTCTATCACTTTAGCAAACGTAATTAAAGGCTGGGGAAAAATTGTTCCCAAGTATACTGCAGGAGCGAAATTCAGGATAATTATCCCTTCAGATTTGGCTTATGGATCTAGTGGAAGTATCAGTGCTTCAACCGGACTTCCAGATGGTGTAATTCCTGCAAATGCCATATTGGATTTTGATTTGGAAATTGTTAGCGTTACGAACTAGATAAAGCTTCTTTATAAACTTTAAGCACCCTTTCGCGTGCGAATGTATGCTCAACTATTGGTTGGGCATATTTTTTTGTGCCATATTCTGGTATCCACTTTTTGATGTATTCGAAGTTTGGATCAAATTTCTTCATCTGTAATTCGGGGTTAAAAACCCTGAAATAAGGTGCAGCATCGTTGCCAGAGCTTGCTGCCCATTGCCAACCTCCTACATTGCTCGCCATTTCGTAGTCTAATAGTTTTTCTGCAAAATAGGCTTCACCCCAGCGCCAATCAATTAATAGGTGTTTGGTTAGAAAACTGGCTACGATCATCCTTACCCGATTATGCATCCAGCCTGTTTCATTTAGTTGTCTCATGCCTGCATCTACAATTGGATAACCCGTATTTCCTTCACACCAGGCCTTAAATTCGGTTTCATTGTTTCGCCACCTGATTTTATCATATTGCTTTTTAAAAGAATCGAAGGCAGAATAAGGGAAGTGCCATAAAATCATCATGTAAAACTCACGCCAGGCCAGCTCTGATAACCAAACATACGACTTATGTTCCAGCGCATCTGCAACAGCTTTTCTAATGCTTAAGGTGCCAAATCTTAAATGGATTCCGATATGGGTTGTGCTATCCAGTGCCGGGAAATCCCTTTCTTTAGCATAGTGTTCCAATTTAGTTTGATAGCTCAACTTAGGAAACTGCTGTTCGCTTTTCTCAAACCCCATGTTTGCCAGTGTAGGTATGGGCAGGTGTTTAGTTTGAAATAGGTTTTTATAATACTTTTGACCAGGATAAGGCTTAAAGTAGAAATTATTTAGCTTAGCCTGCCATTGTTTATAATAAGGTGTAAAAACGGTATAAGGTGTTCCATCGGCTTTTAAAACCTCGTTCTTTTCAAAAATAACCTGATCTTTATAAGTAAAGAAAGCGATTTTTTCGCTTGTTAAAAATTCTGCTACCTGATCGTCGCGTTCACGGGCATAGGGTTCATAATCCCGGTTGGTATACACTGCCTTTACCTCATATTCCTCCAAAACCTCTGGCCAAATCTTTTCAGGCTTACCATATTTTACCAAAAAATCTGAACCCTGTTTTTGAAGTGCAGACTTAAGTTTTTCAATCGCTTCATAGATGAAAGTTACCCGTGCATCATCTTTTGGAAGTTGAGCCAGTATGGTTTGATCAAAAATAAATAGTGGTAAAACCGGCAGTTCTCCCTTAAGTGCATGATACAGTGCAGCATTGTCGTCTAATCTTAAATCGCGACGGAACCAAAGGATATTGCAGCTCTTCTTCATTTATTATGGAAGGATAATGTTTTAGTCAGGTAACAAACTTAACAACAGAAAAGCAAAAACGGTATTAATTTCTTACCCCTTGAGGGTTTAGCGTCTCCGCAAAGGAAACCCTGTAAATCGCTTTTTTGTGTTTCGTTTTACGCCATTCCCAGGGTGGGATAGGGCTTGGATCTCTCCAAAGCCCTATTTTTTGTTTTCTGGCTTTGATTTCCAGATTGGCATAAGTAACGTCATGGGAGTATTTCTTAAAATGCCATGCCATTCCTTGCTTAACCATTTCCTCATTAACAACCCGATTGTTATTGGTTTTAACAATGGCAATCAATCTGCGGTAACGATCATACTTTTGCCCATAAACTGTTACCAGCTGTCCAAAGCATAAATCAGATAACGATTTCTTTGCATTATTTCCATAAGGCTGCGCGCCTCTTTTTTCCGGACAATCTATATGTGCAAGACGTATTTTTATGGGTGCATTGTGATATAAAATTTCCATTGTATCGCCATCTGAAATGCCGATCACCTTCGCTACAAAAGTTTGATTTTTTAAGTTTAATTGTACTTGTTCATTGCTCTTGAACTGACTAAAAACAGGATTGAAATATAAAAGTGATGTAATTAAAATTAGTCTTCCCAACCACATAAGGTTTTGCCCTCTTTTTTCGCTTTATCTAAAGTTGTTTGTAAAATTTTGTACTGGCAATTGTTCAAACCTCTGCATTTATCGGTTAAATGATATTTATGGGTTTTGCCACTGCCGCAAATGTACACCGTTTTGGGATCAGTACAAGTAGTGTTGATTAAAAATAGAAAGAGGAGGGAGAGGGTTTTCATAATATTTAAACATTTTGGCGAATACTACTTTCCTGAAATGATCTTTTGAATTACCGGATCTAAATCTGCAGGCAGATCTGCTGATAGAATGTTAAACTTTTTGACATTCATTTTTATAAACCACTCAGACCAGTATTCATTAATTACTTCTTCTTCAAACGGGTTGCCCTTAGAGGGATTGATCCCTAAAACAAGTACTTCCAGATTTTGTAAACCCGTCGTTGCCGGAATAAATCCCAAATTGCTTTTTTTAATAATTGCTTTATAGTCAGCAGAAGTCAGTTTTTTCGCTTTAATCAAAGCAGGCGTGATGTAAGAACTCCTATTGCCAGTGGTAACTTTACTGTTTTCATGATACATGTAACCGTCGGTTATAATGACTAAAATATTTCTATGATTATCCTGAATGCAGTAATTTTTAACTTTTTTCTGAAAGAATTTCCATATATCTGAACCGATATACTGATTGTCTTTAATAGCTGATTGATAAATTTTTATGGGAACTGTCGAAAAAATATTATCAATATCTATAATACTCTTTTTACTGGAAAATCTATCAAAAGCTACTTTCAGCTGATTACTTAATTTATCAATCATTGGGTTTTGAGGAGCAGGATCGAAGAAAACCTGCATCTGATCTTTTAATTGAATTATTTTTTTCTGCTTTACATGATTGATAAATGCTTTTTCGACAGATTTAATGTATTGAATATCTCGTTGATAATACTGCATTGCGGTACTTGGATTCTTTTTGGGATCTATTCGGTCTGATAAATCCAGGAGAAAGCTAATGTTTAGATTTTGCGCACTAGCGATATTCATGCCTATTGAGCCTATAGAAATTAGTATAAAGAGTAAAAATTTAGTTTTCATGATGATTAGATTTATACAACTGATAAATAAATAGAATTTAAGGAATCTTCACTTGCGCCAACCGTATTCAAGTTTTCCTGATAAGTCGCTATGCATTCTGCGACAAGGCTTTCTATTCTTGTTTGTGGAGCAAAAAGACCTTCATGAATAAATGTGATCCATCCCTGCAAATATTCTGATGCATAGAGGACATACTCTTTGGTAGGAATGATTACTGCATCAATAACCCTTTGCAATTCGGCTACCCTACCCTGGGCTTTTGCAATAAGTTCCTTGATATTGTTTAATTCTTTAACAAGCAGTTCTTTTTGTTTTTCTAAATCTGTGATTCTGACATTGTGTATAAGAATGTTCTTCTGTCTGCGTTGCTGTTCGTGTTTTATTTTATCTTTTTCTCTGTGTTCCTTCATGATGAAATCAAAAACTAAACCCCAGATTACATACACGACAAAGCCTGCGAAGATGATTCCCCAAAACTGAATTTTGGTAAAAGCAATTCCCAAATCAAATGGAGGCGAATCAAAGGTTTTGTTTAAATCATAAAGTTTTTCTTCAATTTGATAGGCTAAAATGGCATCAAAGAAAAAGGTGATAAGGAATAGTAGACCTATTTTAAAATAATTGCCGATACTTTTGTTTTCGCTAAACATGTGTATCAAGTAGCCAAGACCTAAGAATACAAAGGGTATGAATGAAACAAAAGCTCCTTCAAGTGTTCCATCAGCCCATGCCTTATCAAAAGCCTTTGGATCTAAAACATTCATCATTAAATTGCTGTTTGGATCGAAAGTTTTGAAAAATGCAGAATAAGAGGTAGAGATATAGAAGGTAAATAGGTATAAACTAATGGGGATTAAAATAATTAGACCAATCCAAAATTTTGTTGAGGCTCCTTTTTTAGCATTAATGTGGTACTTTTCAGGATCACGGGCAAGATCATTAATTTCAAATTTTAAGGATTCAATCATATCTTTAATTGATCCTATTTTACCATCCATTGCGGCTATCTGCTCCTGTTTATTCTCTTTACTTATTGAAAGAGCTTTGATTTCGGTCTCTTTGTTATTTTGTTCATTAATATAGGGCTGTTTAATCTGCTTTTGTTTGTCTACCAATTCTTTTTCCTCATTTTGGAATTTGGCATAAATAGCCTTCAGACAAATAGATAATGCTTGGGGTGTACCGATGTTTCTTGAGCCATCTCTAAAGCCAGCTTCATGGTAAGTTCTCTTTCTTACTTCAGGATTTTCTTCTGCCAGGATTTGCATGGTATCGTGTTTTTCACTTCCAGCTTCTGGAATAGACTTTAAACGAAATAGATTCTTAATTTGAGTAGTCATAACAATTAGTTTTGAAGTTCATTAATAATTTCATTTTTGGTTTTACCTAACTTCACAGCATCTAAAAAGTAATCTGCAATTCCAGCAATATTTTCATCTACGAATCCGAAAAGCTGGATGTACTTTTCAAGAGCAGAGCGTTCGTTGTCATCTATTTGCTCATCTGCCCAAATCATTAGAGTTAAGTCATACAGATACTCTATTTTTTCATTTAATGATTCTGGAAGCATCGTTTTAGAATCTATAGGATTGAGCAAAATCTTATCTAAATTTTGTGCAGTTATACCTCTTTCTTCGGCAAATCGATAAAGCATTTTAAGCTCCAGCTCGCTAAAATTATTATCACAAATGGCCATTTGATACAGCCTTAGAAAATGTGCTTTAAGTTTTTCTGTGATTTGAATTGTTTCCATGGATATTATTTTTGTTTGGTTAAGATTTTAGAACTAATAATTCGATCTCCGGTATAAGTTTTAGAAATAGGAGAAGCTTGAATATTGCTGATTTCTTTGCTTTCCTTTTTTTTGAAAAAAGCGAGGAATAAGAATAATATTCCAACCAAAAGGTCTATTGGAACCCAAATGCTTTTTCTGTGAAGATAAATAGGGAGTATGGGATTAAAGAGAACAAGTACTATGCAGAAAATCGGTATCCACAAATAGTTTTTTAATTTTAGAGCGTTGTAAATCACTAAGAGTGCCCCAATAGAAATAATTATCCTTAAAAATGTATAATATTCTATTGGCCAATAATATATAGCTGTAAAACAGCATAGGGAACAAAAGGTAAATAAGAACTTCATGGGGATGGGGTTGAGAGTGAAAAGAATTGTATGAGTTTTTAGCGGTATATTGATTTGCATCTCTACTATTTATCTTAGTTTAGATTTAGTAGGAATAGATAAATGATTAAATACAATCAAAATATTTTGTGAGGATTTTTAGCCATTCAAAAATCTTTCTGAAATTTCATTTTCCTTGATCATTTGTAGGTTTGGAAGAATCATTGTTTTGCACTTGTCAATCGGATCTTCATAGATGTGAAACCCACTCCTACAATTATTAAACCGATATCTGATTGCAGCTATCCCCTTTATAAGCCCCTCATTTTTAGTCTTATGGTATACATATTGAGAACAACTTATTTTAAAAATGCATCTTCGCCTTTTGTTTTTTGGAACTAATGCCCAGTATAATTTAATAACTAATAGAAGGAGATTTTTCATCATACAGACTTACTAAAGACTACCATTTGATACGATGCCATATAGCCAGGCTTTGCTCCTAGTCCAAAACACCCTGGATCAGGTTGGACATATGTTGATACACTTTCTAACCTAATATATTCCCATCCTTGATTTGTAAATTGTGTAATCAATTTTTCTAATTGTTCTGCTACTACTCTTGTAGTTTCTTTCTTTTGGTCTAGTGTTGCTGTGAACGGTACTACTTTGTATTCCATGATTATCTTATTTGTTGTGAATAGTTAGTTTTTACATTTTTCATGAAGAAGCTGTTCAATCCGCTTCCAAAAATCGCTAGTGATTTCATGGTGTTACTATTATTAACACCTGCGCTTAAATTGGTATATTCATAAATGCTACCTCTTTTAAACTCTATACAGGTATAGTTTGCTCCTATCTGATATTTTGAAACTCCAGAATTCCCAATTTATTAGCATATCTTTCCATACATTTTTTAATTATTTAACACTCCAAAACTACCCAACCCCGTACGGCTTCCCTTACGGGAAACCGTAAATCGAAAAAATAATTTTAAGAAAATAAATAAAGCCAAACTAAGGGGTATCTTGCTTATTATTAACTGGTTGTGTTTTTCTTGTTTTGGCTGATATTTCAGATTTCCCCTTCTTCCACCAGTTGTTGTTTAAGCGTTTTATGCTGTAAAATGTTCTGGTAATTCCAGGTTTCATGGTGGCTGTGTCCAGGTGTTTGCCCCATACATGGATAATGGTATCTCTACCTATTTTTACCCACCAAAATGTTTTTCCGTACCGTTGGGTTACATATACCTCAGTAATGGTACCTTTAATGGTTTTGGTGTTAAACTGCGGTTCCATCAGTTGGAAGGTGGCTACTTTTCGTTTCTGTGCAAATGCAGATGCAGAGAGGATAACGAACAATAAAATGAGATATAACGATTTCATAAACACTTCAAAAATATCTTAGCTGGAAGTGCTTTCCTTACAGGAAACCGTAAACACAGTTTAATTTATGAAGAAGAAGTTTAGAACCATTACAGCTACATCGCAGGAATGGTTTTGGGGAGAAAATGTGAGATTGTTCTGCCGGGCAGGAACAACCTCAACATTTATCGAGCATTAAAACTAAAATTTAATAAAGTGCTATCGTTTGATGCAGCTGGGTTCTGTAATCATATATTTCATCCAGATTGTTGAGCTGCTTTTTCTCGCCTGCATCTTTGCCATTGTGAAAGATTTCCAGGTATTTATTTGCGGTGTTAAAATGAAACCTGCAAATCGGTTTCCTGTTATTATCATCCAGCAATACCCCAAAATACGATTGGGTATCTCGCGGAGAGATTCGGTCTGCTGATATTTTTTCTCTTAAAATGGCTTTTACAATTTGGAATGCTTCTACTTCTTCATCGGTAGTGATAACCTTTGGCGCATCACTGTTATCATCAATAGGATTTACTTTCGGTTCTTCATTGTTTTCGATTTTTTCATTAATGTTTAAGGCCGATTTTAAACGGTGGCTAATCGATTCATTAATGGAAATGGAAAGTGCTTTTTTGGTATATTCTTTAAAAGCAATCATCCGGTTTGCAGTTAGCGGCTTATCAAAAAAACGATTCACCAATAATTTTACAAGTTCATCTGTCGGATTTTCAATTTCCTTTTCAAATTCTTTGCGAATAGCTTTAATGTATTTTAGCGCTTCTGCCGAATCAAGAATACTTTCTAAATTATACTCAGTTTTGGTAAAACTTTCTAAGATTTTAAGCGAGCTATCTTTAAGGTCTTCAATATCAATGGTTAAGAAAGGCTTCTCATCCATAATATTTGGTTTTTCCAGATCTGTATAGAAATTGTAAATGGTTCCATTGGTTAATACACCAAACCTGGCCTTTGAAACATGATAATATCGGTGGAGCTGTGAATTATGGGCATCTGCATTCTCTTTCCAATGTTTACATTCGAAAATGAGAATAGGCTCGTCATTTTTGCGGATTACATAATCTACTTTCTCTCCTTTTTTGGTTCCAATATCGCAGATGTGCTCCGGGATAACTTCTGTCGGATTAAAGATATCATAACCTAAAATTTGAATAAAAGGCATTACAAAAGCATTTTTTGTCGCCTCTTCGGTACAGATTTGATCTTTTAAGCCGTTTACCCTTTGATGTAGCTGTTCTAGCTTTAATTTAAGTTCCATAGCGTTAGGTTTAAGTGGTTTCATCCAGTATTGTTGCTCCGGGAGCATTAACCATTACCGATTCAATACCGTTGTCTCTTGCTGTAAAAGTGGTGTACATCTGGCTTGTGCCGATAACCTCTCCATTACCTGCTTTAAGATTGAAATAATATAGGCCGTTCCGGGCAATCTTCCTTTCATACCTGCTGTCTGATAGGGCATTGGTTTTTACCGATTCAATACCCTTAGTGCAAGAAGCTTTAGCAGTATAGCCTTCACTGGTTAAAATAACCTGGCCGTTGGTAGCTTTCAGGTTGAATTGAAATTCGTTGTCTTTCCTTTTGGTGATGATAAATTTTCCCATCATGTAAAATGCGTTATTGGTTTAGTGTTCGAAAGTACCCGGATTCCCAAACTAATTTTTACGGGAAGCCGTAAAAGCCAGAATTTTTAAATGACTTAAATAAAAAAAAGACAAAGTGATTCCAGGACCCTATTGGAGTAGAGTAGTTTTATTTTAAAGGAGAACAGTTTTGGTTTAAATGATGCCCATATCCTTGCAATACAGGACCAGTTGCTCATTTTTAGAAAAATCAAGCACTTCTTTCATCAGATTAAGTCGCTTTTCAACACTGCTTAGGCCTGATGGCTTAATATTTTTTTGCTGTAGGTATAATGGAATATCTTTTTGTAGGGTGCCTTGTGCAAGCAGCGAAATTACAGTGATATCAAAATCGGTAAAATTGTGAGCGTTCTTTTCTTTTAAAGATAATTTTAAGTCGGGAGACAAAAATTTTTTACCATTATAAATTGCATTTATTGCCTGGCTGAGGTGTTGTGCATCATGGCGTGCTTTACGTACATAGGCATCAATATCCAGTTCTTTAAAAAGGGAATCAATAATGGCTGGTTTGTGTTCCCCGGAAAATACCAGCACTTTTAAATGAGGTTGTATGCGCTTGGCAGCCTGGATAAGAGAAGAACCATCGGGTATTTTTTGCTGATGATGATCTTCTTCAAATGAAAGATCGGTAATTAGCAAATCATAAGGTTGACCGCTTTGATTTGCTTTTTGAATCCAGGTTAAAGCATCGTCACAATAATAAACATAGTCGGTGCCGGATATTCCCAGTTCTTTTAATGTTTTAACAACAGAAATATTGGCGATTTCGTGATCTTCGGCAATTAGTACTCTTTTAAACATAGTCATTCATTTAAGCAACTGGAAAGGTGATTTGAATCTTAAGCCCTTTTTCAGTTTGAGTATCAAAAGTAATCGCTCCGTGAATGGTTTTTATACGGTTTCCCGTATTGCTGAGCCCATTATTGAAAGAAGTATTTTTTGAAATTCCAATACCATTATCGGTGTAATAAATCGTTATATGTTGATTAACCTGTTCAAATTTAATTACGACGTTGGTAGCCTGACTATGTTTTTTCATGTTGACCAACAATTCTTGCAGAATATGCTCCAGTTCATATTTTATTTGGGCATTTATATTTTTCCAAAGGGCTGTTGTATTCCCGACCAGTAGAATTTTAGTTTGATCTGTAGCAAAAGAGCTGAGCAATTCTAGCAGTTTAAGATGGAAATCCTGATCATGATAAACAATTTCATCGTAAGAGATGTCACGCGATTTCTCATATAAATCTTCAATTTTATCCAATACACCATCTTTATCTACTTCGTCCTGATTTTGAATTTCAGACATAACCCTGTACAATCCATTAGCCACAACATCATGCACTTTTTTAGAAGTTTTGAGCTGACTTTCCTTTATTGCATTTCTGGCTTCCGATTCTAATTTTTGCTTTCTTTTCTTATACCAGATAAACCCGATGGTGATTGTAGCCAATGCAGCACATGCAATAATGATGATCTGATATTGTTTTGCTGCATTATCTTTTTGTAAAGCTAAATTGGTGGCTTTATTTTTTTCCATTTCATAACGAATGAGTGCAAATTGATTTTTTGCTGCGTTACGAACAGTTAATATGCTGTCGTTAAGACTTTGATAGGTTTCAAAATATTGTTTTGAAGCGGTGGCAGGACTTAGCTTAATCAGTTTTTGAAGGGCTTCCAAACGATCGTCAACACTATTGAGCGTTCGGGCAACCTGATACATTTTCTGAGCAAAGTATAAGGCTGAATCTGGCTTGCGTTTAAGATAGTAATCTGTAAGATGGGCATAACTTGAGTTTAATCCCCAAAGATCTTTTTCCTGCTCGCGAATATGTAGTGCTTTTAATAATTCGGCGCTAGCTATATAATTTGGATTTTGAAGCCATTTGGTAAAAGAAATATTGGTTAGCGTTCTTGCAAATTCTACCTGATTCTTCACCCTTTGATCTAAAATATTGCTATAAATCTGTAGCGACTTTTTGTATTCTTTTTTCTCCCTGTAGGCATTTGCAATATTGTTTTGGATAACCAATATGGAGGCGCTGTCTGGAGTAAAATTTAAAGATTGATTATAAAAATCAATGGCTTGGGTATAGTTTTTTAAATTAAAAGAGGTAATCCCTAGATTGTTAAGCGTTGATTTAATGTATGCAGCATGCTCTTTCTTGTTTTTATTAAAATACGATAGTGCATCCAGAGAAATTTCCTGCCCGTCAAAAGAGTCGCCTTTATTTGTAGAAATGATCGCCATATATACGAGGCATGCCCCAGCATTTAAGCTATCACTTCTTTGAAGAAATACATCTTTGGCTTTATTAAAATATAGAAAAGCACTATCGCTTTTTTCCTGTTCCTGATATTCGAATGCTTTATCATAAAAAGGATTACCCGCTTTAGGGATAGTTGTTTCTTTTTCTTTGCGGCAAGAAATAAACAATAACAGGAGCAGAGGCGTTAAATATGATTTCAATGGTTTTTAAGGTTTGTCTAATTTATAAAATATAGACAACATCTGAAATATAAAACAAAAGGGCAGTTTTTATTCTGCCCTTTTGTTTATTGAATTATGGGTTTCTTGGTGGAGGCAATTGTCCGTTGTCACCACCAGTTTCATCTCCGGGATCAGTATCGCCAGGATCACCATCTTCTGGATCCGCATCAGCAGTACTAACTTGTGTTGTACCGTTACAATTGTTTGTATTGGTATTAGCAGGATTTACTAATCCTAAAAGGATAGCGATAAAAATTGGAATAATCATTTTGTCAAAAATTTACAGTTACTAATTCGGTGGTTCCCCGCGAGCCTTTTCGCGGGGTTTGCCACATGGTGAATCAGAAGGCCTTCTGAAATTTTTGGGAAGTCCGAGCGTCCATCGCGGGAGCAGATAACTGCTTCCCAAACCGGCTATTTACTACCGCGATTTCTACTCTTTTTTAATTAGTTGGTTGTGCTGCGTTTTAAGTTTGAAGCGCCGCTTGAACTAATTGTTGGGACAAATATGGGGGCTTGCAAAAGATTAGTTATCAAAGGATTCCGAAGTTTCCTATCTTTCCTCTAGAATTCCGGAAAACCGTAAAAATTCCGAAAATTCCGCCCTATTTTTACGCTAAATTTTTTGAAAATGTTTGAGGATTATAAAATTGAAGTAAGAAATTCCTATCTGGAAATGAAGGCATCATATCTACTTTCTGATAATTTACAAAGACTAACACGAGCAAGATTAAGAAGAGAGTGTCTAAATAAATTCTCAAAAAGAACATCAAAAATAAATGACCGTACTGTTCAAGCATTTTTTGATCCGCTTAATCAATATAATGACGCAATACGAAGTATAGAAAAGTTTGATTTAGAGAAATTTAGGCCATTAGAAAGTTTTTTGGTAAAAGGAACAAGCATCAGGGATGAGGAACCTGTAAAACTTTTAGCTTGGCTAATAGATTTTGAATCCTACGATGATTGGAAAGAGAGAAAACTGAAACTTGAGGCGGATGAGAATGAAGATGTAACCGACGTAACGGAAACAGGGGAAAATCAAACTGATCCTTCACAAAATCCTCCTCAAATAGTTGTCTTTATAGGTCAGGATGATGCAGCTGCTCAGGAGGTTGGAGGATCAACCGTTAAGGATATTCAAGCAGCTGGAGAAGAAGAAACAATTGAACCAGCTTCAGGTGATGACACACCCGTGTCAACAGAAGTGAAATCTTCTATGTCGATCAAATGGATTTTATTCGGTAGCATTGTTGTTCTTTTGATTGGGGGAGCAGCTTCTTTACTCTGGGAAAGTATTCTGGATAGGCCTACACCAACTCCTGACAAGTGTATGTATTGGGCAGGAGAATATTATAAAGGAATAGCTTGTGATAAAAATAATAATATAAGTACGCCTGTAGTTCAGATGGACAGAAATAAACTCATGCATTTGACAAAGATTACTGTGCCAGATACTTTGACTAAAAACGCTATTGGCAAAGTCTGGTATTCAAACATCAAAGGACACCATGAATTCTTCAGCGATAGTGGGATGCATCCTGTTGACACAGCTAAAAGATTAAGACCGCTTACAGCTTATATACTGTTCAAATACACCTCATATCATCGATATCAATTAACAACACTGGTTTGGGGAATCTCCATCATTTCGGTTATTGTACTATTAGCTGTATTAATTAGGAAAGAAGTAAAGAAGAAATCATTGACTGCGGCTTAAGTAACTATAACTTCCTGCCAGGGGAATACAAATCCTTCAGCGCATCTTCCACATGGGTAAACTTAAATTTAAAGCCTGAATCGAGTATTTTTTGTGCAGATGTATTCGAACTCATGAGTACCGCATCAACCCGTTCGCCCATTAAAAGTTCAATTGCTTTTTTGGGTGTTTTGATGGGCCAAAACGGCCGATGGAGCTGTTTAGCCAAGGCTTTAGTTAAGGTGGCATTCGTTACCGGAAACGGGGCACAGGCATTATAGCTACCCTCTGTATTTATGTTTTCTAAAGTGTGTACATACATTTCGGCCATATCATCAATGTGCAGCCAGGGCACCCATTGTTTTCCTGTTCCGAGTGCAGAACCGGCAAATAATTTTACTGGTAGAGCCATTTGAGGCAATGCGCCACCCCCGGTACTGAGCACAATGCCTGTGCGTAATTTCACTACCCTTAAGCTCAGCCGCTTGCCTTCATCAACAGCTTGTTCCCAAAGTTTGCAGCACTCGGCTAAAAAACCATAGCCATTTTCGCTTTCTTCCGTTAATATTTCGTCGCCACAATCACCGTAATAGCCTACCGCTGAGGCAGAAATAATGGTTTTTACCTGATGATCCGAAATCGAGCCCAATGTTTTATACAGTAGCTGAGTAGACTTTACCCGACTATCAATAATCTCCTTTTTACGTTCTTCAGTCCACTTTTTATCCGCTACTGCTTCACCTGCAAGGTGTATAATGGCACATACCCCTTCAAAAGCTTTTGGGTCAATCTGCTGTTGTTCAACATTCCATACATAACTATTTGGGTCGTTACTTTTCTTTCTGGAAAGGGTATTGATTTTATATCCCCTATGCTTTAAATGTTTTTGAAGCGCATTGCCTACTAAACCTGTTGCACCGGTAATCAGAATCTTTTTAGCCATGTTTTTAAAACACTAAAGATACAAAAGGGTTTGAGGCCTGTGGTTTAATTAAAGGCCAGTAATAACTTTATTTTTAGGTGCTTTTACCGAATAGCTTAATTTAATGGTTTTGGTTTCGTTGGGAGCTATTTTTAACTGCCATAAAAGCATCCCGTTTTCTTTGTTAACTTCTGCACCACTGCTTTCCAGCAGTTCTACTTCAATATCACTTTCTGTTGATAAAGGATATTGATCTTTTAAGGATAAATCTATGCTTTCTTTTTTGGTGTTTCGGATTTTGATTAAATAAGAGAAAACCTGCTTTTTATTGGCCCCGATAAATTTAGTACTGCTAAAATCCTGTTGTTTCTCTTTGGTAATGATAATTTTTTTGTCTTTGCCCATACTTAAACTAAGGGTATCCTGTATGTTTGCGGGGTTGATATAAGATTTTCCGGTATAAGTGCCTTCGAAAATAATATTGGCATTTCCAGGCTGAAGGTTAAATTTTTCCCAATTAATTACCTCTGCTAACAGGTAAGCGTCGGTACTTAACTTAGGTGCCGCATAATATTTATAGGTTGCAGGAACTTCATACTCTTTAAAAGCTACGGTATGAGGCTTGTTGTCGCTATTTACATCATACGGGATAGAAATATCGAAAGTTACCCCCAGTTGAGATTCATTTACTGAAGTGTAATTATTTACGGTAGAGACGGATCCTGTTATCGCTTCTTTTTTAGCTTTTGCATAACCAACAACAACAACTTCATTAAGGCTTTTGTCTTCATTTATACTTGGAGAAGCCATTCCTCTGATTCTGAACTGCTGCTGCGGTTGGTAAGTAGATACAAACCAAGGGTTTAATGTGGGGGCTGTAATATTGTAATTTGGATTGCCGGTAGATAGCGAAAGCTTTACTTTTTTCCAGTCGAGGCCGGTGTTTTGGGTAATGGCCGCCTTATAAACTATTGCCAAAGGATTAGCGGTGCTTATGGCCTTAATATCATAACTAGCCTGCCAGTTTGCATTAGGGGTAACGTAAGAAAGCTGATAACTGCTTTCCATATTTTCTTTAGCCATGAGTTGAAGCACCAGTTGTCCCAGCTGTTGGTTGGGGTTATTGCGCCATTCAGTAAGCTGTTGCTGTAAGGCATTAAGCTTTTGATTTTGCTTATCTTCGATTAAAGTGAGGCTAGCAATGGCATTTCTTACCTCAGCATTTTTTGTTCGGTAATAATCAGCCAGTTTGATCAGTTCGGCAACATTGGTTCCGCTGCTTGTTCCTCCCGATTTTCGGTTCTCATCCAGTAAAACTAAGGTTTGTTCTTCAATGGCTTTGGCGTTCCTGGTTTTAGTTAATTCTGCCGTAGCAATCTTAATGCTGTCAGTTAATTTCTTAATTTCCGGGTTTGCTGCATCTGTATTGAGAAAGTCTTTATTAAATTGAACAGCTAAAATGGTAACTCCCGGAGAAACACTTACCTGAATAGAGTTTTCATTTACACGACCTGAGATGTTGTTAATTACTACCTCTGAGGTCCCTGCCGGCAAACTAACAATCCCTTTGTGTACAAGTTGTGCGCCATTATTATATACGGTTACACTTTCTAAACCTGCTTTGCTTTTAATTTGCTGTTGCCCCAATGCCGTTAGCGGGAGGAGTAACGCGATCAATATTTGTTTCATTTTCATTTTTTTTGGAGGGATTGAAATCAATGTTGAAGGGAAGATGCCCTGATTTTTGATTTTCCATAAAATGAACAATTCTTTTTGTTGCCTATTTGTAAAGAAAGGCGTATCTTTTTGATGCAAAGGAAAAATAAGATATTTTTGTTATTGCGTTCTTAGCACTTTTTAAGATAGATGTCAAAAAAAATACTAGTCTGGTTTAGAAATGATCTGCGCTTGCACGACAATGAAATGTTGGTGGAGGCTATTGCTAAATCCGATGCCGTTTTACCCGTTTATATCCTTGATACCCGCCTCTTCGATAAAACTAAATACGATACACAAAAAACTGGGAGCATCAGGGCTCAATTCATCATTGAAAGTGTTGAATCGCTACGCAATTCTTTAAAACAAATTGGAGGAAATTTGCTGATTGCCAAAGGGCAGCCAGAAGAAATTATCCCACAATTGGTTCAGGAGTATGAAATTACAGAGGTTTACCATCACCGTGAGGTAGCCATGGAAGAAACGCACATTTCTACTCTGGTAGAAAATGCCCTCTGGAAATTGCGGGTAAACCTGAAACATTTCATTGGTCATACTTTATATAATAAGGAAGATTTACCATTTCCCATTAAAGATATTCCTGATGCATTTAATCAGTTTAAGAAAAAGATTGAACGCGACTCCATTATCAAACCTTGCTTTGCAGCGCCAGATCGGATAAATGTTGCTGAGGTAATAGATTGGGGAAATATTTTCTCACTTGAGGATGTAAACCTCGAACCCCAACCCAAAGATCAGCGTTCAGATTTTGAATTTATAGGTGGTGAGCAGGAAGGAATCCAACACTTACACAAGGTAATCAATACCATGCAGCAGGCGGCAACTTCAAAAAACCTGATTTTAGCCTCTAAACTATCAGCCTGGCTGGCAATGGGATCTCTTTCCCCTCGAAAAGTGTATTGGGAAATCAAAAAGATGGAGAGTGTACCCAATGCCAAAGCCATGTTTAATCATGTGCTTTTAGGGTTGCTTTGGAGAGATTATTTTCGTTTCATGTTTAAAAAGTACGGCAATATTTTCTTTAAGCCTAATGGTTTTGGAAGTCAGGGATTGGTAGATCAGGAAAATCAGCAAGAAAATTTCGATAAATGGAAGACCGGTCAAACCGGATTTGCAGTGGTAGATGCAGTGATGAATGAACTGAATCAAACTGGTTATATTTCCAATATCGCCAGGCAAACTGCTGCTTTATATTTAATTAATAATCTGGAGGTAAGCTGGGTATATGGTGCAGCTTATTTCGAAGAAAGATTAGTTGATTATAATCCGGCAAGTAACTGGGGTAACTGGGCCAATATTGCAGGTGTTGGTAATGATCAAAAATCAAAAAGCATTTTTGATCTCGATAAAAATATTAAAAACCTCGATCCAAAGGGAAATTACGCCATTACTTGGGCATCATAATTGCAATGAACAATTCGTGGATTTTATCTCGATTAATATTTTAAATTATAACATTTAATCGATTTAGAGTTGTTGTAGTTTTTAAATGATCTGCTTGTATTCTATGATATTATCACACTATTTTTTTTCCAAATGAATTAATCGTTTAGAATAAATACAAATTCTATTTTTAATCAAGATTTTTGCCTTTTTTTACAAGGTAAAAAGCTAATTTTGTAATGCTTATAGTAAAAAGTTAATAATGGATAAATTATCTTATCTCAATGGCGCAAACGCCGAATATATAGAGTCTTTATATCAGTCGTATCAACAAGATCCTGAGTCAGTAGAGTTTGGCTGGCAAAAATTTTTTGAAGGTTTTGATTTTGGAAGAGGGTCAGAGGCGCCAGCTGTTAGCGCGGCAACTCCCGAACAATTTTTAAAGGAGGTTAATGTACTTAACCTGATTGATGGCTACAGAAGTCGTGGTCACTTATTTACACACACTAACCCGGTAAGAGAAAGACGTAAACATTTACCAACTTTAGATTTAGCTAATTTTGGTTTGTCTGAGGCTGATTTAGAAACGGTTTTTAATTCAGGAGTTGAACTTGGTATTGGAGCAGCTAAACTTAAAGATATTTTAGCAGTTTTAAAGCAAACTTATGCAGGCTCTATCGGAGCGGAGTTTAAGTTTTTACGTACCCCAGAAGTGTTGAACTGGATTCAGCAAAAAATGGAGAGTACCAGGAATACGCCTAACTTTTCTATCGAGGAGAAGAAACGAATCCTTAAAAAATTAAACGAAGCGGTTAGCTTTGAGAATTTCTTGGGTACAAAATTTTTAGGCCAGAAACGCTTCTCTTTAGAAGGAGCAGAGGCCTTAATTCCTGCTTTAGATTCTGTAATTGAAAAAGGAGCAGATTTAGGAATTGAAGAATTTGTAATTGGTATGGCTCACCGCGGAAGATTAAACGTGTTGGCCAATATCATGCAAAAAACATACAAAGATATTTTTGCTGAGTTTGAAGGTAAAAGCTATAGCGCTGATACCCCTTATGGAGGCGACGTAAAATATCACTTAGGTTATTCTACCGATGTAACCACTAATTCAGGTAAAAACGTTCACCTAAGTTTATGCCCTAACCCATCGCACTTAGAAACTGTTGATGGGGTGGTAGAAGGAATGAGCCGCTCTAAGATCGATTTCAAATATGCTGGCGATAATAGCCGCCTGGCACCGATCTTAATTCATGGTGATGCTTCTGTCGCGGGTCAGGGTATCGTTTATGAAGTAATTCAGATGGCCGGCCTTGAAGGTTATAAAACTGGTGGAACTATCCACCTGGTGATCAATAACCAGGTAGGTTTTACAACTAATTATAAAGATGCACGTACCAGTACTTACTGTACAGATATTGCCAAAGTAACTCTATCGCCAGTATTCCATGTAAACGGAGATGATCCTGAAGCATTGGTTTATGCGATCAACTTAGCAATGGAATACCGTCAGAAATATAAAAATGATGTTTTCATTGACATTCTATGTTACCGTCGTTTTGGCCACAATGAATCTGATGAACCTAAATTCACTCAGCCTTTATTGTACAAAACCATTGAGAAACATCCTAACCCAAGAGAAATCTATGTTAAACAGTTAACAGAAGAAGGTAAACTTGAAGCAGGATTAGCAAAAGAAATGGAAAAAGAATTCCGTGGTATTTTGCAGGAACGGTTAAATGAAGCTAAAGAATTTGTAGCTACGAATGCCGAAATTAAATTTGGTGGAGCATGGGCAGATTTGCGTATGGCTACTCCTAAAGATTTTGAAACTTCACCAGTTACGGCAGTAAAAAAATCGACTTTGCTTGAGATTGGTAAACGCATTACCACGTTACCATCTAACAAAAAGTTCTTCAAGAAAATTGAGAAATTATTTGATGAACGTCGTAAAATGGTTAACGAGACGCAGGTGTTCGATTGGGCAATGGGCGAGCAGTTGGCTTATGGTACTTTATTGTCAGAAGGTAAACGTGTACGTTTAAGTGGTCAGGATGTGGAGCGAGGTACTTTCTCTCACCGTCATGCCGTTTTAACCTTAGAAGATAGCGAGGAAGAATATGTTCCTTTAGCTACCATTTCTGATCAACAGGCACCTTTCGATATTTATAATTCGCACTTATCGGAATATGGTGTGTTAGGTTTTGAATATGGATATGCAATGGCCAATCCGAATGCTTTAACCATTTGGGAAGCACAATTCGGTGATTTCTTTAACGGGGCACAAATTGTGGTGGATCAGTACATTGCCAGTGCAGAAACCAAATGGCAACGTGAAAACGGTTTAGTAATGTTATTGCCTCATGGTTATGAAGGTCAGGGACCTGAGCACTCATCAGCACGTATTGAGCGCTTTATGGAGCTTTGTGCTGATTATAATATGCAGGTAGTAAATGCAACTACTCCGGCAAACTTCTTCCACGTATTGCGCCGTCAGTTTAAACGCGATTTCCGTAAACCTTTAGTAGTATTCTCTCCTAAAAGTTTATTGCGTCATCCGGCTTGTGTTTCTAAATTAGAAGAATTTACTGAAGGAGGCTTTAAAGAAGTAATTGATGATGTGAATGTAAAAGTTGCTGATGTAACCAGGATACTTTTCTGTTCAGGTAAGATTTACTATGAGCTATTAGAGAAACAAAAAGCTGATCAATTGAAACATGTTGCAATTGTTCGTGTAGAGCAGTTGTATCCAACTCCGATTGACCAAATGGAGGCGATTCAAAAGAAATATAAAAATGCTACAGAGGTTTTCTGGGTACAGGAAGAACCAGAAAATATGGGTGCATGGCCATATTTATTCCGCAAGTTGTACAAAACAGCCCTAAAAGGTATTGATGTAATTTCCAGAAAAGAAAGCAGCAGTACAGCAACAGGTTTTGCAAAACAACATGCTAACCAGCAAGCATATATTTTAGCTAAAGCTTTAGAAATTCCGGTAACAGAGGATGTAAAGGATATTGCTAAAAAAGCAACAAAAAAATTGGTTCAAATAGATTAAATCGAGGTTAAAGTAGCAAGATTTAAAGGGATAAACCGAATTAAGTCTTGCTGCGGTATGCCTTTAACATAAAATACATAACGTTACAAATATGAGTTTAGAAATAAAAGTTCCTGCGGTTGGAGAATCTATAACCGAAGTTGTTTTATCGCGTTGGATTAAAAACGATGGCGATGTTGTTGAAATGGATGAAGTTATTGCTGAATTAGAATCGGATAAAGCTACATTTGAATTAACTGCAGAACAAGCTGGAACTTTAAAAACCATTGCCGCCGAAGGTGATACATTGCCTATTGGTGCAGTTGTTTGTAAAATCGAAGATGGTGGCGCTGCTCCTGCAAAAGCAGAGGCTCCAAAAGCTGAAGAAAAGGCAGCGGTTGCTGAAGATAAAACTGCAGCCCCTGTTGCAGAAAGATCTGGCGAAAGCTATGCTACTGGTACACCTTCTCCGGCTGCTGGTAAAATTTTAGCAGAAAAAGGTGTTGATGCCGGTTCTGTAAAAGGTACAGGTGTTGATGGCCGTATCACTAAAGAAGATGCTTTAAAAGCTGAGGCTGGTAAAAAAGCGGAAGCGCCTAAAGCTGCTACTGCTCCTGCTGCGGTTACTGCTCCTGCAGGAAGCCGTACAGAACGTCGTGAGAAAATGTCTCCACTTCGCAAAACCGTAGCAAAACGTTTAGTTGCTGTTAAAAATGAAACCGCTATGTTAACTACTTTTAACGAAGTTAACATGAAGCCAATCATGGATTTGAGAGCTAAATACAAAGATTCTTTTAAAGAAAAACATGGTGTAGGTTTAGGATTCATGAGTTTCTTTACTAAAGCAGTAACAGAAGCTTTAAAAGATTTCCCTGCTGTTAATGCACGTATTGAAGGTGAAGAATTGGTTTACAACAACTTTGCTGATGTTTCTATTGCGGTTTCTGCGCCAAAAGGTTTAGTTGTTCCGGTAATCCGCAATGCAGAAAGCATGTCTTTAGCTGAGATTGAAAAATCTGTTTTGGCATTGGCTTTAAAAGCACGCGATGGAAAATTAACCATCGAAGAAATGACAGGTGGAACCTTTACCATTACCAATGGCGGTGTATTTGGTTCAATGATGTCTACACCGATCATCAATGCGCCTCAATCTGCGATTTTAGGTATGCACAACATCGTAGAACGCCCAATCGCTGAAAAAGGTGAGGTGGTAATCCGTCCGATGATGTATGTGGCCTTGTCTTACGATCACAGAATTATCGACGGACGTGAATCTGTTGGATTCCTGGTTCGTGTGAAACAATTATTAGAAGATCCGGCTAGATTATTATTAGGCGTTTAGTCTTTCATTAGCTTAAACATACCAAAGCCCCGACACGTAGTCGGGGCTTTTTGTTTTTTAGTATAGCGTGATTTGCTTTCGGCTTTTAGCTTACTCGGAACTACAGACTTTTAGACTCATGACTAAATAAACCTATCTTTGCCCGATGAAATTAACGTTCAGTTACAAGTTTTTAATCCTTTTTCTGGTTATCCTTATTGCCGAAATACTCATTGGCAAACACCTGCACGACCCCTTTATTCGTCCGTTCGGAGGTGACATATTAGTCGTAGTACTCATTTATGCTTTCCTTCGAACCTTTCTGTTAACCAATAATAAAAAACTCGCATTAGGTGTATTTGTCTTTGCCTGTATCATTGAGTTTTTACAGGCCCTTCATTATGTTACCTGGTTTGGTTTAGAAGATAATAAATTGATGAGCATTATGATGGGGACCTCCTTCAGTTATTACGATTTGTTGGCCTATTTTGGAGGCTACCTCATTTGCTTGATGATGAAGGATTAAATGGGTAAAGCAAGTTCGGTACTTATCGCCACCAGCTGTCCGTCTTTCCGCTATATCTTTTTGGAATTTTTTGGCAGAGGAAGCACATTTTTATGCCAAAAAGGATGCCGCTGCAATGCGGTTTATTAACACCAGGTTGTGCTACTCAATCCGTAAAAGTGCTTCGTATGGATCTCCCTCTAGATTCAGTAACTTGGCAAAGGCGGGCTCTGTTTTGTAGCCTGCTGCTTTAAGCTTTATAATTTCCTGTTTAAAATCTTCACCTCTTTCCTGAAGTATTTTCTATACTCAACCAGCATATGCCGATAGGCATTTTGCATAATAGTAGGGATGTGCTGCCCAAAAATCTCTACCTCGAAACCTCCAATAATAAAACTGGCTTTGATAGATTTGAATGAGTCATTTGTGGAAATGGAAAATGCTTTTTCTGCACCGAAGAAATTACTCAGATCGTTTGTAAAGGCAAGCTCATCCTTCATCTCACAAATGATGTCTAAATCACTGGTTGTAATGTCAATTTCAATTGGGATGGTTCCAACCAAAATTGGTGCATAACTATGCAATTTTTCAAGCACCTTGTTGCTTTTCAAAATGTGATAAGTCTTTTGCTGTTTATTGTTCCCATTCCGAAGATAGGCTATATCAAGAAAATTAATCATGGTTTAAAAAAAATGCTGGTGGTTTGGCCGGGTCTTAATTTTTATTTTCAGCATCATTATGTGTGTTTTGCCCTTACAGGTTAATGCTGTTAAAATAACAAAGCCCATTTCTTTTGGGAATGGGCTTTGTTAAAAATGCTGTTCTGAGGGGGGTAGCGAAAGCTACTGTAAAATGAATTCAGCAATACGATTCTTCATTTAATCCTCAACAATCTCGCTGTTAATGCTCACATCGTCCTTTACGTCCTCTTTAAAGTAGTTTTTCTGGAAAATCAGTATAAGTACTACCCCTACAGAAATGGCCGCATCTGCGAGGTTAAAAACAGGTCTGAAGAAAATGAATTCTTCGCCTCCCCAAATGGGAAACCAGCTTGGGAAATGACCTTGTGCAATAGGGAAGTAGAACATATCTACTACTCTGCCATGGAACCAGTTCTCGTAACCATATATTTTACCGTAGAAAACAGAATCAATAATGTTCCCTAAAGCCCCTGAAAAGATCAAGGCCACGTTCAGGATTAACCCTCTGTGGTATTTATGCTTAATGAGGTAGTGTAAGCCATAGCCAATCCCACCAACCGCTGCAATTCTAAAAAGAGAAAGTGCAAGCTTACCGAATTCACCGCCAAACTCCATACCAAAAGCCATCCCGTTGTTTTCGGTAAAATGGATAATGGCCCATTTGCCAAGAATATTAAATTCCTGACCCAGATACATATGGGTTTTCACCCAGGTTTTTACCAGCTGATCGGCCAGCAAAACCAAAAAGATTAGAATTAAAGGTTTCGTATAGCCTTTCATTAACCTTGCTTTAATTTAGCTTCCATACTTAGTGTAGCATGCGGCACCGCACGTAAACGTTCTTTCTGAATCAATTTACCAGTTTCGCGACAAATACCATAGGTTTTGTTCTCAATACGAACCAAAGCGTTCTCTAAGTTGTCGATAAATTTTCTTTGACGCGCAGCCAATTGGTTGATCTGCTCTTTCTCCATTGTTGCAGAACCATCTTCCAAAGTTTTGTAAGCACCAGAAGTATCTTCAGTACCATTTGCATTTGGATTGCTCAAAGAGGCAGTTAAAGAGTTTAACTCTTCCTTTGCCATGCGTAATTTATCTAGGATTAAATCTTTAAATTCTTGTAGTTCACTGTCTGAGTAGCGTGTTTTGTTGCTGTTTTCCATGTTACTTATCTAATTTTCTAATTTATGGATTTATATTTTATTTACTAAAATGCTTAACTCAACATCATCGATCACGATTTTGTTTGCATTATTTACAGCATCTGTTAATTCAAATTCATCAGCTAATATTTCAGCGCAAATGTAAGCTTTGTTTTTAGCCACTGCATCCGCCACCAAGTTATCATTTTGTAAGGTAACTTTTATCCTATCTGTCACCTCAAAGTTTAATTCTTTACGTAAATTCTGAATTCTGTTCACCAATTCACGGGAAATTCCTTCTTGCTTTAGCTCTTCTGTAATGGTTACATCCAGCGCAACGGTTAAGCTTCCTAAATTGGTAACCTGCCATCCTGGAATATCTTCGGCGAAAACTTCAACATCATCATTTAAATCAATAGCATGTTGTTGTCCTTCACTTCCGAAAACATTGATGTAGCCATCCATCTCTAAACGTTGGATGTCATCCTGTGTTGCATTTTCTAAGGCGGCTTTCACAATGCTCATATCCTTACCAACTTTCTTGCCAAGTGATTTAAAATTAGGTTTTAATTTCTTCTTCACTATACCATGTGTATCGGTAATGAACTCAATATGTTTAACATTGGTTTCAGAAAGGATATAGTCGGCAACTTTAGCAATTTTTTGTTCGAAATCTCCATTTAACGATGGGATTAAGATTTTTTCCAAAGGCTGACGTACGTTAATACCCGATTTCTTTCTCAATGATAATACCATCGAAGAAATATCCTGGGCATAGAGCATTCTTTCATTCAAAGCATTGTCAATCAGATTGGTGTCTGCTTCTTTCCATAAGGTTAAGTGCACAGATTGTTCAGCATGTTTATCCGTAACCGTTAAGTTTTTGTATAACCAATCGGCAAAGAATGGAGCAACAGGGCTCATTAACTGTGCAAGTGTTTCCAAACAAGTATAAAGTGTTTCATAAGCAGCACGTTTATCCTCAGTCATTTCACCTTTCCAGAAACGGCGGCGACTTAAACGGATATACCAGTTACTTAAATGCTCATCAACAAACGTTTGGATAGCCCTTGCAGCTTTAGTGGGTTCGTAAGCATTGTAACTTTCATCTACCTCATTGATTAGATTTTGTAATAAAGATAAAATCCAACGATCCAGTTCTGTTCTGTCCGCAACTTTACTTAAATTATTTTTATCGATTTCGAATTTATCGATATTCGCATACAATGCAAAGAATGCATAGGTATTATAAAGCGTTCCGAAGAACTTACGGCGTACTTCATCTAATCCTTCAATACTGAATTTAAGATTATCCCATGGCGATGCATTGCTAATCATGTACCATCGGGTGGCATCAGCACTATAAGTTTCAATGGTAGCAAAAGGATCTACAGCATTGCCCAAGCGTTTAGACATTTTATTACCGTTTTTATCCAATACCAATCCGTTTGAGACTACATTTTTAAATGCTACTCCCGGATTGCCAACTTTTGCATTTACTGCTTTAATCTCATCACTAGCTTCGCTTAACATAACAGCAATAGCATGCAGGGTAAAGAACCAACCACGGGTTTGATCCACACCTTCGGCAATAAAATCTGCTGCGTAGGCATTTTCAAAGGCCTCCTGATTTTCGAAAGGGAAGTGCCATTGCGCATAAGGCATTGCACCACTATCAAACCATACATCTATCAGATCGGTTTCACGGGTCATTTTCTCACCTTTTGATGAAGTTAAGATTACATCATCCACGTAAGGGCGGTGCATGTCTTTAAGTTCAAATCCTTCAGGCATAAAACCAGCTGCTACTGACTTGGCAATCTCTGCATTCAATTCAGCAACTGAGCCGATACACTTCTCTTCAGCACCATCGGCGGTACGCCAGATTGGTAACGGTGTTCCCCAATAACGTGAACGGGAAAGGTTCCAGTCTACTAAATTTTCCAACCAGTTACCAAAACGACCGGTTCCGGTGGCATCAGGTTTCCAGTTGATGGTTTTGTTTAGTTCCACCATTTTATCCTTAACTGCAGTGGTTTTGATGAACCAACTGTCTAAAGGATAGTATAATACAGGCTTGTCCGTTCTCCAGCAGTGCGGATAAGTATGGACGTATTTCTCCACCTTAAAAGCCTTGTTTTCCTCTTTTAACTGAATAGCCAGTTCAACATCAACAGATTTCTCTGGTGCTTCGCCGTCTTTATAATATTCGTTTTTAACGTACTTGCCTCCATAATTACCTCCTAAAGCAGCAATAAATTTACCCTGCAAATCAACCAAAGGAACGGCATTGCCTTTCTCATCCAAAACTAACATTGGTGGTACTTCAGGTGTAGCTAATTTAGCCACCCTGGCATCATCTGCACCAAAGGTAGGGGCAGTGTGAACAATACCTGTACCGTCTTCAGTCGTTACAAAATCTCCGGAAATTACTCTAAAAGCATTTTCAGGATTTTGGTAAGGAAGGGCATAAGGTAATAGTTGTTCGTATCTGGTGCCAACTAAATCGGCTCCGGTAAGTTCAGCTAAAACGGTATATGGAATTTTTTTATCTTCAGCTTTATAGTTGCTAAAATCTTCATTGTTTTCAGATAAAAAGTATTTTCCTGCAAATTGCTTAGTTACAAGTGCTTTTGCCAACACCACCTGGATGGGTTCGAATGTGTATTGATTAAAAGTTTTAACCAAAACGTAATCAATTTTCGGACCTACCGTTAAGGCTGTGTTACTTGGTAATGTCCAGGGGGTGGTAGTCCATGCTAAGAAATGAACCGTTCCAAATGCTTTTAATGCCTCAGGTAAAGTCTCATTAATGGCTTTAAACTGGGCTACAATGGTGGTGTCACTTACATCCTTATAAGTTCCCGGCTGGTTTAACTCGTGTGAGCTTAGTCCGGTTCCGGCAGCAGGGGAGTAAGGTTGAACAGTATAGCCTTTGTAAAGGAAGCCTTTATTATATAGTTGTTTTAAGATCCACCAAAGGGTTTCAATATAATCGTTTTCGTAAGTGATGTATGGATTTTCAAGATCAACCCAGTAACCCATTTTTTCGGTTAGGTCGTTCCAAACATCTGTATATTTCATTACCTCAGTACGGCAGGCAGCATTGTAATCATCAACGCTAATTTTTTTGCCGATATCCTCCTTGGTAATGCCTAATTTTTTCTCTACAGCCAACTCTATCGGCAAGCCATGAGTATCCCAGCCACCTTTACGTTTAACCTGGTAGCCTTTTAAGGTTTTGTAGCGGCAAAAAATATCTTTAATAGCACGGGCCATTACATGGTGAATACCAGGCATACCGTTAGCCGATGGCGGACCCTCGTAAAAGGTAAACGGATTAGATTTTGGACGTGAAGAAATGCTCTTCTCAAAGATGTTTTCTGCTTTCCAAAAATCGAGTATTTCTTGCCCTATTTTGGCAAGTTCCAATTGTTTAAATTCCCTATACATCAATAAAGTACCTTCAAAAAAATTAAGGTTGCAAAGTTAACGTTTTTCGCCCAATTTTAGTAGTTTAGATGTAAATACTTTGCGGTGAAATTATTTAATATAGGCCTTTCTTTGATGATAATAGCAGTAATTGCCTTGCCTGTTATTGCGGTTATCAATCCAGCCAACAGAAATTTTGTGTTGTATGGCTTTTATTTATGTGGATTGTTAGAACTTATTGGGCTCATTTTTGTTTTGATTCATATTGTCAACTTAAAAAAGAGAAACCCATGATTAAGCTCCTTAAATTACAAAAAGCAGTTTTTGTTATCCTTGCGGGGATCATTTCTTTTGTTGCTTATCGAGTGCTATACGCCTACGAAATTAAATGGAGCATCTATTTAGAGATGTTGGCCGGCGTATTGCTAATTGTAGGCGCCTGTTGGTTTCTATATCCTATTTTGTTTGCCAAAAAAGATGATGATGGTAATGTTGAAATCATTACCGATCCAACTGTAGAAGTGCCGGTGGATGAGGAGGGTAAGGCAGAGGCTTGAAAACGCAGGTAATTGTATTAGCTGAGTAAAAAAGATACTTAAAATAAAAGCACTGATTTGGTTAGAGTCAGTGCTTTTATGATTGTATAGCTTTTTGTTTTAATGATCAAATTCTGCTGCATTTCTTGTAGATTCTTCATCAGAAATCTGCTTCCTTACCTTTTTCTTGTCTAGCCACAATACCAATGCAGGTAATAGCGTAAGGTTAAATATCAGGGCTACAAAAAGTGTGATCGACAGGAGTAATCCCAATACTACAGTGCCACCAAAAGTAGAAGCAGTAAAGATGCCAAAACCAAAAAACAAGATTAGGGCAATATGCGTCATACTTACCCCTGTTTCTGTAATTGTATCAGTAATAACCTTCGGAATTGTGAAATTTGTAAGGTTAAGTTCCTGCTGATACCGGGTTAAGAAGTATATGGTTTGATCTGAAGCTAAACCAAATGCGATTGTAAAAATCAATATTGTTGAAGGTTTTAAAGAAATTCCGAAATATCCCATAATTCCTGCTGTGATAATTAGCGGAACAATATTGGGAAGCAAGGAGATGAACATAATTCCGATGCTCTTAAACTGCGCCAGTCTTAACAAAGAGATTAGTACAATGGCTAATGCAATACTTTCCACCAAGTGCTTCAACATATAATCCGTTCCCTTGGAAAAAATAATACTAGAGCCAGTAAGTTCTACATTGAACTTAGCAGGAGGTAGAATGCTATCAATGCGGGGTTTCAACTCAGCCATGATCGCATCTAATCGCTTAGAGCCTACATCAGCCATTTGAAAACTAATCCTGGTACTTTGATTATCTTTACTGATAAAATTGGTTAGCAGACTGGCATTCCCTTTTCCACCATTAGCAATATAGGCCAGAATAAAATTCTTTTCCAGATTGTCTGGCAAACGGAAAAATGTAGTATCATTATTGTAAAAGGCTTGAGTTGCATATTTAAGGCCCATGTTTACAGAAATAGGTCTTGAAAACTCAGGATAAGAAGCGATCATTTTTTCCATTTTTTCAATCCGCTTTAAATTGGTAAGGTTGAAAACACCATTCTTTTTCCTGGTATCTACACTTACCTCCAATGGAAGGATTCCTTCAAAGTTCTTCTCGAAGAATTTTAAGTCTGTCAGTATTTCGGAATTTTTGGGTAGATCGTCAACTACATAGCCATTTACATTGATTCTTAAAACACCAATAAAGGCGATAATGGAAATTACGACTGTACTGATGTAAATCAAACTGCTTTTTTGCTGAACCAAGTGATCTGTTTTCACTAAAAGTTTATGCAGGAAACCCTCTTCAACATGCGTTTGTGCTTTTATTTTGGGGGTTGGTAAATAACTGAAAATAATAGGAACTAAGCATAAGCACATTAACCACGTAACCATTACATTAATTGAAGCTACACTACCAAACTGCATCAATAATTCGCTTCCAGTAAAGTAAAGTACAGCAAAGCCGATAGCTGCTGTGATATTGGCAATAAGGGTTGTAACAGCAATCCGTTCGATGGTTACACTTAATGCCCGCTGCTTATCGCCATCTTTCCGTAATTCATTTTGATATTTATTCAATAACAAAATGCTGTTCGGAATACCAATTATTACAATGAGGGGTGGTATCAATCCAGTCAAAATGGTTAGCTCAAAGCCAAATAATACCAGTGTGCCTATGCTCCAGATTACGCCCATGATTACAACCAGAATCGGAAAAAATACTGCGTAAAATTTTCGGAAGAAAAACAATAGAATTAAAGCAGATACTAATATAGATAGGCCTAAAAACAATACAAACTCGTTGCTTACCAATTTACTTACCGCAGTACGGATATAAGGCAGGCCAGAAATGTGAACTTTAATTTGACTTGCTTTTTCAAATGCTTTAGCCTTATTTTCTATTTCTTTTAATATCGGATTTCTTGCTGCTGTATTGAGAATTTTAGTATCAAATGTAATAGCCATTAATGTGGCATTTTGCTTGTTAAATACCAATCCTTCGAAAAATGGGGTGTTATATAAAGCGTTTTTAATGGAATCCATTTGTGCATCAGAAGATATTTTTTCTCCTGGTATAGGTTTCAGTACAAATTTCTGGTTAACCGTATCTTTATCCAGCTGAAAAATCCTTCCTGTTGAAAGTACCTGCTTAATGCCTTTTAATTTCTGGATATCATTAGAAAGCTGAACCCACTGGTTATAGGTTTCTTTCTTAAAAATATCCGAAGATTGGATCCCGATAACCATGATGCTTCCATCTTCGCCAAACTGTTTTTTGAAGGCATTATATTTAATAAATGCGCTATCAGTTACGGGTAAAATTTTACTTCCTGCATAAGAGAGCTTTACGTTTTTGGCTTGATACGCCATGAAAACGGTACCCAATAAAAAAAATACGATGATTGCAATTCGATTCTGAAGAATAAATCTTGATAGCTTTACCCACATGTGCCACTTAGTTTTAATAATAATTTTGAGGGCAAAACTAATCTAATTTGAGTATGATGATTACTTTTTGCACATTTTAATTTGCACAAATAACATACTTTTGAAAAAATTGTTTGATACTGATGCTTCATAAGGTTAGAGGGATTGTTTTAAAAACTACGAATTACAGTGAAAGCAGTGTAGTTGTTCAGGTATTTACCGACAAATTCGGAATGCAATCTTATATGATCAATGGTGTAAAGAAGCCTAAAGCCAAGATCAAAATGAATATGCTCCAGTCGCTTCATCTGCTAGATATGGTGGTTTACCATAAAGCCAATACGAGTATTCAACGTGTTTCCGAACTTCGACCTTCTCCAGTTTTTAAAAGCATCCCTTATGATGTAATTAAAAGCAGCATTGTAATTTTTTTAAATGAGGTGCTTTATAAAAGTATCAGGCAGCAGTCTGCTGATGACGGACTTTTTGATTTTATCTTCAATGCGATTGCCTGGTTTGATGAAAATAATGCAATAGATCCCAATTTTCACCTTTCATTTTTACTTAAACTCAGTCGATTTTTAGGTTTTTCTCCTAACGGCAATAGGAGGTCCGATCAAATTTACTTCGATTTGCAAGAAGGAGAGTTCGCCTCCAGAACACCTATCCATGCCCATTATCTTCAATTAGAAGATGCGCTATGCTTTATTGCTCTTCTTAATACACCGCTAGAAAAAATTTCTGAAATTAAATTGAGTAATAGTCAGCGCAGATTTCTTTTAGATAAGATATTGGTTTTCTATAACTTACACACGGCTTCATTCGGGGAAGTGCAGTCACATAAGATTCTGGAAACATTATTAGCTTAAAAAATTTCAAAAAAATCTTGCAGAACAATTTTATAGCGCTATATTTGCATTCCCAAACGGAAACGGAGGGTGAAAGTTTTTCGCGAAGAAAGACTAAATTATTGGAGGATTAGCTCAGCTGGTTCAGAGCATCCCGATTTACATCGGGAGAGTCACTGGTTCGGAAGAGTAAAACTTTAAAAGTTTTTCGCGAAGAAAGACTAAATTATTGGAGGATTAGCTCAGCTGGTTCAGAGCACCTGCCTTACAAGCAGGGGGTCACTGGTTCGAACCCAGTATCCTCCACTATTTTACTTTATTGTAAAACCACAAATAAACCCTCGGAGGATTAGCTCAGCTGGTTCAGAGCACCTGCCTTACAAGCAGGGGGTCACTGGTTCGAACCCAGTATCCTCCACCCTAATGGACAACCTAGATAACTCTTCGGTTGTCCATTTTTTTTGCTCCACTAATTCCTTGTTAATCAGTGCAATATTATAGTTTAAATCATTCACCCTGGCGGTTCGAACTCTACCCTCATCATACATCAAATCTTCGGGATAACATGCACCAATTATCGCCCTACGCGTAATATTACTGCCATTTATATATTTGCGGAAAGCGAATTTAAGGTTCGAAAAGCACACAGTAAGGTCTGTCTCCAAATTTCTGCACGCCTCTATCAGGTCGGGAATTTGGGCTTCCAATCTGGTGATTTTCTCTTCTGATTCTTTTTTGATAATCGTAAAATCATTTACATCAAAAACACCTGACGCTACCAAATCCCTGGCATTAGCAACTTTGGTATTTAGTTCCCTGATCTGCCTTACGATATCCATTCTGCTGTCATGGTCGTCTTTATGTGCCAATTTATAGGCCTTTGTGATACATTCGATATAGAACTTGCTGTACAATGCCTGTGGGAATTTATCAGTCAGTTCCTGCTCTACAGTGTCATTAACTTCTTTTGCTTTATACCTGCTTGGACAGCCTTTAAAGCAGTGGTAATAGGTATAATGGCGGCTTCGTCCTTTAGAGGCACTTCCTGATAGCTATCGGCTGCAGATTGGACAGATCAAGAATCCCCTTAACTGCAATTGATCTATAGAGTCAACTTTCGTAGCCTCGGAAACCGGACTTACCTTGCGGGCATCCATCACTTCTTGTGCCCTGTAAAATAATCCTTCAGAGATTATGGGCGTGTGTATGCCATCTACTAGGCGTCTCTCTTCATCCTTGTATTTCGGAACAGTAACCTTACCGCAATAAACGGGATTACGTATAGCGATGTACAAATTATTTAAACCTCCCTTCAACCCTTTTAGCAGCGCTCTCCTATAGATTTCTTTGATGGTATAGTGACCACTAGCAATTTCTTCAAAGATCCACTTCATCGCAGAAGCGGAGGGTTCTACGGGTACAATATATTTTTTCCCGCTTTCATCGGTACAGTTTGCATAACCTAAAGGTGCAGCAGCAGCGCAACGGCCGGCTTTTCGCGCTGTACGCATCCCATTAATCACGTTGATGGAACGCCTGTCGTTTTCGACTTCTGGTGCTGCGAGGTAAAAGGCCAGCATCATCTTATTTTCAGGCACAGAAAGATCCAGGGGCTGTTCTATTGCCTGGGCTTCTACGCCTAGCTTTCTTAGGATATCAATCATGCTATAAGCATCACTAGTGTTGCGGCTAAATCTGTCCCATTTGGTGAAAAGCACCAGGTCAGATTTATATTTATTTCTTTTCAGATAAGCCAGCAGTTTGGTCCATACCGGACGTTTAAACGTTTTGGCAGAATGGTCCTCTAAAGTACCTGGCGAATGGTAATATTCTGGAGTGCACAGTATTTTCGTAAAACTTCCTCTTGGTTTCGCTGTGAATATCCCTTGGAAGCCTGTTCATCTGTACTCACTCTAATGTAAAGATCAGCAGACATGAATAATTTGGTTAGTATGCTGCTAATTTAATGAAAAAGAGGTGTTTAATCAATTTTAAACACCTCTTTTTAGTCCCTTACAAATCATCATCCTGTTCGGAATTATCCTCAATAAGCCCCTCTCCAATCATTTTGCGCACAAACCCTCTTGCTTCGGGTAAGATGTTGCTGCCGTCAGACATTTCCGGGCAATCAAATGCCCGTACATAAAGAATGGCATTCATTTCCTCGGTAAAGAGTTCCAATGCCACTCTGCCCAATCCAAATTTAGGGTAAGGCGAAAACATATTGGTAATTAAATACCAATCCTCTTTTTCATCATGTGCTTTAAAAGCAAAGTAATGGTTTGTTTTGATTTCAATGCCATTATCATAAAACCTTACGGTTAATTCACTGCGGTCTAAAACCACCTCCAGCAGTTTGCCCTTTGGCAACTCAACTGTTCTGGACACCTGGTCCTCTGTCAACTCTAATCTATTTTTATACATATACAGATAAAAATATTATACCGGCCTGCTTTTGTGAATGCCAAAATATTTTTTTTAGAAATATTTTACACCTGATCAAAACAGCGATTCAAAACTACACCTTGCTCCGTCGAAATCACCTTGGTACCCATATAGATTAATTTTCCTTTGAATAGCATTGCTATCAAGCTGCGCTTATTTTCTGTACTGGCTTTTTTATAAATACCATCCAGGGATAAGATTGCAGACTTGCTTTTTTGGAGGATATGGGATAGCTGCAGATCTAAATCAGGCATATTGTCTAACGTCTGCTTGTGTTGAGTTAGCAGCACATCTGCATCCACTTTGATTTCCTGATAGTCGGTTGGTTCAAGGTCACCACTTAACATCAGCTCTCTTGCTTTATGCAGCCGCTGTTTTAAACGTTCTATTTTTTGCTCGAGTTCAGTTCTTTTAGTGATGGTTACACCTTGCTGAATAGCGAGGCGCGTTTAAGAATTTTCTTGAATACAGGTTCGATTGCCGGGTTAATAATAAATGTTTTTAGTAGAGCTACAAATGCGGTATTGACAGCTACAGCCTTGTACCTGCATCTACAGGATTTAAAGCCGTGGTAGTAGTAATAATAGGCTGATCGGCCTTTACTGGCACTACCTGACAATGCTGTTTGGCAATTTCCGCAGTAGAGGTATCCCCTTAATGGTAGCTGGTCAGGTACATAGATTTTTCGGCCTTTGGTTTTCCTGCCTGATAGTATTTCCTGAACCTTCCTGAACAAGGTTTCAGTGATGATGCCTTCGTGCTGCCCTTCTGCCCAATATTCTGGTTCATCTCTATAAGCTGGCACCAGGATTTTACCACAATAAACCGGATTACCCAGAATGGTATAAAAATTATTGCGCCAACTTTGAGCCCTTTTTTACATGCTACTCTCCAGATCTGCTCAGTGGTAAATTCTCCTTTACTGATTTCTGAAAATGCCCATTTCATAATGTCTGCCTGAGGGTACTTTGCAGCGATGTATTTGCGGCCGTTCTCATTGAAGTTCCCATATCCCACCGGTGGTGCCGATACAAACCGTCCTTCTTTCCGTGCCCTTCTCATGCCATAAAATACATTCAGAGCCCGGCGTTCGTTTTCCACCTGTGGTGCAGCCAGGTAAATCGCCAGCATCATTTTGTTTTCAGGAATGCTAAGGTCTAATGGTTGCTCGATGGCCTGGGGTTCAATGCCTAAGGCTTCTAAAATATTGATCATCTGATAAGCATCTCCTGCATTCCTGCTAAAGCGGTCCCATTTGGTAAACAGTACCAGCCCCTGGTAACGATGCCTGTGTTTTTTTACCCTGCTTATATAGCCTTGCCAGGCTGGTCTTTTAAACGTTTTAGCAGAATGGTACTCATGGATCACCTCACGAACTTCGATCCCCTGGTTCAGGCAGTACCTGCGTAAGGTCTCTTCTTGGTTACGCTGGGAATAGCCTTTATCGGCCTGCTCATCGGTACTTACCCTGATGTATAGGTCAGCGGTACTCATGCCTGCAAAAGCTCTTCAATTAATATATCCGCCAGAAGTATTAAAAATGCCCTGATTGGTTTGGCCTCATGGAGGTTTACTTCCATGCCTTCCTTTTTTAAAAGACCAATCAGCTGCTCGGCTGTAATTTGCTGGTGATCCTGATGCAGTATTTCCATAGGTTTATTTATTTCACCAATATTGAAATTTCAGCTATAGCTATATCATCCCTTTTTTGGGGACTCCCCTGATTTAATTGTTTGCAATTATGGTAGTACTTTGATATATTATTATTGAGGACGCAGACGAACTGCAGGTCCAAGATTAACCTATCACTTAATAAAATATGGAAGCAACGCTTATCCAACTCGCAATTACCAATGGCCCATACGTTATCATTCTGGGCATTATATTTTTCTGGAGCAAAAGCCTGATCCAGTTTACTTTTTCAAGAGACATAGAAGAAAAAAAGTCCGAACTGAGCAAAAAAGAAGAAGATTACAAAGCAACCCTAGCCAGGGAAAACCAAAATTTTACCCATCAGCTCAACCAGAACCTGGAGGCACACAAAAACAAACTCGACCTGATGAAGCAGGAATCTCAGATTCAGTTTTCACACCTGCATTTGGAACGTGCTGGGGTGATCAGGGATTTGTATGCACACCTGGTTGAACTACATAGCGCGATGGTGGATTTTACAAGGACCATGCATTGGGTAAAAGAAGATGTCGATAAAGAAGAATCGGCCAGGGTAGATCGTTTTAATCAGGCCTTTAGTACATTTAAAAATTTCTACCTGCCCAAAAAACTCTATTTGGATAAAGGGATAGCGGCACAATTGGATGAAATCCTGGAGAAATATTGGTCTGAGGCATACGACTTCGACCTGGCCAAAAGGATGCTAAAAATGGGCCGCGATACGAAAGAATCCTATACCATCCAAATGGATAAACTAAACGCCATTTCTGAAAGGGTGGTGAAAGACTTTCCTCTGATCATCTCACAGATCGAAGACGAATTCAGGAAAATTTTAGGGGCAAAAGTGTAATTTCAAGGCTTAATATTACAACATGATCGAACAATATAACGAAATAGAGTGGCTAACAGGATTCCTGAACGGCGCGGGTGATCTTAAAGCAGAAGGTTTGGACAGGGTGAAGGATTTTTTATTGCTCTGGAACCTTTTTGAAGACGCAGGAATGCAGCAAGACCTTTAGCAGTATTGGTTTTCTTTTTCCGGTAATCAAAAGCCGGATATAAAGAGCAGATTGCTTTTTGTTTTTGGGAAACCAATTAAATCGGTACTGTTCTGAGAATTCCAGGGTATGCCGTTTTCTCGGTTCCAATGTGATGTGCAAATCCTCATCATCGTATAAGCGAATTGGAGTTATTTTGGGTTTTCGGAGGATTCTCGGCTCATGCCATTCTAACGACCAATGCCTTACCAGCATTGGTATGGCGGATAAGTTCGTTAAAAAAATCTTATCTGAATCATTAGGGTTGCCTGTCCACGCATAGCTCACGGAAAGGCCACGACTATCTCTGCGGTATTCTATAATCTTAATTATTGCAAGCGACCCTGCCACAATAAGGCTAATTGTTGCTACAACTGCGCTATAATAGGTGATGAGCGGAACTTCCATATATTTTTATTTGGGTTTGGGTCTGTTAATTTCCATTTGACTTGCACTGCCAAGGTCGCCTATACCCTGATGCAATTGTTAGCTAATCTATTAATTTTATTGCTTCCCAGGCAATTTTTTCAGTATGTAATCCTTGAAAAAAAATAGCTTTGTAAAAAAACGATTATGAGTGATAACCAGCACAGTCAAGAAGAACGCGATGGGTTCAAAGCCGAATTCGAACATCCAGCCATTATAGCGCAGTCTATTGCTGCAGCGTTAGCCCAACACCACGAAATTTATCTAGCAGATGATAAATTCGTAATGAAATTTACTGACTTCAACGATGAAGAAAACGGATTAGATAACCTTAAGGAAAATACAGAATCATTTACTACAGACATTACCCTGAAGAGATACACTAACGATCGATCAGAACTAGAAATCTCAATCCCGAACAATCAGGCACTGTTTATTGGAATTCCTGCAAAATTCTTTAGTGCTGCGGTAAACGATTTTAAGAAATTAGGTGATGAAAAGAAAAAGGTGACTCTTGATCTAAGATTTAGAGATCAAGAGTCTATTCAATTATCGAGCGAATTTTATTTTTCTTTCGAAGATCACATTAATGATTAACTTGGTTAACCAATAATTTTAGCAAAAAAAGGTTTCTCAATATAAATCCCAATCGCGTATTAGATGCAAATTAGCCAAGAAATAGTTCGAAAATGCGTAAGCAAGGGACTTTTTTTGGTTGATAACGTTTAAGGGATACCATTAAAACGCTAGCAAATAGCGATTTAACCTTAAATTCCATTCGAACCGTTTTACATGAACTGATCCTCTATTTATTCATCGAAAAATACAGTTTAACCATGTCGCTTCTGGAATAATTAGCCTAATTAGAATCCTGAAATGGTATATTCGGTTTGTAAATCAAGTATTTAGGCAGGAAAATGCAATTTTAATACGGCTACGCAAATAGGCTGCGTAGTTAGCATTTTATTTTGTGCCAGCGGTAAGTTAGCAAACTAAACCAGTTGGTAGAAATCACGGAAAATAAAATTAATATTCAAGTAATGGGTAGAACATTTGCACAAATAAAAGAAGATGGTTACGATACGTTAACAGAGCAAGAAATTAGCACTTTCAGAGATTCACTGGCATTAATACATGATGTCGTTAACAATAAATGGCCCAAGGAAATGAGTGAAGCATTTGATGTTTTTCTCAAAAATTATGGTTGGCATATTCGTTTATGGATGCATCCTAATGATCTGATACCTTACATCCAACAGGGACACGATGCGGTAGATAAATTTTTTATTAAGCAGTTACGCTTTTCGACGATTAAACTCCGAAGGCAATCTATAAAACAATTTCCTCATAGACGCCAAATGATCAATCGTGCATTCATCTCCCATTGGCAAGGTAACTATCTGGCATCGATACCACTCTTTCTAATTTTGTCAGAAGGGATATTTAGAGAGTTGACGGGAAATGATTTATTTTCCAAAAATCCTAAATCAAAGATGGCAAATATTGTAAAAGAAAGACAAGACGTGCAATTCACACCATTAATGATCCATATTATCGACGCAGTTAGCAATGGTGATATTATTGGTCTCCGATTTTCTAATGACGAGTACCTAAAGTATCCCAATGTTTTGAGTCGCAACAAGATACTCCATGGTGCAGATAGTGCATATGGCACCAAGGTTAATGCTTATAAGGCAATTTCTCAATTTGAATTTGTAATCGAAAGTGTATTTATGGCCTTTACTGGGAAGATAATCTAGGTTTTCCTGAAAAGATTAGTACTAGAGCTCATTGTAGTATTAATGTATAAGTAATTATATTTACTGAAAAATCAAGTTAAAACTCTCATAATAATGGCTAAAACCTTAGAACAAGGATTTGATACGTTTATATCCTGGTTAGAACCCCTAACCTCCGAACACCAAAAAGCAATCTCCCACAAGGCATCCGTTCAACGGTGCCTGGAAAATAAACATAATTGCACCAGAATGTTTGAAACGGGATCCTTTGGTGCTGGTACTGGAATAAGGCAAAAAAGTGACACAGATTATTTTGCTGTTTTTCCTGCTGCAAATTTATGGGAAAACTCTGCGTATACGCTTAGGCAAATTAAAGAATCCTTGCAAGAAACGTTTCCTCGCACAGATGGGATAGTAGTCAATTCTCCCGCCGTAAGGATACCTTTTGGCAATTATGCATCGGAAATGTTAGAAATCACTCCTTGCTGCACCAACGATACTGTTACTACGGCCCACGGTAATTTCTATAAATACCATATACCAGACGGCTCAGGTGGTTGGCATGACTCCAGTCCAAGTGCTTTTAATGCTTATGTAAAACACCACGACAAGCGTTTGGGAGGGAAATTAAAACCGTTAATACAGTTGGTAAAAGCGTGGAAATACTACAATAACGCACCGATCAGCTCTTTTTATTTAGAAGTAAGAGTAACCAAATATGCAGAGGGGGAAAGTTCAATCATCTACGATATCGATTTGTACAGGTTTTTTAAGTACTTAAATGATAATGAGCTTCCATCAATTAATGATCCATTGGGCATTTCAGGACGAATTGCTGCTTGTTCTACAGATGATAAATATAATACCTCATTAACCAAAGTCAAAGCCGACTTTAAAAGAGCGGAAGAAGCTTATAATGTAAGGGATAGTAATTTAGATAAGTGTTTTGAGCGATGGAATATTTTTTTCAATTCTGAATTTCCAAACCGATAGCTATATGAAATCGAATTATGATCGCGTTAATGACATCAATAAACGCAAAAATTGGCTACTGTATATTTCAACGATAATAACATTATTGTTGTCTATAAATGAAAAGCAGCAGTTCACAAGTGGGGTTAAGGCATTCGATGTTTACATACAGGTTGTTGTTGCGCTGAACCTTGTACTTATCGTCGGTTATTTAATTTTTGATTTCCGGGCAACATATATTTTCTCCAGAGCAGAGCGGACACGCACGCTGCAATACCTAGATAACTCTTTTGATACTAATTTTGCTGGCCGAAAAGTCGAGAACTATTTTTCACAGGATAAACTGGCATCTGGATTTTACAAATTATCTGTGAACTGCTTTGAGAATATTTTTCATACCGTCAGCATTACAAGGGAAATGCAACCAAAAGCTTATGTAAAAGCAGTGGTCGTAGTTCTGGTATTTATATTTTCTGCGGCAGTAGGCGATAAAGGCGTTGTGAGGTCTATAATTGAAGCCATTTTACCTTTAGCCCTATTACAAGAAGCCATCAAGCTTTCTTTCTTTATTTTAAGATTGGAAAATTTACTCGATAACTTCAAGTCATTCTTTACATCAATAAAAACAAGTCATTTCGTCGATAAGGAACCAGAGGCTATGCGGTATGTTATCGAGTATGAAACCACACTTGCATGGGCATCCACCCCTTTAGATACCAAGGTGTTCTTAAAGTTAAGAGAGCAGCTAGCTTCCGACTGGGAGATCCTTAAGAAAGAATATAAAATTGACTCTTAATACTTTATTATTTTGCCCGAATTATTAATCGCTGCAATAATTTTAAAGGTGCTACTAGAATGAGAGACCAGTTCTCAATTTAAGAAGCTGGACTCCCAAAATAACATAGCATATTTGAAAATGTTTATCTTTTATACCAATAGTTTTAGCAAAAAAGATTTTTTTAGAATAAATCCCAATCGCGTATTAAATGTAAATCATCCAAGAAATGGTTCGAAATACGTAAGCAAGGGACCACTAAAGCTAGACATACATTCTGGCTTTTTTTATTTAAGCCATATGCATTATCTCTACATCATGTTCAGTGCATCCCTAAACAAATATTACATTGGCCACACTTCAAACCTTGGAGAGCGGCTACAAAATGCAATGCTGATTAGCTGGATTACAAATTTCGCTTGTTGCTTTCAATGGTAATAAACGCTGGCAAATAATTGGGCGTACATCCTTTTGATACCATTTCGCCTTTGTAAAGGCCGGTCTGCTCTCCAAGGCTGATGCAGCGATTTCGATATTGCTTTTCGTAAATCCCAATCCAGCCTGCGGTAAAATTCATTGCCCATTGAACTTCTGGTTCTTCTTTGACAATGCTGGCCTCAATTTTATTCAGCAATTCTGGAGAATTGCCAGGAGGTTTTTGCCCTGTCCATCTTAAACGTGCCTGGTAATACCAGAATATGCGCCGCTGAAGAGCAGAATCACTGGCTTGCCACGATTCAATCAGCGCAATTGTTTTCTTGTCTTTAACCAGTTGGTTGGCCATAAACCAGTCCATCAGTTGGTTTCGCTCATCAAATGGGTGTGTCTGCATATCCTTATCAAGCGCATTAACAACCTCTTGTGAAATACGCTTAGGATCCATAATCAAGATGGCCAATAACCTTGAGAAAAAGTGCTTAGCAGACCATAGCACTAATGCCAGATCGTGATCCTTTCCGATTTCCTTCGCAATCTTTCGTAGATCTCCCAGTTTGGTGTCGGCGTTAATCTGACTCAAAATTTTTTCTGCTTTTGGACTTAGTATCATAGAGACTTCTTTTTATTAACTGAAAGTAACTAAAAATCGACATAATTTACCAAAGATGGTTATCACCATCGATAGGGATATTATACCAATATTTTAACCCTGGTTATTCAAAATTATATCCGAAATTGTGCCAGCAATTTTTAGTACTAATGGGTAATAAAATTATAAGGTTTATCTTCTTCGGAAACTACTTTGTCGGGATTCTGGCGGTTGCTTTAACTGTCGAGGCTACTCAACAGCTAAGGTTACCTTATCATTCTCTCAATTACTATTTGTTGCTGTTTTTAGCACCAACGGTTTATTATACCTATGCGTATAATAAGGTTTCGGTAAATCCCTTCAGTAATAACCCCAGAAATCAGTGGTATTACAAGCATAAGCATTTTATTAACATAAGCCAAAAGGTGCTTTTTACGCTCTGCATGATATTGGCAATTAATTTGTTGTACCAGAATTATAGTAACTTTTTAAGGCTTCCTTTTACCTACTGGGCCGCTATTGCAGTAATAGTTTCGGCGGGAGCATTATACTATGGGTTATTACCAAAATCTTTTCTTCAATTTAACCTAAGAAGTACCGGTTGGCTTAAAGCTTTTGTAATTGGTTTTGTGTGGGCATGTTGTGCCAATGTACTTCCTCTCATCATGCTTAAAATTGAAACCGGAATAGGCTATCATGATTCGGTACTCTGGACCTGGCTGTTTATCAAAAACTGGATGTTTTGTACCGTTAATGCAATTATTTTTGATATTAAGGATTATCCAACCGATGCCAACAAACATTTAAGAACATTCGTAGTACGATATGGGTTGCGCAGAACGATATTTAATATCCTCATCCCTTTATTGGTAATCGGACTCTTTTCACTTGGGGTGTTTGCCTATTTTAAAGGCTTTGGTTTTCCGCAGGTGATATGTAATATACTGCCTTTCATCTTGACCATTCTTGTGGCCTATTCTATGCACAAGCGTAAAAACATTCTTTATTATCTGATGGTTATTGATGGGCTGATTCTTTTCAAAGCACTCTGTGGTATATTAGGAATGCAGTTTGTGCAATAAGTTTTTAATCAAATGCTAAATAACTACGACAGAATTGCTCCTTATTACGATCTACTCAGTAGACTGATATTCTTAAAATCGCAGGTAAATTCGCAGATTGATCAGTTAAAATACTTGCCCCATCAAGGCCGTGTACTCATTGTTGGTGGGGGAACCGGCTGGATTCTGGAAGAAATAGCTAAAGTGAAACCTGAAGGATTAAAAATTACTTACGTAGAAATTGCAGAAAAGATGATTGACCGGGCGAAAAAAAGGAACCTGGGTGAAAATGAGGTGCTTTTTTTCCATTCAGGCATAGAGGATTTCGATACCGGTCAAGACTTCGATGTTATTCTGACACCTTTTCTTTTCGATAATTTTGAGCATGAAAGAGCAATATTTGTTTTTGAAAAACTGGACAATTGTCTCGTAAAAAGTGGCTTATGGTTTTGGGTTGATTTCAGTACATCAGGAAGTGGTGGTTGGTGGAAGCATGCGCTTTTGAAAACCATGTACGGTTTTTTTCGACTCATTAAAATGGTAGAAGCCAGCCATCTGGTTGATGTAACGCCCTTCTTTTTGCAACGTGATTATAAACAGATCCAAACTAAACATTACTACGGAGATTTTATAAAGGCAGTTATTTATCAAAAATGACATTTGTTTAATGCAACACTATTGCGTTTAGTGCTGGAATCAGAGATATTTGTTTTAAAAACAAATAAATATGGATTTCGAAGTTATTATAATAGGTGGAAGCTATGCTGGCTTATCTGCTGGTTTGGCACTTGGACGTGCGATTAGAAAGGTATTGATTATCGATAATCAGCAACCCTGTAATGCTCAAACACCTTATTCTCACTATTTTTTAACTCAGGATGGTATGAAACCCGCCGCTATTACTGCTCAGGCTAAGGCTGAAGTGCTGAAATATCCAACGGTTAGTTTTTTAGACGGAGAAGTAATTACTGCCAGAAAAAATAACAATTTGTTTGAAGTGAGAACAGCTAATGGGGAAGAATTTACTGCCAGAAGAATACTTTTAGCTGGAGGTTTAAAAGACATTATGCCGGATATCAAGGGATTTGCAAATTGTTGGGGAATATCGGTAATCCATTGTCCTTACTGCCATGGATATGAAGTTAAGGGTGAAAAAATTGCTTTATTAATGAATGGTGAGATGGCTTTTGAAATGGCGCGCATGCTCCACCATTGGAATAAAGATTTAACCTTGCTTACCAACGGAAAATCCACATTAACAGATGAGCAGGTTCGAAAACTAACAGCCAATTCGATTAGGATTATTGAAGATGAAGTAGTTGAAATCGAAGAAGAAGCGGGGCAGTTAAAATCGATTGTATTTAAAAATGAACCGAAGTTGAACATTAAATCACTTTATGCAAGACCTGCCTTCATTCAGCATGCAGGTGTATACCAGAATTTTGGCTGTGAATTAACAGAAACAGGTATCATAAAGGTAAATGAACAATACCAAACTACTGTGGCGGGGGTTTATGCGGCAGGCGATTGTGCTTCTCCTCTAAGAGGTTTATCCACTGTTACTGCGGCAGGTACCGTAGCAGGTGTAATGATAAACAGGGAATTGATTGCTGAAGATTTTTAATCAGTCCAATCTTCTAAAAGCATACCTCTGGGAAGTTAGCGACAGTATTACATCATTTGCATTAGAAAGCAATTGCACCAACAATGGCCGCTAAAAACATAATGGCAATTACAATGCGATCGGCAGTTACCCATTGCGCTTTAGTTAATGGTGTAGCTGTTTTCCTAGTACCCTGTGTCTTTGCTCGTACCAGTCTGAATATCGAGGTGTCTAGTTTAATAATCATGGGGAAAATGTTTATAGGTTATTTTCCAAATGACAAATGCCAGGCCAAAAGTTAAAGTAAATGTTTAATTGTTAATAACTTATATTTTTTTGTAAACTAAAACGATTGTGCATTTTCACATCTTAGCTTCCCATCAAAATTTTATAAGAGTCAGGTGTATAGAAAATAGTCTATCTGTTTATTAATCAGAAAAATAGGTGTATGTTTTAGCATCCATGTTTGATGTCGTACATAGCGTTTCTAACTGCCACTAGCCATGTTCTGGTTTATTGCTGCTTTCTATCCCCAATTTACTGTTTTTCTTCCCATAGCCATAATAGATGGCTAAACCAATCAGTAACCAAACAGCCAATCTTAACCAGGTTTCCCAAGGCAGGAAAACCATCATGGCAACACAAGTTAAAATACCTAATATCGGAATGAGTGGTACCAGGGGAACTTTAAACGGACGTTTCGCTTCCGGATTAGTTTTTCTTAAAATTAATATCCCTACACATACCATTAAAAAGGCAAGCAAAGTACCTATACTGGTCATTTCTCCTACAACATTGATGGGAACAAAAGCCGCAAATACCGCAATGAACAGGCAAAGCATTAAGTTTGATTTCCAGGGTGTTTTAAATTTAGGATGAATATCCGAGAAAATCTTAGGCAATAATCCATCTTTACTGATCGAGTAAAACATCCGCGATTGCGCCATTAAATCGATGAGAATGACAGAGGTATAGCCGATCAACATGGCTAAAATAATAGCCTGACTTAGCCAGGCATATGGCGTTTTCTGAATGGCAATGGCAACCGGAGCGCCACTGTTTGCAAATTCTTTATAATTGGCTAAACCCGTCATAACATGTCCGAAAAGGCCAAAAAGCACCGTACATACCAGCAGTGAACCAATAATTCCGATTGGTAAATCCCTGGCCGGATTTTTAGTCTCTTGTGCAGAGGCAGCTACGGCATCAAAGCCAATAAATACAAAGAATACTAAACCTGCGCCACGCAAAACGCCACTCCAGCCAAAATGCCCGAATGTGCCGGTATTCTCAGGGATATAAGGATGATAATTGGAGGGATCAATATATTTCCATCCCAGGGCAATGAAAACAAGTACTACGCCTACTTTTAAGAATACAATAATACCATTTACAATGGCTGAACCCTTGGTGCCCCTGATCAAGATAGCTGTCATTAATACCACTACCAAAGCTGCGGGAATATTGATAATCCCATTCACTGTACTTCCATCTGCAAGTTTAGCACTTTCGAAAGGCGAGAGGGTAAGCTGTGCAGGAAGGTATATGCCCATGCTGCTTAAAAATTTAGTTAAATACTGCGACCAGCTAATGGCAACTGTAGCACAGCCAACAGAGTATTCGAGTACTAAATCCCAGCCAATAATCCAGGCAAATAATTCACCCATAGTGGCGTAAGAGTAGGTATAGGCACTGCCTGCCACAGGAATCATTGAGGCAAATTCGGCATAACATAATGCCGCAAAACCACAGCCTAGAGCAGCAATTACAAATGACAGGGTAACCGCCGGGCCAGCATGATTGGCTGCTGCCAAACCCGTTATTGAAAACAGGCCTGCACCCAAAGTAAGACCAACACCTATTAAAATAAGGTTAACAGGCCCTAAGGTTCTCTTTAATGTACCTTCACCACCTTCATTAGCTTCGGCAACAATGCTTGTAATGGTTTTTTTCATGAATATTAAGTTTTTATTCCAAATGAAAGCAGTCTGGCGTGGCAATAAGGTATACTTTTAAAGTATAGCTCAAGCACGCAAAAAGGGTTTCATGAAAATAAATTAGACTGCAAAAATATTAAAATATATTAATTCTATGGTATAAGTATAGAATATACTGTGTGATGTACAATCTGTTTATTATATCGTAAATATTGGTATGTTTCCAACGATATATTTTTCTTTTTTGAATACGATCATACTATTCGGCAAAATTCTTATTAAAATTATTTAACTGATAATCAATACGTTAGATTAATTATTAAAATTATTTTAGTACTATGTATTGCATAGTACATTATTTAACATATATCTTTGTATTATGATAGCAGAAAATACGCAAACACAAATGCGGAAGGGAATTCTGGAATACTGTGTTTTATCCATCATCTCCAGGGGCGAGATTTATGCCTCTGATATTATTGCCGAATTAAGGGCGGCAAAGCTACTGGTGGTGGAAGGCACATTATATCCATTATTAACACGGCTTAAAAACAATGGTTTATTAAGCTATAACTGGGTAGAATCTACCTCGGGCCCTCCCCGTAAATATTATGCCTTAACTGAAGACGGTAAGGGTATTTTATCTCAGTTAGACCAAACCTGGCAAGAGCTGGCTTATGCTGTGGTGGTATCACAAAAAGGAGCCGAATCGTAATTAATTATCAGAAAAGAAATGGAAAAGACCATCATCATAAATATAGGCAATACCATCATTCATATTGAGGAGAGTGCCTACGAACTCTTAAAGGCGTACCTTATGGAGGTAAAACAACATTTTGCCAACAACGCCGACGATTTGGAAATCGTTACAGATATCGAAAACAGAATTGCTGAGCTTTTAACCGAGCAGTTAGAAGAACAGAAAAAACAAGTGGTAGATGCCAGCAATGTAAATGCAGTGATTGGACAAATGGGCAGGGTACAAGATTTTGAAACCCTTGAAGAAGGGGAAGAAGAACCTGTAATTAACCAACAGTTCCACTACCAATCGGCAGATAAAAAATTATACCGCGACATGGACGAACGCGTAATTGCGGGAGTTTGTGCAGGGATCGGGCATTATGTAAATATCGAATCTAAGTGGGTTAGGCTTATAGCTTTGCTAACCATTCTTTTCGGGGGTGCGGGTATTTTAGTATACGCCTTATTGTGGATCATCATGCCCAAAGCAAAATCGCGTATTGAGAAAATGGAAATGAAAGGCGAACCTGCCAACCTACAGGGTTTTCAAAAGAATTTAGATGAAGAATTACAGGCTGTTAAAGAAAGGCTATCAGAAGTGAATAAGCGCTCTCAGCCACTATTTGCCCGCTTCGGAATGTTTATCGGCGAATTTTTCGAGTGGCTCGGACGCTTCATCTCAGGTACAGGAAAATTAATTTTCAAAATAATTGCTGGCTTTATTGTAGTGTTTGGGGTGTTATTCCTGCTTGCACTAATCATTTCAACAGCCGCATTTTTTGGCTTTTGGGATGGAAGTACACAAGACTACTTTTTCCTGTCTATTGTAGACGATAGTCATAGGGGAATCGTACTTCTCGGAGCTTTTATCGTATTGTTTATTCCCATACTGGCCCTTGTTCTTTTCTCTATCCGTGTAGCTTTTAACAAACAGGCCATCAATAAGATCCTTTCTTTTGCCTTATTAATTATCTGGTTAATAGGTGTGGCCATTACGGGATATCAGGTAGCTAAAATCACTTCGGAGTTTAAGGAACATGCAGAGCTTTCACAAACAACAGAACTCAAGGTAGCTAAAACATACGTGGTAGATATTGATAAAACCAAGTTTTTCAGCAAAGAAGACAGTTTGCTCTACCGTATAGATCACGATTTTAAAAACCGGATTGTGGTAGATGATTTCGAGCATCATCCTTTCCGTACGCCAAGATTTGCCCGGATAAATATTCAAAAGAGTGAAAGCAATGCAACCAGTGTTACGCAAACCTACGAGTCGCAGGGTAAAACCTACCAGTTGGCTTTGCAAAATGCACAGAACATCAGCTACAATTATGTGGTTAAGGATTCTTTACTGCTGTTTAGTCCGAGGTTTCAACTGAGAAAGGGAAGTATCTGGAGAAATCAGGAAGTATGGGTTAATTTAAAAGTACCCGTAGGAACCAGGCTGATTTTAAAGCAAGATGCTTATCGCTACATCAGCAATTATTATGGCTGGAGTTGTAATGATAAAGGCGAAAATGAAGATGATTACAGTGTCTGGATCATGACTGAAGACGGATTAAAATGTAAGTATGAATTGGATCACCCAGAAGAAAAAAACGAAGACCAGTAAAAAATTAATACTGTTTTAGTCCCTGGAGCGTGCTTTGCTGCCTGGGGGTAAAGCACGCTAACCAAAAAAAACATGAAAAAGTTATTCATATTAATGACATGCCTGATGGCATGGGGGACTCTTTTTGCCCAAAAATTGAGCAAAATATCCGGCAAAATAGTGGATGAAAAGGCACAACCTGTAGCATTTGCTGTGCTGAGTTTGAAGAACATCCAGGATACTGCAACTGTAAAAAAGACCGCAACCAATATTGATGGGGAGTTTAGTTTAGACCAGGTAAAACCCGGGCATTATAAGCTCAGCGTTTCTATGCTGGGTTTTAAAACCAGACAAATTCCGGATTTGATTGTATCTGGCAATCAAACACTTCCTGCAATAACCATCCATAGCACAGCGAAGCAATTAAAGGAAGTAAGTGTTGAAGCTAAAAAGCCTTTTATTGAGCATCAGATCGACAAAACGGTATTGAATGTTGAAAATAGCATTACCTCAGCCGGAGGAACGGCATTAGAAGTATTAGAAAAAGCACCTGGCGTGCAAATTGACAGGCAAAGCGATCAGATTAAACTCAACAATAAATCTGGTGTAGTGATTATGATCGATGGTAAAACCAATTTCCTTTCAGGGGCTGATGTAACTACTTTACTTAGCAATATGAGCAGTGATCAGATTGCCACTATCGAACTGATCACCAATCCTTCTTCCAGGTATGATGCAGCCGGAAACGCCGGAATTATCAACATTAAACTGAAACGCAACAAAGCTTTCGGTACAAACGGTGTAGCAACGTTTAATTTTGGTCAGGCGTTTATGCCAAACGCTCCAAATGACATCAATCGCACCGCGGTGAATATCAATTTAAATCACCGACAAGGAAAATGGAACATATTTGGTAACGGCGCTTTTATGAATAAAGCTAACTTTAACAATATTGTAGTAGACAGGACTACCGCATCTTCAGGATTAGCCAGTACCTTAAACCAAAATTTTAACCGTTTAAACCGTGGCAATGGGTTTCAGGGGAAATTGGGTGCGGACTACTATGTATCAGAGAAAACTGTATTTGGCGTTATGCTGGATGCGAATACCATAAAAACTAAGCTTAGCAATGTAAGCAGAACCAATATCAGTGAGCTGCAAAATGGTAATGCAAACTCAAGTGCCATTCTTCAGGATGCTTCTTCGAGCTCTCCGATAGGTAACCTGACAGCCAATTTCAACATCAAGCACGATTTTGATAAAAAAGGCAAAAGCATCACCTTTGATGCCGATTATTCGGGCTTTAGCAATAAAAAAGATGAAGGTTTTTTGGCCGATTACCTAAACGGTGCAGGATCTTCTACCAATAATACTGCCTTGCGCAATTATACCAATGCCCAAATTGATGTGTATGCTGCAAAAACCGATTTAACGCTCCCATTAAGCAAAAAGATGAAAATCGAAACTGGTTTAAAAAGCAGCTATGTTATTACCAACAACGATTTTATTTCTGAGCAGTTTATTGGTGGGGTATGGCAAAATGATACCGGTAAATCTAACAACTTTGTATATAAGGAAAATATCAATGCGGCATACATGAACTTTGCCAAAGAGTGGGAGAAATGGCAGGTACAAATAGGGGTTAGGGCAGAGCATACCCATTCTAACGGGCAATCGGTAACCGATAATAAGGAGGTAGATCGTAACTATCTTTCTATTTTTCCAACAGTTTTTCTGAATCAGAAAATCAATAAGAACAATAATATCCGCTATTCTTATAGCCGCAGGGTAGATCGCCCCAACTATCAACAGTTAAACCCATTTGTTTTTTATATGGACCCATTGGCGGTTGATCAGGGTAATCCTTACTTAAAACCTCAGTTTACCGACAATTACGAAATTAATTATAGTTACAAACAAGCTTCACTTTCAGTTAATTACTCTGACACCCGCGATATGATTACACAGATTAGTCAGCAGGATGATGCGACGCGAATCGTAAAAGTAATCCGTCAGAATTTAGGACGTGCGCAGAATTATTCGGCCAATATTTCCATTCCTGTTAAAATCGCCAAATGGTGGAATATTCAGAACAACGGAAGTATTTACTTCAGCAAGTTTGAAGATGGAAATCTGGAAGGTGCAAGTTATCAGGCCAGTAAAGTGGCTTTTAATATTTATACTTCCAATTCTATTACACTGCCCAAAAACTTCAGTATAGAAGTTAGCTTTTGGTTAAATAGTCCGAGAGTAAACGGTGTAGAGCAAACTACCATTACCCAATACGCGGTAAATGCCGGAATACAAAAAACAATGATGGACAAAAAACTTAAGTTCAGGTTAAACATGGACGATATCTTTTTAACCAACCGTTGGGAAGGGAAACTGGTATACCAAAACCTCAACATGACTGTTGCTAATCGCTATACCAGCAGGAGAGCCAATTTCAGCATCAGTTATGGTTTCGGAAATCAGAATGTAAAATCAGCAAGATCAAGAAATACTGCCGGAGATGATTTGAAGAATAGGGCGGGTTCTTAGGGGTCTGTAGTCATGAGTCTTTAGTCCTAAAGAAACGGTCATAGATAATTAGGAGAACGGGGTTTGAGTAAAAACTAAAGTTTGAAGTCGATTTTATTAGAGGTCTTTTCGTCCTTCAATACGGTTTTGCTAAAATCCCGACTCCTTGTTCTTTTAACTTAAAAATAGGTACTTAAGTCGTCTTAGGCTACCTCCTTGTTCCTTTTTCAGCTTAAAAAATCAGAAATATGAAAACACTAATTTATACTTTAATCTTCATGACTATCATGAGCTATGGATGTCATAGGGGTAATGATAATGTCTCTATTAGTACATATGAGAAATCGGATATCTTCCATTTTGAGGCTAAATATCCCGAGAGGCGAGTAGATAAACTGGAGCAATACCTGGATAGTGCCTTAAAGAATGATCTCCCGCTGGATGAAGATATTGATCTGCTAATTCCTATCGGCAGATCGGAGGAATTTAACCTTAAGGCCAAAAGGGGCTGGTTGGCCATTACTTTCGATAAGAAAAACAGCTCTTTAGCAGGGTATCTAAAAGTTAAGCAACTTACAGAAGGGATAGGGAAGAAGATTACAGGGAAGTAATTGTTATGACCGGACAGGCCTCTTTCTTTTTTCAGTAGTGTTTATGCTTTCATCGGTCTTCATGCTTGCTACGCAGGTTGGTGTTAAATCGGAGAGCTCATTAATAATCTTCTTGTCCTGGCCGGACGGGCGTCTTTCTTTTGGGGTCAAAAGAAACAAAAACATTGGCTTAAAACTATTCATTAGTGTTTAATTTTCCTTGATGGTATTCATGAGGGCTACGCCGTTTTTCTTTTAAAGTCAATAAGTAGGCTTGGATTGTGCGTCCCGAAAACTTTATTAGGCCGATCGGAGTGGAACGGAGAAACAGTACTGAGGCTTAGCGGGGTGGAAAAGGATAATCGTGAAGCATGGTTAAGAATTGAGTAAGTTGAACTTATAATACTCTTTTTGTCCTGGCCGGACGGGCGCCTTTCTTTTTTCAGTAGTGTTTATGTTTTTTCATCGGTCTTCAAGCTTGCTGCGCAGGTTGGTGTCAAAAGAAAAAAACCGAGCCTTTCGCGAGCTCATTAATACAATTAAAAAATAATAAACAACTATTAATAAATTGTCGGCTTAAAATTATTCATTAGTGTTTAATTTTCCTTGATGGTATTCATGAGGGCTACGCCGTTTTTCTTTGAAAGTAAGTAAATTGGCTTGGACTGTGCCTGCCGAAAACTTTGTTAGGCCGATCGGAGTAGAACGGAGAAACAGTGGTAAGGCTTTGCGGGGTGGCAAAGCATGGTGGTTAAGCATGGTGGTTATCAATTGCGTTAAGAATTGAGTAAGTTTAACTTATATGTTCTTAAATGCCTTATATGGTTCAAATGCTCATGGGATTCTACAATGTTTTACCACCCCTGCCACAACACGTGCTTACACACCCCCTCCTTGAAAAAAGGAGGGGAGTTGCGACCGTCCTAACCTTTTTGAGGAATTTTCTGTGCTCGCTGTGTTTCCGTGGCTGATGCGCTATATAAATCTGATTTTTTTCCCAGAATCCTGCTCCCCTCCTTTTTTCAAGGAAGGGCTGGGGGTGGTTAAACACGCGGTATATAAAGTAATTTGAACAAATGGAGGTCTGGGCCTTTAGGCCCCTGTGTATTACTGAATTACTTCCACATTCTTTCCCAGCGTTTTAAACCTAAGCCCATTTTCCTGTACCACGGTGATGGTAATATGGCCTGTTTTACTGGTATTGATATCAGTAACTGTACCCGACTTACCTTTGTGGGTTCCACCGATTACTTTGCATTTGTCGCCGTCCTGGAGTGTAATGTTTTTTTCCATAAGTATGATTACAAAGGATAGGAGAAGTGAATGATAGAATTAATGAATGATGTTACGATTGCTGGTTACATTCACTCATTCAAAATCCAGTCATTCAAAATTATTCAAATATCTCGTTGCTTGCAGTTAATATCATAGGTTCGCCATCTGTAACCATAATCGTGTGTTCGTGTTGTGCCATAAAACCACCTTTGTTGCCCACCATGGTCCAGCCATCGCTAAGGGTATCGGCATAGGTAGAGTGTGTTGCAATAAAAGTTTCGATGGCTACTACCGAATTTTTCCTGAAGCGACGTTGGTCAAATCTGTTTTTATAGTTGAGCAATTCATCCGGTGCTTCATGGAGGCCGCGGCCAATGCCATGTCCGCCAAGGTTTTTAATTACGGTGTAACCGCGTTTTTTTGCCTCAGTTTCAATCAGGTGACCGATATCGGCAATTTTTACACCACCTTTAATGCTGTGAATGGCCTTATGTAAAATTTCTTTAGAAGCATCTACCAGTTTCTGGTGTTGATGAATATCTTCGCCCAGTACAAAAGAGTTTCCATTGTCAGAGAAAAAGCCATTAAGCTCAGCTGAAACATCAATGTTAATCAGATCGCCTTCGGCCAAAACAAGATCATTTGGGATACCATGGCAAATTACATTGTTTACGCTAATGCAGGTATAACCAGGGAATTTATAGGTTACATATGGTGCCGATTTAGCGCCCAGTTGTTCCAGTATGCGTCCGCCATATTCATCAAGCTCTTTGGTGGTCATGCCTACCTTAGCATACTTTGTCATTTCTTTTAAAGTATATGCTACGGCCTCACTGGCTTGCTGCATTCCCATTAACTCTGATTCTGTTGATATAGACATTTATCCTCCTTTTGTGCTGACACAAAGATAAAATAAAATTGAGTGGTTTTTGTAAAGTCGGGGTCAGGATGTAGGACGGTTGTTTTTACCATGTAAGCAATATAAAAAAGTGCCAGTAATTGTGGCTAAAGTGTAACCACTGCCAGTCTATTTTATATTCCATTTCCTTCCCTGTGTTTCATGGCCAATTTAACTACAATGAAACATTTTAGATAGAAATCAACAATGCTGTATTTGTTGCTTATCTTGTAGTACACACAATTTAACCTTTAAGAATATGGAAATTAAAATCGACACCAAGTCGCTCGTATTGGGCGCTCTTGTAGCTGGGTTTATGTTTATGAGCATCAGTGGTAAAAACCCGACAGATCAAAGCACTACTAACAGGTACCAAACTAGAATTAATGACAGCAATTTAGTTTTAATCCTTGATACTCAAACCGGGAATTACCTTTTCACAACGGGTGCTTCAACCAATAGTAAAAACCAATGGATAAAAGGGGAGTTTAATAAGACATTTGCGACGGCAAAAGATAATAGACGGGAATAAAGGTGGTTGATAATGAATTGTTTAAAGAAAAAAGTAATTTTCTCTAAACAATTCTGCGAAAAAGTTGTCTTTATCGTACATCTACCTATTTTATTGAAATAATTCAAATTAGCTGCTGGTTTAATCTGGCGGCTTTTTTTTGAACCCACAACTTATGTAACCACCGAGAACACCGAATTTACACAGAGAAAAAGAGCGCAGTAGGTACAACCAAACGCAGAACTTAAAAGGTGAGACGGTAAGGTGCTGAGTTGTTTAGCAGGCTAGTCATATAATCCACAACTCAGAACTTTCTAAACGCCCAGACTTTTAACTTTTAACCTTCAACTTTTAACTCTCAACGCCCAGACTTACAACTTACAACCTAAAACTTACAACTTTTACGCAGCAATGCCCAATATACCTATTTGCCAATGGCCGGTGAGCCAATTAACCTTTTAGTAACCCAAAACAGACCCATTCTTTACCCCAGGGGTAACGTTTAACACTGCAAACAGTAGAGAAAAGGTAAGGAAACAGTAAAGCAGGGGTTAACCAGGGGTAAGCCAAGGGTACAGAAAAGGTAGACAATAGGTACAGAAAGGGTAAACAAACAGTACAGAAAGGGTTAACAAAGGGTACAGGAAAGGTAGACAATAGGTACAGAAAGGGTAAACAAACAGTACAGAAAGGGTTAAGAAATTTTCTTAAAATAATATGGGTACCTATATCCAGGTTAAGCTGATATTAGGAGCTATAATAAAAAACTGTTTGTCTTGATTAACCTTAAATCTTGTCTGCTTTACCCTCCTTCTCTAAAATTATATCCTCGATATTTGTAGGGTAAAGAAAAAATTGAGTTAAATTAATCCAATCTTAAGAACGTAAAAATAGATAAATAACATGGGGAAGATCGTATTATTTATGCATGTATCACTAGATGGTTTTGCTGCTGGTGTAGAGGGGCAAATGGATTGGATTCACGTAGATCAGGAGATTTTTGATTTTGGTGCAGCGCGGATTACCAAAACTAATGTTGCCTTGTACGGACGGGTAACCTTCGAAATGATGGAAAATTACTGGCCTACAGCAGCTGATAACCCACATGCAACCAAGCATGATAAGGAACACTCTGCATGGTACAAAGTAGCCCATAAAGTAGTTTTGTCTAACACCTTAGACGAAACAATGCTAACCAATACAACAGTAATTGGTGAAGATTATGTTAACTCTCTTATTAATTTAAAGGAGAAAACTACAGGCGAGATTCTTTTATTTGGAAGCCCAAAGGCGGCACATTCACTTTTAAAGGAGAACTTAATTGATGAATGTTGGCTTTTTGTCAATCCTGTATTATTAGGGGCAGGAATTCCCGTATTCAAAAATATCAGGGATAAAAATTTATTAAAACTTCTGCAAGCTCATGTTTTTAGTTCTGGAGTGGTTTGTTTAAGCTATGCATTATCTCGTTAATGCATCTGTTCGTCATTCAGAACGCTTGAGGATTAATGGGCCAACGCTTTTATTTTCTCCCCTGGTTTAAGTATTCCCGGATTATTTAAACCCTCTTTGAAACCCAGGTCTCCGATGGTAAATAATGCAGATCCTTATTCCTGTTGCACAAACGGCTTTTAATTGGTTCGGAAATTCACCATTCTCAGACAAAGTCTTAACTTTAACATTAGATTTATTGACCGCTGAAACATCGAACACTTGTACTGGTAAGGGAGCAGTTTTGACAACTTTGATAACAACACTTAAACCAGAAAAAGATTCTCAAACATTTGCAGTTTAGTAAGCAGGAGTATGGATACCAATTTCAAATTATCAGGTTTATTGCTTTATGTGTAACAAAACAAATTGCGCTTGAAGTACTTAGATATTGTCAAAACTAACTGGATACACATCATTGGGTTTTACAGTTCTACCTATGGCTTCTGATTATTCTTGAGTAATAAATGCCATGCCATCAGGCCTGCCGCCGATATCAATATGTGCTGCAACTTTATAAGTTTTTAAATCAACCACTGCAATGTAATTATCTGGCGTACAGGCAACAAATGCTCGTGATCCATTTGCCTCTACCAGAATGTGTGCACATCCATGACCTAAATTGATTTTGGCAAGTTGCTTTTGCGAATTCTTATCAAAGATAAAAAGGTCTCCTGTTTTTAAGCTTGAAACCAACACGCGTTTTCCATCAGGGGTTATTTTCACTCGGTTAGCACCTGGCATTCCTGCATCAATTTTATTTATGATTTTCTTTTCTGCCAGATCGATCACATACAAGCTTCCAACAGCCGGATCAGCAGCCCACAGATATTTCTCATCCGGTGTGACATCAAAGCCTTCAATCCTCGCGGCAACCGCAATAACAGTTTGCTTCCAATCCAGGTAAGGCTTGGCCGTTGGCAACGCATACCCCATAGGGGTGATGGTTGGCGGCAACAACACATGGTCGAAAATACTGATCGTACCCGACTGTACATTGGTTGTGTAGATGTGACTTGTATCCTTAGTAACATACAGCATATGCGTCATGTCCTGTCCGGTGCCTACACTCCATTCTACATTTGAAGTGTAAGGGTTATAGCGGCCTATTGTTTTTGAACCTTGTGTGGTAAACCACAACTTACCTCCGGTAAAGGCGAGCCCATGTGGACCATAAAGTGGTTCCGTATTAATATTTCCAGATGCTTTCAGGTTAGCAAGGTCGATAATGTTTATTTCATGGTACTTGCCGCTCCCGGTATTAGAAACATAAGCCGTTTTTCCGTCTGGGGTTACTACAACCTCGTGGGGATCAAGGCCAACAGGAATCTTAGCAGTGACTTTAAACGTTTTTAGGTCTACAATCGCTAGTGTATGGTCGGTTTTGGATAATGCTACAATTGATGTAGGCGTTTTAGGCTGCGCAAATAATGTTATACTATAACTTTGCATTATTAGCACAATACCAACTTTTAGCCACTTAGCGCTTTTTAAACTACTAATAATATTTGTATTTTTCATTGCAGTTTGTCTTATTTGCCACCCGTTGCAGCACCAAATACACGTAAGAAATTGCCACCACCTATTTTCCCTATTTCGGTTGCATTAAAACCGGTTTTTAGCATCGCTTCCACAACGGCATAATAAAATCCAGATTTTTGTTCTGGCCAGTTTTGATTTGAACCACTTCCCCTGAAGCTCTGTTTAGGGCCGTCACTTATTGCTCCTTTGGGTTGCTTATCCTGGCTACCAGCGGGTTTATTTGCAGGGTTATTCTTAGCTACACTTCCATCACGCATCCTTTCACCCGGCTTCGGCCCGAAATCCGCATGGTGATTCCTGTCATCGGAGCTGTTGTATGCTGGCGTTAGTTTTGTATCGGTTCCAATGCATACGTGGTCTATACCCACTACATCTACCATTGCCCTGATGTTTTGTGCATACTCAAGGGCAGAGTTGGTAAGGTGTGTCCAGATCCCGATTACACCGCCGGTGCCTGCCACAAATTTAGCATGCTCCTTACTGATGAGCCTTGGGCTCATCATCTTTGCCATAAAGGGATTTGAGCCTAATTGTGTGTCAAGTCCCGTATGGGAAATAAACACTGGCTTTTGTGCTACTTTAAGCGCAGCCGTAACGGTGGCCACATCTGCATGAGAAAGATCGACTGCAATACCGAGGCGTTCGCACTCCCTGATTACTTCTGCTCCAAAAGGTGTGAGCCCGTTATGGCGCACAGGATTGGTAAAAACATCACCCAACGGTACTGATGCATCGCTGTCATGGAGTAGTGTCATCAAACGTAGCCCTTTATCATAAGCCACCTGTAACCGTTCAATATGACCTTCGAGAAAATGCGCCCCTTCTACAGCCTGAATCACAGTTGGCAGCTTGGCTTTGTGTGCCGTAAAAAGGTCTTCAACGTTAAAGGAACGTTTCATGCCACTGTTTTTCAATTGTTGGTCCATTGAAGATAAACCATTTAAAAAACGTTCATATGCCATTCCTGGAACATCAAGTTTCCGGTAATCTACGGCAAACGTCATACATATGGCAGAGAGGCCAGCTTTTATCATCGCTTCTGAAAGTCTCACATCAGGCCCAGGTAACTCCTCTTTTACCATTGGAACGTCGATATGGTTGTGGGTGTCTATACCAAGCGTATCTGCTACAATCTTAATAACCTGAAGATCGATACTGTCCAATGCCCATGATACTAATGGTGCCGACATTAATACCGAACCTGAGCCAGCCAAAGCTACTGACCTGATAAAGTCTCTTCTGGACCAACCTGATGCATTTTTCATATTTAAGTTTTTTTCGAATTTCTGCTGTGATTAATTTTACTGGCCAGTTATCACCACTTCTTCATTAAACTGGCAAAACTTTCCCGGTAATTTTCAGATACAGTAAACTGTTGGTTGCAGATAGAAACTGCAGTTTTTGTTACCGCAGTTATCTTATCCAGTGCAATGATGGTGGATCTGTGTATACGCATAAATTGTTCTGAGGGTAATTTTTCTTCCATTGCTTTGAGGGTCATCAGTGATAGAATACATTTTTCTGAATTTGCTACAGTAATTTTTACATAGTCCTTGAGGCTCTCTACAAAAAGAATATCCTTGAGCCATATCTTTAAAGTCTGGTGTTCAACCTTTATTAAGATAAAGTCATCATTTCGAGATTGTTGTGCAGCATGAGATTTTAGCTTGATAAGCCCGCTTGCTTTTTCCGCTGCCCTGTAGAATTCCTCATATGTAAAGGGCTTTAGTAAATAATCTACTGCATTCAGTTTATATCCCTCGATCGCAAATTCTGTAAATGCAGTGGTAAAAACTATTTCCGGGCCCTTTTTATTATCGCTGTTATTTACAATCCTGGCTAGATCAACGCCGCTGATATCTGGCATGCAGATATCTAAAAAGATGATGTCAACATCATTTCCCTGTATAAATGCTAAGCCTTCCAGGGCATTTTCAAAACAGCCTATTAATTCCAAAAAATCAGTTTTTTTGATATAACGGCGTATTTGCTCAAGAGCCGGTGGTTCATCTTCTATGGCTATACATCTTATCATAAGCATATTGTTAGTTTAACAACGTATTTACCGGATATTTGGTTAATGAAAAGATCGTGTCTCCCCGGGTAAAGAAGTTGCAGCCTACGTTGAGTATTATGGATGCCAATCCCTTGATGAGACAGGTTTTTATTTAAATGATTATGAATGGTATTAGACACCTGTAATACAACTTCATTTTTTATGTCATCGTAGGTTGCTATAATTTCAATATTTGAAGGCGCAGCACTACTCACCCCATGCTTAAAGGCGTTTTCTACAAATGGCATAAAGATCATGGGGGCAATAACCGCACCTGAGTGCGATTGGGGCAGGTCAAGCCTGATAGTGGTTTTAGATGTTACCCTTAAACGCATCAATGACACATATTCTTCAATAAATGCAAGCTCATGGTCTAAAGTAGCCTGCCCACTATCTGATTCATACAATACGTAGCGCATCATTTTAGAGAGATTAGATATGGCGTTTCTTGCAACATCTGTATTGATGGCGGTGTAAGAATGGATCGTATTTAATGTATTAAAGAAAAAGTGTGGATTGATCTGGGCCTTTAACGAATCAAGTTCGGTACTTACTTTTTCCTTTTCGAGGTTTTCTCTTCTGTGGATCTCATTCTGCCAACTTTGGAGCAGGCTGATTACGACACCCAGCCCGATCATCAAAATGATCATGGATGGTACAAAGGTATCGATGTCATTATGGGGCCTTAATACCATAGGCACATTTGTAATTCGCGATGATCCACTATGATGTGTGGAAAATAATCTGGCAGTAGCTTTGTTCAGTGCAACAAAAAGAACGACAATGGCAACTACAGTAAAAAAATAGATAACCAGCTTTCGCCTTAAAAGAAAGATTGGTATCAATATATAATAATTGATATAGAAAACGCAGATCAGGACAATTAGAAGAGTTATTTGTCTGAGGCATATTTCACCCTTCGTATCAATGGTCCATTGCCCAGGTCGGCTGAATAGCGCTCCCAATGAAAATATGAGCCAGCCAAAAAGATGGATCAGGACATAAAGATATTTTCGCTTGGATATTTGCATACTTAATTATCGTTGCAATTATAAGGCATTTTGTCAAGCAAGCTTACATTTATCGACGGAACAGCGTATATAATCGACCGATCGGCAGTTACTGGGATCTGGGAATCGTTATTAATGTTGTTTAGTTTCAGGCTGAATAAAGAATCTGCCTGCATGTGAACGCTTGTATTGAGAATATAATACAGTTGCTCATTTTTTATATTGTTTTGGTGCGATTAAGTTAGGGTTGAAATACATTTTTGATTTTTGTTGTTTGGGTCTTCGACAGGCTCAGACAGACAAGTTTAGACAGACAAGTTTAGACTGACAAACTCGGATTGACAGGCTCAGACTGACAAGCTACAGATCGACAGATTTTATGCTATCTGGTCTCATCAACCATAAATTGCTCAAATTCACGCTTGTAGGGGAACATAATACTGTTGCTTATTTTTTATATTGTTTTGGTGCCATTAAGGTAGGTTGAAATACATTTTTGTTTTGTTGGTTGGGTCTTCGACAGGCTCAGACTGACAAGTTTCAGATTGACAAATTTTATGCTATCTGGTTTCATCAGCCATAAACTGCTCAAATTCACGCTTGTAGGGGAACATAATACAGGTGCTTATTTTTTACAATATTTTGGTAACAGGTGGTTACGCATGATCAGCCATGCGCCTATATTTTCTTATGTGGCTTATAGGGTGTCTTTGTGGTTTTAACGTCGCTGTTGCGATTAAGGTAGGTTGAAATACATTTTTGTTTTTTGTTGGTTGGGTCTTCGACAGGCTCAGACTGACAAAATCGGATTGACAAACTCAGACTGACAAGTTCCAGATTGACAGATTTTATGCTACCTGGTTTCATCAGCCATAAATTGCTCAAATTCACGCTTGTAAGGCAACATAATACAGGTGCTTATTTTTTATATTGTTTTGGTGCGATTAAGTTGGGTTGAAATACATTTTCGTTTTGTTGGTTTGGGTCTTCGACAGGCTCAGACTGACAAAATCGGATTGACAGGCTCAGACTGACAAGTTTAGATTGAAAGTTAAGTATGTTGTTGTCTTCACCATGCAAGCATTATTCGCCCTAAACTTATTTTACACCGCAAAAAGCCTATATTAGGAGTAAACACGTATTTAAAAGTGTTTGATATAGCTAAAAAAAATAGAACCTATGCTCCAGCCTTATAACAACGCTCATTTTCATGTACTGGATTCCTGGGTAACTGATGGGGATCTGTTGCTTCAATTTTCAGGAACTGATTTTTCTTATCCACTAACAGAAAAGCAGCTGGCAGATTATCAGGTGCTTCATCCAGATCGGCGCTTTTACATCGGCTATACTTCGGATCGGGTTCCATTTGCTTTTGGCGAGATTATTCCGCAAGAAAATGGTTACCCCAGATTAGCCCGGATTTTAGTGGGAGAGGCAGCCTTGCGGGGGCAGGGCTTAGGCCGCCATTTTATTAAGCTGCTGCTAGCCGAAGCCATGAAACGCTACCAAACCAATACGGTTGAACTTTTTACCTGGGAAAAGAATTATGCAGCAATAAAATGCTATGAATCTGTAGGCTTTAAGTTTTTACCTGAACGCTGTAAAGTTATGTTGCATAATGGCATTCGCTATAATATCCATAAAATGATTTATACCGGCTAAGGGTCTGCACCAATACCGCTTAACTATTGACCACTGCACTAATGCCTACTGACCATTGACTAATGAACCAATGCCTAATGCCCATTGAACTAACATCGTGACCCCGCTGAGGTTCGAACTCAGGACCCACAGATTAAGAGTCTGTTGCTCTACCAACTGAGCTACGGAGTCTGGTTAAGTAAATATAAGATAAAATGCAGCGTGTTAGGTGTTAAAGTTTCTTTTATTAGTGCTGCCAATATTTCTAACCTTATAAATACAACCTGGTTGATTTGCATCATACTAGTTGGGTTTTTCTTTTGAGCAAGCGGAGTGGCTTCATGAGCTTTCCCTCTATCTTCATCTAGGATTTCGCTTCGCTTTATCCTGGATAAATTTAACCGCATTCCCAGTTCAGCTACCTAGGTAATCGACAATGCTGCGCTACGCTTGTGTAAAACATAGATCGAATCCCGGTGCTACGCAACTGCTGATTCTCACACATTTTCTCAATTCGCGGTAGCAAGCAATTTAAATCTCATGTTGCTTGTTTAATAAGCGTTATGTATATTGACCTACCTAAATTATAGTTCAAATGAAAATCAAAATTAAATCAATTGATGTGCTAATGCAGTTATCACTGGCCTTCATGCTTTTCTTGGCACTTCAACATTTACTCAGAGACCATCAGAATTACTGGAATTCAAGATTAGTACTAAAGTATTAGAACTCCAAGCTTTAAAATGAAGTGCTTTGGAAAAACTTGAGTTTTACATTAAATAATCATCCTCCTCAGAATGTAGGCGAATACGGAATGGCATACTTTGATAAATCCCAAGCAATGATCCTAAATTAACATTGTACAAATAGAAAATGAATTATTATAACAATCTTTATAATTTAAATGGATTTTCAATATGGTAATAGGCAGTCAAGTGGACAACCTGTTAATTTTTAAGCTGTGAACAACCTAGAACTACATTATTTTCTCGAAGACGGAAAGCATTCAATGAATGCTTTGGTTAAGAACCGAGCGGAACATGAGCTCCTCAAGCTAATATTGGAAATATCCTCATTGCTTGAAATTGAAATATCAATCGAGATAGGGGCGATGGAGGAAGGTGGCATTAAAGAAATTATCAAATTCTTTAGTAAGCACAAAAACAAAGGCTACTTAGCAATACTTGTTTATTTAAGTACAATAATTGGGAATGTTACTACTGAAGTCGTATCTCACAAACTGAATGAGGATAAAGAGCTTGATAGTCTGACAAAAGTGGAGAAAAAACTTAGTATTCGTAAACTTCAAAAAGAGCTTGAAACATCTGATACAGTTAAAGCAAAGGAGACTGTTACAAAAATTACAACTATAATAAATAATGATTACAAAGTCCAAGTGTTTAAATCAAGATTTTATACGCAAGTTCTGAAAGAGGATAATCTCTACAGACTTTCACTTACGGAGATTAATGGTGATAAGTTAATTTCAAAATCTGAATTTACAATTGACCGGAACAATTTTAGAAAGCAAATACTTGACGACGAAAATGGTGCGCTTATGATTATTGATAATGCTCATATTGATATTATCTCTCCAGTGTTAAAACCTAGTGAAATGAAATGGAAAGGTACTTATAATGGCAAACCAATTGCTTTTGAATTAAAAGACAGTGAATTTAGAAATGATGTGATGAATAAGAAGTATAGTTTTTCTAATGGGACTTCTATACTTTGTAAGTTATCTTATAAAGAAGGTGTTAATGATAATGGTGAACTTTTCCTCAAGGAAATCGCTGTTTATGATGTACTTGAAATATATGAAGCAACTACCACTCAGATAACTGAAAAATATAAAAGATTAAAAGCTTTATCCAATCAGAAATCACTATTCGACGAACCAAATTAATAAACATCAAATGCTGTTTACAGATAAATTATCAAAATTCGAGAATGAACTTCGCCCATTATTTAATGATTTATTTAACGTCGCATTGAAGAATCAACCCCATAAAGGAGATCTATTGCTCATACATCAAAATGCATTAATAGTTCCAAGTACAAAAGAAGGCTTAAGGCAGTATAGCATCGGAAATCAATATCACAATTTTGCAGAAGATACACATATTAATTTCATCGGAGATTATATCAAAACTTACCAATGGAAAAATGAAGAAGAATTTAAGAAACAATTAAGCGATCTTCAATCATCAAGCGCTGAAGAATCGGCTAAATTTGAAGTCAATTCGATACAGATTGAAATGCTGATTTATTTAAAGATATTTGAAAGTGATACTTTTATTACAAGTCTATATCATCTTTCAAGAGCCTTAAATAAGTTGCCATACGATTGGACTTTTAAACTTGGCAATGCAGTTAAAGAAGGTAATACTAGAAGTTACGTAGTCGAAAAGAAAATAATTCCAATGATTGGAAATGTCTGCCAGCCATTATCGGAATCCCTTGATCGTTGTTATAAAAGAATTATACGAAATGCGATAGCTCATTCTCAGTATTGGATAATGGGTGATTACATTAATTGGATATTTAGCGCAAGAGATTCGAAAGCTAATATGAGTAAAAGCGATTGGACAGCCCTTTTTAACGAGACAATAGCATTTCATGGGAACTACATAACTCTATTCAAAAGAATAAACGATTATTATTTTGCGCAAGCTAAAGAAAAGAAATATAAAGCTGAGATTAGAATAAGTTGGCCAGAACCAAATGCCAAAATTGAGCATGCTATTCTTTATACTAGAGAAGTATTTGAAGATTGGACCCCCCATTGCCATAAAGACTAATTTATGTTAATTGATAAAATTAAAGGTAAATACGAAGTTATTTTAGGCTTCGTAACATTGATTATCTCACTTAGTGCATTCAAAGATGAGTTAAAAATTGTCAATCTAAATTTAGGCTTTGCTCATATCACACTTGCAGACTATTTGCTTTATATTGTTTATGGATTCTCCATATGCCTTTATCTCTATGTAACTGAGAACATCGCTAGAGATTTTAATATAGGTAAATTGAAAATCTTTGATTATTCACTTGCGCTAGCATACATACTCTTTGTATTCATTTTATTAAGCCCAATTATACTTCTTATCGTCCTAGGATCAGTTCAATTGTTACAAGAAATATCTGAACGGTGGGAGTACCAAAAGAAATTTATTAATTCCAACATTTTCGATTATATTATTCAAGCGATAACCGTAATAGTTAGTACTTTAAGTTTATTGTTTTCTTTAAAGACCTTTAAAGAACGGAGGAGCAATTTAAAAAATGAAATGATAGTCGAAGCAGAACTTCATAATATTTCTTATTTAGATAGTGCAAACAAGTTATTAAAAGATGGTTATTATTCACATTCGATACTTGAAAGTTTCAAAGTGCTTGAGCGATTACTAGCAACAATATTAGCAGTTAAAAATATTCGATTCACTAGAAACATGCGAGATATAATTGAACAATCGTTGAAGTATAACATTATAGATAATTCTGATTATTTGCACATAAAGAAGCTTATGGATATGAGAAATCACTCCGCACACTTAAGTACACAATTTACTGAAGAAGAGGCAAAATATGCATTAACAATTGTCGATGGGTTACTTAAGAAATTATCAGAGATAAAATAGGTGCTTAGGTAGTAGTCGAGGACAATCGCTATTAGTTATTATATAATTCATCATCCATTGAGCAAAAGAATTACAACGATGATGAGTTTATCAAAATTGAATGGGAGCGACTTAAATATTGGCTGAGTAAAGACAGTGGTGCATAAAAAGTTTCAATCTTTGGTTATGGAGCACCCATATATGACGTAGAGGCTGTTTCCTTGCTAAATAAATCCTGGGGAACCTCTGCAGATTGGGCAATGGAGCAATTCGAAGTTATTGATGTAGTTGATAAAGATATCCTGCGTCAAAAGTGGAATGGATTTATACACAGTCCATTATGATATAATCAATGACTACTTTGGTTCCTCTCTTGCGATGAATCCACGAAGAACTAGCGAGAGTTATTTTTCGCATATCCTACCATTAATTATTGATGAAGCATTTAGAAACAACAACCCAGTACCGAACAACTTCAAATTATTAGAGGAATCATGGGACTGGCATCGCCCTTTAATAGAAGCAGAGGATGCTAAAGAAAAATAAACATAGTTAAACATGGAAAATATAAAAGAAATAACGGGAGATAATGCTTTCAATATTATAGAGGCTATGGTTCATTTTCAAAATGTCCATAATGAGTTGAAAAAGGATTTCTCCTCTATCTATGCTATTACTGTGTCGTCAACTGACTCAGAATTACGTCTTCCGCTTATTAGATCTTGTATTAAGGAATTTCTCACTTTGTTAGAGGCCGATGTTTATCTGTACAATCAATACAATCCCTATGCAGGATATGACGATTCGGATGCAATACTTGATAAGTTTAAGAAGACTTTTAAACACCATGGCAAAGAATTTAATAAGTTAGATCGTGTCATAGCATTTAATTCGAAGTGGTTTGAACATCTCAAAACCGTAAAGCTTATAAGGGATAGAATTACCCACCCAAAAGACAAGAGCTCCATACAAGTTTCATTAGATGATCTTAGTTTAATATTTAGGGTTTACGATGCTTACACTAACTTTATTAACGATATAATGACTGGAACGGCTCTAAGCATTAAATTGCCAATTAGCATGCTGTTTAGCATGGACTATAAAATATAGTAGAAGCTAATATCACTTAGCTAAAGAGGCGTTTCAATGGTTAACTCAAGCTTTTTGCGTCTATTAAAATTTTTACACTGATGGACAGTGAGTTGCTTTAAAGTCCTCGCCTTCGAAAGCTGCAAACCATTAATAATGTAAAAAGATTATGAAAGAAAATATTAAAAAAATACCAGCCAACAGTGTTGAAATTAACTTATACACTTCTCTAGGAGAAGCTCTAATGAAAACTCAGGTAGTTGAACAGGCTTTGAGCCATTCAATTACTCTTAAGATGAATCCTGATGAAACAAAAGAGCGAGCCGATGAATTTTTAAAACGGCAACAAAAATACACTCTAGGTAAGGCTATCAAAATTGCGAACGATGAGAAATTGTATAATATATCGTTACAAGAAGAGATAAACGCTTTTCTACTGCAAAGGAACTGGTTAGTTCACAATGTTATCTGTGGAAGCGAAGAGGATTTTAATGCGGGAATTATAAGAAAGGAGCTACTTGATAGAATCCATTCTATTTCGGACAAAGCGGCAATTATTCATCGTAAGATTGAAAATGATTTGATAGATTTTTGCGAGTCTAAAGGAAGCGATATGACAAAAATTAGAGCGTTATTGGAATTGCAAGACCAAGGAATGCGAATTCCAATGCATCAATAGATGTTGATTTATAATGGTTTAGTTAATGTAAATATTTCAGTGTTTCAATACTCATTTAAAAGCTTGTTCATTTCAAATCAATTAGTGCATATTCGCTTAAAAAAAGGCAGATGAGTTGGCCGTTTTGATCTGATGTAACACTGATTGCTTTCATATTAAGGTTGTATTTCTTTTTCCGGTTTAAATATTCCAACGGCTCACCTAAACCAGGTGGTGCTAACTACTGCTGTGATGTTACCCTCGGTATACTATCGTTAACGAAAATCTTCTTCACTAACCTTCTCATTGACCAGCAATTCAACCATCTGAGCTTTTTGTATAGTCTCGCCATCTTTAAAAGCCATTTCAGTGTAATAGGTTAATTTGCCGTATTTCTTATAGCCTGAAAATAGAGTAGAGCTGAAGCCTCCTTTTTCTGTAGTCTGTTTGTCCTCGCGTAGCTGATGGAATGTTTTTTTACTGTAGTAAAGTACCCGAACGGTTCCGTTGGTACAGGTAGCCTTTACTTTATAACAGTCTTCCCCGGCTACTTTTTCCGAGCCTGCCAGTGCCAGCGTATATAAAGTTGGATCCAGATAGTCCAGTTCGTTGAATATGTTTTTGCGGAATTTTTTATCACTGAACTCATCCTGGTTGGCAAGTTGTGTTTTCCCTCCAGAAACTTCGTAACCTTTTTCGCCATCATAGAAATTTCGGAACACGGTACGACCCTGATATACAATCAGGAAAGCACCTTTATTGGGCAGCATCTCTTTGGTAATCCAGTTTACATTGCGGCCTTCCATTTGGGTGGCAATATTGGAATAAAGCGTTTTGATAGATTGCAGGTATTGTTTTCCTCCGGTGGCTTCAATTGATTTCTCAACGATCTGCTGGGCAGTGAGCTCGTCGTGTGCCCAGGTTTTAGTTAGGTTTAATGCAAAAAAAAGGAAAAATGAAAGGAGCGTGGTTTTCATGATAAGATTGTTTGTCAGATTTGTTATTAAGCTGGCAAATTAATACTTTATTGTGATATTCTCTTCTTTGTCAAAAAAAACAAACCTAATAAACATTGCGCAAACGATGCACAGAGACAATAAACTCACCCCCTCATTCTCCTGATACCATAAATACCCAGCACACCTATAACCAAAATAAGGCAACTGTCTAAGGCGCATCCAACGGGTGCGGTAAGGAGGGTGTAATTGTATTCTGTATAAGCAGTAGGAGCAAAAATGGTAAAGCCACAGCTTGCACCTGTAGGTGTACCCAGCAGAACCCTGGGGCATGCCGGAGGCGAAGTAGGATATCCGCCACTTGTGTTAATATATAAACTGGTAAATACGGCATTTTTTTGAGTATAAAGCGTACCTGTGGTTGTTGTGCCTACTAAACAACCTTTAAGTTGGGCAAAAGCAGAAGAGCTGCAGACGATCAAAAAAAGTGAGACAAGGACAAGATGTTTGGTCATAGCTGTCCATATGAGAACATTGTGCCATCTCCTTTTTTATCACTTTAGTTGAATGGAATGAATAACATTAGAAAAATTTTAATCTTTTTACGCTGAACATGAAATATTGGTAATCTGTTGGATAGCCTTACAGGAATATATTCTGGCCTCAGCCTGCTGTTCATTTTATGGCTAAATTAACACCGGTAAATTGGATTTTGGGGAACATGGCTGCTTATAGAAAATGGGGGTTAAGTTTATTGTGGGTGTATAATTGAGTATTCAGTAAGTGGGGTTGTGTGTTGTGTGTTATGGGTTATAGGTCTGGACGCTTTAAAGTTGTAAGTTTTAGGTTGTAAGTTTTAAGTCTGGGCGTTTAGAGTTAAAAGTTGAAGGTTAAAAGTTAAGTCTGGCGTGCTAAGAAAGTTATAAGTTGTAGGTTGTAAGTTTTAAGTCTGGGCGGTTAGAGTTAAAAGTTAAAGGTTAAAAGTTAAAAGTCTGGCGTGCTAAGAAAGTTATAAGTTGTAGGTTGTAAGTTTTAAGTCTGGGCGCATAAACAAGTTGTGAGTTACGGGTTGCAAGTTACAGGTTCGGGCGCCTAAAACTGAAAACTCCCAACTGAAAACTTCAAACTAAAAGTTAAGGGTTAAAAGTCTGGTGTGCTAACTTTTTCGGGTTTTAAGTTCTGCGTTTGGTTGTACCTACTGCGCTCTTTTTCTCTGTGTAAACTCGGTGTTCTCGGTGGTAAAATTCCCTGATCAACACCTGATGCCTTTTGCGGTAAAAAACAAACGTTTGTGCAGTGTTTAACTTTACTGTTCTGGTCAAATATTGCTAGTTTAGACGAGGATCGCTAACCATGATCTTTGCTAACCACAAACCTACTATGAAAACCAGACTGATTTTTCTTTGGTCACTATTCGTTATAACAAGCTCCGTTTATGCGCAGTCGCTTAAACCCTACAACCTCAGGTTTAGCAAACTGGCTACCCGCTGGGACGAAGCCATGCCGCTGGGTAATGGCATGTTGGGTGCTTTAATCTGGGAAAAAAATCAAAAGCTCCGTTTGTCATTAGACCGGGCCGATTTATGGGATGAGCGTAAAGCATTAGATATTTCTAAACTAACCTTTAAATGGGTAGAAGAACAGGTAATTCAAAAGAATTATGGTGCGGTGCAGAAAATAGGGGATGCACCCTACGATACCAATCCGTATCCGACCAAGTTGCCGGCAGCTGCTGTAGAATTTGACCTGGCTAAACTGGGCAGGGTGGTAAGCAACGAACTGGATATTCAAACCGCCTTAAATACCATTAAGTTTGAAAGCGGCACAACATTTAACTGTTACATCCACGCTACTGCTGCCAGGGGGTATTTTGGTTTTGAGCAGCTTAAAGATATCACCGTTATACCCGATTTAATTGTACACAATTATGCCAATAACCTGACAGAGCAGGGCGATAACAGTCATGCGGGGAGTGGCCTGCAAAAGCTGGGCTATGCCAAAGGTACGCTTACCAAAACAGCTAATACGATACTTTATCATCAGCCTACCGCCGAAGGACATTATTATGAAGTGCTGATTCAGTGGCAGCGGATGGCGAAAGATCAGGTTGTAGGTTCGTGGACCATTAGCAACGATAAGCCTGCAGTACCCGTTGCCATTGCTGCTACAGCAAAAGAACCTACAGGCTGGCCAGAGCACCTGTCCTGGTGGAAACAATACTGGGGGAAATCTAACCTCTCTGTTCCCGATACACTTATTCAGAAACAGTATTACCTGGAATTGTATAAGCTGGGTGCAGTAGCGCGAAAAGGTGCGCCGGCCATTACCTTACAAGCGGTATGGACTGCCGATAACGGGAGCTTGCCGCCATGGAAAGGCGATTTTCACAACGATTTGAATACCCAACTGAGTTATTGGCCAAGCTATACTGCAAATCGACTGGATGAGGCTGCAACTTTTACCGATTGGTTATGGAAAATCAGAAATCGCAACCTGGCCTATACCAAACAATATTTCGGCGTTGCCGGATTAAATGTACCGGGTGTAGTAACCTTAAGCGGCGACCCTATGGGCGGCTGGATCCAGTATGCACTTTCGCCAACAGTAGGGGCCTGGGCTTCGCAGCATTTTTATTGGCAATGGAAATACAGTATGGACAATGCCTTCTTAAAAACCAGGGCCTATCCCTACATTCATGAGGTGGCTACCTACCTTGAAAATATTACCCGGTTAAAAGATGGTGTGCGTAAACTGCCTTTAAGCTCGAGTCCGGAATATAATGATAACAGTATTAATGCCTGGTTCTTTAACTGGACAAACTTCGACCTCTCGCTGAGCAAATTTTTATTTAAGGCAGCAGCCGAAGTAAGTGCGGCCAATGGAAAACCATCAGAAAGCAAGCATTGGTTAACCATATTGGCACAACTGCCAGATTACGAAGTAAACCAAACCGGATTTACCGTTGCACCTGGTGCTGATTTAACCAGTTCACATCGCCACATGTCGCAGTACATGGCCATTTACCCATTGGATTTATTGGATGTAAACCGCGAACAAGACAGGGTAATTATTGATCATTCGCTTAACCAGCTCGAAAAAATAGGTACACGTGCCTGGTGTGGTTATTCTTTTAGTTGGATGGCTTCATTGTATGCGCGTGCTTATCAGGCCGATAAAGCGCTGAAGCAATTGCAGATTTTTGCTTCGAACTTCTGCTCTCCTAACAGTTTCCACCTCAATGGGGATCAAAAAGGAGGGCAATACTCTGGTTTCACCTATCGCCCCTTTACCTTAGAAGGGAATTTTGCTTTTGCACAGGGTGTTCAGGAACTATTGTTGCAAAGCCGGAATAATTACATCCAGGTTTTTCCTGCTGTACCAACAACCTGGAAAAATGTTTCTTTTAACAACCTCCGTACTGAAGGAGCTTTTTTAGTGAGCGCCATAAAGGAAAACGGTGTGCCGGCAAAGGTTAAAGTACTGGCCGAAAAAGGTGGCTGGTTAAAGATTAAGCTTCCTTTTAAAACTTTTGTGGTAAAGGGTGTACCTGCTGCAGCTGTTAAAACCAATAATGAAGGGCTTACTGTAGTTAAACTGGCACAGAAACAAGAGGTTACTTTTGAGAATGGGTAGGGGGGAGTTTGGAGTTTGGAGTTTGGAGTGGGGAGTAGGGAGTTTGGAGTTTAAAGTTGAAAGTGGAGAGTTGAAAGTTTGAAACTGGGAAAAGAACAAAAAAAAGATTAACAAATAAACCAAATATATGCGTAAACTATTAGTGCTTTTATTATGCAGTTATGCCATCGTGGTGCAGGGGCAATCCCTTTCTCCTGATAGCATTTTTCTTCAAATGAAAAGGGTAGCCGATTGGCAATGGAAAACCCTGGAAACATCGGGATGGAAAAACCCTAAAAAAGACTGGACATCTGGCGCCATGTACACCGGTATGATGGCTTTTAGCGGACTTGCGGGAACAGATTCTTATTATCAGAAATTAATTCAGGTAGGGGAAGATAACCAGTGGAAAATCGGTCATTACCGCCATTTTGCCGACGATTATTGCGTTGGACAGTTGTATTCGCAGTTGTACTCCATTTATCAAAACCCAAAATATATTGCCGATTTTAAAAGCATGGCAGATTCACTGGTGGCTTTACCGCATACGGAATCTTTAGAATGGAAAAAATCGATTCACATTCGCGAGTGGGCCTGGTGCGATGCCTTGTTTATGGGGCCTCCGGCACTGGCCTATTTAAGTCAGGCTACAGGCGACACCAAATACCTGGATAAAGCATCTGCTTTATGGTGGAAATCTACAGCCTATTTATATGATAAGGATGAACATTTATTTTATCGCGATAGCCGCTATTTTAAAAAGCAGGAAAAGAATGGTGCCAAAGTATTTTGGGCACGAGGAAACGGCTGGGTAATTGCCGGCCTGGTAAGGGTTTTATCTACCATGCCGAAAACGCATCCGGATTATAAACGTTTTGTAAAACTGTACAAAGAAATGTCGGGCAGGTTGGCTGCATTGCAACAGCCTGATGGTACCTGGCATGCCAGTTTGCTTGATCCGGAGAGCTATGCAAGTAAAGAAACCAGCGGTACTGGATTTATTGCTTATGCCATGGCATGGGGCATTAACAACAATTTGTTGCCTTATAAAAAATATAAGGGTGTGTTAGATAAGGCCTGGGTAGCTTTGAGTACTTCGGTACATCCCGATGGGAAGTTAGGTTTTGTTCAGGCCCAGGGCGCTGCACCGGATAAGGTAGGTTACGAGGATACAGATGTGTATGGTGTGGGTGCTTTCCTTTTAGCGGGGACAGAAATTTTTAAGCTAAAGCTCGAAAAAGAAAGTAAGGTTTGGATTAGCGAGGTAGAAAACACCACAGCAACGCCTAAAACGCAAAAAGTAGAAATTCCATGGCGAAGCCTTGCTAAAAAAGTGGCCGATCAGGATCCTCAGAAAGTACAGGTGAAAGATGCAGCAACCGGAGAAATTATCCCTTTAAATATTGATTATGATGGCACCAGGCCCAAAGCGTTAAATTTTGAAGTACAGCTTAGTGCCGGAGCTACACGTTTTTTCCATATTCAATAGCTTTTAACATTTCAGACTCAGATGAAAATATTAAAAATTAGCTTGCTTATAGCCAGCATTAGCGTGGCGAACCTGAACGTTACACAGGCACAAAAAACGAAAAGCAAAGCACAAAGTACGGGTTTGCAAGAACGTGCTTACTGGTCGAAGTTGCTTTATAAAATGGCATCGCCCGTTATTTTGAATTTATCGAACAGTACATTAAAGAAAAATATGCCTGTAGAAGTTCCTACAGGGATGAAAACAGATTTTTTTAAAAAGGTAACTTATCTGGAAGCTGTAGGGCGTACCATGGCTGGGGTAGCCCCCTGGCTGGCGCTCCCGGATGATGATACCGAAGAAGGTAAAATGCGTAAGGAGCTGCGAACGGCTTTGCTAAAAGGTATTGTTAACGCTGTTGATCCTGCTAACCCCGATTACCTGAACTTTAGAACAGAAAGTCAGCCTATAGTAGATGCTGCTTATATGGCCCAGGCTTTTTTGCGTGCACCCAAAGCTTTGTGGGAACCTTTGGATGCAGTAACCAAAGGCAGGATAATAGAAGAATTTAAAACCTTAAGAACCCGAACCGGTGCTTATAACAACTGGTTGTTGTTTGCAGGGATAAATGAATGCTTTTTGCTGAGTGCGGGCGAAAAGCCTGATCCGGCAAGGATAGAGTTTGCCCGTAAAAAAATGACCGAATGGTACAAAGGTGATGGCTGGTACAGTGATGGGCCAAGTTTTAGCATGGACTATTATAATTCGTATGTGATCCACCCCATGCTGGTTGATTTCTTAAAAGTATTATCGGATAAGAAAAGAGCATCTGTTGAGGAGTATAATACCGCTTTGCAAAGAATGGTGCGCTATGCCGAATTTTCTGAGCGGATTATTAGTCCGGAGGGTACTTACCCTGCTATGGGTCGCTCTGCAACCTACCGAACTGCGGCTTTTCAGGCACTGGCCCAGGTGGCTTTAATGGAGAAACTCCCGGCGCACATTAGTCCGGCGCAGGTACGCTGTGGCATATCTGCAGTGATGCACCGCATGTTTGATGTTTGCAATAATTTTGATGCCAAGGGCTGGCTGGTACTGGGTTTCTGCGGGTCGCAACCAATGATTGCGGATGGTTACACCTCTACAGGTAGCCTGTATATGGCTACTTTGGGTTTCCTGCCATTGGGTTTACCTGCTGATCACCCTTTCTGGACGGACCCTGCGGCAGATTGGACGGCAAAAAAAGCCTGGAGTGGCCAGGCCTTTAAAAAAGACTACCATGTAGATTACTAATCTTATTTTGGTGTTTTTAGCGCTGCGTTAAGTAATTTACTTAGCGCAGTTTTTTTTGTAACCAGGCCCTGATGGGTTCATCATATAATTTTAATGCGGCGTAAGCTATACCAACAGCGGCCACAAAAGTGAGCAGCCCGTAAGGTAAGTAAGCAGAGAAACCCAGGCCGCGGTTATCACTAACCCAACCGGTATAAATATAAATAAGCGGATAATGGGTAATGTAAATCGGGTAAGAAATGTCGCCCAGAAATTTGCAGATTTTAGATCCCGATTGGCTGCGGATTTGCCCACTGGCACCTACATAAACGATAATGGGGAAAATGAAGATAATGGTTAAGGAATCGTAAAGTCCGTTAAGCCAAAGTTTATCTGCGCCCCCAATTCTGGGAATGGCCAGGGTAATGATCAGCAACAAACTACTCCAGATAAAGGCATTTTTAATTTGTGCGGGTTTGGTTAAACGTGAAAGCAGAAGCCCTGCAAAAAAAGGAAACATCATGCGGGTTAAACCAATCTGAATTTGTTCGGCATTGAGCGACCAGCCCCCAATTACATCACCGGTTTTGCTGGTTACTGCATAATAAATTAACCAGGCGCCAGCGCCGGTTACCAATGCTGTTAAGGCCCAGTTGGGCAGTTTTCTAAAACCAAGGGCATAGAGAATGTTGGCTATATATTCGTAAAAAAGTGACCATCCCGGTCCGTTTAAGGGGTGTATTTCCTGCCAGCCCCGAATATCCATAGAAATGGGGATCGGAATGAGTGTAAAGCCAATCAACATAACTACAATCACTTTCCAAAGTGGAATGGTATGAATTAACGGAAACATTGCCGAATCGGAAGCGTAAAAGCCCAAAGCACCGATAATCATTCCTAAAATAACCAATGGTTGCAGGCGGATTAAGCGCCGTTTAAAGAAACCACCAATGCTGAGTTTTGTCCAGCGGTCATCGTAAGCGTAGCCAATTACAAAACCAGAAAGTAGAAAAAAGAAATCAACCGCCAGGTAGCCGTGATTGATCATCAAATCCAGATGGCTGGTAGAATGGGCTTCTAAAATGTGGAAGATGACAACAATGAGTGCCGCAACACCCCGCAGGCCATCCAGTATGGCATAGTGAGGTTTCGTTAACAAAGATGGGTTATGCATAACTTCAAATATACAAGATGAAGCTAAATGTTTCGGGCTGGCAGCTGTAAGTAATGAGTTACATGTATTGGTAATTGTTTAATAATCGAGCACTAAACCCAGCCTTGTAAATTGAGCGGCTGGAATAGGAAATAAGCTGATGTAAAAAGAAAATGCCTCTTTCCTTATGGTTAGAGGCATTTTATATTGAGGCATTAATGTTTTAGAATTTAAAGCTGAAGCTAGCGGTATAATTTACTGGTTTTTGGGGGTTGATGGACCAATAACCGATATAGTACTTTTCATTGGTAATGTTATTGGCATTAAACCTGATGCTGAAACGATCGGCATTGTAAAATAAGCTGGCATTTAAAAGTGTGTAGCTTGGCAATTCGAATACACCAGTCTGGCTATTATCAATTACTTTGTAAATACCGGCGTAGTTACCGCCAATACCAAAACCGAAATCTTTTAAGCTACCGCGTGTAAATTTATAGGTAGCCCATAGGTTGGCTAAATCCTGAGGGCCTTGTCCGCCCTGGGCCCGGCCAGGCTCGTTATAAAAGTCGGTACCTGCCGGATTGCCTACCAACACCTGCGAGCGATTATGGCTATATCCTGCAATAAAGTTTAAACCTTGAGCCGGGTTGGCATTAATATCAATTTCAAAGCCTTTGCTACCCACTTTACCACCCTGAAGAGAATTGTTAATATCTGCCGGATCAGGATATACACGGTTTTTTACTTTAATATCATAGTAAGAGAACGTTGCACTTAATTTATCATCAAACAGGTTGGTTTTTACACCAAACTCCCATTGGTTCGCATTTTCTGGCTTGAACGATTTTACAGAGCCATCTACATTTTTGGTTGGCGCAACATTAAAGAAAGCGTTCATGTAGTTAGCAAAAACAGATACTTTGTTAAGTACGGGTTGGTAAACCAATCCAAATTTAGGCGATAATGCAAATTGATTATATCCATCAGTATCATCGTTTACGTCGCCGTTAGAAACAAAATAATCAGCTCTTAAACTGGCCATGGCAGCTAATTTATCTGTAATGTTAATTACATCTGAGGCGTAAATGCTGTACACACTGTTGCTGATTTTCGCATTGTTGGCACCTGTTCCGGCCAATAAACTATCTACTGAGGCTTTGGTGGTATACACCGGATGAGCGGGATCTGGATAAACTACATCACCCTGCGGGGTTACATTGCGCATAAGGCCATAGCCTGTTCCATTATCTACTACATTTCTGTTAAAATAATCCAGGCCAATCAGCAGTCGGTTTCTTATGCTTCCGATCTTGAAATCGCCATTAAAGTTTTGTTGGATATCAAAAGTATTGGTGGTTGAGTTTTCTTTGTGGATGAATTGTGCAAATTCATTACTCCCCGGCTCATTACCATAAATATAACCATAGTAGCCAAGCGATTTTAAGGTTCCGCGAGAGATGGCCGTTTGTGAAGTCCATTGTTCGGAAATCTTATAAGTCATTTGCCCCTGTAAGTTAAACCTCGGGTTTTTGATGGTAAGTTCGTTGCTGGTAAAAGAAAGGTTGTTGTTGAGGTTAAGTGCTGCTACATCTTTAAAAGTCAAGGCATCGGCACGGTTAGAATGGAAGAATACGGGTGCAAGTGCCCTTTCCTGTTCTAAAATCTCGGCCAAAAAATTAAAACTTAACTTCTCATTAACTTCATAAACCAGGGCAGGGGCAACAAAAAATGATTTTTTAAAGCCAGCATCCTGAAAGCTTCCTTCAGAATGGTAAGCGGTATTAATGCGAAGGGCTACCTTTTCTGTTTTACTTAAAGGGGTGTTTACATCTACTGCAATGCGGTTAAGGCCAAAACTCCCGGTGTTGTAGGTTACCTCGCCTCCGGTATTGAAATAAGGTTTTTTGGTTACGGTGTTAATAATTCCGCCATAACCATAAAATGTAGCGCCAAATAATGTGCCTGAAGGGCCTTTTATTACCTGAATTTCTTCGATATCGGCAGGATCCAGATCGCCGCTGGTAAAGCCAGGCAAGCCATTATAAAGGGCGGGCTGTGCTTCAAAACCGCGCAAAGAGAAATAGCTGGCACCATCGCCTGCTCTTCCAGTCGATTCCCAGGTTCTCGAAATTCCGGGAACATTTCGCATCGCATCATCGAAATTGGTAATGCCTTGTTGCTTAATAAGATCTGATGAAACAGCGGTATATACCTGCGGGTTTTCTAATTTTGTAAGTGGCATTTTAGCCACAGTACTGTTTATTTTGTTCGAATTTCTGGAAGAAATGGTTACTTCCTGTAATTGTGCAGAGCTTTCTTTTAAAATAAAATCTACAGTAACCGAACTTCCAGGCTTAACTTCTACCTGCTGCTGCTGGATACTTAAACCGATTAAAGAAGCAATGATACTTTGCATACCTGGCTTAAGGCCTTTTATTTGAAAATAACCGTTTTTATCGGTTAAGGCACCTTTTCCTGTGCCTTTTACTGTAATTGATACCGCTTCTGCAGCGTTTCCGTCAGAAGTTTTTACGGTTCCGCCTATACTTCCTGATTGTGCGTATGCAGCGCTAAGCCCAAAGAGGAATATGGCTATGACGTAAGTAATTTTTTTTATCATGGGTTTATACAATTGGTTGTCGACGCAAACTTATTGTTTATAATCATTCTAAACAAATTATTTATAATAATTCTAAATAGTTGAATCGGGGATCAATCCGAGTCAACTAAATGTCCCTGATCAAATTTTAGTTACAAGCCCGATTAGATTTGTTTCAAAGCTGGAGATATTGGTATATTGTGTCCGGTTTTAAGCATTTCTGTAATGAAAAGGATTTCTGTTCGTTTGAATAAGATTATATCATTTGAAAAGCAGTATTCCATATAATCAACCCCAATCCCATGAAAAAATATCTTATAGCAGCTTGTTTTTGTACATTAACTACTTTCGGCTTTGCGCAAGCCAAACCTAATTTTTGGGAAGATGTACAAACGATAAAAAAGTACGACCAGCTGTATAAAGCTCCTGCCAATCCGGTGCTGTTTGTGGGCAGCTCATCCATCAGAAAATGGGACACACTGACTCAGGATTTTGCAAAATACAATGCCCTTAACCGCGGTATTGGTGGTGCAGTAACCAACGATATTACATTCTACTTAAATGATGTGGTATTTCCTTATCATCCCCGCCAGATTGTAATTTATGTTGGGGAGAACGACTTGCCAGATGATAAAACCACAGCAGACAGTGTGCTGAACAGAACAGTAAAATTATATAAAGCCATCAGGGAAAAATTACCCAAAGTGCCAATTGCCTATATCTCTATAAAACCAAGCCCAAGTCGCGATAAGTTTAGGGAAAAAGCGATTGCTGCCAACCTGTTGATTCAGAAATTTCTGGCCCGGGAAAAAAATACAACCTTCATTAATGTTTATCCTTTAATGCTAACGTCTGATGGTAAACTCAGACCGGAGCTTTTTGTTAGTGATATGCTCCACATGAATGCGGCCGGATATGATATCTGGCGGAAAGCCGTTGAACCACATCTTTTGAAAAGTGATAAGTTGTAAGTCTGGACGCTTTAAAGTTGTAAGTTTTAGGTTATAAGTTGTAAGTCTGGACGGTTAAGAGTTAAAAGTTGAAGGTTAAAAGTTAAAAGTCTGGTGTGCTAAGAAAGTTATAAGTTGTAGGTTATAAGTTGTAAGTCTGGGCGCATAAACAAGTTGTGAGTTACGGGTTGCAAGTTACAGGTCCGGGCGCCTAAAACTGAAAACTCCCAACTGAAAACTTCAAACTAAAAGTTAAGGGTTAAAAGTCTGGTGTGCTAACTTTTCCGGGTTCTAAGTTAGGCGATTGGTTGTACCAACTGCGCTCTTTTTCTCTGTGTAAACTTTGTGTCCTCGGTGGTAAAATTGCTGATAAACATCCATACCCGTTGTCTACTGTGTGATTAGGCAGAAATATCCACTACCGTAACACCAGGCACGCTGCCGGATGCTTTGGATCATTAAAAACAGCCTTTGGTGTTTCTACGGTTGTAATTTGATCGAAGATCTTGATTGATTTGTGCTGCGGTAAATAGTTTGGCCAGTTAGCAATTGGCTTACCATGGATAAAATCTACCCAATAGCCATGCATTAATGCAGCCAGATCATAGTTCATATTTGCGTTTTTCGCATATGGATCTAGCCACACATAGGGTAATTCTGCAGCGTGCGAAGCGCCTTTACCATCTTTACTATAATCGAAACGATACATCCATACATTAGGATTAACCTGTGATAAAGTATCTGCCAGGCGGTAGGAATGCATGGTGTACATGTATTGCGTAAGTACCATTTTTGCCGCCGAGTCGGGGCCTAACTGCTTTTCATTGGCTTTAAAATTTTTCCAAACCAGGCGACCGTTTTTCCCAAACCAATCTTTCAATGCTTGCGGTTCAGGATGCTGCAAACGTTTATCCATGTCTATAAACATGCGGCTTTCTGCTTTATTGGTGCCGATTAGGAAGCGCTTACTTTGATCGGTATTTTGCCTGATATATTGATAACCATCGCCGCTGATCACTTGTCCATCTGCAACCGGACCAAAATAATTGGTGCCCTGTGCACCTTTACAAATGGCATTTTGGGCGGTAATAAGCTGTTCGGTAGAAAGGTTGAGGAGTTCTTCGGGTTTTTTAAGGTTTAATTCTTTTAATAATCTTTTGCGAATAGATTTAGCCGTTGCCGAATCCCTTACGCATTGTATGGCCCCGCTTTCTAAAATCAGTTGCCGGAATAAATCTTTAGCATCTTTATTGAGCAGCAGTGTACTCACCAATTTAGCACCTGCCGATTCACCAATAACGGTTACCCGATTGGAATCTCCACCAAAAGAAGCGATGTTTTCTTTAATCCAGCGTAAGGAAAGCATTAAATCCTGTAATCCATTATTGCCCGAACTGCGGTACTTAGGATCAACATCAGCCAGGTAAAGGAATCCGAAAACACCCAGTCTGTAATTGATGGTTATGGTTACTACGCTGTCTTTATCTGCAAATGCATGCCCGTTTTGTCCAGAGCCCGAGCCACCCGTCATAGAGCCGCCATGCACCCACACCAGTACAGGTAACCTGGGTTGTTTTTTTAAGGTAGGTGTATAGATATTTAGGCTTAAACAGTCCTCATTTCCCCTAACTTCTTTTGTATTTCCGTTGTATTGTGCAGATACCTCCCCAAAAGTGGTACAGTTAAGTGTATCGGGCCAGTTTTTTTTAGGCACGGGCGGTAAAAATCTTAATGCAGCTTTGGGTGCTTCGGCATATGGGATGCCTTTAAAAACCCAGGCCTGGCCTTCCTTTGCCCCCTTTAAATAACCACCTTGTATTTTTAGGATAGCATAATCCTGCGCATTCGCTGAATAGGAAAGATAACAGAGCGTTAGCAATAGCAAGGTGTAATGGCGGTATTTGGAGAAGATGGGTTTCATAGGTAATGATTAATGGCTGCAATTTATGCTATTTGCTTAAAATTACATCAGTCAATTTTACTTTGGTTTTGGCTTTGAAGGAGGTTCATTGATGGATACTTATTAGTGTGATAGATAGAACAGGCCTTCGACAACCCTTCGACAAGCTCAGGATGGCAAAGTGTTGGTTCTTCAATGCTGGACATCATATTTAAAAGAAATTAAAATTTATATATTTATCCTTGCGGAAATCATCCCTGACCAAATGAAGCAACTTTTATCCCTTTTCATCATTTTTCTGAGCTGCTATACTTCACAAGCCCAAGATTTGTTGGGAATTCCACAAATTGTGAATTACAACAACGAACAATATAACGGTGGCATCCAAAACTGGGATGTTAAACAAGACCGGAATGGCATTTTATACTTTGGTAATAATGAGGGGCTGCTAACCTTTAACGGTAGATATTGGAACCTTTACCGGCTTCCCAATTATACTTCTGTAAGATCGGTAGGTATCGATTCTAAAAACAGGATTTATGTTGGTGCTCAGGATGAAGTCGGGTACTTCTTCCCCAATGCACAGGGGGTGCTTCAATATACTTCTTTGCTCAATCTAATTCCTGAAAGCATGCGTAAACTTGCTGACATTTGGGATATTGCCATCATCAACGATGAGGTTTACTTTCGTTCTAACAATGCCATTCTTCATTATCGGGATGGTGCCATTAAATATTATAAACCCAGTTCTACCTGGCTTTTTGTAGGGGCAGTAAACAACAAGGTACTGTCGCAGGATAAGGATGCAGGTTTGCTGCTTTATGATAAAGAACTCTGGAAACCTTTTTGTGCTGCCCAGGAGATGAAGGTATCATCGGTGACAGGTATTTTGCCATATAGTGGCGATACCCTTTTGGTTTCTACCTTAAAAAAAGGATTGTTTCTGGTTAGCAATGGCATGCTCAAACCTTTTCAAACCAGTTTAGACCGGGTGTTTTTTAATGACCGTATTTTCTTTGCCAGCCAGATTAACAAAGGAAATTATGCTATTGGTACCACCTCCGGAGGAGTATATATCATGGATAAGAAAGGTAATCTGATCCAAAAATACAATTACCGGGAAGGGCTTCAGAACAATAATGTACGGGGTATATTACTGGATCGCGATAAGAACATGTGGCTGGCCCTGGATGATGGGATCTCTTACGTGGCGATTAACAGTGCCATTAAGAAAATTTTTCCTGACCGTACTAAACAAACAACCAGTTATGCTTTCAGAAAATTTGGTCAGCAGCTTTACATTGGTACTTCAAACGGACTTTACACTTCTAACCTGGAGCCCAATAAACGCGATTTAAGTTATTCTACCTCCAATTTTACGGAGGTTAAAAATACAAAAGGACAGGTATGGGGTTTAGATGAGATTAACAACCAACTGTTAATGGCCCACGAGGATGGGACATCGATAATTAACGGTAAACTGGCTAAACCTTTATACGTGCTTCCGGGTACCTGGATGTATCAGCCCCTAGACAATGTTTACCCCGCTCAAAATGTTCTGGCAGGCACCTACCAGGGTTTGCAGAAGATAAATTATGTTAAGGGGCAGTTTGCGGGTTCGGAAAGGGTAGATGGTATAAATGAAACCTTAAGGTTTATTGTGGTTGATAATAACGATAACATCTGGGCCTCTCATCCCTATCATGGTGTGTACCGCATTGAACTTGGGACAGATCGAAAACGTGTTAAACGCACAACCATGTTTACTGATAAAGAAGGGCTACCTTCTAAGTTGTATAATTATGTTTACCGGATTAAGAACAGGGTAGTGGTAGCTACATCAAACGGGGTTTTTGAGTACGATGCCCAACAGCATAAATTTGTTCGTTTTAAGTTGCTTGGAGATGCTTTAAATGGAGTTTCAGTGCAATATTTAAAAGAGGATAATGAGGGTAACATCTGGTTTGTAAGTAATAAAAAGGTTGGCGTAATTGATTTTTCGAAGCCTAAGGGCGATAAACCTTTTAATATTTTTTACCTGCCCGAGCTTGACGGTAAAGTGGTTGGGGGTTTCGAATCCATTTATGCCTTAGATAATCAGAACATTTTTATCGGCGCCAATAAAGGCGCATATCACATTAATTATAATAAATACATCCAAAACATAACCAAGCCCAATGTACTTTTAGGAACAGTAAAGCTCCAGGATAGTACCGTGTTTGGGGGATACTTCATATCCAGGGATCAGCTATCTGCCTGGCAGGATGAAAAGAACCTTCCTGAATACAGTTATCAGTTCAATTCTATTCATTTCGAATTTTCTTCCACTTTATTTGAGCATGATAAAAATATTAACTTCAGCTATCAGCTGGTTGGATTTGATGAAGCCTGGTCTGCCTGGGGTACTAAAAGCGAAAAGGATTATACCAATCTTCCGGCAGGCAAGTACACTTTCAAGATTAAATCACGAATTGATGTAGGCAATGAATCTGATGTGGTGAGCTATACATTTGAAGTTTTGCCTGCCTGGTACAATACCATCTGGATGCGATTGGTTTACCTAGCGCTCATTGTCTTGCTTATTCGTTTAATTATCCGCTGGCAGAAGAAAAAACACCGTAAAGAGCAGGAACGGATGGGTTATCTGCATCAGCTGGAGCTGGATCGCAATGAAAAAGAGATTGTTCGCCTGCAGAATGAGAAGCTCGAGGCTGATGTTAATTACAAAAACAAGGAACTTTCTACCATGAATATGCACCTGGTGCAAAGGGGTAAGGTTTTAGCTAAAATAAAAGAGGTTATTTCTGCGGTAGTTAAAAATCACGACATAACTGAAAGTTCGCCAAGTTTCAGGCATTTGATCCGTTTAATTAAGGATGTAGAGAAAAAGGATCAGGAATTAGATCACCTCAGCATGCACTTCAACCAGGTAAACAAAGACTTCTTCAATAAACTCAAAGACCTGTATCCTGATTTGAGCCAGAACGACCTTAAGTTCTGTGCTTATTTGTCTATGAATCTTTCCTCCAAAGAGATGGCACAGTTGATGAATATTACCATTAAGGCAGTAGAAGTAGGGCGGTATCGCTTAAGAAAGAAGCTTCAATTGCGTCCGGATGTTAATCTTTACGAGTTTTTAATTGGTATTTCGCGCCAAAAACCCAATTAAGTTACTGTTTTTGTTACAAAGCCATTTTTAAAATGGTTTGTTTGTAAGTATTTAATAATCAATATCTTGATTTGATGTTGTAGGGGCTATGTAGGGCCTTTAAAAACAATTTTAGGTTAAAAACAAGGTAATGTATGGTTTGTGTAGTGGTGGCAGATGCGGTAAAAGTAAGGTGCCCCCTATAGATTTGAAACATTGTTTTGGTCGCCCAAAGACCATGCGCTAACTAACCAAGTATTAACCTAAAATTATTTTCTATGAGCAGAAGATTTACGTTCGTATTCTTCATTTACTGTATCATGGTATTTCCAATGGTGCTATTTGCACAAGATATTACCGTTACAGGAAAAGTTACCGATGAGAAAGACGGGACGCCGCTACCAGGTGTTACTGTTAAACAAGAGAATGCCGCCAAAGCGGTATCTACCGATGCAGAGGGAAGGTATTCCATTCAGGTACCTAATGGAGCTAAGCTCGTTTTCCGATTAGTAGGAATGGCTCCAAAAACGGTTACCGTTACTTCTACTACATTAAATGTTTTTTTATCTGCCGATACCAGAGATTTGACTGATGTGGTGGTGGTAGGTTATGGTACACAAAAGAAAAGTGTGGTTACCGGATCTATCTCCAGTGTTAAGGCCAAAGATTTAGAGAGCATGCCCATTAACAGGGTAGAGCAAGCCCTTCAGGGCAGAACTTCTGGTTTAACCATTGCTTCTGGTAATGGCCAGCCAGGTTCTTCATCTACGGTTAGGGTAAGGGGATACACATCTTTTGCCTCTGGTGGCAACAACGATCCGCTTTGGGTAGTTGATGGTGTAATTGTGGATAACGGCGGTATTGGCTACCTGAATCAGGCAGATATTGAATCGATTGAGGTTTTAAAAGATGCAGCATCACAAGCCATTTACGGTGCCAGAGCAGCCAACGGGGTAATCATTATCACCACTAAAAAAGGTAAAGTAGGTTCTATAAATGTTAATTACAATGCATTTTATGGAACATCTGCCCCTGCTAAAAGACTAAATTTACTAAACGCTACCCAGTATGCCACCATTAGAAATGAATCGGCAGCAAATTCTGGCTTACCACAGCCTTACGCTAACCCTGCGGCTTTAGGAGAGGGTACAAACTGGCAAGACCAGGTTTTTAATGATGACGCACGCCGCCAAACTCACGAATTTAGCATTAGTGGCGGCAGTGAGAAGTTTACCATTTACAGTTCTTTTGGTTATATTGATCAGGATGGTATTGTGGCCAGCCCAATTTCTAAATGGAACCGGGCAAACGTAAGGATCAATTCAACTTATAAGCCAGCCAAATGGGTAACCATTGGCGAAAACTTAGGTTATAGCCATGCGGTAAACAGCAGCTTAGGTAACACCAACAGCGAATTTGGCGGACCTTTAAGTTCGGCCATTAACTTAGATCCAATTACCCCGGTTGTAGAAACTAATCCGAATTTAATCAATAAATCGCCGTATACAATTGCCAATACATTAAGAAATGCCGATGGTTTCCCCTATGGAATTTCGCCAATTGTAGGGCAGGAAATGACCAATCCCGTTGCATACATGCAAACCCGATTGGGTAATTACAGTTGGGACCATAATATTGTAGGTAACGTTTTTGCAGAAATAGAACCGATTACCAATTTAAAATTCAGATCTACCTTAGGTACTAAAGTTGCCTTTTACGGAGGTGATTCATTTACACCACTTTTTTACTTAAACTCTTCATCAAAAAACGATAAAAAATCTTTCTATCGTGAAATCAATACGGTATTGAACTATAACTGGGAAAATACCCTGAGCTATGCTAAAAACTTTGGTAAACACCATGCCTTCATCATTTTAGGTCAGGGTTATTATATGGATAACAATACCAGAAGTTTAAATACAACTTATCAGAACATCATTGCCAATAATTTTTATGAGGCAAATTTAAACTACGATCCGGGAACTGCCAATAAACTTGTTGGCGGCAGTGACGGAACGCTTCATGTGGTAAACTCTTTATTTACCCGGGTTACTTATGATTATGATGAGAAATACCTTTTTACCGGGATCATGAGACGTGATGGTTCGTCTCGCTTTGGTACCAACAACCGTTTTGGTTACTTCCCTTCATTCTCGTTGGGTTGGGTACCCTCCAAAGAAGGCTTCTGGAAAGAAAATAATGTTGTTAATTTCTTAAAAATCCGTGGAGGTTATGGGGTAACCGGTAATGATGCACTGGGTGATTTCAGGTACGTTTCTTTGGTGAGCAGCGGCAGGAACTACACCTTTGGTACAACGGATCAGAGTGTAATTGGCTGGAGTCCTGCGGCTTTATCTAATCCTGATTTGAAATGGGAAGAAACCCGTCAAACCAACATCGGGTTTGATGCTACCCTGTTTACCAACTTCACACTATCTGCTGAGTACTACAAAAAGAAAACAGTAGGGGTATTACAAACACCTGATATTCCTTTGTATGTGGGTGCAGCTGGTGGCCCTACACAAAATGTAGGCGATATGGAGAACACTGGTTTTGAGTTTGAATTGGGTTACCGCAAAAAAATCGGTGAGCTGAATTTGGGGATCAACGGAAACATCTCTTTCCTTAAAAATAAAGTTACCAGGCTGTTGCCGGGTAAGGCCTTTATTGAGGATAATGCACAGAGCTTCCAAACCATGGGGAACTTTACCAGAACAGGGTTAGACAGATCTTTTAATGAATATTATGGTTACGATATGCTGGGGATTTTTCAAACACAGGCAGAAATAGACAGTTATGTTGGTCCGGGGGGTACCAAACTTCAGCCTAATGCTAAACCTGGAGACATTAAGTACGCCAACTTAAATGGTGATGAAGCCATCAATTCTTCTGACCGAACTTTCCTTGGCAGCCCTATACCCAAATATACCTACGGTTTAACCATTAACCTGGCGTATAAAAACTGGGATCTGGTAGCTTTTGGTAACGGTGTTGGTGGAAATCAGATTTTTCAGGGCTTACGCCGCTTAGATGTTACCTATGCCAACTGGCAAACTAAAATTTTAGATCGCTGGACTCCGGGCAATCCATCAACCACCATGCCCCGCATTGTAGAATCGGATCCCAATGGTAACTACATCAAGTTCTCTAAACTTTACCTGGAAAAGGGAGATTATTTCAGACTAAAAACTTTACAGGTGGGTTATACGCTTCCTCAAAGAATTTCCAACAAAGTAGGTGCTCAAAAAGTAAGGGTTTATTTAATGAGTGAAAACCTGTGGACAATTACAGACTACACAGGTTATGATCCGGAAATCGGTGGAACTGTATTAGGGGTTGATAGAGGTGTTTATCCACAAGCCCGTTCATTTATGGTTGGATTAAATGTTGGATTTTAATACTTGAACAATGAAAAAGAGCATTTTATATATTGCGGCTATTGCAGCCTCAACACAGTTATTTACCTCATGCAAAAAACAGCTTGATGTAAACCCAAGAGAACGTATTCTGGAAACCAGTTATTATAAAACACCGTCTGAAGCCTTAACCTCATTAATATCTGTTTATGATATTTTGGGAAACCAGTCTTCAGGTTATCTTACCAAGGTAAATATACTCTCGGCAGGTTCTGATGATCATTTTGCCGGCGGAGATTCGCCTTCTGATATTGGTGATTTACAAACCATTAATAATTATACTTTAACCTCTACATCTGGCGCTGCCAGCCACTTGTGGAGTAAGGGATTTACCGGTGTATACCGTGCGAATGTATTTCTGCAAAAAGTGGCCAATGCCGGATTGGATGACGCGACTAAAACCAGGTATATCGCTGAGGTAAAAGCACTAAGGGCAATCTACTATTTTGACCTGGTAAAGCTGTTTAAAAATATTCCGCTGTTAACGGAGGTAGTGGAGCCGAATGCCATGTATGACGTTGTACAAGCGCCTGCTGATCAGGTGTATGCGTTGGTAATCAAAGACCTAACCGAAGCCATTCCTAATTTGCCACCAACCGTTCCGGCGGCTAGTCAGGGTGGAAGATTAACACAAGGTGCTGCTCATGCCGTTTTGGGTAAAGTTTATATGTGGCAGCAAAAATGGGCAGAAGCTGCTGCAGAATTTGCCTTGGTAAACGGCCCTACGCCAGGTGCAAGCCAGTATGGTTACAAACTATTGGCCAATTATGCTGATTTGTGGAATGTGAAAAATAAGTTCAATTCAGAATCTATCCTGGAATTGGTTTACAATACCACCTCTGATATGGGATGGGGAACAGTGGGTAGCCGTGAAGGCAATGTGATGAGTATTTTGGTTGGTCCGCGAAATTATGTTCCTGTAAATGCAGCCCTGGCACCAGATTACATTTCTGGCTGGAGTTTCCTGCCATTTACCAAAGATTTCTTTGACCTGATTCATTTTGATCCCCGTAATAAAGCCACAGTTGCCAACTTAGACAGTTTGGAAAAAGCGGGTATTGTAACTTATAAACATGCTTATGCTAATACGGGATATTTTATTGAAAAATATGCCGGCCGGGTTTCAACAAAAGCAGGAAGCGGGCAGTTAGAGTTAAACTTTGGACAGGACATGTATGAGATCCGATTGGCTGATACTTATTTGTTAGAGGCAGAATCGCTATTGAAAAGTGGTGCTGCGGTTGGTGCAGGTACAAAAGCCTATACGATGTTTAATGCTGTGAGGGCCCGTGTGGGCTTAAATCCACTGCCAGTAACCATGGATAATATTATGCGCGAACGCCGTTTGGAACTTGCTGCAGAAGGTCACCGCTGGTTTGATTTAGTGCGCTGGGGTTTGGCCCCAACAGTGTTGGCCGGAAAAGGATTTAAAGCGGGAAGAAATGAGATTTTCCCAATCCCGGAAAGGGAATTGGCCAATTCTAAAATTGTGCAGAGTAAAGAATGGGGAGGAACCAAATAATCAGGCTCATTATTGCTTAGTTATAATTGTTAACAGGGAGAGATCAAATGCTCTTCCTGTTTTTTATAATTTCTACTTCAAATTCTATGATTTTTTCCAGATACGTACTGAGTACTGCCATATTCTTTTCTCTAACGCTTAATTTAACCGCAGAGGCTCAAAAAATAAACGATGCCCAGGTTTGGCTAACGAAGGCCGACAGAACTGTCTTGTTTCAAAAGCAAGCGCACGAGCTCCGGTTCGGTAAACAGCAAAACAATAATGCCACTATTTCCATCAACGATAAAGAAAGTTTTCAAACCATAGATGGTTTTGGTTTTGCATTAACGGGTGGAAGTGCACAGCACATTGTTAAAATGTCTGCCCCAGCCAGATCGAAACTGCTCCGTGAACTTTTTGCAACTGACGACAATAATATCGGCATTAGTTATCTCCGGTTAAGTATTGGCGCTTCTGATTTGAATGAAAAGGTTTTTTCATACAATGATCTTCCTGAAGGGGAACAGGATTTGGAACAGGCTAAGTTTGATCTGGGACCTGATAAAAAAGACATCATTCCGGTGATGAAAGAGATTTTAGCCATCAACCCGAAGATAAAGATTATGGGTTCGCCCTGGTCGCCACCTTTGTGGATGAAAACGGCTTACGATGCCCGTGGGGGCATGTTAAAGCCCGAATTTTATGCTGCCTATGCAAAATATTTTGTGCGCTACATTACTGAGATGAAAAAAGAGGGGATTCAAATTGATGCCATTACGGTTCAAAATGAACCCCTCCATCCCGGAAACAATCCCAGTTTATTAATGGTAGCGCCAGATCAGGCCCTTTTTGTGAAGAAATACCTGGGGCCAGCTTTCCTGGCTTCCGGAATTAAAACCAAAATTATTGTTTATGATCATAATGCCGACAGGCCCGATTACCCCATCAGCATTTTAGATGACCCGGAGGCCAACAAGTATATTGATGGCTCGGCTTTCCATCTCTATGGTGGCAAAATCGAAGCATTAACAGATGTACACAACGCACATCCTGATAAACACATTTATTTTTCTGAACAGATGGTGGTAGAAAGGCCAAATGCAACCGAAATTAATATTGTCAATCCGGTAAAGCGACTCATTATTGGTGCCAGCAGAAACTGGAGCAGGAATGTTTTGGAGTGGAATTTGGCTGCCGACCCGGAAAATAAGCCATATACCGACCGGGGTGGCTGTTCTATGTGCCAGGGTGCAGTAACCATAGATGGGGATAACTTTACCCGAAATCTGGCTTATTATTCTGTAGCTCATGCTTCTAAATTTGTAAGGCCAGGTTCTTTGCGCATTGCTTCCAGCGAACCAACAGATTTACCCAACGTGGCTTTTAAAACTCCCGAAGGGAAAAAAGTATTGATTGTGGCCAATACGGGAAAGTCTGCATCAGCTTTTAACATTAACATTAGCGGCCAGTCTTTGTCTGCCAGTTTAGATGCTGGTGCTGTTGCCACTTATGTTTGGTAATCATCTTTTCCCAATTAACCTTTATAAATTCTCCTATGTTTAATCATCTTCATTATAAAAAGCCTCATCTGGGTAAATACTTTACAATTTTTTTACTGTGTATGGCTGTTCAGTATGCAAATGCCCAAGGGTTTTTAAGAACTGCCGGAACTAAAATCGTCAATGAAAGCGGGGAGAATGTATTGCTCCGTGGTATAGGGCTGGGCGGATGGATGCTTCAGGAGGGATACATGCTGAAGATTAACAAAGAATCTCAGCAGTACAGAATTCGCGAACGCATTGAAGAACTGATGGGACCGAAGCAAACACAGGAATTTTATGATGCCTGGCTGTCTAACCACACCCGTAAAATTGATGTTGACTCGCTAAAAAGATGGGGTTTTAATTCTATCCGGTTGCCTATGCATTACAATCTTTATACGCTACCTGTAGATAAGGAACCCGTTGCAGGACAAGATACCTGGCTAGAGAAAGGTTTTGCACTAACCGATAGTTTGCTGGCCTGGTGCAAAGCGAACCAGATGTACCTGATTTTAGATTTGCATGCCGCACCAGGTGGACAAGGCAACGATGTGAATATCGCTGATCGTGATCCTTCAAAGCCATATTTATGGACAAGTGAAGCCAATCAGCAGAAGACTGTTGCCCTTTGGAAAAAACTAGCAGCGCGTTATAAGGACGAACCGTATATCGGTGCTTATGATATTTTGAATGAACCAAACTATGGTTTTCAAAATCCTGAGGAGGATAAAAATGGAACAAAAGAGAAATTAAATGCCCCCCTCAGAAAATTAATGGTTGAGATTACTGAGGCTATCCGATCGGTTGATCAGAAGCACATCATCATTATAGAAGGCAATGGCTGGGGAAATAATTACAATGGTATTTTTCCGGTATGGGATAAAAATATGGTACTCAGCTTCCACAAATACTGGAACTACAACAACCAGGCCTCAATTGCACATATCATCAAGGCAAGAGATGAACAGCAAGTGCCGGTTTGGTTGGGCGAAACAGGAGAAAACTCAAACGTTTGGTTTACTGATGCCATTAGTCTTTTAGAAAAGAATAATATTGGATGGGCCTGGTGGCCGCTAAAAAAGGTTGGTAACAACAATCCGATGGAAATCCGGTCTAACCCAAATTATGATGCACTGGTACGGTATTTTAATAATGGCGGGAATAAACCTAAGGACAGCAATGTATACAGCGGCTTAATGGAGCTCGCTATTTACACCAAACTGGAAAATACCATTATCCACAGAGATGTGATTGATGCCATGATACGTCAACCTTTTAGTAACGAAACTAAACCATTTAAAGCAAATAAGATACAAGACAAGTCCATCCTTTATGCTGTGGACTACGATTTGGGGCGAAACGGCAAAGCTTATTTTGATGTAGATACGGCTGATTATCATGTGTCGACAAATAAAAGAAGTGCCGGAAACAGGGGCCGTATTTATAGAAATGATGGTGTAGATATTGCCAAAGATTCTGCACAATATGAAAAATATTATGTTAATCATATCGAAAAAGGAGAGTGGTTACAATATACGGTATCATCCAAAAACAAAGCAAACTATATTTTAAAACTGAATACAGCTGCTCAGGATGCTGAAGGCAAACTGTCTGTTTTCATTAATGGCTTGCTTGTAGCCAAAAATGTTAACGTTCCGAACTCGGGAGGGCTTAAAAACTTTAAAACTTTCGAGATTAAAAATGTGCCATTGAAAGCAGGGAAAAATACCATCCACATACTTACAGATGCTGGAGGATATAATTTTAGCTATATTCAATTTATAAAATAACTAACCTGATATCCTATTTTGAAAGGCATCCCGCGTATATTCATTGTAATTGCTGTAATTACACTTACGGTTGTGATTTTGTCGCGCTGTATGAATACGGCAGATCAGCTTCCAAAAGACATTCGTGGAGAAAACTATGCAGGGGCTGCTACCTGTGTAAAATGCCATCAGGATATTGCCAGCAATTATGCCCATAACAATCACGGATTAACCTCTGCAGCTGTTACAGTGCAATCGCTAGCTAAGCTTTTAAAAGCCGATGAAAATGGATTTATGTTTAATGATCACATGAAGGTGATGATTGAGCAAAGCGATAGCGGCATTTATCAGGTAGGCTACTATCAGGGTAAGGCGGTACGAAATCAGAAGTTTGACGTGATTTTTGGCTCAGGAGAAAAGGCCTTTACCTATGCCTACTGGAAAGGTAAAAAGTTATATGAGCTTCCACTTTCTTACTTCTCAACTATTGGGAACTGGGCAAATAGTCCGGGCTTTCCGAGTAATGAAATGTATTTCGACAGGGCGATAACCAGCAGGTGTCTGGCTTGTCATACTTCTTACATCCAGTCTAACAGTTCGCAAAGAGCGGGTACGCAGGTTGATGAAGAGATGGAGCGTGGATCAATTATTTATGGGATTGATTGTGAACGTTGCCATGGTCCGGCGAAGCAGCATGTGGTTTTTCATTTGGAAAACCCTGAAGAAAAAAAGGCACAATACATTACCGTATTTAAAGAATTAACCAGGAAACAGCAAATGGATGCTTGTGGTACCTGTCATTCCGGAAATGATTTAATGGTACAAAAATCAATCTTTGGTTTCCAGCCCGGAGATCAGCTTGAAGATTATTTTGTGCAGGATTTTGTTTCTTTCGGCGGTGCTAATCCTGATGTGCACGGTAATCAGACCGCCATGCTCAAGGGCAGCAACTGCTTTCGAAAAAGTAAAGACATGACCTGCCAATCCTGCCACAGTACACATGAAAGTATTAAAGGAAACTTGTCTACTTATTCGCAACGCTGTATCAGCTGTCATCAAAGTATCAAACACAGTCAGGCAACTTTAGCTAAGGGACCATTAGTTCGTAATTGTATTGATTGTCACATGCCTAAAGAAGTTTCCAGGTTGATTTCTTTCCAAATGGCAGGTAAAGATCAGCCAAATCCTTATTTGCTAAGATCGCACAGGATAGGGGTTTATGGGAAATGAGTCGTAAGTTTTAGGTTGTAAGTTGTAAGTCTGGGCGTTGAGAGTTAAAAGTTGAAGGTTAAAAGTTAAAAGTCTGGGCGCTTTTAAGTTATAAGTTTTAGGTTGTAAGTCCGTGCGCCTAAAACTGAAAACTCCCAACTGAAAACTTCAAACTAAAAGTTAAGGGTTAAAAGTCTGTTGTGCTAACTTTTCCGGGTTCTAAGTTTGGCGATGGTTGTACCAACTGCTCTCTTTTTCTCTGTGTAAACTTTGTGTTCTCGGTGGTAAAATTGTCTGATAAACATCCATGTCCCTGGTTCGTGGCTCAGGGCCCACCTTTCGCTATTAAATCCTTTTGAATTTACATTAAGCGTCTGGACAACTAAACAACTGGCCACCTCACTTACGATCTGAGCACTTCAGCAATCAGACATAATTCGTACATTTGGCTTACATCATTCACCTTAGACAGTAGCTGCATGCCGATGAAATATTACCTATCTTTTATATTCCTTTTTTTTAGTACAGCACTTTTAGCACAGAAAAAATTTACTTTAAGCGGAACTATCCGCGATGCAAGTACAGGTGAAACCCTCATTGGTGCTACCGTTAAAATTTCAGGACCTGCTACTGCAGGAACGCTGACCAATGGTTATGGTTATTTTGCTTTAAGCCAAATAGAAGGGAGTTATACCGTTGTAGTAAGTTATACCGGATATACACCGGTAACCAAAACCATTACCTTAAATAAGGATACTAAACTCAATGAAGAATTAAAGAGTGGAAGCGATCTGGCAGAAGTGGTGGTAAGTGCAACCAACCGCAAAAATGAGAATGTGAAAAGCGCACAGATGGGACTGGAGCGCGTAGACATGAAATCGCTCAACAGTATTCCTGTATTGCTGGGAGAGAAAGACGTTTTAAAAACCATTCAGCTATTACCGGGGGTTAAATCCGGTGGTGAGGGAAATACTGGTTTTTATGTACGGGGAGGTGCTGCCGACCAAAATCTGATCATCTTAGATGAGGCGGTAGTATACAATTCTTCCCATCTTCTGGGCTTTTTCTCCACCTTCAATGCCGATGCCATTAAAGATGTGAGTTTGTATAAAGGTGGAATGCCAGCACAATATGGAGGGCGTTTATCATCGGTTTTAGATGTAAAAATGGATGATGGTAACAATAAGGAATTTAAATTTCAAGGTGGGATAGGTTTAATCGCATCCCGTTTAAAAGCTGAGGGACCCATTGTAAAAGATCGGGGTTCGTTTATGGTAAGCTTTCGCAGAACCTATATCGATTTATTTCTCAGAGCTTCGCCAGATTCTGCTATTAATGGCAGTACACTCAATTTCTACGATATTAATGCCAAAGCAAACTACAAAATCAACGATAAAAATACGATCTATATCTCCGGATATTTTGGTAAAGACAATATCGGTGTAAAAGATCTTTTTGCCAACGACTGGGGAAATGTGACAACTACTTTCCGATGGAACCACATTTTCAGCGACCGGTTGTTTTCCAATACATCCCTCATTTACAACAATTACAATTACACGGTACGTTTGTTAAATGATGCCACCAATTTCAAGGCAAGCTCGCTGGTACGTGATTTTAATTTCAAGGAAGATTTTCAATACTTCAGCAACAAGCACACGCTAAGATTTGGTGTTAATGCAACGCAACACCGCATTTCTCCGATAGATATCAGTGTTACCCAGGAATCGCAGGTTAATCCGCTTACCCAGCAAAAAAGGTATGGGATAGAGTCTGCAGCGTATATTTCTGATGAATGGGCTGCAACTGAGCATTTAAATTTTCTTTACGGAGTTCGTCTGGCCGCATTCTCATTAATGGGCCCCGGTAATTTTAGTACCTACGATCAGGAAGGAAATATTACCTCTACAGAAAGTGTATCAGGTGGTAAATTTTACAAGAATTATTTCAATCTAGAGCCCCGTTTTTCAGTAAGTTACCTGTTTAATGAAGCTAACTCCATTAAGGCATCCTATAACCGGAATACCCAGAATGTTCACATCCTTACCAATGCCACCTCAAGCTCACCAACTGATCAATATGTGTTGAGCAGCAATAACATTAAACCCGAAATTGCAGATCAGGTTTCGATGGGTTATTTCAGGAATTTTGAGGACAACAATTACGAATTTTCAGGCGAGGTTTACTATAAATGGCTACAAAATCAAATCGACTATAAAAATGCAGCACAGTTGCTGGCCAATTCAAATGTCGAGTCTGAATTATTATATGGCAGTGGCCGTGCATATGGGTTGGAATTGTTCTTTAAAAAGAAATTTGGCAAGCTAAATGGCTGGGTGGGTTACACCTTATCACGTACCGAAAGAAAATTTAAAGAGCTGAATAATGGCCAATATTTTCCTTCTCGCCAGGATCGAACGCATGATTTATCGGTAGTAGGTATTTACAACATCAGCCCACGCTGGACCTTCTCTTCAAGCTTTATATACAGCACTGGCAATGCGGTAACTTTTCCTGCCGGAAAATATTCCATTGGGGGGCAAACCAGTTATTATTATACCGAGCGAAATGCAGGCAGAATGCCCTATAGCATGCGTTTGGATGTAAGTGCCACCCTTGAAGGTAAGAAACACAAAAGATATCAGTCAAGCTGGAATTTTGGTGTATACAACCTTCTGGGTAGAAAAAATCCATATTCAATCGAGTTTATTGACGATCCAAATGATCCGCGAAAAACTGCCGCACAACAAACTTCTTTATTCGGGCTCATTCCATCTATTACCTGGAATTTTAAATTTTAATTCATGAAAAGGCTTATATTATACTTTGCATTATTGTTGTTATCACTCGGTGGCTGCAAGAAAATTATTGATATTGATACAAAAGATGCCCCACCACAAATTGTTATTGAGGGAAAGATCGTTGATAGCCTGATCGATCAACAAATTAAGATTTCTAAAACTGTAGGCTACAGTGAGCTGAGCATTTATCCAAAGGTATCTGGTGCGGTGGTTACCGTTACAGATAACAAAGGCAATAAATTTGAATTCAAAGAAATCGCTCCGGGAATTTATACCAATAGAATGAAAGGGATACCCGGAACAACTTATAGCATGAGCGTAACGGCTGAAGGATCGGTATATACTGCGAATTCAATGATGCCTAAAAAGGTGCTGATGGATTCGATTGGGGTAATTAACAACTACTTTTTTGGAAGTAACCGTAAAACCACAGCAGCTTACCTTACTGATCCTAAAAATGAGCCTAATCAATATCGATTCTATCTTTACCGAAATGGGATACTTTCTAAAAGTATTTATGCCAACAACGACCGTTTAACGGATGGTAACGACTTAAGGGTGCAGTTGTTTTTCTTTACCGATGAAGAGCGGGATGAGGAACTCAACACCGGCGATCAACTGGTGGTGGAGTTGGAATGCGTAGATGCCCAGGTTTTTGATTACTGGTTCTCTCTGGCTGAGCAGGTAGGAAGAGGCCCAAATCAGGGTACTACACCTGCCAATCCTCCCTCTAATATCTCGAATAATGCCCTGGGTTACTTTAGTGCCAACACTTATCAAAAATTGGGGGCTACTGTTAAATAATAAATAAGATATTTTTTTATTAAAAAATATTAAACTCCATATGCATGAAGTTGTTGATAAATAAGACAACTTAATATGAAGTTTAAATAGTGCTTCATTGTAAACTTAATTAAAAATTAATGAAGGTATTTATTAGTGGAAATATTGCAGCAGAGGGGATAGCAGAGCTTAAAGCGAACAATGTTGAAATTACACAATGGAAAGAGGATAGACCCATAACCGCAGATGAGCTGATTGAAATTTGCCAGAAAAGTGATGCACTCATTAGTGTGGGCAGAAATAAAATTAATGCCGATTTTCTCCAGGCATGCAAGCACTTAAAGGTTATTGCGTTACATTCGGTAGGGTATGATCAGGTAGATATTAATACCGCGAAAAAATTAAACATTCCCATTGGGAATACACCAGGGGTATTAAATGAAGCTACGGCTGATACCGCATTTCTTTTAATGCTGGCCGTAAGTAGAAAAGCTTTTTTTCTTCATAAGAAAATCCTTGAAGGCAACTGGAAAGCTTATCAGCCAACCCGGGAGTTGGGAATAGAATTGAAGGGAAAAACTTTAGGGGTGTTGGGTTTGGGAAATATTGGCCTTGAAATGGCCAGAAAATGTATTGGAGCCTATCAAATGCCCGTGATTTATCACAACAGATCTCGAAATGAAGAAGCAGAAAAAGAGATCGCTGCGAAATATGTTTCATTTGAGGAGTTATTGGCGCAAAGCGATGTATTAACCGTTCATACTGCCTTAACACCCGAAACAAAAGGTATGTTTACTTTGGATGTTTTTAAGCAGATGAAACCGAATGCTATCTTTATCAATACCGCCCGGGGTGGTATTCATAATGAACATGACCTGATTGAAGCTTTACAACAAAAAATAATCTGGGGAGCAGGGCTTGATGTGACCAACCCTGAACCAATGGATCCAGATAATCCTTTATTGAGCATGGAAAATGTTGCTATACTTCCACACATTGGGTCGGCTACAGAAGAAACAAGAACAGCTATGTCGAAAATAATAGCAGAGAATATTTTAGCCGGCTTAAAAGGCGAACCTTTGCCTTATCCGGTTGATTGATAATGTATAGGCTGGTGGTGACATCAACCCATACATTGACCCTTTTTTACTTCAGGCTTATACCCGATTACTTATTTTACACTATACCTAAATACCGAACGGCCTAAATTCCCGTTGGCATCAATACCTTCAACAATAACTTTATACTGGCCTCTGCCATCAGCATTATAAAATTCGAAAGAGGTGTTTCCCGTAGCGTCGGTCATCACTTTCGGATTCCAGTAAATGGTGGTACGTAAATCGTTGCGGTTCATGCTTGCGGCAACCTCATACTTTGGTGAGTAAAATTGTTTTTCCTTGTTATATCCACCCGGAGAGAAGCTAAGTTCATAATACTTAGGTAGTAAGTCCATTAGCTGTGCTTTCGATATTTTGGTGCCTTTTGGTGCCTTTTTCTGGTTGAATACAATTACACCATTTACATTATTAGCACGGTTTACCAGGCCTAACTCATCTCTTAAAAAGATTTCAATGGATTCGATTTGATTTGGATCTATGGTGTTGATCTGATTTACATCTACATTCATACCGTTAATGAAAATACCCATAGGCACCCTTTTTCCGGCATTATAATCGCGTGTAACGTAAAAATTATTATCAGCGAAGGTAACCCCCGCCAGCATGCCCTGTAAGCAGTTAATCAGCAATCCACACCCTTGTAAACGATCGCCGGTAACCTCATGGTCGGCCATCTGACCCAAGCCACTTAAAGCAGGATAATCTTTGTGGCTCACCTTAGGAATGGCAGCGGCTTTAATGTTTACATCTTTTAAAATATGTAGATAGGCATATTGCTTTTTGCTGTTATCCAAATAAGTATTTAAGGCACTATCAATATTTAAAACCTCATCTGCTGCACTGAAGTTTCTGGTTAGCGATGGGGTAGGTGCACCATTAATACTTAGGGTCATGTTTTTATAGTTCACATTATATTTAGCTGTAATGGTCACTTTAGACGAATCGTTGAACACCAGGTTCTGGAATTTAAAATTCCCTACCGGATCGGTGGTTCCTTCAAGGTTAAAACGTTTATCGGGAATACTCAGTAAAAGTGAACCTTTTCTTACAGGGATACCGTTCCCCATACGAAGGATACCTGATATTTCGATGCCCTGCTCAGGAAGGAAGCTGATTTTAGGTAACTTTCCGGCAATTACATCGGTATAAGCAAAAGAACGGTAACCCTGAGTTAGCAGTAGGGCATCTAAATCTGCTGCTTTTTTAGCATCTGGTGCATTAAAGTAATAATTCGGTTTTTCGATATAACCCTTTAAATCGCTGCTTAACAATAAGCCGGTTAAAATGGTAGTTGCAGCATCCTCATTAGCCGGAACCTTAGTTTCATCTACAACAGCAACAGAGAAGTTTCCTTCAACAGGCGCCCCATCTTTCTTAGCCGCTAAATTTATTTTTACCTTTTTCTTAACGCCGTAACTTGGCAGTGCAGAACTTAAAGCCAGGGCCAGGTTATTCTTATTTTGCACAAAAACGAGTCTTTCACTCAATGGCTTTCCATTTTCTGCAAATAATGTAAACTGGGCAATACCATTGGGGAATTTAGATTTTTGAATGGTTGTACTATAGGTTTTGCTAGATAAAGCGGTTTGCGCACCATAGCAGATTACCCCCTTGCTTTGTGCAATGAGGTAAAACTTTTTACCCTGGTTCTGATCAAAGAAAGTATCATTGGCGTTAATTTTTACGGCTACATTATCGGGCTCAGCATTATCAATACTGATAGTAATTCCAGAAGCTGCAACTGCCGGAAGGGGGTAGCTTTGTGTGCTTCCATCGGCATAAGTAACATTGGCTTTATAGCTTTTGCCCGCTTCAACAGGTAAACTAAAGGTACCCATACCCAAATGCTGCGCTGTAAAAGTGGCTACCTGCTTCCCCTCACTATCTGTAATGGTACCTTTGCTGCTAATGCCCAGTCCATCACTCTTAATGGCTTTAAAAGCTATTTTATTGGTTAATCCTGCAATTAAATTTCCGCCTTCAGGAAAAAGCTGAAAATCTTTATTGATTATGGCATTTTTAAGCTGGAAGGTACTGCTGGCCACATCTTTTTCGGTGGTGTTAATGGTAGTGATTAATTCACCTTTTTGTAGTTGATACTCTGCTTTCTGGTTGGCAGTCATTGAAATGGTAAGGTAACCATTCGCATCTGTAGTTCCCCTGCCTTTGGCAATTTCGGTATAACTGGTTACTACTTTCCAGTTTACGCTTTTGTTGGCATATGGCTTGTTGTTGGCATCTCTGAATTGTACCCGGGCATCAATTTTTTCCTGCTTATCTGTAGAAAGATTTTTATAACTGATGTGCGTTTTAACCTCTTTATCAATAGCTTCGCCCACATAGAATGTTTTATTGAAATAAGCCGGGCTATCAAAGTTTAACATCCACATGGTGTATGCCCGGATGTGGTAATTACCTTGTTTATAGTTGATTTGATCTAAAGGGAAACTACCATTGGCTATACCTCCATTTACCGGAAGCTTTAAGGTTTCGATTAACGAATCTCGCTGATTGATTACATCTACATAAATTACTTTACTCAATCCCGAAAGGAAATTTTGATTTTCAGTTACATAGGCTTTAAACCAAACGGTATCTGCAACAGCATAATAAGGTTTATCAAAGTGGAGGTAAATCCGCTCCTGGGGATAATCATTCAAAACCTTATTGGTTTTACTGATGATGGTGTTGATCCCAACAGTATCGGTTTGTGCCGACGAACGGAAAGCCAGAAAACTTAAAAAACAAAGTATAGTAAAGGAGATGTTAGAAATCTTCATGAATTAGATATTAATTACTCAGGTTGTAAATATATCCAATTATAAATATAGCGCCCAACTTGTTAGCTGGTTTAACATTTTTTTACATAAAAATTCTAAATTATTGTTGGGCAGCAGCAAAAAAAAATGTCTCCTGTATTCACTACAGCAGACATCTCTTTTAATTTATTAAATATTAAGCAAATTGCAACCTTTCGGTTACGCGCTTAGTTGTACTCAATTACAAACTCTTCTAAAGGTTTACGTACTTTTTTCAAGTTTACCAACCAATCTCCGGCTTCATCTCTATAACCTAATGGAAGAATGGTAACACTTTTTAAACCTTGTTTATCTAAACCTAAAAGTTTATCCAGTTCAGCACCAATAAAACCTTCCATAGGGGTAGCATCTACTTTTTGAAGTGCTGCTTCAGCAATAGCTAAACCAAAGCCAATATAAGCCTGACGGGCAGCATGGTTAAAGTTTTCTTCTGCCGATCTGTTTAACAGCATGCCTTTAAGTTGGTTTTTGTAGGCATCAGTAGTATTTTCAGGTAAACCACGTTCAGCATTCATTCTGCTAAAAACAGCATCAATACCTTCGTCTGTATAGTTTTCATCTGCAGCAAAAACCAATACGTGAGAAGCCGCCTCAATTTGTGGCTGATTAAAAGCAATTGGCGTAATTTGTTTTTTTAATTCGTCATTGGTTACTACAATCACTTTAAAAGGTTGTAAACCAGATGAAGTAGGAGCCAGATGAGCTGCAGCAATGATTTTATCAACTTTTGCTTGCTCAACAGGTTGGCCATTCATTTTCTTAACGGCATAACGCCAGTTTAGGGCTTCAATTAAACTCATATCAATAGTATTTTATTTCAAATTTTATGAAGCAAATATCAGTATTAAGAAGCAACCATTTGTTGATGTATGGTAAGAAAGTAGGGGCGGTATCTTAAAGGATAGTTTCTGTTGGTGTCAAGTATGAAGATGGGCTGGCTTGGAAGTTGAAGGTTAAAAGTATGCTTAAGAGTTATAAGTTTAAGGTTGAAAGTTGAAAGTCTGGGCGCATAAACAAGTTGTGAGCTACGGGTTGCAAGTTACAGGTCCGGGCGCCTAAAACTGAAAACTCCCAACTGAAAACTTCAAACTAAAAGTTAAGGGTTAAAAGTCTGGTGTGCTAAGAAAGTTGTAAGTTTTAGGTTATAAGTTATAAGTCTGGGCGCATAAACAAGTTGTGAGCTATGGGTTGCAAGTTACAGGTCCGGGCGCCTAAAACTGAAAACTCCCAACTGAAAACTTCAAACTAAAAGTTAAGGGTTAAAAGTCTGGTGTGCTAAGAAAGTTGTAAGTTTTAGGTTATAAGTTATAAGTCTGGGCGCATAAACAAGTTGTGAGTTACGGGTTGCAAGTTACAGGTCCAAGCGCCTAAAACTGAAAACTCCCAACTGAAAACTCCCAACTGAAAACTTCAAACTAAAAGTTAAGGGTTAAAAGTCTGGTGTGCTAACTTTTCCGGCTTCTAAGTTCGGCGATTGGTTGTACCAACTGCTCTCTTTTTCTCTGTGTAAACGCTGTGTCCTCGGTGGTAAAATTGTTAATAAATATCCATACCCCTGGTCCGTGGCTCAGAGCCCACCTTTCGCTACCAAATCCTTTGGAATTGTACATTATGCACCTGGCCAGCTACACAGCTAAGCAACTCACCTTTTAAATTGCAAGTTAAAAGTCTCTATCTCTGGTTCGTGGCTAAGAAACCACTTGGTACTGCCTCTCTTTTAATCTGTGTAAAACATGTTTTTCTTTGCTGTAAAAAGCTAATCAACAAACTTTAAATCGCTCCGTACCGGAAAGTGATCTGAGAGCTTAGCTTGTGTAATTTTATAATTAAGTACTTCAAGTTCTTTCGAAGTAGCAATGTAGTCAATCTGAAAATTCGGGAATTTGCCGTTATAGGTTTTGCCGAATCCTGATCCTTGTTTAATGAAAGCATTGTTAAGGCCTTTGGTAATCTGTGTTACCACATACGAGGCTGGAGTATCGTTAAAATCACCTGCAATAAGATAAGGTGTTTGGCAGGTGGCCATCTCTTTTTTCATGATGTCTACTTGTCCGCTGCGCTTTAAAAAAGCATTCTTCAACATTCTTAATATCCGTTTAGAAGGTTGAAGCTCGGTATTCATCTCTTTTACTTTGTCCAGATATTCATAATCTTGTTTTTCAAAAGAGATAGACTGAAAATGTACGTTATAAACCCTTAAAGTTTTACCTTTTACTTCCAGGTCGGTATAAATACTCATATTTCCCTGAACGCCCTCCAGAAAAGGAATTGTTCCGGTATTTTTTATGGGGTATCTCGAAAAAATCGCCAATCCCATAGCCTCGTAATCATTTTTATTGGTTGGTACGAAATAAAAGTGTCTGGTTTTGAGGATTTTCTTTAGGCTGTCAACAATGTCGAAAGGACCTTTATATCGGGTATAAAATTCCTGGAAACAAATAATATCCGGATTTTGGTCTTTCACTACCTGGAGCATTTTCTCTTTCACAGATTCATCATTATCGCCGCCGTAGAGCTTAAAATTGTGCACATTGTAGGTCATCATTCTGATGCTGTTATCTACCTTTTCTGCTCTGCCTTCATTACCTCCAAGCGAAAATGTAGCTTTTAATGTTTTAGAACCAGAAGCAATAATAATAAGGGTAGCGATAGCAAAGATCCACTTTTTGCTAATGAGCCACCAGGCTAAGAAGATGATATTCGCAAATAATACAAATGGATAGGCGAGGCCGAAAAAGGCGATAATGGAGTGTTGGCGCGGATCTAAGCCACCTGCCAGGGTGCCCATTACCAATGCAATGGCCAAAACAACTGCAATGGGCAGAATCACTTTGTCTAAGAAATTATATTTCTTCTTTTGCGCCATTAATCCTTACTTGCTTTAAAAAGTTTTTCTTTTTCAGTTGCGGTTAGTTTGTCGTAACCAGAAGTAGAAATCTTATCTAAAATAGCATCTATTTCCTGTTGGGAAACACCCTTTACGTCTTGTTTTTTCGATGGCTTTTCATTTCTAACCACCCGCATTTTTGCTTTTCGCTCGAATATCTTGCTCCAATCCCTTCCATTTTGAAGGCTCTTGATGTATAAAAAGCCCAATAATGCGCCACCAATATGTGCAAAACTACCTCCGGCATTTCCACCACCAATTGAGATGAAATCAAGGACGAAATACACCAGGGCAATCCATTTAATTTTAACTTCTCCAAAAAAGAGCAACATGAGTGTATAATTGGGAACAAGGGTGGCTGTAGCGAAAATCACCGCCATTACTGCTGCAGACGCACCTATTATGTAAGTCTGAGAAAGCTGATCGGTAAATACAGGGAATAGATTTAGTGCTGCTACGGCAAATAGGCCTCCCGCTAATCCCCCTGCCAGGTATACAAAATGAAATTGGCGGGTTTTCAGGAAGTTCATGAAAATGCTTCCAAACCAGAACAATCCCAGCATATTAAAGAGGATGTGGAATATATCGGCATGGAAAAACATGTAAGTGAAAATCGTATAAAATCTTTTAGGGAGACTCGAAAATGCGGCTGGAAGTGCCAGGTATTCCTGAATGAAAGAATTTATACCTAAATCTGTTCTGCTCAACAAGGTAATTACACCAACAATGGCTACCATAAGAAATATAATCACATTAATCCCAATGTAAAAGAATAAGGGATTTCCTGACTGAAAAATCTTAAATTTTAAATCTTTAAAAATGTTGTTATTCATAAAGCGTGTAAAAAGTATCGTTTTTGTCTTTCCAAATCTTAACCAGAATAAAACCGATTAAGGCGCCTCCCAGATGTGCATAGTGCGCAACCGAATCGCCTTGAATCTGCGCTACCCCCAAAGATAGTTCAACTAAAATATAAACAGGTATAATGTATTTGGCTTTTACCGGAACAGGGATAAACATAATGAGTAATTCTGCATTAGGATACAGCATACCAAAAGCAACCAGTAGTCCGAAGATGGCGCCAGAAGCACCTACCATAGGGGTGGTGTAAATATCGATTAATTTTCCTAATTGTTCATTGTTTAGCCCCTTAACATTAGCCTGAACCATACTCGTGCCAAAATCTACGGATACAGCATGAGGGTTGAAAATTGTGCCTGTTAACTGATAGGTTTCAAATGCCTGAACACCTAATTGCAAGGCCAGGGCTCCTAAGCCTGTAATTAAATAAAAGGTAATAAATTTTTTAATACCCCAACGACTTTCCAGCAAAGTACCAAATGAATAAAGGGCAAACATATTGAAGAAAATATGTGCCCAACCGCCATGCATAAACATATAGGTAATTGGCTGCCATGGCTTAGCTAAAGGAGAATCAAAATAAAATGCCCCCAATACATACTCTAGTCGAGTTCCCTGTGATTGAAAATATAGTGTTGCTAGAAAAAAGAGGATATTAATTATCAGTAAATTTTTAACTACTGGTGGGATATATATGTTGTTCATTTAATTAGTATCAAGTATTTGTATCCAGATGGACTTGTTTAACTGCTGGCGGCTAATTGTTTAACTGTTTAGGCTCTGCGCTTTACTCCTCACTCCCAGTTCCCAACTATTTCTCAAACTTCCGATCCAACTCTGCTAAAGTAATGGTTTGGATAATCGGTTTACCGGTTACACTAAAGTTAGGGGTTTTACAAGCAAATAATTCATCAATTAAGGTGTTCATCTCTTCTTGTCCCAAATTTGTACCCGCTTTAATTGCACTGTTTTTGGCTAAACTACGGGCTAAGCTGTCTCTTTTGCTAAGTTTTAACTCTTGTTGAGAGTTTTTAAAGCCCTCTATTAATTGTTCAAATAACTGTGTTTCATTAATGTTACTGCTTCCTAAATCAACAGGAACCCCCTCTACCACCAACGTATTTTTACCGAATTCGCGTACATCAAAACCCAAACTTTTTATGTCTTCAAGCAAACTCTTAGCCAATTCAAAGTCATTGGCGTTAAGTGTAATGGTTTGTGGGAATAAGCTTTGTTGTGACGCACCCTTTCGATCTTCCAGATGTACGAGAAAACGTTCATAAAGGATGCGCTCATGCGCCATCTGTTGATCGATTACCATTAGTCCCGATTTTATCTGAGACACAATATAGCGATTATGAAGCTGCATATATTGTTTTTGCTTGGTTTCCAAAATGGCATCGTCGGCAGCATAAATAGCCGTTTGTTCCACCACAGGTTCCTGAGTAATCTCATAAAGTGATCCCCAGTTTTTTGTACTGGCCTTTGGCTCGTAGCCTCTGGCCGGAGCGCTGTAGTTGGTAGCAGCAGAAGGGCTTTCTGATGCAAATGGGTTAAAATCCGGATTGAAATTGATGCTTGGAGGAACAATATCTTCTACCGCTTTAGGAGAGATCATATTGCTAAACCCTGTTTCCTGATCAAAATCCAAAGTTGGTGAAATGTTATACCTTCCAATAGAACGCTTTACAGCCGATTTTAAAATTGCATAGATAGATTTTTCATCTAAATATTTGATCTCTGTTTTTGTTGGATGTACATTTACATCAATCTTAGCTGGATCAATCTCTATGAAAAGTACATAAAGCGGATAGCTGTCATCAGGCAGTAAATCTTCAAAAGCAGAGCTAACCGCATGGTTGAGATAAGGGTCTTTGATAAAGCGGTTATTCACAAAGAAAAATTGCTCACCACGGGTTTTTTTAGCAAACGCAGGCTTGCCAATGTATCCTTTAAGGTTTATTATGGTTGTTTCTTCCTCTACAGGAACCAAACGTTCATTATAATTATTGCCAAAAAGGTGAACAATACGTTGTTTTAAATTGCCTTTGGGTAAGTTAAAAACTTCAACCCCATCATGGTGCAGGCTAAAAAAAACGGCCGGATGGGCAAGTGCTACACGCTGAAACTCATCCATAATATGACGCATTTCTACCGGGTTGCTCTTTAAGAAGTTTCTTCTGGCAGGAGTATTGTAAAACAGGTTTTTAATGGATATCTGGGTGCCGGCTGCGGTTGCTACGGGTTCCTGATTAACCACCTGCGAGCCTTCAATAGAAATGCAGGTGCCAATTTCATCTTCATGCCTGCGGGTTTTCATTTCTACCTGGGCAATTGCCGCAATAGAAGCCATGGCCTCACCTCGGAAACCCATGGTACGTATAGCAAAAAGATCCTCAGCCTTTTTAACTTTAGAGGTGGCATGCCGCTCAAAGCACATGCGTGCATCGGTAACACTCATACCACAACCATTATCGATAATTTGGATGAGCCCTTTACCAGCATCTTTAATGACCAGTTGAATCTTATCTGCGCCTGCGTCAATAGAATTTTCAAGCAATTCTTTCACTGCAGAAGCTGGGCGTTGAACCACTTCCCCTGCAGCAATTTGATTGGCAACGGCATCAGGCAATAATTGGATTATATCTGTCATGTATTAAGGCAATGTGAATTTGCTAAATTAGGTAAAATAAGACAAAAGGCCCTTGATTGTGTAAAACTCAACATGTAAATGACTGTTAACTATCACAATAAAACGATTGGCATATAAATGACGTAAAAATGTTTTCTTTCAATTTAGAACCTTCATTTACCTTTGCAACACATGTTATCACAAAATGAAATTAGGCGATAAAATTAAACAACTGCGAAGTCAAAAAGGCTTTAGTCAGGATGATCTTGCTCAGCAATCTAGCATTAGCTTAAGAACGATTCAAAGAATTGAGCAGGATGAAACCATTCCCAGAGGGCATACCCTAAAACAGCTTGCAGAGGCATTAGCAGTCGAACTGGATACCTTTACCCTTGGCGAATACCGGGCTGAACAGGGAAGTGCCAATGTTTTTAATTTGTCTGCCCTGGGATTTATAGCCTTTCCCTTATTGGGACTTCTTTTGCCCTTGTTTATCTGGATTCTGAAAAAGGATCGTACGGACCATGAAGATCAAACCGCAAAACGCGTATTGAATTTCCAGGCAACCTGGGGTATACTTACATTTACGATTTACGTTCTAGCTGTTCTCGGCAAATTTTTGCATTTAGGAGGTTACTTTCCATATCTGTTATCCTGTATCGCATTCTTGTACTTGCTGAACTTGATTTTCATCCTGATCAACCTCATCCGCACAGCGCAATCCAAAACTGTATTTTATCAGCCAGCCATTCCTTTTTTTAAGATTTAGTACACCAAAATTATTACAGAGTAATTTGTGGCTTCAGTTAAAGGGAGTAAGGACATTTTTCTATCTTTATCCATATGAAATCCATTTTATTCGCTGCTTTGCTGCTGATTATTTTTTCCTCTTGTAATAAAAAACAAGCAGATGTAATTGTTTACCATGCAAAGGTTTATACGGTGAATAATAATTTTGATACCCTGGAGGCCTTTGCCGTAAAAGACGGAAAAATTATAGCTGTTGGTAAAACTGAAGAGATCAGGCGCCAGTTCCAGGCAAAAGAGGATATCAATGCGGAGGGAAACACCGTTTACCCTGGTTTTATTGATGCCCACGCGCACTTTTTTGGTTACGGACAAAGCCTGCAAACTGCCGACTTAAGAGGGACAAAATCATGGGAAGAAGTTTGCCAGAAGCTGGTTGATTTTGCTAAGACCCATCCCGATGGCTGGCTGATTGGCAATGGTTGGGATCAAAATGACTGGGCAGATAAAGCCTTTCCAACCAATGAAAAATTAAATGCACTTTTTCCTGACCGTCCGGCTTTTTTAAGCCGTGTAGATGGTCATGCCGCTGTGGCCAACCAAAAGGCACTGGATGAAGCGGGGATTAAACAAGCCCGGGCTTTAACTGGTGGCGACATGCTTGTAAAGAACGGAAAGCTTACAGGTGTGCTCATCGATAATGCTGTGGCCCTTGTAGAGCATAAAATTCCAAGCCCTGATGCAACCTTGGCAGAGAAAATTCTGCATGATGCCGAACAAAATTGTTTTGCTGCAGGATTAACAACCATTGATGATTGTGGTTTGGATTGGCGTGCCGTTGAATTTATCGAAAAGCTTCAAAAAGATAAAAAACTCAAAATGCGCCTGTATATCATGCTTTCTGATCAGGCGGAAAATTTTAAATATCTTTTTGGGAGGGGGGCAATCAAAACCGAGCGATTAAATGTACGGTCATTTAAGGTGTATGCAGATGGAGCCCTCGGGTCACGCGGGGCCTGCTTGTTGAAACCTTATACCGATATGCCAGAAAAGAGTGGTTTCCTGCTTAGTGATAAAAAACATTTTGAAGAAATTGCCAGCCAGATTGCTAAAAATAACTTTCAGATGTGTACGCATGCCATTGGTGACTCTGCCAATAGGATAATGCTTAAGATTTACAATAACGTTTTAAAAGGGAAAAATGATAAACGCTGGAGAATAGAACATGCCCAGGTAGTAAACCATCAGGATTTTGATCTTTTCGGGAAAGCCAGTGTCATTCCTTCCGTGCAACCTACCCATGCTACTTCTGATATGTATTGGGCAGGAGAACGTTTAGGCGCACAACGCTTAAAAGATGCCTATGCTTACAAACTATTGCTTAAGCAAAATGGTTGGATTCCTCTGGGTACAGATTTCCCTGTTGAAAACATTAGCCCGATTTTAACGTTTTATGCTGCAACGGTTAGGGCAGATGCCAAAGGTTTTCCGCAAGGCGGATTTCAAATGGAGAATGCAATCACACCTGAAGAAGCATTGAAAGGTATGACCATTTGGGCAGCGAAAGCCAATTTTGAAGAAAAGGAAAAAGGCAGCTTAGAAGTTGGTAAACTTGCCGACTTTGTTATACTGGATACCGATATTTTAAAATCATCACCACAAAACATATTAAAAACCAAAGTTTTAAAAACCTACCTGAACGGAGAAAAAGTATATGAAGCGAAATAGATTGTTCATTATTGCTGCAGCAAGTTTCTTTAATGTTTTATGCCTGGCGGCTTGTGCACAGGATCATACCCAAAACGAGAAAAAATTATCCATTACCAATAGCATCACTCAAACTACTGTTTTACTGAATAACCAGGATGCTGTTATTCCGCTAAAAGCTTTAGATAAGAAAAATATTGCATCCGTAGGGCTTAGTTTTGCCTATAGTTCGGTTTTTGATAGCTTGGCTAATAAATATGATCAGGTTACCTCTTTCTCTGCAGATGCCTATCGCGACAGTGTAAACCTGAACGACCTGGAAGATGAGTTAAAGTATTTTAATACCGTTATTGTTAGCGTTGATGATCAAAATGTAAACAAAATAAAGTACGTAAACTTCATTAACAGCATCAGTAAAAATAAATCGGTTATCATTGCTTACTTTGGTAACGGACCGGGTCTGAAAGCTTTCGATTTGCTAAAGGTGCCCATTATCTGGACAGGACAGAACAGTGCCGATGCAGCGGCCATCATTCCGCAATATATTTTTGGAGGTATTGCTGCTACCAATAAGTTAACTACTGCTTTTTCGGCAAAATATACTGCCGGATCAGGTTTTGTAACCCAGGCCACCCGTTTGAAATACACGGTGCCCGAGGATGCAGGTATAAATTCCAATCAATTAAGGGAAATAGATGCCATTGCTTCTGAAGCCATTAGTCAGAAAGCTACTCCCGGATTAGTGGTGCTGGTAGCTAAAGATGGTAAAGTAATTTTTAATAAAGCTTATGGTACCCATACTTATGATACCAATGCTCCGGATAAAGTAACCGATATCTTTGATTTAGCCTCGGTAACTAAAGTTACGGCTACCACACCATCGGTAATGCGCCTTTTCGAAGAAGGGAAGCTGAAGTTAGACACCAACATTGGAGCCTATATTCCAAAAGCCAGAACTTCGCCTATGAATAACATCCAGGTACGTGAGGTAATGCTGCATCAGGCGGGATTTATTCCCTACATCCCTTTTCACGATTATGTGAAAACCGGCGATTATAGCCGTGATTCTTCTGCAGCTTATCCCACCAAAGTGGCCGATAACTATTATATTAAGAAGGATTTCTTTAAAAATTTTATGTGGCCTAAAATGCTGAATTCGCCCATTAAAACCCGTGGCAAATACGTGTACAGCGATATCAGTATGTATGTGATGAAAGATATTGTAGAACACATCAGCGAAGAGCCATTAAACCAATACACTTACGAGAATTTCTACAAGCCCCTGGGCATGCAAACTGCCGGCTTCTTACCAAGAAACCGTTTTAAACCCGAGCAGATTGTACCTACTGAAGATGATAAGTATTTCAGGAAAACATTATTGGTTGGTTATGTTCACGATCAGGGAGCCGCATTAGCGGGAGGGATTTCAGGCCATGCCGGATTATTTTCAAGCGCGAATGATTTAGCCATAATTTATCAGATGCTGCTGAATAGAGGAACTTACGGGGGGCAGGAGTACTTTAAACCACAAACGGTAGATATGTTTACCTCTAAACAATCCAATGTAAGCAGAAGAGGATTGGGATTCGATCGCTGGGATCCGGATACAACCAAACATTATCCATCAGAGCTGGCTTCGCCGCAAACTTATGGTCATACCGGATATACCGGTACCTGCGTTTGGGTAGATCCGTCAAGAGGCCTGGTTTATATATTTTTATCCAACAGGGTTAATCCAACCGTTACCGATAAATTATCCAACCTTAAAATCAGGGGAAGAATTCAGGATGTGGTGATTAAAGCCATTGATGAATCGAAGAGGTGAGGATATTAACCACAGAGAAAAAAGAGATTTGCACGAAGCACACAGAGATATTCGTTCTGGAGCGTAATGCAATTAATCAATCAGCCACGGAAACACAGAATACACGGAAGCTTTTATTCAAGTTTATATCGTTCGCAACTCCCCTCCTTTTTCAAGGAGGGGGCGCGGAAGGAGTGAGAAGTGGCGGGGGTGGTTTATTCACAGCATAAACTTAAGCTTCCGACTCAACTTAAGATAATTTGTTTCACCTTGTAACATATTTTGCTGTAACACTTTTTTCTGTATCATAAAAACATGTTACACGACTGTAACATATTTTGCTGTAACATTTTTTGTTGTATCATAAAAATATGTTACAATTTCTATTGGAAAATCTCACCCCTTATATTTTTTGCACCAAACTAAGTTTATATATTGTTGTCTTCAGCTCTTCGCTATCCCGATCCTCACAAAGCAGGAATTCTATTTTTCTTTTATCCTGATGATAAAAAGTAATTCCCTCGAACTTATGGTTGCCGGGAATTTTAGTGCTGAAGTTTAGCTTCAGGGTTTCCAGGTTAATACTCCCAATAAAGCTGCCTAAAATTTCACCATCGTGATAGGTTGATCGGGTATCTTCTGCTGTAGCAATAAAAAATATCTCCTTATTCACGATGGTTGCATCTGTAAAAGATGATTCAACATGATTAATGTTTGGTAGTTTAATGGGGTAGAAGTCAATCTCCCCCGGCTGGCTTAAATCTCTGCCCTTCATTAGAAATATACCATTTTTAGCCTCAGCTCCATTTCCCCTGTTAAAAAATAACCAATCGCTACCCATAAAAGCTGCCCCTTCCAGATTCAAATTCTCGTCAGTGATTTGTGCGGTAGATTTAAATTTTTGATACAGTAAGCCCAAATCTATCCTGGTAATTTTTTGGCTTTTGAGCTGGTATATAACCCCCAGGTTCCTGTTGTTGGTAGAACCCGATCCCAAAGCGTATAGTTCATCGCCAAAGGGGCAAAGGATTTCGAAATCTGGTTTTTCAGGTTTGGGGATGTTGTCAAGCGATTTCAAACCACCAGATAAAATCTGAATTTTATTGAGCTGTTTGCTGTTGATGTAATACTCATTCAGATACCCGCTGTTATCACCAATAATATAGAGGGAATTGGAAGCTAAGAATAGCCCTGAGGCAGCGCCGATACCTTCAATTTCTGCGAAAACTTCTAAATGAGTAGCATACATGGTTTAAAATAACAAAAAAGCATCGAGAATATCCCGATGCTTATCATATTTTAGATCAATAAATTCCAGACTTGAGCCTGTTGACTTTAGATTATTTCTTCAGCCCAATTTCTCTCAATCGCTCATCTAAATACTCACCTGCCGTCATATCGCTGTACACTTTCGGATGCGCTGCATCAATGGTAGAAGGTAAACTGGTTAAGTCCATATCACTGCGCGGATGTAAGAAAAATGGAACAGAGAACCGCGAAGTTTTCATTAACTCGCGCGGAGGGTTAACCACACGGTGGGTGGTTGATTTTAATTTATTGTTGGTTAAACGTTGCAACATATCGCCTACATTCACTACAATATCAGTATGATGCGCCTTAATTGGCAACCACTCATTGCTGCGGGTTAAAACTTCTAAACCGTCGGCACTTGCACCAATTAATAAAGTAATCAGATTAATATCCTCATGTGCGCCTGCGCGAACAGCATCGTCCGGAATGCTTTCCGGATTTTCGATAGGAAAATAATGAATACCCCTTAAAATCGAATTGCCATTGTGTACGTGTTTATCGAAATAATCGATAGGCAATTCTAAATAGGTTGCAATGGCGCGAAGCAATTGTTTTCCATTATCTTCCAGTTTGCGATAAATTTCTCCTGTTACTGAATTGAATTCCGGCAGTTCTTCTAAAACTTCATTGTCGGGATATTCATTCTTTACCGGGTCGCCATCAGTAACTTCTTGCCCAATTTGCCAGAACTCTTTCAAATCAGGGGTTTTTGCACCCTTTGCGGTTTCTTTTCCGGCACTGGTGTAACCACGCTGACCTGCCAACTCTGGTTTTTCATATTTCCTTTTGGTTTCTAAAGGCAGGGAAAATGCTGCTTTTATGTTTTCGTATAGTTTATCTATTAATTCCTGACTCAAACCGTGATTGGTTATCGTTACAAATCCAGAATCGTTGAAAGCCTTTCCCAGTTCATCAGAAAATTTTTTGCGTTCAGCTTCAGTACCGTTAACGTACGAGCCTAAATCCAAACATGGAATATAAGGTGTTGACATATCTTTATTTTTTATGAGTTAAACGAATTTAAAAAAGAATTGTTAATAACGCTTGTTGATAACTTTTTGGTGGGTTTAGTTTTTTGATTATGAATGTTTTAAGTTATTAACAATTTAGTTAAAATCCAATACTTTAGCTTTGTCATCACAAATCCATCATTCCAGAAACAGAAACTATAAAGTATTTTATTTCGTAATATTAACTAACAAAATACAACACATCAATGAAAAGGATAGTTTTAATTATATTAACCCTACTGGCATTTAATCAAGCCAATGCACAAGGCAACAAAACAGAAAAGGCAACCTTCGGTATGGGGTGTTTCTGGTGTACAGAAGCCATTTTTCAAAAATTGAAAGGTGTTACTTCGGTGAGGTCTGGTTATGAAGGCGGAGCACTTACCAACCCTACCTATGAAGAAGTATGTAGTGGAGCCACAGGACATGCAGAGGTTTTGGAAATTAACTACAACCCTGCAGTAATCAGTTATTCAGATTTGTTAGAAGTTTTCTGGAAAAGCCATGATCCAACTACTTTGAACCGCCAGGGGGCAGATACCGGAACACAATACCGTTCGGTTATTTTTTACCACAATGCAGCGCAAAAAGCCCTGGCCGAAAAATATAAAGCAGAGCTGAACAAAACCAATGCTTTTGGTAAAAAAGTAGTCACAGCTATTGAGGCGGCGAAGCCTTTTTATGTAGCAGAAAACTATCATCAGGATTATTACCTTAAAAATGGTAGCGAGCCCTATTGCAGATTGGTTATTCTGCCGAAAATTCAAAAGCTGGAGAAGATTTTTAAAGCCAAACTTAAAAATTAATAATTTAAGAACTTTTTATGGTTAAACGCATCGTTGCGAATATTGCCACTGCAGATATTCAAAAGGCGAAAACATTCTATTCAGATATTCTGGGATTGAATATTTTGATGGATCATGGCTGGATTACGACTTACGGGCTTGACCGGCAAATGGATGTTCAGTTAAGTTTTGCCTCACAAGGTGGATCCGGGACTTTAGTTCCGGATTTATCTATAGAAGTAGATAACATCGAAGAAGTAATGAGCAAGTGTATATTAGCCGGCTTTTCTATTGAATATGGTCCGGCTGATGAGCCCTGGGGAGTAAGGCGTTTCTATGTGCGCGATCCCTTTGGCAAGTTGATCAATATTTTATCCCACACCGGAAATTAGATTTACGGAAGTTAGACATTAAATCGTTTCAACTTTCTAACTTAATCTTACATTTGCAGTATGAATACTGGCTTACAGCTTTATAATACGCTTTCACGTAAAAAAGAACTTTTTCAACCGCTAAACGCACCCAACGTTGGGATGTATGTTTGCGGTCCAACCGTATATAGCGATGTGCACCTGGGCAATTGTCGCACCTTTATTTCTTTCGATCTTATTTTTCGTTACCTGAAGTATTTGGGGTATAAAGTGCGCTATGTACGCAATATTACCGATGCCGGTCACTTAGAAGGCGACCGGGATGAGGGTGATGATAAATTTGCAAAAAGAGCAAAGCTTGAACAGCTGGAGCCAATGGAGATTGTACAAAAATATACTTTAGGTTTCCATGATGTATTGCGCATGTTCAATACCTTGCCACCCAGCATTGAGCCTACCGCAACAGGCCACATTATTGAGCAGATAGAGATGATTAAAATCATCATTGAGAATGGTTATGCCTATGAAATAGGTGGCAACGTTTATTTTGATGTAGAAAAATACAGTAAAGAATATAACTATACTGTATTAACCAATCGCAACCTCGAAGATATGCTGAACAATACCCGTGAATTGGGTGGTCAGGATGAAAAACGTGGCCGCCTGGATTTCGCCCTTTGGATCAAAGCCAAACCCGAAACACTGATGCAGTGGCAATCGCCATGGGGCATGGGTTTCCCGGGCTGGCATATCGAATGTTCGGCCATGAGTGCTAAATATTTAGGGGCCGAATTTGATATTCATGGAGGCGGAATGGATTTAGCTGCCACACACCATACCAATGAAATTGCACAAAGTGAGGCTTGCAGCCATCACCAGCCGGCACGCTACTGGATGCACACGAATATGCTGACCGTAAATGGCACCCGCATGTCTAAATCGGCAGGTAATGGCTTTCTTCCATTAGAACTTTTTTCGGGCGATCATCCCCTATTAAGAAAGGGATATAGCCCAATGACTGTAAAGTTCTTCATGCTGCAGGCACATTACAGAAGTACGCTTGATTTCTCTAATGATGCCTTAGATGCTTCAGAGAAAGGTTTTAGAAGATTGATGTCGGCAGTGAACTTGCTGGATAAGTTAAGCCCCTCAGAACAGAATGATTTTGATATTGCTGCTTTAAAAGATAAATGTGTTGCCGCGATGAGCGACGATTTTAATAGCTCGGTGTTAATAGCCGAGCTTTTTGAAGCGGTAAGAATTATTAATACGGTTTACGATGGTAAGGCAAAAATCTCTGCAGAGGCTTTAGAGCAGATTAAGCAACTGATGAACGATTTTATATTTGATATTCTCGGATTGAAAGATGAAGAAAGTAGCAATACAGATCTTAATGGTGTGCTGGATATGGTTATCAATCTGCGCAGTGAAGCAAAAGCCAATAAGGATTATGCAACTTCTGATAAAATCCGCATTGGATTGCAAGAGTTAGGCATCCAATTGAAAGATAGCAAAGAAGGTACAACCTGGAGCAAGGCCTGATAAGCTTCATATGGTGGCCTTTAAATGCCACCATATGAAGGAATAATTAGATTATTATGAATAAAAAACTTTTAATACTGCCTTTACTTGCTTTAATCGGTTTTCAGGCGTGTAAAAATGGAAAGAAAAATACTGAAGAAAGCACAACTACTGAAGAGATAAAATTGGTTTCGCCGGTATTTGATGCTGATAGTGCTTATAGCTATACAAAGGCGCAAGTAGATTTCGGACCAAGAATTCCAGGGACTACAGCGCACCAGAAATGTGCAGATTATCTGGTAGCGAAATTAAAATCTTTCGGTGCAACGGTTCAAATTCAAGGTGCAAAAACCAGCACATACGATGGAAAAAGCTATCAGCTGAAAAATATTTTAGCTTCTTTTAGTCCGGAAAAAAAGGAACGCGTTCTGATTTCGGCGCACTGGGATGCACGTCCTTTTTCAGATCAGGATACGGATCCGGCTAAGCGCGATCAGGCTTTTGATGCGGCTAACGACGGAGCGAGTGGTGTAGCGGTAATATTGGAAATGGCCCGCCAGATTCAGCAAAAACAGCCTGATGTGGGCGTAGATTTTGCACTTTGGGATTTGGAAGACTATGGTAAAGCCAATGATGAAAGCCCTGATGAAACAACCTGGTGCCTGGGTTCGCAGTACTGGGCTAAGAATGCCATTGCTACGGGCTACAAAGCAAAATACGGCATCAATCTGGATATGGTTGGTGGTGGAAATGCACAGTTTACACAAGATGAAATTTCCCGTCAATCAGCTCCGGATGTAGTTAATAAAGTATGGGAAATCGGTAACCAGATTGGCTATGCTTCTTATTTTGTAAGTATTCCAAGTGGTAGATTAGTAGATGACCATTTCTGGATGAACAAAGCGGGCGTACCTTCAATAGATATTATCCACTACAATGACAATAGCGGTTTTTACATCAACTGGCATACACAGCTTGATAACCTGGCCAATATTGATAAAAACACTTTAAAAGCGACCGGACAAACCGTGTTGGAAACCATTTACAGAGAAAAATAAAATGTGTAATTGTTAATTACTTTTGAAAGTGTTCAACAAAGAAAATTTTATATTCGCCAAAACTATATCTTAAACTCACAATGAAACAACTATCTTCTACTGCTGTAGCTTTATTGATCACCCTGGGTGCATTCGCACAAAAAAGTGATGGAACCACCAAATCATTGATTAATGCAGAGAAAGAATTTGCAAAATCAATCGCTAAAAATGGCGAGAAGGATTCATATATTGAATATTCATCAGCCAATACATTGGTTTTTAGACCAAACCCGGTGAATGCTAAAACTTTTTATGCCAGTCAAACCAAAGAAGAAACCGATCTTACCTGGGAGCCAAACCTGGCTAAAGTTTCACGCAGTGGCGATTTGGGTTTTACTACAGGGCCATATGAGATTGGTGGAGCAGAGAAAAAATACGGTCAGTATTTGTCTATCTGGAAACCTGAGAATGGCAGATGGAAACTGGCTATGGATTTAGGAACCACCAGCAACAAACCTTTGGCTAAAACAACACCTAAATTTGTAGAGCCAAAAGATCATGTAGCCCCTAAGTTTTTAAATGAAAAAGAAATTAAAGCGGGCAGAGACATTATATTAACCACAGAGAAAACCTTAAATACGATGCTTAAAACGCATGGTATTGCGGCTTTTGGAGGTTTCTTAACCAATGATGCCAGATTGCTTTTTCCAGGCAATGAAGCAATTGATGGTAAAGGAAAAATTTTATCGTTCTTTAATGGAATGGTAAGCAAAGTAAACTTAAAAACAACAGGTGTAGATAAAGCAATTGGTAGCGATTTAGCTTATACTTATGGAATAGCTACTATTGATTACAAAGCTGATTTGAGAGAAAGCTTTAACTACGTTTTTGTATACGAAAAAGCTGCTGATGCCAGCTGGAACTTAATCGTCCAAGCATTTGTACCTGCTGACAGATAGATGATTAATGTGAATAAAAAAGGGCTTTTCTTTTCGAAAGCCCTTTTTTGTTTAGCGACTTTGGCCTTTGATTACAATGCCTTTCCGTTTAGCCCCGATTGAAGCGGTATCCTCGAAGCGCAGCGTAGAGATTTAACGGAAAGCGGGAACACCGGTTGTAAATGGCAATGCATTTTCCGCTACAAAATGTCTTCCCCAATAACTTAATTCGATATTTTACGTTTAAATTCCATGCAGAAAAAACTACTCATACTCTCTTTTTTTATTTTAACTTTTTTAACTGTTTTTGGGCAGAAAAAGAAATTCGATGTGCAGGGTAAGGCCGGAGCCCGGGGAATTATGCCGGAGAACACCATTGAAGGAATGCTTAAAGCCCTGGATTTGGGCGTTACCACACTCGAAATGGACGCTGTAATTTCTAAAGATAAGCAGGTCGTGTTATCACAGGAACCTTATTTTAACAATGAGATCTCTTTACAGCCCAACGGTAAGCCCATTTCTTTGAAAGACCAGAAGAATTTCAATATCTATAAAATGGATTATGAACAGGTAAAGAAATTTGATGTAGGGAGCAAGGTACATGCGCGTTTTCCCGGACAGGTGAAATTTAAAGCCTATAAGCCATTATTATCTGAAACCATTGATGCGGTAGAGGATTATGTGAAAACCCATAAGATGGCTAAACCTGTTTATAGTATTGAAACTAAAACAATCAAAAATGGCGATAATGAATTTCATCCTGAGCCAGCTGAATTTGTCGATTTGATTATGGAAGTGGTAAATCAAAAAAAGATTGCCAGGCGGGTGATTATCCAATCGTTTGATATGCGTACCCTGCAATATTTGCATGAAAAATATCCTAAAATACAAACCTCTTTGTTGATAGATGAAAAGGAACCCTTTGAAGATTATATTGAAAAACTAGGTTTTAAACCAACTATTTATAGCCCTTACTCGGTTTTGGTAGGGAAAGGATTGGTAGACCGGTGTCATGACATGGGAATAAAAATTATCCCCTGGACGGTAAATTCGCTCAAAGAGGTGAATTATTTTATGAGCTTAGGCGTTGATGGCGTTATAACCGATTTCCCCAATTTAATGAGTCAGATAAAAGATAAGTAGTTGAAAACTAAAAAAGCGCTAATTTAAATCAGCGCTTTTTTGTCTTTTTAGATAGGTCTCCCCGCAATTAGTGGTGAGCTTCTGTTTTGTGGTGCTCTTCACCATGTTTTTCACCAGTATCTTTTGAGCAATCAATAGTGAAAACAAAAACCAAAACAATAACGAATAACCAAGCGGCTAATGGTAATGCCCAAATTCCTTTTGTTTCTTGAACGGGTGCGTGTGAGTCGTGACCTGACATATCTATATATTTTTGAATTTAATAATTAAGCTTAACAGGCGATAAAGATAATAACTATTTTAAAAAATTAAAGCTTAAATGCATGATTTATTGATAGCAATATCAGGTAAGATTATAATGGTTAGTTGAATAACAAAAAAAGGATAAAGGCCCAGCCCTTATCCTTGTAAATCATAAATCATTGTTTTCTGACTATTAATTTTTGTTTTTATGCGTTTTAAATGCTCTTGAAGAGTGTTTTGTTCTTCCTGCACTGCATTCAAAAGTTCTGCCTTTCTGAAGTAATTAAAAGCCTCGGTAAATTGCTGTTGCTGCTCGGCGTGTAACCCTAACTGTTTAAAAATTACCGATTGGTCTACACCTGGCACCTGCGAAGCTTTTTCTGCTACTTGCTTTACCAGCTTGTTCATTTTTAAGGTAACTACTAATTCCAGATAAGGCTCGTAGGTTTCAGGAAACGCAGCATCTAATTCAATACTTCTATTATAATAGTAGCCAGCGGCCTTAAAATCTTTAAAATGATAATGGTATAACTTTCCGATCTGAAAATAGGCCCTGGCATATTCTTCATCAAAAGCAATAATGGCATTAAAATATTGAAGTGCTTTAGGTAATTCTCCGTAATGTAGCTCTTCAACAGCTTGTAGATATTTTTCCTCTACAGTTGTATATATGTCCATGATGGATATTGTAAAATCTGTTTATAGCTAAGCGCTGTTCACAGATGGATTAAAAAATAAAATTGATTTTGTTATCTGTTTAAGGATAATAAAACTAGTGGTTCGGGAGGAAACTAAAGTCCATATCCAAACCCTTTAGACCACAAGACGGGCTAAATTTCGGTTGCTGAATATGTTTTAGTTTTAGCATGATAATTAAAATTTTGATGCAAAGATATTTAATTTCAGGGAATTACAAATTAATTTTTCGGACAGGTTTATTTTAAACATAAAGAAGCCTGGATTCGAGACTTACAACCTAAAACTTTAAAGCGCCCAGACTTACAACTTATAACTTTTTAACCGCCCAGACTTACCACTTATAACCTATAACTTTTAACTTAAAAGCTGAGTTGCCTAGCTGTTAAGTTGGCCAGATGTATAGTCCACAGCCCGAAAAGATTTAGTACCGAGATTGGGCCCTGAGCCACTGACCACGCATATAGCACACCAGACTTTTAACTTTTAACCTTCAACTCTAAACGCCCAGACTTACCACTTATAACCTAGAACTTATAACTTTCAAGCGCCCGGACCTGTAACTTGCAACCCGTAACTCACAACTTGTTTATGCGCCCAGACTTAAAACTTATAACCTACAACTTTTAACTTATTAGTGAGTTGGCCAGATGTATAGTCCACAGCCTGAAAAGATTTAGTACCGAAATTGGGCCCTGAGCCACGAACCACGGGTATGGATATTTATCAACAATTTTACCACCGAGGACACAGCGTTTACACAGAGAAAAAGAGAGCAGTTGGTACAACCAATCGCAGAACTTAGAACCCGGAAAAGTTAGGAGTTTTCAGTTTTAGGCGCCCGGACCTGTAACTTGCAACCCGTAACTCACAACTTGTTTATGCGCCCAGACTTACAACTTACAACCTAAAACTTACAACTTATAATAAATCTTTGATGATTTTTTCGATAGATAATCCTTCAGCTTCAGCGCGGTAATTGCGAACAATCCGGTGGCGAAGAATAGGTTCGGCTATTGCCTTTACATCTTCAATATCCGGAGCATATTTACCGGAAATTGCAGCATGGCATTTAGCTCCCAGCACTAAGAATTGAGATGCACGCGGACCAGCACCCCAGCTGATGTATTTGTTTACTGCTTCAGTGGCATGCTCGGTATTCGGACGTGTTTTGGCAGCAAGTTTAACCGCATATTCTAAAACATTATCCGTTACAGGAATATCACGAATCAGTTTTTGGAAGTACTGGATATCATCTGCATGTATAATTTTTTCGAGCTTAACGGCCCTGTTACTTGTTGTATTTCTAACAATGTTCAATTCATCTGCAAAAGCAGGATAGTTGAGTTGTATATGGAACATGAAACGATCTAGTTGAGCCTCCGGAAGCGGGTATGTTCCTTCTTGTTCAATAGGATTTTGTGTAGCTAAAACAAAAAATGGTTGTGGTAACCGGTGCGTTTGACCAGCAGCGGTAACCGCTTTTTCCTGCATGGCTTCCAGTAACGCTGCCTGAGTTTTAGGTGGCGTACGGTTAATCTCATCAGCAAGAATAATATTGGAAAAGACAGGGCCTTTAATAAATTTAAAGTGCCTGTCTTCTCCTAAAATCTCAGCGCCAATAATGTCGCTGGGCATTAAATCAGGTGTAAATTGGATTCGGTTAAAATCCAGGTCGAGTACGCCGGCAACAGTTTGAACGAGTAGGGTTTTTGCCAATCCCGGTACACCCACCAAAAGGCAATGTCCGTTACTGAATATGGCAATTAAAACAGATTTGATGATGTCGTCCTGACCAATTACAATTTTGCCGATTTCGGCTTTTATCTTGTTAAATGATTGATGAAGGGCATCAACGGCTTCTACTTCGTTCTGGTACTGCATTTAAATTACTTTGCTTCTCCGGTATTTTGTTTTGTCCAGATTCTTAATTCAGGACAGGTGTCAAACTCGTTATCTATTTTAATATAGGTAGTTTCACGACGTTTTTCAAACCACTCGCTTAAGGTACGATTAATTTTGTCAGCTTGTGCAGCATCTTTAATTTTTGGAAAATCCTGGGCCATGTTTGCTTTGTGAGGCGGGATTTTTGATTTCAGATACAATAAACGATACGCCTGTTTACCATCAGCAGCGGTATATAAATCTGGCTTTGAAATACCCCCAACTTTCATACTATCAATAACCAGAAATACAGAAGGATCTAATTTATCTACAGGAATAAAAGTAGTTCTGGATTGAACGTTTTCTGCGTTCAACATCATACCACCATTATATTTAGTTTCTTTATTATCTGAATACAGGTTTGCAGCAGCAGCAAAGCTTAATCGTTTATCCATAATGTTGTTATAGATACTGTCTGCATGGCTTTTTAAACGGGTTAAACTTTCAGGTGTTGTTTTAGGCATGATCAGGATATGTCTAACGTGTGCCTGCTCACCACGGCGTTCTAATACTTGCAAAAAGTGAAAACCATATTCCGTTTCGAAAACCGGAGAAAGTTCTCCAGCTTTAAGTTTAAAGGCCCAGGCGGTAAATTCTTTTACCATGGTATTTCTGTCAATAAAGCCATAGTCACCACCATCTGCTGCAGATCCGGGATCTTCAGAATAGGTTTTAGCTAATACGCCCATATCTTCTCCGGCTTTCACACGTGCCCGTAAAGCCTCAATTTTATCGCGGAAGCGTTGTTTCTCTGCTCTTGTTAGTTTAGGGTTTAAAATAATCTCTCCAACTTCTACTTCTGTATTGAATTCAGGAACACTATCTCCCAATGATTTGAAGTATTTCTCTACTTCCATCGGCGTTACATTAATGTTTTCTGTGATTTTTTGTTGCATTTTTTGAGCAATCAATCCGTCTTTAATGTTTGGTCTGATCTCATCTTTGTATTGCAACACTGATTTATTTAAGAACTGCTCTAAACGATCCTGGCCACCGGCACGTTGAACCATCTGGCGCATTCTTCTGTTTACTTCTTCGTCTACCTGCCCATCTTCAACCATAACAGAGTCGATTTCTGCCTGTTGTTTCAAGAGCTTTTCAGTTAAGGTTTGCTGAAGAATTTTGCATCTGATATCTACGTTTGCGGGATTTCCCTGATATAAATATTGCGTGTATTGTTGATTCAACTCAGAGAGTAGGATGGGGTTGTTTCCAACTACAGCGGCAACTTTATCAATGGTATGCTTTTGGGCAAAACTGTTTAAACATATGCCTAATAAAGCAGTTGCTGCTAAAAAAACTTTCTTCATTCTATTTTGTATATTTTGCAAATTTAGTACTTATAGCCGAAATAAAACCGACCTGAACTATAGTTTGGTGAGCTTTTTAAGCTCGTTATCATTAATTTTAACCTGGTACTTCTGTTTTAGCCCACTGAGCCACTTTTCTTCTAAGCTTTGTTGGTAATCGGCAATTACTTCTCCTCTAACCTCATTAAAAGCTTTGTTGTATTTATCTTTGTTTTTAATGTAGAAATCATATAAAGCGGCCTCATCACTTTGGGCTTTGTCCCATATTTTTTGCTCAGAAACATTGAACATCAGCACGCCTTCACGATATTCGTTTAATAACAATTCATAATCTTTACTGCCATTACCAGCCGTTTTCCGGGCAAGTAAATTATTCTCATATGTTTTGATTTCCTCCTGGTACTCAGCATTCCTGTCAAGTCCCATGTCTTTGGCATCTAAAACCTTGAGTTTAAAATTTATGTACAGGTTTAAATAAGCCTGTAAGTTCTCATAATCTGTTGGTGTATTCCCGTTGTGGCTCTTTTTATATGCCCACAGAAACTCTTTAGTGTTTACAGGCTTACCATTAATTACAGCCACATTTTGTGCAAAAGTTATGCTGTAAATAAAGCTGAAAATAATTAAACAGTAAGCTTTTCTCACACAGATGCGTCTATAAATTTTAAGGGATAAAAGTAACAATTAGCGGCGCTATTATAAGATATTTAACTAATTTTAACAGAAATTATTATCCAACAAAAATACGAATGGAAAACCAGGTTACCAACAATGCCAACGCTTTACGTTTATTTTTTAATGAAGAGGTCTTTTTGGTTGAGGATAAAAGCGTAAAAATACCGCTTGTTGCTAGTAATGAGCCAGTTTTAACGAAGGAACCTACGGCCTCTATGAAAGAGGTCGTGGCCAGTTTATCCGTTAACATTCCGGCTCAGGCTGAGGAAGAAACTGTAAAACCAGTAAAACCTTATCCGGAAAACGTCGAAATTCCAAGTATTTTGGCCGAGCCCGAAGCTGCTAAAACATTCAGGTTTTTGGGTGGAAATAAAAAGTCTGTTTTAATTTTGGTAAACGATCCGCATAATGATGTAAGTACCGAACAGGGTCGGGAACTTTTACGTAAAATCGTTAAGGCTGTAGACCTGGGTACTCCAGATTTTGCTTTGGTAAACTATGCCAACTATCCGGATACTGATTTTACAGCATTTCATCGGTTCTTTAAACCCGAACTCATGCTTTCTTTCGGGGTAGAAATATCAGCACTGAAGCTCAACCTTACATGGCAAAATGAAATTATCCTTCACGGCAGCACGAGGATTATATTTGCACCTAACTTGCACCAGCTTGACAGCGATATCATTGCTAAAAAATCCCTTTGGGGTAATCTCCAGAAGATAAAGTAGTTTTCAGTTGGCAGTTATCAGTTTCCAGTTAAAAATTCTCAGTTGGCAGTTTTTAGTTATCAGTTTGCCAGTTAAACAACTCACCAACTCCACAATTCAGCAGTTAAATAATTTCATCACTCACCAGTTCACTAAATATTACCACAATGAAAAAACTTGTATTCGCTACCAACAACAAAAATAAAACTGCAGAGATCCGTGCTGCATTGGAAGGAGAGTATGAAGTGTTGAATTTGGAGGATATTGGCTGTTTGGTAGATATACCAGAAACAGCAGATACTTTTGTTGGTAATGCCACACTTAAGAGTAGCTACGTTGCAGAAAATTATCAGTTAGATTGTTTTGCGGATGATAGTGGTTTAGAAGTTGAAGCACTTCACAATGAACCTGGTGTTTACTCTGCACGCTATTCGGGAACGCGGGATAATGATCGAAACATAGCTTTAGTTTTGGAAAAGTTGCAGCATAAAACCAATAGAAAAGCACGATTTAAAACCGTAATCTCCCTCATCCAAAATGGAGAAAATCATATTTTTGAAGGAATAATTGAAGGCTCCATCCGAACAGAAAAAAGCGGTGAAAAGGGTTTTGGTTATGATCCTGTTTTTCAGCCAGATGGTTATGATATTACCTTTGCAGAAATGGATATGGCACAAAAGAATCAAATTAGCCACAGAGCAATCGCTTTGAAAAAGATGATAGATTTTTTAAAAAGCCAATAACGGCAATTATTGCAATTGTTTCTTAACCTCTTTTATACCGGTTGTATCCTTTTTAGGTAAAATAGGCTTTATCCCAAAGTTGCTTGTATCCTTTATTGTCGTGCTTTTAGGAAGATTATTCTTCTTGATCAAGCTATCCTGGGTAGCGGTGGTTTTTACATTAACAGGGTTTTTAGTAGGTACTGAAGTACCGGGTTTTTGACTTGCAGGTACTTTACCCTTTGGTGTAGGTGCTTTAGCTTTAGGTTTAGCCTTCAGTTTCCCGGCAGAACCTACGGCATCTTTTTTAGATTTAGGCCGTTCCGTTGGTTTCCAGGAAAAACCTTTCAACACATGGTCTTTGGCTACTTTATTTTCCGGGTTAAGCGCGCCCTCAACACCTTTGATATACACAATCTCTTCAATTGCATTTTCTTCTTTCTTAAAGATGAATTTAATCCTGCTGCTAAGGGTTTGGTTCATTTCTTTATAAACCTTGGTGCTGTCGTCCTGGGTGTAATAAATGCTTTCTGCATTTCCATCAACATACATCGTTTTTAACTTGCCATCGGTGAAAAAACCGGTCATGTAACGGCCCTTTATCTGGTTAAATCGAAGGGAATCTTTTGGAGTATTAACCAGGAAAGCATTTCTGAATGCTTGTAGATTATTCAGTTTATTGTTCTTTAACTGCACATATATCGTATCACCAATTTGTTGAGAACCTTCCGACCAGATAATTGGATTCATGAAGCAGCGAAGCGTAGAATCGGCACTGGTGTAAAACAAACTATCGGTTTTGGCCTGGATATTTGTTTTGAATACTTTAACTCCGTGATAGGCCTTAATAATACGTGTCTGAACAGTGTCGGCCGGATTGAACCTGGCGGTATCTGTAGCAAGTGCCCCGGGTTTAACTCCTGCAATTACCTTACTAACAGAATCTTTTAATCCTTTTTTCTGAAGATTCTTCTTTAAGCTATCCGTAATCCCTTTAGGAGCAGTCTTGATCATTTCGCTTGTTTTATCAGCAGCTTTTTTTGCCAGACTGTCCGTTTTCAGTTTGGGTAGTTTACTAACGATAGAATCTGCCTTTTCTTTGAGCAAATTGGTCTTGGAACTATCGGGTTTGAGCTTAACTACGTCCTTTGATAGTGAATCGACTTTTGATTTCAAACTATCTGTTCCAGGTTTTTCTATATCTGAAGCTGCAGTTTTATCCTTGTCTTTTTTGTTTCTTGATTTTCGATCGTTTCTTTTCTTCAAAGGTTCAACACTTTTTCGAAGATCGTTGGGATCTATTTTCGTTTCGCCCGCTTCACCTTCGCCTTTTTTTACTTTTCCGCCATCTTCATCATCTTCGCCAACCTCATTATCTGCTTTGATGGAAATTTTAGGGATCAGTTTAAGTGTTTTTTGCAATACCATCTGGGTTTCCAAAGTATCTGCTCCAAGCCACAAACTATCTGGTTTCTTCTTTTTGTTTACTAAAATGGAATCTGCGGTTCCTATACCGAGATAGGCATTTCGAGTTACCAATGCCCGCTGATCTGACTTATAGTAATAACCCAGATCACCAAACATTTTCATCTTATCCTTGGTATCAGAATAAACAATGTTCTTTACTGCTTTTCCATAACCCACTTTACCATAATAGTATAAACTATCACCTTTTAAAGATCGTGTACCTTGTGTATAGAGGTTTTTCTTTCCAAAATATGCATCCTCTGATAGTGTATTATAGGCCCCATTTTCGGTGTAGAGGTTGTCATCTTTACCCTTAATATTGGTTGGCCCGTAAAAATACGTCCATTTAGTATCCATATTGTAGCGTAACGTGTCCGACTTTACTGTTACCTGAGGTGTAACTGCAACTACGTCATACCGGAAATAAGCATCCCCGGTAAAGTTAAAATAATGGCCGTTTTTGCTGGTGATGGTAACCTGTTCACTTACAATTTTGCCGCCGCTGGTGTAGGTGCCAATTTTACTGGAGGTAGTATAATCGAGCACATTGGTTGTTAATATAGATTTGGGGTCCTGCATTTTAACATTTCCTGTTAAATGTGCATGTTTTTTATTCCCGTCGTATTCTAACTGGTCGGAAAAAATATTTGTTTCACCTTGATTAATATGAACATTTTTAAAAGCCTCAAAGTAGTTTTGTTCACTGTAATACACAGCACTATCGCAGGATAATGTGGCGTTATCTTGTCTGAAAACAGGCTTTCTTAAATAGTTAATTTTCTTTTTAAGGTCGCCCGTAACCTGTTCCGAAGAGAGAATCTCAATCTTTGATGGCTTTTGTTGTCCGAAGAGCAACAGCGGACCTGCCAGTAAAAATAAAAGGACAAATAGTTTTTGCACGTTACAAAGTTAGTTTTTTGTTCTGAAGGTTCGGAATACCAGTTAAAATTAAATATTTTTGACAGATGTTACCCTTACAGCAATTTCAGGATTTTATCTGTGAGCATGCACTTTTTTCCGAAGAGCATCGCATTTTACTGGCAGTAAGTGGGGGTAAAGATTCGGTATTAATGTTGCATCTTTTTAAGGCGTTAGGGTTTGATTTTGGTGTGGCACACTGTAACTTCAACTTAAGGGGGGCAGAGGCACAACGCGATGAACATTTTGTTGAGATGTTGGCTTCGAGTTTAGACTTACCTTTTCATGTAACGCATTTCGAGACAAAAAAATATGCCAGGGAACATAAAATCTCTACGCAGATGGCTGCACGGGATTTGCGATATGGTTGGTTTGAGGAAATCAGGCTTAATCATGGCTATGATTTCATTGCTTTGGCGCAACACCAGAATGATGCCGTTGAAACCCTTTTGATTAACCTTACCCGTGGAACAGGCATTAGTGGCCTGCATGGTATTTTACCTAAAAGGGATAAATTAATCAGACCACTGTTATTTTTAAACCGGTCTGAGATTGAAGTGCTGATCAGCGAAAACCAGTTAGACTTTGTAGAAGATAGCTCTAATGCCAACAGCGATTATACCAGGAATAAAATCAGACATAGTGTTGTTCCGGCCTTGCAGGAAATTAATCCCCGGTTGGAAAAAACCTTTGCTGAGAATATTTCCCGGTTCGCAGAGATTGAATTGTTTTTAAATCGGGAAGTGGAGCGGTTATCTGAAGCCTTGCTGGAGCATAAAGAAGGGGGCGTATATCTTTCCTTACAGCGCATCAGTCAGCTGGAGCCCAGGCAGTTGTTACTTTTTGAGTTGCTCAAACCTTATGGCTTTACCGAATCTGTGGTTGCAGAGATTTTAGAGCATATTAATGCACAGAGTGGAAAGCATTTTTTTAGTACAAGCCATGAAGCAATAATCAATCGAAATGAATTGATCATCGTTGCCAGGGAGGACAGTATTGTTCAAAATCAGGTCATCCACCCCAATACAAAGCAAATTGAATTTCTAAATGGCGCAATATCGATGTCTTTTTCTGATGCAATCAGGTTTGATAATAATGCTGCTAAAGCCTATGTTGATAGCGATAAATTGATTTTTCCTTTGATTGTCAGAACCTGGCAAAATGGAGATCGGTTTATCCCGCTGGGGATGAATGGGTTTAAAAAGATAAGTGATTTTTTCATCGACGAAAAACTTGCACTACACCTAAAAGAGCGTATTCCTGTTTTGGTTAATGGGAATGGAGAGATTATCTGGCTAGCAGGAATGCGACAGGATAACCGATATAAATTAACAGGTACAACAAAAAAAGTTGCTATATTCGAACTCAAAATCAACTAAGTGGATAGTAAATACGCCTATATCGAAAAACAATACATTGGCCGGGATTATGTTCGCATATTTATCCGCTTGATTATGGCTGCCTTCTGTTTTGCGGCCTATGTTTACGAACGTGACCGCGATAATACCCAGGATCTTTTCCTAGTTGTGGGTTTCGGGATCATTGGTGTGTCTATGCTATTGTTGTTCTTAATACAGTATAAAATTATTGTTGATAAGGGCAGTGTAATTTTAGACGGCCTTTGGACAACCAAGCGGGTGAAAATTGATCTAAAGAGTATTGTTGAAGTTAAAAAGGCAACTTATAGCCGTTACTTTTTCAATAACCCTGTTTACAACTTGCATACTAAAGGTACTATCCGTTTTTATTCTTCCGGTAAGGATGCCGTTGTTTTGGTAGATCGCGATGGATTGGAATATTTTATCGGTACGCAAAGACCAAACGAACTGCTCCTGGTCATTAAGGAGGAGATGCGAAACCTGAAATAGGCCAATGGTCTGTGATTCAAATACTATCGTAAGTATGGGTTTATAGTTATTACCTTTCCTATATCACACAACCTTGCTGTATTCGCATAACAGTTGCTCATACCCAATACTAATTTCGGTATTGCTCTTGTGCTCCTGTTACTGATATGTAGAATATTTTTCCCAAATTTCAACATGCATTTGCAGTATCAGTAACCAATCACTTAAATAAGGCAGGTGGTGGTGCATTTTCTTTTGGGCATCCAAATTGGATAACATCATCAAATCGGATGTTATGAGAAAAATATTTTTTTTGAGCCTACTTTTATTATCCTGTTTTTCTGTTTTCGCACAAACATACACTCCACAGGTTTCAAAAGACTCATTAGGTGTATTAACCGCGCGGGTTAAGATTCTTAAAATGAATATAGACCTTCTTGAAATGAAGATAAAAGAATCTGAAGAAGAAGAGGAGGTAGAAAAGCTGCGTTTAAAGCTTATGGAAGCCAATGGCAACATGAAGGTTTCTGCAGAGAAAACGAGCGCTCATGGTTCAAAAACGGGTAAGGGTGCAGAAGTTGATTTGAAGACCATGGAGAAATTATCCAAACAAGCCAAAAACGATAGTGAAGATGCAATAAAGGCCCTTGATCGGTTTAATAAGCAGATTGCTAAAGTTGAAAAATTAAGGTTGGAAATCCAGGCTGAGGAACGTAAAATCGGTTATGTAAAACCATGGGTTGCTTTTAATAAGTAATCCTGGTTTTTGTTGTTGTTTTATTGCAATTGTCTTACACACAATTTAGGATTAATTGGGTTACATTTGCGGTAACAACAACACGTACATAATGAAGATAGGAATTGTTTGCTACCCCACTTTTGGCGGTAGTGGAGTAGTTGCAACTGAACTTGGTAAGGCATTAGCTAACGAAGGCCACCAGGTTCACTTTATTACTTATAGTCAGCCTGCCAGGCTCGACTTTTTTTCGGCAAATTTGTTTTATCATGAGGTGTCGGTAAGAGATTACCCGCTGTTTGATTATGCGCCGTATGAATCTGCGCTGGCGAGCAAGCTGGTAGATGTTGTTCGATTCGAGCAGTTGGATGTGTTGCACGTTCACTATGCCATTCCCCATGCTTCAGCAGCATTTATGGCGAAGCAAATTTTAGCAAGTTATGGCATACATATTCCTGTAGTAACTACCTTACACGGAACAGATATAACTTTGGTAGGAAAAGATCCAACCTATAAACCAGTAGTTACTTTCTCTATTAATCAAAGCGATGGTGTAACCACCGTTTCACAGGATCTTAAAGAGGATACCTACAGGCACTTCGAAATTACCAAAGACATTAAAGTAATCCCGAATTTTATAGATTTTAGCCGTTTCAGCCTTCAGGCGAAAGATCATTTTAAAAAAGCAATAGCGCCTAATAATGAGCGCATCTTAATCCACACCAGTAACTTTAGAAAGGTAAAGCGTACTTCAGATGTGATCCGTGTTTTTGAAAAGGTACAATCGGTTATTCCTTCTAAGCTTTTGATGGTAGGAGATGGACCTGAACGTGTTTATAACGAACAACTTTGTAGAAGTTTAAATATTTGCGAAAATGTACGTTTCTTAGGTAAGCAAGACGCAGTTGAAGAAATTCTGTCTGTTTCCGACCTCTTTTTAATGCCTTCTGAATCTGAAAGCTTCGGTTTAGCAGCTTTGGAAGCCATGGCTTGTAAAGTTCCAATCATTACCACAAACGCAGGGGGCTTGCCCGAGCTGAATATAGATGGCTTCTGTGGTTATATGAGTAATGTAGGAGATGTAGATAGTATGGCTAAACACGCCATTGAAATCTTGAAGGAGGAAGAAACCCTTAAACAATTTAAAGAAAATGCGTTTAAAAGAGCTCAGGATTTTGATCTTAAAAAAATCCTCCCTCACTATATAGATTTTTATAAAGAAATAATCGAAAATTCGTTGCAGACAAAATATTAAATTTTGGATTTTTGTGGCTTAATCGTTTATATTTAAGGGTTTGAGCATATTTTGTATAATAAAAATCTTTGTTTCTGAGAAGTCAAGGCCAATCAAACGTTTGACTTCTTTAGCCCTTTTCCGGAGAAGAAAACCTGCTTTTTGGATTTTTCGGAAGGAAAATGGTTTGAGAATAAAATTTTTTCAAAAAAAATACTGCCAAACCAACGCCCTTTTTTAAAGCTTGAACTACATTTTTTTGAACAATTAAACACAGATGAAAACCAAACTATTTAGCTTGATTTTACTGGCTGGCTTAGCCATGAATGCCAATGCGCAAACAAAAAACAAAAGCCAGTCTGCTAAACATTCTTTTGCCATTACCGATGGTAATTTCCTTTTGGATGGAAAACCAATCCAGATTCACAGCGGAGAGATGCATTATGCAAGAATTCCCAAGCCTTATTGGCGCCACCGCTTAAAGATGATGAAAGCCATGGGCTTAAATGCAGTAGCTACTTATGTATTCTGGAACTACCATGAAACAGCTCCGGGAATATGGGATTTTAAAACGGGAAACAAAGACATAGCAGAATATATTAAAACGGCACAGGAAGAAGGTTTATTCGTTATTCTTCGCCCGGGGCCATACGTTTGTGCTGAATGGGAATTCGGCGGTTACCCATGGTTCTTACAAAAAGTACCGGGAATGGTTATTCGTGGAAACAATCCACAGTATCTTGCTGCTACCAAAGCTTATTTTACCGCGCTATATGGTCAGGTGAAAAATCTTTTGGTGAGCAATGGAGGGCCAATTATCATGGTTCAGGGTGAGAACGAATTTGGTTCTTATGTAGCACAACGTAAAGATATTTCTTTAGAAGACCATAAAAAATACAGTGCAGCAGTATTTCAGCAATTAAAAGATGTGGGCTTTAATGTGCCATTCTTTACTTCTGATGGAAGCTGGCTGTTTGAAGGTGGTGCATTGCCAGGGGCATTACCAACTGCCAACGGAGAAGATGATGTTGCCAAGCTAAAAGAAATCGTTAACAAGTTTAACGGTGGAAAAGGCCCATACATGGTTGCTGAATTCTATCCAGGCTGGTTAGATCACTGGGCCGAACCTTTTCCAAAAGTTTCTTACAAAAGTACAGCTAAGCAAACACAGAAATACCTGGATGGTGGCGTTTCATTTAATTATTACATGGTACATGGTGGAACCAATTTTGGCTTTACTTCAGGTGCCAACTATGATAACAAACATGATATCCAGCCTGATTTAACCAGCTATGACTACGATGCGCCAATCAGTGAAGCAGGTTGGGCAACTAAAAAATATGATACTTTGAGAACCATGCTTAAAACTGCAGAAACACCTGCTGTTCCAGCTAAAACTCCGGTAATCGAAATTTCAAATATTGCTTTAACTAAAGCGGTTGATCTGGAAGATATTAAGAATAAAATTACACCTGTAAATGATGATAAGCCTTTAACATTTGAAGAATTGAATCAGGGCCATGGTTACGTTTGGTACAGTAAGAAGTTTAATCAACCCATTAGTGGTAAACTGGAACTGGCCGGATTGAGAGATTATGCCATTGTTTATGTTAACGGAACAAAAGTAGCCGAACTCAATAGTTATTACAAAAAATACGATTGCGATATTGATATTCCTTTTAATGCTACTTTAGATATTGTTGTAGAAAACATGGGGCGCATTAACTATGGATCTAAAATTATCAATAGTACAAAGGGAATCATCTCTCCGGTAATTATCAACGGGCAAACCATTACAGGTAATTGGGATATGTATAAATTACCAATGGATGTTGCACCTGATTTGGCTGCGGCTCAGAACTCTGCAGTTGCAGGTAAACCTGCGGTTTATCAGGGGAGCTTTAATTTAACAAAGACTGGCGATACTTTCCTGGATATGCGCGATTTTGGTAAAGGGATTGTCTTTGTAAATGGAATTAATATTGGTCGTTATTGGAGTGTTGGTCCACAGCAAACGCTTTATTTACCAGGTTGCTGGTTAAAAGCAGGTAAGAATGATATTGTAATCTTCGAGCAGAAGAATGATGCCATTCAAAAATCACTTAAATCCATTGCTACACCGATTTTAGAAGAATTAAAACCAGAAAAAGGTCTACCTAAATAAGGCTGATGGTTATGCCATGCATGTCCCCGGTCAGTGTTGATGCATTCAATATTAACCGGGGATTTTTCATTTTTGAGAAGCACTTCAAAGAATATTTAATAAAACAAAACTTTCTCAAAATCAAATCATTATAAATCGTACCTTTGCGGCCATGAAAAAAATAGTGGATTACAGAAAGCTTCTAAACGTAGATAAAACGGCTGAATTAAAGGAACTTAAAACAGTGTACAGAACATTGATGAAAGATTGCCATCCTGATAAATTTCAGCAAGATGAAGAGAAATTAGCAGCAGAAGCCAGAAGTAAGGATATTATTGAAGCTTATCATTTTTTGGTTAGCATCGCCCCTGAAACAAGAGAACAAAATTTAGACACTTACACGCAAACCATTACCACATCAAACATTATGGATTTTGAGTACAAACAACAAGTACTTAATGTCCAGTTTTTTGATGGTAGTGCTTACGAATATTTTGACGTACCCAGGGCAACATACATTAAATTGGTGAATGCAGACTCTCCTGGAAGATTTGCCCGCAGACATATTTTCAGCGAGTTCCCATACCGGAATGTAGCCAAGGTTGCAGAACCAGCATAAATAAATTATTGAAGGATTGAGTTTTGAATGATTGAATGTGAATAGCGTTTTTATCATTCACTCATTCTAATTGTATTATTCACTCATTAATTGTTGAAGGATCGAGTTTTGAATGATTGAATGTGAATAGCGTTTTTATCATTCACTCATTCTAATTGTAACATTCACTCATTAATTGTTGAAGGATCGAGTTTTGAATGATTGAATGTGAATAGCGTTCGTATCATTCACTCATTCTATAATTGTATTATTCACTCATTAATTATTGAAGGATTGAGTTTTGAATGATTGAATGTGAATAGCGTTTTTATCATTCACTCATTCCATCATTCACTCATTCTATCATTAATTACTGGTTAAGTTCATAAAGCTCGGCCCAGTTTAATCCTTCGGGCAATACCTGTTTGCTAAATTCCAGATGGATAACCCTTCGCTTCTTGTTATTCGTAGTTCTGCCCGAACTGTGTAGCAATAAGGGCTTCATAATCATAACTCCTCCTGATGCTACATTGCAACTCAGTTCTTGTTCTGTATTCCAGTTAATATCAGTTGCTTTATAGATGCCTTTATGGTGCGATCCCGGAATGACCTTCAAAGCCCCATTACCTTCATCAGTATCATCAAGATGGATGCGCAAGGTGAAATTGTCTTTTAAGATAGGTAAGGGAGGCTGTACAGCAAATTGATTGGGTTTCGTGGTGTAAGGTCCAAATCCAGGCAGATCAACGATCTTATCAACCGATATGGTCAAATCCTGATGATAGGAAACAAACCAATTGGAGCTTTCTGGTTTATCAAAATAAATGGACTTAACCAGGAAATAGTCTTCGCCAAATACAGTACTGATTAATGATCTTAATTTTGGATTGAAGATGTATTCGGCAGCTGATGGTAATTCCTTCAAAAACCGGCGAATAGCAAACAGGTCGGCAGATTTTCTGAAAGTTTGCTTATTGGGGTTTGCCTGGTTTATAATGTCTATAATCTTATTGACTTCAAACGAACTGAAAATTCCATCTACTATGGAAAATCCATAGGTGTCAACTGCTTCAATGATTTCCTTCATTTAGCTAATTGTTGAGCATCGGTTTAAAACGGCTATCTTTATTTCTGAGATCCAAGCCGCCTTCATACACCGATTTTAAATTAACCAGGTAAAAGCTCCATCCACCATGGCAGCCCAGGCGGATATTTCTCTTGGATTCATCATCAGTTGGGATATCTTTTTGGGTAAGCTCTACAATCGTATACTCATATTCTGTTCTCAACTGAATTTCAACAAGGCAATTTCCGGCAAAAGTAAAATGAAGAGATTCATAGCCATCGGCTACCGTAATTAAACCTTCTTCTACTTCATCATAAAGGTGCCAAATCCATTTGTACTGGTCTCCTTTGAGTATGTTCTGATCTTTGGGGATGCCAATCCCATTTTCATCCTGGTAGCTGGCATCGCTTAAAAACCATTTTTCAATTTCTGCCGGAATTGTCCAGGCATTATAAATTTCCTCAATGCTTGCTTTTATAGCAATCCTGATGGTAAATCGGGTCCAATCAAAATTTTTCATGGGCTTATTTTTTGTCGAAAATGAGGCATACCGGTGCGCCAACCGTAATGCGTTGGCCGCTATCCGTAAGTTTACCTGTAATTTTATTTCTTTTGAATATCACAACGTCGTTGGTATATTGATGGGCAACCAGTAAAAACTTTCCGCTGGGATCAATGCTGAAGTTTCTAGGGCCTTTACCCAGCGTGCTTACCGTTTGTATGAAACGTAAAATACCTGTTGGCAGGATAGAAAAAACAGAGATTGTATTTGCATCACCACGATTGGTTTCATAAAGGAACTTGCCATCTGCTGAAACATGGATATCTGCCCCATCTATTTTTCCTGCAAAATCTTTTGGTGTGGTACCAATTTCCTGAATTTTCTTAAGGTTTCCGTTGCTGTAAGCAAATCCGGTAATTTTTCCATTGAACTCGTGGGCCAGATAGGCAAATCGTCCGTTAGGAGAAAAAGCAAGATGTCTTGGTCCTGAGCCAGGGTTGGTTTTGGAAACAGTTTTAATGGATAAAACTGTCGATTTGGCTAAGGCATTATAATTGTATATGTAAGTGAGGTCTTCTCCAAGATCGTTGCAAATGAGGTGTTTATGGTCAGGGCTAAAATGTACCATATGTACATGTGCGCTTTTTTGCCTGCCCTGCGGGTCAATGCTTTTTCCGGTATGTTTAATAATCTGTTTTGCTTCCGCTATTGATCCGTCCGCTTTGCGCTGAAAAACTGCTAAACTGCCACCTGAATAATTGGCTACAATGACATTTCGATTGTCTGCAATTATGTAGCATGGATCAGCCCCCTGGCTATCTACCTTATTTAAAAAGGAGAGTTCGCCTGTTAGAGCGTTATATTTAAATGCACTAACAGTGCTGGTATTGCCGGTTTCGTTTACAGCGTAAACAAATTTTTGATCCGGAGAAATAGCAAGATAGCTCGGATTGTCTACTTGTTTTGTGATGTGCCTTAAGGTAGTTTTAGCGGTAAGTGTATTGAACTGATAGGTATAAATGCCCTCGCTTTTACCTGTATTGGTGTAAGTACCAATAAGTAGATTGTAATTGGTTTTTTGTGCTAATGCAGCGCCTGACAGGGCCAGGGCAAATATAAGGGATGTGATTTTTTTCATGAGGTTTTTTTAATATAAACAAATATGGGAAAAACTTCATGAAACACCATCAGCAGAATGTTGCATGGAAAATTAGGGCAACAAAAAAGGCAATCTCTCGATTGCCTTAACTTATTATTTTATCAGGTGCTTGATTTGAATCAATTCGTGTTCTTCCAGGTAACGCCATCTTCCACGTGGAAGGTCTTTTTTAGTTAAGTTACCATAAACCACGCGATCTAATTTCTCAACGCTGTAACCCAGGTGCTCGAAAATACGACGCACGATACGGTTTTTGCCACTGTGGATTTGGATACCGATTTCTTTTTTGGAAGCTCCGGCAACATAAGAAATGTTATCAGGTTTAATTAAACCGTCTTCCAGCTCTAATCCGAATGCAATTTTATTCAAATCGCCTTGTGACAGGTTTTTATCTAACTCCACATTGTAGATTTTGGTAATGCCGTTTCTAGGATGAGAAAGCTTGTCGGCTAAATCACCGTCGTTAGTCATCAATAACAAGCCGGTAGTGTTTCTGTCTAAACGTCCAACAGGGTAAATGCGTTCTCTGCTTGCTTTATCAACCAGTTGCATAACTGTTTTACGTTCCTGCGGATCGTCAGTTGTTGTAATGTAGTCTTTCGGTTTGTTCAATAAAACGTAAACTTTCTTTTCACGTTTCAATAATTCACCATTATAACGTACCAGGTCTTTTGAAGGATCAACTTTGTGGCCCAGTTCGGTAATGGCTTCGCCATTTACGGTAATGATACCTGCGGCAATAAGTTCGTCTGCTTTACGACGTGAACAGATTCCTGCGTTTGAAATATATCGGTTAAGGCGAATTAGGCCTTTGTCTTCATTCGTTTTACGACCTTGTTTAATTACAGTTCTAGCTTCGCGGTTAAACTCGGTATCTCTTGTTGCTTCTTCTCTTTTTCTGAATGGTCTGCTATCGGTACCAGGTCTTGGTTTTACATCTCTTGAACTTCCTGCACTCGGTTTGAAGCCGTCAGATCTTCCATCACGAGGTTTAAATCCTCGTTCCCCAGACTTCGGTTTAAAATCTCTCGAACCTCCATCCTTAGATTTGAAATCACGTTCTCCTCTTGGTTTGTAATCCCTTGGTTTGTCATCTCTCGACTTAAAATCTCTATCACCTGTTCTGGGTCTGTCTTCTCTTGGTTTAAAGTCTCTGTCGCCTGTTCTTGGTTTAAAATCTCTTGATTTGAAACTGCGGTCTTCAGATCTGGAATTTGAATCTTTAGATTTGAATTCTCTATCGCCAAATTTGAATCCTTTTGATTCTCCATCGTTAGATTTAAAATCACGATCTCTGGGTTTAAATTCTCTTTTGTCTCCGAAGGATTTGGATTTAAAATCTTTTCCTTCTGTGCTTCTAGGTCTGAAGCCTTCTTTTGAATCGGATGATTTGCTGAATTTTTGGTCTCTATCGCCTGTTCTTTTTCTGTCAGGTCTGGCATCATTACTTCTGCCTTCTGATTTTCGACCACCGGATTTGGACTTGTCATCCCGACTGTTCCTGTTGTTTTTATTTATCATGATACGCTTTTATCCACATCAAAAATGCGGGCTGCAAATTTATGTAAAATAGACCAATAAAACAATTTTGAAGAGCGGAAAAATTTGATCAAAAAATAGCCTCTAAAATAGGAAAATTGCTTCGAAAAAGCAAATTTAAAATCCACGTTTAAAGCGCTTTAAAGGCTGTTTTTTAGGCTTATTTTTGTAACTGCTTGATAATCTGATTAATATTTTTTACCTTTGCCAACGTTTTTTATAAGTTTCACCAAAAAAAGGAGGAAGATGTTAAAGAAACACATGATCCCATTTATAGTAATGGCAGCATTATTTATATTGGCAAAAGTGTTCGCTTACCAAATGCCCCAAGCAAAAGAAAGTCTTTTAAAAAAAGAACAGTCTGACACGACAACAACAACAATAAAAAAAACTGAAACACCAGAAAAAGAACCGGTTTCTTTAATGGCTCAGTTAAATTTTGCAGATGAAACGCTACCCCTAGGGGATAAGCGGATCGAGCGCAAAATGAAGAAAACCCTTGCAGCACACGCTTATGCTCATCTGCAAACACATCGTTTACATAGAAAAGCGGCTGAATGGTTCCCTATTATCGAACCTATCCTCGCCGCTTATGGAATCCCTAACGATTTTAAATATGTAGCATTGGTAGAATCTGGCTTACAGGCTGGTGTTTCTCCAAAGGGTGCAGCCGGAATTTGGCAGTTTATGCCAGCTACGGCACGCATGTATGGCTTAAAAGTGAACGGTAAGGTAGATGAGCGCTATAACTTGCGTAAATCAACTATCGCAGCCTGCAAATACATTAAAGAAATGTATGGAGGCTTAGAGAGCTGGACACTGGTAGCTGCGGCCTACAATGTCGGGGATGTGCGCTTACGCAAACAAATCAATAATCAAAATCAGGATAATTATTATAAGCTGAAGCTTAACCGAGAAACCGGTGGCTATGTTTATAAACTGATCTCTATGAAACAGATTATGGAACACCCGGTACGTTACGGATACGAAAAACCGAAAGCATTATTAGCTTACAACGCTGAATAATGAATTAATATAAAAGACAAAGCATTTGGTAAGGGCGTCTCGGTTTTAATCGGGACGCTTTTTGTTTTTGCAGCATTGGGATAGGAGTGTGTTTAATTGCTGAATTGTTTAACTGTTTAATTGTTCTATGAACGACTATCTGGCTATGTGCTAATGTGAATTTGGAGGTTGGAGGAGCAAGGAATAACGAATTGTTGTTTAAGAGCCAGGCGCGGGTTCGGCACAATGTCTAATTACTAACGACTAAATACTAACTACTATAGAAGTATCAAGATGCTAGTATCTAGTATCAAGATAAGGGATGTTTAATTGCTGAATTGTTTAACTGTTTAATTATTCGTGTAGAGCGACTGCATGTCTAAGTACTAACGACTAAATACTATAGAAGTATCAAGATGCTAGTATCAAGTATCAAGATAAGGGATGTTTAATTGCTGAATTGTTTAACTGTTTAATTGTTCGTGTAGAACGACTGCATGTCTAAGTACTAACGACTAAATACTAACTACTATATAAAAATACTGAGGACTACAGACTTCCGACTTAAGACTAGTTTTCCTCTTTTCGCTTTCGAACCAAATCCTTTTCTTTGCAATATGTTCAAACTTCGGATTAATAAGATCATCAACCAGCCTGGAGAAAATATTACCATTCAATTTGAACCTGTAGATGAAGCTTACCCCAATTATTTGGCAGGACAGTTTCTATCACTGATTTTTCAGGGAAAACACAAAGAAATCAGAAGGTCATATTCTTTCAATAGTTCGCCTGATGTGGATGAACCCTTGTCTATTACGGTTAAGCGGGTAGAGAATGGCGAGATTTCGAGGTTATTGCATCATAAAACAACAGTAAATGATGTTCTGATTGCACAGGAACCACAAGGTTTGTTTAGTTATTTGCCAGATAAAAACATCCAGCGGGATGTATTTCTCTTTGCAGCCGGGGTAGGTATAACACCGTTGTTTTCCATTCTTAAGACCGCATTGGTTAGAGAGGAGCAGTCAAGGATTATTTTGGTGTACAGCAACCGGTCAAAAGAAGATACACTGTTCTATGATGAATTGAGCAGCTGGGAGCAAAAATATCCTGATAGATTTAAGATTGTATGGATTTTCAGCAACAGCAAAAACCTGATGACCGCCCGCCTGAATAAGTTTTACATTGAAAGACTATTGAAAGAACATTTGCAGTTTAATAAGGAGAACGCTTTATTTTATACCTGCGGACCTGTTATCTATATGGACCTTTGCCGGATTACTTTACTGGGCATGGGCTTCGATATTAAGCAAATCAAACGAGAAACCTTCGTTTTACCAGAAGATGAATTGGATGAAGATGATAACTCAGCTGAAAAAGTAGTAGACAAAAATACTTATTCGGTAGTTTTAGATTTCAGGGGCGAAGTTTATCATTTAGATATTCCCTGGCCAAAAAGGATATTGGATGTGGCTTTAGCGCATAAAATCAAATTGCCTTACAGTTGTCACGCTGGGATGTGTAGTACATGCGCTGCTACTTGTACCAAAGGAGGGGTGCGAATGGATTACAATGAAGTACTTACTGATGAAGAACTTTTAAAAGGACGGGTGCTGGTTTGTACCGGGCATCCTACAGAAAATGGTACGACCATTAAATGGTAGTTTAATAATAAAGGCTGCCCATTACTCATGCGCAGCCTCCATTGAAATTAATATTCTTTATTGATTGGGTGATTAGCCTTTTGGAGGCTCATCGTAATTCACCATCCAGCTAATGCCAAATTTATCGACAAACATGCCGAAATAAGCACCCCAGAAAGTCTTGTTCATGGGCATGGTAACTTGTCCTCCGGCAGATAAACCATTGAATAATTTATCTGCTTCTTCTGTGCTGTCTGCATTGATTGAAATAGAAAAGTTGTTGCCAAATGTAACTGCTGCACAATAACTGCCAACGGTATCGCTGCCCATTAAAATGGTTTCTTTACTGATGGGTAAGGAAACGTGCATAATTTTTTCGCCATCTTCTTCAGATAAAGGTTCGCTACCTTCTGCAGGTGGCATATCTTTGAATTTGCCGATGTAAGGGAATTCTCCTCCAAAAACAGATTTGTAGAAGGTAAATGCTTCTTCGCAATTTCCCTTAAAGGTAAGATAAGGATTAACTGATGCCATAATATGATTTGTTTTGTTTGTGTCTTTTAAATGTCGCTATTTGAATATAGCCAATTTGGTTATTCTTTTGGGGAGTATAAAAGTAGCATAATTTATCTTAAATCATCCGTTTTATACGTCTTGTTTTTTAAAGTTGATTGCATTTTGGTCCATTGCTTGTTTAATTAGGTTTAAAGCATTTTGCCCTATCCCATGCAGCAAAGTAATTTCGTGTTCGGTATAATTAATTAAGTCGGTCAGAAATAGGATATTGGCGTTATGAAGCGCTCTTCGGGCGGGTGCAGCAAGTTTTATTGTGTTTATCGGAATATCTTGTTTCATGCGATTTAATCTTTTTATAAAATTAAGAAAACACTTGAATCACTGACGTGTTAATCTTTTAAATTGATCCTAAATTTAGTTAAGTGTAAATATGACAATCAGTCCTGAATACAGATTGATTTAAGCTTTCTTTTTGATAAAATTTTTAGCAATTTTGCGGATTGGAATTTAGTCTTTCTTCCGTCTGATTCCGAGCAACTTTTTAAGACAATATGAGCAGTAAATCAATCGATCTGGGTGAGCAAAAAGAAGTAGAAGTTTATGGAGCCAGAGTACATAATTTAAAAAATATTGATGTAAGTTTTCCCCGTAATAAAATGGTCGTAATTACCGGATTAAGCGGAAGTGGGAAATCTTCGTTGGCTTTTGATACCATCTATGCGGAAGGGCAGCGCCGTTATATGGAGACATTTAGTGCTTATAGCCGTCAGTTTATGGGGGGGATGGAGCGACCTGACGTTGACAAGGTATCTGGCCTGAGCCCGGTTATTGCCATTGAGCAGAAAACAACCAGTAAAAATCCGCGTTCAACGGTTGGTACCATTACTGAAATCTACGACTTTATGCGTTTGCTATATGCCCGTGTAGCAGATGCCTACTCTTACAATACCGGAGAGAAAATGGAGCGCATGAGCGAGGACCAGATCCTTCAGAATATTTTTAAGAAATTTTCAGGTGTTGCTGTCAATATTTTAGCGCCGGTAGTTAAAGGAAGAAAGGGGCATTACCGCGAACTTTTTGAACAAATCCGCAAACAGGGCTATGTAAAAGTGCGTGTGGATGGAGAAATTAAGGATATTACTGCTAAAATGCAGGTAGACCGCTATAAAATCCATGATATTGAGGTGGTGATAGATCGATTAATCATTGATGAAAAAGATAAAAAGCGCCTGTTAGATTCTCTGCAAATTGCCATGAAGATGGGGAAAGGTGTAATTAAGATCTGTGATAAGGATAATCATGTTGCCCATTTTAGTAAATTTTTAATGTGCCCTACCACAGGTATTTCCTATGATGAACCTCAACCGAACAGCTTTTCTTTCAACTCCCCATATGGAGCTTGTGAGCGTTGCGATGGATTGGGTTATATTTTTGTGGTGGATAAAGAATCTGTTATTCCAAACCCAAAACTGAGTATCTTAAATGGAGGTTTGGCACCCTTGGGCGAATACCGTGACATCTGGATGTTTCAGGTACTGAAAGCATTAGCCAAAAAATACAACTTTTCACTCTCTACACCAATTGAAAAACTGAGTGATGAAGTAATCAATATTATCTTAAATGGTTCTCATGATCTCATCAGTGTTGCTGTAGAATATAACAAATGGAATGTTCAGAATTACAACATTACTTTTGATGGCATCATCAAAATGTTGGAAGAACAGAATGAGAAACGTGGAGAGGCTGCTGTTGATGATATGGAGACCTTCCGTAAGCTGAAAACCTGCCCGGAATGTAACGGAGCCCGTTTAAAGAAGGAAAGTTTGCACTTCAAGGTGGATGGGATGAATATTTTTGATCTCGCTTCTATGGATATTAACCAGTTAAGAACCTGGTTTGAAAATGTAGATAGCCGCCTTTCTGATCGTCAGAATATTATTGCCAAAGAAATTTTAAAAGAAATAAAAGCCAGGATCGGATTCTTAACCGATGTTGGGCTTACCTATTTAACATTAGACCGTACCGCAAGAACCTTATCTGGTGGAGAAGCTCAGCGTATTCGTTTAGCTACACAGATTGGTTCTCAGCTGATGAATGTAATGTACATTTTGGATGAACCAAGTATTGGCCTTCATCAACGGGATAATGAACGTTTGATTAATGCGTTGAAAAATTTGCGCGATTTAGGCAATACGGTTTTGGTAGTAGAACATGATAAAGACATGATCCTGGAGGCCGATTGGGTAATTGATGTAGGTCCGGGGGCAGGAATTCATGGCGGGCAGATCGTAGCGGAGGGAACAGCCAAAGATATTTTAAAATCGAAAACCCTGACAGCGGCTTACCTCAATGGCAAGAAAAGTATTGAAGTGCCTAAAGAGCGACGTAAAGGTAATGGACATAAATTATCCATTATTAAAGCCAGTGGTCATAATCTAAAAGATGTGTCTGTAGATTTTCCTTTGGGTAAATTTATAGCCGTTACAGGTGTTTCTGGAAGTGGAAAATCAAGTTTAATAGCAGAAACGTTATATCCAATTTTAAACCATCACTTTTTTAGGGCTAAAAAAACACCGCTTCCTTACGAAAAAATTACTGGTTTAAAGGAAATTGATAAAGTAATTGAAATCGATCAGACGCCTATTGGCAGAACGCCAAGATCTAATCCTTCTACTTACACTGGTGTTTTTTCTGATATCAGAAATCTGTTTGTTCAGCTTCCAGAGGCAAAAATAAGGGGGTATAAGCCCGGTCGTTTTTCATTTAACGTAAAAGGCGGAAGATGCGAAACCTGTCAGGGAGCTGGAATGAAGGTGATTGAAATGAACTTCCTTCCTGATGTTCAGGTGCCTTGCGAGGAATGTGGCGGCAGAAGATATAACAGGGAGACATTGGAGGTGCGTTACAGAGGCAAGTCGATTAGCGATGTTTTAGATATGAGTATCGAGGATGCCTGTACTTTCTTTGAGCACATTCCAATTATTTACCGCAAAATCAAAACGCTAAAAGATGTAGGTTTAGGTTATATTACTTTAGGGCAGTCATCTGTTACTTTATCAGGAGGAGAAGCACAAAGGGTTAAGCTTGCCACAGAGCTTTCTAAGAAAGATACCGGGAAAACATTTTACATTTTAGATGAGCCAACTACGGGTTTACACTTTGAAGATATTAATGTTTTATTAGGCGTACTAAATCAATTGGTTGATCGCGGAAATACAATTTTAGTTATTGAACACAATTTAGATGTGGTAAAAGTAGCCGACTGGGTTATAGATTTAGGCGAAGAAGGTGGAGCAGGAGGCGGACGAATCCTTTTCGAAGGAACCCCCGAAGGCTTGATTCAAAACCCAATTAGTTTAACAGGTAAATTCCTGAAAAAAGAAATGGAAAGCTAATGGATGTATTGTTATGCTGAGCCTGTTGAAGATAATACATTTTAGTTTTATCCTTGTCAAAAATTCTTCCACAAGCTCAGCATGACGGCGTTTTATAATTTAAGTTTATAGCATTTATCTACTGGTTGGTGTCTACACGGCCAGGGAAGTTTACAACACGTATTTTATCATCTTATCATGATTTTTACCGACACCCATACCCATTTATACTACGAACAAGACTTAGAGAAACAAGCACAATTAATGGAGCGTTGTTTTGAGAATAATGTAAACAGATTGTTTCTACCTAATGTGGATGTTGCTTCTATTTCGATGATCGATGAGCTGCTGCGCAAATATCCTGATAACTGCTTTGCCATGGCTGGATTGCACCCATGTGATGTGAAGGATGATTACCTAAACGTTCTGGACGAGATTTATCAAAGCATTGCTCCGCGTAATATATATGCGATAGGAGAAATAGGAATTGATTTGTATTGGGATAAAACTACTTTGGCCATTCAGCAAGATGCCTTTCATAAACAAATTGCATGGGCCAAAACACTGGAATTGCCCATTGTAATTCACTGCCGAGAAGCTTTTGATGAAGTGTTTGAAGTGTTGGAAAGTGAAAGAGATGAAAAATTAAGAGGAATTTTTCATTGTTTTACCGGAAATGTGGCGCAGGCAAAGCAAGCCATTGATTTAAACTTTTACCTGGGCATAGGAGGTGTGGTAACCTATAAAAAGGCCGGATTGGATGCAGTACTTTCTGAGATTCCTTTGGCTAACCTGGTTTTGGAAACAGACTCTCCTTACCTGGCACCAGTACCTTTCAGGGGAAAACCCAATGAAAGCAGTTACCTGATTTATATCGCGCAAAAATTAGCTGATATTTACCAGAAGCCCATATCGGAGATTGCAGAAGTAACCACGGCAAATTCAATTAAAATTTTTGGGGTTTAATCGTTTTAGCACTGATTTATATTAAACAGAGTGAAAATAGTTCAATAGCTTATGGCGTTTCTTTGTCCTTAAATTAGCCAAATAGAAATCTTTTGCGTTCTTTTGCGCTGAGCAACTAACTTAGCCAAATGAATAAAATCCTTATTATTTATACCGGTGGCACAATCGGTATGGTAAATGATTCTAATGGGATCCTCGTTCCTTTTGATTTCGAGCAGATAAAAGATAATGTACCTGAATTAGGTCGTTTAAACTATCATTTGGATGTTCATTCATTTCATCCTGTTATCGATTCTTCTAATATGGATCCGATAATCTGGAAAACCTTAGCCGAATTAATTTACAGGAAATACGACTTGTATGATGGTTTTGTTATCCTGCATGGTTCGGATACCATGGCTTTTACAGCTTCTGCATTAAGCTTTATGTTAGAAAATCTGGCCAAGCCCGTTGTTTTAACAGGTTCGCAATTACCTATTGGTCAGATACGTACAGATGCAAAAGAAAATTTGATTACCGCTTTGGAAATTGCAGCAACGAAGGAAGATGGAAAGGCATTGGTACCAGAAGTTTGCATTTATTTCGATGCGCAGTTGTTTAGGGGAAACCGCTCTATTAAATACAATATCGAAAAATTTGAGGCCTTCCGCTCACCAAACTACCCGATTCTGGCAGAGGCAGGGGTTCATCTTCAATTTTATAAAAATTATATTTTAAAGGCGCCAGATGGAAAGCTGAACCTGAGAACCAATTTTAACGCTAATATTGGCGTTTTAAAATTATATCCGGGAATTACCCCGCAAGCCGTTCAGGCCATTACCGATTCAAAAGTTGATGCCATCATTATGGAGACTTTTGGTTCAGGGAATACCACTACAGCAGAATGGTTTTTAGGCTGTTTAAAACAGGCTATAGATAAGGGAAAAATCATCGTAGATATTTCACAATGCAAAAAGGGATCAGTGCAGTTGGGTAGGTACGAAACGAGCCGCGAACTTCAAAAAATGGGAGTCTTAAGTGGTCATGATTTGACTTTTGAAGCTACAGTAACTAAATTAATGTTTGTAATGGGCTTAGGCTTACCTGTGAAAGAAAGTAGTAAGCTGATGGAAAAATCTATTCGTGGTGAGATGACACCAGATAACGTTTAGATAAACCCTCCGAGTGTTTTTTAAGTAAAACTTCTGCAATTATGACCTGTATCATTCGGGTTATCGCTATTTAGCCCTATTTTTGCTAATAGCTTATTCGTTATGCTGAACTGATATCGGTATCGATCTGGCTCGGAAATAAATTCGGAGCTATAATGCTTAATAAACAATGAAAATAGAACAAATTTATACTGGTTGTCTGGCAGAAGCCGCCTATTATATTGAAAGTAATGGCGAAGCTGCAATTATTGATCCGCTTAGAGAAGTAGCAACCTACCTGAAAAAAGCAGAAAAGGCCGGCGCAGCTATAAAATATATCTTTGAAACCCATTTTCATGCTGATTTTGTTTCTGGCCATGTAGATTTGGCAGAAAAATCCGGTGCACAAATTGTATACGGTCCAACAGCGAAAACCGCATTTGAATCTTACATTGCAAAAGATGGTGAGCAATTTAAAATTGGCGATTTAACCATTACCGCTTTACACACGCCCGGCCATACTTTAGAATCTACCACTTATTTGTTAACTGATGAGCATGGCAAAGATCATTGCATATTCAGTGGTGATACCCTTTTTATTGGAGATGTTGGTCGCCCGGATTTAGCCCAAAAAGGCGATTTAACGATGGAAGACTTAGCAGGGATGCTTTACGACTCATTGAATAGCAAAATTAAACCTTTGGCTAATGATGTAATCGTTTACCCTGCTCATGGAGCAGGTTCTGCATGTGGTAAAAGCATGAGCAAGGAAACTTTTGATACCCTGGGACATCAAAAAGAAGTGAACTATGCCTTAAAAGCAGAAACAAAAGAACAGTTTATTAAAGAAGTAACGGATGGCATTATGCCTCCGCCTCAATATTTTGCCAAAAATGCCGCTATTAATAAAGGTGGTGTAGAAAGTATAGACGATGTTTTTGAAAAAGGACTGAACGCCTTAACACCACAGGCTTTTGAAGATACAGCCAATCAAACCGGAGCAATTTTGTTAGATACCCGCGATCCACAGATTTTTGCTAAAGGATTTATTCCGAATGCCATCAATATTGGTTTAAACGGGCAGTTTGCACCCTGGGTTGGGGCCTTAATTACCGATTTGCAGCAACCGATTTTATTAATTACTGAAGCAGGGAAGGAAGAAGAAACCATTACCCGTTTAACGCGCGTTGGTTATGATAACACCATTGGTTATCTCGAGGGTGGATTTGAAAGCTGGATCGCAACAGATAAAGAAATCGATACAATTGAATCCATTTCTGCCACAGCTTTTGAGACTGCCGCGAATGAAGGCGAAATAATTGCTCTTGATGTACGTAAGCCTGGTGAATATGAATCTGAGCATCTGGAATTTACACTTAGTCGCCCCTTAGATTATATCGATGATTGGATGTCGGAGATTAATCCGAAATCTACCTATTATATCCACTGTGCAGGCGGATATCGTTCAATGGTTGCCGCTTCTATTTTAAAATCACGTGGAGTTGAAAATGTTATCGATGTGGCAGGTGGATATGGTGCTATTAAAAGCACAGGTTTAAAAAGAACTGATTTTGCTTGTCCAAGCAAAGCAATGAAAGCCTAACAGTAATTAATACATCCCAAAACTGCATGTCAGAAAATCACAATCATTATGATGTTTTAATTATCGGGGCTGGCCCAATTGGGATGGCCTGTGCCATAGAAGCAAAAAAGGCTAATTTAAGCTATATCATCATCGAAAAGGGTGCGCTGGTAAACAGTCTTTTTAATTATCCGGTGTTTATGACTTTCTTCTCTACCTCACAAAGGTTGGAGATTGGGGGCGTTCCGTTTGTAACCATAAACCCAAAGCCAAACCGCAATGAGGCAGTAGAATATTATCGCCGCGTGGCCGGGAAGTTTGATTTGCATATCAATCTATTTGAAACCGTAAATCAGGTAACCAAAAATGGTGATTCTTTTGCGGTGAACACTTCTAAAACCGATTATACGGCCAGAAATGTAATTGTAGCAACAGGTTTTTATGATGTTCCACTTTTAATGAATGTAAAAGGAGAAGAGCTTCCAAAAGTAACCCATTATTATAAAGACCCGCATTTGTATGCTTTCCAAAATGTATTGGTTGTTGGAGCCAATAATTCAGGCGTTGACGCGGCTTTAGAAACTTACCGCAAGGGGGCAAATGTGACCATGGTTGTACGCAGTGCTGAGCTTGGTAAAAACGTTAAATACTGGGTTCGCCCTGATATCGAAAACCGGATTAAGGAAGGAGAAATTACCGCATATTTTAATTCAGAGGTATTAGAAATAAAACCCAATGAGGTGATTGTTAAAACCCCGGCAGGGATAAAAACGATTCCAAATGATTTTGTAATCGCGATGACAGGATATCAGCCCGACTTTAACATGCTCAGGAAATTTGGGATTGATTTGCCCGATAGCCTTTGTCCGGTGTACAATGATGAAACCATGGAAACCAATGTGAAGGGTTTGTATTTAGCAGGGGTAGTATGTGGTGGTATGGATACGCATAAGCTATTTATTGAAAACTCCAGGATTCACGCAGAGATGATCGTAAAGAATATTCTAGGTTAGGAGATTTGCGGTTTTTGATTGACGAATTACGATTTTTCGCTTCCTGATGCCGGGTAAGTAGGAGCCCAGGTAATCTTATTTAATATTTGCCCATGCTTCCTTCATTAAGATTAGCCCTTGCAAGAGAATCACAATTAGGATGGAGTTAACGGCCGGAGGTTGCAAGTCGCTTCTGCTCAACACATTAAAATTGGGATTTACTTAGCTAGATATCTGAATAATCTGTTGGATATAGGAATAAACTGATGTTCTTAGAAACGTTTTTTTGATATTCGGGCAAAGCCGAAAGCGTTTTCCATTGCGCATCTTTTCCAAAAGCTTCCCAATGCTTATTGCGATCTGCACGGTCGTTAAAGGTGGTCATGTACATCAGATTGGGCATGGTACTCCCGGCAACAACTTCTCCATAAAAAACAGCATTAAAGCCCAGGCGTTTAAAAAGGCCGATCTCATCGCCAGTATTGAACATGCGAATCTTATTGGCAGCCAGTTTTTCTGTCGGACTTTCATAGCTTCTCAATTCATATACCCGATCTTTTTTGGGTGTAGTTAGTACAGGTAAATTAGGCTCAGGACTTTTCTCGAATGCATTTAAAAGAATCGTTTCTATTCTGCTATATGGAGGGTCGTTATGCGCTGCGGCAAGATATTCGGCTCCTGCCAGTTGGTAGTTCTGATCTTTAACTAATTTAGCATCCAGCTCAAACAATGCATTTTTTGAAGAAAATGGGATGAGTACATAAATCAGCTTGTCTCCTTGAGGTTTTGAGGCGTCGACAATGGGTTTGAAAACGCCAACACTTTCAATTCCTGCCCGGTGTAAGGCAGGTAAATAAGCGGTGCTTAGATAACTATCTAATCTGTTTTCTTGCTCAGTAGTACTGAAATGGTAAATTTTAATTTGATAAAAATACCGTTTTGCCACTGAGTAAGCACTTAACGGGGCTAAAATAACTAAGAAAATGCAAATTGAATATAAAAGGCGTTTACACATGGTGTGGATTGGCTAGGTGCGGCTAATCTACTAAAAGGTTAATCGGTAAAGCTATGTCTAACCATTTTTTTACGTTCAATTAAGTGGGGAATAAAATAACAACAGGAAAATGTACATATTTTTCTGTTACACAAAAAAATGTTACAACAAAACATGTTACAACTTTGTAACATGTTTTGTTGTGATATCGAAAAAAGTTACAGAAAAAAACATCACAAAGAAAAGTATTGTTTGTTTAAATCTATCAGTGGGTGCCACAGCGGCCGGAATAACTGGAATAAGGTAACTCCAAATTTATTAATTCATAATTTTCAATGTTTCCTTCATAAATTTCTCAATAGCCTCTTCTACTGCAGGCAAATCTTTAGAAATAATATAAGAAGCTAAAATATGATTGCCGCCATTGGGTATGGCTACTTTTTGTTTTTGTATTGAGCCCAATTGGTTAAACATCTTTAACATGGCACTCACCCGTACTACCAGATCCTGCTCTAATTCATTCTTATAATAGTACAGCATAAGAACAGGTTGTTTAACCCTTTGAAAAAGTTTTCTGGTCATGGTACCCTCTACTAATTCCTGCAGTTGTACCAGCGATTCGATCCGGTAACTGGTGTACCAGTATTTTCTGAATTCTTCCGTACGGTCGTCGGTTTTACGTTGATCGCTTTTTAAAACACGCCTGGCAATCTGCAACCCCCAGGGGTCGTTCAGCATCCAGGCCTTTTTGTCATTAATTTCAATATTGGGTGAAATCAGAATAAGACTGTGGATCTCGGGATAGTTAGCCGCAAGTTTCAGCGCCATGGTACCTCCGGTAGAACTACCCATTAGTATCACCTTTTTGCCTAGTTTCTGCCCGATAACGTAAGCCTCCTTGCAGCTTTCCCAAAGCATATCGGCAGTAAGGTACTGCATGGGAGCCAAAGATTCTAAGCCATGTTCGGCCAAACGTGGAAGATATAAATTAGCATTTAGCTTTTTTGCAAGGTTGAGGTGCACAGGATTGCCTTCGTATTTGGAGGCAGAAAAGCCATGCAGATAAATGAGCGCATATTCGGTTTGCTGATGATTAGGATATGCCCAAACTATTTCTGCCTCATTGCCAGGCTTGATTTTATACCCGCTTTCTTTTTGGTGTACGTAATCTTCGAGCTCAGGCAATTCGGGAACCTGAGGAAGTTCTTCATTATAGACCGGCTTTTTAGGTTTAGGGCCTAAAAGATAACCTACAACTAAACCAAAGGTAAGTGCCCAGAAAGCTTTGTAGCGTTTTTTCATCGATGTGACTATGATGGTTTAAATGTAAACTTTTGGCCGAAATAAAGCCAGATTTTTATGCAATATAATCTGCTGGATGAGGGGGAATGGTAACCACTGGCTATGATTAGTAAACCTGATAGCGCCAGGTAGCCCGCAAGCACGAAAAATGAGGGCGAGGACTACAGGCAATAGCAGGACGAAAGCAGCTGATATATTCTGCCCGTTAATTTTCAATTCCTTATTAATACGGTGATAGATTATCTTTTTAAGGGAAATTAGTTTAAGTTTGCAATCAAAATTTTTCGACTTAATGCCGGGAATCGAACAGATAAAAAAACCTATTGCTGCTGATATTAAAGCGTTTGAGAAAACCTTTAAAGACTCTATGCACAGCGACGCTCCGTTGCTGGATAGGATTACCCACTATATTGTAAAACAAAAAGGGAAGCAAATGCGGCCCATGTTTGTATTTTTTGCTGCAAAATTATGTGGTGGAATTACAGAATCCACGCACAGAGGGGCTGCCCTGGTAGAGCTTTTGCATACGGCAACCTTAGTGCATGATGATGTGGTGGACAATGCTTATGAAAGACGTGGCTTTTTTTCCATCAATGCTTTGTGGAAGAATAAAATTGCAGTTTTAGTGGGCGATTATCTTTTAGCAAAGGGTTTGCTGCTTTCGGTAAACAATAATGAACACCGCTTGTTACAAATTGTATCGGAAGCAGTCAAACAGATGAGTGAGGGCGAACTTTTACAAGTAGAAAAAGTGAGACGGATGGATATTTCTGAGGAACTTTATTACGATGTAATCAGACAGAAAACGGCATCGCTGATTGCTTCGTGTTGTGCAGCAGGAGCGGCATCGTCTGGGGCAGATGATGCGACCATTGAAAAAATGCGTTTGTTTGGTGAAAAAGTAGGAATCGCTTTTCAGATAAAGGATGATACATTCGATTTTGGAACAGATGATGTAGGCAAGCCTCTTGGAATTGATATTAAAGAGAAAAAGGTGACTTTACCGCTAATTTATGCCCTAAATAATGCTGAAAAACCCGAACGAAAACGAATTATCAATTTGGTGAAGAACCATCAGGATGATCCGGAGAAAATTCAGCAGATTATTGATTTTGTAAATGAAAAGAAAGGCGTTTATTACGCCAACCAGAAAATGCTGGCCTACCAACAGGAAGCCTTCGATATTCTCCATCAATTTGAACCTGGAGAAGCCAGGACCGGATTGGAAGAGCTTGTATTGTATACTACAGAAAGAAAAAAATAATGAGCAACGAATTACTATTCAGCATCGGTTTCCTATTGTTTATTGTACTTATTTTAGCCTTGGATTTGGGGCTTTTTAGTAAAAAAGAACATGTGGTGAGTTTAAAACAAGCCGGTATTATGAGCTTGGTTATGGTAGGTCTTGCCATTGGTTTTTACTTTATCCTGCTTACAGAAGGACAACAGCTTCATGGTATTAAAGATTTTGCTCATCTTAAAGATATTGTGCTGAGGCATCAACACCACATTAAACTCATACCAGATGATTTTGAGCAAAGCTTAGCCATTTACAAACAGAATTTAGGTTTAGAATTTCTAACCGGGTATGTGATTGAGTATGCGCTTTCTGTTGATAATATATTCGTTATTGTATTGATATTTTCTGCTTTTGCAGTTGAAGAGAAATATTATCACCGGGTTTTATTCTGGGGAATCTTAGGCGCAATTATTATGAGGTTCATCTTCATTTTTGTAGGAGCGGCCTTAATCACCAAATTTGCCTGGATCCTTTATCTTTTTGGAGCATTTTTAGTTTTTACCGGGGTAAAAATGTTTTTCAGCAAAGAAGGAGACGATAAAATTGACCCTGAAAACCACCCGGTAGTGAAGTGGGCTTCTAAAATTTTTGCCATTCACCCTAAATACGAAGGCCGGAATTTCTTTGTAAGAATCAATCATAAAAGAATGGTTACCCCTCTTTTCCTGGTATTGCTGATTGTAGAATTTACCGATTTGCTTTTTGCTGTAGATTCTATTCCGGCAATTTTTGCGGTAACCAAAGATCCTTATATTGTTTTCTTCTCTAATATTTTTGCCATTATGGGCTTGCGTTCAATGTTCTTCTTACTGGTAAATATTATTCACAAATTCCATTACCTGAAAACGGGATTAGCCTTTTTACTTACATTTATCGGAATTAAAATGCTGGGACATTCCTATCTGGAGAAGTGGGGCTTTACTACCGAGCATTCGTTAATTATTATTCTAAGTATTTTGGTCATCAGCGTTGTGGCTTCTCTGGCTTTTCCAAAAAAGAGAACCAGCGTACATAAATAGCAAGTCGTTGTTGAACTAAAATCTTCAGGAAATGCTTTGGAGAACGCAAAATATGCGTTACAGGGTGCTTCCTCAGCTTATTATTTGTAATTTCAGCGGATAATTTATTCCTATGAAGTACTTCTTTTCTGCTGCACTGCTCTTTTCGGTGCTTGGTGGTTACGCTCAAGACCAATTTTCTGGTGTTTTTAAACAAATTAATGCAGATGTGCAGCAAAATAGCAAAGCATATCAAACATTGAAGTATGAAACAGAAACAATTGGTCACCGTTTAACCGGATCCGCCAATGGCGCCAAAGCAGAGCAATACGCATTTGATTTACTGAAATCTTATGGTTGTGCGGTTAAATTTCAACCTTTTGAGGTAGAGAGCTGGAACAGAAAAAGTATCAGTGTAGAAATCGGCCCAACTAAAAATAGCCTGGGCAGGCTGAAAGCTGTTACATTGGCACACTCTCCCGTAAGTGCGAATGTAACCGCAGATATTGTGGATGCAGGCAATGGTTTGGAAGCAGATTATGAGGCCAAGCCAGGCCTATTTAAGGGGAAGATTGCGCTGATTTATCTTGGGGTTTTACCCGGGTCTGCTGAAGGAACAAAATCACTGCACCGATCAGAAAAAACAGCAATAGCCACAAAGCATGGTGCTAAAGGTGTGATCATTATCAATACTGTTAAAGGTGGCGTTCTTTTAACCGGAACGGCCTCGGTTACGGGTAAGCTTATTCCAATTCCTGCGGTTTGCATTGGTTTAGAAGATGGAATGGCGCTGAAAGAAAAATTAAAATCAAGCACGCAGATTGCACACATTGCCATGACCAATTTCTCGGGAATAATCAAAGCCAGAAACGTAATTGCCACTTTCAAAGGTACCGAACTCCCTAAAGAAAAAATTGTGGTGGGCGGTCACCTGGACAGCTGGGATTTAGCTACAGGAGCAATTGACAATGGCATTGGTTCTTTTGCAATAATTGATATGGCCAGGACCTTTAAAAAATTAAATCTTAAAACTAAGCGCACTGTAGAATTTGTACTTTTTATGGGTGAGGAGCAGGGCTTATTGGGCTCTAAAGCTTACGTTGAACAAGCGAAGAAAGCAGGAATATTGAATGAAGTTAAGTTTATGCTCAATTATGACATGACGAACGACCCTAAGGGATTTTCCACTTCCAGAGCAGAAATGAAAGAATTATTTACCGCTTGGGGGTCAGATATTGCCCAAATTGATACGGGATTCAAAAATTTGTTTAATGCAGGTGCAGGTTTACATAGCGATCACCAACCTTTTATGCTGGAAGGTATTCCAACAGGAGGAGGCTTCGGCGGTAAATTACCTAATAATTCCGGCCCTTTTTATCACTCGGATGGTGATTCATTCAACTTAGTTGATGAACAGGAGCTAAAAAATACAGTACGTTATAGCGCCATGCTTACTTACGCCCTGGCCAATACCTCAAAAATCCCTGTAGGTATACAAGGGGAGGCAGAACTGAAAGCATTCTTAGAAGCTCAGAATTTAAAAGAGCCTTTGATGATTGCCGGAGAATGGAGGTGGTAATTAATTATCCACTAATATAGCTTTCCAGTTGAGATATGGTTTGTTTTTGATCTTCTATTATAAATTTTACCACATCTCCGATAGAAACCATTCCTTTAACTTCACCGTTGGCAACTACAGGCAAGTGTCGGATATGTCTTTCAGTCATGAGTTCCATACAAAAATCAATATTATCGGCCGGTGAGATGGTAATCGGATTAGGGGTCATGGCTTCTTTAATCAGCGTATCTTTGGAAGCTTTACCTTGTAGAATGATTTTGCGGGCATAATCACGTTCAGTAAAAATGCCTCTCAACTGATCGCTTTCCATTACCAGTACTGCACTGATATTTTTCTCGGTCATTACTTTCAGTGCATCTAAAACGGAGATGTTTTCAGAAACAGAAATCACCCTGCTGGGTTTGGTGTCGAGTAAATGTTTTACAATTTTCATAACATTCAAATTAGGTTAATGAAATTTACTAAATAATTGTCTGTAAATCAAAGTTTTGTTTCGGTTTGTTCGCGATGTGAAATGTTTTACCACACCTGTACAACATTACCGAGCAAATATTTGGCAATTCCGCTAAATTGGGGTTGGCTAACCTGTTTATTTCGTTTTCATGAAACCATTAAGAATTTAAGAACAGATTTACTCTTTTCCTCCCTGCCTGTCCGAACTCCAAACCCTCAACTCCCAACTCCATATACTGTTTCTGTCATGCTGTCAGTAGGAATTTACAGGTTTGTTTACATTTTTTCAGTGTTTTGAGAGATTTAACTGACAAAAACCAATTGGCACAAGCATTGTTTAATAGGAGTAGAATTAAAATTAAAAAAGAAGAAATATATAATACAATGGGAAAAATTATTGGAATAGACTTAGGAACAACAAACTCTTGCGTAGCAGTAATGGAGGGTAACGAGCCTGTAGTTATTGCGAACAGTGAGGGTAAACGTACTACACCGTCTATTGTTGCTTTTGCAGAAAACGGTGAGCGTAAGGTTGGCGAGCCTGCTAAACGTCAGGCTATAACTAACCCAACCAAAACTATATACTCAATTAAACGCTTTATGGGTAACAGCTACGACGAAAGTTCGAAAGAAGCTGGGCGCGTACCATATAAAGTGGTTAAAGGTGATAACAACACACCACGTGTTGAAATTGACGACAGAAAATATACACCTCAGGAAATTTCTGCAATGATTTTGCAGAAAATGAAGAAAACTGCTGAAGATTTCTTAGGTCAGGAAGTTACAGAAGCAGTAATTACTGTTCCTGCATATTTCAACGATGCACAACGTCAGGCAACTAAAGAAGCTGGTGAAATTGCTGGTTTATCAGTAAAACGTATCATTAACGAGCCTACTGCAGCTGCTTTAGCTTATGGTTTAGATAAAGCACACAAAGACATGAAAATTGTTGTGTTTGACTGTGGTGGTGGTACACATGACGTTTCTGTTCTAGAATTAGGTGATGGCGTTTTCGAAGTAAAATCTACTGATGGTGATACGCACTTAGGTGGTGATGACTTTGACCACGTAATCATTGATTGGTTAAACGCTGAATTCAAAGCTGAGAACAGCATGGATTTAAGTAAAGATCCAATGGCTTTACAACGTTTAAAAGAAGCTGCTGAGAAAGCTAAAATTGAGTTATCAAGCACTACTTCAACTGAGATTAACTTACCATATATTACTGCTGATGCCAGCGGCCCTAAACACTTGGTACGTACTTTAACCCGTGCTAAATTTGAGCAATTGGCTGATAGTTTAATTAAACGTACCATCGATCCTTGTAAATCTGCTTTGAAAAACGCAGGTTTAAGCACAAGTGATATTGATGAAATTATCTTAGTAGGTGGTTCAACTCGTATTCCTGCAATTCAGGATGCTGTTAAAGCTTTCTTTGGTAAAGAGCCTAGTAAAGGTGTTAACCCTGATGAGGTAGTAGCAATTGGTGCTGCCATTCAAGGTGGTGTATTAACTGGTGATGTAAAAGATGTATTGTTATTAGACGTTACGCCTTTATCATTAGGTATTGAAACAATGGGTGGTGTAATGACTAAATTAATCGAGTCTAACACAACTATCCCAACTAAAAAATCTGAAACTTTCTCAACTGCTGCCGATAATCAGCCATCAGTAGAGATTCACATTTTACAAGGTGAGCGTCCAATGGCTGCTCAAAACCGTACAATTGGACGTTTCATTTTAGATGGTATTCCACCAGCACCTCGTGGAGTTCCTCAGGTAGAAGTTGCCTTTGATATCGATGCTAACGGTATCTTACACGTAAGTGCTAAAGATAAAGCTACTGGTAAAGAGCAAAAAATCCGTATCGAAGCTTCTTCAGGTTTAACTGATGCTGAGATTAAGAAAATGAAAGAAGAAGCAGAAGCTAATGCTGCAGATGATGCAAAAGCAAAAGAAGAAGCTGATAAAATTAACGGAGCTGATGCTTTAATTTTCTCAACTGAGAAACAATTAAAAGAGTTTGGTGATAAATTATCTGCTGATAAAAAAGCGCCAATCGAAGCCGGTTTAGAGAAGTTAAAAGCGGCTCATTCAGCTCGTAACTTCGCAGATATCGATGCAGCTCAGGAAGAGTTACAAAACGCCTGGAATGCAGCTTCTGAAGAGATGTATAAAGCAGGTGAGCAGCCTCAGGGTGGTGCTGAACAACCACAGGCTGAAGCACAACCTCAAGGTGGTGATAATGTAACTGATGTTGACTTCGAAGAAGTGAAATAAGTTTAAATTATAAACGATCCTTTAAATAAAAAAGCGTTTCTGATTCATTTCAGGGACGCTTTTTTTTGCACTATTATTTTTATGAGGTGGAATGGAATTCTCTGTATAAAAGCGACTAAATTAAATTTTCTTCAATAATGTCCTGCAATTCCTTTTCATTATGATACAGCTCCTGTAGCAGTTTGAATTGGTTTCTGGCCCTATCCAGGTTTTGCTGAGGGTATTGAATCGGATAATAGGGGTTTCCATTTAGAAAGTCGGTCAGAAACCTCAATGCTTGCATGTAAACCATATATTTGCCTGAGAAAAGGATCAGTTCCTTTTCCGTTTCGGTAAGTATGGATTTCATTTCCGATAAATAGCCTTTGATGAGTGCTTCAAAATAAGATATTCTGATTTTAATCTTACTGAGATCTGTTTCATTCTCTGAAAAAGCGCAGGTGTAGGTACGGATCATGTCGCCTAAATCTGATAAGAATTTACCAGGCATTATGGTATCTAAATCGATTACACAAATTCCTTCATCGTTTTGCTTGTTCAATAACACATTGCTGATTTTGGTGTCATGATGCATAACCCGGTCTGGAAAGTCTTTTCGATGTTGAAAAGAATTGAAATATTCCAGGATATGCCGGTAATCAATTGCCCGTTCAATTTCTTCCTCAGCGGATACTTTGAGCTTAAGATCAGCTTTTTTAAGTGCTAAGGCAAATTGATCATAGCGTAGGCTGAGGTTATGGAAATCGGGAATTGTGGCATGCAGTTTATGCGCCTCAAATCCATCAAGCATGCGGCTAAGTTTACCAAACTGCCTGGCTGCTTCGTATGCCTGTTTTTCAGTTGTTAGCACATCAAGTGAAACTGTATCTGCAACAAAAGGCAGCATTCGCCAATATTCATTATCCAGGTGTACCATTTCTTCACCTGAAGTGGTTTTAACTGGTTTTATGAAAAGATAATCAGGATGTTCTAAATGGAGGTAGGCTGCAATAAGCCTGAGATTATCAGCAATTAGCTGAGGTTGCCGAAATACTTCTGTATTAATATTTTGAAGAATGTACTGCCGGGTGGTAGCGGAAGATGAAATCAGGTAGGTTCGGTTAATTAAACCCGAACCTACCTGACTTATTTTTAAATGTTCTTTTTGGAGTCCGTAAGCTTTTAAGATATGGTCATCTAAGCTTAGTTCCATAATTTTTCGGGATATGCGCCGTTTTTGATCAATTGATCAATGCTGTCCTGAACAAAAGGCTTATCTTCTTTATATGTTACACCAAACCATTTGTTAGCTGTAGGAACCACTTTAAAGGTTGCTTGTCCTGTTTTTACTAAAGTTTCACCAATAAGCGGGATAAAAAATTCCGCTTTAGGTTTGTCTTTATTTTCGGCAGCAAACTTTACGAAAAGTTCTTCTGTGATTGGGAAAACTGCAGGCGTAAAACCCCAGAAATTCATAGAAACAGGAGTTTCATAATCTAATGGAAACTCTTCTCCATCTTCCTCATAGAAAATAGCACCATCTTTTGGGTATACCTTTGTGCGCTCCACAATTTCAGTCAGGTTACCTGAAGCATCTACTTTACAAACGCCTCTGGACACTGCACCGAACTCAGAAAGTGTTTTTCCAATCTGATATCCTATAATTGAATAATTGCTATCGGTAACATCTGTAGTTAAGAAATCGACCATTTTTTTGAAAGCATCGAACCCATAATAGTCATCCGCATTAATTACACAAAAAGGTTCTTTAATGGTATTTCTGGCAGATAAAATTGCATGAGCTGTACCCCATGGTTTTTCTCTGTAGATTTCTTCTTCAATGCCGAATTGTTTTAAATCGAAGTTCTGGAAAACATAGTCAGTTTCAATTCTTCCTTCTAATTTAGGTTCAAAAATGGCTTTGAATTCCTTTACAAACTCTTCTTTGATGATAAAAACTACTTTACCAAAGCCAGCATTAATGGCATCATAAATAGAGTAATCGATAATGGTTTCGCCATTTGGGCCAAAGCCATCAATTTGTTTCATACTTCCGTAGCGGCTCGCCATCCCAGCGGCCAATATTAATAGGGTTGGTTTCATTAATTATAATTGATTTTATAGTATTCGCATTGCTTTAGCGCCAATTGATAACGAGAACGTTGATTGACTGCGCAATACATTTGCGAAAATAGTAATTGAGTTGTGATTATTAATGTTATTATTAAAGTTAAAATCCAAATAGTCCGCCACCGCTTTTTGAACGTGTTTTCTTTCCGGTTAACATTCCGAATATCCCTCTAACAATTTCCTTGCCGATTTGCCTGGTTATGGTTGCACCCATTACTTGTTCAACCAAACTTTTTTCTCCAGGTTTAGGTTTACTCTCTGCCTCAGCCTGTTTTTTTGCTTCTATTTCCTGCTTAGCTTCCTCAGCAGCCTGTGTTTGTTCATTTATACGTTTTGTTAAAATATCGTAGGCACTTTCAGGGTCTACAACATCTTTATATTTAGCGTACTTCTGGCTGCTATGCACCACACTGTCAAAATCGGCCGCAGTTAAAGGCCCCATAATGGCCCTTGGCGGTGTGAGCATTGTTGCTGAAACTTCGGTTGGTATACCTTTTTCATTGAGTACGGTAACCAGGGCCTGTCCGGTACCTAAAGAAGTCAGGATTTGATCAATCTGATAAAACTCAGATTTCGGGTATGTGTTTACTGTTTTTTTAAGTGCATCTACATCATTTGGTGTGAAAGCTCTGAGGGCATGCTGAACCCGGTTTCCGAGTTGCCCTAAAACGCTTTCAGGAACATCAGTCGGCGCTTGTGTACAAAAGAATACACCAATTCCTTTAGATCGGATCAACCTGATGATGGTTTCTATTTGTTCTAAGAATGCCTTCGAAGAATTTTTGAACAGTAAATGTGCCTCATCAAAGAAGAAAATCAGTTTAGGTTTATCCAGGTCGCCAACCTCTGGCATGGTATTAAATAGTTCAGCCAAAAGGCTTAACAGAAAAGTAGAGTACAGAACCGGCTGATTTTGAACATCAGCAATATTTAAAAGACTAATTACACCTTTGCCATCCACACGTTCAAATAAATCTTCAATATCGAATGATTTTTCTCCGAACATGCCACCTAAGCCCTGTTGCTCTATTGCAACTATTTTTCTTAAAATGGTACCTGAAGTTGCGGTTGAAATGGTGCCGTAACTGCTTTTAATTTCGGCAGCACCAGCTCCTTCAGAAAGATAGGAAACCAATTTTTTCAGATCATTTAGATCAATAATAGGCATTTTGTTGTCGTCGGCATATTTAAAAATTACCGCCATAACTCCAGCCTGGGTGTCATTTAAATCCAATACTTTGGACAGCAATGTTGGTCCGAATTCTAAAACCGTTGCGCGCATTTGCGAACCAAGTTTTCCGGATAAAGAATAAATCTCCAGTGGGAAACCAGCCGGTGTAAATGGTTTATTCAGTTGTTTTGCTCTTTCCTCAATTTTCGGATTGATAGCCCCTGGCTGATGTAAACCGGATAAATCTCCTTTAACATCAAGCATGAAAACCGGAACTCCGGCATCCGATAATTGTTCGGCTAAAAGCTGTAGGGTACGTGTTTTACCTGTTCCTGTAGCTCCGGCAATCAAACCATGCCTGTTCATCATTTTTAATGATAAGTTAACCTCTGCCTCGCTGTAAACCTGTCCGTCTAAAATTCCAGCACCTAGATAGATATAAGAGCCCGTGGGGGCGTAGGATGATTTTATTTTTTCGATAAATTTAGCAGAAGAATTACTCATACATCAGATATTTTATTCGCACAATTTAAGAAACTAATCTTAAAAGTAAAGTCTTTTTGTGTTAAGGGTTTAGAAATGTAAAACTCAGATCTTTAAAATTGTATACTGTAAGTGGATTTAGAAATTAATTGATTTTTTTATAATAGATTAATTCATTTTTAAGTGATGCAAGTTCATTTTGCATGTTTTCAATCTGTTCTAAAAGTGTAGCAACAGCATGAAGTCCCGCTACATTAATTTCTAAATCCTGCGCCAAACGGAGGTAGCGCTCCAGCTTAGCCAGCTCAGCCATATCAATAAAAATTGAGCTTTTAACGAGCTTGGTATGAATCAATCCTATTTCTTCTAGCGACTGGATAAATTGGATTTCTACTTTATGGTGTGTACAGACATCATTAACTGGAATTAATTTTGTTCCCATCAGATTATAGTTTAGAAAGTTTTTCAAACAGTTCTTTTTGATCGGCGTTAAGGTTTGTAGGTAACTTTACCTGCCATTTAACATACAAATCACCAAAATGATTTTCTTTTTTGTAAACCGGAAAGCCTTTGCCTTTTAAGCGAAGAGTGGTATCGGGTTGAGTTTCTGCAGGGATTTTTAATTTTACCTTTCCATTGAGTGTTTCTACAATTTTTTCACCGCCTAAAATAGCCGTATATAAATCTATTTCCTCCTGAAGATAAATATCGTTTCCCTTTCGTATAAACTTAGGATCTTCTGCAATATTAAAAGTGATATAAAGATCGCCTGGCGGGCCGTTGTTAGCACCTGGAGCACCATATCCGGGTAGTCTGATCTTTTGCCCGTTATCTACCCCTGCAGGAATGGTAATCCGTACCTGTTTGCCATTTACCGTTAAGGTTTGTTTGTGTGTGGTATAAGCATCAATAAGATTGAGGTTCAAACTGGCGTTGTAATCCTGTCCCTTAAACGGCGATCGTCCACTGCTTCTGGCTCCTCCACCAAACATGGAAGAAAAGAAGTCTGAAAAATCGCCATCTTCAAAGCCTCCACTGTAACCCGAATATCCTCCGTTTCTACTTTGTGATTGATATTGACGCTGTTGTTCCTGTTGGGCATCTAACTGATCGGCATGCTGCCAGTCCTTACCATATTTGTCATATTTTTTTCGTTTCTCCGGATCACTTAAAACTTCATTGGCCTCATTAATCTGTTGAAACTTCTTGTTAGATTCTGCATTATTCGGATTAAGATCCGGATGATGTTTCCTTGCTAGTTTTCGATAGGCTTTTTTGATTTCCTCGGTACTGGCATCTTTTTTTAGTTCGAGAATTTTATAATAGTCTATGTAGTCCATAAATGCATAACAAATAATTAGCCTGAATGTTCAGGTTGAAAAATGTTAAAGGTAAGCTTTATAGAACCGGGTTTCAATAGCCTTATTATACTATTAATTAAATGCAAAATGCCTCCGATTGGAGGCATTTTTGTATTTAGACAATAGAGAGATTACTTTTTATTTTTTACATATTTTTCAAGCCACTGATCTTCTTCCCACAAGGTGTGCAGAATATTTTCTTTGCCGCGGTAACCATGTGCTTCGTAAGGTAAAAATACAAAACGGGTAGTTCCACCTGCACCCTTTATGGCATTAAATAAACGCTCACTGTTGATTGGGAATGTACCTGGGTTATCATCAGAATCACCATGGATTAATAAAATAGGTGTTTTGATTTTATCAGCATAGCTGAAAGGGCTCATTTCATAATACATTTGAGGAGCCTGCCAGTATGTGCGCTCTTCATTTTGGAAACCAAATGGTGTTAAGGTGCGGTTATAAGCACCACTTCTGGCAATACCTGCGGCAAATAAATTGGTATGGGCCAACAGGTTAGCGGTCATAAAAGCACCATAGCTATGGCCTCCAACAGCCATACGGTTTTTATCTCCAACACCTAAATCTGATAATTTGTTGATAGCTGCCTCAGCATTAAGCTTTAATTGTTCTACAAAGGTATCGTTTGGTTTTTTACCATCTTTGGCAACAATTGGCATTTCAGCATTATCCAGAATAGCATAGCCTCTGGTTACCCAATAAATTGGAGAGCCCCAGTTAATTGCTGTAAATTTATCTTTAGAACCACGGATTTGCGCCGCATCTGCTGCAGAATTAAATTCTCTTGGATATGCCCAGATTAAAGTAGGCAGTGGTCCATCTTTTTCTTTGTTATAACCTTTTGGTAAATATAAATCGCCTGTTAAATCTACACCATCAGCTCTTTTATAAGAGATTTTTTCTTTTGTAATCCCGTCTAAAGAAGGGTATGGATTACTGAAATTAGTTACTGGTCTGTCTGCAACACGTAATATCAGGTTTTTAATGTAGTAGTTAGGCACCAGTTTTTGACTTTCTTTACGGGTAAGCAATACCAATTTGTCCGGATCAATTACGTCACTTACATATTCATAAGTTCCTTCAGCACTTCTCCATATAATCTCATTCTTTTTACTGCTGAGATCAAACTTAGCTAAAAATGGTAAATCTCCTTTTTCTGATGAGCCCACAGGGTTATTCATCAGCAACTTGGTACCATTATCCACCACATGTACTACCTGACGGCCGAATTTGTTTTTGGTAGTTACAGGAGTACCAGGGTTGCCATATGCATCGGTTTGGTTCCTGGTATAAAGTTCTTCAATATTTCCGGTTGTTGGATTGTAAACACTTACTTTATTGGTTTGCTTGCTTCTTAAACCTTCCATCACTAAGGCAAGTGTTGCATTACCCCATTGAACACCACGATAGCGGGTTTGAGTTTTGAATAATTCTTTTTCCGATCCGGTAAAGGGTGCACTCAAAGCATATACAGCATCATGAAAGGGTACGTTTTTCTTAATTAATCCACTATCCAAAGGTTTGGCCCATACTACAGTAGCGGCTTCATCACTTCTCCAATCAAAGCCTCTTGGTATATTTTGTGTATTATCGTAACCTGATGGGGTACCTTCGGCTGAAGGAAGTTCGGCGATTACTTTAACCGTTTTTCCTGCAAGATCTGTAATGGTAACTGTAGAAGGAAAACCTCCAGCCGATACTAAATAAGAAAATGGCTTACGGATGGTTTCTATCATCATATAATTCTTATCTGGTGATAAGCTCACGGAAGAATAAATGGCTGGTTTACCTACTGGTGTTTCTATGCCATTGGTATTTTTTACCAATTGTGAAGTGCCGAAAAATTCGAATAATTGTTCATCAAATGGAGATTTAATTAAATCCTGAAAAGTTGCACTTGGTGCTGCCTTACCCAAATTCTGTTGAATGGTAGGACCCTTAGGCATTAAAGGTTTAGCAGGAGCGGCGCTTGCAGGTTTTGTTACTGTTCGGTAAATGATAGTATTATCGTTTAACCAGGTAAGACCGCTTCCCAAAACTACGTTTAAGTAGGCTTTGTTAATTTTGGTCGCTTTTTTAGTGGCAATATCGATGATGTACAAATCAACACCTTTTTGCGTGGTATTGGTAAAAGCAATTTTGTTTTCTGCTGGATTCCATAATATATTGCCAGCATATAAAGGTGTTGGTAATCCTGTAACCGGAGAGGTTTGATTGCTTTTAATATTCTTTAAGCTGAAATTATTAATAAAATTCTGCCTGCTAGGCGAGTAGTTATTCGGATTTAACCTCAAACCCGCGATTCTATATTCTGGCATAGCCAATTCTTCTACGGAAGGGTATGAATTGCGTTCGCTAAATAGTATCCACTCAGCCTTTCCATCAATGCTAACGCCTGGTGTAGGTTTTGCCAATAGTAAATCAGCAATTTCTTTGGGTGGAGTTTGGTAGCTAATAGCATCCTGAGCATTTACATGTAATGAAATGCAAGCGCCTGCTATTAGAAAATAGAGGTGTAGTCTTTTGATCATATTAAGTTAGTTAATAGTTAGTTTGAATATGAGTTAATATCAAAGATTGAAAAAAAAGGGCAGTTATTTATGTTAGTAACTGCTTATTTACTTAAGAATACGGCTGTTTAACAATGTCTGTTTGTTTGTGTCGTAGAATTGGCGATCATGATTTTGAGAATGTCTATGCTGACGTCGGAGAGTTTTTTGATATAGATACAGCTTTTCGCGGCTTTGTGTTTTCCAAATTTGGAGAGCAGCAAGGTCTTATCCTCAAACTGTGTATCGAGATACAAGCTGATCGCAACTTTTCTGGGCGAAAATGCGGCAATGGGCGCATCTCCTTCTCTGCCACTATCATATTTGTAATGATAACGACCAAAGCCAATTATAGCTGGTCCCCACATTCGGGCTTTAAAACCTGTAACTTCCTCAAAAATATTTAAAAGCTCGTAACTGTCTTTTTTCATTGTTTCATTGGAAACAGTTTCTAGGAAATCGCTAACACTATTGTCGGTTTCCTGGGTTTTGTTCTGTGCCATTTGCGCTGATTTGATTGTTTTAAGGTACAAAAAAATGTAATTCCGATCCGAATTTTTACCCAATCATTGATTTTAAAAGTACTTTGGTGGTTTTTAATGATCTCCGAAAACAGCTATTTTACAGTTTTTTAGGCTAAATTTTTGACATATGTCAAAAAATGCGCATATTTTATACAAAGTTATACTCTTTTACTTACATTCGTATTGTCAATCGTCCCTGATACAGATTTAATTATTTTTAGTCATCCCTTAAAAATAAATTAACTCTATGACACCACAAACACTTAAACAAGGAGAAATTCTCGAACGGTTAGTACGCCGTGACCGGATGGGCATTAGCGAACTTTCCAGAAAGCTTAATGTTAGCCGCAGAACCATTTACAATTGGTTTGGACAGGATCGTCTTAACCATGAAATCATTTGGCAGGTAGGAAACTTATTAGGCCAAGATTTATCAACCTCATTTCCTGATGCATTTCCAAAGCAAAATTTGGAGCAGGATAGTCAATCTGATGGAAAAATGGTAGGTACAGATGGTAACTCTGTGTATTTCTGGATGAACAAGTACATCCACTTGCTCGAAAAGTACAATGATTTATTAAGTGCGGAGGAACAGAAACTATTACTCGACCCAATTTCAAAAGATTTGCCGCTTCGAAACAAGAGGACAGAGACTTTTTTGTACCAGTAATTTGTTTAACCTGCTGAGACAGCAGCAACTTCTGAAAACTGTATTTTTAAAAAAGTAACTAATTTTTAAATCTACACTCCAACCTTGTGAAGTAGAACTTTGATCTTGATTAATGTGTCCCGTTAATAATTGAAAGAGTTGAAAGGTTCTGCTTCATTTTTTTCCCTTCTCTGCCAACATAAAAATAGCCACCCGAAAGCAGCTATTGGTTTAAAAGAATAATTCTTTTTATGGTGTGCCTGCCCTCCGCGGATATCCCGCTCACAGGACTTTTTGTATCTCTTTTTGTTGATAACAATTTAGGCATAAGTTGGTTTTGTTTCGCCTAAAAATTTTACACATCCTGTGGATAATGTTAATATCTTTTTGCCATAAATGGTACCTGTTGTAAGTTATAGGGCAAAATGCCGTCATCACCAGGTTTAAAGTGAAATAAGATAAACAAAAAGTCCCCGATTGTTTAGACCGGGGACCGAATTTTGAATGTCAGACGTTGAATGATTGGAATTAACAATCAAGTCATCTTAATAGCTAAATAATTGGGCAGTTCTCTATGAGCATTCTGGTATTTAACAATTGTAACCTAATTTTCCGCGTTCAGCTTCTCCTTGCGGTCAGTTAAATCCTTATAGTAAAAATACGCCCCAAAACCCAGGATCAAAATGATGTTACTGGGTTTTATACTATGGTCCAGCCAATATTCGAAAGGAGGTATCTCTCCATTAAAACTTTGCTTAATAGAGGGCCAGGAGTTCAGGGTAACGATAATCACTATCATCAGCAAGACCTTTAAAAGGGTGCTGAATAAAATTTTACCATGAGGTATTCTTCCGTTATTTAGATCAGCCATAGCTTATTTGAATTCTCTGAAATCCTGTCCGTCTTTAATGTTCAATAAGCTTTCGTAAATCAAGCTGATTACATTATCTACGTCTTCTTTATGTACCATTTCTACGGTAGTGTGCATGTAACGTAATGGTAAGGAAATCAACGCAGAAGGTACGCCTCCGTTAGAATAAGCAAAAGCATCCGTATCGGTACCTGTAGACCTCGATGAAGCCTGACGCTGGAATGGAATGTTATTTTTTTCCGCTGTTTTAATTAACAATTTATTTAGGTTGGTTTGAACTGCAGGCGCATAAGAAACAACTGGTCCTTTACCTGCAAACAACTCACCCTGTGTGTTTTTGTTAATCATTGGCGTGGTGGTATCGTGTGTTACATCGGTAATGATAGCCACATGGGGTTTAATGCGTTGAGCGATCATCTCTGCACCTCTTAAACCAATTTCTTCCTGTACGGAGTTCACAATGTATAAGGCAAAAGGAAGTTTTTTCTTGTTCTCTTTTAATAAACGTGCCACTTCTGCAATCATAAATCCACCTACACGGTTATCCAGTGCACGGCCAACGTAATAGCGATCGTTTAAAACCATAAATTCATCTTCGTAGGTAATTACACAACCTACGTGGATGCCTAACTGCTCTACTTCATCTTTAGAAGTACAGCCACAATCTAAGAAGATGTTTTTTAATTCGGGTGTTTGCTCCTTTTCTCCATGACGGGTATGGATTGCGGGCCAACCGAATACTGCTTTAACCAAGCCCTTTTCTGTATGGATATTTACACGTTTAGAAGGGGCAATCTGATGATCTGAACCACCGTTACGAATCACATAGATTAACCCATCGGCTGTAATGTAATTTACGTACCATGAAATTTCATCTGCGTGCGCCTCGATAACCACTTTATATGGGGCTTTAGGATTGATTACTCCGACAGCTGTACCGTAATTATCGACGAAATGCTCGTCGATGTAAGGTTTTAAATAGTTTAACCAAAGTTTTTGCCCTTCCCACTCATAGCCGGTAGGGGCAGGGTTGTTGATATATTCTTCTAAAAACTGAAGCGATTTTTTAGTGACAACCGCCTGGTGCTTTTTCTTTTCTTCTTCTTTTTTCTTTGCCATATGTATTCAAATTGTTGAATGATTGGATGAGTGATTAAAACTGGCCTGATTCAATCATGCTCGTCCAAATTTTATATTTTTTTATTAACTCAGCTGGTTTTACTCCCTGGCCTCGTAATTTAAGATTAATTCCATAATTACAAAATCGTAACCGTTTTTTAAAAAGGTGGTTTCTGTTTCATGAAAGCCAAATTTATGATAAAATTCTTTAGCATTTGCACGTGCATTGCACCATAGCCTGGTCGCTTTCTGAATTTTACAGAAATCTAATATATACGCCATTAACATGGTGCCATAACCTAATTTTTGTGCATCGGGAAGAATGGCTAATTTTCTAAACTGATATTCGGTTCCATCTTGAAATAATGACACCACCCCAGTGAGTTTGTGATCGGCATATAAGCCAAAATGAATGCCATCGAAATCATCTTTTAGTTTAACAATGTCGAAAGGCTGATCCGGGTACATCGTTTCATGCCTGATTCTCCAGGTGAGCGAAGGAAATATTTGTTCAATTTGGACTAAAGACATGATTATAATAAATAGTTAAAGCCGATTTTAGCTAATAGAGATATGCGATGGCGGTTATAGTCAGTTTGATATGAGGGGCCAATCATGAATTCAATATTGGTATGCTTCAATGTATTTCTTTGAAAGCCCCATATGGGAGAGAAGGAACTAACATAATGCGTGGTATACAAATTATTAATCAGTATAGGTGCAATCAGGTCATATTCAAAACCGTAAAAGCTACCACTATTATTAGCAATTGTTTTTGCAGTTTCTGCTCTTTCCTGCAAATTGTAGTACTTTTTAAATCCAACATAATAAACAGGAGCTAGATTTATGGCATGGCTAATCCGAAGTATATCGCTCGCATTGGGAGGCGATTGAGGAAAGAAGGGTACAACACTTTCTACTGCGAGCCCGAAATATACTGTGGATGATTTTGTGATTTTCTGTTCCCGCTCCACACCAATACCTATCAGATACAACTTGAACTTGTTCAGTGATCTAACTGTTATTGAACTGGTATTGATACTGTCTTGTGCACTTATTTTTGTGGAGAAAAATGTACAGATTAAAGTGAGGTAGAAAATTTGCAGAGCGTTTTTAGTAATCATATTCTATTGGATTTTAGTAATATTTTGTTTTCGACCATAGTATAAATAAATTAAAATATTCAGGATGATAATTCCAGTTATTCCATAGCAGAAAAGATTCCAGCCTCCTTGACCCCACAGCCATAAACCAAGGGCAGAGCCACAGCTGGCTCCAATAAAGCTAACCGACATAAAAATTGTATTTAGCCTGTTTCTGGCTTCAGGAATTAAGGTGTAAATTTTGGTCTGATTGGTTACATGGATGGCTTGTTGGGCAATATCAATTAAAATAATGCCTGCTACAAATACAAAAAGATTGGCACCTGTGAAATAAAACATAGCCATGCTAATGATTTGCATGATAAATCCAATCATCAGGTTTTTACGCGGATTATTACCGTCACTCAGCTTGCCGACAAGGGGCGCGGCCAAGGCGCCGGCAGCACCTGCAATGCCAAAGAGGCCGATTTGTAAGGTTTGAAAGTTAAAAGGTGGATTAGCTAAAAACAATACCATGGTTGTCCAGAATGCACTGATAATGGCGAAAGCAAAGAAATTGATGAGTGAAGTTTCTCTTAGGGCGGGCTGCGATTTGATATAACCAAACATAGAGCCCATGAGCTGTTTGTAGGTACCTTTAAAGGCAGGTAAGCTTTTCGGAAAACGTTTAGCCATTAATAAAAGCAGTAAGGCACAGATTGCCGCCGCGATGTAATACATTGCTCTCCATCCCAGCCAAAAACCAATGCTTCCACTCACCGCACGTGAAGCAAGAATCCCTACTAATAAACCACTCATAATCATTCCGATATTGGCACCTCTATTCTCATCTGAACTTAAATTGGCCGCCAGAGGCAAGATAAGCTGGGGGACTATGGAACAAGCTCCAATCAGTACCGATGCCATTTCGAGCAGCAGGAAAGTCTTAGATACGGCCGCAACCAATAATGCAATAATGGCCATCACAGTAATCACTAAAATTTGCTTTTTACGCTCAAACATATCACCCAGTGGAACCAGCAGGAATAAACCCAGGGCATATCCAATTTGCGTGAGATAAGTGATCCGGCCGGCATTGCTCTCGCTTAGCTGAAAATCATCGGCGATGAGGATAACCAGCGGCTGGCAGTAATAAATGTTAGCAACAATAAGGCCTGTACAAAAGGCCATAATGAGGATGTCTATTCGTTTTAACATAGGTTTGTAAGATGGGATGATTAAGGATAAATTTGAGCGGATCGAGTTTCGTCAATCCATTATCAGTATCTCCTACACTTACAAAGGTATATTTCCATGTTTTTTTCTTGGGCTATTCACCACCTTATTTTCTAACATCTTAAAAGCTTTTATCAACTTTATGCGGGTTTGAGCAGGTACAATTACTTCATCGATAAAACCACGTTCGGCTGCGCGGTAAGGATTTGCAAAAATATCAGAGTATAATTTTTCCTTTTCCAACCATTTTTCCTGTGGGTTTGAGGCAGATGTAATTTCTTTTTTAAAGATAATCTCGGCAGCACCTTTTGCCCCCATTACTGCAATTTCAGCACTTGGCCAGGCATAATTCATATCTGCACCAATGTGTTTACTGTTCATAACATCGTACGCTCCACCATATGCTTTTCGGGTAATAACGGTAATACGGGGAACTGTGGCCTCACTAAAGGCATATAAAAGTTTAGCCCCATTGCTGATAATGCCGTTCCATTCCTGGTCAGTACCTGGTAAAAAGCCAGGAACATCTTCAAAAACCAATAAAGGAATGTTAAAACAATCGCAAAAACGAACAAAACGTGCGGCCTTGGTTGAAGAATTGCTGTCTAAAACCCCGGCCAGATAAGCAGGTTGGTTAGCTACAATTCCGATGCTTCTACCGGCTAATCGGGCAAACCCAACCACTATATTTTCGGCAAAAGCGGCGTGGACTTCTAAAAAGCTTTCCTGATCTGCCACTTCGTTGATAATGTCTCGCATATCATAAGGCTGTGTTGCGTTTTCAGGGAGGTATGTATCAAGCACTGTGCGGAGTTCATCTGAAGATTCGTATGGTAGAAAATCCGGAGTCTCTTCACAGTTTTGTGGCATATATCTTAAGAGTTTTTTAACATGGTTAATGGCCTCTATTTCATTTGCACAGGCAAAATGGGTTACGCCGGATTTGGTTGCGTGGGTATTGGCTCCTCCCAGTTCTTCAGAAGTTACTTCTTCGTGGGTTACTGTTTTAACCACATTTGGTCCGGTTACAAACATGTAAGAAGTGTTCTCAACCATGAGGATAAAATCGGTTATAGCTGGAGAGTACACCGCACCACCGGCACATGGCCCCATGATGGCTGAAAGTTGTGGAATGACACCCGAAGCCTGCACATTGCGGTAAAAAATATCTGCATAGCCACCCAGAGATACAACTCCTTCCTGAATCCTGGCGCCACCGCTATCGTTTAAGCCAATCAATGGTGCCCCATTTTTCATGGCCATATCCATTAGTTTGCAGATTTTTTCAGCATGAGTTTCTGATAATGAACCGCCAAAAACGGTGAAATCTTGAGAGAAAACGTAGGTTAAGCGTCCGTTTACTGTACCATAGCCGGTAATTACACCATCACCCGGGTATTTTTCGCGTTCCATTCCAAAATCTGTACTGCGATGTGTAACCATCATGCCAATTTCTTCAAAGCTACCCTCGTCTAGTAAGAAGTGAATGCGTTCTCTTGCCGTAAGCTTGCCCTTCTTATGTTGATTATCAATTCGCGCTTGTCCACCACCTAATTTGGCTTGTTTGATTTTATCTTGCAATAAGGCTAATTTCTTTTCCATACAGATACTTTAGATTTTAAATTTAAAAATTACAGGCGGTATTACAAGTATCATTGTTTGTACAGTAACCATTCTTTCAGCATTAGTATCAGGAATTGAAAAACTGTTCCTTAAAAACACCTTGATTATAACTCAGTCTCTTGATGCAATATCTTATTCTTTTGGATAGTATTGGAGATCTGGATGTGAGTAGAATACCCGCGTTATAGAGGCCTTTTGCCTAAAACAACATGATTTTTTACCTTAATATATGCTGATAGTGATCCCTTGTTTAGAATATTTCTATTTTATTTTTGTTGTAAATATTGTTGATAATCAGTTGTTTGAGCTATTTTTCTTCTCTAATTTTCACTTATATTGCATTTTTTTTACACCTGCATGCATTGAAAAACCAATTATGCGCTTATTTTTGTAATAGTAGATTAGAACGAGATTAGAAAAACACTATGTTTTTAAGAAAATACAGATATATAATCGTAGCCGCATTTATGGGCATCTTCATGGCGAAGATGTGTATATCGGGTGCGCCTGTATTTTTCACAACATTGGATAAGGATATTATGAATGCCGTAATCATGCAAATCGAGTTAGAGCATGAAGGCGGAAAAGACTCCGCCAAAGACACGGCAAAATTTACCGATCTTAAATTGGTAGAACTTCATCATCCAGTAATTTCTTACGAGTTTTCTTCTGGTCATTTCTTTTTGAAGAGTAGCTTTATTGAGCATTTTAAGCGGTATGTTGATCCATATCACCCTACTGTTCCTACCCCTCCACCCAACTTTATTTAGTACTTTTTTTGGTGTTTAACCCTTTTGGTCATTTTCATTAATGTTCTGATGGGGCTGGTGTTTGCTGCGGGCAATTTTTGATGCTGCGTGGTAATCTTAAACATCACGATTTATTCGTTAAAATTTACTAGATAATTATATCGTTATGCAAAAGTTTAAGCCGTCCAGTTCAGGTACGGATGTGAAGAAATATTTCTTAAAAAAGAATCTTAAAAAAGATTTACCCTCAAGTATTGTAGTGTTTTTAGTGGCCTTGCCACTCTGTTTAGGTATCGCGCTGGCCTCTGGTGCCCCGTTATTTGCCGGTTTAATTACCGGTATTGTAGGTGGGCTTGTGGTATCATCTGTAAGTGGTTCGCAGTTGAGCGTTAGTGGTCCTGCAGCAGGGCTAACTGTAATTGTTTTAGGCGCTATTACCTCTTTAGGAAGCTATCCGGTTTTCTTACTTGCGGTAGTACTTGCCGGGGTTTTTCAGGTGATTCTTGGCCTAATTAAAGCAGGAACGATTGGGAATTATTTTCCATCCAGCGTTATTGAAGGAATGCTTGCTGCAATTGGTTTGATTTTGATTTTAAAACAACTTCCGCATGCGTTAGGTGTGGATTCCAACTTTAGCGGTGATGAAGGGTTTTTTCAGCAAGATCATGAAAACACCTTTTCGGCTATAAGCGCTGCACTTGGTCATTTTAGTTTGGCTGCCGTAGTTATCAGTGTATTGTCTATCGCTATTTTAATTATCTGGCCAAAATTTAAAAAGCTAAGCATCGTTCCCGCTCCATTATTGGTTGTCGTATTGGGTGTGGTTGCAACATTGCTCTTTGCCGGAACTTCACATGCTTTAAGGGCAGATCAAATTGTAAAAATCCCTGTTGTGAATGGTTTTTCTGAATTCCTTGGACTTTTTACTACGCCTGATTTTTCTGCATTGGCCAATAAGGATGTTTATATTGTTGCTGCAACCATTGCTGTAGTTGCCAGTTTAGAAACGTTATTGAGTATCGAAGCTGTTGATAAGATTGATCCTATTAAGCGTGTTTCTCCAACTAACAGAGAATTGGTTGCTCAGGGCTTGGGTAACATGACCAGCGGTATGCTAGGTGGATTACCGCTTACAGCTGTTATCGTAAGGAGTTCTGCGAACGTAAATGCAGGTGGTAGAACCAAAATGTCGGCTATTTTTCACGGCACGTGGTTATTGTTATCGCTTTTGTTTATTCCACAGGTAATTAATATGATCCCACTTTCTTGTTTGGCAGCTATCCTTTTAATGACAGGATATAAGTTAACAAGAATCAGTTTGTTTAAGCACATGTACCACAAAGGTTGGGATCAGTTTGTGCCATTTGTTGTAACCGTATTAGCAGTGCTATTTACCGATTTACTTAAAGGTGTAGCTGTGGGGATGCTGGTATCGGTATTTTACTTATTGCGTACCAATATGCGGAATCCGTTTTTCTATCGCATTACCAATGAGGGCGATAAAAAGCACATCAGAATCAAACTGGCGGAAGAAGTATCCTTTTTAAACAAAGCAGCGATACAGGTAGTTTTAACGAATATACCAAACGAAACCAATGTAATTATTGATGGTACAAACTCCAGGTATATCGATCCGGATGTTTTGGAAACCCTTAACAATTACAAGCATAATGCCTATACAAAAGGTATCATTGTAACATTTGAAAACATTAAAAAACATTATACGGTTCCGAAGCTAACCAATAAAATTGTAGAAGAAATTAACAGTTAATATTATGTGCGCAAAAACTATAGAAACGAAAGATATTACGTATTCAGGCTTATTAGAAGGTAATAAAGATTGGGTTAAAGACATGATCCAGACAGATCCGGATTTTTTTGATAAACTTTCTGCGGGTCAGGCTCCACCAGTATTGTGGATTGGTTGTTCTGATAGCCGCGTTCCAGCGAATCAGATCACCAATACTAAGCCGGGAGATATCTTCGTACACCGTAACATTGCCAATGTTGTGGTGCATACTGATATGAATTTACTTTCGGTTTTGGATTATTCAATTAATGTGTTGAAAGTAAAACATGTAATTGTTTGCGGCCATTACGGTTGTGGAGGTGTAAAAGCAGCTTTGGGTAATAAGCAAGTCGGAATTATTGATAACTGGTTGAGAAATATACGTGATGTATATCGTGTTCACGAAAGTGAGTTGAGCAGCATTACCGATGAAAATCAAAAGTTTGACCGCTTGGTAGAGCTTAATGCCATTGAGGGGGCTGCGAATGTAACCAATACCTCTATTGTACAAAATGCCTGGGCTAATGGCCAGGAGCTTTCTGTACATGCCTGGGTGTATAGCTTGAAAACAGGTTTAATTAAAGATTTAGAGGTAACCTGTGCGGGCATTGACGGTGTTCCACCGGCTTTTAAAGTGAGTTTATAACATCTTTTAAGATGTTGTTTTTTTAGTTGTTAGGAAAGCCCCAACGGATGTTGGGGCTTTTATTTTTTCTCGGTATTGGGCATATTTCCCGCTTCTCCAGGATTGCCTTTTTCGGCATCTGCACGAGCTTCTTCTGATCCGAAATCGCCAAATCCAAAATCTCTGGATATTCCATTGGCATCTGATTTTACAACGTTTTCCTGTTCTTTATCGTTACTGCGATGCCTTGGAACCTGGTTGGAGGGTAGGTTAGAGGTCTCTGCGTTTTGGATTGCTTTTTCATCAGCAAGGTTTTTATTTTCTTCCTTTTTCATCTTTATTCTAAATTGGTTACATCAATAGAACATTGTAAAATGGGTTTGGTTTGCACAAACTGATGTTAACGAGCCCAGGGAATGGCACATGAGTTTTTTGCTTAAAAAAAAGCATCTTCGGTTGCCCAAAGATGCTTTTTAATGTTTTAAAGCACTGATTTTTTATGATCCCAATGCCTAACGAATCAATATCTTAATCTTCTGCTAAGAATGGATAACGGTAATCTGTTGGTGATTCGAAAACCTCTTTGATGGTTCTAGGAGACACCCAACGTAACAAGTTGATCATTGAACCTGCTTTATCGTTAGTACCTGAACCTCTGGCTCCACCAAATGGCTGTTGGCCAACTACTGCTCCTGTACATTTATCGTTGATGTAAAAATTACCTGCTGAATTGCGTAAAGCATGGCTTGCTTTTTCAATCGCATACCTGTCCTGGGCGATTAATGCGCCGGTTAAAGCGTATGGAGAAGTGGTATCGATGATGGTTAAAATCTGATCAAAATCCTTATCAGCATAAACATAAACGGTTAATACCGGACCAAACAGCTCTTCGCACATGGTCGTATATTTAGGATCATCAACCACTAATACTGTTGGTTCTATAAAATATCCTTTACTTTTATCGTAGTTACCACCAGCTATGATTTCTACACCTTTATCTTTCTTAGCCTGATCGATATATTTCGCCAGCTTATCAAACGAACGCTCATCAATTACGGCATTGATAAAGTTACTGAAATCTTCTGTTCCACCCATTTTGAAGGTAGCCATATCGCGCAACATTGATTTTTTAATTTCTGGCCACAGGCTTTCAGGAATGTAAACACGGCTGGCAGCAGAACATTTTTGACCCTGGTACTCAAATGCACCACGCACAATTGCGGTGTTAGCAATTTCTACCTGAGCAGATGGGTGAACCAGGATAAAATCTTTACCTCCGGTTTCTCCTACAATACGTGGATAAGATTTGTATTTGTGGATATTGGTACCTATAGTTTTCCAGATTTCCTGGAATACTTTAGTAGAACCTGTAAAGTGGATACCCGCAAAATCCGGGTGATTAAAAATTACATCTCCAGTTTCTGGTCCGTCTGCATAAACCAAATTAATTACACCATCAGGTACACCAGCTTCCCGGAAAATCTCCATTAAAAGGTTGGCAGCGTATACTTGTGTATCAGCAGGTTTCCATACTACTACATTACCCATCATGGCTGCAGATGCAGGCAGGTTAGCGGCAATTGCAGTGAAGTTGAATGGCGTAAGCGCGAAAACAAAACCTTCTAAAGGACGTTGTTCTACACGGTTCCAACTTCCACGAGGTGAAACAGGTGGTTGTTGCTTATAAATATCGGCCATGTAACTTACATTAAAACGCAAGAAGTCGATTAATTCACATGCCGCATCTATTTCTGCCTGGTAAGCATTTTTGCTTTGCCCCAGCATGGTAGCAGCATTTAATTTATAACGGTATTTTCCGGCAATTAAGTCCGCAGCTTTTAAGAAAATTGCAGCACGATGTTCCCAGGCAAGGTTTTCCCAATCTTCTTTAGCGGCTAATGCAGCATTGATAGCTTGCTTGATATGGGTTTTATCGCCAATACTGTATTGTGCTAATATATGTTGATGATCGTGAGGAGGTACTACTTTACCTTTTTTGGTGGTATGAACCTGTTTGCCGCCAATGTACATCGCAATGTCTTGTTGGTGCGAACGGGCCTCAGCCAATGCTTCTTTTAATAAAGCACGTTCTTTACTGCCTGGGCCATAATTTAAAATAGGTTCGTTTACCGGAACAGGTACGTTAAAAAATCCTTTAAGCATAGTGTTATTTTTTATGATTTGTGCAAAGATAAGGCTTTTTGAGCTAGGCAAATCTATTCTTCTGTAAAGAAAATCGGGCAAACGTTTGATTATGTTTGAAGGTGCTTCTAGCTTAATAGTTTTTGCTTCATGATGTCCATAAAATCCTTTCTGTAAGTGTCGCCGATTAAGATTTCTGCAGTAATACCTTTAAGAATAATTCGATTTCCATCAATGGAACTAATTTTATCTACAGCAACAATAAACGATTTTTGCACGCGTATAAAATGGCTTTTTGGTAAGCGCTCTTCTACATCTTTCATTGTAATCAGGGCAAGTGTTCTGGTGCCGCGGTGATGAAAGGCTACATAGTTTTTCATGCCTTCTATAAAGTCGATTTCAGCAATGTTGATTTTTAACATCTTCCCTTTGGCTTCTGTTTTCACCAGGAAATAATCGTCTGCTGGAGGCTGGGTTGGTGTATTAATTTGTTTGATTTGAATGAGTTGCTGTGCTTTGGAAATGGCCTGCAAAAACCGGGGTAAAGCAATCGGTTTTACCAGGTAATCTATTACGTTTAAGTCAAATCCTGTTGCTGCAAAGTCTTTATATGCCGTGGTGAGGACGAAATTCAAATTTCGATTATTGACTGTATGAATAAAATCAATGCCAGACATTTCAGGCATATAGATGTCTAAGAAAACGAGGTTAACAAGGTTTTCGTTTAGGTAGATAATGGCCTTTACCGGGTCAGTAAATGTGGCTAGTATTTTCAGGTTCGAAATATGCCTGGCATAGTGTTGTATAACGGCTATTGAATGTTCTTCGTCGTCTACTATAATGCAAGTAATCATACGGCAGAGGTTTGATAAAAGATACGGTTATTTACCGCAATGTTTTCAGTTGGTTGCATTTCTGATGTTTGGAAAGGCCTGAAAAAGGGTATCGACAGGTTTAGCTGATAGTCGTGTTCCGTAGCAGTAGTGATCAAGCTGAAGGTATTTTGATAATGATTAATAAGCCTCTTTTTAATATTGTCTAAACCAATGCCGCTGGAGAGCTCCTTTGGCCCTTTTCTATTTTGATTCCAGGTGTTTAAATGTATACAGCCCTTTATATCATCTATTTCTAAATCTATTTTCACTGGAGCTTCTTTATCTGTGCAAACTCCATGTTTCAAAATATTTTCGACCGCTGTAATTAAAATAAGTGGAATAATTTTTACTCCTTCGGTGTTGCCCTTAATGTTGAGTATAATTTCAAGTCTATTGTTAAAGCGGAGTTGATTAATCTTAATAACGTTTCTGATGTGCGCTATTTCATGGTTTAAGAGTACGAGCCGGTCATCTTTATCACTTTGAAGAGAATACAGCATAATATCCCGTAAAATGGCAACATCTGCAGCCAGATTTTTAGATAGGGTAAGGGTTTCTTCATAAATATACTTTAAGGTGCCATTTAAAAGATGTGGATTAATTTGGGAGCGTAGAAAGGCATATTCCGCATCTTGTTTTTCTTTTTCCAGTTGGGTTATTTTCTTTTGATTTTGAATCCCTTTCATTACAAAATAATAACCCATGCCAAGGCCACAATACTTGAAAAATTTCCAAAGTGTAACGATGGCATGATTAAAGGTGTTAAATGTAAATTGCTCGGAAGAGTCAATACCAAAAACAGCAATCTTATATACGATGATATAACCACTTAGGTAATGGAAACAATAAACAGCAAGAATAGCTGGGATTAATTTTTTTAGGTCAACAGGATTTGCATACATTCGACAAATTGCGATACCCAGATAGAACGTTAAAATTTCTGGCAGGTTTGATTGGATCGTGCTAATAAGATTAAATTTTACCTGTGCTCCACTACTGAGATAAGGCAACAGATTGCCCATAAACAGGTGCATTAACCAATATAAAGTATGATATAATGTTTTTTTATTTATTGCTGGCATTTTAATAAGGATTCAATCTGGCTTCACTGTTGTGGTAGGAGTTAGATAAGGTTTGAAGATGCTTAAGTTCTTTGTTAAAGAGCAATGGTAGCTTGAGTTCGATGGAGGACTTTGTTTGATCTTCAATTAGATTGAACTCAAATCTGTTGTTGTAGTGATTAAATAACCTCTTTTTGAGACCTGATAATGTTGAATGATCAACACTGTCAGGTATTAATTTTTCTTTTTCAAAACAGGTTGATAAGGTAAGTGTATCACTTGTTGTGCTAATATCTAACCTAAGCTTTATATATGTCCTCGACGCTTGGCCCGCTTCATATTCAAAAGCATATTCTAGTAAGGTTATAATTACAAATGGCATAATTAAAATATTTTCAGTGTTGCCATTAACCTCTAGTTCTATCTGTGCGGTTTTGCTGCGAGAAAGCTTATTAATTTCGATTAGCTGATTTGCATGAGCAAGTTCTTCACTCAATAACGAACGGGTATTGTCTTTATCTGTTCTCAGTGTATAGTGCATTAGCTGACTTAATTTCAGTGTGCACTCGGCTAATTTATCTGATAGGGGTAAGAACTTAGCGTAAAATAAATTCAAAGTGTTATTTAAAAAATGAGGGTTGATCTGCGTTCTTAAGAATGCATATTCAGCTTCATGTTTGGCTCTCTCGGTTTGTTGTAGCTGTTTTTGATCTCTGAGGCTTTCCTTTACATAATAATAGCAAAAAGCGAAAAAAGCATATTGCATAAATAACCAGGTTGAACCTACCACAATGTACCAGAACATATGTGAAGTTGTTATTGGTTTTGCGAAAAAGTAACGAACTATATACCAGGTTAAACATGTTGCAGCATATGCCACAAAAACACCAATGGCTAAGGGGCCTTTTTTTAACGGATTAGTATATTTATGATAAACATAGAGGCACACATAAACGCTAATGATGTTTGGAAGTTGGAGGAGAGGGAAAAAGCGTAGTGTTCTGTAAAATGTTTCCCGATAGTTAGCAAAGTACATTAGCTCAGTTACAAATAGAAAACCTATCCAGAACAAAACATGAAATCTAATCGTCTTGTAGGTTTGTGTATCAATTTTTATTGGGGAAAACACTTGCTGAATTGATTAATATGAGGATGAATGTAGTGTTGCCAAAAATACTACAATAGTTTGGCATTATTAAATCATAAAACCAGCCAATCAAATATTAAATTTGATGGGTTTCGTCCTTACAATTGGTCATTTGGTGTATTATTTTTTATTGGCAACCAAAATAGATGCAAAATTGTGTTCCAATCTCAATGGATTTGAAAACGGGATTTTTCAAATGGATACTTTTCTTTTCTAAAGTATCTTAGGATGTTAATTAGGTGAAACGCTCTCATTTAAAAGACGGTCGATAATGCAATGTCGCTCAAACGACATTGCAATACGACTTACTCCGATACCATAAAAATTTTCCTTTGCTATTTAAGTTACAACTTCGTCAGTTCTACTTCATTATCCAGAATTATCTATCGCTTCTTTCTTCCATATTTAAATCGGTATCGAAAGGACTTTTAGTAAAAGGGTAGATGGATTGCTTAACAAACCCTTTAGGGTAAGATCCTTCGTGAACACCTGTGCCAGCTGGCCACTCCTTACCGGGAAGGTGATAAGTGCCAAAAATCATATCAATAAAAGGAAATATAGACGCGAAATTATGTCCGTAATACTTCGGGTCTTCACAATGGTGCCAGTGATGGTATTGAGGGGTTGTGAAAATGTATTTGATGGGACCGAAATTGATTCTGGTGTTTGCGTGAATTAATACTGCATGAATAGCAATAAAAATAATGTAAACATTGAATACTGTTGATGAAAAGCCTAAAATATAAAGGGGGATAAAGGTCATTGCCCGGGTAAAAAAGATATCTATAAAATGCGTGCGGCTTCCTGCAAGCCAATCCATGTTTTGTGTGGAATGGTGTATAGAATGAAAACGCCATAGCGAAACACGGCTATGAAAAATACGATGTGCCCAGTATTGAAATAAATCGGTGCTGAAGAAGGCCAGAAATAGCGCAACTAAAAATGGTAAGCCCTGAACCCAGGCATGAAGTTTATCTAATCCCATCCAGCCAAAGAATAAAATAGCAGGTTTCTGCGTAATGATTCCAAAAAACTGAATAAATAAATGGCTGACAACGAAGTAGGTTAAATCTGTTCGCCATTCTGAATGGAATTTAGTTTGTTCTTTGTTTTTAGGGAAAAATAATTCGAGGGGAACAAAAATAGCAACCATTAACAGAAGGTCTAAAATCATCCAATCTAAACCAAAATGCCAGTTCGATTTAGCCACATCTCTGCCTTCAACACTCATGGCGCCCAATATCACAGCTAAAGCCGCAAGCAGAAATCCGGGGTAAGCCCATTTTACTTTTTTACTCAAAAGAAGGCTTAAAGCAGAAAAAAAGAAGGATGCAATTACGCCACCAAGCATCATTACTTCCATACTTTCTTTCGTATAAACTTCCCTGAATTCTGGTGTGGTTAATTTTTCGGGATAATGAAAACATAGGATTCCCAATAAGACTAAAACAGCTAAAAAAATAGAAATGTAGCCACTAATTTGGCCCTGGCCGACTACTAAGCGTTTGTTCTGAGACATTAAAATGATAGGTTGATCAGCAACAATAATAAGAAAATTCATTTGTTTATCTCCAATTTGCTGGTTATAGGCTATGTCGGAAAAATCAGAATAGTGTAATTGATTTCCATAAAACTATTCCTTGTACAAATCTGTCAAACCTTTTTTACATCCTGGGGTTGCTTTTAAAGGGGCATTCATCACTATGCCATTCTTTTTTAAATAATCTGTACTTTTGAAACACTCAGTATGCTATTAAATTACTTACGGCTTTTACTCCTTCCTTTCTCCTTAATTTACGGAATGGCAATCATTCTTCGTAAAAAGCTTTACGATTGGGGACTTATGCGCTCAGTTAAATTCGATTTACCTGTAATTTGTGTCGGAAATCTCGCCGTAGGCGGATCTGGAAAAACACCAACTACCGAATATTTGGTTCGGTTGTTAAAAGAATATAAAGTAGCTATCCTGAGCAGGGGCTACGGTCGGAAAACTAAAGGTTTTATAGTGGCAGATGCTACCGCTACTGCTGATACGATTGGGGATGAACCTTTGCAATATTATCAGAAATTCAGTCAGGTAACCGTTGCTGTTTGCGAAGATCGGGTAAAAGGGATCAATAAATTAAAAGAAAACCATGAGGTTGTTATTTTGGATGATGCTTTTCAACATCGCGCTGTACGGGCAGGCTTGAACATTTTACTTTTTGAATTCAGGAAGTTGGGTACTTTACAGTTTTTACTTCCTGCGGGTAATTTGAGAGATGTTTTTTCTTCGCGTAAAAGAGCTGACGTTTTACTCGTTACCAAATCTCCGGTGCCCTTGTTGCACGTGGCTCAACAGGCTTCAATAAATGAACTGCAACCCAATCAAAATCAACCAGTTTTGCATTCTTATTTAAAATACGGGCAGCTTCAGCACCTGATGCAAAAGGATAGCCGTTCGCTGGAAACAATTACAGATTATCAGATTTTCCTGCTTACAGGAATTGCCAATCCATCCCCCCTGATTGAAGAGTTAGGTAAGTATACAAAAGATATTAAACACGAGGAATTTCCTGATCACCACGCTTTTACTACAGATGATATTAAAAAATTTAAAGCCGCTTTTGATGGGGAAGATAGAAAAGAAAAAATCATCATCACAACAGAAAAGGATAGCCAGCGTTTAAGAGCTACTAGATTTGAGGATTTACTGGTAAATTTACCGATATATTATTTACCCATCGAGGTTGAATTATTTGAGGAAGATAAGATTACCTTTGATGAACTTATTTTGAACTATGTTAAGAGCAATAGAAGAAACCGTTGAATATATAAAACGCAAAACTGAAAATTTCAAGCCTGAAATCGGCATTATTTTAGGTACTGGTTTAGGTGGTTTAGTAAAGGAAATAGAAGTTGAACACCAGCTCATGTACTCTAATATTCCAAACTTTCCAATTTCTACATTAGAATTTCACAGCGGGAAGTTAATTTTTGGAACACTTAACGGGAAGAAAATTATTGCTATGCAAGGCCGTTTACATTATTACGAAGGCTATACCATGCAGCAGATTACCTTTCCGGTGAGGGTAATGAAGGGTTTAGGTATCGAGAATCTAATTGTTTCTAATGCGGCTGGATCACTTAATCCCGATTTTAAGAAAGGTGATTTGATGATTATCGAAGATCACATCAACCTTCAGCCAGATAATCCATTACGCGGAATTATTGAAAGTTCGTTAGGCCCCCGTTTTCCCGATATGAGCGAACCTTATAAACGCTCAATCATTGCCAAAGCGATGGATATAGCTAAAACAGTAGACGTAAAATGCCATAAGGGTGTTTATGTTGCAGTTTCCGGGCCAAACTTAGAAACTAAAGCCGAATATAAATACCTGCGATTAATAGGCGCTGATGCCGTTGGGATGAGCACTGTTCCGGAGGTAATTGTTGCCAATCATGCTGGTTTGCCTGTTTTTGCCATTTCCGTTTTAACAGATGAAGGCTTCCCGGAAGATTTACAGCCTTTTAATCTGGATGAAATATTAGAGGCTGCAGCTAAGGCAGAACCTAAAATGACAGAAATTTTAACGCGTTTAATCGCTGAGCTTTAATATGAAGAAAATTCTTTATATCCTTTTTTTGCTATCGATCGGTTCGGGGATCAATCGTGCTTTTGCGCAAGATTTGAAAACTGATGTAGGGGCCAATAAAGAAATGGATTCGGTTCGTAAAAAACTAGATGCAGGTAAAGACTCTGTTGTTTTTACGGCAAAATACATTAAATACACCAAGTTATCTTTGAGCAAAGACAGCATCATACTGTTGCCTTTGGATACTTCTACTGTGAATATTCAAAACTATAGCCCACTGCTTCAACCACAACATCCAACTATTAGTAATGGAAACATGGGACTATCTGCACGTCCATTATTATATGAACCCAGTAGAAGGATTGGTTACGATGAAGGATTTCATTCGCTGGATTATTATGCGTTAACACCTGAAGATATTATTTTTTATCAGGCTAGAACACCTTTTACAAGTTTATACTTTGTAAGTGCAGGGCAGAAGGAGCAGATTTTTAGAGCCATACACACCCAGAATATCAAAAAAAACTGGAATGTTGGGGTAAATTTTAACCGGGCAGATTCTAAAGGTTTTTACAGCAGACAGCGTGGGGATAACTTAAACGTAGCGCTGTTCTCCTGGTATCAGTCACCTAGTAAACGCTACAACATGTGGGCTTCGGCCATATTCAATACCATGCGCGCTTACGAGAATGGCGGAGTAGTGGAAGCAAATATCTTTAGTGATACCTATACCAAAATTGCAAGGGATGCTGAAGCCGTTAAGCTCTCCAGCAGCAGAAATCTCTACCGGAAAAATATACTCTTCTTAAAACAGAGTTACTATGTAGGCAGGATAGACAGCTCTTCTAAAGCTTCGTCGGTTTTGCCTACCAATAAGGTCACTTATACGGTTCAGTTAGACAATAACAGTTACGATTTTTATAAAAATGAGGCTGATCCTTACAATGTATTGCCCCAGGGATTTGCAGATCCCAATTTTACCAACGATTCTACCCATGTTCAACATTTAAAAAACGAGTTCATCTTCAGTTTCTTTCTAAGGGCTAAAAATTCTACCGTAATTAAAAATGAACTGAAAATTGATGCCGGAATACGTCACGACCACTATAATCAACGGTTTATGGGAATCAAATCTGACGGAACTAACTATCTTACCACAGATTATTCTTACCAAAATATAACTGTTCTGGGTGCTGCGGGATATCGTTTTAATAGCAATATTGATTTTAATTTAGATGTTCAACAGATTTTGCAGGGTGAGAATGGTGGCGATTACCTTTATGAGGCCAAAAGCAGGGTACTTTTAGGTGATAAGATTGGACGATTGGAACTGGGTGCTTATGCACAAAACCAGAGTCCATCGGCGCTGTTTCAGACTTACAGAGGCAATCACTACCAATGGATCAATAACGATTTTAAGAATGTTAAGGTTGCCAATCTTTCTTTCAATTATATCAACGATAAATATGGATTCACAGCTGGTGCGAAATATTACCTAACCAGCAACTACCTTTATTTTACGCATGATGACTCTAACGGAAGCAACGCCATTTTGCCAAAACAAGAAACTGCTGATATCAGCCTGATCAGGATAGATGTAGCTAAGAAGTGGAGCTTTGGCAAGTTTATGATGGAGAATTACGTTGCTTATCAGAAAACGGATAAAAATGCTATTCTGAGGACGCCAGAATTTTATACGTATAACAGTATTTATTTCAGGAATACTTTCTTTAAAGTACTTAAAGCTGATATTGGGGTAGATATCCGGTATAATTCGGAATATGCTAATTACCTTTATTCTCCTGCAACAGCACAGTTTTACATTGATGAGAAAAATCCCGTAACTTTTCAATCCAAACCCATTGCCGATGTGTTTTTGAAAGCTAATTTAAAAAGGGCAAATCTATTCGTAAAATATGATTTTGTAAATCAGGGGCTATTTCAGAAAGGATATTATACAGTTAACCGATATCCTATGCAGGATGCCTTACTCAAATTTGGTGTCTATTGGAACTTTTACGATTAAAAAAAGAAGGCCTGTTGAAGTAAATCAACAGGCCTTCTTTTTAACTTTGTTATCTCTAGAATGAATAACCAACTGAGAATCCTAATACACGATTAGTTAACTTGTTATCATTTACTCTATTATCTTTTGGAGTAAGATTAGTTAAGCCTAAACCATAGTTAGCACCCACAACAAAGCCAGAGTTTAATCTGTAAGCTAAACCGAAGTTGGCACCAAAGTCAGTACTTCCAAGATCTTTGTCGCTCGAACTTCCGAAATCCAGGTCAGTTTCAGATGAAGTTGATCCGGCAGCATTACCACCTGTAACGGTCGTTTCAACCTTGTTTTTGCCGGAAATGTTAAAGCCTACATAAGGACCAGCACTGATTTGAATAGCACCAGCATCACCTGTTGGGATACGGAACACGGCATTAATCGGAACTTCAATAGCCATTAAATTCGTTTTACCTGAAATGGTAGTGGTTGTATTACCTACAGTAGAGGTAGATTCTACTTTAGCTCCTTTATTTTGCAGGGAAATACCTGGTTGAATGAAGAAGTTATTGCCCACGCCGAAATCTCCAAATGCAGTAACATTAAAGCCAACATTATCTTTCATATTGTCGTTAAAGGCATCGTTGTTACTCATGTGAAATCTCGATAAGTTAACACCAGCTTTTAAACCGAATCTGGCATCGTTTCCACTCATAGTAGTTTGTGCAAATGCACCTGTAGTAAGTAAAAGTGCTGTAGCACCAAATAGTAACTTTTTCATAATATTTTTCTTTAGGTAAAGAATCTTGTTGTTAAAAAATCAGGGATGAACCTGTTGTTAATTACTGTCCTATTTCCAAAAGCTGTGCCAAAGTATTATTTGTGTTACATCTTGAGTTTGTAACCTGTTGGTTTACAGTGCTTTTTTTTACCTTATAAAAGCTTTGCACACAAGTTTGCCAAGAGCAGTTTTATACTGTTTTATTGTATAGATAAAAGGAATCTTGCCTGAATAGGCAAAAAATATCCGAGGTTAGCTGATATGCCAGAAGTTAAACTTTATGTTTTTTGAGGCTTTTTCTTTGCAGCGGGGAAAAGTACATTATTTAGGATTAATCTGTATCCGGGAGAATTGGGATGCAGGTTTAGGTCGGTAGGTGGGTCGCCAACAGCATGCTGATAGTCTTCCGGGTCATGGCCGCCATAAAAAGTAAATTGTCCTTTGCCAATTTCCCCATGCAGGTACCTAACCTCTGCTGCACCTTTATTTTCGCCTAAAACCGTAACACTGGGTTTTACCAGGCTTTTTCTAAAGGCAGTAGTTTGCCCCATAAAGCCTTTGATCACTTTATCATGATTTTGAGTAAGCATAGTAGGAACAAGATCCCATTTAGCCGAAAAGTCAAACAGACTAAAAAAATCATTGCTTTGGTTCAAAGCCCTGTTTTGTGTAACATCAATGTCAGAAAATTCGTAATTCATTGGATTGTTATCTAGCCTGAAATTCTGGAAAGCCAAAGCTTTGTTAAAATCTAACTTAGCCTGCGCATTCGGATCGGCCGGATCGCCATCGAACATCTGTGCGCAAATATCTGTCCCTTCTGCCGCCAGGGCAATATCGAAACTATCTGTTCCGGAACACATGGCGAAAAGGAAGCCCCCGCCAGCACAGTATTCTTTAATTTGTTTGGCAACAGCAAGTTTCATTTCCGAAACTTTTTTAAAGCCATGGTGTTTTGCCAGAGTTTCCTGGTTTTTAACATCCTCCTGGTACCAGCTGGCATACCTGAAAGATGACCAAAACCGACCATACTGTCCTGTAAAGTCTTCATGATGAAGGTGTAACCAGTCGTATTTGCTTAATTTATCCTGAATAATGTCGTCATCATAAATTACGTCATATGGGATCTCGGCGTAGGTTAATACGAGTGTTACGGCATCATCCCAGGGAAGCTTACTTTTTGGAGAATATACAGCAATTTTAGGTGTTTTTTCCAATTTTACCATCTCCATATTTACAGATGGATCACTGATTTCATTTAACAGGTTCACTACCTTTCCATCAGCCATCACCTCGTAGGAAACACCCCTGATTTTTAGCTCGTCCTCCACTGTCTTGTTGTACTTAATCAGAAAACTACCGCCACGATAATTTAATAACCAATCTACTTCAACCTGCTTACTGATAGTCCAGTAGGCTATACCATATGCTTTTAAATGATTTTTTTGCTCTTCATCCATATAGATTAATAGAGAAGAGGCCCTGAGTCCCAGTGAGCACAGGATACAGCATAAAAGGATATAATATTGCTTTATCAAAATGGCAGATGCTTAAAACACTAAAATACCGCATTTAAACTACTTAGAAAAATTTATTGATGTTATAAGTTACACAATTTTGTTATTTTTGCCCTCTACTTTGAAAACGCAATGTTTTTTAAGGTTGATTAAAAACTATAATTAGTAACGTATTGATATGAGTAAAGCGATAATAAAAACTGAAAAAGGTGATATGACCGTAGAATTCTACGATAATGATGCACCGAAAGCTGTTGAAAACTTTAAAAAATTGGCGAAAGAAGGCTTTTATGACGGAGTTACCTTTCACCGGGTAATCCCTAACTTCGTAGTTCAGGGTGGTTGTCCGAATTCAAAAGACCCTGCAAAAGCACACCTGGCAGGTACTGGTGGTCCGGGATATAAAATAGATTGTGAGTTAGATGGCGATAACCAATATCACGATCGTGGTGTATTATCAATGGCACATGCAGGCCGTAATACTGGCGGGTCACAATTTTTCATCTGCCACAGCAGAACCAATACAGCACATTTAGATCGTAACCATACTTGTTTTGGTAAGGTAGTTGAAAATGTTGATTTGGTTGATGACATCCGTCAGGGCGACAAAATATTAAATATTGAGGTTTTAGAAGACTAAGAACTGGATTGAAGCTGGGGATTGATGTAATATCGAATCTTCACTTCATTCTCAAAATAATAAATTATGAACTTAAGAGGAATTGTTGCCGTTTCAGGCAGACCAGGTTTATTCAAGCTGGTAGGTCAGAATAAAGTTGGTTATATTTTAGAGAGCCTTGATGAGGCTAAAAATAAAATTGTAGCCAATATGACCAATACTAAATTAGCATCACTGGAAGACATTACAGTTTACGGTGAAGACGAAGAGATTAAACTGGTAGATATTTTTAATAAGATCTCGGCAAAAGGAAGTACTCCAGATGTAAAAGCTGATGGTACAACTTTGCGTTCATTTTTTCATGAAGTAGCACCTAATCACGATGTGGAGAAGGTGTATGCTTCGGATATGAAGAAGATCATTTCTTGGTATAACCTGCTTAAAGATCTGCCATTGTTTACAGAGGAAGCTCCGGCAGCACCAGCCACCGAGGCAGAAGCCAAACTTGCGGAAGAAAAAGTAGAGAAAAAACCGAAAGCAGCTGCTAAACCAGCAAACGCAAAGGCAACTACCAAAACATCTGCTCCTGCTAAAAAAGCAAACATGACAAGCAAGAAAGGCGTTTAAGTTTTCTTGATTAAGATAAAAACGCATCAGGTTTTACCGGATGCGTTTTTTTTTGGCTAAAAAAAGTACCAAAGAACCGCAATGATAACCAGTGAGATTATAATACTGATCCATAGCGCCTTATCATTTCCGCTTTGATTGCTTTTATAGCGGTATGTCCGCTTATATTTATCTAATAACATAGTCTTTTATTTTAATGATGATAAATGATACCAAAATCCATATCTGTTAGGCATGATGGTATGGTTCCCCTTTTAAAATGCTAAATCCACGGTATAACTGCTCTACAAAAAATAACCTGATCATCTGGTGGGAAAAGGTCATGTCAGATAAAGAAATTAAGCCATTTGCCCTTTTATATATGGATTCGTCAAAACCATATGGCCCCCCAATAATAAAAATCAAATGCTGAACACTCCCCACCATCTGTTTATTCAAGTATTCAGAAAACTCTACCGATGTATACTTTTTTCCTTTTTCATCCAGTAAAATTACAACATCACCGTTGTTGATTTGTTTGTGCAATAACTCTCCCTCTTTTGATTTTTGTTGGGCCTCGCTTAAATTTTTAACATTCTTCACATCCGGAATAGCTAAAAAAGTAAAGTTAATGTAGTGCTTTAAGCGATTGATATACTTATCTATACCTTCAATTAAATATTTGTCTTCTGTTTTGCCGATGGCGATAAGCGTGATCTTCATCTATTATTTTCCCTATCTTAGCTTTTTTGAGATCCAAACTTAGAGAATAGTTTGTTAAAAAAACAATTTAATCGATACCCCAAGGAATAACCTTTGCGATATGTTAATGACATCAGAACAGATTTTAGCTAAATACAGTGAAAAAATAAGTGAAATTGAAAATCATATTTCGGGGCTAAAAAAGTTAATAGATAAGCTCTCTTTCTATAGAGTTGGCCTGTTTTTGCTCGAGATTTTTTTATTCGTGTTATTGCTGCGCTCTGAAAATGATGGCTGGCGGGCACTGATCCAGATTGCTTTAGTTTTACCGGTTATTGCCTTTGCCATTATTGTACGTAAACAAAGTCAGCTGGATACTGCAGTGGCGTACCAAAAAGAATTGCTTTGGGTTTATCAGAATGAGTCTAATGTGATCCGGGGCCATGCAAATGGTTACGATCATGGAGCAAAATACGAATCTGAGTTGCATCCCTATACATCGGACCTGGATATCTTCGGTTCGTCATCCTTGTTTGCCTTGGTTAACAGGTGTAGTACTAAAAGTGGAAATGAGGTATTGGCAACGCAACTTGCGCACAACAATCCAGTTAACACCATTCGGGAAAGGCAGCTTGCAATAAAAGAAGTGGCGGCTAAAATTGATGATACTTTTAGTTTCAGGGCAAATCTTCATGGTCATGATGTGAACCAGATCGAACTAATTAAAACACAGCTTACCAGTCAGCTGGGGCAAAAGCTAGAATTTGTCCGACCTGTATTTTTAAGGTTATATGTGAGGTTGGTACCATTCCTTACCTTGGGTTTAATTTTGGGTGGTATCCTCATCAGCGGTGCTTTCTGGAATATTCTTGTCTTATTTTTGGTCATCCATATGGGCTGGAATGTTTTATTGAACGCGAAGATCAATCAGGTGTTTTATGGTTTTGGAGGTGGCTCAAATCTTTTGAATGGTTATGCAGAGGCTATCCGCTGGACAGAGAAAATAGATTGGAAGAGTACCTACATTTTGCGCTTATTTGATTCCAAAATTCCGGTAAGTAAAGAAATAAAAGCCCTGTCTAAAATTATTCAGAATTTCGATGCCCGCTTAAACCTGATTGTTGGCGGAATCTTAAATGCCTTATTTCTTTGGGATTTGAGGTGTTGCATCAGCCTGGCTAAATGGCATCAATCATGCAGTAAGGATGTAGTTTCAGCCCTTAACCATCTGGGTGATTTTGAAGAACTCATTTCCATTGCCACTTTGGCCTACAACCAGCCAGATTGGGCTTTTCCTGAACTTGCCGAAACTTTTGAATTGAAAACCGCAGATTTAGGACATCCTTTAATTAAACTTCAGGAACGTGTGAGTAATGACTTTGCCTTTGAAACCAAGCCAACTGTGGATGTAGTAACGGGTTCAAACATGGCAGGCAAAAGTACATTTTTAAGAACGGTAGGCATTAACCTGGTGATGGCCTATGCGGGAGCTCCGGTTTGTGCGAGCCAAATGTCTACCGCTGTTTTTGCTTTAAATACTTATATGCGGATTAAAGATTCTTTGAACGAGAGTACTTCAACCTTTAAGGCAGAACTTAATCGCCTGAAGATGATTTTAGACCATGTTGTTAAAGATAAAAGCACCCTGGTATTAATTGATGAAATGCTGCGTGGAACGAACAGCAGGGATAAGTATCTTGGATCGAAGGTATTTGTAGAGAAACTTATTGCAGAAAAAACACCTGCATTGTTTGCTACACATGATTTGCAATTGGCTGATTTAAAAGAAAAACATCCGGATACTTTAAGGAATTTCCATTTCGATATTCAATTAATTGATGGAGAAATGAAGTTTGACTACAAGCTTAAACAAGGGCCTTGTTCTACCTTTAATGCAGGGATCTTGTTAAAACAGATTGGCCTTTCTTTGGATTAAGCTATGTGGGATGCTTGTCGCGATATTTTCTAGGTGAAATTCCCATAATCTTAGCAAACAATCTGCTAAAATAATAGGGATCGCTGATTCCAATTTTTAATGCAATTTCGTTGATCCTTAAATTGGTAAAGAGCAGATATTGAGTAGTTTCCTGAATTTTGAGTTGATTGAGGTAATCGATGGGAGAACTTCCGGTTTTCTTTTTAAACAGGGCAGAAAAATAAGATGGTGATAAATATATGGCCTGGGCTATTTCTTTCAGGTCGAGGGCTTTCTCAATATTATTGCGCATAAAATCTATCGCCTCTTCTATTTTATCTTTTCCAGGTTTGTCATTTTCTTCCAGTTGTTTATCAGAATAAACGAACTCCGCCAGATACTGATGAAAGCATAGGTTGGAGTAAATCATATTTTCCCTGCTAAATCCCCTTTCCAGGCGATTATAAACCCTATCAAATATTACTTTCTTCTCCTCTCCAAAACCTGTAAATGTTTTATAATGCTGTAATTGTTGTACTAAAGCATCAGCTCCCGGTCCAGCAAAATGAATCCAATAAATAGTCCATGGTAACTCATTATCCGCATAATAGAGGTGAGCTACTTTTGCCGGGATGATTATAAAATTGCCTGCTTCAATCTGAAATACATTTTCCTTAAATTCTACAGTTCCTTTTCCCTCAAAGCAATAGATTAATATATTTTGATCTGCACCATTAATCCTTTTGCAATAATGATTCAATGCTTTTGAATAGTAGCCGATATCTGTAATATATAGGTTTCGTATGATATCATTTTTTATACATAACCTGGTTAATACACTCTTGGGGATAATAATTGCTTTTTGATATTCAAAACCATCTTTTTTTTTAACGAATTGCTTGTTCATACTGCTGTATCAAATGGTAATATGCGGATATAATTTAAGTAATATAATCCATCTTTTAGGCAAATTAATACATTTTTATGACTGCCATTTTTCATGATATTTGATTTAAGGGAATAAAAACAAAAATAATTACTAACCAAATATGCTTACCCTAACCACTTTAAACTGCCAGCTAAAGCTGCGGTGTGTTATCGTATTTGCATAGTGCAACATTAATTCGAAACCAATAAATGTTATTAAAAAGGAAAATACTATTTGCATCAGGTTTTACTTTGGTGGCATTCGTTTTAATCGCTTTTTCTCTTTTCTCTCCGGAAAAACCAGTAGATTTTAATACTCAGGTAAAACCTATTTTAAACAAAAAATGCATTTCTTGCCATGGGGGAGTAAAACAGCAGGGAGGATTTAGTGTGTTGTTCAGGGAAGAAGCCTTGGCCAATACCAAGAGCGGTAAGCCTGCCATTCTTCCCGGCGATCCGGAGCAGAGCGAATTTATTAAACGTTTAAAATCTAATGATCCGGAAGAACGCATGCCCTATAAACATCCGGCGCTTAATAACGAAGAAATAGACCTGCTTAGTAAATGGATTAAACAGGGGGCAAAATGGGGGAATCACTGGGCTTATGTTAGTGTGAAATCTACTCCAGTGCCCGATATTGAAAATGATTGGACAAGAAACAACCTGGACAAGTTTATTTTGGCGAAATTGGAAGAAAACCAGTTAAAGCCATCTGCTGCAGCTGATCGGGCTACCTTGCTGAGGAGACTGAGTTTGGATCTTATCGGTACCTATCCATCGGCCAAACTGGCTAAATTTTATTTGACCAGTAAGAATGAAGCGGAGGCCTATCGCATATTAGTGGACAGCTTATTAGCCTCTTCGAAATTTGGAGAACGTTGGGCATCGATGTGGTTGGATATTGCACGATATGCTGATACCAAAGGCTATGAAAGCGATCCTAACCGGAATATCTGGAGTTACAGAGACTGGGTAATCAAAGCTTTTAACCAGGATATGCCATATAATCAATTTATTACCGACCAGATTGCGGGAGATTTATATGCAAATCCTACGGATGCACAATACATTGCCACAGCTTTTAGCAGAAATACACCAACAAACGATGAAGGAGGTACCAATAACGAAGAATTTCGAACCGCTGCTGTATTGGATCGTGTAAATGCAACCTGGGAAGGTTTAATGAGTACAACTTTCTCCTGTGTACAGTGCCATAGTCACCCTTATGACCCCTTTAAGCATGATGAATATTATAAATTCATGTCGTATTTTAACAATACCAGAGATGAAGACGTTACAGCAGAATATCCATTGTTCAGAAATTTTAATGATAGTCTCAGTGTTAAGCTCAAAGAACTAAATGCCTGGGTTAAATCAGTAGCAGGTTCAAAAAGAGCAGAAGAGATAAGTTTGTTTCTGAAAACAGGACAACCGGCAATAAATTCTACAACTGCAGACCAGTTGGTTAATTCGGTAATCGGAAACCATAATATTGCTTTGTTCTTTAAAAATAGTTCATCTGCAAGACTAAAATCGGTCGATTTAGAGCAGGTAAACCAACTGATTATGCGCTACAATTGCAGTAAACCCAACGGCACATTAAGCCTGCATTCTGGATCTCCTGACGGACCGGTTATTAAATCCTGGAAATTGGCTCAAACAAAGGGGTATGAAAATGTGGTGATTGATTTCGCTCAGCAGCAGGGTATCAGAGATATTTACCTGAAATATACCAATCCATCAGTAAAAAATCCGGACGAGTTTATGGTATATTTTGATTGGTTTCATTTTACGCAACAATTTCCGGGAAAAGGAAAGCCTGGATATGCGGAGCATCAAAATATCTTCTTAACCCTCATGAATACGCCGGTACCTACTACTCCGGTTATGGTTGAGAATCCATTGAGCATGAAACGCAAAAACTATGTTTTTGAGCGTGGTGCATGGACATCTAAAGGAAAGGAAGTTAAAGCTGGTGTTCCCAATTCTTTGGCCTTCGCTATGCCAAAAAATGCACCGGATAATAGAATGGGGCTGGCTATGTGGCTAACGGATAAGCGAAATCCTTTAGTTTCCCGAACAATGGTTAACCGCTTATGGGAACAGCTTTATGGCGCCGGACTTGTAGAGACATTAGAAGATATGGGTACCCAGGGTATGAATCCTACTCATCAGGAACTTTTGGATTATATGGCTTATCAGTTTATGTATGAATACAACTGGAGCGTTAAAAAAATGCTCAAAGAATTGGTGATGATGGCAACTTACCGTCAGGATAGCCGGGTATCGGAAGAGTTGAAGGAGAAAGATTTATTCAATAAATTTTATGCACGTGGCTCGCGCATCAGACTGAGTGCAGAGCAATTAAGAGATCAAAGCCTAGCGGTATGCGGCATACTGAGTAATAAAATGTATGGGCCACCTGTAATGCCCTGGCAACCGGAAGGGATTTGGTTTTCACCTTACAATGGTGACAAGTGGGTAACCAGTGCCGGAGAAGAGCAGTATCGCAGAGGGATTTACACCTATTGGAAAAGGACTGCTCCATATCCCTCTGCCATAGCTTTTGATGGTGCATCAAGAGTGGTTTGTAGTCCGCGACGGATTCGCACCAATACACCATTACAGGCGCTTGTTACGCTAAATGACAGTGTTTATATCGATTTAGCCAGAAAGCTCGCTTCCAGAATGGAGAAAGCTGGCGGAAATACAAGCAGCCAAAGAATTTCAAAAGGATATGAATTAATGCTTTTTAAAGCAATTCCGGCCAACAGGCTGCAGATTTTTGAAGATTTATATGTGAAAGCATTAAATGAATTTAAGAAAGATCAATCGAGCGTTTCTGCATTTATGGGCGATAAAAAGAAGAAGCATAAACCAGAGGATGCCGCAATGGTACTGGTGGCCAATGCGATGCTTAATCTGGATGAGGTGATTACCAAAAATTAATGATATGACACGAGACGAGTTAAACGCGCATAGATTAATAAAAGAAGCACAGGAAGCCAATGCGAAGCTGCATTCGCGCAGGCATTTTTTAAAAGAAAGTGCGATGGGCTTAGGCGCATTAGCCATGGGCTCACTACTCGGCAGTTGTGGCAATCTTTTTTCAAGTCCGCAAACTAAAATTGCCTACGATCCGGCACACCCGCTATTGCCAAAATCTCCACCTTTGGTAGGCAAGGCAAAGAGTGTCATTTACCTGCATATGGCTGGTGCACCATCACAACTGGAATTGTTTGATTATAAGCCAGAACTGATGAAAATGGATGGACAGGATTGCCCGCCTTCACTTTTAGCAGGGAAAAAATTTGCATTTATAACCGGGGTGCCTAAAATGTTGGGGCCACAGGCCAATTTCGCCAAACACGGACAATCGGGTGCTTATGTAAGTGATAACCTTCCTCATTTTTCTACTTTGGTAGATGAGGTTAGCTTTTTGAAAGCGGTTAAAACCGATCAGTTCAATCATGCCCCTGCTCAACTGCTTGTTCATACAGGCTCACCGCGTTTGGGCAGGCCAAGTATGGGCAGCTGGGTAACTTATGGCTTAGGATCAGAAAATCAAAACCTCCCGGGATATGTGGTGCTTACCAGCGGTGGGAGTTTTCCGGATGCTGGAAAAAGTGTTTGGGGTAGCGGTTTTTTACCTTCGGTATATCAGGGCGTACAATGCCGTAGCGAGGGTGATCCGGTACTTTTTATTAAAGATCCTGAAGGGATGAACCGTGATTTGAGGAAAGCATCTATTGAGGCTATTAATAAAGCCAATGAGCAACAATATCAGGAATACAATGATCCGGAAATTCTCTCGCGTATTGCGCAATATGAAATGGCTTACCGCATGCAGATATCAGCACCAGAGGTAATGAATATTAATGACGAGCCTGCTTACATTCATGAAATGTATGGCACGCAGCCTGGAAAAGCCTGCTTTGCCAACAATGTGCTCTTAGCCCGTAAATTGGTGGAAAAGGGAGTGCGTTACATTCAGTTGTTTGATTGGGGATGGGATGCCCATGGTGACAATCCCAACAACTCACTAAATATTGGATTGAAGAATAAATGCAGAACCATTGACAGGCCTATTACTGCCTTGTTGCTCGATCTCAAGCAGAGAGGCTTACTGGAAGAGACATTAGTTGTATGGGGTGGTGAATTCGGACGGACACCGATGATGGAAAACAGAAATGGTATTCAGAATCCTTTTAAAGGAAGAGATCACCACACCGAAGCTTTTACCATTTGGATGGCAGGTGGAGGTGTTAAAAAAGGTTTTACACATGGTGAGACAGACGAAATCGGTTACAGCGCCATAAGTGGAAAGGTAGATGCATTTGATATCCAGGCTACGATATTGAATCAATTGGGTTTTGATCACGAACAATTTACCTATCCTTTCCAGGGCCGGCCTTTTAGGTTAACTGATGTAGCTGGTAAGGTTATTTCGGAAATCATCACTTAACCCGCATTCAGCTATTCAATCATTCAATTATTCACTCATTTAATAATTTAGCCACTCACTTCTCTACAATGTCTCCAACCCGAAGAAAATTTTTACAACATACAGCAGTAGCCACGGCGGCTTCATTTTTAGCTCCAATTACCCATAGCAGCGCAGCCGAATGGATAGGCAGTAAGGCAAAGGCAGGCTATGAATTATTGTTTATGCAAACAGATTGGGGTTTTGAAGGATCCCGTGATGAATTTTGCGCAGAAACAAAGAAAGCCGGATACGAAGGGATAGAGGTTTGGTGGCCTGAAAAAGCCGAAGATCAGAAGGTCTTATTTGAAGCTGTAAAAAAGCATGACCTACAAATTGGTTTCCTATGCGGTGGCCATCAAGCTAATGCAACCGACCATTTAGCCCTTTTTAAGAAGAATCTGGATGCTATATTTGCAAACTCCTATCAAAAACCATTGTATGTGAATTGCCATTCAGGCAAAGACTACTTTACATATGAGCAAAACAAACACTTTATTGACTACACGATTGCAAAAACTAAAGCTACAGGTATCAAAATCTATCATGAAACCCATAGGGGGAGGATGATGTTTGCGGCTCCTGTAACCCGAAATTTTGCAGAAAAACATCCGGAGCTGCGTTTAACATTAGACATTTCCCATTGGTGTACCGTTCACGAAAGTTTGCTTAGTGACCAGAAAGAAACCATAGATTTTCTCCTTCAGCGTGTGGATCATATACATTCCAGAATCGGACATCCGGAAGGCCCTCAGGTGAATGATCCCAGGGCTCCCGAATGGGAAAATACAGTGAAAGCCCATTTAGCCTGGTGGGATAAAGTAATCGCCTATAAAAAAGAGAAAGGAGAACGGATGACCATACTAACTGAATTTGGCCCACCAGACTATATGCCTACTTTACCTTATACCCGTCAGCCAGTGGCAGATCAATGGGCGATTAATGTTTACATGATGAATTTATTAAGAAAGAGATACCAGTAATATGCTAGAATTTTTTGGGCGTTTCCACCCGGTTTTTGTTCATCTCCCCATCGGGATATTACTGTTAGCCTGTGTATTCATTCTTTTGTCATTCACAGCAAAATTTATCAGCTTAAAACCGGCAGTCCCAATCATGTTACTGTTTGGAGCGCTTAGCGCTGTAATCTCTTGTATAACAGGCTATCTGTTAGCCAACAGTGGAGATTATGAAGGTCAGCTGGTAAATATGCATCAATGGCTGGGGATTGGCGTTGCTGTATTATCCATAGGCTTGTGGATGATGTATAGTAAGCTAAAATCTAACCTCATATTAGGGGTAATTGCCAGTATATTAATTCTTTTGATATCCATTACAGGGCATTTGGGAGGTTCTTTAACCCACGGTTCAGATTACCTTAGCTTAGCACTTAAGAATGGAGGAGGAAAGGCTCGGCCGGCCATACAGGCTATACCCAATATCCAGGAGGCTTATGTTTACCAGCAAGCCATTCAGCCACTCTTTCAAAACAGATGCTACAGTTGTCATGGACCCGAGAAGCAAAAAGGTAAATTACGTTTGGATCAGGAAATATATATTTTAAAGGGCGGAGAAGAAGGTCATACACTGGTAAGGGGAAAAGCGGATGATAGTGAACTGATTAAGAGGTTGCTGCTACCGTTAAGCAGTGATGAGCACATGGCGCCAAAAGAAAAGCCCCAGCTTACCGCCACTGAAATCCAATTGTTGAAATGGTGGATAGATAACGGTGCTGATTTTAAAAAGAAATTTAAAGATATTCCTCAAAATGAAGCGATAAAACCAGTTCTGGCAGGTTTAGAGAAAGGTGGCAGCCAGGAAGGAGAAGCGAAAATAACTGAAATCCCCTCGGAAGAGAGTAGTGCTGCTGACCCTGAAGTATTGAAAAAATTTACGGCACTGGGCATTATGGTGGTTCCGGTGGCCCAGCATACGAATTACCTGTCTGCGAATTTTGTAAATGCCGAATCAATGGGTAAAGAAGTACAGGGCTTAATAAAATCGATTAAAAAACAACTGGTATGGCTTAAAATGGAGAATAGGAAAGTAAATGATGAGAGTTTGCTAGCCATTAAAGACTGTAAGAACCTTACCCGCCTGAGCTTAAACTATTCTGGTATAACGGATAATGGCTTAGCTCAACTCAAAGACCTGGATCAGTTGCAATCTTTAAGTTTAGTGGGAACCAATATTTCTTTAAAAGGCCTTAATCAATTAAAAAAGCTTAAGAAATTAAAGTTTTTGTATCTGTATCAAACTAAAATTAATAAAGCAGATTTTGCCAGCGTTAAAAGAAATTGGCCCAAAATATTTTTAGACACCGGAAATTATTCGATTCCCAAAATTGCTCAGGATACGATGAATTTTAAAGCTCCGTAACCGGAATTGCAAAACCAACAGATCTTTAGTTTTTTCGTTAATGATTTGTTAATATTAAACTTGCAACTTATGCTAGCAATAATTTGATATGATAAAGGCAAGCGATTTTGGTTCAAACTTTCATTGGGGAGTTGCTGCGGCTGCGGCTCAAATAGAGGGAGCTGCAGAACAGTATGGTAAGGGTAAGTCTATTTGGGATGTATTTGCTGCCAAAGGTGGTAAAATCAAAAATGGACATAAACCCGATCAGGCCTGTGATTTTTATCACCACTATGTTGAAGATATCGCATTGGTTAAGGCTTTAGGCTTTAAGATATTTAGATTTTCAATTGCCTGGTCGCGCGTTTTACCACTGGGCAGGGGAGAGGTTAACCAACAAGGAATCCGCTTTTACCACAACCTTATTGATGAATGTTTGAGCAATGGAATTGTACCATATGTTACCCTTTATCATTGGGACCTACCCCAGGCTTTGGAAGATGAGGGTGGCTGGACCAGTTTTAGTATCAATTCTGCTTTCAATACCTTTGTAAGCATTTGCGCGCTAGAGTATGGAGATAAGGTTAAAAACTGGATCATTTTGAATGAACCTTTCGGTTTTACTTCACTGGGTTACATGCTTGGTGTGCATGCACCAGGGAAAACCGGATTAGGGAATTTTTTCTCTGCTGCGCTGCATACTGCCCTGGCACAGGGTGATGGTGGAAAAATTATTCGCGCTGAGGTTAACAGGGCCAACATTGGAACTACTTATTCCTGCTCAGAAATTATGCCTTATACCCAAAGGGATAATGATATTCTCACAGCGAAGCGAGTAGATTGTCTGATCAACCGTTTTTTTATTGAGCCTGCACTGGGCATGGGCTTTCCAACTGCCGATTGGGATGTTCTAGAAAAATTTCAGTTGGAATATGGCACCTGGAGACAAAACGATCGCATGAAATTTGATTTTGATTTTATAGGTCTTCAGAATTATTTTCCACTAACAGTGAAGTATAATGCCTTTATTCCTGTTATTCAGGCTTGGGAGGTAAAAGCTAAAAGTAGAAAAAAGCCGCATACGGCTATGGGCTGGGAGATCAATGCCGATAGTTTTTACAACATCATCAAACAGTTTGCTTCCTATCCTAATGTAAAGAATATCATGATAACCGAAAATGGTGCTGCCTATCACGATAAGTTGATTAATAGTGAGGTAGATGATCCTGAACGGATCCACTACTTTCAACTTTACCTGGAAGCTTTACTGAAAGCTAAAAATGAAGGGCTTAATATTACGGGGTACATGGCCTGGACACTGATGGATAACTTTGAATGGGCTGAAGGTTATAATGCACGATTCGGCCTGGTGTATAACGATTTTAAAACACAGCAGCGGACTATTAAGAAATCTGGTTATTGGTGGAAGGAATTTTTGGGACATTAGGGCCAACCGCTTAGCTGTAACAATTATTGTATATTGATGTCATAATTATAATTAATGAGTATCTGAATGAACGACAGAACGATAGTTTACAGTACCTTTTATAACCCAATCGAAGCCAATATTATCAAAGCCAGACTGGAAGACAGCGGCTTTGCCTGTTTCCTGGCTGATGAAAACGTAGCAACACTTAATCCGCTTTATAATCAGGCCATAGGAGGAGTAAAACTGATTGTTTTTGAACGGGATGTAGAAGAGATCAACGCGCTTTTAGCAGAAGAAAATGTTTTAGAGGTAGAGGATACCAGCCGGGAAAATGAAGTGAATACAAGTGAAACAACTCTTTGTGAGAAATGCGGATCAAGTAATGTGGGGTTTGGTATGGCTACACAGAATAAATTTACTTTATGGTCTAAAATCCTCGCCTTTTTAACCGCTACTTATCCGGTTGGCGCAAACAAGTGTTATCACTGTTACACTTGTGGGCACGAGTTTGAGTAGGCTATAGTACTGCTGGGAACTCCTTTCGTAGAATTTCAAATACCTGACGCCGAATTTGATTAACTTGTAATGAAGGAATTTTTACAGGCAGCAGAAGAATTTTTTCTCCGGTAACTTTTGCCTTAGTAGTCTGATTGGTCGCAATATAGAATTGGAAGAGCTTAAAGCGGCTGTTAAATCTATTTGGAACCATATTAAGCGCCTTAATGTAGCACCTCTCGGCTAATTTATATTGTCGATTTTTATGGTAACAATCACCCAACAACATATAAGCCATGTTATTGTTATCAATATTTATAAGCTCTTTTGCCATTTTTTCCGCCATTTTAGGTTTGCCTAAATCCATTAAAATGTTGGAATAATCATAGAGAAAAAGACTTTTTTCTTTTAAATAAGGATAGATGCTGAAGAAAATCGCACATGCTTCTCTCTTATAGCCTGTTTTGTAGAGATCTTTAGCCTCGGTATATTGTTTTAAATGTTTATAATGTATCCAACTATGTCCAAAATGAAAAAACAGAATTGAGCAAAAGGTAAGGGCAAGAACCGAACTGAAGAATAAAATGTTTAATTGGTAACAATAGGAAAATAAAATGAGAATTGATATGAGAAAGGCTAACTGAAAATACCACTTTTCAAAAACGTGTGTTACTAAGGCAGCTGCTGAGATAGATATCAATATCATAATGCAAGTATGGATCAGTACTGGCATTTGAAAGGCTCTGACTATAGATTTGTATACCAGAATAACCATTATAATGGCAAAGGTAAATAGAAGCATGAATCCAGGAATGCCAGTCTGTATCACAAATTCAAAATAATCATTGTACGCATTTTTAACATTGTCTGCAAGGAGAAGTTCTTTTTCTGTGTAATTTCCTTTAGCAAAGTAATTGGCCTGATACTCGCGATACTGGTAGGCAAAGGTGCCTAAGCCAATTCCTTTTAACCAATTGTCTTTCCAGATTTCGTAAGATATTTTATAAACCAACAGTCTGCCAAATGATGAATCTCTTTTGAAAAATAAAGTTAGTGAAGAGATTAACAGGGGAATAGTGCAAATAACGATTCCAATATTTATACATTTGAATTTTATCAATCTAACACAAAAAAGAATAACAATTAACGATATTCCAAATCCAAATACAAAGGCTCTCGATTGAGTGAGCAGGGCAGTCAAAATGAAAATTAGGTTAATGCAGACCACAGAAATTGCATTGATGTTAGTTTTAGGTGTCATATAATCACTATGTTGTTTAATGCTTTATTTGCTGACAAACGCATCCAAAGTTGGATTTAGATAATACGAATGGATCCTTACTTAGATTTAAAAATATGGTTATTTATTTTAAGCATTCCCACTCCTTAAAGTCATAAAACCATTTAAAGAGTTTAAACCAAGAATTACTGAAAACAAATACACAAGCTGGACATATTAATAATTGGTGTAATAGGAGGGAATCATGAATAGTTATTAGCATAAAAGATTCTATTGCATATCAAACTGTTTATTTGGCCTACTTTTTTATCAGATCGCCATTAGTATCTTTTCTCCTCAACTATTTTCTTAGTAAGAATAGTACTTTAATCTCTAACTTTAGTCAGTATTAAATCTGTTGGAACAGAAAATCCTGGTAACACCCTTCGGGGTCGAATTACTACATTGTAGCTATCAATCAACTTCCATTTTAGCTTTTTATTATCTGAATCCATCAGCAGTATAAAGCCTCCACCAAGTTTGTGTTTAATCGCATCAGAAAATAACAGTGTCAGGCTATTTTTATCAAAGTTTGGAGATGCTTTTAACAATGTGTCTTTATTGTTTATCGAACCAGAAATTAATATTCCATTTTCAATGTAATGGTAACTCCCCGCTAAATAGTGAGCGAGTAAACCATTTTTTCTGAGAAGCCTGGCTTTTTTTAGCATAATCGTAAATATTTTTTCACTAGAACTGAATCTCCAGATTCCGACATATTTACTAATTTGATTCTCAGAATAATTTCTTGGTCTACTATTGTTTGAAGGTATTTGTTGAGCATAGCAAGGATAGATTGTTGCTATGAAAATAATAGGATATATGTCCTTTTCATTTGTTGATAGGTTAACTTTTAACTAGTTCAATGGCCAAAGCTAATTGGTGAAATAAGTATGCATTCTAACGAATTAAAGGATGGCTCTTCTTCAAAGTTTAGGATGTCCGTAGCGGCATGATTGGTCTTTCGGATTGTATGATCAAGCTTTAAAAAAGATTTTATCCGGCTTTCTGATCCACTAACAATGTTTGATTGAGATGGGATATCAGCGCATCCGTACTTATAGTAAAATATTATTGGAATTAGAAATGTTTGTTTTGCAAAAAACTTTATATCATCATCAATTCTGCTCCAGTTTTCATTACTGGTTTGTAAGGCTTTTTTCAATCCATCGACTAAGTTTAACAGGCAATCAGTATAGATATTTAAATCTTTGAAAAATTCTTTCCTTGATTTGAGCACGACTACAAATGTCTCTTGATCAGATATTGCTCTCCATCTACCCTCGAACTTTTTGTCCTGATCATTCGGACGATACTGGCCATTTAGTTCCTAGCAAGTTGCAGGCATAACTTTATTGCGAAAAATAATAATAATGCTAGTGTAAGTTTTTTCATTTGATTCTAATTACTATTATCATTTATCAGAGTCATTCCGTTGACATCAGCTTTTTTTGGCTCAAATTTGGAAGAATTGGAGTTTGCTTTATAAAATTTTAATCCGGTACCTACAATGCCTTTGACAATTAACTAGCTAATTTTTTCTTTTGAGAATTATTGTTTTTGGAAGAAAACTTTTAGTGTGGTCTTTAAACGGACCGTCGCCAATATTAAATTGCTCCCTTGGAAAGAGTGTCCAGCTTACTGTATTTGAATCAATCAAATGCATGGATAACTCAAAGGTATTGTCAAAGAGAAAATCATTAAAACTTGCACTTAATAACCTAGGTTCCGTCTTATTACAAGCCCCTGCATAAATTCCGTTTTCTAAAAGGTTATCGCTGTTTATATCTCCCATTTTTTTTGATTTCCAATAATATTCACCAACAACAAAGTCATTATATACATATATATATTTAACTAGTTTTTTTCGTGATTTTAATATCACTGTGAATGTATCTTTTTTTAATATACATTCCCATTTTCCCTCAAATTTTTTGTTCTCTGGGTTTGGGTAATAGTTACCCTTTGATATCTGACTATGTGCTGTTATTGTTTTTACTACCAGAAGTAATAATATTAATAGATACTTTTTCATGTTTTTAAATTTAATTACAGTTATCATTAATCAGGCTCATTCCGTTTGCATCAGCTTTTTTTGGTTCAAATTTAGAAGAATTGGAATTTGCTTTAAAGAATTTTAGTCCCTTATCTCCAATGCTGTTTAGAAAAGTAAGCTCTCCTGCCACTGATTCGCTATTTCCCAAACCTTTGAAGGTTTTTAATAATTCCGTGTACCCGCCTTCGATAACCTTAAGATCTTCTAAAGTTGTTAAACTAGACCTTCCGAATTCTGCAAAAATATTTATATCATCAATTTTTAAGAGATAAGTACCTGAGCTTGTTACCACAGTTGCCGTGAATGTATTAATATCATTAATCTTACCTTCCTTATATAAGTTGTATATAGCCTGAACATCTGATATGGAAAATGTTGCAAACAACCCATCATAATGAGTATGCAAAAAGCCATCAATTTTATCGGTTGTTTTGAAATCTATCCCCCCCATTCCGTGTTCACCATTTATTGGGGTATAGTCCGAAGATTCCTTACCACCGCCACTATATACATATCCTGTTTCATAATCTAAATTTAACTTACCTTTCAATCCTTCTATTTTAGATTTGAATGCTTCATTTGTTGCCAATTTGTTTGCGTCCTCACATGGATTGTCATTTGCTTTTTGTTCTCCTTCTACGTTATCGCACCCTATCCCATAGTCTAAACAATCATCTCCTGTCAGATAATCCTCACTGGTACCCCCATCTTCACTATCATCATCACAGTATATGGGCACTTCCATCATGTCTATTAAATATGGTGTGCAAGTTTCCTCACCATTGGCACCTTCATCAGGCCCTGCGCTAATACATTGTTCACCCCATATATCAATATATTCATAACCACAGGGCTGAGACGATGTCATAACAAGTTTAGTTCTAATGTTTAACGACAATTTTTGACCGGCTTTTAAAGTTGGGCTGAGATTAAGATTTTTTTCTTGTGGCAGAGAAGAATGAACTTCCTTGGGGACTGGTACATCAGGATATTTGATTTTCCTCACTGTCTTTCCATTTCGTTTCTGAAAAATAAACAACCGTTTACCTGCCCAGGTTTTGTATTCCAGATATCCTGTAAAATCCCTGTCGAGTTTATTTAACTGATTATGGCTTATGTCGTGGTGATGTTTTCTTAAATATTCAATATCCGGGATATAGGTTATCAATCTGTAACTTAGCTTTCCATTGTGCTTATTTTTATATATAATGAGCCTGTCAAACGAACCTTTAAAGATTTCCTCACTGGTGGTTGCATCATTTTTCTTTTCACTTCCAGGTACAACGGATATACGCTGATTGTAAACAATAGGAATTTCGGCAAAAGTTCCGGTCTTTGTTTCTCCAATATATGCTTTAGTCCAAACCGCCCATTTGCGGTTTACCTGACCGGGTTTAACCTTTATGGTAAATTCCGGCCCTAAACGGCCTTCTGCTTCAACCAGTTTATTGAAGTAGCCTTTAAATGCTGCTAGCTCCTTGGCTTGTAATTGAGCATGCGGATCTGCATCTTGATCCTGGTTAATTTTCTTGCAGGCATAAGCTAACAATGTTAGGCAAATGATGGTGAGTGCCACGATCCGGTAGCGGTAATTAGATTTCATTAGTACGTGAATAATTTGTTAAAAATAATTCGTGTACAAATGGGACGTGAAGGGAGACATTCAAGTAGGTTATTACACTTCTTAGTTATAGAAGGTATTATAACTAGCTAACTGTTAAATAACAGTTGTAAAGTTATGGTGTTTTTTGGTATTTACCACTAAATATTCCTTTTAAATTTCATAAATACAGGTTATTACGCCTAAAAACGATTTAGTTTACGCTTTTATTTTTTTTAATATGCATATTTATTGTGTAAGTGAAGGGTTTTTTCTTTTTGTATTGTCTTTTTATTGAGTTTAATTGGTATTGTCCATAAATGGGACATGTTTAAATTATATTTGCTTTAAAATTTTCCGTTTTGAATCATTAATCTTTTAGAGATGTTTCGTTATCAAATGATGTGGGTTTCCATTGTGTCGCTCTTGTGTTTGGGGTGTAATGATCTTCCTCCAGAAGTGGAGCTTTCAATTTCCAAAGCAGGCAAAAACGGAATCGAACTAAAGAAAGTTATAGATTATTATTCGCAAACAGGTCAAAGACAGAAACTTAAAGCAGCGTATTACTTAATAGCAGGTTTACCATACCAATATCATTATAAAGGTAGTTTAATAGACAATTACCGCAATCAGTTTGTTAAAATGGATTCTTTAGGACGCCATGGTTATAACAATTCTATAAAAGCTACTTGGGATTCGCTGGAGAGGACAATGGACAAGGTTGATCAGGTTAATATGTGGAAGGTGAATGATATTGATATTATTACATCAGATTATCTCATAAATAACATTGAAGAAGCTTTCGAAGCCTGGAGCCTTCCCTGGGCTCGTGAACTGAGTTTTGATCAGTTTTGTGAGTATATTTTACCCTATAAAATTATCAATGAAGCGCCTGGATATTGGAGACGCTATTTTAGAAAAAAATACCAATGGGCTATTGATTCTTTAAAGGGGCGATGCAATGCACTTGAATTGACTAAAATTGTTAATAGTGACTTGGAGAAATGGTTTCATTTTAATACTAAATTCAAGGCTCCGTTTGACTTATCCTTTCAGGATCTTCTGAACCTGAAATCTGGGGCATGTATACATCAGGTAACGATTTCAACTTATGCCATGAGGGCACTTGGATTGCCAATAGCAGTTGAGGGGGTACCTTTTTGGGCGAATCGTACTTCCAGGCACGATTGGAATGTATTGGCTGTTGGGGATGGATTTCCATTTCAGGGCGCAGATGTAAACCCTGGCAGTTATAAGATCGAAGCAATGCGAATAGGAATTAGTAAATCCAAACTACCGAAGATTTATAGACGTACATATGCTGCTCAAAAAAATAGCCTTAGTTTTTTTGGATTGAAAGATCAAGAGATTCCGGAAGGTCTTAAAGATACCCGCTATGTAGATGTAACAACATCTTATATCCCGGTGGGGAATCCAATTGTAAAAACCACTCTTGCTCCAGAAGATGCTAAAATAATCTATTTGTGTGTATTTAACCGGAACAATTGGAAACCTGTAGATTGGGCATTCAGTAAGCGGGGGGAGGCGCAGTTCGAAAACGTGGGGAAAGGTATCGTTTATTTGCCAATGTATTTTGAGGAAGGTAGATTATATCCTGCTGGTGATGTTTTTATATTGGGCGATAATAATAAATCAACTATTTTGATTCCCCACTATGCTAAGCGATTCACAAAACAGTTCTATAAAAGAAGCCCGAACAATGGTTACGCTAATGCAACAGATGTAATTAAGGGAAATTCTTATGAATTGCTGTATTGGGATCGTGAGTGGAGAACTTTAGGCATTCAGGAAGCAGACACGAACTATGTTATTTTTGATAATCTCCCTGCAAATTCTCTTTTAAGGTTAAGAAATATAGACAGGAGGTATGCGGAAAGAATTTTTACCTGCGATACGTCAATCGTTTCATGGTGGTAAATTGACAGGTCAAGATAATGAAAAAAATCCTTTTGTTAATATTCGCAATTCTACCCTCTCTTTTTTCTTGTAGGAAGCATTCGGGTTTTAAAGTTCCAAACACGCAAATAATAACTTTTTTAAAGGGAAAAGATACAAACCCCTTGTTAGTGTCCTTAATAAATATGGGAAACCATTGCAAAAAGGAGAAAGAATTTTCAACTAAAAAGCCATTGAATATTAGAATTAATGCTGTGGGTGAATCTTTATACGAATTACATAATGCTGAAAAAGATTTTTTTCTAAAGGGAGAAGAGGTCGAACTTGTAGTTGGTAACCTATCAAAAAAACCGCTTTCAGGTAGGTCATCTGTTTTTAAACTGATGCTAATCAATTCGTTAACTGGTTCGATGCCCGCGCTTGAGCATTTATTTTGTAAAATTAAGATTGTGGAGGGTGGCTATAACATTAATATGACGATTCCCTGGACACAGTTGCATGTAGACAGTGCTTTTTCAAAATTATGTTTACCATTCGATTTGCTAATTGCCGACAACGACAAAACCCACATACAAAAGTGCAAGATTGCAATATTTAGCGATGGGGGGATTAGTAAATTAGGTTCATTGCTGCTCATCGATGATTTACATTTTTTACCACCTTCCAATATCGTACTTGCTACTAAACGGGATATTTTATTGCCAAGAATGAAGAAGTTCTATTCATTAGACAACATTTTCTATGGAAAGAAGAAAGATAAGTATGATCTATCTGCATCTGCATCTTTTACATGGGACAGGGATAATTTGTATATAGAAATTAGAGTACTAGACAACATTATATCTATGGAATCCGGGACATTTGAGCCAAACAACGGGCTTTTGGATTATGGTTATATTGAGGATGCCGAAGGTAAAAAGGTTTGGGAGATGGATTTAATGCATACGAAGTGGGCAGGTGGTTCAGTGAAGAACCAGTATGTGGACACTACTTTACTCCTACAGCCTGGAAGATACAAAGTTGTTTATATAACAGATGAATCTCATTCTTATGATCATTGGGACAGCCCTCCTCCACAAACACCATTTTATGGCATAAAAATTTTTAGTAAATAATTTCCTAACGATTTTTATTAATTTAAAAATACCAGATCAAATGATTGAAATAAATAGCAAGGAGAAGAATGGCGATAGGGTGGAAGAGGTATAGTTATTGAATGTTGCCCCGGCAACAAAACAATCCCGTTCTGATTTTACTTAGAACGGGATTGTTATTTTTAACTTTAGACTATTAGCTAAAGACTGTGGACTATTAAAGCCCAGCCTTAGCAGCAGCTTCAGCTCTGATAATATTTAATGCCCCACCAGCTTTGAACCACTCAATTTGTTGGTCGTTATAACTGTGGTTAACGTCAAATTGTTCAGTAGTGCCATCCAGGTGGTGTAGTACTAAGGTTAACGGTTTGTTTGGAGCAAACTCAGTTAAACCTAAAATATCAATGGTATCACCTTCCAGGATTTTATCATAATCTTCTTTGTTGGCGAAGGTTAAACCTAACATACCTTGTTTTTTAAGGTTAGTTTCGTGGATGCGGGCAAATGATTTTACCAATACAGCACGAACACCTAAATGACGAGGCTCCATTGCAGCATGCTCACGAGACGAGCCTTCACCGTAGTTTTCATCACCAATTACAATTGAACCTAAACCAGCAGCTTTGTAAGCACGTTGAGTTGCAGGAACAGGACCATATTCGCCAGTTAAATCATTTTTAACATTATCGGTTTTATCGTTGAAGTAGTTAACTGCACCGATTAGCATGTTGTTAGAAATGTTATCCAGGTGACCACGGAATTTCAACCATGGACCAGCCATAGAAATATGGTCGGTAGTACACTTTCCTTTAGCTTTAATTAATAATTTCAAGCCTTTGAGGTCTGTACCTTCCCAAGGTGTAAATGGATCTAATAGTTGTAAACGGTGAGAAGTAGGAGATACCAGAACCTCTACTTTAGATCCATCTTCAGCAGGTGCTTGGAAACCAGCGTCTTCCACCGCGAAACCTTTTGTAGGTAGTTCATCACCAGTAGGTGGGTCTAATTTAACCTGCTCGCCTTTATCATTGGTTAAAGTATCTGTTAAAGGGTTGAAAGCCAGGTTACCTGAAATGGCGATTGCTGCAACCATTTCCGGGGAAGCTACGAAAGCAAAAGTATTTGGGTTACCATCTGCGCGTTTAGCAAAGTTTCTGTTAAACGAGTGAACGATTGTATTTTTTTCTGCCTTTTCTGCACCTACACGATCCCACATACCAATACAAGGACCGCAAGCGTTGGTGAAGATTGTTGCATTCAAATCTTCGAAAGTTTTTAAGAAACCATCACGGTTTGCAGTATAACGAACCTGCTCAGAACCCGGGTTAATACCAAAGTCAGCCTTAGTGGTTAGGCCTTTAGCAATGGCCTGGTTAGCAATAGAAGCTGCTCTTGATAAATCCTCGTAAGAAGAGTTGGTACAAGAACCGATTAATCCCCACTCTACTTTTAAAGGCCAGCCGTTTTTCTCTGCTTCTACTTTCATTTGTGAAACAGGCGTAGCTAAATCCGGTGTAAAAGGGCCATTTAAATAGGGCTCTAACTCGTCAAGGTTAATTTCAATTACCTGATCGAAATAGCTTTCAGGATCTGCATACACTTCTGCATCACCAGTTAAATAGGCTTTAATTTTGTTGGCTTCATCAGCAACTTCATTTCTGTCTGTAGCACGTAAATAACGTTCCATGCTTTCGTCATAGCCGAAAGTTGAAGTAGTTGCACCAATTTCAGCCCCCATATTACAGATGGTACCTTTACCAGTACAGCTCATAGAGGTTGCACCATCACCAAAATATTCAACAATAGCACCGGTACCACCTTTTACAGTTAAGATACCAGCAACTTTAAGAATCACATCTTTAGCGGCGGTCCAGCCGTTTAACTTACCGGTTAATTTAACGCCGATTAATTTAGGAAATTTAAGTTCCCAGGGTAAGCCTGCCATTACATCACAAGCATCAGCACCACCAACACCGATAGCAACCATACCTAAACCACCGGCATTTACGGTATGAGAGTCAGTTCCGATCATCATCCCGCCTGGAAAAGCATAATTTTCTAAAACTACCTGGTGGATAATACCGGCACCCGGATTCCAGAAACCGATACCATATTTGTTTGATACAGACGATAAGAAATCAAAAACTTCTTTACTCTCCGTTTTAGCATGGGGAAGGTCAATTGCAGCACCTTCTTTTGCGGTGATTAAGTGATCACAGTGAACCGTTGAAGGCACAGCAACTTTCGGCCTGCCAGCTTGCATAAACTGTAATAAAGCCATTTGAGCTGTTGCATCCTGCATCGCTACACGGTCAGGTGCAAAATCTACGTAATCAGTTCCACGGGAGAATGCTTTTTTAGGATCTCCATCCCAAAGGTGAGCATACAATATTTTTTCTGATAATGTTAAAGGTCTTCCAACAATTTTGCGGGCAGCATCAACGCGGCTACCAAAATTAGCGTAAACCTTTTTAATCATGTCTATATCAAAAGCCATAATACTTAAATTTTTAAATGTTCTTAATTGTACGTGCTGAACAAGCTACACTACCTTATTGTTTCGTAGAAATAGGTGTAAACTTTGTTAAGTTGATACCCGCTACTGCTGCTTTATATTCTTCAATACTTGGAATACGACCTAAAATAGCAGAAAGAACTACTACTGGCGTAGATGCCAATAATGACTCTCCTTTTTTACCTTCCTTGTCTTCTACAACACGACCCTGGAATAAACGGGTAGAGGTAGCCATTACGGTATCGCCCTTAGCTGCTTTCTCCTGGTTACCCATACAAAGGTTACATCCCGGACGTTCTAAATACATGATGTTTTCATACTCCGTTCTTGCAGAACTCTTTGGTAAGGCATCACTGAATTCAAATCCAGAGTATTTTTGCAGGTATTCCCAATCGCCTTCCACTTTCAACTCATCGATGATGTTGTAAGTAGGGGCTGCAACTACCAATGGTGCTTTGAATTCTACTTTACCGGTTTGAGTTTCTACGTTTTTCAACATTTGAGAAACAATTTTCAAGTCATCTTTGTGTACCATGCATGAACCTACGAAACCAAGATCTACTTTTTTATCACCACCGTAGTAAGTTAAATCTCTGATTGTATCGTGAGTATAACGTTTAGAAACATCTGCGTTATTCACATCCGGATCGGCAATCATTGGCTCGTTGATTACATCCAGATCAATAATCACTTCTGCATAATATTTTGCATTGTCATCTGGTGTTAAAGCTGGTTTGATGCCTGTTTTAATTTCCTCTATTCTTTTGTTTGCTTTATTGATCAAACCTTGTAAAACCTGGTTATGGTTGTCCATACCTTTGTCTATCATGATTTGAATACGGTTTTTGGCAATTTCTAAAGATTGGATTAAGGTATCGTCCTGAGAAATACAGATAGATGCTTTTGCTTTCATCTCTGCTGTCCAGTCTGTAAAGGTAAAGGCCTGATCGGCTAATAAAGTGCCGATGTGTACCTCAATGATGCGGCCCTGGAATACATTTTCGCCATCAAATTGCTGCAACATTTGCAGTTGTGTCGCATGAACAACATCACGGAAATCCATGTGTTCTTTCATTTGACCTTTGAAGGTTACTTTTACTGATTCAGGAATTGGCATTGAAGCCTCCCCGGTTGCCAGTGCCAATGCTACTGTGCCAGAATCCGCACCGAATGCTACTCCCTTAGACATACGGGTGTGCGAGTCGCCACCGATGATAATTGCCCACTCATCAATGGTGATGTCGTTCAAAACTTTGTGAATAACGTCGGTCATTGAATGATATTCGCCTTTAGGATCACGGGCAGTAATCACACCAAAGTCATTCATAAACTTCATCAATTTAGGGATGTTTGCCTGTGCTTTTTTATCCCAAACAGATGCGGTATGGCAACCAGATTGATAAGCGCCATCAACAATAGGAGAAATAACTGTAGCAGCCATTGCCTCTAATTCCTGAGCGGTCATCAAACCTGTTGTGTCCTGAGAACCTACAATGTTTACTTCTACACGAACATCTGAACCGGCATGTAAAACTTTACCTTGTGTTAAGCCAACTGCATTTTTATTAAATATTTTTTCTACAGCGGTCAAACCCTGACCTTCGATAGATACTTCTTTCGCCGGAGCAAATACTGGAGAAGCCTCGATTCCTAAGATTCTAGCAGCAAAAGTCTGGATTTTTTTACCAAATACGATGGCGTAAGAACCGCCAGCTTTGATAAACTCCATTTTTTGAGGGGTCAGTGCTTTTGATATGTCGATCAATTCCTGATCGCCGTTGTATAATTTTTTGGTTCTGGTGTTAATGGTAAGAACAGTACCGGTTTCTATAGAATAAACCTGCTCTAAAATGGGTTCATCGTTTTCATTACGAACAACATTGCCATGCTCATCCGTTTTCTTTACCCAGTTTTTAAGATCGATACCGATACCACCAGTCACATCAACTGTTGTTAAGAAAATTGGTGAAATGCCATTGGTACCGCCAACAATTGGAGCGATGTTTACAAATGGAATATAAGGGCTGGAAGGCTTGCCTGTCCAAAGTGCCACATTATTTACACCCGACATACGTGAAGAGCCTACGCCCATGGTGCCTTTTTCGGCTACCAGCATCACGCTTTTATCGGGATGTTGTGCTTGCAATGCTTTAATTTGCTCCTGAGCCTCTGGAGTAATCATGCATTTACCATGCAATTCACGATCCGAACGAGAATGTGCCTGGTTTCCTGGAGATAATAAATCCGTAGAAATATCACCAATACCAGCGATAAAAGTAACAACTTTGATTTCTTCAGCTACCTCAGGTAATTTTGTGAAAAATTCTGCTTTAGCATAACTTTCTAATATTTCTTTAGCGATTTCATTTCCATTGCTATAAGCGTCTTTCAAACGATCAGTATCGGCATCATATAAGAAAACCTGTGTTTTCAGTACATCCGCGGCTTTTTTAGCTTTATCGCCATTATCTGCCAAAGCAATGTCTAATAAAACTTTGATAGAAGGTCCACCCTTCATGTGCGACAACAATTCGAAAGCAAAATCAGGTGTAATTTCTGCAACAACAGTTTCACCTGAAATAATTTCTTTTAAGAACTGTGCTTTTACGACCGCCGCACCTGTAGTACCCGGTAAGGTGTTGTATATGAAAAAATTAACAGAATCTTCCCTGTTAAAATTGTTTACACTTTTGATTTGAGTGATGATTTCACTCAATAATTCTGCTCCATCAATAGGTTTAGGGTGAAGACCTTGAGCTTTTCTGTCTTCAATCTCCTGGATATAATCGTTATAAATACTCATCTTAGATATTTTATTCTTTTGCTAAAACCAGTGCTACAAGTTATACACCTGCATTATTACAAAAGAATACTGTTTTTGTGAATTATTGCGGCTTTTAAGCGAAAAAATCGGTTTTTTGCTTAAAACAAAAATACAAAAAACAACCTTTAAATACAATTTAAGCAGGCGATTACGTAATTTGGAATTGTTCTAAACTATGCCTTTGTCACAGTATTATCTGGATTGTTCTAGAAAGCACTTTTAAGCCGGATATCTCAGTTTAGGAACAAAAAAAATAGATTTATGGAATTGTCTGTCTGATCTCATCTAAGAAATAAAAACATTATGAGGCTTATTTATACTTCTTTGCTTTTACTCTTGTTTTATGGTGTTCAGGCTCAAAAAAATGCTCCGGAAATCCAAAATTGGCTCAGCCAGAACATCGTTGATCTGAAATCGGATTATTTGAAAAAACTGGATGCCAAATTAGTGGGTAATGAAGTGCTTGGCTTAGCCGAGGCATCTCATGGCACTGAAGAGTTTTTTAGAGAAAAAAATAAAATTGTACAACACCTCATTATCAATAAAAATTATGAAGAGATCGGATTCGAATTTCCGGGAGATTGGATGGAAAAAGTGAATCGGTATGTGCTTTCCGGGACCGGGAATTTAAAAACGATTATGACTGATTTCAGGCTGTACAGAACGCAATCATTTTATGACCTCTTCGAATGGATTAAAACTTATAATGAAAAAACAAAAGGGAAAAAAATAGAGGTTTTTGGCTTTGACAATGTTGAAAATACCGATCCTTTTACACGTGATAGTTTAATGGCTCAAAGTCTCATATATCGTCAAACCAAAGCCAAAGGAAAATTTATTGTTTGGGGCCATAATGTCCATCTTTCCAAAGATACTACGCAAGGGTACAAGCCCTTTGGACATTTTTTAGGTAAAAGATATGGCGAAAAATTCTTTAATATTGCATTCGATACCTATAAGGCAACAGTTACAGTGATTTCTGTTGATGAGTACAATTCTTCGACCTTCACAAAACATTCGCTGGAGGTTCCGAAAGCTAATTTTTCAGCCTTATTCTCAACCCAAAAGTTTGATGATTTCTTTGTTTATCTCAGTAAAAGCAGTCCTTTCTCTAGTGTAAAAAACACAATAACCCACATTAACGCGAACTTGATGAAACCTTACGCAATACCGGTAAATCTTGCTTATGATTTTGATGCACTCATTTTTATCAAAACCACAACGGCTTCTGTCATGCTGGAGTAATCCTGTTCAGTTTTGAACACCAATGTTCAAAACCGAACATTCCGAAATAATATAACACTTAATAAATGCCCGAAACACCTCTGCATTGGTGTTTTTCATTTTTGGCACATAGATGGATCATCTTACAGTGTTGAAAATTTGAAGCCTTTTTCGGTAAAATAAGCCAGTATCCGGGGAAGAGTATATTCCAAACGATCAAATGCTTTTAAGCTATCATGAAAAACAATTATTGATCCGTTTTCTGCATGTTTGATCACATTTTGGTAGCAATTTTCGGGAGAGAGGTTAAGGTCGAAATCGCCACTGAGCACATCCCACATCACGATTTGCAGGTCTGGAATTGCAGCTTTTAACCCTTTGATCTGGCTTTTTTTAATCCTGCCATAAGGTGGGCGAAAGAGGTTGGTTCTGGTGAGTTGCTGGCAGGCCATCGTATTTTCAATGTAGGTTTGATCATCAGTTTTCCAGCCTTTTAAATGATTAAAAGTATGATTACCGATGGCATGACCATCATTGATTACACGGGCATAAACCTCCGGATTTTTAACAATATTATCACCAATACAGAAAAATGTTGCTTTTGAACGAAATGCTTTTAAAGTTTTTAATACAAAATCTGTAACATTGGGTATTGGTCCGTCGTCAAAGGTCAGATAAATGACTTTTTCACTCCGGGCTTTATGCCACAATAGTGATGGGTAATACCATTTAAGTAAAAGCGGTGATTTAATCAGGTACATTTAATACCAAAGGTAATAAATGCCTGTATAGATTGAAATTATTAAAGTCGTTTATATAGATTTGAAAATAAATTATGAAGATGTTTACCAAGAATAAGTTTTTTACAGGTGTTGTCTTGCTCTCAACGCTCAGTTTTAATCAGATTGCAAATGCCCAGGAGGTAATTACCATTAAACAAGCTGTAGAAAATACCCTAAAGAACAACTTGAACATTAAACAAGCTGCTTTTAGTGCCGCTGTAAGCGATGAAACGTTAAGACAATCTAAAAATGCGCTGCTGCCTACACTGAGTGGTAGTATTAGTCAGTCTATGCAATGGGGACGGAGTCAACAGGTTTCCGGTTTATTTGAGAATACGCAGAACTATAACCTCAACCCGAGCGTAAGTACCAATGTCTCGCTTTTCGGTGGCGGTGCCAAAATAAATCAGATCAGACAGAATAAGATTTTATTGGCTGCTGATCAAACCTATGTAGAGAAAGTAAAAAATGACTTGATTTTGCAAGTGGTTACTGCTTATCTTCAGGTTCTGAATAATCAGGATCAGGTTAAGGCTACCCAGCAGCAACTCGATGTTGCCAATAAAACCTTAAAAAGAGAGCAAGCCTTATTAGATGTAGGTAACAAAACACTGGCAGATATTTCTCAGGCAAAATCTCAGGCTGCAACTGCCGAACTGAATTTAACGGATGCGCAGAATCAGCTATCCGTTTCCTACCTTACTTTAGGCCAGTTAATGGAAATTCAACCTCCGATGACTTTCGTTGTGAAAGCCCCGGATGTTGCTGAGCTGAGTGATGTGCAAACTAAATATGTTCCAAACGATATCTACCAACAGGCATTAAATACCTTTCCTGATATTAAATTAGCAGGATTAAATTCTAAAGCCGCAGATCGTGCTATCAGTATCGCAAAAGCATCGTACTATCCACAAATCTCCTTGGGAGCAGGCTTGGGTTCTGCTTATTATTATCAGTTTAATTCCAATCCCTTATTCCCTAATAAATCATTCCACGATCAATTGTCAGAGAACTTTGGACAGTTCATTAGCATGAATATTTCCATTCCAATTTTTAATGGTTTCAATGCCCGTTCAAATGTAAGAAAGGCAAAGATTGTGTTGCAACAACGCATTACCGATGAGCAATTGGCGAAAAATAACCTCATAAAAGTTATCAATCAGGCTGTTGCCGATTTAAATGCTGCACAAAGCCGTTACAGATCTACTCAAAATGCATTCCAGGCACAAAAAGATGCCTTTTATGTAATAGAACAACGTTATGGTGTGGGATTAGTAAACTCCTTAGATTATAGTACTGCACAAACCAATAGAAATAAGGCAGAAATTGATTTTATCCTGGCCAAATATGATTTAATTTTCAGGGCCAAGGTGATTGATTATTATTTAGGCCGAGAAATTACTTTTTAAACCAATCAAGAAATAAAATACATTATGAAACTGAAGCATATATTAATTACCGTGGGGGCTATTATTGGCTTACTGTTGATACTTAAAGTTACCGGAGTTATCGGCGGAACGAAAACCGAGAAAGTAACTACAGAAAAAGCATCAGATAAAACGGTAATAGAAACGGTTACTGCAAGTGGTAAAATCCAACCTGAAACGGAAGTTAAACTCAGTTCAGAGGTTTCTGGAGAGGTAGTGGAACTGAAGGTAAAAGAAGGGGATATTGTAAAGGCTGGTCAGTTATTGTGTAAAGTAAGACCTGATGTACTACAATCGGGTTATGACAGAACTGTTGCAACATTCAATGCACAAAAAGCAAGTGTAGCTGCTGCTCAACAACAATTGGCTCAAAATAAAGCAAACTTTGTTAATGCCGAGGCTACGTACAAAAGAAATGTGGAGTTGTTTAATAAGAAGGTTATTTCAGCTTCGGAGTTCGATGCCGCCAAAGCGTCTTATTTAACCGCCAAAGCGAATTTAGAAAGTGCCAGAGAAAATGTAACCGGTGCTAAATTTACACTGGAACAAACCGGTGCAAATGTAAAAGAAGCAGGCGCCAATTTAGCAAAAACAACTATCTACGCTCCGGTAGATGGTGTAGTATCTAAATTATCCATTGAGTTGGGAGACCGTATTTTAGGAACTTCTCAAATGGCCGGTACAGAAATCATGCGTATTTCAAACCTTTCATCAATGGAAGTAAACGTTGATGTGAATGAAAATGATATCACCCGAGTAAAGGTTGGCGATAAAGCTTCAATAGATGTTGATGCATATTCTGATAAAAAATTCAATGGTGTGGTTACAGAAATTGCGAGCTCATCCACTGCAGTTGGAACTACTACAACTTCATCGGTAGATCAGGTAACTAACTTTTCGGTTAAAATCAGAATCAACGAAACACTGGCCGGTAAGCAGCAGTCTATTTTCCGTCCGGGAATGTCAGCTACTGTAGATATTGAAAGTGAATCTAAAAGCGGACTAACCGTACCTATTCAGGCTGTATTTACGGATGCAGGGAAAACCGGTGATGCAGGAAATAACGAAGGCGGACAGGATGCCGATAAACAGAAGTCTAAACTTAACGACAAGAAGATTAAACAATTCGTTTACCTTTATGATGCTAAAGGCAAAAAAGTAAAGAAAACAGAAGTAACTACGGGTATTCAGAATGATCAGTCTATTATTGTAAATTCAGGATTAAAAGCTGGCCAGGAAGTGGTAACAGGTCCTTACTCTGCCATTCAGAATAAATTAAAAGATGGAATGATAGTAGAAAAAACCTCTAAAGACCAACTCTTTAGCAAAGACGCTAAAAAGTAGGCTAGTGATAACCATATTAAATAATTAAATTGTCCCGGTTTAAAACTTTTAAACCGGGATTTTTATTTTATAAACATGGTACCTAAAATAGCAATGATTGGGGGCGGAAGCTGGGCTACTGCCATTGTAAAGATGCTTGCTGATAATTTAACGGAGAAAGAGATCTTCTGGTGGATGCGCAATGAAGAAGCTATTTCGCATATCAAAAAATTTAAGCATAACCCACATTACATTAGCTCGGTTGAGTTAAAGCTAAATGAAAACAACATCTCTTCGGATATCCAGAATATCGTTGCCAGTTCTGAATATGTTATCCTAAACGTTCCGGCAGCTTTTTTGAAAGAATCACTGGCCAGTATTACTCCAGCCAACCTTAAAGGGAAAAAGATCGTTTCTGCTATCAAAGGTATTGTTCCGGAAGATAATCTGATTATCGGCGAATTCCTCCACGAACGCTATGAAATTCCATATCATGATATTTTAGTGGTAAGTGGCCCTTGTCATGCTGAGGAGGTTGCACTTGAAAAGTTATCCTACCTCACCATTGCGTGTACGGATATAGAAAAGGCGTCTACCTTCGCTTCCTTCCTCAATACCCGATATATAAAAACCAACGTTTCTGATGATATTTATGGGACAGAGTACGCGGCAGTATTGAAAAATATTTATGCTGTAGCAAGTGGAATCTGTCACGGAATAGGGTATGGGGATAATTTTCAGGCTGTATTGATCAGTAATGCCATCCGTGAGATCAAACGTTTTGTAGATGCAGTGCATCCAATTAACAGGGACATAAAAGAATCGGCTTATTTAGGCGATTTATTGGTTACCGCCTATTCGCAATTTAGCCGTAACCGTACTTTTGGCAACATGGTGGGCAAGGGTTATACTGTAAAATCCGCTCAACTGGAAATGAATATGATTGCCGAAGGCTATTATGCCGCGAAATGTATGCACCTCAAGAATCAGGAATATGGTGTAGATATGCCCATTTGCAAGGCTGTTCATGGTATTTTATATGAAAAACGATCGCCAATCATTGAGATGAAGCTGTTGGCCGAGAAGCTTAATTAGAGTCAGGCATTTAGGATTTAGTATAAAGTAGTTAGTATCAAGTATCAAGAATCAAGTATAATTTATCAGGAGAAACCAATACTTTATTCTTACTACTAACTGTTCGGCTATGAACTCTTGGCAGCACAAGCAAACAAAAGAATCTTGCATATGTTATATCTCTGAATAGTAGAACTTCTTAAGTACTATAAATTTAGAAACCATTTAATAATATTGAACATATGAAAAAGAAATTTGCAGTTGGGTTATTAACCTTAGCGCTTTTTGGAGGATTGACTTTCAGCGTAAATGCTCAGGAAAAGAAAACAGAGGTAGGTAAAGCTTTAGATAAAACTGGTAAAGCGATTGGAAAGGGAGCCAAATCTGTAGGAAACAAGACCGCAGAGGTAGCAGTGAAAGGTGAAGCAAAAGTGACAGATAAGACCTGGAAAGGTAAAATGGCACCCGATGGGTCAAATGTTTACATTAACTCGAAAAATGAAAAATATTATGTAAATGCAAAAGGTGCGAAGATCTGGTTAAAACCAAGTCAGATTAAAAACAGACCAGAACCTAAAAAATAACAACAAAAAAACCGATGGATTACATCGGTTTTTTTGTTGAGAAGAATGAGCATCAAATTTTTATGCTATAAATATTATTGATTGCTGGTTCTTGAATATTCGGGAACTCTTTGTTAAGTTCTACATCATCCAGAATCACTTGCTCCACAAAATAGTTATTTACTTTTAACTTAATTTCATATAATTTGGTGTCTCCAAGCTTTAAATAAAATTTTATACCTGCCGGTCTGGCAACACTCATTATTTCGGAAGAGCGAACCTGATAATAGCTTACAGTAAGATTATTGGTGTAGTTGAAAGGTGGGTTCACATCAAAATTAAGTTGCTTAATCGTATTATTTGAGTCTTTCGCATAAAGCTGGATTTTATTCTTTTCAAAATACCCAGTTGTTTTAGGATTAAGCAAATCATTGCCATTAGCGTCTTTGATCAGGAATGCCATGGTAGGCTGGGCAACAGGAGAACAGGCGCATAAACCTCCGCCGTCAATTCCTGTTTTTTTGCAGCCAACATTAGCGATAAATAGCACTAAGAGCACAATTAGAATTTTTTTCATAATAGAATATCTGGTTTTTAAAAGATAAACGATTGATTGTTAACAAACGCTACACCTTAAGTTCAGCGAATGAAAGACTTGAATTTACAGGGCATAAAAAATCCCGATAGTGTTGTACTATCAGGATCTTTAGAATTCTGTTTGGAAATATTATACAATAGTTCCGTAAAGATCGAAATCTTCAGCACGATCTATTTTAACCTGAATAAAGCTTCCATTGGCAGCATAACCGGTTGAGGCGTCAATCAGCACTTCATTGTCTACCTCAGGTGAATCAAATTCTGTTCGGCCAACAAAGAAGTTGCCCTCTTTCTTATCTACCAGTACTTTGAAGGTATGCCCCACTTTTTCCTGGTTAATATCGAATGAAATACCTTGCTGGATTTCCATGATTTCATCCACGCGTTCTTGTTTTACCTCTTCTGGTACATCATCTATCAAAGTATGCGCATGTGTTTTTTCTTCATGAGAATAAGTAAAACAGCCTAAACGGTCGAATTTTGTTTCAGCTACCCATTCTTTCATCTCTTCGAAGTCTCGTTCCGTTTCGCCAGGATAACCGCAGATTAATGTGGTTCTCATCGCAATATTAGGCACTTTATCTCTGATCTGGTTAACCAAATCGATGGTTTTTTGTTTGGTTGTACCCCTTCGCATAGATTTAAGCATATTATCAGTAATGTGCTGAAGCGGCATGTCCAGGTATTTACAGATATTGTCACGTTCGTTCATGGCATCTAAAATTTCCATTGGAAATCCGGAAGGGTAGGCATATTGCAATCTGATCCACTCAATCCCCGGAACATCAGAAAGGCGACGCATTAATTCATCCAGCTTGCGGGTGCCATAAAGGTCCAAACCATAATAGGTTAAATCCTGAGCAATTAGAATAAGCTCTTTAGTGCCGTTTTTAGCTAAGATCTTCGCTTCATTAACTAATTCTTCCATCGGCTTGCTTAAGTGCTTCCCGCGCATTAAGGGGATGGCACAGAAAGAGCACGGACGGTTACAGCCCTCGGCAATTTTAAAATAAGCGAAATGAGATGGAGTGGTTAATAAACGTTCGCCAATCAACTCATGTTTATAGTTGGCACCTAATTCATGAAGAATATTCTGAAGGTCATTGGTTCCGAAGAAAGCATCAACATTTGTAATTTCTGATTCCAGTTCGGGTTTGTAGCGTTCGGATAAACAACCGGTAACAATTACTTTTCCTACTTTTCCGGCTTCTTTAAGCTCACTAAATTGTAGAATGGTATCGATAGACTCCTGTTTGGCATTATCAATAAAACCGCAGGTATTGATCACTACAATATCATCCTTACCAACCTTTTCTGCCTCATGTACCACATTGAGGTTATTTCCTCTTAGCTGGCCCATGAGGACTTCAGAATCATAAATGTTTTTTGAGCAGCCCAGGGTAATTACGTTAACCTTAGGTTGTTTTACTCTTGCTTTAGTTCTTACTACTTTCGTATTCATCTTACACTTAATCTTGCTACAAACGCTTGTTGCTGGAGTTTATCTTTTGTTGTTAGCGAAAGGCTATTTGAATAGACTATTTACAAACTCTTTTTTATCAAAGAGCTGTAGATCGTTCATTTTTTCTCCAACGCCTATATATTTTACAGGGATTTTAAACTGATCAGAAATGCCGATCACGACACCACCCTTTGCTGTTCCGTCTAATTTGGTAATGGCCAATGCATTTACATCAGTTGCTTCTGTAAATTGCTTACATTGTTCAAAAGCATTTTGTCCGGTAGAAGCATCGAGAACCAATAAAATTTCGTGGGGTGCACCAGGGACAACCTTTTGCATTACCTGTTTAATTTTACCGAGTTCGTTCATTAAACCAATTTTATTGTGTAAACGGCCTGCGGTATCAATAATAACTACATCTTCTTTATTGGCAACTGCCGATTGTAATGTGTCAAAAGCTACCGAAGCAGGGTCGGAACCCATTGCCTGAGCAACCACACGAACACCAACGCGTTCGCCCCAGAGTTTAATCTGGTCAACAGCTGCGGCTCTGAAAGTATCTGCAGCACCTAAAACAACCTTAAAATTAGCTACTTTAAGTTTATGGGCCAGTTTACCAATGGTAGTGGTTTTTCCCACCCCATTTACACCAACCACCATAATCACATAAGGCTTGTGGTCGCCATATTCAAATTGACGGAAATCATTGCTGTTATTCTCAGAGAGTAACAATTGGATTTCATCTCTCAGTAAGAAATTCAGCTCAGAGGTAGAAAGGTATTTATCTTTAGCAACGCGCTCTTCTATGCGTTGTATAATCTTTAAAGTTGTACTCACGCCAACATCTGAGGTGACTAAAACTTCTTCCAGATTATCTAAAACCTCATCGTCTACAGATGATTTCCCGGCAACAGCTTTGGTAATTTTGCTGAAAAAACCATCTTTTGTTTTCTCTAAACCCTTGTCAAGTGCTTCTTGCGCTTCGGGTGCAGTTTCTTTTTTCTTAAAAAAATCGAATAGGCCCATATAAAAATTTTATATAACAAAAAAAGCCCTTCCGGTTAAAGCGGAACGGCCTTTAATATTTTTAATATTAAAAAATATTAACCTTATTTAGATGCGATAGCATCTTTAACGTGGTCGTTATGTACGATAAGTTCTTTGAATGAATAAGCACCAGTTTTAGGTGATTTAACCATTGTAATTACTTTCGAGTATTCTTTACCTGTTCCTGTTTTAAGGGTTGCAACTACTTTCTTTGCCATGTTCTTATAATTTTAATGATTGAATTAGTGAATGTCCGAATGAATGAAATAAACCCAATCATTCAATCCATCTATCATTCAATTATTTTATTTCTTTATGTACGGTTACTTTTCTCAATACCGGATTGAATTTTTTCAATTCTAAACGCTCAGTAGTGTTTTTACGGTTTTTGGTAGAAATATATCTAGACATACCTGGCATGCCACTTTCTTTGTGCTCAGTACATTCTAAAATAACCTGAACTCTGTTACCTTTTTTTGCCATTTTATTATAAATTGTAAACTGTTAATCTCAACAGTTAATGTTTTTTACAAAAATCCTTTTTTTACGAAACGGTTGATGGCTTCGCTAATACCCACTTTATTGATGGTTTTAATCGCTGAAGTAGAAACTTTCAACGTAATCCAACGGTCTTCTTCAGGGATATAAAATTTCTGAAGTTTTAAATTAGGATAAAACTTGCGTTTAGTTTTAACGTTCGAGTGAGAAACGTTATTACCTTTCATTGCCGTTTTTCCTGTTAAATCACAAACTCTTGACATGACTTGTAAATATAGTTGTTAAATATCGTCGCTTAATTTTTTTAAGAGTGTGCAAATATCTGAATAATAATTGGAAAAGACAATAGTGTGTCTAAAAAATTTAATATATTTTTAAAAACTTAAGCCAGTATTCATTTTGATACGGTTTGAATAATTATGCTAAACATTATTTATTTAAATTAGCCGCTACTAAAACCAAAACATATAAACGAGCAATGCAAATCACATCCTTTAAGCAGTACGAAGAAGATTATAAAAAAAGTATAGAAAAACCCGAACAGTTCTGGGGCGAAGTTGCCCAAAGTTTTCAATGGCGTAAACCATGGTTTAAAGTTCTTTCCTGGAATTTTACCGAGCCAGATATTAAATGGTTTGAAGGTGCCAAATTAAATATTACCGAAAACTGCCTCGACAGGCATTTAGCAGAAAATGGAGATAAACCGGCCATTATCTGGGAACCAAATAATCCTGAACATGATACAGTAACGCTTACTTATACGATGTTGCATGAGCATGTTTGTCGTTTTGCAAATGTTTTAAAACGCAATGGTGCAAAAAAAGGAGATCGCATCTGTATTTATATGCCTATGGTGCCCGAATTGGCTATTGCTGTATTAGCCTGTGCGCGTATAGGCGCCGTGCATTCAGTGGTATTTGGAGGTTTCTCTGCTAAATCAATTGCCGACAGGATTAATGATGCTGCTTGTAAATTGGTGATAACTGCTGATGGGGTTTACAGGGGTGCAAAACCTATTCCATTAAAGGATGTAATAGATGATGCCCTGATTGGTTGCCCTACAGTGGAAAAAGTAATTGTACTTACCCATGTACGTACACCTGTTAGTATGCTTAAAGGACGCGATGTATGGTGGGAAGATGAAGTAAAGCATGTTAATGCGGTATGTGAAGCCGAGGAGATGGATGCCGAAGATATGTTGTTTATACTCTATACCTCGGGTTCAACAGGAAAGCCTAAAGGTGTTGTACATACCTGCGGTGGGTATATGGTGTATGCCGGTTATACTTTCAAAAATGTGTTTAACTACCAGCCTGGCGAAGTTTATTTCTGTACTGCAGATATTGGCTGGATTACCGGCCATTCATATATTGTATATGGTCCGCTTTCTCAGGGTGCAACAACCTTAATGTTTGAAGGTGTACCTACTTATCCGGATGCTTCCAGGTTGTGGGATATTGTTGATAAACATAAAGTTAATATTTTATATACCGCTCCAACTGCAATCCGCTCGTTAATGAGCTTTGGTGATGAACCTTTGGAGGGAAAAGACCTGAGCTCTCTGAGGATTTTAGGTTCTGTTGGGGAGCCAATTAATGAAGAAGCATGGCACTGGTTTGATGAGAAGGTAGGTAAGGGTAAAGCGCCAATTGCCGATACCTGGTGGCAAACCGAAACCGGTGGGATTATGATTTCGCCAATTGCTACTGTAACTAAAACCAAACCGAGTTTCGCAACGCTACCTTTGCCTGGTATTCAGCCAATATTGGTTGATGAAAATGGCAATGAGTTAGTGGGCAATGGTGTAAGTGGCAACCTTTGCATCAAGTTCCCTTGGCCAGGTATTTTAAGGACCACCTATGGCGATCACGAACGTTGCAAACAAACCTACTTCTCTACTTATGAGAACATGTATTTTACAGGTGATGGTTGTTTGAGAGATGAGGATGGTTACTATAGAATTACCGGTAGGGTAGATGATGTATTAAACGTTTCGGGACATAGAATTGGCACCGCAGAAGTAGAAAATGCCATTAATATGCATGCTGGTGTGGTTGAAAGTGCAGTAGTTGGTTATCCGCATGATGTTAAAGGACAAGGCATTTACGCATTCGTAATTTATCCTGAGATGCACGGTGAGGCTGATTTATCTAAAAAAGATATTTTGCAAACCGTTACCCGTGTAATAGGTGCGATTGCCAAGCCAGATAAAATATTATTCGTATCGGGATTACCTAAAACAAGATCGGGAAAAATTATGCGCAGGATTTTACGCAAAATTGCTGAAGGTGATACCTCCAACCTTGGAGATACCTCAACCTTACTGGATCCGAACGTTGTAGAGGAAATTATTGAAGCTGCGAAGAAGCTTTAAAAAAAATAAATAAGGTAAAAACGGCCTTCTGAAATTTCAGAAGGCCGTTTTTATTTTTAATTGTAACCCGGGTTTTGAACAAGCCCTTTATTGATACTGGTTTCTCTATTCGGGATAGGGAAAACCAGTTTAGCATCGTTATAGGTAAGTGTACCGATGTTTCTTTTGGTACGTTTATAGTCGTGTATCCTGAAACCTTCGTAATCCAGTTCTTTTTCACGCTCGCTTAAAATATTGGCCAGGGTAGGGGTAATATTTCCCAGGCCTGCTCTGTTTCTCAGCGCGTTGATGTCAGCTGCTGGAGTTGCTCCGATAGCAGTACCTAATCTAAAATTACATTCCGCGCGGATCAAATACTGCTCTGTAATACGGCAAACCGGGATGTTGTCATAATATGAGTACCACTTTTTGGTGAACAGACCATTTTTGGCACCAGTTCCAGTATAAATCATCTCTGTTGCTCTTTTATCACCTGCCTCAAATGAATTGTAAAAAGTAGTATTTACATTGGCATCTCCGCGACCAACATTACCACCTGTGGAATTTTCGTAGCTGGCGAAAAAAGTTGCCAGGCCATCATTTGAAGTTCCGGCATTACTCTGCTCATTTTGAGCAATTTCAAAAATACCTTCATCAGAATTTTTGGTTCTGAAAGGTGCTTCTAACGAAGCAGTAATTAAGGAGTAAGGACTATTGGTAATGATATCGTTAGCTAAATCTCTTGCAAGTGCATACTTTCCTTCCTGCAAATATACCCTGGCTAAAAACGCCATAGATGCATACTTTTCATCTTCGGCGGCCAATTTGGTGATGGAGTTTTTAAGATCGTTTTCCACAGCTGTATATACTTCTGCTACCGTGTTTCTTGAAGTGGTGGTATTGATATCATCAGCATTTAAAACTGCTTTAGTAATGATGGGTACACCTAAGTTGTTATTCGTGCCTGCTGCATCGTAGGGCAATGCGTAAAGCCTTACCAATTCAAAATGCATAATTGCCCTGATGAACAAAGCCTTACCTTCTACGGCATTTTTGGTGTCTGCATCTTTGATTACGCCTAACGCACTGATTACTGTATTGGCTACGTTAATGGCTTTATAAGCCGACACCCAGGTTCTGGTTACATCTACATTGGTAGAAATGATTGATTTATTGGAAATATCCCGATAGGTGCTAAAGGACCCTGTCCAGTTTAAGTAGCTATCGCCAGCATATAAATCAGGAATAAAAATCAAATTTGTTCCGTATAAATCTCCCGTAGCTAAAACGGTATATGCACCAATTAACGCATTTTGAACATCTGCGGGTGTAGAAAGGGCAACATCGGAAGAGATGCTTTGCTTTGGCTCGATTTCCAGTTGCTTCTTACAAGAGTAGAAATTAATGGAAAGAAGAGCGGTGGCCAGTATGATAATTTTATTATAATTTTTCATAATTCTGATGTTAATTAAAATCCAATATTTAAACCGAAAGTTACCGTTCTGGCTAGCGGTGGTGTGTAAAAGTCGTGGCCAAGTTGGATGTTGTTGCTCTGAACATTGGTGGCCGAGGCTGGTGTATTCACCTCAGGATCGTAGCCGTTATAACCTGTAATGGTAAATAGATTTAAAGCCGAGGCATATAGTCTTAAGCTTTCAATTTTGTATTTGGTTAAAAAGGTTTTTGGAACATTGTAGCCCAGAACAACGCTTTTTATCCTGAAATAGGAACCATCCTGGATGTACCTGGAAGAAGGCCTGGTCCCGTTAGAAGCCCCAAAACGTGGCTGTGGAATATTGGTTACTCTGTTATTAGGTGTCCAATAGTTCATCTGATCAAGGGTTTGATTATCAAAATAATCGCCGTTGGCTGATTGAAATCCTCCTGCCATATTATAAATATCATTTCCTTTTACAAATTGCGTTTGGATATCCAGATCGAAGTTTTTATAAGAAAAACGGTTCCCCAATCCACCAAAGAATTCAGGATTTGGATCGCCTAGTTTTTGATCTTGCGCTACACTGTAGCTGTTTGTTGTAGCTGTTCTTGTCGCATCAACATAATAAAGTGCATCTCCGTTACTTGCATCCACACCGGCATAAGCTTTACCCCAAAAATAACCAAGTGGTTCGCCTTCTGCTACACGGCCAAGAAACCTTCCCCCTGTAAAAATAGGCTGTCCATCTACCAGTTTTAGTACTTTGTTTTTATTGAAAGAAATGTTGAAAGAGGTACTCCATTTAAATTCGCCAACAAAGTTTTTGGTGTTGAGTGAAAGTTCAAAACCTTTATTCTGCATGTCTCCGATATTTTTGTAAATGGTGGTAAAACCATTGGTTGCAGGAATCGGTGCATTCAGCAGTAAGTCGGTGGTTTTTTTCTTATAATATTCTGCTGTAAAACTTACCCTATCGTTAAATAAACCCAAATCGAAACCCACATTAAAGTTGGCGGTATTCTCCCAGGTTAGATTTGGGTCGCCCAGCTGACTCGGAAGCGTTCCGGCAGTACCAGCATAGTTTACACCACTATACAAGGTTCTCCAGGCAAAGTTTCCAATTTCAGCATTACCGGTTAAACCATAACTGGCCCTGAGTTTAAGTAAACTTACAGCATTGCTCTCTTTTAGAAAATTTTCTTCAGAAACAATCCAGCCTACTGAAGCTGCAGGAAAAGTTCCATATCTTTTGTTTACACCAAAGCGTGAGGAACCGTCTGTTCTGATTGAGGCGCTTAGCAGATACTTTTCGTCATATTTATAATTTGCCCTGGCCAAATAGGAAACAAATGAATAGGCCTCTTCAAATGAGCTTCCTGTAGTTACTGCTGCACTGGTTATTTTAGTAAAGCTATCCGATGGGAAAATAGTTCCTGTTGCTGTTAAAGATCTGTATTTTGTGTTTTGATAAGTAAATCCTCCTAATAAATTTAAACTGTGTTTTTCAGCAAATACCTTGGTGTAAGTTAAGGTATTATTGGTATTGAAATTGATTGATTTTGCGGCAAAATTTTCTCCATAACCACTTGTACCACCCCCATCCTGAGTTTTTGAACCTAAAAATTGCTCCTCTTCTAAGTTGTTAAAATCAAATCCGTACTCACTCCTTAAAACAAGATCAGGTGTAATTTTCAAACTGGCATAAGCATTGGCAAAAGTGCGGTAAGTAGTAGAAAGGTTACTGCCATTGGCAATGTCGATCAGGGAGTTGTAGTAAACTGTATTGTTGTTTAATTCTCCCGAACTATCAAAAATAGGCTGAATAGGAGGTAATGCATTTAATTGTAAAGGATTGGAAAATGCATTGTCTGTCGGAATCCGGTAGTTATCAACCTTGGATATATTTATTGCACCTCCCACATCAAGGATTTTAGAAATGCTATGATCTAAACTTAGCCTTCCACCTGTACGTACATAGCGATTGCTTACAATAATTCCGTCGTTATTACTGTAATTTCCAGAAATTAAGAAACGTGTTTTTTCATTTCCCCCATTTATGCTGGCATTATATTGTTGCGTGTGCCCCCTTCTGAAAGCGGCATCTACCCAATTACTGCTTGCAGGATTATCCCAATCAGTAGTACCGGTATAATCCTCCCATAATTCTGAAGAATTAGCATAAGAGCCACCATCGTAGTCAGAATTTTTAAATGATTCTTCCATCAGTTGTTTGTACTGCTGGGTATTTAAAAACTCTCCTTTTCGGGTTGGATCGCTAAATCCGGCATAATAGCTTAAGTTCACGTTAGTACGACCTGCTTTCCCTTTTTTTGTGGTGATGAGAATTACCCCGTTAGAACCCCTGGCTCCGTAAATTGCCGCCGAAGCCGCATCTTTCAAAACCTCTAAAGATTCAATATCATCAGGGCTAATAGCTGCTAAAGGGTTGTCGGGCTCTGTAAATGTTCCCAGGGCTTCACTAACTATTGGAACACCATCAATTACAAATAATGGCTGGTTACTTGCTGAAATAGATGAGATACCCCTTACCCTGATTTGCAATGCCTGTCCCAATTTTCCACTGCTCGAGTTGATAAACACGCCTGAAGCCTTACCTTGTAAAGAGCTTTCGATTGTGGCAATCGGCACATCTTTAATGTCCGCCGCTGTTATTTTGGCTATAGATCCGGTAACATCCCTTCTATTCTGAGTGCCATATCCTACAACAACAATTTCATTCAAACTAGAGGCTTCATCTTCTAGAACAGCATTGATATTTGAGCCGGTGATCGGAATCTCTTTGGTTTTGTAACCGATAAAACTAAATACTAATACTTTGGCATTCTCTGGTACGTTGAGTTTAAATGTACCTGTGGCATCACTTTGTGTTCCGTTGGATGGTGTGCCTTTTACAAATACGCTTACCCCGGGAATGGGGTCGGCATTACTTGAGGTGACCTTTCCGCTAATAACCCTGCTTTGTGCGAAAGCAAATGAAATTAACCCGAAAGATAAAATCATACTTAAGAGTAGTTTTTTCATCAAATTTTCAAGTTTAGTTAATAATGATTGTTTGTAATAGGAATGATATTCTAATATAATGAAAAATAGTCAGATTGTATTGGAAATTGGATTACAAAATGTGTAGATCAAGGGGTAATCTCATAGATTTTAAACTTTTTCACCAGACTTTTGTTGAAATACATAGATTCTAAAACAAAATTTTATACCTATGGATAAGTTAGAAATTAAAGGAAAGTGGAATGAGATCAAAGGAAAAGTTAAACAAGCTTATGCTGATTTAACCGATGATGATTTGAAACATGAAGAAGGACAGGACGACGAGTTGTTAGGGAAACTTCAACAAAAAACAGGTAAAGGAAGGGATGAGTTGGTAAAATGGATCAACTCGCTGTAGTATAATCCTACGAAACGGGCGTTCAATTTTTGGACGCCCGTTTTAATTAAAAATAAAATGAAAGATATTGCCATCAGGTTTAAAGAAAATCCACTTTTATCTCCCAAAGATTTATCTCCCAGCGTAGCGGGATTAGAAATTTTGTGTTTACTCAATCCCGGCGTTTTTACTTTTAATGATAAAACCTGGTTGATAATCAGGGTGGCAGAAAGACCGCATCAGCGGGAAGGGTATATCTCTTTTCCTATATTGAGTGATGAGGGGATTAAAATCCTGGAAATTGCCCTGAATGACCCTGAGCTGGATACCCATGATCCACGCATAATTCATTACAAGGGGAACGATTACCTCACTACCCTTTCTCATCTGCGCTTGGTTTGCAGCGATAATGGTATTCATTTCTATGAACCCGAAGGTTATCCCTTATTAATCGGAGAAGGTGTAAATGAAGCTTTTGGTATTGAAGACTGTAGGGTAACTGAGCTTGAAGGCATTTATTACCTTACTTTTACAGCTGTTTCGGCACATGGAGTAGGGGTGGGTTTAAGAACAACCAGCGATTGGAAAAATTTCGAAAATCACGGAATGATCATTTCTCCGCACAATAAAGACTGTGCTATTTTTGAGGAGAAAATTAATGATAAGTTCTATGCCCTTCACCGTCCAAGCAGCGTAGATTTGGGCGGTAATTACATCTGGCTCGCTGAATCTCCTGATGGTATTCATTGGGGAAATCATCAGTGCCTGCTCCAAACCCGGCCAGGTTTCTGGGATAGTGCAAGGGTAGGCGCAGGAGCGTCACCAATTAAAACCCGCATAGGATGGCTGGAAATCTATCACGGAGCAAACAGTGATCACCATTATGGTTTAGGTGCATTTTTACTAGACCTCAAAGACCCTTCAAAAGTATTGGCAAGAACCATTGACCCTATTATGATACCTAAAGCTGATTATGAACTGACGGGTTTTTTCGGACAGGTGGTTTTTACCAACGGGCACATCAGAAAGGGAGATGAACTGATTATTTATTATGGTGCGGCAGATGAGGTGGTTTGTGCTGCCAGATTTTCTATTGAAGAAATATTAAAAACCTTAACTTTTATATAAGGCTCTGATAGACAAATCAGAAAGCAAAAAAGCGGAGCCCAGTTGGGATCCGCTTTTAATATGCGCTATTTATCTTGTTTTAATAACCGAAAATTTGTTCGAGACTTAATTTAGTTACAGGTCCGAATTTTTGTAAATCAGCCACGTTAATTTTTTTCTCTGAGGCTACTACGCAATAGTTATAAGGCTTGCCTGCCAAATTTTCCTGGTGGAATTTTTTCACATCGTCAAAAGTCAGCGGTTTTAAGCTCGCATATTGATCAATTCTGGAATCATGGTCAAAGCCTAATTTTTGATCAGCAAAATAAGAATAAATGATGCCATCTTTGGTAATCCTGGAAGTTTCGATACCATTTAACGAGTTCGTTTTTGATAATGCAAATGATTTATCAGACTCAGGCAGAACCGTCAACAATTCGTTCATTCCCGCTACAGCATCATTCATTTTATCAGCTTGTGTGCCTACATATGCAATTACGGTGTTTTCTTTGTCTTTACTATTTGGCGAAGAGTAAACAGCGAAGGTAGAGTAAGCCAGTGCTTTCGATTCACGGATGGTTTGAAATACTACAGAGCCCATTCCTCCTCCGAAATAATTATTGAAAAGATCTATTTTAGCAGCATTAGCAGGGTCATATAAACCACTGTTACGTACCCACCGGATTTCTGCCTGTACCATATCATAATCGGCAAAGTAAACCTTGTTAGAATCTGTTTTAGTATACACGAACTTTTTCATTGGTGCGGCAGGTGTAAATTCTTTCGCTAATGGATGAGCTTTAGTAATAGCAGTAGAAAAATCAGCCAGCGTTTTAGGCCCGTAATAAGTTATGGTGTGCTTATAGTTACTGAGGTTGTGCAACATATAAATTAGATCGGCCGATTTCATATTTTTGATTTCATCATTGGTCAATCCATAGTTCGATGGATTATCGGCACCATATTGCGCATAACTCATTAAACCACCTAAAATTGCAGATTTGTTGAGTTTATTGTTTTCCCTTGATTTTAAAATGCGGCCTTTTAAATCTTCCAGTGCTTTTTCGTTTGGCTTGCAGTTGGTTAGTACATCTTCAACAAGGGCAATTGCCTGATCAAAATTTTCCTGTAACCCACTTACTGAAACGGTTGTTACATCATTATTAACAGTAATGCTATAATTACAGGCAATGTTATAGAAAGCTTTGCTGATATCTTCAGCAGTGTATTTATCTGTACTTAAAAAAGATAAATATTGTGCAGCATAAGGCAATAATTTGTAATTGTATGCTCCCATATCAAAGCGATAAGTCATGCGGAAAATGCCGTTCTCTGTATTTTGAACTGCAATTACGTCTGCAATTGACGCTTTACCAAAGGATAAATCTTTTTTATAATCCAGGAACTTAGGTGCAATGGGCTTAACCGGAGCCGCAATTATGTTTTTGGTAAATGGAGAAACCTCATTGGTATTGGTTTTTACAGCTGTAATGATGGGTTTTTCTACCTTGATAATGCTCTTATCTTCTCCTTTGTGTTTTAAGATAGCCACATAATTTTCAACAAAGAATTTGTTGGCAAAATCAACAATCTCTTTTTTGGTTATTTTGGCCATGGCATCCGTTGCAGAGAGCATTTTATCCCATTCTGTTGCCCGGTTCTGGATAAAAGCATTCATAGTTGCATCAGCACGTACATCGTTATTATCATAGGCCTGAATTTCGGCTAATTTAATGTTGGCAACTGTTGCTTTGATTAAACTTTCATCAAATTCACCTTTTTTGAGTAATTCTATTTGTTCTAATAGTAATTTTTGAGCGTCTTCAAGGCTCTGGCTTGCTTTTGGAGATCCTGAAAGAATAAAAATTCCATAATCTTTCATTTGATTATAGCCGGCACCGGCACGAAGCATTTTTTGTTGCTTGTTGATGTTGATATCCATTAAGCCTGCTTTGCCGTTGGATAAGATACTGCCAATCAAATCCAACAATAAACTTTGATGGGTGTTTTGTGCAAAACCTCTGTAAGCAATATATAAACTTTCGGCACTTGGACCATAAATATCAACTTTCTGTACTTTCGTTAATGGTTTTTCGGGTGCCGGATTGTAAAGAGAAAGCGGCTTAGCAGTCATATAAGCAAAATCCTTATCGATTTTTTTGATCAGATCATCATAATTGATATCTCCAGACATGATTAAAGCCATGTTATTCGGAACATAATATTTGTTATAGTATTTCCTGATCTCTACCAAAGAAGGGTTTTTAAGGTGTTCAATGGTTCCGATAGTAGTTTGCTGACCATAATTATGCGTTGGAAAAAGGGCATAAAGCATTTTCTCATACATTTTACGGCCATCATTGTCCATCCCTATATTTTTTTCTTCGTAAACAGCTTCCAGTTCCGTATGGAAAATACGGAAAACCGGATTACGGAATCGCTCTGCCTGTATCGCCAAAAACTTATCTATTGCGTTTGATGGCAGGTCTTCTTCATAAACCGTTTCCTCCACAGAAGTATGGGCATTTGTTGATCCACTACCCACCGCTTTCATCATTTTGTCATACTCATTGGCAATAGAATAGTTGGAAGCTTCTCCAGATACTTTATCGATTTCCTTGTAAATTTCTTTACGCTTTGCCGGATCCGTGGTTTTATTATAGCTTTCGTAAAGTGCCTCAATCTTATCCAAATAGGGTTTTTCTTTGGCGTAGTTCAATGTCCCGAATTTATCAGTCCCTTTAAACAACAGGTGCTCCAGGTAATGTGCCAAACCTGTGTTGGTTCGGGGGTCAGTGTTACTGCCAGCTCTAATGGCCATTTTGTAAGTAATATTTGGTTCTTTGTTGTTTTGAGAAAGAATAACGGTAAGTCCATTTTTTAAGGTGTAAAAACGGGTTTTGGTAGGGTCGTTGGTTACATATTTGTAAGGGTAACCAGCAGAAGTCCCTGTTTTCCATTGATAGGTTGTTTGCGCCTGGGCTATCGAACCTGTAATTAGAAAGCAAGCTAAAGTAAATAGTTTGAATTTCATTGAAATTTTGGTTTATGATTATGAAATCAGGGCATGACAGAATACATTACCCAGTTCATTGTTAATAAGTTGTTTACTCAAATATATATGCTTTCTGTTTGGGAATGAAATGCTTTTGATAAATGTTAACTAAAAAAGTAGGAATGGGTGATTTTAGCTTATTGGTGCTACTTTCTTACAGTCGTTGGTACATCGTATTTAGTCCTTAGACAATGGGCTTATCATATATCAGTCTTGATACTTGCTACTAAATACTTGCTGCTTTTACCGTCGTTAGTACCTGGTATTTAGTTCTTAGACCTTGGGTTTATCGTACATCAGTCTTGATACTTGCTACTAAATACTTGCTACTTTTTACAGTCTTTAGAACCTGGTATTTAGTCCTTAGACATTGAGCTTATCGTACACCAATCTTGCTACTTTCTTCTTGCTACTTAATTATTATCTGTAATTTTACCGACATGACAAAGCAAAGTACAAAACCCAATATTTTAGTGGTAAACGATGATGGCATTACGGCAACAGGGATTAAAAACCTGATGGAAGTGATGCAGGAGATTGGAAATGTAGTAGTAGTGGCTCCTGATAGTCCACAGAGTGGAATGGGGCATGCCATAACCATCGGTAAACCAATCCGTTTTGATCGGGTAGATTTATATCCGGGAGTAGAAATGTACAAATGCAGTGGAACACCGGTTGACTGTGTAAAGATTGCTGTTAATAAGATTTTTAAAGGTAAAAAGCCAGATTTGTGCGTGTCGGGGATTAATCATGGGCTTAATAATTCGATAAATGTGATTTATTCGGGTACCATGTCTGCTGCGGTTGAGGGGGCTATTGAAAAAATACCTTCTGTAGGTTTTTCTCTTGATGATTTTGCTGCCGATGCTGATTTTAGCCATACCAAAAAGTATATAAAGCAGATTGCAGAGCAGGTGTTGGCCAATGGTTTGCCCGAAGGAACTTTGTTGAATGTTAACTTCCCAAAGGGCGATCAGTTAAAAGGGATTAAAATCTGCAGGCAAGCCAATGCCAAATGGATGGAAGAGTTTGAGGAGCGTGTAGATCCTTATAAACGCCCGTATTACTGGCTAACAGGAGTTTTTGAAAACTTTGATAAAGGTGAAGATACTGATGTGTGGGCCTTAGAGCACAATTATGTTTCTGTAGTACCTGTTCAATTTGATTTGACAGCACATCATGCTATACAACAACTTAATAGCTGGGATTTCGGTAAGGTTGCAGGTTCTGATTCTTCAGAATCGAAAAATACAATTTCTGCCCCTGATGGACTAAATTTAGGTTAGGTAGATGAACAATTTTATTAGAAAACTCCCCAATACTGTATGGGTTGGTTTAGCAATAGGCTTGATTCTACCTTTGATTGGATGCACCATTGCCTGGTACATCATTAATCATGTGCATTATCTTGCCAAAGCCGATTTATTGTACATTGCAGGAATTGGAATAAATGCCTTTACACTGCAACATTTTTTTAAGTACAATAAAGAAAATATTGGTCGGGGCATACTTGCGGCAACCTTTTTGTGTGCTTTTGTGTTTTTTGCGTATAAAGTTTTTTAAGATTCCAAAGTCCTGTCATTTTATTTCTCTTAAATGAAGTATTATTTAGTAGCCGGTGAGGCATCGGGTGATTTACACGGTTCCAATTTAATGAAAGCCTTAAAAAAGGAGGATAATAATGCCACCTTTAGGTATTTTGGTGGAGATAAAATGGAGCTGGAGGGAGGAGAACTTGTTAAGCATTATGCCGATATGGCCTTTATGGGCTTCACTGAGGTAATTTTAAATTTGAGAACAATTTTTAAAAACCTGAAGGCTTGTAAGGATGATATATCCGCCTGGAAACCAGATGTCTTAATTTTGATTGATTTTCCTGGTTTTAACCTTAAAATCGCAGAATTTGCCAAAAGCACCGGAATCAGGGTTTGTTACTATATCTCTCCAAAAGTTTGGGCCTGGAATCAAAAAAGGGTGCTCAAAATAAAAAAGGTAGTGGATAAGATGTTTTGTATCTTACCTTTTGAAGTAGATTTCTATAAAGAATGGGGCATGACTGTGGAGTATGTAGGTAATCCTTTGTTAGATGAAATTAGCCAGTTTACTCCCGATGATAATTTTATCCCTGCCCATCAGCTGTCTGATCATAAAATCATCGCACTTTTACCTGGGAGCAGGAAGCAAGAAATAGACAGGCTCTTGCCTGTAATGCTGGATATGGTAACGCAATTTCCTGATTACAGCTTTATGGTAGCTGGAGCGCCAACTTTTGATCGTTCATATTACAATAAATTTATAGGCGATAAGTCAGTTAAATTACTTTTTAATAATACCTATAATTTGTTGCACCATGCCCATGCAGCAATTGTAGCTTCAGGAACGGCTACTTTAGAAACTGCTTTATTTCGAGTCCCACAGGTAGTGGTTTACAAAGGAGGAACAATTTCTATAGCGATTGCACGACTTCTGGTAAAGATCAGATTTATCTCTTTGGTTAACCTCATTGTTAATCAAAAAATAGTAACAGAACTTATCCAGGAAGATTGTAATCCAGATAAGTTAAAACAAGAATTATCAGTCATTTTGCAAGGTGAGAGGAGGTTGAAAATGTTGCAGGATTACGATACACTTTTGCGGCTAATGGGTAGTCCGGGTGCATCCGAAAAAACGGCCAAATCCATCTGTAAATACCTCATTTCTGATCGATAAACTTTTGTCTGAAATAAGCTAATTTTATTTTTTTTAAAACAAAACCGCATTTAAAGCGTTACTAAATCGTTTTGCGGAAATCCATTACCTACACAATTAATTCTTACGCCTCATTAATTTTCTGGAATTTGGTACTGCATTGCATTAACTGAATTATAAACTTAAAACTAATGAGTGCCAATGAAAAACATTCTACCCAGGATCGCGGTTTTCCTATGCCTGATCCTAATTTCTAGCCCCCAGGTGTTTGCAGGAATGAAAGGAGAAACGAGCAAATTTAGCTCCTTTTATTTTCAGCAAGATACCAGTAAACGACAGGATACTGCTAAGAAAGTTTCTGCAGATACCGTTAAAAAACCGGTTAATCCTTTGGGGTCTTCCATCCCAGCTCCGGCCCCGGCTTCTCCAACTACAACAGCGCCGAAAACTGCTACAGCCAAACCTACCGATACAGCTGGGCAGAAAACCATCACCGGAATAGTTTTAGATGAAAAGAAACTCGGCTTACCTGGTGTGGGCATAAAAGTTCAAGGTAAACAGGGAGGGTCTGTAACCCAAGGCGATGGTAAATTTTCGATAAAAGTTAGTGCGGCTACCGACGTGCTGGTTTTTAGTTACATTGGCTATCAGTCCAAATCAGTTCCGGCAGGATCTGGAAATACTCCCCTGGTGGTTAACCTTGTCCCTTCAGAAGCAGAAAAGCTGGATGAAGTAGTTGTTGTGGGCTATGGTACTTTAAAAACTAAGGAAGTTACTTCTTCTGTTGCACACGTAGATACAGCCCAGTTCAGGCAAGGTGGCGCGCGCAGTGCACTTGATTTGGTTCAAGGAAAGGTTGCGGGCTTAAACATCACCAGATCGGGAAGTTCTAACCCCAATTCCAGTCCAAGTGTACAATTAAGGGGAGTAGTTTCCCTTGCAGGAAGTGCCAGTCCGTTATTTGTAATTGATGGTATTCCAGGTGGAAATCCGGATCTGCTACAGCAGGATGATATTCTGTCTGTCGACGTGCTTAAAGATGGGTCAGGAGCCGCCATTTACGGAACAAGTGCAAACGCAGGGGTAATCCTGATTACCACTAAAAAAGGTAAAGCCGGTCCTCCTACATTTAATTATTCTTCTTACCTGCGAAAAGAGTTTGTCCAAAACCGCTTAGACTTTTTAACCGCTGATGAGTTCAGGCAAAAACTCACATCGGGAGAAATCTCAGGAAGAGATTATGGCGGCAATGAAGATTTATATGACCGCTTAATCAATCATGATAATGTTTCCCATAATCACAACTTATCGCTTTCGGGCGGTACAGACAAAACGAGCTATCGTGCAAGTTTAAACTACCGTGATTTACAGGGGATTGCCTTGCAAAACGACAGGGAAGAGTATACTGCAAGGTTAAATATTAATCAGAAAGGTTTGGATGATAAGCTGAATATCCAGCTTAACCTGGCTACCAACTTCAATAAAGCCAATTTGCTGGCCGGTGGATCACCTATTTCCTTTTTCGATAATGAACTTACCGGCAGTGGCTGGGAAGAGTATGCCACAGAGAACCCTACGAAACCCATCTATAATCCTGATGGATCTTATTATTTTGATACCCAGAGTACCAATCAATTTGCGCGGTTATATCAAACTACCAGTTACCGTAAACAACAAACGAGTTCAGCAGATATTAAAGCCGATTTAGATATCGTAGAAGGATTAAAAGCCTCTGTTTTCGGATCAATCCAAAGAGATAGTTACATAGACGGTGGTTATGCTCAGCTGGGAAGCGAAAACTCTGTAGAAAACAGCGATTATCCGAGTGGCGGCTACGCCTTCAAAAACAATTACTTATCTCAGGGTTTTGCCTTTGAACCTACACTAAATTATAATAAAACAATCGATAAGCATTCCTTTACCGTATTGGCAGGTTATAGCTATCGCTATAATATTGAGGAGGGTGCAAAATCAAATACCAGGGGTTTCCTAAACGATCAGTTCAATGAGGATAATATGAATGCCGGTCAGGCCTTGGCAGATGGTAAGGCCGGATTGGGAAGTTTTAAGAATGATAATACGCTGATTGCGTTTTTTGGGCGTATCAATTATGCTTTTAACAATAAATACCTGGCTCAGTTTATCCTGAGGAGAGAAGGTTCATCCCGCTTTGGCGATAACAACAAATGGGGAAGTTTTCCGGCAGTTTCATTAGGTTGGAATGTGACAGAAGAAAAATTCATGGAAAATGTTAAATGGGTGAACAATTTAAAACTAAGAGTAGGTTATGGGGTAACAGGTAATTCTGGTTTTACCAATAATGCTTCCAGGGTGTTGTTAACTACAGGAGGTAAATATCTTTATCCTGATGCTGCGTACAGGGAAACTTATGGTCCAGGAAGAAACCCTAATCCTTTTCTTAAATGGGAGAGTAAAAGCGAAACCAATATCGGTGCTGATTTTGCCTTGTTTAACAGTAAGTTAAGCGGATCCATTGATGTATTTGACCGTACAACTAAAGATCTTCTGGACTTATATACTACACCTCAGCCGCCTTATATTCAGAATACCATTTATGCCAATGTAGGTAATATCTCTTCAAAAGGTATTGAGCTTGCTTTAACTTATCAGGCCATTAAAACCAAAGATTTAACGTTTAGCATGGACTTTACCGGCAGTACCATTAAAAATAAACTGAATTCTTATTCGGATGGCACTTTTAAAGTTCAATACAGAACCTTTGGTGCTATAGGTGGTGCAGGCGATTTAGGTGATGCCATTACCACTTACGAAGGAGAAGATGTAGGGGTTTTCTGGGGCAAGCGTTTTGCCGGATTTGATGCTGATGGAAAGTGGTTATTCTTTAACAAAAATGGCCAGGCAGTTCACAACGATCAAATCAACTATTCAAAAGATCGCAGCATGACGGATCTCGCGCCAATTGGAAATGCCATTCCGAAGTACTATGCCTCATATACCGCGAACCTCTCCTATAAAAACTTCGATTTAAGGGTTTTCTTACGTGGTAAGTTCGATTACGATATCTTAAATACAACGGCTTTAACTTACGGAAATCCATACGTTTCGGGCAAGAATTATCTGCGGGAAGCATTTGGTAAGTACAGCCAGATTAATGATACCTACATGTACTCTGATTATTATTTAGAGAGTGGAACCAATGTTAAGCTGGATGAGGTAACACTGGGCTATAATTTCAAACTCAAATCAAAATTCATCCGTAACCTGCGGGTTTATGCTACCGGGCAAAACCTGGCAACCATTACAGGCTATTCGGGTAACGATCCTGATTTTATTCAGGATACAGGTTTAGGTCCGGGAGTAGACAACAGAGGCGCTTACCCAAGTACAAAATCCTTCCTTTTCGGGGTTAATGTAGGCTTTTAATCAATACAACAATGAAGAACAAATCAATAATATACACTGCATTTTTAATGTTTATGGCTTTAGCCAGTGCTTGTACCAAGCTTGATGAAAATGCATATGATCAGATACCATCTGAAAATTTTTATTCTAATAAAAATGAAGTTTTATCGGCTGTTTTACGCCCTTACACTCATGCAAATGCCTGGGTTACTCCTTCTCAGCAAGATGGTTGGTGGCGCCCTGCTGAGCTGTCTGCCGATCAGTTGGCCTGGCCTACAAAAGGACCTCATGGCGAAGATAGTGGTAAATGGAAAAGGCTGCACTATCATACCTGGACGGTAGATGAAGCGGGGTTAAATAATGCCTGGTCGCTCATGTACGCTGGTGTAGGGTATTGTAATGACCCAATAGCACAGATCAATTCAAGAGATATCTCTGCTATGGGCATCACCCAACAAGAGAAAGATTCTTATCTATCGGAATTGAAATTGTTAAGGGCATTCCATTACTTAAAATTAATGGATCTCTTTGGTGGGGTCCCTATTCAAACTGAACCTGCAGATCCGCTGAATCCGGTCTATCCATCAACATCCAGTCGGAAAGAAGTTTTTGATTTCGTGGAGAAGGAGATCAAGGATAACATCAATAATGTTCCAAAACTTTCAAGGGCGCAGTTGGGCCGAATGTCACAAGCGAGTGGATATGCCATGTTGGTTGAGCTTTACCTGAATGCAGAAGTGTGGTCTGGTACAGCAAGATGGGACGATTGTATTGCTGCAGCCGATAAGATAATTAATAATGAAGGGGGTGGACAGAATGGAAACATGGCCCTCGATCCGAACATTTCCGATCAATTTAAGAACACCAACGATTTGTCAAAGGAAGTCATATTTTCTATTGCTTATGATTTTACCCGTGCGAAATTTGAACCTTCCTGGACAGGTGAGTTTTATCATTTTGCACAACGCGATATTTATGGTGGTGGTAGAAATGGTAACGATGGTATTGTATTGGTGCCAGGCGTTTACAGTACTTACGAGGTAGAAGATCAGCGTAAGCTTAATTGGCTGCTTATTGGTAAACAATTAAAATTTGCTGATGGGGTAACACCTGTGCAAGGAACTGTAGAATATGCAGGTAAACCATTGGAATTTGTAGATAATATTCAAAGAAACTCCAAGGGCTCTACGGTATCCAATATGAGCGAAGGGGAGGAAAACAGTGGTGTACGTTTTAATAAGTATAAGCTGGGTAATTCAATCCCAGGGGTAGTTAATGGTGTAAAGGTAGAGCCTGACCCCAACTACAACAATACCGATTGGAATGTGTACCGATTAACCTGGATTTATTTTGCCAAGGCGGAAGCTTTAATGCGAAAAAATAGCGGTACGGCAACACCAGAAGCCGTAGATTTAATTAATGCCTGTAAAAAAAGGGCTTATACCGATGCCGCCTGGGCCTCTAAGGCCTATACCACAACTACGCTTACTATGGACGAACTCTTAGCGGAAAGGGGCAGAGAATTTATTTTTGAAGGTTTCAGAAGAGATGATTTGATTCGTTTCGGAAAATTTACGAGCGGAACCTGGTGGGATCATACGGCTTCAAGCGCTATTCGAAATTTATTTCCAATACCACAACGTCAGCGTGATTTGAACCCAAAACTCGCTCAAAATCCTGGCTATTAAAATTTAAATATAAGGTGCTCCAATGGAGCACCTTTTTTATTTTAGCTGAAGTAAGCACAGAAATTCAGTAATAAAAACGATATAATTACCCCGATTTACAGTTTTCTTAAGTGTGGGGTTAGAAAAACTATATTTTTTATTAGATTTGGTTAATTTAAATACAATATTTATAGATGAAATCGCTTTCTATTAAAGATATCGCCACCCAAGCTAACGTATCCATTACCACTGTCTCATTTATTATTAATGGCAAGGCTAAAGAGAAATCTATCAGTGAGGCGGTAATAGAGAAAGTGGAAAAGATTATTGAGGAAAGTGGGTATAAACCTAATCAGATTGCAAGAAGTCTTAGAACAGGTAACTCGAATATTATAGGTTTGATTATTGAAGATATTTCGAACTCTTTTTTTTCAAGAATTGCAAGGTTAATTGAAGATAAGGCCTACAAAAAAGGATATAAAATTATTTATTCGAGTACCGAAAATAATGTCGATAAAGCCAAAGAGCTTATCAATATGTTTAAATCCCGTAAAGTTGATGCATACATTATTGCTCCAACAAAAGGAATTGAAGAAGATATTAATCTGCTGCTGGCAGAAAATACACCGGTAATTCTGTTCGACCGGAACTTGCCTGACGTAAAAACAGGTTATGTTGGAGCAGATCATTTTAATGCCTCTTATCAATCGATTGAAAATTTTATCCAGCAGGGTAAGAAAAAAATTGCATTGGTAACTACCGATATTAACGTGCAGCAAATTACCGAACGTTTGGAAGGTTATAAAAAAGCACTGGAAGATCATAACCTGGCTTATGATGAAAATTTGGTCGTTAAAATTCACTTCAATCAGGATGAAGCAGAAACAATGGAGCAAATTAAAAGCTTGTTTCTGAACCAAAAAATAGATGCAGTGCTTTTTGCAACCAATTATTTAGCCATAAGTGGATTAAAAGTGCTTAAAGAAATCGATAAGAAAATAGGTGATGACTTTGCGGTGATTGCTTATGATGACCATGAAGCATTTGAACTGCATACTCCCCGGATTTCGGCCGTACAGCAACCGCTGGAAGAAATTGCAGAAAATGTGATCAAACTTGTTCTGAGTCAGTTATCTAAGAAAACAAAAGCAGAGAACAAGCAGATTATTGTCCCTGCCAGGCTCATCATTAGAAATTAGTTTTTTATTTGTAACTTAAAAGTTACTATTCTGTTTCTCCATATGGTATAAAATTATCTAATATTGGATTGGTAAATCGTTTTACGTTAGATGCCTTTACAAGAGATTAGATAGCAACGAATTCAGAAGCATTTTTTGGATCAGCTTTAGGATGAGATTGGTAAAACGTTTTAAGAAAAACTAAGCCAAATGAACCAATTATGAGAAACTTTCATCCCCAAGCTACGGATAATCATATCCCAGCCCAGCATGCTTTTCCAACAACAAATGCTTTCCTATCCTCCTTCAGTTCTAGTTAAAGATGATTTTGAAAATTAATTCTTTCTGGTTTCAACCAATGGAGTTATAGGCAGTTTGCCACAAACAATAAAAAACGAGCATTTTAATACACCGAAAGGTTCACTGATGAATAGGTTACATCAGTAAGCAAGATATTTCAACACACAATGAAACTTAAACGCATCATCTCCCTGGCATTCTGCCTGGCTTCTTCAAGCTCCTGGGCACAGCAGAAAGATTGGGTAAACTATGTAAATACGCTTCAGGGAACAAATTCTAAACATGAGCTTACCCGCGGAAATACTTACCCTACAACTGCTTTACCCTTTGGAATGCATACCTGGACACCTCAAACCGGTAGAAATGGAGATGGGTGGAAATACCAGTATTTTAAAGATAAAATAAGAGGATTTCAACAAGCACACCAATGTAGCTCCTGGACCAGAGATTACGCAGTGTTTTCACTGATGCCAATGATCGATGAGCTGGTAGTTGATGAGCATAAACGTGAAGCTCAATTTAGCCACGAGAATGAAATTGCCAAACCCAATTACTACAAAGTCAAATTTAATAACCAGGTTACTACCGAAATTTCGCCTTCAGAGCGTGGCGCACATTTGCGTTTTTCTTATCCAAAGCAAAAAAGAAGTTTTTTAGTTTTAGATGGCTATACTCGTCTGAGTGGGGTACACATCTATCCGAAAGAGAATAAAATAACCGGTTATGTAAATAATGGGGAAGGATTTAAAAAAGGCTGGAAGAGTTATTTTGTATTAAAATTTGATAAGCCGATCAGGTCTTTTGGTACCTGGGAGAACAGAAAAAATACGGTTAACGCAGATTCTGTAATTGCCGAAGGTTTAGGTAAAGGAGCATTTATTGAATTCAATCCGGGAGAGGCAGTACAGGTTAAAGCTGCATCTTCTTATATTAGTTTAGAACAGGCCGAACTGAACCTTAAAACTGAGCTTGGTGCTGATCAAACGCTTGAACAAACCAAAGCTAAAGCAGCTGCGGTATGGAATAAATCTTTAGGAAAAATAGAAGTAGAGGGAGGGTCTAAAGCAGATCTGGAGACTTTTTACTCTTGTTTTTTCAGGGCAAGCCTTTTTTCAAGAAAATTTTATGAACTGGATGCAAAGGGAAATCCCTATTATTTTAGTCCATACGATGGAAAGGTGCACCAGGGCTATATGTTTACCGACACTGGTTTTTGGGATACCTTCAGAGCTCAGTTTCCTTTAAATACACTTGTTCAGCCAGAAATGCAGGGCCGTTATGTGCAGGCCTTGCTTGATGCTTACGATCAATGTGGCTGGCTGCCTTCCTGGTCTTTTCCAAGCGAAGCCGGAAGTATGATTGGCAATCATGCCATTTCTTTACTTACCGATGCCTGGGCAAAAGGAATTAAAACATTTGATGCGAAAAAAGCCTTGGATGCTTATTACCATGAAGCCATGAATAAAGGGCCATGGGGACCCGCAAATGGTCGGGATGGTGTTAAAGATTATAACAGCCTGGGCTATGTTTCTTATCCAAAATACAGGGAAGCTACGGCTAAAACCCTCGAATATGCCTATGATGATTATTGCGGTTATGCTTTGGCAAAAATGACTGGTGATCAGCATTATATGGATGTTTTTGCCAAACCCATGTACAATTATAAAAATGTTTACGATCCAGGTACACGTTTCATGCGCGGAAAGGATGGTTCTGGGGCTTGGGCACCAAATTTTGATCCAACGGAATGGGGCGGACCATTTACTGAAGGTAATGCCTGGCACTGGCAATGGTCGGTATTTCAGGATACCAAAGGATTGATTAATCTAATGGGGGGGAATAAAAATTTTGTAGCGAAACTGGACTCCGTTTTTTCAGAACCCAACAAAGTGAATGTGGGTAGTTATGGAGGGATGATTCACGAAATGACTGAAATGGTAATGGCCAACATGGGGCAATATGCGCATGGAAACCAGCCTATTCAACACATGGTTTATCTCTACAATTATGCCAACCAACCCTGGAAATCGCAATTTCATGCCCGCGAAGTAATGAGGAAGTTATATAACGCCACTGAGAACGGTTATCCGGGAGATGAAGACCAGGGACAAACTTCGTCATGGTATGTGTTGAGCGCACTGGGCTTTTACAGTGTTACACCCGGAACCGGGGAATATGTGCTGGGTAGTCCGGCATTTAAGAAAATCACCATCAACCTGGAAAATGGAAAAAAATTCGTCATTAATGCGCCTGCCAACAACAATAGCAATGTTTACATCAAATCAGCAAAACTGAATGGGAAGGTGTTTACCAAAAACTACCTTAAACACAGTGATTTGATAAATGGAGGAGAGTTGAAGTTGGAGATGGACAGTAAGCCAGCTTTAAACAGGGGGCTGAAGGAAGAAGATAAACCTTTTTCTTTAAGTAAGTAAATAATAGGGGTTTATACCCAAAAAATAGATCATAAGAAAATAGATAAAGAATGGAAAAGCCTGTTGCATTAGGTGTTGATATAGGTGGTTCGCACATTACGGCCGCTTTGGTAGATTTAAGTACAAGAACTTTAGTTAGGGATTCCATTAAGCGTAGCCCTGTGAATTCACAGGAGAGTAAAGAAGTTATTTTAGCCGCATGGTGCGATATTATTGCTGATGCCTTTGGAAATATTAAAAGTGGCTCCCGTTATGTGGGCATTGCGATGCCTGGGCCATTTGATTATGAGCAGGGGATTTCACTCATTAAAGACCAGGATAAATTTAAATCACTTTATCAATTTAACGTTAAAGTGGAGTTGGCTAAGCGGTTGGAAATTCCGGCCGAAAATATTCAGTTTATAAACGATGCCGCCGGCTTTTTACAAGGAGAAGTATTTGCTGGTGCCGCTAAAGGAAATGCCCATGTATTGGGTTTAACCCTGGGTACCGGTTTAGGTTCTTCTATTTGTATAAACCATAAAGCGGAGGATGCCGATTTGTGGAACTCACCATTTCTTGATGGAATTGCAGAAGATTATTTATCTACCAGATGGTTTGTAAAACGATATAAACAGTTAAGTGGAACAGTATTGGACGGCGTAAAGGAATTGGTAGCCTTAATTGAAACCGATCATTTAGCTACCCGTGTTTTTATGGAGTTTGGAAATAATCTTGCACAATTCCTCATTCCGATTATCAGAGAAAATAAAATCGATACGGTAATTATCGGAGGAAATATTGCGCAGTCGTTTGATGCGTTTGCACCTGAGCTGGTGGCTACACTACGGGGAAATGATATTGACACACAGATCAAGATATCAGAGCTAAAGGAACATGCAGCACTCATTGGGGCGGCCAGCTGTAACGATACATTCATCCAGCAAGCCGAACATTAATATAAAAGTTTAGCACGTTAGTAGTATTTTAAGAAAAGAGCTCTTTTAGGTAATTTAAGTGGCAAAAAAGACGTGATCTTTTAGTTGTTTTTTATAATCTTTCTAAATAATGGTGTAAAATCCGATGAGATAGCTGAATATTTCATCGGATTTTAATTTTTTAGGTGGTTTTTTCTGTTGTTTTGCCCTGAACTTATGGCTGTTACGACCTGTAATAGCGATGTTACTTTTTTAATTCTATTTTAATCTCTATAATTGAAAACTAAAACGATTTAGTCAGCCAAATCTTTTATTGCTTAAATTCTGCTTCTCTAACGGGTAGCAGTTTTTTTTTGGCCTGAACTAAGCGTTTTATTAACCTATAATTCATTATTAACTAACAACTATTTAAAAACTATGAAAAAACTAGTACTTAGTTTGTTCATGTTCTTGTATTGGGGGCTTAGCGTTTCTAATGCACAGAGTAAGAACATAACGGGAAAAGTGATTGCCGACAATGACGGGCTACCAATCCCCGGGGTAAGTGTGTTGATTAAAGGCACTAAAAAAGCAACAGTAACCGGGGCTGATGGAAAATTCACAATTAGCGCTGCTCCAAATGATGTTCTTCAATTATCTTATATCGGTTTCATTACTCAGGATGTTCCGGTTGGCAACCAGGCTCTGATCAATATTAAATTGATAACAGATGCGCAAACCTTGAGTGAAGTAACCGTAACAACTGCTTTGGGAATCAAACGTAAGCCAAAGGAAATTGGTTATGCCACACAACAGGTAACCGGAAAAGCTCTAACTTCCAGCAGACCAACCAACTTAGCTACCGGTTTATCGGGTAAAGTTGCAGGTTTACAGATCTCTCAGGCCAACAACCAGATTGATGCTGGAGATCAGGTAAGGGTGGTGCTTCGTGGTAACCGTTCATTTACCGGAAATAACCAGGCGCTTTTGGTACTCGATGGAGTTATTGTTCCGCTTAATCAGTTAAATTCGATCAATCCGAATGATATAGAAAGTGTGAATATTTTGAAGGGTGCAAACGCGGCTGCACTTTATGGTTCTGATGCTTCTAACGGGGTAATGATTGTAAGTACAAAAAGAGGTTCTGCCGATGGTGGTTCTGTTACTTACACCAACTCTACTTTAATGAACCGTTTATCATACTTTCCTAAAATGCAAACCGAATTTGGTGGTGGAACTACACAGGATGACTTTGGATTTGGGCAGTATACGCCATTCGAAAATCAAACTTTTGGCGATCGTTTTGATGGCAGCTTACGCCCGGTAGGCCGTATTCTTCAGGATGGTACTTACCAAATGGTTCCTTACACTTATAAAGATGGAGAAAAGGAAAGCTTTTTTGAAACCGGGATTGATGAGCAGAATGATATTTCTTATTCTGGCGGAAATGAAAACGGTACAACTTATATTAACGCACAAAGGGTAAACAGCAAAGGTTATGTGCCGGGAGACAAATCTAACAGAACTGCTATCCGCATTAACGGTACAAGAAAGATTGGTAAGTTCCTGGCTGATTATTCATTCAACTACACACAAAGAAACTATGATAAGAGTACCAATCAGGTATATAACAATGTAATCAATACCCCGGGTAATATTCCGCTAACAGAATATAGCGACCTGGATTCTAAATATGGCAATCCAAATGATTTCTATAACGATTACTATATCAGCCCTTATTTTGGATTAAAACAATACAGAAACAAAGAGCGCAGGGATGATTTGTTGGGTAACCTTTCTTTAACCTATAAACCATTTGATTGGTTAAGTTTAATGGCACGGGGTGGTTTAAGCACGAAAAATTCGCAAGGTAAAGATTCCAATTATGCTTACACCTATTCTGATTTTGCCCACGATTCTGGTAAAGGCGTTGCAGCAACGCAATACAACAGATCTTCTGTTCGCGATTACAATGAATTCGAAAGCAGGTACACCGGAGATTTCTTAGCTACGGCTACCAAAACCTTCAATCAATTTAAGTTTACTTTAATTGGAGGGGCACAGGTAATACAGAAAAACTATAAATACATGTCTGCGCAAGGCAATAACCTGGTTGTAGATAATCTTTTCAATTTAAGTAACCGTACCGGAGAGATTGTTGGATCTGAACTGGAGCGAAACTCTCGCCAGTTGGCTGTATTTGGTGATTTAACGGCCACTTACAATGATTTTCTTACTGTTCACGTTTCGGGAAGAAATGAATGGGATTCCAGATTGGGAAAAGATAACCGTGTTTTCTTTTATCCTGCGGTAGATGTAGCTGCAACACTTACAGATGTCATCCCAGCATTAAAAGAAAGCAAAGTAATCAGCAATTTAAAGCTGCGTGGAGGTATTTCAAAAGTATCAGCAGTTCAGGTAGATCCGTATAAACTGATTTCCATCATCAATCCTGCAGGAGGTTTTCCTTATGGAAATACTGCTGGTTATACGCTTGATAATCAGGTTTATGATCCGAATTTAAGACCTGAAACTACCATCTCGAAAGAGCTTGGCTTTGATATCGGATTTTTAAATAACAGAATTACCCTCGAAACCTCTGTGTATTTACAGAACACCAAAGACCAACAAATTTTAAACGGTATTGATTTGTCTGCAACTACAGGATTCACCAGTGCGGTAATCAATACCGGTGAGTCTGAAAATAAAGGTTTTGAGTTTAGCTTAAATGCAGCACCGGTTATCGGCTTGTCTAATGGGTTTAGGTGGAATGTAGGTGTTAACTATTCTTACAATACCAATAAAGTACTGGGACTGTATGGTAATTTATCTCAAATCGGACTTGGTGATAATAACTATGTTGTATTGGGACAAAGTTTTCCAACTTTGCAGGTAAGTACTTATCAAACCGATCCTGAAGGACGTGTGGTGGTGGATGCGAATACGGGTTTGCCAATTTCAAATCCAATTAACAAGGATTTCGGACAAACCAATCCAAGTCATATTTTAGGTGTAAACACCAGTTTTACCTTTAAAAACTTCACCCTATCTGGTGTAGCCGAATATCGCAGTGGGAATGTTTTCTATAGTGGTATGGCCAGTACCTTAGATTTTTCGGGTATCAGTTATACTTCTGCACAGGCAGGACGTGAACGTTTTATCTATCCAAACTCTGTTATTCAAACCTCGCCAGGTGTATATGTTCCTAACACGAATGTAACTACAATACAAGGGAACGGTTCTTTCTGGTCGGATGGAATCAGAACAAATACAGCATCCAACTACGTTTCAAGTGCGGCATTCTGGAAAATCAGAGAACTATCCCTGGCTTACCAGGTTCCTTCTCAGTGGTTAGGTGCACATGCCAAATTTATTAAGAATGCGAGCATTGCATTAGTAGGTAGAAACCTGTTCATGTTCAGGCCTAGCGATAACATTTACACCGATCCTGAGATCAACGTGGGTACCGGTAATGCACAGGGAGTGAACAACTTGAACCAAACGCCTCCAACCCGTATTTACGGATTTACAGCAACCATTGGCTTTTAATCATTAAAGGAAAGACATGAAAAAGAAACTGATATATATGCTTGCAGCATTGGTGTTAACACTGGGTGCTTGTAAGAAAGGATATTTGGATATCAATGATAATCCGAACAATGCAACAGCGGTTAAGCCCGCCTTAATTTTAACCGGGGCATTAAACAATACAGCTGCGGCCACTACAGGTAGCTCAATCTTCTATAGTTTTGCTGCCCTATGGATGAACTATTGGATGACACCGGGAGGAGTTTCCGGATGGTATGAAGAAAGGTCATATAATTTTACCACCAACTGGAGCGGATCAACAACGCTTTGGGCAAACGTTTATGATAATTTAACGGATTATGCTTATTTGGAAAAACAGAGTAAAGCTTCTGGTCAAACCTTTTTTGTGGGGGTAGCCAAAACCATGAAGGCCTGGGACTTTCAATATCTGGTAGATTTTTATGGTAACGTTCCCTACACTCAGGCCAATCAATCTGTAAACTTCCTGAATCCTAAATATGACAAGGCGCAGGATATTTATGAAGATTTAGTAAAACAACTGGATACGGCTACTAACTTGTTTAAAACAGCAACAGTGGCTCCTGCAGATGCTACTGCTGATATTTATGCGAAAGGTGATCTTCAAAAATGGGGTAAGTTTGCCAATACACTGAAATTGAGAATTTTACTTCGTCAGTCTGAAATGCCGGGGAGAGAAGCTTACATCAAAGCGGAAATCGCAAAGATTACTGCAAACGGATTCGGCTACATCGAAACTGATGAAGGTATTTTCAACAATCCTGGATACCTGAATACCACCGGAAAACAGAATCCTTTCTGGGCGGTGTATGGCTATGGAGTAGATGGAACACGTACCGCAAGCCATGGCTACATGTTGGCCAGTACCTACGGCATGGATTTTTTAAGAAATAACAATGATCCAAGGTTAGATAAATTTTACAATACGATTAATGATGGCGCAGGGAGTACTTATGTAAGTTTAGTATGGGGGCAGGAAGTAAATTTCGATCAAACCATTGCAACGGTTTCGAGTATCGGAAAAGGCGTATTGAAATCTTTTGATCAGGATCAGCCAATTATGACTGATTTCGAGAGTTTGTTCATTCAGGCAGAGGCTGCACAAAGAGGATGGATTGCAGGTGATGCAAGGACTTATTATGAAGCTGCAGTTAAAGCCAATTTCATTTATTTAGGATTAACTGAAGCTGAAGCGGATACCTATCTTACCGATCAAACGGTAGCCAATTGGGATGCCAATGCCAATAAAATAGCATTAATTATTAAGCAAAAATGGGCAGCAATGAATGGTACAAATGACATTGAGCCCTGGACAGACTACAGACGTTTGGAACTCCCTGCAGATATGCCAATTTCTATCGCTTCTACAGTAACCACCAGAAAAATTCCGGTAAGGATGCTTTATCCACAACGCGAGTATAATACCAATGCCTCAAATGTGATTGCACAAGGTACTATTAACCAATTTACGACCAGGATTTTCTGGGATGTACAATAGTTAAACTGAAATTCGAAAAAGATGAAAAAAGAAAATATACTGAAAGGAGTAGCCTTTATGCTAAGCGTAACGGTTTTAACTTCTTGCCTGAAAAATAAAAATGAACAGCCTGATTTTTCAAGTACTACACCAGTGGTAGAAATTCCGGTAGGTTCGCCAATGGGCGATGGAAGCGTGAACTCCCTGTCCACTTCGCTGGTTCAGAAAGATGCTGCAAGTGATTATGTATTTTATATCAATTACGCAGCCTCCACAACTAAAACAACAGATATTAAAGTTACACTGGCCGTTAATCCGGCAATGATTGACAATTATAATGCAGCCCATGCAGATGCTAAGGTAACCATTGTGCCATCAACTGCTTTCTCTTTGCCTTCTACAATTATTATTCCTGCAGGACAAAGAAGGGTTCAGGTTCCGGTGAAATTTGTCAGTAATTTACTCAGCCCGGATATTACCTATGGTCTCCCTGTAACCATTACCGATGCTTCCGGAGAGGTAATCAGCAAGAACTTTGCTTCGGTAGTGATTAAGGTCGCGGTAAGAAATAAATATGATGGCGTATACAGTTCAAGGGATATGTATTTAGAGAAGGTGATCCTGTTTTAACCGGCAATTTCTCGGGACTAAGCAAAGACCTGGTTACCAATGGTGCAAATGCACTGGATTTTAGTCAGGTTTGGTCGAACGGTGGTGGCGTTGCAGGGATAGACGGTTTAAAAATTAATGTTAACCCAACTACCAACAAAGTAACCATGACGAGTGCTAGCAATGCTACCTTACAAAACGATCCAGCTTATGATAACAGGTACGATCCGGCAACCAAAACTTTCTACCTTTCATTTAAATGGGGTACAAGTCCGGCAACCAGGTCGGCAACTGATACCTTAACTTATACCGGATTGAGACCTTAATGATAATCCTTTCTGCATAATGTATTTAGCGCATGTTATTTTTAGCATGCGCTATTTCCTTATCCGGGAAATTGCTTTAAAATTAAAACCAGATATAAAAATGATTAAACAAACCACATTACTGGCGCTATTAACACTTTCAATCAGTGGATTTGCGCAACGATCTTATCAGATTACCATCAACGATCCCGATAGCGCTTCGCATATTGAAATGAATGGCAAGCTTAAAGCTGCCTTTTTTAAAGTTTATCCAACATTTGCACAGGCAGATGGCTACAGAACCAAAAGGCATGTAACTTTAGCATTTACAAATGAAGTTTCCGATGTCGCCGGTAAAGCAGGCGAGATTCTGGTGAATAAAAAATGGGCCGAAAATAAATCTCAAAAGAACATAGAAAAGGCACTTTTCGAGGCATTTAAGAAGAACTGGAATACTTATAGTGTAGATAAAAAGAAAGGATATTCCTTAACTTTTATCAGTAAGGATCCCAATCTGGACCCGGCGTTGAGAAAAAAGCTGATCGATACTTATTTTGAAATTTATCCTACCCTGGTAAAAACCTTTAACGATAAATCTACACACGATGTACTTTTTGTAGTAGATACGGCTTATAAAGCTGTTGCAGAAGCCAGTGGGAACAGAATTCTTTTCAGCGCGGGTTATCTGAAAGCACATCCTACAGATATAGATGTAGTTACCCACGAAACCATGCACATTGTGCAGGGATATGGCTACAGCGCCGGGCCCGTTTGGTTAACTGAGGGAATTGCAGATTATGTGCGCTATAAATATGGCGTGGACAATATTGGGTCTAAATGGAGCTTGCCCGCTTACAACGAGAAGCAGAGCTATAAAAATAGTTACCGCATCACAGCGAGGTTTTTCGCCTGGTTAGAAGCGCAGGTAAAACCCGGACTTATCGCTAATTTAGACCGTCAGTTGAGGGCGCATCAGTATACCGAACAATCATGGGTAAGCCTGACCGGAAAAACCATCGATCAGCTGTGGGATGACTACAGTAAAAATCCAGTGGTTGAACTGAAATATAGCAGCAAATAATTGGTTATGAGTGCTTTGTTGGGCATAAAACAAAAATGTTATGAAAAAAATATCCGATTTACTAAAACGTTTTACATAATTATTTTTATTTTGCAAAAGAATAACCTAACCAAAGCCGGAAAACAAACAATCATGAAAAAAATATTTTTCCTATCTATTTTGGCCTTGCTTGCCTTAATCCAATCTAAACCTGCTGCCGCGCAGGAAAAGATCAAAAAAAATGGTTACACATTAACTTTCGAAAGCAACTTTGCTGCTTTAGATCCGAAGTTGAAAAAGCGCTTAATCAAAACTTTTTTTGAAGTCTACCCTAAGCTTGCTAAAGAATATAATCCGGGTACCGATAAAAGCGTAACCTTTTTTGTGGATACCGCGTATAAAGGGGTGGCGGCAACGGCTAACGGAAAGGTAACCTATAGTTCCCTGTGGATGGAAAAGCATCCTGAAGATATTGATGTGGTAACCCATGAGGTGATGCATATTGTTCAGGATTATGGCAGAAGTGTTGGGCCAGGATGGTTAACAGAAGGAATTGCTGATTATGCCAGATATAAATTTGGCGTGGATAATGAAGGTGCCAAATGGAGCCTCCCGGCATTGAAGCCCGAACATTCTTATAAAAACAGCTACCGCATTACTGCACGTTTTTTCGCCTGGATAGAAAAAAACGTAAAAGCAGGAACCATCAAAGCGGTTGATGAGTCATTAAGAGAACATACATACACTAAAGATATCTGGGCAAAACTAACAGGTAAGGATCTGGATGGACTTTGGGCAGATTATGTTCAGCAACCCAACATTTAAATTAATCCCAAAAAACACATAAACTGAAACACATTAAAATGAAAAAACTTTTTATCGCCTTTTTGAGCTTGGCTGCCTCGACCAGCTTTGCCCAAACCGTAGGTAAGGTTACGGATCCTGTTGATTGGATCAATCCTTTAATGGGCACGCAATCTAAGCCTAGCTTATCTAATGGAAATACTTATCCGGCAGTTGGATTACCTTGGGGGATGAACATGTGGACACCGCAAACAGGTAAGATGGGCGACGGATGGGCCTACGTTTACGATGCTGATAAAATCCGTGGCTTTAAACAAACCCATCAGCCTTCTCCATGGATGAATGATTATGGTGCATTTGCTATCATGCCTGTTACCGGTAAATTAAAGTTTACGGATGACGAACGCGCAAGTTGGTTTAGCCATAAAGCAGAGGTTTCAAAGCCCTACTATTACAGTGTTTATTTAGCTGATGCAGATGTAACTACAGAAATTACCCCAACAGAAAGAGCAGCACAATTTAGATTTACTTTCCCTAAAACAGATAGTTCTTATGTTGTTGTAGATGCGCAAAATAAAGGATCTTACATAAAAATTATTCCTGCTGAACGCAAGATCATCGGTTATACTACCAAATATGCGCGTGGCCCGCTCCCTAAAAACTTCAAAAACTATTTCGTAATTTATTTCAACAAAGATTTTCAGCTGGCGAAAACCTGGAGCGGAAAAGACCTTAAAGAAAAAGAACTGGAGCTGGAAAGCGATCATACAGGAGCTGTTATTGGCTTCAAAACAGCTAAAGGAGAGCAGGTTACTGCAAGGGTAGCTTCTTCATTCATTAGTTTTGAACAAGCAGAATTAAACCTGAAAAGAGAAGTAGGTACCGATGGATTTGATGCTACAAAGGCAAAAGGCAGAGCCATCTGGAACAAAACTTTAAGCCGCATTGCCGTAGAGGGCGGTACTATCGATCAGACCCGTACCTTCTACTCTTGTTTGTACCGTACTTTGTTCTTCCCGAACAAATTATATGAAGTAGATGCACAAAACCAAATTGTACACTGGAGTCCATACAACGGTCAGGTATTGCCTGGTTACATGTTCGCAGGTACTGGTTTCTGGGATACTTTCCGCGCATTATATCCTTTCTTAAATCTCGTTTATCCATCTATTAATAAAGAGATGCAACAAGGCTTAATTAACGATTATAAAGAAGGAGGATGGCTACCAGAATGGAGCAGCCCGGGATATGCCAACATCATGGTAGGCAATAACTCTGCTTCTGTAGTAGCTGATGCCTATATTAAAGGCTTAAGAGGTTATGATATTCAAACCTTATGGGAAGCATTAAAACACGGTGCCAACAACGAAGGCCCGATGGAAGCTGTTGGCCGTGATGGTGTAAAATATTACAATGAATTGGGCTATGTTCCTTTCGATGTGAAAAAGAACGAAAATGCGGCTAAAACACTCGAATATTCTTACGATGACTTTACCATTTATCAATTGGGAAGAGCATTGGGTAAACCTGCTTCAGAGATCGATATCTATAAAAAGAGATCGATGAATTATAAAAATCTCTTCGATCCGGCTTCTGGCCTGATGCGTGGGAAAAATCAGGATGGTACTTTCCAAAGCCCGTTCAGTCCGTTTAAATGGGGTGGTGCCTTTACCGAAGGTAACAGCTGGCATTATACCTGGTCTGTTTTTCAGGATGTTGACGGATTAGCTAAATTAATGGGTGGCCATGAGAAATTTGTTACCAAGTTAGATTCTGTTTTCTCTATGCCTCCGGTATTTGATGAGAGTGCTTATGGTGGTGTAATCCATGAGATCAGGGAGATGCAGATTGCCAATATGGGACAGTATGCACATGGTAACCAGCCTATTCAGCACATGATTTACTTATACAATTATGGTGGTGCACCTTACAAAACGCAATATTGGGTAAGAGAAACCATGAACCGCATGTATAAAGCTACGCCAGATGGTTATTGCGGTGATGAGGACAATGGACAAACTTCTGCCTGGTATGTATTTTCAGCAATGGGATTCTATCCGGTAACACCAGCTACAGATCAATATGTATTGGGCGCTCCTTTGTTTAAAAAGGTAACCATTACATTAGAAAATGGTAAAACTGTAAACATTAATGCTGCTGCCAACAGCGATAATAACCGTTATGTTCAATCTTTATTAATGAACGGTAAACCATATTCTAAAAACTGGATTAGCCATAGTGGTCTTCAAAAAGGTGCGGTATTGAACTTTAACATGAGTGCAACACCTAATAAAACCAGAGGGTCTAATCCTGCTGATTTCCCTTATTCTTTATCTACAGAAAAATAAAATTATAGGGGCTGTATTGTAAAATTATCCTTCGACAGGCTCAGGATGACATGGGACGGGCTCAGGATGACATCCGGCAGGCTCAGGATGACATCAAGACCAGTTAGGATGATAATCAAATTATGATACAGCCTCTTTTTAATAAAAACTATTAGCCCTTAACTAAGGCTAATTCAGAACCAACCAAATATGAAAATCAACGTCTTAAAGACGGGAGGAACGGCATTATTGCTTTGTTCAACCTTCTTGTCTTTCGGTCAGCGCATTGCGCTTAACGATCTCTCTGCTTTTAAATCACCAGCTGCTTCCTGGACTATCGTAGAGAACGTTTTTGCCGATCTTAATACTGAAAATACACTTAAAAACCTTAAAGGGACAGGTATTCTGCTTAACCAATCCACTTCCAAAAAACATGGAGCCGATTTGTATACAGCAGCTGAATATGGCGATGTTGCTGTAGAGTTAGATTACCTGGCTGCGAAAGGAACCAATTCGGGCATTTATCTGCAAGGCAATTATGAAATCCAGATTGATGATGCCTGGGGATTAAAAAATGCGACTTCAGCAAACAATGGTGGTATTTATGAACGTTGGGACGATGCTAAGCCTGAAGGCGAAAAAGGTTTCGGCGGAATTGCTCCGCGTCAAAATGTAAGTAAAGCCCCTGGCTTGTGGCAGCACATTAAAATTATATTTCAGGCGCCTAAATTTGATGCTGCAGGAAATAAAATTTTGAATGCGAAATTTGTAAACATTGAATTAAATGGGGTTACCATTCATGAAAATGTAGAACTTTTCGGTGCCACCAGAGGTGCGGCCTCAGCAGAGAAAGCAACCGGGCCGTTACGCTTACAGGGAGACCACGGAACTGTAGCTTTTAAAAACATTCAGATTACCCCTTTAACAGAAATCCCCAAAGCAAACCAGGGCTCTGGAGCTGATCCAATTTACATTGATGCACCAGCCAATACTATGATCCGCAGTTTTGTAGATGTTGTTCGTGGGGTACGCTCTGTACATGCCATTTCGGTAGGTGGGCCAGAAAAATTAGCTTTTAGCTATGATTTAGACAACGGGACATTATTACATGGCTGGCACGGTGGTTTCATTGATGCTACGCCAATGTGGGATGGCCGTGGGAACGGAACATCGCGTCCACTGGGTAGCGTGACCCGCTTTACCCAAAAACCTGTTTTAGCCATTTCTAAATTAACCGACAATCAGGGTACCTGGATTGCCGATACCGCAGGTACAGGTTTTAAACCAAAGGGCTATGTAATGGATAGCCAGGAACGTCCTGAGTTTAAATACGAAATCTACGGAAACAAGGTGACTGATGCAGTTAAGATAATGGAAAATGGAAAAGGATTAACTCGGGATATCATCCTCGAAAAAGGAAATTCGGATCTATATTTTCTATTGGCTCAGGCCGAAAACATCGAAGATTTAGGAAAAGGCATGTACCTCATCGGAGATAAGTCATACTATATCCAACTGGCTGATGGAGTAGCCAAACCCGTCATCAGATCTGTTGATGGCCAAAAACAATTAATTGCACCCATTGGAAATAAGTTGAGTTATTCTTTATTATTTTAAAACTGATTGATCATGAAACATACATTTAAAACACTTGCAATGTTGGCATTGAGTTTCAGTTTTACTGCACTTAATGCTCAGGAAACTCCGAAAGAAGAGGATTTCTTTAAAATAAATAAAGTTAGGGTTCCTGAAGGCCCCATATTAGAGGTGGGTGGTTTAGTTACCCTTCCTAATGGAAGTTTAGGTATTTCTACCCGTAGGGGAGAAGTATATATTGTTGAAAATCCAACCAGCGCCCGCCCTTATTTTAAGAAGTTTGCTTATGGCTTACACGAAATATTGGGCATAGCCTATAAAAATGGCGCTATTTACGTAGCGCAACGTGGCGAACTCACCAAATTGGTAGATAAAGATATGGATGGAAAGGCAGACGTTTATGAAACCATTTATGCCTGGCCTTTAAGCGGACATTACCATGAGTATAGTTTTGGGCCGGTGTTAATGCCAGATGGTACATTTATGGTTACCGGAAACGTTGCCTTTGGAGATGAAGAATGGTGGCGGGCCGAAAGCCGCGTTCCGATGAGAGGCTGGGCAATGAACATTACCGAAGATGGGAAAATGAAGCCTTATGCAGCAGGTTTTCGGTCTCCTGCAGGTATCGGATCCATTGATGGGCAATTTTATTTTACCGAAAACCAAGGCGATTGGGTAGGTTCCGGAGGAATCTGGAAAGTAAACAGAGGCGACTTTATGGGCCACCCTGCCAGTTTAAGGTGGACAGGCAGATCTGATTCACCTGTAAAACTGCAATCCGATTTCTTTTATTCTAAAATGGATGAACGCCGGATCAAAAACGAGCAAGGACGTTATATCAAGCCAGAAAACAGGGTAAATGAAACTTTCAAAACCTTGTTTGAAATGAAAAAGGATTTTCCTGAACTGCGTTTACCATCAGCCTGGTTACCTTATGGTATTTTAGGAATCTCTTCTTCAGAGCCAATCAAAATTCCTGAAAATACATTTGGTCCATTTGCCGGACAAATTTTGGTAGGCGACCAGGGAATGAGCATCATCTCGAGGGTTTTCTTAGAAACGGTAAAAGGACAAGAACAAGGTGCAGCGTTTATGTTTCGCCAGGGTTTCCGTTCGGGCGTATTAAGAATGGCCTGGGGTACGGATGGATCCTTATTTGTAGGTGAAACCAATCGCGGCTGGGGATCAGCTGGTGATGCGAATGAAGGTTTAGAAAGGCTGGTTTACAATAACAAAATGCCTTTCGAAATGAAAACGGTTAAGGCTATGCCTGATGGTTTTGAAGTAGAATTCACCATGCCTGTTGATCGTAAATCTGCTGAAGATTTAGCTTCTTACCATGCAGAGAGCTTCATTTACAAATATCATCCTGTTTATGGTTCCCCTCCTGTAAATACCGAGAAATTGAAAATTGCAGGTGTTAAGGTTTCAGCAGACGGATTAAAAGCAAGAATTATCGTTCAGAATCTGCGTCAGTATTATATTCATACCCTAACCTTAGATGGCATCAGGTCACAGGACGGGTTTTATTCATTAATTCATCCGGTGGCCTATTATACCTTAAATCAAATTCCTGATGGCTCCAAACTGGCTATGAATGAGGTGAGCACTAAGAATTCTGAAGCTTTGGCGCCAACGCCTGCAAAGAAAGCAACTGTTCCAGCTAAAGCAACCGGTAAAAAGGCAGATGCCAAAGCTATTCCAGCTAAAACAACTTCTGTAAACGCTAAGGCGCCAACCTACAAAGAAGTAGAGGGCTTACTTACCAAAAATACCTGTTTGGCTTGTCACAATACCACCAAGAAACAGATTGGTCCCCCCTTTGTAGAAATTGCTAAAAGAAACTACAGTGCAGAGAAGATTTTTAAGTTAATCCATAATCCACAGCCACAAAACTGGCCTGGATATTCAACTGAGATGCCTCCAATGCCACAGGTTACCAAGGCCGAAGCCTACAAAATTGCCGCATGGATCAATACCTTAAAATAAGTTAGTTTAGTTTGTTTAAGCGGTTGGTGGAAACGCCGACCGCTTTATTTTTGAATATAGTTGTAAGAAGATGATGAGAATTTTATTGTTAGTAAATGTATTTTTACTAACCTGCTTTGCAGCGAATGCACAGCAAAATACCCTTTCGGGAAGGATTACAAATAGTAAGCATGAACCGCTGGGACAGGTGTCTGTACAGGTATTAAATACCAGCTTAAGCACCGTGAGTAAAGCCGATGGAACATTTGAGTTTGCAAAAGTACCTGCCGGAAAGCTTAGCCTGAAATTTACCGCATTGGGCTATGCCATTGCGGTTAAAACGGTAAATACCCAATCGATAGAGATTGTACTGCAAGAAAGTAGTTCGAAATTAGATGAGGTTACAGTGTCTGCACAGAAAATAGAAGAAAAAGTTCAGTCGATCCCCGCAAGTATCACTGCATTATCAGCAGCAAAGGTGAATGATTATCGACTGGTAAATACCCGCGATTTATCGGCTATTGTACCCAATTTATACAGCAGTAATCCGGGCGATGGCAGAAACGTAACCTCCATAAGGGGTATTGGTACCACCTCTTATGATCCGGCAATTGCTACCTATATTGATGGAGTAAACCAGTTTGGACTCGATACCTACATTGCTTCTTTATTTGATGTGGAACGTATTGAAGTACTCCGTGGCCCGCAAGGAACACTATATGGCCGAAATGCGATGGGTGGTGTAATCAACATCATTACTAAACAACCCAGTAATACCACTACAGGTTTTGCTGGTGTAGATGTAGGTAACTATGGGCAGCAGCGATACAGTGCAGGTGTTAGAACGGCCTTAGTGAAAGACAAGTTATTTTTCGGTGCTGCGGGATTATTTAATAAGCAGAATGGTTTTTATACCAATCAGTTTAACAATGCTCCATTTGATAAACTTCAAGGTTTTTTAGGTAATTATTATTTGAAATTTCTGGCCTCTTCTAAATTTTCATTAACGCTAAATGTTAAGCATAATGAGAACAGGAACAAAGGAACTTTTCCTTTAGCTGGATCGGTTGATGATGCTTTAGCAAATCCTTTCAAACTAAGCCAGAATGCCACAACTGAAATGGTTGATAATTTATTCAATGCATCGTTATCTGCCAATTATGCCGGTGAGCATTTTAACTTCAGCTCACAAACGGCTTATCAATCTAATTACCGGTATTACAAACAACCTATTGATGGAGATTTCTCTCCTTTAGATGCAGTAGCCATTGTAAACGATTATGGTAAAGATTGGAATAAGGTAGAAGTATATACGCAGGAAATCAAATTTAGTTCAGCGGCTGCCAGTACATCCAGATTAAAATGGTTGGGCGGCTTGTATGGTTTTTACCAAAAGAACCCGGTTAAGCAAGGAACTTATTTCGGTGCTGATGGGGCTATCATGGGCGCAGAGCCATTTACTACTGCTGTAAATATCAATTCAGGAAAAGGCGCAGGTTTAGCCGCATTTGGTCAGCTTTCCTATCAATTAACAGATCAGTTGACTGCAACTGCCGGATTGCGATATGATTATGAGCATAAAAAACTAACCGCCTCCGGAGAATACCTGATTCCTGGAATGGATCCAATCGTTACCCAGGGCGATACTTCTGCTAAAGCCAATTTTCATGCCATCTCTCCAAAACTGAGTATAAGTTATATGCTTGCCTCCGGTAATCAAATTTATGCGAGTTATAGTCGCGGTTATCGCGCAGGAGGAATTACCCAATTGGCCTCTGATCCGAGCGTAAAACCATTGGATGCTTATAAGCCAGAATACAGTAACAACATAGAATTGGGAAGCAAAAATACTTTCTTCGATCAACGATTGAGTGTGAATGTTGCCGCTTTCTATATTCAGGTAACAGATGCGCAGATTCCGATTTTAATTTTACCCGATGCTGTTACCACTACGCGCAATGCCGGAAAACTTAGCAGCAAGGGTTTTGATGTAGAGCTTTCTGCAAGACCTGTTAAGGGCCTGAGTGTAGATTATAACTTTGGTTATACGGATGCAAAATACCAATCGCTCAACCTCTCAAAAGGCGGCACCATGGTTGATTTAAGTGGAAACAAACAGATTTATACCCCGGAAGTAACTTCGATGCTGGCTTTGCAATATGCTTACGAGATTGATCCACGGTATAAACTAAATTTTATCGCACGTGGCGAATGGGCATTTATAGGGAATCAATTTTTCGATTTAAGCAATGACATTCAGCAGAAAGGCTATAATATCTACAATGCCAAAGTCGGTTTCTCAGCTAAAGCATTTGATTTGTTTTTTTGGGGAAGAAACCTCAGCAACAAAACCTATGTAGATTATGCTTATGATTTTGGCGCAGCACACCTGGGAAATCCTAAAACTTACGGATTGAGTTTGGTAGGAAGATTTTAGAAAAATAGCAGGAAAATTTTTGAATAAATGAAAGCCCTGGATAATTCATTTAAAAGACACAGGGCGTGTTTTGTAACAAAGTCAGGGCTGTTTGATAGTGATCTACACGAGAAGCCTTTAAAATGTAGTTGAGTAGGATGGAAATCGTTATGAATTAACTCATAATTCTGGGCAAAGAAAAAAAGAAATGGGGATTCCACTATTGCAGAATCCCCATCATCTAAATTAACGCTCTCGTATATATAAACGTGATAAAAAGGAAATATTGTGTAGGGGGTAAGATTTATTTAATTTTTTCAAGAAAAGCAGAAAAGGTAACTATATGGGTATCCTTAAATGGATTTAAAGCTAAAAGATCATTGTCTCCGGTTAATAGATAATCAGCCTTACCATCCACAGCTAGCGATAATAAAAAATTATCTTTAAGATCTCTACAAGCATCCTCGTTAGATTTTGCCAATACGATCTCAGCGTATTCATCAATAACTTTTAATACTTTCTTAATATTGCTGGAAGAGAAGTATCGCTTAAATTTTGGTCTGCCAACAACAGTTAGAAATTCATCTCTGAGCTCTTCACTAAAAATTAGAATAATTTACGTGAAAAAAGAACTTCATTAAGTTTAGAGAAATCATTGGTTATGAGAAAACTAATCCAAAGATTCGTATCAATAATTACGCTTATTTTATCTTTTTTCATAGCGCTTTTTTCGCTCAAGCGCTACCTCGGAACTAATTTCATCAAGGATAGGGGCTGAATCAGCTTTAGACCGAAGTTTTTCTAAAAGCTTTTCAAAGCTACTTCCCGAATCCTTTTTAATTGCAATTAGTTTTAAATCTGCTAAATCTTCTAAGAGCTCAGCAGCCTTTGGATTTAAGATATCTATTCTAACTGTGTTCGTAACCAAATTTACATTAAACATATCAATTTTCTATTTATGAGATGAATATCTTATTTATATTTACTTTATGAAGCCAATCGATAAAAACGAGCAAGATGCTGAAAAACTGGCTGCGGCCCATGCAGCAGTTGCCTTTATAAAAGACGGAGATTTTGTTGGGTTGGGTACAGGATCTACAGCTACATTTGCCATCAGGGAAATTGGCGAAATGGTAAGGGGAGGATTAAAAATTAAAGCCGTTGCCAGCTCCATCCGTACGGCCGAGCTTGCTCAATCTTACGGAATAGAAATCGTTGATCTTGGACAGGTAAGTTCACTAGATATCAGCATTGATGGCGCAGATGAATTTACTGAAGACCTTAACCTGATTAAAGGCGGAGGAGGTGCCCTGTTCAGAGAAAAAATTATCGCTTCACTAAGTAAGAACTCCATCATCATAACCGATACAACTAAAAAAGTTAAACAGCTGGGTGCTTTTACCGTCCCAATAGAAGTAATACCTCTAGCTTATCAATATGTTTTTGATCAGGTTGAATCGCTGGGTGGTAAAGCGAGATGGAGAAAAACCGGCGATAAAAATTTCATTACCGATAATGGTAATTATATTATTGATGCTGATTTTGGCCTGATTGCCGCACCAGATCAACTCGCTGTTGCCCTCAACCAAATTGATGGTTTATTGGCGCACGGATTATTTATCGGTCTCACCCAAAAGGTAATTATGAGCCAGGGAAGCCACATTATCATTTTTGATTAGGTTTTTCACAATCAACAGGAATTTCACCGGTATTTTATCTGCTCCATAAAACAGGTCAATTTTTTCACCGACCATTTTATTTCATTTACCGACAATTGAAAGTTGTTAAAGGAAAAGCCATTCTCCTGCTTTCCTATTCATGGTACATTTGAATATAAAAACAAACGGTCATGGAAAATCTAATCAAAAAACACCACACAGATAAACAACTTGGTTTAGGCATTGCAATCATTGCAATAGGTTCTATCTTTTTATTAAGAAACAGCGGTTTTGATCTGCCACATTGGTTGTTTAGCTGGCATACAATTCTGTTAGCGATTGGTTTGTGGTTTGGATATCGCAACGATTTCAAAAGCGGAAGCTGGATAGCCATGGTCATAATTGGTGGTATTTTTACCTTGAAGGATATCTCATTATTCGACTTTCATTTATCCAGGATCACTGTTCCGATGCTGTTAATTGGCTGGGGCTTATATTTCATCCTTAAACCAAAGAAAGTACATCATTTCCCTCCATTCGAACAAAAACAAGCTGTAGACTCAGTGTCGTTTCAAAAATAGAAAATTCTTAACCCCATCATAGATTAAAAGGGATGCTTTATTTGAACAAGTATCCCTTTTTCTTTTTGCAATACCCTATAAAAAAAGAAACGGAGACTCCGCCTAAGCAGTGTCCCCGTCATCTAAATTAACGCTCTCGTATATATAAACGATATTTTTCGCCTTTATTGTGTTGGCTATAATTTTTTTTACTTTTTTTAGGGCAATTGGATTATGCCATTAGCACCGGAACTTCCTTATGGTATTTATTTCTGTATTCAATGGGTGTTAAACCGGTAATTTTTTTAAAAACATCCCTGAAAGATTTCGTATCTGTATAGCCTACATCAAACATAACCTCTGTAATATTCTTGCGGCTAGATTCGAAACTGCGCTTTGCAGCTTCAATTTTAACCCTTTGAATGTATTCAATTACGGTATTTTTAGTAGCTTGTTTAAATCGCCTCTCGAAACTTCTGCGCCCCAGGGCAAGCAAATCTGCCAGTTGATCCACCGTAATTTTTTCCTGGTAGTTGAGGTCGATAAATTCCTGTGCTTGTTTAATTTTCTCATCTTCGTGCCCTTTTTGTCCCTGAAACATCATAAAGGCCAGTTGGCTCTCCCGGTCAATATCAATAGCAAAATATTTGGCGGCTAATATGGCGGTATCCCGATCGGTATACTTTTCTACCAGGTATAAGAGCAGATTCCAGTAAGAATTAGCGCCACCGCTCGAATAGATTCCCTGGGCATCGGTAATAATACTCCCATCTACAAGCTCCACATCTGGGAACAAGGCCCTGAACTGTGCTGCAAAGAGCCAGTGCGTAGAGCATTTCTTCCCCTTTAACAAGCCGGTAGAAGCTAATAGAAAGGCCCCCATGCAAAGCGAAGCCACTTCAGCACCTTTTGCATGTTGCTTTACAATCCAGGGTAACATGCCTTTATTCATTTCTAAGGCGTAATCCATGTTTCCGCTAATGGCCGGAACAAAAATAAGATCGGTATGGGCAACATCTTCTAAAAGCTTATCTGTATGAACAGAAAAAAGATTGTTATTCAACCTGATTTCTTTAGTCATCCCCACCAACTCCACTTTAAATAAGGGTAGTTTACCGCTTGCCTGTAAAAATTCATTTACTGCAGTAAAAAGATAGCGTGGATCAGCTATGGCTTCAATTACCGCTGTTTCGGGAACCAAAATAGATACATGTTTCATCTGAGCAGATTAAGGTTAGGATGGGGTTAGGCCATCTATACAAATATAGTATTGTACTTTGTCGTAAACAACCCCTGCAATTGTCGTTTCTACACAATGGAGGTTTTGGTTCTGCCCCGTAATTTTGTTGTAGTAAGTGTACTTCAATAAAAAAACGAATGGCTGTTAGTATAAATACCTACTTAACCTTTAGTGGTAACTGCCGGGAAGCCATGACTTTTTATCATGATTGCCTGGGAGGGGAGTTAAGTTTCCAAACCATAGCCGAATCGCCATTGGCGGAGAATCTGCCCGGCAAAATTGGTGATTGCATATTACACAGTGCATTGGTTAAAGACGGTTTATTAATTATGGGAACCGATCTGGTTGATGAGCAGGGATTGATTAAGGGCAATTCAATTTCTATGATGCTTAATTGCAGCACTGCCGATGAAGTAAGAGATTATTATCAAAAACTTTCAACAGGAGGACAGGCTACACATCCACTTGTAGAGAGTTTTTGGGGTAGCCTATTTGGTAACCTTACCGATAAATTTGGTAATCATTGGTTGCTGAGCTATGACCGAAAAGGATAAGAGTAAAAAGTTGATCGTATGGAGTTGAAAGTGTAAAGTTGAAAGTATAAATCATCCGGGCCGTTCTTGCGAGGCCAGGCAGGTGCAAGCAAAAGCAATCATAATCCGGAATTTCTCAACACGGAATCATTCAGTCTGTTATCAATTCCTTTTTTTAATATTGACCTAATTTTTTCTACTAACGGGATGATTTTTCCCAAGAATATGATGAATGGCCTGTGCAAGGAAAATTAGTTCGGGGTCAAGATGCAGTTTATTCGGATATGTTTGTCATAAGTCCGAACAAAGTCCGTCCAAACCCCCTCCGAAATGCGTTTTAATACACTACTACTTTAAGCTTTATAGTAAACACAGAAGGAATAAATTTAGCAGTTTCGGTGTTTTTTACCTCTGCAAAACCTCTAAAATGTTAAAAAAAGTTAAAACTAATCGTTTAGTTTAAAAATAGGCTTTAGAGAATTAAATATTGTTAACTTTGATCAATACACTGTAAACCAATCCTATTTCTAACCTTAATGAAGAAACATTTCCTATTGATTATTGTACTCTTGATGAGTACTTCTGCCTTTTCTCAAAATGTTATTCAATTGTTTAATAATGCTGGCGATTTCTTTAAGCTGTTGCAAGAAGAGAAATTTACTGAAGCCCATGCACGCTTCGATGATAATATGAAGAGTAAGGTAACGGAAGATAATCTTAAAAAACTGTGGACAGATTTAGGAACAAAATATGGCAAAGCGAATTCGTTCGATGCGGTGCAGAGTAAAACACAAGGCGAATTTTTTGCCGTAACTGTAGAGGGAAAATTTGCAAACGGCGATCAGAATTTTCTGCTTGGTTTTGATAAAAATCAAAAAATAGTGGGCTTATTTCTGGTACCAGGAAAAAGTGCTACTGCTTACGCAAAACCTGTATATGCTGATACCAATTTATATGCAGAAAAATCTGTTTACCTCAATAGTCCCGGGCATCAGCTTGCCGCAATTATAACAAGCCCAAAGAACATTAAAAATTTTCCTGTTGTGGTAATGGTGCATGGTTCAGGTCCTGGCGATATGGATGAAACTGTTGGAGCAAACAAGCCATTTAAAGATTTGGCTACAGGTTTAGCTGCAAAAGGAATAGGCTCTGTTCGCTATGTAAAACGTACCCTGGTTTATGCACAGGAATTTTATAAATCTTTCACCGTTAAGGAGGAGGTTTTAGACGATGCCGCCGCTGCAATTGCCTTGGCAAAAACTATTTCAGGTGCAAACCCAAAGCAAATATTTGTATTTGGACATAGCCTGGGGGGGATGCTGGCACCAAAAATTGCTTTGGCAACACCAGATTTGGCTGGGATAATACTTGCTGCTGCACCAGCAAGAAAATTAAGTGATATTATAGTAGACCAGAACAAATACATGTTCGAATTGGCAAAAGATACTACAACTGCAGGCAAAAAGCAATTAACAGATGCCCTTGCAGAGATAGATAAGAGCCGAATTACCAAATTGAGCCCTACCTTAAAGGCCGATTCGATTATTGTTGGCTTACCTGTGTCCTATTGGATAGATTTAAATAATTATAATCAGGTTAATACAGCTAAAATGCTTAAACAGCGAATTTATATCCTTCAGGGTGGAAATGATTTTCAGGTAAATAAAACAGACTTTGATCTTTGGAATACTGCTTTAGGTAAAAAGAAGAATGTTTTGGTTAAGTTTTACCCCGAACTTAATCATTTGTTAAGTCCGCAGACTGAAAAAGGAACGATGGCGCAATACCAAATTCCCGCTTCCGTGTCCGAAACGTTAATTAATGACCTTTCTACCTGGATCAAAACAAAGTAATAAGATACTCTCCATAAATTAACCTCTAAGAGCCTGATTATTCAGGCTTTTTTTATGCCTGAATTTTTAGAAAATAAATCGCTGGTCAACTATTTTGTTGTGCTGCGGATTTCAGTAAAATCTACTATTTCGTTCATGGTAACCGAAAGGGCATCGGCCAGTTGTTTTAAAGCAAAAGCAGAAATACCGGTTCTACCGTTTTCTATTCTGCTCAGGCTTTGAAAATCTTTATTAATATAACTACTGAGTTGTGCCTGTGTAAGACCTCTTTGCTCTCTTAAAAAAGCGATGCGCTTTCCCAGATTGATTTTAAAAAGGTTTAACTCAGTCATGCTGCAAACTCAAAATATTTTCAAGAAAACAACTAAACATATTTGTTTAGTTTTAAATATTTTATTATGTTTGAGCAACGAAAAATTATTAAAGAATATTTAAGTGTCTAGCAGTTTCAAATTCCCAGATTGAAGCTGTAAAACTAAGGTTCATATCCCCATTGGCGAATCTGTGTTTAGCCTTGTAAAATGCGTTAAGTATGAACCCAAGACAAGCAGAATTTCGTAGTAGGATTGCTGAATATTCATTTAGCCAACTTATTTTTATTATCTCTATTCAATCCCATGATGTCGGTATTATCTCTTGCCCATTTGATCGGTTATTTGCAAAAAAACCTAAGCAACCAGTTTAGATTTGTTTGATTGCCTACACCCCCTGCATCATAGGATCGCGTTAAGTCTTAGCAGGGGGAACGTAGGTTTTTTAAAGTTTTCTAAATACAGGAGCAGTACTTTCCTGAACATTTAGAAAGCTAATAGGCATACTATTGCTCTTTAAGGGCTAACCTTAACAAATAACTCACATGATATTTAAAAGAACGACGATATGTATCGCCATGGGCTTGCTATGCTTTTCCAAAGTGAAGGCTGATAGCATCAATATACTTTCTGATTCAATAGCTCCATTGAGGATTGGAGATAAAATGCCTGAAAGCTTCTGGGTTCGGCAGCATCAATTTTATTTTGAAGGCAAATTGCAGAAGGGGAATTTAAGTAGCTACCGCGATAAATTGCTAATACTGGATTTTTGGGCCAGCTGGTGCGGGCCTTGCATTAAAAAATTTGCTTTTGCAGACAGTATTCAGCGGGTTTATAAGGATCGCCTGGCCATTGTACTTGTAAATGCAGCCAATACCGGCGATCTATACGAAAAAATAGCTTTGCGCATGCATCCCTACCAAAACGGACTAAGCACTGTTACCGCCGATACTGTATTAACCAGGCTTTTTCCGCATGCTGTTATCCCACATTATGTGTGGATAGAAAAGGGGCAGTTGAGAGCCATTGGCGGATCAGAGTTCTTTTCCCATTATAATATTGAGGCCTGTCTGGAACGCAGAAAGCAACTCGATCAAATCATTATTAAACGTAAATCAAAACACAAATGAAGAAAATATACAAGCTAATTTTTGCATTCATTTTATGCACAGCCGGACAGCTAAGTGCCCAAATCAGTTTTGAAGGTAGGGTATTTGACAAAAATACCAATAAACGGTTATCTGCTAACATCAGCATTGACCTTTTGAAGTTTCGCACAGATAGCAATGGTTATTTTAAAACCAACCTTGTTGCTGGAAAACATCAATTGGTTATTTCTTCATTGGGCTATAAAAGACTCGATACCATTATCATAATGGATGGTAAGTTTTATGAATTCGGATTGTTACCTGCAAGTGTGCAGCTGGAAGAAGTTACCGTTAGTACAGGCTATCAAAAGCTGAGGCAAGAGCGGCTAACCGGGTCATATCAACAAATTACAAGTAGTAGCTTGCAAGAGCAGGTAGGTGCAAATATTTTGCAGCGGTTAGAAGCACTAGGTAATGGCTTAAGTATTGATCGGGAGAGTGCGAGCCGTGGCCGAATAAGTGTGCGGGGTTTGAGTACCATTAGTGGACCAGGGGATGTGTTAATTGTATTGGATAATTTCCCATATGAAGGAGATTTAAGTACCATTAATCCCAATGATATTGAAAGCATTACCTTATTAAAAGATGCTGCTGCTACCTCTATATGGGGAAGCCGTGCCGGTAATGGCGTGATTGTGGTTAGTACCAGGCAAGGTAAGAACCAGCAGCCATTGAAAATTAACGCATCAATTATGCAGAATTTTAGTCCCGCGCCATCGCTTTATCGCTTGCCACAGATGAGCAGCAGCGATTATATTGATGTAGAGCGTTTTCTATTTAGTCAGGGCTTATATCAAAACGATTATAATGATGTGAATCGCATAGGTGTAAGTCCGCTGGTGGAAGTGATGTACAATTCCTCCCTTTCTGAGGCTGAAAAGCAAAAGAGGATTGACGAGTTTAAAACAAGGGACGTTAGAGACGATTTTACCCAATATTTTTATCGAACAGCCAGAGCTCAACAATATTTTGTACAGGCGAGTGCCGGTGGGTTAAACGCCAACTGGATTGCATCTGCAGGTTATGATCATGAGCGCGATCACTCAGATGCACTTAATAATCGGTTAAGCCTCCGTTATGCTCTTAATTTACAGGTGTTAAAGGGCCTGGGGCTTCAACTTGGGCTCCAATACTCCGGTAATGATAATGAAAGTGGCAAACCTCAATACGGCACAGTGCAAGGGCACCAAGGTGGAATTTACCCTTATGCGCGTTTCGCTGATGATGCTGGAAATCCCTTGCCTGTGGCAAGAGACTATCGGTTAAGTTACCTTAACGATTTAAATGCCAGGTTGCTGGATTGGAAGTACTATCCTTTAACAGATTATCAGCACAACACCACAATAGGAAGAACTGATGATTTAAACATCAATACAGGCTTAAGCTACCAATTGCAGGATTTTAAATTTTCTGTGAACTATCGTTTTCAGCGGCAATCATCGCGCACTGAATTTTTACAGACAATAGATAGTTATGCAGTACGAAACATGGTAAACGGTTTCAGCCAGATTAATGGAAATGTGATTACTTATCCGATGCCGAAAGGTGGAATTGATTACAGGTCAAATGGGTTATTGAAAGCCCAGGATTTACGCTTACAGCTTAATTACAACAAAACCTGGGGGGTACATGCAGTAGATTTTATGGCAGGAGGAGAGCGGCGGGAGCTAATAGGCAGGACTGAGGCTTTGGAAGTTTACGGGTATGACCCCAAGTTGCTGAGCGATGTGAATGTAGATTATGTAAATCAGTATCCAAATTACATTACCGGTTCTTATAGCAATATCCCCTCTTCAAGAAGTATGCAACAGCGCAATACCCGTTTCTTAGGCGCTTATGCAAATTTGAGTTATACTTATCAATCGCAATATCTTTTTTACGGAAGTGCCAGGAGAGATGCTTCTAACTTTTTTGGGGTAAACACCAACAAAAAATGGAAACCGCTTTGGTCAGCAGGATTAGGATGGATAGTTTCTAATGCATCATTTTTTAAACCTGGGACCGTCAGTCTTTTAAAATTGCGGGCGAGCTATGGTTTTAGTGGAAATGCAGATCCTACGCAGACTGCAATCACCACCATTGCATTTGCCGGAATATCGCCATTCACCCAAACACAATGGGCAGAAATTGAACGCAATACGAACCCGGATTTAAGATGGGAGACTGTAAGAACCACAAATTTTGGGATCGACTTCGCTTTACTTAACAATAGGTTAAGTGGAAGCCTCGATTATTACCTGAAAAGCGGTAAAGATCTGTTTACTGCTTTTCCAATTGATTATACAACAGGTGTTGGGCCTTACCTGATCAGAAACGTAGCCAATATGAGTGGCCATGGGTTTGACTTTCAGTTGAATAGCCAAAACCTGGTTGGTGCTTTAAAATGGAGTACACAAGTTAACCTGAGTGTTAATCAGGATCGGATTACGAATTATTTTGCTGCCAGTGAAAATGCAGGCAACTTTATTAGTGGATATACCGCCAGGGTTAGCGGTGTGGTGGGATCTCCGGTATATAGCATATATTCGTTTAAAAGTAAGGGTTTAGATGCAAAGGGCGATCCGGTAGGGGTTTTAAAGGGTGAGCCAAGTAAAGATTATCAAAGCATCACCACTTCGGGAACAAAGGTCGACGAATTGCGCTTTCACGGCTCGGCACTACCTACCTGCTATGGTAATATTCAGAACAGAATTTCCCTTAATCAGTTCAATTTAAGCTTCAGCATCAGCTATAAATTAGGTTATTATTTTAGACGCCCCTCCATCAATTATGCTGGCCTGGGCCGATACGATACCGGACATAGTGATTTTGCCTTAAGATGGCAAAAGCCTGGTGATGAATTAAATACCGTTGTGCCGGCTTTTGTGTATCCTAATGTAAGCTCAAGGGACGCTTTTTACAGTGGTTCGGAACAACTTATAGAAAAAGGAGATCACTTTAGGCTACAATACATTAACCTGGGTTATAAACTCCCGCAGAGATGGTTAAAAGGTAACGATAGTACAGCAGAATTGTATTTAAATGCGAGTAATTTGGGGGTAATATGGCGTGCTAATCATTTGAATGTAGATCCTGAGTATTTATCTCCATCATCCACCCTTCCGGCGAAAATATTTTCAATTGGCGGCCGACTTAACTTTTAAATGATCAGAAGATGAAAAGAAAAATATGTTTATATCCAATTGGCGGATTATTAATAATCCTGGCCATTTTGAATTTGACGGGATGTGAAAAATTCCTGGATGAAAAGCCTGACCAAAAATTGGCAACAGTAGAAACACTTGAAGATATGCAAGGTTTACTTGATTATTATCTTCGGGTAAACCATAAAGATCCGGCAGCAGACAATATATGTGCCGATGATTATTTCTTAACGGAGGCTGTTTATAATGCCCGTGACGAATATGACCGAAACCTATATATGAGAAAAGGATCGAAGGTTTTCAATCTTAAAAACAATGCCTGGCAGGAAGCCTATTATGTGGTTAATGTTTGTAATACAGTACTCGATGCAGTGGATAAAAAACGGGGAAAAGGAGTAGATGCGGTAGCCCTGGATTTTATTGCAGCGCAAGCCAGGTTTCTTAGGGCACGAACTTTTCTAAACATCATCAATGTTTGGACATTAGCTTATCAACCCGCTAGTGCCGATACAGATTTGGGAATACCCTTAAGGTTAAAAGCAGATTTTAATGAGCCAACCACGCGTGCGAGTGTGGCTGAAAGTTATAGGCAGGTGATTGCAGACCTGCGTGAGGTTTTGCCTAAGCTCCCGGCAAAAGCAATCACTCCGGTAAGGGCTTCCAAAGCTGCGGCATATGGTATTTTAAGCAGAGCGATGCTCCAGTTGCGTGATTACACTGCCGCCGGAAAATATGCGGATAGTTGTCTTCAGATTCACGCTGAGCTCATAGACTTTAATAAATTGAGCGTGTCTGCAAGTTTTCCGATTTTACAACTCAATGCAGAAGTGATTTTTGAAAGCAGGGCAAGTGGCGCCGGGCCGCTGTCTCAAACCAGGGCATTAATTAATCCTGAACTATATGGCTTATATGAAAATGACGATCTAAGAAAAACCGTTTACTTCAAGCCAAGTGGAGCTGATTTTATATTTAAAGGATATTATGCAGGGACAACCGGTTATTTTAACGGAATTGCTACAGATGAACTGCTTCTAACCCGTGCCGAATGCCATGTGCGGAACGGAAAGATAAATGAGGCTTTGGCAGATCTTAATCTCTTACTCAAAAACAGATATAAAACAGGAAAGTTTACACCTTTACAGCTCAACGATGCGCGGTTATTGTTGGCCAGGATAAAAATAGAAAGACGAAAAGAGCTGGTATTCAGGTCTGTTAGGTGGACAGATATTAAACGCTGGAATGCGGAGGGAGATGGGATTGTATTAACCAGGACAGCTGGGACTGAAACAGTAACCTTAATGCCCAACAGCTTAAATTATGCCCTTGCTATTCCTGAAGATATCATATCTTTAGCGGGGATTAGTCAAAATCTGAGATGAGAAAGCGCAGTTTAACTGCGCTTTCTTTACGCTAGTTGGCAGACTTTGTATATTCTGCAGATGAGGTTATGTCCTCATCGTCAGGAAATAAGGTGGTATTTTGCAAATAAGTGCCGAGCTCCATACGGGTATCTATACTTTCATCTACTTTTAAAACACAAGGTATTTCATCAGCATTATCGCAAGTTGGTCCTTGCGGATTGGAGATCAAAGTATATTCATTTGCAACACGAATGTTTAATGGATCATTTGAATCAAATCTCCAGTATTTATACCCGGTTTTCTTTTCGGTTTTAAATGCACTGTGCAGGGTGACTAATCCTAATCCGATAATCAATGCGATTACAGTCATTTTTAGTTTTGCGATATTTTTCATGATTTGTTCTTGCTTTATTGCGTTGAAAAAGCAAGCAAAAAAGGTTTTGTTTTTTTAGTTGATTTTAAACTCCTTTCTCTTTTCTGAAAAGCAAAAGGGAATATCTTGTTCACAATGTTATCGCTTCACCTCCTTCTTTAAATATCCAGGCATTAGGAAAATCAGCATTGTCTTGCTCAAGAGCATTAATTTCCAAGTATTTTATTTCTATGTAAAGTTCTCCGGAAGCCTTAAAACTTCCGTTGCCATCTGCGATGGCCATAAGATTATTTGTAGGACGAATAAGCTTACCCTGATCATTATCATAGGGTGAGGTAATTACATCCTTGATTAAGTTTATGGGCAACCTGTTTTTTAAAGCGTAACTACAGTTGTGCGCCAAAAAATCTATCATTTCGTTGTTTAATGAATGGAGGTAGCGGACTTGCCTGCTGGTAAATTCAAAATGTGTAATCAGCCAGGTTTTGAAATCATTTTTCAACAACAGGGCTTGTTCCTGTAACTGCTCATCATGCTCATTGTAGTAACCGGCTAGGCACTTTTGTAATCCCATAGCGTGGAAAGGAAATTTTTTCATCGTTCGTTATTTAGCGTTAAGTTTAAATGTTTATTTCCGCGGTGATCAAATGTATAGCAGAAAAATACTTGCTTTTTAACCTTGCCAAGCCAATTTATACTAAGCGATATCATCATTAATAACCGAGCGATAGGGCAGCAACTTTATAGTCGTTTTTAACCGACTAGTGCCAAGTATGCCTGATATCTTTGTGCTTACGCGATTTTATGAATACCTATTTCTTTTGGCACAAGGGAACAGCAATACCTTACTCCGATTGTTTACTGAGAACTATTTTAGCCTTGGTTGCAGCGCATACTGTGGTTAGTTATGGAGAGCCTGAAAGCTTAATAGAGCTATTGGCTATGCCATATTATTATCTTTCCCTATTGGGTAGTTTCATAATTGCTATTTTACTTGCCAACGGAGTGTATCTCATAACCCGGTTATTGGATTATTTTTTGCCCTGGAATGGCTTTTTGCCTTATCGTTTGGGTGCTCAACTTGCGCTGGGTGTGTGGCTGATGACTTTATTGGCTTCTTTACTGGCCCGGTTGTATTTCCATGCATTTAATCTCCAGCTGGAGCAAACGGCCTATCTAAGGTATTATTTGCCCCTGGTGAGGTGGCTACTTATCGCATTCAATTTATACTACATGGTATTGTACCTGTACAGAACGCATTTTGAATATCTTAAAGAAGTAATAAAAGACAAAAGACTTTCACTTCATAATCTGCTTAAACCTAATCTTAAACTTCCCCTTGCAACAGATGAGGTTGTATTTATAGAAGTGCATGATCGTGATGTGTTTGTATTTGATCAGCAAGGCAACAAATATTATTGTAGTTTATCAATGAAGCAATGTCTGGTATTATTGGATCAGGCGCAGTTCTTTCAAATACAGAGGGGATATATTGTTCAGCGGAAGTTTATCAAATCGCTTAGAAAAGGAAGCTCAAATACTATTGAAATAACGCTTCATGTTTTAAATGAAAAACAGCTTACAGTAAGCCAAAGAAGGGCAGTAGCTTTTAAGCGATGGTTTAGCGGGGGAGCCGGGTAGGGAAAATTGCTGGCAAAATACATCAGTTGTTTGTAGGTTTTAGTGTAATTAACGGAATAAGTTAGTATTGAAGCTAATTATGATATTTTAGGGTTTTAAAACAAATTATAATGGAAAATTTAACATTTTAACTACAGACTCTGATTTTGATGAAATCGCTTATCATTACAACAATGAGATATAAGAAGAAAGGTAGCCAAATACGGAAGTATAGGAACGGGTTGTTTTCTTAAATTTGAAAATGAGAAAAACGCAACTTATTAATCGATGGTATTCTGATGAAGGGAGCATTTTGCTAAGTAATGTTTTAAAGGCTTTTGCTAAGGGAAGGAAACTTGAAACAGTTTCAAATTTAAATAAACATGAAAATCGCTGGGATTTAAGGGGAGCACCACTTTGTTATATAGTGAACCAACAAACGCTCGGGAATTCGAATTGGGTTTCGCTTTTTTGACTTGATGTCAGATTTAGTAAGTAAGCAAACTAATTTAGCTAATTGATATGTATACACTCAAATTAGTATTTGTTCTAAATATTTTTTCTTTTTTATTGTGGAAGTAAAATGTTCAGTTTCCTGAAAAACAAAAGCAAAATATCTAGAGATGATCTCATCTTCCTAGACAAAATAGTTGGCCAGTTACCAACCAAATATGACTATCTATTGCACCAGATTAATGCTGAATTTTTAATTGGTAAAAAACCAAACATTTTGGGTGAGGGAAAAACTTACACTATTCTGCTTAATGCGAATTTAGAGGATCAATATGTCAATCATGAATTGCCAAATCTTATCATCATTAAGGATATATTGGTTTGGAATAAAATTACAGACAAAAATGAAATTGTTGAGTTGCATATTGTTCAAGGCATGTTAGCAGGTTATCGTCTAGATTGTGATTCCAGAGTTTTGGATTTAGATAGAATTTCTATGTCCCATGTTAAAGAAAAAAACTTCCTTAATAAGGAAAAGCATAATGTAGATAAGCTATTCATTAATACTGACCCTGAAGTGCTAGCAAGGTTAGATATTGAAAATACATTTAAGATCAGCATTCATGATAAAGATTATTTCGTAATTAAAGATTTAGGCGACGGAAACTATATTTCTGTAGATAATTTAGGAAAAGTATATGGAATGATTCATGATCCTTATGAAATAGATGCATTATTCGAAAGTATAGAGGGTTTTGTTTCTGAATTGATGAGTGGCAGATTTGATTTTTCAAGTTATATAAATAGTAAAGGTTAGCAGTAAGTATGCATGTTTATTCGGGTTTGGAGACTTTGTTTATAAAGACAATTACTGAGAACGAGACTAAATTGCAGCGAGAAAAATCTACAGGAAATTCAATAATTAATTTCATAATGGGGGGAAGGTAAAAAAATGGAAAGATATAGAATAACTTTAGGGAATCACCTTAATAATGCAAGTCTCATCATATTAGCCTTGATGATATGTTTATTTTTTCCTTACATTATGTCTTTATTGTATCATAATGAAAACATCAAAACATTTATTTAGGCTCAGGGACTGGTTTTACTGTTTCACAAGGAGTACATTATTGTTTTAATAATACTTTAAGAGGATTAAAATGAGATGGTAAATGCAGAGAAAGCAGAGATGGAATTCAATCGAAATATATATAGGGTAAGTGACGATGAAATCTATTTAAAAATGGAAAGCCAAGCCAATTTTCGAATGTATGAATATTTAAATAAAATGAACGATATAATAAAAAGTAGCAAATGACGAAGAAAATAGGATTTCTACCACTTTTATTGGTATTGTGTGTATCGTGTTCCGAACATGATAATAGAAAAGTGTCTATCCGAGCAAGCAACGTTAAAGAGGATAGAGACAGTTTAATGGTTGATAGCCTTTTTAAGAAGCAGCAATTCGTTTTGGCAATTACTAAAATAGATAGTGTTCTACCATTAAAACCTTCGAGCCAAAAAGGATATTACTACATTCAGAAAGGTTTTAACTCTTTAATGTTAGAACATCATAATGAAGCGATATTTAACTTTGAACAAGCGGTATCATTAGGATATAAAATTGAAGAATCTACCATAATGATTGAGACAGCAAAAAAAATGAAACAAACCCATGAACAATACAATTAAGAACTTTATTATTTCTCTTAATGTATATTCACATTGTGTTGTGAAAACTTCTTGGTTAGCAGACGGCCATCATTCTGATGATTATAAAATTAGTTCTGGTTTAACGATTTTGCTCATGCAAATAAAAGCACTTTAAATAAAAAATCAGAAAAAACCAAAACCAGAATAATGAACCTATATTATATTCACTTAGGATTAAATTACTATGATTACATTGAGCAAGAGAATGAATTGAGGTACGAATTTCAGCGACATACCAATTTTATCGACGATTATTTTTCAAAAGCAATAAGGAAAGCAAAGTGTAAAACTGATGGAACTTTTAATATGATTTCAATTTCGCCTACTGAATATGGAGTTAAAAAGCCGTCAATTGTACCTTCAAGTGCACTTAAAGTCATACTACCTTTCGACAAATCCCAATATGAGAAAATACGTGGAACGGCCGATTGTAGTTATTATTTAGAATTGTTAGATAATGGATTCAAAGAAGCTGCGCAATTTAAAGCTGTTCCCTTAGATACACTTTTAAACATCATTGAGGAATTTAAACAAGGTGGCTGCAAAAATGAATGGATACATAAAAAGAAGCGCTTTAAAGAAGAAGATTTAGAAGTAACTTTAGCCTGTGAATTTACCACCAATTATTTTCAATTGGTAGCAATAATTGACCAGATTTCTACTAAAAAACAATTGGTTAAAGGTATAGTGATGAAGACTGAGGCTGGAACCTCAATACATGAAGGTATGTATAAAGATATAATTGTTGACAAGGAAATTGTGATAACAGATAGTTCTGACAGCCCCAGGATAATTATTAAAAAAGCCGATGTATTTGAAGGAAAATTAAATTACAAGTTAATAGGTGATAAGGAAATAAAAGAGATGCTATCTTTTGATTTATAATAGAGAAATTTATCCTATAGTATCATCCCGCTGAAGCATTTGTGCAGCGTGTGAGAGATAAAAACAGTAATTGAATAATAATTACCAAATAAGCCATGCTAAGCAGCAATATTAGTTTGGCTTATTTGTTTTTTAGATTTTAAATCTTGTCTGGTTACAACAGTAGCACGTTAGATAAAGAAGTTGATTATATTAATGATGCGCATTTATAAGTTGCCAATGACAACTTAAAAAGCGACACTGGAAAGGGGATTTTACTAATTGGCGCTGCATTTTTTTGGGAGAAACTGCATATTTGATTTCGTTGTACTGGAAATAGTTATAAAGATCCTAAGATAAGCCCATAAGATAATACTTAAGTTTCTCCACAGTAAAGAAAATGAAAATAATATTTTATTGGTTATACAAATTGCAGCGAGAAAAATCTACAGGAAATTATCCCGGGATTTTGTCAAAAATAGGCTTTTAAATAACATATGATCATTTATAGAAGAATATTTGGCAATATTGATAGTCAAATAAAAAAGGAAAAATTAGAAAGTATTTTTAATACAAAATTTGAGGCTGGGTATTTTTCTAAAGATATTGATGAGAACTCGGTAGAATATGCCAATTTGCTTCCATTCTTAAAATCGCTTAATCTAGATGATGGAATTATCGGCACAGAATTTACAAAAGAAGAGATATTGAATGCCGAAATATTACACTTCACAGGCGGTAGAACATTTTCTTATCCCGAACCGCAAGAACCAGTTTTTCTTAATAATACCTATTTGGATTGCTGTAATACGTGTGGTTCACATGGAATTCAAAAAGAAGATTTCGTAATCAAGAAAGATCCAAAGCACAATACCATAAGTTTGGGCAAACTTCATTGGGTATTTGATGAACTTTTTATAGGTACAGAGATAAGTAGAAATTTCTTTTTAAAACAGTTAAATCTCTCAGAAAGACCGGTTAAAATTAGTAAAAAGAATAAAAATGCCGATTCGGTTGCACAACTCGAAATAAACGAAATTGATGAAGAGTTGAATATGAATGGCAGCGTGTTTACACGCTGTCCAGCGTGCAATATCTCTATTTATACACCTACAACAACAGGCTTTTTCCCATCACCAAAAAATAAAAATTTTGATATTATTAAAACACGCGAATTCTTTGGTTCAGGCCACTCAGCCAGACATCGGATATTGGTGTCAAATGGAGTTATGCAACAGATGATAAGATTGAAAATTGCAAAGCAACATCAATTTGTGCCTTGTAAATAGTGTACACACACACTGGTTTAAGTGTCTGCTATTTCAGCGGTTCTGCAGTAAAATGTCAATAATTAATTTCATAATGGGGGGAAGGTAAAAAAATGGAAAGACATAGATTAACTTTAAGCAACCATCTTAATAATGCAAGTCTCATCATATTGGCACTCTTTATAAGTTTATTGTTTCCTTATGCAATGTCGATGATCGAACATGAAGATGTAAGCTCTTTTGTATATGTAGGAGTATTTATTTTTTGTGCATTTGCAATTCCTGGGATGGTAATTCACATTAATTATTATCTGGTAAATAGGGGTGATGTTTTTGAATATACATACCAAAAAAAAGAAATAACCATCTATCATAGAAAAATTGCTACCACTTTTAATCTTAGCGATATAGATTACGTACAGCGCTCCATGTCTTGGAACAAGGCTGCAAGTAGGTCATTTGTCTTGCCATGGGAAGGATATAACCATTCCTATATACATCTAAAAGATGGCAGGCGGTTTACAGTAACAAGCTTACTGGTTCCGGATTTAGAACTGCCCATAGAAAAAGAAAAGATAATTGTAAAGGAAAACTTCTATCGATTGGCAAAGTCCTATTGACCAGAAGCCTTGGTTTAAGCGTTCACTTTTCGTGACCAATATATCAAGTATATAACTCAGGGCTTTGTTATTTAGCCGGTTCCTATTGTTATTTTTTCCAAAGGAGGCCTCTATTGTTGCAAGTATGTGCTAACATTTCCCAGCTGGCTTAAGAGTTCGCTATTTCAGTGGTCATTAAAATCACTCTTGATTCCCAATGCACCTCAACTATATGCGGCAACACCTATATTTGTGAGGTTTTATTTCAGTCTGGAGGCCTTGTTTGTAAAGATATTTAAGTGATCTTTGGGAACACATGAACAATAACAGGCTAAATGGACAAAAGAAAAAAAGTACATTCAAAAAAGATTTGATAAATAGGTAATGAGCTTTAAAAGAATAGTAGTAGCAAGCTGTGTATATGTTTTACTAACCGGTTTAGTAAGTGCCTTTTATTTGTTTGCAATTTTGATTCAGGGGCTAATTGTCGATTTTATCGGCTGGACATCTGTATTGTTGTGTGGAGGAGTTATACTGGCTTCAATTATTAATAACCTCTTGATCTTAAATAATACATCCAATATCAAAAATAAACAGGTGCTGTTAAATTTTTGGATATGTGTTTTTCAGGTAATTTATATTACGCTTGATGGATTTCAATTTAAGTATAATCAAGGTTTGGAAGTAATCTGCTATGTTCAAATGGAAAATGTAAGTAAATTACTCACTGTAGGCGTTTTGTTCGAGAATTTTAATTTTGCATTTAATTTTAAATTCCTTGATTCCGACTTTTCTAGTTTAGGCGTAAATTTAATATCACTTTGTCTCTGTTTAACTTTTTTATACTATTACAGAAATAATAATGCTGCTAACGTTAAAACTTCCTCTCTGGTATAAGTTTTCGTCTATCACATTTTAATAAACCTAAATTTTATTCGAAAAGTATGCATTCGCAAAACTAATGTATACAGGTAGGTATGCACATTTACTCCGATCTGTAGACCTTGTTTTTCAACAGGTTAAGTGATTCTGTGTAATACTTAAAGCAGAGAGGGAGGGAGAGTGAAGATAAGCGATCACGAATTAATTATTGGAAGGACACTGTATAGAAACAATATGGAAGGTATAGCTAAAAGCATGAATCCAGAAAGATATACTTGGAATGAAAAGGACTTTAATGACCTGGGATGGCATGATAACAGAATTCGCGCCCTGTTTTTCGAACATCAGGATTATGCGATTAGCATGTCTATTGATTACATCTATAAATGGGAAGAAAACTTTAAAGGTTATTGGGTAGCTCCAGCAATGCTTTTTTTTTATAACGTTTCATCCCTAGAAATAAATATATCTTTTGGTGATATGGCTGATTTGATCATTGAAGATATATTCAGAGAAAAAGAAAGGAGTACTCCAAATGGCTTAATGACAGAACATGAATATGTTGTGAACACAAATGTTGGTAGGATTAGTTTTTTTTCTACAGGATTTAAACTAGAACTTAAACAAGATCCGGAATTTTCGAAAAGTCAGGATTATCGTTTCTAATTATACCCCTGCTATAATTCGCTGGGTAGCTGATCTACGCAGTACGTTTAATCAATAAGATTATTGGGAAAGGCTATCTTGCTTAGCATATTAGCTTTCCCGGGTCTGTATTTCTTCGCCTGCAAATCCACCATACCTCAGGACAATAACTCACAATGTATACGGTGTTTGCAAGCTTAATACGGCTCAACTACGATATTACTACGCTTCATATACGCTTTAACTACGCTTCATATACGCTTCAAGAGCGCTTCAAGAACGAATGAAGAACACGGGTTGTCTTATCCGCTTATCGCTATATCGCATATAAATTTGTAAAGGCTTAAACCTAATATCAAAGCCAGATTGGTGTAACCATTAAACCCGTTTACATTCCCCAAACCGTAACCACCAACCTCCGCTGCCCGCCATGATTGCGGTGCTCGCAAAGGTAAATCCCTTGCCAGGTTCCCAATGCCAAACGGCCATTGCGGATAGGAATGCTTACCGAACTTCCCAATAAAGATGATTTTAGATGTGCCGGCATATCATCTGATCCTTCATAATCGTGTTCATAATCAGGATCATTTTCGGGCACGTTTTTGTTAAAGAAGGTTTCAAAATCTACCCTTACAGTTGGATCAGCGTTTTCATTAATGGTTAAAGATGCCGAAGTATGCTGGATAAATATCTGGCACATACCCATTTTCAACTGCGCAATTTCGGGTAAGGCATTTTCAATTTCTGTTGTGATGATGTGGAAACCCCTTCTTCTTTCGCGAAGGGAGAGTATTTGCTGGAAAATGTTCATGAATAAGGTTTGATATGGCGCAAAATTAACCTTTCCGGGTTAAACTACTAAATACTGCAGCGGTAACCAATCCACCAATAAGGTACCAGGCTACTGTAAGTACTTTGGTTTTATTGCAACGGGTAACCGGCTCATCATCTAAACCCATTTTATCGGGCAGGTTAACGGCACCCAAACCAGCAGTTAAACCAGATGCTGCAGCTTTAAGAAATAAGTTTTTCTTTCCGGCAAAGCCGATGGCACTGTAATAAATTCCGTTGCTGATGAAATCGCTTGCCAGGGTAGCCAGATAAAGGTTTTTACCCGTAGGGGCATTAATGTTAAGGCTATTTAAAGAGCGGTAAAGCGCCTCTTCCCCAATCAGGTCAATGCGTGGCGCATCCGAATCGAACCGCCTTACCGTTTCATGAAGGATATTTAAGGCTGCCGATCCGGCGAAACCTGCGAGTAATGCTTTTAATATTTTCATCTTTTAGCGAATTAATTTAACCCCGATCTGAGCAACCCATACTCATTAATAAAAAGGATATAAAGCTAAAATTGTTTTAAAAGGAATGTACTTATTGTTGAATGTACTCCGTTGGGCTTTTGCCAAAATACTTTTTAAACTCGAGGCTGAAATATTTACGATCGTTAAAACCGACACTATAGGCAACCTCTGCAATGTTCCGCGTTGTACCCAAAAGCTGAGCTGCCCGTTTTAAACGGATAGACTTAATAAAATCGTTAACAGAAAGATCGGTTAAAGCCCGTATCTTTTTGTACAATACCGGCTGGCTCATTCCAATTTCCGTTGCCAATGTGGGCACATCGAATTCCGTATCGCTAATCCGGTCTTCTATTATCTGGATAATCTTATTTAAAAATTTCTGATCGGTTTGGTTAATGATCAGGTTTTTAGGCTCGAGGGTTACCACCTGAGAGAATTTTTGTTTAAGGGTTTCCCGTGCCTGAAGTAAGTTTTGAATGTTCAGCTTTAAAACCTGCAGGTTAAAAGGTTTCATAATATAGGCATCGGCACCCTGTTCCAAACCGTTAATCTGGTGTACATAGGCCGATCTTGCCGTGAGTAATACCACGGGGATATGGCTGGTTCTCTCATCGGTTTTTAACCTGCGGCATAGTTCCAGTCCATCCATATTAGGCATCATTACATCACTCAGTATTAAATCTGGAATCAGCTCTATGGCAACATCTAAACCTTTAACGCCGTCTTCTGCCTCCTGAATTTCATACTCATCTATCAATGCATTGTTAACGAAATGACGAACTTCGGCATTATCTTCTACCAGCAGGATTTGATAACGTTTTTTAGTTTGAGTGCTTATCTGTTCAGTTATAACCGGGGTTTCTGGCTGCAGCGCTGGTTTTAAACTGTAGTTTGAAGCATCGTCATAATAAACATAATCCTGAATAAAATCTTTAGCATCAAAATGATCTTTACCCTGTTTCAACTGGAAAGTAAAGCAGGTAAATCCAGTTGCTTCTGCCGTTGCGGGTTTACTGGTAAAACTAATGTTTCCATGGTGCAGGTTAATGATGCTTTTGGAAAGCGATAAACCCAAACCGGTTCCAATACTGGTATGCGATTTGGATTGATAAAAGCTGTTGAACAAGTTGCCCTGATCTTCTAAAGGAATGCCCATTCCGGTATTGCTTACCAGTACTTTGATGTGGTTCTCTTCTGTTTTTAGCGCTACCTTAATTTCCCCGGCATCAGGAGTAAACTTAAAAGCGTTGGAAAGCAGGTTGAACATTACTTTTTCCAGCTGTACCTTATCAAAGTAAATGGTTATATCCTCTACCTCAGTATAAAAACTGTACTCAATATGTTTGGTAATAGCCACATTTTGAAAGGCCAGGTAAATTTCCCTGCAAAATTTAACCAGATTACCCGGGCTAACCTGCAAGGGCATTTTGCCACTCTCTGTTTTCCTGAAATCGAGCAATTCATTTACCAAGTGCATTAACCTGTCGGCATTATTTTTTATGGGCTGGAGGCTTCGGTGAAGTGCAGGATCATCCTGCGCATCGCTAATCATTTTGTCTAATGGCCCGGTAATGAGGGTTAAAGGCGTTTTAATTTCGTGCGAAATGTTGGTGAAGAACTCCAGCTTATGCTCGTTTACTTCTTTTTCCTGCGTAAGAAGCGCTTTAACGAGGAGGTAGCGGAGCACAAGCACCAAAACTGCCACGGTTACCAGCAAATAGAAAAGATAGGCCCACCAGGTTCTGTAAAAAGGAGGGAGTATTTCTAATTTCAAAACACTGGCCTCTTTCGCCCATAAGCCATCGTTATTGCTGCCCTTAACCAACAGCTTATAATTACCTGGAGAAATATTGGTATAACTTGCTGCGGGAACATCAACATAGTTCCAGTTATTTTCAAATCCGACCAGTTTATAGGCATATTTATTTTTATCCGATTTGATGAAATTTAAAACCGTAAAATCTATGGTAAAAACGTTTTGAGCTGATTTAAGGGTAAGTTCAGGAGCAACACTTAGGTTTTTATCTAAAACGCTGTTTTCTTCATCAATCTGTACAGGCTTGTTAAACAATTTCAAGCCCGTAAAAATAACCTTTGCTGCACTTTTGTTTTCCCTGATCTGTGAGGGGAAAAAGCTGATCATACCACTTAAACTACCAAAGAAAAGCTCTCCGCTGGCATCTTTCAGTAATGATTTATAATTAAACTCATTTCCAGGCAAACCATCTTTTACATTGTAAGTTTTAAAGGTTCTTTTCGCCGGATCGAACCTGCAAAGACCATTGTCGGTACTTACCCAAAGTATTTGCTGCTCATCTTCCAGTATGCCTACAATATTGTTGCTGGGCAGTCCCGCTTTTTTATCCACCAGGGTATAATGGTGCTTTTCGGCATCAAGCTTAAAAAGGCCATTGCGAAAGGTGCCGATCCACAGGTTTCCTTTTTTATCTTCGGCAATACTGCTCGCATTATTATAAGGCAACAGGTTGGGGCGGTCTGCTCTTCGGGGTGTAAACCGATTGGCATCTCCTTTAAGTTGATATAAACCCGAGTTAGTTGCTACCCATAGGTTATGTTTCGAATCTTCAAAAATATAGGAAACGGCATCCGAGAGGCCATTAATCATATTGCGTACAAACTTTCCGGTACTGGTGTTAAAACTGTTTAAGCCATTGTTGGTACCCACCCAAAACCTGCCCTTACTGTCTTCGAAAATGGCGGTAATTTCATCATTGCTAATAGATGAAACATCATTTTTCTTACTGGTATAGCGTACAAATGTATGGGTAGCCGGTTGAAACAGGTTAAGGCCGCCCAGATGTGTACCTACCCAGATTCGGTTTTTATTATCTTTAATGATGGATTTAACCAGGTTAGAACTTAAACTCCTGCTGTTATTGGGGTTGTAGCGGTAATGTATGTAAATATTGCGTTTCCGGTCGTAATAATTTAATCCCTCTCCTTCCGTACCTATCCAAAGGTTATGGTCGTTATCTTCGGTAATGGCACTAACCACATTGCTGCTTAAGCCGGTTTGCCCATTGGCGCTCTGGTAAACTTTAAAGGGGGTATAGTTGGGGTAAAGTAAATTAACACCGCCATAATAAGTGCCGATCCAGATAATGCCCTGGCGATCCTGAAAAATATCGTAAACAGAGTTTTGACTCAGGCTTGCTGGATTACCCGGCTCGTTCTGGATGCTGCTAAAAGTTTGATTTTTGGGGTTATAGATGTTGATGCCATGAAGGGTGCCTATCCACAATCTGTTTTGCTGATCAATAATGATTTTCCGGATATTATTGCTGCTGATGCCATTGGTGTTTAAGCTGGAGTAGGTGTAAGCAGTTATTTTAGCCGTTCTTAAATTCCATTGGTATAAACCTGTTTGTTTAGTGCCAATCCACAGGTTATGATCACTATCTTCAACTATGCTGGTAACATGGTTATCTATTGCCTTGTTAATGGCATCACTAAAATTCTTAAAGTATTTAAACTGCGCTTTGCCATTTACAATGCGCATATTCATTAAGCCGCCCGATGAGCTGATCCAAATGGTTCCGGTATGATCTTCGGCAACTGTATAAATCCTTTGTCCGCTTTTTGGATGGGATAGATATTGCCTGAACCTGTAGTTTTCCTGATCAGTTAACAGGTTTAATCCATTCCCTGTACCCACCCAGATCCTTTTCTTACTGTCCTGAAATATACAATGGATCAGGCTGTTGCTGATTGCGGTAGGATTACTTTTATCCGCAAGCACCCGGTCAAAATTATCCCTTGCCTCATTGTACCTGTTTAACCCATGCGGAGTTCCAATCCATAACGAACCATCTTTTGCAGGTAACATAGCCGCAATATATTCCGAACCACTTAAGCTTTTGGGATTGTTCGGCTCCTGTTTATAAATTTTAAAGGTTTGTGAGTCATATTTATTCAGGCCAAACCGGGTTCCCATCCAAATAAAGCCTTTTGCATCCTGCGTTATAGATAGAACGGAGCTTTGAGATAAGCCGTTTTCTACATTGAGGTGCTTAAATGCATAATTATCCTGTGCGCGTACAACATTGGTGGCAAATGAAAGAAGCAATAGGATGAAAATTCTCATGTAAAACAAATTGGGGATGTTTGGTCGTTGTTTTAATGGGTTAAAAGTACAATTATGTTTTAATTATTGAAACGAAAGACTATTTGATATGGATTTTAACAGTAGCATTTATCTGCAGGAAATAGCAATAAGTTGGGATTTATAATTTTACCCCATCTTATTAAGGATTTTATCCCATTTAATATCCGTTTAATAAACAAATTTGAGCTAACCAAATATACAGGGCCTTGTTTTTCGAAGGCTCATCATTCCATAGTTTGCGTTTGAAGGAGCAATCATTTGATGATGAATGAATGCTTAGGGGGGAAAAATTTGTTAAAAAACTGAAACAATTATAACCTAAACCAAAATTAAAATGGATAGACTTTACCACCCGTTATCCCACAACCCATGAGCCTGCAGCTTAATTGCAAACCGCTCAAAAATTACCCCTTTCAATTATTATTAAACGGAAAAGATAAGTGAAGCTGATCATTATTAATTCAAACAAACCAAGTTATGAAAAAGCTTTTATTTTGCTGTTTGACCTTGATAAGCCATATGGCTTTCGGTCAGACTATTTTTGAAACCATTTTACCCCGGATAAACGAAGATATACAATCCGGAATTACTACTGCAACGCTTAACGCAAATGTAGCGAGTGCCTTAACCAAACTCCAAACAGACGGGAAATTTTCAGATATCAGCAATTATACCAATGCCGAGAATGGTGTGCATTTAAGTCGGGTTAGGGATATGGCGAGGGCCTACAGTAGGGTTGGCTCTGCTTATAAAGACAGCGTAAGGGTTTATAATGCCATTGTACTTGCACTTAATACCTGGTATACTTTAAAACCAGATCACGACAACTGGTGGTACGATGATATCAATTACCCACAGTCTATAGGACAGATATTAATCCTGATGCGTTACGGACTTAGTCCAATTGGTACCACACTCGAAAACCAGCTGGTATCGCGCATGAAGATCAAGACATTTAAGAAAGGAGATGGTGCCAATACAACAGATGAATCATTGCATTATCTCTATCGGGCATGTTTAACCCAGAATACCGTGACACTGGATTCGGCAGCAACTTTTTCTTTTGAAGGCATTAGTTATAGCTTTACTGAAGGGATGAATGAAGACGATTCATTTACTGCACATGGGAAGCAGTTGTATATTAATGGATATGGAGGCGAATTCATTAAAACTGCTTATAATATAGCCACATTTTTAGAGGGTACCAGTTATGCCTTAAGCAGTTCTAAAAAACTTATGCTCAATAAGCTTTACCTGAATACTTTTGTTAAGGCCGGAAGAGGGAGTCACCGTGATTTTAATACCGGAGGCAGGGGGATAAGCAGAGGATCGGGGATTACCCATTCCCGGAGTTCGGGGGTATTTAGCGCTTATCTGGGAGATGTGAGAACAGTAAATCCGACACTGACTGTCGTTTTAGATTCTGTATCTGCCGGAACCCATCAGCTTAAACCGGTACATAACCGCTATTTCAGGGGCGATTACGATTTGCATATCCGCCCTGGGTATACCTTTGGCGTACGAACGGTTTCTAACCGGACGGTAAGAGCAGAAAAAGGGAACGGAGAGAACTTATTAGGGAAATTCCTGTCAGATGGCGCAACGAATATCCAGCGGATAGGTCCTGAATATCAGAACATTTATCCCATATGGGAATGGGACAAAATTCCGGGAACTACAGCAAGAGATTTCTCAGGTGATGCGGGTGCTACCATTACGGCAGCAGATTGGGGTTCTGTTCCAGGAGTTACCGCTTTTGTTGGCGGAGTAAGCGATAGCTTATATAGTGCCAGTGCCTATGATATGGATTTTAATGGCGTAAAGGCAAAAAAATCATGGTTCTTTTTTGATCAGGAAGTGGTTTGCCTGGGTACCAATATTACGGCCACGGCAACAGAAAATCTGGTAACCAGTATTAACCAATGTTGGTTATTCGGCAATATTCAAACCAGTAATGCAGGAATTACCGCTACCATTGATAGTGCCTCCAATACCAGTACTGCTTTAACTGCCCCTAACTGGGTATTGCACGATAAGATAGGTTATTTCTTTCCAACCGGGGGCAATATTACCATTAATAATAAAGTGCAAACGGGTAGCTGGAGCCGCATTAACAATACCCAGTCAACCACCAGCTTATCAGGTACAGTATTTAACATGTGGATTAACCACGGAGTTGCACCTGGCAATGCGAAATATGCCTATATCGTTGTACCCAATATCAATGATGTTACAGCAATGCAGAACTATAACAGCACGAATATTAAGATTGTCAAAAACTCTGATACGGTGCAGGCAGTGAGGCATTTAGGATTAGATATGATGCAGGTAATATTTTACAAGGCAGGTACAGTCACTGATGGAACCATTTCGGTAACAGTTAATGCACCTTGTGCACTTTTATTTAAGCAGTTAAGTACAGCGAACGTGCTTCTTTCAATCGCCGATCCATCCCAGCAAAACGGAAACATCAATGTAACTTTTAGTTTGCCTGGTATTGCTGGTGGAACAAGATATTTATCAGCAACGCTACCTACCGGAGATTTGGCGGGTGCATCAGCACGGTATTTGTTAAACCAGAGCCTGCCGTTAGAGCCGCCATCAAGTCTTAATTCCATTGCAGATGCTTATATGAGAGATGGCACTTATGCCGGAACCAATTACGGATCGGCAACCATGTTAGTGGTAAAAAAAGAGAGTGGTGCCGGATATTCGCGGGAAGCGATATTCAAGTTTGATCCCAGAAGCATCCAACGCCCGGTTAGCCTTGCGAAATTACATTTATACGTTAGTTACGCAAATTCGCAGGCAGGCTCCGGTCAATGGGCCATTTACCAAACCAATAGCAGCTGGACCGAAAGCACAATAAACTGGAACAATAAACCTGCTCAAAAGAATCTGATTGCCACGGTACAGGGGCAAAGCACCACAGGCTATGTAGATTTCGATGTCACTACATTAATCAATAGCCTGCATCCCGATAGCCTTCTATCATTGAAACTGGTTGCTACCACAGTAAATTCTTTAGGAGATGCTGGTTTTGGTTCAAAAGAGAGTGCCTTCGTTCCCCAGATAATTATTGACGACACTGCTCCTAAAGTTGAGCAATTGGGCGGTGTTGGCGATGCTTATGTTAAAAGCGGAACGGCCAATGTGAATACTAATTTTGGTAATGCGGGTTATCTCGCTGCACAAAATGGGTTTTACGAAAGTTATCTTCAGTTCGATTTGAATAATATTGCCGGAAAAGTGGTAGGAGCAAAGCTCAAACTCAACAGTCTGGCGAGCGCTGCAACCCAATGGCAGTTGTATAAGGTAAACAATAATAGCTGGACAGAAACAGGAATTACCTGGAACAATAAGCCAACAGGAACAGACAGTTTAATTACAACGATAAATGCGGTAGCAGGGACAGTATATTTTGACATCGTTAACCTGCTTAAGAGTATTCCGGGAGATGGATTACTCAGCTTTAAAATTGTGGCAACCGCCAATGTTTACAGTTCATTCTCCAGTAAGCAGGCCTCTAATGCAAGCCTTAGGCCAAGTATCGAATATCTGGTAGATACCACAGGAAACAATGGGCTGATGATGATGGCACAAACGGATATGCTGGTCCTGAAATCGCGTTTACAAAACGCTTTAACCAACATGAAAACGGCTGAAGAACAGAAGTTAGCTAATGACACTGCGATTTTCCCCGCCAACCTGGTTACGCCCAATGGTGATGGGCGTAACGATACCTGGTTAATCAGGAATATTGACAACTATAAAAAGAATTCGGTCAAGGTGTTCTCTATCAATGGCCAGTTAATCTACAGCAGGCAAAATTATGATAACAGCTGGAATGCCACATACAATGGTGCTCCGCTGATGGATGGCGCTTATGTTTACATTATTGATAAAGGCGATCAGACACCTTTGGTGAAAGGCGTACTGAATGTGATTAGCAATTTTAAATAATGCTTACTATCAAATAAAAAAATAATAGTCTTATTTTCAGTAATTTACAAAGGGCAGGATAGGTTGAGCCATCCTGCCCTTTTACTTTTTACAGGGAATCAGAGCGCCAAAAATAAACCATAAAAGCAAAATATTAACTCCTAATTGCCAATACCCTGTTTTCTTCCCGCAATCTTCTTTTTATGCCTATATTCAATTACCCTTTTTTCCAGTTCGCTGGAAATATTTGATAATACAATGAACCTGTAAACAGGTTATCATCCCATTTTATCATACCAGGATCGATAGAAATACTGATCCCTGGATTAGTTTGCCAATTTTAAACTTAAAATAAACTAAACCTTGAAACGAATGGAGAAAGCACTACCTAATCAAAAAAACTGAATGCAATACCATCCCTCATTTTTAAATGAATAGATGGATTGCCACTTTCCCAGATCTTTCCAGTAAAGAATAACAGCTATGCTCATGCTTATTAAGCAAAACTGCTTATGCAATTTAGTGTAACACCTCATAGTGTAAGGCCAGGAACGACAATACATTATGATTGATAATTAACCAAATATTAACCTAAACCAAATCGAAATGGAAAGAGCCCGCCTTTATTGCACTTAAAAGTGCCGCCAAGCTTGCCCCAGAACTCGCGCTGTTTTTATTGCAACCATTTTTACTACTGCTCTTTTAAACC